>Ga0209634_1000002_pt1 | contig 959841 bp, 851 predicted proteins | sample LinPmetageLP40_FD_184043 | JGI IMG/M metagenome (GOLD analysis project Ga0209634, IMG submission 184043) | Marine viral communities from the Pacific Ocean - LP-40 (SPAdes) (version 2) | ecosystem: Environmental > Aquatic > Marine > Oceanic | place: Pacific Ocean | collected 2010-08-26
AAGTCAGATTACTGGTCCCACTGTTGTCTGTGGCACTCGCTACCAAATTGGCAGTCGTCGTACAGGTAACTTCAGTGGTGCTTGGGGTAATGCTCTCTCCACTCGGGGCAGAAGTATTAGCCAAATTAATTGGTCCGGCTACTAAATTAGATTCACATCCCGTTGTTGGGTTAGTTATGCTCAAATTAGTATACCCCCCATTATTCAAGCCGGAAATAGATATTCCTGAAGCTGTTGCAGTTATCGACCTGGTCGATTGGGCTACACCATTAAAAGAAAAGTCTACATCATAAGTACCGGATGTTACACCAGTCAAAACAATAGCCCCATTCGGGGAAACGCAATCCGTAGGTTGTGTATGCGTTCCTTCTGCAATTGTTGCTTTTGTCGGGTCACTTAAGGTTACATCAATGTTTTCGACTGAAGTTTTTGAATTAACCGTAATGGTAATGTCATTATAGGTTCCTGCAGACAGTCCACTTATGGTAGCATTTCCAGATCCATCGACCACCACACCACTAAAACTTGCAGTACCTACCCCATCGTGATAGTCTAGCGAGTAAGTTCCAGCCGCAACATCAGTAAAAGTCAAAGCGATTGACCCGTCTGTACCTCCACAAGTAGACGGATTGGAGGGTGTACTACTCGTAATAGATGGAGTAGGTATTACCGGATCGGTCAATACCACATCAATGTCAGCTACCGAAGTACAACTGTTATGGGTGATCGAAATGTTGTTGTAAGTACCTTCAGTCAATCCGGAAATAGTAGCAGATCCTGAAGTAATAGTCACACCAGTGAACGTCTGCGCACTTGGAGCTCCATCTTCATAGTCTAATGTATACGAACCATTCGGAACACCAGTAATTGTCAGGATTATTTGACCATCTGCTCCTCCAGGGGTTGTTGGATTGGATGAAGAGATAAGTGAAACGGTTGGTTTAGTCGGATTTGTTAAAATAACGTCTGGAAACTCCGCACTCAAACAGCCCAGGTATGTTAGACTCAGGTTATTATAGGTACCTGCCCCAGTGTTAATTGTTGCCAAATTAGATGAAATGGCAACATTTGAAAAGCTTCCGCCATCGTAATCAATGGTATAATTTCCATTAGCCACTCCAGTAAATGTCAAATTTATAGAGCCGTTACCTCCGCACACAGTTGGGTTAGTTTTTGTCGCTGCAATAGTATGTGTCGACGGATCCGAAAGGGTAACATCCGGATTTTCGTCTGTAGTACACCCAGTGGTCGCATCCGTAATATTTAAATTGAGATAGTTACCTGCAGATGCCGGTACTGATGCGGTATTGGAATTTACCACGACAGGAGAAAAACTCCCTCCATCATAATTGATCGCATAGGTGGTACCATCTGCGACTCCTGTAAAAGTGAAATTAATAGTGCCTGTCCCCCCACATGCCGATGGATTGGCGCTACCAGAAACAGCTATCGTCGGATTAGGGTCACTAATGGTGACTGGTCCGATACTATTGGATTTACATTCTGTTACCGTGGGTGTAATGGTGATATTTGTGTAAAGTCCGGCATCCAGACCCGTTAGTAAAATCTCACCAGTAAAAATATCGCCATCTGCAGTTTTGGTGGTAAATACGCCATCATCTAGGTAATTGATATCGTACGTAACTACAGAACCTGTAATCGAACTAGTCAATACCATATTTCCGGTAGATGCACCACAAGTAGCTGGCATAGTCACTGAACCTAAGGTCAACACCGGTGAAGCTGCATTGGTCAGCACAACGGGACCTGCTATTACATTTCCACAGGTCAAGGTAATTGCTGTTCCCGTAATCGAAATATCAGAGTATTCCCCCGGGCCTAAACCACCAATAGCAATTTCTCCGGATCCATTTGCCGTAGGGGTAGTTGTTGCGGCGGCAATCCCATCTACCTTGTAATCCAAAGTGTAGGTTTGCCCATTGCTTAACCCTGAAAGCGTGATGATTCCGTCAGGTGAAGGACAATTTGACGGTTGTTGAGTAATGACATGGGTTAAATTGATTTCTTCTGGAGATACTGCGATGGTTCCAACCGTCACCTTACAGGTACCAGCCCCAATTCTCGAAGCGATCAAACTAATAGAGGTCACACTTGCGTCAATGGCATAGGTGGTAAGGCTAAGGGCAGTACCATCGCCCAATGAAGCTGGGCCGACACCATTCTCATTCTGATCCTGCAATTCGTAAATGATCAAATTTTCGGTAGTACTTACCGAAAAATCAATTGTTTCTCCTGCACAAATAGTGGTGGCCGAGGTGGCTGCAAAGGTCATGGTGTTATCCGGTAATTGACAAAGTACCACTTCCCCCGCAGAATGGGCGCTTTCACAAAGTGAACCGGATTGGGACGTCACTGTAACTGTGGCCCCGGCATACAATACATCGTAACCTGTGACACTTGCAGCATTTAAATCAGTAATGGTCCATGCATTTGAACTCACCGTACCCGTAAATCCATCTACAATGTCCCCATCCAGATATAGATAAATTGTAGCTCCATCAGCTAGAGAACTCGTCCCTGAAATGCTTGCATCTCCTCTTCTGATTTCATTCGGTGTGGCTGGGTTTGTGATCGCCAATGACGCATCCACCGTTTGACTTTGAATCTGAATTTCGGTGGAATATGCACTCACTGTTTCCCCAGACCCTGTTGCTGTAGCTACTACATAATCACCCTCATTTATCGTAATACTACTTAATGTCCAGGATGAACCTGTAGTACTTGGTATGCTCCCTACGAGCGTATAACCACTTCCTGAAGTAGTACTGGAATAAACATCTATTTTTGTGCCAGCACCTGATGCTGTCACTCCCGAAATTTCTGAAATAGATCCACCCGAGGGTGCACAGTAATCCCCCGCAAATATTGGAGCAGCAGACGGGACGGGTGTTGCGACAACAGTCGCACTCACTTCGTTTGAACATTCACCAGATTCGACAGCAACAACTCTAACCACTTCGCCTTCAATAAGTCCAGAAACTGAGAATGACCAGCTGCCGGAAAATGTAGCAGTTCCTTGTGAAATATCATCCAAATACCAGGTGATTGATGCGTTTGTCCCGCAAGTTCCACTGATGGTAGTTGCCACATTAGAAGGTGTAGCATCAAATGTAGGTGCGTCAGAGATGGTTGCGCTTATACAATGATATAATGGTTCAGAAGGACAACCTCCACTTACAGTTTGCGTGATTTCGAAAACACCAGTAGTAGGGAAACCACATGCCGAACCACCACTTCCACAATTAGAATTAGTGTTACATTTCCAATTCCACCCACCGTCTGGGTTGACTGTCACAGTCCCTGATACTCCACCACTACTACCTGAGGCCGCATCCGAACGAAAAATACCGTTATGTTTAATTTGTATGGTAGCACCAGGTGTTGCACTCCCTGCAGGAGCACAAAACCCTCTACCACTCACATCAAAAGTAGTGTTAATCACTTTATCAGCGCAAGTAGCCCCAACAGTGGTGGGGTTACAATTAGAATACGAGGTTGATTTCTGTTTACTTGAAGTGGCCGCTGCCGCTGTGGCACTCACTTTGGCTGTGGCAGTAAATACTTCATTGGCTACTGTTGCAGTTATCCCAGAGAGGGTCCAGATCCCCCCCGAGGCTAAAGTGGTTCCTTGCGAAAGACCACCTCTAAATACCTCTATCGTTGCTCCATCTACTTCGGCAGTGGTTCCCGAAATAGAAGTCACACCCACTCCGATTGGTCCGTCTATCAGTGGACAAGCTGCTCTTGGATTAATCTTCGTTCCGCCGCTTATGTCGTCCCCTGAGGTAGGAGGAAAAACATCTATTAAATCTTGAAATAAGTCATCAGTTACACCTAAAGCGTCATCAATACCACCCAAATCCGCCATTTTGAATCCGGTAGAATTTTTAGGTGCGATGGTGGTCCCTCCCACCATCCGTACTGGTGTGGAGCTACTGAAAGGCAAGTCAGCGTAAGGCACATAGAAATCATAGAAATAGTCTGTCCCGCAGATTTCCGATCCCGCTATGGCCTTTTGGGCAAAATCAGCATAGGGTCTATCCACAGTACCATCTCCAATTTCAGTACTTGTGAGCGTGTTATTATTAATATCATAGATGCTCACTCCAAAATTAGTTCGCAAGGTGATTTCGTACTCAAACCCTGGATTACCCGAGACATAATGCGGATCAGATCCATTCCCAAAAAGCTGATCAGTATCCACCAGAATGGTATATCCTTTTGAATTTTCTGCTGTACCGCCTAATCTGAACCTAAAGAAGAGATTTGTACCATCTGAATAGGTGTAAATTGTTTCGTCATCTTCCGACCTGACCAAATCGACGAACCCGCAGCTAGGACCCGCAGAGTTGTCACTTGACGGCTCTCCCGCTCCTACTACCGGTAGTGGCACATAAGGAATTTCACTCTCTGTTTCATCATCGACCATGAAGCCCTGGTCTGTTTCAGAAACATATCCGTCCAGGTTTGGATCGAGAACGGATTTACCAGCATTAGCAGGTTTATAGATCAAGCCCTTGGTCTGAGCACTGGCCTGAAACATCACAAAAATGAGTAGCAAAAGGATAATTATTCTTTTCATAGTTGGTGTGTATCTCTGGTAAAGATGCTTTCTTTGAAGCGCTCTTACAGATGGTTTTCGCTGGAATGCCATTTTTTAGAGTTCGAATTATCAGAACGCACTGTAAAACTCTCGCAGCCTACAGAATCTTAATCTCTGTTCTGCGGTTTTCCTGATGTTCCTCGGCTGAACAGTTCACACCATTTACGCAACGATTGACCGGTTTGGATTCCCCATAACCTTTCGGAGTGATCCTTGTTTTGTCGATTCCCTGATTGATCAGGTACTGAGTAGCAGACTCTGCCCGCTTCTGAGAGAGTCGCAGATTATAAGCATCCGATCCTCGTGAGTCAGTGTGCGAACCGAGCTCGATTTTGAGGTGGGGATTGTCAGTCATGAAGCCTACCACTTTGTCCAGCTCCACCTCAGATTCCGCCCTCAAATCAGCACTGTTTACATCATAATAGATATGATCCAAGCGAATACTCTCCCCTACCACCACTTTCTTTAGACGCACCACATGTTCACCCTGCCCTTTGTAGTCACCAGATACCTGAAAGGTGTCACGTTTGGAGTAAAATCCATCTGCGGCAGCAAACAATTCATAAGTTTCTCCGGGTGTGACTTCATAAACATGCTCACTTTTCGCAGGCTGAAGCGTCTTATGAGCGTCAATCGATTTTAAGTAATACACAGCCTGGGCGATTTCCTGGCCCGACTCATCCAATATTTTGATCTCCAAATCAGGTACAAAAAGGAATAATTCTATTTTCTTGGTGCCTTTAAAATCAGGGTCGATATGAATCCTGAGGCTATCCTGAACCAGTAACCCACTTTTAACCGGAAAAGCTATTAACGTACCTGTATAGGTTGAATTGATAGAGAAGGTATTGGACATTCCGGTATTCACAGACTCAAAAACCCTACCCAGAGAGTCTAGAAATATAACATTTGATCCATCCACAGGCGCACCGCTGATAAGATCCTTAACCACTCCCGAAAGTGTATAAAACTGAGACTGAAATGAATAAATATCATCATTTCCCATACGATCCGATGAAAAATATCCACTACTGAATGTTTCATCGGTGATTAGTCCAAAATCATCCTGGCTACTGTTAATTGGTGCTCCCAGGTTTACCGGTTTCCCGGAATCACCCCAGGGATTGATAACAAACACATCCAATCCACCAAGCCCAGGCCAAAAATCGCTGGCAAAGTAAAGTCTCTCCCCCTCAAGGAACGGGAACATTTCGTTTCCTTGTGTATTAATCCTTTCACCAAGATTGGCAGGCACTGACCAACCAGAATCCTGAGCTACAGAAAAGTATAGGTCAGTGCCACCATAACCTCCAGGTATGTCAGAAGCGAAAATGAGTGTGTCTCCGCTAGGATTTATCGTCGGGTGACCAAAAGAATAACTCGTGATATTGTGTTCGAAGGGTTGTATATCAAGCCAAGACTCATCCTCGGAACGAGTGGCAAAATAAAGCTGGAGTTTAGAAATCCCATCCTCCTGTCTGCCAAGCTTGTTCTTGATCACATGATTTCTGGTGAATACGATCTTTTGGTCATTATCATAGAGTTGACCGGGACCTTCATGATACGCACCGTTTAAGTCAGCAATGGGCTTAACATCATCCAAAGAATCACCAGGACTAAAGCTATAGAAATTCAGAAACTCAGTGGCGTCCCAGCTAAAATTGAAATCGATCCATCTATTCTTTTGCCTTGCCGATAAATAAGCTATACGATCACCATAATACATGGGACCAAAATCGCTCCTCTTGCTATTTATGTCTAAGCTGGTCACTTTATACAGCATACTGCTTGCAAAAAACTCGTCTAACCTGGCTAAAGACTCGGCTCTGAAATCCCGTGCCTTTCCCTCATTTAACTTTCTAAGTACCTCGGCTGTCTCTTCATATTTGGCATTTTTGCTGAGCTGCTGAGCCAGAGCATAGTAAATATCGTCTGATTGAGCACTGTCAGTCTCCACCAACTTCTTGAGCCAACGCTCTGCTTCCACAGAATTATTTAGCTTCAAATAACACCTGGCAATCTGGCTAATTACCTCTATCTGTGTGGAATCCTGTAAGAATGACTCCATGTATAAGTTCTTGGCATTGACATAGCTAAACTTGTCAAATTCCAAACCTGCTCTTCTGTTGACATTGAGAATAGGAAGATTCTGAGCCTGAGCAAAATCATTGAGAATAAATAAGACAAGAATAAATAATAATCTGCGGGTTCCCTGGTTGGATATTGAACTCATGGCTGAAAGATATGAGTTAATGCTATGATTAAAAACACTGCGAACCGGTTATTCATCGGACTGCTCCCTACCAATGGGCTTACATAGTAACAAACAGTGGTAGGCCATGAAAAGAGCGCAAAGCCAATGATAACCGAGCCATGATTGCCAAATGGCTGTCAGGAAGCGCGAAGAATTTTTTCCATTTTCTTACCCTTTGCCAACTCATCTACCAGCTTGTCTAAGTAGCGCACCTGCTGGGTAAGAGCATTCTCAATTTCCTCTACCCTATAGCCACAGATCACCCCTTTGATGAGGTGGGCGTTGGGGTTCAAAGTGGCCGCCTGAAAGAATGTTTCAAAGGTTACCTTTTCCTCAATGAGTGCGTTCAGCTTGGCTTCATCATAGCCGGTTAGCCATTCAATCACCTGATGCAATTCTTCCTTGGTTCGACCTTTTTTCTCCACCTTGGTGACGTAATGAGGATAAACTGAAGCGAAGGTCATTTTTGCTATGCGTTCATCGTGATGTGCTGTACTACTCATAACATTATACTTTAATTTGAATAAATGTATCCATCAACCAGCTTCACTCCCACTTCAGGTATTTCTGCCAGTGATGTTGTTCTTTGAATCCTAGTACCTCCCGGATTTTTCGATTGGAAAACAAGGCCTCATGCCCCACCAATTCCCGTGTAACCGGCACTCCAGGAAAAAACCTTTCTGCCAACTCTTTACTAGGAATAATGGCGCCATTGTGATCGTTTCCGGCATTGAAAACCTGATAACCCAGGCCGTCCTTTTTCAGACATAAATCCACAATCTGTCCCAGATCACGGGCATCAATATAGCAGAACGCATTCCTGCGCCGCACTTCGGGGTTTTTGAAATACGCAGGAAAAAGTTCAGCGTATTCGTGAGGTTCAATCACATTGCCGATGCGTAGGGCATAAATATCAAAGCCTGACCGGCGCTGCAAGGCACGGGCAGTCTTCTCATTGACCACCTTGGATAAGCCATAGCTATCCATGGGGTCCACATCATAGTCCTCATCCAGCGGTAGTGAATGAGGGTTAGTCTGACCTTCAGAAAAACAAACACCATAAGTCGTCTCTGACGAAGCAATCACAATCTTCTCTATACCAAGCTTTACAGCGGCTTCTATCACATGGTAAGTACCCATGGTGTTCACCCTGAAAGTTTCATTGTCTGGATGGATGAGAATACGGGGTACCGCAGCAAAATGTACCACAGCATCAAACTTAGGAACACCACCGCCCGGCTCCAGTTCATCCAGCCCGGCATACGAACTCATGGCGTTAAACATTTGCCCGGAATCTGTAATGTCAGCAATCAGATTGTCCACCCCGGGGTGGTCCAATGGCTTGAGGTCTACATTCAACACCCGGTGTCCCTGATCCAGTAAATATGGCATCACATGCTTTCCGGCTTTACCCGATCCTCCGGTGAAAAATATACGTTTCTTAGTCATGCATCTCCTGAATTAATAGAGAAGCAACTTACTCACCAGTAAAAATAAAGCCAAGGTTATCAGGAAATAAAGCGAAACATGGGTTCCGTCGGTTATGGGCACACCAAAGATATAATTGCGCATACTTCACAAACCGACAGGCCTTGGTAATGAGTCAGATAACGATCACTCAATCCCAATGATCAAAAATTCTGTTCTTCTATTCATCTGATGCTCCGCCTCAGAGCACTCTCTTCCAGTGCAATCAACCACGGGTCGGGTAGCGCCATACCCCTGAGGAATGAGTTGCTTATCAGCTACCCCTTGTGAGATCAGGTAATCAAATGCGGCATTCACACGCATCTGAGACAGATTGAGATTATACTCATCACCTGCGCGACTATCCGTGTGTGAACTCATCTCCACTACCACCCTAGGGTGGTCCAGTAAAAAGCCTTTGAGTTTGTCGAGTTCTGTCACAGCCTCTGGTCTCAGGCCATACTTATCCAGGTCGTAGTAGATTGGTTGAACCCTAAAATCCATACCCATATAGTCTTCATGCACATTGAGGCCTATATCCGCACCAGGCAAATTGGCCAGAGAATCATACATGCGTAGCAATGCATCTATGGCAATTGGAAACTTCATTTTCACAGATGGCTCCTGGTGCAGCCTGATGATGACATCAGCTTTATAATCAGAACCCACCAATACCTCTTCCGACAACAAATAGCCAAATTTCCCGGATTTCACCGCCCACACTAAACCAGGAAGTATGGGCACCTCAAAAGCTCCATCCGAATCCGATCTGGTGTATATTTCGGTCTGGCTGACGGTATCCAACAAGAAAACATCTGCCTGAACAATGGGCTGCCCTGTTCGGGCATCCAGTACAAAGCCTCTTCTTTCACCCTCACTTCTTGTAAATGAAAACTCATATACGTCATCTCTATTGGAGTCTATTCTGGCCGAGGTAAAATATCCATGACTGAAATCATCATTGGCCACCAGGCCAAAGTCATCACGCGAGCTATTGATAGGATACCCAACGTTGACAGCCTCACCCGTTGGTTCGTAATCTGAGCTAAGATCAATTGAAAAGATATCCAGGCCGCCAAGGCCGCCCATTCCATCTGAGGCAAAGAAGAGCCTTTGACCCACAAGTGTAGGAAACATCTCCCGCCCTTCAGAATTCACTGACAATCCAAGATTCTTAGGAGTCATCCACTTACCCTCTTCTTTATACGAAATATAGAGGTCAGTCTCGCCAGCTCCGCCGGGCATGTCTGAGGTAAAAATCATTATACTCCCTTCATCATTCAGTGCTGGATGCCCTACGGAGTAGCTGTCCGAATTGTGCTCATACGGGGTTATGCTTTCCCATTGTTGCTTCTGCTCGTTATAGGTCGAAAAGTAAATTTTGAGCCGAGTCACTCCCTCATCATCCCGCTTGATTCGCTTGCCACTGAAGTTGTTTCGGGTAAAGGCTATTCGGGTATCTCCATCGTAAAAATCAGCAGGTCCTTCGTGGTATTTGCTCTTCAGACTCTCATGAAAGTAAGTAATCTCACCGGTAGTATTATCTAAGTAAAACAAGTCCAAAAATCGGGATTCATCCCAATTGAAATCTACTTTCACCCACTCCCTATCCAGCGTTCGGGAAGAAACAAACAGTAATCCTCCTCCATACATGACCGGGCTAAAATCAAGTCCCGGAGTATTGCAATCGAGTCTTCTGATGGTATAGTTGGCTGAGTCTGTAAAAAAAGACGAAAGATGCTGTAGGGCATCAAGCTTAAGGGGTGTGCGCGCATCATCACTGAGTGCATTCTTATAGTTTTCGTACCAATACTCGGCTTCCCGATAGTTGTTATTGCTCAAAAGAGCTTCAGCAAAATAGTAATGGTAAATAGGGTCGATGTGAGGGTGATCGGCTACAGTCCTCAAGTAGCGCTCCACGCTATCGGGCAGGTTCAAGTAGCGATAGCAGTCGGCTATTCGCAAGGTGAGGCGCAGGCTATCTTTGGTGTCTTTAAGTGTTTCCCGGTATAAATCCGCTGCTTTGGCATAAGAAAACTGCTCAAACGCCCTATCTGCTGCTCGTTCTGTACGAATGGTAATCGTCTGTCCGGTTACCAGGATCGACATCACGCAAATAAAGGATAATGTTAAGATTGGTTTCATGCTTCAACTTGATTTGTCGTTGAGAGTTCTTTTTTGGCCTCCACCGCCTGTGCTCTTAGTTTGAGGTAATGTGTTAATCTTATTTCGATAGGTAGCAAGCACAGCGCCAGTACGAGGTTGACTGCCACCTGGAAAATAGGGGTCTCTCCAGACACAGTAGTGAGATATGGCTCCAGTTCTGTATGCACATACTCAAATGCGATAAAGACACTTATGTAAACCATCAGTCGGATGGCAAACTGATTTTGTAGCCTTCCTGAAAGAAAATATGTGAGCCAGACGATCAAGGTAATTGCTGCAATCTGGAGCAGGTAAAACCACCACATTTCCCAGTAGGGGTAATTCACTTTGAAGGTAATAGCTGTGTATTCATCATCCCACAGGGCCTCATGATCAGACTCCCGCACCCGAAAAGTGTAAGTACCAGGATCCAGATTGGTATACGTAGCATAATTACTCTTCTCAACGGGTGACCAGCCTTTATCAAACCCAACGAGCATATACTGATAATAAATAGCCTCAGGATTTCGTAGGTTGATAGATACGAAATCAAAGGTAATGTGATTTTCATCATAGGGGAAGGTCAAATCGGAGGGTAGGATATCGTCCAGCTTGGCCTTACCACTATAGTTAAGGAGATCAGTCGCGTTATAGAACAGACGAAGGTCTTTTATATGCGTATGTCGTTTGGCTATTTTAAAATTAAAATGGGGCAGGTTCACTTTTGTCACTCCGTAAGGATTCCCGAAAAAGATATTGCCATGTCTGTCTTTACAAACCGAATTGAGCTCAGCTTCGGTTTCTCCCAGTTCGCCGGGATGGTGAAAGGTTCTGATGAGGTCATACCCTGGTTGAATGAGACTAATACCAAGCCTATGCCCCACCCAAATCTGGCCGATATCATCTACCACCGCAGCGTTGCAGTAGTTGGAGAGTAATCCATCCTTTGCTGTAAACTGTTTAAAGTTCTCACCATCAAACCGATAAATTCCTGACCCCTCTGTGGTGATCCATATATTCCCATCGGCAGACTGTGTGATGGTATTGATATCAAATGCAGGAAAAATCTCATCTTTGGAAAGAAATTGCATTTCACCGCCTTTTGGCAAAAGCGCCAGCCCGGTGGCGTGGCTCCCAAACCATACGTTGCCCGCCTGATCCGGGAATATTGCAAAAATTTCATTGTGATAGAAACCTAATCGGGTATTATACAAATTGATAAGCTCTCCCGATGGCTTGATGTGGTAAACACCGTTTCCAGCTGCTGATATCCACAGATTACCATCGTTGTCCTTTACTATTTCCCTTATCAAATGATGCTCCATCACATCCTTGGGTGCCAAACCTATTCTTTCAATTGTTTTTTGTAAAAGGTTGACCTTGATGACCCCATCTCTGGTCCCGGCCCAAACCACTTCTCCATCCACCAAAATAGAGGTAAATGAATAGTCTTGCGTGTATTTGAGGGGCTCAAAGATCAGGCTATCCCGCATGGCTTTATGATACGCATGCACGAGCCCCTGCTCGGTGGCCAGGATCAGCTCATCCTCTCGATAGTTGGCAATGCTATGGATTCCCTGCACTGCGAGTGGCTTGTAAAGTTCATAGTGATGAAAGTAGGCCCTGTTTAGCTGTACCAGCCCCCTTCCGAATGTACCTACCCAGATCTCATTTTCATGGTCTACATACACCTCCCCTACCTGATTACTCTCAAATCCATTTTGCTTGTTAAAAAACGTGATGGCCGTTACTTCTATTCCATTGAGGTCTACTTCAACCAAACCGTGATTTTTAGTACCCACCCAGAGGGTATTGAGGTCATCCTTGGCTATAGAACTCACTTGCACGTGAGCCGGAAACCCTTCCACAGGTTTGATGTCCCTGGACTCCAAAAAGTGTGAGTAGAGCCCATCATTGGTCCCCAACCACACCAAATTTTTCACATGATCATCCTGAAAAATAGAGTTGATTTGTAATCCCTTGGTACTTTCCAGAAATCCAAGCGAGGTTAATTGATCTCCTTCGACTTTAAGTTCTAAAAAACCCTCATTGGTAGCTACATAAATGAAGTCTTGGTAGACCATAAAATCATAGCTTATTAACTGATCAAAAATCGAGTGGCTGAAGTGGGTCACTGAATCCTCTTGTACCCGGATCAACCCTTTGTTTTGTGTAAGGCCCCAGATGGTTTTCTCTCCATGAGACCTAAGCCTGTTCACCTTATTGGGCAGATCCTCTTTGGACACAATCTTCCTGTACCTGCCGTGCTCCACAATACTAATCCCACCCTCATAATAGCCCATAAAGAGGTGACCATCTGACGAAACCACAGAAGCAGTCACCAAGTTGTTGATAGCGCTATCTTTAGCATTGAGATTGAGCATTTGTTTGCCGTCAAACCTGTACAGGCCGTCATCCCCACCAACCCACAAAAAACCATCCTCATCCTGGATGATGGTATAGATAAAAACACCATTGAAATCCCGATCAGCATTGTACACCAGCATCGAAAAATCTCTGGGTCCTGAATAGAGTGTGGTGAGTATCGTTACAAATCCTAAAACGAATAAAGTAAATTTTTTAGTTATCATCTTCTTCACTTTTATACCTCACGTCTACCTTGTATTTAAATTTGGGCGGCCCTCCTACAGGCACTGAAAAGAAGGCAATGGCTTCCTCATATTGATTGGTAATGTAGCACACCATGTCATTCCTTGAGGTTCTCCCTTTTACTATTTGTAAGTCTACGGTCGTGTTTTTTTCTTCATCGTCTATGAAGTGCATGCTCCTTCCCCACTTTTTATTGGCCGAAGCGACAGCCCGATGCCTGTTTTTAGAAATGGAATAAATCAGAACCGAACCTTCGTTATCAAAATCGAAATTATTCTGGGTAATGGAGACTACTCTCTTGTCTATGAATGGATAGAGATGCGCCACTGAACCTTTCGCCTCTGGAAGCCTAAAAGAATATTCATAAGTAAAGGCATTAGCGCCCTCCACTTCCTTGTTTTCATAAGGCTGTGTGCTCAAAAAATATTTATAAAGATTACCATCATCGCCGCTAATGCCCTCCGTCACTACCTTAAAGACCCTGCCACCAAGCTCCGGTGCATCCTCTCCTTCTAATGGGTTAAAGGGCCCAAAAGAATACCAGTCCTCATCATACCTGGACTCATTTCCGAAAGTCTTGGTCGCCAGCATGCTCCCACTTTTATAATTTCCAACCGGATTAATCTGTTTGGCATCTTTGTCACTGTGGGTGCCTTGCCCCCCATAAACCGAGAATTTCGTCCGGCTATTCCACTCTCCATTCTTCTCATCGAGCTGGCCACCTACTTCAGGGTCATATACCCTGATGTACACTGGTTTTGTGAATGTTTCAGGTACAATAAAAAAGAATACTTGACTAAAGTCATCATCTCCCCATCCAGGGTTACTCTCCTGACCAAAAGTGACGAGATAGGTAATTTGCTCAAACTCACTGGGAACCATCTGACCATACCCCATGAGGCAAGATGTTGCCAGAAATAGATTCAATATCACTCTTAATATTTTTCTCATCTGATCACTGTTTTAGATAACTGGACAACCTCTCCACGATAGGTGAATATGGCAAGCAATCTGATTTGGATGGCTCCCTTAATAAAATCTCCTTCAATTTGGTCTCCCATGTAGTACTGACCATCTATATCCCAATAAAACCTAGCCGCTTCAATTTCGGAGGCAGCGCTGAGTTCCGCAGATAGTATTTGTGCTGACTCCTCCACGATATCCAACTCCACGGATGGTCTGATCTCCACGTCCACATAATACTCATCCCGAAAATGTGTCCCAGAATAAGGATCGGTCACTGAGAGTATGGCTTCATAATCGCCGATTTCATCGTAGCAATGCTCCGAAACGATGCCCAGTTTCCTTTGGCCATCACCAAAATCCCAGGAATAGATCAAATTCTTGTTTTCTGACTGCACCGAAGGCCCCAGGTCGAGAATCACACAGTTTTGTAATGACAGATAAGACGGATAATCTCCTCCTTGCTGGACGGTATCAGCCACCGGACTCATCAATTGAAAAAATAGCAGCAGGGTCTTCATTTCTTGAGGTCTAATTTTGCTACAAGTTATCCTTAGAAAAGAAGCCCTCAGGCATTACTCGTTGAGCTGGCTCATTTATCAGGTGAAGTCAAAAAAAATACCGATGGTGCCCCATCGGTATTCAAATCTATTGAAGTGTAATTTAGTATATCAAAGGTCAAATATCCCTGGCAGCCAAAGGCTCAGCTCAGGAATGTAGGTCACCAGCATCAGCACCAGGATCATCACGGCAAATAGCGGAATCAGTGGCTTCAGTACCTTTTGTAAGCTGACTCCAGCTACACTGCATCCCACGAACAACACGGAGCCCACAGGTGGTGTACACAATCCTATGCAGAGGTTGAGCACCATCACAATCCCAAAGTGAATGGGATCCATACCCAGAGCCGTCACCACTGGCAGGAAGATGGGAGTAAAAATGAGTACTGCAGGTGTCATATCCATAAAAACACCAACGAAAAGTAAAATCAAATTGATAATCAGCAGGATTACTATCGGGTTGTCACTCAACGTTACCAGGAAATTACTCACCTCCTGAGGAATGTTCTCATAAGCCATCACCCACGACATCCCCATAGAAGTACCAATCAAAAGCATGATAATGGCAGTGGTTTTCACCGTATCCAGTAGTACTGAGGGAAGTTCTTTTACCTTTAATTCTTTATAGATGAGGGTCAGCACAATGGTGTATAGTACCGCAATGGCGGAAGCCTCTGTGGCTGTAAAAAAACCAGCGACGATACCTCCAATCACAATCACCAGCAAAAACAAACTAGGAACAGCATCCAGCAATTTTCTGGCCCCTACCTTAAATCCTACCCATTCGCCGGTTTTATATTTTCTTTTGAATGCAATGGCTCCGGAAACCATCATCAGGCCTACACCCAGGATGACACCAGGTACATAGCCAGCCAAAAACAAAGCTGCAATGCTCACCCCACCGCTAGCCAGAGAGTACACAATGAGGATATTACTTGGCGGAATCACCAAACCAATGGTAGCACTGGTGAGGTTCACTGCTGCTCCAAAACCTTTGTCGTAACCTTCCTTTTCCATACGGGGTGTCATGAATCCCCCTATGGCTGATGCGGCCGCCGCAGCTGACCCGGAAATGGCCCCAAAAAACATACAGGCGATGATGTTGACAAACGCCAAACCACCTGGAAGGCTGCCCACCAATACCTTAGCAAAATCCACCAGTCTTCTGGCTATCCCTCCCCTGTTCATCAGCTGTCCGGAAAGAATAAAAAAAGGAATGGCCAGTAGTGCGAAGCTATCAAGGCCGGTAGCCATACGCTGCGCAATAGTAGTGAGCGCCGGCATGGCGGGTATACTCACCATTAGCGTGAGTGCGGTAGACAGACCGATGCTCACGGCTATCGGCACACCTATGGCCAATAACAATAAAAAGCTTGCTACAAGGAGTAATATCTCAGTTATTGCCATTGGACTCTGTGTATATAAGGTAATAAATGCTATAATAAATCATCAATGCTCCACTAAGTGGAACCGCCAGGTACACGTATCCCATAGGCAGCTGCAATGCGGAAGAAAGCTGCTCCAGCTCCAGCGTCACATAGACCAGATTGCTCCCGCCTATGATCATGACGAGCAGTGCAAAGAGTGCGACCGAAAAATGAATAAATCGCATCACCCAAATAAATCTGGCACCCTCGAGGGATTTTGGAAGTATATCTATGGCCATGTGTAGCCCCTGGCCCGTGGCATAGCCCGAGCCAATAAGCCCTACCCAGATCAGGAGGAATCCGGCCAGCTCGTCCGTAAACCCACTGGGAGCATTCAGTAAAAACCTGGAAGCTACCTGCCACAGTACGTTGAGCACCATCACAGCCATCAGGAGTACCAATATTTTCTCTAAAAACCTGTCAATCTTATTTTTCATCTGCCAATGCTCTAACCCTCATGATAAGTTCAAATTTTTCCACATCGTCTTTGTAAGCTTCATAGATCGGATTCACTACGGACGAAAAATCCTCCTTCTCGGGAATAATAATTTCCACTCCGGCAGCCTTCACCGCGGCCAGTGATTCCTTTACCGACTCAGCCCATAGCACACGCTGGTAACTCACCGACTCAGTAGCGGCCTGCTTCAGCCATTTCTGTTCTTGCTCACTGAGTCTATTCCACCATACCATACTTACAAGCAGTACGTCCGGCACACTGGTGTGCTCATCGAGGGTATAGTATTTGCAAACTTCATAGTGCCTGCTGGAATAAAAACTGGGGGGATTGTTTTCGGCTCCATCCACCACTCCCTGCTGGAGGGCCGTATAGAGCTCACCAAAAGAAATGGGCGTGGGTGACCCTCCCAGTTGATTCACCATGTTTACCGCAGTGTTACTTTTCATCACCCTTATTTTCAATCCTTTGAGGTCTTCTGGCGTGTATACTGGTCGGTCTTTAGTGTAAAAACTCCTGGAACCAGCATCGTAGTAGCATAGCCCACGAAACCTGTACTGCTCTCCCTGTCCCAATAGTTCTTCGCCTATCTCGCCATCCAACACCCGATACATGTGCTCCTCACTTTCGAAAATATAGGGCAAACCAAGCACCCTGAAATTAGGAGCAAAATTCTCCAAAACAGCAGCTGACACCTTGGTCATAGCCAGACTTCCTATCTGCAGAAGTTCCAGTGTCTCACGCTCATTGCCCAGCTGACCAGACGGGTAAATGGTCATTTTCATCTTTCCTCCGGAGATTTCTTCCAGCCGCTCGGCCATAAAGACCATGCCCGTATGCACCGGGTGACTCACCGCCAGACTATGTCCGAGTTTAAGCTCTCGGGTCTCAGAAGAAGTGGCGCAGGCAGACACCAGTGCTGCGCAGATTAGAATCAGTAAGTACCTCATTAAGCTCTTATTTCTTTTACTAGGGAGACGGCCACTTTTGTCATATTTTATATTATCTAATAATCTTACCGGAAGTATTCCCTTCCATCAAATCAACCACATTTTCACGAGAGACCATATTCACATCTCCCTCCACGGTGTGCTTAAGCGCACAAGCTGCTGTAGCAAATTTTAATGCCTGAAAATCATCCTGATACGAAAGCAATCCATAGATCAGACCTGCTGCAAAAGCATCGCCTGTACCTACTCTGTCCACGATATGCGTCACATCCAGGGTATCAGTCTTCAGATACCGCTTCCCGTTCCAGACTTTCCCCTGAATACTATTGTGAGAAGCACTGATCGTCTCCCGTTTTTTATCAAAAATCTTTTTTACCCGGGGGCATTTGTCCATCAACGCCTGGGCTGCCGACTGAAACTTCCCGTCTTTCTCAGCTTCCACATCGATCCCGAAAATTTCAGCTATGTCCTGCCGACTGGCCAACACTATGTCACATCCGGCCACTAGTTCCGGCATTACTTCCTGCTGGGTCTTGCCGTAGTTCCAAAGATTTTTTCTTGAATGAATATCTGCGGAGACCATGATTCCCATTTCATTAGCCGTTTTGATCGCTTCTGCACAGCAAGCCAATGCTCCTTCTGAGATGGCCGGTGTGATCCCCGTCCAGTGAAACCAGTCGGCATCCTTGAATACCGCCTTCCAATCAATCATCTCCGATTGGATTTTGGCAAATGCCGAGCCATCGCGCTCATACACCACCTGACTAGATCGATGAACAGCTCCCTTCTCCAGAAAGTACTTGCCCATCAACTCACCTCCATAAAGCACCCATGAGGTGTCCAACCAGTGCTGCCTCAGAAACTGTGTCGCAGACCTGCCAATGATATTATCTGGAAACCTCGTAACATGAGCGGCTTGCATGCCCAGATAAGCCAATGACATAGCTACATTAGCTTCACCACCTCCGTATGCCAGCTCCAGATTTGTCGCCTGGGAAAATTTGGCAAAACCCGGTGGGGATAAGCGCATCATCACTTCTCCAAATGTGATTACTCTGCCTCGTTTCATATGTCTTGCTGTCTTTTCATTTAATTTAATGATTCGACACTTACCGCTCAAATATCATTTCGCAGGATACTACCACCCTTTGTTCATTTTCAAACCCCAAAGGCTAGAAATTAAAATAATTTTTAGCATTGTGATAACAGATATTCTGAACCTGAGCACCCAGCCATTCCATATCGCCAGGCAACTCCCCATTCTCCACATCCTTTCCGATCATATTGCAGAGTATCCGTCTGAAATACTCATGCCTCGGAAAGGAAAGAAAGCTCCGACTGTCAGTAAGCATACCCACAAATCGACTGAGCAGACCCATGTTGGACAGGGCATTGATCTGCCTCTCCATCCCATCTTTCTGATCCAGAAACCACCAGCCAGAACCATACTGCAGCTTACCTGCAACGGAACCATCATTGAAGTTACCTATCATAGTGGCCATGGCTTCATTGTCCGCCGGGTTTAGGTTATAAAGTATTGTTTTCGCCAGTTGATCGGTATTATCCAGTTGGTCCAGGAACCGACTAATGGCTTTTACTTGCGAGAAATCGCCAATGGAATCAAACCCGGTATCGGGCCCCAGGGTCCGCATCATCCGGGTGTTGTTATTGCGAATGGCTCCTAAATGAAACTGCTGAGTCCATCCTTTGGCATGGTACATCTTACTCAATTCTACCAGAAGCGCCATTTTAAACTGCTGAATCTGATAACCGGAGAGGGTCTCGCCCTTGAGTATCAACTGAAAAAGTTCAGATGGATCTGCCGCCCCCAACTCATAGAGCTGCTCCAACCCATGATCAGACAATCGACCACCCACTTCATGAAAAAAATCAATTCGCAATTGCGAGGCTTTTAACAAATCTTCAAATGAAGTAATCCCAAATCCAACCAGTTCTTCAAGCTTTCTAAGATAACTTTTGTAAGCCTTTGGGTTCTCCACCGCATAGAGGTTGTCCGGTCGGAAAGTGGGCAACACCTTAATCGGGAACCCCTCCTGCTGAAGTTGCAAATGATATTCCAGATTTGAAATGGGATCATCAGTGGTACAGACAACTGTTACGTTCATCTTAGCCATTAGGCTCCGCACCGAAAATTCCGGAGTATTGAGTTTGGAAGATGCCTCCTGATAGATCTGCTTACCTGAAGCTGGCTTCAGAATGTCTTTAATGCCAAAATAGCGCTGGAGCTCCAGGTGTGTCCAGTGATACAAAGGATTTCTGAGGGTATCGGGCACTGTGGCCGACCACTGCTCAAATTTCTCTTCAGGGGTTTTGTTTCCGGTCACAAAGGACTCATCCACACCGTTGGTACGCATGGCGCGCCATTTGTAATGATCTCCCTCCAGCCAGGCCTCAGTGATATTGTTGAATATCCGGTCTTCCGCTATGTCTTTTGGAGACAGGTGACAGTGGTAATCTATAATGGGCATTTGCGCCGCATAGTCATGATAGAGCGTCTGCGCCGTTTTCGTTTCCAATAAAAAATCCTCACCAAGAAATTCTTTCATTTCCAAATTTTAGTGTTCAGTGTTTAGTAAAAGAAGCCGGTGAAGAACTCGTATGAAGTATGAAGAAGTAATACAATTTTATTCCTTCACCGGGCTTCTTTTAAATCTTGATTATCGGCCCATCCAGCCACCATCTACGGTGACTATGGATCCATTCATGTAGTTAGACGCATCGCTGGCCAAAAAGACCGCCGGCCCCTTAAAATCTTCAGGATCTCCCCATCTGGCCTGAGGAATTCTGCTCAAAATAGAATCGCTCCGGTCTGCATCCGATCTGAGTGCCTTGGTATTGTCCGTAGCAATGTATCCAGGTGCGATGGCATTCACGTTGATTCCTTTTGAGGCCCACTCGTTAGAAAGGGCCATATTCAGCTGGCCAATTGCACCTTTACTGGCTGCATACCCTGGCACCGTGATGCCTCCCTGAAAGGTAAGGAGTGATGCAATAAAGATAATTTTCCCTTTACCCTTGGCGATCATGTGTTTACCTACCTCACGGGAGATCACAAACTGAGAATTCAGATTCACCTCGATCACTTCATCCCAATACTCATCTGGGTGCTCTGCTGCGGGCTTTCTCATGATGGTGCCTGCATTGTTCACCAGTATGTCTATCTGACTATTCTCATCCATCAACTTTCTTAAAAAAGCGTGAACAGACTCCCTATCTGAAAAATCACTCTGATAGGCTTTGAAAGACCTACCACGGGCCTGAATAGCCTTCTCTACTTCACTACCTGAAAGCTCCAATGAAGCCGAAACACCAATAATGTCCGCTCCTGCTTCTGCCAATCCCTCTGCGATGGCCTTACCAATGCCCCGCTTGCAACCGGTCACCAGGGCCGTCTTTCCGGCTAAATTAAATGAGTCTAACACCATTATCGTATTGCTTTAACGTCCTGACCATCCATGTCCGTGAAAGCTTTGTTTTCACCCGCCATGGCCCAGATAAAAGAATAATTAGAAGTACCTGCCCCGGAGTGAATAGACCACTCTGGCGAAATCACCGCTTGCTTATTGTGAATGGCGATGTGGCGTGTCTCCTGAGGGTCTCCCATGAAGTGCATGACCAACTGATCATCAGCCAGGTCGAAATAATAATAAACCTCCATGCGTCGAAGGTGCGTGTGTGGTGGGAAAGTGTTCCAAATACTTCCTGTCTTCAAGGCAGTGAAGCCCATCACCAGCTGGCAACTCTGAATGCCCCCCTCGTGTATAAACTGGTAAATAGTCCGCTCATTGCAATTTTCCTTCGTTCCCAGATTGACCTCATTCGCATCAGCCAGACCTGCTTTCACAGTCGGGTACTCATGATGTGCGGGGCATGAATTCACAAAGAATTCTGCCGGGGTAGCAGCATTGCTGCTTGCAAAAGTGATTTCTTTTTTGCCCTTTCCTACATAGAGACATTCCTTGTTGGCGAGGGTGAAAGACTCACCATCCACAACGACAACACCTTCTCCTCCGGTATTGATGATCCCCAATTCACGACGCTCCAGAAAGTAGTCAGCTTTGGTAAGGTCCTCGTATACGGGCAGCTTGATGGCCTCTTTAAGAGGCATCGCACCGATGGTGACCATGCGATCATACATAGAATAAACCGCAGTGATCTCGCCGGGTTGCATCACCTCAGGAATCAAAAACTCTTGTCTGATGTCTTCAGTCGTGTAGTTAAGAAAGTCATTAGGATTGGTAGAAAAGCGTATTTGATTCATCCGATAATAAGGTTTTAATAAATGCAAAATTGATCTCAGGGGTCTGTGGCACAATCTTCCATGTGAAATGAGGCTCGACCCCTCGATTTTAATACTGTGTAATTTATACACAGTTTAATGAATTCACAATAACTCAACACTTTTTATAGCTTATTTTATCATTATCAAAGAATATCTCCTTAAATATCTATTTCTTGATTCGATAGAGTTCCGGCCCACCCTTCACTCCTATCTTCTTTTCATTGGTAGGAATCACCAACCCTGACTGGAGAATCTTCTTTCGGAAATTTCTCCGATCAAGCGTTTCGTCGAGTATACTTTCGTAAAGATCCTGCAGTTCTTTCAATGTAAACTTGTCTGGAAGCAATTCTCCAAAGATGAGATTTTGATCAAGGCTGCCCCTCAGTTTATGCAGCGCATCTACGGCCAGTTGATCGTGATCAAAGCCCAGTTTTGGAAGTTTTGAAAGTGAATACCATTGTACATCAGACACATAATTCTTAGCGATTACCGGATGGTTTTCTGGTTTGATCAGGGCATAAAAGCACACAGTGAGCACACGCTTCACAGGGTGCCTGTCCACACTACTATACGCCTTCACCTGCTCCTGATGTACATCGTGGATTCCTGTGAGGTTGAAAAGTACATTATTCACGGACTCTTCCAGGGTATGGCCCTCATCCATAATACCCCCCGGGAGCATCCACTGATCTTTAAATGGATCAATCGCCCGCTTGACCAAAAGCAGCCTGAGTTCATTGTCCTGAAAGCCAAAAACGGCACAGTCTACTGTGATGGTGCACTCATAAGAGCTTGAGGATACGGTAGTAATGGTTAGAGATTCCAGTGTCTTGTGATTCAGTTTGTGATCGATCAAAATTAAGAAAAAAGATTTCCCACATCCTAATTATACATAATTGACCTGTCTGATGCTTTAAAATCATACAATGCCACCTATATGAGCAGTTTAATAAAACCCGGCTCCCTTGGAGCCGGGTATGTGACCAACCAAAATGGCTGATCTGCCTTAGTATCCTTAAATATTGGCCCCTTACTTGTGCTCAAAAGCTCCAAGGTCTGGTGCTGATCCGGAATAGTCCAAACCTACATCTACCCCTTTATCTATTAGATCACTATCAGATTGAAGGTGCAGGTATTGCACATCGGGTAGGCTACCATCTGCCTTTCTAGGAGCAGACAGTGCATCCAGATCAATACTTACAAAATCTATCGCAGAAGCCTCTAGACCATCCTGCCAACTGTTATTGGTAATATCAGTGGCTGTGGCTTGGTAACTATCCCCACTACCGCCCGCAAATGACAAACTGTTTTTGATGGTGAGCGATGATGCAATGTTGGAGCTCCCAAAATTGATATTTCGCCCGTTGCTGTGAGCTGAGCAGTTATACATGATCACTGTACCCCTATTGCTATTGTGATCAAATCCATCTACAATATTGCCGGCGGCAATACAATTGGTATATAGGGCATTGTGTTTCAGAAGCTTATCATCACTACCCCCCGTTTTAAAACCATTACCATCGCCACCACCAATGGTTCCATCTTTTAGCATCCCATTTTTGAATGCCCAGCAATTCACGTAGGTGGTCGTAATGTTATCCGCTCCGCGCAGGTATCCATCCCATCCATCATCGAGGTTTTGCCAGGCTCTGCACCCAATAAATTTGTTGCCATCTCCTGCATCCAGCTTGCAGGCAAAACCATCAGCATTTTCGATGGAGGAATCTGCATTATAAAACGAATCACAATTCAATACGGTGTTGTGGCTTGCGCCATTACCAATCTGAAGACCGGTGTCTGCATTTTCAGAAAAAGTACAAAACTCTACCAGGTTGTAATTTCCGCTGATAAACATCCCATTGTCTCCCGCACCAAAAACATCAATACCCTTTACATACCAGTAGTCACCGGATAGTTGTAAGCCACGGTTACCGGAGTTTTCGGCCATCGATGAGAAATCAAATTTTGGTCGTTCTGTATCCTGAGGATGGGCAATGAGTGAAATCAAATTACCCTCAGCCCCATCACGGCTTAGGTTAATCTTGGTGGAGAAAGAGTAAGTGCCTCCTCGGATATAGATTTTATCCCCAGGATTTGCATTGACAATCGCATTGAGAATGTCCTCAGCTGTACCCACGATGGTTCCGTCGGTACCTTCAAGCACCCCTGAGATAGAAACATTTTTCTCACCCACTATTCCTGATGCATCTGTGGCCGATGCTCGCACAGTGACAGATCCATTTTTAAGGGGGGTCAAATCACCTGATGCTGAGATGTTTGCCAGGGTTTCGTCCGAAACAGACCATACCACTGTTTGATTGTTAGCATTGATCGGTAAAACTTCAGCACTAAAGGCTTGGGATCTGCCATCAGTAATATTATTTCCTGTTATCGAGATATGCTCCACCAATACCACCGGAGCCATTATACCGGACACATTAAATGATTTCTGAGTGGTTACTCCAGAGCCGTCCTTTGCGGACGCTGTGACGGTAACCACCCCATTGGATACAGCAGTCAAAAGGCCATTTTCACTGATAGTGGCCACCGACTCATTTGATACTTTCCATTCAACCATTTGATTGGATGCATTGGCGGGAAGAATAACAGCCGTAAGCTGGCTGGTTTCCCCGTCTTCTATAAAATCGCCTTTGATGGAAATGTGGCTAACAAGTATCTGAAGCGGTTCCTCATTTTCCTTGCAGGACACAAAAATGACTAACAAACCAAGTAACAAACCAACTATGAATCCCGAATCAACCACTATGCCTCTTTCTATATCCATTTAAGCTTAATTATCCTGCTCTAAAATTGTATCATTTAAAAATTTGATCACCTCCACCACAGTGGCTTCAAACCACGGTGACAGCAACCAGAAGGAATGAGGTGCATCTTCGAATACCCGAACTGCTGTATAAGTGCCGGCTTCTTCCAAAACCTGCATGTATTCCTGTCTTCCAGCAAGAAATCTTGGGTATTTACTTGCCAAAAATAAGGTAGGTGGTGTAGAGGCTGAGACATGTGTCAGTGCCGAAGCTTCATGCCATAACTCAGGCTCTTCCTCATAAGTACCTCCAAGCCATTGTGCAGCCATAGCTCCTTCCTCAGAATCAGGATGTTTAAAAGCCAAAACTCCATCTATATCAACTATCGCCTGAACGTCGGTCGTAGTTCCCAGGAGGGCCGCCAACTGTCCACCAGCAGAACATCCCAGTACAACCACGCGGTTGGTATGTATACCCATTGTTCTCGATCGATCTCGCATCCATTGCAGCGCATCCTTCAAATCATCAATGGCTGCGGGATAGAGTGCTTCCATCGACAGGCGATATTCGGGCACCATCACCAAATAGCCCGCTTCTGCCAGTCGCTCAGCCATGGGAGTCATTAAGCCGGGCGATCCTGCTCTCCATCCTCCTCCATGAATCATCAAAATAGCGGCGGAAACCCTCTTCTCTTTAGGGATGAAAAGATTCGCCACCAAACTTCGGTACCCCAGATCTTTGTATGCCACATCAAAAGTGGACGTCACCGATTCCGGATCATTAGGTTCAACACCCTGAACATCCAAATTGGGATAATGTCTGAGTACTTTGGCAACTGTATTTGCTACGGTATAGCTTGTATCCCGGGGGACCTGTCCGACTACAACCCATCCTGCGATCAAAAGAAGGATTAATAGACTAGTTCTGAACCAACTCATTCAAATACACTTCAATGTTTGTATAATGCTCCATCAACCCAATCTCAGCAGAATCATCTTTTTTCATATTCAGATGCCTTCTTTTTTCCCATTTGTCAGGCATACCATCCCGGTCAGTGTCCTTTGGAGCTTCTTCTGATTGCAGTACCGGCCAGCCCCCAACCTGAGTTTGTGAGTCAATAATTCCTTTATTCCCGAAAGTTGCTTTTCCTTCACGCACTTCTTCAACAATCCTTTGATCAACAGCATCCCGCCTATAACTAGCTCCGGCAGATTTCAGCACCCATTCAAAAGACGCTTTTGCTGATTGAGTAGTTACTGATGCCACTTCCAAAGGGTTTTCCAACCTGATCTGGCTCACCACGGCGTCCCCTCCATTCACTCCAGCCCAGTTGTTGTCAGAAACATGAGGATTTCCAATAAGCTCATTCCCTTCCAGATAAAAATGTCCATAAGGCTCATACGGATCCAAAATTTTATCCACTTTGGATTCGGTAGCCGGGCCCGGTTTGTAGGTGTTGTTGATCAAATTATAATTTCCTTCTTCACCGCCATAACTGTTGTTTGATTTCCAGTTATAGATGACATTATTACGAAAATCAGCGATTTCAAGCTTGGGTTGCTTGTGATAACGAGCTCCCTGAAAACGCGGATTTCGACTGTTGTGATGTGCTAACAAATTGTGATGAAAACTGGCCTTTTTGCCTCCCCATATCCCACCATATCCATGGGTTCCTTTTTGATGGACAGAATTATTCAGGCTTTCAGAAATGATGCAATACTGTACAGTTACCAGCTCATTATCATAGATGGAGGCACTTTCATCTGTGCTCCAACTGAAGCTGCAGTGATCAATCATTAAGTTTCGATTGTCCATAGCACTCATGCCGTCATCCTGCACATTTCGTTCGTCTCCTAACCGGGAACGGATGTACCTGATAATTACATTGTCTCCTTTAACTTTCAGAGGGTAATTTTTTAGTGTAATGCCATCACCAGGTGCTGATTGACCAGCGATAGTTACATTGCCATGGTTGATGTCGAGTGGCGATTCCAACTCAATATTCCCTGAAACGGCAAACAAAACAATTCTTGGATAATCCTCACGTAATGCTTCCCTTAAGCTTCCAGGGCCAGAATCGTTAAGGTTTGTAACAACCAATACCTGACCACCACGTCCCCCTGAAGCATACCTACCGAACCCCTCCGCACCCGGAAAAGCAAGATCCTGAGATCGACAGATCAGTTGAACCCCAAAAAACAAAATGAAAAACAATGTACTATATCTCATATCCACTCTACTATCCAAACCTAGGGTTTTGATTCAATAAATTAGAAGCCTATCTGATAGCGGCAATAGCAGGAACACCACAAGGATGTTCCTGCTGATTTGTCTATCACCGCAAACCCCTTATTCTTTCCAGAATTTTCTAGTCACCTTCTTACCTTCATTGGTAAGTTCAATCACATACATGCCCTGCGACAGGTTAGTAAGGTCTAGTTCCACCCCTTCATTGTTTTGCAAGAGCTTATATGAATTCACTCTTACCCCACCCAAGGTGTAAAGTGATAGTTGCTGGTTATTTTGCAGCACCTTACCTCTTATGAAAATTCTATCCGTAGCTGGATTGGGCCACATTTTGAATAGATCATCATCGAAAGTGGCACCTAAAACCACTCCTGCTGCTGTACTTCCTGACAATGAAAAGGAAACGGCATCAACTCCCACACTGCTATGCACAAGACTGCCACTATGGCTACCTTCCGTAGGTGCATTGAGCCTTATGTAAATGGTGGTGCTGGCAACATTTCCATCCAGAGGGGCAAGTGAAAGTGAACTCAACCATAGCTCTCCGTTGAATGAAATCTCAAAACCTTGTGGCACTGAAATTTCGAGTTTGCTAGCAAGATTAGTGGCAGAGACCGTATAACTCTGAGGGTCTGATGGTTGATTCAGATTTTGAGAAAAAGCAACAAACTCCCCTGAAGCAATAATCCCAGGATCAGGAATCGTCTCTCCCGTTACAGCCAGCAGTACATCAGTCGCTCCGGTAGATGAATGAACAATATTTCCATTGTATTGGCCCGTTTCAGTTCCGTTCAGCCTCACATAGACGCTGGTGGAGTTAATAACTCCCTCGCTATCCGGGGCAATACTAACCATCCCACTCCAGGTGGTATTGTCGAGGGATACCTCGTAACTATCCGGAGCTGTAATTGTCAGGTCTGCAACCAAGTAGACGGCAGTGACGGAATAAGATTGCGATTCGGAAACCGAGCTAACACTTTCTTTGAATGGCTCAAGCGCCCCGCTCACACTGATTTCAGGCACTATTGTCATTCCAGTTAGTGAAACAGCCTTTGTGGTACTACCACTCACCAAAGTAACAGCTCCATTAAATGCGCCGAGCTCCGTAGAATTTAACCTAACATAGATGGTGGTCTCGGCAACTGTACCTTCGATATTGCTCAACACCAAAGGATCTGTGGTAAATGCATCCGTCTCACTCAGTGAAAGTTCATACCCACTTGATGCCGTAATGGTCAAATCCGTGCTAAGATCACTACCCGATACACTAAAAGACTTAGCGGCAGTTGGTGTTCCCAAATGTTGGACGAATTCAGAAAGGGCAGCAGGAGCAGTAATCACCGGTGTAGGCCCCTCATCGTCACCTGTAAACTGCGCTGGCAGTCGTGATTGGGAAGGTGAGTAAGCCCCGGTCACATCATGAAGGACATAATCCACATAAGCCGAGTAAGTCGGACTACCGTTTCCATCTCCAAACCGGTAGTAATTAGAGCCTGTTGTGGTAGTGGTAGTGGCAGTGAGTACTGGATAAGGATTTTCATTTAGGTAGATTTTAACAATACCTTCTGTACCACTACTCGCATCTATAGTCATGCGATATACATTCCATTGAGATACGTTTAGCTCCTCAGAGAGGTCCACAGAAGCTCCAGAACGCTGTAAGCTGAGTTCTCCGTTAGATCGGATATTTAGCTGATCCCGAAATCCATTGATGTGCATATCTATGTCCGTGAGACGATCTGCGGTTAGATCCTTTGCTTTCACTCTCATCACGACGGTAGCCGCTGTTGGGACAGGGTCAAAATCAGAAGTTTTGTACATTCCCGAGGCGTCTGCTCCATCTAATGCCAGTAAGTTATTTCCAACGCTTACCGGATCAGCTTCTATGGCCCAGATGGTACCCGAGCCGTTGCTGGCACTCCAGGCTGGGTCAGCTGCGTCTGGCAGTTCGTTAGCGTTATAAATAGACCATTCACCCACAGGTGGCTTTGTTACCTCATTGGGCAATCTGGTTTGTTCGGGAGAGAATGCCCCTGTAACATCATAGCTTACATAGTCCACATATGCCGAGTAAGTTGGGCTACCATTGCCGTCTCCGAAGCGGAAATAATTAGAGCTAGTAGTGGTAGTGGTAGTGGCAGTAAGCACCGGATAAGGGTTCTCATTCAAGTAGATCTTTACAATCCCTTCAGTACCACTACTCGCATTGATTGTCATCCGGTATACATTCCACTTATTCACGTTTAAAACTCCGGACAAATCTACGGAAGCGCCGGATCGCTGGAGACTCAACTCTCCAGAAGATCTGATATTCAATTGATCTCTAAATCCATTGATGTGCATGTCGATATCGGTCAAACGATCCGCAGACGGATCTTTGGCTTTGACACGCATCACCACTGTCACACCAGTAGGTGTCGGGTCAAAATCTGAGGTCTTGAACATCCCCGAAGCATCCGCTCCATCCAGCGCCAGTAGATTATTACCCACCCTTACCGGATCTGATTCGATGGCCCAGGTAGTTCCTGATCCATTACTGGCACTCCAAGCAGGATCGGCCGCATCTGGCAATTGATCCGCATGATAAATGGTCCACGCCCCCACGGGAGGTTTGGTCAAATCATTGGGTAAGCGAGTTTGTGCTGGTGAAAATGCTCCAGTAACATCATAGCTCACGTAATCCACATAGGCCGAGTATGTTGGACTACCATTTCCATCTCCAAAGCGAAAGTAATTTGAACCTGTAGTGGTAGTTGTAGTGGCTGTAAGAACCGGAAAGGGATTTTCATTTAAGTAAATCTTCACAATCCCTTCAGTACCACTCGAGGCATCTATGGTCATTCGGTAGACATTCCACTGAGAGGTATTTAACAGACCCGATAAATCTACAGAAGCACCTGAACGCTGTAAGCTCAGCTCACCAGAGGATCGGATGTTTAATTGGTCCCTAAAACCATTGATGTGCATATCAATATCCGTCAATCGATCAGCGGTGAGGTCCTTGCCTTTGACCCGCATGACCACCGTCACGGCAGTAGGCACCGGATCAAAATCTGCAGTTTTGTACATTCCTGAAGCATCGGCCCCATCCAACGCCAACAAATTGTTGCCTACCCGAATCGGATCAGACTCTATCGACCAGGTGGTACCTGATCCATTGCTGGCACTCCAGGCCGGGTCAGCGGCATCTGGCAGCTCATCAGCATTGTAAATTGTCCATTCACCAACCGCAGGTTGGTTGGGGTCATCCTGAGACCATGCTCCTGTAACTGACAGGGTACACAGCATTAGGATTGATAATATATTGGATAACAGTTTCATAATATCATTGAATTTTATGTCCATTAGTGAATATCACTGTTCATATTGTTTGATTGAAGGGAAGTATTAGCCCTTTCATTCTTATTGTCTCCAGCGAGATGGTCCTACTTCTTCATCAATCAGGTTCTGATTGGTAATAGTAAAATCTCCATTTGCCGGATCTACAAAACCTGGGTTAGCTTCTGTCGCATCTACTTCACCCGGATCAGTATATTCACCTTCCCACAAACCAATGGTATTGAAGTAGTAATTGTCTCTGTAATTCAATGACACTTCCTCACTGATATCTCCCGCCTGAGACCAGTTTCCATAAATAGCTCCCCCACTACCCTCAATACCTGTTTCTACGAAGAGGCATTTGCTTACTTCCAACGAGGTACCACCTCCAGACATTCTAAAGAACCCTCGGTTGTTACTATTGTCGGCGATACAAGCTCTGTAGAAAGTACAATTCCTAAATGCCACGTCAGCAGCGACTTGCATTCTCAGGAGTGTTCGTATTCCATTGGCGACGGTAGAATTCTCTAACGTAAGAGATCCCACAGCTCCACCCCTAAAGTCGAAACCATCGCCTCCTCCACCGGGAATATCATGGATGTAGGTATCAGAAATGATAATGTCTCCGTAGGTTCCTCCGCTGTTGCTATAGAGGATATTGTTGCTATAGCCACTGATTTCGCAGCCCTGAACAGTAAGGGTACCCAGATTGCACTCTGAGGCAGAAGCATTGAACATTTGACCATAGTCATCTTGTCCTTGTATATTGAGATACCTCAGGGTGATGGAGCTCACTGGAGTACCACAAGAAAACTGCCCAATAATCACTGGCATGTCGTACCATTTCTGCCCTTCGATAACTATTGACTTTGTAATTTCCTTTCCACCAAGGTTATAGGTGCCTGCCGCTAATATGAGTACCGCCCCCTCTTCTGAGGCATCAATAACGCTACTTAGGTCATCATTGGCAGTAACATTGGCCTCTTTCAGGGTAGAAAAAGTCACTGTTCCTCTTCTTTTGGTGCCGTTGTACAAGGTCACGGTATAATCCGTTGCTCCTGAAAGCCCATCGATTCTCGCTTCTCCTGCTGCTACCTGAGCTGCTGAAATCTGCACCAATGTATTGCCTGGCACTATTAACAGATGAGTTACTTCACTCCCTGGCTGCCAAACTACTGTGGCGTAAGTGTCCTGTACATTTTCACCTGGCAATGGTAGGAAAATCTGCTCCGCATCTGTCCGTGCGGTGACAATAGCCCAGTTAGACTCTTCCAGCCCTTCAGTCACAGCTCTCACTCTGGCCGAGTAGCGGGTCTCACCTGAGAGAGATTCTGTATAGGTGATGGTTCCGGCTGTGGGTATATCGTCTACTATAGCAGTGCTGATGGGATCACCAGAAAACCGAAGGCTATCCTGAAAGAACTCTATAACATATTGGTCAACATCAGGATTTGCGGTCCAGCTAAGCTCTATATCTACCTGGTTACGCACCCGGGCTTCAAGTCCCACCGGGGCAAAGGCCCTCGATTTTGTGAGTTCTGTAATGACCGGATCTATGTCATCCTTGCAAGCCATAGGCACCAATGAAAGTGCGCATAGCAAGATTCCTGTGAATTTTTTAATTCTGGTATACATATTCATCCTTTTTTAATTCAGTAAATCGTTGGTCAACTGTCCATTGCTACCATCTATAAAGACTTGCCAGATCGGCCAAAACTGGTTCTCATCGGGGTTTCCAACATAGATGGTTTCAATTTTTTCATCATCCAATTCATCCACTACCGCCCAATCAATATTATCACTATACTCACCTGACTTATTGTCTGTTTCACCCCTCTCCAATCCGTAGAATTCCAGGGTTTCGTTATTTTCTGCAAGCCTGTAATACAAGGTGGAGGGCACATTAGCATATTCACCTGACTGACTTCTCAGGTCGTACATCTTTTGTTTCGCCTCGTCAAGTTTTGTCTTTAGCAGATTCCATCTAATGAGGGCCTGCTTGCGTTGCATTTCGCCGCACAGTTCGAGTTTGTGCTCTTCTACGATCGCATCGAAAACAGCTGATCCAGATAAGCCGCCCAGATAAGCATCTACTTGAGTAGGCCAGTCCGCCTGATCGAAAGCGCGCTGACGAATTTCTTTCAAATACGGTTTGGCGGCATCAGGCCCCTCCAGCTCATAAGCTGCTTCAGCAGCCATGAGTAAAATTTCGGCATAGCGCATGTACATAAAGTTGGTTCCGTCATCGTTGGAAGCGGTCACACGAGTGTTTTTCCATTCGTATCGGTATTTACCAAACATCCACTGGTCCAGGCCGGTAGGCTCTTGCTGAGCAATGTCCTCTGAAGGGCTCACGTCTTTCCATTGGTATGGCACACAAGTGACATCTCTACGTGAGTCATTAGGAGCATAATCATAAAACACGAACGGCAACGGACCACCCTGACCTCCTCTGGCCTGACCTGTGTACTTATCCTTACTCAAATGCCTTACGGCAAAAGTGAATAACCACCTTCCTCTCCCTGTGGCAAATGGGATTTCCCAAAGTGATTCCCCTCCGGCTGTTACATCATCTTGGTTGAACTTTCTCCACAAATCCTCAAACGAAGTTTCAAGACGTGCTGTGCCACTTGCTATCACATCTCTGCATTCCTGCAACGCGATTCCATACATGGTTGCGCGATCCAATTCCGGATCAGTACTGAGCCGCACACCGTCCGCATACTGCGAGTACCCACCGGCGGCTAAAGCCAGTCTTGCTCTTAGTCCTTTGACAAAAGCTTTATTTACCCGCTCAACAGAAGCAGTGCTTGATGTTTCGTTTGGCCATGGAACGATTGTAGCGGCCTCCTCCAGATCTGCTAATAGCTGCTTGTAAATAACGTCCCGACTAGATCTCGGTAAGTACAGGGTTTCCGTAGTGATTGGTTCAAATCTTGCTGGCACGTCCCCCCAGGATTTGACAAGGTCCGCGTAATAAACAGCTCGCAAGGTAAGGGCCTCTCCTAGTAAGTAGGCCATATTTTCATCATTCTCTACATCCCCGTAGTTACGCAGCCCACGAATACAAATATTTGCTCGCTCAATACCCGAATACATCATAGCCCAGGCATTGTTAGTCGTATTCATTTGGTCATTATTGGGCTTCGCATTGTATTTCACCAAGTCGTAGTTGTCATCAGAATTATTGGAGTTGTTGTTCCACTCCACATCTGTGTTCATCCCATAATTCGGCAGAAAGCGACCTCTGTATGAGTTAGTCTGCCCAAAGGGTTCCTTAATGCCATCTACGGCACCCTTAGCCAGGGTATAAACCGAAAATATCTTCGATTCATCCAGAGTAGATTTGGCCGGTGCTTCCAGGTAATCCTCACAAGACGTAGTGGTACCCAAAATCAGCATACCGGCAAGAGCTATATTTAATATCTTTTTCATTTTCAATGTCATTTGGATTAAAATGTAAGATTCATGCCAACAGTAAACTGCCTGCTACGTGGATAAGCTGAATAGTCCACACCCGGTGTGAGTGGGGTTTTTCGTCTGGTGGATACTTCAGGATCAAATCCCGTATAGTCTGTCAGGATAAACAGGTTGTAACCCGTGATATAGAATCTAAGGTTTTCAATACGGGCTCTTTCAATAATCGCCTGTGGTAAAGTATAACCTAAAGTGAGCGTATTGAGCCTTAGAAAGGATCCATCTTCAACTGCCCAGTCACTAAAGATGTACCGATCCATGTATGGACTCCACATGGTGGTGTTGGCATTCACTGCCGCCAGTTGTGCCGGATCAGTGATCAGTTCGCCGGTATTCCAATCTATATTAGTCCATCTCTCTCCCCCTTCCTGAACGGAGATCAGGTTTCGGTACTGATTGTTTTGATTGGCTGAAGTGAACTCCACTTTATTGGCATTATAGATATCATTCCCATAGCTCCAGTTGAAAGCGGCGGTGAGGTCAAATCCATAAGCGTAGGCGTTGAGCACGAAACCACCGGTATGTTTGGGATTAGCATTGCCTATAAATCTTCGATCATCGATGGTGATGGTGTCATTTCCGTCAAGATCCATCAATTTCATCATACCCGGACGTGGCGTTAGTATACCATCTGAAGTCACCACACCTTCCTTGAGTACCCACTGTCCGGAGCTCTCATCATATTCTTCGAAATCATCCACTTCATACCGACCATCAGATACATATCCGTACATCCTGCCAATTGGATCTCCTACTCGGGCCAAGTAGTCGTTGGCAATCTGAGTAGAGGCCCATCCAGTGGTTACTTCCGTGCCCACCAACTCGTCCATCACACCAAGCGATTTGATATTATTTCTATTGAAAGCAATGTTGAAGTTGAAATTCAGGCCATAGTCTTTTTTATCCAATGCGATACCATTAAGGCTTAGTTCTACCCCTTTATTCTCCGTTTCACCCATATTTCGGTACTGATATTCATAGCCTGTACCTGCTACAGGGAAACGGATCAGTAAGTCGCGGGTGTTATTTTGATAAGCCTCTATTGTACCGGTTACCCGGCCTTCAAGCAAACCGAAATCCAATCCGATATTTTTAGTTTCCGTGGTCTCCCATTTCAAATCAGGATTGGCCATGATGGTAGAAGCCGCCCAGTAACTATTTACGTCGTTGATGTAAGTGGTATTTCTGGATTCAAATGTCTGTACGGTCTGGCCTCTTGGTATATTGTTATTCCCGGCCAACCCATAACTGGCACGAAGTTTCAATAAGTACATCCATTTGGTCAACCCGCTCATGAAGCTCTCTTCGGTAATCTTCCACCCGGCAGATAATGATGGAAAATACCCCCAAACATTGTCTCCTTTGAATCGGCTAGATCCATCAGCTCTGTATACCGCACTGATTAGGTAGCGATTCTTATAGTCATAATTAGCCCTTCCAAAGAATGATAACAGTTTATCGTCCGGACTAAAATTATTATCTGCGTAGATAGACTGTCCTTGTGTCGTCAGCTTGAAAGCTTCATCTGCACTAAATAATACTGGATAACCCTGAATTTCATATTCCAACTCATTGGTCTGGGTAAATAGCATTTCATGCCCCCCCATCACTTTTAGGTTATGTAACTCCCCCTTGAGGACATCATAAGTCACCGTATTGGTATTCCTGAGTCTTACCTCTTTCCTATCGCTAAAGAGTGCTGACGGCTGATTTGGGTATGCAGGAGAGCGGTCTCTTGCTTTGTAGGTAGTCACCCCATAAAAACGGTTGTCCTGGTAATTGTAGTTATCCACCGTAAAAGAAGTGCTTAGCTGCAATGGATCAATTATTTTCCAGGCAAAGCTCCCTGCGATGTTGTAATTATTCCGTTTTTGCAATCGGTCATTGTCATTCGTGGAAACAATCGGATTTACCAGATCTCCTGAAGTTTGCTCATTGGTATCATCTGATAGACTCACTCCCGATATCGGAATAGGTGCATAAGCTACTGCGTGTTTCAATCTGGAGTCAGCAGAAGATACCTCGTTCTGTTCATTAGCTCCACCTCCGTTGATTTCTGTATCAGAATAACGCAATGAAAAATTCAGATCAATCTTATCATTCGGAGCGTTTTTGAATTTTAAGGTAATGTTGTTTCTCACATAGTCAGAACCAATCATAATGGCCTTATCATCATATCTTGCGAAGTTGGCAGAGTAGTTGAATTTTTGTCCGCCACCGCGGATGCTCAGATCATTACTAAACGTGGTTCCTGTACGGCCGTATATCTGTCTTTGCCAGTCATTGGCTGCTTGTCCTTCATATTGATCAAGGTCACCAAACAACCCGAAGTAGTCCTCATAAGATGAGTAATCACCTTCCTCACTGGCATCCAGCACCGCATATTCATACTGCCATCTGGCATAATCTTCCGGATCAAGCACATCCAGGGTTTTGGCAATCTTCTTCACTGCGTAAAAAGAATTGTAATTCACAGTGACTTTTCCCTCAGTACCACTCTTAGTAGTAATAATTACCACTCCGTTTGCTCCACGAGAACCATAAATGGCCGTTGATGAAGCATCTTTTAGCACATCTATGGACTTGATATCTGATGGGGATAAATCCGATATAGTGCTTACAGGAAAGCCATCCACAATAAACAGCGGCGAGCTGCTCTGGGTCAGTGAAGCCCCACCTCTCACCCTTATTCTGACTTCTGCGTCGGGTGAGCCCTCAGTGGTAGATATTTGCACTCCGGCTAAACGACCAGTCAATGACTCTGCTACACTTGCCACAGGTACCTTCTTCAAAGCATCTCCTGTTACAGAAACCACTGACCCAGTCAGGTTTGACTTTTTCTGAGTACCATAACCTACCACTACCACCTCATCCAATGCCTGTACATCAACATCCATGGACACGTTGATAATACTCTTCCCAGCAACTGGTATTATTTGGTTAGCGTAACCAATAAAACTAAAGGTCAAAGTTGCATCCTCGGCAACAGTAACCTTGTAGTTTCCTTCAATGTCGGTGATCGTTCCCTCTGAAGTTCCCTGAACTACAACGCTCACTCCTGGCAGGCCCTCTCCTGTTTCTCGATCAGTAATCTTACCTGTTACGGTCAGATCTTGGGCTGTTGCGCTAGTCATAGATACCAGTACCAATACTGGCAAGAAAAGTATCTGTATCCATGATTTGCGAATAGTGATTTTAGTACACATAATTCATCATATTATAGGTTAGTGGATTTATTAAAAGGTAATGTGATTAAAATCTGAACTCACACTTTGTGTAATCGATTGCACTCTGCTATCAAAAAAAAGATTCTCCCATGAGCCTGAAAGCCCAAAATGTAATGTTGACCCGTAGAATTTATTCATAATCTTCATTCTTTTTGGTTGAAAAAGTTCCCCTAAACAAATGAATTATTCTGATAAATCCGAATTTAACAATTATTAATTATTCAATATTTACGGAATTAACCATTCCTACAAATCAATTATCTACTCATTTAGCCTATTTATTTTAACGATTTCACAATAACATAGGCAAAGCATTGAACATTAACATACAATTGACTCTAATCATTGTGAGTATCTATTCTTACAATAAGTAAATCAACCTATATCCATGTATGTCCATTATTTTTTTCACCTCAATCCACCCCGATTCAAATAACATTTCGCCTCACCAATCCCTTTCATTACCGCTCATTTTGTGCTATCCTTTGCACACCATTTGATCTGATCATCATTCACTTGTTCAAATTTTTTGAAAATGAGAAAACTCTATCTATTCACCCTCATCATCGCCATATCATTCAATGGATTGGCTCAGTATGCCACTGAAATAGTGGTAGACAAATCCGGACAAGGAGATTTCACCTCCATTCAGGAAGCCATCTATTCGACTAAGGCTTTCCCAGAACAGGACATTACCATTTATATCAAGAATGGAGTCTATCGAGAAAAAGTGACCATTTTCTCCTGGAATAACAGACTCACCCTGAAAGGAGAAAGCACGGATAGTACGAGGATCGTTTGGGCTGACCATTTTGCCTCCATAAACCTTGGACGAAACAGCACTTTTCACACATTTACTCTCAAAGTAGAGGCCAACGATGTTCGATTGCAAAACCTAACCATTATTAACAGCGCTGGCCCGATAGGCCAGGCAATAGCACTGTATCTGGAAGGAGATAGAATTCAGTTGATCAATTGTAGTATCCAGGGGCATCAGGATACGGTCTATACATCCGGAGAAGGTTTCAGACAATACTTTAAGGATTGTTACATTTCAGGAACTACCGATTTCATCTTTGGGGGAGCCACTGTCATCTTCGAAAACTGCACCATTGTATCCAGATCAAATTCGTATATCACCGCAGCCTCTACCCCTAAATCTTCTCAATTTGGCATGGTGTTTTTGAAATGCAGAATTACTAAAATGGATGAATCAGTGAACAAGGTTTACCTGGGAAGGCCTTGGAGGAGTTATGCCAAAACTGCATTCATTGAATGCTATATGGAGAATCATATCCTCCCCGTTGGCTGGCACAACTGGGGTTCCCCCGAAAAAGAGACCACAGTAAGCTATGCTGAGTATGCCTCTAAGGGCCCCGGAGCTCACATGAATGAACGAGCAATGTGGGCATCAATCCTACCCCCCACAACTGCTGCCAATTACCAACTTGAAGTTATTTTCAATGGATGGATTCCTTAATTAATCAACAGCTAGCACCTGAAGAGGTTGATTGAGGCGAAGTACCTCTTGCCTTAATAATGCCATGAAGCTATCCATAGATTGGATAGGATTGGTACCTTTTTCCCATACTGCCATAAAGTGATAAGTAACCTCCTCTGATGGATTAAACAAAACTACGTGACTTCCTGCTCCATCAACTACCTCACTAATGGAAGGTGTTTCCACAATCACTGCAAGCCCCAGCTTGTCATCATTCAAGCTAAACTTGCCATATGTCGCAAAAATGTGATAATTATCAACCACTTCATTGACATACTCCTCCCCAACATTCTTAACCAGCCCAGTACAGAAACCCTCTATTGGATTGGTAAACCTGATTGAGTGAGTGGTCAATGCTGATGCTGCCTGAATGCTAATGGCAGACATCAAATCGGTGCGATTACCCCCATCGGCCCATCCATAATAGTTAGTACTAATTGCTGACTCCAGTAGACCATTCTTCACAATCTGACAGGTTACAGAATCAACCACCCTAAATCGATGAAGGGTGTCATTCCTGAATTTCCCGATTGAGCCCAGGCCTAAAGTTTTCCCCACCTTCAGCAAGTCCATCCCCCAGTCACTCAATTCGTGATAAGAGTCAAAACCATCCAGACCTACACTTTGCAAAACTGGCTCCGGTTTCAACTTTCCAAACACATCCATCCCATTTCTCCAATCCAGATAAAAGCGGTAGGCCATTTGATCCGATTCCCAGCCCGGCCCTTCATACCTGACAAAATAGGTGTGATCAGTGTGCTGATCAGGTACCCTTAAAAAATCAAGGTTCACAAATGATCCGCCAATATATTCCTTCTCCGTCCACACTCCTCCCTGCTTGACAGATAACTCCGCCTGAGTCATTTTGGTGAAATTGGCAGAGCCATTTGAGGTCACTACCTCCAAATTTGCAGTCTCTCCGGTCTCAAGCTCAAGTAGCACCAGAGCTTTCTCAATAATGCCATCTTCATTTTCATCGATAAACTCTGTCGGTACTGTCCTTCCATTAAGTCGCCCTTTCAATGGTTTTTCTCCATCCAAACTCAACGCCACGGTAATCACCTCCTTACGGGCTAGATCCGATGGATTATGAATAGCAATGGAAGCCATTGGGGCATCACCAGTACAAGAAAACAGACATGAAAGGCCAAAAAACAGGATGGGAATGAATTTCATTTGTAAAAATAGTAAGGATTAAAGGTCACCGATCCATCGGTACAAATGGGAAATCTATGTGAATTCGCTCAAACGCGCAATCGTTTACACATTTTTAGTGAATTGATGGTCTCAAATTTGTTGTTTCACCAAAAAAATGGTTATTATGAATCTTCAAATTGATTAGCTTCAGGAAATTGTGAAGTATGGTTTTATAACTGTAACCAGAAATTCATTACGGCAAACAGAGCCACAATTAGTGACTACATTCGCACTGTCTGTACAAATAACAAAAGTTTGAAAGGAAAAAAGACCACCATTCATGAGATTGCAAAAGAGCTGAATACCACCGCATCTACGGTATCCCGAGCTTTGAATAATAACCCACGCATCAGTGAAGAAACCAAGAAGAAGGTTTTTGCAATGGCTGAAAAGCTGGGCTACGAACCCAACACCATGGCGGCCTCACTACGCAAAGGACGGTCGCAAATCATCGGAATCATCGTACCTTATGCGGACAGGATATTCTTCTCATCGGTCATACGGGGCATAGAAGAGGAAGTGAAAAAATCCGGTTATAATGTAATCATTTGTCAATCGTACGAGAAAATAGACAATGAAATAGATGACGTCAATGCCCTCCTATCCGCTCAGGTAGCAGGTATTATTATCTCCTTATCCCGAGAGACGAGTACCTATGACCATTTGAAAAAAGTCATTCAAAAAAACAAAACACTGGTACTTTTCGACCGTACAACGGACGCGCTTAACACCTCATGTGTAGCCATTGATGATTATCAGGGTGCCTATTCCTCTGTCAGTCACCTGATCGAAAATGGCTACAAAAAAATAGCATTCTTTTCTGGAAACAAGAAGGTGAGTATTTTTAGAGAACGTTTCAGGGGCTATTTGGCAGCATTGAAAGACCATAATTTACCGGTAGTGGATGACTACATTATTGAAGTACCCAGTGATGTAGAGCAAGGCAAACTGGTGACAGAGAAACTCATGTCCCTCCCCGTAAAGCCAGATGCCATTTTTTCTTCTTCTGATTTTTCGGCGCTGGGAGCCACCAAATGGCTACTGCAAAACAATTACCGCATACCGGAGGATATCGGGATCGTGGGATTTGGTAATGACCCATTCACCCAGTACCTGGAGCCGACGATCTCCTCCGTAGACCAAAAAGGTAAGGAAATGGGCAAAACGGCGGCTCAGGTTTTTCTTGAACAAGTGGAGGGGCGAAACTCGATCCATCGCAAGGTGCTCTTAAGCCCGGAGCTTATCATACGGGAATCCTCAACCAAACGATCCATTAACAAAATGGTAATTTAATCTCGGTATTTGGATTACAGGATGAAAATTTTATAACTTGTGCAATCGTTTACGCAGATTTACCAATTCTGTGAGAAACATCAAACAAGATCTGGAACAATGAAAAAATTGAGCACTACAGAACGAATCACACAGCATCCCATTAAGGTTATTCAATTTGGAGAAGGGAATTTTCTTAGGGCTTTTGTAGAATGGATGATTGAGTTACTCAATGAAAAGTCTGATTTCAACGGTAGTGTGGCTATTGTTCAGCCCCTCCAAAATGGCCTCATACACCTACTCAAGGAGCAGGGTGGACTTTATCACCATGTAAGGCAAGGTATTGAAAATGGAGAGACAATAGATGAAGTAAAGCTGATCCAGTGTGTATCCGAGGTTATCAATCCTTTCGAGGAGCAGGCTGCGTATTTCGCTCTGGCAGAGATTCCTTCTGTGCAGCTCATTTTCTCTAATACCACGGAGGCAGGTATCGTACACGAAGCTACGGACCGGCCTGAAGCAGGTCAGATGGCCAATACATTCCCAGGTAAGCTCACACAGTTATTGAAACACCGCTATGACCATTTTCAAGGAGATAAAGGCAAAGGTGTGGCCATGATCCCTTGTGAGCTAATTGAGCAAAATGGAACCAAACTTAAAAAATGTATAGCCCAATATATTGATCTCTGGAATTTAGGTGAGGGTTTTAAGACGTGGGTGAACGAAACCTGTGCATTCGCCAACACACTTGTGGACAGAATTGTACCCGGGTATCCAAAAGATGAGATTGAAGTCATCACGGAGCGCATTGGCATCAAGGATCAGTTGGTGGTCAAATCCGAGTCCTTCCACCTGTTTGTCATTGAAGCTCCTGAGTTTGTGCAGGAACTCTTCCCTGCCCATCGCCTGGGACTAAATGTGAAGTATGTGAAAGATATCACCCCCTACCGGACACAAAAGGTGCGCATCCTGAATGGAGCCCATACTTCTATGGTACCTATAGGTTTGCTATATGGACTGGAGACAGTCAGTGAAACCATTGATGATGCTGAAACTGGTAAACTCATACGTGAAATTATTTTTGATGAAATTGTAGCTACCATTCAAATCCCGGGAGAAGATCCCAAGGAATTTGCAGATCAGGTGATCTCGAGGTTTAGAAATCCTTTTATCAGACATGAACTGATCTCTATTTCTTTAAACTCCATCGCCAAATTCAAGGTGCGGGTGCTCCCGACCATTCTTGACTACCTAAGGATCAAAGGTCACCTGCCAAACAAGCTCATCTTCGCTCTGGCGTGCCTGATTCATTTGTACCTGCGAGACACTGATCGGCTCAAGGACGACGAAACGTATTTGAATTTTTTTGAGTCTCTCAAATCAGATGAGCCAGAAACACTGGTGAATAAGGTATTGGCCAATTCATCCCTCTGGGATCAGGACCTTACAGCAGTAGACGGCCTTTCAGATTTATTGACCACCCATTTTAAAGCCATTGCTTCAGAGCAAATGAAAGAGGTACTTCTTAATATGTAATGATGATACGAGCAATAACCATCCACGAAAAAGACGACCTGGCTGTAGCACTGACCGATCTGCCTAAAGGAGCTGAGGTGACAGTCAATGGCAAGGCTATCACACTGCAACACACCATCAATGCCAAGCATAAATTTGCCATGAAAGACTTTCATGCAGGTGATGAAGTACACATGTATAATGTGACAGTGGGCAAAGCAAAAGAAACCATCAAAACCGGTGAGGCGGTGACCACTTCCAATCTTGCTCACCAGTCAGAATCTTTCAGTGCCGAAGACAAGAGCGCAAAGGCCTTTCAGTGGACCTCACCAGATGTCTCTCCATGGAAGGACGCCACCTTTATGGGCTATCATCGCAAAGATGGTCAGGTAGGAACAGCCAACTATTGGTTAGTATTCCCATTGGTCTTCTGTGAAAACAGAAACATTGAAACCATCAAAAAAGCATTTGATAAAGCCTTGGGTTTGGAAAAACAAGACCCTTATGTGGCCCTGGTTGAAAATATGGTTGACCGCTTCAGGAAAAATGAGCTAAGCGATGCTTCCGTCTTGGACTTCAAACTGGACACAACTACTCACATCTCCAAAGCACGAGTGTTTGAAAACATAGATGGCATTCGATTTCTGACTCATCAGGGTGGATGTGGCGGTACCCGTCAGGATGCTGAGACCCTCTGCCGACTGTTATCTGGCTATGTAAACAACCCTAATGTAGCCGGAGCTACGGTACTGAGTCTTGGGTGTCAGAATGCTCAGGTGCAAATGTTCACCGATGCCTTGCACAGTATCAACCCGACCATCGATAAGCCGATCATTATACATGATCAGCAGGATACAGGAAAAGAACAAGAGTTGATCAAAAACTCCATCACTGAAACCTTTATGGCCCTCATAGAGGCAAATAAGCAAACACGTGAACCCGCTCCCCTCAGTAAACTGACCATCGGTCTGGAATGCGGAGGATCAGACGGATTCTCTGGTATCTCTGCTAATCCGGCCATCGGCTATACCTCGGATCTGGTGGTGGCACTGGGAGGTAAAGCCATCCTTTCGGAATTTCCCGAACTGTGCGGGGTGGAGCGGGAGCTCATCAACAGAATGGACACTCAGGAATTGGCGGTCAAGTTTGTGGACATCATGCGTCGCTACGAAAAATCTGCGGTAGAAGCAGGATCTGGCTTTGACATGAACCCCTCTCCGGGCAACATCAAGGATGGGCTGATAACCGATGCAATGAAATCAGCAGGAGCCGCCAAAAAAGGAGGTACGTCCCCTATTACGGATATATTGGACTACACAGAATACGCACATAAACCGGGACTAAATCTCCTATGCACCCCAGGAAATGATGTGGAATCCACCACAGGATTGGCCGGTTCAGGTGCCAATATCATTCTTTTCACTACTGGCCTTGGCACGCCTACAGGCAATCCCATTTCTCCGGTACTGAAGCTTTCATCCAACTCCAAACTGGCAGCTAAAATGCCTGACATCATAGACATAGATACGGGAAAGGTGATTACCGGAGAAAAAACCATTGAAGAAATGGGCAGTGAAATCCTGAATTACATTATAGAGGTGGCCAGTGGCCACAAAACAGCCAAATCCATGGACCTGGAGCAGTATGACTTCATTCCATGGAAAAGGGGTGTTTCCCTCTGACTTTATCTATCAAAAGAATAACCCACACCATGAAGAACATACTTTACCTAATTGGAATAGTCCTGCTGGCGAGCTGTACCCCGCCCAAAGAAACTGCAGAGAACCAAACTGAAACTCCTCTATATGTGCGAATGGCAGACTCTGAGATGAAACGCACGCCGGATCCAAGGCTTCTGGATTTCAGAGATAAACCAAAATGGGAATATACCAATGGACTGGTATGCCTTTCTTTCTTCAAAGTTTGGGCACGCACGGGAGAAGATAGGTTTTTGGATTACGGCAAGTACTACATGGACTCTATGATCACGGACGAAGGAAAAATTCTCACATACAAACTCAGTGATTATAACATCGACAGAATCAACCCGGGAAGGTTCCTGATAGAGCTCAATCAGCTCACTCCAAAGCCTGAATACAAAGTAGCCATTGAAACACTGCGTGAGCAGATGCGCAAGCATCCACGCACCTCAGAGGGAGGATTCTGGCACAAGAAGCGCTACCCCTCTCAGATGTGGCTGGACGGACTCTATATGGGTAGCCCGTTTCTGGCACAGTATGCCATGTTATATGATGAACCCGCATTATTCGATGATGTCGCCAACCAGTTTATGCTGATAGACAAACACGCCTATAGTAAAGAAACGAGACTGTACTACCACGGCTGGGATGAAAGCAGGGAACAAAAGTGGGCGGCCCCTGAAACAGGTTTGTCTCCAGAGTTTTGGGGACGGGCCCTTGGCTGGTTTTCGATGGCTGTGGTGGATGTACTGGACTATTTTCCAGAGGATCACCCAAAGCGAGACAGCCTATTGATGATTGTCAACAAAATAGCCCTGGGAATTCAAAAACATCAGGATCCAGCCTCCGGAGTGTGGTGGCAGGTGCTGGACAAAGCAGGAAAAGAAGGAAACTATCTGGAAGCCTCGTGCTCCAGCATGTTTACCTACTTTCTGGCCAAGTCTATTCAAAAGGGATACCTGGATAGCAGCTATGCACCGATGACCAAAAAGGCTTATGCTGGTCTGATAAAGGAGTTCATCAAAGAAAATGAAGATGGCACGATCAGCCTCACCAATGTTTGTGGTGTGGCGGGATTGGGTGGAGACCCCTACCGAGAGGGAACTTATGAGTACTATGTAGGTGAGATCAGACGAGACAACGACCCGAAGGGTGTTGGGCCCTTCATCATGGCGTCACTCTGGATGGAAAAATTTCAGTAGCTAATCTTTAGAATCCAGATGGGTGAGATTTTTCCTACTCCTCATCCGGGTTCCAATCTCTCATTACGTTTTTGAGTGAATATTTCTCAGCCTCAAGATCGGTAAGAATATGTACCCACTGAGCTCGCTTGTTGGGCTGATATCCTGCTCCCCGGTTTGCATATTCGGCATAATAAGCCGTTTTTTTCTTTTCTTCCGACCTCCAGGGGTCCCACCCCTCAGGATGGACTACCTCTCCCAATTCGCAATTCATAAAAACAGTTTGAGCATAAGGTCGCCAGGGTCTGCCCAGAAATACCGTACCCGCTTCCGCCAAACCTGTTATTTTACAGTTGTTGAACACAAATCCAAATGGGGTTTCTTGTTCAGTGGATGCTGCCGTGATGTAGCCATTGCGCTTGCAAAAAATCTCGCACCCTTCAAAAAAGGCAGTAGACCATCCGAATATAAAGTCCACAGTCCCCTCGATGTAACAATTTTTATAATACTGTCGGCTATCCTTTCCATGTGGGTAAAGGGTGTCTTGATTACCAAGAAAACGGCAATTTTCAAACTTTACCCGATCACCATCTACTCGCACCGCTACGGCCTGACTACCCTCACCAAAAGAATTCTCGAAAGTCAGATTCTTGGCTTCAAATCCATCCCCGTAAATAAAGAATGAAGCGGATCCGGAGGTTCCGATTTCTTCTCCAAACATATTCTTCCTACTGGCATAATCGTCAAAAGTCAAAATGGTTTCAGCTGCACTTTCACCAATCAATGACACGTTGGTTTTGGACGTAGGTAAGATCAATTTCTCTTTATAAACCCCAGATTTAACATATATGATCGTTCGGTTTTTGCGCAGGTGAGGTACCGCATCTATAGCGGCTTGTACAGTCTGAAAATCACCGGCCCCATCCTTGGCCACCACAAAATCATAATTTTGAGCTGACAACCCCAACGAGGAAACAATCAATCCCATCCATAAGATATTTTTCATTTTTTCAGAGTTTTCATCGCTTCAAAAACCAACCCGGCCACCACCTTCGCACCCTCGGGTTGAAAATGCGTGTTGTCACTTTGACCGTTAGGATAAGCCTCATACACTCCAGAATCCAGGTTCATAAAATAGTTTTGGGTAACATATTCCCTTCCCACTTTAAAGAAAGCATTCATACTCAGCTGGTTCAGGTCTATGAACAAACTATTCATTTCCCTGGCCACTTCCAGAGCTGCATCAGGATATTCACCATGCACATTCTGAAGACGATTGTTCTCCCATGGGTAATTGCGAGCCACAGGTGTCAATACGATCGGAGTGGCCCCTTTTTGTTTGCTTTGCGCTATGAATAGCCTTAGAAATTCCTTGTAACCTTCAATGTCTACATAACGCTCAGTCTTCTTTTCGGCAGCATCATTATGTCCAAACTGCATGATCACCAAATCACCGGGCTTCAGCGACTCATAAACACTGCGCCACCTACCCTCCTGAAAAAAAGTGCGTGTACTACGCCCCCCTCTGGCCCGATCATCCACCACTACGGAGTCCGCAGAGAAGAGATCTACAAAAACAGAAAGATCCGTGGAAAAGTAAGGCTGAAATACCTGCCCCCAACCCGTAACAGGGTATCTGGTTTTGTAATAGTCTTTTCCCTCCTCGTAGTTATCGGCATAATCGGCCATTGTAGAGTCACCAATCAGGTAAATGGTGACAATACGTTCCTCCTCCTGGGCACAGCCCAAAAGCAAAACAATCGCTAAAACAAATGTCCCTTTTCTTAAATACCTCAAGATTTTATCTCGTTCCTGCCACTATATGATTCTTAAGCTCAAGGTTCAGTTCTCTGATCCCATCCAACACCAATTGAGCCATTTTTCTCGCTCCCAGTTCGTTGAAATGTGTGTCATCTGATTTCCCTTGAGGATAGTTGGGGTGTTCACCCGCATCCAGATGATGGTAAAGCCACTTCGATTCCGTTTCTCCCAAGTTCCTCACCAGCTCCATGGACAGAGTAGTCATGTCAATCAGAGGCACATCATTGGATTGGGCTACCTCCCGCACCAGCTGCGCATAATGCTCATGGGTATCAACAAGTTCTCCATTTTCAAATGACCTTCTGCTCACGGGGGTGAGCAATACGGGCAATGCTCCTTTTTTTCGGGTGTCCATGACATATCTCCTTAAATTGGCCTGAAACTCTTCAGGGGTGGTATAACGCCCAACTTTGGAAGGCACTTCATCATTGTGCCCAAACTGGATAAAGACATAATCACCACTATTCATCGTTTTGAGTACTGCCTCCCATCGACCTTCGTCCATAAACGATTTAGTACTCCTGCCATTTTTAGCTCGGTTGTCAACCTTAATAGACTCATCGAAGAAATGGACAAAAGGCATCCCCCATCCCGTTTCAGGGTAAGCATTGACCTCCTTTTCTGCGCAAGTTGAGTCCCCGATTAAATAAATTACTGTTTGCTGCTCCTGCAGAAGTCCAAAGCTCATCAGCAGGCCTGCAAAAAGCGGAATAGCCCATTTCCAAATAACTCTGATCATTTCAATTTCACTGCCTTTTTACCTACTTCCTTACCTATGACCACCTCCGTTTTGCAATCGCTGTAGTCAGACTCTACCAGAGACACTTTGTCAGTCTTAGATCCTAAAACCTGTACCAGACCTACGCCTGAGGTCTTCCCTTCGAAACCGGAAATGGAAATATTTCTGGTATTGTAAATGGTCAGAGGATACCCTTTTTCAGTCACCACAGTGACATCTTTAAGAGTAACACCGTCTGCATCGACCATTGAAATTCCATTTTTAGCTTCTATGTATACATTTTCGAGGTTGATGTTTTTGAGATTCATCTCAGGCAGTCCCTGAAAATATCCAGCAGTACCCGAGCCTACAGCAGTCACATTTTTGATGTAAATATCTTTGAAAGATGGAGTTTCCTCCGTGATAGGCACCAGCTCCTCGTCCACTACGGCCGCCTCCTGATCTTCCTCCAGTACCGGCGATTGCCCTCCATAAAAGAGGTTAAACCTAATGGGTTCCGTGGGAATGTTAATCATGTCAATGTCCGATATGAAAATGTTCTCTACCACTCCACCACGTCCTCGGGTACTTTTAAACCTCAGACCAACATCAGTACCCATGAATGTACACTTGGACACATGGATGTTTTTCACCCCCCCAGACATTTCGCTGCCCACTACAAACCCACCATGCCCATGGTAAACAATATTGTTCTTAATGATCACATTTTCGGTGGGTATACCGCGTTTACGTCCGTCTTCATCTTTGCCAGACTTGATACAAATGGCATCATCGCCTACATCAAAGGTGTTGTTATAAATCAAAACATTTTTACAGGATTCCAAATCCAGTCCATCACCATTTTGAGAGTACCAGGGATTACGCACATTCAAATTGCGCAAAATGACATTCTCGCACATCAGTGGGTGGATGTTCCAGGCAGGAGAGTTTTGAAATGTTGGGCCATCCAGCATCACATTTTTGGAAGTTTGTATACTGATCATTACCGGGCGTAGAAAATCCTTAAAAGCCGCAAAATCAGCTACTGAAGAAGTCTCTGGAACATTGAAAAATCCCGCTGTGGCATCCGCACCTACTTTATAACTGGCTGACGGGTACCAGTTTTTCCCATCATCACTCAGGACCCCACCGCTCTTCACCAGTTGCTTCCAATGGCTATCTGTTACTTTACTCTTCTTAACACCACGCCAGGCATCTCCATTACCGTCTATCGTGCCATTACCCGTAATAGATACATTGACCAGATCCTTACCATTGATAGGGGACAAACAGCGATAAGTCTCCAACCCTTCAAAACTGACGGCCACCAGAGGATAATCATTCTTATCCCTGGTAAACAGGAGCAGCGCACCATCTTCCAGATGTAAATCCAGGTTACTCCGGAGGGTTATGGGGCCTGTAAGCCATATGCCACGTGGTACATTGACATGACCACCGCCTTTAGCCACCACCGCATCTATTGCCTTAGCAAACGCTTCGGTGTTCTTGGTAAGGCCATCTCCAACACCACCAAAGTCCGAAACGCTAACAGAATAATCTGGAATGACCGGGGGATTTACCTGCGGCATCTCAAATTCTACATTTTCATAAATGGAAGTTTGATTTTGTTGAGCCAATAGAATGTTGGCAGATAAAAGTGCTAAAAGGAATAGTTTCTTTTTCATTGTGCAATCGATTGTACATTTCGAAGTTAATAAAATCCTTGTCTTATGGAAGGATTAGAAATGTAAATTCTTAAAAAACATTGTATTCCGATAGTGCCGAACACCGAAAACTCGCACCTCTAAAGCAGAACACTTGGATCAAAAAGAAAATGAAGGGTTAGTTATCCGTTCGGAACTATGGTTATGAAGTAAGTCTCTTCAATTTTAAAGTTGGAAAGACAATGTCAACTCATATTTGCCTCCAACTTTATTGCTTGATCCATCCCTAGTTTGATCAGATCAATCCGTCAGCCGATTTAACTAAAAAACCCACCCTATTTACATAGAGTGGGTTTATCCAAGAGCCTCCTATCGGGATCGAACCAATGACCTACTGATTACAAGTCAGTTGCTCTACCAGCTGAGCTAAGGAGGCCTGATCTACTGCGCCGCAGTGAAATCTGGTTTTGCTTTCTCTGAAAGCGAGTGCAAATGTATAATTCCTCTTAAGAATTACAAAGCCTCACAGAGAAAAAAATCAAATCTGCTTCAACATTTGTAGCTGCTTCTTCAATTCCTCCATTTCGGCAGTCGCCTTTTCAATTTTCTCATTGAAATCTGCCTTCAGTTTATCAGCCGTCTTGGAATCCGCGAAAAAGTCGAGATTGGTTTTCCATGTAGCTATATCACTTTCCAGAGACGATAGTTTACGTTTAATCGCGCCTTCTTTTCGTTGAATTTTCTGTCCACCATGAGGGCTGTTCTTCAGCTTGCTCAACTGCACCTGCGTCTCCAATTCCGACCGCTGACTATCAGAAAGATCCTCAAGGCTCACAAGTCGGTTCGTGATGTCGTCATACCTGTCGTGTATCTTCTTGATGGCATTTCGTGGTACAAAACCAATTTCTGAGTACCGCTCCAGTAGGTCATATACCTGACCCAGTTCTATGGTATCAGCGTTGATATAGGCCTCCAGCATGGCACAGATTTCCTCCTTCTTTTTCAGGTTTTGATCAAACTCCTTGTTTTGCACACTGCCCTGAGCACGCTTCCGCTCAAAGAAGGTATCACATGCAGCCTTGAACTTCTGATACACCTCGTTGCGATACTTCTCTGGTACAGGACCAATGTCACGCCAGGCATTCTGGAGCTTTTTCAGTTCGTTGGCAGTCTGGTCCCACTCTTCACTGTTTTTAAGGGCTTCTGCCTTCTCAAGCAACTCTTTCTTCTTGTTATAGTTTTCCTCACGCTGGGTCTCCAGGGTTTTGAAAAATGCATTCTTATTGGCAAAGAAGGTTTTGAAATTACCCCAGAAATGCTTGTTGATGTGTTTGGCTCGGTCGCGAGGCAGTCCGCCGATGGCTTCCCATTTTTTCTGAAGCTCGAGCAGCTGTTTCGTCTTTTTGTTCCAGTCGCTAATTTTGTCAGAATTAAACGACACAAACTCTGCCGCCTCATCACCCAACGCCTGCTTCTTATCAGCGTTTTCGTTCAGATCGTGCTTAAGTTCATCAAAAAACTCCTTGCGCTTGGCATATATTTCATCAGAGGCCGCCTTGAAGCGCTGCCACACAGGCTCCTGGTCCTCCTTGGGGATCGGTCCGATATGCTTGAACTCCTCGTGGAGCTCATTGAGCTGTACGATGGCTTCTTTTATGTTTTCCAGGTTCACCAACTCCTCCGCACGTGCGCATAGCTCCAGTTTACCCTCCAGGTTCTTCCTCCTGTCCAGTTCTTTCAGCTCAAAGTAGATGCTTCTGTTGTCATAGAACCTATCTATTAGCGCATTGTAGTTAGCCCATAGGCTCTTCACATGAGCGCCAGGCACCTGACCCAGTTTTTTCCATTCCTCCTGGAGTGCTTTCAGTGTATTGATCGAAGCGGTGCTTTCTTCACCATCCACGAGCTCCCGCAACTTCTCCAATATCTCATTTTTTCTCCTGAGGTTCTCATCCTTGGATTTTTCAAGTTCAGAAAAGAAACGCTGTTTCTTATTCCTTAGTTGATTGTATAGCTCAAAGAATTGCCCATCTGTGTCATCCCCTTTGTAGACAAAGTCAGCAGCATCATTGCCTGCTTCCACAAAGTTTTTGAGGGCATCCTCTTTCTCTTTTTCATAGATATGGTCAAAAGGAGGCTTGATCTCCTTCAGGGCCTTATCCAACACACGCATTTTCTCTATGCCGGAAACCTTTTTAAGGGCAGCCAGTAGTTCATCCTTGGTAGGATTATCAAAATGCAACGATTCCAGCAGCTTATCATCTTCATCGCCATGATCCTCATCGTCATCGTGCGAATCATCTTCAGACGCTGAATCATCCTGTGTATCCTCGTTGGCAGTTACTTCTGCCACAGGTTCAGGCGCTTCCTTGGGGCTTTCTTCTACCACCTCCTCTGCTGGAGTTTCCTCAGTCTTGGCTATCTCGGCCGGCGCTTCCTCCACCTCTGCTTTGGGAGCTTCCTCCGGCTCTGCTTCGCTGGTTTCGCCCGAGTCTTCCGGGGTTGTGCTTTCGTCAGTCAATTCAGGGTTTTCCTGAACACCATCCTGCAAATCCTCGAGATTTTCAGGCAATTTGTTTTCCTTATCCTCCATGATGGAATCTTTCTATATTGGCTTCAACCTATAAATTTAATAAATCCGTCGTACTAATTCAGTCTCGGGTCGGTAGGATAGTTTGAGATTACTCTAAACTTCCCTCCCATTGTCTTAAGTGCCTCTCTCCACAGGTCATCCGGATTCATTTCAAAAACCACTTCCGGGGAAGCCTTTTTATACACTATCCATGATTTGGATTTTAGCTCGTCCATCAGCTGCCCGGGTGACCAACCAGAATAGCCTACAAAGAACTTTAACTCCTCTTTAGCTACCTGCCGGGTATTTATCGAGCTCAGCAATCCTTCAAAGTCAATGCCCCAATATACACCATCCACCACTTTCTTGTCACCTTTTAAAGTGGCCGGAGATTTATGTAAGAAATGTAAGGTATTTTGCTGTACTGGTCCACCCACAAATACATCGGTGCTAAACCCCTCCGCTTCCTCAATCAGCTCATCCAGCCTGGACTGAGCACGTTTGTTAAGCACAAAGCCAAAGGATCCATTCTCGTCATGCTCACAAAGTAAAATCACCGTGCGCTCAAAGTTTGGATCTGGCAAATAGGGCTCTGAAATCAGCAAGTCTCCTCGCTCTGGTTCTATGATCTGGTCTGTTGCAAAGTAGTCCATCAGTGTAATGCAGGTTTTAGTGGTAAACTCTGAAGCACAACGGCTTCATAATCAGTCATTTCCTCTAGTCTTTTATAGACCGCCTTTTCTTCAAAATAGTTTAAGGCCATCCGCACAAATACTTCCCCGTGCTTGGCTTCAGAAGCCCAAAGTTCCTGATAGAAGCGTCTTAGTTCGGGATCGTCCATGGCCTCATACACCATCCTAAATCGCTCTGCACCCCGAGTCTCTACCAGAGATGCCAGCAGCAACCGGTCCATAAATCGCTCCTCACGACCGTCACGACATTTATCCAAAAGCTGCTTCACATAGATATCTTGTCCTATTTCATGGGTGAGCTCTATTCCACGCTCTTCCATAATGGCATAGACCGACCGGAAATGTTCCAACTCCTCCACTGCGGTATTGATGAGCTCCGGGATGATTTCCACACGATTAGGGTATTTAGCCACAAAACTCATGGCCATAGCGGAAGCTTTGCGCTCACAATTGGCATGATCCTTTAAAAACTCATCAAAATCAGACACCACTGTGTCAATCCACTCCTGGCTACTCTCTACTTTCAGATCAATTCTCTGTTTCATTCGTCACTCCTTTTCTGGTGATTTACTATAAATCAGTAAATTTTGACACCTCTTCGTCACTCCTTCTTGGTAACTTTGGTTTAAGAACAAATAAAACAATTTTGAACCTTAATTCTGTATCTCAGTAAATTTAGTATGAGTCTGGATCTTGCATCACTTAGACAGGAATACACAAAGGCCTCACTGGATTTGGATAGCGTCTGTGCCTCTCCCTTTGACCAGTTTCAGCAGTGGTTTGACGAAGCTCAAAAAAGTGAAGTCACTGAACCGAATGCCATGGTGCTGAGTACCAGCGACCTGAGTGGGCACATCACCCAAAGAACCGTTTTATTGAAAGCAATAGACCCGAATGGTTTTGTGTTTTACACCAACTATAAAAGTCGGAAAGCTCGGCAGATCGAGGAGAATCCTCAGGTGTGCATTCTTTTTCCATGGTACCAGTTGGAGCGTCAGGTTATCATCACTGGCAGGGCCGAAAAAGTAAGCACCGCGCAATCCATGAAGTATTTTCTGAGCAGACCTCTGGGTAGTCAGCTGGGTGCATGGGTTTCTCACCAGAGCGAGGTGATCACTTCCAGGAGCATTCTGGAAATGAAGCTACAGGAAATGAAGGCGAAATTTAAGGATGGAAAAATTCCCCTTCCAGATTTCTGGGGTGGTTACAAGATCGTACCCGACTCCATCGAGTTTTGGCAGGGAAGAGCCAGCCGCCTTCACGACCGTATTCTTTACACCCGATCAGACTCAGATTGGTCCACACAGCGATTGGCCCCTTGAAGGCTGAAAACATTTACCTGAAGAGATACGCCTGGCCAGCCACCGGCCTTGCAGGCAAAGTCAGCGGAAACCCTCAGATGATCGTTGTGATCCCGGCTTTCAGTGAAGACCACCTGCCCGAGGCGCTCACCTCCTTACATCGATGTACACCTCCAGCACTCGAAGTAGCAGTATTGATCATAGTGAATGAATCGGAGAACGCTTCTCTGGAAATTCAGCAAAAAAACCAGGCGTGCCTACTGGCCATACAGCAAGTCATCCCCACCTTTCAACAGCATGTATTGCATGTGAAACTCCCCCCAAAAAAAGCTGGCGTGGGTCTGGCGCGAAAAATCGGGATGGACGAAGCGGTCAGGGTATTTGAAGATCGTCAGGTGGATGGAATCATCGTCTGCTACGATGCAGACTGCCATTGCGATGATAACTACCTTCAGGCCATTGAGCGTTTCTATCAGGACCCTCAAAACAATCTCGGGCTTGTTCATTACGAACATGAGCTCCACGGCCCCAATCATGAGGCCATCCTCAATTATGAACTGTATCTCCGCTACTATACCAATGCACTAAGGGTATGCGGGTATCCCTATGCGTTTCAGACACTCGGATCATGTATTACGGTGAGATCCTATGCCTACCAGAAGCAAGGTGGAATGAACACCCGAAAGGCTGGTGAAGACTTCTATTTTATCCATAAGACCATTCCCCTCAAAGGAATTGGCGAAATCAACCAAACCACGATCTACCCCTCCGACAGGGTATCTGATCGGGTGCCCTTTGGCACCGGACATGCCATTGGTAAATACCTGGAAGATGAAGCCGATGACTACTCCGTTTATCACCCCGATATATTTGAACAGCTTAGACCTGTAAACAAGGATCTAAAAGACCTTTATACCACACGAATATTCGATATTTCAGAGGTTTCTCCCTGCCTAAGGGCTTTCTATCTTGAAAACAATTTCGAAGAAGCATTATACCAAATCCTTGATCAGTCTGGCAGCTACAGCAACTTCCTGGATAGGTATTATCAATGGTGGGATGCCTTCAGAGTCCTTAAGTATGTCCACTTTGCCCGGGATCACTTTTACGGCAGTGTCCCCTTACATTCTGCTATGCAGTGGCTCTCTTTACAGCTTCCTGAGCTTCTGCTAGCAGAAAAGGATCAACTGGCACGGCTCCTAAGAATGCGTGAGTATGACCGGGCAAATACCTTTTACATCAGGTGATAGAGATCTTTCACTCCAAGTGATTGTTTCGTCATAAAGCCCTCTGCATATTTCACACCTATGCGGTGACCATATTCTACTGCTCTGGCTTCTATCATCTGCATAAACTCTGGCTTGGAAATGTAGGTCTGGGGTTCCTGACTATTGGGGTCAAAAAACTGGGACTTATAGGCCCGAACTGCCTCCATTTTGAGTTCTTGCGCATCCGAAATATCCACCAGAAAATCGGGTGTCAAGGAGACGCTCTGTACACAAAAATAGGTCTTCTTTGGCCTCCAGGCCTTCTGTGGGTTTCCTTCCGCATCCAGGGTTTCTACCTTCTTCAATCCCGCTTTGAAACAGGCCTCTTCTACCATGGTCGCTGCGCGTCCGTGATCCGGGTGGCGGTCATAAAGCGCGTTGGTCAGCACGATATCCGGTTGAAATTCTCTGATTTTCTGAACGATCTTCAGCTGATGCTCAGTATCGTTGGTGAAGAAAGAGTCTGCAAATCCAAGGTTCTCGCGTACAGAGACTTTCATGATTTCACCTGCTCTTTTGGCCTCTTGTAGTCGCTGCTCGGCAGTACCTCTGGTGCCCATTTCTCCCTGGGTAAGGTCTATAATACCGGTAGTAAAGCCCCGCATCTGATGAACGATAAGCGTGCCGGCGCAGCACAGTTCCACATCATCAGGATGAGCAGCAAAGGCTAGTATATTTATTTTCATAACAAAAAAAGTCCCGACATAGTCGGGACCATATGGTTAATTCTATCCTCCAAAATTACAATGCCGCTTCCTGAAGCTCTACCTCTTTCTCAGCGATAAACTTCTCTGCATCCAGTGCACCCATACATCCGCTACCAGCTGCAGTCACTGCCTGTCTGTAAATCTTATCCTGAGCATCACCTGTGGCAAATACTCCAGGAATATTGGTCTTGGACGTACCCGGGATGGTTTTAATATACCCTGCACTATCCATGTCCAGAAATTCTTTGAAAACATCTGTATTAGGTTTGTGACCAATGGCCACGAAGAAGCCTTGTACCTCAATCTCTCTTTTCTCTCCTGTCACAGTGTCCTTGATACGCAGGCCTGTTACTTCTTCTTCTCCCAACACCTCATCGGTTTCAGAGTTCCAGAGCACTTCTATGTTTGGTGCGTTCAGCACACGCTGCTGCATGATTTTACTGGCGCGCATCTCATCTCTTCTCACCAGCATGTATACCTTATTTACCAGCTTCGACAGGTAAGTAGCTTCCTCAGCGGCAGTATCCCCACCACCCACGATGGCTACATCCTGACCTCTGAAAAAGAATCCATCACATACCGCACAGGCAGAAACACCTCTTCCATTCAATCGCTGCTCACTCTCCAGTCCCAACCACTTGGCAGATGCTCCGGTAGAAATGATCACTGCCTCCGCTTCGATCTCTGTCTTGTTATCCACGGTAACACTGTGTGGCCATCCTGAAAAGTCAACCGCCGTGATCATACCGCTGCGGATGTCTGTCCCAAAGCGTTCGGCTTGCTTTTGAAAATCCACCATCATCTGTGGCCCCATGATTCCCTCAGGATATCCAGGGTAGTTTTCTACGTCAGTGGTGATGGTCAGCTGACCGCCAGGTTGACTGCCCTGGTAAAGCACGGGCTTCATACCCGCACGTGCTGCATAAATCGCAGCTGTAAAACCTGCAGGACCAGAACCTATGATCAATACTTTTACTCTTTCTTTAGTCATTTTTACGAATATGTTTCAATTTTCTATTACAACGACGATGCAAAGTTATTGTAACAAAGAAAACGCCATAATGTAACGAAATGTCATTTTGGCTACTATCCAAGAAAAGTTTTCAATGACCTACTTCTCGAAGCGTGACGTAATCTTCTTATTGCTTTTTCTTTAATCTGTCTCACACGTTCCCGCGTGAGGTTAAACCTCTCCCCGATTTCCTCCAGGGTAAGCGCATGCTGTTCATTGAGTCCAAAGTAAAAAGCCACCACATCCGCCTCACGCTGAGTAAGGGTGGATAAAGCCCGCTGTATTTCTCTTCTCAATGAATCGGTCAGTAAGCTACTGTCGGGAGTATCCTCTCCCACATCCTCCAGCACATCCAGTAAACTGCTCTCTTCACCATTGGCAAAGGGTGCATCCATAGAAATGTGCCTTCCGGAAATTTTCATGGTGTCCAGCACTTCACCTTCTGTCATCTCCAACACTTCTGCCATTTCGTCAGCTGAAGGTTCTCTTTCAAACTTTTGTTCCAGAAATGAAAAGGTCTTGGAGATTTTATTGAGTGAACCTACCCTATTGAGTGGTAGCCTGACGATCCTGGACTGCTCAGCAAGGGCTTGCAAAATGGATTGTCTGATCCACCAAACGGCATAGGAGATGAACTTAAAGCCTCTGGTCTCATCGAAGCGTTGAGCAGCTTTGATCAGACCGAGGTTTCCCTCATTGATCAAATCCCCCAGTGTAAGTCCTTGATTTTGATATTGTTTAGCCACAGACACAACAAAACGTAGATTGGCTTTGGTAAGCCTCTCCAGCGCCAGCTGGTCACCTTCTTTTATTTTTTTGGCTAGTATTACTTCCTCATCGGCGGTGATTAACTCAACTCTTCCGATTTCCTGCAAATACTTATCGAGAGATTGACTCTCCCGATTCGTAATTTGCTTGCTAATTTTCAGTTGTCTCATTTGGCGGTGTTAATTAAGCTGCACAAGATGTGCAGCCAGTATTATCACCACTAAATTTAATCAGCTTTCTCTTTTCTTTCCGGCTTAGGTAGTAAAACTTTTCTTGACAACCGATATTTACCGGTTTTCTTGTCGATCTCGATGAGTTTCACTTTGATCTCTTCACCTACTTCCAGAACGTCCTCTACATTATCTACCCGATCCCACTTGATCTCTGAAATATGTAGCAAGCCGTCTTTACCAGGCAATACCTCAACGAAAGCACCAAATGGCATGATGGCTTTTACTTTACCTTCATAGATCTCTCCCACTTCAGGCACCTGTACGATGGCCTTGATGCGTGACAGAGCGTTGTCTAAGGCTCCTTTGTCTGCAGCGAATACACTCACAAGACCTCCCTTGTCAGTTTCTTCAATATTTACAGTAGCACCAGATTCTCTCTGGATTTCCTGAATAATCTTTCCACCAGGCCCGATCACCGCACCGATCATATCACGCTCGATCACCAACTGTACCAGACGCGGTGCGTTTTCTTTCATTTCGGCTCTAGGCTCAGAAATGGTTTTCTTCATTTCGTTCAGAATATGAAGACGACCTCTGTTGGCCTGAGAAAGTGCTTCTTTCAACACATCATATGACAATCCGTCAATCTTGATGTCCATCTGACAAGCTGTGATTCCTTTTTCTGTTCCGGTCACTTTGAAGTCCATGTCACCAAGGTGATCTTCGTCTCCTAGAATATCAGAAAGTACTGCATACCTTCCTGTAGCGCTATCAGAGATCATTCCCATGGCGATACCTGAAACAGGGCTCTTGATCTTAATACCAGCGTCCATCAAGGCCAATGCTCCCGCACAAACGGTAGCCATAGACGATGATCCGTTTGACTCCAGAATGTCTGAAACAATACGAATGGTATAAGGATTGTCTTCTGTAGGAATCATGGGTTTCAATGCCCTCATGGCAAGGTTACCGTGACCTACTTCTCTTCTACCCGGTCCTCTGTTGGGTCTTACTTCACCCGTAGAAAAACCTGGGAAATTGTAATGAAGGATAAATTTGTTGTAACCAGAGATCATGGCACCGTCGATCATCTGCTCATCCATTTTGGAACCGAGCGTCACGGTGGTCAATGATTGTGTTTCACCTCTGGTGAAGATAGCCGATCCGTGCGCAGAAGGGAGACAGTCCACTTCACTCCATATCGGTCTGATCTGATCCAGATCTCTTCCATCCAGACGCTTTTTAGTATCCAGTACACAGTTTCTTACTGCGTCCTTCTGCACGTCGTGGAAATATTTTTTTACCAGAAAGCTGTTAAGCTCTTCTCTTTCTCCTTCAGTATAGGTGGCCAGGAACGACTCTTTAATCGCATCAAACCCTTCTGATCTTTCTGTTTTGTTGGCAGAACCTTTCTTAGCGATTTCGTAGCACGCATCATAGCAATGTGCTCTGATCTTGGCTTCCAACTCAGCATCTGAAGGCTCATGATCAAACTCACGCTTCACGGTAGCTCCTACTTCAGCTGCAAGCTCTACCTGTGCCTGACACTGAATCTTAATGGCTTCATGTGCCACCTTGATCCCTTCGAGCATATCCTCTTCGCTCACCTCTTTAGACTCGCCTTCCACCATCATGATGTTATCAGCAGAACCCGCCACAATGAGGTCAAGAGAAGCTTCAGCCATCTGCGCTGGTGTTGGATTCACTAGAAATTCATCACCGAGCTTAATCACCCGTGCTTCTGAGATAGGACCATCGAATGGAATATCTGATACCGCAAGTGCGGCTGAGGCTGCCAAGGCTGCCAGTGCATCCGGCATTACCTCCGGATCTGCGGAGATCAATGAGAGCATTACCTGAGTGTCTGCGTGATAGGTAGATGGGAAAAGAGGTCTTAACGCTCTGTCCACCAAACGACAAATCAACACCTCGTAATCAGAGAGTCTGCTTTCACGCTTCAAAAACCCCCCAGGGATCTTTCCTGCTGCTGCAAATTTTTCCTGATAATCAACTGATAACGGAAGGAAGTCAACGCCCTCTCCCGCTTCTTTTTTGGATACTACTGTGGCGAGGATCATGGCATCACCCATTCTCACCACTACTGAACCGTCAGCTTGTTTGGCCAGGCGGCCTGTTTCGATGGAGATCTCTCTGCCATCTGCCAACGCAAATTTTTTAACCGTGTATTGAGGCTTCATATTTGAATGTTGTTAATAATGATATCCTGGAGCCCCATCTTTTTACTGTTTTCTTTCAGGCGCCGAAGATAAAAAAAGGGAATCCTGAGTTGAATTCCCCCTTAAATAGTGTCTTATAGTTACTTTCGGATTTTCAACTCCGCGATAATGCTTCTGTATCGCTCGATATCCTTTTTGTAAAGGTAATCCAGCAATCTCCTTCTCTTACCGACTAGTTTCATCAATCCCAATCGGGTAGAGTGGTCTTGCTTGTTTTGCTTTAGATGCTCGGTGAGGTGGTTGATACGGAAGGTGAAAAGTGCGATCTGACCTTCAGAAGAACCAGTGTCCTCTGTACCTTTTCCGTGTTTAGTGAAGAATTCTTCCTTCTTTTCCTTCGTTAAATACATTATTTGTTGTTCTCTTGTTTGTCTCCTTAAATCAAAGCGCAAATCTAGGGGGCTTTAGGCTGAAAAGCAATAATTACTGCTTAACTTTTCTTGAGCCGCTGTTTTAATTGGTCAAACCATACCAGATAAAAATCTGTATCAAAAAGCTTGGCATCTACTCTGGCTTGTCGTAAAAAGAACAAACCTACCGGCAGGAGAGCCAAATCCGCCACCCAAACCGCCAAAACCGGGTCCATCACCCCTTCTTTGGCAGATTTTTCACAGATAATGCCTATGATGTAATAAATCAGGAAAAAGATAATGGACACAATGACCGGTACACCAAGCCCCCCTTTCTTAATAATAGATCCCAATGGCGCTCCTATCAAAAACATCACCACACAGGCAAATGCCTGACTGTATTTCTTGTATTTTTCTATTACAAATTTTCTGTAGTCACGACTCAGGTTGTCCACCCGGGATGCCACAGAGGACAGGTTGATCTTCACATTCTGAGCCTGATTTCTGGCTGTTTGCAATACATCCGCACTCTTACCCCCCACCTTAGCATTCAGATAGTCCCAACCAAGGGTATCCAGCAGGACTTGCTCCTTTTGGGTAATGGAGCCAGAACCATCCGGACGAGGCTGCTTCCTCTGGATGCCGGTATTGGCTGCAATCAATCCGCCATCCGGCTTCTCCAGTGTCTTGACAGGCTTAGCGCCCATACCCTCTTTGATCATCGGTCGCTTAACCTTAGGCTTGGGCAAGGAATCCTCGGTCATCTCTTTTGGATGATTCCTCTCCACATAGGCTAGCATAGCTGCTTTCATACTATCCGGCTCAGCTTCTGGTGACTCCACAACAGATTCATCATCGGCTTTATCATCTTCCATCGGGCTCCTTACCGACTCTTCCATGACCTGCTGAGCCTTACTCTTTTTGGCTACCTTTTCCATGTTAATCTCTAATGAATCCAGGTGGTAAGAGAAAAAACCCTTGGCATTAGCAAAAAAACCATGCTTGGCCTCATAGATAGAGTAGGCCAGCGAATCCATATCTTCTGTGAGTTCGGCAATGTTCTTCATTTGCCGGTTGTTCTGAAAAAGCTCTTCCTTGGTTCGTTTCAGATCAAATGAAGACAAGTTGAACACCATGTCCATACGTGAGAAATTGGTGCGGTAAAACTGATCGACAGGTTCCCGGGCCTTAGGCTCCTCGCTATAATAATTTCCATTATAAAGCTCCAGCTTCAGGTATTTATCATTGTAAATCATGAACATCTTGCTGGAATCTGCCAGAATTACCCGATTGTTTCCGATCCCACTGGTGTGATCATAGATGAGCACATTCTTCATGGTCTTGTTATCCGGAAACTTCTCCTGTGCCTTGATGCTGTAATCGGGTATGCCGTTGTAAAAAACACCTTCTTTGATGTCCAAAGCAGGCTTCTTGTGCTTGATGTCGTAGAGTAGGCTGTAGGCCTTGAGGTTAGCAGCAGGCACTATGTAGTTATTGAACTCGAATGCGGCGAAGGTGAGTACAATGACGAAAAAGAAAATCGGCCGAAGGGCTCTCACCAGTGAAATCCCGGCACTCTTGATCGCTGTGAGTTCAAAATTTTCGCCAAGGTTTCCGAAGGTCATGAGCGAAGACACCAGTACTCCCAATGGAAGGGCCACCTGAAGCATATTCAGGCTAAAGTAGAAAAGCAGCTCTGCAAAGACCTCTGCACCCAGGTCTTTACCAACAAAATCATCGAAGTACTTCATCATGTACTGGATGAGCAGCACGAATGTGGCCACCACAGTAGTGAGGATAAAAGGACCTACAAATGATTTAATGATTAATGTATCTAGCCTGCGCATAAAACCCCGCAAATATGCTTAAGAAAACTCAAAGGGCATACGCATGGTCTGGATAGATAGTTACCCTCCAACAATTTCCTTGAGGTCATTGATGAGGCTCTCATATAGATCATTCACTTCTTCCTGATCTATATCGCTGTAGTCTGTCACCCGAATGAACACTTCCTGTGTCAGCTCATTCATATCGAGTTTGAATTCAACATAAGTGGGGTCATCTTCATCCCCATCCTCTTCTATAAATTCAAAGCGTACATGAGAGTTGGTTCTGCTGGAGACCATCTTCGCTTTGTTTTCATCTCCATCCCACAAAAAAGTATAGATTTTATCCTCATCAATATTCACATCATCTGCAAACCACTGCGCCAGACCAGAAGCCGTGCTGAAGTAAGGATAGAGCATTTTTTTGGATGCGTTAATCGGGTACTCGCCAACAAATTTTTCTTTCGGCATGGATGATTAATTTTTGGATAAGGTAAAAAAAAAATTGAAATCAGCAATATGCTATGATAAAAAAGAAAACTTTTTACATTTGCACTCCTTTTCCAACGGCGAGGTAGCTCAGATGGTTAGAGCGTCGGATTCATAACCCGGAGGTCGGGGGTTCGATTCCCCCCCTCGCTACTCTATTTTCACATACAGAATCACGATAAAAGCTATATACTGATGATCAGTAATATAGCTTTTTATCTTTATCCGAGCAACACGACACGTGGGGTAATTTCTATCCTCAATCATGCTACCCACCTAACATAATCTCCAGCAGGCAACTGTACCCTTATCACAGTGCTTTCAGTGCTTTAAACGAACTTAACTGAAGCGTTTCGATGCCCCATCAAATCTCCTTTTCAGGTGTGATCAAAAGTGGATAACTTTACTCAAAAGAATCGCAATGAAAGCTATACAGTCAAACCTGATCATTTTGTTACTCCTACTATGTTTTGTTCTGGGATGTGAAAAGGAAGATATTCAAAAAGAAAATAAGACCAACATAGTGGGTACATGGCTGCTCAATGCCACGTCTCAGTCTAACTGTGATGACGCTGAACTCAATGGACTCCAGTCGTATGAATGCACTGATGACAACTGCACCAAGTATATCTTCTCCAGCGACTCCACTGGTATGAACTATATCAAAGAGTTCATTGAAGATGGCATCCTGATGTCGGAAGTGGGAACCTATTCTGTGGGTGAGTCCAAGCTGACGATGTGTGTGGATACAGAAGATGGTCCCGAATGCACAAGTTTCAAACTTGCCCTGACAGTAAGCACCATGAACATCAGCGGTAAGAATGACGAAACCGGCTGTACAGAAGCACTCTACTTCGACAAAGAAGCCCAGGAAGAAACCAACTAGGTTTTTTTATTCAAAACAATTTTTCAACACAACCACACCTCATGAATAAAGAAGCTGCAAAGCATCATAAGGAAGCTCATATTCATGGTGAAAAGCACTTTCTCTCCAAATTTCAAGACTACCTGGGCGAATTTGTTTACGGCGCCATAGATGGTAGCGTGACCACCTTTGCAGTGGTGGCTGGTGCAGCCGGGGCTGGTCTGGATAGTGCCGTGGTGATCATTCTTGGGTTTGCCAACCTTATTGCAGATGGGTTTGCCATGTCTGTGGGTAGTTACCTATCTACCAAATCAGAGCAGCAAAACTATCATAAGCACAAGCAAATAGAATACTGGGAGGTGGATCACATGCCTGAAAAAGAAAGAGAAGAAATCAGGGAAATCTACGCTGCGAAGGGATTTGAAGGAGACCTGCTGGATCAAGTGGTGGCAACCATCACCGCCGACAAGGACCGGTGGGTAGATGTGATGATGAAAGAAGAACTGGAAATGGCCGAAGAAACCAAATCCCCTCTGGCTATGGGCTTTGTGACCTTTATCTCTTTTATCAGTCTGGGATTCATTCCACTGATCATTTATGTAGGTGATTACATTCAGCCCATATCAGCCAATCTGTTTCTGATTTCCAGCCTGCTCACAGGCGTTTGTTTTTTAGGTATAGGCTATCTGAAAAGCATCGTCACCGATACGCCGAAGCTCCAAAGCATTCTGGAAACACTCCTCCTTGGAGGTGCCGCAGCCACACTTTCGTACTTCGTGGGGAATATTCTCGAGCGAATTATTTCCTGATAAATCAGTCTTTTTGAAAATATTGATTCAGAAAACATTCACCCTCTTCACCTTTTATTTTGATAACAAATCTTCCAAATCTTCCAGACTTTTTCCTTTTGTTTCTGGCATCATAAAATGGGTGTAGAGCAACTGTAGGACCATAAAGCATCCGAAAAACACAAATGCCACCCACGGCGCAAATGTATTGATCAATACTGCCCCAAAAAGTGTGATCAAAGCTGCAAATACCCAGTGTGTACCACTGCCCCAAGCCTGACCGTAGGCTCGCACCCTATTAGGAAATATTTCAGATATAAATATCCAGATCACAGATCCCTGGCCAATGGCATGGGAGGCAATGAAAGTCAAAATGAATATGAGCTTGAATAGGGCACTGGACTCAACATAAAACCCATAAGCCACCATGAACAGGCTAGTGATATAGCCGATAGAGCCAATATACATCAGTTGCTTTCTTCCTGCTTTGTCGATCAACACCATCCCCACAAAAGTGAAAGCCAAGTTCACGATACCGATTGAGATCGAACTTAACAGTGAATCGGATGAGCCAAATCCTGCCTTCTGCAGAATCTCCGGAGCATAGTAAAGAATAAAGTTGATCCCAGACAGCTGGTTGAAAAAAGCAATCAGAAAAGCCAGTATTAACGAACGTTTGTACTTTGCTGAGAATACTGAAGATTTATCATCTTTTGTTTTACGGTGATCCTCTTCTATGGCCTTTAGCATAGCAGAAGCTTCTGCCTCAGTTGAAGACAACTCCTTGAGCACCTTTTCGGCACCAACATAATCATTCCGATGAGTAATCAACCATCTTGGGCTTTTGGGCACACCCAGCACCATTAATGTGTAGATGAATGCGGGTAATGCCTCTATTCCCAACATCCAGCGCCAATCGTTATCTCCTCCTACACCCTGAAGAAGGTAGTTAGAGATGAATGCTATTAGGATTCCAAATACGAGATTGAACTGATAGAGAATACCCAAACGACCCCTGTTACTGGCTGAAGATATCTCCGAGATATAAGTAGGAACGGCAATTGAAGACACCCCCACTCCTAATCCTCCAATGAAGCGAAAAAATGAGAACCAATAAGGGTCTAATGCTAAGCCACTGCCGAGAGCTGACACAAAATACAGAACACCAACCCAGATCAATGTGGTCTTTCTGCCAAGTCTATCGGTAGGAATACCTGCCAGCATAGCCCCCACCACAGTGCCCCACAGCGCCATAGACATGATAAAAGTGCCATGAAACCACTCTGAGGTATTCCACAACTCTTTGAGAGGGAGGTTAGCTCCAGAGATAACCACCGTATCAAATCCAAACAAAAAACCCGCTAAAGAAGCGGTTAGAGAGGCCATAATCAGCTTTTTACTCATGCTATTTTACTTTTCAGATTCATTTTCTTTTTGACATATGCCGAGGCAGCTCCTAGAATTGCTGCACTTTCTCCAAGGGTAGATAGGTGGATTGGTTCCTTTATTCCGGTTTTGGTGAGTTCCGCTTGCACCTTAGGCAAGAAAATATGTTGCGCTTTTAACATATTCCCTCCCAGGATGATCGCGTCAGGGTTTTCTTCGGACACAAACAGGCCAATCAATTTTGCGAGGTTAAAACCGAACTCCTTAAATACTGATCTTATTGACGGTTCACTATTGCTCATTTCTGTGAGTTCCTTTACTCCAGAAATCTCCTGGCCGGTCAGCTCCGAGTATCTTCGCTTAAACCATTTCGTGGAAATAAAATCTTCAACTATTCCATCATTGAATGGGTATTGCCATAGCTCCCCATCTACACCCACTCCATGCCTGATTTTTGCGGTCCCGCATCCAGTTCCAAGCGTTATACCAATTGGATGTTGATATTTCCGACCAACTCCCATGTCCAATTCGCCTTGAAGAAAACAAGCAGCATCATTGGTCATCTGAATGTTTTCCTCAGGGATACTCAAAGCATGAGCTAGCGTCTCACAGACATTTAATCCATACAAATTGGAGTATTTCGACAAGCCATCTATGTGGCAAATGCCGCGCTCATAATCACATGGACCAGGCATAGCCAATCCGATATGTTTCGACATATCATCATAATCACTATAACAAGACTCAACTATTCCTCGCCAAACATTCAGTATCTCTTCAGTTGATCCTTGTGAATCCAATTCCACTCTTCGGAGAGTATCCTGAACAATTAACCCATTGTCCAAATCCACCAATCCGCCGGTTACATGTGAGCCCCCGATATCCATACCAAGGACATAACTATTTCCTACAAATAGATTAGTCATATGTGCTCTCAGACTACTTGATTCGTTTAAAAGTGATTACGCCTTGTCCGGTGTGAAATCTCAAAATATAAATACCTGACTTCAACGAGTTCGCCTCGATTTTATCCTTGTCACTCAACTTAGCATTTAGAAGCAGTTTTCCACTGAATCATATATTTCAAATGGTGTCTGCTTCCAAAAGAGGTTATCGGATGATAACTCTGGTGACAAAAGTTCCATTGGTTGTACTGACCTTCAATAGGTAAATTCCTTTGACAGAGCGACCAATACTCACTTCAACGTCATTTGGTAGTTCATGATAGGATGACCGTTGTATTTGCTGACCACTCAGGTCAATCAATTCAATTTCTCTGATACCATCATCCTTGTATGTATGAACTATGAGTTGATCCCCAGCACTGATCGGGTTTGGATAAATCTGAACCTCTGCTGGCGATAATTTCTCAACGTGGACCTTTTGATCTTCATGGCTTTCCCGACAACTTACACAACTCTCTTTAACTCCAAATAACTGCCATTCTGCGAGCTGGAGTAGTGAAGACCCATTATTGGCAGTAATATCCAAGCGATAACGCTTGTAGCTGTTGTCATTATCAATGTAGAAAAACCTTCTTTGATAGCGATCGGAAAAATCCTGATTTGTTTGCGTGTCCAGGTCTACCCAGCTCGTGCCATTGTGCCCTTGCAGTTTCCAGTCTTTGGGATCCCTATCTTCAGCATCGTTAGCGGATGTTATGGAATAGGTAGTCACCCGGTGACCTTCGGATGTTTGATACTCAATATACCCTTCGGCATGAGTTGTCAGGTATTTAGTTAGTGATGAATTATCAATGACTTTATCAATCTCTTCCCCACTAGGAGAGTCGTCATGCTCATCAGAAATGGTGCCACCCCCATCAGTGATATCATAGAGTAGTTCAAACCAATTCATATGAAACTCGCCCTCATTGCCTAGTAATTGAAGCATAGTATTACCTGCAGAAGGAAAATCAATCACTGCATCAAGATCGTGCCATCCAGTATTACTGGAAATTGAAATGGAATCGTAAAGCGTAGAAGAATTGGCATCTTTTATCATCATTTCGGCATCATTGCTAATGTGACTATTTGAGACCCTGGCCTTAAATAGGTATTGCCCCGCGTTATCAATGTCAAGAAAATAATCCATGTGATCTCCGACACCTATATCATTACTCGTATACACTATTCCATTGTCGCTTCTCTGATCCACGAACACTCCCGCTTCGCTATTTGAGTTTTCAGCCTCAATCTTCACATAATCACCAACCACAACAGCTTTATCGAAACGAATCCAATTCAAATTGAAAATTCCAGTTTGAGCATTAACCCTGAGAAGATGGGGCCCTTGGGAAAGGGATATTTGATCGTATAGGGTCACAAAATCACTCCAAGTGCCTGTGCCGTCAATAGTAAGTGTAACAAGTGTACTGCCATCTTCAACCAGTTGTAAAACACCCTGACCTGAAAGTGCATTGTCTCTGGAAACCCTGGCCGAGAACAAATAGGTAGCAGTGGTGGGTACATATACGTAATAATCCAGCCAACTGCCTGTCTGCATCGATAGCTGCTTGGTACCGAGGTTATCTTCTGATTCCTCACCATAGATCTCCGTTTGATAGGGACTGGAACCATTGAAAGTTGGGCAGCCTGTACCACTTTGTTCACTATGCTCTGTATGGGCATTTTCTGCTTCAAGTCGAGCATCGGTGAGGCTGAAGGCTCGGAAAAATTTCAGCCAATTCAAATTGAATCCCCCTGTGCTGCTAGAAATTCTAATCGTATGACCTCCTTCACTAATATTCAAGATGGTCGAAATCGATTCATAAAATTGCCAATTCCCGGTGTTCGGAACATCTATCGTTTCCACTGGCGTACCATCAACCTCGACTGTTAAAGACTTTCCGGACAACTCACTGGACACTCTCGCGACAAACATATAATCCGTTGTAGAATCGGCATAAACCAAGTATTCTGCCCATTCGTTTGCGTCAATTCCAGCCAGGCTGAGTCCACTACCTATATCACAGTTCGTTTCTGTGCCTACACCAGCATGAGCGGATATAAAGTCCTCTGCCTGAATTGTTCTGACAAATTTGGGAATGAAGGTCAGTTCAAACCAGTTGATATTGAACCCGCCATCAACTGCATGAATTCTCAAAGTTTGAACCCCTGCGGTCAGTTGTACATAGGCGGTCTCCGTTTGAAAATTTTGCCATCCTCCAGTATTCGGAATATTCACTGTGGCCAGCACATCAGCTGACTTTTTCAATTGAAATGATCTCCCTGTATAAATACTCGCGATCCTCGCATCTAGCTTATACCACCCATCTGATTCAACGCTTAGCTCATAGTCCATCCATTCCCCAGCATCAATGCCGCCTACATTTTGCCCACCACCTGTATCTGTTGTAGTTTCAGTAACTACTCCACTCATAGATTGGTAATCTTCCGCTTCAATTTGGCCGCTGACCACACTTCTTATACTATCCAGTTTGAACCAATTGATATTGGCGTTTCCATGTTTCGACTCCAACCTGAGTATTTGAGCTCCTGCGGTTAAAGTAGCTGTAGTACTTTGGGTGGCCCAGTTTTCCCAACCTCCTGTGGAGGGGATGGCAATTTCCTGTATCAGGGTAGCACCACTTTTCAATTGGAGCGTATCACTTCCTACTGGCTGACGTGATGCGCGAACCAAAAAATTGTATTCTCTTGATTTTTTCACATCCACGTAATATTCCATCCAATCACCTGATCCTACCGCATCAACAGTTTCCCCACCACCAAAGTCAGAGGTTCCTGATGTTCCCACTCCCGACATCTCCACAAAATTCTCAGCTTCTATCTTTTCTGAGGTTAACACCAATGGGTTTTCAAAACGAATCCAATTGAGATTGAAACTACCATTTGGTGCTGACAATGTTAAAAGTGTATCCACACCTGCAGTTAAGTTGATCATGCCAGTCACCGTTGAATAGGTCTGAACATCACCCGTATTATCAATATCTATTGTTGCCAGAGCATTTCCATTTGATGAGATAGTGAGCTGACGTCCACTATTGACACTCGCCGCTCTCACCCGAACTAAATAGGTGCCAGTGGAGGTTACCCTAACTTTGTAGCTGATGTCATCTGGAGCATCAAAACTGGTAATATTCATACCACAATAAGGGTCTGCATCTCCATTTCCCTCAACACTAACTCCAGTTGCACTGGTATAATTTTCAGCATTAATTCCACCAGGGATCAAAACCCCATCATCATGTGAGATCAACCCAAGTTTCACGGCCATTTCTAATAGTGTAATTCCCGCCAGCTGAGCGGAAAGCACCGCATCACAGGTAGATTCACCCCAATATTGGCCTGTATGATAGTTCACCGGATTTAACCCTCCACTCACCAGAGCACTGGCATTCTCAGCAACCATCGCCTTATAAGTATCTCTCTTGATAGACGAAACGGATGTTTCCATGGCAAGCTCAGTTAAATACCTTATCAAAACCCCCTTAAACAAAGGAGCGTCTCCACTTGCCCCTTCGCTCTTATAAATCCCATCATTCAACAGATTATTTGATTCCCCTACGGCATAATCTGCGGTAAGAATAGCATCATCCAAATAATGAGTGCTGTCTGTAGCTCTGTACATTTCCAGTGCAGCACCTATAAATGTCCCATGCCCATAAGTGAACTCCCAGAGATCAATTTCACCGGGTGCGTTTTTGGGGTCTCTGTTCACTCCATCATATACGCGACCCGAACTTGCCACCAGATTACTTTTAACCCAACTATAGAGTCTTCGAGCCAACGCAATATCTTCAGCATCACCCAAATACTGATACCTTCGGGCTACCACTATTACAGTGGGAGAATTGGCAGCATTATTCTTGTAATCTCTTTGTGATTTGCGCCAGGCAATACCTCCTCCCATTATATCATTTTCCCCAGTCTTGATATCCTCCAATAATGTGGTGGAAACATCAAGAAATAAGGAAGAATCTGACGGATGAGTACCTTTGATGGCTTCAAACGCCCTAAAACTGGAAATGGCTAACCATTCCATATCATCATAAAAATTATTGTAGTGCCCATAGTTGTTGTTGAAGGTTTCATTGGCAGTTTCCATCCCATTCACCAAATCTTTCATGAGCTCTACAGCAGTGTCTCGTTGTGTCCCGGAAGTAGCTCTTTCATACCTATCTACCAGGACTTCTAATGCATAACCATTCCACCAATAATGAAAATACGTATTGGACGGGCTCGTACTCTGATCAAAAAAGTAGCCCCCCGTAACAGTATAAGAGTAATCGTCAACAAGAGCCTGCTGCGCCGAATCAGCCAACTGTTCATAGCTTTGGCTCCTTAAATTGAGCATGCTCAGCAAGCTTACTATTGTGAAAATTAGTTTGGTTTTCATGGATTAGGGGTTTGGTTTTAAAAAAATTAAATGCTCTTTAGCACTTCAGGCCTTTCATTGAATGTTTTGAGAATTAATTCACCAAACAGGGTATTTGCCCAGGCAAACCATTCTCTCGAAAACTTCTTTGGATCATCTTTATGGAAGGATTCATGCATAAACCCGGTCTCTGCATCTGCATCCATCAGGGTTTTGATACAAGCCGCTATTTCCGCATCGTTTTCGCTAGTCAGGGCTTTCATAATAATGGACATAGGCCAAACCATATCCATACCCACATGGGGACCTCCAATACCTGACGCAGCCTTTCCCTCGAAGAAGAATGGATTGTCCTTGCTCCAGACAAAATCTCTGGTGTTCTGATAGATGGGATCGTTCTCAGATACACACCCTAAATATGGAAGTGCTAAAAGGCTGGGCACATTGGCATCATCCATAAATAGCTTGTTTCCAAATCCATCTACCTCGAAAGGATAAATATTTCCATAACCCAAATGTTCTACAATAGCATATTCCTTGAGTGCCGCCTCTACCTCATCGGCTAAGGCTATACACTCCTGGGCAAGTGATCCATCACCTAATACTTCGGTAGCGATCTCAGCCACCTGTCGCAAACTTACCACGGCAAAGAAATTGGATGGTACCAGAAAAAGATATGTAGTAGCATCATCAGACGGTCTGAAAGCCGATGCAATCAAGCCAACGGGGACTACCGGGTTTCCAAAACCTCTACCTGGCATGGTGTCGGTTTGTATGGGCGTTTCGCGCATGAATTTGTAAGGACCATCCCCTCCTTTTCGTTGTTGCTCCTTAAATGTTTTAAGTACCAGTTTCATGGCCTCTTGCCACTCTGAAGTAAAGACAGAGGTATCTCCTGAGGTCTTCCAATAATGGTAGGCCAGTCTAATGGTGTAACACAAAGAATCCACCTCCCACTTTCGCTCATGCAGCTCCAGCTTCATTTCTGTATCATCACTCTGCCAATGCCCTCCGGTAGCTTCCTTGTTGAATGCGTTGGCATACGGATCTATCAGTACACATTTGGTTTGCCGCCGCACAACTCCCGCAATTAGCTTCCGAAGCTTGTCGTCTTTGTTTATCAAAGGTAAGTACGGCCATACCTGGGCCGTACTATCCCTTAACCACATAGCTGGTATATCTCCTGTAATAACAAATGTATCTGGCAACCCACCTTGCTCTTCGTACTGAACGGTGGTATCCAGTGTATTGGGAAAACAGTTTTCAAACATCCAAGCCAGTTTTGGGTTGTCAATACCCTTTTTCACTGTGCCTATAGTTTCTTCAACAGCTTTGCTGACAAAGTTTCGTTTTGACTTTGGAGGACGGTTAGAGGTGTAACTCTTATCCCCTAAAGGCACTGGGAAACTCATTCCAGACAATAACGTGCCTACCCCAATCAGAGAAAGGGTATTGGTTTGAATAAACCTTCTTCTATTCATTTTATCAAATGTTATTGTTGAGTTATAAAGTTTTGAGAAGTCCTTTGTTTTCAAGAACTGCAAGTGTCTCCATTAAGAACACACCGCTCAGAGCCACTGTGAGGTCCATAGAAGATGAAACTTGCCCCTGACCATTTATCGGTGGGCTGACCCTCCAATCATGATTGAACAAAAACGGATAAGCAGGGTTTTTTGCCTTATCCCAGGCACTTTCCCCATTATCAACCAAGTAATCAATTACATTCTTTCGCTCTCCGTCACTTAACCCTTCAGAAAGAGCCAGCACACCAAAATAGCGCATCATAATCCCTTTGAACAACCCCCCATCTCCATCGCCCTCCGGGCGGATGATGCCTGCAGAGCTTGATAAAAGTGATTCTGTAGCGGAGAACGTCTTTAATGCTTTAACCAACAATTGGCGATCCTTTGTGATGGTATAGAGCTCAGCAAGAGCGCCGGCATATGTTCCTTGGTTATAGGTGAAACGCCAAAAATCTTCAGTACTGTTGTCTCCGTCTATCTCAGTTCCTCCCTGACGACCAATGCCATCCCATACAATTCCGGTAACAGGATCAACGAGCTTTGATTCTTGCCAAGCCAGAATTTGTTTTCCGAAATCAAGGTCAGCTACTGATCCGGTAATTTTATGAAGCCTAAAGGCCAAAATTGCTGCTGGACCATTCGAAGGGGCATTTTTATAATCCAGTTGGTTTTCATTCCATGCGATTCCTCCACCGTGATTATCATTCCATCCAAGTTTGATATCTTCCCAAAGTCCCTTAACATCGTTGAGGTATTCTTCATTTTCTGTAAGCTCATAAGCTCTTAAAATGGACAGAGCCATCCATTCGCGATCGTCAAAAAAATCATTGTTTCGAAGTGAACTGATATTGTTTTTTATACCAGAAATCATTTCGTTCATCTGATTAATTGTTGATGGGCTCTTGGCCCTGACGGCAGCATCCACCACGGCGTCCAGCGCATTGGCCTGCCACCAGTAGTGCTGAGTATTCAGGTTCTTTTTATTATCCGTATTATAAACACCTTTTTCCGCGTTCCAATAAATTAGGTTCAGAGAATTGAATGAGGAATCAGCCCGAGATATCCAGGAAGGAGGCACCGGTTGTTTAGGTTCGTTTTCATCAGGATCCAGGTTAGATTCTTCTTTGCAACCCATAAGGGGAAGCAGTATTAAAATAAATTTTAAGAGTATCATCCTATTTTTCATTAGTAGATTTTCAAATGGTTCTTGAAGAATTTTTCTACACATTTCCGCGCAGGTCTGAACCAGTCTTTAAAAATTTGGGCAATAGTGTACAAGGCCGCACAATGATGTGCGGCGTTATACATGTATGAAGAAATGTGAAGTTTTATTAAACTATCGAGTGCTTACGATAGCTCCATCTACTAAGGACAAATTGTTCTCCCCTTCCGTATCTGAAGCCCAGTCGGTGATCAAATCAGTTGTAGCAGGCTTGGCAAAAGGCCAGTAGCCAATCAGGCCAGTTTCATCCCCGTCGATAATAAAATCCATGTCTTCTTTGATTTCGGCTGCAGACCTTGCCACTCCCCAATAGCGCACATCAAACATTTTACCGACCAACCTTCTCTCAGGTTGTTTAAAACCCGCACTATTACCCAATGTAAGAGGCTGAGCTCCTTCTTGAGCAGCTACTTCACCCATTCTGTCTCTATCAGATGCATCTAGTGACCCTATTTCATTCCCATTGATGTAAGATTTCATAGTCGTACCATCAAAGGTGCATGCTATATGAACCCACTCATTTCTAGGAACAATAGCCCCGGGAACAGCCGTAACATCCGGTTGAAGTCTACTCTCTCCATCTGCATCCCCAATTGCAAAGTCAAGCGCGTCTCCATCTCCAACTCTTACATTCCACCCCCAAACACCGTCAGCATAAAACTCGGTAGAAGCCATTTGCCCAAAGAATCCCGGCTTATCCGTGTAGTAGACCCAGGTTTCGAATGTGAATTCGCCTCTATTGAAAATACTCGCGGAATTGCTACTTTGCTCCACGGCAATAGCATTTTCGGAACCATTGGCCGAAAACTGCAATGCTGCATCTTCAATCTCTCGAGCTGCAAATGCAAATCTGGCATCTTCGAGTGAGGTCAACGCGGCATCTATTTCTTCCTGAGTTGCAGCCTCGTTGTTGCTTACGGTTTGAGCGTCTGCCAAGGCCGTTTCCAGTGGTTCCTTAGAATTCTTATAGTACTCTCCAACACCGTTCCCCTCAACGGATGAAGAAAGCAAAGTCTCTACGGTTGATATTTCTGCTGTTAATGCTGTTAAATCAGTATTCGGACCTTTGTCCTCCCCGTCATCTCCGCATGAATTCAGGGTAAAAATCACAAGTACACCTAGGGACAGCACCAGGGCCCTAATCCCGTAAATTTTGGTTTTGTTGTTAAAATCAATCATTGTAGTTCAAGTTTAGATTTAATTAATATTCAATAATTATGCTTTTCGTTTGGTCACCTGGTTAATCCGGGTATCCTGGATTCTGATCCAGGTTTGGGTTTACGTTTCTACTGGACTGCGGAATAGGAAATAAGGTTCTGAATCCGTCACTCACCTCCTTATCCCACCAATTTCCAGTATACTTTTTGTATCTGATCATGTCCGTACGGCGTAAGCCCTCATAGGCCATTTCTCGTCCTTTTTCATCATACAACTCATCTAATGTTAGGTTTTGATAAGTTGGAACATTTGCTCTGTTTCGTATTACATTGATTGCATCAAGCACATCTTGAGGAACGATGCCTCCATTCCTGAGAGAAGCTTCGGCTATATTGAAATATATCTCCGCTAACCTGAAAAGCACTATATCATTGGAGAACCCTACCGCACCATATTCTACCTGATACTTAATGTTTCTGGCCCCTGAAGCTTCATTGCCATCTTCCATGTTTGGTACATCCAACTCAAAAACCAAGTGCTGTCCATTCTTGTCATTAGTTCCCAGAATAGGATTACCATCTCTTCCGTACTGTGGTCCCCACATAAACTGGCCTCTCAGCAAAGTCGGATCATTCTCGTTTCCGGGAACAAAAACTCTTGAGTCAAAAAAGCATCTGGCATCATTTAGGGTGTCATAAGTTTCTATAAACTCACGGACACTGACCATGCCATTGTATCCACCATTTCCCTGATATCCAAACTGTGGTTCTCGCTGCTGCCAGTGGGTAGTGAATTGAAACATTTGCTGTAAATCATTTCCAAAAAGCTCATCGGCTGGAATAGCAAAAACATTTTCGTCGGAGGCATAATTATCGGTTTTGAAAGGAGCATCCCACTGTGCCTCCAGCGAGAACGAAGATCCCAATACCAAGCGACTAACTTCTATACAATCAGTCCATCTGGCCTCACCTGTATACACTTCAGCGTTCAGATATAGCCTTGATAGAAGACCATTGGCAGCTTCTTGAGTAAATCGTCCGTACCATCCTATATCACCTTTCTTAGGAAGGTTGGCCCTGATGTCCAGGATTTCTTCTTCGATAAAATTGAATACTTCTACCCTTGTATTGTTGGACGGGCTAAATTGGTTAATCGCGGTTACTATCGGAACATTGCCAAACAGGTCGAGCAAATAATAGTAATATAGAGCTCTAAGTCCTCGTAGTTCAGCCTGATATTGTAGTTTGTCCGTAGAGTTAACCGCATCAATATCCTTAAAGTCAAAAAGCAGATTATTGCATAAAGCTATTCCTTTATACATGTCGTTCCAGGAAATAGCGAAAGAACCATCCTCCACAGTCCACTCATGGCGATGCAATCGAATCCAGTTTCCGTTATCAAAGCCATCTCTACCCTTGGTAGGCCAGGCAGCCTCATCCGTTGACAATTCTTGTAAGAGAAATACCCCGCATCCATTGGTGGAAAAATTGAGGAAGACTTGTCTTAGATGAGCATATGGCCTCATCACTGCCGACACCACTTCTTCTTCATTCTGATAGAAATTACTCGCTGTAACTTCACTATAAACTTCTTCATCCAAGTCTACACAACTGGATAGACTAATCCCTAGCAAAAATATTTTCAGTAAATTTTTCATGATCAAAATGTAATGTTGAGGCCTAGTAAATAAGTGGCAGATCTTGGGTAGAAACTACGTGTATCCCACCCGAAACTCAGCCCTCCGTTGGTTCCACTACCCACCTCCGGGTCAATTCCAGAGTAGTTAGTCAATAATGCCACATTTGTAACCGTGGTGTAAATCCGCGCCTGTTTGAATACAGACACATTTTTCAGGTTATAACCGAGGGTAATGTTATCGAGTCTTAGATAATTACCCTTTTCCAGATAGTAATCAGAAAATCTTAGGCGATCATCGAGTGAAGACTGGGGCTCATCCAACATTGATTTGAAGTAATTGGATGGTGAATTTGCCGTATTCTCATACCATAACCGTTTCTCATTAAAAACATGATAACCTGCAGCTCCTACCATGTATATGGATAAATCAAATTGCCTCCAGCTAAACTGGTTGTTCAAGCTGAAAAAGTACTTCGGGAGCCCATTCCCTATTACTTGGTAATCAATGTTTTCATCAATTCTTCCATCATTGTTTTGATCCTTGAATACCCATTTTCCATCAGAGCCGATCTCTTTAAACTTAAAGCCGTAGAATGTACCAACAGCTGTGCCTTCAGCCATCATATACAGAGACGTTGCTACATTTCCATAATCACCATAATAAATCGTATCTGCTTGAAACTGATCATTGGCCAGTGAAATGACTTCATTCGTATTGATAGAGAATGTGGGTGTAATGTCCCACTTAAATTCATTGCCATCTATGGCCTTGAAAGTCCCTATGAATTCAATCCCCTGATTCTTAATTGATCCGACATTTGTGAATAGCACTGGCTCTAAACTGGGGGGTGTTTGTGTGTTAAAGGAACCAAGCAAATCATCTGTGATTCTGGTATAAAAATCTACCGAACCAGTCACTCGTTCAGATAAAACACCAAAATCCAATCCTATATTCAACTCCTTGCTTCGTTCCCATCTCAAATCCGGATTGGGGTTATTAATGGGGCCATAAGTGAAGATCCATTGCCCATTGTAAAGTGCTCTTCCGCTTTCACCTATTCTGGCAAGAGACTGATAAGGTGCAATTCCCTGACTTCTTCCTGTCACTCCATATCCGGCTCTCAATTTTAGGGATGAAATGAAGGGAAGGTCAGACATGAAGTCTTCTTGCGAAATTCTCCAACCACCAGAAACGGCAGGAAATAAACCCCACTTATTGTTCTCACCAAAAACACTCGCTCCCTCTTGTCTCAAACTAGCATTAAAAAGATACTTAGTCGACCAGGAATAGTTGAACCGCCCAAAAAAGGCAATGAGTCTATAGCTCTGTTTGAAGCTTCCAAAATCAGCTCGACCATCCTGCAGAAAGCTCCCAGCTCCGATATCATTGTATTTGAGCTTGTTGGTAAGGAAACCTCGATTGAACATATTGCTACCGTGCGTAACATTGTTGATCAAGCTATATCCAGCCAGTAGTTTGATGTTGTGTTTACCAAACTGTTGATTGAAGTTTGATGTTGCTTCGAAAATATTCTCAACCGATGAATTATTCTCTTTTTCGGCTCTACCCGGAATACCTGACAGCACGCTATTTCTTGAGTCTATGTCTTCAAAAAGTGAGCGTTCATAGTTTCTTAGAAAAGAAGATCCTTTGACCGAAACTGATAGGTTATCAGTAATATGACCTGTGAGGTTTACGTTCAGATTTACCCTGTTACTTATTGCTCCGTTTTCAATCTGTTTCAGCAGTGCAACCGGATTTGAAGCGCCCACACCCGGCAACTGATAGAAAGTACCATCTTCATTATACACTGGAGCGGTTGGGTCATATTTCAACGCCTCATCCAAAGCATTGTAATTGGCAAAAGCCTGATCGGAGCGGTTTCCACCAATGGTTCCTTCCGCCTCCAGCCACTTGTATATTTGTTGTTTGAAGTTTAATCTAAAATTGGCCGTCTTATTGCTACTATTCAATATTAGCCCCTTGCTATCTCGATACCCCAAAGAGAAGCGCATCTGGGATGTTTTTGTTCCTTTTGATATTGCCAAAGAATGATAGGAACTCAATTTTGATGTGATCAACTCATCCGTCCAGTTGGTATCAAAACCCTTATCAATAGACTCTTTGCTAAAACCCAAGGTTCTCATCACATCGAGGTATTCCTGAGCATTCAACATTTCGGGGTTTCTTCTTGGCTTCTCTATAAAATAGGAACTGGTATAAATGATCTGACTCTTCTCTCGTTCACCAAACTTAGTCTCCACTATGATTACTCCATTACTACCTCGGGTTCCATAGATAGCGGCTGATGCGGCATCCTTCAGTACGTTAAAGGACTCAATGTCATTAGGGTTTAGAATATACAAGTCAGGCATAGTACCGTATACACCGTCTATAATTACAAGCGGTTCATTGTTAGCGCTAATGGTACCCACGCCTCTAAGATTTACCTGCGGAGTGCTGTTTGGATCACTTCCTGCTTGGTTTATGATGGAAAGACCCGGCACTTTCCCTTTTAGCAACTCAACAGGATTATTTGTCACTCCTGCTCTGAAATCCTCACTTTTGATTTGAACTATGGAACTAGTAAGTTCCTCCTTTTTAGACGTGCCATAACCCACAACCACTACTTCATCAAGCGCCTCAATATCCATACTCAACTCTACATTGATCTCAGTACGGCTATCTACGGGCACTTCCATTGTCTTAAAACCAACAAATGAAAATACCAGAACATCCTGCTCCTCTGCCACTATAGAATATAAACCATTCACATCTGTAATAGTGCCAATAGATGTCCCTTTGACTTGCACTGTGGCTCCTGGGAGCGTTTCGCCCGAGTCGTCAATCACGCGGCCACTTACTGTGATCTGTGATATTAATTCCTCGTACAGCTCCGGATTTTGGGTATTGTCTAATACCAGTTTTATGGAAATTATTTCATTTACTCTGCGGATAGAAACTTTTGACTGACTTGACACGTCCTTCATCAATCTTTCCATATTCCATTCTCCTTTTGGAATACTTATCTTTTTACCCTTTAAATCAGAACGGGTATACATAAACGAAAAGTCAGTGGCGTCTTCAAGCTCCTTTATGAGACCCAGCAGCTCTTCATGGTTTTGCCTGACATCCACATGGGTCTCCACGAGTCTTTTTCTTTGCGCGAGCGACTCACCGGCAAATGCCATCGTGAGCGAATAGCAAAAAATCATCGTGCATATGGCCAGTTTGGACATAAAAGAAATAAATAAGTGTACTTTTGTATTCATAAGTTGTTGGTTAAATCCAAGACTTGTAGTTCAAAAAAGCCGAGTAGTTTTCCCCAAAACCATACTCGGCTTTTGTATTTATTTGATTAAAATATCGTTATTAAATCCCCATTTATCTTATAGTCAAATTCGTAGTTATAAGAAAGACTTTCCATCAGTTCCTGGATTGAGCAATCTTTACAATTGATAGTTATTTTCTTTTCTTTCAGTGCAATTTTGTCGTAGGAAACTGAAACACCGTACCACCTTGAAAGCCTTCTAAACACCACGGCGAGTTCTTCATCTTCAAAAACCAACCTCCCATCCATCCAACCGAAAGCTGCAGCACTATTCTCAATACTTGACCGACTAAGTATATTTTCTCTCTTGTTATAAGTTGCTCTCTCAGCTGGGAGGATATCGACAAAGCTTCTGCCCGAAGGATCACTCACCCTGACTTTCCCGGACCGTACAAATACCTCAGAAAAAGACTCATCCTCATAGGCCTGAATAGAGAAGGAAGTCCCTAATACCTCAATATTGATATTGTCGGTGGTTATAATAAATGGCGTGGATTCATTCCTGACTACATCGAAAAAGGCCTCACCGGTCAAAACCACCTGCCTACTGTTGCCTTCGAACACTTCCGGGTAACTAATCTTCGATCCTGAATTTAATTTGACGGTGCTACCATCAGCCAATTGTAACTCTAACTTCTTTCCTACAGGGGCCACCTTTTCAACCACACGAATAATATCCGAATTACTAAGATTGCTGCCTGACCAGAAATTATAAACTAGCCAACTTGAGGTAATAAGAAGCGCAACTGCAGCTGCCATATGATACCATGTAACATGAAACTTCTTCGATTCCTTTTGACCATGATAACCTGCAGACAAATCGATTTCATCAAGTAGTTGAAGCCAAATTCGATTTTTTGCACTCTGAGCTGAAGGGTCTGATGATTTCCAGTATAACTCAATCTTAGTTAAAATCTGACGATTCTTCGGATCCTCATCCAACCACTTTGACAATCTGTGCTGATCGTCAATGTTCATTTCATTATTCAAATACTTAAGAATGATCTGGTCCATAAGATGCTTTAACTCTATGTACTATAAAGAGTCAAAAGCATGTCTCAAGTCATATTCAAATCTAAAAATTTGTAATTATTTTACTGAAATGAGCATGCGACCGCATAAAATTACACCAAAAAAGCCCTTAAAATAACAATTTCATAATTATCCAAGCAGCCCCATAGTACCAAGAAACAGCAGAACAGAGAAACTACCATAATTAGACTTAGTACCACCCGAAGCCTCAAGATAATCTGTAACTTCTTCTCTTATTCGGGAAACAGCCTTCGTCATGTGGTTTTTTACCGTTCCTTCCGATATACCCATTTCTGTTGCCACTTCTTTCACAGATTTTCCCTCCTGTCGGATCAGCTTATAAACAATCTGGCATTTATCCGGCAAAGCATTTATAGCATCATTTATAGCGCCAACCAGTTCTTGCTCCAGCATTACCTGTTCAGGATCGTGTCTATCAATCTCTTTGATAGTTTCTTCCAAATTACTGCCAAAAAAACTATTGGGATTTCGTGTAACGAACCTTATCGCTGAATTCTTTACCGTAATGAAGAGATAAGAATTGATATCCCTAATTGAAGTGAGACTATCTCTATTACTCCAAAGATTCATAAATACTTCAGAAACAATATCTTCGGCAGATTGCACATCATGAGTTATGCTCTTAGCATATTGATAAAGACTTGTAAAGTTCTGATCGTAGCAGCTTTTGAACCATTGATGGGTGTCATCAAGTGAATTAATATTATGAATTTTCCGCCTTATGGTCATTTACTTTAAAAAGTTACTCATGCAAGCTGCATCTAAGCTGAAAATATTGCTTAAGTCACAATGATATAAATAATCAATCTCAATTGATAATAAAATAAAGTTCTCTCAAGCCTCTTTGATTCCTGTTATGTAGTCGGTCTGTTCCACTTTGAGCATATTATTCTCCTGAGCCAGAGCCACTCCTCCTTGGAGGTGCCGCAGCCACTCTTTCTTACTTTGTGGGGAATATTCTCGAGCGAATTATTTCCTGATAAATCAACCTTTTTGAAAATATTGATTTGCAGCTTATTATAGGGCAAATTGGTTAATATTGCATTTTATCAGATCATGAATAACCAGACCAAAAATCCGCTTATGCTCATCTGGGATCGAGTCAAAAACATGGACGACCTCAGGGCCTTCATTGAATCTAAAGCGTTTCAATATTCCATCATAGCCCTTATTATTATTAATGCCATCACCATAGGACTGGAAACCTCTGCCACTATTCGGGAGTCAGCGGGGCTTTGGCTTACAGAAATAGACAAATACATTCTGGTCATCTTCACACTCGAAATCTCTTTGAAAATCGTGGCCTATCGTCAGAAGTTTTTCGCCAACACCTGGAACATTTTTGACTTCCTCATTGTGGCCATTGCGCTCATCCCAGCTGCAGGCCCTCTGCACATCCTGCGTACGCTGCGTGTACTACGAACCGCCCGTCTCATCAAAAATGTACCCAAGCTTCGTTTGATCATAGAGTCTTTACTCAAATCTATTCCAAGCATTGGATGGATAGCCGTGCTGCTATTTATGATTTTCTACATTTTTGCGGTGATCGGTACCGATTTGTACCAGGAACAGTTTCCTGAGTACTTTGGAGATATGGGCAAGACCTTTTTCACCCTGTTTCAGGTGATGACACTGGAAAGCTGGTCTTCAGGGATTGCCAGGCCTATGATGCAGGAGGTATCCTATTCCTACCTGTTTTTTATTCCTTTTATCCTGCTGGCTACCTATACCACACTCAATGTATTTATAGCGATAGTGGTCAACACCATGAATGAGATCAACCGTGCTGAAATGAAAGAAGAAGAAGAGCGGGTGAAGGATTTTATGCATCAGGAGCACCAGCAAATGCTGGATTACCTATCCAGCATTGAGAAAAAAATCACCCAGCTCGAGAAAAAAATAGATCAGAAGGATTGAGCTCAGCTCACTCTGCTTCGAGTTCAGGGTTTTTATCCACAAGTTCACCACCTTCATACCGGTAGGCTATCGACAGGTTTCCTTCCTGGTCATACCACTTTGCCAAACCGTGAAGTTTCCCATCAACATAGGGCGCTTCCTGCATCAGTGTGCCATTGTCATAGTATTTCGTCAACGGCCCATTCAACACCCCGTTGTTATAATTTCTGGTTTCTATGACTTTTTTCCGCTTGTAAACCACATACTCACCGTCCAGCTGATCGCTATGGTAGTAGCTCTTGGTCTCCACATACCCCTGCTTGTCAAACTTCAAAGCCACACCTTGTTTTTTACCCTCATTGAAGGTTTCCAGTAAAGTAATCGCCCCTTCTTTGTCATAGGTAATCCATGAGCCATGCTTAAGTCCATTGAGTACGTCCCCCTCCGTTACGATTCGTTGATCACTGCGCTGAGTGGCTTTGCTCAGTCCTTCCACATCGCCATAGGCACTCACCTCCGCAGTGGATGGAATCAAGGATGTTTCCAAAATCACAGGTGTTTCGTTCTGGCAGGCCATCATTACTCCCAAAACCAACATCAACCAAATTGAACCAATTCTATTCATGCTATTACAAAGTTTTTAGGTTTAAGATGTGCCAAAATTATACAACCAAAAGAAAAAATTCACTTCTGTAAAACCGGAAACTGAGACTCTGTCAAAACAATGAGTGAAAAGCAGCGTTGCTATACTAATGAAAAATAAGTACCTGAAGGCCTGGATGGAAGAGGCCGTGCACATACCTGGAAAAATAGACCAGCACTTTAGTGGGCTTAATGAAGAAGTTCTGAACCACAAACCTACCCCTACTAAATGGAGCATTGGAGAGCTACTGGATCATCTCATCGTCACCAATACCCTTTATTTCGGAAGGTTTGAGAAAATCATAGCCAAGAAACATTCCAATCCGCTCGCAGCAAGATTCAAATACTTGTCGGCTTTTTTCGGCCAGTCCATACTGAAGTCTGTACATCCGGATAATACCCGGAAAATCAAAACCGTGCGCAAGTTTCAACCAGTGAAGAAGCAATTCACGCTGGATAAAATAAAGGAATTCAAAGATCACCACTCCGTGTTAATGGATTTCGCCCTAAAAACTGACGTGGCTGATCACCAAAAAACCATCATCACTTCTCCTGCCAGTGGGTTGATTTTCTATTCGCTGGAGGATGCATTCAGGATCATACTCGCCCATGAGCAGCGACACATCCAACAAGCCGCTCAGCTCCTGCCCACCTCAAAAGAAATGCCCGTATCTTCCTGAAAAATACGGGCACTTTCGTTTTTTGATCACACTGAACTCAGGTGGTATACATGGAATTAAACATGACATAATCTGTCGTAAGGTCTGTGCCCCAGCCGATCGCTGAAGATCGCCCCTCACGCAGCTTCATTTTGATGGTAATCTCAGATTGTTTCAATATCCGTTTCACCAAATTGATGTCAAATTCCTGAGGCTTGCCCTGAACCATCATCATGACTTCTTCTTTCTCATTACCCAACGAAAGATCCACCTTATCTACATCGAAAGAGACCCCTGACCGCCCCATGGCAGCTAGTATGCGCCCCCAATTGGGATCACGACCAAACATGGCGGTCTTCACCAATGAAGAGTCTGAAACCACCCGCACAATCTTCCGGGCATCTTCTCTGGTTTTGGCACCGGAAAGGCGATACTCTATAAACTTACTCGCCCCTTCTCCATCTGAAATGATCAATTTGGCCAGGTGTACCATGAGCTCATTTAGTTTTTCTTTGAAAGTAATGTAATGCGGGTCGCTCGCTGAGGTGATCATCTCATTATCAGCCAGGCCATTGGCCATGATGCTGGCCATGTCATTGGTAGAGGTGTCGCCATCCACAGTGATCATATTAAAGGAGTCCTCCACTACCTCTTTGAAGGCCTTGTCCAGCAGCTTCTGATCTATATTGATGTCTGTGAAAGCAAAGGCCAGCATAGTCGCCATGTTGGGATGAATCATTCCAGACCCCTTGGCAATCCCGCCAATGTTGATGGTATTGCCATCTATATCAAACTCTACATAGCCTTCCTTCGCAAAGGTGTCTGTGGTCAAAATGGCATTTGCTGCAAAACTCCCTGCCCGGGAATTTTCAGAAATCTTCTTTACATTTTCCTTAATTCCATCTACCACTTCTTCTGTTGGAAATTTCTGCCCGATGATTCCTGTAGAGGCAATCATCACCTGATTGACATCTATTTTGAATTCATCCGCAGCTGTCTGTGCCATAGCCAGAGCTCCCTCCGCTCCTTGCTGACCTGTGACAGCATTGGCGTTACCCGAGTTAACAATAATGGCCTGTGCCATATAATTGGACTCCTGAAGGTGCTTTTTAGTTAATTTGATAGGCTCTGCAATGACGAGGTTCTGAGTAAAAACTGCCGACACTTTGGCTGGCACCTCTGAGTACATGATAGCCAAATCCCGGCGCATGGACTTCACGCCCGTATGCGCCCCCCAGCATTTGATGCCTCTTACATTGGTTATATTTCTGATCATATTCAAAGCAATAGTATTTTAAGGTTGTAGTGGTGAAATGTGAAGACCGGAGGTTTCGTCCAGTCCGAGCATAATGTTCATGTTTTGAACGGCCTGCCCTGCCGCCCCCTTCACCAGGTTGTCAATGACACTGATCGTAATGATGGTATTGGTCCGGTCATCATAGGTGGTGAAGATATCACAATAGTTGGTCCCACGCACCTGCTTTAGGTTGGGCAGCTCACTTCTCAGTCGCACATAAGGTTCATTTTCATAGTATTCTCTAAAAATCTTTTCCAGCTCCGGAGTACTGATCTCCCGGGTAGGCTTGGTGTAGGTGGTAGAGAGGATTCCACGATCCACGGGCAATAGGTGCGGTGTAAAAAGCACGGTAGCTTCACTGTTGGCGTATTTCCCAACGATCTCCTGAATCTCTATAGTGTGCCGGTGGGATTTAACCCCATAGGCCGAAAAGTTGTCGTTCACCATCGGAAAATGGGTATTGGGCTTTGACTTGATCCCTGCGCCCGTCACGCCTGTTTTGGAGTCTACGGTGATCTGGTTTTTATCGATAATGCCCTCCTTCATCAATGGCGCCAGTGCCAGAATGGCGGATGTTGGGAAACAACCTGGATTTGCCACCAACCTGGCTTCCCTGATTCTTTTTCGATAAAGCTCCGGCAAGCCGAATACCGCCTGGTCAAATCCCTGCTCAAAATGGTGATCCTTTTGATACCATGCCTCATAGACTGCTTTACTGGAAAGCCTGAAATCTCCACTGAGGTCCACGATTTTAAAAGATTTATGATGGTTGTCCTTCACAAAATCCATGGACACCCCATGTGGAAGGGCTAAAAAAACCAGGTCGAGGCCCTCTTCTTCCAGATCATCTATACCTATGAGCGTGAGGTCGAAGATATCCTTAAACTGAGGATGCACATCGGAAAACAGCTCCCCCTTTCTACTCTCAGAAGTAATCGCCGCGATGTTCACACCCGAGTGATTAATTAATATTCTTACCAATTCACTACCCGTATAACCGGTAGCGCCTACGATTGCTACATTATATTTAGACATTGTTATCTGTTTGCTTTGATTGACTTGAGCATTACCTCAAAAACTGTTTTCAAATCCTCCATGGGAATATTCAGGGGCGGGACCAGCCTGATCACATTGCCAGCCGTAGCGTTGGCCAATACCCCATGCTCCATCATGGTGGTTACCACCGGTTTGGATTCAATGGTCAGTTCTATACCGATCATGAGCCCATAGCCTCTGATCTCTTTGATTTCAGGATATTCGGATCTCACTCTTTCCACTTCAGCTTTGAGCCAGGCTCCTTTTTCGGTGGCCTGCTTCAACATTCCTTCTTCCTCCATGGCCTCTATAGTAGCCAGGGCTGCCGCACAAGCCAACGGATTGCCACCAAACGTGGTACCGTGATCTCCCCAGTCTATGGCTGATCCTACCTTCTCTGAAGCCAGTACAGCGCCAATGGGCATTCCTCCGCCCAGTGCTTTGGCCAGGGTCATGACATCCGGGATTACTCCAAAATGCTCAAATGCAAACATTTTCCCGGTACGCCCCATTCCCGATTGGATCTCATCAAAAATCAATACCAGATTTTGCTCATCGCAATAGGCTTTGAGCGCCTTGAGGAACGAGGGATCTACCAGATTGATCCCACCCTCACCCTGAATGGGCTCCAACATGATGCCGGCAACCTCCTCAGTTACCATTTCCTTAATCGCCTCCAGATCATTGAAGGGTGCATGGAGAAACCCCGCGGGGATTGGTGCAAAACCATTCATCATGGCTTCTTTACCGGTGGCTGCCACAGTGGCCAATGTACGCCCATGAAAGGCATTTTTCATGGCTATGATCGTGCCTCCACGTCCATTTTTGCTGGCATATTTCCTGGCAATTTTGATGGCTCCTTCAGCAGCTTCAGCTCCGCTGTTTCCAAGGAAAACGCGCTGAAGACCTGATAATTCCGCCAGTTTCTTGGTCAGCATCACCTGTGGCTCACTCAGATAAAAATTGGAAATATGGATCAACTCATGCGCCTGCTTGCCAATAGCATCTGCTACCTTGGGATGCGCATGGCCGACATTGTTCACAGCGATACCTGCCAACGCATCGATGTATTCTTTGCCCTCCATATCCCAGAGGCGGGAGCCAGAGCCTTTTTTGAAGGCTAGTGGGTAGCGTTTAAAAGTAGGTAAATAGTAAGTTTTGTCTAATTCGTGTAGTTCTTTTGTTGAATAACTCATTGGTTATTTTAATGTGATCACCCGAAGGTTAATTAAAAAATGAAAGGTCTCCCAAAAAATAAACTGACCTGGAGACATAAGTATCCCAACCCAGATGGAGACATCTACATAAGTAATAGCTTAAGCCGTCAATTGTTCCTTAAAATTTCAAACAATAATAATAATCCAATAAATTATTGCAATAACACAATATCACTTCACAATCCTTCTTGGAATGGCTGAAGGCAACCGGCTAAGCATTTCGTTATTAAGAAGCTGGGTGAGTTGGGTAAATGAGCTGATGTTGATGGTGTTATTCTGTTGGCGACCTACCAATACCACTTCGTCGCCCACCTCCACATTGGAGATATGAGAGATGTCTACCATAAATAGATTCATATTGATCAATCCGACGATTGGGGCTTTCTTTCCTTTGATCAACACAAACCCGCGGTTAGATTGTCCGCGAGGGTACCCGTTGGAATAGCCCAGAGGAAGTACGGCTACCTTCATATCCTGTGTGGCCTGATAGGCCGTACCATAGCCAATAAATTCACCTGCATCCACATCACGCACGTCCATCACGTCTGTTTTCCAGGTAAAAAGTCGCTTAAGAGAACCATTTCCCTTAGCCTCACCTGCCTGCATATGCATATAATAGATGTCCGGGCTTGGCCAAAAACCGTATTGAGCAACACCCATCCTCACCATATCGTAGACCGTATCAGGGTAGGCCAGTGCCGCAGCAGAGCATGCAATGTGACGGATTTCAGGAATTACTCTTTTCTTATCGCAGATTTTCACGAATTCTTTAAAACGCCCCTGCTGAGCGGTAATCTTAAACTGATTAGAAAAGCTCTCAGCTCCACCAAAATGAGTACATAGCCCTTTGAAAGCAACATGCGCATGATTTTTCTTCAGAAAAGCAAGCGTATCCGGAAACTCACGGGCGTTCATCCCCGTGCGGTTAGCACCTGTTTCTACTTCGATATGCACTTTGGCCTGTATGCCCAGCTTTCGAGCCTTTTCCAAAACCACGGGCAGCCGCTCATAGTTAAATACATAGAACTCAATGCCATGCTGAATGGCCCACTCAATATCCTCGTCGTACAGAATACCCATGATCATCACATCAGCTGCTTCGGTTTTGACTTCCAAAATCTCCTCTGCTTCAAAAGCTGATGCTGTTGCAAAATGATCAACACCCGCTCGCTCGGCCATTTTCACGAATTGAGCAATGCCATGACCGTAAGCGTTGGCTTTCACTACCGACGAAATCCTGACGTCTTTTCCTACCTTCTTACGAATAAAGTTGATATTGTTGGTCAGTGACGATTGACTGAGTTCTATTCTTGATGAGTGCCTTACCATAGCTTGATTTGTTGATTCCAGATATAGGATTTGCCCCAGCTCTCCTGCGCCAGAGCAACTGCGTCTTTCAGTAAATGATCAGGTACACCACTTAAAAAATCGGTGGTATCCAGTGGGTTGTAATGGAACGCATACACCCTGGCTACAAACTGCCCAAATGGTAAAGAGGACTCGCCATGCTTCTCCCCATGGCCGAATACAGAGGGCTTGATACCCTGCCCCCAATCTTGTCTACCCTCATTGTTGGGATTAAGAAAATAGGCACGAACCACACCTGTGGAGTCCTGGTCTACCCTGAGTAATGAAATGGCGTGAAAGCCCATCATATCGCCCTTAGAACTGGTAATAAAAATCCCCACAGGATTGGGATAGACCATTTCTCTCTGCCCGTTAAATTCTGGATGAAAAGCTGCGTAAAAAATTCGTACAAAGCCCTCAAAATCCAGAATGGAATTGGTCAGGTAATCATAGCAGGAAGCAAACCCCAACTGAATCCATTGCCCGTACATGAGTGGGTTCACCCACTTATGTGGGTCTTCACCCCGGCCTGCCGTGCGCCGCATCATTTCGTTGTACAGTTTGTCCAGATGTGGCACGAGCACTACGGAGACCGGATCCAGATTATAGTCCAGCTTTTCCATCAGCCCCTTACCCAACTGATTAGAGGTGAGGTCCACATTTTCAAACCTCATGATGAGGTTATTTTGGGTGGCCACTGTGATAATCATGTCAATTAACTTGGCAGGGGCATGCTGACTCCACATACTCATCCCTCTGGCTGACTGGCAAGTGGGGTTATTGCCCTGGCCTACCCCCAGTGGCTGTCCCAGGACTCTGAGCGTACCCCCCAGCAGGTACTTCAGAGCATTGGCATCTGGCTGCTGGTTAACGAGTGACTTTAGGATCCGCTTCTCCACCTGACTGTTGAGCTTGATCTTCCTGAGATTTTCCAATCCCACACGGACTGGCCTTCTGGAAAACAGGTTTTTACCCAGCATACGCGCCAGCCCATAGATACACTGACAATTATCCGGGCTTACCACCTCCATAATAAGCGTGGATACCAGCTCATGAAACTTCTCCCATTCAGCTATACCCCGGTCGTTGAGGTCCAGACTGTCCGGTACCAGGTCGGGGTATTCCTGCACCAGTTTTTGAAGGAGAAGCGCATGAAAGCTACTTACCAGCCCTGTAGAGCTCATGTGATACCCCATCGCTTCAGCTTCAGCCTTGAGGGTTTTCATATTGGCATTGCTCAGAAAGTATTGATAATCCGATAGCTCACTATGTGCTTTGGCTCCTTTTGATGGGCCATAAATCGCATTTATATAATGCCTTACTGACTCATCTGTTTTGGAGTTACCTGAGGTATCAAATCTCTCATCCACAAGCCTGATCAACTCACGAACTTTTCTGGTCACGATAGGCCGCTGAGCACAAATGAGCCTGATCTCCTCGGCCAGTTTTTCATAAACTCCTCCCAGGTCTATTTCACTCATGATAAACCCAAAGAGATTAAACGCTTTCTTCATCTCACGCTCTGACATCACAATCCTGGTTTCTTCAGAGGGTTCCTTCAGCGCAAATTCGAGATTGTGCACCACCACTTCCTCTAGAAAATGCTGCGCATCTTCAGCAGTCATGACCGGAGATACCATGTCTCCATTGGCCATGGCCAAAAGCCTGAGCTCTGAGAGAATTTCAAAGCTGGAGGAAGGATGCCCAAACGTAAGAGTTCCTTTAACCAGGTATGGTACTAGCTTATCAGGTTCGTTCCAGGCGGTGCCCGTAAATATTCCCGCTTCGTCAAGATCTGAACACTTCTTGTAGAGGTATGATAAGCCATCTCTCGTAAGGCTCAGCAAGTCTATCTGACTAGCTAACTTGGTTGCCTTTTCAGGTTTGGTGAGTTCAGTGGATTCGAAAAACTCCTTTAAGCTTAACTCAAAGTTATCAAATACCTGATCTGAAGCTGTTTGCATACGTTGTTTTGAATTCAATACTATTAAAAAAATGATCGCTTAAAGTCGTCCTACTATTTAGATATAAAAATCGACCTCTTCATAGTGCTGCAAAAGTTCTGTCATCCTATCCGGATCTTCCCCTTTGAAATTGATGGTACCAAAATGATTACCAAAACCCTCACGACTGTCGCTGAGCTTCTGACCACTGTAAGGTGGTACCAGCGTGTGGTCCACAAAGTATGGCTCATTATTGAGTTCCTCAGGTATCTCCAGCTTTGAGAACTGACGCTTGCGTGGGTAGATCATCACATTTCCGTGGTAATTTTTGGGCTTAAAATCTTTGGCCGGAAAAATAGCATCCAATTCCTCCTCGGTGGCATTGGGATCATGAGAAACCACAAATGCCGCTAGTGCATCAAACTCCCATGATTTACTGGCCAGCTCCAAAATATGACCGCCCGGGATTCTGCAGGCTGTTTCTCCAAAATTGAGCTCATCATTGTCGGTCAGAAACCATTCTGGATGCACCATACCATACTCAATCCCAAAAATATCTACCAACTTCTGTACATGCTGATGAATGAGATCTCTTTTACTCCGCAGATAGTTTCCTTCGGGAATAAAATTGGAATAACCCAGCTTCACGTACTCGGTAATATTCAGAAACCGTATTTTCCCTTTGTGAATAAAAGCCTCACAAGAAAACTCCCTACCGGAAAGGTGGCTCTCAGCCAAACATGGAAAATCACCGTCTTCGCACTTTTCGTCTATGTCCTTCATAGAGCGAAGTAACCTGTGCCCAACAGTACCTGCCGAAGCAAAGGGCTTGATGTGTACCCAGCTATCTTCTTCGCCTTCCAACTGCAGGTTGGCTTCATTGAGACGCTTCATAAAGGCTTTGACTCCCTCTTTATTATGCACTTCCTCAAAAAGCCCAACACGCAACCCTCCAATAAGCGCCTTACGTTTCATCATGGCCTTATTTCTGAAAAGGAACGCACGATTGAGTACCCGTGGGTCACCGCGATAAATAGAATTGAGTGCACCTGCCCACTCCACTGTTTCTTCATAAAGAGGTACTGCCACATCTGCGTCAAAGGGTTTGAGCTTTTCCACCAGGTCTAATGAATTGGATGTATCACTCCATTCATCCAGCTGGTAAGACACAAACGGGATGTCGTTTTCCTTTGCATAAGGTTCAAAATCAGCAAAGGAAACCACTACATAAGGTTTTCCCAGCTTCTGCATACTCTCTATCACGGGCAGACTCCACCCAATCAATGCAAAACATTTAGCCATAACTATTTTCTATTTTAAGGTTGTGAAATCGATTAATCAGCGCAGACGCATCTCTTCGAAGGGACCCAATTGGACATATATTTCCTGTATTAGATAGACACATCTATCTATAGTAATGACTGAGTGTCTTTATTGTTCCTGAAAATCGCGATTACCTCTAAGAGTACAGCAGTTTCTTAGAATAGTTTAAAATGAGAATGCCTTAACTGATGATTGGTGCCAGTACCCGAAAAGTATTAATTTAAGCCTTCAAAAAAATCCAACCGAAATGAAAAGTCTGATTCATCTGATTTTAGTGTTTATTCCCCTGTTCTCCTTCAGTCAGGAAACCGTTCGTGTTTTCTATCTAGGTGGTCAGTCCAACATGGACGGCTATGGATACAACAAAGATTTGCCAGATTCACTGAGTGGATCATTCGATAATGTCTGGATATTTCATGGCAATCTCGCCGGAGATGGTGAGCCCAATGGTGGTCAGGGAATATGGGAAGCCCTTAAACCCGGCCATGGAGTCGGGTTTGCATCAGATGGTAAATCCAATCAGCTCAGCGATCGGTTTGGGCCAGAACTCGCGTTTGCGAAGAGAATGCAAGGACTTTACCCTGATGAAAAGATTGCATTGATCAAATATTCCAAAGGTGGTACCTCCATAGACAGCCTCGGTGCGGGGTCCTTTGGTTCATGGGAGCCCGACTTTCGGGGAAAGGGTGGGATCAATCAATACGATCATTTTTTAGCCACCATCCGAAATGCCACACAGGTGCAAGACATAGATGGTGATGGGGTAAATGACCTACTGGTCCCCAGCGGTATTCTCTGGATGCAGGGGGAAAGCGATGGCGACAAAACGGAAGCCATGGCCAACCGCTACTATGCCAACCTGAAACGTCTGATGGACCTTGTACGTGCTGCTCTACGGGTGGATGACCTTCCGGTAGTGATTGGAAAAATATCTGACTCCTGGAACGATGAAGATGGCAAAGTATGGGACTACGGCGAACTGGTGCAATACGCACAGGAAAAATATGCCCGCACCGACGGCAATGCTGCCATAGTAAGGAATACACGGTACTATGACTACTCAGATCCATGGCACTACAAGAGTGAAAATTACATTGACCTGGGCAAGGCCTTTGCTGATGCTTTATACCAAATAATGGGAGATCAATAGTCTCCCTTTGCCTTTAGGAGTAAAGCTTCAAACCTTCACCCAGCGGCACTTTTAAAAACCTCCAGGAAGTGATCGGCATCCTCTTTACTGAGGTTGAGCGCGGGCAGCAACCGAATGGTGTTCTTTCTGGAAGCCGAACCCGTGAATATGTGATGATCAAACAGCAACTTCTTTCGAAGGTCCGCTGCGGGATATTCCAGATCAATACCGATCATCAGGCCTTTTCCACGTACCTCCTGCACAGCGGATATTCCGGCCAGTTCACCCATCAGGTAGTCCCCAATAGCTCCTGCATTTTCGATCAGATGTTCCTCCTGAATCACCTCCGCCACGGCCAGTGCAGCTGCACAAGCCAGATGATTTCCGCCAAACGTGGTGCCCAGCATTCCGAACTTCGCTTCAAACTTGGGAGAGATGAGCACCCCTCCAATGGGGAAGCCATTGCCCATCCCTTTGGCCATGGTGTAGAGGTCGGCTTCCACACCATAGTAATCCTGGGAGAAAAATCGACCACTTCTCCCATAGCCGCACTGCACGGAATCGGCAATAAATACCGTTCCGTAGATATCGCATAGTGAGCGGATTTTCTTCATAAAAGACTCATCCGGCAAAAAAATACCGCCCACACCCTGAATGCCCTCTATGATCACTGCAGCAATCTCGTCGTTGGCAAAAGCCATCTCCAGTGCCTCCTCATCGTTGAAGGGCAGAATCAATGCATTGTCTGTAGCATTAACCGGAGCCACAATGCCCGGATTATCAGTCACCGCCACAGCCAGTGAAGTACGTCCATGAAATCCATTGGTAAATGAGATCACTTTCTTCCTCCCTGTGTGGAAAGAAGCCAGTTTCAGCGCATTTTCATTGGCCTCAGCTCCAGAGTTGCACAAAAACAAATCCCACTCAGGTCTACCAGAAAGTTCACCCACCTTAACAGCCAGCTCCTCCTGCAGTGGGTTCTGAATTGAATTGGAATAAAAACCTAATCGCTGCACTTGCTCTGTGATTCGCTGAACATAGCGCGGATGAGAATGGCCAATAGAAATGACCGCATGACCACCATACAAATCAAGGTATCGGGTGCCAGCTGTGTCGTAGACATAGCTGCCTTCACCTCGGGTGATCTCTATAGGAAAGAGTGGATATACATTGAATAAACCCATTTTCTGTATTTTGAAAAGTTGATATTATAAAGGTGAAAACCCTTCCACCGTATCGGTCTGTTACTTTTATTAATTGTTCCGGATCTGTCCGTCTCCCCTCACTACCCATTTGTAGCTGGTCATTTCCCTCAACCCCATGGGGCCACGAGCGTGGAGTTTTTGCGTGCTGATACCGATCTCAGCACCCAGCCCAAACTCACCACCATCCGAAAAAGCAGTGGAAGCATTGGCGTATACGCAGGCCGCATCCACCTGTTTCAAAAACTGATCAATCGTCTGCTGATCTTCAGCAACAATCGCTTCACTGTGCTTGGAACTATATCTGGCAATATGCTCCAGTGCCTCCTCCAAGTCCGTTACCACGCGTATCGACATTTTGTAAGCCAGCCATTCTATCCCAAAATCTTCTTCATTGGCCGGATGTAACAAGTCACTTTGGTAATGACCTTTCAGCACTTTCAAACTTTCCTCGTCAGCGTAAATCCCCACCTGATGATGTTCATCCATTCCCGCCAGCAGTTGAGGCAGGTCACTAAGCAAACTCCTGTGCAATACCAGACAATCGAGGGCATTACACACGCTCACTCGCCTGGTTTTAGCATTCTGAATAATGGCCTTCGCTTTGACCAAATCTGCTGAGCTATCCACGTAGGTATGGACGATACCCGCTCCAGTCTCAATCACAGGAATGCTGGCGTTTTTCCGAACAAAATCGATCAGGCCCTGACTACCTCTGGGGATGGCACAGTCTATGAGACCCTCAGCTGTGAGGATCGGTTGCAGCGCTTCACGTTCGGCCGGAGCCAGGTAAACCACCTCTTCGAGTTGATGTGCCTTCAGGACCTCATGAATCACCGCTACTATAGCGGCATTGGAGTCTTTGGCATCCCGGCTACCCTTCAGCACACAGGCATTTCCTGTCTTTAGACAGAGTGAGAACACATCAAATGTCACATTGGGGCGTGACTCATAAATCACAGCAATAACCCCAATAGGTACTGACACCCTCGACAGCATCAAACCATTGGGTAATGTTCGCTCTTCAAGCTGCTGACCCAACGGAGTGGGCAACCGGGCCACCCTGCGGATATCTTCGAGAATCGACTTCAAACGATCATCGTTCAGTAAGAGTCGGTCATATTTAGGATCCTCAGGATCCATGCGACTCAGGTCTTCCTGATTGGCTGCCAGTATCGAGTCTTTATTCTCCCATGACAAATCTGCCACTTCATTCAGGATTTGCCGGATCTGCGCATCTTCCAGACTAACCAACCGACGGCTGGCGACCTGTACTCCCCTCAAACTTTTCAGTATCTCCTCTTTCATTTGCTTGCTTCTTTTGTGGCAAAACGAGTGCCCATCGCTTTCCCGTTGAGAACATCCAGAATAACATTATCTTGCTTGCCGTTGGCAATGAACGTCTCAATACCTCCGGCAGCGGCTCGCGTGGCTATTTCTACTTTTGAATACATCCCTCCTCTGCCCATTCCGGATTTTTCGACAGAAATGTGCTTTTTGTGGGCATCATCACCAAAAGGAACCAGACCAATCACGTGTCCGGTATCATCGTATACCCCATCTACGTTGCTCAGGATGATCAGTTTTTCAGCACCAATCATGGAGGCCGTGAGTCCAGCCAACTCGTCATTGTCCGTGAACATCAGTTCTGTAAGAGAAACCACGTCGTTTTCATTCACAATAGGAACAATCCCCTGACCAATGAGCCCCTCGAAGCAGTTCATCATGTTTTCATAGTGCTCTCCTTCCGCAAAGTCTTCTTTGGTGGTGAGCACCTGAGCGCACACAATGTCATACTCTATGAACAATTCAAAATAGCGCTTCATCAGGGAAGTCTGCCCGACCGCAGAAAGCACCTGTCTTCTGATAGCCTCACTGGTGATGCCACTGTCTCCAATAATACTCCTGCCTGCACCCACAGCGCCTGAAGATACCAATACCGGATGCCAGCCCTCCTGAATCAGCTTCACGAGCTGTACCACCACTTGTCGGAAAATAAGCTTATCCAACATCCCATCGTGCCTGGTCAGCACGTTTGTTCCCACCTTTATTACGATCCGTTTCACCTCTTTTCGATGATTTAAAAATGTAAGTTGCTTTTTTGGGTTGTGTTGCAATCAGACCTTTGGGGCAATGTCATAGAGTAGACTCGGTCTAAATTGAGCGGAAAAGTAGCAGTAAATTGATTCAAAGTGAAGGAAATAAGTCAACAGTTGTCTTCATTTTTTGTGCTGCCTACCCCATTGACTTTTTTTTGGATAATTCTTACCTTCAGGATTCACGAACCTAACCATTTTTATGAAAATCCTAAAAATCCTTGGAATTATTATTGCTGGCGTAATTTTGCTGGCACTTTGTGGCATAGCCTTCATCAAAACTACCTTGCCTGATGTGGGACCAGCGCCCGAGGTATCCATAGCAGTCACTCCTGAATTGGTGGCTCGTGGTGCCTATCTGGCCAATAGTGTGACGGTTTGCATGGACTGTCATTCTACTCGCGAATGGTCAAAATTCTCTGGCCCACTCAAACCTAATACACTGGGACAAGGTGGAGAAATCTTCAATCAGGACTTTGGTTTCCCTGGCTCCTTCACCTCCAAAAACATCACTCCAGCTGGTGTGGGCGACTGGACAGACGGTGAACTTTACAGACTGATTACCACAGGGGTCACCAAAGATGGCAACCCGATATTTCCGGTAATGCCCTACAAGAGATACGGCCAAATGGCTGATGAAGACATCTACTCCATCATTGCGTATATCCGCTCTCTTGCTCCCATACAAAATGAGGTGACACCTTCTGAAGCTGATTTCCCGATGAGCATCATTCTGCATACGATTCCCCAACCAGGAAATCCACAGCCTAAACCGGATAAAAGCGATGTATTGGACTATGGAGCCTATATGGCCAATGCTGCCGCTTGTGGTGACTGCCACACTCCGCAGGATAAAGGTGCGCCAATTATGGCACTGAATTATGCTGGAAGTTTTGAATTTAACATGCCCGGATTCGGGATTGTTCGATCGGCCAATATCACCCCTGATGAGAAGACTGGTATCGGCTCGTGGTCCGAAGATTTCTTCGTGAACAGATTCAAAGCGTATGGAGACTCAAGCTATGTGCCACATGCTGTGGGCGAAAATGACATGCAAACGGTAATGCCCTGGTTGATGTATGCCACCATGGAAGAAGAAGACCTCAGAGCAATATATACCTACCTGAGATCCCTTCCGGCCATTGAAAATAAAGTGGTGAAATTCACACCAGCCTCAGAACTGTAAAAGGACTATCCTATTTTTTCCACCAATTGCTCCCAAGTAGCATTGAGGGCTTCCAGCTCAGCTTTCTTACTCTGGTAGCGGTTGGTGGTTTTTTCCATTTTGGCAGCGTCTCCAAATACCTCTGGTTTACTGAGCTCCGTTTCCAGTTTAGTTACTTCGCTTTCCAGTGCTTCAATCTTGCCTTCCAGTTGAGCTATCTCTTTTTCCAGTTGTTTCTGGGTATCGTCGTGGCGTGGCTTTTCAATTGCTACTTTAGCCTTTTCCTTTTTCTCACTATTCTGAGGCTGGGGTGATGACTTTTTCTTCTCCTGCTCTCTATTATACCACCACTCCCACTCTTCGTAAGTACCGGGATACTCTTTGATTTCATGATCTTCGATCCACCAGATCTTATTGGCCACTTTGGAGATAAAATCCCGGTCGTGAGATACCAGGAGAAAGGTACCCTCAAATTGCTGTAGGGCCTGTACCAGTATACTCACCGACATCATATCCAGGTGGTTAGTAGGCTCATCCAGCATGAGAAAATTGGACTCGGTAATCAGGGTTTTGGCCAATGCCACACGAGACTTCTCTCCTCCGCTCAATACCTTTATTTTCTTAAAAACCTCATCATCAGTAAAAAGAAAACAGCCCAATACACCACGTAACTCCTGATCGGTTTTTCCGGAGCCCGCTTGCTTCAGTTCTTCAAGAATTTCATTCTGAATATTCAGCGCCTCCAGCTGATGCTGTGCATAAAAAGCCGTAGTTACGTTGTGTCCCTTCTGTAAGGTTCCCTGAAAAGATTCAGTCTCTGCTACAATACGCAGCGCTGTGGATTTTCCTTTACCATTGGCCCCTATAAAGGCAATTTTATCTCCACGCTCGATGTGCGCATTGGCATGTGAAAGGATGTTGAGGTCGCCATAGGACTTGGAGATATTCTCCATCTTCACTACATGGCGTCCTGATTTTACTTTGAATTTAAATTTGAAATCGACCGCCGCAGCTTCATCCGCCACAGCCTCTATGCGCTCCATTTTGTCCAGCATCTTGGCCCTGGACTGTGCCTGTTTTGCCTTTGAGGCCTTGGCCTTGAAGCGTTCCACAAAGCGTTCAGCCTGCCTGATTTTCTGCTGCTGGTTTTCAAATGCATTTTGTTGAATCTCATTTCGCAGCTCCTTCTCCTCCAGATAGAAATCGTAATTTCCAGCATACATATTGAGCTGATAAGCCGATACTTCCACTATTTTATTGATAGATGCATTCAAAAATCGTCTATCGTGCGAAACGATAATACAGGCACCTTCATAAGACTGCAGGTAATTCTCCAGCCACTGAATGGAGGGTAAATCCAGGTGGTTAGTAGGCTCATCCAGCATGAGCAGGGAAGGCTTTTCCAGCAATAATTTGGCGAGCATCACGCGCATGCGCCATCCTCCGGAAAACTCCTTGAGTGGTCGCTGAAGGTCCTGGGTACTAAACCCTATTCCTTCCAGAATTTCTTCGGCCTTAGCCTGCATGGTGTAACCATCGTTGGTTTCAAACCGCTCCTGCAATTTGGCCAGTTTGTCCACGAGCTCATCCCGGTAGTTGGTTTCCATCTCATGCAGCACCTCATCTATTTGCTTCTGAATCTTCATGGTCTCAGCAAAGGCCTGCATAGCCACATGAAGAATGGAATCGTCGGTCAGGTAAGAAAGCAGATCCTGGTTCAAAAAACCAATGGTCGTATCATTACTCATATTGATCTCGCCAGCGGTAGGTTGATCCTCGCCTGTGATCATTTTCAGCAGGGTAGATTTACCGGTACCATTCAGCCCAATAAGGCCTATACGGTCCTTAGGACCTATAAAAAGCGATGCATCATCATACAGGGGCCTGTCTCCGATGTAATATGAAAGGTTATTGATACTAATCATGGCCGCAAAGTTATATGACTCAGCAGATGAAAAACGATTCCCGCTCGTTTTTTCCTCACTATCACTTAATTAAGTATCAATAGTATTATAGGAGGTTATTAATTAATTTTAGCCTTGAGCCATCTCATTTTTGAATAAGCCATGATATCTCCTAAATTTTACTTCCGCAAATCGTGCGTCATTGCACTGTTATTTCTCTTTGTATCCTCGGCCGCCCAGGGACAGACCTGGGAAGTACTCCTGAAAAAAGCTGAAAAGCAGTACAATAAAGGCAAATACGCCAAAGTAGAAAAAGCCCTGACCAAGCTAAGAAGCAAGCACATTGCCAAGAAATACAAGGGGGACTCCTCCCTCTATCCTCTCACCTACATCATGGAAGCCCGGGCAGACTATGCCATGGCCGATTTTAAGGGTATGGAGGGCAATCTCAATATTGCTTTGAAATCACTCCCAAAATGGAAAAACGGGCATACCTACAATTACACCATGGGAATGCTCAGGGTCATTGACTTCTACAATGAATATGGGAACCACCGAAAAGCTGATAGCCTGACCACCATCCTGGAAGGACTCAGTTCTACTTACCTGCAAAATGACATTCTGGCTCAGGAGATCAAAATGCGTCGGGCTTTTACCGATGTAGCCATGGGTTCATATGATGAGGCCCTCATCTCCCTCAAAGAACTCATTGCAGCATGGCCTACCAAACTCAAATTGAGCTACTCCTTTGAAGCCATAAAGGCAGAAGACGAGGCCTACAAAACACAACTTCTGGTAGATCTTTTCACAGCCGAAATAGAAGCATATCGGGGCAAAGGCGAATATCAAAAGGCCATTGAGCTGCTGGATACTCGCAACAAGCAGGTGAACCGACTGGTAGAAGCCACCACAGAGGCATATGTAGACTTCAGAATTGCTGAAACGAACGTGTATCTGGATTACGGTGATGCCACCAAGGCCAGAAAAGTGAGTGACCAGATTCTCACGGTAAAACCCAAAGGGAAACTTTTTGAAAAAGCTGGTTTTGCCAACATCATTGCGAATGAACGAGAAGGGCGCTTTGGCGATGCTGTGACCACTTCCATGAAAGTAGAAACAGCTTTGATCAAGGCCAAAGTGAGTCGGGAATATGCCTATTTCAACACAGAGTTTCTCAACACCCTCATGCGCAGCTATGAGCGAGATACCAAGCAAAACATAGTGATGCGATTCAATTCGCTGATCTCGCGCACCGCCAACCTCCTGCCTGAGGATCACAAGACCATGACCTTAGCACTTGAAAATGGAATTCAATACATTTTCGACATCCAACGATCAGAGAATTATCCGCTCGCGGAGAAGTTCTACATCAAACTGGGTGAGTCTCTGAATACCCGCTATGGAAAAACGGCCCTGCAAACCAATATCTATCAAATCAACTTTGCGGGCTATTACCTGAAGTACTCTGAAAACCCCGCCAGGGCTTATAAGCTACTGGCCGGGGAAGTGTACAAAAAACCACTCACCCAACTGTCCACCCAGCATCCTGATTATGCCCGCATCGTCACCGATCTGATGGAGTATTTCACCCTCACGGGTAACTTTGACTATCCCATTGCCCTAACCAAATCTGTAGTAGAAGCCATGGTGGCCAACCCCAATACCACCAACTCAGAGCTGGGTGAAAAACTGGTGGCGCTTGCCAGATTGCAAATACAAGGCGGCTACTACAAAGATGCCGAGCTTAATGCCGACGAAGCACTGAAGGTACTCAGGCGTGGTGGTGAGCGTAAATCCGAAGAGTATGTGAAGGCGCTCAACAGCGCTGCATTTCTATACGGTACCATTGGATTGTACAACAAAGCAGAGAATCAGCTCCGCAAATCAGAATCTATTTATAAGAAAATAGCCACTGCCAATCAGGAACTCCGGCTGGAATCCATCGTGGACCTGGCCTTTCTCTACACCCGTATGGGCAACTATAGCGAAACCGAGGAGCTGGTGAATACGGCCATTGCAGAGCGGAAAAAACTATACGGAAGCAGTAGCCGCCGATTAATCAAACCATACAGTGCGCTTGGTGAGGTTTTCATGATCCGCGGGGACTATCCTGAATCGGAAAAAAACCTGAGAGCCGCCCTCTCCATTGCTGAAACGGTGTATGGCGACACCACACTGATCTTTGCTGAGACCCTCAGCAAAATGGTAAAACTCTACCTCGACCTGGGCAACTATGAAGCAGCGTTGGTCAATGCCACAGACGTGCTGAAAATCAGGGAAAAAACCCTACGGCCCGATCATATTCTCTTTGCGGATACCTACACAGACCTTGGCCACATTCATTATAATCTTGGTAGTCAGCTCCAGATAGTGGACAAATACTATCAGTTGGCCAAAGAAATCACCGCGTCCAACTTTGACGAAAAGCATCCACTCTACGCAGAAGCGCTCAAAAACATTGCGTTTGTACACATTCAGCGTGCAGAATATGACGTGGCTCTGGCCCTTCTGGATCAGGCCGATGACATCTGGAGAGATGCGCTGGCCAACCAAAACAGAAGCTCCGGCGAGGTAGCCAGAATAAAAGGAGACATCTACAACTATCAGGGTAAATTCAAAGAAGCACGTCGTGAGTACGAAAAAGCGGCCAAGTATTTCAAACGAATCTTCAGTGAAGAACATCCTGACTTTCTCAATACTCAAAGCCGACTGGCTCGTGCCTACTACATTAACGACGAAGTGAGCAAGGTGGAGTCCATACTCAGTGAGACAACTCTGGCTTACCTCAATTACACCAAAACCTACTTCCCTACACTGAGTGAGGACGAAAAGGCCAAATTTTGGAACAAAATCAAACCGGACTTTGAATTTTATAATACGGTGGCGGTGCGCTACAGTGCCAGCAAAGAGAAATACCTGGAAAACATGTACGATTTTGCCCTGGCGACCAAGGGTCTCCTGCTCAACTCCTCCATCAAAACCAGAAACAGCATTCTCCACAGTGGGGATCAAAAACTGATTGCACTTTTCAAAACCTGGGTGAGCAAAAAAGAATACCTCACCACTACCTTGGCTCAGAGTTCGGAGGACGCCAGTGAGACTGAAATAGACATCAAAAAGCTGAAAGACGAAATTGCAGTACTCGAAAAGCAACTAAGTGAAAGCTCGGATGCCTTTGAGGATTCCTTCGAGTACAAACTCTACACATGGGATGACATCCGTAAGTCGCTGAAAGACAATGAAGCAGCGGTTGAAATTATCAGATATCGGGAGTTTGATGACCAATTCAATGATGAGAAGATTCGATACGCGGCCCTCATTATCACCAGTGAGACCAGAAAGAATCCGGAGTTGGTCCTTTTTGAAGATGGCAACGAAATGGAAACACGCCATTTTATGTATCACCGAAATGTCACCAAATACAAATTAACTGATGCCAACTCTTTTGGCGTTTTCTGGGAGCCTATTTACAATAAGGTAAAGGACAAAGAAATTGTTTTCCTGTCGCCGGATGGTATTTACAATCAGCTCAATGTAGAATCTTTCAAAATCAATGAAACGGAGTATGTCATTGACAAAATGAATGTGCGGGTGGTGAATAATACCAAAACCATCGCGGCACTCCGCTCCAGAGAAGCGAAAAAAGTGAAAAAAGCTGAAGAGCCACGTGAATTCACTGCCATGCTGCTGGGCAATCCAAACTACTATGAAACCGATGAAAACCGACAAACTGCGCAACGTGAAGCCAATCGTGGTGGTGCCAATGTCTATGTACCACAGCTACCCGGCACGGAGCAGGAGGTTATCACCATCAATGATCTGCTGAAGACCAAGGGCTGGAAAATAGAATACTACCTCGGAGAAAATGCGACTGAAAATCAAATCAAGCAATCTCAAAATTATACACTCGTACACATTGCCACGCATGGTTTCTTTGATGACAAAGCCAAAAAAGAGAAACGCCCTGAGTTTATGATTGAGGAAGATGACAATCCGCTCGATCGGGCCGGATTGCTGGCAGAAGGTGGCGGAGATGTATTGGTAAAAGCCACCAAAAATTACAACATCGATGATGGGGTACTCACTGCTCATGAGGCCATGAACCTCAATTTTGATAAAACTGAACTCATCGTACTGAGTGCCTGCGAGACAGGTCGTGGGGAGATTCAGCAAGGAGAAGGAGTATTCGGCTTACAGCGATCATTCCTCGTGGCCGGAGCAGATGCCATTGTCATGAGTTTATTCCAGGTATCCGATGAGGTCACACAGAAGCTCATGGTGGAGTTTTATAAGAACTGGCTCGATGGGCAGGATAAACGAACGGCGTTCAACAATGCCCAGTTGACGATCAAAGCTCAATATAGTGACCCTATTTATTGGGGGGCATTCACGATGATTGCCAAGAGCTAGCGCTATCTTTGAACAATCAAAAGACTTATTGATTAGATCTTCATGACCAGACTTATAATCATCTTGCTGAGCATTGCGCTCCTTTCCTGTACCAAGACACAGGAATCAGATTCGACTACTGAGAAATCCACATCTGCAGACACCACGTTGCTGGATATGACAGACTTGCAACTAGACTTTCTGGTGCTGCCTGACGGATTTTCCATAGCCCTCTATGGTCGGGTAGAAAACGCCCGATCTATGGCCATAAGCCCTTCGGGAGTCCTCTACGTGGGTAACCGCGGAGGTGACAAAGTCTATGCCCTGAAGGATAACGATGGTGATTTCAAAGCCGACGAGATTTACGTTTTGGCTACTGACATGCGAATGCCCAATGGTGTGGCTTTCAAAGATGGTGACCTTTATGTCGCTGAAGTGAGTAAACTTTGGAAATTTCCTGCCATAGAAAGCAACCTGACCGCACCGGTCAAAGAACTGATCTACGACGATTACCCCACAGATGGTCACCATGGCTGGAAATATATTGCCTTCGGACCTGACGGCAAGCTTTATGTCCCTGTAGGTGCTCCGTGCAACATTTGCGAAAGCAAGGATGAAATATATGCTTCTATCACCCGCATGAATGCTGATGGCTCTGACCGTGAAGTGTACGTAAGTGGAGTCAGAAACACGGTCGGGTTCGCCTGGCATCCAGAAACAGGAGATCTCTACTTTACCGACAATGGGCGGGATATGCTTGGTGATGACATCCCTCCCTGTGAGCTAAACAGAGCTACAGAAAAAGGCCAGGATTTTGGCTACCCCTACTGCCATGGTGGCGAACTCAAAGACCCGGAATTTGGAGATAAGAGATCGTGCGATGAATTTGTGGCACCTGTTCAAAAACTCGGAGCACATGTGGCCCCACTTGGCATGAAATTCAACACCGGCAGTATGTTCCCTTCCCAGTATGCCAACCTGGCCTTCATTGCGGAACATGGCTCCTGGAACCGCTCTCCGGAGGCTGGACACAGTGGCCACAAGATTACTACCGTGAAGATAGAAGACGGCCAGGGTGTAGCCTATGAAGATTTTATTACAGGTTTTCTAAACAAAGAAACCAACACCGCCTGGGGACGCCCGGTAGATGTACTGTTTCTCAAAGATGGCTCTATGCTCATCTCCGACGACCTGACCGGGTCTATTTACAGAGTGACCTACACCGGATCGTAAATATTGTCCATACTCAGCGCACATTCTGTAGGGAAAAACTATGACGGACGCACTGTCCTTCAAGGCGTTTCATTTGAAATCCATAAGGGAGAAGTATGCGCACTCATAGGCAGAAGTGGATCGGGGAAAACCACACTGATCAGGATATTGGCTGGCCTGCTCGCACCTGACACTGGCGAGGTTTGGCTGGAAGGCGAAAAGTTGGAAAATCCTGACGATCAACTCGTACCGGGCTATGAAGAAATCAGGCTCGTACATCAGGATTTTCAGCTGAAGCACCGCATGACAGTTAGGGAAAACATCCGGTACGAACTTCTCAGCTATGTGTCCGACTATCAGCACGAACGAATCTCAGAGCTGTTGAAGCTTTGCCGAATCGAGCATCTGCAGGATAAAGACATCTCTTTGCTCTCTGGAGGTGAAAAGCAACGCGTGGCCATTGCCAGAGGCATGGCCACCGAGCCTGACGTGCTGTTGCTGGATGAGCCATTTAGCAACCTGGACATCAACACCAAGGCTATCCTGCTCGAAGAAGTAAAGGAGATAGCAAGCTCTACGGATACTGCCATTTTCCTGATCACCCATGATGCCCGGGATGCTATGGAAACTGCCGACAGGCTGCTCGTGCTGGATGCCGGACAGCTCATCAAAACAGGCACACCGGAAAATATCTATCATGCCCCAGATGACACCAGAGTGGCTGACCTCCTGGGCCTTTATAATACATTGACAGTGGAAGAACTACAAACGCTTCTTCCAGACATCCTGCCACCAGCGGGGCGGCACTTCGGCTTGTGGGCAGAAGACCTACGGCTCGATCCAGGCGGTATTGCAGCCACCATTCAAAAAGTAGTATTTGGCGGGCCCTATAACAAGGTAGTCCTCTCTCCACATTCCCTTCCTCATTTACGCCTTTGGGCCTTTGATCATACAAAAAAAATCACTCCAACAACACAAGTCTGTTTTTCAATCAAAGAGGATCGCCTCTTCCCCGTCACCTAATTGCGTGGAAAACTCAATCTTGCCCACTTTGATCTCAATTAAGACATTTGATAAATCAATCAGAACCATGGTGACCCAAAGCCGGAACCAGCTCGCTCGTGCCCCCTCAATGATCAGCAAGCGCCAGCAGTCTCATAACCATAAAAAACCCCGCCTTGAGCGGGGTTTGCTGGGTGCTATCCGGAGTGATCAGATCAATCGAATAACCAGGCCAGATCCTGTGTTGCTGTGGGTTATCCCAAACAGTTTTCTTATTTAGTAGCGCAAATACCAATCATCTGATATAAGCATGAAATTACTACCTAAAAGCCACCTAAATGCTGTTGAAAAACATGATCAGTGGTGATATGTATCAACGGTATTCATCAAATATTTTAGGTAAGAAAACGTTACCTTTTTCCGTCTGATTTCAAAAAAGGTTAAATCCTTGAACACCTAATGCGAGTTGTCACTAGATTAGCAGTATGGACAGACCAGCGTTTGACGACATCTTCATGGAACTGGCAGTAAACCTTGCCAAAAAAAGTCATTGTATCAAAAGACATGTAGGAGCAGTACTCACCAAGGACACGCGCATCATCTCCATAGGCTACAATGGCCCTCCTGCAGGCACGCATAACTGTGATGAAGAATACCCTGAAACAGGTTGCCCCCGAGATTCAAAAGGTGGCTGCTCTCTGGCGATTCATGCCGAGCAAAATGCCATACTTTATGCTGTGAAGAATAAGGCAACAGTAGAGGGTTCCACCCTTTATGTGACACTTTCACCTTGTCTGGCCTGTGCCCGGATCATCTATACCGCCGGTATCGTAAAAGTCATCTACCTCAACTCTTATGCTGCTCACAAAGGAATAGAGCAGGATGAAGGAGTGGATTTCCTGAGTAAGTTTGGTGTGACCATGGAAAAGTACCAGGGTCAGATCTCTCATGTCACAGACCTAATCTGAAAAGGTTATTGAATAGCGAGTCTTTTGGTGGAATATCCATTTAAATTCTGCACTTTGAGTAAATAGGTACCCGGCTTCATTCCGGCTGTGCTAATCTTCTGCTCCACACTGAAATTGCCCGTGCTTATCTGAAGTCCGCTGATGGTATACAGTCCCCAGGACATATCTGCGGTGGCTCCGTCTACGGCAAATATCGATTCTGAAAAAGCAGGATTCGGATAAGTTTTGATTTCCGAAGAAAAAGCGGTGGACCCCAAGGCAATGACTTTGAGCACTTCATGAGTTCCATCATAGTCGGTCTGTGAAAGCCTGTAATAGGTGACCGTCCAGGCATTGTGTCCTTGTTCATCAGTCACTTCATACCTACGCATTTCTTTGCAGGATCCGGCTCCTTCCACTTTTATTATTTCCTCAAAAGTCTGTCCATCCCTTGATCGCTCCAGGGTAAAGTGGCTATTGTTGAGTTCAGAGACGGTCTCCCAACTAAGTACAACCTTTCCTGCTCGCTCCACTCCTTCAAACAACAACAGACTCACAGGAAGCGGATTGCAAGAGCTCCCACAACATCCCCCACTCCCACCAGAGCAATCGCCAGTATCTCCAGTTGGGGTATTGCCAGTGAAAGTACCTCCAACCACCAGAGTACCACCATTCACATCCACAGCACCACCATTCCTATTATCAAAATTTCCACCTACGTCAATGAACCCTCCACTATCTGCGGAAACATCACTATTTCCACGATTGTCGAAATTGCGAAGCAGATTAAAAGTGCCATTGTTTCTGACCACTAAAATCTCATTCCCTGCATTGTCAAAATTGCCTGTGGCGCGAACATGTGAGCTGTCTATGTACCATTCATTATTCACAATATCCCCTTTAATATCCACCTGAGTATTGTTATTCATCGTGAGCACACCATTGCCATTGAAATCCAGTGCAGTGGTCCCAAATGACATCAAATTGGAAGTACCAAGATCCAGGGTGCTATTGTCAAAAACCACGCTACCATTTTCAATGGTCATTTTCCCTCCTGAATTCACGATACTGTTAGTAACTGTAGTGTTTTTCAAAGAAATACTCGTTCCCACATCCAGCACAGCGTCAGTGATGGTAGCATTCTCGAGTTGCAAACTCCCGGAGGTGGTAATATCTGTCCCTGTCATGGCCATGCTGGTCACGCTGGTGGTCCATGAGGATACGCCTGTAAATGTAGAGTTCTCCAGTACTACATCGTCTCCTGAGATACTCACTGTCCCCATGCTGAGTACTACATTGCTATTATACATGGCAAAATCTCCACCATTGGCGGTTGAAAAACTAGTAGATACATTATAGGTGCCGCCATTGTAGGTGTTGGTGGATCCGGCCCCATCGGCTAGTGTCCACACATTAAAGGTAGCTCCAGTGCCGTTGAGCGTACCTCCGGATTCTACTTTGAGTGTACCCATCACGGTCACCGTCACTCCCGGATCCACATTGAGCGTAGTGCCGGAAATGGTCAGGTTCCCAATGGTGGTACAATTGCTGCTAATAGTACCAGAAGTAGGGCATTGTGCCCATAACACTCCGGTAAGTGCTAAATATGAGATGGTGAGTAAGCCTATTTTGATGATCATAAGGTGGTTTTTTTTTTAGTCCATAGCTAAGAACTACACCTTAAAATAGGGTTATATTTTATTCATAACATATTGATAAACACGCAATTGGGCGAATTACGCACATTTTTGCGTGTTATACGCAGGGGGTCTTTTACCTAACGGAACTGAATCAAACAGGGTATATTAAGTATAAAAATTACCCAATATGGCTCTCTGTTATCGGATGATGATTTTAGCAGTGGTGCTGGCTGATCCGCTGAAACTTTTCAAGAGGTATGTCCCTGGCTTGTAGTGTTGCGTATCTATTCTGTTGCCTGAAATAAATGAACCTCTGGCCATCAGCCCACCGGATAAAGCGTATATTTCCCACGACATATCGGCCGTTACACCCTCTATCTGAAGTTCATCCCCTTGCCAGGCCGGATTTGGAAATGCCTGGATCCTATTCACCTGTGCACTTTGTCCCAGATCAATTACGCGGAGCCATTCAAAAGTTCCATCATAGTCCGTTTGCGAAAGGCGATAATAGACGGAAGTGGAGGAGGAAACAAAACCCAGGTAATCTATGAATGAATAATGTTGAATTTCTTTGGAGGTACCATTTCCTGAAACCTGAGCGATGGGTTGAAAAGTACGCCCGTCTGTAGAGCGCTCCAAAGTGAAGTAATCATTGTCTTTTTCCGTGGCAGTACTCCAACTCAGAAGCACCTGATCGTCCTCCTGCAGGGCGTCAAAAGTGATCAATGACACGGGCAATGCTGCGCAACCAGATCCACAGCAACCATCTGCACACTCCGAATCTCCTGAGGATGCCGAAACCCCGCTATGAGGATCCGACATAGTGCCTCCATATGAAAACGTACCATCAGGTACGGTAATGGTGGCGGCCTGAGCATTGGTGACATTGCCGCCCACAGCGAAAGACCCGCCTCCATCTACCCCAATAGAACTTCCATAGCTGTTATTCAGATCTCCTCCAACGGAAATGGAACCGCCATCTATGTCTACGTATCCTTCATTAGCCGGGTCGCCATTAGGTTGTAATCCGTTGTTAAAATCACCCGTCACTGTGAGCGTTCCGTTATTTCGTACGGTCAGCTGTGCGTGAAAGTCATTGTTCATGTCTCCGTTGATGTACACATCGCTGGCATCGATGATCAGACTAGACTGATTCTCCGTATTCATGTTACCATTTGAGAGGGTAATATCACTCCCATTTTGGGCCAAAATAGTAGCCTGGAAGTCATTCATAAAGTTTCCTGATGTGAGCGTGATCGTAGAATTATCCAGGATCATATCGGCACCATTGTCATTTAAGAAATTACCTCCGACTACAAGAGATGAGCCATTGGTAATGTTGGAGCCAGATTGCTCCCCAATCGTGAAGTTAGTGCCTGAGTTGATGGAAGAGTTGTTCACGGTGAGTGTGCGTCCGCTGCCACCGGTAAAACTGAAGGAAGTCCCTGCATCGATGGACGATCCATTTGTCAGTGACAACTGTGTGCCTCCTCCGGAAGTGGCAAAAGTAGTTCCGGTGGAAATATCAGAGTTATTGAGTGTGATGGTACCCTGCTGGAACCCCTCTGAAAATGATGTGCCAATATCCAAAACGGCATTGGTCATGGTGAGCCCACCGTGATAACCACCGGTATATCCATTAGTCACATTCAGCGTGGTACCACTTAGGTTCAAAGTATAATTATTTCCGGTGTTCACGGTGCCCACATCTACAGTACCGCCAGAAATAGTTCGGGTAGTGGCCGAACCAACATAGCTATTGTTGAGTGTACCTGTCACCGTGAGTTTAGCTCCTGCACCCAATGTTAGATTGGCATTCAGTGTAAGATTTCCAGTAATGGTATAGTTGGCTCCTGCAGCAATGTTACAATTGCTATTGATGGTTACATCACCTGTCACATTTCCCGTTGGGCATTGGGCATAGGAAGTCAGACATAATGTTATAAAAAATAAGGCGCATAACGCCCTCACATTCAAGCTCATGGGTTGGACTAATTACTATGGACTAATCCCGTAAAAGTACCTCAACTGGCTATATATGACCTGTTTTTATCGCTAAATGGTGCTTATTTATCGACATACACCTGAGCCGCTCCCATGACCAGTAAAGTTGGGGCTAGTTCCCCCCTCCACAACAAGATGTATTCTACTCTTCTTTCAAAGAATCCAATGGGTTATTAGCTGCCGTCCTGTAGGTCTGTAGGGCTACAGTGACCAGCGAAATCAGGGCCAGTAATGCCAAAGGGATCACGAAAATCATACTACTCAAATCGATGCGTTCCACATAATTATCAAGCCAATCATGCCCCAGGTAGAACGCAACCGGCACAGCAATAAATGTACTGGCGATGATAAGGCGTCCGAAGTAGGTCATTATCCTCACAAAGATTTGACCCACTCTGGCTCCAAGGACCTTTCTGATCGCTATTTCCTTGCGCTTGCGCTCCAGCACAAATGCCGATAGGGTAAACAATCCAATAGAGGCAATGACAATGGCGAGAACCGAAAATCCGGAAAACAACAAGCCAAACCTTCGCTCTCCATCGTACAGAGCCTGGAATGAATCATCCATAAATCGACCATCCAGAGGGTAATTGGGTAAGAAACGATCCCATGTGGCCTCTATGTGTTCCAAAGCGTCTCTTAAATTACCATCTATTTTCACCATCAGATAATCTCCCCCGAAGATATCAAATACGCCATCATTCAGATACCGAAACACTACTGGTGCGTTTCCGCTTTTCGCCGAGCCCAGAGCAAAGTCCTCCACTACGCCGATGATTTTGAAATGCCCTTCACTTCTACCCAACATTTTGCCGAGAGGTTCCTCCCACCCCAGGGTTTTCACCAGCGTTTCATTGACAACAATATTCATGGTATCGGTGCCCAGGTTCGCGCTAAAAAATCTACCACTTTGGAGTTTCAAGCCCCATACCTCCAGAATCTCGCTGGAAACGAAGATATTATTAGGACTCAGTTGAATTTGGTCTTCATCCACTGAGGTATAGTTCCAATCAGCCATACCCCCCGAAGGGTATCCATTGGCCAGCCCCACCTGACTGATGGCCGCCTGGCTGAGTAGTTGATTCTTGAAAGCTCCAAAGTCCCCAGCTATCTTACGAGCATCTCTGATGACATAGGTCTGTTCTGTAGCCAGACCCAGTTTTCTATTGCTCATCAGCGAAATCTGCTGATATACAATGTAGGTGCCTACCATGAGTAACAACGAGATAGAAAACTGAAAAATTACCAATCCTGAGCGCATCCGGCTACCTCCCCCTTTTACCGTCTCTCCTTTCAAAGCTGCAATGGGACGAAAAGACGCCAGGTAGAGCGCTGGATAAATCCCGGAAAGCAAACTGGTAGCGATCAAAATGAGGAAAAACCAAAGGGCATTCTCCAGGTTCACAATGTCCCAGATACCATAGCTTCCCAGGCTCACCTGGTTGAAATATGGGAGGCAAACCAACGCCAGCACGAGCCCGGCTACCATGGCGATGGATGTAATCACAAATGACTCCAGAAGAAACTGCTGAGCAATAAGGCTTTTCACAGAACCCATCACCTTTCTCATCCCAATCTCTTTAGCCCTGAGAGAAGAGCGCGCAGTGGCCATATTCACATAGTTGATGCAGGCGATAAGCAGGATAAATACCGCCACCCCTCCAAAAGTGAGTATACTCTGATAGTCTGCTCTTGTACCCAGGGAAAGTCGCGGGTGATGCAGATGAATGTCCTTCATCGGGACAAGCCCAAAGGAATACTGGTGACCTTCGGCGAAGTAATCTTCAAGGGTAGCGTAGGCATCATAAAATCCCAGAATCTCCGGGCCAATGTATCGCTGGACGAAATCAGGAAACTTACCCTCCAGTTGATCAATGTTAGCATTAGGATCAACAAGTAAATAAGAATAAAAATTATTCCCAGTCCACCAACCATTGGTCACCCATGACTCACGTGGCATCGACAAGATAAATTCGTATGGAATGGAACTAGTCGCTGGTGGATTTTCTATGACAGCCGTAATTCTATAATCATCCCCATCTACATTAATCTCCTCTCCTACCACTTCTCCATTAGGGAAAAGTTTATCGGACACTCTTTTTGTAAGCACTACATCCCTGGGGCCACTGAGTACCTGACCGCTCCTGCCCGCCAGGAAGGTAGCAGGAAACAGATCGAAAAAAGTAGAATCCGCGTAGATCCCACCTCCTTGCCTGATGTAGCGGCCCTGGAGTGAGATCACACTTTCCAGAGGCCCCGAAATCCTGGTTCCATTTAGTACTTCAGGATAGTCAGCCTGCATCTGCTTCACCAGCAATGCCGGGGTGTTCCCTCCACGCTCATTTAATGTCACACGGTAGATATTCTCCAACTGTGGAAGGTGCTTATCGAAAGCAAACTGATACTTGATGTGGATCAGAATGAGGAGACATGCCGCTATGGCCATTGAAAGACCCAAAATATTCAATGTAGTCTGCACCTTGTTTTTACCCATGCTCCGCATGGTCACTTTGAAATAAGTTTTGAACATACCAAAAGGTGTATTAGGTTGAAAATCTTCTAAATCTTTGATGTATCGCCACCTGAAAAAACGAATCACATTCATGTAGGCAGCTAGTCTGGCCTTGGTTGGATGTGTGGCCACCTGTCTATGATAAAGCTCCAGCAGGTCACCCTCTATCACTTCGGCATACCAGGGCTTGCAGAACCATCTCAGTATTCTGAAGGGCAGTTTCGGTGGATTGGCAGATGTCATCGGGTTTCCAGCAAAACTTTGGGTATTTGATCGTAAAGAGTATTTCTCACCCTTCGATTGATTTCCAATACCTGTACCCCAAGATTAGTCACTTTGAAATATCGCTTACTACGACCCCCTCGCTCGGCTGTGGCGCCTCCCATGTATGAGCTGAGGTAGCCTTTTTTCTCCAATCTATCGAGGGCAGTGTGTACTCCGCTGATATTCACCTTCCTGCCCGTCTGCGCTCCAATCTCGTCCATCACTCTGACCCCATAGGCATCTTCATGAAGGATGGCCGTCACCAGCAGCACCAGTTCTTCAAACTCTCCAATCTGTACCTTTTCTTCTTTCATATCATTCATGATTGTAAATGAAATACGTCAGCAAATGTAAAAGGTTTCTTTCATAGTTGTAAATGATATATTCAAAAGCAAAAAAAACCGACTCATTGTATGAGCCGGCTTCTACCAATCAACCTAACTACCTATATTTTTCTGGGGATCAAAAACCTCCATCACCTTCAAACTCGTCCCGGCCTGCACCGCGCTCAGGTCTTTGCTTCTTCTGATTAAGGCGATAAGTAGCGGTGAGCACAAAAGTGGGGCCCTTCCGCCACTGCCAGGTGGACTCCTCGTAGAAAGTGGGTATATCCGTGATCGACCTCCACTTTCGTGAATTGAAGAGATCTCTCGCACTGAGGGAAATGGTCCCGTTATTTTTCCAGATATCTCTGGTCAGCCCCACATCGACCACTGTCACGGAGAGTCTTCTCCCCTGTGACTGATTCTGCGGCGCCTGATAGTTCACATTCACCTGCGCATCAAAAAGCTTAGGTATCTTGAAGTTGTTGCTTATCCTTGTACTGAAGGTGGTAGTGCGTGCTCCCAGATTGATGGTGTCTCCCACCGTACCGGTAATCTGCTGATGATAAAAGTTGAAATTACCACTCACACGATACCAACTGGTAAACTCATGGGCCGCATTGATTTCCATCCCTAGTGCATCACTTTCGCCAATATTGTATGGAATCTGCACCCGTTCTCCACTCTCGTTTGGAGCAAGGCTCACTCTACGAATCAGCTGAGTAGTATGTCGGTAATACACCCCGTAGTAAATAGATGAAGCCTTCAGGTTCTGAAGAAATCCGGTTTCGTATGAATCAGTAAATTCGGGCTGAAGCTCAGGGTTTCCTATGCGGAAATTACGATTGTCCGTAAAGGAGCTAAACGGATTCAACTCCCTGAACCTGGGCCTGTTGATCCTACGGCTGTAGCTCAACTGCAATTGGTTTTCACCTTTGAGCTTATAGGTAAAAAAAGCACTTGGGAAAAGGTTGGTATACTGCCAGTTTCGCTGCTTGCCTGTTTCCTGAAACACCGTATTGATGCTGGTGGTCTCACTTCTAAGCCCCAGTTGCCAAGATATTTTATCCAATTCGTTGCTCACGATACCATAAAAAGCATGTACATCCTCATTGTAGGCAAAGTCCGTGCTGAAGGTATCCAGGGGAACATACGCCTCGGAGGGGTCATTCTTCTCTTGTACGTTATAGATATTTTTCACTTCTCTGAAAGTACTCCGGAATCCAGCTTCTACCTTGCCCTTCTGACCAAATGGCTGGATATAATCCGACTGAAGCATCAAACGCTTCTCGCCCTCATCGTTGCGCACTTTCTGAAAAAGTTCGGGGACACTTTCGGCCATGGTAGCTCCCTGATACTGTACAATGTCGGACTTCTCCAGTTCATTGTTATTTTGATACTGAAAGTCTGCCGTGAGTTTTTGGCCCTGACGCTGAAAGGTGCGGGTATAGTTGACTGCATACTCAAGGTTCTCATCACCCTCCGTTTCGGTGTCTTCCCGGCGTGTATAGTCTATGAGTTGTTCGTTGCCATCATAATCTTTGTACTCAAGCTCCGAATCATTGAGTTCATCAGAGTAGCGATAGAGAAAAGAGGTGGTAATCGTACTGTAATCGTTGAGGTATAAATCCGCTCCGAACCTCACGTTATTGGATATCCCACCCCGGATGTGCTGACGACTCAGGTCAGTCGTATAGGAAGTATCTGGCAGCATATACTGCTGACTGGCACCTCCCAAGCCTGGCGCTTTGTTGTAGTTTACTCCATAGTTAAGAAACAGATTGACCCATTTTTTTCTAAAATTAACATTGGCGGAGGCTCCATGATTGTGTGGATAGCCGGTATTCACCTGAAAACTTCCATTGAGACCGTTTCCTTTGTCCTTTTTCAAAATGATATTGATGATACCCGCCATCCCCTCGGCATCATACCGGGCAGAAGGATTGGTGATGATCTCCACGCGCTCGATCATATTGCCCTGAAGCTGACGCAAAGCATCTGTACTGGACAACCCCACGAGTCCTGAGGGTTTGCCGTCTATGAGTACCTTCACACTGGAGCTCCCACGGAGCTCCACGTTGCCCTCCACATCCACAGTGACAGACGGCAAATTTCCCAAAATATCAGAGGCGGATCCTCCTAACGAACTCAGGTCTTTACCCACGTTATACACTTTCTTATCGAGGCTGAGCTGCATCTGAGTGCGCTCTCCTGAAACCACCACTTCATCCAGTTCACTCACCGATGGCTTCATGCTGATGGTTCCCAGGTCGGGATTGCGGTTGCCTTGTCCCACAATGACCGAAATCTCTTTCGTTTCGAAGGTAACAAACTGAATTTTCACCACATACTCACCAGGCTCCACTGCCAGGCTAAACCGACCTTCGGCATCTGTAATACTCCCAGTGATCAGGCTCTTGTCGTCCGCACGCACCACACTCACCGTGGCAAACTCTAAAGGCTGGCCTGTACCTGCATCAATCACCTGTCCTCTGATGGAAGGTGCCTCCTCTACAGGAGCTGCCCCGTGAACGGTGATGCCAAAAAGAAAAATGAATAAAAAAGTGTAAATGTTTCGTATCATAAGTCTATTAGAGAATGCAAAACTACCTGCACACTCTGATTGAAATTTGTTTGAATTCTGAAGGAAATCTGATTTTTGTGTAGCTACATCTAATTTCTACTTTCCCAACGTACCGAGAGGTGATGTTGTTCGGCAGAAGTTTGATAAATAACAGAGAATTGATGTTCTGAACAGATCTGCTGAACAATAGATAGCCCCAGCCCGGAGGAATCAGGATTTTCTGACCCCTTTTTGAATCGCATGAAATAATCCTGCGCATTGCCCTGGAGAGGTTCGCCCGTGTTGGTGATGTCCAGACCGGTGGAGGTAAGCTCGATACGGAGGCTGCCGCCGGTACGATTATGTCTTACAGCATTGTTCAGCAGATTCGTCATCAGAATACCCAGTAGCGTAGCATTGCCAGAGACCTCCACATCAGGCTCCACATCTATGGTGAGCGTAATCTGTTTCAGCTCTATTAGCTCTTTGAAATCAAATAACAACTCCGACAAAAGCTTAGAAACATTGACAGGAGCAAAATCCGAGAATTCCTTATTTTCGATCTTAGTGAGGAGTGAGAGTGAGTTGCTCATCTTACTCAGTCGCTTCAGCGCATTCTGCGCTGAGGAAATGAGCTCCATCTGATCTTCACGGAGCTCGGATGACTCCATGAGCAGCTCCAGCTTGCCTTGAACTATAGAAATGGGTGTCTGTATTTCATGTGAAGCATTTTCCGAAAACTCCTTCAGCGAGCGATAATCCCTTTGAGCTTTTTGCATCATTTCGTCAATGAACTGGTTGAGTTTTTTAAACTCCGCTGTGGACGAAATGGGAAGTTTTGGTGTATTGGTCTGCTTGATAGAGAAATCCCGGATAGCAGCCAGTGTAAACTGAAAGGGCCTGAATACATAGTAGGAAGCAATGAGACTAAGAACGAGCGAAACCAGCAGCAACATCAGGTAGGTTTTCACCATTGATTCACGTACGGCATCCTCGATATCGTCTTCTTCTATGATGAGATCATAGAGCATAATTTTATAGGCCCTCCCATTGACCTGTCGAATGACATCCAGCTTCAGATGCGGCTCTATCCTATTGAGGGTTGAGTGTGTGACGAGGGTATCGGTAAATACAATTTCGCTATCGCTCACCAATTCATCGAGCGGTGTGATGACCATCTTATCCCGTGAAATTTCGTGGGTTGGATTTCTGTATTCCAGAAACCCTACGACTGACTGGAGTCTTTCTTTGAGAAAAAGCCGCTCCTCTATGTCAATCTCACGGCTTATAGCATTGTAGCTAAATACCGCTCCAATGAGGAATACAATAGAGGAGATGAGGACAAAATACAGGGTGATTTTAACAACGAGTTTCATCCTTTTTTGAATTTATAACCCACGCCGTAGACGGTATGAATGTAATCGGTACCTCCTGCTTCAGCGACTTTCTTACGTAGATTTTTGATGTGCTGATATACAAAGTCGAAAGAATCGGCGGTGTCCATATAGTCCCCCCAAAGGTGCTCTGCGATGGACTGCTTGGTGAGCACACGATTTTGATTGAGCAGGAGATACTGGATCAGTTCAAACTCTTTACGGGTGAGGTCCAGCACCTGTCCTCCCACCGCTACCTCAAAGGTCTGAGTGTTGAGTTCCATGTCTTCAAACTGAATTTTGTCATCCCCCTGCTGGTTTTTTCTTCGAAAAATCGCCCTCAGGCGGGCGTTGAGTTCAGCCAGATGGAAGGGCTTGGCCAGGTAGTCATCGGCTCCCAGATCGAGGCCCTTGATTTTGTCATCAAGGGCATTTTTGGCAGAAATAATCAGCACGCAGATCTGAGGCCAGTTTTCCTTGATGGTTCGAAGCAGGTCCAGACCATTGCCATCAGGCAGCATGAGGTCTAGTGCCACCAGATCATACTGATAGGCATAAAGTTTCTCCACGGCCTGCTGGTAGCTGCCTGCCACTTCACACACATAGCCCTCCCCGTGGAGATAGGTGCGAATATTGGCGCTAAGTTGATCATGATCCTCTATGACAAGTAGTTTCATTGGGACCAAAAATACGGGCTATTTCTGAAGGAATTTTGAAATGAGAAGTGGCACTGAGAATTGTGCTCACTCAAAAAGCCGAAATCTGACCATCCATCCACTGGGTGCGCTCCTCTAAATAGGTCTTGAGGCTGGCGATACTTGCGTCATAATCCACCCCGATGGCCTTCCCCCATCGATCATAGTTGCGATCTACAGCGCCATTCTCTATCAGATAGCTGGCAGTGGCATCAACCATAGCCGTGAGAGATGCAGTGCTCATGATCCCTCCCCGCAGGCTGTTCCACCTGATCTTGACAGCCGCCCTAAACTTGGGATCTTCCATAAGTCTTGGCCACCAGAAGGGCACCATCCAGGCGTCGGACTCCACATACTGATTGTAATTCATCACCCAGCCATCTATGGGTACCCGCCCACCATTGTCATAGCCAATGTTCAGGTCCCAAACCGGGCCCATATTTAATCTGCCGCCCCGGTCTTTGTGCAGATAGGTACTGAGCCGGTAAGCATCTACGTTCCGTACTACCTCATTCAGTAGGAAAAAATCCACAAAACTTGACAGATCAACAAAGTCGGTATAGGTCCGCTCTTCTGAAGAAAAGTCATCTGTCAAAAGGGCCGTCTCAAAATCACTGATATACGCTTGAATGTAATTTTTCTGAGCAGCCGTAATCTCGTTAGCCTTTGGATACTCATACAGAAAATAGGTTTCCAGATACATATTGGCATGGTACGGCTGACCATATGGGTCAAATTCAATAGGCTGACCATAGATGTCATAGTCCGAACGAAAGCTGATATTCTCAGTGTACCGGGCATCATCCTCCCAGTTGTTTTCAAAGTACTCCAGCGGCTGGTTGATGTTCAGGTCCCCACCTGCCGTCTTATCAATTTTCAAAATATACCCACCGGTAATGTCATCAGCCAGCACATCTCCTGGCTCAAGTTTTTTAATGTCTATTCGATTCTTGTCACGTTTGAGTTTTTCCATGAACACATAGACCCCCTTGTAGTCATCGTCTATCTGTAGCTCCACAAACTCCGTGCGACTGGCATATCGACCCATCTCCTCAAATAGCCGATACCCAAACTGATGATACATGAGGGTACGGTCAAAAATATATCCCTGCCCTTCATTGACCACATGCCCCAAAAGTATCCAGTCTTCTTCTTCAGGAAACCCAAAAAAACTCACTTCGGTATCGCTGCCATCCTCGGCCCAGGTATCTATTCCAAAAGACTTCTTATCCGACAACCGGAAAGAAGTAGACCCTCGATATTCAATGCCGATGTGTGCACTCTGCACTGCGGCCTTTTCCACATAGACCTTCAGCTCAGCCGGGATTTTAGGCTCATTTTTGATATCCACACCTTTGGTATCGATGATGAGATAAGGCAGTTGGCTCTCTCCGGTCTCAACTGCAAAGACCACCTCCTCTGGAGTCTGAGGATTGGGCTCCTCCTTTTTGTCGGTTTTGCAGGCTACCAGCGCAGAGAGGCCTATTATTGCACTAAAAAAAGTCAGATGAGTACGCATAATTCCCACAAGTTACGCAATTTTCATACCCCCAAGAAGAGCCACCGTTAGCCGATCAAACCCGAGAGCGCTGGAATTCAAACCATCCGTTTCTCAGCCTTCTGCCCAGGTGCATTATCTTCACCTTTGGAAACTTGCCTTTAATTACGCATTTTAACCTGCGATGAAAGAGTGCACACGAGATTTCTGCACCTTATTTACAAATAATAGATTTAATCACAGCCATGATCACCACTTATCAAAACCAAAAAAGACTGCTTGTGGCAGTAGACTGTATCATCTTTGGCTTTGACGATGAAGAACTCAAGCTGCTTTTGATCAAAAGAAATCTGGAGCCCGAAAAGGGGAAATGGTCACTCATGGGTGGCTTTCTTCGTGAGGATGAAACCGCCTCACAGGCCGCCAACAGGATACTCCACAGCCTAACTGGTCTACGAGACGTCTATATGGATCAGGTGCGAACATTCAGTCAGCCAGACAGAGACCCTGTGGAACGAACGATTTCCATTGCCTATTATGCGCTGATCAAAATAGAAGACCACAATAAAGAGCTCTCCCGACAACACTCAGCTGAGTGGTTCAGCCTCAACAAAGCGCCTAAACTCATATTTGATCATGGCGACATGGTCACTACAGCCATCAATCTCCTGCGATACAAAACCTCCGTTCAGCCCATTGGATTTGAACTGCTGCCTGAAAAATTCACCATGCGGCAGCTACAAAAGCTCTATGAGGCTATTTTGGATCAGGAGTTGGACAAGCGAAATTTTGTCAAAAAAATCAATCAACTGGATGTGCTGACCAAACTGGAAGAGAAAGACATGACCTCCAGTAAAAAAGGCTCATACCTCTATCAGTTCAACAAGGAAAAGTACGCCTCGGAGTCCAAAAGGGACTTTTCGCTGAATGTTTAGATCAAGACGTACGTCTCGATAGCACATACTTACAAACAATACCCTTTCATTTTATACTTTTGGGTATATCCACACCTAACCGTTGAATCCTAGCTCCAAACAAATTGTCCATATCAGTGATGACCAGGTTTTCGAATCTCTCTTCAGGACTCACTACGACGAACTGGTACATTTTGCACTGAGCTACATCTCCAATGAAGACGATGCTGAAGAAATCGTGCAGCAGCTCTTTGTGACGCTCTGGAGCCAAACAACCATTGAGATCAACACTTCTGTCAAATCCTACCTCATGGGGTCTGTGCGCAATAGATGTCTTAATCATTTGCGACATGAGAAGGTCAAAGCCTCGCATGCCACTCATCACCAGATCACTCACCCAAATGCAAGTAATATTGATTTCCTTGAACTCGAAGAGCTGAAGAAGGGGATTGAAGCAGCACTAAATAAGATGCCAGCCAAATGCAGACAGATTTTCAACCTGAGTCGATACGAGGGTAAAAAATATCAGGAAATAGCTGATCACCTCCATTTATCTATTAAAACAGTAGAAAATCAGATGAGTAAAGCGCTGAAATTATTGAGGAACGAACTCAAAGATTTTCTGATCTTAATTTTTTTGTGGATGGTGAATGGGGGTAGATTTTGAGTAACGTGTCAACTAAGAAAGGATGAATACAAAACTTCCAGATCATATTTCCACGGAGCTACTAATCCGGCATTTCTCGGGGCTTGCCTCAAAAGAGGAAGAACTTGTCCTGATGCATTGGACCAATACTTCTGTGGAAAATAAGGAGCTTTTAAGAGAGCTTCATACTCTGTGGGCTGATACAGGAGCAATCAGCACCCCAAACACAGACTATAAAAAACGAGACATTGATGCAGCCTGGCAAAAAGTGCTGGCACAAAAACCTGTCTCACCAACCAATGGTACTTACACCCTTCTCAAAATAGCGGCGATCATTTTAGTGATGGTCGGTGTTGGATACCTCGTACGTTTCTTGCAAGATCCACAAAAAACTTATTCTACTCATTCCACAGTAGGCAACATACAATTGGAGGATGGCTCTGTCGTGGCTCTCAATGAGGCCAGTCAGCTCACTTACCCCGGTTCCTTCAGTACCGAGGAACGAAGGGTAGCACTCAGTGGAGAAGCTTTTTTTGAAATCACTCCCAACCCCAATCAGCCATTCATCATCGAGGCAGGCCCCACTCAAATCAGAGTGTTAGGTACCTCTTTCAATGTTAAAGTGGATGACAAAAGCGTAACCGTAATCGTAGAAACAGGCACCGTACAATTCACTCGGGGAAACGAATCTGTCCTGATCGTCCAAGGAGAGAAAGCCACATTCAGCAACACTACTGAAACTTTGTCTCCCGCCCAAAAAACATCTTCAGTTGGCCTGGAGCAATTCTGGAGGACAAAATCCCTTCGCTTCTCCGGCGAAAAACTCCCTGAAGTCATCCGAACCATTGAAGAAGCTTATGCAACTCAAATCAAGCTTGGAAGCGAAAAATTAAGCGATTGCAGCCTGAGTGTGACCTTTAACAATGACACGCTTGAAAACATTCTGGACGTGATTGCCCTTACGCTGAACCTTGAAATTTCGCAAACCGACCAACAATACATTTTAACTGGAAAAGGATGTACCGATTACTAACCTTTATTGGGCTCTTACTATTTTCTCAGTCAGGCCATTCTCAGATTGATCCGCTGAAAGATACACTGACCATTTCCTTCGATGGTTCCACTACTATGGAGGCACTGGAAATGTTGTCCAGACAGTCTCAATACCACGTTTCTTACAATCCAGACAGGTTACCCAAAAAAGAGATTTACAGCACCTACCAAAGAGAATCCATTGAAACAATTCTCAAAGGTATTTTAGGAACCGGGTTCAATTTCAAGGTTCATGGCAGCTATATTATCATTCGGGTAGATGTCTCTGAAAGCACCTCTACCCCCATCCACATCAATGGTGAGGTTCTCGACGCAGTAACCGGAGAAAGACTTGCCAATACCAGAATTTACGAGGTGAGTCGGCTTTCGGCCACACTTTCCAACGAAGATGGGTCTTACCACCTGGCCTCCAGGCCAGACGGAGACAAAATCACTTTAGCTATTAGTAAGGAAAATTATAAGGACACGGTAATTACAGTAGACAAAACCTATAGCGACTTCCTCAGTCTGCTTTTAGAACCTATTCATAAAACAGAAATCACCATCAACTCCATAAAACAAGCAGCAGGTCTGTTCATAGATAAAAGAGAAAAAAAACATACCGAAGACATCCCTTCAGGAGAAGACCGCTGGGCTCAACTTTCCCTTGTACCAGGAGTGAGCACTAATGGTCAGGTTAGCAGTCAGGTCACCAACCACATCTCTTTGAACATCCTGGCGGGTTATGCCGGAGGGGTTGATGGCGTTGAATTGGGCATGTTTAATGCAAACCGTGGACAAGTCAGAGGCCTTCAGATTGCTGGTCTGGCCAACACTGCTGGCGGGGATATCGAGGGCCTTCAAATAGGTGGTGCATTCAACCTGAGTAAGTCCGAAATGAAGGGCTTTCAGGCCGCTCTAGGTGCCAATGCTGTTTCTGGATCGGCAATGGGGGTACAAATGGCTCTCGCGGCCAACTACTCTGCAGACCTCAGTGGTCTGCAGGCATCCATGGGTGCGAATGTAGCGGAAGACGTCAGAGGCATGCAGGCGTCATGGGGCTATAATTTGGCCAGGAATACCCTTATGGGTATTCAAATGGCCTTGGGTGCCAATATGGCCAGCAACACCAGTGGAGCCCAGCTGGCCCTCGGCTACAATCATGCTCATGGAAAATTGACAGGAGCACAGCTTGGCAGTGTGATGAATTACACACATCATTCCCTACGGGGGATGCAAGCTACCTTGCTCTACAACCATGTGGGCGACACGCTCAAAGGCCTACAATTGGGAACCGTCAATTCTGCTTCTACATTAAAAGGAGTACAGGTAGGCCTGGTGAATATGGCCGAAAAAGTGGAATCCGGAACGATGTTCGGTCTGGTCAACCTGGCAAAAGGTGAAGTGATCGCTTTAGATATTGACTATAATGATGTCACCGAATTTAACATGTCATTCAAGTCTGGAGTCAAACATTTTTATACCATCATCACTTCTGGCATTAGCTATGAAAAGAATTTCTGGACTTCAGGTTTTGGCTTTGGAAGTCAACAAAACATTGCCAAATTTCTCTATATGGGAGTTGAATTAACTGGTCACACGCTCCTCCCTTCCAATCAGCAGATTACCAGCGTTCCAATCAATGGTAGGTTCAATATTTCGCTCGGTGGGCAGATTACAGAGCGCATGTCTATCCATGCCGGCCCGGTGCTTCACTACCTCTATTTCTATGGCATCAATGACCGATTCAACCCGATGGACTTAGTGGGTACCAACCCTCTATTGGAAAGGTCTAGTTCCAGGAATTCTCAAAAATTATGGCTGGGCTATCGCATTGGACTGAGAATTTGAAATTCAGGATATTTTAAACATAAAAAGGGAAATGAAACGAATCATTTCCCTTTGGAATTCACCTAAACCAAAAAGTGAACCTCTTAAATATATTGGTTGATTATGTTTTCAAACAGCTCTTGCTTGCCACTCTGCAAAGGAATGTTGTCCATGCCAGCGCCAATTTTCGCCAGATCTGTCAGTTTTAATTTTCCACCTTCAAAGGCCTTGCCATCTGCAGTACCAAAAGAAGCATATCGCTCTGCTTTCAGTTTGCTATAATCAGACTGAGTCAAAATGGCATCTGCTGTAATCAGTGCTCTGGCAAAAGCATCCATACCTCCTATGTGAGCATGGAAAATATCGGCCAGATCCGTAGAGTTTCTTCGGGTCTTCGCATCGAAGTTGATCCCTCCACCCTGTAGTCCACCTACTTCCAGGAATACCAGCATCATCTCAGTGAGTTCATTCAGGTTAGTCGGGAACTGATCTGTATCCCATCCATTCTGATAGTCACCCCTGTTAGCATCCATACTACCCAGTGCTCCGGCATTGGCTGCTATCTGCATCTCGTGCTGCATGGTATGCTGTGCCAGCGTAGCGTGATTCACTTCTAGATTCAGCTTGAAATCAGCCAACAAATCATACTCTCTGAGGAATCCCAGCACAGTAGCCGCATCGAAATCATACTGATGCTTGGTAGGCTCCATGGGTTTAGGTTCAATAAAGAAATTACCTTTGAATCCCTGACTTCTTGCATAGTCTTTGGCCATATGCAGAAACTGCGCCAGATGATCCAGTTCACTCTTCACATTGGTATTGAGCAGGCTCATGTAGCCTTCTCTACCCCCCCAGAATACATAGTTTTCTCCACCGAGTTTGATAGTCGCGTCCAGTGCATTTTTCACCTGTGCTCCTGCATAGGCCACCACCTCAAAGTTTGGATTGGTTGCGGCTCCATTCATGTAGCGTGGATTGGAAAACAAGTTGGCCGTACCCCAAAGCAACTTAGTGCCGGCAGCGGCCTGCTTTTCTTTGGCATAATCCGTGATAAAATCAAGTCGCTTGGCAGACTCAGCCAGGGTATCCCCCTCCTCTATCAGGTCAAAATCATGGAAGCAATAGAATGGTGCTCCGATTTTAGAGATAAACTCAAAACCAGCATCCATTTTATCTTTGGCGCGCCGGTAAGCGTCTCCTGCTGTGCTCCATGGAAAATCTTTGGTGCCAGGACCAAATGGATCTCCACCGGTACCGCAGAAGGTGTGCCAGTAGGCAATTGCAAACCGGAAGTGTTCCTTCAGGGTTTTACCTGCCACTACTCTGTTTTCATCATAATATTTGAAAGCAAAGGGATTGTCTGATTCCTTTCCTTCAAAAGCGATCTTGCCGATTCCGCTGAAGTATTCCTTGTCTCCTAAAATAATTTGTTTGCTCATGTTTCTAGTCGTTTAAAAGTCTCTTTAAGTCACTTACCCAAGCCTGATAAGCATTGCTGTATTGTTGATATTCATTCGTGGTTGGTTCATAAATATTTATTGTGGCATCTCCACTCACCGCCTCTGCCAGGCTGGAAAAATGCCCTTGGGCAAAAGCAGCGCCTCTGGCGGCACCCACTGCTCCGGTAGTTTCTACCATCTCTATAGGGGCATCGGCCAAGGTGGCTATTGTCTTACTGAAAATACCGGATTGAAACAGGTTGTCATTGCCCACCCTGAGCTTGGCAATATCCAAACCCAGTTCTTTCAATATCTCGATACCATAAATAAATGAAAAGGCCACGCCCTCAAGAGCGGCTCTGTAAAAATGCTCCTTCTTATGCCTGTTGAATTGTAGGTTATTCACCTGAGCACCAATGTTGCGGTTGCTGAGAATCCGCTCTGCCCCATTCCCAAAAGGAATTACCCGCAGCTGGTCAGCTCCGATAGGTACACGGGTCATTACCCGCTCCATATCTGTATACCCCAGCCCTTCCTCAGCCATCATCTGCTTGATATAACGGTACTGAATGCCCGCTCCGTTGATACAAAGTAGTACTCCTATTCGTGGGTCTTCGGAAGTATGGTTGACATGGGCAAAACTATTGACCCGTGATTTGAGGTCATACACGGGCTTGTCCTTCACGCCATATACCACGCCGGAGGTACCTCCCGTGGCTGCCACTTCTCCGGGATTGATCACCCCTAGAGCAAGCGCATTATTTGGCTGATCACCAGCCCGGTAGCCAATGCCAATGCCCGGCTTCAAACCAATCTCCCTTGCAGCAGTGACCGAGAGCCTTCCCTGATCCCCAAAAGCTGGAACAATCCTGGGAATAACCTCCTGATCAAAGCCTAAATGATCCATGAGAAATCCAGCCACTTCGTTATTTTGAAAATCCCAGAAAATACCTTCGGACAAACCTGAAACAGTCGTGGTGGTTTCCCCTGTGAGTTTCAGTGCTATATAATCTCCCGGCAAGAGGATCTTGTGAATCTTTGCATATAATTCGGGTTCGTTTTCGCACACCCATTTCAGCTTGGATGCGGTGAAATTACCCGGCGCATTAAGTAAATGCTTATGACACTTTTCTTCTCCAATACCCTGGAAAGCCTCCTCGCCAATCTCCACCGCACGGCTGTCACACCAGATAATGGCCGGTCTCAGCACCTGGTGGTCTTTATCTACGAGGACCAGCCCATGCATCTGATAAGAAATACCAATGCCCGCTACCTCCATCGGATTGATTCGTGCTGAATTCAATGCCTTTTGAGTGGCGGCACATGCATTTTTCCACCAAACCTCAGGCTGCTGCTCAGCCCAGCCCACCTGCTCACTGATCATATCCATCTCTGTTTCAGGATATTGAGCTACGGCTACTTGCTTGTTCGTGGCGCCATCTACCAGAGCGGCCTTGATCGAAGAACTTCCTATATCTAAACCTAAAAAGTACATTTTCTATGAATTTAAAAATAAAGATAATGCTTATAGTCATAATGACCATAAGTATTAGAAAATATTTTATCTTTATTTTGGCAAAAGCTTAAAATCACGACATGGCAGAACATATCATGGAAGACCTTTCTATTGACTGTGTGATCTTTGGATTCACGGATGAACTCAAAGTACTCCTGGTCAAACATGGAGAAGGGATTAGCAAGGGTAAGTGGGCGCTGCCCGGGGGCTGGATCACCTATGAGGAGTCTCTGGATGCAGCAGCTAATAGGATTCTTTATCTCCTAACAGGCGTGAATAATCTATTTCTGGAGCAGCTGAAAGCTTTCGGATCGGTGGATCGTTTCCCAACCAAGCGGGTGGTGACTGTGGGCTATTATACATTGATCAAAGACACGGACTATGATGTGGTGGCTGGCTACACCGCCTCAGACGTGCAGTGGTTTTCTTTGAATGAAGTGCCAGAACTGCCTTATGACCATGACGAAATTCTCACCTATGCGCTGGATCAGCTCAAAAGCCGGGTGAAGCAAGAGCCCATTGGGTTTAATCTCCTGCCGGAGAAGTTTACACTACTGCAGCTGCAAAATCTGTATGAATCCATCCTACAGATCAAACTGGACAAGCCCAACTTCCGCCGAAAAATTTTGGGTATGAAACTCATCGTGGACCTGGGTGAAAAGCAAAACAATGTTTCCCACCGTGCGGCCAAGCTCTATAAGTTTGATCAGGAAGTGTACCAAGCCCTAAAAGAGCACAAATTTGTGCTGGATTTGTGAGGTATGTTATCTATTTCCAAGATTAAAATTTAATTCTAAATTCGTTACTCTGTAAAAAAGACAATCGACATGGATATTCAAGCAGAAAAATACTCCCTTATTGAATACATCAGACAGATTGCAGACATAACGCTTGTGGAAAAACTTAAGCAATTTGTAAAAAGCTAATGAGCAAGATTTTTGGAATAACCTTACTTTATGTCCAAGCATCGATAATTGAGATGATTAAAAGAAGGGTCTTTTTATCATCAACAGCTCGACACCCTTCAAAAACTAAACACTAAGAAACCCTACCGTCTTGTGGTCTTGCGCGACCTATTCAATATAGATAGATTTTTTCTTCGGACTTGTAGCCTCCTCGCAATGAGTGATCTGCCTTTTTTAGATGCGAGAATCACTCCCTGATCTCCCAATTGAGGTAATAACTGGCTTTCTGAGCACCTGCCTCATTGCGCATGAGAAGTTCGGTGTAATTTCCCGGATCAAGGTTTTTGAAATCCAAATGAAAATTTCCCAGGTGATCGTTTTTGCTGGTCACGTCATATTCCCACAACTCAAGCTTCATCCTTCCCGGTCCTTTGATGTTGAATTTCAGTCCGAGGGGCAGTATCTCGTCCACATCGATCTTGAGGTATTTCTTATTCTGTGGCCAAATCTTCTTGCCCTGAAGCATGAGATAGATCTCGTCCTTGTCAGATTCTTCAGGGATTTCACAAACAATGGAGGATAGTATTAATGTTGGCATATGCGGTGTTTTGATTGAGCCAAGATAACTTATGAGTTTCTAATATATTCCATTTTAAATAAATCTTCTTTCCCTTCACGTGAGTCTAGAACAATTTTATGGAGTGTACAGAGAGATCTTGCTGGAAACATGTCGCTCCTCTGGAGCTGTTTGTTCATATGGAACGTGGCTATTGATATTTGACACCTCTGGCGTCATTCATGATTTAGTCGATGGATTGGGGAGAAAAAACTTTTCGGTTCTACTTATCTAAATACTGGCTCTATAGGAGTCGAATCTCCATAGCAATATGGTCCAGGACATACAAGCTGCGTAGCTGCGAAACCCTCTTCGAAACATGTCCCTCCTACCGAGCTGTTTGTTTTAAATTCAGAAACCTAATCTATTCAGATTGGGCACCTCTGGTGCCCCCCATAGCTACTAGCTACGGAATTCTCATAAAACATATCGCTCCTACGAAGCTGCCTCTTTTATATGGAACGTAGCTATTGACATTTGACACCTCTGGTGTCGTTCATGATTTTTGGTTAACCGAATGTTGAGCAGAATCCCTTCGGTTCTACCATTTAAATACTGGCTCCATAGGAGCTGAATATTCATAGCAATAAGGTCCAGGACATAAAAGCTGCGTAGCTGCGAAATCCTCATATAAACATGTCGCTCCGCTGGAGCTACCTGTTTTATGTATCTGTCTATCTATTGATATTGAGCACCTCCGGTGCATAAATGACATCATTCTCCTATTTCTCTATTGATTATCGAGAGCAAATCCTCTGTGATCTGCGTCATTTCTTCCAGCTGTCCATTCATTTTGGATAACTCCAGAATAGCCATCAAAAAACCGTTTTTGACCCTGGTATCCACGAAAAATGTACCGTAATTCTCTCGGGAAAGTTCCACATCCTGGCCGATGTGCATTTTCAGCGTGGGATGCAGGTCCATAATACTGTAAATAGGTTTGTATATGATCTCCTCAGAATCAAAGCGAAAGTGATCTTCTTCAGCTTTTGTCTGTTTGTATAAGGATTCTAGATTAAGCAAAAGGGATTTGATACTGTCGTTGGAAATAATGGTGAGATTCCCAGAGTACATAAGCTCTTCAAAAGTGTAGTTAATTTGATAAAACCTACGCCAATCGTAAATCCTGATGCAGTCTTCATTGAAAGCATACCAGTCATCAATGGGCTTCCCTTCCAGATGAGCTACTACATTCTGTGCTGAAATAATGCATGCTTTCCGTTGAGTCAGGAATGCTTCCATATGTGCAATGTTATTCACCAAGTCTTGTTTGATGTTGCTCAGGTAATGAATTTCCCTATCCCGCTCTTTTCTAGCCTCATTAAGCCCATCAATCTGGATGGCAACGAGAATTCCAACAATGACGAGTATGATTTCACCAATGGCATATAGCAGGTAGCTTTTTACTTTGCTACCGGTTTTGTCAGTAGAGAGGTCTCCCATAAGATTTCGGCGGATTTTACGAAGGAAAAAAAGCATATTACCTAAAAGCGTGGTTATGAATGATGTGAAATTTAATCAAATAAAGCTTTACAAAACATGCTACTCCTCTACTGAATCAAATGATCAAATCCAGGATCATTACACCAATCAATCCAACCACTGACACGATGGTCTCCATGACCGACCAAGACCTGATGGTATCCTTAATGCTGAGATTGAAATACTCTTTGTACATCCAAAAGCCACTGTCGTTGACATGCGAAAAAAGTAAGCTACCAGCGCCCACAGAAAGAACCATCAGATTAGGATCTACATCCACCTGGCCCATCACAGGAGCCAGAATACCCGCTGCAGTAAGCCCCGCCACTGTGGCCGACCCAATACATACCCTGATGATGGCCGCAATCAACCAACCAAGCACCAAAGGATGAATATTCATATCCTGCAACCCTGATACCAATTCTATACTCACTCCGCTCACCACAAAAACCTGCTTGAGTGCCCCAGCTCCAGCTACAATCAATAGGATTGGCGAAATATCCTTGATGGCATCCGTATAAAACTCCATCACACCTTTCATACCATAGCCTTGCTGAAGTCCTATAGAATAGGTGGCATAGGCCAGCGCCAGAATCATGACAATGGAAGGATCTCCAATAAACCCTATGATTTGCCCGGCCAATCCTGCGGGCGCCCAAAAGAGCTGTACCAAAGCAGCACCGCCCAATAAAAATACTGGTAGAAGGGCGGAAAAGAAGCTATTAAAAGCACCTGGCAACTGATCCTCTGGCTTAGCCTCGGCCTGAAATGTCTTGAGTGGTTTGGCATCAATATTTCGAAGTGTCTTGGCAAATACGGGGCCAGCGAGTATAATGGCCGGCACTGCCAGACAAAACCCATAAATAAGGGTAAGTCCCATGTCGGCATTCAGCTGCCCTACAAGTGCCGTAGGTGACGGGTGGGGTGGCAGAAAACCATGCGTGACGGATAGGGCAGCCAGCATGGGAATCCCTATATAAACTGCTTTGATTTTGAACTGATAGCTCACTGAGAAAATCAATGGCACCAACAGCACAAAGCCCACATTGTAAAAAAGTGGAATCCCCACCACAAAGCCGGTGGTCATCAGTGCCCATTGAATCTTCTTTTCACCAAAAACACTCATCAGCACATTGGTGATCTTCTGAGCCGCACCTGTTTCCGCCACGAGTTTACCCAGCATCGCCCCCAACACGATCACAATGACAAGCCCTCCAAGCATTCCTCCTATCCCTTGCTCCACAATGGTGGTCACTTCCTGGAGCGGAACACCCAGAAGCAAGCCTGTGAGAATGGATACAATAATAAAAGCAAGAAAAGGATTAAGCCTGGCCCAGGTGATTAATAGCACCAGAATGACAATACAAAGAAGGATAATTAACAAAGACATTTTTCGGGACGGTTGATTAAATTGTTCGTAAGAAATAGCGCACACCAACCCTCAGGCGGAATAGATTCAAACAGATTTTGCTAAAAAATATGACCGAAGGGAATGATGCAAAAAACACTAAGATATCACTATCTAAAAAGAACACAAACGATTGTGCGCATGAAAACCAAGCTGGCCAAATATTCTTAGGCAATGTGTATAATCACTGTTATCAAAATTGACCTCAAAACATGTTTGATCTAAAAAAAGCCACCGAAGTACTGGAACGAACACCTGTCATACTTGAGCACCTACTGAACGGTCTTTCCTCTCAATGGATCCTGACCAACGAAGGTCCTGGAACCTGGAGCCCTTATGACATACTGGGGCACCTCATCCATGGAGAAAAAACGGACTGGATACCCCGGATGCTGATCATATTGTCAAATGATGGGTCCAAAACCTTTACACCGTTTGACCGCTTTGCACAAGAAAAAGCCAGCGAGGGTAAATCAATCAATGACTTGTTGACTGACTTCAAAACCCTAAGAGCCGCTAACCTCACTACGCTCCGAAAACAAAACATCTCAGCGGAAGATTTGACCAAAACCGGGCGCCACCCCGACTTTGGTGAAGTCACACTCGCTCAGCTGCTCGCCACATGGACAGTGCATGACCTCAACCACCTGTCTCAAATATCTCGGGTCATGGCCAGCCAGTACTCCTCAGACGTGGGGCCATGGCTTCAGTATCTTAAAATTTTAAGAGGTTAGCGTGGGACTTGTTCCCCTTATGTGAAAAATAATCTGACAAATACTCCAAACATTACTTGTAATTTATACTCAGTTTCGATTGATTTAATGTTTAGCATGAAACTGTTTATCTATGACCAGCCCAACCAGCTATCAGCAGAATATTACGGAGTTTCCTGTCCGCGATATAGAGAAAATACATTTACCCAAAGACCTGGAAGGACTCAAAAAGATCCTCCTACAGGCTGGCCAATCCGGTCGTCCGGTATACCCGATCTCTACCGGACACAACTGGGGCTTGGGTTCGAGGATGCCAGTGAATGACGCGGACATTATAGACCTGAAGCATCTCAATCAGATCATAGAGGTCAACCGGGAGCTACGCTATGCCAGAGTGGAACCGGGAGTCTCTCAGCAGCAGCTCTATGATTACCTGGAAGTACACGCCCCTGAGCTTATGCTCAATGTGACAGGGAGTGATTCGGGTTCATCCATTCTGGGAAACATCGTTGATCGGGGTTCTGGTAAAAGTGGTCATAGAGCTGAGGATCTCCGTGAACTCACCGTGATGCTGGCCGATGGGCAGCTCATTCGCACAGGCTTTGGTGAGCTCCAAGGTAGTCAAGGATCCTTTTACAAATACGGACTCGGTCCAGACCTGACACACCTTTTCACCCAATCCAACTATGCCATTGTCACAGAAGCAGTGGTCAACCTCAGGGTGAAGCAGCCATTCAATCTTTATCTGGCCGTTTTGGACAAATCAGGCCTCAAGGGGTTTCTGAATAAAATGGCTGAGCTGGTGGCTCAGGAGTTGGTGGGTTATTCTCTGGAAATAGACAGTCAGAATGACCCCAAGATTTATGAATTATTTGAATCGGGCAAGGACTTCAATGATAAATGGTTTGCGTGGTTTGTGGTAACGGGGCATGAGGAAGTGCTCCCGGCCAAACACTCGGTGGTCACCAAAGCCCTAGGCAGCCTGGTAGCCGAACTGAAAGCCTATCCGTCTTCTGATGACCACTCCTCTTCCACCCCACCGGTAAGGGTACGGATAGACCGATATCACGGTCAGCCCAATGACCACTCACTTTTGGCCACCGCGAGGAAATTTGGTGTGGAGCTTTCGGGAAAGGAAGTAAACCTTGATCTTTATCCTCAGATTCCCGGATTTCGATGTGTCCTCCCAGTCATTCCTTTCACGGGTGCTTCGTCGGATATCATTCAATATTTGGAATCCTTTTCTAAATCTCGCGGACTGGATCCTGCTATTTCCATCATTGCCCTTAATGACTATAGCCTGGAGGTTTTTGTAAGGGTCTATTTCGATCGGTCCGATCAGAGTGCTATCTCGCAGGCAGGCACCTGGGCCCGTGACCTGTTGAGCGAACTAAAGCAGCAGGGCATCTACCCCTATCGACTCGATATTGAGAACATGGCCCCATATCTACAGGAGCTCAAAAACCCCTACACTTTGTTGCAATGCCAATTAAAAAACCTGTTCGATCCTAACAACATCATAGCTCCGGGAAGATATTCCTAAAAAATTTCATTATTTATCTACAACGTATTAAGCTATATGCAAAAAAAATACTATTTTCCGGCATTAACCAAATCAGCTAATGGCAGAATATAAAAGTTTCGAAGACAATATTGAAGCAGGGGGCAACGAACTCCCGATCATCGCAATGGGTAGCCTCGGGCAAAACCAACGAAAAGCGATCATTGAAAAACACGGGCTCAATGCAAACACCGGAGCCTGGAATAATCTACAGTCCCTTCTGGATGCCATGAAAGAAGTGGCCAGTACCATTGGAGAAATGAATCTCTTTCTCATTGGAAAGGCCATCATTGAAGGCACTCAGTTTCCACCAATGGATAGCCTGGAAAACGCACTGCGATCCATAGATGTGGCCTACCATATGAACCATCGTAAAAACGGCCAGCCAATGTTCAATCCTAACACTGGTCAAATGACAGAAGGAATCGGTCACTACAAACTTGCACGATATGATGCCGAGAACAAGGAGGCTTTGCTCGTTTGTCATACCCCTTATCCGGCCAAATTTGAAGAAGGCCTGGTGGTTCAAATCGTGCGAATGTTTAAACCCAAGGATTCTTTGTTTACCAAAGTAAAATTGGATGAAACGAAGGAAACAAAATCTAACGGGGGAGATTCCTGCACTTTTATTATCAACTGGTAGTCAATCTGAAAGTGGTCTAATCATTCAATTGAGTCTATGACCGACTATGGATCACTTTTGTGTAAAAAATGCATGAAACACCCATCATTGTAAAAAAAAATTCAATTTTTTTTCGGTTTTTTATCGTTGCTCTTTTTAGTAATTAGTAAATTATAGCATATAACTGTTTAAAATGTCTCAATCGATGCAATCGTTTGTTCATTGCAGTTGTATGTTGTCCTTAATCCATTATTTAAAAAAGTAAAGCTATGATTACTCCTATCGAAAAAAAGGGAAACATTACCACTCACGAAGACATCAATTTCAAACTACAGCAGGAGTTCCAATATGGAGCGCTCAAGTTTGCCAACAATCCATTGCACAAAAAACTAAAAGGTGATGGACAAGTTTTAGACAAACTAGTCTTCCTGCCCCGTATGCTATTTTTTGTTATGGGATTTAAAGATCTCATGCAACTAGTCAGATACGAACAACCAGAAAATAAACTAGAAGAAAGTGTCAATACCCACAGCGATGAGGATTCTTATCACTGGGAGTGGTATTTGAAGGATCTGGCAAGCATGAGCGGTCAGTTCAAAAATGGCAACTCCATAGACCTAATCACCAATGTGTGGGACGATGAATCCCTGGCCGTGAGAAAGACCATTTATGCTTTCTCAAGGCATATGCAAAACATGACCGATCCTGTGGCAAGGATGCTGATGGTAGAGGTTTTGGAAATCACTTTTGATAAATTCAAAGAGGCGATCCATCCGGTACTAAAAGATGCGGATCTTTATGACCGACTCGAATACTTCGGTAAGATGCACCAGGAAACTGAAGAAAATCACACGACCGGAATCAGTGAAGACGAAATTTCAGGTCTGATAGAAGCACTACCGGATCATCTGAAAGCCGATATGCTACTGGTGGTGCGCGAGCTATTTGATAGCATGTACCTCATGGCCGCTAATTGGGCCGAGGCATAAATATACTAATCAACCTAATCTGTGAAAGGCCGGGAGAGTTTCTTCCGGCTTTTTTTAATTGTTATGGATGATAGAAAGTAGTCTGTCCAGTTGGAAATCCATATCCTGTCCGGAAGCTGTCTTTTGTGGCTCCAGAGATCCAAATTTCTCTGTAAGAGAGTGATAAACTTCTATTCTGGTGGTTTTGATCAGTTGTTTTGCGGTAAAAGGAAAATGATTATTCATGATTGATAGGTTTTGGTGATTCTCATATTACCGGAAAGTTACTTCACGTTACTTTTAATATTAAAACTCTTTTCGGCCAAACATCGGATTTTATAGGTGTATCTCCGATATGCTCTTATGTATCCCAACACCTGCAGGTTGAAAACAATATTCAGGCATAGACTGCCTCTTTGACCTAATCAGAAGAGGGTAAGTATCAGTGCTTCTTACATGCAAGATTGCTTTCTTCTATATGTCCGAATAGTTTATAAAAATAGTTCTGGACTGAAGAAGCGCCGCTGGTAAATGGGTCTAATACTCCCAAACCTGTCTGCGAACATAAAACTGGGATACGTGCTTTTTCACCTTGCTGATGCGTTTTGTGAGAGTTTTCAGATACCGATGCATCTCTATTTCCAGCACATGAATTTTACCATCGTAAGAGTGCATACCAAAACCGCTCTTGTATTGGCGTGCCATTGCTTCCAACTCCGTCTGTGCTTTACACCGCTCACCAAAAAAAGCATTGAAACTCTCAATACTATAACCCTCTTCCAGCTTCACCAGGTGCTTCAAAATACGCCTGATGGTACGTGCAGAGTGATGATGGGTGGTCTCCAGCAGTTCCTGATAGAGTAGACCATGATAGTTGTGGATCTCATCCAATAACCCGTATACACCCTCCCTATGGTCTGCGCTTTCACAAAAGCTCGCAAGGCCGTGGTATTGGGTGAGCAAAGCCATCTCCCGCTCCCAGTGTCCTGCAAGTGCTATGACCCGTGCCTCCAACTCCATGGCTGGCAGCGGAGCTCCAATAAACAGAAACAACTGAATCAAAAAGACGATGGTGGGTAATTTCATATTGTCCCTTTAGGTGGTAACAACACAAAGTTCGGAATCTCATCGGTCACCCGCTCTCCCAAAATATCGCGATACTCCACAGGGAGGAATACCTAGCACCTACCTAATCATCTATAAAATGTTCTGGCCTCTTCTAACACCTCTTCCAGCACCTCTACAGGCAAGTCACTATTGGGGTCGATGGGTAAAATTTTCATGCGTATACGATCCCCTTTGATCAGCATCGGGTGTGCGATCTTCCCTCCTTCCACAATACCCACATATGGCATTTTGGTTTTTTTGTCCGTCCACAAATAACAGAATGTCCTGCCCTTGTAGAGGTAAAACGGAAGTCTCCACTTCCATGCTTCGGTAATATCCGGATGGAAGGCCAACAAAAATTGTCTTAAAGCCAACATGCACCCTTTATTGGGCTCTTCCTGTGCTTCAAAGAATAAGTCTATTTCCCGTAAGTTCATTTCTTCAAACAACAAACAATTACCACTCTACCCTGTAGGTGAGGATGGGAATTAAACCGAGTTGATACTGAGTCTCCAGTTGGTTGGTAAACCCATCAAAATACTTATATCCCTCGTTTTGAACGCCCGATGCATTCTGCAAGTCAAGTGCTATGGACGTAGTCCGATTTTCCCGGTATCGGGTCCACAACAGACGTACATCAAAACGCAAATATGGAGCTGTACGATAATCAAATCTTGAATAACCGGACATAGAACCATCAGTGGTTGGAATATTTTCAGAGTAATAAAAGCCTCCTTGATATTGACCCCTTAGGTTTAGTCCCAGACGCCTGTTTTTGGTTCCCTTAGACACGTCCCACTCCTTGCCAGCGGCCATACTCATATTATACCTGGTATTGTAGGGCTGAATCACAAACCCCTCAATTTCTGACTCGAACAGGCTACCCCCAAGCCTGAAATAAAGGCCATCGGAAAAGCTCTTCTCTGAAGTCAGCGTGCCACCGAAGGTCCACGCTGTTCGCTCACCTAGTGCTACTACTGATGGGTAGTAATATCCAAAAAATTCACTCTGAACATTAAACCCACGCTTTTCATACACATGGGTAAGTGTACCACGATATGACTTCAATAATTCATATATCTCACCCCAACGCTGTCCTCCATAGAAACTGACAAAATCTGAATTATATGGGTTGGTCAGTTGGCTATACTTTCCCCCAGCAAGGATGAAAGAGTTGTTGGCATTGAGCTGCTGGGTCAATGAAATCCTAGGGTCAATACTCGAATCGTCGGCACTTTGGTTATAGTTCACTCCCGCCTTAACCTTGAGATCACTGAAAATATACCATTCTACTTGCGCATAAGGATTAATCAGAAACTGATTCAACGAATGATCAAATATCCCTTGCAAGCTCCCTGTCCAGTGGTATTGATTCGCCAGAACACCCAGTGTCACATTGGCACCACCCACAGATCGCTCGTAGGATGAATGCATACTCAGAATCCGCTGACTATTGTGCTGAATCAAGCTCGTATCCTGAACATCGTTATCATCATACCCATATTGATCACGGGTATTTTCATAGCCCGAGAGCACCACTGACGTGGTAAGGTGACTGTTGTCAAAACCTGACTTCAGGCTGGCGCCTATCACTCCGGTCTTGTTGTCATAATATATGTCCCGGCGGTCTTTGATTACCTCAGATTCAGCCATTGGCTCATGGTCGAAGTTGTTGAAACTGAGTCCGCCTGTACCAAAAACTTTCAACCGCGACCGGGTACCCAGAGGGGTGGAAACATTCAGCGAGAGGTCCTGAAAGCCAATGGACTCTCCCCCAAAATCCACTCCAAACTGAGTGAGTAGGCCCGTAAATGAATAGCGATAATTAGCCGCATAGGTCATTTTACCTCCTTCTCTGAAAGGACCCTCGGTGGCCAAATCCAGACCAATGAGTGAAGCCTGGGCCGTATATTGACGCTGGGTGGTGTTCCCGTCTTTGAGGTTCATATCGAAGACTCCCCCAACACTGTTGCTGTACCTCGAATCGAAGGTGCTGTACAAAAACTGCGACTGACTGAGCATCTGAGCACTGAGCATATTCACCCCGCCACCAGTGGCAGATGGTTGGTCTAAAAAAGTACCCGCATTAGACAGGTGATTGGGGTTAACAATCTCTGCACCCTCCAGCCTCCACGTGTTGTAGTTGGGAGAGATTCCACGTACTGAAATCTGATTGTTCTGATCGTTGGTAACTGCCACATCCGGTGAGCTGGTGACCAGCCTGGCCGGGTCATAATAGGTGGCTGCAAACCGATTGATCTGTTCTTCAGTGATCCCGATCTTACCCGGCTCTGTGATAGAGATATTGGTAGTGACTACCACCTCGTCCAGGCTAGAGCTATTGCGCTCCAGGTACACATCTAGACGAGTGACCACTCCGGTCTTCACCCACACTTCCGATAGGGTCTTGCCGGTATAACCCACGTAGCTAACCAGAAGCCGATAATGGCCTGGCTCCAAATCAGTCAATTCGTAGAAACCATTTTCATCAGCCGCTACTCCGGTGAGTGTACCCGATACACTGATGGTAGCCCCGGCCAGTGGGGTATTGCTCACCTGATCGTAAACAGTACCCGATACGGTCTGCGCACCCAACTCCACACCGATGATCGCCATCAGTCCCCCAATCCAATATTTCATACGTTTATCCTAGAATTTTTTCTGTCAGGTTTTTATAAGAAAGTTCTATGCTTTTCAGTGGGTTTGCCGACTGATCCTGCTCCACAAAAAAGTGCTTCATTCCTGAAGTCTTCTTCTCTGCAAAAATGGACTTAAAATCTATGGTACCGGTACCCACTTCAGCAAAACCACGCTCTGGCGTGTTGGCTATATCCTTGACATGCCACATGGGCACACGACCACTGTTGTCTTTGAAAAACTGAATAGGATCCAATCCGGCCCTGGTGATCCAATACAAATCCAGCTCAATCTTCACCATTTCAGGGTCTGTTTCATTTAACAGAATATTCATTGGAAGCTCACCATCCAGTTCCTGAAACTCAAAGTCATGGTTGTGATAACAAACCGTAATTCCCGCTGATTTGGCTTTCTCGGCGCATTTGCTCAGAGTAGCCGCATACCCTTTGTACTGGTCCAATGACACGCGCTGCTCAGGAGAAAGCCACGGAAAAACTGCATACTGCTGTCCCGCATCTACCATGAACTCCAGCGCCTGATCAAACCCTTCGGCAAAAACCTGAGAAGACATATGACCACTGGTCAATTCCATACCCAGGTCGCTCACGATGCTCCTAAATTCTTTCCCCGAAAAACCATAAATTTTACCTGCATCGTAGCCGGCGCCCTCCAGTTTTTGATAACCTATCCTGGCAATCTTTTCCAAGGTGCCCTTAGGATCACTGCTCATTTCATTTCTCACGGTATACAGCTGCACCCCAATTTTAGTAGACGGTTTGACAACTGAGGCCATCAGCGAAGGCATGGCGGCTATGGCCGCGGACGCTACCGCAGTAGTTTTAAGAAAAGCTCTTCTCTTGTAAGTCATAGTTGGTCAAGGTTTTGGGTTGAATTCAATATTTCGAATGTAAAGGAGCTTGTTTTCCTCTCCCTCATTGGTAAACACAAAGTAGACATTTTGGAAACCCGCGACATCTTTGATCTCTATCTCCAATGTACTGGTCGGGCCATTAGATCGGTCGGGATAAATTTCTCCCCGGCCTATCACTTCTCCGTCAGGAGCACCCGTGCGAATAGATACGGTGCCTCCCTTTTCTCTATTGGCTAGTAAAAAGGACACACTCCCAATTCCGGTCAGGTCAAGATTATTGAAGCTCACCCACGAGCCATGGTAGATGCTTCTGATTTCTCCTCCACGAGCCTGAATGTCTTTCGAATCGTCAAACAGGTCTGCAGGCATGCGCGATGGGCGTAACCAGATATTGCGGGTCACTTCTATCGGGCGAAGTGGAGCCTTGCCCCGATCCTTGTAGGCCGCTGTAAACAGGTACCGGCCGGTAGACTCAGTGATCTTAAAAGTCCCTTCCAATGGGTAACTCATTTGGTTGCCCAACGACAATATATACTCCACTATGCTGGCGGCATCCTCGGTGGTGAGATCCGGATGCGCAGACATGGCCTGCTCACCCCATACTCCTCCTCCACCACTGATGATCTTTCTACTCAGGTAATTAACCGCGTTGCGGTCACTTCTGTACCGGTCAGCCACGGCAGTGTATGATGGCCCAATTGACTTTTCATTGACTTTGTGACAACCCTTACAATCGAGGGACTCGATGAGTGTGAGTCCATTGCTGACTGGCACCTGATGACCAAGGGTCTCCGCCATATCCGTAGACTGGTAATGGTTGATATCAAACCTGATTTGATCCGTAGCAATCCCTGCTCCCATTTCGTCTTCCAGATCACTGATTTGAACTTCATAGGCTATGTCGCGACCTTGCCAAAAGAAAGTATTATTGCCAGCGATGGCGATATCCACTACCGGAGGCTCATTACCTACCTCTATGGTAAATTGCTGAGTTCGATAGTCTCCTTTACCATCCGACAGGGTCAGTTCGGGATAGTAAACACCTTCTTTTTCAAACACATAGGTAAATACTGAGTCATTGAATACCTCACCTTCTATCTCCCATTGGTATTTAAGTTTATCACCATCATAATCTTTGGATCCGGATGCATCAAACTGTACTTCTAGTGGGGCTGATCCGCTGTATCTGGAGACTGACGCCTCAAGAACCGGAGGTCGATTGCGTTCTATGTACCTGATTCTGGAAAGTCTGGCATCCTCATTTCTGGTAAACCACCCCGTGCCATACTCGATCATGTAGAGGTTACCGTCAGGCCCAAACTCCATGTCCATGGGGTTGTTAAATTCCGTATTGGGCATAAAGGAATACCAATCGGTAGGATTGCCCTCCTCGTCTAGTTCCAGAAAATAAATGAACCCCCGCATCCAGTCATAATAGATCACCCGACCGTCGAGATAAGCGGGAAATTTGGAGCGGCCTTCATACATATCCGAATAGTATACAGGACCAGCCATGGCATTTCGTCCACCATTTCTCACCTGGGGGAATATATCTGTACGGGCATAAGGATAGTAAATTTTTGCCGGCTGGGCGGGAGGTAGATTTTGTAGTCCAGTATTATTAGGAGAGTTATTGACAGGTGCGGTAGGATCATATTTGGCCAACGAAGTGCCGGTTGAAAAATCATATTCGTTGTAGGCATAGTTGTTGCCAACGAAAAGCGGCCATCCGAAAAACCCGGGTTCTTTGGCTACATTGAACTCATCGTGCCCTCGCGGGCCTCTACCTTCGACATCTTCCCCGGCATCAGGCCCTACGTCGCCCCAAAAAAGCCACCCTCTCTTAGGGTCTACAGAAATACGGTAAGGATTTCTACATCCCATTACGTAAATCTCCGGTTTGGTGAGTGGATCGTCATCTACAAAAAGATTGCCCTCAGGGATGGTATAAGAACCATCGGCCTCAGGCTTGATTCTAAGAATTTTTCCCCGAAGGTCATTCGTATTGGCGGAAGATTTCTGCGCGTCCCAGGCAGATCTGCCAGGGCGCTCATCAGAAGGAGAAAACCCCTTGGAATCAAACGGATTACTATTATCTCCTGTGGAAAGATAAAGCAATCCGTCACTCCCAAACTGAATAGACCCCCCGGTGTGGCAGCACTCGTCACGCTGCACGGGCACCTTCAGCATCACCACCTCATTGATCAGCCCCTTCGCTGTATAGGTAAACCTGGACAAATGCTGGACAGGCTCATCTCCTACCGGAGAATAGTACAAATACACCCAGTCATTTTGCTCAAACTCAGGATCAAGGGCGATCCCCATGAGGCCGTCTTCTTTTTCATGATGCACCGGAATAGAATCATAATCCGAGAGCTCATTGGTTCTGAGATCATACTGCTTAATCCCACCCCTCCTCTGGGTAAATATTACTTTACCTTTAGGAAGAACCACTAGTTCGGTAGGCTCATATAGATTGGTAGCGAAAACCTCTTTTACAAATCTGCTTTCCTCCGGCGCCTCTTCCTTTTTGGTTTCGTGGGTCGTCTGCCCACACGATAGAAATAATCCTACTAACCCTAATAAGCCTAATCTTTTCAATTTACAATTCTCTAATTTTTATATTTCTGAACCACACTTTGTCCCCGTGATCCTGTAAGGAAATATGACCCTCTTTGCCTGTACCAAAGGCTTCCATTTCTGAAAACTTGCTTCCCGCCACCAGAGCATCCCACTCTGGAGTCCAGAAATCAAACTCAACCACTTTGTATCCATTGAGCCAATGCTCCACGTGTCCATTGCTGACTTTTATCCGAGTTCTATTCCACTCCCCTGTAGGGTTCACCGTCACAAATTTAGTTTTGATCATGTCATATAAATCACCGCTGCGATGTTTTTCAATCTGCCCATCTCGATGCTTGAGGTTGTCCAAAAGCTGATATTCTGGTCCGGTATGCCACACATAGTCGTACTGATCATCCTCTACCACATTGTAGATGATTCCACTGTTGCCACCTTCAGACATTTTCCAATCAATCTGGAATTCGTAGTTCTTGTACGGCTTATCGGTAATTATAATATCTCCGCCATCTTCAGCTTGCCAGCCAGCACCTGACCCCTTGCCACTAAAATGCAGGGTCCCATTTACAGCCTGCCACTTTTTCCCCAGTGTCTCAACTTTATAATTGCGAAGGCCCTGGGTGGTCTTTCCATCAAACAGCAGTTTCCATCCCTGTGCCTTTTCAGCTTCAGATAACACATTGTGAGTCACTTTGTAGTCATTGGTAAACCCCGGAAGTCCCTCAGGAATATTGGTAAGCGTATACCAGGCCTCAGTAGTCCACAGCTCATGATCCAGTTCACTGACAAATGGACGTTTGATCCTAAAATACACCACATGTTTTTCCTGCAATCCTTCCAACTCGAAGAACACCTTCTTACGGTCAGTCGACAAATAGAAATTCACAGGCTTCATCTCTGTCACATCCAGCTTTGGTCCACCATATTCGGCTGTTGGTTTGAAATAAAACTGCTCAATGAGGAAGTCTTCCGCACTAATATTCTGCCCCATCTTGATGGGCTCCGTAAACTCAATTTCGAACCCGTTGGATCGGGCGCTTACTTTGAGCATTTCAAATGCAGAATTTCCGTTATAAACCAATCGCTGCAAGCCATAATTCAGCTTGCCCGTCTGCCCCCAGTTGCCGGAAACTCCAATGCCACCAGCAATAAGAGAGCCATCAGGTGCCCATGCCAGACGATTCACGCCGGCTTCTATACCTTGTGAGAATCTGAAAACAGCGCCCTGATAAATGCCATCTACTTTCTCTACTGCCACGCGCTTGATACCTCCATGAGTCACCTCACAGTGGATCATTTGCCCGGTGTAGGGTCCTTTGTCTATGGCCAATGGTGTGCTCGGTGAGTTTCCGATTTCATCCTGTGGCAGCCAGACTACCGGCTCATCCTGCACCCAGCCTTCTGTCCCCTCAGGGTCAACCGATCTGGAGCCATACCAGGCGCCTTCTCTTACATGATTGATCTTAGAAGCTGGCAACCAGTCGCCCTGATTGTCTGCCACGAAAATTTCGCCATCCACACCTATCCCAATGCCATTGGGGGTTCTCAGTCCTGAGGCTATAAACTCTACCGCGCCCGTCTCCTTAGCTATTTTAATGATCTTACCACGGTCTTTGGGCTGTGGCTGCGCAGATGCACCACCTGGAAGAATATCGGTAGCCAGCGCACCGTAGAAGTAACCATCTTTATACACCAGTCCAAAGGAGAACTCATGAAAATTGGCCGAAACTGTCCAGTCATCGGCGATTGTCTGATATTCATCAATCAAACCATCCTTATCATTGTCAATCAGCTTGGTCAGCTCCTGCTTTTGAAGCACATAAATCTCTCCATCCACCACTTTGATACCCAAAGGCTCTGCCAGTCCGGTAGCAATGCGCTGGACCGTAATCTCTTCAGGATTGGTTGATCTGAAATTTTTCACCAGGTAAACAGGTCCCAGAGAGTCCCAGGTACACACGAGCATTTCATCCTCAGAAAGGAAGTCTATACCCCCTACTCTTGGTTGGAAATCATCAGGTCGTGCCTGGAAAATATCGAATGCCGGATGTACACCTGCCAGCCAGCGACCATCGCCGGGAATGGACTTCACCAAAACCTCATCGCTGATGTATTCTTTGGTCTCTAAATAATCGGAAGGTGACACAAAAAGCATGGACTGAGGAATTACCTCAAATTTGCCAGCATCCTTATTAAACCACTGAAAGGAGACCGCTCCGCCTCCACTGGCCTGAAAATACTGTATCTCGAAAGGATGATCTCCTGCCGTAAGGTACACCTCGCCATCTTTGGGTGTGGGGCCATGGAATCCCCCATGGTCAATGGCAATCTTATTATCTACAAAGAGTCGAGAGCCATCATCTGATACCAATCTCAGGCTATAACTTGCCGTCTTTTCTATTCTCAAATTTCCTTTGAACAAAACAGCGATGCGCTGGGTACGCTCACCAAAATCACTCTCGTCCCGAACATGAATCTGAGGAACAATAGCACCCCCTATCGGCAAAGCCTCCTTTTTCAGTGTATTGAAATTGGGCTGATCTCCGCTGTAGAGGTAAAGGTATGCTGCAACCCCCGGTGACTCACTGGAGATGTTGACCTCATCCTGAAACTTCACTGGGACGGTTTTCTCACCTAAATGCCAGGCCCCTCCGTCCGAATCTTCGTCATTGTCGTCCAGTGATAAAATGTACCGGATCATCTCTGCGGCATCCTCCTCAGACAATCCCGCATGAGGGGTCATCATCGCTTCACCCCATACACCGCTGCCGCCTTTGATCACCTTGCCGGAAAGCATTTTCACAGACTCCTCTCCATCGCTGTATTTTCTGGCTACGGAGATGTAAGCGGGACCTACTGTCTTTACTTGCTCGTTGTGGCACGACTTACAGTCACTTCGCTCGATCAGCTGAGCACCTGCAGTCACACCAGATGCCTCTTCAGACTCTTCTGTGGCTACTGGCAGCCCTTTATCAAAACCTTCGTGATAAAAAGCCCTCAATTCTGTGGGCTCATCCTGCGACAAGGTCAATACCCCGACCACTGAAACAACATTTCCCTCAGGGTACTCCTGATTGCTTTTGGAAATTACCTCAAAGCTACCATTGGTATTAAAATCCCGCTCGCTCACCAGAGAAGAAATGGTGGTATTAAGTGCCACCTGATAGTCTCCGGCATTTGAAACCTTAAACTTTCTGGACAATCCACTTTGGGTACCACGCCTGATGGCCTCTGGTGTTTCCTCCACGGTGATTTTATTGTCATCAGTACTGAGCTCGTAGGTGAAAACCACCTGACCATCCACAAAGCGATGGCCTTTATATTGAACTTTTGGAGTCAGAATTTCATCACCTTTCTTCAACACCCACTCTACATCCTCCTTTTCGTCTGTATAATAGGCATACCCCTTGGAGGTAGGCTGAGGGCCATGAACAGTAGTGTAAACCGCTCCGTCAAAATTCACACCACCCTTCCAGGCTTTATAAAGACTGGCGGTACGGGCATCATAGGCCACCCATACGTCCTCACTAAGCGCGGCGGTTACCATTCTTGGCTTTAAATCCAATACAGAACGAAAAACCCAGGCTTCCCTAGGTCGCTCTATTTCTTTGCGCTCCTGACAAGCACTCATGGCGCCTATCAGCAAGCTGAAATAAATTAACTTCTTCATGCTTTATACTTCTCTTACCTTACTTAAATACCTAATATCTTTCTGTTGGCCACATCGTCTGGCTTGGCTCCTGCAAAATCATCAAAAGCCTTTTCTGTCACCTCAATGATGTGATTCTGAATGAATGGCGCGCCTTCCTCAGCGCCCTGCTGTGGAGACTTGATACAGCACTCCCACTCCAGCACTGCCCAACCATCATAGCCATACTGACTGAGTTTGGAAAAAATACCGCTAAAATCTACCTGTCCATCTCCTAACGATCTGAATCTGCCCGGACGGTCTACCCATCCCTGAAAGCCACCATATACTCCCGACTTACCGGTAGGGTTGAACTCTGCATCCTTCACATGGAACATGCGAATGTTTTCATGATAGAAATCTATGAACTGCAGGTAGTCGAGCTGCTGTAGGACGAAGTGTGATGGATCATACAAAATTTTGGCAGAACTATGCTTGCCTGTGGCCTCCCAAAAACGCTCGTAGGTGATGCCATCATGCAGGTCCTCACCGGGATGCAGTTCATAGCAAATTTCTACTCCATTGTCCTTGGCATGATCAAGTATGGGTAACCAGCGCTTGGCCAGCTCGTCAAACCCCATCTCCACCAAGCCAGCGGGACGCTGCGGCCATGGATACACCGTGTGCCATAGCAAAGCGCCCGAGAAGCTCGCCATCACATCTATGCCCAGGTTTTTACTGGCGGTGGCTGCACTCTTCACCTGATCGATGGCCCATTCAGTACGTGCTTTGGGGTTTCCCTTGACCGAATCAGGAGCGAATGTATCAAACATGATATCGTAAGCCGGATGTACCGCCACCAGCTGGCCCTGAAGGTGCGTAGCCAGTTCGGTGATTTCCAAACCGGCTTCATTCACAATCCCTTTGATTTCATCGGCGTAGGTCTTGCTCTCCGCTGCCTTTTTTATATCGATCAGCCGGCCATCCCACGCCGGGATCTGAACCCCTTGATAACCTAACCCCTTGGCCCATTTGCAAATACTTTTGAGGTTATTGAAGGGTTCTTTATCATCAGCAAATTGTGCTAAAAATATGGCTGGTCCTTTGATGGTTTTCATGTCTTTGTCTTTTTTAAAACTACGATTCTAAAATTGATTGAGGGGCTGCTCTCAGACTTTCGTCCAAACGTTTCCGTTTTTAGTGGAGGCCACTACAGCTTTTACCAAAGCCATTCCCTGTACTCCTTCCCTTATCCCGGGGAAATCTAATACTGTATCCGCGGGTTTGCCCTCGGCATAATTCCTCAATGCCTCCGCAAAGTTGCGATAGATATTGGCGAATGCCTCGATGTATCCTTCCGGGTGACCAGATGGTGTACGCGTGTGCTGCATGGCTTCTTCATACAAATAACCGCCCCGGTCTCCGCCGGTACGGTAGATTTTATCCGGGTTTCCATGGTCCTTGACAATGAGGGTATTCAGGTCCTTCTGGCTCCATTCAAGGCCACCCTTGTCACCATAGATTCTGATTTTTAGATCATTCTCCTCTCCAGAGGCTACCTGTGAAGCTGAGAGGACGCCATTCGCTCCATTTTCAAAGTGCAGCAATACATTGGCATCATCATCCAGGATACGCCCCGGAACAGTGGCGCGTATTTCTGAGAGCACTTCAGTAATTTCCAATCCGGAAATGTACTCTGCAAGGTTGGCCGCATGCGTGCCAATGTCTCCAAAGCAATTGCTAATACCTGCACGTGCAGGGTCAGCGCGCCAGGAGGCTTGCTTTTGGTCAGTATCCTCCACTTTGGTGCTGAGCCAACCCTGTGGATACTCCACCATCACTTTACGCACCTTTCCTATATCTCCTTTACGAACCATCGCCATGGCTTGCTTCACCATCGGATAACCCGTATAGGTGTAGGTCACAGCAAAAGGGAGTTTTGTCTCCAGTACCTTGGCTTGCAGGGCTTTGGCTTCTTCTAAAGTAAAAGCCAGAGGTTTGTCAATAATCACCGGAAAGCCATTTTCCAGGGCCATCATTGCCGGAGCAAAGTGCATCACATTGGGAGTCACAATGGAAACAAAATCCATTCGGTCTCCCTCGGGAAGTGCTTTCTCTTTTGTGATCATTTCTTCAAAAGATGCGTAGACCCGGTTTTCGGGTAGGAAAAGTGCCTGACCTGACGCTGCGGAGCGCTTTGCATCTGAGCTAAAAGCCCCACAGACTAATTCGATTTGCCCGTCGAGGTTAGCGGCCATGCGGTGTACAGCCCCTATGAAAGCACCAATGCCCCCGCCCACCATTCCCATTCGGAGTTTTCTATGTCTCATTGGTTTATTTTATTTGATCTCTATCCATGCCTGTCCCTGCTTATTGGACTCCAGCACCGCCTCGATAAACTTCATTCCTCTCACACCATCCTTCACACCAGGAAAAGCGCCTTCCCGGACTTTTTCTCCTCTGATAGCAAGCGCAGTACCCTTGTAAACATTGCCCATGGCATCAAAAAGCCCCTCAGGGTGACCTGGAGCTATCTTGGTGCTTTCCTGTGCAAATTCAGAGTTGTAGGGATTCCCGGGTTTGAAAATCTGAGCTGGTTTTCCCTCCTGCATATAGGTCAGGTAGGTAGGGTTTTCCTGCTCCCACTTCAAACCTCCCTTATCCCCATACACCATGATGGAGATGTTATTTTCTTCTCCTGTGGCAATCTGACTTGCACAAATTACCCCTTTGACTCCATCCTTTGTGCGGATGAGGGCGGTTCCGTCTACGTCCAATGGGTTGTCTGGATATAAGGTATCAATATCGGCAAGCACCTTTTCTACCTCCAAACCGGTGGTGTACTCTATCAGATTAAAGGCATGAACACCAATGTCTCCGAAGCAGCAACTCTGACCTGATTTCTTAGGATCCAGGCGCCAAACCTGAGCCCGCTTATCCTTGTCATGAATGAACGGGTTGATCCAGCCCTGATAGTATTGCGCATCTACTTTCTGAATTTTGCCAATGGCCCCGGCGGCAATCATAGCCTTCATCTGCCGCACCATAGGATACCCAGTATAAGTGTGTGTGAGGCAGAAAACTACCTTCTTTCTCTCCACCAACTGCTCCAACTCCACAGCCTCTGCGGCTGTGATGGTGATGGGCTTTTCGCAAATCACATTAAATCCTGCATCTACCAACTTCATCGCCATGGAATGATGCAGAAAGTTGGGGGTAAGGATAGATACTACCTCAATACGTTCGTCAGCAGGCAAAGCCAATTCTTTTTCTATAAAAACCTCCAGACTTTCGTAGGCCCTTGAAGTATCCAATTCCAGCTTTTCAGCAAAAGCAATCCCACTTGCATGATCAATATCGAAAACACCTCCAACGAGCTGGTATTGCTCGCCCATATAAGCGGCAATTCTGTGGACGATTCCGATAAATGAATTGGGGCCTCCGCCAATTAAACCGAGTTTGATTTTTCCTTTGTTCATGCTGATTTATTAGTCTGAATTGATCTGATTAGAAATAAAATTCTCTGAAACATCGAATTTGGATGGAAATCTATCAAGTTTGACCACCAAATTCAATTTTTTATTACCTGCAAACGATTGCAATAAGTGTTAATCTTACAACTTTTCTAATTTGCTTTGAATTTGATGCTTCGATTTACTTACTTGATCATTTTAACCTAAACTAACAGATGGAAAATCAATTGAATCGCAACCGACTGTTTATAGCCAGTTGTTTTGCTCTACTCACCACCGCATTTGCGTTTGGTATCCGGGCTGGTATCATGAACGATCTGGTCACTGACATGAGTCTTTCAGACCAGCAACTGGGCTGGATCAACTTCATGGGTATTTTTGGCTTCCCAATTGCCACATTGGTTGGCGGACCTCTATACAACTCCCTGGGCCCCAAAAAAATAGGAAATATTGCCTTTTTATGTCACTTCATTGGCATCACGTTTTCCATTCTTTCTAATAGCTTTTACACGCTCTTCTTTTCTACTTTCTTCATCAGTTTTGCCAACGGAATGGTAGAAGCAGCTTATAACCCGCTGATTGCATCTATGTACACGTCCAACAGGGCCACCATGCTCAACAGGTTTCATGTTTGGTTTCCCGGTGGTATAGCCATTGGCTCTCTGATTGCTTTAAGCCTTGGGCTCTTAGGTGGTAGCTGGCAGATCAAAATTGCCGTGATGTACGTGCCCGCATTTACTTACTTTCTTTTGTTTAGAGGTCAGGCATTTCCTGAGGCACCGAAGGAAACTACCATGTCTACTGCAGAGAACCTGAAAGCGATCATGTCATCGCCAATTTACTGGCTGATGCTCGTCTGTATGGCACTGACCGCTACTACTGAGCTGGGTACCCAGTCGTGGGTAGAAAGAATCCTGGCCAACTCCGGCGCACAGCCGTTGCTGGTATTGGCGCTCGTAACTGTATTAATGGCCGTAGGTAGAATGTTTGCCGGGCCGCTGATTCACAGACTCAATATTACTGGTGTGCTACTTGGCTCAGCCATCATTTCCGCTCTGGCCATCTTTATGATGAGCATGGCTACAGGACCCATGGTGTATGTGGCTGCCGTACTTTTTGCTATTGGTGTATGCTACTTCTGGCCAAATATGATCTCCTTCGTGGCGGATTACCTGCCTAAAACCGGAGCACTTGGCATGTCACTTATTGGAGGTGTAGGAATGCTCGGTCTTTCTATTTTCCAGCCCATCATTGGGGGATGGATAGAAGGACACAGAGCCGTAAAATCGGCTGAGGGATTAACAGGAGAAGCGCTGGAATTGGCAGCCGGACAGGCCACCCTGGCGAACATTGCGATCATTCCCACCCTGCTGATCGGTGTGTTCTTATTCCTTTTTCTCTATGTGAGAAAGAACAAAACACACGCCTAGAACATCATATTCATTCAATAAAAAGGGGCTCCGAAATTGCATTTCGGAGCCCCTTTTTATTTAGCCTAGTACACAAGAGGCTATTTCTCGTATTTGATGTCTTCGCTCCTAAAAGTCAACATGAAAGCAAAGAAGACCAACAAAGCAAAACCAGCCGGTACCACCCAGATACCCCGCCAATCATGGCCAGCTTCCAAGACATAAAAATCGGTGATCTGACCAGCTACCCAAAAGCCCACAAGCATCCCTACTCCGTAAGTCGCCAGGGTGATCATACCCTGAGCCGAGCTCTTGAACTTATCACCCGCCTTGGAATCCGTATAGATCTGACCTGACACAAAGAAAAAATCATAGCAAATGCCGTGGAGGGCAATCCCCAAAAGCAGCATCACCACCAGTTCCTCATTATTACCAAAAGCAAACATCAGGTAGCGCAGCACCCAGGCCAACATACCAAAAAGCAGGGTTTTCTTAATGCCATATCGGCTCAGGAATATTGGAAGCAAGAGCATAAAGCCCACTTCAGAAACCTGACCGATGGTCATCTTGCCCGTAGGGTTGGCCACTCCCATTTCAGAAAGAAACGGATTGGCATTTTGATAGTAAAAAGCCAAAGGGATGCAGATCAGTACGGAAGAGAAAAAGAACACCGCGAAATTTCTATCCTTCAAAAGCCTGAGGGCATCCAACCCTAAAATGTCTTTGAGGAGCAGCTTCTCCCCTTTGGCAATACCTGGAGGAGTGGCTGGAAGTGTAAAACTAAACAACCCTAATATCAGCGAAGATGCGGCACTCATGATGAAGGTGTTTTTCAACAACCCTGAGGAGATGGCCCCAGGGGCATCCCACGAAAACAAATAGCTGATCACCAACCCAGCGGCGATCCAGCCAATGGTGCCCCATACCCGGATTTTGGAGAACTCCTCCGAAGGATTTTCCATCTGTCTGAACGCAATCGAATTGACCAGGGCCAGCGTGGGCATATAACTAATCATATAGGCCAATACATAGGGATAAAATGCCGTAAAATCAGCAGACACGTACATCTGGTACATGAGGAGCGCTCCGAGTATGTGTAGTATACCTAAAATACGTTCTGCATTGAAATACCTATCGGCAATGAGTCCTATGACAAAAGGAGCGATAATGGCTCCCCATGACTGGGTGGAAAAGGCCATACCAATCTGGCTACCAGTGGCACCAAGATTATTGCCCAAAAAAGTTCCTAGCGTAACAAACCAGCTTCCCCAGACAAAGAACTGAAGAAACATCATGGCACTTAATCGAATTTTTATTTGATTCATGGGGTTTTGTTGACTTAGAGAAATTATTAAGCCAACAAAATACTGGAAATAGCGCTGACAACAAACCTACCGGAGGTTGATTTTTAATCTTATTTCAGTCCTATTCTCCTAACGTAAATTCTCGAATCAACGCTTTCTGACCAGGATAAGATTCTTCTAGTTCTGAAGCAGTGAGCATTCTGAAGTCCTTGAAGTCAAACCCCGGGTTGACCATGCACCCCATCAGCACATAACTATCGGGAGCAGACACTTCACTGGCAAAAATGGACCGGGCTGGAAGGAGCAACTGTGGCAGGTCACCCGCTTCAAGGTTGAGGCCAAGAAGGTGCTCAGAATATTCTCCATGGTTTAGTACGTGCACCCTGGCACCACTCCCAGCATGAAAATACCATAGCTCATCGGAGCTCAGTTGGTGAAAATGAGACTTTTGAGAGCCTTCCAATAGAAAATAAATACTGGTGCTGAGGTTTCTGGTACCGCCACCGCCCATGATCTGAATGGTATTCGGGTTTCGATAGACCTCCTTGTAATAGCCCCCTTCCGGGTGTGGCTCCAGGCCGAGTTTGTCAATCCAATATTGTGCGTTCATTCGATTCAAAAAAGCTTGGCAGACATCACCACTTCGCGCTTCACTTTGTAAAACTCCTTGTGGATATTGAACACTTTTCCGTTTTCAGGTGTAATGGGCACAAAAGAACCATCCTCTTTCATCTCATAGCCATTGATATTGTCTTTGAGGTTATAACACAGCAGGTTGATGGCTTGCTGCTTTAAGAGTTCGTCTTTGATCAAAAACAATGACTCCAACCTGCGCTCAAAAGAACGCACCATCATATCGGCACTACCGGAATACACCAACGGATCGCCCTGATTGTGGAAATAGAAAATTCTGCTATGCTCCAGATACTCACCCACAATGGACCGGACCGTGATGTTCTCACTCAGACCCTGGCGTCCCGGACGGAGGCAACAAATGCCCCTTACAATCAAATGGATAGGCACCCCGGCACGGGAAGCCGCATACAGCGCCATAATGGTATCAATATCCTGCAGAGAGTTGATCTTGATGACAATACCAGATGGAAGTCCATTTTTGGCATTGTTTTCCTCCTGCTGAATGAGTTCGATCAGTCGTGAACGCATCTCCCGAGGTGCAGTAATGAGGTTATCGTATCGATCGGGCACAGAGTGGCCTGTAATTACATTGAAGAACTCCTGCACGTCATTGGCATAGCCTTCATCGGAGGTCATCAGCCCAATATCTGTGTACAGCCTGGCAGTATCCTCATTGTAGTTACCACTGGACATGTGTACAAAGCGCTTCACCTTCTCCCCTTCCCTACGAACGATGAGCAGCAATTTGGTATGAGTCTTGAGCATACCCACGCCATAGATCACGAAGCAACCCGCTTTTTGAAGGCGCTGGGCCTCCTTCATGTTGTTTTCTTCATCAAACCGGGCCTTTACTTCAAAAAGTACCGACACGTGTTTGCCATTCTCCGCGGCATTCAGCAAAGCGGATACCACCCTGGAATTTTTCGCCAAGCGGTAGATGGTCAGCTTTATGGACAGCACGTTGGGATCCTCTGCTGCCTGATCCAACAGGTCCATCAATGGATCTATACTGTTATAGGGGTGATGAAGTAAAATATCCCGATCCTTCAGGATCTTGAACATATCCGGATGCTCATACTCAGACATGCTCAGTGGCGGCACAGGCTTGGGCATTTCTGGTCTGAAATCCCTGAAATCCTCGTGCTTCACAATCTGCCACAAACCCGTATAGTCCATCAAAGCGCCCTTGGGCACTTCTATGATGTTATCCTCATCAATTTCATATTTGGTACGAAGCTGCTTGATCAACCACTTGTCATACTCTCCTTCTACCTCCAGCTTCACCACCCGACCTGTCTTACGGGTTTTGAGTTTCTTTTTCATCTCCTCGATGAAATTGGCCTCCACATCCTCTGACTCTTCCAAAGTGAAATCCCCATTTCTGGTGACTCTGAACAAGGTAGAAGAAGTGATCTCCACATTCTTAAACACCTCGCTGATGTGCTGGCGCACCACTTCTTCTATGGGCACAAAGATCATCTTGTCCTTTCGCTCCATCTCATAGAACCTGGGCAGATTCTGAGGAATCTGGATGAAGGACATTTTACGTTTTTCCTTGGTATCCTGAGTCTTGGTGACCACTCCAAACACCAGGATGTTGTTCATCAAAATAGGAAAGGAATGGTACGAATCGTACACCATGGGTGTGAGCATGGGGAATACGATTTTCTCAAAATAGTTGGTCACACGCTCCTTTTCCCGCTTTTGCAAACTGCCATAGCCGAGGATCTGAAAGCGATGATTGTTAAACTCAGGCCTTAGGTTGTTAATGAAATGATCATTTTGAACCCGGCTAAACTCCTGAAAATCATGGAGCAGCTTGCGCTTGAAAGGAACCGCCCGCAACCCCGAGTAGTCCACACGATCTTTGCCATAGTCCAGGTAATTGTACAAACTACCCACTCTGATCATGAAAAACTCATCCGCATTTGAGGCCGTGATGGCCACGAATTTGAGCTTATCAAAGAGGTTTCTCCCCTCTTTCATGGACTGAGCCAAAACGCGGTAATTGAAATGTAACCAGCTCAGGTCCCTACTAATGAGATCACTTTGCTGTATCAGATGATCGTATTTTTCTATCATTTAGATATGTCCTTCTCCATAGTGAAAGGCCTCAGGCCTTTAGATCCCCAAAATACAATAGTCTGTAAGGAAATCACAAATTAATTGACTCGTGAGCACAAGAATAGTTTTGAGAAAAAGACCTGAAGTAATGCCCAGGTCAACAACAGGAAACGTAAAATTACAACCCTCTGTTACCACTTTTTTGCCAGATTCCACACCCAACGGACCTTGAATCGTCCTAAAAACGAATGTGCCTCCCATCAACAAAAAAATCCCCAGATTTCATTCCGGGGATTTTCATATCAATGATCAACGTGCTTTTGTAAAAAGGCTTAGAGCAAGCCGTTAGTTTTTCTCACCGCATCAGCACTTTCTGTCAGCTTGGCTTTTTCTGTAGCATCCAGCTCTATTTCCACAATCTGCTCGATACCATTCTTCCCAATAATGGCTGGGGCACCTATACAGATGTCGCTCAGACCATATTCGCCTTCCAGCAAGCAAGAGCAAGGGAACATTTTTTTGGTGTCGCAAGCAATCGCCTGCACCATGGCCGACACTGCCGCACCCGGTGCATACCAGGCTGAGGTGCCTAATAATTTTGTCAGGGTAGCTCCACCCACTTTGGTCTCTTCGCTTACAGTTTCCAGCTTATCAGCACTTAGAAATGCTGAAACAGGCACACTGTTTCGGGTAGCCAGACGAGTCAAAGGAATCATGCCAGTATCGCTGTGTCCACCGATCACCATACCATCTACATCAGAAGCCGGGCAATCCAAAGCCTCAGCCAGTCGGTATTTGAACCTGGCAGAATCAAGTGCGCCACCCATTCCGATAATTCTGTTTTTAGGAAGGCCTGTGGCCTTGTGCGCCAGATAAGTCATCGTGTCCATTGGGTTTGAAACCACAATAATGATCACATTAGGAGAATGCTTGATAAGGCTTTCTGCCACAAATTTCACGATTCCGGCATTGGTAGAGATGAGCTCTTCACGGGTCATTCCCGGCTTTCTAGGGATACCAGAGGTAATCACGGCCACATCACTATTTGCAGTTTTAGTGTAATCGTTGGTGGTACCGGTAATTTTGGTATCAAAACTATTCAGAGAAGCGGTTTGCATCAAATCCATGGCCTTGCCTTCCGCAAAGCCTTCTTTGATATCGATGAGGACTACCTCAGAAGCAAAATCTTTAATGGCAATATACTCTGCGCAACTTGCACCTACTGCGCCTGCACCTACAACGGTTACTTTCATGATTTATGGGATTTTATCTTTGAAACTTTTCTGTGCTCAAAACTACTATCCAAAGGGCGAATCGCAAAGCTTTGAGGATTAAAGCTTCATGTCTGAATACACGGTGCCCAGATCGAAAAATCCCAGAGAAGCTTTGTAGGTTTTGAAAAGGTTATTCATATACTCATTGTACATTTCAGCAAATGCAGACATAATCTTCGCCCTGACTTCCGTGTGGTTGTTCATCACTTCCATCAGGTTGGCTTTGGGGATCACATAGATCTCACATTCATTGGTCAGCACAATGGCGGTGTAGATTCGCTTGGTGCCTTTCAGTACGGCGTTGTCACCAAAGAGTTTCCCGCTGCGAAGAGTCAGCAGCCGTTCAAAACCTTCTTTGATATCCAGATTGAGTGACACAATCCCTCGCTTAACGATGTAGACCGCCTGACTGGGATCTCCTGTGAAAAAAACCACTTCATTTTCGTGGTATTTCCTCATGTACAGGTAAGGCAAAAAGTAGGCAAGTTCATCATCTGTGAGGGACTCGAAAAGCCGGTTTTTCCTCAAGAAATTGAACATGACAATGTCAGTATCCGAATACTTCCTTTTGAAAAACCTAAGCATGACGCAACACTTCTAGTTTCAACATTCGGGCGGTTTTGGAGGTGATTTTAAATCGGTTGTCTATTCTGTGACCTACTATCCAGGCGATTTGACCGTCTGATTCCAGAACAAGAACCTCTTTTTTCAATGTTACTGGAATTTTAGAATCAATCATAAAATCACTTACCTTTTTTTTGCCCGCCATGCCCAAAGGATAAAAAGCATCTCCCTGCTTCCAAGGACGTAGTTTCAAGGGAAAAGTAAGCTCATCAGGATCAAAAAATGCTGTAGTGGTCGGATCATGCGGGGGAAGTTCATTTCCGCTGAAGTAGGTCAGGTGAATATTGAAAGTCCCGACACTGACGGTACCTTCATCTTTCGGTACCATCACTTCTCCCTCCACAGAAGTATCCATTCTCCGCGTGATGTACAACTGTCCTCTGTCCAGGTTCATCTCGTAGCCACCGGAGTAAAAGAGTTTTCCCGGCTGCCCACTCAATATCGCTCCTGACAAGTCGCGGGCATCTGCAAAGCCAAAACCATAGGGTTTAATCAATTCTGTAAGGATGACGAGTTGATCCGGATGGCCCTGATACCACTCCACATTGAGCAGCCAGCGACCCTCGGTTTCCACGGCCTTTTTGACCTCCACTGCTTGCTCCAGCAGCTGCGCGGTGCCATGCAGGCGTAGCAGCGTATCCTGCAAAGTAGACTCCAGAGCCGGGTTGATCTTTTTCAATAGCGGCACTACTTCATTCCTGATGAGGTTGCGCTGATAGTCATTTTTCTGATTGGACACATCCTCACGCCATGAGATGGCCTCACTTCTGGCAAAAGCGTAAATCTCCTCTTTGGTCGCGAAAAGCAAAGGCCTGATTAACCCGGGACCCTCCATAGCAATACCGGTAAGCCCGTGGATTCCCGTGCCCTTTGTCAGGTTGAGCAACACAGTCTCCAGATTATCATTGGCATTGTGGGCAGTAGCTACTTTGGTAAACCCCTGCTTATTACGCAGCTGATCAAAGAAGGAATAGCGCTCCTTCCGTGCCACCATCTGGATGGATTCCCTGGCATCATAAATAGCCGGATCAACCCGATGAAGAAAAAAGGGGACTTCATGCGCATGACACCAGTCTCGTACCAATGCCTCATCCTCCTCAGAGTCGTCTCCCCGCAAGCGATAATTGACGTGAGCCACCCCCATGCTAAAGCCTGACTTCAGCATTAAATGAGCCAGCACCATAGAATCCACCCCTCCACTCACGGCGATCAGCACTTTATCTCCCTGAGCGATCAGGGCATTTTCTTTAATTAATGTTAAAAAGGACTGATACATAATTTCGCAACCCCAGCTATCGTTTAGAGTTATTAGCTTTGCACGCTCATGTTTAAGATACTGCAATATTATATATTCCTTGTCATCATTTTATGCCTCTCTACTGTGGCCCAGGCCCAAAAAGGTGAGCGCATCAAGTACAAAGCTGAGGAGTTGGAGTATGGAAAAAAGAAGGATGAAAGCTATCGGAAACTGACCGGAGATGTAGTATTCACCCAAAAGAGTACCACGGTCTACTGCGATACTTCTTATTTCTACAAGAAGCGAAACGTGATGGAGGCTACAGGGCATGTGAAAATAGTGGATGATTCCACCACCATCACCTCCCGGCAGCTCATCTACGAGGGAGATGAGCGTATGGCAAAGCTCCGCCAAAATGTGGTCTATCTACGTGGAGAACGCGAACTCTACACTGATTTTCTCGACTATGATCTGGAAGGGGAAATCGCTCATTACTTCAATAAGGGCAAGCTCATAGACACCACCAATGTGCTCACGAGTGAAATTGGCTACTATTTTGCTAAAGATGAGTTCGCACAATTTTATAAAAACGTGGTACTCACTTCCCCGGACTTTGTACTTAAAACTGATACACTACGCTACAACACCCTTACCAAAGTGGCCTATACCTATGGGCCAACTCAGATCACCTCCGATGACGGAACAGTACTGCATGCCAAGGGAGGAGAATTCAGAACAGTAGTGGATGAATCAGATTTTGTAAAAGGAAGTATCGAAACCCGGGATTATTACCTGGAAGGAGATGAACTCTATTTTGACGATGGAGAGAAGTACTACAAGGCAGTATTCAATGTGAAGATGACTGCTAAGGATGAAGACGTGATCATCACCGGAGATGAAGGCTACTATGACCGCCGCAATGGGATCAGCAAAGTATATGGTCGACCGCTCATGAAAAGAATACTCGAGGCAGACACCCTCTATCTGGCTGCAGACACCCTGGTAGCTATAGAAAGCAAGTACGATTCTGCCAAGAGAATATTGGCCTACAAGAATGTGAAAATCTACAAAGAAGGCCTGCAGGGCATCGCCGATTCCATGGCCTACTTCAATGAAGATTCAGTGATCTTTTTCTACGGAGACCCTGTCATGTGGAACAATCAGAATCAGATCACCGCTGACACCATCAACCTGGAAATATCGGAAGATGAAATGAAACGGATGAATCTCCGCTCCGATGCCTTTTTGGTGTCCGAAGACTCGATAGAAAACTATAACCAAATCAAAGGTCGGAACATGATTGCCCATTTCGTGGACAATCAGATAGACCGGATCAACGTGAATGGCAATGGGGAAATCCTCTATTTCGCACTCGAAGAGGGTGACTCAGTGCTCATGGGTATGAATAAAATCTTTTGCGCCTCCATGCAGATCCGTTTCAAGGAACAAAAACTCTCAAGCTTTTCGGTTTACACTAACCCTGAAGCGCAGTTTATCCCTCCGCATGAACTTACCGAAGAGATGCAGTACCTCGCCAATTTTGCCTGGCGCGAAACCGAACGTCCTACCCTTTTTGAGATTGCACCATACCTCAATCCGGACTATGAATTTATTCCAGTAGAAGTGAACCCTGATGACGTTGGGGGTACCCAATCAGAATCTCAACATAAGACGTATACCCCCACTCAAAATACTAAACCGAAGAATACCCCCGTTAGATCTTTGAATCCAACCAGTAGCTCTAGTGTGAATACACCTACATCCGCCGAACCCAATACCGTTAAAAAAAGCATTAACAAAACAAATAAAAATCTAAAAGCAGTAGATGACGATGGCTCTTTTCAATAGACCATCTAAATCCATTAAGTTTGCGTCCAATTTGAGAAAATGAGGAGACTATCAGGGAACATATTATTGATTTTACTATTGGTGGCAAGTGTCTCTTGCACCAAATTCAGGAAAATACAGAAGAGTGGTGACTGGAAGGTGAAGTATGCCGCGGCGCTAGATTATTACGAAAACAAAGACTACTTCAGGTCCAACACGTTGCTGGAGGAGATTCTTCCCATCATTCGTGGTACCGAGGAAGCAGAATACGCCAACTTCATCTACGGATACACCTTCTACTATCAGAAACAGTTTATTCTGAGTGCTCATTACTTCAAGCTATTTACTGAGATCTATGCCCGGAGTGAATATGTAGAGGAAGCCGCCTACATGGCTGCCAATTCACTGTACATGCAGTCTCCTCAGGCCAGCCTGGACCAGACCAGTACGTATGAAGCACTCACGTCACTTCAGAATTTTTTGAATAAATACCCCTACTCTGAATATGCAGACGAGGCAGATCAGCACATCAATACCCTACAGGTAAAGCTGGAGAAAAAGGCCTACGAAAACGCGAAACTTTATCATCAGCTAAGGCGTTACAAAGCAGCATTGATTGCTTTTGATAACTTTCAGTATGACTATCCTGATTCAAAATACAATGAAGAACTGGCCTTTTTGGGGATTGAAACCGCACACGAACTAGCAGGTGTGAGTATCAAGTCCAAGCAGGAAGAGCGATTCAAAAAAGTGGTGGAGTTATATCAGAAATTTATCGACAAATTTCCCAACAGTAAATTCCTCAAAGAAGCAGAGGAATATTATGGGGATAGCATTGAACAATTGACTATCTTTGCCGATCAAAATAATCAGAATCCTTAAGAAAATGGCTACAAACGCATCTATAATCACAAGAGATAACGAGAAAATAGCTGAGCCTACGGGCAATATTTACGAATCTATTGCCGTGATAGGTAAGCGGGCAAGACAAATCTCTGCCCAGCAGAAAGAAGAACTCAACTCAAAATTGGCTGAGTTTGCCTCTTCAGTGGACAATCTGGAAGAAATCTTTGAGAACCGAGAGCAGATAGAAATCTCCAAATTCTACGAGCGTATGCCTAAGCCTACTTCAGTGGCTGTAGAAGAATTTATGGAAGGAAAGATCTCTTACAGAAGTATTGATCCAGAAGAAGCTTAATTTACCAGCAATGCTGGAAGGAAAAAAAGTACTCTTAGCGGTTTGTGGCTCCATAGCAGCCTATAAAGCCGCTTTTTTTGTGCGCTTACTGGTCAAGTCAGGAGCGGAAGTGAAGGTGATCATGACCGAAAGCGCCAAAGATTTCATAACACCACTTACGCTGGCCACCCTTTCGAAAAACCCGGTACTCTCCAGTTTTTATCAAAACGAAAACGGTGAGTGGCACAACCACGTAGAGCTGGGCCTGTGGGCCGACCTCATGATCGTGGCGCCTGTTAGTGCCAATACCTTGTCAAAATTGGCGAATGGTGCCGCTGACAACCTCCTCACTGCCGTGTACCTCTCTGCCAGATGTCCGGTGATGGTATGCCCGGCGATGGATCTCGACATGTATCAGCATCCTGCTACCCGGAGAAACCTGAAAACCCTCGCAGACTATGGTAACATCATCGTAGATGCAGAATCTGGCGAACTGGCAAGCGGTCTCTCCGGAGAAGGGCGCATGGCTGAGCCAGAGCACATCCTGGAAAAAGTAAAATCCTTCTTTCAGCAAACCCAATCTTTTGTGGGCAAGAAGGTGATGATGACCTCTGGTCCTACGCACGAATCCATCGATCCGGTGAGATTCATTGGCAACCACTCCACAGGCAAGATGGGCAAGGCCATCGCGCTGGAGCTGGCCAACAGGGGAGCCGAAGTGGAATTTATCTCTGGTCCTGCAGCACATGCTCCACATCACCCCCTCATCAGGGTGACTAAAGTCACCTCAGCAGAAGAGATGTTTGAAGCTGCCAAAGCCTACTTCGAAATGAGTGATATCGGCATTTTCACAGCGGCAGTAGCTGATTACAAGCCTGAGACAATGGCCACTTCCAAGCTTAAGAAAAAAGAACAGGCCCTCCAAATCACACTCGTGCCTAACCCTGACATTGCCAGCCAGCTGGGCGCTATGAAGAAAAAACATCAGTTCACGGTCGGGTTTGCGCTGGAGACAGATGAAGAGCAAGTAAATGCCAGGAAAAAGCTTGAAAGCAAAAACCTGGATGTGATTGTTTTGAATTCATTGAATCATGAAGGCGCTGGTTTTGCCCACGACACCAATAAAGTATCTATCTTCGATAGACATAATAAAGAACATCATTTTGAGTTGAAACGTAAGGTTGAAGTTGCCAAAGATTTGGTAGACTTTATTGAACAATCACTCAATGGCTAGACTCCTCATTTTTATTCTTTTCATCGGTGCACTCAGCACCACCGCACAGGAACTCAACTGCCGGGTGGTAGTGAATGCACAACAAATCCAGACCACTGAGCGAAATATTTTCAGTGATATGGAGACCTCTTTCACCCAGTTTCTGAACAACCGAAAATGGACCGATGACGAGTTTAGCTCCGAAGAGCGAATCAACTGTAATATTATTCTTACCCTGGATCCGAATGAGTCTACCCCCAGCTCAGGCCGGTGGGGTGCATCCGTACAGATACTCTCTTCCAGACCAGTGTATAATGCCAGCTATGAAACAGTGGTCTTCAATTTTGCAGATCGCGACTGGCAATTTGAATATGTACAATCCCAGCCGCTACAATTCAACGAAAACTCATTTACCAGCAACATCACCTCCCTCCTTGCCTACTACGCCTACACCATTATCGGGATGGACTACGATTCGTTTTCTGAACTTGGAGGTACCCGATATTTCCAAATCGCTAATCAGATTGTCTCCAATGCCCAAAATTCAAATTACTCCGGATGGTCACAGTTCAACAGTGTAAGAAACCGCTACTGGTTAAGTGAAAATCTAATAGGGAGTAATTTTGAGCCGCTCAGAAAGGCGGTTTACGAGTATCACCTCAAGGGACTTGACGTATTTATGGACGATCCGGAAGCAGCGAGAAACAGCATTCTCAATGGGCTCAAGCTCATACAAACAGCCAATAAATCAAGGCCAAGATCCATTCTGACAATTAGCTTCCTGGATGCCAAAGCCGAAGAGCTTTCTCAGATATTCAAGGAAGGAAACCCTACGCAAAAAAGGGAGTCTTATGAGATTCTGTCAAAGTTAGATCCGAGCAAATCAGATACCTTCAAAAAAATCATTGAGTAATGGCGAAGCGACTGATTAGAATTTCACCCGAAAAGATCGCTGATCACTTCCAGGGAGGCCAATACCTCAGTTTCGTTTCGCATGACGCCACCGTCACTTTGGCCACTCCGCTCAGCCTAAAATCGGATACCTTAAAAGTGAAAAATACTAAAGGTCATATATTACATTTGCCTTTGGCTCAGCTGGACGAAATCTGGGCCGAGGTAAAGGCAGAATAATCAATGATCCGATCTCTTTCCATCAAAAACTACGCACTTATTCAAAGCCTGGAGATGTCTCCTTCTCCAAATCTCAACATCATCACTGGTGAAACCGGTGCCGGAAAATCCATCATGCTAGGAGCTGTAGGCTTGCTATTGGGCAATAGAGCCGACACCAAAGCACTCTTCAGTGAAGAAGAAAAATGTGTAGTGGAAGGTGTGTTTGATATTAAAAATTACAAACTCAAAGCACTTTTCGAAGCTGCCGATCTGGACTTTGAAAGTGAATGCATCATCAGAAGGGAGATTAGCCCCTCTGGTAAATCCAGAGCATTCATCAATGACACTCCCGTGACTCTGGACGTGCTCAAAACGCTGGGAGTACACCTGATGGACGTCCACTCTCAGCACGAATCACTACACCTGGGCAGCAACGAATACCAGCTGGAAATACTGGACATCTACGCTGGCCATCAGGAGCTCATTGCTCAATACCAAAAATCTTACGCCGAGTTTACAAGTGCGGAAAAGACCTACTCAAGGCTGGTAAAAAAAGCTCAGGAGGGTGCCAAAGACACCGATTACAAGCAGTACTTGTATAACGAGCTGGCAGAAGCTCAACTTTCAGAAGGAGAGCTGGAACTATTGGAGGAAGAATTGGAGATACTTGAAAATGCCGAAGAGATCAAAGTCAATCTGGGTCAGCTCAATCAGCTTCTGGACGAATCTGAAATCTCTCTGATCAATCAGCTTCAGGAAGGACTCCCCCTGCTTTCTTCCATCAAAGGGTTCTCCAAGAGGCTGGAAGAGCTCTTCGAACGCCTGAACAGCGCGAGCATAGAGCTTCAGGACATAGCCCGCGAAATCGCCAATGAGCAAGACCGTGTGGAGTTGGACCCGGAAAGGCTTCAGGTGGTCAAAGAGCGAATTGATCTGCTCTTCAGACTTCAGCAAAAGCACCACACCAACGAGGTGGCCGAACTAATCGCCCTCAGAGATGAACTCAGCGCCGCGCTCGAAGACGTGCTCAACATAGATTCGGAAATTAAAAAAGCCAAAGCCGCACTCGAAGAGGCTCAGAAAGCCATGCTATCGACTGGTAAAGCACTTACTGCCAGCAGACAAAAACATGCTCAGCCGTTCGCGGAGGCTATCAAAGCACTTATCACAAAGCTGGGAATAGAAAATGGTAATATCTCCATCAAAATCACCTCGACAGAACCCAATATCAACGGACTGGACCTTGTAGAGCTTCTTTTCTCCGCCAATAAGGGTGTACAACCCCGGGAGTTGAAAAATGTGGCCTCTGGTGGTGAATTTTCCAGGCTGATCTTTGCGGTGAAGTACCTGCTGGCTGACAAGACCGCCATGCCTACCATCATTTTTGATGAAATTGATACCGGGGTTTCTGGAGAGATCGCCCTGCAAATGGTGAACATGATGAAGCAAATGGCCAAAAACCATCAGGTAGTCTCTATCAGTCACCTGCCGCAGTTTGCCGCGGGTGGAGATGCACACTATTTTGTCTACAAGGATCACTCCTCAGACAAATCTGTGAGTAAGATCAAAAAGCTTCAGGAAGAGGAACGGGTGTTGGCCATTGCCCAGATGATCGGCGGTGAAAAACCCGGAGCCAGCGCTATGCAAAGTGCAAAAGAATTACTGAACCCCGTCTCATAAACCATTTGCAGCAATCCCTTACCTGATGCCGTGGTATTTACATTGGCAGTACAGGTTATTTACCCTATTTTTGAACACTGAAATAAAACCAATAAACAATGGCCAATAATTTATTACAAGGAAAAAGAGGAATCATATCAGGAGCGCTAGACGAAAACTCTATCGCCTGGCATGTGGCTGAGCGGGCGCACGAAGAGGGTGCCACTTTTACATTGACCAATGCGCCTATCGCTATGCGAATGGGTGCCATCAATCAGCTGGCTGAAAAAACAGGAAGCGAAATTATTCCTGCTGATGCTACCTCAGTGGAAGAGCTGGAAAACCTTTTCACAAAATCCCAGGAAATCCTTGGTGGCAAAATAGATTTCGTATTGCACTCCATAGGGATGTCTCCCAACATTCGAAAAGGAAGATCTTACGGAGACCTCAACTACGACTGGTATCAAAAATCACTGGACGTATCTGCCCTTTCATTTCACAAGATGATGGCTGTAGCCGAAAAGCAGGATGCGCTCAGTGAGTGGGGTTCTGTAGTAGGTCTGTCCTATATTGCCGCACAGCGGACTTATCCATTCTACACTGATATGGCTGATGCCAAAGCAGTATTGGAATCTATAGCCAGAGGCTACGGATATAGACTGGGGAAAGCCAAAAAAGTACGTGTAAACACCATCTCTCAGTCTCCTACCAAAACCACCGCAGGATCGGGCATTGGTGGATTTGATAGCTTCTTTGACTTTGCTGATAAGATGTCACCACTAGGCAACGCATTGGCTGGCGACTGTGCCAACTATTGTATTTTCTTGTTCTCAGACCTCAGCAAAATGATCACCATGCAGAACCTTTACCACGATGGAGGTTACTCCAACACTGGTATCTCTGAGGAGATCATCGAGCAGATGGGAAAATAAAAACCTATGAGATCAGTTGAAAGTGCAGCCACTTGCACTTTCAACTTTCTTCACATCACACCTTCCCTTTAATGCTCTCCTTCCCCAACGCCAAAATCAACCTGGGTCTGCATATCGTCGCCAAAAGACCCGACGGCTACCATAACATAGAAAGTTGCTTCTACCCCATCCCCTGGTGTGACGCACTGGAAGTCCTTCCATCTGAAAAATTAACGTTCACCTCTTCCGGCCTAGATATACCTGGCACTCAGGAGTCTAATCTGTGCATCAAAGCCTACCATCTCCTGAAGAAGACTTACGATCTCCCGGGTGTACACATACACCTGCATAAAGTGATCCCTATGGGTGCGGGACTGGGTGGCGGCTCATCGGATGGAGCATTTACCTTGAAAATGCTCAATGATCTGTTTGAATTGGGATTAGATGTGCCAACACTCCAAAACCTGGCTGGCCAGTTGGGCAGCGACTGCCCCTTTTTTATTGAAAATAAACCAGTCATTGCTACGGGTACTGGAACCAATTTTAAGGGTACCGCACTCAACCTTTCGGGAAGATACATAGCCATCAAACATCCTCAAATTCACGTGAGTACACAAAAGGCTTATAGCCTGGTTAAGCCTGCTGCTCCAACCCATTCGATTGAGGGTATATTGAGTAAACCGATCGACCAATGGAAGGACGTGCTTCAAAATGATTTTGAAGCGTCGGTTTTTGCCCAGTTCCCTGAAATCCGAGACGTGAAGAATCAGCTATATTCCGCCGGAGCAACCTATGCGGCCATGAGCGGTTCGGGCTCTGCCGTTTTCGGGCTGTTTGAGCAGGAAATCTCACTGGATGGGTTTTACACCTTTGAGCTCTAGCCCAAACATCTCATCGAGTCCCCGCTGCACCCTCATTTCCCAAAGGACGGCACCCAAATACCTATTGAACCTTCACCGCAGTGCCACTGGCACTCACCATAAGCATGCCCGAGTCGCGACCTACGGTCTCATAATCCAGATCCACGCCGATCACCGCATTGGCACCCATAGACTGTGCACGCTCCTGCATCTCAGCCACAGCAATGTCCTTAGCTTCACGCAAAGCTTTCTCATAAGATCCTGACCTGCCTCCCACCACATCGGTGATCGCCGCAAAAAAATCCTTGAAAATATTGGCCCCAATGATCGCTTCGCCAGTCACCAGTCCGTAATATTCGGTGATCTGCTTTCCTTCGATGTTGGGAGTAGTAACTGTAAGCATATCAATTATTGTTTAATGTTGGCTAAATCAAGCATAAAGGCATATTCCATGGCTATCTCCCGGTAAACCCTGAACCGACCAGAAGCGCCCCCATGACCTGCTTCCATATTGGTATTGAGAAGTAGCAGATTATCGTCAGTCTTGAACTCACGCAATTTGGCTACCCACTTGGCCGGCTCCCAATATTGCACCTGAGAATCAAAGTATCCGGTCATCACCAGCATGTTTGGGTAATCCTGAGCCTTCACATTGTCATACGGAGAGTAGCTCTTCATGTATTCATAAGATTCCAGTTCATCAGGATTTCCCCACTCGTCATATTCATTGGTGGTCAGCGGAATGGTAGGGTCAGACATGGTGGTGAGCACATCCACAAAAGGTACGGCTGCTATCACACCTCTGAAAAGTTCTGGTGCCTGATTGACCACAGCACCCATCAGCAGCCCTCCGGCACTGCCCCCCATGGCAAACAGTCTGTTGGAGCTGGTAAAATCTGCATTGATCACGTACTGCGCACAATCAACAAAATCGTTGAATGTATTCTTCTTCTTAAACATCTTGCCATCGTCATACCAGGAACGACCCAGCGCCTGACTGCCTCTGATGTGGGCAATACCAAACGCAAAACCACGATCCAGCAAGGACAACCTACTAGAGCTAAAGCCCGGATCAACAGTGTGACCATATGAGCCATATCCGTAGAGCAAAAACGGACCAGATCCATCCTTCTTGAATCCTTTTTTGTAAATAATGGACATTGGAATGCTCCTGCCATCTCTGGCTTCCACCATGATGCGCTCTACTATATACTGAGATGGATCATGTCCACCTACCACCTCGTCCTGCTTCCTCAACTGGCGCTCCTTAGTGACCATATCAAAGTCATAAACGGTCTCCGGAGTAGCCAATGAAGAGTAATAATACCTCAGGGTGTTGGTTTCAAAATCCTTATTAGTGTCTATACCAGCTTTGTAGGCCACTTCATCCATTGGAATGTAATAGTCCTCCTTGCTCTTCTGGTTGATCACACGGAGTTGATTCAGTCCATTTTTCCGCTCTTCCACCACCAGAAAGTTTTTGAACACTTCGATGGATGACAACAAAACATCCTCCCTGTGTGGGAGGACCTCTTTCCAATTGGATTTATCTGTATCATTCTCACCCACTTCCATCAACCTGAAGTTGGTGGCTTCCCAGTTGGTCACCACATAGAATTTGTCTTCGAAATGCTCAATGGAATACTCATGTACAGCTTCTCTGGGAGTAAACTGCTTAAAGGCTCCGTTCGGATTGTCCGACTTCAGGATATGGTGGTCAGTGGACAAGGTACTACTATTCCAGATGATGATGTACTCACCGGATTTGGACTGATAACATCCAATGTAATAAGATGGATCCTCCTCCTTATACACTGTTTTGTCTGTATCTGTAGAGGTGCCCAATGTGTGTTTTTTGATTTCCTCTGAAAGCAGACTGACCTTATTTTTAGCTGTATAAAAAAGCGTCTGGTTATCTGCGGCCCATGCCACACCAGCCTCAGCAAAGGGAATCTCATCCTTCAGGAATTCTCCGGTCTCAAGATTTAATATCCTAATGGTATAAATTCTTCTACTCAGCGTATCCTCACCGAAAGCCAAAAGCTTGTTATCTGGACTTACCTTTAGTCCTGATACATTGTAAAATTCCTGCCCTTCAGCCAACTGATTCACGTCCAGAATCACTTGCTCTTTAGTACTCAGATCACCCTTTTTTCGGCAATAGATTGGATACTCTTTTCCCACCTCGTAACGTGAGTAATAATAGTAGCCATGACTCAGATAGGGAACAGACTCATCGTTTTGACTGATCCGCCCAACCATTTCCTGATAGAGCGTCTCCTGCAGAGTCTCTGTGGATTTTAGTGCCTCCCTGGTGTAGTTATTTTCAGCACCCAGATAATCCAGTACTTTTTTGGTTTGTTCATCAGGCTCAGAAGCAAGTTTCTGCTCATCTGCCAGTCGCATCCAGTAATAATTGTCTACTCGTACATCTCCATGACCTGTGAGTTCATAAGGTTGTTTTTCGGCAATTGGTGGCTGCATAAGTTCCTCTTTATCAGTTGTGTTTTTGGGCTCGCCCGCGCATCCTAAATAAAAAATGGCACTCAACAGGAGCACGCTAGATTGGGGTGTAAACATGGTTTTGTTATTTTGAGAGTCGGAATTTAGCCAATTACCTCAATAAATCGGTATTCAGGGCTTTCCTTTTCAAACGGCGATTGATCAAAGGATAAATCAGCACGGAAGCAAGAATGAGTGCAGTACCCAGGTAGAAACCAGAGGCCATCTGTTCCTTTTCAGGAAAAAAGACCAGGGCCATAGCGATCCCATAAACGGGCTCCAGGTTCACAGTAAGGTTGACCGAAAAAGCCGACAGACGCTTCATCAACTTTACAGAGTAGGAATAGGCATATACGGTGCAGACCAGTGCTAATATGATCAGATAACCCCAGTCGCTCAATGTGGGGCTTAATGCCAGGCTGTCTATCCCCTCAAAACTCAAATAAATTGGAAAAAACAGCGCTATCGCGAGAGTAGCTCCGATCATTTCATAAAAAGTGATCACAAAAGGATCCTCCCTTTTCGTAAGCTTGCCATTGATGACGGTGAACAGTGCCGCGATGGCCGCCGATACCATCGCCAAAATCAGTCCCAAAAAGTAATCAAACTCAACATTGAAAATGATGGCTATCCCCACGAAAGCAATCACGCTCAGTACCACTTCGTAGGGTTTGATCCGGCGTTTGTTAAAGAGTGGCTCTAAAAAGCTCGTCCAAAGTGAACAGGTGGCCATGCCCGCCAGGCATACCGACACATTGGATACCCTGGCCGACAAGAAAAACAAAATCCAATGAGCGGCGATCAAAGCCCCGGTGCCCAATGTGACCCAATGATCTTTTCGCTGCTGAAAGGAAAATGACTTCTTCCTGAAATAGACAATCGCCAGGAGTCCCACGGAAGCCAGCAGGGTTCTGAAAAATACCATTTCTACGGAGGGCATATCAATCAGCACACCCAAAATGGCCGTAAATCCCCATATGAGCACAATAAAATGGAGAAAAGCAAAGTCCTTCGTCTCCTGCGTCATCGAGGTACGGTATTATACATCAGCACACCCACTACCGAGAAAATAATGTTAGGTATCCACACCGCAAGGATGGGATTGAGTGATCCCGCCTCGGCAATCGCTCGTGCCAGTATGAAAAATATGATAAAAATAAAGGCGATCAAGAATCCCAATGCAATCTGAAAACCGGTACCTCGCCGCGACTTTTTAGCCGAAACAATCACCCCAATGAAGCAAAGTATAATCACCCCGAAAGGCTGCATATAGCGGATGTATTTTTCGATCTGATAGAGCTGTACATCATCGGCGCCACGACTTTTCTGCAAAGCTATGTAGTCATTCAGCTCAGGGATGGTCAGCGTCTCCTGCAGCCGTTCTTTGTTTTGAAAATCAGATGGCGACATATTCAGCAAGGTGTCCAGATCTCCTGCCGCCCCCCCTGAGGTGATGATCTCCGTATTTTCAAAAATTTGCCTTCGCTGCCAGTTTTTGAGACTCCACTTGGCAGTGGCAGTATCCCAGTGAATTCGCTTGGCAGTGAGCTTATCTTCCAACCGCTCATCTACAATCCGCTCTAAGGTCACGTTGTAGCCAATGTCCCGCTGATTGTTATACCGGTCTATGTAGATGTAATCATTCTCGGCAATCTTCAGGTGAATATTCCGGTCAGAGTAGAAATACGGTTTTTTCAGGTAATTCAACTCAAACCCTATCCTGAACTTATTTGCATTTGGAATGACATAACCCATGAACACATAACTCATAGCAGCAATGAGGACAGCCGCCATGAAATAAGGCACCAGCATTCTCCTGAAACTCACCCCTGAGGCTAAAATGGCAATAATCTCAGTCTGTGCAGCGAGCTTGGCCGTGACAAACACGGTGGCAATGAAAGCAGTAATGGGTGTCAACAGAATGGCGAAATAAGGAAAGAGCGTCAGGTAATACTTGAAAATCTGCTCACGGCTCACGTCATTCTGCATAAAATCATCATTCTTCTCCGTGAAGTCAATGACACAGATGATCAATACCAGCATAAACACCACAAAAACAAAGGTGCTCAACACTTTTTGCAATATGTACCAATCTAATTTCTTCAAAGTCGGGTTGTTACTTTTTTGACCATGGCTGTTTTCCAGGCATCAAAGTTACCTGCTTTTATCTGTACCCTCGCCTCCTTTACTAACCATAGATAAAACGATAAATTGTGAATGCTGCAAATCTGAGCTCCCAGTATTTCTTTGCTCATGATCAAATGCCGCAGATACGCACGGGTGTAAAACGTACTCACATACCCTCCCAATGCAGGATCGATTGGAATATACGCTTCTTTCCACTTTTCATTCTTGATGTTGATGATCCCTTCACTTGTGAAAAGCATTCCGTTCCGGGCATTTCTGGTGGGCATCACACAGTCAAACATATCCACCCCCAGTGCGATGCACTCCAGAATGTTTTCGGGAGTACCTACCCCCATCAAATAGCGAGGCTTGTCAGCAGGCAGTATGTCACAAACCAACTCCGTCATGGCGTACATGTCTTCATGGGGCTCACCCACAGACAATCCGCCGATGGCATTCCCCTCACGCCCCTGCTCGGCGATAAACTCCGCAGACTGCTTACGCAAATCAGGATAAGTGCTGCCCTGCACAATAGGAAAAAGGGTCTGACTGTAGCCATAGAGTGGATCAGTGGTATCAAACTGCTGTATGCAGCGCTTCAGCCACCGATGGGTCATATGCATGGAATCTTCGGCATACTTTTTATCACATGGATAGGGTGTACATTCGTCAAAAGCCATGATGATATCCGCTCCGATCACCCGCTGTATGTCCATCACCCGCTCAGGTGTGAAATCATGCATCGAACCGTCAATATGAGATTTGAATCGTACGCCAGACTCAGTGATTTTTCTATTATCTCCCAAAGAGTAGACCTGATACCCCCCACTGTCAGTCAGGATGGGTCGATCCCAGCCATTGAATCCATGAAGTCCTCCGGCTTTTTGAATCACCTCCAGACCTGGCCTCAGGTAAAGATGATAGGTATTGCCCAAAATGATTTGGGCATTGATATCCTCCTTAAGCTCCCGCTGATGAACCGCCTTCACCGTACCCGCTGTACCTACCGGCATAAAAATAGGTGTTTCTATTGGCCCGTGATCAGTTTCCAGCAGGCCCGTGCGTGCCTTGGTTTTTTGGTCTGTATGTTGTAGCGTAAATTTCATAAATGCCGCAAAAATAGTTGGCTTGGTATGAATATCACCATTTTGTGGCTCCTATCTTTACCCACTAAGCCCTATCGCGTTGTGGAGTACCTTTTTTACACATTTGCCTTCCTTCATTTCTTACTGATCGCTCAGACCATTGCGCCCCTGCTCCGAAAAAGCTCCACAACACAACTCAACACCCAACTTCCTCCCTTTTCGGTCATTGTCTGTGCTCACAATGAAGTGGAAAACCTGAAGAAACTGATGCCACTGCTACTGGCCCAGCAGTACGTGGATTTTGAGATCATCATCGTCCTGGACAGGTGCACTGATGGAAGTGTTGCATTTACGCAATCGGTGAATAGTGCTCAGGTATTGACCATAGAAGTCCCCGCTGTACCGGATGGTTTCAACCCGAAAAAGTACGCCTTGACGCAAGGAATAAATACAGCTCGCAATGAATGGCTTCTACTCACTGATGCTGATTGTCAGCCAGTCTCTGACCAATGGATAGCCTCCTTTGCTCCGTATACTTCAGAGAAGACAGAACTCATTCTTGGGATAAGCCCCTACGAAGACCAGCCAGGCCTGATCAGTCAGCTCACGGCATATGAAACACTGCAAACAGCGATCCATTACACATCGGCGGCCTGCCAGGGCAGGGCCTATATGGGAGTGGGCAGAAACATCGCCTACAGGAAAAGTACCTTCCACAAGACAGGGGGATTCCATCCCTTTGAGACAGTGGTGGGAGGTGACGATGACCTACTGGTGCAGAAAATAACCACTCCACACAACACGGCAATTAATTTTAAATCAGATAGTTTAACCTATTCCTCCCCAGAACGTAAATGGAAAGGGTATCTCAAGCAGAAAACAAGGCATTTGTCAGTGGGAAAGCATTACCAACCAGCAGTGAAAACCGCCCATTTTATAAGGGCCTCTACTCACGGTGTTCTATGGCTTTGTTTCCTATATTTGCTCTACTCTTTTCAGTATTCTTCACGAATTATTGTACTGTTCGGCTTGTTGATACTGGTAAAAGGAGTATTTTTCAAAAAAATCGCCAATAACCTCGGGATGCCTATTAATAGGATTTGGTTTCCGCTGATGGATTTGATCTATGCGATTTTTTTACCCCTGCTAGGTGTCAGGGCCATGTTTGTAAAGAATATTAGATGGAAGAAGTAAAAAGGCAGTTTTCAGAAAAGGCCCTTCAGGATTTCAAACTCATCGATCGAGCAACGCTGCACAATGATGAGTCGGCTTTTGCTGACTTGATGAGCCGGTACAAAAAGCCGGTATACCATATGATCCTCAAAATGGTGCGGAACGTAGATGATGCCGAGGATCTTACCATTGAAGCCTTTGCCAAGGCCTTCAAAAACCTCGCCCGTTTCAAAAAGGATTACACCTTCAGTACCTGGCTTTTTCGGATAGCGACCAACAACGCCATCGATTTTATCAGAAAGAAAAAACTGGAAACCTACAGCCTCAATACGTCATTTACAGATGATAGCGGTGAGTCTGTAAACATCGATGTGGAGGATGCCGAGCGCACGCCGGACGAAGAGGCGATCAACACTCAGAAGATCGAGCTGGTACGCATGTTTGTGACCAAGCTACCTCCGAAGTATCAGCGACTCGTCAAGTTGAGGTACTTCGACGAACTCTCCTATGAGGAGATCGCTACTGAGCTGGAAGCTCCATTGGGCACCGTGAAAGCCCAACTCCACCGTGCACGTGAGCTCATGTATGAATTGGTGAAAGACAAAAAGAAGCACATTTGATGTCAAGTGGTGTTCAGGTCGTCTTTGACCACTTTCCCGATCTCTCTGCAACCCAAAAAAAGCAGTTTGAAGCCCTTTCGGGGCTATACACCGAATGGAATGAAAAGATCAATGTCATCTCCAGAAAAGACATTGACCAACTCTACACCAGACACATCCTGCACAGTCTGGCCATTGCCCGATTCATCTCGTTTCCACCAGGAAGCCGATTACTGGACATTGGCACTGGTGGAGGGTTTCCGGGTATTCCGTTGGCCATCCTTTTCCCAGAGTCTTCTTTTTTTCTGGCAGACAGCATAGGCAAGAAAATCAAAGTAGTGCAGGAAGTAGCCCAGGCTATTGGGCTGACCAACGTGCATGCTGAACATATCCGCGCCGAACAAATCAAAGAGAAGTTTGATTTCATCGTATCCAGAGCTGTGGCCAGAACCAAGCAACTCTACAACTGGACCCATCGGATGATTCACTCCACTGACCATCCCACACTGGCCAATGGGTACTTACTGCTCAAAGGAGGAGAACTGGACGAGGAGATGAAGGAGCTTGGCCGCTCCCATAGTGTCGTTGCTATCAGCGATTATTTCGAAGATCCCTTTTTCGAGACTAAAAAGATCGTTTATATTCCGGTATAAGCCGGATCGTAAAACCACCCTCCCATGAACCACGAGGAATTTAGAAAAAACGCCCATGCCGCTGTGGACTGGGTGGCCGATTATTTGGAGCAGATCGAAAAATACCCCGTAAAATCACAGGTAGCTCCAAAAGACATTTACAACCAGATTCCTGCATCACCCCCAGCTAGCGGGGAGTCTTTTGAGGCCCTGATGAGTGATCTGGACACCATCATTATGCCTGGGATTACCCATTGGCAACATCCACACTTTCATGCCTATTTTCCTGGTAACTCCAGCTATCCGTCTGTCATTGCTGAAATACTCACGGCTGGCATAGGCGCGCAGTGTATGGTTTGGGAAACCTCACCAGCCGCCGCTGAGTTGGAGGAGCGCATGATGGAATGGTTCAAAGGGATGATGGGGCTACCTTCTGATTGGCATGGAGTGATCCAGGACACAGCCTCCACAGCCACCCTGACCGCCCTACTGACCGCCCGCGAATGGAAAACTGATTTTCAAACCAACAGGAAAGGCACTTCAATAGGCAAATTAAGGATTTACTGCTCTACGGAAACCCACTCCTCTGCTGATAAGGCGGTGAAAATAGCCGGGCTGGGAAGCGAGAACCTCGTGAAAATCTCGGTGGATGACGAGCTGGCCATGATTCCATCCGAACTCGAAAAAGCCATCCAAAATGATCTGGCTCATGGGTATGTGCCGTGCATGGTGATTTCAGCTATGGGCACCACCGGCACGTTGGCCTTCGATCCCACCAGACAGATTGGAGAAATCTGTCAAAAACACCAGGTCTGGCTTCACGTAGATGCCGCCTATGCCGGGAGTGCGCTTGTGTTGCCCGAACTGGAGTGGCTCAGAGACGGACTACAGCTGGCTGATAGTTTTGTTTTCAATCCGCACAAGTGGCTCTTCACCAATTTTGACTGCAGTGCCTACTATGTGAAAGACAAAGAAGCCCTGATCAAAACCTTTGAAATACTCCCGGAATACCTCAAAACCAAAACCCGGGGACAGGTAAATGATTACCGTGACTGGGGGATACAGCTGGGTAGGCGCTTCCGGGCCCTCAAGTTGTGGTTTGTGATGCGAACCTACGGAGTAGACGTACTGCGGTCTACCATCCGAACACACATTGACTATGGCAGCTGGCTGGCCAGTCAGATTGAGCAAACGCCGCATTTTGAACTGCTCACACCTCAGAAACTAAATATGGTCGTCTTTCGGTACAATCCTCCCGGTAAAAGCGTGGAGGAATTAAATGCCCTCAATGAAGCCATCCTCACCCAAATCAACCAATCCGGCAAGGCTTACATCACCCATACTAAGGTAAATGGCCTGTACGGCATAAGAGTGGTACTCGGTCAGACCAGATTGGAAAAAAAGCACGTGGAAGATTTATGGGGATGGTTGGTTAAAACGAGTGATGCGCTCTCCAAGTAAAGGTTGGATCCATCTTCCATTTCAGATCAGTTTACGAAAACATTGAGAATGAGGCACTTTCTGAACAACGGAACTTTAACTCATCATCCTCTTCTTTTTCACATAATTGCTTCTTATGTTTGACTAAACTATAATCACTTTTTAAAATGAAAAAATTCTTACTTATTGTTTTCGCATTGGGCTATTCCTTTGTGGGCCTTTCGAACGGAAAATACGCTATCGATGACTCCAAAGTTGAATCCATCATGGAGCAGGCCATTTCAATTGATTCAAAAGTTGCTTTAGACAATCCTTTTTCTGTAGCTGGGATTCAGGAGGAAAAAAATGTGTGGATTGCCGTAGCTTTAGATTTCTTCTTGGGTGGTCTTGGTGTTCACAGGGTATACCTCGGTACACCTCCGGGAATTATTGCGGGTTATTTCTTCACCTGCGGTGGAATCTTCGGAATATTACCTCTTGTTGATTTGATCGTATTGGTCATCAACAATGAAGACATCAGCGCTTATGTGAATAAGAAAGGCCTTATCATGTTTAACTAGTAAGGTCTCAAATAATATAAAAAACCCTCTTCACGAGGGTTTTTTTATTTCACCCCCTTCATAAACTTCAGGCTTATTTCTCTGGCTCGCTCTTTGTTTTTTGCTACAGCCAATTCTCTCGCATGTCTGGCTCCGCCGAGATAAAATGTGTAAAACAAAGCTACCCCAGTCATCCCTCCGGTGAAGAAATAACCTTGGTGTAAGCTATAAGCACTAAAACCTACTAACAGTGTCTGAATACCCCCTGAAAGTACTCCTTTTAAAAAGTAACCTGAATACATCTGCCCCACTCCCGGCAGAAACAAAGACAAGGTATATGCCTTATCAGGGTTTTTAGGCTTGAGCCGACCCGAAAAAAAAGCCTCCACCTTCTCGCTATCTGTACCCAAATGATCAGCATTCATCAGGGTCAATTCCTTAGCTTCTTCCCACTTGTTTAAGCCAATAAGATTCAAAATCTCCAAAATCAGTATATCACCATCAACCTCCCCCTGAGATGTACCCTGTGACAATCTGTATTTCAATAATTCGTCAAAACTCCTTTGATAGTTACCAAGTAAATAATTGAGCAGAATCTTCTCATACTTCAATGCTCTGTTCAAAGTATCTCTTGACGAAATTTTAACCCGGTTGAGTATATCCAGTGCCGATTGATAATCACCTATCTTCTTATAACAATAGGATTTCTGCAACAGAAAAAAGCCCTTCCTGGACAAGTCACTTTCTTCAAAAGCTTGTCGCTCAAAGCTTAGTGCGCTTTTAAGTAGGTCTTCCCGTGTCTCAACGGCGTTCGTCCCCCACAAAACATCCTGTCCACTACTTACAAAGTAACCGTATAGGAATATGCATATGAAGCAATATCGCATCATGATTCGTTTTGTTAAAATTCACATTCTCCACCTTAACAGCAACCACACTCCCCCAAATATTGGCTACATAAAAAACTGAGAAGATGCTTCCAAAAACAATAAAGGAGGCACTTTTAGGGCCGTCTTTGCGATACCCTTCATAAGCTTGCAAGGCAAAAATGGTACTCGTCATGAGGCTCATGGTACCCTGCCCTATTTTGCCCAAATAAAACTTCCCTCCACCTGGTATGATGGCCGATAGCACACCGGCAATCACAGGAGATTTGGCTTTTCGATCCCGCATCACATGGTAAGTGTCCAATAGGGCCTGCTGATGGTCAACAAGCTGATAATAATTGGGATCAAAGGAAGTTTGAAAGGACTCAAAGCGCTCAAAATTATGATCAAGCAATGACAATCCGGCCAAACTCAGCTTCCGAAGCTCAGCATGTAGCTCGGACAAACTATCCGTCTGCATCAAAACCTGATTCGCTTTGGCGTAATCACCAAGGTAGGCATACTGTAATCCTGAATAAAACCTGGATATATTCCAAAAATTGAGATTTGAACGAGTTACATCCTCAAAAAAACGTATCGAGCTCGCCCTGTTTTTCCGGAAGTACTCAAACATTCCCAGATGAAAAGCAGTCGTGTCTGTTCTTCCTAAAACCAACTCCTTTTGCTCCAGCCAAAAGACACCTTCATCGTAAGCCGAAATGGATTCGAGATGCAACAAGAATTGATAATCATTGTCTGAAAACCCCTGGCCAAATGACCAAAGAGAACCTAATAAGCTTATGTGAATTAGAAAACTTCTCTTACTTATAGTCATCCCAATGATCTATTACCTTACCCTGCAAATTGATTAAGGCTGGAGAAGTTTCAGCAAAGGTCGCTCTGTTACATCTGGTAAGTCTGTCGGCGTCAGAAACAGCCCCTTGAACAAACCATAACCCGCAAAAGACAATTTGCTAAACTCCGAACAAGATTGATCATAAATACAATCATTGAGGATCTGATTAGACAAGTGTTTCTGATAGAAATGAAATAAGAAAAAACTGCGTTGATGAGCCGGAGCCTCTCTTATACTCAATTTCTCCAATACAAGCTCAAAATCTCGTTGCTCATCTTGCCCGTGAAGCAAGTGACACATCATTATTAAAGCCCCTGCGATTACTAAAGCCTTCATTCCAGTAAAGTTGCAGTATTTGGTGTTTTGAAATCAGCAAACCCCTGATCTTCCGGTACATTAAATCTGAAACCAGAAAAAGTAGTCTTTGTAATGGTAGAGTCGTTTTTCTGAAAGTCTATCTCTGTAATAGACATAGGAAAGTCAACACCACGAACCATCCGATAATCATAATAGTAAGTCTTCTTTAGGTATTTCCCATCCTTGTCCAGGTACCCCATGAAAACTGGATGATCACCATTACTCACAAGCTCTACTTTCTCCAAACCTCCCATAGCGGCAGGCGGGGTATATTCTGTTACCAGCATCATGTCCTCTATTCTCGACTCTCGGAGTGAAAAACCAGCTTCGCTCAAACCTAAATCCTCACTGCTACCAAACAAGAAATAGTAAAAGGTAGTGTTTCGGCTCCCCATTCGATTATCCAAAGACTTGACAACTGTATTCTCCTTCGTGTTGAATATCTCAACATTACCCAATGAATTATTCAAAACATACATATCTATTGGGCTAATGAAATGGGTCACCATCTTGCCAGAGGGCTTATAGAACACACGGGCATCTATTCTGGAAACCATCCCATGTGTAGTAGACCGCTTTACCATGCTAAAACTAACCCAATCAAAATCTAATTGGACGCAAGTCGTAAATGAAATCAAAAATGAAAGGATAATATTCATAGGTGCTAAATTTCAGGAGGTGCCAAATTACCAAAGATCAAGGATTTATTTTTTGAAACAATGATCTAATTTAAGGCTCATAACAAACACGGAAGTCATCATGAAAAAAATCGTTGTCCTATCCGGTGCAGGCATCAGTGCAGAAAGTGGCATCAGCACTTTTCGTGATTCAGGAGGATTATGGGAAGGTCACAACATTGAGGATGTAGCCACCCCTGAGGGTTGGAGGAGAAACCCTGAACTCGTTCTTGACTTTTACAATCAAAGGCGAAAGCAAGCGTTATTCGCAAAACCTAACATAGGACATACCGTACTCGCACAACTTGAACAGGATTTTCATGTCACCATTATCACCCAAAATGTAGATAGTCTGCACGAAAGAGCGGGTAGTTCCCATGTCATTCACCTACATGGAGAACTCTCTAAAGTAAGAAGTACCATAGACGAATCACTCATTTATGAGCTGGACGGGTGGGAACTTAACCTCGGCGATCTCTGCGGAAAAGGCTCTCAGCTCCGACCACATATTGTTTGGTTCGGAGAGGCCGTACCTTTGATGGATCTGGCCATCAAGCACACACAGGAAGCAGACATATTTATAGTGGTCGGAACCTCCCTGATGGTATATCCTGCTGCCGGTTTACTCAGCTTTGTAGACAACCACATACCAAAGTACATCATCGACCCCAACCTGCCAGTACTGGACCATATTCCTAACCTCCATTATTTCCCCAAATCAGCCACTGAAGGATTAGCCATTGTTTGTGATACAATCCGAAGCAATAATCTTAGAAAAATCTAATCGTTTATCTGTTTCGTACCTCTAATAAATAAGCTTAAATTAGCGGTTCAGCTACAGGTTTACTGGAAAATTTAGTTACTCACTCTAGAAGGAATTTAAAAACAAGTACTAGTACAGGTTTTCTTGTACGTTCCTGTTGGCAAATTCAGTATTGTACCGCCTATAATACAATTGAAGTGATAAACTTATTCAAGCCTAAGCTTTTGACCTCTGTAAAGGTCAATTTTAGCTCTACTGATGAACAGATATTCCAATCGATCACAGGTATTCGTCATTACTCCATTGTCAACCCAACATCTGGCAATGAATATGTGCCTCATGTGAGAGATAAATCTTTCCTCGAAGAGACCTTTAAAATCAGAAGATTTGCACTTCCCGTCCAATCAAAACCACTTAATATAAGAAGCATCTCTTTCGATACACTTTGGTGGTCATCGGAGTACATAAATACAGCATCTGTCAAATCTCATCATATCGTTGTAGGGAATTTATCAAGAACAGCTACTGGTTTAGATAATACACACATGATGTGCTTAAAAAAACTCATAATCAATAAGTTAGACTCAACGATACTATTCGCTGTTTGATCTAAAAAAAATAGGGAATTCATACCATACAGCTCAAATTCACATTTCATGCTTTCGTTTAATATGACCAGAAAAAAACATTCACTTTACCGCTCGAATATCTGGCTTGTACTTCTGCTTGTTGGAAGTGCAAATATCGCTTTTGGTGAAGGCTCAAGAACCCTCGCCCCAAATTATGGAGATACCACCTCATTGGTGGCACCTGGATCAGCCAACAATCAATTTGCATGGCTGGAGCATGATGGATTTGGAGGAGCTACCGACAATTTTCTCGACCCTTCCGCTCCTGCCAATGAGCGACTCTACATTCGCCTGAAAGCCGGCGAAACACTGCGATATGGAATCAGACGAATCCCTGTAAGGTACTCGGGGGGTAATTCTTACTCCAACTCGGCCACTGAGCACAATAATCATGAATATTTGACCATCGTGGTGTATGATAGCGATGGCAATGTTGTTAACAGCAATACACTCACCAACGACAACAGTCCTAACCATGGTGCCTGGTTAGATGCTGGTCAGCCTGGGGTCATTACCACAGTAGCTTCCTCATTGTTAGGCCCACAGTTCACCCACAATTCCAATACTTACAATGCAGGTGGGTACACCCCAATAGAATACACCAACAACGATCCGGAAGGGGATCAGGATTTCTACATTGCCTTTATTCAGGACGATGGAGGAACCACCGACATAGACGAAAGAAGCTGGTATGACCTTTGGGATTTCTCCGTATATGACGGCAACGAAGAGAAACCAGGCCGGATGCATTGTACGAGATGGAGCCTCACCGCTCAGGATTTTGATAACCTCTTAGCCGATGAGGTTAATTTCTATGTAAGGGTACCCTCCACCATCGATGGCGGTGATGCCGGCAATTACATCAAAGAAGTACAGCTTGGCGGCCTTAATCCATTTTCATTGGTGGTTTATGCCAACTCTCAGGGAACAGACGGTACCGATGGAGATACCAATGGAGATGGAATCACCGACTTTCAGGATTACCGCATGAGTGTAACCAATGAAATTGCAGAAATAGAATATGACCTCTTCATTAACAACCCGGACGTTGACCTTTACCCTACGACCGTATTACCGACGATCTCCATTACGGATGCCAATGTCTACTGTAATGCGAGTACAGGTGGAGGTGCTGCAGCAATATTCTTTGAAAGCAACCAAGTTGGGCAGATAGCGGTGCTCGTAGATCTGGATGGTACTAACGGCTATCAGGATGGCACAGAAGACGTGATCATTGAAGCTGAGATAACCACCGAAGGAGAGCACGTGATTCGCTGGGACGGGCTCAATGGCTTTGGTGCTGCAGTACCCTCAGGAACAAATCTGACCATTTCAGGAAGATTTACCTCAGGCCCTATTCATGTTCCTCTTTGGGACGTGGAAGAGAATGACCAGGGAATGAACATGCTGGATATCAGACCAAATACCAGTTTTAACCTTATTTATTGGGATGATAGTGACATTTTCACTGGAGTAAACCCCGAGGTGGAACTGGACGGAACGAATACCTCATTGCATACCTGGACAAGTGGTGATGATGACCTGATCAATACCTGGTCTTTTGGGTATTATCAGATCAATACTCAAAACATCTCTTTCACCTACAGCTGTGACGCTGATGGAGATGGAGTGGCCGATGCCCAGGATGAAGACAGTGACAATGATGGAGTACCTGATACAGATGAGGGAGACCATGATGCTGACACGGATGGCGATGGAGTACCTGACTACCTCGATCCGGATGTGGATGGAGACGGAGATGTAGATGCATCTGACAACTGGGCAGACATCAATGGTGATGGCATCAATGACAACTTTGATTACGATTTAGATGGTGTTCCCAATTCACTTGATTTAGACTCGGACAATGATGGCATCACCGATCTGGTAGAGGCTGGAGGCACCGATAGTGATAATGATGGGAAACTGGATGGATTCACCGACGTGAGTGGAGGCCTCACCTTCAGTGGGTATTCCATTTCCACAGGTTGTAGCTCCACAGTGACTACCATCACCACCCCTACCACCCTCACCGGATGGGCAGATGATCAAACCAGACAGATCACATTGCCCTTTGCCTTTGAGTTTTACGGCACCACATTTGCAGCCAACAGTAGCTTATACCTCAATAGTAATGGCTGGGGAAGCTTTAATAACATTGATCCGGGCACCGATTGGAGGCCCGATCCATATCCATCTGGCACATACCCAAACACCATCGCGTTCCATCATGTCGACATGACCCCAAACTCCGGGGGTACCATTACATACGGAACCAACGGAACCGCCCCCAATAGGATATTTATTATTTACCTGCAAAATGTACCCTTTTATGGTCAGAACGGAACCTTTACAGGTCAACTTCAGCTCCATGAAACCACCAACGAAATCAGGGTAGTTACGACCAACCTCAACCCCGATGGTGGCGGAGGTATGACTCAGGGATTGAACCAGAACGGTACCACCGCGATCACCGCCACAGGGAGAAATGATCAGAACTATACCATTGTTTCTCCAGAATGTCAATCATTCACTCCTAACTATGTAGCTGCACCGAATGGAGTAGACGACACCCTTGACTCCACCCCACTCCCAAATCCTGATACAGATGGAGATGGTCTGGCTGATTTCCGGGATCTTGATTCGGACAACGATGGCATCGTAGATACTTACGAAGCTGGAGGTACAGCCAATACAGCCACAGGCCAGATTGCCGACTTTACAGATACCGATGGCAATGGACTCAATGATCAACAGCAGATCGTGGCGCTCCCACTTCCGGATTCTGACGGTGATGGGTACAAAGACTATCTGGACATTGACTCTGACAATGATGGCATCCGAGATTACATCGAAGCACAGCAGAGTTCAATTTATATCGGTTTTGAAAACAATGACACCAACTCCAACGGACTGGTAGATGTCTATGATCCCAATATAGGCGGCACAATACTCACCCCGATAGATACTGACGCTGATGGACTTCCTGATTATATAGACACTGATGCGGATGACGATGGTGTAGTAGACCTGATTGAAGGGTGGGACTCCGACAAAAATGGAATCTCTGATTTGGATACCAATGCCGATGGATCCATCGATGACACTGATGCATGTGCTGGTTATTCAACACCTGGTCTGCTCAGATCCGAAAATGCAGATTTTGAAAATGGGCTGAATGGACTTTCTGGGTTCTCAGGAGAAGTCTTTGTGACCTCAGATGCGCAATCTGGCAGCTCTGCCATTCTTGTGGGACCATCAGAGGGAGGCACATATGTCTCTGAGTACATCCCTGCAGAACCAGGTCAGGCTTTTCAGTTTACTGGTTACGCCAAAATAGCCGGAAGCCCTGGCTATACCGGCATAGGCATTACCTTCTGGGATGAAGACCTCAGTACCCGACTCAGCGAACCTCAAGCTCAGGTGTTGGCAACCACCTACACCCTTTATACGGTTAATGCTACCGCTCCGGCTGGAACTGCTTTCATAGAGCTATGGACCTATAAATCCGGGGCATCGGGCACACTAACCTTTGATAACTTCTCCCTCATCCTTACATCCGCCTGCTCCGGCACCTTCTCCGACGACTCTGATGGTGACGGACTGCTCGATCTCTTTGAAAACTACAATACTCCCCTGCAAAACACCGATGGATCAGACGAAAGTGACTGGCAGGATGATGATGACGACAATGACGGATCGCCCACGGCTGGAGAAGATGTCAATGGCAATGGAGACTGGTCTGATGACTTTACCGAAGGTGGTGTAACCATCCCCGATTACCTCTTCAGGGGTGATTTCGATGGGGATGCCATCGCCGATAAAAATGATGCAGACTCTGACAATGATGGTATCACCGATGCTCAGGAGTCCAATGGTGAAGCCATTGACCCCAGCGGAGATGATGACAATGATGGTATCCCCAACTACAGGGATGCCGGAATAGCCGCATCACTCTCTTCAGCCACAGATGCCAATGGTGATGGAGTCTTTGATGTCTTCGACTCTGACATGGACGGAAGCCCCGACTTCCTCGACCTGGACTCTGACAATGATGGAATCTGGGATGCCGTGGAAGCTTACGAGGGCTCTATCCCCAATGGACTCAACGAAACATCTGGCCAGTTTGAACTCAATGACCCGGACAATGACGGGCTCATGAACTATATAGACTCCTCCCCTGCCTCCGCTGGTGGAAACTCAACCCTCGCCAATCCTGACTCTGATGGCGATGGAGTCAAAGACTATGTAGACATAGACAGTGATGGCGATGGTATACCTGACATCATCGAAAGTCAGTCTACCGCTGCCTACATCGCTCCTACCAATGTAGATACAGATGGGGATGGCATTGATGATGCTTTTGATCCGGACAATGGGGGTACCCTCATCATACCGGTCAATACTGATGGACTGGACCTGCAAGACTACCTCGATCTGGACTCTGACAATGACAATGTTCTGGATATCGTGGAAGGAAATGATGCCAACAATGATGGGTTTGGAGACTGGGATGATAACACCAACGGAATCGCAGACGAAGCTGACTTCATCGACTCTGATGGGGACGGCCTGCCTGATGCTTTTGACAATGTAACCCTCGGTGCTGCCGGAAACGAAACCGGTTCGAATGCGGCTCTTCAGAATACCGACGGATTGGATCAGCTGGACTTCCGCGACACAGATGATGATGCTGACGGTATTCTCACCGAAGATGAAGACACCAACAGCAATGGAAACTACCAGGATGATAAAACTCAGGGCCAGGGCGCCACTAACATCCCTAACTACCTTTTCAATGGAGATTATGATAAGGATGGAATCGCTGATGCCCTCGATACCGACTCTGACAATGACGGGGTACCCGACTCTGAAGAGGATGGTGGTCAATCCATTGACCCCAGCGGCGACGAGGATGGTGATGGAATCCCCAACTTCAGGGATACCGATGATGCCACCGTCATCGCCGGACTCACCAGTACCGCCGATGTAAACGGAGATGGGGTCTATGATGTCTATGACCATGACCTGGACGGGGTTCCCGACTTCAGGGATGCAGACTCTGATAATGATGGAATCCCTGACCTGGTAGAGGCCGGGGGCACTGATGCCGATGGAGATGGAAGAATCGATGGACTGGACGATGATGATGGGGATGGAATCCCCAACAGTGTGGATGCTGACTTCACCGGGGGAGCTGACGTGGATGATGATGGCATTGACGATGCCTTTGACTTCAGTGTATCCGGTGGTACAGACACCGATGGAGACGATATCATTGACAGTGCTGACACGGACATAGATGGTGACGGGCTGCCAAATGCCTATGATGCCGACAATGGGGGCACTGCACTTATTCCCGGCGATACCGACGGAGACGGAATCAATGACCTCTTTGACCTGGATACTGACAATGATGGCATTCCTGATCTGGTGGAAGCCGGCGGCACTGATGCCGATGGGGATGGAAAAGTGGATGACGCTACAGACTCAGACAATGACGGACTGGCTGACATCATTGACTCGGACAACGGAGGCTCAGCACTCCCTATTCCGGATACTGATTACGACGGAATCCCTGACTTCAAAGACCTGGACAGTGACAATGATGGCATCACAGATGCCATCGAAAATGGAGGAGCCGACACCAACAGTGACGGACTCATAGACGGATATGCCAACGACACGGATGGAGATGGACTGGCCGATGCAGTAGACCCTGACAATGGTGGCTCACCCATTGCTAATGTGGACACTGATGGCGATGGAATAGACGACTACAGGGACCTGGACTCTGACAATGATGGAATCCCTGACCTGGTAGAAGCCGGAGGGGTAGACACTGACTTTGATGGACGGGTAGATGACCTGCTGGATGTTGACCTTGATGGCATCCCCTATGATGTGGATGTGGACCAGACAGGCGGTACTGACGCGGATGGGGATGGCATTGATGATGCGTTCGATGCTTCCATTACCGGAGGCAATGACAATGACAATGATGGTATCGACGACCGGTTTGACATGGACAAGGATGGAAACGGATACAGTGATGCCATTGAAGCGAATCCCCTGGACTTCCTGGATACCGATGGGGATGGCAATAAAAACTTCAGAGACATTGACTCTGACAATGATGGCATTGTAGACATCATTGAATTTGGAGGGACTGCCGATCCTGCCACGGGCACCATCAGTGGATTCACAGACTCGGATGGTGATGGCTTCAATGATGCCCAGGATGGATACATCGGTACGGTAGCCAATGGCTCTGTAACACCCATCACCCCACTCAACACCGACTCAGGGTCTGAACCTGCCTCTGCTGTCAAACCCGATTATCTGGACATTGACAGTGACAATGACGGAATTGTGGACCTGATAGAAGCACAATCAAAAGCTACTTTCATAGCACTCTCTGGGGTAGATGCCAACAACAACGGACTGGATGATGCTTTTGATCCTAATATGGGGGCCACAATGCTCACTCCTGTGGCCACAGATGGTGGAAATGCAGACTACCTCGACACGGACTCTGATGCCGACGGGGTACTCGACAGGATGGAAGGCAGTAATGCGGACAAAAACCTCTACGCCGACTGGGATGCAGACAATGATGGAAACTTTGATGATGCCGGGTACAACACAGACGTGGATGAAGACGGGTTGCTGGACATCTACGATAATGTATCCAGTACCGGCAATAATAACATCACCGGATCCAATGCTGCGGTGCAGGACACTGACCTGGACGGAATCTGGGATTTTCAGGATGTGGACGATGACAATGATGGAACACCAACTGCTTCAGAAAGTACTTCTGCCCTGGCAGATCCCAACGGCATCATCCCTGACTACCTATATGGTGATCAGGATGCAGACAATGACGGGGTGGATAATGATGCGGACCTGGATGCGGACAATGACGGGGTGGCCAATGCCAGTGAAGATGGAGGCACGGGTATCGACCCGGGGGCCGATACAGATGCCGACGGTCTCTACAACTATCAGGATTTTGACATAGATGGTGATGCCATTGCCAACACCGCTGATACCAATACCAGTGGAATCAACACCACGGGTTTCACAGACATCAATGGTGATGGAGTCATCGACCAGTTTGATAAGGATCTGGATGGTATTCCTGACTTCAAAGACCTGGACAGTGACAATGATGGAATTCCTGACATCCTCGAATTCGGACTCACTGATGCCAATCAGGATGGTACACTCGATGAGGGAGCCGGTATTACGGATGTCAATCTAAACGGAATTGATGACCCCTACGACTCAAGCTGTGATGGATCAACCTCGACGGAATATGCGGAAAGTGCTTCAGGAAATGGGTCTGTAACTAACCCGAACAATGCAGTTGGGACTGACAATGGCACCCTGGCAGTTGTAAATAATGGTGGTGTATTGGTTGTGGATTTCAAGATTTTAATCCCCTCCAACAATCAGGTATCGGTCAATATGTACAGGAATTTCGTTGTTTTAGAAAATAATCCCGAATACCTGATCGAATCTTCAACAGATAACATCTCCTACAGTACCGTGACAAGCGGGACATTAGCCACGGGAACAACTACGAACACCCTGAATTTTGATTTAACTCAGGGCACTGCCAGGTACATTCGAATTAGCAAAACCAATACTACGGATAGAAACATCCAAATAGACTATTTATCATCCAGCGTCACTACCTGCTCCGGTGGGGTCTCCTTAAATCCCCCGGACTTTGACAGTGATGGCATTGACAACTACCTGGACCTGGATGCTGACGGTGATGGCATTCCTGACAATATAGAAGCGCAAAGCAACCTGGCCTACAGGGCTCCGGTATGGGTAGACAGTGATGGTGACGGTATTATGGACATCTATGATCAGGATGCCGGAGGAGCGCTGGATCCCGTCAATTCAGATCTCAATGGTAATCCCGATTACCTGGATACAGACTCGGATGATGACGGAATCCCAGATGTAGTGGAAGCCTGGGACAGCGACATGGATGGGTTCGGCGATTGGGACACCAATGGAAACAATGACCCGACTGACGAAAGTGGCTATGGATCAGATGTGGATGCAGACGGTATTTCTTACCTTTTTGACTCCAACTCCGGCAGAGGCACTGTGGCGAGTATCATCGGAACCAATGCGTCACTACAGGACACTGATGCCGACGATACGAGGGATTTCAGAGATACTGATGATGATGATGATGGAATAGCCACCAATAACGAAGACATCAACCTCAACGGAAACTGGACGGATGATTTCACTCAGGGTGGTGTTACCATTCCAGATTATTTATTTGGGCCCGACAATGATGGGGATGGCATATTAGATTCTATAGACCCTGATTCAGATGGAGATGGCATTCCCAATAGTATTGAATATGCTGGGATAAGTTACACCAATAACAGCGGACCTTTTGATGATGATGACGGGGACGGAATCTACAATTACCTCGATGCTGATGCTTCAGGGCATACGGATGCCAATGGAGATAGTGTGGATGATCGCTTTGATCATGACAGAGATGGGGTTCCTAACTTCTTTGACCTGGACTCTGATAACGATGGCATCCGGGATCAGGATGAAGCTACAATTACCAATTACGCCCTCTCAGGGACACCCTCAGCTTCATCAGTTTCCGGCACCTACGGAAGCCCCCTTTCGGTAATCATAGACGGTGATACAGATGGTTTTGGAGAAGCCCAAAACAATCATACCGAACAGGATAGTGAAGCCTATGTCGAAATTGATCTCGGACAAATCCGTGACCTATCGGTGGTGAATGTCTGGAACCGAACCGATTGCTGCACAGACCGAGCCGACAATTTCTATGTGTTCGTTTCAGAAGATCCGTTTGTGGCAACGGATGTGGCTACCACTTTAGGCCAATCCGGTGTGCAAGCCATCCTGCAAGGACCTGAAGCAGGTACTCCTTCAGCTTTCAATTTCAACACTTCAGCACGATACATCAGAGTGCAGCTGACCGAAACCGAATTCTTACACCTGGCAGAAATAGAGGTCTATTCACAGCCACTGGATACGGACGGAGACGGCATTCCCAACTTTCTGGACCTGGACTCTGACAATGATGGTCTTACTGACAACAGGGAAGCACAGCCTTCAGCAGGGTTTATCGTGATCACTTCCCTGGATACCGATGGGGACGGACTCAAGGATGTCTACGATGCAGACAATGGCGGCACCTACATCAACCCCATCAATTCTGATAGTGATGGCGACCCGGATTACCTGGATACGGACTCTGATGATGACAATGTCCCGGATGTGGTAGAAGGATTTGACGCCAACAAAAACGGCTTCAGTGACCTGGATACCGATCAGGACGGTGACCTCTCTGACGAAACAGGATACGGACTGGACACCGATGGGGACGGGCTCGAAAACATCTTTGACAACTACTCAGGCACTGGCATTGCCAACATCAAAGGGTCCAAGTCCAAAAGGCAGGACACCGATGGGGATGGCATTCCCGACTACAGAGACGATGAAGATGACTCTGATGGCATAAACACCTCCGCAGAGGACACCAGCGACGGTGCAGGTGGCGGACCGGATGGCATCTACTACAATGACAAAACACAAGGCGGAGGTGCCACCCCTGATTACCTGTTCTTCAACGATACCGATGATGATGGAATTGCTGACGGACAAGACCTGGATTCGGACAACGATGGCATCATCGATGATGATGAGGCCGCAGGCGTGACATATGCAGGTGCCAGCGGACCTTTTGATGACGATGACAATGACGGACTGTTCAACTACCAAGATGCGGATGCTACTAACTTTGTAGATGCCGACGGTGATGGCATAGATGACCGGGTAGATGCCGATAGTGACGGTATCCCCAACTTCTTCGATCTCGACTCTGACAATGATGGCATTCCTGATGGTGTGGAAGCCAACAGGGGCACACTCCCTACCGGACAAAACACCAACGGACAGTTCCCTCCTTCGGCCACCGATGTGGACGATGACGGACTGGCTGACAATGTGGACGGAGGATCAGTCTCTACCCTGGCCAACCCGGATACCGATGGGGATGGTATACCGGACTTCCTCGACCTGGATAGTGACAATGATGGCATCACAGACCTGCTGGAAGCAGGAGGAAATGACTACAATGGAGACGGAAAGCTCGACTCCTTCGGGGATACTGACGGTGACGGGCTGGGCAACTCCGTGGATGTGGACAATGGCGGAACACCGCTCACTATTCCAAATACTGATGGTACCGGGCGACCCAACTATATCGATACGGACTCTGAAGATGATAACATCCCGGATTTTGAAGAAGGATTCTATGAGGCTGGACCTACCAACTACCAAACCTCTTATATCAACAGGGTCACTGCTTACAATGCCGCCAACGCTGCCACCTCCAATACCCTCTACCCTACTGGTGACACCAGTCCGGCAGATGGCACACCTGACTACCTCAATGACTCAGATGGAGATGGGATACCCAACCTGCTTGATCCACAGAGTGCCTACTTCCTGGATGATGATGGTGATGGGTTGATCAATCTTTTTGATCCCAATCAGAATGGGGATTTCTATGGTAACGTCAATGGTGTACCCGACCGGGATGATGATGGTACCCCCAACATCCTGGATGGCTCAGATGTGCCGCTCCCGCTTGATTTTATTGCATTCTCAGGTACCGTTCAAAACGAAAATGTAAACCTCAAATGGACCACTGCCAATGAAGTCAATGTCAGCCACTTCGACGTGCTACACAGCACCGGAGGCAGCAAAGACTTCAAAGTAATAGGCTCCGTACAGGCTGTCAACATCAAGGAGCTGGTCAATGAGTATCAGTTTACCCACCAAAATGCACCGGATGGGTATAACTTCTATAGAATCAGAGAGGTAGATCTGGATGGATATGAAGGGTTCACAGAAATCATCAATGTGGTGATGGAAGCCTCCAATATCAGCTGGACCATCTACCCTAACCCTACTCAGGATCACCTGTCCATCAGGTCTACGGTGATCATCCCAGATAGCAGGGTGATGATCCTCGATGTGACCGGCAGAACCCTCTATGACCAACACGTGAGTTTTGAGTCAAAAGAGGCCATACTCGACCTCTCGAAACTTGGCGCAGGCGTGTATCACGTCATCATCGAACTCCCTGATTCCAAAAAGTCCTTTAGGGTGATGAAACAGTAATCAAAGCAGTCAAACAGGATAAAGACGGGGCTCATTTTACAATGAGTCCCGTTTTTTTTTGACTTTTTTTTAACAGCTCATCTCCCCAACAAACATTAAAGGAAACCAACTCAAAATCCCCTCAGTATTGAATCAAAAATCCCAAGAATCATCAAGCATCTCTGTTAGTTCTATCTAACTGATTATCAATCACATTCCTCATAATTTATTTCAATTATTCTTCCCACCACAAGTCTTAATTCTCAGTCAAAAACATCACTCACATTGCTTATTGAGCACTAATCTTTTGGTTAAAATACCATACCATAAAACGCATTGAGGTACATACTATCACCAATGTTTTACCAGTATATTCCAATATTGTCCCAATAATTCAATATTTTAATACACACAACTCGCCCCACTATGTAAAATATTGACTAATCAAACATGTAATGTTACGAACCCTGCTACTACTCACTCTCTCCTCCCTTCTCCTTCATGCCATACATGCCGAGGGCTCAAAGAATCTGACACCTGCCTATGGTGCCGGAGATGGCACGACCAATAACAACTTTATTGGCTTCTTGTGTCATTCCCAGGAAGGTGGAATTACGGGAAACTTTTTGGAACCCGGCGCCTCTGCTGACGAAAGGCTATACATCTATGTAAAACAAGGTGAAACGCTCTACATGGGGCTGCGGAGAATAGACCCTGTCACTAATGATGAATTACGTCATGAGGATCTGACCATTGTTATCCGAGAAAATGATGGCTCCCTTGTTACCTCGTTTACTCTAGATGATAATGACGCGGTAACAGATGCCGACGGTGATTCACAGGGATATCCATTCACCACTCCTCAAACAGGTGTCATTGAGTCCTATGCAGAGGTGCTGGCAGGCCCTGCAGCGGTGGTCGGCGCCTCAGGGTACGATGCACTTTCCTGGACTAACAACATTAGCGATCAGGAATACTACATAGAGTTTATCCAATTCGATGGTGGAAGCACCAACGGGGCCAATGATATAGGAGTTGAAAGCTGGTATGACTTATGGGACTTTTCCGTGTATGACGGATTAGAAGAAAAAGAAGGCCGGCTACATTCCAAAAACTGGGGATTTTCGGCGGGAAGCTATGACAATCAGTTCTCAGATGATTTTCAATTGTTCGTAAAAGTTCCATCAATAATCAGTGGTTCAAACACTGGAAACTATGTTAAATCACTAGATTTTGCTGGATTGCAGCCTTACACCACCTTGATTTATGCCAACTCTACAGGTGCGGCCCTCGGATCCACCTCAGATTTGAATGGAGATGGTACAATAGATTTTCTCGATGCCCGACGAACCCAGGCCGGTAATATAGGTGCTACAGAGTATGATATTTTCATCAACAATCCCGATGTAGAACTTTATCCCACTACTACACTTCCTGAAGTCACCATTACAGATGCCAATTTCTATTGCAATGCTTCTGGAACAGGCGGCGAGGGTGTGCTCTATTTTGAATCAAATCAGTCTGGAATCATAAGCATCATAATCGACTTGAATGGTGTATCAGGTTATCAGGACGGCACCACAGATGTCATCATTGAGCAAGAAATAGATGCCTCCAGTGGGAGTGCCAAAGCCAGCATGAAATGGGACGGTCTGAACGGCCTAGGTGCAGCGGTTACGTCGGGAACTACCATCAACATTAGTGGAAGATTCACCGCGGCTCCCGTTCATTCACCACTGTTTGACCCGGAAATCAACGCTATAGGCATCAATATGCTGGACGTAAGACCCGCCACCAGCTTCGATCTCATCTATTGGGATGATCGGAGCGAGGGAGGAGTTGGGTCCTCTCCATCTACTGAACTCACCGGCTCCAATTCTTCTCAGCATACATGGACGGACGGAAACGGCCTTTTGGTCAATACCTGGTCATTTGGTTACTACCAAATCAACACTGAGAATGTAATTTTTTCCTATACCTGCGATCAGGATGGTGATGGGGTTACGGGCTCGGCAGATCTCGACTCTGACAACGACGGATTATCTGATGCAGACGAGGGGGACTACGACGCAGATACGGATGGAGATGGAATTCCGGACTATCTCGATCCGGACGTAGATGGGGATGGCGATGTAGATAGCAATGACAACTGGGCGGACACAAATGGCGATGGTATCAACGACAATTTCGACAATGATCTGGATGGTGTTCCAGATGCCATTGACTTGGACAATGACAATGATGGTATTCCTGATATCGTAGAATTCGGATTGGCGGATAGTGATAATGACGGTCGAATAGATGGTTTTACTGATGCTAATGGTAACGGGTTAAATGACGCCCATGACCCGGCATGTGACGGTAATCCCACTACCATCAATGGAAATGCAACCAGCCAAACCAATACCAGCGTTACAAATGCGGATAACGCCACAGGAGCCCCCGACGGACTTTATGCCACCACCAATAATGCCGGCGATCAACTAAATCTTTACCTGGGCCAGACGGTACCAAGTAGCACTACCATCTACCTCAATATGAGGAGAGACGCAGGAACCGGCAACCTGGACATGACCATTAGTCGATCCTCTGATGGCGTCACCTATAATGGTGGTCAAACAGTAACCATCAATCAAAATACAACGGCTACCGATTACACTTATGTACTTCCTGCAAATTCAAGTTATATCAGGATACAACCCGCCGGAGCTACGGTCAGAAGAATTTACCACATCTCCTATTCATTTTCGCAGGCCAATCCATGCTCAGGAGGAATAGCACTGAATCCTCCGGACACAGACGCAGACGGTATCGATAACTACCGCGACCTGGACTCAGACAATGATGGCCTAGTAGATATCTACGAAGCTGGAGGCACAGCCAATACAACCACAGGACAGATTGCCGACTTTACAGATACCGATGGAAATGGACTCAATGATCAACAACAGATCGAGGCGCTCACCATCCCCGATTCAGATGGTGATGGATTTGATGATTACCTGGATATAGACAGTGACAATGATGGAATTCCTGACAATTTCGAAGGTCAGGCAAGCAGTAGCCATGTGAATATTGCTACGGGAGACACCAATAATAATGGACTGCTAGATATCTATGATCCTAACAATGGAGGCACGATTGTTAGTCCATTAGATACGGATAGCGATGGGATTTACGATTTTAGGGATACTGATGCCGATGGTGATGGAGTTAATGACATCATCGAAGCATGGGATTCTGACACAAACGGCTTTGCTGATTGGGATGCCACAGGAGCAGACAACGATATCTCCAATGAAACCGGTTATAATGTAGACGCAGACTCTGACGGCCTTTGGGACATCTTTGACAACACCGCTTCTACAGGAATCGCTAACATCATCGGATCGGATGCTGTAATGCAAAACACCGATGGAGCAGACGAAAGCGACTGGCAGGATGATGATGACGACAATGACGGATCGCCCACGGCTGGAGAAGACACCAATGGAAATAATGACTGGACCGATGACTTTACTCAGGGACAGGGGGGTAGTGCAACCATCCCCGATTATCTCTTCAGGGGTGATTTCGATGGGGATGCCATCGCCGATAAAAATGATGCAGACTCTGACAATGATGGTATCACCGATGCTCAGGAGTCCAATGGTGAAGCCATTGACCCCAGCGGAGATGATGACAATGATGGTATCCCCAACTACAGGGATGCCGGAATAGCCGCATCACTCTCTTCAGCCACAGATGCCAATGGTGATGGAGTCTTTGATGTCTTCGACTCTGACATGGACGGAAGCCCCGACTTCCTCGACCTGGACTCTGACAATGATGGAATCTGGGATGCCGTGGAAGCTTACGAGGGCTCTATCCCCAATGGACTCAACGAAACATCTGGCCAGTTTGAACTCAATGACCCGGACAATGACGGGCTCATGAACTATATAGACTCCTCCCCTGCCTCCGCTGGTGGAAACTCAACCCTCGCCAATCCTGACTCTGATGGCGATGGAGTCAAAGACTATGTAGACATAGACAGTGATGGCGATGGTATACCTGACATCATCGAAAGTCAGTCTACCGCTGCCTACATCGCTCCTACCAATGTAGATACAGATGGGGATGGCATTGATGATGCTTTTGATCCGGACAATGGGGGTACCCTCATCATACCGGTCAATACTGATGGACTGGACCTGCAAGACTACCTCGATCTGGACTCTGACAATGACAATGTTCTGGATATCGTGGAAGGAAATGATGCCAACAATGATGGGTTTGGAGACTGGGATGATAACACCAACGGAATCGCAGACGAAGCTGACTTCATCGACTCTGATGGGGACGGCCTGCCTGATGCTTTTGACAATGTAACCCTCGGTGCTGCCGGAAACGAAACCGGTTCGAATGCGGCTCTTCAGAATACCGACGGATTGGATCAGCTGGACTTCCGCGACACAGATGATGATGCTGACGGTATTCTCACCGAAGATGAAGACACCAACAGCAATGGAAACTACCAGGATGATAAAACTCAGGGCCAGGGCGCCACTAACATCCCTAACTACCTTTTCAATGGAGATTATGATAAGGATGGAATCGCTGATGCCCTCGATACCGACTCTGACAATGACGGGGTACCCGACTCTGAAGAGGATGGTGGTCAATCCATTGACCCCAGCGGCGACGAGGATGGTGATGGAATCCCCAACTTCAGGGATACCGATGATGCCACCGTCATCGCCGGACTCACCAGTACCGCCGATGTAAACGGAGATGGGGTCTATGATGTCTATGACCATGACCTGGACGGGGTTCCCGACTTCAGGGATGCAGACTCTGATAATGATGGAATCCCTGACCTGGTAGAGGCCGGGGGCACTGATGCCGATGGAGATGGAAGAATCGATGGACTGGACGATGATGATGGGGATGGAATCCCCAACAGTGTGGATGCTGACTTCACCGGGGGAGCTGACGTGGATGATGATGGCATTGACGATGCCTTTGACTTCAGTGTATCCGGTGGTACAGACACCGATGGAGACGATATCATTGACAGTGCTGACACGGACATAGATGGTGACGGGCTGCCAAATGCCTATGATGCCGACAATGGGGGCACTGCACTTATTCCCGGCGATACCGACGGAGACGGAATCAATGACCTCTTTGACCTGGATACTGACAATGATGGCATTCCTGATCTGGTGGAAGCCGGCGGCACTGATGCCGATGGGGATGGAAAAGTGGATGACGCTACAGACTCAGACAATGACGGACTGGCTGACATCATTGACTCGGACAACGGAGGCTCAGCACTCCCTATTCCGGATACTGATTACGACGGAATCCCTGACTTCAAAGACCTGGACAGTGACAATGATGGCATCACAGATGCCATCGAAAATGGAGGAGCCGACACCAACAGTGACGGACTCATAGACGGATATGCCAACGACACGGATGGAGATGGACTGGCCGATGCAGTAGACCCTGACAATGGTGGCTCACCCATTGCTAATGTGGACACTGATGGCGATGGAATAGACGACTACAGGGACCTGGACTCTGACAATGATGGAATCCCTGACCTGGTAGAAGCCGGAGGGGTAGACACTGACTTTGATGGACGGGTAGATGACCTGCTGGATGTTGACCTTGATGGCATCCCCTATGATGTGGATGTGGACCAGACAGGCGGTACTGACGCGGATGGGGATGGCATTGATGATGCGTTCGATGCTTCCATTACCGGAGGCAATGACAATGACAATGATGGTATCGACGACCGGTTTGACATGGACAAGGATGGAAACGGATACAGTGATGCCATTGAAGCGAATCCCCTGGACTTCCTGGATACCGATGGGGATGGCAATAAAAACTTCAGAGACATTGACTCTGACAATGATGGCATTGTAGACATCATTGAATTTGGAGGGACTGCCGATCCTGCCACGGGCACCATCAGTGGATTCACAGACTCGGATGGTGATGGCTTCAATGATGCCCAGGATGGATACATCGGTACGGTAGCCAATGGCTCTGTAACACCCATCACCCCACTCAACACCGACTCAGGGTCTGAACCTGCCTCTGCTGTCAAACCCGATTATCTGGACATTGACAGTGACAATGACGGAATTGTGGACCTGATAGAAGCACAATCAAAAGCTACTTTCATAGCACTCTCTGGGGTAGATGCCAACAACAACGGACTGGATGATGCTTTTGATCCTAATATGGGGGCCACAATGCTCACTCCTGTGGCCACAGATGGTGGAAATGCAGACTACCTCGACACGGACTCTGATGCCGACGGGGTACTCGACAGGATGGAAGGCAGTAATGCGGACAAAAACCTCTACGCCGACTGGGATGCAGACAATGATGGAAACTTTGATGATGCCGGGTACAACACAGACGTGGATGAAGACGGGTTGCTGGACATCTACGATAATGTATCCAGTACCGGCAATAATAACATCACCGGATCCAATGCTGCGGTGCAGGACACTGACCTGGACGGAATCTGGGATTTTCAGGATGTGGACGATGACAATGATGGAACACCAACTGCTTCAGAAAGTACTTCTGCCCTGGCAGATCCCAACGGCATCATCCCTGACTACCTATATGGTGATCAGGATGCAGACAATGACGGGGTGGATAATGATGCGGACCTGGATGCGGACAATGACGGGGTGGCCAATGCCAGTGAAGATGGAGGCACGGGTATCGACCCGGGGGCCGATACAGATGCCGACGGTCTCTACAACTATCAGGATTTTGACATAGATGGTGATGCCATTGCCAACACCGCTGATACCAATACCAGTGGAATCAACACCACGGGTTTCACAGACATCAATGGTGATGGAGTCATCGACCAGTTTGATAAGGATCTGGATGGTATTCCTGACTTCAAAGACCTGGACAGTGACAATGATGGAATTCCTGACATCCTCGAATTCGGACTCACTGATGCCAATCAGGATGGTACACTCGATGAGGGAGCCGGTATTACGGATGTCAATCTAAACGGAATTGATGACCCCTACGACTCAAGCTGTGATGGATCAACCTCGACGGAATATGCGGAAAGTGCTTCAGGAAATGGGTCTGTAACTAACCCGAACAATGCAGTTGGGACTGACAATGGCACCCTGGCAGTTGTAAATAATGGTGGTGTATTGGTTGTGGATTTCAAGATTTTAATCCCCTCCAACAATCAGGTATCGGTCAATATGTACAGGAATTTCGTTGTTTTAGAAAATAATCCCGAATACCTGATCGAATCTTCAACAGATAACATCTCCTACAGTACCGTGACAAGCGGGACATTAGCCACGGGAACAACTACGAACACCCTGAATTTTGATTTAACTCAGGGCACTGCCAGGTACATTCGAATTAGCAAAACCAATACTACGGATAGAAACATCCAAATAGACTATTTATCATCCAGCGTCACTACCTGCTCCGGTGGGGTCTCCTTAAATCCCCCGGACTTTGACAGTGATGGCATTGACAACTACCTGGACCTGGATGCTGACGGTGATGGCATTCCTGACAATATAGAAGCGCAAAGCAACCTGGCCTACAGGGCTCCGGTATGGGTAGACAGTGATGGTGACGGTATTATGGACATCTATGATCAGGATGCCGGAGGAGCGCTGGATCCCGTCAATTCAGATCTCAATGGTAATCCCGATTACCTGGATACAGACTCGGATGATGACGGAATCCCAGATGTAGTGGAAGCCTGGGACAGCGACATGGATGGGTTCGGCGATTGGGACACCAATGGAAACAATGACCCGACTGACGAAAGTGGCTATGGATCAGATGTGGATGCAGACGGTATTTCTTACCTTTTTGACTCCAACTCCGGCAGAGGCACTGTGGCGAGTATCATCGGAACCAATGCGTCACTACAGGACACTGATGCCGACGATACGAGGGATTTCAGAGATACTGATGATGATGATGATGGAATAGCCACCAATAACGAAGACATCAACCTCAACGGAAACTGGACGGATGATTTCACTCAGGGTGGTGTTACCATTCCAGATTATTTATTTGGGCCCGACAATGATGGGGATGGCATATTAGATTCTATAGACCCTGATTCAGATGGAGATGGCATTCCCAATAGTATTGAATATGCTGGGATAAGTTACACCAATAACAGCGGACCTTTTGATGATGATGACGGGGACGGAATCTACAATTACCTCGATGCTGATGCTTCAGGGCATACGGATGCCAATGGAGATAGTGTGGATGATCGCTTTGATCATGACAGAGATGGGGTTCCTAACTTCTTTGACCTGGACTCTGATAACGATGGCATCCGGGATCAGGATGAAGCTACAATTACCAATTACGCCCTCTCAGGGACACCCTCAGCTTCATCAGTTTCCGGCACCTACGGAAGCCCCCTTTCGGTAATCATAGACGGTGATACAGATGGTTTTGGAGAAGCCCAAAACAATCATACCGAACAGGATAGTGAAGCCTATGTCGAAATTGATCTCGGACAAATCCGTGACCTATCGGTGGTGAATGTCTGGAACCGAACCGATTGCTGCACAGACCGAGCCGACAATTTCTATGTGTTCGTTTCAGAAGATCCGTTTGTGGCAACGGATGTGGCTACCACTTTAGGCCAATCCGGTGTGCAAGCCATCCTGCAAGGACCTGAAGCAGGTACTCCTTCAGCTTTCAATTTCAACACTTCAGCACGATACATCAGAGTGCAGCTGACCGAAACCGAATTCTTACACCTGGCAGAAATAGAGGTCTATTCACAGCCACTGGATACGGACGGAGACGGCATTCCCAACTTTCTGGACCTGGACTCTGACAATGATGGTCTTACTGACAACAGGGAAGCACAGCCTTCAGCAGGGTTTATCGTGATCACTTCCCTGGATACCGATGGGGACGGACTCAAGGATGTCTACGATGCAGACAATGGCGGCACCTACATCAACCCCATCAATTCTGATAGTGATGGCGACCCGGATTACCTGGATACGGACTCTGATGATGACAATGTCCCGGATGTGGTAGAAGGATTTGACGCCAACAAAAACGGCTTCAGTGACCTGGATACCGATCAGGACGGTGACCTCTCTGACGAAACAGGATACGGACTGGACACCGATGGGGACGGGCTCGAAAACATCTTTGACAACTACTCAGGCACTGGCATTGCCAACATCAAAGGGTCCAAGTCCAAAAGGCAGGACACCGATGGGGATGGCATTCCCGACTACAGAGACGATGAAGATGACTCTGATGGCATAAACACCTCCGCAGAGGACACCAGCGACGGTGCAGGTGGCGGACCGGATGGCATCTACTACAATGACAAAACACAAGGCGGAGGTGCCACCCCTGATTACCTGTTCTTCAACGATACCGATGATGATGGAATTGCTGACGGACAAGACCTGGATTCGGACAACGATGGCATCATCGATGATGATGAGGCCGCAGGCGTGACATATGCAGGTGCCAGCGGACCTTTTGATGACGATGACAATGACGGACTGTTCAACTACCAAGATGCGGATGCTACTAACTTTGTAGATGCCGACGGTGATGGCATAGATGACCGGGTAGATGCCGATAGTGACGGTATCCCCAACTTCTTCGATCTCGACTCTGACAATGATGGCATTCCTGATGGTGTGGAAGCCAACAGGGGCACACTCCCTACCGGACAAAACACCAACGGACAGTTCCCTCCTTCGGCCACCGATGTGGACGATGACGGACTGGCTGACAATGTGGACGGAGGATCAGTCTCTACCCTGGCCAACCCGGATACCGATGGGGATGGTATACCGGACTTCCTCGACCTGGATAGTGACAATGATGGCATCACAGACCTGCTGGAAGCAGGAGGAAATGACTACAATGGAGACGGAAAGCTCGACTCCTTCGGGGATACTGACGGTGACGGGCTGGGCAACTCCGTGGATGTGGACAATGGCGGAACACCGCTCACTATTCCAAATACTGATGGTACCGGGCGACCCAACTATATCGATACGGACTCTGAAGATGATAACATCCCGGATTTTGAAGAAGGATTCTATGAGGCTGGACCTACCAACTACCAAACCTCTTATATCAACAGGGTCACTGCTTACAATGCCGCCAACGCTGCCACCTCCAATACCCTCTACCCTACTGGTGACACCAGTCCGGCAGATGGCACACCTGACTACCTCAATGACTCAGATGGAGATGGGATACCCAACCTGCTTGATCCACAGAGTGCCTACTTCCTGGATGATGATGGTGATGGGTTGATCAATCTTTTTGATCCCAATCAGAATGGGGATTTCTATGGTAACGTCAATGGTGTACCCGACCGGGATGATGATGGTACCCCCAACATCCTGGATGGCTCAGATGTGCCGCTCCCGCTTGATTTTATTGCATTCTCAGGTACCGTTCAAAACGAAAATGTAAACCTCAAATGGACCACTGCCAATGAAGTCAATGTCAGCCACTTCGACGTGCTACACAGCACCGGAGGCAGCAAAGACTTCAAAGTAATAGGCTCCGTACAGGCTGTCAACATCAAGGAGCTGGTCAATGAGTATCAGTTTACCCACCAAAATGCACCGGATGGGTATAACTTCTATAGAATCAGAGAGGTAGATCTGGATGGATATGAAGGGTTCACAGAAATCATCAATGTGGTGATGGAAGCCTCCAATATCAGCTGGACCATCTACCCTAACCCTACTCAGGATCACCTGTCCATCAGGTCTACGGTGATCATCCCAGATAGCAGGGTGATGATCCTCGATGTGACCGGCAGAACCCTCTATGACCAACACGTGAGTTTTGAGTCAAAAGAGGCCATACTCGACCTCTCGAAACTTGACGCAGGCGTGTATCATGTCATCATCGAACTACCTGACTCCAAAAAGTCCTTTAGGGTGATGAAGGAATAAAAAAGAAAGGGGCGGCCGATTCATCGGCCGCCCCTTTTTTAAATGCTATTTGATATGTGTTTTCAATTTTCCTTTTTGAATGAACTGAGCACTTTCTGATCCTCTTCCTTTGATCCAAGTCCCAACCAGTCCAGCGTAGATCGGTACATGATATTTTCCAGATCTTCTTCAGGTAAATTCATTTCCTCAATGAACTTACCTATCTCCAAATCTCCCAAAGGAAAAGGATAATCAGAACCCAGACATACTTTATCAGAACCTACCAGCTTGATGACATAATCGAGCAACATCGGGTCATGGGTAATACTATCCACCCAAAATTTACCCAGGTATTCTCGAGGATTTACGTTGTTGTGCACCGCCACCAAATCAGGGCGACATTCAAACCCCCGCTCCAGTCTCCCAATAGTGGTCAAAAAAGACCCTCCGGCGTGAGCAAAACATACACGCAGTTTGGGGTATCGTGCAAACACACCCCCAAAGATCATAGAAGCTACTGCCCGGGCAGTTTCGGCAGGCATTCCCACCAGCCAGGGCAACCAGTACTTTTCCATATCCGCTTTCCCCATCATATCCCATGGATGAACCAATACGGCCATGTCTAATTTTTCGCAAGCTTCGAAAAACTCAAAAAACCGGGGTTTGCTGAGGTTGTGCTGATTGATATTGGACCCAATCTGTACTCCGGGTAATCCCAATTCTTTCATTCGCTCCAGCTCCCCAATGGCCAGGTCCACGTCCTGCATGGGTACGGTACCGAGCCCTATATAATGCTTAGGGTGTTTTGCCACAACCTCAGCGATGTGATCATTCAAAAACATAGAAAGATCCAGGCAATCCTTTGGCTCAGCCCAGTAGCTAAACATCACCGGAATGGTGCAAACTACCTGTATTTTCGTATTGAATTTTTCATACTCCCTGATCCGCACCTTAGGGTCCCAGCAGTTCTCTTCTATTTCTCTGAAAAACTTATCCCCCTTCATCATCAAGGCGGCTCCCTGCCTGTGATGGAGCAAGCTGATAAACTCACCATATCCAAATTTCTCCGCAAAATTGGGAAGCTTCTCCGGCAGGATATGCGTGTGCATGTCTATTTTAAGTGGGGTCTTGGGTGCTGTCATACCTCAAAAATAATAAATCCTATCGGCAATACTTCTTTAGTACCTTCTCTGCCTGCAGCATTCCCAGAGTATTTGCCCTTTGCAGGTAATGGCAAGCCTCCTCTTTATTGTCCAGTTCCAGATAAGACATGGCCCCATTGTACCACACCATGCCATTGGTCGGATCAGCCGTCAGGTATTGATTGTAGTACGCTGCTGCACGCTCAAATTGCTTTTCATAAAAAAAGGAATTGCCAATGAGGTAGTAGATTTCAATCCTCTCGGGTTCTAATACCTTTGCATGATTAAAATCTGCCCGTGCCAGCACAAACTGATTCATTTTCAGTAAAATCCGTCCCCGATTAATATAAGACAGTGCATCGGCATCATCATTTTGAATGCTTTTGTCAAAGTACTTTTTAGCCAAAATATAATTACCCTCTGACATGGCCCTGGAAGCCAGCAGACTCAGCGTGGGTCCGAAACTTTCATCTTCCAAAAGGTCATCAGGTAGCACCACAGATGGGTCTAGCAGCGCCAGATTATACCAGGCCAGCTGATTTCCACGGTCCAGGGTGATGGCCAGCTTCAAATCTGCCAATGCCCCCGCCTGGTTATCCATTTTCTCATGTAGTAGTGCCCTGCTAATTAAATAAGTCGCCAGGGTATCCACCATGAGTGCCTCATTGTAATCTGCCAGTGCCTCATCATACTCGCCCATTTTTTCGCTGGCCTGCCCACGGTAATGAAAAAGTTTTGACCTCAGATTATTCACAGAAAGAATCTGATTCTGCTCCTGACCACTTGGATCCAGCTGGAAATAAACGCCCCTGGTTTGAGTAATACCCTCTGTATTGATCAAAACACTCAGATCAGCATGTGCCTGAGCGGGATCTCCGTAATTCAAATAAATAATAGCTTTTTGAAAAATGGCCTCATCATATCTGGGGTCCAACTTGAGGGTGGCTTCATAGGAGGAAACGGCTCGCAAGTCCCGCCCCATGGCTTCATGCACTAGCCCACTCAGATAAGCAGCATCGGCTGTGGGTGCCAGCTGCATGGACTGATTCACCAGGTCTAGTGCTTCATGATAATTTCGGGTTCTGTACTCCTGTTGGGCTTTCTCGTATAGCTCCTCCGCCCGCTGATATTTGGACTGAGCTTCAACTGAGAGGACCATCCAAAACAGGCCCAACCATACGATGTAATTTCTCATCATATTTACTCAAACGAAATATTGAGCGCTGGTTTATACTTTCCCCTTGTTTAATTTCGACAGCACTCCGTGAGTAAGAAAAGAAGGACTCATCGACAGCATACTTGTGCCAACAATAGGCCTATTCTATCCTACCCGACTCGAATACACATTATAAGTAAATAGGCGAAGTGATTAATAAACTTGCTTGATGGTCATGCCACTTTCCTTGGACAAATGCTGAAATTTACCATTTTCATACCGGTAAAAACTCACCGCCATCACCAGAAAAAGCGCCATTTCATCAGGCAATTCCTTCAGGTCCAATGAAACCTGTGCAGTCATTGGTTCAATGGGTATTTTCAGCAAAGGAAGCATGGGGCTCTCATAAGAACCGTATTTACCATGAAACTCCTTATTTACCGCACGGTATACCTTCTGCCCCATGTCATATTGGTAATCGGACAAAGCTACCAGGCGCGCATTGATCTTGAAATTTGTCGCCTCCTTAGGCTTCTTGAAAGTGGTCTCAGGAATGAAAGCAGGAAAGTGCAGGATCACCTGACCCTTTCTACTCCCTGACTTCACAAAGTATTTCGCACCAAAGATATCTTCGTAAGGTGCCGTGGTGTTGAACTCAAAACCGTTCAGCTTGTGACCGTGCTTGCTGAGATACAAGGGCCGTGTACCTGATTTTCCTTCTTCGAATGTAGCAATGTTTCTAAACTGAGCAGTAAGCCTACCGGATACGTACGTTTCACAGATTTCTGACATCCCTTCAGACAGGGAATTTCTCAGAACCTTAGACATCATGGACGCTACACCAAATTCCTTTTGGTTGTTTCTGAGTTCTTCGTAAGTGGCTTTGTTTTTAATGTCTTCCGCTGAAGGTCCTCCTTTTCTGGCCAGGATACTTCCATCCACGCCCTTGATTTGGTAAACACGATAACCTTTGGGAATCTTCTGGTCGAGAGTAGATTCAGTACTAATTTTCATTCGCTGATTAGGGTTGTTGATTGGTTGATCAAATTCTAGTGTGGGAATATAAATAAACAATCAATTAAAAGAAAGAATATACTTCTAAAATCCTTTAACTGTATGATTTTTTATCACTGATAAACAATTAGTTATCCCTTGCTCATCTCGGAAAATATGAAATCATCAGAAAAGAATTTTTCTCGGAGTACGCGTTACATATCTTCCAAAATATGATTCATATCGAAACAAATTTTTCATTTTTGCCTTTAGTAAGAACAAAACCAAAAAAGGATGAAAAAATACTTTGGCGAAAATTTGAAGAATGATCTTCCTGCGGGAATGGTAGTAGCACTTGTAGCATTACCCTTATGTCTGGGAATCGCTCTGGCCTCAGGAGCACCTCTTTTTTCAGGTATCATTGCAGGAATAGTAGGCGGTATTGTGGTGGGTGCCCTCAGTGGCTCACAGCTGAGTGTAAGTGGACCTGCTGCTGGACTTACCGTCATCGTTCTCAATGCGATAGAATCCCTTGGGGCCTTTGAATCCTTTCTTCTGGCTGTCTTTCTTGCCGGGCTTATTCAGTTCATCCTTGGTATGCTCAAGGCAGGTATAATTGGTCACTTCTTCCCTTCGTCGGTAATCAAGGGTATGTTGTCAGCCATCGGCCTAATATTGATATTAAAGCAAATACCTCATGCACTGGGTGACGATCGTGACTATGAAGGTGATGAGAGTTTCTATCAACCCGATGGTGAAAATACGTTCACTGAGATCATCATGGCCCTTCAGAACATTGATAAAGGAGCACTGCTTATCAGCATGATTGCCATTGCCATCCTGATCTTATGGGAGAGGCCATTTATGAGGAAACAGAAATGGACCAACGTAATCCCCGGCCCACTGGTAGCTGTAGCATGGGGCATTTTTGCCAATGCGGTGTTATTCCGTCAATTTCTCCCTGATTTTGTACTTTCAAGTAAACATCTGGTCACCTTACCAATCAGTAGTTCCGTCTCAGAGTTTTTGGGATTCCTTACTGCTCCTGACTTTTCGCAGCTCTTGAATGTAAATGTTTACATCACGGCTTTCACCATTGCCATAGTGGCTAGCCTGGAAACCCTGTTGAGTCTGGACGCTGTGGACAAACTGGATCCTTACAAAAGAATCGCGAGTACTAACCAGGAACTCAAAGCACAGGGTACTGGCAATATGGTTTCAGGTCTTCTGGGCGGACTACCCGTTACAGCGGTAATTGTAAGAAGTACAGCCAACATCAGCTCAGGAGGTCAAACGAAGGTTTCAGCAGTGTTTCATGGTTTACTTCTTGCCATGTCAGTTATTTTCTTTCCCGGCTTCCTCAATATGATCCCTTTGTCGGCGCTGGCAGCGGTACTCTTGCTGGTGGGCTACAAACTTAGTAAACCGTCCATTTTCAAAGGCTTATATGCTAAAGGGACCTCACAGTTTTTACCGTTTCTGATCACCATACTGGCGATTCTTTTCACAGACCTCCTCATCGGTATCACCATTGGTATAGTGGTAGGTCTGTACTATGTGGTGAAGGCTAACCTACATCAGGCCATCACCCTGAAAGAATTGGGCCCTGACAATTTTGTCATCACCCTGGAAAAAGACGTAAGTTTTCTGAATAAGGCCTTTTTGAGAAAAACCTTAAGAGGGATTCCGCCTAACTCACACGTCGTTTTTGACGAAACAGAGTCGATTTTCATTGATGAGGATATTTTAGAAACCATTGAGGATTTCAAAAAAACCGCGATCAATGATGGGATTTCCATCAAAGTGAAGCCAGCACCCAATACAAAGAACCCGAAATTGACAGAGGCATAATTTCGTCTGCGGAATATTGACTAGCTTTTCGGTGATGATTTGGATCAAAAACCTGCGTACAGGAGTGTTGGTGCTCGTCCTGCTGGTAAGCGGATTGGCTTTTTCCGGATGCCATGCTTCCTACTATAAGATTCCGATTACCAAATCAAGGAAGCACTTTCGGCCATATGACGATAAAAAGGATCGTGGCAAAAAGCGTGTCCACATCAAGAAGTACAAATCCCTAAACCGTACCAAGAAAATTAATGACCAGTAGGATTTACATACTGTTATTACTTGCGCTCACTTTTTCGTCCTGCAATCTCACCACTTCCCCCAAGGTGGGAGCACTGGGTGATCATGCCATGGTCGTTTCGGCACATCCTTTATCCACAGCGGTCGGTCTCAATGTCCTCAAACAGGGAGGAAATGCCATAGATGCGGCAGTGGCCACTCAATTTGCGCTAGCCGTGGTATACCCACGAGCGGGAAATATAGGAGGTGGTGGTTTTTCGGTCATCAGACTGACAGACGGGAGCATTGCCGCACTTGATTTCAGAGAAAAAGCACCTGCTCAGGCGGAGCGAAAGATGTTTCAGGATTCACTGGGCAATGTAGTCGGTGAATTAAGTACCATCGGACACCTGGCAGCCGGTGTACCGGGGAGCGTGGCTGGTATGTGGGAGTTACACCAAAAATATGGCAGCCTTCCGTGGGCAGACCTTGTGCAACCCGCTATCGACCTGGCTTTCGAAGGATTCCTCATCACAGCCAATGAGGCTGAGGCCTTGAATGAGAAACAAGAGGATTTCAGGCAAGCCAACCACTATCGCCCCTGGGTAGTGAGAGAAAACGGCTGGCAAGCCAATGATTATGTGAATCAACCACAGCTGGCTGCCACGCTTTCATTCATCAGAGACTCTGGTAGGGATGGCTTCTATAAAGGAATTGTGGCCCAACAAATTGTGAAGGAAATGCAACGTGGAAACGGGCTGGTTAACCACGAAGACCTGCAAAACTATGAAGCCATCTGGAGAGCCCCTCTGGTAGGCACCTACAGAGGGCACAGAGTCATTAGTATGCCTCCTCCGTCCAGTGGTGGGATAGCGGTATTGCAGATGCTCCAGGGTGCCGAATTACTGAATGTTGGTCAATACGAACACAACTCTACCAATGCCGTACACCTCATGGCCGAAATAGAACGACGGGTATTTGCTGACCGCTCCAAACACCTCGGAGATCCCGATTATTTTGAGGTTCCCGTACAGCAACTCCTTAGCCCGGATTATAATGCATTCAGGTTTGCGGACATTTCCATTGATCAAACGACCCCTTCGGCCGACATACAAGGTGGTGAAGTTCCTTACGAATCTCCTGAGACTACTCACTTTTCCATCGTAGATGCTGATGGGAACGCCATCTCTACCACCACCACCCTCAACCTCAACTACGGATGCAAAGTATGGGTAAAAGGTGCCGGCTTTGTACTCAACAATGAGATGGATGACTTCAGTTCCAAGCCGGGAGTGCCCAATTTCTTTGGACTGATCGGGGCGGAAGCCAACGCCATTGCTCCTGGAAAAAGAATGCTGAGCTCTATGACACCCACCATTGTGGAAAAAGACGGGGCACTCAAAATGGTACTCGGATCGCCGGGAGGAGCCACAATACTCACATCCGTCTTCCAGACCGTGCTCAACGTGATCGACTATGAGATGACCATGCAGGAGGCGGTATCAGCCAAAAAAGTTCATCACCAGTGGCTCCCAGACCAGATCAAAGCCGAGACAGATGCCATCAGCCTGAAAACCATTGAAGAGCTGGAACAACTTGGCCATTCCTTTGAGTTTGTGGACAAAATTGGTCGTAACGACTGCATTCTTGTGCGCGAAGATGGCCGACTGGAAGGAGGAGCTGACCCCCGTGGGGACGATAAGGCCGCAGGCTTCTAGTCTCTCACCACCTCAAACTCCACGCGCCGGTTCAGCTTTCTGGAAGCCTCGTCCGCGTTGCTGGCAACCGGCTGAGAGCCTCCATAGCCCTCACCACTTATCCGCCCGGCGGCAATTCCTCTGGATACCAGATACTCCCTCACCGCAATCACCCGCTCTTTAGACAGGTACACATTGAGCTGTTCGTTGCCCACATTGTCGGTGTGACCTTTAAGGAAAATCTTAACCTCAGGGTTTTCATTCATCATTTCCACGACCAGATCCAGTTCTTCTTCAGACCCTTCCACAAAGTTGGCCGTACCCCTGTAGAAAAGTACATGCTCCAGGGTGATGGTATTTCCCGTAGACAAGGGATCCAACAACACCTTCGCCGACACCCCCGAAGCAAAATCATCCCTGGATAGAATTCTCTTGGAGGATAAATAGCCATCCGCTTTAAATTCAAAATTCAAAGGTTGACCCAGGTCAGGAATCTGTATCTCGCCCTTGTCATTTGTGGAATAGAGGCTGGTATCTCCCTCTAGCACCACCTGCCCTGTACCTTGAATAGGCGCTTCCGAAATCTTATCGAGCAGGTACACCGTCAGAAAAACTTCGGCCTCTGCGGTGGCCACCATGCTCACCACGGTATCATTCCTCACTTCTGCCACTATATCCGATGTAATCCTGATCCGCTTGATATCTCCATAGCCATCACTATTCTGGGTAGAGACAAAATAAGCGTAATCTGAATCGGAGGAGAAAGCAAAGGAAGTTTCAGCTCCCGGGGTATTCACCGCACTGCCCAGGTTCACAGGTGAGGACCAATTCTGCCAGGTATCATCCAGTCTCAGGGACTGAAAAATATCAAAACTACCCTGACCGCCAAGTCCATTCGATGCAAAGTAAAGTGTCTTATTATCCTCAGCGAGGAATGGCGTCAGCTCCTGCAACGCAGTATTCACCATGTTTCCGAGATTTTTGGGTGCGGACCATGAACCATCTGGCTGAAGCCTGCACACAAACAAATCATCCACCCCGTAGCCCAGATTGTTTTCCAAACTCAGCAGCAGATACCTGCCATCAGCAGAAATGGTACCGGTCTGAATAGGTGAGCGATTTTTGAAAAATGGTATGTCTACCTGAAACACTTCTCCCCCATCCAGTGGCTTGGCAAATACTCCACCGTAGTGCATTCCCACAGAGAACCTCACCTTGTGAAAGAGAAAATAACGTCCATCAGGTGTCAATCCCGCCGGAGCTGTGAATTGATCGTCGTTCAGTGACATATTGGATGCCGTCGCCCAGGCACTATCGTAGGCACTCACCCATATGTCGCCTTTATCCTTTGATCCACCCTTGTTGCCCACAAAATTGGCCCGCGAGAAGTATAATTGGCTATTGTCAAAATCCAAGAAAATGTAATTCTCACTACTCGGGGTATTCAAAGGCTTTAAGGATTCAGGACTCCCAAAAAATTGCACCTGAGCACCGCAGAAAAAAGAAACAACAAGCAAAAAGGTGAAAACAATGTTTCTGATCATTATATAAATATTCAATGATTTATTGTGAAGATTTTTATTTGGTACAAATCTTATATATTTTTGAACAATACAAAGAGGCTCCAATCTCAGCTGTAAAGTTAAACAAGTGTATGAAAGCATCCGGAATCCCTGTCCTTAGGTCAGGGATTTCTTTTTTTTTACACTTACAAAAGGATGGTCCCTGATATAAAACCGCCACGGAAGTAGCGCATCCTCGCCCGCATAGTCCACCCCCACCCTCGTGGTTGCTTCTATTTCCAACTCCGCTGGTGCTTCAATATTGCGAGCCAGCCACAATGTATCTCCACATAGATCCAACGCATTGTGTTTTTTATGAATACCCAGAGCCTTACTTAACGTGCCTGGCCCAGCCGTAAGTTTGCTAAACGGCACCTTACTTCCACGCCGAATGTGCATGGTTTCGGTACCCCACACTGGCTCCAGGGCACGTATCAACACCGCATCGGCCAATCCTTCCTCATTTGATACCACATTAAACAAATGATGAATTCCATAGCACAAATAAACATAGGCTACCCCGCCCTTTTCGAACATCACCCTAGTGCGCTCAGTTCTGCCTGCATAAGCATGACATGCCCGATCATTTCTACCACAATAGGCCTCCGTTTCGACAATTTTGCCCGCTGTGATAATTCCATCTATGTTTGTGAAAACATACTTACCCAATAACTCTTTAGCTACATGTACTACATCTGAATGATTATAGAACGATTGCGGCAGTTTTTCGTAAGATGAAAGATCAAACATATCTTAAACACAAATTTCTTGAATATGATGAGTAAAATCACAAAACTAACCTTATTAGCTTTTTTATGCGCGTATGGCACTGCCATGGCACAAATCAACACTCCGCAGGCAAGTCCGGCAGGCTCTGTTTCCAGCGTGGTAGGCCTCACTGAGGTGAGCATCGACTACTTCCGTCCAAAAGTAAAGGACAGAAAAATATTTGGAGAAGGTAGCGAGTTTCTGCAGCCTTACGGACAACTCTGGAGAACTGGCGCCAACTCAGGATCCAAACTCACTCTGAGCACTGAAGCCACAATAGCCGGAACAAAAGTACCAGCAGGTGAGTACCTCATCTTCACCATCCCAGGCAAAGACGAATGGTCTTTCATGCTTTACAGCGACCTGAGCCTCGGGGGAAACGTGAATGGATACGACGCTAAGAACGAAGTGGTAAAAGCCACTGTGAAGGCAGAGAAACTATCTTCACCAGTGGAAGCGTTGACCTTCAACATCTCAGACATCAGTGAGGACAATACCAAAGCTAACATTGAACTTACCTGGAGTGATGTATCTGTAAAAGTACCTCTGGAGGTATCTTTTGTAGAGCAGGTAATGGCTGACATTGAAGCTAAGACCAAGGTAAATCCTTCTAACTATGTGCAGGCAGCAGGTTTCTACCTGTCTCAAAACAAAAACTTGCCACAGGCTTTGGAGTGGATGAATACCTACCTGGCGATTGGAGACAATGGTCAGCAGTTTTGGCATGTACACACCAAGGCACGTATTCTGGCAGCTATGGGCAACAAAAAAGAAGCCATTTCCACTGCTCAGAAGTCACTTGATATTGCCAAAGCCAGCCCTAATGGTGATTTTGGATATGTAAAAAGAAACCAGGATTTTATTGCTTCTTTGAAGTAATAACAATCTCTCTTACTACGAACGAGGCCCCGTGGATGAATTCCACGGGGCCTCGTTTTTTTTATCCCTGGAGTGAGACTATACGGGATCAAGCAATATTAGTGTGGGGTAACTCTATATGTTATATTTTGTAAAGCCCAATTAACGGACTGTGAATTTCGAAAGGTAGGAACGTTCAGGAGGGCGGGGCATCCAAGCCTTGCCCGGCCGGGACAAGTGTGAATCATTTTGACTCCAATAAAATTCCTAAAAAAAGGCTGAAACACGATGAGTCAAAATGATTTTTTGCGTTGGTGTCCTTTCTTTTGCTTCGTTTTCTTTGGGCAAGCAAAGAAAATGAAGGGTAAATAGCCAATGAGAAGGATTGAGTCTATGAGATGTCAGATCACGTATCACTAGCCATCTTTAATGCAATCTCGCCACAGGAATTCCGCTTGTTCCACTATACCTTCCTTTGAATGGTCTGAAAGAGCACACCCAACCCAATCGTAAGAAAACACCCGATGGCATTGTACCAGAGATAGCCCAACGTGAAAACCCCGTAGATGGTCAGGAAATGAAACACAATCACGCTGGTTTGTGCAATGATGGCCGCCCAAAAAACGGCGTTTCCTTTCACATATTTTAAGAAAAAGGCTGTCAGGAAAATACCCAGAATGGTTCCATAAAATATGGATCCGACTATATTGACTGCCTCGAGTAAATTCTCTGAATTCTTAGCCAGTACTGCAAAGGAAATAGCCACAATACCCCACACCAATGTCAGGGCTTTGGATATAAACAAATGATACTTATCATCCTTGTTGATCAGACGTTTGTAAAAATCAATGGTAGTGGTGGATGAGAGCGCATTCAGCTCAGACGATGTAGACGACATGGCCGCTGAAAAAATCACAGCAATCAACAAACCAATCAGGCCGTGAGGCAGAAAAGTGAGAATGAAGGTGAGAAAAACGTAATCAGAATCTTTGGTTTCAATTTCAGGATCCATCTTCACCAGCAAATCTTTCACCTGCTGCCTCACGGCTACAGACTCATTGTCTACCTTCTGCAGCTCCTGTGCAATGGCCTCAGACTCGGCATCCGGTGCCTTTGAAAAATCTAAAGCCAGGGCTTTCCGCTCATTCATCAGACCCTCATAGGTACGCTCCAGATCCTGGTATTCCGTTTTATAGGCTGAATCATTCAGACGCTGCACCGAGACCTCCTTGAAATGGACGGGCGGAGCATAAAACAGATAAAACACATAGACCATCACACCCAGGAACAAAATGAAGAACTGCATCGGGATTTTCAGAACAGCATTAAACATCAGGCCCATGCGGCTTTCAGTCACATTGCGCCCTCCCAGGTAGCGCTGTACCTGCGACTGATCCGTACCAAAATAGGACAAAGCCAAAAACAGCCCCCCGGCTAGCCCCGACCAAATGGTATAGCGCTTTTCAAAGTTGAAATCCAGGTCCACGGCATTCAGTTTCTCCAGCTTACCAGCAATACTCACCGCGTCCCCAAACGACACATAATTGGTAATGTAAGAGATGAGAATAAAGAAAGCCACAAACATCCCACCCATGATCACCGCCATCTGATGCTTCTGGGTAATGCTCACAGCCCTCGTTCCGCCGGAGACGGTATAGATGATCACGAGGGTGCCAGTCACCAGTATGGTGGCTGTAAGGTCCCAATCCAGGATGCTGGACAGAATGATTGCCGGAGCATAAATGGTAATCCCTGCTGCCAATCCCCGCTGCACCAGAAAAAGCAATGCCCCTAACATTCTGGTCTTCAGGTCAAACCGGGACTCCAGGTATTCATAGGCCGTGTAAACTTTCAGTCTGTAAAAAATAGGAATAAACACTGCGGAAACTATAATGAGGGCGATAGGTAACCCCAGGTAATTCTGCACAAACCCCATCCCGCTCTCATAGCCCTGCCCGGGTGTGGAAATAAAGGTCACGGCGCTGGCCTGAGTGGCCATCACGGACAGGCCTATGGTACCCCAGCGCATCGACTTATCCCCCAGAAAATAGCCATCAATATTCAGCTGCCCTCTGGTACGCCACACTCCGTAGGCCACGATAAAAATCAACGTACCAAACAGTACAATCAGGTCAAAATAATTCATCGGAAAGATATGCTGAACAGGTATAACAAAAAGATGATCAACACGAGATTGCCTATGACCAGCCAATAAATGGTGCTCCAGCTCTTGAAGTACGGCGGGGTAGCCAGGTCACGGTCATTCTTTGGTTCTTCCATATTTATTTGGGTTTGTCTGCTTTGCCTAGTGACACCATATTGATGAGCAGCCTGTAAGCCCCTGGCACACCAGCCGGGAGTTCTCTGAAAAATGAAATGCCCGTATAGCAGTAATAACCTTTCCCGTAGGGAGCAACTAACAAACTGCCTTGCTTCTCTTCTTCACCAGGGTCATTCATGCCCAAAAGCGGCACAAATTCTTTCGACCACTCCCCGGGGAAATAAAGCCCCCGCTCCTGTACCCATCCATCGAAATCAGATGGACTCAATTTGATCGGAGTATTCAGTACCGGGTGTTTGGGCCTAAGAAACTTCACCGGGGCCTCCTCCACTGTGACACGATCACGGGAGAGCCTCAACGGAAAGGGTGCGATCTCCTCAGTCACCAGCTGATGGCTGGTATTGTACTGAACAATCATATTCCCACCCTTTTTCACATAGTCAAAAAGCTCCTGATTCTTAAAACTCAACCATTGAACGGTGTTAAAAGCCCTTATGCCCAGGATCAAGGCATCATATCGCGCCAGATTCCCGGCACTCACGTCATCCTTATCTAAAATGTCCACCTGATATCCGATCTGCTCCAGACTAAACGGCAACTCGTCACCGGCACCCATGATGTACCCAATGCGTCCGGTCAGCTCACCCACATCCAACTTCACCACCTTCACTTGTGCTTTTGGATAAAGCGTTTGTACGGGAATATGATCATAAGCAATCACCTCTTTACCCAGGTCGTACTTCTTCCCATCCGAAAGCTCCACCACAGCGGATATCTGAGCATTTGATGGTCCTTCAGGTGGGGTGAGTGAGAAATCAAATGATTGTTCACCTCCGGCTTCCTGAATGGCCACCTCGTAAAAATCTGGTGTCGACTTCCAGCCTTGAGGCAAATTTAAAGTGACTCGACCCGATATATCATCTCGACCGGCAATCACCTTTACAGGCATCTTTTTTGACTTGTTTCCTGCAAAGATTAAGGCTCTGGAGTCCAGATTCACCATCACCGGAGGCCTGATCTCCAGCGGGCTCCGCACCTCTCCTTTCACAGGGTCTGTGGTTTTGAAAATCACCGGCACTTCGTAATCCAGAAACTGACCCTCTGAGCTCAGTGACACGCGTGCCTTCAATGCGGGAGGATTTTGAGGTAAGCCAATCAATCGCTGATCGCTCACCGAATACATACCTTCTGTGGCATCTGTATTCAGCCAGTATGGGTGGGTATATGGAGTGCTTTTTGAAAGGGGAAACTGATAGGAGAACTGATTTTTCTGATTGTTTTCCAAAGCAAGATTATAAATGAAGCGTTCATCATTCTGATCCAGCGTCACCGAGGAAAGGGTCAGGTCGGCATGGCTCCTGTTGATCACCTCCAGGGTGATCCTGATCGAATCTCCCGGCACGTAGAAAGGCTTTTCACTCGTCAGCTCCATGTAAGTACCAGTAATGGCCAAAATGGTCTCCCTCAGCTCAGCCAGTTTAACCTCTTTCCAAAACTGATCAGGCATCTTCAATAGGGCCTTCCTCGCATTAAGCAATTCACCCAAAATATTCGCTGGCTGGGCCGGATCAAAGTTACGTCTGGCCTCCGCCAGATAGTAAGCCACTTCCTCAGAGTCTGCCACCCGTGACCAGCTGGTATTGATGCCTTCAAAAAGTGCCTGTTCTGTTTCAGCCCCACCCCACTGCTCAAAGTATTCAAAATCAGCCCCCCGGCTCCCGGAAGACCCAAAGCCCTGACTCTTGTGCATACTTCGGCTCAGCGCACTGATCTCTGTATAGGACTTGCCCAAATGGGGATTGTATTGCCCCACATCCAGCTTCAGATAACCTTCATCATTAAACACCCGCCCGCTTCTTCGGTAAGCCCAAAGACCGATGTTATAAAAAATCTTTGCAGGCGCCCAGGGAGATACATATTGCAGCTGTTCGGGATACACTGTGGAGTCACCACTCTTCTCAAATGCCTCCATGGCCAATATGGCTGAAGCCGTATGATGACCGTGAGTGACACCCGGCTCCCGACTAAACCTTGTGATGATTACATCTGGCCTGAATTGACGAATGGCCCATACAAAATCAGCCAATACTTTATCCCGATCCCATACCCTGAAGGTCTCATCCGGATCTTTGGAGTATCCAAAATCATTCGCCCGGGAGAAAAACTGCTCCCCGCCATCCACAGACCGGGCGGCCAGCAGCTCCTGGGTGCGGATCACCCCCAAACTTTCCCTGATTTCGGGACCAATCAGATTCTGACCTCCATCGCCTCTCGTAGCGGCTACATACCCCGTCCGGAAGTGTGCTCCGTTGGCGAAGTATGCTATTAACTGAGTGTTTTCATCATCTGGATGTGCGGCCATGTAAAGCACAGACCCCAGTGTGTTCAGCTTTTCCAGCCGCTGAATAATAGCGCCGGAAGAGTAATCTGCCTGCCCCTGACCGAACAGGATGGTGGTGAAAAATAGGGTGAGAAAGGTTGACGAAATTCTAATGATCATATAATGACAATTGTTTGAGTAGTACGTGTAGTAAAAATCAAAGTTGGATAAACGTGTCTGGCGGCATGCCAAACGGATAACTGGTGGCTTACCAGATCAATTCCGCTAAAATACATTCATCCACGTTCTCTCCTGATTGTATCCCAGAAAAGCACCTGCAATTTCCAGTGGTGAATCAATATTATTGTGATAGAGCTGTCCGGTACCTAGCCCCTGATAGCCCGTCGAAGGAAACCTACCCGCGAACTGCGCGATGGCGTTCAAAGAGATATTGCTCTCCAATGCCGAGGTGAGCCACCAACCAATCCCTTGCTGCTCTGCGAGGGATATCCACTCAAGGGTAGCTCCAAATCCGCCCAGCAAAGTGGGCTTCAGTATGATGTATTGAGGGCTGATGAACTTCAAGAGCTCCTGTTTTTGAGAAAATTCATTCACCCCGATCAGTTCTTCGTCCAGGGCAATGGGTACGGGTGAGCGCTTACACAATAGCTGCATGGCCTCATGCTGACCAGCCATAATGGGCTGCTCAATAGAATGAATACCCAACTCCTCCAACTGGCTGAGCCTTGAGAAAACCTCATCCGTAGCAAAGGCTCCATTGGCATCCACCCTGATGATCAAATCCGGATCGTGGGCCCTCAGAAGTCTCAGCAGCGAAAGCTCCTGCTCAAAGTCTATCGCCCCAATTTTCATTTTGATGCATTTGAACCCTGAGGATAATTTACCAGCTATCTGCTCCCGCATGGCATCCTCTGCACCCATCCAGATGAGTCCATTGATGGGAATGGCGCTGATCCCTCTATAGAAATCATTATTGAAAATCAATCGCCTGCCGCCGTTGATCAAATCCAAAAAAGCAGTCTCCAAAGCCATCCTCAGGCTGGGAAGCGCGGGCTGCACCAGGCGCGAAACCAAACCAAAAACCTCCTCCTCAAAGTCCGGCATTGGTATGGATTTTAGTTTGGGACTGAGCGCAGCCAGCGCTTCTCTCACATCCTCTACCTTTTCAGGACTCAGGTTGTACAGCGGTGCGGCTTCCCCCAAACCATATACTTCCGGATGCTCCGAATCATAAATTTTGAGGAGCACGATCGGGTGATCTTTCAAAATCCCCCTACTTGTGCCGGCTTCAAATTTAAAATCCAACGTGTAGTCCCTATATTCGAGCTTCAACATACGATTAGAATCAAAATGCCTTCAGAAAGTTTAGACCTGAACAGTTTCCTTTACGAACTTCCGGAAAAGCACATTGCTAAATTTCCGCTGGAAAACCGGTCAGACGCTAAACTTCTGGTTTATCAAAAAGGGGAAATTACACACCAAATTTTTAATAAGACCCCACAACTTCTACCAAAAGGTAGTTTTTTGGTCTTTAATGATACCAAAGTGATCCCCGCAAGGCTCATTCTCCACAAAGAGACTGGTGCCAGAATAGAAATTTTCCTGCTGGATCCCGTGAGCCCGTCCAATGTCTACGAAGCAGCCATGACCAGTAAAACCTCCTGCACCTGGCATGTGATGATCGGCAATGCCAAAAAATGGAAGCGTGATCAAAAACTGACGCTATCCATCGATAATCATGTACTCACAGCCGAGCGCCTCAGCGAAGATCAGGTGGCTTTTCACTGGACCAGTGGAGATACGTTTTCGGATATCCTCACCAAAATAGGGGAAATACCACTCCCGCCCTACCTGGGCCGATCGGCCACCAAGGAGGACGTACCCCGGTACCAAACGGTCTACTCGAAAGCAGAGGGTGCAGTGGCTGCTCCCACTGCGGGACTCCATTTCACAGACGAAATCCTTGCGGAGCTCAAAGCCAGAGGCATTCAGACTGATTACCTCACCCTCCACGTTTCGGCAGGTACTTTTCAACCCATCAAAGCTAAAAGTGTGGAAGAGCACCCCATGCACCGCGAACAGGTGCTGATCACGAAGCAAAATGTTCAAAATCTGCTGGATAATGATCTGATCATATCCGTGGGCACCACCAGCATGCGCACGCTCGAGAGTCTTTTTTGGTACGGACAAATACTCTCAGTAGATCCTGAGGCGGCATTTCACATCACCAAAGAAACAGCCTATTCCTTTGACCATGTCATCTCCAGGAAAGAAAGCCTGGAGCATGTGCTGGCGATGATGGATGCTTCTAACACCGAGGTACTGGTGGGACATACCGAGATATTTATCTACCCGGGTTACGAATTCAGAATTTGCAAAGGGCTCATCACCAATTTTCACCTTCCGGGGTCTACCCTGATACTGCTGGTGGCAGCTTTTGTGGGGGAAGATTGGAAAACAATCTATCAGGAGGCCCTCTCCAACGAATATCGTTTTTTAAGTTATGGAGACAGTTCCTTACTTCTGCCTTAAAAGATTACTTTTAAATCATGGAAAAGACTTTCAATGAAATATGGGCCGACCTGGTGATCGCCATCAAAAGGCTCGTTGACATTTTCGGAACTTCACTTTTCAAACTGGGAGATAACGACATCAGCCTGGCCACCATCCTGTACATCATCTTCTCCTTTATCGTGCTTACTTTCTTCGCTCGATACATTAAAAAGTTATTGATTGAAAAAATTCTGACCCGTACTCAGCTAGACACGGGTGTGCAGGCTTCTGTGGGCACAGTCACCAAATTCGCCATCATTCTGGTTGGCACAGTGGTCATTATCCAATCTGCGGGCATCGACCTTACAGTGCTTACACTCATCGCCGGAGCACTCGGTGTGGGCATTGGATTTGGACTTCAAAACATCACTGACAACTTTATCTCTGGTATCATCATTTTGTTTGAAAAGCCGATCAAAGTGGGAGATCGCATAGACGTGGGAGATGTACAGGGCAATGTTATCAGTATTTCGTTCAGAGCCACACAGGTGCTCACCAATGATAACATCTCCGTGATTGTACCTAACTCGGAGTTTATCTCCAGCCGGGTGATCAACTGGAGTCACAACGATCGGAATATTCGTTTCAAAATACCCGTGGGGGTGAGCTACAATGAAGATCCTGAAAAGATTAAGAAAATCCTGCTTGAAGTGGCTGATGCAAATCCTCATGTGCTCAAAACACCGGAAACCACGGTGCTTTTTGATGCCTACGGAGACAGCTCCCTCAACTTCTACCTGGCTGTTTGGACTGCTACGCACACGGATCGCCCCAGTGTGTTAAAAAGTGAATTGTACTTCGAGATTTTCAGGAGATTCAAGGAGGAAAACATAGAAATCCCTTTCCCTCAGCGCGACATCCACATCAAAACACAACCGATGGTGATCGAGACTTCTAAAATTTCTGATTAACCAACAGTGTGAGAATATTCCGCTGTACATAAGCCGAACCGGATGGAGCCTGCTGGTACCAGTTGATGTAGCCGAGCGACACATCGGTCTGCTTGCCCACACCTACCTTCAGCAATCCTGAAATTCGGTTTTGATCAAAAATATTGTCAATCTTATCGGTACCAAACTGCACGAGTAGCTCATCATACACAGCCAGGTGTACAGGTATGCTGGCATCTGCTGGGGTCAATCGGTATTCTATCTGAGCTTTCATTCGAAACCTGAAATGAAAAAAGTAACCATCCTGTATCACCGGCGCACCAGATACCGGATCCACACCCACGTTCTTGCGAATGCGCTCTTCCATTAAATACCGGGAGCTAAGTGTGAACCGCTCAGACAGCCTGGAGGAATGGGTAAGGTACTCATATGGTCGCCACTCACCCTGAGTGACCTCAAACTCCGAGTCAGGATCAGACGGCAGCAGAATGGTCCATCGGGTGAAGCCCACACCTGCCATCCAGCCATTTTTCAGTTTCCGGTCGGCATCCAACGTGAACAACCACATATGTTGCCTGTTGCCTTCAAAGTATCTGCGATCCTCGATACTTGGTTTTAGACGCCATTGCTCCGAAAGCGGGATAACAGCCTGGTATTTCACCCAATACAAATTTTGATGATCTACGGTGCGCTGGGCGGATACTTGAAGTACACTCAACAGGATAAAAACTGTAAAGAACAGGCAATTTTTCATATTCGGATTATGCAATTAATTTGGGTCTGCAAATGTAGATGATTGATTCGCAATAACTAAAAAAAGACCCGCCATCTAAATAAGCGGGTCCCCCTCTTCATACTACATCGCTTAACCGATGTTTGAATTTTAAATCTATATTATTTGGCTCTCTGAGCTCCAAAATTGTAAGCCAGACCCACGCCAAACACACTTTTGAACTGTACCCGGGCTTCTTCACCTTCATCTGTCTGGGTTTTGATGTCTTTATCGTATATCAGGTGGGTAAACAGGTTGGCAGAAAGCACTTTGTTCACTTTCATCACCACGGTGGTCTGCCAGTTCACATCGATCGTTCCGAAATCTTTTATGTAGTTTGAAAACAGCTCCAATCTGGTCTCAACATTCACATTTTTCAACACCTCATCCTTATACTTGATCCTCAAAAAAGATCCAAGCTCAGCCCTCGACTTGCTACCCGGATCCACACCATAGGCACCTTTGTCTGCCAGTGTCTGGTCGTTCACAAAGGTGAACTTCCCGGTGAGGGGAATGTAATTGAAAGACAACTTAGGATTAGGCTTATAGTCGATTCCAAGACCCATGGTCAGGTAGCCAGGCGCCATAAACTTAGAAATCAAACTGTCCCTTCCATCTTCTGTTTGGGTAAATCCTTCATCAAACTGAGTTCTAAAATCCAGCAAGCCACTAAAAAACCAATTGGCATTGCCTTCCTTGATTCGGTATCCGTATTTGGTCACAAAGTTGATTTTGTCATCAGACTTCTGAAAGCCCTGATTGTTCTGATTGATCATGCCGTAGCCCAGGTCCAATGAATTCTCCCAGGTACTTCTGGCTTTCTTATAATCAGCAAAGAGTCCTGTGGCTCCATTGATGGCAACGTTTTCGGTACCACCAGCTGACCAGCTGTCGCTCAGTGAAACCTGTGAAAAGGTGGCTGCTACAAAGCCACCTGAGACCCAATAGGTAGTGTCTTTTACCTGTCCAAAAAGCAGCGAAGAGCATAATATCATGCCCACAGAAAGTAAAATTTTAAAATTCATACGTTTAAAAGAAATTGTAAGACGATTATTACATGTGGAAACTATTCACAAAATTTAAGCGGTGATATAGCTTGTATATTCTGTTACTTAATGGTTACAAAACAAATGAAAATTTACTTCCTGCCCGAATTTTATAGTTTAATCCTCCCAAAAACACGTTCAATTTCCCTGTTTGCACTTTTACTGGCAAGTCTCGTTGCTTGTGATACCACCAAAAAACAAACCGAAACCCCCGCTGAGGTGACGGAATATAAGCCCATCAGCTACGACTTTGAAATGCAGACTGTGCAGAAGAAAAGTGAAAACTGTGCTCCTGAGGCTTGCTCTGAGGTGAGCATCAGTTACCCAGTGTTTGCAGCCGGGCATGACACGCATGCCTCTATCAACTCGCTGCTGACTGAGGAAGTCAACCGCACACTGAGTGACTACATCATGGAAGCAGAGGGTACAGAAGACACCGACGAGTTGTGCAAAATGTTCATTGCCAGCTATCAGGACTTCAAGGAGAATTTCCCGGAGAGCATCACGCCCTGGTACATCCGTCTGGAAGTGGCCGTGGGTAAAACAGATCGCAATTTCATTTCGCTGGTGATCAATCATTCCAGCTACACTGGGGGTGTTCACCCCAATTCGTCCGTTTCCTATCTGAATATTGCTGCCGACGGGGAAAAAATAGAAGAGCTTCGCTACTTTGTCAACAGTACCTCCAAGCTGCAGGATCTGGCCGAAAAGGAATTCAGAAAACAATACAACATCGCCCCTGAAGAGCAATTATCTGACAAGGGCTTCCTGTTCGACGATGATCAATTCAGCCTCAGCGAAGATTTTGGGGTGAGCAAATCAGGGATCGTGTTTTATTACAATGCGGACGAAATCTCCTCCAATGCGCAAAGTCCCATCATCCTCACCATTCCGTTCAAAGACCTGACCGGACTGTACAAACACAAAATGCCTTAATCGTAGGTATTTACCTTGGCGTCCTCCTCTTTGATGACACGGCGCAGAATCTTACCAACGTTGGATTTTGGAAGCTCTGAGGTGAAAGACACGTGCTTGGGACACTTATAGCCTGTGAGGTTTTCCTTACAAAACGCTTTGATTTCTTCTTCGGTAAGACTGCCATCTTTCTTTACGATCACGGCCTTTACAGCCTCCGTAGATTTGGCATCCGGCACGCCGATCACCCCTACTTCCAGCACCTTCGGATGTGAAGCGATGGCGTCCTCTACCTCGTTGGGGAATACATTGAATCCTGATACCAGGATCATTTCCTTCTTTCTGTCTACGATCCGGAAATAACCATCAGGGTCCATGGTGGCAATATCGCCGGTCTTGAAATAGCCGTTGATGAAGCACTTCTCCGTTTCCTCTGGTTTGTTCCAATACCCCAAAAACACCTGTGGGCCTTTGGTACACAGTTCGCCCTTTTCTCCCGGTCCTACCTCTTTGCCTTCTTCGTCCAGCAGCAGCACATCCGTTTCTGGCAGCGGCAGCCCGATGGTGCCTACCCGGTTGCCCTCTCCCATTGGGTTGATGCACAGTCCCGGTGATGTCTCGGTGAGTCCATACGCCTCGGCTATTTTCTTGCCGGTGGTTTGCTCCCACTTGTCAAAAACCGCCCGCTGCAGGGCCATGCCTCCGGCCAGGGCCACTTTGATGGTGCTATGGTCCAGCTCGCTGAATCCCGGAGTGTTCAGAAGTCCGTTGAAAAGGGTATTCACGCCTGTAATGAGGCTAAACGGATGCTTTTTCAGCTCCTTCACAAATCCCTTCATATCCCGTGGATTCGTGATCAAGATATTCTTAGCCCCCAGCTTTGCCGGCAGCAGTGCATGGGCATTGAGTGCGAAAATATGGTAAAGCGGAAGTGCCGCTATGAAAATTTCTTCACCTTCCACCAGGTTGGTTTCGGCCAGCCACGCCTCGATCTGTTGCAGGTTGGCAATCAGATTTCTATGAGTCAGCATGGCACCCTTGGATACTCCGGTGGTACCACCAGTATACTGCAGAAACGCAAGGTCTTCAGGATTGATTTTTGGAGCCACAAACGAATGAGCACTCCCTTGTTTGAGGGCTTCATTGAAAGTGACTGCAGTGGGTAGCTGGTAGGCAGGCACCATCTTTTTGATCCGCTTCACCACAAAGTTGATCAGTGCACCTTTCAGACCACCCAATAAATCGCCGAGCTGCGTGACAATGACATGTTCTATTTGGGTGTCCTTCAAAATAGCTTCCAGGTTGTAGGCAAAATTGGCCAGGATCACGATGGCCTTGGCTCCCGAGTCTACAAACTGATGCTTCATCTCTGAAGCGGTATAAAGTGGATTGGTATTCACCACGGTGAGCCCCGCCTTCAGGGCTCCATACATGGCTATGGGGTTTTGCAGCACATTGGGCAACTGAATGGCGATCTTGTCCCCAGGCTGTAGTTTCAGCACATTCTGAAGGTAGGAGGCAAACTGGTCACTGAGCACACCCAGCTCCTCAAAAGTGATCTGTTTACCCATATTCTCATAGGCAGGCTTGCTTCCGTACTTACTTCTCGATTCGACAAAAAGCTCCGGTAGAGAGCTGTATTTATCCGCATCTATGGTTTGGGGAACTCCTTTGGGGTAACTAGATAACCAGGGTTTGTCGCTCATTTTTTGATAAATTTTGATTGATTAATCAAATCATTTTGGCTAAAGATAATTAGTGTATCCCAATCCGGAAATAAATTGTAATTATTAAAAAACAGAATGCGGGCATTGGTCGCTCCCCCAATCCCGGGATAACCTGATGAAAAGGCGGGAATCTAAAAACGTAATGGGGGGATGCTATCAACAGATCGAACCCTCATCTAGGCAGTGATTAGCTTTTTCCGGCATTTGATCATATAAAACGGATAATTTTCATTCACCTCAGAAATCTCAAACAATCCCGATGCACCAAATTCCTCCTCTACAGTCTCTTCATTGTAGAAGAACATTTTCACTCCTCCGAACATTTCAAACCGGTCCTTGCCTATGCGGGTCCCTTGGCCATAGGTCTGTGCTTCTCGCGTGATGACCGTAAACACCATCACACCATGGTCTGAGAGTTGGTCATAGCAATCCCGGATTAGTTTGAGCCTTTCATGCTGATCCAATAGGTGAATTAATGCGTAACAAAAAATTCCATCATACAAGTGGTCATCGAAAGGCATATCTGTGACCGAACCATGAAAGATTATCAGGTCATTCCCGAAGTGGCTTTTAGCCATATCAATCGCGGTTTGGGAAATTTCAATCCCTGTCACAGACATGCCATTCTGCATGAAAATTTTGGCATTTCTTCCGTATCCAATCCCTGGAATGAGTACACTTTTCACACCCTGTTCCACAAAGAGATCATTGGTCAAAATGCTGGATTTAGCTGGCTCCAAACCCCACATCTCGCGCTTGTCTTTAAAGGACTCTTCCCAAAACTCAGCCATTTACCTTCAGATTAAACACAAACTTTGTCCTTTAGGACTTCACAGTTAAATCCTAATTGTGCGAGTGTGGTGGTCACTTCGACCGGGTGTAGGAGATCACCTGCTCCCCTCAAAATGGTATGCCCACAAGGGTAAGGCTTAGTTGTTTCATTCAGGTCCACATGAAATCTCCATTGGGGAAAATGATTATTCAGGTGCCCAATAACCTGCTCCGATTGTTTGCTGGTTTGGATGTCGGTAATAAAGACGTGTATCATATGCTGCCTGGGTAACGATGAGGTAGCAATTTTGCGTATTTGCAACAATATTGCAAGTAATAACAGCAATTTTAGCGCAAACCCTTCAACTCAAAGATATTGTTGCAAATGCTCTTTAAAGTAATCAGCACTGTCAGCTACGCTTTTCATGGGGCTGTGCGCGTAGTTTCCGCCCTGCTCCAGGAAGTAGAACTCCAGTCCGGATTCGACAGGGTCCGGGAGGATCTCCACATAGTCGATGGCACCATTGCCGAGCTCGGTGTAATCCCTGGTCACTTTATCCATGTCCTTGATGTGCCACATGACATACCGCCCCGGCTGCTGACTCACTAACTCCCTGGGCGTATAAGGCGAAGAGTGCATGACCCAATACATATCCATCTGCAGTTTCACCAGTGAAGGATCGGTTTCCTTCAAAATGATATCAAAGCCATTTTCGCCATGGTGGTCGATGAATTCAAAACCATGATTGTGATAGGCAAAGCCAAGGCCTCCGCTGGTTACCTGCTCCCCTATCACATTGAGTTTTTCAGACATCAGCTTGTAATGATCCAGGGTCCGCTGCTCTGGTGCTATCCAGGGCCAGGTGATGTATTTCATATCCAGGGCACGAGCACCTTTTATACACTGATCAACAAATCGCTTTAAATCATCTTCGGGCTGATGGAGGTAGGTAGAAAACCCATAATGCCCACTGGAGGCTGTGATCTCCAGGTCATCCAGTATTTTTTTGAACTCAGAGGATTGGTATCCATAAAAAGTGCCTTTTTCACTATCAAACCCAAACGTCTCAAAATCCTCATAACCCATGGCTTTTGCCGCTTTCAAAGTGCCAATGGTATCGCTGGTCATGTCTTTGTGGACGGTGTAGAGCTGGAGCCCCATCTTGTATTGAGGGCCCTTATGGCTGGAAAAAGCCGAGATGGGTAAAAATGCCGCCGACCCAAGAAGGGCTGTTTTCTCTATAAAATCTCTTCTATTCATCATTTCAAGGTTTGAAAGTGGTGATCATTCGGTTAATCATTCAACAGATATATTACTTGCCTGTCTTGCGATCATCAACCATTGGTTATTTTGATACATCCAAATATCTGTAAAGCGTCTCTTTTCTACAGTTCCGGCCGGGCCGGTTAAACCTGTAGGCATGACCGTTTCCAGCCCCATTACGATTCCGATGTTTTCGATGATCTTAATTTCGTCAATTTTCTGCTCGTAAGATGTGTAGTCAATGTATCCTAGTTTTAAAGCTTCCAGCGCCATGTTTAAGTCCACCACGTTATTGCTCGGTGCATTGACCATCAGGGGCAACATCTGCGTTTGTTATGTGTATTTTTTTTGTCCTGTTACATGAGTATTAAAGTTACTACACCTATAATTATCATTGTAATTAGTGTAATAATGGCAACTGTTACCATTACTTTTCCATCATGGCTAAGTTTTTTATACCAACTAAGGTTTATTTTGATAGGCTTTATTCTTGTTTTAGGAGTTTCGCTTTTGGTTTTTAATTTTATAGGATCAACTGCAAGTAAATGATACTTGTCGGTGTTACCCTTGATTATTTTTTGAGCGTGTTCCCTATCATATGTTCCAACAGGCTCATACTGTTTAGTGGTGTGATTTTTGGACATCAATACAACTGGATCACCCATATCAATAATATTCCAAAGGTGTTTGTTGTCTCGGTATTCGGAATTTGTTTCCCAAACACGCCAACTAATATCTCTAGTTAAATGAGGTACTTGTTTATGTTGAATCTTAGGCATATCACTTTTTACACATAACACTCGTGTATGGCGCTGTGTGCTCACCACTGGCTTAATCGCCGTAAAATAGTGAAATGTGCTGCACCCGGCAAGGGAGTGGGCTCAAAGTATCCGAAACGAACCAGGCGGCCGGATGATTTTAACTCTTTGTACAGGCCTATCGATCCTATTTAGATTTTGGAGGGGTTGGGCAAGAGCCAACCTGTTAGTGGCTGTTTATCTTCTCATAGCAATGTTTTCGTGAACCCATTTGGCTTCTTGCTTCGGAGTTACTTTGTCCACTGTGCTACTTACTCGACTAAATGTTGCGTGGGGGAAATCGTAAGGCTTACTGTCATCAAAAAATGGGCCTACTACACCAAGCATCCAACCATCTTTTGCCGCCCAGTGGGGTTCATCAACTCTGTATTTAAAGACCTCATAATGTACAAAGTTGTTCTGTCCATCAAAGTCAAAAGTTACTCGTTCCATGTGTTCCATTTCATCGGGGCATGCATCGAGTTCAGTTGGAAATTCAAGCCAGTTAGCAAGGTTACTAGCTGCTCCACTAACCAAATTGTTGAATTTTTCTGGAAATAGATTCAGCATGTTGTGTTCTGCTAAAAGTTGGTAGGTTGATTCCCTAGTAATCAGTTTCTCTGCGAATTGCTGAACATCTTCTTGAGTTGGAGTCTCATTGGATTCAAGCTTTTCTACTAAAGGTTTGATTCTTTGGTAACGTTGTTCATTAAGTGCTCTATTTTGCTTGTTAACCTTCATGTTGCGATAGATCACAAAAGCAACAACTATCACGACTAGAGCTCCTATAATTATAAAAGTAATGTTCATAGGTTGGGATTCTTATCAAGTGCAGGCATGGCCACCAACAGCTAAGCACAGTCGGCTTAACCTTTCAAATATCTCAAATGTATCTGTTCTCAATGCCTTTTGCAAACAACTAAGTAAGCCGATTGGGCCTGTTAGCGGTATTCATTTAAATGATATATCACTGCCAATTACTGATTCCCAAAAATCCATGTTATTGAGTTCGAAAGGAACATCATCAAATTCTTCTTCATAAGTCTCGAAGAAGCCTTCAGTTAAGTCTGTTCTTGAAATAAATCTTGATAATTCGTCCAATTTATCGTCTACTCTTTTCATTTTGGGATTATCCCAGTTGATATCAAATTCCTCGTCATAATAACCTCGTGATAAGCCATCATCAAGTGTCGAACGGTTTCCTTGCCAGTTTAACTGAACATCTTTTCCTGTGTAATTCTTAAAAATGATACCAACTATTCTCGACTCGTATTTATTGAGCTCTTTTCGAACTTCTTTTGTTAACTCAATAAATTCTTCATAATCAGTTAGATCCATCTGATCTTTCATGATTACTCTAACTTCGTCTTTATCCTTTGCTTCCTGAAGCGCTTCTATTAATTGAAGATTTTCTTGCTTTTCCTCAATAAGTGATTCGACAGTTGCTTCAAGGGCTTTATTTTCTTTTTGCAATTCCTGAAACTCTGATTTGTCAAATGCTTTGTCAAACGGGTTTTCCTTTAAATGCTTTTTACACTTGATTAAAAACTCTTTCTTTTTTGCAGTCCATCTGTCGCTTTTTATCTCATTGGAAGGAATTTTAAATTCCTCTTGGATGATGTCTTTAATCCTGTCAAGACTTGACTCATCAAAAAGCTTTTCAATTTGCTTTGGCTCTTGAATTACGCCAACAGTTTTGAAATTTATCGGTTCTATTATTAATGGTAAAACTCTAGAGGAAAGCACCCAAGCTGCTCCCATTTCATTTTGGCAAACCTCGCTTTCCTTATAATTTGGAGAAATAATAAGAAATGTCACTTTCGATGAAATAAGGTTTGATCGTATTTCTGACCTCCAATCTTCGCCTGAAGTGATTTTCGCTCCATCAGTTGATGTACAGAATATGTTCGTTATTTTGATTCCCAAAACCCCGATAAGAATATCATCTATAAAGGAATTGACAATGAATTTGTCTCCCGAAGAATGACTGATAAAGACTTCTCGTCCGCTTATTTTTTCAGTTGTAAGGTCAGATTGAGAGTCCCACATTTTAAAGACTCTGTCGACAGCCATTTTTAATCCAGCCATACTCTCAAAGTGAACCCAATCTTTTTGGATCGGTTTTCGATCTATTTCCAGAGGTTCAAGATTTCCGTATAAGTCAGAATCCAGTTTTTTTAGTTCGGGCAGTAGTTCGTTATACTCTCCAAATAGGTGTTGGACTTCATTGGGATAAAATATTTGAGTGGTTTTTTGCTTGGTTACGAAATCAGCGTTTTCTATTTCAAACGAATTTTCAAGTGCTGCTTTAATTCCCGCTAGTTTAGAAAACAGTTTGTCTGATTTTGCCATAAGTTGAGATTAAGAATGGAGACGATTACCGCTAACAACCGACCAACAACCACCAATGGCTATTACTCGCTTGTAACGCTACCAAATGTAGTAGATTTCCAATCTCAAACAAACCATTGTTAGCCATGGGAGGTTGAGAAAGACCAAAACCTTGCGAACTTAACAGATCCTTTTTCTCACGGCTGATTCATGGTGATGTTCGGAAAGAAGTTTGTAAAGTGGCAGTTGGCGCATTCGTGCTAGCGCTTCTTGTTATGCTTATTTATTCAATTTCGTCAGAGTCACCAGATTGTTGTTTGCCATGTTCCGTTTCAGTTCGCACACCGTTATCAATAGTAGCCAAAACTGTCGTCACAATGTTGTTAGTTACTTTAATTCCACCATCTTGGTCTATTTTGCGGATTTGGATCATTGAAGCCTCAATTGTAAAGGCGTTGGAAAAATGAATGTTACCCTTGAGTACATCTGATTTAAATATGGAATCCTGCATTTCAAAGGTTATGATTTCTTTTTCATAAAAGCCTTTCCACCTAAACTTGCCGGATTTCAATGCAGGAGAAATAACATCAATTGTGGCCATTGGAACTTCTAAATCAGGAAGTTCATCCGACTTAAGAATGAAACTGGGAAACTTGGTTCGTTCTACAACTCGCTCTGACCCGACGGAACTACTTTCACTAAAACGTTGTACTGATATTGACTCTACTTTCCGATAACTGTTGATCTTTTTATAGTAATTCGACTTCCTCCAAGCTATCTTATAGTTGCTCTGTAAATGTTCAACAACATCAGTAACCTTCAGTTCATCCAAATCTTCTTCCTTTAAGAATTCGAGTTCGAGCTTTTGAAGCTGCTTTTTCTTGATTTCGTTATCTAGCTTCAAATTTTCAATTTGGAGCTTTGTTAGTTCTTTATTCTCAACTGGAAACCTTGAAATGAAGATGGTTGAAACACTTACGATCAAGGTTATTTGAACGGCATTGTCACCAAGAAATTTCCATATTTCTTTGAATCCACCTTCTTGAGAAGGTTCGGCTTCAATTCGTACTGTAAATCCAAGCGAAGTTGAAATCTCATTAAAAATGTTGAGAAGTTCTTTTTCACATTCGTTCCTTGTTACAGCATCAATTGAGTGCGAGTTGTCTCGGAAGAAGTAATGGAGTTGGAGTTTATTTGATTGTTCTATCAATTGGCGATGAAATTGAATTGACTATCAATTTATAAATTTTTTTGCGTGAAACGGATTTTTCGACCTCCCAATTAAGCATAACGCTTAACTAAAATGAGTATGCGACCCAGTTGCTAAAAGCTCTAGGTTTTCCTATTTGCATTGTCCTTTCAGATGGCTCAGTTCGGATATTCATTTTAGTGCTTGTTGTGTGTCGTCTTTCAGATAAGCCTTAATCTTTGCTTGCGCCAAATTCATGACAGTACTATTCTGAATAAAGTACTTACAAAAGCCTGATAGTTTACTGTTTGGGTTCATTAGATTTTCTATTTCGTCTAAGGAATTCAGCATATTATTTATTAATCTGTTCTTCTTATTCTTCCTTTTGGCACGGTCATATTCTTCAATTACGGACTCCAATTCTGTTTCGTAATTCACAAGAGAAACTAGAAGTTCAGACCTAGGTTTTGTAAGCCTAAAGTAGTTCAGTTCTAAAGTTTGAATGGTACGCTTTGAAATCGTTTTATCGGGGCTATTACTGTTAGGAATTATCTTGATGTTGTCATAAGCAAAATAATCTTCTGGGTCATGCTCATCAGGTTTAACAATTGGTTTTTTACCGGTATCAAGGCTCAATTTCTTAAGATTGCAACGTTTGCAACTGGGAAGTAGGTTTACCCATTCATATGTTTGTTTTGGATAGGTTGTTTTTGGTAAATAATGTTCAACCTCGATGTAGCCAGCCTCATTAGGAAAGACCTCACAAAACGCACATTTAGTATCCTCTTTTGGGATTAGAATTTTTTTAATGTCCTCATGTCGGTATCTTTTAGTTACCTCATGTTTGATTTTATCGGGTAGCTTATTGAAAGAGCCGTGTGTTTGAATCTGGGTTAGAAGTTCGTTTGTCCAATTGTCCTTTTCCCGAATTAAAATATCAGGTGCATTTTTTCTCTTCTGAACCCTGATCATTTGACTTGAAGTTTTAGAGAGGCAAGTTTTATTTCTAGAGAAGTCACAATAGTATCGTTCTTATGGGCAACACGTTTTAGTTTCTTTATTGATTCCCTCAATTCTTCTATATTTCTTTTCTCAATATTCTCTAAAGCGTTCTGTATAAGTTGCGAATATTCTTTATTCTCTAAACTTTTTACACCCATAATGTCTTCTAAAATCTGATCTGTGTTCCATCCAGAATACGTTTTAGGAGAGGGTTTTAAGTTCACGTTTCCGTTATGCTCAGGTATGATAATAAGTTCACGGGCTTGTGCTGAGGCAATTAGATGCGGTGAATGCGTGGTTATTATGAATTGTATCTTGGGAAAGAGATGGTCTAGTGAATTTCGGATTGTTAACTGCCACTCAGGGTGAAGGTGGGCATCCAATTCATCAATTAATACTGTTCCAATTGCATTTTCAACAAGCATGTTGCGACCTTCGTTTGTTCCCTCTATCCAATCAAAGACGCTAAAAATTGTTGACAATATTGCTTGATAGCCAGATGATAATTCTTCTAAATAGCAGACCTTTTCATAAGTACTAAATAAGGGTTCTAAATCTCTTTTTATCTCAACAAATTGAAAATTTGACCCTGTAGGTCCAAGATGTTTTAAGTTTGAAAGTAACCAATTCCAATTCTCTCGTTCGTTTTTAGCCCATGATTTTTCGATTTGAAAGTATCTGTTAATCAACCACTGCTTTACGTTCGGCATGTCCTGACCACCGAGCCTTTTGGAAGAATCGTTCCTGTATTTTATAAGTTGTTTGGCTCGATCTTCTTCAACAGTCATTCCACTAATTTTCACGTATGAAATCTTTCGAAAAGCACTAATAAAAAGCGGAGAAAAACCAATATCATTATTGTCTAATTCGTGCGGCGAAAGAACTATCGTACCTTCTTCCTGAGATGGCTTTTTCCATTCTCTTAGTTGAGCATTTTGATAAACTTCTGGGTTATTAACCCAGTCTTTTCCGTATCCCAAACGGTATTTATTATTTCTATTTCCAAAGTCGACCCAAACTTCTGCCCCTTCTCGATATCTGAATTGATTGATTGAAGCGTGCGAAAATGCCAAGGAAATGTATCTGAGAATCGTAGTTTTTCCAGAAGCATTTGGACCTGTGATGAAATTGAATCTGGAATTGAATTCTACATTTAGTTCGTCAAACAGTCCGATATTGGCAGCATGTAGTTTTTTGATATCCATTTTTAGGTTTTTATTCGCTCCCTATGACACACAACAACCGACTAATAACCACCAATGGCTATTACTCGCCTGTCACGCTACCAAATGTAGCAGATTTCCAATCTCAAACAAACCATTGTTAGCCATGCGGGGTTGAGGAAGACCAAAACCCCACCCACTCGGCTAAAAGATGAACAGAAAGCCATAGTTAAATTGCAATTCCATATCATCATATTTAATCAGCGGGTTGTCGAGGTATTTCTTTATTGGCTGATTGATCTGGGTATAGACGGCCACATGTTCGAAGTTAACCCTTGCCCCTATTTGCAAATAGGCGGTTTGATATTGCGTGATATTTGTCAGATAAAAGCCTTCCAATTCAATATCTACATCCTGTATGTTGAATCGCTCCACACTCAATTTTAAATCGAAGTACGTTCTTGCCCCAATGCCGGAGAAATGAAACTTGCCGGCTACCCTGCCTTCCAAATTATTGACCGTAAACAAGCTCGAATGAGCGGTTTTGAAAAGCAACTGGTTATGACCGTACTTTAATTCAACATAAGGCACGAAAATGTCCCTGACAGGTGAACGATCATAGATCCAATACCTCTTAGGATAGAGTTTACTTATTACCCATTTGTGCATGTAATATTTTTGACCTGCAGCACCTATCGTGAGTTTATTGCCCTGGATGTAGTGCAGCCCCCCGGCACCGGAAAAGAAAAATGACTGGTCTCCGAATTTATTGTTGTCAATGGCTATTTGTAGACTGTTTAATTCGGTGAACAGTATATCTCTGGGCTCGGCCGTCTCTCTATTTAAGGCAGAGTACTCTGTGCTTTCAAGGATAATCCTGAAATTATATAGGGTGTGTTTTTTTAGCAGGTGGGCTGACAGGTGCAATGAGTGTGTTTCGCCAAGATCATCTCCGGTGTGAAGCCAATTCGAAATTTCTCCGGCATTGTCATTCTTAACTCTTACTTCGAAGTGATTGTCTGTGATCTGTCCGAATGCCTCTGAAATAATCAATAAGCACAGTATGAGTGAAATACCAAATGGTCTGATTTTTTGCATTCTGTACCCAAATATTATGTCACAATCAGCCAAAATGTGTTTTTCCGAGTTTGACAAGATTCGATAAAACTAATGAATGTGCTGCGCCCGGCAAGGGAGTGAGCTCAAAGTATCCAAGTGGCTTTGTGTTCATAAGATAAAAACCACGAATTGAGGCTGGTAAAGCAGAGAGATTTCCTCAGCGGCAGATTCACCTGCAACGCTACCAAATCCAGCCAATTTGAAATCCCAAATAAAGCATTCTTGGCTATAGGGGTGCCCTCAAGCCGGGCAGGCTGTCACTTTTCCTTGATGAAAAGTAACCAAAAATCATGACAGAATGATCACTTCCGACCCTATCCGATCATGATCGGGGCCCTCGCACGCCCGGAATTCTGTCGGGCCGTCCCGCCTGGCAGTTGAGGTTTGGGTTGAAATGACCGATCATGTTTTAGGTTTTGGAAGGGTTGTGCAAGAGTACGTTTATTGGGCTGTCGTCACTTTTTCTATTGTTTCGAATTCTTCCGTTTTAGTTCCAATTGCCTCTTCTATGTCATAGTCGTCTTGAAGACCTAACCAGAATTTAGGAGTTGTTCCAAAATACTTGCTTAACCGTAGAGCTGTATCTGCCGTTACTCTTCGATTCTTTTTAAGAATTTCGCTCACTCGCGTTTGTGGAATATGTAAATCTTTAGATAATCGATCGGCAGAAATCGCCATCGGCTTTAAAAATTCTTCTAATAAAACCTCTCCAGGATGTACGTTCGGTAGCTTCTCCATACGCTTTAAAATTTTTCAGTGATAATCAATAATTTCAACTTCGTTAACCCCTGGCTGTCAACCGTTCACTACCAAATCTTAGCAGATTTTCTATCCTGATCAAACCATTGCCGGCTATAGGGGTGCCCTCAAGCCGGGCAGGCTGTTACTTTTCCTTGATGAAAAGTAACCAAAAATCATGACAGAATGATCACTTCCTACCCTATCCGATCATGATCGGGGCCCTCGCACGCCCGGAATTCTGTCGGGCCGTCCCGCCTGGGAGTTGAGGTTTGGGTTGAAATGACCGATCATGTTTTAGGTTTTGGAAGGGTTGTTCAATTGCTACGTTTGTTGTAAGCTTTTAACTCGTTCGAACTACCACAGTTCTGGCGATTAAGTCATGCACTGCTCTTGACTTGTCGTTGAAAAGCATCGAAAAGATCTCCAAAATTGTCCATAGAAGATTTAGTAAGCCTATGAAAAACATTGGGGCAAGAGTTACAAAGTCGGCGTGTAGTTCATAACCTTCATTCCCATAGAATATGATAAACGAGTAAGCATAAAGTAATATCATTAGAGCAACAGGCACACTATCTCTTATGAATGCTTGGTTGAGGTCGATTTCGTCCTCGTTATCAAAATCCACCACTTTCACACCCATTGCCATTTTTCCGAGAGTTTGTCCATAATGGCCATGAAGAAATATTGAATAGATATATGGTGCAAAGCTGTTTAGCAAGTTACCAATGATAACAATTACTCCAATGTTAGAACCGGTTATATAACTCAGTAGAAATCCAATCGGCCACATCACAAAACCGTCAATGATAGCAGCAAAAAATCTAAGCCAAAAGGTTTGATATCGTTGACCCGATAATTTACTGGCCTTTTTGCGTTCTTGTTCCTCAGCTAGTTGGTTAGCATGGTTTCTTTGTTCATCCGTTGCTTCGTTTCGTCGTTCTAGTTCCCAAATTGCCGCGAGTTTGGCTTCCTTTTCATAACCTCCTTCGTTAATGACTTTGAGTAGTTCGTCAGTTGATTTCTTCTCAAACTTGTCGGAGAAGATGTTCCGTTTGTCCATTGGCTGTAATTGATTCTTACCCAGATATGGCGCTGTGGCCTCTGAGCTTAATTAATTGCGATAAAAGTAGCTTATCTGTCGGTGTTCACAAAGTATCAGATATGCACTGCGCCATGCAGGTAAAAAACTCCCACGAGCAGAAGAGGGTAGAAAGCACATCAGATTCTTGGCGGCATATAAGCGGGATGTTTAGCAGGCTCTTGGCAGATACCAAGTAAGGCCATGCGCCATCATCGTTTGTTAGCCTCCTGTTTCCTGCCATTCCTTTTGATACTTCTTCAGTGTTGCAATCCCTTGTTCCGCAAAATCGGATAATTCCGGCAGTCTTGTTATCAGTGGGTTGTTAGCGTGATAAAGCTGAAACGGTGATTTACCGTTCATGGGATATCTAGGTGTTGAGCTGTGTTCGTTCATAATAATTGCTAGGAGAGCAAGACCAGAAACACTTCGTCCGAACTCTACGGCCGTTTTCAATATTTGTCGAAGAACTTTGATTAATTCAGATTGATTTTCCTTTGAGTTGATCCAATTCTCAAGTTCCAGTCTTTGTTGTTGTCCAGCCACTCCAAAGGTTGCTAGCCAGTCACCAATTTTAAGGAATTGATTTAAGATTTGGTCGTTAAAGTCATGTGGAAATTCCATCTCAAATTCTCTTAAATCCCAAAGTGTTTCCAACAATCCGTCCAAGTCACTGCCAGTTAATGTTGATTTCTTGAGCTCGTCAAACGCTGCAATTCCGTCGTTTAATTGTTGGGGTAAAACTGGAAAATTGAATCCACTAATTAGCGGATGATTTTTTGCTTCATTGAAAGGTTCAAGCTGTTCATTCAGTTCTTCAATTAACTGTATTTGTTTGTTGATCACTTTCTTGTAGACTTTAACTTGATCGTGACCAATTCCCAATAGTTGGTTAGGCTTCAAAATCTCGGCCATAAGACCAATTGCTTTATTTGCTTTTTCTGTGGATTGTTGAAAAAGGAAAACTGATTGTGGATATTGACCAGAATAGTACAGTATTCTTGATGACTTCAAATCAGTTTCACTCAGCTTTAGTAAGTCAGAAATCAGTTTCATCAGAGAGGTTTATGGAGGCTAACAACCGACTAACAACCATCAATGGCCATTACTCGCCTGTAACGCTACCAAATGTAGCAGATTTCAAATCTCAAACAAACCATTGTTAGCTATACAGGTAGGCACTCATCAGTCACCAAGCAAACAGACCGGGTTCAATAAATAAGGGATCCAACCCAGAACCCTATGGCTCTCGCCTGCGATAAAAGAAATCTGAAAAAGAGAAATAATTGGAGGGGTAAAAGAAGAAAGGTTGCGGGACGCGTAGTCCGGGGCGCGTAGCCTGGCATCCTGCCACGACCTCAAACCCCTAAAAAAGAAAAAGGTCGTGGCACCCCTACCACGACCAGATTCAAATAAACAACATTAACCCAAAAATGGCTGTAGGAGAAGGATTCGAACCTCCACAGAGCGGTTAGCCCCGACTATTCACGATAACTTACCTAAATAGGTTATCGTGAAAGAAACCGGAATTTATCCCTTATCTCCACCCCCGAGACAGGAGGGCATGTCTGCCAATTTCATCACCCTACAGTGAGTTGCATCGGCGTCTCCGATGCGTTTTGATTTTTCAAAATTAGTACATCCATTGATTTATTAAAATAATTTCAACTCTTTTAGTTAAAATTTACACATCAAATCAAATGAGTGTCTATTTATTAACAAAATGATAATTGAAGCGCGTTTGAAGCACCAAAATTAGATTTCATCTAATCAAATTTAGATTTTTTCAATTCATTATTTGGCAAAACATCAATGATATTCTATAAAATTTTAATGAACGAGCCTAAAACCAAATTCAATGAGCACATAATTGGACGTAAACAGAGGTTTTAGCCTACATACTGATTCACTTAAAGACAGAAAAAGGAATGGCGATAGCGGGGCATGAACCCGCCTGACCCGGGTATGGCCTATGATGGACGTCCCACCCTCCTCGATTTGGCTTTGGCGATCTGACCATTTCAGGTTCCTCCTTGGATTTCTGGATAGATCCCGCTTGTGTGTATAATCAAACAGAAAAGATTGAAACGTTAAAAGAAGGTTTCTAAAGAGAAAAGATCATGGACTGCAGAACTGGCATCCTGCCACGACCGGAAGGCCTTAAAAAAGAAAATGGCCGTGGCACCCCTACCACGACCAAATTCAATAAACAACATTAACCCAAAAATGATGGCTATAGGAGAAGGATTCGAACCTCCACAAGGCCTATTTTAGAATAATCGTTTGACTATTTCTAAAAACACAAGGCTTTGTTCCTTAATAATTATTTCCTACAGTATGAGCTTTGGCATTTCCAAAACCAGTTTGATAGTTCAAAAGTAATAGAACAGATATAATATTAAAAATATTTTAATAAATTTGCTCTATATTTAGATACTGTTTAAAATTGCATATCTATTATTGAATAATTAGAAACGAGCACAGTTACGATGAGCAAGAATTACGAAATTGACAATGTGGACCTCAAAATCCTCAATCTATTGATGGAGGACGCGAAAATACCCTATACTGAGGTAGCTAAAAAGGTCTTTGTTTCAGGAGGTACCGTGCATGTCCGCATGAAGAAACTGGAAGAGATGGGAGTCGTAAAAGGAACCACTCTTCAGATGGATTACTCAAAGCTTGGATATGACGTCACCTGCTTCATGGGTATCTACCTGCAAAAATCATCTTTATATGATAGCGTAGTAGAGCAACTCAAAGACATTCCTGAAATTGTGAAAGTTCACTACACCACGGGTAATTACAACATCTTTATTAAGATTCACTGCCGGGACACTAAACACCTCAAGGATGTTCTTCACGACAAAATCCAGAAGGTAGATGGTATAGAGCGTACTGAAACGTTCATTTCTCTGGAGGAAAGTCTGAACAGACACCTACTGTTCTAAATAAAGAACAACATTCCCAAGTGCTGTAGGTCTTTAAGTTCGATTCTTATTTAGAATAAATATAAATAAGTGTTTACTTTGTAAAACTTCCGAGGCTTTTGGGAGTTAAGCAAGTAATACAAGGAATCGAATAATCTTTATGAGTAAAGACGACCAAATCTTAGAAGAATTTACCTCAAGAGAATATGAGCATGGATGGCATGTGGACTTTGAGGCAGACGAAGCGCCTCTGGGTATCAATGAGGATATTGTAAGATTTATTTCAGCCAAGAAATCGGAGCCCCAGTGGCTACTGGACTGGAGACTGAAGGCCTACAAGCGGTGGACAGAAATGGAAGAACCACGATGGCCCAATGTCAAATACCCCGCTATTGGCTACCAGGACATCAAATACTACTCCGCTCCCAAGCAGGATAAGAAAGCCAAAAGTCTGGACGAGATAGACCCTGAGTTGCTCAAAACTTTTGAGCGATTGGGAATCTCCCTCAATGAGCAAAAAAGGCTCACCGGGGTAGCTGTGGATGCCGTGATCGATTCTGTATCGGTGGCCACCACCTTCAAAGAGACCCTTTCAGAACGTGGCATTATCTTTTGCTCCTTCAGTGAAGCAGTGCAGGAGCACCCTGAGCTCATCAAAAAATATTTGGGATCAGTAGTTCCAGCCGCCGATAATTACTTCGCTGCCCTGAACTCTGCGGTCTTTTCAGACGGATCCTTTTGCTATATCCCACAGGGTGTCAGATGCCCTATGGAACTTTCCACCTACTTCCGCATCAATGCTGCCAATACTGGTCAGTTTGAACGAACACTCATCGTAGCTGAAGAAGGCTCCTATGTATCTTATCTGGAAGGCTGTACGGCCCCTCAGCGCGATGAAAACCAGCTGCATGCCGCGGTAGTGGAAATATACGCTGCCAAAGATGCTGAAGTAAAGTACTCCACGGTACAAAACTGGTATCCGGGAGATAAAAATGGAAAAGGCGGGATCTACAACTTTGTAACCAAACGCGGTATTTGTGCCGGCGACAACTCCAAAATCAGCTGGACACAGGTAGAAACAGGCTCTGCGGTCACCTGGAAGTACCCTTCATGTATTCTAAAGGGCGACAACTCTCAGGGCGAGTTCTATTCTGTGGCAGTCACCAATAATCACCAGCAGGCAGATACGGGCACCAAAATGATCCACATTGGTAAAAACACCAAGTCGAGGATCGTGTCCAAAGGTATATCTGCCGGAAAATCGCAGAATAGCTACCGCGGACAGGTACACATCATGAAGCGCGCAGAAGGTGCACGAAACTTCTCTCAGTGCGATTCGCTGCTTATGGGAGACAAGTGTGGTGCACATACCTTCCCATACATAGATGTGGAAAACAGCTCTGCTCAGGTGGAGCATGAGGCTACCACCTCCAAGATCGGTGAAGATCAGATCTTCTACTGCCAGCAGCGTGGTATTGATGAAGAAAGCGCCGTGGCCCTGATCGTCAATGGGTTTGCCAAAGAAGTCATGAATAAGCTTCCCATGGAATTTGCCGTGGAAGCTCAAAAATTGTTGGCCCTCACACTTGAGGGAAGTGTCGGATAAGAAAACACCATTTATAAATGCTTAAAATTAATAACCTACAGGCCTCCATAGAAGGCAAGCAGATTCTCAAAGGAATCAACCTGGAAGTAAAAGCCGGAGAAATACATGCCATCATGGGTCCGAACGGATCGGGCAAAAGCACCCTCGCTTCAGTGCTGGCAGGAAGAGAAGAATATGAAGTAGATGGTGGCACCGTGGAATATCTGGGCAAAGACCTGCTGGACCTGGCCCCTGAAGAGCGTGCCAGAGCGGGCATCTTTTTGGCCTTTCAGTACCCGGTAGAAATACCCGGTGTATCTACCACCAACTTCCTCAAGACTGCCGTCAATCAGGTGCGTGAAGCGCGTGGGCTCAAGGCCATGGATGCCGTTTCGTTTCTGAAAGAGATGAAGGAAAAAATGAAACTGGTAGATATCGACCAGGCATTATTGAGCAGATCACTGAATGAAGGTTTCTCAGGAGGTGAGAAGAAAAGAAATGAAATTTTCCAAATGGCCATGCTGGAGCCCAAGCTTTCCATTTTGGACGAAACAGACTCCGGTCTGGACATTGACGCACTTAAAATAGTAGCAGATGGAGTAAATAAACTCAGATCTGCCGATACGGCAAGCATCGTAGTAACTCACTACCAGCGTCTTCTGGACTACATCGTGCCTGATTTTGTACACGTACTCTACCAGGGACGCATCGTGAAATCGGGAGACAAAACCCTGGCCTACGAATTGGAAGAAAAGGGATACGATTGGATCAAAGAAGAAGTAGCTGCAGTATAAAAGCGCATTAAATCATGAGTGAAGTTTTGAGTATAGAGCAGACCATTTCAGAGCAGTTTCAGCAATGGGCCGGACAGCATTTTGCAGACGAGAGCCCACTAAAAGCACTTAAAGCAGGTGCTTTGGAGCAGTTTTCTACTTTGGGCCTGCCAGCACCAAAAAGCGAAGCATATAAGTACACCCCTATCAGCAGGATACTGGGCAAGCAATTCGACTTTGCGGCGGAGACTACTCCTGCCAGCTTCTCAAAGGCCGATTGTCAATCTCAATTCTATCAGATAGCGGATGCCAATCACCTGGTCTTTGTCAATGGCCTGTTCAACGAAGAGTATTCGACCATCGTGAGTCCGTCGAGCGACCTCACCATTCGGGTATTGGATGATCAGGCACTGAAGGAGCATAGCGATATTCCACAGTTGCTGGGAAAAACATCACACATCGAAACGGATGCATTTGCCTTGCTCAATCTTGCTTTTTTCAATCAGGGAATCTACCTGAAAGCTGCCAAAAACAAGGACAATAAAGACACCTTCATCTACCACTTCATAGATGGTACAGCCAAGGATGCCATTGTCTACCCAAGAATTCTGGTAAGCAGTGAAACCGGTTCGCGACTCAATATCTTTGAAAAAACCTTTATCCGGGGAGAGCAAAACACGCTCAGTGTATCCATTTTTGAGGCAGATGTGCAGGCCAATGCCGAACTGAGGTATACCAAAATTCAGAATTACCTCACAGGTACCTATGCGGTAGAGGGCATTTACGCCACTCAAAAGAAAGATTCCAGGTTTTATACCAATACCTTCAGCTTCAAAGCTGCGCTGATTAGAAATAACATCTACATCAACGTGGATGCAGAAAACTGCGAAGCTCACATGAATGGTCTTTATCAGCTCGGAGGGAAAACCCATGTGGACAACAACACTTCCGTGGATCACCTGAAGCCCAATTGCTTCAGCAATGAGCTCTACAAGGGTATATTGGATGAAAACTCCCGTGGTGTCTTCAATGGTAAAATCTACGTAAGGCCCGAGGCTCAAAAGACCAACGCCTTTCAGTCCAATAATAACATTCTCCTGTCTGATACAGCCACGGTGAACACTAAGCCACAGCTGGAAATATGGGCAGACGATGTGAAATGCTCACACGGATGCACCACCGGGCAGCTGGATGAAGAAGCCATCTTTTACCTAAGGTCCAGAGGGATCAACAAGAAGCGAGCAAAAGCGCTGATGCTCAATGCCTTTGCCAATGAGACCCTCCAGGAAGTGAAAAACGACCTGGTAACCGCCGAAATAGAAGACATTATCACCAACAAGCTTGGATAAAATGAGCGTTGATACCAGCATATCCGTCGATGAAATCAGAAAAGAGTTTCCCGTTCTCCACCAACAGGTCAATGGTAAACCCCTGATCTATTTTGACAATGCGGCTACTTCTCAGACGCCCGAGTGTGTCACCAATGCATTGATTCATTATTATCAGAATGACAATGCCAACATACACCGGGGGATCCACACACTGGCAGAAAGAGCAACAACCGCTTTTGAAGAAACCCGAAAAGCTGCTCAACGATTTATCAATGCCGAAGAAGCAGAAGAAATCATCTTCACCAAAGGTACCACCGAAGGAATCAATCTGGTGGCACAGGCCTACGGTAGGAAGTTTTTGAAAGCCGGAGATGAAATCATCATCTCCGGCATGGAGCATCACTCCAACATTGTGCCCTGGCAGCTCCTTTGTGAGCAAACAGGCGCCAAGCTGAAAGTGATACCCGTACAGCCCAGTGGTGAAATCCTGCTGGAGGACTTTGATCGGTTGCTGACAGACAAAACAAAGCTTGTCTCAGTGGTCTACATCAGCAACTCGTTGGGTACCGTGAATCCGGTGGCCGAAATCATCGCCAAAGCCCATGCTGCAGGAGCAGTAACCATGGTAGATGGCGCACAAGCCGCACCACATCATCAAATTGATGTGCAGGCCCTGGACTGTGATTTTCTGGCCTTTTCCGGGCATAAAATGTACGGCCCTACTGGTGTAGGAGTGCTGTATGGCAAACGTGCACTTTTGGAGCGCATGGACCCTTATCAGGGTGGTGGCGAGATGATCCGGGAGGTGACTTTCGAAAAGACCACCTACAACGATATTCCCTATAAGTTTGAAGCAGGGACTCCCAATATCGCCGATGTGGTGGCCTTCAAAGCTGCCATAGAATTCATTGAAGGTATTGGGTTCGAATTCCTGCATCAGCAGGAAATGGCGCTCCTCCAAAGGGGTAAGGAGCGGCTGTATGGCATCGATGGTTTCACACCCATAGGCACTGCCGCCCACAAAACCAGTGTAATCTCCTTTCTCATTGATGGAGTGCACCCATTTGACCTGGGAATGCTCCTGGATGCTCGTGGAATCGCCGTGAGAACGGGACATCACTGCACCCAGCCACTCATGGATCATTTTCAGATAGAAGGAACCGTACGCGCTTCCTTTGCTGTTTACAACACCGTAGAAGAGATTGACACCTTTGCTGAGGCCCTCAGCGAGATTGTAAAAAAATTCAGGTCATGAGTATAGCAGAGAAAGAACAGGAAATAGTGGAGGAATTTTCCATGCTGGATGGAGACATGGAAATGACCATCAACTACATCATGGAACTCGGCGAGCAACTACCCGAAATGCCTGCGGACAAGAAAAATGATGACCACATCGTCAAAGGCTGCCAAAGCAAGGTGTGGTTGGCGGCCACAGCCAATGAAGCAGGCCAGGTCATCTTTCAGGCAGATAGCAATACTGCGGTCACCAAAGGGTTGGTGAGCCTGCTGGTAAGGGTTCTCTCTGAAGAGGCTCCTGAAGCTATCCTGAATACCGAAATCACTTTTCCCCAGCAAATTGGGATGAACAGATTTATAGGAACACAACGATCTAATGGCTTTGGGGCTATGATCAAACAAATGAAACTTTATGCCCTTGCTTTAAGTTCTAAAACTCAAACCGACGCATAGCGATGGAAGAAGACAACAAAACACAAATAGCCGACGATCTGAGCCTGAAGGAATCAGTGGTGAGAGCCATCAAAGAGGTATATGATCCGGAAATACCGGTGGACGTATATGAGTTGGGGTTGATTTATGAAATCAATATTTTCCCGATCAATAACATCCATGTACTCATGACCCTGACCTCTCCGGCGTGTCCCTCTGCCGAGGAGATTCCGGGTGAAATAGAAAGACAAATCAAGGCGCTGCCGGAAGTGAACGATGTGACTGTGGAGGTCACTTTTGATCCTCCCTACACTACCGAAATGATGTCTGAGACCGCCAAATTGGAGCTCGGCTTCATGTAATACCGACTGAAAATTTTAAAAACTGATTATAAAACAAAAACGATATGTATCCTGAACAACTTGTAGCTCCAATGCGTACCGAACTCACACATGTAGGGTTCGAGGAGTTGAAAACTGCAGAGGCAGTAGACAGCCTCATGAAAGATCACAAAGGAACTTCCCTGATCGTGATCAACTCTGTATGTGGATGTGCTGCTGGCACAGCCAGACCAGGTGTGACCACCGCCCTCAACCTGAGTGCAAAAAAGCCTGATCATCTGGCCACGGTATTTGCTGGTGTGGACATGGAAGCCACTGCCAAAGTGAGAGAATATACCATGCCTTTCCCTCCATCTTCACCGGCAGTAGCCCTTTTCAAAGATGGTGAGCTTGTGCACTTTGTAGAAAGACATCACATAGAAGGAAGGTCTGCAGAAATGATCGCCAACCACCTGGTGGAGGTTTTCAAGGAGTTCTGTTAATCATCTCCTTTCAAAAAAATCAAAAAGGCCTGCTCAGAAAATTCTGAGCAGGCCTTTTTTTTAGGACCCTTCCCACCAAACCGGAAGATCTGGTGTCGATGGAAATGAAGATAAGGGTTTACCCTTCTTCAACCGTTTTAGAGTTACCTAACAAAACGCACCGTTGACAAATCGTACAAAAACCTTACTGATCCTGATCGGCATTTTACTGGCCATTACACTCCTATTGACCATCAGTAGTGACCAATTTTCCTTTCCTTTGAATTCTGATAATCACTCGATAAATAAAAAAAGCCACTCCAGTAGCTACTGGAGTGGCTTTCCTTATAAGAAGTCTGAGATCAGCTCCCTACTTTGAATAACCTGAATCCCAGCGAAAGCTGGAAGGTTCTGTTTTTAGCTTCTTCGCTTCCACTGTCTATATCCGTCAGACCCAAAATGTACCTTGCCGTGAAATTCACTCCAAATGGTGCATCCCATCCAGCACCAAATGCGGCACTGATGTCAGCGTTTTTATAACTATCCTTGCTGATGGAGGTAGTACCCCCGTTGCCATCTGAGATCTTACCATCCGTGGACAGCAGCACTCCAAACTGAGGACCCACCTGTATGTTCAGTCCGGCAACGGCATACAGTTTCAACATCACCGGGATATCCAGATAAGTATACTCCTGCTTGAAGTCACCTGATATGTCATCAAAAGAAACCTGAGTACCTCGGGTAGAATAAAGCAGCTCTGGCTGAATACCAATATTCGCCACCTTGACTAAGGCGTAAGCCCCTCCATGATACCCGGTAGCACTTTCGTAGGTAGCCTGAGCATCTTCCCTGTTAATGTTCGCAAGATTCAGGCCTCCCTTAAGTCCCAATTCTACTTTGGCTTGTCCATAACTCACTATGGTGGCCAGTACGAGGATAGCTGATAAAAAAATCTTTCTCATGGTCAAAATGTGTTTGTTGTTTGTATAAAGTAAAGCTTTTCCGAGCGTACCCCCAAGAAAGTATAAAATACTCTTTGGGGTTTAACCTTTCTATATAAACTACGTATAGGAATTTAATATTTTATATACAGATAGGAATAAAAAGAATGAAAGACTTTCAACTCGGTGAATTTGAGGAAATTGTACTACTCACGGTGGCCATTCTCTTCGGAGATGCATACGGCGTGACTCTAAAAGCCGAAATAGAATCCAGGCTGAATAGAAAAGTGAGTATAGGCGCCTTACAGAGCGCCTTGCGCAGAATGGAAGAGAAGGGTTATTTGAATTCGGAATTTGGGGAAGCCACCGCCATGAGAGGCGGTAAACGTAAGCGTTTCTTTACGGTCACTGATCTGGGGAAAAAAGCACTGGCTGTTAGCCGGGACACACGCAATCAGCTCTGGGATGCCATCCCCGATGTGGCCTTTAAAATAGTTTAATGGAAGACCTCAATATCCAACCACCCAGAGGTGCCAACCGGCTGCTGGCTTTTTTCTGCAAGACAGAATACCTGGAGGATATTCAGGGTGATCTGGAAGAAGAATACATCCTGAAACATCAAAAAGGCCATTTAAAAGCACTACTCTGGTACTACTGGCAGGTCATCAGGCTTTTTCGTCCGGGCCTCACCAAGTCATCAAAAATCAATCACCTCATACCAACCAACGGATCCATGTTTAGAAATCACCTCATTGTCGCCATTCGAAACCTTTGGAAGTACAAGTCCGGCACCGCCATTAATATCATTGGGCTTTCCACAGGTATTTGCGCTTTCATCCTGATCGCCCTGTTTATCCAAGATGAACTCAGCTATGATCAACATCATGTGCATGCTGATAATACCTATCGACTGACAGTCAAAAACATTGACAAGAACGGGGAGCTGAGCAGGCATTGGGCCTTTGCATCCGCCGGACACGCCCAGCGGCTCAAAGCAGACTACCCCGAAATCACCCACGCCACCCGATTCTATGCCTGGGCGTTCCCGGACATTCAAATCGGAGATAAGGTCTTTCCTTCCGAACAGGTCGTCTTCGCAGATAAGGACGTCTTTGATGTGTTCACCTTCCCGTTCATCCTGGGCAATGCAGAATCAGCCTTTCGGGAGATCAAATCCATCGTACTGACCGAACAAAGCGCCATCAGGCTCTTTGGTAATGACTGGCGCAATGATGACATCCTGGGAAAGACCATTCAGATCACCCGGGACGCGACCAAGGCTTCCTTTGTGGTATCGGGAGTGATGGAAGATATGCCCGAAAACCAGCATTTTCACTTTGAGTACCTCGCTCCCATAGAGTTTCTGGAGCCTGTTTTTGGAGAAGGGATGAACAACGTGACTGGCAACTACAACTGGCTCACTTACCTCAGGCTACAAGAGGGTACCGATCCACGCCGCATCGAACAATACAAAGACGACTTTTTTGATAAGTATGTGGGCCTGTTTGAAAATGGAATTCCAGCCAAAAAAGCCTACGATTTTGAGCTGCAGCCCCTGCTCAGCATCCATCTCAACTCTCATCTGGAGGGTGAAATTGAAAGCAATGGCAGCTTGCAGCAAGTGTACATCTTTGGTACCGTAGGCATCCTGCTACTGGTAGTTGCCTGCATCAATTATATGAACCTGGCGACCTCACATTTTTCCAGAAGGACCAAAGAAGTAGGTGTACGAAAAGCCATCGGAGCACAAAAATCTTCGCTCATTCAGCAATTTCTCACCGAGTCGCTCATGGTCAATCTCCTGTCCTTTCCGGTGGCCATAATGCTCACCTGGCTGGCGTTGCCATATCTCAATGACTTCATGGGAAAACAGCTGACATTCAACATGCTGGAAAATGGAGAACTTCTCCTAGGACTTATCCTGCTCCTCGTAATGGTTGCCATCATTTCCGGATCCTACCCAGCCCTTTTTCTTTCCAGAATAAATCTGATACAGGCCCTGAAAGGCGAGGCAGCCATCAACAGCAACAAATGGAATTTCAGAAGTTGGCTCATCACCTTTCAGTATGCCGTCACCATAGGCTTGCTCTTCACATTGGCCGTGATCGAGGGTCAGATGAAGTTCATTCAAAACTCAGACCCTGGCTATCGCAAAGACCAGATCCTACACTTGTCCATGAGCAGAAACATCCGCAACCTGGATGTTTTCAAAAATGAACTACTGAGTCATCCAGCCATTCACAAAGCCACCTACGCCTCGCGAGTACCCACGGGCCGCTTGGCCGACAATTGGAATTCTGCGTTTTTTAATGACCAGACTGCCGTGGAAACCACCTTCAGACTGCCCTTTATTCTGGCAGACGAGGATTTCCTGGAAACCTTTGAGATCGAACTGGTGGCGGGCAAAAATTTTACCGCTGCCATGGAAATGAGTACGGACTCAGTGGGCTATTACCTTGTGAACAGGGCAGCAGCCAAAGCACTGGGATTTGATGATCCGGAAGATATCGTAGGCCGTAAGCTCTCCTATGGCAATTATGATGATCATACCTACAAAGCCGGAAGAATCCTGGGAGTCACCGAAGATTTTCATTTCGAATCGCTACACAGTGAAATCACCCCTATGGTAATCCTCAAAGGTGACTGGAATATGCGGACCATCTGCATGCAAATCTCTCCGGGAGATGTGCAAAGTGCATTGGCTCATGTAGAAGAAACCTGGACCAAATTTGATCCGATCAATAGTCCCGAGTATCAGTTTATGGATGATCTATTTGACCAGCAGTACCAGGCCGAAGAGCGGCTGAGCACCATGATCAAAGTATTCACGGTTATTGCAGTGCTAATAGGATGTCTCGGACTTATCGGGATGGTAGGCTTTATTATTGACACCCGCTATAAGGAAATCGGAATCAGAAAAGTACTCGGAGCTTCTGTATTCAGCATCATCTCCATGATTGGGCAGCGGTTTCTTATCCTTATTGGAATAGGTTGTTTGGTGGCCCTTCCCACCTCTTACTTCTTTATTTCGGGGTGGCTGGATGGATTTGTGTATCACATTAACATTGGGCTGCTGCTGGTCATCTTACCCGCTGTGGCCACACTGGTGCTCACTCTGATTACCATTAGTTATCAGACACTCAAAGCATCACTCATCAATCCGGTGGAATGTCTCAAGGATGAATAAATAAAAAAACGCCCCTCCTCAGGGGCGTTCTTTGGAAATCTCTATAAACTCAGTTACTATCTAACCCAGGGTATAAACGATATCCAACCTAAATTCAAAACGTAAGTAAATATCACCCGATTCGAATTTGGTTCAAACTATTACTCGGTGACTAACCTGAATAACTCGATGAACAAGACTGAAGAGCGGTTAAAGTCGTTCTGACCTTTTGGGGTACTCCTCTACTCCTTCACCAACCGCTTCTGTAGTTCCTCCAGCGAGACACCCTTGGTCTCCGGCATCAGGAATATCACAAATAGTAACTGCAACACCATAAACCCTGCAAAGAAGATAAAGACCATCCAGGGCTCAAATGTATTGATGAGCACCGCGCCAAAGAGGGTGATCAACGCCGCAAATACCCAATGGGTACCACAACCCCACGCCTGACCAAAAGCTCTGACCCTATTCGGGAAAATCTCTGAGATAAATACCCAGATCACTGCTCCCTGGCCTATCGCATGGGAGGCAATAAACATCAGTATGAAGCCCAACTTGAAATTGGCACTGGCCTCCGCATAGAAACCATAAGCCACCATGAGCAAGCTCACGATATAACCTACAGAACCTATGTACATGAGCTGCTTTCGGCCCGCCCTGTCGATCAGGTACATCCCCAAAATGGTAAACACCAGATTGACCCCACCTATGGAAATAGAGCTGAGCAGTGAGTCTGAGGAAGCAAAGCCTGCCTTCTCCAGGATTTCAGGAGCATAATAAAGGATAAAATTGATCCCGGAGAGTTGATTAAAAAATGCAATCAAAAAAGCCAGCATCAACGGGATGCTGTAGCGTTTGGAAAACACTCCGCCCTGAATAGATTCTGAGGCCTTTCCATCTTTCTCAATTTCCGCGATCAGCGCCAATGCCTCCTCCTCAGTATTGGTTTTTCTAAGCACCTCCAGGGCCGCATCGTGATCTTTCTGATGGAGAATTAGCCACCTCGGACTTTTGGGAACACCCATGATCAGCAAGATATAGGCCAGCGCCGGGATGGCTTCTACGCCCATCATCCATCGCCAGTCATTGATACCATCGAAGCCCTTCAGCAGATAATTAGAGATAAAGGCAATGAGTATCCCGAATACTATGTTGAACTGATACAAAGCCACCATCTGCCCTCTGCTCTTGGCCGGAGCTATCTCTGAAGTATAAGTGGGTGCGGTGACTGATGATGCCCCTACCCCTAGTCCACCAATAAACCTGAAAAATGAAAATAAATAAGGGTCTGTAGCCAGCGCCGAACCCAAGGCTGAAATAAAATAGAGTATCCCTATCCAAAACAGTGTGGTCTTCCGTCCATATTTATCAGTAGGGATACCACCTGCGAGGGCTCCTATCACTGTTCCCCACAGGGCCATCGACATGATAAAAGTACCATGAAACCAATCTGAGGTATTCCATAGTTGTTTGATGGGCAGGTTGGCACCGGAAATCACGACCGTATCAAAGCCGAACAGAAACCCGGCCATGGCCACCACTATTGAATAATAAAGAATTCGTCTATTCATGAATGATATTTTTCGGTTAATTTAGGCACATTTAGATACTATCATTAAAAAATTCGTAATATATGCTTTGGGGAATTGACCTGGGAGGCACCAAAATAGAGGGTGTTGTGTTGAATGAATCACATGAAGTACTGGCAAGAGAGCGTGTGCCCACTGAGGCCGTAAAGGGATTAGAGCACATCATCGGTCAGATTACCAAACTTTTAGACATTTTGGCTGAGCAGGTTGGGGAGCGCCCCACTAAACTAGGGATAGGCACACCTGGTTCGGTAGATCCGCAAACCGGTCTTTTAAAGAACAGTAATACCCAGGCGATCAATAATCAACCGTTTCTTCAATTGCTTCAGGAAGCATTGAACATTCCCATCAACATTGCCAATGATGCCAACTGCTTTGCTTTGGCAGAAACCGAAATGGGTGCAGTGCATGAGCAATACCCTGAAGCCAAGGTCATCTTTGGTGTGATCATGGGTACCGGAACAGGTGGTGGCATTGTCATCAATGGAAAAGTACTCAACGGCCGGCAGGGAATTGGTGGCGAATGGGGTCACACCTTTCTGGATCTGAGTGGTGGCGATTGCTACTGTGGGGATAAAGGCTGTGCAGAACGGATTCTGGCAGGCCCTTCACTGGAACGCTATTATTTCGAGCAGTCCGGCAACAAAAGACCCCTGAAGGATATCTATGCCGACTATAAAGCGGGCATCGACCCGGTCGCACAAAAAACCATCGATCGCCTCATACACTTTTTTGGATTGGGGCTTTCCAATGTGGTGAATGTGCTGGATCCGGATGTCATTGTGATCGGTGGTGGAGTTTCAAACCTTGATGTACTATTCAATGAAGCGGTGGACTCCCTCAAAAAGCACGTTTTTAACCCATCGTTCAATACACCCATTATCAAACCGAAACTAGGTGATAGTGCCGGAGTATTTGGTGCAGCTCTGCTGTAGGGAGGGGATAGAACGCAACCAAAACCTGATATGAAAAAGTACTTTGCTGATGGTCTGCTTATCGTATTCAGTGTGCTATTCGCACTCCTCATCAATAAGCTATACACTGATTATCAGACCAATCAGAAGAAAGAGTTTGCGCTCAGGAGTATCAAACAAGAGCTTGAACAAAATCTGGCCATTGTTCAAACCTGGAAAGAAAGGCACTCGGCTATTAGGGACAAGCTCAGCCAAGTGAACGAGGGTAAAACCGACACTTTGAAGCAGCAGTTGCAGCAGTATCCATTTTTCAACTTTGGGGTACTCACCAATGGCCAAAGTCTGATCAACGAAATCATGATCAATACCGCCTGGGAGACCTCAAAGACCACTGGTATTATATCCGAGTTTGATTTCAAAACGACTGAAAAGCTCACATACGTTTACCTCATGCAGGAGGTAATCACAGACAGAACCATCACCAACATCCTGGACCTGTACTTTGATATGGAAACTCACAAAATCGAAAATCTGGATCCGGTCCTGATTCAGTTTGAATTACGTTTTGGGGAGTTGGCAGGCCAGGAGTATTTGTTGGAACACCTCTATGAGGACGCCATTTCACAACTAAACTGACCTCCGATGATCAAACCCAAAGCACTTGTACAAAAATGGGTGGATTTATTCAATGCCGGGGATGCCCAGGGCCTTGCCAACCTGTATCATGACGATGCCATCAACCATCAGGTAGCCAATGAGCCCATTTCCGGTAAGTCTGCCATCTATGAAATGTTTAAGTCAGAGTTTGCACAGGCAGAAATGACCTGTGTGGTGGAGCAAATACTCGAGGACGGAGAGTGGGCCATCCTGGAATGGAAAGACCCTCTTGGCCTGAGAGGCTGTGGATTTTTCCAGGTGATTGAGGGGAAAATTAAGCTTCAGCGTGGATACTGGGATAAACTCTCTTTTCTCAGACAACATAACCTGCCAATACCACCCTTGTCGGAAACTTAATGATTTCCCCACAGGCATCCAGAGCATTCAAGGCTTTCGCAGAAAGTAAAGCATCAAGTCTGCTGCTTATGCTCCTCTGGGTGCTGGCACAACTGATTGCTTACCTGCTCTTTGGGGTACAAACCCCCGTAGATACCAAAGAGTATATGACCGATGCATTATCTATCAGCTCGGGTGAATGGCCCTCAGATCACACCTTTTGGTATAGTGGATACTCCTCTCTGCTGGCCCTGATCCATTGGTTTGGAGCACCATATGAAGCGATCATTTGGATACAGCTAATAGCGTCTGCTCTGGCTACTGCCGCACTGTATCGCCTGGCTCAGCTCTGGGGAGGAGAGTTGTCTGCATTTATAGTCACATTACTTTACATCGGGTGGCTGGAGATTCACCAGTGGACCATGATCCTTTATACAGATTCCCTGTTTACAAGTTTGATCATCTTGTCTGTATATGCCATCTATTTTTCACACCATCACTCACAATATTTGGGTGCATTCATACTCATCCTCCTCACAGCGTTTATCAGGCCTGTTGGGGCACTCTTTCTGGTGTCCCTTTTGAGTGCTATGCTTTTTCACTCCAGCGTAAAAACCACTCCCGTTCCCTATCGCATCGGCATTGGACTGATCGTTCTTGTAGGGTTCCTCTTTTTGCTCAACTTTATTTTGCAGGATTATGTGTCTTCGTTTATCAATAGCTACTCACAGGCCGAAATCATTTATCCAGGCCGCACCATACTTACACCTCCAAAATCGCTGGAGATTCCCGACACAGATTTGCAACCATTGGTTCGCCTTGTTTCTTTCATGGTTTACAATCCCCTCTACTTCCTTCAGCTGTCTCTGATAAAAGGCTTACTCTATCTGGGTCATGTAAAACCTTACTTTTCCATCATACACAATCTGATCATTGTGCTATCCCTCTACCCGATCTATTATTTCAGTATCAGAGGATGGAAATCAGTCGAAATGAACCCACTCAAGGCATTCATCACCATATTCATCAGTAGCCAGGTATTAATGGTCAGCTTCACTTCCGAGAATTGGGATGGCCGATTTCTTCTGCCGGTGCTTCCCTGGATTTTCCTGCTGGCATCTATTGGACTGAGTCGTTCGTTTTTCGAATCTGAATGAAAGCGTCTTCACGCAGGACGGGAGCATTCGTCAGGGCCCGTCATACAACCCTAATTTCAGCGACAAAAAAGCGGCATCAGATGCTATCTGGTACCGCTTTTTCACTTTCGCATCCCGTCTCATCGGGCAAATTAGTGGGATCATTTCCCAAAAATACGCTTGCGGTGCTGCACTCCCCACTCTACCATCGGCTCCAGTACTTGCTTGAGTGACTCACCGGAGGCGGTCAATTCATACTCCACCGTAACAGGGGTAGTTGGGTGCACCGTTCTGCTCACAATTCCATTCACCTCCAACTCTTTTAACTCCTTGGAAAGCATTCTGGGGGTGATTTTAGCGATATCACGCTCCAATTCCTTAAAGCGCTTCTTGCCATACATCAGCGACCCAATGATGGGTAGCTTCCACTTACCACTGATCACATTGAGCGTGTCGTTGATCGCCAGTACGAAATGCGAGGAACAACTCTTTACTTCCTCCAACTCTGAAACTATACTCATATACTTGATTTTCAGGTTACTATACAAAAGTATAGTGATATACTATAGTAAATAGGTTACTAATATATAGCGACATTCTTAGTTTTGTCGTATTAAACAGATACAAACGAGAAAAATGGGACTCAGGTACAGACTCAGCTCCCTTTTCTCTTCATAACTCATTCAAATTCAACAAAAAGATGAAAAAAGACAAAATTATCTACTGGGCCACCACCGGAATCATTTCGTTGATGATGCTCTTTGCAGCGTTTTCATATTTCACAGACGAAAACGTGAAAAACGCCATGGGCACGCATCTTGGTTTTCCCGATTATTTCAGAGTGGAGCTAGGTATTGCGAAAGTACTGGGTGCCCTGGCCCTGATTCTGCCTATGGTCCCCACCAGGCTTAAGGAGTTTGCTTACTTTGGGTTTGCCCTCACTTTTGTGTCGGCATTCTATGCGCATCTCTCCAGTGGTGATCCCCTGGCTGCTTCTGTAGGCCCCATTGTATTTTTGGGCGTTCTGGCAGTGTCTTATGTGTATTTCCAAAAGCGAACATCATTGGCACAATCCTAAGCGACAAAAAACAACCAGGGACAAAAAAGGGCCCATTCCGGTAGGAATGGGCCCTTTTTCATAACCAAAGATTTACACCCCGGCCTTGTCAGACAACTCCAGCCAGCGCATCTCTTTCTCCTCAATAGAATCCCTGATGGCCTCCAGCTCTTCAGCAAGCTTCTGCAATTCCTCAAAATCCGTCTTTTGATTCATCAGCGCTGTTTTGGCATCCCTTTCCTTTTCCAGTTTGGCTATTTCTCCTTCCAGCTTATCGTATTCGCGCTGCTCATTGTAGGATAGTTTCTTTTTCTCGGTTTTCACTGGCTCCGCAGGTGCAGGACTCTTATCCGCTGACTTTTTAGGTGCTTCTTCCTTCTTGGCCAGTTTTCCCCCTTGCTCTCTGAAGTCGGTATAGTTACCCGGGAAGTCTCGCACTTGTCCCTCCCCCTCAAATATGAACAGGTGATCGGTCAGTTTATCCATAAAGTAACGATCGTGAGAAACAATCATCAGACAACCCTCAAAATTGTCCAGATAATCCTCCAGGACATTCAGGGTCATCAGGTCCAGATCGTTGGTAGGCTCATCCAGAATCAGGAAGTTGGGATTGTTCATCAGCACACGGAGCAGCTGCAGTCTGCGGCGCTCCCCTCCACTCAGCTTACCCACCATGTTAAACTGCATTTTTGGAGGAAACAAGAATTGATTCAGGAGCTGAGAAGCAGTGATCACCGAACCATCAGCCATCTTGATCACCTCTGCCACTTCCTTGATCACATCTATCACCCGACTGTTGGGGTTGAATATCTGCTCCTCCTGGGTGTAGTAGCCAAACTTGGTGGTCTGCCCCAATTCCATATTGCCACTATCCGGCAATATATTGCCAATCAGGAGGTTCAAAAAGGTGGATTTACCCACGCCATTGGGGCCCACAATGCCCACGCGTTCTTTCCGCTGAAAGGTGTGCTCAAAATTCTCGAGGATTTTGATCTTGTCAAACCGCTTGGAAACGTGCTCCATCACAAGAATCTTTTTACCCTGACGCTCACCTTTCAGATTAACCTCCATCTCTGCGCGCTGTATTCCCTTCGAGGCTTTTTCTTTGGTTTCATAAAAAGCATCTACCCGATACTTGGCCTTGGTGCCCCTGGCTTTCGGCTGCCTGCGCATCCACTCCAGTTCTTTTCTCAGCAGGTTCTTGGCTTTATCTACCGTAGCAGCATCCTGTGCTTCGCGCTCGGCCTTTTTCTCCAAAAAGTTTTGATAGTTGCCTTTGTATCTAAAAAGCTCGCCCTGATCAATCTCCATGATCTCATTGGTCACTCTATCCAGAAAGTACCGGTCGTGGGTCACCATAAGAAGGGTAAGATTGGCTGTAGCCAGGTAGCTTTCCAGCCACTCGATCACGTCCAGGTCCAGGTGGTTAGTGGGCTCATCCAAAATCAAAAAATCCGGCTTCACAACTAGCGCACGGGCCAAAGCCACCCGCTTTCGTTGCCCCCCGGAGAGCTCACCCATCTTTTGCTCCAGATCATGCAGCCCCAATTCGCCTAACAATTGCTTTACCTGACTTTCATAATCCCAGGCATTCAGCTGATCCATTCGCTCTAGAACGTCAGTGAGGTCAGGCGCATTTTCAGGATCCACAGTGGCCTTGTGTATGGCTATCTCATAGTCCCGGATCACATTAAGTTCTTCAATATCTTCAGCAAAAACCGCCTGCACTATGTTGTCATTGTCGTCAAACTCCGGACTCTGTGGCACCATGGCCACCCGCACGCCTTTTCTAAAAGACACCTCCCCACGGTCCGGAGGCTCTATCCCCGCAATAATCTTCAGTAGGGTGGACTTCCCACAACCGTTCACTCCCACCAAAGCGGCCTTCTGGCCCTGTTCCAGCCCAAAAGTCAGATTCTCAAATAGCTGGCGTTCATCATAATTTTTGGCCAGATTTTCCACGGATAGATTATTCATGGCGCAAAGGTATTTGAGTTTACCTTCTCCATGACGATAAGTATCTAAAGAGATTATGATTTACTCTGGCCCACGGATCAAATACCCTCATCGTTTGGGTGACCTATCTTTTGTCATTTTAGTATATTCGAACCTTCAAAAACTCGAATTACCATATGCTCAGAATACTCTTTGCGCTGTTGATACTTACTGGCTTCAGTCAAATAAAAGCTCAAACTCCCGTCCGCTACAACCTTGGGCTGGACAACATACATCATCATGAACTTCGCATCACCGCAACCTTCTCAGATCTGACAGGCGAAACCCTGGAAATCAGGATGCCAAATGCTTCACCCGGCAGGTATGCAGCACATAACTTCGTGAAAAATGTTTATGAAGAAATGGCTTTTGATGCCGCAGGCAATCAACTGCCCATAAAACGAATTACTCCCTTTTCCTGGGAAATTCCTGTCACTGAAGGCATCGTGAACTTTGCATACACCCTCTACGGAAACCACGCTGATGGCACCTACATGGGTATAGATGCCAAAAAGATCCACATGAACATGCCTCCTACATTTGTCTATGCTCCGGAACTTCAGGATCGGGAAATAGAGCTCATTATTCCTGCCAGTAACCCCGAATGGGAGGTGGCCACTCAGCTCATCAAAAAAAATGATTCTACTTTCAGCGCGCCGGATTACTACTACTTTTATGATAGCCCTACCCTGGTGGGTGAAATCTCATGGAGGCGTTGGGATGTAGACGGGCAAACAATAGAGATAGCCATGATGCATGAAGGCACAGAAGCCGAGCTGGACAGTTATACCGAATGGGTAAAAAAGATCGTGAAGAAACAGCAAGAGATTTATGGTGCTCTTCCAAAATTTGATTTCGGCAAATACACCTTTCTGGTAGCCTACAACCCCTGGGTGGATGGAGATGCCATGGAACACCGAAACTCTACTGTCTGCACTGGCACGGGTAGTCTCAGGGCCAACGCTCATCAATATATTAGTACCATTGCTCATGAGTTTTTCCATGCATGGAATATCGAACGAATTAGACCTGCCTCATTAGAACCCTTTGATTTCGATGTACCCAATCTATCAGAGGCGCTGTGGTTTGGTGAGGGCTTCACCTCCTATTTCGAGAAGTTGGTACTGACTCGGGCCAAAATACTGGAGCCGGAGCAATACATCAAAGGGCTTGTAGGTGGGCTGAATTATGTACTCAACAGCCCGGGGCGTTCCTTCAGAGGACCGATAGAGATGAGTCACAATGCACCGTTTACGGACGCCGGTACAGCCAATGATGAGACCAACTACGCCAACAACTTCATTAGCTACTACAGCTATGGTGCAGTGCTGGGGCTGGGACTTGACCTCACCCTGCGCACGAAGTATGATAAAACGCTGGATGAGTACATGCGCGCAGTATGGCTGGAGTATGGGCAGCCGGAGATTCCATACACCATGGCCGACCTGCAAAAAGTACTGGGCGAGCTGACCAGGGACCCCGGGTTTGCAGCGGCTTTCTTCGAGCGTCAAATTTATGACAGCAACCTTCCCGACTTTGAAGCACTATTCGCAGAGTTTGGCATCAAAATGTCCCTGCAAAACCCAGGTTCAGCCTACTTTGGCAATCCTAAACTGGACGATGAGGGATATGTGCAAAGCACCATCTTGCGTGGTACGGCTTTCTACGAGGCTGGTATAGAAAAAGGTGATCAGATCCTGACCATGAACGGAAGAGAGATCAGTACTACCAGTGACCTCAACAGAGTCATTAATTCATTGGAAATAGGGAAAGAATATACGGTGACTTATAAGCAGTTTGGTAAGGAAAAAACGGGAACATTCACAACAGTGCAGGATCCGAGAATAACACTCTCCTATCTCTCCAATGACAAACTCAAGAAAGCAGTGATCAAAAGGAGAAATCGCTGGCTGCACCTTGAGTGAGTGAAAAAGAAAAGCGCGACCCCCTCTCGGGAGCCGCGCCATCTATCACCGCCTAACCTAACCTTAATGTTTTTGATCGAATTCTATACCTAAACTCTGGATGTTGGCTTTTGGTTCACAACGTTTCAACTTTTTTTTCAAATGTAGCTGCGGCTACATTTACCATCCAATTTCCAGGTCGGTTTCATCGATATAAACTGTTTTTGCGTAGCAATGTTGTATCATAAACAGTATTAATATGAAAAATTTATTCTTAATCTTCGTGTTGTCCTTCACCATGAGCTGCAATGGCAACAGCAGTGCTTCACAGGCCGATCAGCAGCTGAGTGACCGGAACTATTCCACATTGGATACTGCTACTTTTGCCGGGGGCTGTTTCTGGTGCATTGAAGCGTCCTTTGAGCAGATCATGGGGGTGAAGGAAGCTGTGTCTGGTTACGCCGGAGGGGATCCTTCCACTGCAAAATATGACCTGGTCAGTTCTGGGCGGACCGAACATACTGAGACGGTTCAAATCTACTTCGACCCGGAAGTCATTGATTACAGTACCCTTCTGGACATCTTCTTCACGGCACACGACCCCACCCAACTCAACAGACAAGGGCCTGATGTGGGCACTCAATACAGGAGCGCCATTTTTTATCACAATGAACAGCAAAAAGAACAAGCAGAAAAAAAGATGGCTCAGCTTCAGTCGCGGTATTCAGGTAAGATTGTCACCCAACTAAACCCCTACGTAGCATTTTATGAAGCAGAGGCCTACCATCAAAATTATGAGAAAAACCACCCCTTCAATCCATACATTATGAATGTCTCCAGGCCAAAGATCGAAAAGGTGAAGAAGCAATTTTCAGATCGCCTGAAAAAGGAAGCCCGAGACTGATCAAAAATTTTTAAATTGGTTTTAAAAATCCAACCCTATGAACAAGAGAAGATCCTTTTTTAATAAATCCTTATTATCCCTAGCGGGTTTGAGCCTTATGCCCACCATTCTAAAAGCCACACAAAAAGACAAAGTAATCAATGGCCGTTTTATCCATATGGTCTTCTTTTGGCTCAAGCCAGAGACGGATATCGCTGATTTTCAGCGGGCTACCGAAAACTTTCTAATGCAGGTACCTGAGATCGTCAACTACCATCTGGGAGAACCTGCCGGTACTCCCCGCGAAGTGGTAAACAATACCTATTCGGTCAGCCTGGTGGTCACCTTTGCCAGTAAGGAGGATCAGGATATATACCAAAAACATCAGGCCCATCTGAAGTATATCGACGAAAATAAGGACAAGTGGACCGATGTGAAAATCTTTGATTCCTGGGGCAAGGAAGACTAGTTCCACAGCACAGCGGGTTATTGCCGGGTTTTTACCACTGAGAAAAGTAGCATGACCCGGCCACCTTCCATTCTTACAGATACGGTTGGGTCTTCATCGGTGTGAGTTTTCAGTTCTTTGACTATCTCCAACTGTTCCTCCTCCGGCATGCCCCTGGCTTCCAGCACCAAAGCAGAATTGGACACACCCGGTTCCATAGTAATCCGAATCTTTTCATGGAGGCTTAAATTGACCATTCTGGAGGCAAACATGGAGAGTGTCATTGCCAACAGTGAAACGCCGAATGGTCTGGGAGTAGAGACAAAAATATCCTCCTCTATTTCAGGTAAGAGTACCCCTCCACTTTGTACGGTGCTGTGTCTCGCGAGCTCACGACCAGAGATGGCAATTTCTGACAATAAGGTAGTGGTAGATGAATGAAACACATGCTCCAGGGCATCGATGGAATCCTCTGCATCATCCACACTTACTGTGATATCATACAGGCCGTTCTGATATTTATCCAGGGCCTCCTTGGCTCGGGACAATGTTTTCAACATCTCCTCCTTGGAGAAGGTACGCCCGTATAACGAGCGCTCGGCTATTCGCAAAAAGGTATTCAATTCCAAAATGGTGGCGTGCCCCACGTCGATTCCGGATCTGATCGGTTTGAGAAGACCCCGCAGTTCTACCAGGGCAGGAAAAGCGGCGTGTTCCAAAAGCATGGCATTGGATTGATTCCTACGACTGGCCAGCGCTGAGAGCCTGCCATTCACCAGCATCGATAGTTTTCTTAAATCATTGCGCTCAGTCTCTGTGAATTTTCGCGGCTTGGTATCAAGTACACAGAGTGAACCTACCACCGTATCATTGATGGTGACCGGCATCCCCATGTACGCACGAATATCATATTGCTCCACCAGTTCCTTTGGAACTCTGTCATCCGTAAGAGCATTTTCCACTTCGAAAGATTCACCTGTAGCCACCACAAACTGGCAAAAAGAAATGTCCCTATCAGTCCCCCGCATAGCCGCCAGATCTTGTGGCAAACCATAGTGGGCTTTGAAGAACTGAACATGCTCCATCACAAGCGTGACAAGCGCTATGGGGGTGTTGAGGTCACGGGCGGCCTCCTCTACGATCATCTTGAGCTTCTCATCATCGGCCTCCGCCAGAAGTTCACGACTAAACACCGTATTGCGGTCTGATCGGGGCCCTAAATCATTGATTTTATTCATTCAATCTTCATTCAATCCTCCCAGGGAATAAAAAATGTGCAATTATGGTTAAGTTAAACGTAAATCCGAACGTACACAACCGCTCTAATCAAACGGTTTCATTACCTCCCGCAAATTTCCCGGTACGGGCAAAATCCACATTTCTTGTGATCCGTGGTCTGATCAAAAGGTTGCTCCGCACTATACATCTCCGTGAGTACTTCACTCAATACCTGCTCAAACTCGGATTCATATTGATCAAAATTAGAAACCCCTGTCTTCTGCTGATTATCAAAAACTTTCCATTCAAAATCTTTGCTGAACAGGTCTCGACTATTGAAAATACCCGGCTCTATCAGCTCATAGTCCCCGGTATATTTCTGCTTAAATAGATAGCTGTAAAAAAGCACCTGGAAAACGGCTTTCTTGCGATTTTTGTCCTCACGATCTACCAGAGATTGCACTGTGGTGAAGACCTTTTCGTCCCGGCCAGTCTTATAATCTATCACTCGCACCTTGCCTTCTTTGATGTCCAGCCTATCGATGATCCCTTTAAGTTTCACATGCCTGGTATTACCTCCGGTCTCCACCGGAAAATCAATGGAGTAGCCATCCCGACTATCGGCCTCCAGCCCCAGAATGCGATATGGAGCGTACTGCTTGTCGTATTCAAGTATTTTATGAATGAATTTGGTGAGAATATCTGCCGCTATGACTGACCGGCCTTCCAGCTGAAATTTCTTCTCATTCTTAATGCCGTAGTGCTTGATAAACGCCTTATTGATGGCTCCCCGCACCCCTTCTCGAATCCAAAAAAGATCCTCAGGGTATACAATATCACGCTTTTCACGCTTGATAAACTCCTTATACAGTAGTTCCATACTGTCGTGCAGAATATTCCCAAACACCATGGGGTCCATCTCCTCCTGCACCACATCAGGTTCGTAGAGTCGTTCCACATATTTGAAGTAAAACTTCAGCCGGCAATCCAGGTAGGTATTGATGGCACTGGGTGTGAATGCCGATGGTCTGGTTTCACGATCGCCTTCAAAACCCTCGAGATAACGCTCCATTTTCCCCAGAATGACCTCATTTTTTTGAATCAAAATGGGTTTAGGCGCTTCGGTTTTTATGGGGCTAGCCAGTATGCGCTTGTGGATCGTAAATTTCGATTCTACTTCAAGCTGCTGCACCAACCGGCTCAGCTCTCCATTCACGTTGAATTCTGCCACCGTATTGTAAAAGAAGTGGACATGACTAGCTCGCTGCAACAGTCGGTAAAAAAGATAAGCGTAAATAGCATCCTGATGATCAAAAACCGGGAGATTGAAGGCCTTTCGGATATTATATGGAATAAAAGATCCACGCCGGGGAGCCGCAGGCCAGCTATCCTCATTCATATTGAGAATAAAGACATGGTCGAAATCAAGGTTTCTGGTCTCCAGGATACCCATCACCTGCAGTCCATTCAATGGTTCGCCGGTAAAAGGAATTTTCAATGTTCGGGCCAGCCTTCGGAATAACTTGATGAGAAAATCATAGCTCAGGCCCTCTGACCGTTCGCCCATCATCTCATGTAGCTGACTTACATGCAGATAAAATCGGCTGATAAACTCAAGCTCCAGGTCATGACTCTTGTCTTTCCACGTGGCATAAAGCTCCTTCAAAATTGACAGGAGGTATTCAAAGGCATTCTGTGGTTTTTGGAAAATCAGGGTAAAAATGGGGTGTTCTAAGACAATCTCCTCCTGATACAGGGTGATCCTGTTTCGGCTCCTGATTTCACGCACCAGTTTTTTGATGGGCTCCTCTTCCAGCACATAAAGGAGCGGATGCTCCAGCAGCTCTATCAATGGTTTGTAGTAAAAAGACGTACCATTGATCAGGTTGTCCTTTCGCATGTTTTGAAGCAATAGCACACTCTCCAGCAGACTGTAAACCGGCGTATCTTTCAAAGGATAACCCATGGTAATGTTCACCTTATCAATCTCATCCGGGATGGCATGCAAGGTAGGGAAGAGCATGTGCTCCTTTGGAAGTACCACCACCGCGCGTTGCGGATCAAAAGATGGGGAAGCAGCCAGTTCTTTCAAAGTCTCCGCTAAGGCTTTGGTTTGACCCACCTCCAGAGACACCCCTGTGGCATCCATATACTTTTCGGTTTCGAATCGCTTCGGCAAATCCTTCGGAAAGGTCTTTCCCAACACACTGTCACTGCTATAATCCCGCAAGAAAAAACCGGCTTCCTGCCGAGCATTGCTGAAGTAGTAGTCATCCAGGTCCCAAATTACCTGTGCATTCTCTTCCTGCACAAAGTGCTTGATGATCTTCTCTTCTGTATGGGTGAGGGCATTGAATCCTGCGAAATACACCTTTCGGACTGTACGCAATTGGGTTTCAGACAGGTGCTCCGTGATCTCTCTGTAGATCATTCCTCCATAGGCCTCCCCTCGCTTGCGCAAAGTGGCTTTGAACTCCGTGTAGATGGGCAGCAGGATTTTCCAGGTCTCCAGAAAGGCTTCCTGACTCTTGGTGGTCTTGGGTAAAAAGCTGGACCAAAAACTTTGAATGATACGTTTGTCCTCCTCATCCAAAAAGTAAAACTCCTCATCCAGCTCCTTCTGAGACTTGATGCTCGTAAAAAGTTGCTCCGGATTGACCAGATACTGATCGATCTCCTCAAAATCCCGAAGGATCATCTCGCCCCAAAAGAAGAACTGATCAAAGGTCTCCTCATTTTTCTGATGGGTTTTGTACACCTCAAACAGCACAAAAATAGCCTCCAGGGTCTCTATGGATCTGGCGGTGCTGAACCGCCCCACAAAATCCTGCATGCTAGCCACCTCCGGCATCCAAATAGGCTTGGTGATGAATGCAGACAGCGACTGACGAAAAAACAATCCTGCTCGTCTGTTTGGGAATACTACGGTCACCTGATCAAGTTTCCCATCATTCTCCTTGAGAATCCGGTCGGCCAGCTCTGAGATAAAAGTGGGTGACGCACGCTTCTTTTCCTGATCCATTTTCATACCGGTTCCACACTTAAATCACTCAAATAAACCAAATAACCCCGCACACCAGGGTACTCCATTTCCTTCAAAATACGAATGTACTCTGCCACCTGACTTTTGTCCTTGCTCCGCTTGGTTCCGGTTTTGAAATCTATCACAATGGTTTCTTTCTCTGATCTATTGATCCGGTCTATTCGCTTAAAATCCCCTCCGGGGAGCAATATGGGCACCTCATTGGCTACCATCCATTGAGGATCAAACCAGTCTGCGAGCTCAGGGTGCGAAATAATGGTTTTCAGCTGCTCGTAATCAGAATGCTCAACATACTGATCCAAATCACTGGTATAATGAATCTTGCTGAGCACCTCGTGCATTCTGATTCCCTGCAAAGTGGCATCCACAAAAACCGCCTCGCTAAGCTCAGCGGACCCTTTGATTTGTACGCTCACCTTGCCCCGCCAAGGGGTGGAGAGGTATTCGGTCAGACCAAACTCCAGGGTGGACTGACGCACATTTTCCTTACCTGGGATTTCCCCTATGCGGTAAGCAGTTGCGGACTCATCCCAACCTTCAGTGTCACTCAGCAACGGGTGCATCAAATCATAGGTGCTCCCGAACTTCGCTTTGGGTTTCGGTAATTTAGCAAAGCCAATGAGCACCTCTATTGGTCTGGTAAAAGCTACGTAGAGAAGGTTCAAATTGTCCAGATAGGCCTTTAACTTTTCCTGATAGTACGCCTCGGCCCAGTAGGTATTGGCGAGCTTGGAACTATACTTTAGGGGTATCACAGGCAGCCTGTTAAATGGAGCATCAGCCAAAGCACCCTCACACCATAAAATATTGTCTTTGGTACCATCATGGTCAAACCCCCATCCTAAAAACGGCAAAATCACCACAGGAAACTCCAGGCCCTTAGCTTTATGGATCGTCAGGATTTTTATGGCGTTGTTGTCATTAGAGATTTGGATGGCCCGTTCTTTTCGCACCTCTTCCCACCATTCCAGAAATGAAGGAATATCCCCGCGTTCATTTTTGGAATAATCCAGAACCGCATCTTGAAAACCCTGCAAATAAGTGAACTCCTGCTTGAATGTATTCAAATCGAAAATCCGCACGATACCCTCTACCAGCTCATAGAGCGGGAGCGTTTTCATATATTCTTTGTGCTTGATAAACTCTTTGGGTACAACCTCTTTCCATTCCCGATAAGAGGCAAATATCCCACTCTCAGTAACCTCCTCCTGTGAAATGTACCTTCGGTACTCATAGAGCCACTCATTCAAAACGATGGTGTTTTTCTCGTCGTTCAGCCACTTGATGAGTGAAACAATAAACCTGACCAGATGGCTGGATGTGAGGTACAGGGCCTCACTACTCACCACATCATATTTCAAGTCAGGATCGGCCTCCTCTGAATTTCTGAATGCCAAAAATGCATCAGCCACCTTTCTGCCCTCGCTACTATATCTCGTCAAAATGGCCATATCCCTCAGTTCGTAGCCCTTTCTCTGCAGATCTTCTGCATAGCGAATAGTCCGGGTGATGGCTTCATCTGCCCATTTTTCATCATCCCCGGTATCATCGTCAGAGATAAACTCAAGGTTCACACTGCCCTGGGGCACAGCTTCTTCTTTTGAGCCCTTTTGAGCCACATCAGAGAAGGTATCAAATACCTCACTCACACGGTCAGCAACCCTTTGCTTCAATACCGGATCCAGTACGTTATCTGTCTGATTGAAAAAATGATCTTTGGAAAAATCTCTGGCTGACTCAAAAAAGAAATTATTGAAGTCAATTATCCGCTGATCGCTCCGCCAGTTGGTATCCAGATTATGCGCTTCTACATGATAGTCACCAATATCGTCTTTTAGCCTGTTTTGAAGTAACTCCCATTCACCTCCTCTGAAGCGGTAAATGGATTGCTTTACATCCCCAACCACCATACTAAAATTACCTTCATCGGTGGTATTCTTCACCAGTGGCATAAAGTTTTCCCATTGAAAGGCAGAGGTATCCTGAAACTCATCGATGAGGTAATGACTATAGTTGGAACCCACCTTTTCATAGATATATGGGGTATCACTATCGCTAATAATCTGATGAAGAAAATCCGGTAAATCTGCGATCAACATCACGTCATTTTCATCCCGGTAGTTCTGAATGTACTTATTGACCTGCGCCAGAATACCAAAGGTGAAGAGGTAACGCTGCACTTCCAGACTGGAGGCATAGCGAACAAAATGCTGATCTATATAATTGATCATTTGGCTGTACTTCGGCAGAATAAAGGACTCCAAATAATGATTCAGGTGTCCCTTCTTCAAGTTTGGCTTTGTGAGCCATGCCTCCAGGTTATCCATTGCTGCCCGCCTGGGATCACTTATGTCAAAAACCAGACCCTCAAGTTTTTCAAAAAGTCCAGCCGGACCTCTCACTCCTCCACTGAAATCCTTAATGGAGAGTCCCTCCTGCTCCAGGTATTCAGAGAATTCCCTGCTAAACCTTTTGACCTGGTTTTCGAAACCAAATCTGATCTCATTGAGCTCCTTTTTTAGCTTATCAAAATACCCCGGGGTTTCGCTGAGCTTCAAAACTGCTGCTGAATGTTTTTTGAATTCGTCTTTCAGTATCTCTCCGGAAAGCGCCGTAATGTCTCTTCTAAAGTCCCAGGATTTTCCATCTTCCACCTTCAACTCCGCAAACTCAGTCAGCCAGCTCCGCAGCTGTTTCTTGTCTGCCTCGCCTATTTCCTGAAGCATCTTGTCGATCACCCTCTCCAGAACTGTTTTCTGATCCAGATCTATGGTGAAAGTTCCCTGAAGGCCCATCTCCCTGGCAAAGGATCGGATTACCTGATTGAAGAAACTGTCAATGGTAACGATACTAAACCGTCCATACTGGTGCAGGATATCGCTCAACGTGGCAGAAGCACGCTTTTGGAGTTCTCCTTTGCTAATTCCCAGATCGGCACAGAGATCAGCTTCCATGGGGTGAGCCTCTCCTGCTGCCAGGGTCTTGAGGATGGCCACGATCCGATTCTTCATCTCCTCGGTGGCTTTGTTGGTAAAGGTCACACCCAGAATATGTCGGAAAGCGGCTGGGCGCCCCAACGCAATGGTCAGATAAGATCTGGCCAGGGTGAAAGTTTTACCTGATCCGGCTCCTGACCGATAAATATGGAATGGTTTTGACATGGAGTTTTAAAGATAGCAAAGGGGTGGTCTTGATCGCTCCTGAAGACGAAAATTAGTCGTCAAATAGCGAACATGACTCGCACTCCTCTTCCCCAAAAACTTAATGTTACGTAATTGTTAATTAATTAATATTTGATTAACATTACCATATCAATTAAGTAACACATCAATATAAGATCACATGAAAAAATACATATTTTCCCTTGCTCTATTAACAGTTACAGTACTAGCTTTTGCCACCTCTGATTCTAATCTATCCCTACAGGCAAAGGCCATTAATCTGGACGAAGTGGCGGAAAATATCAAGTACCCTACAATGAGCAACGAAAGTGGCATTGAAGGCACCGTGATTATGTATCTGGAGATTGACGCAGAAGGTAATATTTCAAATACCACAGCACTTGCATACCCATGTAGCAAGCTAAAAGAAACGGTTGAGCTAGCGCTCAACGACCTGAAATTCGAACCCGCAAGGAACATTGAAGGCGAGGCAGTAGCCAGCACCTTGCGAATTCCATTCGACTTTCAGCTAAAGATAGACTAAGCAGTCAGACTGCTAAAACACCCACCTATGTGGATGAAAGGGAACTTGCTTAGTTCCCTTTTTATTTTTTCGGCCACCTGGTCATTCGCCAGATTACCCACGCTGCCCAGGTGAGTATGTTTTATCTCCCTATCTGGCCGATAGGTACCCTCTTCTACCCGCTTACCTACTTCCTTATAAGCATCCCTAAAGGGCATTCCGTCCAGTACCAGCTGATTGACCAGCTCTACCGTGAATAGGTAATCATACCTGCTGTCATTGATCACGTCTGGGTTTACCTTCACCTGACTGAGCGAAAAATCCACAATATCCAGGCACTGCTTCAGGGTCTGGATACCAGGAAACAAGTGTTCTTTTAGTTGCTGAAGATCGCGGTGATAACCGCTCGGAAGATTACTAAGAATAAGATTCAGTTCATTGGGCAAGCTTAGCAGCTGATTGCACCGTCCCCTTACCAATTCGAATACGTCCGGATTCTTCTTATGCGGCATAATACTTGAACCAGTGGTCAGCTCATCTGGAAAAGATAAAAAACCAAAATTTTGGCCCGCATACAAACAGACATCCATGGCTAATTTACTCAGGGTAGCAGCCACTGAGGCCATCGCTGTAGCCAATGCCACTTCGGATTTACCTCTGGTCATTTGCGCATACACCACATTATAGTTAGGCTCCTCAAAGCCAAGTAACGCTGTGGTTTTCACTCTATCAATTGGAAAAGAGGAACCATACCCGGCGGCAGAACCGAGTGGGTTCTTATTGGCAACATCAAAAGCTGCCCTCAAAGCTATGAGATCATCAGAAAGGCTCTCGGCATAAGCCCCCAACCATAACCCAATAGAAGAAGGCATGGCCACCTGCATGTGAGTATACCCCGGAATGAGAACATCCTTATACCGTTCACTTTGACTCAGGAGTGTATCCGAAAGCGATTTTACCAGCCCTACTATCTCCTCAATTTCACCTCTGAAATACATTTTAAGATCCACCAGCACCTGATCATTTCTGGATCGGCCACTGTGAATTTTTTTACCCACCTCTCCCAGTTTCTTGGTAAGCAAAAACTCCACCTGAGAATGGATATCTTCCATGCCCGGATCAATGGTGAGCTCACCTGCCCTGGCCAGTTGGTAAAGTTGCTTCAACTCCGCACTCAGTACTTTCAATTCCTCCCCGGTAAGCAGCCCGATGCTCTCCAACATCTCTATGTGCGCCAATGATCCCAAAATATCATAGGGTGCCAGGAGTAAATCGAGCTCCTGATCATTTCCAATAGTAAATGCCTCAACTCTCTTGTTGACGTCTGTAGACTTCTGCCAAAGTTTCATTGATATTAATTTGATTTAAAAAGCTTATTGAGCAGCATGAGGTATCCCATGATACCATCTTTGATCTCCTCGACGAAAATATACTCATCGGGCATATGTGAGCGGTTGGAGTCTCCCGGACCAATCTTAACCGTTGGAAAGGGCATCAATGCCTGATCTGACATGGTAGGCGAACCAAAAAACTTTGTGTCCAGTGCCTCAGCAGCCTTCACGATCTCATGGTCTTTGGTGATCCCGGAGGGTTGTAGGCGTGTAGAACGCTCCTGCACCTCACAATCCACCTGTGCCCGGATCAGTTCCAGGGTTTCTTCATTGCTGTAGGCATCAGTGGTGCGCACGTCCACCACAAAATGACAGGTATCGGGCACCACATTGTGTTGAGTGCCTGAGGATATCATGGTCACCGACATCTTGATCGGTCCCAAAGTCTCAGAAGTTTTTGGAAACTGGTAGTTCCGAAACCATTCGATATCCTTCATAGCCAAATAAATGGCATTTTCGCCCTCATCGCGAGCGGCATGTCCAGCCACCCCCCTGGCGTAACAGTCGAGCACCATGAGCCCTTTTTCGTGAATGGCCATGTCCATTTCGGTTGGCTCCCCCACTATTCCAAAGCTGATTTCTCCCAATTCTCTCAGGATACTTTTGATTCCTCCCGGCCCAGAAATTTCCTCTTCGGCCGTAGCGGCCAAAATCAAATTGTATTTAAGATCCTTTTGCGTATAAAAATACATGAAGGTCATGATCAGCGATACCAGTGCTCCTCCGGCATCATTGCTCCCAAGTCCAAAAAGCTTTCCATCCTCCTCAGAGGGATCAAAGGGGTCTCTCGTGTATCCGGCGTTGGGTTTGACGGTATCGTGGTGCGAGTTCAGTAGTACCGTAGGTTTCGAATCATCAAAGTCCTGATTCTTCACCCATACGTTATTGCCCTTTCTCTCTGTAGGGACTTCCTGCTCCTCAAAATATCGTTGAATCAGATCAGCGGTTTTGTCTTCCTCCCTGCTGATGCTCTGTGTAGAAATGAGCTGCTTAAGCAAGTCCACAGCCTCACTATGGAGCTGATCCGTGTTATATTTGAAGGAGGCTGCCATGGTTTGAGTTTATTTGATCGTATTTACAGATTCTCACACCCTTCACTCCGCTGTGCAGAGCTTTGAATGAATTCTCTAATTTAGGAATCATCCCGCTATGAATAGCGCCGGATTCTTTCATTTCGATAAAAAAAGATTCTTTAAATGGATTGATCAAAGACTCAGGATCGTTCACATCGGCCAGCACCCCATCCAGTTCAAAAGTAAGGGCCAGGTTGACTTCAAAAAACTCCGCCATGGCCAGTGCAATGGTGCCGGCAATGGTATCTGCATTGGTATTGAGAATGTGCCCGGCGCCATCGTGGGTTAGCGGTGCAATTACCGGCACACCTCCGGCTTCAATCATCTTGGTAAGAAAGTCTGCATTAACTTCCACGGGATCACCCACCCAACCATAATCCACTCCATTGGTAACGGGCCGCTTGACCGACCTGATGATCGATCCGTCTGCTCCTGTCAGCCCAATGGCATTGACTCCCAAACTTTGGAGTTTGGCGGTCATTTGCTTATTTACAAGACCTCCATACACCATGGTCACCAAATCTACGGTGGCATCGTCCGTCACGCGACGGCCTTCCACCATTATGGCTTCCATGCCCAGTCGCTCACCTATTTCGGTCGCTATTCTTCCTCCCCCATGCACGAGTATCTTGGGACCTTTGAGTGCTACGAATCCGTCCAAAAAAGCCTTTTGCTTTTCAGGATCTTCGATCACCGCGCCGCCTATTTTGATGACATTGAGTGGTTGTTTCATATTCTATAGATTTTCCAACATTTCTTTGAGGACAGCCTGTGCGCTAAACACTCGATTGGCCGCCTGGTGGATCACGATGGCACTTTTAGAATCGAGCACCTCATCGGCAATCACCACATTTCTTCGCACAGGCAGGCAGTGCATTACCCGCGCATGATTCGTATTGGCCAACTTGGACTGATCAATCATCCATTTAGGATAATTGCCCACCTCGCCGTAGTTCTTATAAGATGACCAGTTTTTGACATACACAAAATCTGCACCCTCAAAAGCCTCTTCCTGATCATAATAGATTTTGGCTCCCTTTGTAAACTGATCTGACAATTCAAATCCCTTGGGTTGCACAATAGAAAAATCAACATCAGCGTGAGTCATCCACTGCGAAAAGGAGTTGGACACCGCCTGAGGCAAGGCATTGATGTGCGGAGCCCATGACAAAACCACCTTCGGTTTAGGTGACTTTTTGAACTCAGAAATAGTCACCAAATCAGCAAAAGACTGTAAAGGATGCAGTGTGGCCGACTCCAGGCTAATAATAGGCACGCCGGAATGCTGGATAAATGCCTTTATGATCTTCTCGCTATAGTCAGCCTTCCGGTCTCGCAATGCCGGAAAGGAACGCACTCCCAGAATATCACAATACTGTCCCAACACAGCGGCCGCTTCACGAATGTGCTCAGCCTTGCCACCGTCCATGACCACTCCATCTTCTATTTCTATCTGCCACGAATCCTGGGTCACATTCATCACCATGGTGTTCATCCCCAGATTGGCAGCCGCTTTCTGAGTACTCATTCTGGTCCTCAGGCTGGAGTTGAAAAACAAGAGCCCTAGTGTTTTGTTTTCTCCCAGATGCTTATGCGCAAAGGGGGATTTCTTCAGAGCAAGTGCTTTTTGCACAAACCCATCGAGATCTTTTACATCATTTACAGAAGTAAAATGTCGCATGCTATTTAATGTTTTTGATTTTTTCGTAAGACACCATTAAGCCTTTTATCAAAGCAGAGCTCAGCCCCTGGTGTTCCATTTCATTCAGTCCGGCGATGGTGCAGCCTTCCGGAGTGGTTACCTTGTCAATCTCCACCTCGGGGTGCTGACCATTTTCCAATATCAGGGATGCAGCGCCTTTGGCGGTCTGCACAGCGATCATCTGTGCATCTTCAGAATGAAAACCCATCTGCACACCACCCTGAGTGGCTGCTCGAAGGTAACGCATAAAGAAAGCAATGCCACTCGCACCAAGTACTGTAGCAGCCTGCATCAGCTTTTCTTCTATGATGAGGGTCTTTCCAAGCGCATTAAAAATCTTCTGCACAGCCAACGCATCGTCCTTGCTATCCTCAGAGCAAATACACGTCATAGACTCGCCTATGGCAATGGCCGTATTGGGCATAGCCCGAACCACCGGCACTTCCACTTTCAAATGACTCTTGATCTCCGCAATAGAAACCCCGGTGATGACCGAAACCAAAAGATGATCTTTGGTCAGTCCCGGATTGATCTGCTCCAGAAGTCTGGGCAACTGCTTGGGCTGAACACACAGCAAAACCATCTTGGCTTGCTTGACTGCTTCCAGGTTGTTACTGGACACCTGAAACCCCTTAGCCTTCAGATAGCCCACATGATCGAGGTTACGACGTGTTAAACATATCTGCCCAGCCTCCTTTAGTTGCTCCTCCACTATTCCCTGAGCGATGGCAATCCCCAGATTACCTGCCCCTAGTATGGCAATATTGCTATCCGTTAATTCCATTTTTAAAATCCGGTTGGTTTAAGATTGAGGCCTGTGGTTTCTTCCAGCCCAAAAATCAGATTCATATTTTGAACAGCCTGGCCGGACGCACCCTTGAGCAGGTTATCGATCATCGAAATCGCCAAAAGCTTGTTGCCTTCCTTCTTCAGATAAACCACTGCCTTATTGGTATTCACCACCATTTTCAGGTCAGGGTTTCTATTGGTCACATGGGTGAACGGCTGATCCTTATAGAATGCCTCATAAAGGGCGTAAGCTTCAGCCTCAGAGGCATCCGTTTCAAAATAAGACGTAGCAATTATTCCTCTTGTGAAATTACCTCGAAAAGGGATAAAGTTCACCACATGACTCTTCCCTGCCAATTGTGTCAGGCTCTCACCAATCTCATCCAAATGCTGATGGGTGAACGCCTTGTAGACACTCATGTTTTGATTTCTCCAGGAGAAATGAGAGGTAGGTGACAATGACTGTCCGGCACCTGTAGAGCCTGTGATCCCTGTGGTATGAATTTCAGATAGGATTATTCCAGCCTGAGCTGCCGGCAAAAGCCCCACTTGGATACAGGTAGCAAAGCAACCGGGATTAGCGATCCTGGTTGCCTTTGGGATTGCCGGCCCATTAAGTTCCGGAAGGCCATAGACAAAACCGTCCGCATCAGCCTTTAGTCTGAAATCATTACTCAAGTCAATAATTTTGACCGATTCAGGCGCTGGATTGTCCGCTAGAAACACCCTTGACTCTCCGTGGCCTTTACACAAAAAGAGCACGTCAAGGTTTTGATAGTCCAAATGGGCACTGAAAACCAGATTGGTGTCCCCAATCAGATCTGTATGTATTTCGGTGACCTTTTTCGCGACCTGGCTCTCACTTTGAGCACAGACCACCTCCACATTTGGGTGATGAACTAATAATCTCATCAGCTCACCGGCCGTATAGCCGGCTGCTCCATAAATTCCTACTCTGATTTTACTCATCCGTCTGGTGGACTTTGTGATAGATCATGTTTTGGTTTCCGAAGATCTTAGAAAAACCCTTCACATCTTCTCCTGACCATGAATTATTCATTTCTCCGTACTTACCAAAACTGGATTGCATCAGGTCATACTCAGAGGTAATACCGACCACATAGAACCGATAAGGTGCCAGGTGCACCTTCACTGTTCCGGTCACGTACTTCTGGGTACTGTCGTAAAACGATTCGATATCACGCATCACAGGATCAAGGTAGTGTCCTTCATGCAGCAGGTTGCCATAAGTCAATGACAACTGATCCTTCATCAAAAGCTGGTTTTTGGTCAACACGTGTTTCTCGAGCGTATGGTGTGCCTTAATAAGGATGACCGGAGCGGCGGCTTCAAAGCCTACTCTCCCCTTGATGCCGATGATGGTATCCCCTACGTGGACATCCCTCCCCAGCGCATAGGCGCTTGCGATGGTATTGAGCTGTTCAATACATTGCACCGGCGTAAGGGGCTTGCCATTCAGACCGACAGGTTCTCCTCCTTCAAAAGAAATCTCCACTACTTCTTCACCAGTCTTTTTCAACTGACTCGGGAAAGCTGCTTCCGCAAGAAACTGATCGGAAGTTAAAGTCTCTTTGCCGCCAACAGACGTACCCCAAAGTCCCTGATTCACCGAATACAAGGACTTTTCCCAGTTGCCACTCACTCCGTGATCAATCAGATATTGTATTTCCTCTTCTCTCGAAAGTCGCTTGTCACGGATCGGGGTAATGATCTCCTTTTCAGGACACAGGATATTGAAGATCATATCAAAACGTACCTGATCATTACCAGCTCCGGTGCTTCCATGAGCAATGGCATCCACTCCCAGCTTAATGGCCTCCTTGGCAATGGCGGTAGCCTGAAAAACCCGCTCAGCACTCACTGACAATGGGTATGTGTTATTCTTCAACACATTTCCTGCAATGAGGTATTTGATGGCCTTTTGATAAAACTCTTCGGTTACGTCCACATTGGAATGAGATTCACTCCCCAATGATCTGGAGCGTTCCTCCAGCTTATCCAACTCTTCTTTTGTAAATCCACCGGTATTGACGGTGACAGTGTATACTTGGTATCCCAGTTCTTTGAGGTAGAGTGAGCAATAAGTAGTGTCCAATCCACCACTAAAAGCCAACAATACCTTTTTCTGATCACTCATTTAATCTGTACTTTTTGTTTCCACATCATTAATTTCTCCTGCACCTTTTTACTGCGCTGCTTCCATTTACGCTTTTTCTCCTCAGGATCATAGAGCATACCTGTGCACAGGCAGTGCTGATGATTTTTCCGGGTGAGAATATCATAATTCACACAGCTACTACAGCCTTTCCAGAACGCTTCATCGTCGGTCAGCTCAGAAAAAGCAACCGGTCGGTAACCCAGATCCGAATTGATTTTCATGACAGCCATGCTGGTAGTGAGGCCGAACAGCTTGGCATCCGGGTATTTTTCTCTGGAAAGTTTGAAGGCCCTTGCCTTGATGGCCTGAGCCAGCCCATTATTCCTATAATCAGGATTGACAATGAGCCCAGAATTGGCCACATATTTTCCATGGCCCCATGTTTCAATGTAGCAAAAACCGGCAAGCTTACCCGATTTGGTCAGGGCAATTACCGACTTACCATCAGCCAGCTTTCCCTGAACATACTCAGTAGATCTTCTGGCTATGCCAGTACCTCTTTTTTCGGCACTGTCAGCAATCATATCGCAGATTTGCTCAGCGTAATGTATATGTGATGCATCGGCGACCGATACAACAAATTTGTCCATTTTAATAAAGAATAGGTGAATAAAGAATTTTAGCGAGGGGCAGGTCACTGCGTAAGTGTCCTATATAAACATATCAGGCAGAGCGCCTGGGAGACATTAGCCTCGGGGTAGAGTAAGACGATATGTGTATATAAGTTTTCAACTCGTATCTAATTCTTAAGACAAAATTATCAACTATTAATAACCAATAGCAAGCTTAAAAGGAGTTATTTTTATTTTAATCACCAAATATTTTATGGCTTTCTTTTGATTGCACCAGATACTCCACCTGACACAATGTACTTCATAAGCTCAGTATTGCTGCCTTCAAGGGTCATTAGTCTCGACTTATCCACGATGAAAACATTGCCGGAAAAGTTATACGAATGTGGTAGGTAAACGGTTACCATTCCGGGCAGGCCAATTTCAGATAAATCTTTCTGGGTGATGAAGCCAGGCTTATAGAGCATGCCATGCTCGTCAAAAGGGACCAACACAGGCGTATCAAATTTCTTTTTGTCCCCCACGAAAGCCGTCACCAGATCATTAATAGCCGTGTAGAGAAAGCTCACAATCGGTATTTTCTTCAGGATATCATTGAACAGGTCAAAAAATGGCTTAGCAAAAAGTGTATTGGCGAGGTAGCCGATAAAGGCTGTTACAAATAGCACCGTGATCATGCCCAGTCCAGGAATACTGATGGGAAGCAAACTATCAGTCCACTTCACCATCTCTACGATGATGTAAACGGTCAAGCTAACTGGCGTAACCAGCAACAAGCCTCTCAGGAAATACCTTAGTAATGATTGAATGTACATAGCTGCTTTTTAGGGATGAAGTTAAAACAAAAAAGGCTTTGTCGCATTCGACAAAGCCCTTTGAATTTCTTAAATGAATCTCTTAAAGTGCGATACCAATGAACGACTTGAAGGCCAATCCCATCAAACCAGTGATGAGCATCGTGATTCCCAAACCTTTCAATCCATCGGGCACACTTGAATATTTCAACTTTTCGCGAATGGCTGCCAATGCAATAATGGCCAAAAACCAACCTAGCCCTGAACCAAAACCGTAGGCAGTGGCCTGAGCGATGGTGTAATCTCTCTGTACCATAAACAACGAAGCTCCAAGAATGGCGCAGTTTACAGCGATCAACGGAAGGAAAATACCCAGTGATCCGTAAAGCGATGGAGAAAACTTCTCGATTACCATTTCTACCAACTGTACCATAGAGGCGATTACAGCGATAAACATGATGAACTGAAGGAATGTCAAATCCACCGTAGCAAAATCAGAACCCAACCAGGCTAAAGCACCTTCCTTGAGGACATATTCTTGCAAAAGCCAGTTAACAGGAACTGTAATGGTCAAAACAAAAATCACAGCCAATCCAAGACCAAAGGCCGTAGAAACTTTCTTAGAAACCGCCAAAAATGAACACATGCCCAAAAAATAGGCAAAGATCATGTTGTCAATGAAAGTGGCTTTGAGTGCTATATTAAAAATTTCCATGATGTCTTTTAGCTTAGTGTTCTACGTAACCTGTTTTTGATCTCTGAACCCAAATAAGAATTCCCAATACCATAAAGGCGCCTATGGAATCCACCATGAGACCATTTGTTGGAAAATTTGGAAGTCCAATGGCTTCAAACACTTTAAAATCGAAGATCGAACCTGATCCAAAGAGTTCCCTGAAGAAGGCCACAACCAGGATGATCCAGGCATAACCAAATCCACTTCCCAAACCATCCAGAATAGAATCATAAGGTTTGTTGGCCATGGCAAATGCCTCCAACCTACCCATCACGATACAGTTGGTGATAATCAGTCCAACAAAGGCTCCGAGTACCTTATACATATCAAAATAATAAGCTTTCAGTACCTCACTCACCAAAGTTACGAGCGTCGCAATGATTGCCAGCTGTACTATGATCCTGACCCGCCCTGGGATCAGGTTTCTCATAAGTGATATGATCAGGTTAGAAAAAACTATAACAGATACCACTGCGATAGACATCACCAATGTGGGTTCCATTTTGATGGTAATGGCCAGGGCTGAACAAATACCCAATACCTGAATGGTGATCGGATTATCTTCGTTCAACGGATCCGCTACAATTCGTCTTCTTCTCTTTGAAAAAAGCGCTTCGGCAGGCTGTTTTACTTCCTCTTTTACTTCTGGTGCTTCTAATGCTTCAGTACTCATAATTTGAGTTATTTGAAAATTAATTAACTGCTACGCTACTTCCGTTAGCCTTTACTTTTTTAATATATCCCTGATAACAAGTGAGGTAATTAACCATCATCTCATTTACACCCTTCCCTGTCAAAGTGGCTCCCGACATTCCATCCACCTCATGCGCAGTGAGGTTGGGATTACCCTCCCCCTTCACCATTTTCACAGAAACCAGTTCATCATTATCATTATAAATTTCCTTCCCTTCGAAACGCTTTTGTACCACATCACTTGTGATCCTGGCACCAAGTCCGGGAGTTTCCTGCTTATGGTCAAAGGCCACACCACGGATGGTGTTCAAGTCGCTACCCACAGCCAGATAACCGGAAATCCAATCCCACAGCCCTGAGCCAAACATCGGAAAGATGTATGCCTCTACTTTGGATGGATCCTTATCATTCATGAACTTAAACACGGGATATAAACGATCCTCTGCTGCAAAGCGATAGTTCTTCTGAATGCTCACTTTCTCTGCCACCACAGGGTTTCCTTTGGCATCCTGAGTCACCACATCCCCATTATAATTCACAACCAGGGATTGCACCTTTTGATCATAGAGGGCAAGCAGCTCGTTGGGTTCTTTGATGGATGAGATATCCATTACCGCTCCCAAAATCTTCTTCTTGGTATCCAGTTCTACCTGTTTATCCTGAGCAGGCTTAAGTCCTACGGAGGCAAGTGACAGCAGACCGCCCAAAACTACTGTTAGGACAATCGAAAATAAGATGATGTATGTATTAGACCGTTGCACGTTTTAATCTTCGTTTTTTGTTAGCATCTACTACGTAATAATCAATAAGTGGAGCGAAAACGTTCATAAACAGAATCGCCAGCATGATTCCCTCAGGATAAGCCGGATTCACCACTCTGATGAGCACTGTAAGTAATCCAATCAGGAAACCATAAATCCATTTGCCCACTTCAGTCTGTGCAGCAGATACAGGATCTGTTGCCATAAATACCGCTCCAAAGGCCAAACCGCCGATCACCAAATGGTACTCTGCGGGAAGTTCCATGTATGAGTTAGATCCTACAAGATTGAATACTACTCCCATGAAATAAGCTCCACCAAATACACTGGCGATGATTTTCCAGCTACCCACACCAGTTCCAATCAGAATCACCGCTCCGATCAGACACATTAAGGTAGAAGTTTCCCCGATAGATCCCGGGATCAGTCCCATAAATAGATTCCAGAAGGAATACATCCCGTCATACCAATGTGCAGACATGTCTGCCATCATATTGGTACCATTAGAAACGGCTGTAGCTCCATAAGCCAAAACTGTAGCTCCACTGTAAGCATCCACTGGCTGCTTATCTCCAAAGTAAGTCCATACCTCGCCTGAAATATTAGATGGGTAAGCGAAATAAAGGAAAGCTCGTGCTGTCAGTGCCACATTCAGGATATTCATCCCGGTGCCACCGAAGGCCTCCTTGCCGATCACCACCGCAAAAATGGTGGCCAGGGCTACCTGCCATAAAGGAATGGTAGGAGGCATGATCAAGGCAATGAGCATACCGGTAACCAGATAACCCTCACTAATCGGGTGATTTCTGATTACACAAAAGGTAAACTCAGTAAGCAACCCTACTGAATAGGAAACGATAAGAATAGGAACTACCGCAATAGCTCCAATCAAGAGTTTATCCAATAAAACAGCATCCTCTCCCACAGAAATGAAATGCTGATGTCCAACATTCCACATACCGAATAACAGTGCGGGAATCATAGCAATCACCACAGTGATCATGATACGCTTCAAATCCACAGCATCCTTAATCTGTGTGCCTTTATTGCCAGTGGTGAGGTCAGGTGCAAATGCGATGGTACGATGCCCTTCGTACAAAGTGTAGAATTTCTCCCACTTTCCGCCCTTCTCAAAATTTGGCTTTAGTTTATCAAACAGGTTTTGTAATGGCTTCATGTTTATGATTAGCTATTTTTTATCATTTCTATACCCTCCCTCAAAATCTTCTGTATCTCATTCTTAGAAGGATCTATGAACTCACACAGGGCCACATCCTCTTCTATCAGTTCGAAGATTCCAAGTGCCTCCATGTCATCATAATCCTCCGAGATAATCGCCTTGAAAAGATAAGTAGGTAAGATGTCCATCGGAAGGACTTTCTCAAACTCTCCGGAAACCACAAATGGACGATCTTCCCCGTGTGTATTGGTGTCAACCGTGTATTCTTTTCCTCTGTTCAGGAATGAGAGTAGACCGATTGCTTTATGAAAGCTCAGTTTTTTGGTAGATGGCTTGATCCATCCCAAAAACTCTTCATAGTCTCCTTCTGGAATAACTGTGACCTGGTTATGATAATACCCGAGATAACCTGCCTTACCACAATTCTCACCTGTCAAAGGATTCCCTGCAATAAATCGCAAATGACCAGTAGGTACTTCGCTACCAAATAATTTTTCGAGCATCACACCAGAGTAAGTCTTTACATATCCGGGGTTTTTCACCTCAGAGCCTGTGACTGCCACGAGTTTAGATGCGTCGTATTTTCCTTCTAAGAACAGCTGGCCAATTTGAGCCACTCCGTACGGAGCCACTGTCCACACAATGTCTTTTTTGCTAATAGGATCCAGGTGATGAATCTGCACACCTACGTTTCCAGCAGGGTGAGGCCCTGAAAACTTATTCAGTTCTACACCGTTGGCCTGAGCGAAAACCTGAGGAACTTCAGCTTGCCCATTGATATTGAGGTGCACCTTACCGGGTGTCAATTTCCTGAGAACATCCAGCCCTGCCTGAAAGAATTTTTCTTTGTCGCCCAACTGGAAAGCCACGTCTGGTGCCAGTGGATTGGTATCAAATGCCGAAATGAAGATCGCTTTGGGAGTATCCTCAGCATTGGCTACGATTCCGAATGGTCTCTGGATGATATTTGGCCATACCCCACCTGCCTGCATTTGCTCGAGGGCCTCCTCTTTAGACAAATTAGCCAGATCAGAAGTTGAGAAAGTCTTAAACTTCTCAAAAACCACTTCTTTGTCTGCCAGTATCTTTATCTCCAGTAGTTTTCTCTTTTCTCCGCGCTTAATTTCTACTACTTCACCACTTACAGGAGAGCAGTACTTCACACCTTCCGACATTTTATCGTATAGCATGGCTGTACCTGCCTTCACAGTATCTCCTTCTTTGACCAAAAGTTTTGGTCTGGACATGTTGATGAAATCGGTAGGTTTTAAAGCGTAAGTTTCTGAATGAGAAGACTCTGAGATTTTCTTTTCCGGTTTTCCGGCCAGGTTAATATCAAAACCTCTTTTTAGCTTTATCGTTTTCGACATTTTGTATAGTTGCGATCTACTTGAAAATCTGAGCAAAAATACAAAAAAAATGTTCAAATGAAATGTTTGGCAGCATCAATAGGAAACTGTTTTTCCACATCAGAAAAAGAGTCAGACTCCTGCCAACTGAGGCTCCCGCGCCTGTAAGAAATCCGCAACTTTTTCCATCAACCAGCGGGGCGTGGAGGTAGCTCCACAAATACCCACCCGATCCTCCTGACGAATCCAATCCAGATCAATTTCAGTTTCGTTTTCGATGAAGTAACTCCGGGTATTATTTTCCAGACATACATTATATAAAGCTCGGCCATTGGAACTCTTCTTTCCGGAAACAAAAAGCACGACATCATGCTTATGGGAAAACTCCACCATTTTGGGCTCCCTGTTCGAAACCTGACGGCAGATGCTGTCATTGGCGTTAAAGTCCTCCACTGTGAACTCACCCTTTTCTTTTTTGATGCGCTCCTCTATCAGCTCCTTGATGTGATAAAAGCCCTTGGTGCTTTTGGTGGTCTGACTGTACAGTGTGACTGGTCTGGAAAAGTCAATCTGATCCAAATCCTCCTCTGAGGTGATAATAATCGCCTCATCGTTCGTTTGTCCAGTCAGCCCGATCACTTCGGCATGTCCCGGCTTGCCATAGATGACCACCTGACCATTGCTGGTCACGGCTTTGTCGTAAGAGTGCTTAATTCTGTTTTGAAGTTTCAATACCACCGGACAGGAGGCATCAATCAGTTCAATGTTGTTTTTCAGAGCTGTTTCATAAGTCTCTGGTGGCTCACCATGTGCCCGGATCAGCACCTTACAGTCATGCAACTCCTCCAGTTCTTCTCTGGTAATGGTTCTCAAACCCTTGGCGTACAAGCGCTCTACTTCCATGGCATTGTGCACGATATCCCCCAGACAATAGAGCTCCTGGCCGCCTTCCATTTCGTCTTCGGCCATTTGTATGGCAAACTCAACTCCGAAACAATACCCTGAATGTGGATCTATCTCAACTTGCATGGATTTTCTCTTTGGCTAGGGATACAATTTTATGAACCTGATCGGCAAAAGTCAAATTTGAGGTATCTATTTCTACAGCATCCTCTGCCTTACGCAGTGGGGATTCAGACCTTGTGGAATCAATTTCATCACGCTGTGATAAATTATTTTCGATCACATTAAGTTCCTCAATGATGCCCTTTTCTGCTAATTCACTCTGGCGCCGCTCAGCCCGAATCCTGGTATCGGCTGTCATAAATACCTTGAGTTCAGCACCCGGAAACACCACCGTACCAATATCCCTTCCGTCCATCACGATCCCTTTGCCCTTTCCTATTTTCTGTTGCTGGGCCACCATGGCATGTCTCACCACAGCGATAGTGCTTACCGCACTCACATGCTCATTGACCCGCATGGTGCGAATTTCATTTGATACGTCCTGACCATTCAGCAACACATGACCTTCCTCAAAGCGAATATCCAGTGTGTCCAAAGCATGCTCAACCTGGCTCGCATCATCCAAAGAAACGTCTTGCTCCAGAAAATAGAGTGTGGTGGCCCTGTACATCGCTCCACTATCTATATAGGTATAACCCAGCTCACCGGCTACTTTTTTAGCGGTAGAGCTTTTTCCTGTACCCGAAAAGCCATCTATGGCAATGGTAATCTTATGCATTAGCAGTCTTTGATTGGGCAAGGTATAGGTTTCCCTTTTTTGATTTGTCTGCTTTTATCTATCGAGTTTGAGGGGCCTTTTCGGCACCCTCCTACGATCAAAAGCAAGGCAATAGAAATCATTAGTGATATGGAACGGAGGTGGCGCATCAGATGCTGGCAGTCTCTACTCCCGAATCTATTTTCTTGATCAATCCCTGTAGCACTTTTCCAGGACCACATTCCACAAATGACGTGGCTCCGTCTGCGATCATGGCATTCACACTCTGTGTCCACCTAACTGGTGCAGTAAGCTGAGAAACCAGATTGGACTTGATCTCCATAATGTCAATATGCCCCTTGGCATCCACATTTTGATAAACAGGACACTTGGGTGCGCCAAAAGTCGTGGCTTCAATGGCCGCCGCCAGTTCTTCACGTGCAGGTTCCATCAAAGGCGAATGGAAGGCACCCCCTACCGGCAATATCAACGCTCTTTTTGCGCCAGCGGCTTTCAGTTGCTCGCAAGCTATTTCCACACCCTTGATGGAGCCTGAGATAACCAGCTGACCCGGGCAATTGTAATTGGCTGCAACGACCACCTCATCGATGCCTGCACAAATCTCTTCTACTACCTCGTCAGCCAACCCCAAAACTGCGGCCATCGTGGACTCCTGCAGCTCACAGGCCTTTTGCATTGCCATTGCTCGCTTAGACACCAATGTGAGTCCGTCCTCAAAACTCAGCGCACCATTGGCCACAAGTGCTGAAAACTCCCCGAGGGAATGACCGGCCACCATATCTGGCTCGAAGGCATCGGAAATCAAAGCGGTAACCACACTGTGTAAAAAAATGGCCGGTTGTGTCACTTTGGTCTGCTTGAGCTCATCGGCCGTACCCTCAAACATGATCGTTGAAAGTTTGAAACCTAAAACATCATCAGCCTGATCAAAGAGTTGCTTAGCCTTAGGGCTGCTATCGTACAAATCCTTCCCCATACCAGGAAACTGTGCTCCCTGCCCAGGGAATACAAATGACTTCATATGTTACGTTTTGAGTTGATTGGTTATTTAAGCGGGCAAAGCTACGAAACATCAGTAAGAATCGAGAAATCTTTCCTTCAAATCGGGCGTAGGCACCCGGCATGTTTCCCGCCTTCCAAACCACCGGTAGCGGTTTTTGGCAATCCAGTCATAAATGAAATCTCTGATAAACTTCGGAATGATTTTAAAAACCAGGAGCAGACGCCATGGACCTCCCAAAAGCATCCCTATCTCCAGCGCTGCACCACTTTTGTGGTATAATCGACCCTTTTTCAGTAGAAGTATGCTCTGAAGCAAAGATGGATCCACCTGATATTGGTCCAATTTCCCTTTGGCAAAGTCAGACTGAAGCGAAGCAAAATGAAATTGTTTGTCCGTATCCCGGTCTATTACAAAATTCACTGCGGAATTACAGAGATTACACACCCCGTCAAAAAAGATAATGGGAGTATCTGCTACTTCAGAATTTGCAACCAACCGTTCAACGTCCATTTGGTGTCTTTAGGGTTTAGCACATCCACAGTGACTTCAGCTACATAATAGTAAACCCCTGCGGGGAGCTCCTGTCCCCATTTGTTCTTTCCATCCCAATTAATGTAAATCCCTTCCGGGTTTTCAAATGAATTGTAGACGTACAGCTCCGATCCCGATCGGTCAAAAACCCTGAAATCTACCTGAAGGACAAACCTGGGACAATCCGCATCGTTGAAACTGGCAATGTTGAGTCCTTTTTTATAAAGTGGACTGAAAACATCATTGATGCCATCATTATTGGGAGTGAAAACATTCGGCAGTTTATAGACCGGACAGTTGTCATTGCAGATTTCCTCTGTCAGCTCACTCTCATTACCAGACCTGTCTACAGCTGAGATCCTGTAGCAACCCTTCAGAGAGGTAAGATCCGTATGATCAAACCGTGTATCCGACGGGGTAGCAATGATTGAATAGTCTTCTTCGCGACCACTCGGCGTGAAGTACACATTGTAGAAGGAGATATCATCATCACAATCCGGATTTTCGTCAGATGTCCAGCTCAGACTCTGAGTATAGTTATTAGAACCACAAGGTTGACTGGCCAACATACTCGCACAATCCATTTGATCGGCAATGGTCACCACCGGAGGTGAACAAGGTGGAATGGTATCGTTGGGCTGGCCACATCCTATTTGGGAGCGATTGATCAAGGGTTCTGGAAGCAAAGGATTGAAGTAAGAGCCCTGAGCAGTCACCGCATAGCAGTATTCTATGTCTTCATCCAGCACCTCTCCATTAAAATCACCATTGTCCAGGTAGTAAAAACCTTCAGATGTAACATCCACAGAATCTATCAGCACCATTTGATCCAGATCCGTACTCACTACCTGATCCCTATAGATATAATGGTATGGATAATCCTGAACAGTATTGGACCAGGGTACCGATGCTGCCCAATTGAGCTCAATTGACTTCAACAAAGGCCTCAGGGCCAACCGCACGCTACTGGCTGTGGCTGATGAGTCCACCAGCACACCCCCGGCATCATAAAAGCGTACAAAATAATGGTAAGCATTTGCGAATGTATTGAGGCCAATATCGGTAAACACCGTATCGGTAATACCTGATGCTATTAGCTGATAAGGTTTGGTAGCGGAGGGATTCAAACCCTCCGCACGGAAAATATCATATTTATAGTCAGGAGGGTACAGTATCTGGTCTATCTGATACGGCGGAGCCCAGCGGACCAAAATCCTTCCATCCGTTTCACTGGTAGTGAGCACGTCCACATTGGTGATGGCTGGTGCATCGATGACGATGCTATCGCATACTTCCTCAGACACATAGCTCTCACCACCACCCGGCAAAGGGAAAGTAGCGACTAACCTGTAGCAATATTTCGCGCCGGGAGCCAGACCTTTCCCATCGTTGTTATCCAGGTATTCTGTGATCGAATTTTGAGTGTCGGGATCCAGCATGGGGATTTCATCGATCAGTCTGTAGCCCGAATTAGCAGGCATCCCTACATTACACTCGTCAGCCTCTATTTCAAACTCCCCCACTCTCCTCCATATCTGCATAGATTCGGCATTCACACAATTATATTTATCCCACTTCAGCCTGATGGATTTTCCTGTTTGAAGACTCGACTCCAGGCCTTTCGGAGAAGGCCCCACCACAGTGATCAATAGGGTTTCAAAATTCACTAATCTAGGCCCTACATCTGGGTTATCGGTGACCTTGAACTGCACCTCATAGGGTCGCACGCGCACATGGCCACATTCTGTTTCCCACTCAAACGATAAAAAACCTGGGGGGCCCTGAAAGGTGGCAGGATCCGGCTTGTAAGTGGCTGAACTACCATTCACTTCAAAAGGACCTCCATAGGCCTCAAGCTTCACCTGCTGTCCATCAGGATCAGTACCCTGAATAATCTCGCTGACAGTCTCTCCAGCTTCTACGCACAAATCCTCCGGCACTTCCAGTTCCGGGCGTTCATTATCTGTTTTCTTCACTATGATTTGCATATCTCGGGTCACATACCCAAGCTTAAACCACTGCCCCGCCACTTGCCGCCACTCTTCAATGACAAAGGCCACATTGTATTCAGCCACATCTCCCTGATTCAGCACGTCGCCCGGAGCATCCCACTCCAGGTCTCCCCGCACCGGGTCCATTGTCAGTTTAGCGAAATCATTCAGCGCTTCATTGCCCTGATTGGGGATGGTGTAAAATTCGGGAGCATTCATAACACGATAGTTATTCACCTCGGCACCACGGGCCTGCTTAGGGATTACAAATTTGTACGAAAGGCTGTCTCCGTCCGGATCAAAGGCTCCGGGGTTATGAATAAATTTGGCACCCACTGCGGCAAAGTCTATAGGGGGCACTAAAAGCACAGGCGTGTTATTCAAACCGAAAAAAGGGTCGATCACAATCATGGACTCCACATAAAACGTGGTATTCACTGAATTATCCATGTTAATGATTCCCTCATTGCGAAACTTCTCTTCATAACTCACCACGTAGGAGTTGGCAGCCTGGTAGGTATGCACCACTTTGAACTGCACCATTTCTATTTCATTGTCGATAGGCGTCTCCACAATATTGAAACCCCGCTCCTGAATTTCGCTATCGCCAAACCGAAAAATACCATCACCAAAATGAATGACCGATCCGGAATCCCGATATCCGGTGAAAGTAAATTCATAAGTCAACGTGAGATTGTTGATTCGCTTGGCGGTGATTTCACCTGCACGAATGTGAGTGGCATAAGCACTACTGATGCTCAAACCCAACAGGATGAGCCAGCAAGCTATTTTGATAACGAAAGGATTAACCGTGCTATTCTTCATTCAAATCATTCAACAATTAGCAACTTTTTCACCCCAATCAAACGATCAAAACCATCGAAAAATTGGATAACATAAGTTCCAGGCTGCAAATTACCTTGATGGCTTAAAGATACTAAAGGATTTTGGACCATTTCTGCATAAATCTGTTTGCCCGATAGGGTAATGATTTTATAATAGGAAAGGTTGCCTGATCTATCGTTTATTTTAAAATCTCCATCCGACGGATTGGGATACACAGAAATATCTTCCGAATGGGGTGGAGCACGAGTCACCACACTTCTGATCGCTGTAAATGATTCACAATCCTGACTGTAAAAAACATTCCTACTCTGGACATAACCCTCGGAGTGGACCCTGATATGCCCATAATCGTAGCTTTTTGTGGATGGAATCAGATCAAAATAAAAAATGGTGTCTTTATGAATAGATAGGTCATTCAGGGAAGCAGAAGTACTCCCATCCAACAACTGATAAAAAGGCAGCTCCACTTGTAAAGAGCACTGGTCTACCTGCTGCACCTTCAGGTAAAACTCCTCCGCATCACACACTGAAAGCACGCCTTCTAAAGTTGGGTGATCCAGTGAAGAAGCGATGACTTCAGCATTAAAATCCAAAATCGTCTGACTCAGTGTAAACCAACTTCCCTCCTGCTCTCTCATCTCCTCCACCTGGATGGCAAAAGTATAAAGTGGCTCATGTCCAGAGGGATGATCCCCTACATCCCATGACATATTACCGGTAAAAGGGTCCATTGCAGCTCCTGCAAAATGATAGCCGGATACTGGCATATCCCTCCCTTTCCTCGGTGTAACCAAACTAAAGACCAGCAAATCCCCATCTGCATCATTCACTTGTAAGGCCTGAGCAAACCTACCCGCGTTGGCAGCTAGCAATAAATGCGATGCATCAAACACCGGAAAAGAGTTTTGAAAAAACGGATCGATCAAAAAAGTAGTCTCTATATAAAAACTTTCATTGCCAGAGTTATTGACATTCATGACTCCTTCAGTCCGGTGGTTCTCCACATAACTCACCTTGTACGCTCCGGGAGCAGCGTAGGTATGTGACACCTCAAAGGCAACCAAATCATGATGATCTGATATCGGCTTGCGGTTCACTACCACCTCCGCACTATTGACTGCTCCGTCACCGAAAGACAAAACTCCGCTCCCAAAGTGGACAGAGGAAGCTGCGTCACTAAAACCACAGACACTGAATGTGACAGTAGTACCTTCCACCTTTTTGATACTGATGTACCCACCAGCAATGTGCGTAGCACCTGCCGTATACGCTATCACAGACAGCATGAAAGCAATAAATATTTTTCTTGATTCTTCAAACATCTCAGATAAACACAGGGTTCGCCATTCAAAACAGTTAAATTAGAGAATAACCCCTAACTGATACTTAAATAAGTTATTTAGACAGATTCAAAATAAGGCCGTAGATTGTTTGGGTGGAACTTGGGGACTACCTTTGAATCCGACATAAATTAGAAATTCAGATAATCATATGAGTTGGTTTTCCAATACCTTTTCGAGTACCATAGGCAGAAAGTTTGCCATGGCCCTTTCGGCAATATTCCTGGTCTTATTCCTGCTAATGCACCTGACGACCAATATGCTTTCGGTTATCAGTGCAGATGCCTTTAATGAGGCCTCCCATTTCATGGGTACCAATCCGGTGGTGCAATTTCTGCTTCAGCCGGTATTGATCTTTGCAGTTGTGTTTCACTTTGTGATGGGGTTTGTGCTGGAAGCAAAAAACAGAGCGTCCCGGCCCATGAAGTATGCTAAAAAAGACACAGGAAATGCGACGTGGATGTCTCAAAACATGATCTACAGTGGGCTGGTAATACTGGCTTTTCTGGCTCTCCATTTCATCGATTTCTGGATTCCGGAGATCAATTACAAGTATGTGGCTCAGTTGCCTGAAGTAACCGACCGCTACTATGGTGAAATGGTACACAAGTTTCAGAATCCACTAAGAGTCGGTGCCTATGTGATTTCCTTTGTGCTGTTAGCCCTTCACTTGCTGCATGGTTTTCAGTCATCACTTCAGTCCATGGGGATCAACAACAAGTTTACCCCGGCCATCAAAAAATTCACTCAGGCTTATGCCATCGTTATCCCTATGGGTTTCGTTTTGATCGCTCTTTATCACTTTATCAATCACTAATCAAGTCATGCAAATAGGTTCTAATTTTCCCTCTCAACTACCAGAAGGCCCACTTGCAGATAAGTGGACAAATTATAAAAATCATATCAACCTGGTTAACCCCGCCAACAAACGACTTATCGACGTTATCGTTGTTGGAAGCGGACTGGCTGGAGGTTCAGCCTCAGCCACCCTTGCAGAGCTTGGGTATAACGTAAAGACATTTTGCTTTCAGGATTCCCCCAGAAGGGCTCACTCCATTGCAGCTCAGGGTGGTATCAACGCAGCTAAGAATTACCAGGGTGATGGTGACTCTACCTACAGATTGTTTTACGATACTGTAAAGGGTGGAGATTACCGCTCTCGTGAGGCCAACGTTTACAGACTGGCCGAAGTTTCTGCTAATATCATTGACCAATGCGTCGCTCAGGGAGTACCCTTTGCTCGTGATTATGGTGGGCTACTGGATAACCGATCGTTTGGTGGAGTACTGGTGTCGAGGACCTTCTATGCGAAAGGTCAGACGGGTCAGCAGCTCCTACTGGGTGCATACTCGGCCATGAACAGGCAGATAGCCCGTGGGAAAATAAAGATGTACAACCGCCATGAGATGCTGGAACTGGTCATGGTAGACGGAAAAGCACGTGGGATCATTGCCCGCGATCTGGTAACAGGTGAAATAGAAAGGCACTCTGCTCACGCTGTAGTGATTGCTTCCGGTGGATATGGTAACGTATTTTTCCTCTCCACCAACGCCATGGGCAGCAACGTTTCAGCCACCTGGAAAATTCACAAGAAAGGTGCCTGGTTTGCTAACCCATGTTACACCCAAATTCACCCTACCTGCATCCCGGTATCCGGTGATCACCAGTCCAAACTGACCCTCATGTCTGAATCATTGAGGAATGACGGCAGAATATGGGTACCCAAAAAGAAAGAAGATGTAGAAGCCATTCGGGCTGGAAAGCTGAAAGCTAAAGACCTGCCTGAGGAAGACCGGGACTATTATCTGGAAAGAAGATATCCCGCCTTTGGTAACCTCGTGCCTCGTGATGTGGCCTCCAGAGCTGCTAAAGAAAGGTGTGATGCCGGGTTTGGTGTGAATGCCACCGGAGAAGCCGTATACCTGGACTTTGCTGCAGCCATAGAGCGCTATGGCAAAGAGCAGGCTCACCTGAAGGGACTCGATGAAAATGACAAAAAAGTGGTGACCGACCTGGGCAAGGATGTGATCAAGTCTAAGTACGGCAACCTTTTCCAGATGTATGAGAAGATCGTAGATGACAATCCATACGAGATGCCCATGATGATCTACCCAGCGGTGCACTACACCATGGGTGGTACCTGGGTGGATTACAACCTGATGTCCACCATCCCGGGCTGTTATGTGATAGGTGAGGCCAATTTCTCAGATCACGGAGCAAACAGACTGGGAGCGTCAGCTCTGATGCAGGGGCTTGCTGATGGATATTTCGTATTGCCCTATACCATAGGAGACTACTTGTCCAATGACATCAGAACAGGGAAAATCCCAACAGATACCCCTGAGTTTGACGAAGCGGAGAAAAGCGTACGGGATCAGTTGGAAAGGCTCATCAACAACAAGGGCACCAAGTCAGTAGATTATTTCCACAAAAAACTGGGCAAAGTAATGTGGGACAAAGTAGGAATGGCCAGAAATGCTCAGGGATTGAAAGAGGCTATGGTTGAAATCAAAGAAATCCGGGAAGCCTTCTGGAAGGATGTGAAAATCCCGGGTACGCTCAACGAATACAATGAAGAGTTGGCCAAAGCCGGACGAGTAGCTGATTTCCTTGAATTGGGTGAATTGTTTGCCAAAGACGCCTTGCACCGTGAGGAATCCTGTGGTGGGCACTTCAGAGAAGAGCATCAAACCCCTGAGGGAGAGGCTAAAAGAAACCCCGAATTTCAATATGCTGCTGCCTGGGAATACAAAGGTGAACCCGGAGAAGCGGTCCTTCACAAAGAGGAGTTGAAATACGAAAACATCGAAGTAAAAGAAAGAAGTTACAAGTAATAGCCGCAAGGCACTTTACGGAAAATAAATACCGAATTATGGACCTTAAACTAAAAATTTGGCGTCAAAAAAACGCCGGCGATAAAGGGAAGATTGTCAACTATGACATCAAGGATGTGTCCCCTGATATGTCATTCCTGGAAATGCTTGATGTTCTCAATGATGAGCTTATCGGCAAAGGAGACGATCCCGTAGCCTTCGATCATGATTGCAGGGAAGGCATCTGTGGTGCTTGCTCGCTTCAGATCAACGGAAAACCACATGGTCCGGACTCTGCCATCACCACCTGCCAGCTCCATATGAGAAAATTCAAAGATGGAGACACCGTATACATCGAACCATTCAGGGCCAAGGCTTTCCCGGTGATCAAGGATTTGATCGTGGACAGAAGCTCTTTTGACAGAATACAGCATGCTGGTGGTTATATTTCGGTGAACACCTCGGGAAACACTCAGGATGCCAATTCCATTCCGATCAATAAGGAAGATGCCGACAATGCATTTGATGCGGCTACCTGTATCGGCTGTGGTGCCTGTGTAGCAGCATGCAAAAATGCCTCCGCGATGCTCTTTGTCTCTGCCAAAGTTTCTCAATTCGCCCTACTGCCTCAGGGACAGGTGGAGCGCAAGATGAGGGCTGAGAAAATGGTGGCACAAATGGATGAAGAAGGCTTCGGTGCTTGCACCAATACCGGTGCATGTGCGGCAGAATGCCCCAAAGAAATTAGCCTGACCAACATAGCCAGGCTGAACCGGGAATTTCTCTCCTCCAGTTTCACCTAAACCTAAGAATTCAAACCCCGATATCCTCGGGGTTTTTTATTGCGTTTAAATTCAAATGATTCCTTAGTATCTTCGTGCTAAAATCAGCGATCTGTTGAAGCGGTTTCTCCTTTTCTTATCAATTGTATTACTCCTGGGTGCCGGATATTTCACTTATGACAAATGGGTGAAAAATGCTGACCTTACCCTATGGTCTTTTGTTCCGGGTACTTCCGTTCTGGTCTATGAGTCCTCTACACCACTGATTTCACTGGAGGAAATCAAGCAAACAAGTATCTGGAAAAACTTGAGCTACCTTCAGGAAGTCGAGAACATCGACAAACACATAGACCTGCTGGACAGCCTGGCTGGCAAGGGAAATTTCCGAAATTTCTTTGCAGAGAATCCATTGCTGATTTCCCTCAATATTACCTCCAGTAAGTCGTTTGACTTTCTCTTTGTGGTAGAGATTCAGAACATCTCACAGCAAACTTTCATCAGCAAAGCTCAGGCCTATTTTCGGGATGCCAACTACGTGAAGCGCACGAGAGAATACGAAGGGTTTACCATCACCGAACTGGTGGGTGATGGACCCGAAAATAGTTTTACTTACATTTTTTACAAGAACTACTTCATCGGAAGCTTCTCCGCATTCCTGGTAGAAGATGCTATCCGTACAGTCTCCTACGAGGAAACCACGGGATTTGATCAGAAAAATCCAGAGCTGAAACGACTCACTAAACTCGAAAGAGATCATGGTAACGTCTACCTAAACATGGACAGGGTACCAGCACTCATCAATCTCTTCACTCAAGAACCCACTAACCTGGATTTGGGTAAATCGTCTTTTCTCGACCTCAAAGTGGGGGATAAAACTGCCAACCTTACCGGCTTTTCTTTTGTAGATCAGCCGACCCAATTTCTGAGTAATTTCCGCACTTCTTCCGGAGCAGAATTTGACATTGCCAATATCATTCCCATTGAAGCATCCTGGTTCTACCACTTCAGCACAAAGAATCCTGCTGCATTGGGCACGTCTCTCCAGCAGTATTATCAAGCCACCACACCTGATGTCCTAAAATACCAGGCCAAACTCCTGAAGGACGCAGACTTTGATGTGAACTACACCTTCAACCTGATGGATGAAGAAATAGGGTTGATCACGATGGAATCAGCCGCTACCGGCGAACATCACCAACTTCTGATTTTGGAAGTGAACGACATGGGTGAAGCCCTTAAGTTTTTCAACTCAGCAGGCGAGCGACATATGCTCACCACCGGGGATACACTGTATCACGAGCAATACGGTAATTATGAGATCCGTAAACTTCCCGTTGCCAACTTTCCTTATGCACTATTGGGTAACCTGGCGCGAGGTTTTGAAGATTCCTATTACCTCCAGTATCGCAATAATCTGGTGTTTAGCAATAATTTGCAGCAGCTCAAAAATTTCACCATCTCCATAGAAAATGAGGGCACATGGACCAAGTCACTTCGGATCAGTCACTTTCTGGATCAAACCAACAAAGAGGCCAGCTTCAGCTTGTTTGTGAATACGCCAAGAGCGTGGAATCAGCTATTAAACGGCCTGAAGCCATCGTGGAAAGACTATCTCGCTGAGCATCAGTTTTCCTTTAAAAACCTGGAGTTTCTGGCTTTTCAGTTCAGCACTGTGGATGATAAATTTTACACCAACCTCACCGTTTATCAGCCAACCCTGCCAAATAGAAGTATACCCGAACGCATCAAAACACTGAGGTCTATCACCCTTCCTGATTTCATCAAAACCAAACCCTGGCTTGTTACCAATCACAACAACAAACTCAAAGAAGTATTTGTACAGGATACTGCTAATAATGTGTACCTCATTGGTTCCGATTTTTCGGTCATCTGGGATCAACCCATCTCAGCTCCCATCATCAGTGATGTAAAGCAAATTGACTATTATAAAAATGGAAAACTACAGTACATCTTTGCCACGAAAGAGGCCGTACATATACTGGATCGCACTGGGGCTTACCTCCCCGAATTTCCTAAAAAACTTGCTCAAATAAAGGAAATAGAGCATTTCGGCATCATTGATTATGACAATACGAAAAATTACCGGTATGCCATCACTGATGACAAAGGCCTGATGTACCTCACCGACAAAGACCTGAAACCCCTGCCAGGCTGGAGTCCTAAAAACTTCGAAAAACCCCTCGTGCAAGCACCATTGCATCGGAGGATAGATGGGAAAGATGTGATCATTGCTATCCGTAAAGATGGTAAGCTCTTTGTCCTCAACCGAAAAGGTGACAACTATGCCGGCTTCCCCCTCGAGACCAACTCGGAAATATCCGACGACCTGTTTGTGAGCAGTGCCAACAGCCTCGATAAATCTACGATTACCCTGCTGACCACCAGTGGTGAGTTAATGGAAATCAGCCTGAAAGGCCGACTTACCCGGCGGGAGCAATTGTACAAACCCGGTGCAAAAACCGATTTTCAGATCATTGAAGACGTGACTGGCGATGCTTACGTTATTTTGCGCAGAACAGAAAATAGCTATGAGGTACTTGATGAAAATGGTCTGGTTTTATTTGAGAAAAACTACTTCTCCAATACTCCACTTTATCATCAGTACTATCATTTGGGAGCAGGTACAGAATTCATTGTTTTTGTGGATCCGGGTGGATCCTACCTGTATCTCTATGACCGAGAGGGTCAATTGCTCACCGGGAGACCCCTTACCGCTACTCAGCCTATTTCGGTCATGCAGTTTGAAAATGAGTTCCAGATCTACCGTGCCGTAGACAGAAACCTGGAACTCATCTCTGTGTCATTCTAAACCATCATGGTTTTCCACTTGCCCCTGCGAAAGAGCATGATACTGATGACTGCCTGCAAAGAGTGGCAAAATGCAATGGTAAAAAAGACTCCATTTGCCTGCCAGTCCAGATACACTGATAGCCAATAGGCCAGCGGGATTTGTATCACCCAAAAGACAAAGAAATTGACAATCAAAGGGGTTCTGGTATCACCAGCGCCGTTAAACGCCTGGCTTATCACCATCCCGTAAGCGAAAAACACATACCCAAAGCAGATGATCTGCAAAGCGGATACAGCAATCTTTACTACTCCCGGCTGCACGGTGAAAATGCCTATTATGGGCTCTGCAGCCAAATAGAACACCACCGACACTAACCCCAGGAAGATCATATTGTAAAAAGCCGTCTTCCACACAGACTCCTCAGCCCTATCGGGAGCTGAAGCTCCGAGGTTTTGCCCCACCAGAGTTGCTGCAGCATTGGACATACCCCATGAAGGTAGAATGGTAAATACAATCACCCTAAAGGCAATGGTGTACCCCGCCAGCGCCTCGGCACCAAATAAGGACATTACCTTCACCAGGAAAATCCAACTGGCCGACTCAATCAGAAACTGGCCCATTCCGCCCAGTGAAATCTTCAGGAGCTCCACTACGGTTTTAAACCTGATCACCACATTGGCCCAACCAATCTTGATAATACCTCGCCTATTCATCAGGTGATACACCTGATAAAGCACACCTATTGATCTCCCTAATGTAGTAGCAATGGCAGCTCCCTCCACTCCATAAGCCGGCACGGGTCCCCATCCGAAAATCAACAGCGGATCCAGGATCAAATTCAGTCCATTGGCCAGCCACAGTGCCCTCATGGCAATGGCAGCATCCCCAGCGCCACGAAATATAGCGTTATTCAAAAAAAGCAGGAAGATACTCAGGTTACCTGCCAGCATAATCTGGGTAAAACCCAATCCCTCAGCGATCAGATCTGGCTTCCCACCCATTAGGACCAGGATATCTTCAGCGAAGATATATCCTACACCCCCTAAAAGGGCACCAATGATGACCGCCAGAAAAATAGATTGAAATCCGGCATCACTCGCCTTTTTGAACTTCTTTTCGCCGACCCGGCGTGCCACAATGGCCGTGGTAGCCATGCTCAATCCGATGGCCACAGAATAGATGATCATCAGTACAGACTCGGTGAGTCCCACTGTTGCCACGGCATTGACACTCACCCGCGACACGAAAAAAACATCCGCTACCGCAAAGAGAGATTCCATGACCATCTCTGCAATCATGGGTATTGACAATAAAAAAATGGCTCTGTTAATACTGCCAGAGGTGAATTCACTTTCTGTTCCCTTTAAGGCAGCGATAAATAATTTGAATATTCTCAGAAATTTACTGATAGCTCCAGACATGATAAATGATAATACGATGTAAAAAATTGGAAAAAAAATCAACTAGGGGGAAACCCCTAAGCACTGCTAAGGAATTAGCAGAATCGGGTACGAGATATGACGGCTATCAGCTTCATAAGAATGCAAAGAAAAACACTTTTTTTCTTAAAAAACAACTCTCAGTTCATCACCCTCCTATTTTTCTGTAAAAAAACATCCAACTGCTTATACCATATACCCAAGGCGATACAAGACCGAAAGCTTCAATTTGCGCCAAAGACGGTCTTTCATGCTACTTTATTAAGTTAAAATTCATATTTTCACCCTTAATACTTATTTTGCTTGGAATCACGGCCTCCTATGAACAAAGATTATAGTGTTTTATTGGAAAATCTTCTCGGAAGAAGGTATGACGAAGCACTCCGGGAATCAATAATCTCCGAAGCCTTTGAAGAAAGTGAATACGCCGACTGCCTGAAATATGCCTTGGAAGGCATGCAGGAAATTGACCCTTCCTACGCCTACAAAACCTTCCACATCACTAAGAGAATTCAGGAAAAAATTGAAAAGGCTTTCTCCGCCATCAACTTGAGTGTAGACTTTCGTTATCAGGGGGCTATTCAGACAGAAACCCATGTAGTTCTCTACGGTGGGGTAGAGCTCTTAGTTTTAGCCAAACCCACCGACAATAAACCATGGAATACCGTTTCGAGAATAGCCAGAGAAATCCTGGAAGTACTCTCGGGCGACCTGTCATTCAAAGAAGTAGATTATAGCAATAAGCTTGACATTAGGCTAAGAACCATGAAGCCCACATGTGAAGTGAAAATACTCCCGGCAATTTGGCTGCAAAATCCGGAATACATGACCTCTAAGAGGGAAATAGACCGGGGTATTAGCGAATACAACCTGGCTAAAAAAACCCGTAGAAAGTATCTCCCCTTTCTGAACATTGCCCGAATCAACTCCAAAGACACACGGTGCAATGGCGGATTGAAAAAGATGATCCGGCTACTCTGCACCCTGCAACGGGATGCTCACGAACCCATAGGCCTCAATAACTATCAGATTGGCTCTATGCTCTATGCCATACCTGAGAAGCAACTCAAATTTAACCCTGAATACTCGCTTAGTCTGATCGGTGTGGTGTCTGCACAGCTCAACCGCATTATCACTGATAAAAATTATCGTGAGAAGCTCGTCTCACCAAGTGAAAAAGAGCTGGTTTTTGGCCCCTCTCTACTGATGAAAGAGGAAATACAAAAACTCAAAAACGAGCTGGACAGCCTTGTAGCGGATATTCAGGAGACCCTCAGAGCAGAGGGTAAAACCCTCTACAGCGAGATCAAATATTAACCCAACCCTGCGCGCTTCAGGAGCGCATCGGGTGCAGGAGCTTTCCCTCTAAATTTCTTATAAAGTGTCATCGGGTGTTCCGTACCACCCCTGCTAAGGATGTTTTCTTTGAATGATAGTGCCGTAGCCTTATCAAACACGCCCTTCTCCTGAAAAACCGAAAAGGCATCTGCATCCAAAACCTCCGCCCATTTGTAGCTATAGTATCCTGCAGCATATCCCCCTGCGAAAATGTGCCCAAACTGCACACTCATGTTAGTGTCCGGTACTGGCGGAAACAAATCGGTTGAAGCAAACGCTTCGTTCTCCACTGCCCGTACATCAGCCAGCGTCCCTGCCTTTTCAAAGGGAATGTTATGCCAGTTCATATCCAATGCGGCAAAACTCAACTGCCTCACTGTGGCATACGCCTCATGGTATGTAGCACTCTTCTTCAGTCTTTTCACATATTCTGCGGGTATCAGCTCTCCATTTTCAAAATGCTTGGCAAACAGATCCAGGCACTCTTTTTCATAACACCAGTTTTCCAAAATCTGTGAAGGCAACTCCACAAAATCCCAGTATACGTGAGTGCCTGATAAACTGGCATAGCGAGTATCTGCAAGCATACCATGCAGCGCATGTCCAAACTCATGAAAGAGGGTGGTGACCTCATCAAACTTGAGCAAGGAAGGCACATCCTCTGAGGAAGGCGTGAAATTGCACACGATAGATACATGCGGAATCACCTTCTCCCCTCCTACTTTCTTCTGATCGCGGTAAGAAGTCATCCATGCACCTCCACGTTTACCATCCCTCGGGAAAAAATCTGCAAAGAAGATCGCAACGACGGTCCCCTTGCCATCTAACACTTCATAAGCCTGAACATCAGGGTGATACACCGGGATTTCTTCGTTTCTTCGGAAAGAAATATCAAAAAGCCTTTCTGCGGTTTGAAACACTCCGGAGATGACATTTTCTAATTTAAAATAGGGCTTGGTGAGTTCATCGTCCAGATCATACTTCTTCTTTCTGAGCTTCTCTGAGTAGTAAGCCCAATCCCATCGCTGAAGCTCATGATCAGCACCCAACTCTTGCATGAAAGCACGCAGCTCTTCCACTTCTTCCTTTGCCTTGGGGAGCGCGCGCGTCATCAGGTCATTTAAGAAATCCTCAACCCTGGCAGGAGATTCAGCCATTCGTTCCTCCAGCACATACTCAGCATAGGTACCGTACCCGAGCAACTGCGCCTTCTCAGCCCTCAGCTTGGACAGCTGCAGTACGATCTCCTGGTTATCCCGTTCATTTCCTTTCAGGGCTTTGCACATATAGGCCTTGTAAAGCTTCTCCCGGAGTGATCGGTTGTCGGCGTATTCCATCACCGGCACGTAGCTGGGCGCCTGAAGGGTAAAGGCCCATTTCCCTTCATGCCCCTTCTGTTTTGCAGTGCTGGCAGCTCTACTGATGACATCCTTTGGTAAGCCGACTAAATCGTCCTTACTCTCCACCAAATACAGGAAATCATTGGTCTCAGCCAGTAGGTTTTCACCAAACTGAAGTGAAAGCCTGGAAAGCTCGATAGAAATCTCCTTGTAACGTTCTTTTTTAGCCCCATCCAGGTCGGCGCCACTTCTCACAAAACCTTTATAGGTTTTGTCCAGCAGCATCGATTGTTCTCCATCAAGCGACAGGTGCTCACGGTTTTCGAAAACCGTCTTAATCCGCTCCCATAAGCGAGTGTTTTGTTTCACTTCATTATCAAACTCTGACAACAAGGGTGAGGCTTCACGAGCTACTCCCTGCAGCTCGTCATTGGTTTCAGCGGAGTTCAAATTGAACAGAACCGAAGTAACCCGCTCCATAAGAGCTCCGGACTTTTCCAGCGCTTCTATGGTGTTTTCAAAAGTGGCAGGATCAGTAGAGCCAGCAATGTTTTCAATTTCCTCACGGGCTTCAGTAATGGCCTGTTTCAGGGCAGGCATATAGTGTTCATTCCTGATCAAATGAAAAGGTGGGACTTCAAAAGGGGTGTTGTATGCAGATAAAAAAGGATTACTCATAAATTCAGTTTGCTTTTACAAAGGGCTCCAAAGGTAAAAGGATTTTACGGTTACCTTTGCCCCAAAAAACGAGATTAATATGAGCAAACAACTGCTTTTTGTTGGACTTTGTTTCATCTCCTTTTGGGGGGTTTCTCAGGACTCGCTTTATGTGGATTTATCCTCTCCATATGCCGCAGTGAGAACTCACCTTTATTACTTACAGGAGGATCATTACAATGAAAACCTGGCGGCAGTTCCTTTTGGTCTTTCAGGTATCAAAAAAGAAGATGCTATTGAGAGTGCCATCAAGCTGAAGCAAATTTGGGACGGAGAAGGTACTTACATCAATATGGATGAGTTGCCGAGAAACCCTAACTACCGGGATAGTACAAGAAACAGGGCTCAATATGTGATTAGTAAAGACCGTCCGGAGATTTTCCTCGAGAAGCAAGGCAATCAATGGATGTATTCCAAATCCTCCATTGGCTCGATAGACGAACTTCATGATGAAGTGTTCCCGTTTGGCACGGATAAGCTACTGGAACTACTTCCCAAAATGGGTACCCGCAAGATCATGGGCCTGTACCTGTATCAGTATCTGGGTATGCTCATCCTCGCGATGCTTTGTGTCGTCATTCACAAAATATTTACATTTCTCTTTGAGCAACTCATTACCCGCATGCTACTAAATGCAGGTTACGAACGTCTGGCTGATCGCTTCTTACTTCCCGTGGCCAGACCGATCAGTATTTTTGTGGTCATTCTACTACTCCGGGTCTTCTTGCCGGTATTGCAGTTTCCGCCAGATGTGGCCCACTGGTCCATGCTCATCCTTAGGGCGCTACTGCCCCTTTTTGGTACCATTGTGTTTTACAGGCTGGTGGATATATTAGCCATGTACCTGGAAAATCTGGCACGTCGGACCGAAAGCACTCTGGACGATCAGCTCGTTCCATTGCTCAGAAAGACCCTCAAAACCTTCGTAGTGGGGGTGGGTACGCTTTTCATCCTTCAAAACCTGGATATTCCGATCATCCCGCTACTTACCGGGCTCTCCATTGGTGGACTGGCCTTTGCCCTGGCTGCCCAGGATACTATCAAAAATTTCTTCGGGTCGCTGATGATCTTTATCGACCGGCCCTTCCAGATTGGTGACTGGATCACCTCCGGCGAAATAGATGGTAGCGTAGAAGAAGTGGGTTTCAGGTCTTCCAGAATCCGTACTTTTAGAAACTCCCTGATGTACGTGCCGAACGGCAAACTGGCCGACAGCACCATAGATAATCATGGCATGCGCCAATATCGCCGCTTTTACACCCAGATAGCGGTGACCTATGACACCCCTCCCGAACTGATAGAAACCTTTGTGAAAGGCCTGAGAAAGATTGTGGAAAATCATCCGGACACCCGAAAAGACTACTACAATATCTATTTCAACGACATGGCCACTTTCTCTCTCAATATCATGTTTTATATCTTCTTTGAGGTTCCGGACTGGCCAGCGGAGTTGAAGGCCCGACATGAAGTGCTCATCGAGATCATTAAACTGGGTAAAAAGCTTGGTGTCAATTTCGCTTTCCCTACACAAACCCTGCAGATGGAAAAATTTCCCGGACAGCAGTCACTGTCACCTTCCTATGCCGGCACGGCAGAACTGGAAGCCAGAATGAATGATCATTTCAATACACCTAAAAATTAACCGCTCATGAGAGTCTTTGCCCTTGTCAAAAACGGAGCTGCAGATGAAGCCTTTGAACTCCGCGAACAGGCCACGCCCACACCCAAGAGTGGTGAATTGCTCATCGAATCTGAGGGCTTCGGTCTCAACTTTGCTGATGTCATGGCCCGGCTGGGTATTTACCGGGACTGCCCACCGCTTCCGGCGGTCATAGGCTATGAAAATGTAGGGCGCATCAAAGCGATCGGTGCCGGAGTAGAGGGGTTTGAAATAGGCGAGCGAGTGTTGGCATTCACGAGGTTTGGTGGGTATGCAGATCATGTGATCTCTCCTGCCATGGCTGTAGCCAAAATACCTGAGCGCTTCAGTGTGGGAGAAGCCACGGCCCTGGCCACACAGTACATCACTGCTTACTTTGCGGCTGAAGAGACTGTGAGCCTTTACAGGGGTGATCATGTACTCATACATGCCGCCGCAGGGGGAGTGGGCACGGCCCTTGTTCAGCTGTTGAAAAGAAAGGGTTGTGTGATCTTTGGCACCGCCGGTTCTGAAGAAAAGATGGAATATCTCCGCGAACTTGGAGTGGACTACCCCATCAACTACCGCGAAGTGGACTATCAGAACGAAGTAGAAAAACTTGGTTTCGGACGAAAATTAGACGCTACCTTCAATCCCATTGGAGGAGACTATGTGAAAAAAGACTTTAAACTGCTGGGGCCGGGAGGACGACTCGTACTCTATGGAGCCTCCAAAATGACAGAAGCCAGAGGTAATATCATCAAAATGCTCAAACTGCTTTTCGGATTTGGGTGGTGGAGTCCAATCGGATTTGTGACTAAATCTACTGCACTTATTGGCATCAATATGCTCCGCATTGCTGACCACAAACCTGAAGCCTTTCAGCGCTCTTTGCGGGCGGTCATTGACCTGGCAGAATCTGGTGCTATCAAACCCACAGTGGGCAAAGAGTACCCCTACACTCAGCTCTCAGATGCTCATGCCTACCTGGAAGGCAGAAAATCCATTGGTAAGGTGGCTGTGAAGTGGTAATCCAAGTAATAAAAAAAACACTCATGAATTAGAGAATCAGACCCAGTGGACCTGTCCGGCTAAAGGCTCCTTGATGAGAAAAAAAGAGAGCGTTACATTAGGTGTGTCAAGATGGCCCGTCCTTTCTGATTCATACTCAAGTTATTCCTGGCTAAGAACAACCTTAGCAAAGGCCTCCGAGCTGACCCTGAGCGCCCTGATCGTCGAGTTCTGTGAAGTCATAACCATCGATTAGATAAATCATAGCCACCTTTTTTTATTTCACGGCCATGTTTTTGGAAAACATAACCATCTTTTGAGAAAAGATGGCCGTCTTTTCTGAAAAGATGGCGGTCTTTTTGGGAAACATGGCCGTCTTTTTTTGGTTGGACAGGTTAAAGATATCGGCGTCTCCAAGTTAAAAGGTCGTCTTTTTTTGGTGGACCATCAGGTACCCCGAAAATAAAACTGATAGCAGACGCAAAGCACCAACGGTTGTTGCCTCAGAGCACGTAGAAAAAATTTTTCTCTTAGAAAGAGAGTGCTGTGTTTGTTACTGCTCCACTAGGGTGACTGAAGACTTTCAGAAAAAAAACCGGCTCCCTGGGAGCCGGCTGCTGCGCTACGACGGTGAAAATTCGTCAATAGCTGCCCTAGATGACAAGCTACACCTACTGTTTAATAATCCTGTAAGACACAATATGACCTTTGCTGGAGCTCTTGTCTACAAAGTGGAGGAGATACACACCTGCAGGGAGCTGGTTCATTTGAACCTCAACGCTGTGCTCAGACCCATTCTTCAGGATTAGTTCTTCGATCAGGTTTCCATTCATATCCATGAGCCTGGCCGCCACATTCTGCGATACAAGTTTCCGATAGTTAATGGTCAGCATGTCCTCCACAGGATTGGGGTATACCTCCAGGTCTTTGAAGTATTTTCTGCGAAAACCGAGAACATTCGTTCTTTTCACTACGATCCCATTCTCAGTGATGGTAGCCTCCAATACAAAGGTGTTTCTCTCCATCCCATCTGCACCTATTTCAAACTCCACGAAGGAATTCGGATCCATCGGTATACCCGGGTACTCCACGTTGAATCGATACAAACCACTCTCCAGATCGGTAAAGGTAAACCTGCCTTCATCATCGGACTGCACATAAGCAATCAACACGAAGGTGCCATCCTGATCTATTCGGCCGCTCCTCACGAACCGGCGAAGGGAACAACCCGCCCGCTTGACCTTCCTTCGAGCTTCCACTCGTCCTCCTTCTTCTTCATCTCCCAGGGTGGTACCCACATCTCCTGTCACCACACCTCCCTCTGGCAATGGAGGCAGCTCCGGTGGAATTTGGCCCATATTGAGTATCTCAGTGCTGTCATTTCTCAACTTGAATACCTGCGCCTCCACCCACAAATCCGTGCCGGGGTAATAGGTAGGAAGAAACTCTTCCAGATCTTCCGGCTCCACAGAGATCAGGTAGTCGCCCAGGGGCAGATCATCAAACACGAATCCCGCTTCTGCTCCACTCACGATTCCCAAGGTATCATAAGGAATTCCGGGAGCGTTGACCCGCAGCGCATAACCGGTTCCTTCCACAAAAGGATTCCCATTGAGGTCGAGTGCGTTGAAAGTGAGGTCAGCACTGGCCAGTATTTGATACACTCCGCTCGTCAAAGTGAGATTCGGCACCAAGCTACTGGTGACTTCCAGGTAATATTCACCCATGGTCTCATAGGTGATCCCACTTACTTGCAATGTGCCTGTGGCATCCTCTACCGGATGGGCTCCCAGGTGATTGGTTAGTGTCCATTCGTAACTATTGGCCATCCCGCCTACAGAGATCATCACCTCGTAATCACTCCCCTGCGGAATGATCTCCTGCGCGGAGCTCCCTATGGGTCTTTGGGAATCATATACGATCCCCGATACGTCCATATTTTTCTCCAGGTCATCAAATTCCAGGTGATTGCCCGTGACATCCAGGGAAGTAAGGTTTTTCAGGGCCGAGAAATCAGGCAAAGCAGTAATCCTATTGTCCTTCAAATCCACTGAAACCAGACCTGCTACATCCAGAATATCCCTACCTAAGGCGCCTGTCAATCCCTTCTCGGGAAGCTCTAGTCCGGTGACCCGTTCATTTTCTATGTTCACTCCAAACCAGTCGTGAATTGTTGATTCATTGGGCCAATTAGCGGCCTCTCCTGCCCAGCTCGCCCCATTCATGCTTGCGTACATATTAGCCAGAGCCGTAGAATCCCTTTCCAGAGAAGACACTTTGAAAATAATTGGCTCAGTCACAAGTGTTATATCTGTCACGATCGAACTGGTCACCTCTGCAAAGTAAGCTCCTTCATCACCAAAGCCATTCACGTTGATCGTCAGTGTGGGACCAGTGTTTTCCAGCTCGGTAATTCCACCATCTGAAAGTGACTCCTTAAACCAGGTGTAGCTATTGGCAGATCCTGAAATCTCTCTGGTCAGGAGATACTCACTGCCCTGCTGTCCTAGTGTATCGACCCGTATGCCAATGCTGTCCTGTGGAGTATAAAGCAAGCTACTCAGGCCCTGGTTGAGTTCTAGCGAAGCAAATCCGAGCCGATTGTGAGAGGCGTCTAACTCACGAAGGGAAGCAAGACCGGAAAGATCGGGTAGAGAAATAACGCGGTTGCCGCTGATATCAAGGGTATCCAGTCCTACCAGACCGCTGGATATTTCAGGAAAATCACCCGATAAATTATTCTCGGAGAGATCTACCGCAATGACACGGGAGTCTTTCACGGTGACATCCACCCAATCCGCTATAGGTGCCCCTGATCGCCAATTGTTCGATCTCGTCCAATTGGCACCATTCAGGGCATCATATATCAGCAGTAAGGCCAAAGAATCATCCTCCAGCGAAGACACCTCCAGCTGAACCTGCCTGCCATACAACGTGAGGTCCGGAAGCAATAAGTTAGTAACCTCATAGGCATACACACCCCGATCACCAATAGTCAGATTCAACAATTTGAGGGAATCCATGACCTGATCTACCAAAATGTCACCATCCTTTTTCCAGGTGTAACTGTCCGCCGTTCCATCTCCATCTGCTATCAAAATCAGATCCTCCCCAACACTCACTACAGTATCCAACCTCACTCCGACAGAATCCTGTGGCGCATATGACCACTCATAAAGCACCCCGCTGAGTGCCTCAAGCGCTCCAAAATCCAGTTGGTTATGACTGACGGCTAATGAATCCAATAACATGCTCTCCAGACCAGCTGGTAATTTCACCAAATCATTACCCGAGAGGTCAAGCGCCTTGAGGTTTGGTAAAGTAGTGATGCTATCATCTACATTGCTCAGCTGGTTATTGGCAAGGTTTACAGATTTCAGATTTACTAACTGACCAATTTCGGCAGGTATCACTCCATTCAGTTGATTACCAGTCAGATTAAGGCCTATCACCTTGTTATTTTGAACCTCTACTCCATACCACGTATCTACAGATCCCGAAAGCCAATTGTCATTATTCAGCCAGTCGGCACCCCCTGTAGCGTCATAGATAGCCACCAAAGTGATGGAGTCAGGTATCAAACTTGCTGCTCCAATGGATGCTATGTAGCCATGAGAAATCCCTGAAGAAGAGAGTGTATAGTCATCCAGCGTAAAGGCAGGGTCTGAAAATGATCCTCCCAGATAAAGGTTATCTTCCTCCACCACAGCCAAAACACCCAAAGAAGACGACCCGGTGGTTGTCGTAGCATTTTTGATCCAGTCCACCTCTCCATCCTGGGTATACTTCATGATGTATACGTCCTGATTCCCTATCAACGGATACTTCGCGTTCTCTATGTACAAATCGCCACGCTGATCGGAGATGACATAGATGTTTCCCTCTTTATCGGTCTCCATTTCATTATAGCCAAAACCATACTGCTGCTCCATTATTCCCTTTGCCCAATTGACGGTGCCCTCAGGAGAAAGCTGTAGCAGAAATTTGTTGTAATTGAAAGGACTCTGAAGTGTATCGGTGCCAAAGCCATGCTTCTTCCCAAACCAGCCTTTGAGCACGGGGTTACCAAAGGGGTCTATCGTAAGTGACGTAGGCCAGCTGGAATAATCTGTAGTCGAACTTCCAGAGTAAGAATCCTGCCAGATACGTGTGCCGTTATGGTCATATTTCACCACCAATACATTCCCGTCACCATCCGCCATGGGAAACTGTGACCCGTCCTCCATGGTAACCCCCTGAGAAGTAGCCTCAGAGGCCAGGTAGATATTTCCTTCCTGATCCGCAGCAGTAATACAGAGGTATTCTATATCTGATCCTCCCACGGTACGCACAAACACCCTGTTTCCATCTGCATCATACTTGATCATAAAGCAATCTTCTGAACCTTGATTAATCATGATCTCTCCGTTCACAACGAGGGAACCAGCCGGATATATTCCTGATAATAGCACCCCATCTGGCAGAATGGTCAGGTCATCCAGGGTAATTTGTGCGGGAAACTCCTCGATCCACAAAAAACTGCCCGAAGCGGAGAGCTTGGCAATAAAATAACTATATGGTCCAACGGAAGAGGTAATCACCGAATCCTGAATAACCAGCTCATCCACCCCACGCTGCCCGATGATGTAATTTGACCCAGATCCTTTATCGTGGACAAACTTATCGCCAATGTCCGCTCCTGCACTGGCTCCTGCCAGGTGGGTAAGCCACAGGATGTTATAATTGGCATCCAATTTGGCTAAGAAAGCTCCGGATCCTTCAATTGTTTGTCCAAAAAAATCAGTGGTTCCTTCGGAGCTTCCATAGACCAGCAGGTTTTCCGCTGCATCTACTTCCATTCCCGCGGTATTACTTCTGGCAGCGGCTTCTCCATACGCATAAGCATACGTCCATTCGGGGCCTTCAGTCAATTCGTTTCCGGTACCCTCTATGGTCACATAAAAGGGATCGGTAGTCAGGGTAAGATTCGGTACGCTCTCATTCCTGGCTTCCAGGATGTAAATTCCATTGTCTGCACCAGATACATTTGTCAAAACCAGGCTATCAGCCACCGCACCTTCTATGGGCTCGCCATTTTTAATCCATTGATAGGTGTTACCCACTCCGGCGATCGGGTAATAGATTATCAGATCTGAGCCCGCTGCCACTATGGTATCGTACGCCGGCACTTCCAGTTGCTGAGGAGAGTAGACAGTCAGAACTCCGACATTTGGAGCCAGATCTTCGAAGGTCAGTAGGTTACTATAAACCCAAAAAATAGAAGAAGTTAGCCCCGAAAAGTCAGGCAAAGAGTTAAACCTATTGTTTTCAAGTCGGAATTCATCCAATTGTGTCAGATTGGCCAATTCAGGAGGCACTTCCCCTTCCAGTTGGTTAAACCCAACACGGAACACATTCAAATTTGTAAGATTGCCCAATTCAGGAGGCACGGTTCCGTTTAACTGATTTGATCCTAGATCCAAAAATGTAAGATTGGATAAGTTTCCCAATTCAGGAGGGATAGGCCCAGAAAGTGCATTAATTGAAAATCTCAAACCGGTTAGGAAAGTCATACTCCCTAGCTCTGATGGGATTGCGCCAGATAACTGATTGTTATACAAGCTGAGATAACTAAGGTTGGTCAGCTCAGTCAAACTCAACGGGATCGAACCTGATAGCTGATTCGAACCCAGATCTAAATAAAGGAGGTTTGTGAGATTGCCAATCTCATTTGGTATGAATCCGCTAAGTTTATTTCTAGCTAAACTCAATTGCTGCAAATTGGGTATCTGGGTAATTCCCAACGGAATCTCATCTTCCATTTTCGCGTCCTGAATTATCAACTCCCTCAAACTAGTGTTATCTCCTCCAAAAGGGAGCTCCCCCGAAATAGATGAGCCATCCAACCAAAATAGATCCAATACTCCATTCCTACCCAAAGTATCTGGGAGAATGACCGCCAGTTCAGAGTTTCCAACGATCCGAACATCGAAAAGATTTGGGAGACTCCACAGCCCATCCGGTATAGTGGTCACTTGCGAATTTTCCAAATTGAACTCCCTTAGGTTGGTCAAGGCCCCGATTGATTCTGGTAAAGCATTGGATAATGCCAGTTCTTGCAGATCAGAAAGGTTACCCAAACTTTCTGGGACGGCCCCAGAAATGTCATTATTGTTTAGATACAGTCTTTGTAATGCAGTCAAATCACCAATCTCATCCGGTAGATTCCCCCCGAGGTTATTGCCCGACAACTGCAGCGCGGTAACTCGTCCAGATTCTGTTTCCACCCCATACCAGGCCTCAACGGGGCCAGACAACCAATTGCTATTATTGAACCAGTTAATACCATTTGTGGTATTATAAAAAGCCACCAGAGCCAGGGAATCACTCATATCCGTGGTTGAAAACGTTCCTATCGTGATTGTCCAGTCAAATCCATTGGAAGAATATTGATCCAGCCACTCTATCCAAATGGTATCTTCACTGGCCAGGATGAGTTCCACCTCAGACTCGGGATAAGTAGGGTAATCTATGTCATCATGCTCTGCCAATAGATCTCCTCCACACGATGAGTATATTCGCAGGTAGGTATCCTCTCCTGAGCCAAAAGAGGATATATTCACCTTTTCGTAAGCAAGTGTAGGTGAATAGTAAAACCATCGCGGGGCTGAAGAAGTGGTATTGGTACCCGGCTGGGCTTCAATGGCGCCCTCACAATTGTCCCCTGTGGGGCCAATGGAAAGATTCATTGGCTGACTGTATAGTGTGAGGCCAGGGAATGACGTATTGGTCACATACAAAATGTACTCACCAGCATCTGATGACTGCAGATTGGTCAAAGTGAGGGTAGACTCTGTTGCTCCGGAAATCACCGCACCATCCCTTTCCCAATAGTAAGAATCACTGGTTCCAACTCCTGGAAGTGGTGGGCTCAGTAAGGTATCTGCGCCTATATCAGTATAAAGGAACTGTTCATTACCAAAGGCCTTTTGTCCGGTATTTAAAGTAATGACTGACACATTAGGCTCCAGGTCCTCGAAGGTGAAGTGGTTGTTGGATACATTAAAAGTAGTCGCTGAGGGTGCTGTAATGGTCGGGAGCTCACTAAAAGCGTTATTGCTAATGTCGAAAAAAATCAGGCTTGCCCCAATACCGGAGGGTATCGGCCCTTCAAAATCATTTCCAAACAGTCCAAATTCCTCTACATTGATCCAATTCGAAAAAGATGAAGGGATGGTTCCTGACAGCAGGTTGTTGCGCACATCAAATTTGATCATGTCTAGATTCCCAAGCGCTGATGGCAGTGCTCCGGAGAGGCTATTGTCGCCAATGTAAAGCAGATTCAATGCCGTCGCATCAGCCAATTCGGACGGAACGGAACCCGTCAGCTGATTATCGAAGAGCGTCAATGCTGTTAAACTAGTCATATTCCCTAATTCAGGAGGGATACTCCCTGACAGGCTATTCGTACTCAGGTACATGTATTGAACGCTCGTAAGGTTACCCAGCGTGGTTGGAAGGGTGCCGGTCAGAGCGTTTCCGGCCATACTCAAAAAGGTAAGTTCTGATAAGTTTCCAACATCTTCAGGTATAGTGCCCGTCAGATTATTACCATTATAAGAAAGAGTACCATCGTCTGAAAGATCAAGAGATACCACCCTTCCTCCACTCACGGTTACTCCATGCCAGGTGTCCACAGAGCCAGCCAGCCAGTTATTGCTATTGGTCCAGCTGGGACCATTGGTACTGTTATAAAGTGCCACCAGGGCCAGGGAATCACTGGTGTTGGTTTGCGATTTCGCCTCTCTAATAGACAGAAGCGCAATGGAGATAAAGGCCATTCGAAGAATATAAATTAGCAGTTTCATAAGGCGGTTGGTTTAGGCACACAGTTGGTCGGAGTAAATCAAATATTCATCCTCAACATGTTAATAAAATTACAACAGCCTCATAACCAGATCAATACCTATAAATCGGTAAATACATAAGGTCATCTAAGGCTCTTTCAAAGGTGACCCTATAGAACCTTTGAATCAATACGCTCAAGAGCGTATTTTAAGAAGAAGAATTTAGCCAAGGCTTACAAAAAGTGGCTTAATGAGAGATTTAGTGATGATTGATCTGAGAAATGGAAAAGCAATCACTCTCCAAAGAACATGTCGTAGATGAGGCAATCCTGTACGCGTTTGATTCCCAATTTTTTCCAGATGGAATTCCGATGCGTACGGATCGTATCTTTGGATATCACCAGTTTCTCCGCTATTTCCTGGTTGGTAGTGCCCCGGGCCACATGCTTCAGCACCTCCTTTTCACGATTCGTCAAACTCTGGTAACGAAGGTAATTGGTGATGGAAACCGGCACCTCTCCCAAAAAATCGCGCAGGATACGTCCGGTCCGGCCCAACTCTGTGAGCGTGTGGTACAGGCTGAAGTAATGGTCTTTATCTAGAAACTTTTTATAGGTTAAAAACCAGGCATATTCCTGATCCCGGGATTTCCTCGCATTTTGATAATAAGTTATCACCTGAGATTTTGACGACTCATACGGATGGTTTTTTAAGAATTGTGAGATGTACGCAAGGCTTTCAGGATGTACCAGTTTAGTGGAGTACGCATTGTCTACCTCTAGTAAAAACTGCTTGTCCCTCTCGAAATACTCAGCAAAAGACTGATTCACCATTCTGAAACTCCAGCCATCTACATCATTACTGGATACCATGAGGGGAAAGAAATCAATCACTTCCAAAAAGCGGTTCCTATCAGCGACATACAGATTTTGCAACTGCTGTACCTGTAGCTGGTTATAATGAAAAGACTCAGTTTCAGTGGAATAGGCCATCCGATCTCAGTTTAGACACGGGTATACTGGAGTTTCGGGGTTTACATTGAATTTATTAAATTAACTCGGTTATGGCAAAAAATTCTGTAGATGAATTTACATTTTGAACTTAAAAAGGGAACCAGAAAAGGAACAATGGTCTTCCTCCATGGTAACTCGAGCTCATCCAAGGTGTTTAATGAGACCTTCTCGTCAAGTATTGATCATACCTTAATTAGGATGGATTTGCCCGGACATGGAGGCTCTCCAAAAAATCCCCAGTCCTATGCTATCGATACACTCAGAACAATGGTGATCGATTTCATCATCGAAAAAGTCACTGAACCTTTTCTCCTTATTGGTAATTCTCTTGGTGGTCATTTGGCCATAGAAATACTACCAGAGCTCCCCCAATGTAAAGGTCTGGTCATTTTCGGGACTCCACCCCTCAAAAAACCAATCAACGCAGAAGAGGCCTTCCTACCGTGCGAAGCACTCAACACCTACTTCAAAGCAGATTATACAGATGATGAGTTGGACAAGACCATGGCAGTAGCCACCTATGGACCAGCAGGTCGCGAGCTGCTCCGTGATGACTTCATACAGACAGATCCTTCGTTCCGTTCGATCTTTCACCACGGAGCCATGGTGGAAGGGAGCCTACATGACGAGGTAGCCATCATCGCCAGTGACTCCAGACCAGTCTACGTCATTCAGGGCGTGCAGGATCCTACGGTGAATGTCAACTACATCCGAGGACTGCAGGGAATCACCAAGATTTTCGAAATCAACAAATGCGGCCACTATGCCTGCCTGGAGGAGCCGTATCAATTCAATTCTATTCTCAAAAAAGTAAGTTCAGAGGTCTTTAAAGCTTAAAAAGAAGTTTTAACTAAAAAATTAGTTGAACACATTGCTTTCTTCAAACTAAAAATATAGTTTTGAACTATAATCTTAGTTTGAAGAATTATGAAGGAACCCATCAAAGAACTTACCCGAGCCGAAGAGGAAATCATGCAGGTGCTGTGGCAACTGGAATCCGCCTTTGTCAAAGAGATCATTGAGCATCTTCCAGAACCAAAGCCTGCTTATAACACGGTTTCCACCATCGTGCGAATTTTGCAGCAGAAAGGCTTCGTTGGCCATGAGGCGCACGGTAAATCGCATAAATACTCACCTCTCATTACCAAAGAGACCTATACTAAGACTTTCATGAAGGGCTTTGTAAAGAAGTATTTCAGTGGCTCTTATAAGCAGATGGTTTCGTTCTTCACTCAGGAGGAGAATCTGAGTGTGTATGAACTCGAGCAACTCCTTGATCAACTCAAAAAGAAATCCTCATGATCAACTACCTCATCGAATTATTTATCATTCATAGCATCCTCATGGTGGGCTATCTCATCTTTCTGCGGGAGGAATCTGATTACAGCAAGCTCCGGGCCTATCTGCTCGGCTCCACCCTCCTCTCCATGATTGTTCCACTCCTGCACTTTCCGTCTATTCTTGCCCTTTTTGCTCCTCAGCAAGGCTCTCCGTCTGGGGAAGTGGTCACCTATCTGCTTAACCCGGCAATGATCACTGCTCAATCCACTTCCAGCTACGACTTTTCCTTCGCCATATGGTTCTATGCACTGATTAGTATCTGGTTTTTGGTACAAATCGCTAGAGGAATCATCTACCTCGTGCGTCTGGAGCGACACAGCGAGTATCAGGTGGTAGATGGAATTCCGGTCTATCGGGCATCCAACATTCAGGGGAGTTTTACCTTTTTCAATCGGATCTTTATGGATCAAACCATCTCATCCGATCAGGAAGAATTCACCCCCATGCTCAACCACGAGTCTGCACACGCCAGACTGGGGCATAGCTATGACATTCTGTTCCTTCAGTTCTTCAGGGCTTGCTTCTGGTGGTTGCCCAGTGCCTGGTGGATTCAAAAAGAAATTAAGAAAATACATGAGTACCAGGCCGATGCCTATGCACTGAAATCATACAGCATGGACCAGTACTCATCTATACTGATCAGTTCTATTCTAAAATCCAATGGTTTGAGCCTGGCCAGCTCCTTCCATGATGGTTTAATCTTAAAACGACTCAAAGCAATGAAACGTAAAGTAACACAACTCAAGCCCTGGAAAGTGGGCGCACTCACGGCCTTATGCGCCATTCTCGCCATCGCCTTTGCCTGTAATGAACAATTGGATGGCGAAATCAAAAAGATGGGCGAGCAGAGCAATGCCATCTCCTTTGATCAACTCCCCGACAATATGAAGGCGGATCTTGAGCCAATGAAGGAGCAACTGGCCTTTATCAAACTGGAAGTAAAAGATGGAGACAATCTGTCTGATATAGCCGGACTCCAGGATATTGATGAAGAGCTTATTCACTCCATGAATATTGATAAAACCAATAATACCATCTACATCGCCATGATGAAAGATGGCGCCAACTTTGACTATGTAGCAGAGAAATCAAAGATGGACGGTGAGGTCTTTACCATGGTAGAAAGCCAACCTCGCTACCCTGGTGGTATGGATGCCTTTTATCAATACCTTGGGCAAGAGATGAAGTACCCGCTGGAAGCTCGGAAAGCCGGAATAGAAGGGCGGGTGTATGTGCAGTTCATTGTGGAACCGGATGGCACCATCTCGGAAGTCACTACACTGAAAGGAATTGGAGGCGGATGTGATGCCGAAGCTGAGCGAGTGATGACCAATACTTCCGGGTGGATCCCAGGAGAGCAACGTGGCAAAAAAGTACGGGTGCGTATGGTACTGCCGCTGATCTTCAAGCTCAATAATGAAGGGGTAGCCAACGGCGGAAAGTCGAAGGGTACCATTATCATCAATGAAGTGGAAAATATTAACGATCGAATGAAAATCAATGCCAACCTTCAGGAAGGAGTCTGGACTGGGACGGTCTATGCTCCCAATGGCCAGCCCCTTGCAGGAGTAAATATTGTGGAGAAGAATACTACCTCCGGTACAGTCTCCGACAGAGATGGCTCTTTCCGACTGAAACTAATCAACCCTGCCAGCGAGGTGATACTCAGTTCTGTGGGTTATGAAAGTGTCAAACTTTCAGATAATTAAGAATAAGCTCAATATAACCCCCGGGTGGTCTGAACCACCCGGGGGGTTATTTCTATCAAGACTGTTTGGACCTGGCTACAGCCGATAAGATCAGATAAATAAGTAAAGTGATCCCATAACTCAGCAATCCCCACAAGGTGGTAATAGAAGATACCTTCAGCCCTCCAGCCAACAACTGTGGAGATACGCCTCCCTCCATTTGCTCCAGTGCTGCAAAGGCACTATACAGCCCGATCATCTGCCCCAGCACACCCATCACCAGTGCAAAGAGCCCGATGGACTTGATATAACCCAGCTGCCTGAAGAGCTGATCCGACGCTACCGACGCTCCTCCGAAGATGAACAATGCTGACCTCACCGACACTACCAGGGCTGCGATGAAAATAACCGTGATGATCCCCATAAAAAGTGGACCTCCCATCATAAATAATTCAAACATAATTTTTCGTGTTTAGATGAAACAAAATCATGGTTCAAAGCTAGGTTCATGCTCCACCTTCATCCAATGCAGAATCCATGTCGAAACCGGTATTTCATCGACAAAAAGTGCTTCCTTCATCAAAATTGACGAATTTGGAGCCAAATTGAAAGTATGCGAATCATCCAACACCTCATCTTTTGGAGCACCGTTTCTCTATTTTTGGTGATCACTTTTGGACAGGCCAACGGTGACTTCATTGAAGCTTTTTACTTCGTCACCTTCCTGTTGCCTGTGGCACTGGCCACCTCTTATTTTTTCAATTACTTTCTGGTGCCCTCCTACCTCCTCACCAGAAGATACGTCCTCTTTGGGTTATACTTTGCCTATACCCTCATCTTTTCGATCTATCTGGAGATGATCGTACTGACCATCGCACTGATAGTGCTGGCCAATTATACTTATGCCAACCTCAATCCTTACTCTACCAATTTATTTCTGCTCACTTCCACATTGTACTTTATCGTTTTCCTCAATGCCTTCATACTCCTGATCAGGAGATATCAGCGCAATGAACACCTGCTGGCTAAGATGGAGCATACCAAAAAGAAAAATGAAAGGGAGCAAATCATCGTTCGGGTAGATCGCAAAAACCGGGCACTCGCACTGGATGAAATCCTCTACATCGAAAGTCTGGCCGATTATGTGAAAATTCATACAACCGGTGAAGTGGTCATCACCAAAGAGAAAATCAGTGAACTTCATGACCAACTACCAGAGCGATTTATCCGCACGCACCGATCCTTCCTGGTCAATCAACTGCAGATTTCTGAATTTGGAAAAGAGGAACTTCTCATTGGAGAAGTTAAAATTCCGATTAGCCGTACCTATCGCAAGGCCGTATCCGATCGGCTCAGAGTCACGACTTAAGGAAAGCGCTCGGCTTTTTGCCGTACCGCCGCTCAAAAAGGGTAGAAAAGTAGGAAGCCTGCCTGAAGCCCACAGCAGACGCCAACTCATTGGTGCTGGAATACACTTTTTTTCGCGCCAGCTCTATAGCCTTAGTGAGCTTGATCTCCTGAATAAACTGAAGGGGAGTGAGTCCCGTGGCACCTTTCAGGTAGCGATAAAGCTGACGCTCACTCATAGCTGCACCATCGGCCAGGCGAAGCACATTGAAGTTGGCATCTTCAATATTGGTTAGTACTTCCTTCTTCAAACGTTTCATGATGCGCTCATCATATGAGTCCTCATCTGACTGTATGTTGATGGAGATCCTACTTAGAAAATTGTCATAGAGATTTTTCACCCGGATGATTAGCTCCTCCGGATCAAATGGCTTGGTAAGAAAGTCATCAATCCCGATTCGCAATGCTTCCTTGCGCAGGTTGTCATCTGCCAGGGCTGACAAGTGTATAAAAGGCAGGTGCCTCCAGAGTGGATCGGCCTTGACCACACGAAGAAAAGAGAAACCGTCCATTCCCGACATCATCACATCGGATACTATGAAACGAATGTTTTGAGTCCTCAGTACCTCCAGGCCTTCTTCCGCACTAGCCGCCTCCACTACTTCAAAATGAGGCACCAGGAGGGAAGCCACATAACTGCTCATATCCTTGTTGTCCTCTACCAGTAGCAGACTCGGGCGATTATCGAGAGACAATAGGACCTCTGTCACCTCAGTCTGAACCTCTTCTTCATTCAAATTCACTTCCGCTTCTGCTTTGGTGACGATCATGTGAGCTGGAAGGGACAAGGTAAACACACTGCCCACACCCAACTCGCTACTCACTTTTAACTCCCCTCCGTGCATCTCCGCTATTTCCTTAGAAAGTGCCAGACCTATGCCTGTTCCCCCTTGCATCTGATGCTCAGGATCCGTAGACTGAAAAAACCGATCAAAAACATAGGGTAAATCCCGTGGACTGATTCCCGACCCGGTGTCCTTCACTAAAATTTCCAATCCTTTATTCATTTGCACCAACACCTCCACAGCACCACCATTGGGGGTAAACTTGAGCGCATTGCTAATCAAATTGACCATCAGCTTATTGAGCTTCTCCTTGTCAGCTTTGATGTAGGCATCTTCGGGGCACCGATTATTGAGTGCCACTCCCAGCTGATCAGCCCTCGAAGCAAAGGAATTGACAATCGCGGAAACCTGTTCACACAGGCTGAAAACGCTTTCATTCAGGCTCACCTCCCCTTCCTCCAGTCGGGAAAGGTCGAGAATTTCATTCACCAGATTGGCCAGGCTGTTGGCATTCTTTTCTACCATCATCAGGTCCTCCCGGACCTCATCCGGCAGGTCGTACTCTGCAATGACCCGGTTCACGGGGCCCTTAATCAATGTTAGCGGTGTCCTCAACTCGTGGGCGACATTCACAAACCACCGGCTTTTCGTCTGGTTGAGGTTCTCCACCTGTGCCATGTGTGATTCTATTTCACTGTTTTTCAGACGAAGCAGATCATTGGCCCTTTTTCGAAGCATGTAACCTCTATAGATGAGAAATGAAATAATGACCAGCATGGCCACCACCACTACCAGGGCGGTCTGCATATTCTGCTGCCTGTCCATGTTGTAACCCGCCTCCTGCAACTGGAGATTCTTCTCAGCCAACTCCCGATCGTGCTTTTCGGCCTGGTACTTGGCTTTGATGGATTCTATCAACTGGGTATTCTGCAAATTGAAGATGGAATCATCTTCTGCCTTAATGAGCTTGAAAACATCATATGCCTCCTTATAACGCCCCGTCTTGCTATATACCTGCTCCAGCACATCCCAGGCATTCACACGAATCTGAGTGTTATTAATCTCCTCCGCGATGGCCAGTGCTTGCTTCATAAAATACTCCGCAGAATCGTACTTCCCAAAGGCATAGTAATAGTGCCCCATGGCCTGATAGCTAAATCCAAACCACTTAGGGTCTTCTAACTCACCGGCTATCACCAAGGACTTTTTCAGGTATCCCATGGCCTCACCAAACACCTCCAGGTCTTTATAGGTAAGAGCCATATTGTGATACAATTTGTGAAGGAGCACCTTATCATTTGTTTCTTGAGCAATGCGAACCGCTTTCTCATACATCTCTATTCCCTTTTTCTCATCTCCCTCCGTACAATAGATGCTTGCAATGGTGTTATAACACGCACCTACCACGTCTTGCCTGCCCAATTTCTGAGCCAGCTCAATGCATTCTTCATAATATTGAAGGGCTGTAGGATGGTCATTGATGTAGTCATAGTTTACGCCAACTTTGCGGAGGGTAAGCAAATAATTGACCGAATCTTCCAGGTTTTCGTAGATCTTCAGCGCAGCAAACAACAACTCCAGAGCGATTGCAGTATCATCCTCTTCCATCGCCATATCAGCGAGCAATAGGTGGTCAGCAGCCACAAGTTCATTATTCTCACGATTATCCAATGTCGACAGGGACCTTTTGACATAAATGCGAGCCTGCTGGAAGTCATGTGCCTCCTGATATTGTTTGGCTAAGTGGTAAAAGAAACTGGAAGCACTATCTGCCGATAATGTACCTGCCTTTAAAGCACCTTCCACCTTCACAATTACCTCCGCTATGCGTAAAGAGTCTCTGGTCATGTCCAGACCAGAAAGGGCATTTTGGGAAACGCCTGCCCATGAAAAGTACGTGGATAGAGCACAAAGGCTTACCACAATAATTACTTTACAGAGTAACTTCATCTTTCGTCCAGCGGTGAAATCGAAATATAAAACAGAAACCCTCAACAAAACCTATTAAGCTGAGAAATCAACCAATAAATACCCTATTTATGGGAGTTTTGGATGCCAAAAAAATGGAATTTTTCAGTTGATGACCCTTCGAATGTTCCTTCCTGACTCCAAAAAATTCTGCAGCCCGGAAGCATCGTTTTCCTCGAGCATTTTTTTGAAGTCTTCGGCCTTATGCAGGAAATTGCTCAATGCCTCCAACACCATTTCTTTATTTTCCATAAAAATGGGAGCCCACATCTCTGGTGAGCTCTTGGCCAACCGAACGGTGGAAGCAAATCCGGAACCAGCGAGTTCCAGGATGATGTCACCATCTTTTTCTTTGTCGAGCACGGCATTGCTCAGGGCAAATGAGGTAATGTGGCTGAGATGTGAAATATAAGCCAGATGGCGATCATGGGCCTTCGCTTCCATGAGTTCCAGGCGCATCTTCAACCCCTGACAAACTTCCTTGAAGGAAGCGAGGGCTTTCTCTGCGGTTTTATCACCCTCACAAATGATCATGAGTTTTTCCTCGAAAAGGGTGGCAAACGCCGCATCAGGACCGCTATACTCTGTGCCGGCAATGGGATGAGCTGCAATAAACTGTGCCCTATGGGGGTGGTCAGCCACTACCTGGCATATCTTGCCTTTGGTAGACCCGAAATCTATCACCACCTGTCCTGGTCGAAGCTGATCCAAAATCCCGGGAAGCTGCTTGCTAATGACATCCACAGGAATGGAAAGAATGATCCAGTCTGCCCACTGAATCCCCAACTCAAGGGTGTCAAACTTTTGATCGATGATCCCCAACGCAATGGATCGGTCAAGATTGGCAGGGTTGCGGCTATAGCCGCCAGCCTCAGATAAAAAGCCGCCAGCCCTCATTGCCAGTGAAAAGGAGCCTCCAATTAATCCTGTACCTACAAATAATACTTTCATGACATGCGATTATAAACCTCCTCCAACAACTCTACCGAAGCACAAAGCGACAGGCGAATATATGATCTTCCGGCTTCTCCGAAGATAAACCCCGGCGCCATAAAGACATCATACCGATCCAGGATTTCCTCCACAAATGCTTCACCGTCACCATTGGGTGCCTTGGCCCAAACGAACATACCCGCCTGATGATCAGAATATTGACAATTGAGCAAGTCCATGATCCTAAATCCAACAAGCTGCCGCTTCCGGTATTGATCATTCAGTCCATCAAACCAACTGCGATCGAGGTTTAAGGCCTCTATAGCCGCCAACTGCACGGGCTTGAACATCCCGGAATCCATATTGCTCTTAATCTGGAGAACCGGTTGTATCAGCTTCTCGCTCCCCATGGCCCAGCCTACTCTCCATCCGGCCATGTTAAAGGATTTAGACAAAGAATTCAGTTCGATGGCCACCTCCTCGGCCCCTTCTATATTGAAAATACTCAGAGGACTGTCGTTCAATATGAAACTATAAGGATTGTCATGACAGAGGAGAATGTTTCGTGATCGGGCGAAATCAACGTATCGCGTCAATAAGGCCTTATCCGCTCTGGTACCAGAAGGCATGTGAGGATAGTTAATCCATAATATTTTCACTTTGGAACAATCCAACTGCTCCAAAAACTCCCAATCGGGTGCCCAGTCGGAAGTTTCCATCAGAGGGAAGTAGACAGGCTCCGCCCCAACAATTCTGGTGACGGAAGTATAAGTGGGATAACCCAAAGCGGGAATCAACACCTGGTCACCGGGATTGAGGTAAGCAAGGGATGTATGCATGATTCCTTCTTTGGAGCCCAAAAGGGGTAGTACTGCTTTGTCTCGAGCATTCACCTGGTATGTCCGCGCATAAAACTCCCTAATGGCATCTCCGAGTGCCGGTAAGCCCTGATAAGGCTGATAACCATGCGAGTCGCCAGACTGGGCCGTTTCCTGAAGTGCCCCGATCACTCCGGCATGAGGCATCTGATCCGGACTACCGATTCCCAGGTTGATAATAGGCCTCCCCTGTGCGATGAGCTCACGAATGGCCCTCAGCTTTGCTGAAAAATAATATTCTAAAAATTGCGCAAGTCTGTCTGCTGGCTTGATGTTCATCCCTCCGGGTTAAAGAGCACTAAGAGAAATAATCGATTGGTTTTTTCCCAAACCTTTCTAAATAAAGTTTAGAAAAGTGCGAAGTAGAATCAAAACCCACCGCTCCGGCGATCTGTGAAAGCTTATCAAATCTATTGCTGATCAGCAGCTCCCTGGCATGCTGAAGTTTGATTTCCTGAATCAGCTTGGAAGGTGACATACCCACTGCCTCTGCTGTTTTCCTGTAAAGCTGACGCTCACTCAGCCCCAGGTGCATGGCCACCTGCAGTACATTCAGGGATTTTTCAGCAACATGCTCTTTCACATATTCTCTGATATTGAGCACCAGATCATGCTGGTCACCAAGCTGGACTCTTTCATCTTCCTCTTCGAATTCTTTGGCCCACTTGATGCGCTCGCGCAGGTTTTTTACCACATTGGAAATTCTTATCAGGAGTTCCTCGGCTTCAAACGGTTTGAGGATGTAATCATCTACTCCCATTCTGAGTCCCTTGATCCGCTCCTGATTTTCGGCCACAGCGGTGAGCACGATGATGGGGATTTTAGCCAGAGCGGGTTTCTCCTGCAAAGCCTCAATAAATTCCCATCCATTCATCACTGGCATCATCACATCTGTCAGGATCAGGTCGGGGCTCTCACGCTCCAACTGATCCAAAGCATCCTGCCCATGCTCAGCCATCATGATCTGAAAATGATCCCTCAAAATGGTGGCCAGATAGGTCCTGATGTCCGGATTGTCCTCTACAACCATCACGGAGGTATCCGAAGGTATTTCCAAAGTATCCAGCCGTGGGTCTCCAGAAGAGACTACCTCAGGCTGGTGACTATCACCCACAAGGGCATCCGGAGTTTCATCGGTTGGTTGCAAAATCATTCTAAACGTGCTGCCCTTTCCCAGCTCACTGGTCACAGAAAGCTGCCCCCCCATCATATCGATCAACTCCTTGGAGATGGCAAGCCCCATCCCGGATCCAAAAGAGGTAGACATCTGATCTTTGGCCTGATAAAAGCGATCGAAGACATACGGCAATTCTTCCGGCTTGATTCCAGTACCATCGTCTGCAACAGTCACCTCAATACCTTCCAGTACCCGGGTCATTATCACTTTTACAGAGCCTCCTGCTGGCGTAAACTTAAATGCATTGTAGATGAGGTTATTGATGACTTTTTCGAACTGTGCTTCATCCAACATTGCGGCTGTGACCTCATGCTGGTTGCTGGTATAAGCAAGTGAAATCTGTCGGCTTTCGGCAAGGGAGGAAAAAGCACCACAGATTCGCTTGAGCAAACCATCTACATCCACTGGTTTCACTGTGACCAGTTTTTGCCTCAGCTCAATTTTGGAAAGGTCCAGTAAATCATTCACCATGACTGCCAACTGGTGTACATTTCTCTTGATCTTTTTGAGAGGCTCTGAGGCCTGTGCAGGCAGCTTTTTCACATTCATGGCATCTTCAGCATGCCCCTGTATCAATGTGAGCGGGGTTCGAAGTTCATGGCTTACATTGGCAAAGAATTGCGACTTCAGGTCGTTGAGTTCTGACAACTTCTCTGCCTGCTCCTCTATCAGCTTTTTATCCGCACTTAGCTTTTGATTGGTCCTTTGCTTTAGCCTGAAAAAATAGAACAGGAGCACTAACCCGGCCACCAGCACTGTGGCCAAAATGATGAGTAAGATATTCACGAGCCTATGCTGCTCCGCCTCTGTCCTGAGGAGTAAATTCTCCGCCTCTTTTTTATCTGTTTCGTACTTGAAAGCCATTTCAGACAGTGTCCGTGAGTAGGAGGCTTCGTTGATTTCCTCCACCACATCGATATACTCTTCGAAGTGGTCATTGGTAAACTCCGTCTTGCCTAACCCCAACTCCGCCGTGATCAGATAGCTCAGGGCATTTCTCTTAATGGGTTTGAAATCAAGGCTATCTGATAACCTGAGGGCCTCGGTGGCATGATAGAAAGAGTTTCTGTAATCACTCGCTCGCTCATAAGTAGCTGCCAGTGTATTATGGGAGTTGGCTATGCCACGGAGGTTATTCAGCCGTTTTTTGATCGCCAGACTCTTCTTGCCGTAGATTAACGCCGAATCATAAAAAGCGGCGTTGATGTGCAATTGCTTCTCAAAGCAGTTGGCCATATTGTTATAATAGTAACTAAACTGATGCGGGAAGTCCTCCTCATTGAGGCCAGCCATGGCCTTCTTGAAGAAGGGTATCGCCTCGGCATGCCGGTTCATCTCCATGGTCATCAGACCTATATTGAAGGTGGCCTTTGAAACACCCATTGCATCACCAAGCCCCTTGCTGATCGACAAACTCTCTTGTAGAGTCACAATGGCCCTATCGTAAAGCGACATGCCCTTGTACACAAACGCCAAAGAGTTGTAGGCATTGGCCAGTTTTTTCAAATCTCCGTTTTTCTTTCTTAGCTCAATGGCCTTGAGTTGGTAGTCCAATGCGCTCTGAAACTCGGAGAGCGATTCATAAGTATGGCCCAGATGATGTAAGATGTTTGCTTTGTCTACGTCATTTCCGGCCAGCTCCTCAGCCAGTTTGCCGTAGGTCAATGCTTCAGCATAATTCCCCAACCCCTCAAGTGCCCTGGACAATACATAAGCCGATTCAAACGCTCTTTTGGAATCCTTTTCTTCCTCCACGAGTTTGGCGGCTTCACGTGCATATTGCAGGGACATCTCCCAATCCTGATACATATAAGCCTCGGAGAGCTGAAATAGCAAGTCCATCCTCACAGATCCCTCACTTCGATTAAGTTCCTGCGTCAGGCTATCAATGTTCTGGCTTCTTAGGGGTAAAATGATCAATGCGACAAATAGCGCACAAGGGTATATTCTCATATGGCGTTAAAAGAGTGGTGCACTGGAAGGGACGATAAAGATAACCATCACAAACAAAAAAATCCGCCTGAGCGGATTTTAACTTCAGTAGTACATGGAAAAATCACTCGTCCCTTAGCATCTCAGCCGGATTGGTACGCGCAGCCCTGGCGGTTTGCCACCCAATGGTCAACATACTCACTGCGAAAATGACCGCTACTCCTGAAAGAAGTTCTAATGGACCGACGACAATGCGATTGGCCAGGTCATTCAATACCATGTGTTCAAAGAGCAGGTAGGTAGTGGGCACTGCAATGAGCGAAGCAACCACCAACATCACCACAAAACCACGGGATAAAATATAGATCAGGTGCTTTTCGGTGGCGCCGAGTACTTTTCTGATGCTAATCTCCTTCATGCGTGTCTCCGTAGTGAAAATAGCCATACCGAGCAGTCCAAGTGCGGCGATAGAAATTGCCAGAAAAGCCAGAAATCCAATCACTTTGAAGTAGGTCTGATATTGGGTATAGGCCTTTTGTATCTTATCGTCGTAAAACTCGGCCCGAAAAGGATGGACCGCATCGACTGCCTTCCACACGGCTTCCAGCTTCGTCATAAACCCTACCATATCCCCGCTGGCCACTTTCAAATTGAGCACCTGATAGTCCTCATACCCCTGCAAAAAAGCGAACGGTTCATGCCCTTCTGTAATTCTCTGATGTTGAAAGTCCTTCACTACGCCCACAATTTGGACTTTCTTGCTGCCATCTACAGTCAGCACTTCACCGAGGGCTTCCTGAGGGCTCTCCATCCCAAAGCGCCGCATGAGTCGTTCATTGATAATGGTAAACTTGGTATCTTCGTCCTTTTTGAGATCGTACGGGAAGGTGCCGCCAGCTAAGAATTCAAATTGATGCAAGCCCAAATAGTCCTTACTCACATAGTTGACGTGGATACTCACTGAGTCCATGGGGTCCTTGTATTTGGCTTCATCACCCCACACTTCTCCAGTGGCAGGGAGCATACCCGACATGGAGATACCTTCCACCTCGGGTATTTTCAAAAACTCACTCATCAATATATTGGCGTCATTGCCCTGGAGCTCAACATTCAGGATATTTTTAGTCTCAAAGCCCAAATCAAAATTCACTGCAAACTGATACTGTTTATAGGAAATAGTAGCCCCGATAATGAAACCAATGGATAGGGTAAATTGAAACACTATCAGCATTCTGCGCAGGCTCATCCCTCCGAAGAGCTTCATGCTGCCAGGATCTTTAAGTACTTTCAGGGCTTTGAGGCCGGAAAGGAATGCAGAGGGTAAAATACCAGCCGCCACACCAATGACGAGCGCAAAGGCCATAAAGTAGATAAGATGAATCCATTGAAAATCAAGTGTGATCTCCTGGTTTTGGAAAAACAGATAAATAAATTCCTGTTTGATTAATAGAAACAGACCGTAGCCCATCATCAGGGCCACCACAGCCACCAAAATGGCTTCAAAAACAAACTGTGTAAGAATGTGCGCGCGTCCGGCTCCAACCACTTTTCTGATCCCTACTTCCTTTGCCCTTCTTAGTGATCTGGCAATTGACAAGTTGGTATAATTGAAACAGGCGGACAAAATAACAATCAAAGTAAGCCCTACCAGCAAATAGATCATATTCCATCTCACCGTTGGCCCTATCTGGTTAGACAGGTCTCTTCCCGGCACTATTTCCAGTAGGTTTTGAAGCTCATAGGAGATGAAAAAACGGTCATACTTTTCTCCTTCCTCTGCAGCAATCTGATCCAGGTGTTTCTTTATCACATCCACACGCTGATTTTCGGGTAAAAGCACATAGACATAATTCATCCAGACGCTATTATAACTGGTCAGAAAAGATTCTCCCTCTTGTCCTGCTGCATAATGCTCCAGCGTACTTAGGGAACCCAACATCTCAAACTGCATGTGAGAACTAGCCGGCGGATCCTTCACCACCCCGGTAATCGTCCCACTTTGAAACCCATAGCGCTCCTGCCCCACCAGTTCTATGGTTCGCCCTATGGGTTCTCCCTCTTTAAACAACTTTTTGGACAGTGACTCTGTGATCACTATTGATTTGGGATCGTGCAGTACTGTGGCGGGGTTGCCAGCTACCAACTCAAAATCAAATACATCAAAGAAATTCTCAGAAGCCCATAGTCCCTCGGCACTCATGATCTTCGAGCCCGTTTTGAGATCCGCTGAGAAGTTCCTTCTCAAAATAGTCAGCTGCTCTATCCCTGTATAGTCCTCCTGCAGTCTCCGCCCGATAAAAATGGAAGTAGATGCCAGGTCCACGGATTCGTCATTCGTGATGCCCTTGTAGGTAGTGAGGATTCTATAGATCCGGTTACCATTCTGATGAAACTTATCAAAGCTAAGCAGCTCGTTAATGTAGGTAATCATCAGAATGCCCACAGACATTGATATGGCGAGCCCCACAATGTTGATTGCCGAAAACACTTTGTTTCTGGCCAGGCTACGCACTGAGGTTTTGAAATAGTTTCCCAGCATAAAAAATGGATTGAAAGAATGAAGTGTTTGGTTTCTCCTAATTGTGTAAGGCCTGAAAAACTTAAGGACATCTATCAGGTAAATAAAATTGGCCCTGAACCTGCCTCTTGACAGGTTTCGATGGTAATATTCGTGCAGGTCTCCCTGCAAATCTTCCAGCAGGTCTGGTCGGCAGTACCAACTCAGCAACCTGTCGAGCCATTTGGGAGGGGTCTCTTGTCTGCTCATATCAATCCTTCAAATACCACATCTGGAATAGTGTTCCATAACTGATCCCGCTGCTCCCTGGCCTTCAATAAAGACACTTTCCCTGAATGAGAAATCTTAAAAAATCGTTTCCGTCGACCGCCTCGTTCCTTGGTGGGTTCTCCGAGCTCTGAACTGATATACCCTTTATCCTCCAGCCTCTTGAGCACGGCATGCACCACTCCCAACTTAGTGGCCCGGCCAGTCACTTTCTCAATTTCGTCCACGATGTTTACGCTGTAGGCTTCATCCATCAGGGAGGCAATGGTCAGCAATACCACCTCCTCAAATTCGCCCAAATTGGTTCCTTTCATCCCGCTTAAGTTTTATTACTTCCTTAAATGTATAAAAAACAAATACGAAGTTCGCCTTGGAGGGTTTCATTTTTTCATGTTTTGTATAAAAAAGGATGGTTCAAAAAAAACACCCCCGGAAACCGGGGGTGCACTCAATATTGTAAACCAACATTTACCTAATTCATTATGACATTACAATATTTAAGTGTTTTACAAGATAGTGAGTCATTTATTTTGCAACTTAAGTGCTTTACGAAATAATCGTTGCAAAAGTTGTCATTCAGGGTTCTGATTTCAAAAAAACTTCCCGTCCACTTCCCGACATTCCCTTCAGGAAGTCAGGTATTCTTCTAACTTTGCTGCCTAACAACTCGTACCCAAAAAAGACCCTAACAATAAGCGATGAAATTCGGAACCAAAGCAATACACGCCGGCCAGGAGCCCGACCCTACCACAGGTGCCATCATGACACCCATCTACCAGACCTCTACTTACGCACAGGCCTCTCCCGGGCAGCATAAGGGCTATGAATATGCCCGAACGCAGAACCCTACAAGAACGGCATTGGAAGCTAATCTGGCGGCCCTTGAAAATGCCCAATTTGGCAGATGTTTTAGCTCAGGAATGGGTGCCACAGATGCCATCTTGAAGACACTGGAACCCGGAGACGAAATCGTAAGTACCAACGACCTCTATGGTGGCACTTACAGGATTTTCACGAAAATATATGAGCGCTATGGCCTGAAGTTCACCTTTGTGAACATGCAGGATCTCGAGTCGGTGAAAAAAGCACTGAGCCCAAAAACCCGACTGGTATGGATAGAAACCCCCACCAATCCGATGATGAGCATCGTGGATATCCGTGCGGTGGTGAATCTCGCCAAATCTGTTGGCGCAAAAACAGTGGTAGATAACACCTTTGCCAGCCCATACCTGCAAAACCCCATGGACATGGGAGCAGATATGGTGATGCACTCGGTCACCAAATACATTGCAGGCCACTCTGATGTAGTCATGGGCTTTGTAGGATCCAACGATCCCAAAATTGATGAGCAAATTGGCTTTGTTCAAAACTCCTCCGGAGCCATACCGGGCCCACAGGACTGTTTTTTGGTATTGCGAGGCATCAAGACCCTGCACGTGCGAATGGACAGACACTGTGACAATGGGGAACAGGTAGCCGGGTACCTAAAGGACCACCCCAAGGTGAAGCACGTGTACTGGCCGGGATTTGAAGACCATGCCAATCATGAAGTGGCCAAAAAGCAAATGAAGAGATTTGGCGGAATGATCTCGTTTGTACTGGCAGACGACAGTCAGGCTGCTGCTTTCAAAGTATTGGAAAACCTTAAAGTTTTCACCCTCGCAGAGTCTCTGGGTGGAGTGGAATCTCTGGCCGGGCACCCTGCCAGCATGACCCATGCGAGCATCCCTCGTGAGCAAAGACTGGAGGCCGGACTTACTGACTCGCTCATCCGACTTTCGGTAGGGATAGAAGACATTGAAGACCTCATAGAAGATCTAAAAAACGCTATCGGCTAAACTCATGAAAGAAATACTTACTACCCTGTTTGAAAAAGACCTCAACATATTAATCAGAGAAGTGGAAAGCTACTCTGAAGAATCAGATCTTTGGAAAACAGCTCCGGGTATCACTAACTCAGCAGGGAACCTGGCCTTGCATCTGACTGGCAATCTCCAGCACTTCATTGGGGCGATATTGGGAGGCACCGGCTATGTGAGGAATAGGGAAGCAGAGTTTTCCGATCGGAATGTACCAAAAGCCAAGATCCTTCAGGACATTCAGAAAACAATTGGGGTGGTATCTGCTACACTTACTAAGCTGAATGATGAGCAATTAAATGATATATACCCCATAGAAGTTTTCGGAAAACCAATGACTACCCTCCATTTTCTTGTGCATTTGGAGGGACACCTCAATTACCACCTTGGCCAGGTCAACTATCACCGAAGATTATTGGCCTCACAAATGGGTTAATCCGGCGTATAAATGCCATCAGCTTTTAATAACAAACCAAATATTTCATTTAAATACTGGCATTAAGAGTTATCTTGGGGTCTTAAACCCTTCAATATGAGTCAACCTTCGGTTAAGTTTAACGCTCAGGATCGTCCTGAATTCTTCAAAGAGCTACGAAAACGCGTTAACGCCCACTTCAAGGAGAACAATATCTCTCGTCACGCCAACCTTGAAATGAAATTCAAGACAGCTTTCATGATTGCTTTATATTTCACTCCTATGATCCTGATGATCACCGGCGTAGTAACCTCCCTTTGGGGCGTTATCGGCATGTGGACCCTGATGGGCATTGGAATGTCAGGTATAGGTCTATCCATCATGCATGATGCCAATCATGGTGCCTATTCACAAAACAAGCACGTCAACAATGTGTTGGGCTATCTATTAAATTTTCTTGGTGCCTATCATACCAACTGGAAGATTCAACATAATGTATTGCATCATTCATTTACCAATGTAGATGGCCATGATGAGGACATTGCAAAAGAAGGTGTCATGCGATTTTCGCCTACGCAGGAACGCAAAAGCATTTATAGATTTCAGGTCTTCTATGCCCCTTTTCTTTATGGGATTATGACCATTTATTGGTTTTTGAGCAAAGACTTTGAACAAGTCATCCGTTATCATAAAAGAGACCTGCTAGCCCCCCAAGGTTACACATTTGCTTCAGCGTTGGCTGAAGTAATTTTCAATAAGGTTTGGTACCTGGCCATCTTTTTGGCGCTACCAATCATCGTAATTGCGCTTCCCTGGTGGCAAGTGCTTTTGGGCTTTTTGCTGATGCATTTTATCAGTGGATTGTTCCTTGCCCTTATTTTTCAGCCTGCTCATGTGATTCACGAAACTAACTTCTACGTGCCCGATGAAAACGGAAGCATAGAAAATAATTGGGCGGTTCATCAGCTGAGAACTACGGCCAATTTCGCCAACAAAAGTGTGTTCTTCTCCTGGTTTGTAGGAGGTCTGAACTTTCAGATAGAGCATCACCTTTTCCCACACATCTGCCATGTGCACTACAGACACATCTCTGCCATCGTGAAACAAACGGCAGAGGAGTATGATGTGCCTTATCACCAACACAGAACTTTTCTGGATGCCCTGAGGAGCCATTTCTCTTTGCTACACCAGCTAGGTACCGGATCCTATGACAAAAAATTAGCCACCGCTTAATCTGGGCGCGCTAATCGATTGAGCTATCGGGGATATCATCGACGGCCCATCAACTTGTAGGTCCAATTTGATATGTCCATGATATTTTTTGCCTATTTTTCAAAAAAATAGCAATCATACTACATGGAATTCTTCAACTACTGGCCTTTATTTATCATTTTCATAATTGCGTGGATCGTTCCGCTCATACTTTCCTGGCTGGAAGTGAGCAAGGTACCTTCCGTAATTGTGGAAATCGTGATGGGGGTCATTGTTGGCCCCTATGTACTGGATCTGATCGAACCCACGCCTTTGATGGATTTCCTGGCAGGTACAGGTTTTCTATTCTTAATTTTCCTATCGGGCCTGGAGATTGACGTCCCAAAGATGATCTCCTCTTTACCCAAGGGACGGATCAGGATCATTGATATCCTGAGCAATTCCCTGCTCGTGGCTTTATTTATCTATTTCGGCTCATTGTTTTTGTCCATCCCAATGGCATGGCTCATCAGTCAGTTTATCGAAATCGATCTGATATTTTACATTCTGCTCTTCCCCACTGTTGCCTTGAGCATTACGGTGCCCATTCTGAAATCTGAAGGCGAGCTCACTCGCAAATTTGGGCAGATCATGCTCATGGAAGGGGCTATTGCCACCATCATGAGTATCATCCTTATTTCGGTGTATTCCGGGGTGCTGAAAAATGGCTTTCAGGTGGAGCTCTTGCTTTTTACCGTCATCTTCATCGTATTCATACTCACCTATGTCATCGGTCGCCGACTTATCAAAGTACGCACCTTCCAAAAGGTACTCTACACCCTGGAGCATGCCGCCAGCCAGATCAGAGTAAGGGGCACGGTGGCTTTGCTTTTGTTTTTTGTGCTCATTGCCTATCTCATAGATACAGAGCTGGCTATGGGCGCCTTTTTTGCCGGCGTACTACTCAGCTTGTTTATCAATAAAGAACGCTCCGCATTGGTATTTAAGCTGGACGGCATGAGTTATGGCTTCTTCATTCCCATATTTTTCATCATGGTAGGGGTGCAACTGGATGTGTCGGCACTGAGCCAATTTGGCGAATCCATTCCTTTTGTACTCACCCTGGTGCTGGGCTTTTTTGCTACCCAGGTGTTACCCGCCCTTATCCTCATTAAAGTTTTTGGATTAAAGAAAGCACTCGCCGGAGGAGTATTACTGACCGCCCGCATGGGATTGACCATAGCTGCCGCGCAAATAGGTCTGTCATTGCAGGTGATCACTGCCGCAGACAATGCCGCCATCGTGGCAGCGGCCATTTTCACCAGTCTACTCTCACCTCTGGCCTATAAGTTCTTCAGCCAGGAAGAAGACCTCTACTATAGCATCTATATTTTCGGTGGCAGTAAGGCCAGTTTACTACTTGCCGAACGCATGAAAATGCACGATATCCCATGCCTGACGATCATTCAGAATCAAGCCATCATTCCGGATTTCGAACAAAAAAACCTCAATATATGGGCCGTGGATGAGTTGGATATTTCTATTTTCGGTGAACTGGATATCCGCACTCCTGACCTGGTGATCATGCTTACTGAGTCCAAAAAACTCAACCAGCAACTGGCACTATATGTCAAAAACAAATTGAATCACAGTAAGATCATTCTGAGGAAACAGTCGGCTTCACATGAACTTGTTGATACCGAATCGGATCTAAAACTGATAGACATTGATGAATTGCTAGCGGGCTATGTAGAAGATATGATCGTGAGACCTGAAACACTTACCTCCTTGTCGGAAAGTTTTGGTATGTACCGGATAGAGGAAATACTCCTCACACGAAAAGAACTGCACCGAAAACAGGTGATGGAGGTGGCATTCCCCCCTTCAGGGTCCCTGGTGGTCCTGCGCAGGGATGATGAAGTCTTTATCCCACACGGAGACACACATCTACTACTGGGTGACACCCTCACTGTCATTGGAAACAGTACTGCACTTACAGAGTTTCGGGATATTTTGGAATAAGGGCATGTTCAGGAAAATAGCCGTTCTTGTTATGCTGATTATTCTATGGGAAACCGGTATCTACTTTTGGGTACTGAATAATACACCAGAAGCACTCTATCAGCTATCTGCCAGGTATTCGGCAAGAACGTCCTTTGTACTCATCACCATTATTCTCCTTTGGATCGGTGCCACTGGTCTGCGCAAAATCTATCGTTCAGCGTTCAAAAGACTACATCTGATCACTCTGATCCTCTTGCTGGCAGTCAACCATCTCATTCATTTTGGGTTTCTCTACGCCAACCTGCAACCAGAAAATTTCGGGCAATTCATCCTAAAAAATCACTTACCAGCTCTGCTGTATGTCGCACTCATGATCAGCCCGTGGTTGCTTTTCAGCAAAAAAACACTCTCCACACCTCTCTACTGGGGGATATTGGTCTTCCTGATAGGTCTCGAAATCATCTTTCTCCAGACCTACGTGGGTCGGCTCTTCAGCCCTAAACCGCTCGGTTCTCCCCCCTATTTTTACATCGGCTGCATTGTACTCATTGGGGTGACCCTCGTCCTGAATATCTATCGTGTGGTAACTGAACACTTGAAGGGAGCCAATTAAAAAGATGGCGATAACAAAAAAAGCTCCCAACGGGAGCTTTCAAAATGCTTTTATGCTATCCTATGTGTCAAGCACTCTGGACATTGAGGCCCTTCACGAGTTCCACAGGACCGTAGTTTTTCGCCTGTACGACCGTTTTCTTACCCTTGATCAATTGCACCTCCGTATTTGGGAAACCCAACTGAGAGTGCCTCTTAACTACTTTGTGGAAGAAAATAGAAGCTTCATCCAGCTCGCCCTTTCCAAACTCATGCTTATGAGCATGTTTCTTCACCGGGGTGCCTGGCACCACATGATACATATTCACCACTACGCTGTATTTTGGCTGAAAAGTCTTAACAAAGTTGGCCCACGCTTTTTTCATTTTCTAAGATATTAAGGTACTCAAGTCCAAGTTTAATAAAACGAAGGCTCAATTGAAATATTTTAATCAAGCATTCCTGTGTTTTATACAAAATAAGGTCGCCCAATAAATTGAGCAACCCTCGTCATGTGCAGAAAACTGCCTTAATCTACATTGTCATGGAGATACTTATTGTTTCCAAGTATCTGATTATCATCCGTAAGATTGAACTTTGAAATATTACGCTCAGAACTGTGTGGAACTTTCGCAAAAGTCACCTTTTTACGCTCGTAAGCGGGTACATCAAACTTCTCTTTAAAGTTCTGGGTCGAAAGGTCTTCTTTACTGGTTCCCTCCAACATTTGCTCACGCTTTCTGCGCTGCTCCATCAGCTCCAGCTTTTTAGAAGGGCTGTGATTGCGCTCCAGGCTTTCTATTGAGAAAAAATCGTCCTCTGCTTCCTTCTCATCTTCCTCCTCCTCGTCACTTTCATCAAACACTTCATAGCCGCCTCCCAGGTCAAACTCAAAATCGTTATCATCCAGCTCATCCTCTTCCTCTACGGCCTTTTTGATTTCGTCTTTGAGAAAATCATATGTGAAGCTATCCCTTTTGGGCGTTTCCTTCTTCTCTTCAAAATCGTCTTCATCCTCCTCATCGTCCTTGGCACTGTCAAACAGTTTGATCTGACGCGATGATTCCAGATCGTAAACACGCTTGGAATCAGGTGCTGGTGTGGTGTTTTGCTTTCTGGCTATAGGCTGGATTTCCTGCACACCACCGAATCCGGTCGCAATGACCGTCACCCGTATGTTCATGCCCAGGTCAGCATCCACGCCGTGACCGAAGATCACCTCAGCATCCTCACCCGCAAACTCCTGCATGTAATCTGTGATATCTGCCAATTCATCCATCTGCAACTCAGCGTCCTCACCAGACATGATGGAGAGAAGGATCTTATCAGCACCATTCACATTCTGATTATTGAGCAGTGGCGAATTGAGAGCTTCCTCAGCGGCACGTCGGCCTCTGTTTTCACCATGTGTCTGTGCAGAGCCCATCACAGCGGCACCCGCATTTTTCATCACGGTTTTCACATCCTCAAAATCCACATTCACATAACCAGGCACCGTGATGATCTCAGCAATCCCTTTGGCTGCAGTGGTCAATACATTATCCGCCTGACCGAAGGCTTCTCTGATCGGCAGGTTGCCAAAAATCTCCCTCAGTTTGTCATTGAGGATGACCAGAACGGTATCACAGTTGGCCTTTAGCTCAGCAATACCATCATTGGCAGCCTGGATTTTCTTACGCCCTTCAAACATAAAGGGCGCTGTGACAATACCCACGGTCAGGATGTCCATCTCCTTGGCGATCTGGGCGATCACCGGAGCGGCCCCTGTACCTGTGCCACCGCCCATTCCGGCAGTGATGAACACCATTTTAGTATCTTCAGACAGCATCTCACGAATGTCTTCTGTAGACTCGAGCGCTGCATGTTTACCTTTTTCAGGATTTGCTCCTGCTCCCAGGCCAGCCGTGAGGTTTACCCCCAGCTGAAGCTTATTAGGTACCGGACTGCTCTCCAGCGCCTGAATATCAGTGTTACAAACCACAAACTCTACATCCTTGATTCCAAGGTTATACATGTGATTTACGGCGTTACTTCCTCCTCCACCTACTCCGATCACTTTAATGATGGATTTGTGGTGCGAGGGTAAATCAAATTGATACATATTTTCTGCCATGACGTTATCGTTTAATATTCGAAGGCTGAATGACGAACAGCACTTCTATCAATTTTCAAATACTCTATCTTATTAATAATCCCTTTCATCATCGATATCATCGATCAAAAGTCCCTTGGTTTTCTCCAGAATATTCTGAAAAAACTTAGCTCCCTGCTTATTGCGAGGTTTCAAGGCCTTGCCTTTAGCGATTTTCTCATTGTATCGGTCCTCCCTGATGTCTATAGCCCTAAAGCCTGATAGCACCAAACCTACGGAGGTAGCATACATCGGGCTCTTCACGGCGTCCACCTTGCTCTTGCCGAGGTGTTCATTGGGGTAACCTATGCGTGTATCCAGCCCAGTCATATACTCAAACAACTGCTGCAAATTGGTGAGCTGCGAGCCACCGCCAGTCACCACGATTCCAGCCGCCAGTTTTTTATGAAACCCAGAAGTGATAATCTCGGTGTGCACCATCTCTATGATCTCTTCCATACGAGCTTCGATCACATGGGCCAGATTTTTTAATGAAATCTCCTTTGGTGCCCTGTTTCTCAATCCGGGTATAGATACAATCTCATTTGGGTTGGCCTCTTCAGAAATGGCCCGTCCAAATTTGGTCTTCAACTGCTCGGCCTGATGCTCCATCACCATACAGCCTTGCTTGATGTCTGAAGTGATAATATTGCCACCAAATGGAATGACAGCAGTGTGACGTATGATGTTATCATAGAATACTGCAATATCGGTAGTACCACCACCTATGTCTACCAGACAAACGCCGGCTTCTTTTTCTTCATCACTCAACACTGCCAAACTGGATGCTAAAGGTTCCAGGATCAGATTTTCGATATCAAGGCCTGCTCTGCGCACGCACTTATTGATATTATTGATGGCGTTGGTCTGCGCCGTGATGATATGGAAGTCTGCTTCCATCTTCACCCCGGACATTCCCACAGGATCTTTGATGCCATCCTCATAGTCGATGATGTAATCCTGAGGCATCACGTGAATGATCTCGCTCCCCGGAGGAATCACGATACGGTACATATCATTGGTAAGTCTGTTCACATCCTCCACGGTGATCTCATCGTCGCTATCGCGGGTGATAGATCCGTGATGCACAGCGCTCTTGATGTGCTGACCGGCAATGCCAACGTTGACCACCCGGATATCAATACCCGACTGCTCACTGGCCTCTGCCACAGCCTTTTCAATGGCATTCACTGTCTTGTCAATGTTGGTGACAATACCGCGGATCACTCCGTCAGATACTGCCTTTCCCATGCCCAACACCTCAAGCTTACCAAATTCATTTTTACGCCCTACGATGGCGCATATCTTGGTGGTACCTATGTCCAGTCCGACGATGATTTTATCTTCCATTTCTTTAGCAATTTTCAGTTTCAGTCCGAAGACTCATATTTTTATTCACAGACGATTTGATCCTTAAACTTGAGGTTTACCAAACTGTAGGTATTCCACCCTTTGTTTGGCAAGATCTCTTTGTAAAAAATCTTAAGCTTTTTAAACTTCCCTTCCAGGTCATCTGGCATTCCGAATTTAATTTCCTGCTTGGTCACCTGTGGGAGCAACGTAAGCTCTCCATCTCTGGCGATCACGATCTGAGCAATTTGCGCTCTCCAAAACTCATCCTTCTCCACATACTTCAGCATCTTCAGTATATCCTTTCCATAATCCGTCTCAGTAATATTTTCAGCCCAGCTAAAGGAGCGCTCGAGCTCCAGAATGGGCACACGAGCGGTATGTCGTGCATTAGTGGGCAGCAGGGTGCCGTCCGCATCAATGTATTGGTCCGGGCCATTCCGATTGAAAATTCTCGCGATCGGTTGAGCCTGCTCCACGTTCACGACGAGGTTCCCTTTTACATCTCTGTAGATCTGCGCTTCCTTCACAAAAGGATTCGCCTCCACGCGCAACTCTAAAGCCTTCAGATCCAGCATACTAATGGACTGACCCAGTACATAATCGGTATTGCCCGCATTCAGCAAACTCATGATTTCCAGCTGGTCTGTAAAGAAATCTCCATTCTGATCCTGGATATTCACCAGCACATTATTCACCGGTTTGGCGCCATTTTTCACCCCGGTAAATCCAATGATCACCAGCATGATGAATGCCGAAACAGAAAGGAACAATATGGTTTTTAGCTCACGACTCAATCTGGTATTTTTTTAGATAGTAACTCTTTAATTTTGGCACTTCCTGATCAATATTTCCGGCACCAACGGTGCAAAGTAATTCCACGTTTCTGGTGGCAATCACCTCCATCAACTCGGATTTTTCACACAGGATTTTCTGCTCTTTGGTGATGTTATCGAATATGATCTGCGAAGTTATACCGGGGATCGGTTCTTCCCTAGCCGGATAGATATCCAATAGGATTATTTCATCTGCCAGAGACAAACTTTCCGCAAAACCAGTCTGAAAATCTCTCGTTCTGCTGAACAAATGAGGCTGAAAGATGACCGTCAGTTTCTTTCTGGGAAACAGTGCCTTGACAGACTTAAGAAATGCAGTGATCTCCGTAGGGTGATGTGCATAGTCATCTATGAAAGTGAGTTTCTCGTCCTTAATAATGTACTCAAAACGTCGCTTCACACCTCTATAGCTGGCAATACCTGCCTTGATGGTCTCAGGGTCCATGCCCAAATCCAGGGCCACCCGCACCGCTGCCACGGCATTCTCCACATTGTGAAAGCCTGGCACTGACAGGGTCAGGTCTTTGATGACCTCATTGCCATGATAATTGAACACAAACATGCCGTTGACGGCTCTGAGTGCCTTTGCCTGAATATCGCCCTTATCTATTCCATAAGTATAATAGAGGTTTTCAAGGTGCATGTTGATCTTCTCTGCCGCAGCATGATGAATCAATGTGCTACCATCCTCGCCAGAGAGTTTCACAAACTCACCGAACGCATCTTTCATCTGTTCCTCATCTCCGTAAATATCCAGATGATCAGGATCTACCGACGTAACCACCGTGTAGTTGGGAGACAACCATAGAAATGACCGGTCAAATTCATCGGCCTCCACGACCACCGGAGCATCCTCCCCACCCACAATCAGGTTAGAGTCATAGTTGGTCATAATCCCACCTATGAAAGCAGAGCAGCCCTTCTCTGACTGATTGAGCAGGTGCGCTACCATAGACGAGGTAGTAGTCTTCCCGTGCGTGCCACCCACTGCTACGGTATAGTGCTTTTTGGAAATGATCCCCAGTGCCTCGGAGCGCTTCATCACGATAAACTTCTTCTTCTGGAAGTATCGCAGCTCCTCGTGTTTTTTCGGAACGGCAGGAGTATAAATAATCAGGGTTTTCTCCTTGTCCATGAACTCCGCAGGGATATTGCGGGGATTGTCCTCATAGTGCACCCACATGCCCTCCAAAGACAGGCGCGTGGTAAGGTTGGTATCTACCCGATCGTAGCCACCTACTTTCACACCTCGCTGATTGAACCAACGGGCGATGGCGCTCATGCCAATGCCGCCGATCCCAATAAAATATACGCTTTGTATGTCTTTCAGCTTCATGCGATCATTTTCAATATTTCGTTGGCAATGTCCTTAGCCGAATTCGGATGAGACATTCCCTTAATATTTTCACTTAAAACACGCTTTCTATCCTCATCCTCGATGAGTACAAATGCCGTGTCAATCAGCTTCTCAGCTGCTTCATTATCTTTTACCAACACTGCGGCATCCCGCTCCACCAGTGCCATAGCATTGATGGTTTGATGATCTTCTGCCACATTGGGGCTGGGTACGAGGATGCTCGGCTTGCCCGTGAGCATCAGTTCAGCAATGGACAAGGCGCCGGCCCGTGAAATCACCACGTCAGCCACTGCATAGGCATACTGCATTTCCCGTACAAAATCCTTCAAGAGGATGTTGGCAGAGGGGTTGTTGACCCTCCGTTTCATCTCTTCAAAATAATATCCACCAGTCTGCCAGATCACCTGATAACCAGAGGCCGCCAGGCGATCATATCCGGCCAAAATAAATTCGTTAATGGATCGGGCACCGAGGCTGCCACCCACTATCAATATGGTCTTTTTGGATGCATCAAATCCAAAAAACTCATAGGCAGAAGGTTTCAAGTCCGGCTTAAGCAAAATGGTTTTTCTGACGGGGTTTCCTGTCACTACCAGCTTGTCCGCCGGGAAGTATTTTTCCATGCCATCGTGAGCCACACAAATCTTATTCACCCTGCCAGCCAGCCATTTGTTGGTCAGTCCGGCGTAGGAGTTTTGTTCCTGAATAAGTGTGGGCACCTTTTTGGCGGAAGCCGCATAGAGCAAAGGCCCACTGGCATACCCACCCACGCCGATCACCGCATGAGGTTTGAATGAACGGATCAAACCAAAAGCTTTGAACAAGCTGGAAACTACTTTGAAAGGGAACATGAGGTTCTGTGCAGACAAGCTCCGCTGAATGCCACTGATCCAAAGTCCTACGATTTGAAATCCCGCTTCGGGCACCTTCTTCATCTCCATTTTGCCCTGCGCGCCTACAAACAGAATCTCCACATCCTGCACCATGTCCTGCAAGGCCTGCGCAATGGAGATAGCAGGATAAATGTGTCCGCCTGTGCCGCCTCCACTTATCATGATCCGCAATGGTAATTGACGATATGTCTCTTGCTTTTCGATTATGCTGCTTCTTTAATTCTTTCCTTTGCCTTAAAATTATTCGCCAGTGGCGAACCAATGTCATCTATTTCACCACGGCTCACACTCAAAATGATCCCAAGTGCCAGACCTGTAAAGAGCTGTGAAGTACCTCCCATACTGATCAGTGGTAAGGGCAATCCTGTAATAGGCCCTAAACCTACCGCCACACCCATATTGACCATGGCCTGCATGACCAGAGCAAATGACAACCCGGCCGACAACAATCCGCCATAAGCCCGATGACTTTCAGCCGCTGCCTTCATACCCCGATAGAGTAGTGCCAGATAAAGGAACAACACGGTAATGCCTCCGATGAGCCCATACTCTTCCAGTACGATGGCAAACACGAAATCTGAATAGGGATGAGGCAGATAATTTCTTTGATCACTCTGCCCCGGGCCTTTGCCGGTGAGCCCTCCAGTAGCGATGGCTATGTACGCCTGCTTAGCCTGAAAGGGTGTTTCGTCCTCATCGAAGAAGCTCTGCACCCTGCTCACTGCAGTACCCGTCCGTTGTCCGAAGGTAAGTGCCAGTCCTCCGGCGATCACCCCGATAATCATGAGTATAGCCAGGTACTTCATAGGCACCCGTCCGATGAAAAGCATCAGCATACAGGTGCCAAAAAGCAATATGGCCGTAGACACGTTGGTCATGGCAATCAGTGCACATATCAGACCTATCCAAACCAAAACAGGGATGATGGCTTTCTGAAAATCATCAATACTCTTCTGACGTTTGGAAAGCATACTGGCCAGGGTGATGACCAGCGCCAGTTTGGCCAAATCTGAAGGCTGAAAAGCCTGATTGATCAATGGAATGGTGATCCACCTGGAGGCTTCGTTGATATTGGTACCAAACTGCCAGGTAAATAGCAGCAGTGGTAATGACAACCAAAGGGCCAATCGGGACAATTTCGCATAGTAGCGATAGTCAATTTTATGAGCCACCCACATGGCCAGCAAACTCAGCATGACCAGCGCGGAATGCTTGAACAGGTAATACTCTGTATCGCCCTCCATCATTTTGTAAGCCAGGCTACCTGTGGAGCTGTACACCACCAAAATACTCAGCATAGACAGCAGAAAAACGATGAACCAAATCACCGGATCGCCTTTTAAGTTCTTGTATGCCCAATCTTTGATCACGTTCATACTTTTGCTCTTTTAGTCTCTTTCAAATTTTTCACCGCTACCCGAAACTGGTCACCTCTGTCCTCATAGTTTTTGAATAAATCAAAACTGGCACAGGCAGGCGACAACAACACCACATCCCCACTGGCGGCCATTTCATATCCTAAATTCACCGCCTCCTCTACACTACGCGTCTCCCGGGTCTCTACTGTACTGCCAAAGCGACCGGTGAGCTTGCTGTTGTCGACCCCCAGGCAAATCAATCCTTTTACTTTGTCAGCTACCAGCGCAGCGATCTGATCATATTCATTTCCTTTGTCTATCCCCCCGGCAATCCAAACGATCGGCTGACGAATGCCTTCCAACGCATAATAGACCGCATCCACATTCGTGGCCTTGGAATCATTGATAAAGCGCACACCATCGATCTCTCCGCAGAACTCCAGCCGGTGCGGGGCGTTCACAAAGGTTTTGAGGCCTTTCAGGATCTGCTCAATGGACACCTCCATGGTAAGGGCGCTAAGTACCGCCGACATAGAGTTGATCATATTGTGTTTACCGATCAGGGAAATTTCCGATACGGGGATGGTATGTTTCTTATCTTTCTCTTTAAACCTGTAATTGAAAATGAGGTGCTCATCATCCATGTAGGCCTCCCATTTCGGGCTTTTTGTAGCAGAAATCGCAAAAAGGCAAGCCTCTATTTTGCGTTTAGCTACTTCCTCCGTCACCGGCTCGCTGTCCGCACAGTAGATGAATGACTCCTCATGACTGAGGTTCTCTGTAATCCTGAACTTTGAGGCTACATACTTTTGAAAGTCATAATCATATCTATCCAGGTGATCGGGTGTGATATTGAGCAACACCGCCACATTGGGTTTAAATTTCACAATGCCATCCAGCTGGAAACTGCTCACCTCTACCACGAAATAGTCATAATCGTCTTCTGCCACCAACTTGGCCAGGCTTACACCCACATTGCCACCGAGAGCCACTTTCAACCCAGCAGACTTCAGGATGTGGTAAGTGAGCAGTGTAGTGGTGGTCTTTCCATTGGTACCTGTAATGGCTATGACTTTGGCATGCTGAGGAATGTATCTGTAAGCAAACTCGATCTCAGATATGACTGGAATTCCCTTTGCCATCAACGCCTGAATCATGGGTACCTTATCCGGAATGCCCGGGCTTTTGATCACCTCATCTGAAGCTAATATGATGTCCTCGCTGTGTCCACCTTCTTCAAACGCTATCCCATAAGATTGCAGCACGAGCTTTCTATCCGCAGAAATGGCTCCTGCATCGGACAGAAAGACGCGGTATCCGTGCTTCAGCCCTAGTATTGCTGCACCGATTCCGCTTTCACCTGCTCCCAATATGGCGATAGATTTACTCATTCAATTTCGTCTTGTTTTTTAGTTTTTCTTTCCAATATCTGATCGCAACACAATGAATAAAGAGACACCAACTCATACCCTGCCTTGACCACATCTGTGATGGTGCCAATGTTTCTTTTGCGGTTCGCTTCATCCAACCTGTCCATCATGAAGATCAGCTCATCCATCTCTTCTTCCATGGCCTCTATCTGGGTGTAGAAGCTCCCTTCAGATTTGGCATTCAACACCTTTTTTAGCACCACATCCAGCTTTTTGGTGGTCCTGATGATGGTGGTAGAGAAGGTCAGCAAATTGCTGCCCGGTAGCAGTTCTGCCAGACCAGAGGCTTTCTGCTGAAATTTTTCGTTGAGACGAGAGAGTTGTTCCAGAGTCATATCGGTTTATCTAAGTTTAAGCGTTGCCAAAGTGAGTATAGCCAGCAGGATGCCGACTGTCCAAAACCGGGTCACGATTCTGGCTTCATGCCATCCTTTTTTCTGATAATGGTGATGTAGCGGAGACATCAGAAAAACCCTTCGCCCCTCTCCGTATTTCTTCCGCGTGTATTTGAAATAAGACACCTGAATGATCACCGACAGGTTTTCGATCAGGAAAATGCCGCATAATATCGGGATGAGGAGCTCCTTTCTGATGACCAAAGCCAATACGGCTATGATGGCCCCCAGTGACAAGCTGCCTGTATCTCCCATAAATACCTGTGCGGGGTATGAATTGTACCATAGAAAACCAATACAGGCCCCTACAAAAGCCGCACTGAAAATCACCAACTCCCCTGAGTTGGGAATAAAGGCGATGTTCAGGTACTCAGCAAAGACCGCATTACCCGACAGGTAGGCCAGAATGGCCAGCGTAAGACCGATGATGGCTGAAGTACCCGCCGCTAACCCATCGAGTCCGTCAGTGATATTGGCGCCATTAGACACTGCGGTGATGATAAAAATCACCGCCAGCACATAAATCAGCCAGGTATAATCCTCCAGAAAATAGGGCAGTAACCAGTCGTACTGGAATTCATTATCCTTGAAAAACGGAATGGTGGTGACGATGGAGCTGCTATCCTCGATACCCATACCACCCAGTTCGGGGATGACCACATCAGGGTGCATCACCATTACCAGGCCTACCAGCAAGCCCAGCCCTACCTGACCTATTACTTTGAAATTGCCTTTTAGCCCGTCTTTATTCTTTTTCTTGATCTTGAGGTAATCGTCTGTAAAACCAATGAGCCCCATCCAGAGTGCCGTGATCAGCAAGAGCTGCACATAGACATTGCCAATCTGTGCAAAAAGCAGCGTAGGAATGATGATCGCGGAGATGATCATGATCCCGCCCATAGTCGGTGTGCCCTGCTTTTCCATTTGCCCTTTCAGGCCTAGGTCACGAATGGACTCACCCATCTGAAAGTTTCTGAGCGCATTGATAAACCGCTTGCCAAAAACGATGGTGATGAGCAAAGAAATCACTGCAGCCATACCCGCCCGGAAGGAGATGTAGCGAAATACGCTAGCCCCCATCAGGTCAAATTGTTTATCTAAAAAGTCAAACAGGTAGTACAGCATTTATTTAGTCAATAGTTTTTTTTTAAAATGGTCAATGGCTGAATAGTACATGGTCTATTGGCCATTTAACATTTCGTTTAATATTTCTTTATCATCAAAGTGATTTCTCACTCCTTTTATCTCCTGATAGGTTTCGTGACCTTTGCCAGCCACCAGTATAATGTCCATTTTCTCTGCCAGATTGCAAGCCGTACGTATGGCCTCTTTCCGGTCCTGAATAATCATCGTATTTTTCTGTGCCACCTTAGGCACTCCTTTCATCATTTCCTCCAGGATCACCGCCGGATCTTCGTCCCGTGGATTATCCGAAGTGAGGATGACCTTATTGCTAAACTCTGCCGCAATGCGTGCCATCTCCGGGCGCTTGGTCTTGTCGCGGTTTCCACCACATCCAATCACAGTAATCACCTTCTCTTGTCTGGTGCGCAGCTTGTCGATGGTCCGTAGCACATTATCCAATGCATCCGGGGTATGCGCATAATCCACAATAGCGAGTATGTTGTTGCCATTATAAACCTGCTCAAATCGCCCACGAGCACCATCTATCTGCGACAAGGCAGTCAGCACCTCTTCCTTCTCCTCTTCCAACAGTACTCCTGCCGCATAAACCGCCAGCAGGTTATAAGCATTGAAGTCCCCGATGAGTTTAAACCAGGCACTGATTCCATCCACATCCAACTCCAACCCCTGCAGGGTATTGTGCAGGATCTTCGCGCGGAAGTCTGCCATTGATTTCAGTGAATAAGTATTCTTTTCTGCTTTGGTATTTTGCAGCATTACCATCCCCCGCTTGTCATCGGCATTCACCAATGCAAAAGCCTCTTTCGGGAGCTTATCGAAAAGCATCTTCTTGGCTTTGATATAAGCCTCAAAGGTTTCGTGATAGTCCAGGTGATCATGGGAGATATTGGTGAAAATGCCTCCGGCAAACTGTAGCCCACTGGTCCGATGCTGAACCAGCGCATGAGAGCTCACCTCCATGAAACAATGCGTGCACCCCTGACTCACCATCTGAGCCAGTAGCTCATTGAGCTGCAGGCTATCAGGTGTGGTAAATTGCGCATCCAATACTTTGTGGTCAATCTTGTTTTCTACGGTAGACAACAAGCCTACTTTGTAGCCCAGCTGCTGAAAGAGCTGAAATAGCAAAGTAGCAGTTGTGGTTTTGCCGTTGGTACCCGTCACCCCAACCAGATTAAGTTTCCGGGAAGGGTTATCGTGAAAATTGGCTGCCACGATTCCCATCGCAGCAGCACTATTATCCACCTGTACGTACGTTATTGACTTCTTTCTCTTCTCGGGTAAGCTTTCGCAAAGAATGGCCACTGCACCCAGATCTATTGCTGTTTCTATGTAATTGTGTCCGTCTACATTCAGCCCTTTAATGGCGATGAACAGACCACCCATTTTTACCCGTCTGGAATCAAACGCCAAAGACGAGATCTCCCGCTCACGATCGCCGTGCAGCTCGGTGAGGGATACTCCGTATAATATGTCTTTCAGCGTCTTCATCAACTCAACTCCAGCTTTATGTTCGTTCCTTTCGAAAATTTCGTTCCCGGCACAATGGACTGCCTGGCCACCCGGCCTCTGCCCTGCACACTCACCTTCAGTCCTGCATTTTCCAGCAGGTAAATAGCATCCCTCAAAGTCATGCCCCGTACATCAGGGATGCGCTCAGCCTTGGGTGTATTGTCCTCCCAAAACACCGAATGATTAACCACATCGGTAGTCACCCAGCTGGCATCCGTTTGGGAATGATTGGATATGCCAAATTCGTTGGCGATCATTTTCAGCTCGTCCTGCTTACCAGACCTGATCACGGGGAAAATCCCGGCAAACTGCGTGCGCTGATCCGGTAGCTCCTGATGCAGCTCGGTCTCCAGAGCGTAGATATTGTCTGCGATCTCCTTAAAAACCGGAGCCGCCACATCGCTCCCATAGATCTGATAACCCTTGGGGTCATCGATCACCACGATGCAACTGTACTTTGGATCATCCGCTGGAAAATACCCGGCAAATGAGGTATAGTAGGCATTGGTATAGCGACCATTTACCACCTTTTTGGCAGTCCCTGTTTTACCAGCGATCTTATACTTTTCATTGTAAATATTGGAAGCAGTGCCTCGCTCTACCACCCCTTCCAGCATCAGTCTCACATCCCGCAGGGTGCTTTTGGAACAAATCTTTGCGTTGAGCACCTTGGGCTCATACTTCTCTATGTTTCTGTTCGCCTTTTTCACCGCTTTCACGATAATGGGCTGAATCATCTTTCCATTGTTGGCCACGGCGTTGTACAAAGTCAACGTCTGGAGAGGAGTCATCTTGAGCTCATAGCCATGAGAAATCCAGGGCAACGAAATCCCACTCCAGGTACTGTCTGAAGGATCCTTGATGTATGGAATGCCCTCACCCACCATCTGAAAGCCCAACGGCTGATCCAGCCCGATATTTTTGATGTAATCGGTATATCTGGATGGATTGTCTCCGAAATGCCTGGTGATCAGCTTGGCTGTACCGATGTTGGAGCTTTTCTCAAACACTTCCTTCACGGTGAGAATGCCGTAGCCTCCGGGCTTATGATCTCTCATGGTCTCATTGAAGAACTTCATCACCCCATTGCCTGTATCGATGGTGTCCGTCAACTTGATGTCGCTGTCTTCCAGGAGAGCAATCATACTCGCCAGCTTGAACGTAGACCCCGGTTCGCGGGCGCCCTGGCTACCCACAGCGTAGTTGTAGCGCTCGTAGTATTCTCCCTTGCTGTTTCTGCTCAGGTTGGAAATCGCCTTGATCTCGCCGGTTTTTACCTCCATGAGGATCACCGCACCATAATCCGCCTGGTGACGCTGTAGTGCCTTGTAGAGCGCAGATTCAGTGACATCCTGCAGGTTCACATTGAGGGTAGTCTGAATGTCGTAACCGTCTTTGGGACGAATCTCTGAGCCATCATACACCGGCTTCCAGCCCCCTCCGGCCATCTTTTGAAACAGTGCTTCTCCGTTTTGGCCACCCAACTCCCTGTTGAAGCTGTACTCCAACCCTACTACCCCACGGTTGTCCGAATTGACCGTGCCAATTGTTCGATATCCCAAATGCGAAAAAGGCAGAAATCTTTTTTCCACCTTCTCGAAGATAATTCCACCTGTCAACCGCCCTTCTCTGAAGATGGGCCAGCGTTCTATCATTTTTTTCTCCTGGTACCCGACCTCTTGCCGGTTGAGCACCATATATCTTTTCCGCTCCTTGCGTGCCGCATCTATTTTGCGGCGATACTGAGCCGGCGACTGATCTCCATAAAAATCCGAAAGCAGGTAACACAGAGAATCTATGTGTGCGTTGTAAAGCTCTTTTCCCGGAAGGTAAGGATCGAACGCCACCTGATAGAAAGGCAGGGAGGTTGCCAACAGGCTGCCGTCGTCTGCATAAATGTTGCCACGCGTAGCGTTCACTTTCATCACCTGCAAGCCCATGGTCTCGGCATACCCTCTCCACTTATCACCCTCTGCATACTGCACGGTGATAATGCGAAAAAGTATCCCTGCAGAAAACAAGAATACCAGCATAAATGCGATCCTGACTCGGAGCAATATGGCTTTTTTGATACTCATTCTTCGGCGACAATGATTTTGTAAGGTGAAACATCACTTTCTACCAAACCCAGCGACCGGGCTTGTTTGGCCACTTCTGACTGTTTGCTGGCGTATTTGTAATCGGCCTTTAGTGTGGTGAAATCTGCACGCAGGTCCTCTACCTGGGTTTCCAGCCTGCTGATGGTTCTTATCTTTTTCTCTGCATAGTGTCTGCTGCCTATGTAGACGATGCAGAGTGCGCAGATGAAAAGAATTTGTGGGAGAAAACGTACGTGGATCACTTCCGCCAATGATTCGTCCATTGGTAAATACCGCTCCAGCAGGGTGAAGAAGCTCCCCTGTTTGCCCGAAGATTTGCCTGGTATTTTGTACGTATTGGTTGCCATGTTTTTTATTCTTTGGGCCCGCTCGCGCAGACCATCTGGTATTTTCTATTTTTTATCTTCACTGCGCACTGCTATGCGCAGTTTTGCACTGCGTGCTCTTTTGTTTCTTTCGATCTCCTCCTCGTCCGGTATGATCGGCTTGCGCGTCACCGGAGTGAAGGGTCTGATCACATTGCCATAAAAATCCTGCTCCACGTGACCTTTGAGATTCCCTGTGTTCACAAAATTTTTGACCGGGCGATCTTCCAAAGAGTGGTAGCTCATCACCACCAGCTTACCTCCAGGCCTGATCACCTCTGCGGTCTGTTCCAGAAACTCCCGAAGGGCCCCCATCTCATCGTTTACCTCTATGCGGATGGCCTGAAACAGCTGTGCCAGGTACTTCATTTCCTTTCCTCTGGGAGCTACCTTCAGGGCTACTTCCCTGAGCTCCTCATTTCTGGTGATGGGCTTACCTCCCCTGGCCCTGATGATGGCTGCCGCGAGCGTTCGGGCATTTTTGATCTCACCATAGGCACTGAGGATATGAATGAGGTCATCCTGCTCATAGTCATTGACTATGTCGCGGGCGGTGACCGCCGCTCCCTGATCCATGCGCATGTCCAGTGCCCCATCAAAGCGGGTGGAAAATCCCCGCTGGCCTTCATCCAACTGATGGGAGGATACTCCCAAATCAGCCAGAATGCCATCTACCTGCTTCACTCCATAAAAGCGAAGCTGCCTTTTCAGGTGTCTGAAGTTGGATTCTACAAATGTGAAAGAACGATTTTGCCGAAATTCTTCGGCGTTGGCCTTTGCGTCAGCGTCCTGATCAAAAGCATATAGCATCCCCGTATCGAGTCTGCTGAGTATTTCTCTGGAATGTCCCCCGCCACCGAAGGTGACATCTACATAGATTCCATCGGGTTTGATATCGAGTGCATCTATGCACTGTGCCAATAAGACCGGTGTGTGATAGGTGCTCATTTACTCGTCCAGATATTTCTGGGCCAGCGCCGAGTACTCTTCCGAATCATCTATCTGATGCTCCTCAAAATGCTGAGGGTTCCACATTTCAATGTAATTGCCCATCCCTATCAGGATCAATTCCTTGTCTAGTCCGGCATGAGCGAGCATCTGCTTGGGGATCAATAATCGTCCTGCACTATCCAAATCCACCTGCTGGATACTCCTGAAGAAGTTGCGTTTTAGCTTTCTCTGCTCTGCGTTGAACTCACTGAGCGCAGCTATCTTGGCATGTATCTTTTTGTATTCTAACATTGGATACAGGATCAGATTTTGCTCAAATCCTTTTCGGATAATGAGTTCGTGCGTGGAAACCTCGGGTAGACTAGACTTAATCTTCGCAGGTAAGACTAGCCTACCCTTAGTATCCAATTTGCACTCATACTCGCTTGTAAAAAAAGCCATGTCTGAGTTTGCTCTGCTCTCACAGAGCTAGAAAAATATAAACCACCAATACAAATGTATCAAAAAGTATGACAAAGTCAACCACATCCCCCCACTTTACTCCACTTTTTATAAAAACTTTGAAATTAGGCCATAATCGCCGATTTTTCGACCAATGTGGCGAATAAGCAGGTTAACTCACTGGATGACAGGACGTAGAATTGGTCTACTTTAAGCTGGAATTGTACAAAACAGCAGCCAATAGCCCGTACAGTGGGGCAAAGTGGAGTGATTAGAAAATTTGGTGGATGTGGTGGGAGAAAGTGGTAGAGAGGTGTCAGTCCGGTGTACTGCACAAATGAAAATGATCACTTTTCTATTCAAAAATGTTCACTCGACCTTCTAGAGCTCACAAGAAAAATGGATAAAGCTAAATCAGAGAACTATTTAACTGGTGAGAGAAGTAGTAATCACTAGATTGCCTCAACAAAAGAGCATCAAATGCCAATGTCTTGCGAGTTCAAACTTAGGTTTTAGACTCTAGCTCGTTTAGTTCAGCATTAAATTTATCAACTAATGCTTTTTTGATTAAATCAAACTCTTCTAATTTTCTGAGCTTTATTTTAAGTTCATCTATTCTTTCATTTGATCCGTCATCCTCTTGACTTTCAAGATACTTTTTATAATCTGTGGTAAATGTTATAATTCTCCTGTCTTGATAATCGATCAAATCAATTGCATTCTTAAGATATTCCGATTTTTCTCCACTTAGAGTGATTTGAGAAACAGTTTGACTAAGCAATTCAGAAATAATTGATCTGGCGATTTTATCAATTAGCAAAGCATTGTCAAGAATATTTTTTGCTTTGGCATTTTCACCTTCTTTGCATTCTTCTTGAATATCAAAATGTACTTCTGGAGAATAAAAAAAAGATGTTTTTTTATAGGAAAGCTTTTCCAGAGTTTCAAAAAAAGGTTTGAAATCATCGAGATAGCTCTTTAATGTTGGAACTGCATATCTAGCTTCCCAAAGCTTAAGAATAATCTCAAAGCATTCTTTCTCAGCCTTAGTTTTCTTACTTCCAGTTAGTTTTTTCGCTAACTCCATCTTTTCAGCCACATAATGTGCCATCCACTTAGAAAGTGTATCAACACCTGGATCGAGTCCCAGCTCCTTGACAATAGATTTACCTAGGTCTATAATTTTTTGAGATGCTTCTAAGTCTTCCATCTGGTGTAAATAAGTATATTTTATGATGAGTCAAATACTCGTATTTCTCTTTGTCTGATCTGTATCTATATTCTATGTCTCGACTAATATTGACATCAATTATCACATGACTATCATAGATTTGACAGAGCCTTTTGAGTAGTTGTAGTGACGCACTTAATCGTATACCTGATTGTTCAGGTTCTTTATCATAACCCTGCTGTTCACTACTCCAAACATCACATTCAAGAACAATTTGTCCATCATACGAAATCCATTTTTGACCATCAACATCTGGTGTAACCTTTAACTCATTATTGAAAGGCTCTCCTAAAGAAAATGGTGGATAGCTTATACTCCCCGCATAAGGGTCGAATTCATCGATCCCCTTTGACATATGTGGGTTAAAAATAAACCCACGAAGTTTAAATATACCTGAGTCAATTTCAACGCCGCCTTCCTCATAATCCGGTAATTTGTAATCGTGATAATCACCTGTTGTCGCAAGAGCCCTCATTAAGGCGTATGAGGTCGTTTTCGAAACCAAGGATGATGAAACTGAATATGTTTCATATTTTGAATTAAATCTTTCAGTCCATCCCCCTTTGATGTTGAGCCACGTATCATCGCTATTTTTAATTTTTATGCTATTCAAAAAATCGAGCTCCGAAATATTCGTTCGCCACAATTCATCTTTACTTTCTTTAGTTATCCAATCTGGTCGCTCCAAAGGAAGTTTACCTCGGCAATCCGATAACCATTTGCCATCAAATCTTGTCAAGTAATGGCGAGATAACCAATAGTCCCAAGCATCTTCTTCATCCCAATAGTCTCTTCCTGAAATCACAGGCATGTTTTCAACCAACTTCGCTGCTACCACAAGCATAGAGTGATAGGAAAGGTAAAAATCATAATTGTCGGTTTTTGGATAACTGCCATGGTCATGCCATGTTGAACGATCTTGAGATTGATTCCAAAGACCAACTCTAGGATCCCTATCATATCCTGTTTTTGTCACGACACCCCAATCATTTACAATCACATTTGCACACAATTCTTGAACTTGTTCTCCAGAAACACCAAAAACTTCACCAAGAGGTTTATACCAGTATTGATCAAAGTCCCAACCAAAATAACGATCTATGTCAGTATCGACCTCACCTCTTTCATGTAAGTAACTTTCCGTTCGAAATCCATATTTCTCTTTCTTAGCTCCAAGCTTACTCTTGCCAACCTCTTCAAACCTAGAGGTCTCTCCCCTACTATAAGTTCCAGGGATGGTTCTTTCGATGTTTAAAGCAATTTTAGATGCGAACTTTTGGATTAATACATGAGGTTCTAAATGAGAGTACTTCCGAAATTTTTCCTTATAACCGACCAATATTTTCGGATTATCAATCGAAACTCGACAAAGTGCTAGGAGTAAGTATTGTCTTGCGTGTAAATTGTAGAATGGGTACTGGTTGCTACCAAAGGCTTCAACTTGGTCATTCTCCAACCATTCAATCAGCGAGTTTAAAACCTTGACGCAGCCAAAGTCGGCTAGTTTCTTGACTGCATGGCAAGCTTTCCACCGAGTTTCAGAGAGTGGTGAGCCGAGTGCTGACCAGATAAATCCTGCAATATTTCTGTTTATGTCATTCGATACATAGAGCCAATCATTCCAGAGGCCATCTCCAAAATCATCTTCAATGTGCAGTTCGAATCTTGACAAAGCGTAATCTACCAATTCGCTGGCTTGACTGTCCTCTACGAATGTTGACGCATGTCGCACAAAATCAAATAGTATGCTTGCGTTGGTAAACTCTTGACCTTGAGATAACCCCTTAAAAATACCCTTTCTCAACTCTTTGGTCAGGTCATCATCAATTTCTAATTCTCTGATGGCCGATCTATAAGAATAATCATTGACCAGATCATGAGCATATCTGGCACCAAAATCACAAATAATTTCTGGCCATTTTTTAATGAAGCTCACCTTACGTTTCCAATCTTCAGGGATGGATGATAAGAATTTTATGTAATCGTAATGATTTACTTTTTCAGAGCATAAGAATGAGTCAACTACAGACAATATTTTGCCCGACTCAATACGAGTTAAAACCTCCTCGTATAGATCTGTTACATCCCATAAAACATAACCCTGCTTCTTTTGAATTTCAAGTGAATATCTTTCAAACAGCATCGATACGCCATCTGAAGTCAACAAATCCAAATGCTCGAAAACACATTCCCATTTTTTCGCATCAGATTTATTCTTAGTATTTTTCTTCTGTTTCTTTTTTGAGGGTTTTGCCTCCTTGATTTGAGATTTATAATAATCTAACACTTTGTCCAAGTCTGCATTACTAATTTCATACTTTTCAGCCAGAGACTTCATTTTTACCCAATATTCCAGACCAGCTCCCTGTTTCCTTACCAACTCGTATGCATCATTGAAAATGTCACTTCTTGATTTATCAGAAGCTTCATTATCAAGGCACTTAGTCAAGAATTCTATCAGATGGCGACTTGAAAAGAAACGAGTCATCGACCATCCTACAGTCGGATTTATGACTTTTGATTTTACGAGATAGCTTAGTAGACCTTCCAATTGATATTCAAACCTCCCTATTTCTCTATCTCGCCATCGGCTTAGAGCGGATATTCCAATTTGGGAAGACATCTTAGTACAGGTTACCATTGCTCCAGATCGATCCCAGTGTTTTTCTCTGTATACATACTCTCCCACTAATTCCGCACAGCGGACGAACCTATAAGCCAATTCATCTGACGAGTTGGAGGCAGACCTTTCTCCCAAAGATGCGATGGCTTCCCAACGCTCAACAATTTCATCCCCGAACTTAGAAACAATATCTATTGCATATTCAAAATAGACCGCCGCGTCATCCTTTGAGCTTGGAAGTACTGCTCGTGCCAATGAAATATAGTCATCGGCTACCTCTTCTGGTCTAGCCTCCTTCTGACCTTTGACTATTTTATAGGTTGAGCTTTCAATATCTGGCAGTACACCTTTTAAGTGGCTTGTTCTAATTCCAGCTCTTAGTAAATGGATTCGTTGAGGAGTTGTAAATGAAGAATTGTCCTGTAAATAAGTTTTGAAGTATTGCAGTATCACTTCTGGTTTGTGCATATTGGAATATACCAGAATAGAACTCAAGACGGACGCTATCTCTTTAGGTAAAACGTCATATGATCTATACCTGTCACCATAGGCTCTCTTTGAATCCTCATCAGCTTGATTGGCCTTATTAGCAAGATCATCCATGTCGCCGCCTGAAATCAACTGTGCTCTCAATAAATACCATGGAAACAGAACACCTATTACTTCTTTGAAGTCTTTAATATCATCAGAATAATTTCTCTTTTTATCCTCAGATGTATAGACCTTAGGCATAAGGTCATCCAGGTTAACTTCTGAATTTTTTGAGATTACAGACCTGATAGAAAGAGCTTTAAGAAATGTAATACGTTCCCTTGATTCGTATCTTGAACCGGCTCCATGAGATGCAACTTTCGGGACATAGTAGTCCAGCGTTTTTGTAATTAAGCTATCCTCCATTCTTCGATGTAAACACACCTCTAAGAAGGCCACTATAGAAGGGGTAAGATTATCATGATAAGGATCTTTAGGCTTTTTGATTCTCTTTTTTGAATTTGACAACATTTTTAGACACTTTTCAATGTCGTCAGCTTTAGCAAATCGTCCCACTTTTGCTAATTCACTTACAATGGCTGCAACATGAAATTTATTTTCTCTTACGTTTTTAAGAACTTGATCTATTTCATCAAATCTTTCTGCATCAATTAATCGGCTCACAAGTTGTTTAACTACTTGAAATATGAGCTCTCTTGGTTTGAGACTATCGAGAAATTCTAGGCATGATTCAGCACCGTTGAGGTTTAAAAGAGCATATGCTAATTCTAGAATATCTTCATTGCTAACCCCATTTTCTCGATTCCTATCCTTCTTCTTCTGAGTTTCCTCAAAATAGATATGCAGCCAGTTCATGGCTGACCTCAAATAGCCTTGAGCCTCTCCTTTGAATTCTTCAATTTCGCTTAGTAGAGAGGCTGTATAAATGTTCTCAGAACCCTCCCAACTACTTCTTAGAGTCTTCTTAAAAGCTATTTCTTGAACCTTTAAATCGTCCTGAAGCTTGGGAAGTAAATCAATATTATTCTGAAATAGGCTTTGTTGTCTTTGATCTCCTGCAACTTCCTCTCCAGCTCTTAATGCAAGTTGAATAGCATCTTTGTAGTTTGCTGATCTTAGAGCTGCCTTAAATGCGAATTGTAGACGATAAACAAGTACGTTCCTTTTATCAATAGGATTACTAGCTGGTAGTAGCTTATCAGATAAGGCAATCTCTATTAAAACATCATATTGCCCTGCTTGGAGATAGAGTTGAGGAAGTATTTCTGCGACATAGGAGAAGTCGCTAGCTAGGGGCTCCAAAACTTTAACATAACTACGAAAATCTTCTTTCGAGCTTAAAAAAGTATTTCTAAACCATGTTTCTGTTGGCTCATCTCTAAAATGGACAGAAGACGAATCACGCATCCATAATGAGCGGCCAATATCTATAACGAAGCTCTTTAGTTCTTCTATGCTTACTTCAGATGCTTTTGCTAAAACCTCCAATGGAATATTCGGAGGTAAACTGGCTAATCCTTTACAAATTTTATCTACACTGGTTTGATAGTCAGAAGTTAAGTTGTCTTTTATTTTATTGACCGCTGCATTTAACTGATCTTCAATTTGTTGTTCAACGGATGTTCCAGATGGACCTAGAAATTCTAGAAGTTCATTAATACTAGCGTGACCTGCTGAAATTGCATTCATTTGTGCCCTAGGGTTTCCACTAGTTAGGCGATGAAATTCAAGTGCTTGATTCTCATTTACTTCTTGAAAGTACTTTTTGAGGTTTTCTAATGTTTCCTCTCTAGAAAAGCCATTAAGTTTCAATATTTTAGTAGAACCTGATGGCTTTAACAGCTGAGTTCGCTCTCCAGGCCTGCATAAATAAATTAGTTTACAATCAAGCGGGATATCCTCTCTTAATAACTCGTTAGCAAAACATGATTCACCGACTTCTTTAGCTATCATTTCCGCATTATCAGCGGCATCAATCAAAATGTAGAGTTTAGCTGATTTAGATATCTTCCTAAGACTTTTAATGGACGTATTAACGCGTTTAAGAAAATCGCTGATGATATCATTATTTAATGTAGAATCCTTAGGAACTATAGGATTACAAAATCCCTGAGCAGCTAACTCGTTTGCTATTTGTACAAGTGCATCCCTATGCCTATGTCTTGGTTTACTTCTACTACGATACTTACCGGAACCAAAACAATCATAAGCGACTCCAAATGAACCCTCTGGTAGTTTTTCAATAACATACTGGCTGAAAACTGATTTTCCTACACCGCCTTCTGCCTGTATTACTATTGGCCGATTTTCACTATTTATTATATCAAGGAGATCTGAATACTGCTTCCTATAAGTTATCTTATCGATATTCTCGAATTCTGGATTGGCAGGAAATAATTGATCCTCCGAAGCTCCAAAAACTTTCAATACCTCCTCTTTTAATATTTCTCCATTAGAGTTTGGAAGAACTTTTTTTTGAACCAATGATACTAAGCTATCAACCTGAGCTACTTCTATAAATCCTGGTTGTAATCTTGACATTTCAACCCTTAGATGTTCTTCTTGTACTAAGTAGTTGCCCTCGCTATCACTAAATTTTAATAAGCCGCAAAACCGAGACAATTGATCATGATCAAGTTTTGCGTGATCTTTTATGATTTTGTAAAATTTATTGCTTCGATCTAATGTCCCCTTAGCTATTGAATGAATGTTTTGTTTTAGTGTGTCATCAATTTTCCTATTTGTTATTATTGTGTAAGTAACTTGGTCTGAAAAATCATCACTTGAGAGTTGATAGAATCTCTTGGCAAACTCAACAATCGTATGCTGCAATCCACTAAAAGTAAACGGTGTAGAATTTGGTTTAGAAGTGTGCTTCAGTTGATAGTATTCGAGTCTCCTTTTTTTTGTCTCTTCACCTTGATAATATTCCGAAACGTCGATAACAAGCTCACCAGGCATTCCCGGTTCTTTGGACTTTTCTATTAGAATAAACTCTAATTTCGAATTTGGTTGTATCAACTTCAAGCAACGCCTTGCCGCCCATCTATAATGGAAAACATCGCCAGCGCGAGAAGATGAGACTGGATTGTTATTTTCTTTCCTTAAGTCCATTATCTTTCACTCTCTCATTGAATACTGATTATTCTTTGAACTACTAATCTTTAAGAGATTTGTAATCTCCGATATCCAAAGGTGACCATCAAGAATGTGATATCACCTCTCATCTAGTTAAGTTAGAAGTACTGGTTCCAATAACCAAGTTTGAATGATTGAATCAGTTTTACCCATCCCGTTCTGACAATACCTCTTACCCCACACTCGAATCACCAGTGCCCCATTCCACTCACACTAACCGCCAAAAAAAATTTACCCCTCGCAAGTCTGCGCGGCCCGAAAAAGAAATTTTTTAGCCTCCGAAAGCAGAGAAACTCTAAAAAAGATTTTTTCTACACAATGCAGATAGAGGTTTCGATTTGCTGACGGCATTGTCTTACTCTTCGAACTGAGCTCAAAGTGACAATGCCTGGCTCGTTACACAGCCACCTCCAAGTGACAATGCCTAAGACTCTTGTGATAATGCCAGAGCCACGTCAATTGAAAATGTCATGCTGAGCTCCGTCGAAGCATCAGACATTTTCAGTGCGGCTTTCTATCAAATACTCAATCAATCTTGAAAAGACTTGGTTTCTCCCTTGAGAACCGTCATTCCCGCGCAGGCGGGAATCTCATCTTGTCAGAGGCTTGTGACACCATCAGCTAGATCGGTTTATTAGGAAGGTGTCTTCCCTTATGTCATGCTAAGCCCGTCGGACCATCAGCCAAATCAGATCCCCAATTCAAGAAAAACATCGTTCCGTCATTTGACAACCGTGAATATCCTAAACTCTTCATCCTTGCCTACCACCAATTCACCATTGTACCAGACATCCCCAACCACTACAAATCCTTCCTTCACTTGGATATCTGCCTGGATAGTATCCATATCCCCCTCAGAAAGCTTTAAATAAGTCGTTGTAATTGCACTTACTTTTGTCGTATCAGGCCAAAGTACTAGGTACTCCTCTCCATTAGACTCCCCCATCAATAAATATCCATTATCTACGCGAATTGCCTCCCCGCTCTGTTCGTAGTAGATCTCCATCTCATCAGGACTATAGTGACCATCAGTCTCAGGATTCAGAAGATTCTCACCTATAGAATTTTTATAATAAATAGTCATATCGAGGCTAACATAGGCAGATTTCTTGTTCCCATCCCCTAGGTTAAAGTCACAGGCACTCATCATGCATAGAATGGCAAAGAATGCCATCATTAGTGTTTTCATATCATTGAGGTCTGATCTCGGCATGAGATTTAACGGCACTAAGCATAATAATAGTGATAAAATTTAAATAAAACGGTACAATTATGTTTTGACCAAAATGAGAGCATCTTCCAAAATCACACTAAATGGGTATTAATATGTCATAGTGAGTCTGTCGAGCCATCAGACAGATGGATGACCCGTTTCCCGCATTGTCTTACGCTTCGACGGAGCTCAGAGTGGCAATGCCTGGCTCGTTACACAGCCACCTCCGAGTGACAATGCCCAAAGACACTTTGCTGTGAAAATGTCATGCTGAGCTCCGTCGAAGCATAAGACATTTTCACTTCCTGAGATAAGCCATCGAAAGTTCAGGAAGCATATCCTACCGATGGGCTGTCAGCTCCACCAATAACCCTGAAAACCTATCAATAATCACTTTACTCCTTGACATCCATCATTTCATCCCAACGCCGCAGACACCAGCTTTGTAATACATTTCAAACGAAGAGTTATGAAAAATCTACTGATACTGGGCGCTGGCTCAGCCGGCACTATGATGGCCAATCACCTCACTGGAAAATTGCCTCAGGAATGGAAAATCACCATGGTGGATCAACGCGAGAAACATTACTATCAACCGGGATTTCTGTTCCTTCCGTTTCGGATCTACGAACCAAAGAACTGCTTCAAATCCATCACGGAATACATCCCAAAGGGAATAGAATATATTCAACAGGGCATTGAGCAAATCAAAGGCAATGAAAACAAAGTCATCCTGGATGACGGAACATCCATTGCATACGATCTGCTGATCATTGCCACTGGTAGCCGCATAGCCCCGGAAGAAGTAGAAGGAATGAATGGCCCTGAGTGGCATCAGTCTGTGTTTGATTTTTACACCTTCGAGGGAGCCAGTAATCTGCGCGAAAAACTTGACAACTGGGATGGGGGGCGACTGGTCGTTCACATTACCGAAATGCCCATCAAATGTCCTGTAGCCCCGCTTGAGTTCGCCTTTTTGGCAGACAGCTACTTTAAGGACAAAGGCATCCGCGATCAGGTGATCATAGATTATGTAACTCCGCTGGATGGTGCTTTTACCAAACCAAAAGCCGCATCCAAACTTGGCTATCTGCTTAAGGAAAAAGGGATCAACATCGTCCCGGATTTTGCCATTGCCCGGGTGGACAATGAAAATAAGAAAATTGTTTCCTGGGATGAGAAGGAGGTGCCATTTGATCTGCTGGTGACTGTGCCCACCAATATGGGTGACGACCTGATACTCAGGTCAGGCTTGGGTGATGACCTAAACTTTGTACCCACCAACAAACACACCCTGCAGTCTGAAGCCTTTTTAAACATTTTTGTACTGGGCGATGCGACCAACCTCCCTACCTCAAAAGCAGGGTCTGTCGCTCACTTTGAATCTGAAGTCCTCGTGAAGAATATCCTGCGATACATTGATGGAATGCCACCAGCAGAGGATTTCGACGGGCACGCCAATTGTTTTGTAGAAACAGGCAACGGCAAGGCCATGCTGATCGATTTCAACTATGACACAGAGCCCCTACCGGGAAAATTTCCGATCGACGGATTCGGTCCTCTGAAACTACTGGAAGAGAATAAACTCAACCATATGGGCAAACTAGGCTTTAGATGGATCTACTGGAATATGCTCATGAAAGGCCGCGGTATCCCATTCATCACTCCGCAGATGAGCATGAAAGGCAAAAAAACAGAAGACAAAGAAGTAGAAATTGTTTAACACTTAAAATCAAGAAGAAATGGAAACTATAATCGCCAATATGCCTGTGGATGTAAATGAGCAAGGCTATTTACTGGACATGAACCAATGGAATAAGGCAATCGCAAGACAAATAGCGAGCGAAGAAGAGATAGATCTGGCCGACAGACACTGGGAAGTACTGGAGTATCTCCGCGCCGAGCAGCTCAAAGGCACGGCCCTATCCATCAGAAAAATCGGAAAATCTGGGGTAGTGGATATCGCGGAGTTTTACAAACTCTTCCCTGAAGGCCCCCTCAAAAAGGCATCCAGAATTGCCGGTATTCCCAAGCCTGCCAGTTGTATTTAATCTCACCAAAAAAAAACAGAATCATGGAAACGCTAGAAACACCCGTACTTGAAAAAAAGAAAGAGGCAAAGCAACTCAAAAAGATCATGATCATCCAGTCCAAAGCCACGATCGACTCAGTCTATGCGGCTTTGATCCTGGCCAATGGTGCCCGAATGGAGGGAATGGAGTCTGAGTTGTTCTGTACCTTTTTTGGATTAGAAATGCTCCAGCCCAAGAAAATGGATCATTTGCATGTGGCTACTGTCGGCAACCCCGGATTGCACATCCCCACCATGCTGGGTGGGCTACCTGGTATAGAGTCGCTAGCCAGCAATATGATGAAAAAAGAGATGGACAAGCTGGACATTCCACCACTGAGTGAATTTCTCGAAATCTACAAAGCATCCGGAGGTAAGATCTTTGCTTGTAAACTCGCCATGGAGATGTTTCACCTCAAAAGGGAAGATCTGTGGGAAGGAGTAGATGAAGTGCTCACGGTGGGTGACTTCTACGGCCGAGCACAAGAGAGTGGTGTTCAGATTATTTTCGTTTGAGTCAGTAACCTTCACAACAAAAACACCAGCCAGGGGCTGTAAACCCTCTGGCTGGCCAAGCCACTACTGCTATAAAAATGTCATGCTGAGCTCCGTCGAAGCATCAGACATTTTCAGTGCGGCTTTCTATCAAATACTCAATCAATCTTGAAAAGACTTGGTCTCCCTTGAGAACCGTCATTCCTGCGCAGGCAGGAATCTCTTTTAGTCAGGGCTCTCGATTCGCTGGCGGCATTGTCTTTCCTTCTATCATGAAGCCGGTCGGACCACAGACAGGTGGATGATGCGTTGGAGGCATTGCCTTACTCTTCGACGGAGTTCAGAGTGACAATGCCTGGCTCGTTACACAGCCACCCCCAAGTGACAATGCCCAAAGACACTTTGCTGTGAAATTGTCATGCCGAAATCAGAATAACAATGCCAGACTCTGTGTGATAATGCCAGAGCCACGTCGATTGAAAATGTCATGCTGAGCTCCGTCGAAGCATCAGACATTTTCACTTCCTGAGATAAGCCATCGAAAGTTCGGGAGCATGCCAATTCAGGTAATAATGCCCACATAAGTGGTTCCCAATTTTTCACTCTACACACAGAGATTTATCAAAATATTAAAAATCTGTTCAAAGAATTCACGAAATATTATTCCAGTTTTATCAAATTCGCATAAACATTTATCAATCAACCTTACTCTTAATTGTGAAGAAGATTTATTCCTTGATGTTCCTTCTTTTTGGCTATCAGTCTTTTGCAGGAGATGAAGCGGCCATCGATACTGGAGCCACCGCCTGGATGTTGACGTCCACCACCCTTGTATTGCTGATGATCCCCGGACTTGCCATGTTTTATGGCGGCCTGGTCCGAACCAAAAACGTACTCGGCACCATGATGCACAGCTTCACAGCCATGGGCATCATGACCCTCCTTTGGGTCATTTGTGGATACAGCATGGCTTTTGGCCCAAACATACTGGGGGGCTGGTTTGGATGGAGCTCAGATTATTTCCTGCTTCGAGGCATTGATGATGTCATCACCGACGGTATTCCTGAGTATGTTTTTGCCATGTTCCAGGGAAAATTTGCCATCATCACCCCAGCCATCATTGCAGGGGCTTTTGCTGAACGCATCTCTTTTAAAGGTTACTGCATTTTCATTGCCGTGTGGGGTATACTCATCTACAATCCCCTTTGTCACTGGGTGTGGGCCTCAGACGGGTACCTGTTCAACCTGGGAGCAGACGGAGCCATCGATTTTGCAGGAGGCACCGTGGTACACATCAGTGCAGGGATTAGCGGGCTGGTGGCTGCGATCTATTTGGGCGCCAGAAAGCAACATCCACACCTGCCCATGCAGCCAAACAATCTGGTGATGACCATGATAGGTGTAGGCTTACTTTGGGTCGGCTGGTTTGGCTTCAATGCCGGCAGTAGTATAGAAAGTGGATTGAGTACTGCTCAGGCCCTCACGGTCACCCAAATAGCAGCGGCGGCAGGCGCCCTCGCATGGATATTAATTGAAGGATTTCATCAGGGCAAGGCTACGGCGCTTGGATTTGCATCGGGTATCCTGGCAGGGTTGGTGGCCATTACACCGGCCGCAGGTGTGGTGCAGCCCATGGGAGCTATTGCTTTGGGTATTTTCTCCAGTGGTATCTGCTACCTGGCCATTATGGTCAAAAATAAACTCGGCTATGACGACACCCTGGATGCGTTTGGTATCCACGGAGTAGGTGGTATCGTAGGTGCATTGCTGCTTGTTTTCTTCATTCGCGAAAGCTGGATGGAAGATGCTGCCGGACTGGCGGGAGGTACCTGGGGTGTCATAGACCAGTTGGGTGTGCAAGCTTTGGCTATTCTTATTGCCCTGGTATATGCAGGAGTGGGCACTTTACTGATCCTCTTCGTATTGAATAAGATAGTTCCCCTAAGGGCAACAGAAGAAGCCGAAATGAAAGGGCTGGACAGCTCCTACCATGGCGAAAAAGGATATGGAATGATTAACCCTAGCTAAACGAACCTATGAAACTAATAATTGCTATCATCAGAGAAAATCAGCTCGATCAGGTCCGGGAGTCACTTATTGAGGCCGGAATTGCCAGAATCACAGTAAGCAACGTATCAGGTCATGGCAGGAGAATCACCGAAGAGATTTACCGCGGACAGAAGGTCATCCCTACCATGGTTTCAAATATCCGGTTGGAGATTGCTGTAAATGACGAGTTCAAAGAAAAAACCATTGATGCAATCACCCGAGCAACCGAATCCAATGATGGGGAAATGGTGGGCAGTGGTAAAATATTCGTGGTTCCGTTGGAGGAATGCATTCGTATTCGCACGGGCGAAAAAGGAAATGCAGCGATCTGATTAAGTTTAGACTCTTTAAAGATTAGAAGGTCGTTTTGGACTGGCTCTTTGAGTGGTCCGGAGCGACCTTTTTTTTACACTTGCCTATTTGAAGTCTTAATCAAATAGCTTTAAGGATTTCATAGCAAGCCTTACTCTTCGCGCAGTTCAGACCTATTGAACACCGTCATTCCCGCGCAGCCGGGAATCTCATTCAGTCAGAATTTCTCAGGACCGATATCAGGCATTGTCTTACTCTTCGACGGAGCTCAGAGTGACAATGCCCAAAGACACTTTGCTGTGAAAATGTCATGCCGAGATCAGGACAACAAGCCAGACTCAGTGTGATAATGCGAGAGCCACGTCAATTGAAAATGTCATTTTCAGTTACGCATTTTGATCAGATATTCAGGTCAACATCGACAAGAACCCGTTTAGTTATTGAACACCATCATTCTCGGCAGGCAGGAATCTCAGTCAGAATTTCTCAGGTCTGACATCAGACATTGCCTCACTCTTCGACGGAGCTCAGAGTGCCAATGCCCAAAGACACTTTGCTGTGAAAATGTCATGCCGAGATCAGGATAACAAGCCAGACTCAGCGTGATAATGCCAGAGCCACGTCAATTGAAAATGTAATACTGAGCTACGTCTAAGCATCAGACCTTTTCATTTCCCACTACCCTGGTATCAGGTCAGGAACTCTCCATAGCAAGAGAAGTACACTTATAGGTCTACAATCATCCAAAACTCCCATGTGGGAAGCGAGTGACTCCTTTGTAAGGGCTGATCTCTTGTACATTTAGTCATCCATGCCGGTGTTCAATTGTCGCCGGCAGATCAATCACTCAACTGTACATTTTAAAAGCATCAAATAATGAAGCGATCAATACTTATCATCGCCCTAATTTTCGCAGTAGCGCAATACACCAATGCACAAGCCCCGGACTCCTTTGCCCATCCGGGAGTACTCAGCAGTCAGGCCGAGCTGGACGCCTTGAAAGAGGCAGTGCAAACAAGCAATGGCCACCCGCAGGTGGCAGGCTATGCCCGAATGGCGGACGAAACATTGGGAAACCTTGACTATACCCCTACTCCCTACGCCAATGTGCATGTGATCGCCTCCGGTGTGGGAGATGAGGAGCGCGCCTTTCGCCAGGATGCTCATGCCCTGTACATCCATGCCATCAAGTGGGTGGTGACCGGAGATGACGCTCACCGCGACAAGGCCATAGAAATTGCAGATGCCTGGGGGGATACCTTTGAGTCGCTGATCCCGGAAGAGAATAAACCCAACCAACCTACACTGGAAGCCTCCTGGGCCCTCCCGATATGGATAGCTGGAGCAGAAATACTGAAATACTATGACAATGGAGTTTCCGGTTGGTCCTCTGCGAGTTTTGAAACTTTCGTGCAAAAGGTGCTGGTCTACGTCAATGGTCCTATCTACCAGACGGCCAACTGGCTGATCTCTAAAGATCTTTCACTGATGTCAGCAGGAGTCTTCCTGAATGACGCTGCGCTCTATAATGAAGGCTACAATCATGTAACCGGCCAGATTGACGACATTAGCACGACGGGCCAAATCCCGGAGCTGACCCGCGACTTTGTACACTCACAGTATGTACTGATCGGGCTGGCGCAATGTGCCGAGGTAGCCTATCAGCAGGGTGATGAGGGCTTATTTACACATTCGGATGCCCGATTGCGCACTGGTGCGGAGACTTACACCCTTTCGGTACTGGGTCAGACCTCTCCTAGCTATCACAGCAGTTCGGAATGGGCCCGCCACAGTGCTCCTTATGAGATTTTACTCAAGCGCTACACCGAGCTGGAGCTACCAGTGCCTGTAGTCCAGTATTATGTGATCGCCCAAAATCGCCCCGAAGATGGCAGTGAAGACCACTTTGTGGGATGGCTAAGTGCTACGCACGCCATAGAAGCTGAGGCCGGTGAAGCGCCGGTAAGTGAAGGCCAGGAAGAAGTACCCGGCAATCTGGCATTCAATCAGACAGCCAGCGCCTCTGAAGTGCCACAGCCAGAAAATCCGCCCGCTGCAGCCATTGATAACAACACGCTCACCCGCTGGTCTGCACAGGTCTATCCTCAGTGGCTGGAAGTGGATCTGGGAGAAGTAAAAGCAGTAGGGAAAACCGAAGTGATTTTCTACGAAGACCGGGCCTACAAGTACTTCATAGAGGTGAAAAAATCTGAGGCCGATGCCTATACCCAGGTGGTAGATCGCACGGCCAATACCACACCAGGCAGTGTAGAAGCTCCGGTGACCGACGAGTTTTCTCCAACCCAGGCACGTTATGTGCGCATCACCGTCACGGGGGCTTCGGGATACACTGGAGCCTGGGTCAGCCTCACTGAATTTCGAATATTCGAAGGAGATGAAGTCATTTTAGGTATTGGGGATAAGGGCCGATTCAATGTTTTCCCAAACCCCGTTTCGGATACTTTCACGGTAGAAGAAGCCCATGAGCAAGTGGTGGTACTTTACAGTCTCTCAGGTGCAGAACTGATGAAAAAGTCAGCAGGAGTTACTAAACACTTCGATGTATCCGGCCTGCCCGCAGGACTCTATTTCGTGAAAATCCTATCTCCTGATCAGAAGGTAATAGAAACACGAAAGCTGATCAAAAAGCACTAGGGGGCCACGAGTCGATGGGGGCATTGTCTTCCCTTCTGTCATGGAGCCTGTCGGACCACAGACAGATGGTAAGGTAGATCGATATAATAAGGCATTGTCTTACTCTTCGACGGAGCTCAGAGTGACAATGCCCAAAGACACTTTGCTGTGAAAATGTCATGCCGAGATCACGACAACAAGCCAGGCTCAGTGTGATAACGCCGGAGCCACGTCGAATTGAAAATGTCATGCTGAGCTCCGTCGAAGCATCAGACATTTTCACTTTCTGATATAAGCTATCGAAAGTTCGGGAAGCAGGTCCCACCGGCGAGCTATCAGTGCTTCTTTCTTCGCTCTCCTCCATCCCTTTACTTGCTTCTCAAAAGCAATGGCCTGATTGACATCTGGGAAATGCTCCTGAAAAACCAACTTCAACGGGCGCCTCCTGAATGTATAAGCCCTAGAATCATGACCCGATTGATGCTCCCAAACACGACGATCAAGATCATTGGTTACCCCAGTATAGTAGGTACCATCAGCACATCGTAGAATGTAAACCGTGTAGATCATCCCATATAAATCTACATAAAAGGTGGGTTTATCTGTATAAAAGGAGATTGGGTGGCGGCATTGTCTTACTCTTCGACGGAGCTCAGAGTGACAATGCCCAGCTCAGAGCGACATCCCAAACTCGGCACTAACCTGACTGAATTGTAATTCTTTCAACGTGCTCCATGTGAAAATGTCATGCTGAGCTCCGTCGAAGCATCAGACATTTTCACTTTCTGATATAAGCCGTCGAAAGTTCGGGAAGCAGGTCCCACCGGCGAGCTATTAGTGCTTCTTTCTTCGCTCTCCTCCATCCCTTTACTTGCTTCTCAAAAGTAATGGCCTGATTGACATCTGGGAAATGCTCCTGAAAAACCAACTTTAACGGGCGCCTCCTGAATGTATAAGCCCTGGAATCATGACCTGATTGATGCTCCCAAATACGACGATCAAGATCATTGGTTACCCCGATATATTAGGTACCACAGCACCTCGTAGAATGTAAACCGTGTAGATCATCCCCTATAAATCTACGTAAAAGGTGGGTTTATCTGTATAAAAAGAGATTGGGTGGCGGCATTGTTTTACTCTTCGACGGAGCTCAGAGTGACAATGCCCATGCTCAGAGTGACAATGTGGAACTCAAAGTGACAATGTCGGAGCTGAGGGTAACAATGCAATCAGAGTGTGGTAATGCCCGGGCTGATCATGGCTAAGCACACTCAATCGTTCCTGATGATTTCAAACTGACCTGGCGAAACCTTTATGGGAGGTGGGAATCCTTTTCCCAGCACCTTCCGGTTATCTTCGTTCAGTCCTTCCGTGTTTTCAAATCCGCTGTTCACTACGGATTCAAATGATTCATAGGAGTCCCACACCACTATGTTGACGTAGTTGAACTTGTTATTGGCATTGATAGCCCGGTAAAAGGTGGAGCTTACAAATCCGGGTTTTGATTTAAAATACGCAATGTAGGCATCCCTGATTTTTAAGGCTTCATTCTCGTATCCCTCAGGTACCTCTATCGAATTGATGACACTTATTTGCTTCATTTATGATTGATCACGTTTTTATTCTTTGGTAAAGTGCTCCCATTTTTTCTTTGCCGACCGCATCATGGCCGGGTACACTACCCACAGCCGGAAGGGTTTGATCAGGGCCATATAAAACCTTCCAAACTCTCCTTTTGGCTTCACATACACAGCCATGTGAACCACCCAGGCACCACCCTGCGGTACCCTACTCATGTGAAGCGCAGCCTCTACTGTTTTATTGGCAATTTCGGAGAGAAATTCGTTCTCCAACTGATAGACCGGAATAAAATCACCAGTGCCCGGATCGGGTAGCTCCTCAAAGGTCAGTTGCTCGCGCCCGGCATACCGATGACGAAGTGTACCGGGAATCAGGTGATCTACCGGCTGCTGCTCATCCCAGTGAAACAGCTTTCCTAAAAACAGCCTGAACCGAAACAGCAGGCCAGCGAGGCCCTTGCCAGAGAGCTGGTCTCCGGCAGATCTGAATAACGTTAGAAACTGATCGAGGGAGTGCTCAGACTGGAGAATGATGGGGAAACGCCACACATCCTCCAGCTCATAATCTGACAGCAGATCATGAACATACAAGGAATGTCTGAGGTGCTCAACAGGGCTGATTTTTATCTTTTGAGACATAAGGCTAGGTTTCAAAAGCAAATTAGTTCAGAAAAACTTATCACCACTATTAGCCTTTCATCACCTGCTTGCAACCATTTTTGACCGAACAGCGTCTCTAGCGGGATAAAAATCGCATAATGAAAAGATACGCTCACTTCAACATGATCATGATGGTCTTCTTACTCCTGACCTTTGGATGCAAGGAAGATGGTTTGTTCAACAAGGAAATTGACAATACCCCGGCCAATATCAAGATCCTATACCCTCAAGCCAATACAGTGAATTACATCACTTCCATTGGGTATGCCGATTACATGGTTTTCCTGCTGTCAGACCCGGAGAAAAATGGAAAAAAGTTGACCGTAACCGGGATCGGAACTGTGACCCTGGAACTCAACGACAACCCGATCTATTATGACGATGTGCCAGACACCCTTTTTGGGCTTTCTCCCATTATTTACGCCAACGGCGACAACCTGATCCAATTATATGTGGAGGTAGAAGATATGGGCGACCGCAACACTCTGAGCAATCACACTTTCAGTTTTACCATGGTTCCGGATAATGCTTTTATCACCAACCCAAAATTAACACGCACAGAAGACCTCAGCGTGGAATTCGACGTGCATACTTTCTCAAAAGACCTGGGTTCAATCGTATCGTTCAATTTTACCACAGTGGATGTAAATGCCGGGGCCATTTATAACTTCGGACAACACGAGTACTACAGTGCTATGAATGAGATCAACTGTAATAACTGTCATACCAGCCAGCCCACACTTACTTCGTACTTCAGTACCCATCTTATCGGGAAGGACATTAAAAGCGGGAATAACCTTTATGTGCACATCTATGTGATCGACCATAAGAACTCGAACGGATCGCATACCAACTACCGCTATCCGCTTGGGGTTATTCCTTAAGCGGAGCTGGGGGCGTCAATTTGGAGTATTGGAAATCTAAGCTGGGCAGAAGGTTTCACCACATCACCATACACCCAAGGAACTGGGCAATGGGATCTTCTGTGTCAAGGTACAAAAGCGTAAGTCCATAAGTGTCATGAATCCCATGAATCAGGATGAGCAAGCCAAGGCTATTTCGTCTCTTGTAGAAGATAAAGGCAATAATGAACGCCCACAGGGTAACACTGATCACCCCTGCAATCCCCTGATAGTAATGCGAGATGCCAAAATACAGCGATGTAATGATCCCAGACGCCAACCATGCTTTGTTGCCATCCTTCATTAGCCGTGCCAACCATTTCATATAATAGCCTCTAAACAATAGCTCCTCACCGAAAGCAGCAAAGACCCAAACGATGACCAACGTGATGACGTACTCTGCCGTGTCGTGTTTGATACCCTCCAGAGAGGATAAATTGGGTTGACCAAAGTAGAATTCTACCAACAGACTAAGACCAACATCCACGATAATTAACCCCATGGTGATCCACAATGCCTGAATCACTGTTTTTCGGGTAATTCTGTTTTCGAAACCAAACAGGCCCCAGTTGAATCTACTGGACCAAAGTATTAGCAAGGCAACGCCCAACCCAAAGAAATAACTAAAGTTTCGGTCCAAATAATTGAGCATCGGAGCAAAAACCATGACCAACACCACTGTGTAAGGCCTGGTCATTAACTCATAAATTTTTTCCTTTCTAGTCATAGCTTTCATCTTTTTCATCAGGTTAGAGTTCTTTTTTGCTTCCATCGTGCAGTACTCTGTAGTACTTGTCGTTGGCTATCAGCAATCCTTCCGAACGCTGATTTGGCCAGCTTTTGTGATAGTCTTTGCCGTGTTTCACATCTATCCCAATCACCCGGCCATCATAATGTGATGTCACCTTTGACTGCAGGGTGTGACCTACCACCACTGTCGTGGCCTCAAAATGCGCCAGGGTCTTATCAATCGCTTCCTGCTTCAGATCGTCTTTAAAATACCCACGGTACCAGCTGATCCCGGTTTTGTTAGAAAGCACCAGCTGATCGATGGTCTTTTCAGGCTTTGGGAAGTATGTGAGAAAGTAGTTTTTGCGGCAGATGACATTGATCTCCTTCAGACTAATATCCCAACCGGCCAGATCGGGGTGCAGGCCTCCATGTACAAACAGATGGCCGTTGATGCGCTCAATGGAGTTTTTACTTGCCAGCCACCGCCCGATGAATGCATTGGAGTCGTAAAGGTGGTGGTGCTGCTTGCCCAGGATAGCCGCTACGGCATAGTAGCGTTCTGCTGCCGACATATACATACCCTGCATGTTTTTAAGTTCGTGGTTGCCTATGATGTAGTGAAGGTGGCCACCCTGTCGGCGAGCATCCTGCTCCAGCTTGTAGATAAACCATAGCACCTGTGTCACAGACCAGCCCCGATCCACAAAGTCTCCCACCAGCACCAGATGACCTTTACCAAATGTCCATTCCAGATTTTCATTGATCACTTCGTTGGCGATGAGGAAATCGCGAAAGGTCTTATATCCACCTTCTATATCGGAGATGGCCATGATGGGCGCTGCATCCTCATAGGTGGAAGCAGGTATTTCCAAATCTGTGGTAATGGTGAACTCAAACGAAGAGGAATCTAGAGGAAAGAAACAGGAAGCCTCAATGAGCTCGTCTATCGAATGCTTTTTTTGGGCTATGTAGAAGCCGTCATCCTTATTACCAAGTATGTACTGCGCATCCAAAGTGCTGTCATTTTCAAAAAATATATAGGGACCTTCCAGGTTCAGGTTCAGACGAGCCTCATGATCGCCATAGTGCAGGCTGGCGCCCATATTGAGCCCAATGATGACCGCCAGAGCCAGCAAGAATACTATGGTGAGTGAAATGTGCTTCAGGTATCTGAGAATTTGTTTTTTCATGTTGATCTGAATTAGTTGAGTGAGGAAATTGAATTTTGCTTCGAAAGTAAAAGACCGACACAATGCCCTCAACTAAATGTGATGAAGACGGCTCCCTCCGGGATACAATGCCCCTTATCAGAAATGAAATGCTTTCGTCCCTACCCGAGGCTGTTGATCACCATACTCCGTGCGTTCATCACCCTTTTTTTGATCCATACGACACAAAGTGTATTCTTGCTATATGGATACAGCATTGATTGTCCGATTATTGAAATTGCTCCTGGTCATTGGGCTTGCTGCCCTCGTGCTGCCTATATGCATTATTGGCTATTTGGTCATTACTTCCGATCAGGAGTCGGTAGCTATCTCACTGGATACCACCTCTGTGGTAGATATGATCATTATAGCCATCTACCTCTTTCTGCTAGCCACCCTGGCCACCGGAGGGATCTACTGGTTTGTGACCCAGGTACGCTCGCTGATCAATCTGAGAAATGAGAAAATGCGCATGGAATTGCTGCACTTACAAAGCCAGATCAATCCGCACTTTTTCTTCAATGTGCTCAATAATCTCTACGGACTGGTGGAAAAGGATGCCTCCAAAGCCAAAGATATGATCCTGAATTTATCCAATATGATGCGCTACAGCATTTATGAGGGCCAAAAGGATCAGGTCACCTTAAGAGAAGAGGTCGATTACCTTCAAAAATTCATCAACCTGAACCAGTCACGCTATCGCAAGAAGATCGATGTAGCCTTCGAAACAACCATGAAAGATGAGCAAATCAAGGTGACTCCATTGCTTTTCATTATCCTTCTTGAAAATGCTTTTAAACATGGAGTGGAGCATCTGACCAAAGGCGCCTACGTCCACATTTCACTGAAAAGTGAAGGCCATATAGTGCACTTTGAAATAGCCAATAACTTTGACCCGGAAGAGCTTTCTGACCAGCCCGGAGTGGGACTGGCCAACTTACAGCGGAGGTTGGAGCTGGTCTATCCCAAAACGCATGCGCTAAACATTGATCAGCAGGCGTCTGACTATCACGTATCATTAACCCTGCATACCACATGATCAGGTACTTAATCATCGATGACGAGCCTGTGGCCCATGACATCATACAGGACTACTGCGAGAAGTTGCCTCATCTGACGCTTGCAGGGCATTGCTATGATGCACTGGAGGCACTGGATTTTTTCACACGACAGTCGGTGGATCTGATTTTTTTGGATCTGAATATGCCCAAGCTGAAGGGGTTTGAGTTTCTGAAAACCCTATCCAAACCACCAAAGATCATTGTAACCACAGCTTATCAGGAGTACGCCCTAGAGGGTTATGAACTGGATGTGGTAGATTATTTGCTCAAACCGTTTGATTTTACCCGATTTCTGAAGGCCGTGAACAAGGTCGTCAACCCACCAGTGGCATCGGCCGCTTCTGCAAGCCAAAGCACAAATGATCGGAGCATCCTGGTGCGCAGCGATAAGCAGCACGTTCGCATCCATGTCCCTGACATCCTCTACCTGGAGGCAGCTGGCAACTACACCAAGATAGTGACTGAAGAAAAGGTGGTGCTCATCCGAGGAAAGCTCTCTGAGCTTGTCAGAACGATCGATTCTAAGGAACTGATCCAGGTACACAAGTCATTTATCATCGCCAAAAGTCACATTGATGCCATAGCTGGCAACCGCATTCAAATCTCCAGGCACACCATCCCCATCGGGAAGGTCTACAAAGCGAATGTGGATGGTCTGCTGGGGTAAGGTGCTGGGTGATCACGAAAGCATTCAAACAAACGGAAAAGAACGTCACATTTGGTTCGGAGGAGGCGCTATTTCTGTCGACATCATAGGTGTAACTTTACCCCTCTCTCGGGGAGCGTAACCCGTCATCTGTGGCTCGCTTGTTGGTGGCAACTGCAACAAGAGCAGGAGAACATTTCTTCACCACGAAATCATTAATAGGAGGTGGCAGTACCTTATAATCCAGTTTTATCAGGATGTTGCCTTGTATCCCAAACTCTCAATATTTGAATTTCATCAGATTCAATTCGATAAAAAATCTTGTAGTCACGAACCACTTTCGAGTACACGTCCCGATAATTCGTTCGATTCCCAATATTGGGAAAGGTGGAAATTATTTCAGCAGATTTTTCAAACAAGTACTCGAGTTTTTCTGAGTAGATATCCGATTGATTCCGTTCCCGCCAATACTTGTAGATGTTGGCTCGATCAATGACGGATGCAGTGGTCCACCTTATTTTTTTGCCATTCTTTGACGAGTTGGCTCGCTTCTGAATTGGTGTGAAGCCTTCCAGCTTCCGCATCAGTTATCCCTTCATCAATGGCTTTTCTCTCAGGGTCTGTTAATTCTTCAACATGCTCCAGCTCAACAGCCTTCAGAAGTTCATCCAAAAGTTGAGGGTCATTAATCTCGTTGACCCGCTGCATAATTCTTTCTTTAACATCCATAGGGATAAAGTTAACCAGTTACAGGAATGTTGCCAGTAAGGGAATGAAATCTAACACCCTTCTGTCCCCAGGCTGAGCTGGGTCGGGCTCCCGTTGATGTATGTGTTCTATTTCTGATAAGCTCCGGAGGAGTACGTTAACTCATAACTGTGGGTATATATCTCAAACACGATTCCAAATGGGTCCTCTACATAGACCATTTTATAAGGCTTTTCATTGGGGTAGTATTCTCTGATCGGCATTCTTTGCTTTCCGCCAGACTCAACTATCCTTTTGGTCAGATTTTCGATATCAGAATCTTGTACACAAAAGTGAAAAAGCCCTGTATTGAAAGGGTTAAACTCAGGGGCTTCTTTTATCCCGTGGGGAAAAGAAAATAGCTCAATCCCGATTCCGTCAGAGGTAGACAAATGCGCGATTTCAAACTCCTCCCAATTTTCTCCAAAAACGTCAATGCACATCTGTCCAATGGCTGTTTCTCTTTCCTTCTTTACGGTGGATGGTGGCATTATCACATACCATCCCATCACGTTATGATAAAAATCTACCGCTTTCCTGATGTCAGGCACAGTAATCCCAATGTGCGAAAAGGATTTCGGATACTTTATGTCATTCATGATATTAGCTTTTGTTGATGGTATTAATGCCTGATGGCCACCTGGTAGCAAAGCCAGAAGATTTTGAACCCTCAGAACCTCATGGGGTAACGGGAGCGATAAAGAATGGTTTATTTATTTACGGCGAGATTTTAAATTCCTTCAGGAAGTTCCGTAACCTCTCCATTTTTCGTTTGTTCGGGGTGGCTGCAACACGGGGTGGTAATTTTGTTCCTTATTGCTGTTGATTAGATGCCCTTGAGCCGGGCAGGCTGTTACTTTTCCTTGATGAAAAGTAACCAAAAATCATGACAGAATGATCACTTCCGAACCCTACCCGATCATGATCGCGGCCATCGCACGCCCGGAATTCTGTCGGGCCGTCCCGCCTGGAAGTTGAGGTTTGGGTTGAAAAGTGAGAGTAGGAGAATGCAGACAGCACCCCGATAGCTATCGGGAGACATATGGCCGATCAGCGTCTGTTAGCTATCGGATTTTACGTTATGGCGTTTCTAATGTCATCTCTTGTTGAGCCGTTGTAAAGTGTGTTAATTTTTTTAGAAAGATTGTTCAGTTTCTTCAGACTCAGTCTGCTCTTTACGAAGGTCCGCCATTTTGCAAAACGTAGATCTTTTTTGTTTTTAAGGAATAGGCCAAGTCGGATAAATATTACTTCAAAGTTCATATACAAGGCAATACAGTAAGCGAACGGAATGAATGTAACTGATAAGATAATGGGCAGGAGAAAGGACTCTAGGTTTGAGATGTTCGCAAAACCTCGAAAATCAACCCAAATATCGCGAATCGAAATTCCAAGAACAATGAATCCGAAAATTGCAAAAATCCAATCAATCATGGATTTTACTTTCATAGTTCGCTCCTCCCGTTCAGCTACGGCTTGCATCATCGCTAGTAAAGCGATGATAGGTAGGAGTATTAGTTCAGTTAGTAAGCTGAATTGGTGAAAATTCACAACGAACTCTAAAATCAAAAGCAATTTCAAGTTATCTCGGAGGATGTTTTTGAAGAAGTTTTCTTCTTTACCTGCTTTGTTGAGGCTGAGCAGAATTAGAAACCCGGAACCAATAAACCAATAAATGGAATCCTTTAGCAGTGAAGAATCCCAAAAATCAACAAGATATAGCTGGTAAATTATTGAGCTTGAATAAATAATTGCAAGTAAGTTGACAACTACGATGGAGGTTACGAAGAAAGCCTTGAATAGTCCACCAGTTGCTTTTCTTGTTCCCTTGTTGAATTGCAGTCCAAGAACTATCAGTATTATCCAAATGATTGTTGAAAGTTCTCTGTTGCTGAATATGTCTCGAAGATCTGTCACTAAGGGTTCATGTGAATTTTGTGCTGTGCGGTCTGATAGCTAACATTCGACTAACAACCCCTTGGCTGTCAACCGTTCTCTACCAAATCTAGCAGATTTTCTATCCTGATCAAACCATTGTTGGCTATAGGGGTGCCCTCAAGCCGGGCAGGCTGTTACTTTTCCTTGATGAAAAGTAACCAAAAATCATGACAGAATGATCACTTCCGACCCTATCCGATCATGATCGGGGCCCTCGCACGCCCGGAATTCTGTCGGGCCGTCCCGCCTGGGAGTTGAAGTTTGGGTTGAAAAGTGACCGATGATGTTTAGGTTTGGAGGGTTGTACAATTGCTACGTTTGTTAGCTGTATTTAAAATTATTGAGTTATGAGAAATATATTTAGAAAATTAGAGCGAAGATTATTGCAATACCTAATTAACAGGGAGTAAACTGGACAGAGGTTTTAAATAAAGCTTTACTTCTTAGAGGTGATATTTCTAAGCATTTCATCAAGATTTTCTTTTTGGTTTTTTATATAGTCATTTAGGCTGTTCAGATACAATTCCTTTTCTTCATCGCTTTTACCTTCTAATTGTGATGTTAGTAATAAATATTGAATTGTTTCTAAAGCTTGAAGTTGTTGAGACATGATTACTGCAAGAGCTTCCATAATGATATTATTTAAGGGTTTAACAAATTACACACAACAACCGACCAACAACCCCCTGGCTGTCAACCGTTCTCTACCAAATCTAGCAGATTTTCTATCCTGATCAAACCATTACTGGCCATAGGTGCACTGCACGGCCTTCTTGGATCTCTGCATAGTCCTATTGAAGCGCTGCATGGTCGCCTTGGATCACTGCACGGCTGTCTTGTACCTCTGCACAGCCATCTTGGAACGCTGCACGCTTACCTTCAAGCTCTGCACGGTCGTTCTTAAACCTCTGCACGGTTATCTCGGAAGACTGCACGACCTTCTTGGATCTCTGCACGGCCTTCTTGGAACGCTGCACGGCCTTCTTCAAACGCTGCACGGCTGTCTTGAACCTTTGCAATTCTCAATCAGCTAATCAAAAAAATGAAGTTCCCTCCCGGGTAGTTTTCCCCTTGAAACAAGCTTCATCTACTTTGATAGGCTGGTTACAGGCTAATTATTCATGAATTTTAGCTCAGCTAAAATGAATCTGGATTAGATTGAATTCACTAAATAGTTATTCATTTCAATTTGAATTCAAAGCAGGTCTGGTATACAGATTTGAAAAATCCAAGGCCTAATAATACAAATGAGGTTGCCTCTCGGGTAGTTTCCCCCTTGAAACAAGCCTCATCTGTTCTCCCGCTGGTTGGGACCTTGGTATTAAGATAGAACAGTTAGTCCAAAAAATAAAACCATTTTCGACCTAGAACTGAATTCGGTACATGAGATCCGGAAAAAAGCCGATTTGTTTAATGGAATTCACCTCATCGGTCACCTCGTTGTAGCGGCGCACAAATTCATTTTTGCGATTGGTCACGTTCTGCAAGTCCACAAAAAACTGGTGGGAAATGTTTCGCCTGGAGCTGTTCATCCGCACCCCAAATTTCACATCCCAGCGGAAGTAGTTGGCATATCGCTCACTGTAGGCTATCTCGTCCATCCGCACCTCGCGTCCGGCATTGGCCCGGGTAGCTTCCAGGTCCACAGGCGTATAGGGCTTGCCGCCAGAGGTTGTAAACTTGGTGTCAAACGTCCAGGCATTTCGCTGGGCTGGCCCAAATTTCCATTCCTTTCCGAAAAGTACATTGTACACAAACTGGTTGTTGAAGCTGGTGCTGCGCTCAATCCCGTCGCTCCCGCTATATTTTGAGTCAAACAGCGAGGTGGTCATCAGCAGGTAGTAGTCGTTCGAAAAGAACTTTTCCAGTGTGAGCTCCAGGCCATAGTTTCTTCCCGTTCCTTCGTTGACCAGCGAGCCCCTTTCGTCAAAGACAAAGTCCGCCCCTTCGTTGATGATGGCATAGCTGCTCGGGGTGCTTTGCACCGGGATATTGTACAGGTGCTGGTAATAGATCTCCGATTTGAATCGCCAGTCTTTGCCCAGATTACGGTCGTATCCCGCCACAAAATGATGACTTTTGATAAAATCCAGGTTTTTATTGGTTCGCTCAAATACACCGGGGCTGGTTTCTTCCTGCAGGAAAAGGATGGGCGAAGGGGCCATTTGTGAATGCAGACCATAGGCCAGGCTGATCCGCTGAATGGGGGTGAACTGATAGCTGACGGCCGCCCGTGGTTCTACGGAAAACCTCTCAGACAGACCGAGGTACTGGGTGCTCACCCCAAAGGTGGTGCTCAGGTTGTCAGTGAGCTTATACTCTGCCTGACCAAAAACCCGCGACAGCATGTAGTATTCGCTCACATTGCGCACCGGAATGAAATAATCCGGGATGTCGTCGTTGTTTTCATCGGGTATTTCGGCCCGGTTGTCCCGGTCGTTGTAGAGGAAATCGGCATGATACAGCTCGCCCAAATAGCCGGCCCGAAGGTTCCACCGGGCATTAAATTTTTTGTTGACCACCGAGGAGAGGGTGTAGCGACTGTCTGCCGTCTCCACATTCGTTGCTCTGAATTTCCCAACGGTCTCCCCGCCATTGTCTTTTAGCAAGTTGTCCTGGTAGTAGTTGTTTTGAGTGGTGGATGCACCCACGGTCGTTTTGATGTACGTCGTTTTGTTGGGTCGCATCAGATGCGACATTCCTATTACCCCCAGGGTATTGTCGATGTAGGCATCCACGGCCGGGTCAGCAAAAAGGTCTCCTTCTTCCACCTCGTCGCCTTTGAAATCAATGCTGCTCAAGCCACCAAGTCCGAACACTTCGAATTTCCCGATTTTGGTTTCCCCCAGATTCACCTTAAAGGAAAAATCCTGATAATAAGGCACGGCACTGGTACCGGTGGCGGCCAGGCTGGCTATGCCATAGCGGTAGGTAGCCACAAAGGAAGAATTCTTTTCCCGGTTGATTGGCCCCTCTGCCATCAGCTCCATGCCGGAGTAGGCGCTCATTTGTCCGGTGAATTCGAACTTGTCGGCATTTCCATTTCTGAAATTCACATCAAAAACCGCCGCATTGGCATTGCCATACTCCGACGGAAAAGCCCCCGTCAGGAAGTCTGATGTTCTCAGAATGTTGGTGTTAAGCGCATTCACCGGCCCGCCGGTTACCCCCAGCGTAGCGAAGTGGTTCGTGGTAGGCACAGGAATCCCCTCGATCCGCCACTGCAGACCGGTGGGTGAATTTCCCCGCACCACAATGTCATTTCGCGAATCATTGGGTGCACTCACCCCTGCAAAGGAAGTGGCCAATCGAGCCACGTCGTTTCGCCCGCCGGAGAAGCGGGTGGTTTCCTCCAGGCTAAACGTGCGGGCACTCACCTTTGCCATTTCATTGATGGGCAGGTCTTTGCTGGCACTGGCCGTCACCACCACGGCTTCCAGGTTTTCCACCGATTCCTCCAGCTTGATCTGCAGGATCACCTCCTTACCTGCCGTCACCAGCACATTGGGGATGGTCTGGTTTTTATAGCCCACATATTGCACGGCCAGCGTTTGCCTTCCTACAGGTACATTTTCCAGCCGGAAGGTTCCATCTACATCCGTGACGGTGCCCAGCATCGGCTCGCTCCCCAGTACGAGGATCGTGGCCCCGATGAGTTCGTATTCTGCCTGAGCATCGATGATTTTTCCCTTGATCACCTGCGTTTGCCCAAAGGAATTGAAGACCAGAAAAAGGGCCAGGGCGATCCCAATTAAAATCTTTAAAGTCTGATTGCGAATAGTAAGCGTATTCATAAGCGTGTGTTTTGGTTCAGTTGTTCGAATCTACGGGGGTAGAGAAATGCCTGGTAGGCAATTCCGTGCGAGTCCATAAAGCAATCAGGTGAACCGTGTATATGGCCCTATGAAATGGGTTTACACATATCAGCGACAGATCATCGGGATTCAGCCCGTGATTTTCCGGTTTCGAAGCGCACAAATACGGCCTCAGTGGTAATTCGTTAACCAGCCTTTCAAATTCTGGTTAGCTTTATATCAGTTTTTAGGGATCCTTATGAAAAACTTCAAAATCAGGGAAATACACGTGCGCTGGGTAGGAATCTTCCTCGTCGGATTTTTGGTGATGTTCACAGAGCAGGAAGGAACACCAGCTGCCGCCCTACCCTTTTGGTCACATTACTTCGTTTCGGTGGGTTTCACGGCCATCTACTGGAACGGCGCCTATCTCCTCTTTATGTGGTTTCGCAAAGTGTTTCCGGAGATCAACCAAACGTACAAAAGACTTTTTCTCACTTACATGGCGCTCTTCGTCTGGATGAGCATCGGTGGGATTCCCTTCAAAATGGCACTTGGTCTGGTGGAATATACCCTGAGTGGGGTTTTCCTGGCCTGCTCAGAATACTTCATGCTCAACATCATTCTGGCAATCATCATTGGCACGATCTACGAAACGGTCTTTTTCTTTGAAAAATGGAAGGAATCTATCCAACAAAATGAGGAGTTGAAAAATCAGCAGATTCGTACCCAATTCGAGGTGCTGCAAAACCAGATGAGCCCCCATTTTCTATTCAACAGCCTGAATACCCTCACCACGCTGATCGCCGAAAACCAGCAAGTAGCCATTGATTTCACACAGAAACTCTCTGAAGTATATCGCTACATCCTGCAAAACAAAGAGCGGGACCTGGTACATCTCCATGAGGAGCTGGACTTTGCCAAATCGTATTTGTACCTCTTAAAAATGCGTTTTCCGGATAACCTGACAGCCACCTTCAATGTAGACAAGAAATATGAGCACTTCAGCATTGCGCCGTTGACCATACAGATGCTGGTAGAAAATGCCATCAAACACAATGTGGTGTCCAAAGCCGACCCGCTCCACATCGATGTGTACGTAGAGAACGGATCCTCCATCGTGGTGAAGAACAACCTGCAAAAGCGTCCGGTGATCGAGAAGTCCACAAAAACCGGATTGGCCAATATCAGAAAACGCTATGAATACCTGGGCAACAGGCAAATTGAGATCATCACCACCCCCAAAAACTACATGGTGGCCATCCCGTTGATCGATCTGATAGAAAACCGAAACATCGCCGTATGAAGGTCCTGATCATTGAAGACGAAGCACCGGCCTTTCGTCGGTTGCAAAAGCTGCTCGAAGAAATCAATCCGGATATTGAAATCGTGGAGGTGCTGGACAGTGTGGAGGAGAGTGTAAAATGGTTTAACAACCACCACATTCCAGACCTTATTTTCAGTGACATCCAGCTGAGTGACGGCATTTCCTTCGATATTTTTGATCGGGTGCCCATCACCAGGCCCGTCATTTTCACCACCGCATTTGACGAATACATGTTGAAGGCTTTTCGGGTCAATAGTATTGATTACCTGCTGAAACCCATCAAAAAAGAAGACCTGGAAAAGAGCCTCCTCAAATACCAGCAGATGAAAAGTGTCTTCGGCGGAGGAGTGGATATGGGCGAGCTCCTGAAAAATGTAAAGCTGGGCGGGCAAGACTACAAAATCCGTTTTCTGGCGAAAGTTGGAGACAAACTAGTCTCAGTGGAGACAGAGGATGTGGCTTATTTTCAAACCCGACATGGCGTGGTACATATGGCGACTACCCAGGGCCGAACCTACCTGCTGGATCAGGCCCTGGATGAGCTCATGGCCCAGCTGGACCCCAATAAATTTTTCCGTGCCAACCGGCAGTTTATTGTACAGTTCAGGTCCATATCGGCAGTACACCGGTACCACAAAGGCAAGCTCCTGATAGAGCTGAATCCCAAACTGGGAGAAGACGTGGTAGTGAGTGCCGAAAAGGCAAGCGATTTCAGAAAATGGCTGGGCGATTGAGGGATGAGAATCGGTATTTCTAACCCTTGGAAACATCACACAAAAATGCCATTCAAAGTATCTTAAGATCGGACTTTTATTCCCTCGCATGAGGCCAAAAAGGCCCTAAATCACACCATTTCAGGGTGTTGAAATTTTATTTTTTACCGACAGGTCAAAAGCACAACATTCCCGATCGTCCATACGTTGAGGATCATCAATTTGGGCAATGACATAGGGAAAATGCTATATACACGGCATATGCCCTGATTCTGAAAGGAAGTCAATCCACCCCAGGGAAGATTCTCTATGAACGTCTATTTTAGAAACAGCACCCATTTGAAAACATCGAACATCAGGTCGAGTGATTTTGGAAATCATTTACCTATCTCTTTATTACCTTTAGAAAAGCAACAGCCGAGGTGATGGAAACCACAAAAAACTCAATTTCATTTGAAGGAAAGAAGCTCTCTGTCCAAAAGAGGCTTCTGGTCGCACTGGGTGTAATTGTCACCATTGGTATTTTCATGCGGTTCATCAACTTCCCCAACAGTTCCCGGTCCTCATCTGCCGAAAACAGGGCTGAGATGCAGCCCGCCGGACTGCCGATCGTGATGAATGACTCACTGATCCGTCCACTCACCACACTCCTGAACAGCTCCCTGCAAAAAGACCTGGATGGCATCATTGCTTCCAATAAAAAGTGGGCGACGCTGGCCAGTCAAAAGAAGATGTGCATCGGACTCGTGGACTTAAGGGACTCCTACAACGTGAAGTTTGCCCGGGTCAATGGCAACGATATGATGTATGCTGCCAGCCTCCCCAAAATAGCCGTACTGCTGACAGCCACAGAGTCCATCGATCAGGGGCTGCTGGAAGAAACCGATGAGATAAAATCCGACATGCGCATGATGATCGCCAAGAGTGACAATGCAGCCACCACCAGGATGATAGACCGGGTAGGTCTGGATAAGATTGCTGAAGTAATGCAGGACCCCAAATACGACTTCTACGACGAAGAAAAAGGGGGTGGCCTCTGGGTAGGCAAGCGCTACGCCAGCACGGGACCCAGAAATGGCGATCCACTGAAAAACATCAGCCATGGTGCCACAGCCACACAGGTGTGCAGGTACTATTACCTGCTGGCCTTTGGGCAGCTCGTGAACTATGAGCGCTCAAAACAAATGCTCGCCTACTTAGGAGATCCCATGCTGCACCATAAATTTGTCAACACCCTGGATCAGGTGGCGCCACGGGCACAGGTTTTCCGAAAATCAGGATCGTGGAGAAATTATCATTCTGACTCAGCGCTCGTTTGGGGTCCTACGTGGAGAAGGTATATATTGGTAGCCCTGGTAGAGGATGAAGACGGTGAAAAGATCATGCGTGAACTCATCATGGAAGTGGATAAAAAATTAAAACCGAAAATTTAAAAATTGTTAGAGCAGTCAAAAGATCTTATAAAAGCATTTTTACTCAGGACTTTTGATGTACGTGAAGGAGAATACCAGCGGGTGCTGCTCATGCAGCTCAATATTTTCCTGCTGATATTCACACTCCTGGTCATAAAACCTGTAGTCAACGCCCAGTTCCTCTCCATGATGGGCGTTGACCAATTGCCCCTCATGTTTCTCATGGTGGCCATCAGCGCCATGGGGGTGTCCATGATTTACTCCAGAGCGCTGGGTAGCCGCTCGCTTCGGCGTATTTCCAACTCCACCCTGCTGATCTCCGTGATCCTGCTGACCTTCTTTGGCATACTGCTCAAACTCAGCATTTCACCGGCACTGGTGCTCTATGTGCTCTATATCATCGTGGCCATCTTCGCCGTACTAAGCACCTCTCAGTTCTGGATCATGGCCAACCTGGCTTTTGATGCGCGAGAGGCCAAGCGTCTCTTTAGCTTTATTGGCGCAGGCCCCATTGCCGGAGGTGTGGCTGGTGGATACATGACCTCCATCATGGCCAATTACATAGAAGGCACCAACCTGATCTTTTTTGGTGCCGGCCTTCTGTGTGTCTGTATCTACCTCAACAATGTGATCTGGACACGACACATACCCAAGCTGACCCGCTTTCAACGGAAAAAACGGATGAAGGATTTTGGTGATCACCCGATCTGGCTCATCCGCCAGTCGAAGCACCTCACCTACCTCGCGCTGATCATCGGCATTGGCGTGATTGTTTCCAAACTCATCGAGTTTCAGTTTAGCAGTGTGGCGGTCCAGTCCTTTGATGATCCGGATGAGCTCACATCCTTTTTCGGATTTTGGCTTTCCACCTTCAATGTGGTCTCCCTGCTCATACAGCTCTTTCTCACCCGGCGAATAGTGGGTACTTATGGCGTAGGCACTTCCCTGTTTGCTTTGCCCGGTGGTATTCTATTAGGGTCTTCTCTTTTGCTCTTCGCGCCCGTGCTTTGGGCGGGGATTTTCACCAGGCTGTGGGAAGTATCCGTGAAGCAGTCGGTCAATAAATCCGCTACAGAGCTTCTGGCACTACCCATTCCGTCAGGTATTAAAAGTCAGACGAAAAGTTTCATAGACGTATTCGTGGACCTGGCTGCCACAGGACTGGCCGGTTTGATGCTCATTTTCCTGATCAATGGCCTTGACCTGTCCGTCAGAGCGGTGAGTATCCTCACCATTTTCATTCTCATCATCTGGATCTGGGTGGCACTCAAAGTGAGGCAGGAATACCTCAACTCTTTCAAATCTAAACTTGCGCAGATTGACAAGAAGAATGTGCAGCCGGATTACAGCAATATTTCTGTTTTTAATGGCCTCAAACGTGCACTGGAAACTGGCACTGAGCAGCAGATTCTCTACGTACTGGATAAGGTGCGGGAGATTCCGGATAAGAGGCTTTTCGATAATGTCAGTCAGTTTTTAGTTCATCAATCCCCCATTGTAAGAGCCCGCGCATTGCAGTCGATTTATTATCTGGAAAAAACGGTGGATCCGCAGGTTCTGGAGGGACTCCTCTCTGATCCTGATCAGGAAGTGCGGTACAAAGCGTTTGCCCAGCTCCTGCGTCAAACCAAAGAACAGCGAATCAACCTCATTCATAACTACCTGACCCATAGCGATCCTACCATCAGCGGTGCGGCGCTGGTAGGGCTGGCTGAGGAAGCACGAAACAATGAAGAGATGAAACGCCTGCTGAAGGTGGAGCAGCGTATTCACGAAAAGATCGATTATATCGGTCTCTCTGAAAATCCGGAGGAGAAATACCTCTATAAAGTAATGATCCTCAGAGCGGCTGGTCATGCCAATATTCCCGCCTTTTATCCCATCATCCTCAGCTTCATGGACGACAAGGAAGTTCGCGTGATCAATGAGGCCATCCTTGCGGCAGGGTTCACTATGAATGTGACCTTCATAGAGCGACTTGCTGAGTTTCTGGTACCCCGGGAAACCCGAAAAAATGCCCAATTGGCGTTACTCAATTATGGCGTGGGCATCCTCCCGGAGCTGGACCGGGTGGTCCGCAATGCTACGACACGTGCGGAAGTCACCCACATGATTCCTGGTGTACTGGAGCGCATAGATGCCTATGCTTCGGTGAAAGTGCTCCTCTCCTTCCTCAATACCAATGACGTAATGCTCCGCTTGGAGGCACTAAGGTCGCTCAATGCACTCCAGCGTGATTTTCCTCATCTTCGGATTAACAAAAAGGACATTCTTGGTCACGTCATAGACGAATGCAATGTCTACAAAAATATCCTTGGAGTGTTTTACAAACAGCGCCAGCTGCTACCAGTGCATGAGTCGCCACAGATAAAGGAAGCACGCACCCAGCTCACCAGTCTGCTGGAAAGGCGGCTGGACGGCACACTGGAGCGGATTTTCCGGCTCATAGGCCTCAGGTACCCTCCGGATGACATTATCTCGGCCTATGAAGGCATCAGGAGTGTCAATGAGCACGTACGACTCAACTCTGTAGAATACCTGGATAACCTACTGGAGCCCACACTTAAAAAGGCGCTGCTCCCCATTGCAGAGAGTGCCATGCTGGATGTTCTCAGCAAAGACATCATTGACCACCTGAAGGTCACTGTGCCCGATGAAAAGAAATGCCTGGTAATGCTACTGGATGGGCGAGATGCCAAATTGAAACTGGCAGTTTTCAAACTCATAGAGGCCGTTGGCTCAGTGGAATACAAAGAAATGGTACGGCCATTCCTCAACAGCCACCACGAAAAGATCAGAGAACAGGCAGTGAAAATCCTTGGGCAGCAAGCGAAAACTTCCTAAAGAGGTCTATTTCAACTTGCAGATCCGGTCAATGCTGGAAGCCAAAGCTGCATGATCGCTTGCAGAGTTTTTCTTGAGTACGTTGCTCATCAGCACCACCAGATAGGTAGTACCATCGGTATGCTCCACAATGGCTACGGAGTTCATATAATTATTCACGTTGCCAATGTACTTACCACACTGATATCCTTCTTCTTGCTTACAGCTATACAGGCTACCTGATTTAAAGTACACCGCTGCAGTAGCCAGTTGGGGAGCTGCTGCATACCTGATCCTGCGATCGGTCATGTAGAGCATGCGCTTGATTTCGAGGCTGGAGGCAGAATCCACCACCTGGCCACGTTCCATCGCTACCAGGTATTTCATTAGTCCTGAAGGGGTACCTATACTCCCTCCCTTTCCGGGAATAAAAGAACCCGCACCCTTCGTAAAAAATGCCCCCAAACGCCATTCGTCAGTGGTAATACCCAGGGCCCTCAGCGGATCATTGACTACCGAATTGGCAATCTCACTGAGCTGTGATTTGGGGGTAGTTCTGAAATATTCATCGGCTTGTTCCTCTGTGAGTGTGGGGTAGTCTTTACCAAATACTCGCATCAGCACGGCCTCACGCCAGCATACACTGGCAGCGCCATTGTTACTCACAGAAAGCATGTGATCTAACCATTCGTACAGTGAGAACACGTCCGTCTCTACCACGGTTCGCTTCACCTGCTTTCTGGTTTCCAAATCAAAAATCGGAACTGTATGCTCATCATACATGGCCCACTTTCCGGCCCGTACCGAACGATCCCGCAGCAGTGCTCTTCGTTGATCAAAAGAGTCAGGGTAAATCTTGGACAGTTCAGCGAAGAAGCCTGTGGCCACAGCAATTTTTCCTACGCTACCAGGCTGGTACTGTAGATTTTCCTTTCGGGAAGCGTAGCGCATCGGCCTACCGGGAGTAATGTCCAGCAGGGCCAACGAGTAGCTTTCGTCCAGATTCGGAAAGAGTGCATTGACGGATTTTTGAAATTTTGCATCCGCAGCAGGCAACACTACCAGGCTATCGCCTTTGGCACCCAAAAGATTGAGTTTGATGTCGCTGATAGACTTCTGAGCCCCAGAAATGGGTTTACCTTCCTTGAGCTCACCAGCCATGATCAGTTCCAGGCGCTTCAGTCTGCGAATCCCGGTAAGCTCATATCCATCTATTGGGTAGAGGTTGTCGGCGGAAGTAAGCACCACACATCCTAAAAACCCGGAAAGCACAATCTTTAAAGTCAGTTTCATAAGGCGGTATTTAATGGTATCAATTGATCCCCTGCTAAAACAGGTGTAATCGATCTGAGAAACTCAGACGCTGCTGCCCGTTTGTTTTCCACAAATGGCCGGACCTGAAAAAGCCATATCTTGTCCTTCCTGAATCCCAATTCTACATCATAAGGACTCTTCATCCCTATCTCGCCCAGCTTTTCCTTCAGGGCTCCGGCCATTTCCCCGAGGCTCACCAAATTGGCTTCTGACAGCACGGGCTCCTCAAAAGTAGTATGCTTTTTGAGGGTGCCACCCGTGGCAGGGATGGAGGTATAGTCCGGCTCGCGTGAGGGCGACAAGAGGATGGTTCTGTCTGCTTCCAGCAGCCAGGTTTCACTTGCCTGCCCTTCCACAGCACCACCCACACCTCTATTGAAAGCCACGGTGTTATCATCTGGCTTTCCGGTGGTCACTCCCTTGGTGATGAGCACACCTGAGCAGTCTGCATCCACACTGGGGATGATGAGGATGGAAGGAAACACGTTTTCAGGATTAAGGAGATATTTTTGGCGCCACTTATAACTGCGCTCGGTATAGGGTGATGCCCATACATCTTTGATCCCCTGTAGTATTTTTTGCGCATCCAACACATTGAAGAGTGTGAGGTTGAGGCCCGCCCCGGTGAAGTCTTTGAGGTCTTCCATATTGGTATCGCTACGGATGAAAACCGGCACCTTGCCCAGCGATACCCCAAATGCTTCTTTAAACTTCGCATTGAGAGCAGCCTCAAATTCGGGCATCAACTTGATCTGCCTGATAGCCACCTGCAATACCTCCAACCTGCCCATCACGTACTTTTCCACTTCACCATCTGTGGATCCGGCAGTACTCATTTCACCCGCCACCTTAAATGTGGCTTTCAGGTATTGCCAGTAGCTCATCCCCTGGCCTGGCATCGCCTGGTCAAAATGCTGTTTGAAAATGGCAAAAGGTATGACAATACCATTCACCACATGATCGGGAAAAAGCTGCTTCAGCTGGCCCAAATTGGCCGCTTTGGGGCCGCAGATGATGCCCGACTTGGAGGCATTGACGTCCCGCAGGTTCAGGATTCTGGCGTCATCCAGCTCCATCATTTCCACGGGTACACTTATTTTCTCTTCGTTTCTCACCTTTTTGGCAAAGAGGGCCTTTTCTTCAGGAGTCATCTCTGTGGCCAGCTTCATCAGTACCGTGCCTTTATTCGAAACCGCGTAGAACACCTTCTTTCCATTGTATGGAAGCAAAGCCGTCAGGTTTTCCATGGACAGCACGGCATTCGGAATCCCCAGGTTTCGGGCCAGCAGCTGGACATGCGAGACCATGTTGCCTTCCGTGACCGTGGCAATACCCGCCACCGGTTTCAGGTCGGCAGGAGGCCTGTTGAATACATAGATTTTATCACCAGACACCTCTATCTCCTCTGGAGACTGATTGGTCACCACCAACTCGCCCATGGCATATCCGGGGTTGAGTCCACGGGCAGCACTTTGATTTTTGATTCCCAACAGTTGGTTTGAAAATCCCGCCTGATCGGCAAAGAAATCACCCAAAAGGGATACGCTGCTCCCCAGCTGCAACAGACACGAAGCCCGCACCCGGTCGTCGATGAAGCCATTGGCCAGAGGCTCAAATGAACCATAACGCTTCACCACCTCCTGATAAGTAGCTCTAAACGTCCCGGCGCTCCACTCTACCGACCTCCGAAGGTGATCCAGGTCATCTCCAAGTTCCTTCAGGGTTATCTCACCATCGGCGACAATGATTAGATTGGCATCCAGCGTCTCCCACTCCCAAATTTCGAGGTAACCAAAGCCAGTCGCTGCCTGAGCCAGGGTTTTAGATTTGATGAGTAGCTCTGCAAGTGTCTCAGGCCTCCACAGCACTGACTCTCTGATGAGCATGGTCTCCATTTTGATGGAAGCATCCATCAGCGCCAGACGAGCACTTGATTTCATTGGATTGACGATCTGCCGACGTAAGGTAAGGCCTGTCGTGGCGATCAGCTCACAGCGATCCCGGCTGGTCCTGGCCTGACTGTACTGCTCCATAAAGTCAACCAGGGTGCCATTTGCCGGCAAGCTATTAGGCACCTTTTTAGCCAGGCTCTTGAAATCACTGATGGCCACAGGCTGATAAAAAATCTCCATCTGGGCCAGCAGGCTCGTGAGCTTCTCCTTGAGCTCAGCGTTCAGCTTAGCCGAATGTGCTGCCTGAAAGTCTCGTACTTTTTGTATGTCGGATTCTTCCGGCTGACCGTGCAGTTTCACGCGCAGGTCCATGAATGGATTATACACATCAGAAATTTCCTTGGAAATGGCTCTGACACTCTGAGCAGTATTGTTGTCGCCTGAGTGCGGGATGTCCTTTGCACTTTGGCGAATCAAAAAGAATTGACCTACGAGCCGGCTTTTATCCTCGAGCAACCACTGCAGGTAAGCCAGGCCCCAGGCTTCCTCATCCTCAGCCTGAAAAGCACCACGATAAAACTGCGCTCTTCTGTTGATCCAACCGCCATCATTGGCCCGGAGGTATTGTTCCAGACTGTATTGTTTCATCCGAGATCCCTGGTATTCTGAGTCCCAAAAATCCTCGTGCGCCGTGGTAGAAAGGATCTGCCCTAAAAAAATATGATGACTCGCGCCCAAAGCCACCACTTCGTCTTTATACCGCGCTCGCTGCACTCCAGGTTCGGGGCATCGCTCCTGCGGAGCCACTGTGGAGCCGTCTTTGCAAAACCAGCGGATGTCCTTATAAGGGCCTTTGGGATCCGACTTATAAGCGTTAATCATTTTGCTGATTGCAGCATCTGTAACGGTCTGGTTGCTCTGGGCAGTCGTGGCACCTATAAGGCTGCCAAATAGCATTAAGAGAATAAAGCCTTTTGTATAATTCATTGAAAATAGGGTCTTGTCTGTAGGATAAAGGTAACCAAAGTCAGCTAGGCACTCCCTAAAGAGCGGGGGGTGCCTTTCATTTTTGATGGATTAAACTTTGCAAAAGCCAACTCACGGTAAAACACACCAAAGCATCAAGCCAGTCTGCTTTACCAACAAACACCCCGGCCCAACTGTTTTCGCTGAGTATTCAAAAGATATTACGGAAGGGACCACACAGGTCCAAAGGCAGCTTATACCTCCTCGTCTTCGGGATCCTGAGTCTTTGTTTTGTTGTGATTGAGTACAAACAACAATACGCCTATTCCAGAAAGAAGCAGGATGAGGTATGTAAAAATTCTTTTCATTATGTCAGTTTTCTCTTTGTAAAAGTTAGGACGAGAAATAACGATTAAGTCACACCTTTCGTGGATTTTTTTTCATCTTTATTTTTCCAAATAAATTACGGCGCTGACCTACTGTCCAGAACACTCCTTCATCAGAGCTTTCGCTCCTCCAAAACCTTACCCAACTGATCCACCATGAGCACATAGCGCTTGAGATTTGCATCCCTGATGATCACTTCGTATAAAAGCTGATTGCCTTCATTGATCAACACTGCGTTCATAATTTCGCCCAGTTGATCCATGTGGGATTTGATGGCAACCGGCAGCAAATCGGGAGTCAGGTACATGGTGTACTTTTCCAGGAGACCCTGCTGGTCAAACATCGCGATGTATTCGATATCATCCTGGTAAAATATGGCCTCAAATTTCGCCTCCTTCTCCGACCAGTCGATGTTGATCGCTTTGGGGAAATTTCTGTCAAAAGTGAGTAAGCATGACTCTGGTGGGGTCGCTTCACTCCCGTCAATTACCTTTTTCAAAAAATCATCCATTGCCCTTACATTTCTTATAATGACGGAAATAACCAGGAAAGTAACCCATCATCCGTGCTTTAAATATTTTTGAGTGTACAAAAACACCACCCTGGTACGCGCCCTTTTTAACCGCATTTTAGCCGCATTCTCACTGATTCTCAGCGAAGTACTGATCTCCCTGATGGATAAGTCGTGTTGGTATTTCATCAGCAGCAGTGCCTTCTCCTCTGGGTGAATCTCCTCCATGATCAGTAGCAGGTTCTCATAGGTAATTTCTGAGAGTGCCTCGTCGGACTCATCGATGATTTCAGGAATTTCATTTTCCTTGTTCCACTCGGGATAGTGCAGCTTCTTCTTTTCCCGCAGGTAGTCTATGCAGTGGTTGTAAGTAATGGAGTATAGCCAGGAAGAAAATGAAGACTTCTGCTTAAAAGATCCGATTTTCTCAAAAGTCTTGGAAAACACATCCTCTGCCAGCTCACGGGCCGTTTCCCGGTTTTTCACAAAGCTGTAACACTTGTCCAGCACCTTCTTATAATACCGCTCGTACAGCTCCTGAAAAAATCTGGAGGCATTCCCTTCCTTGAGCTTTTCTATCAGCTCTGCATCAGACCACGTTGCCAAATCGGTACTCATTGCCACTTTAAAAAATTTTCAAAAAAATAAATTTCATTTCTCAGTTACCTTATGCAGGTGGTGCGTCTCAATCTAAAATGAAATATAACATTTAATCTTTCACAAGAACAATTAGAAAAAAATGAAAAAGAATCAATATTTAAAAGCGTTTGCTGCATTCGGTCTGGCCGCTGTGTTATTCACTAGTTGTGGGGATGTACCACAGGCGGAAATTGACCAGGCTACTCTGGCTATCAATGAGGCCAAGGCAGCTGGTGCAGAAGTGTATGCAACTGAGAGCTATCTGGCTCTTGAGGACTCTATGAAAGCGGTGATAGAAACCGTAGAAGCTCAAAAGACTAAACTCTTCAAAAACTTCACGGCTTCAAAGGCAGGTCTGGCTTCTGTGGCACAATTGGCAACAATGGTGAAACAGGAAACAGAAACCACCAAAGAGGAACTTAAGAATCAGATTCAAGCGGAAATCGCTGAAGTGAAATCTCTGATAGAGGCTAATAAGCAGCTGATCACAGAGGCTCCAAAAGGTAAAGAAGGCACCACGGCCCTACTGGCCATACAGGGTGAACTCTCTACCATCGAAGGCACTGTTTCAGAATCCGGAAGCCTGTTTGAGAAAGGTGAGTATTTAGCAAGTCTGGACCTGACCAAAGCGGCCAAGGAAAAGGCAGCGGCTATCAACACCGAGTTGCAGGACGTGATCGCCAAATACAAAGCGAACACCAAAGCTAAAAGAGGTTAATAAAGTAAAAATTTGAGGTTTTCTCAACAGCGCTGGATGCTGTTGAGAAACCTCATTTTTTCAGCACCTGATGTCAAAACCTCCACTCAAGTGGTCGATCACTGTACTTGTGATGCTTCTTACAGCCACCACCATCATTTTGTACCTCATCAAATCTCCCTCGCCAGAAGACCAACTGGGACTGGCCAGGCAGCATATTACCACTGCATTGAAGACCAACTCCGGTCTATATGCTCAATCATCCCTCGATGAAGCCACCAGGCTCTACGACTCAGCCATGACCCTATGGCAGCAGGAAAATGAAAGAATTTTTCTCTTTAGAAACTACGACCTCACCCGGACATATGCAGAGCGTGCCGCTCTATTGGCCATCACCTCTGTGAAAGAAATCAACGCAACTCAGGCTAAACTCAAATCTGAGGTTTCATTACAAATCAGTCAAATACAGGATCACCTGACCAGCTTCCAGGTGCTCTACCCCCACATCCCCCTGAAGGCGCAGCAAGTTTCAGACCTGGCCCTGGGAAAAATATTGTTTGATCAGGCCAAGAGCGCCTTCCAAAAAGAAAATTACCCCGAATCCAAACGCAAACTGGACAGTGCCAGTCTGCTGATCTATACGGTGACTACCTATGCCGAACAAACCATGGAAAACTACATGAAAGCTTTTCCTGAATGGAACCATTGGGTCAACACCACCATTGAAGAATCCAGAAAACAGAAAAAAACCTGCCTGATTGTAGATAAATATGCCCGCACCTGTCAGGTCTATAAAAATGGGAGGTTGCACAAAACCTACACCTCAGAGCTCAGTTCCAACTGGATCGGGGACAAACACCACCAGGGCGACAAATCCACCCCGGAAGGAATCTACCGGGTAGTCAAAAAGAAAGCCGGCACTGACACCCGATACTACAAGGCTCTCCTGCTGGACTACCCCAATGAAGCGGATAAAATCCGCTTTGCTCAAAATAAAAAAAATGGAGTCCTACAGCCCAGTGCGGCTATAGGAGGCCTGATAGAGGTGCATGGACATGGTGGTAAGGGCACCGACTGGACAGATGGATGTATCGCCCTCCAAAACGACGACATGGATGTTGTATTTGATCAGTGTCCTGTGGGTACCAGCATCGTCATCGTTGGGTCCCTTGTCCCTTTTCAAACTTTAATTTCCTCCAAATGACAGAAGAAATAGTGCCAGAAGTGCCGGTAACAGTAGATCGCCGCAAAAGGGTGCTTACCTGGGCTGGCTATGGTCTGCTCACCTTTATTCTCCTACTCACACTCCCCTGGCTGATAGAGAAAAGTACGCTGGCCATCCTGAGTTCACCCCCGGCTAACGAAATGGAGGAAGCAGCCGTCTCAGACCTGACTCTCCAGCTGCAAAGTGATTTGGAGAATTTGGATAAGAAACTGGCCGGAAAAACCCCAAAAGGTGCCTACATGATCGTAAACACCGCTGCCAATACCTTCGCCCTTTACAGAGGGTCTGAGCTCATTCATGCTGATAAATGCAGTACCGGTAGTTATATTTTGCTGAAAAACGGTGACAATCAGCAGTGGATGTTTAAAACTCCAAAAGGGGAGTTCAAGATCAGATCGAGAACCGTAGCACCTGTGTGGAAAAAACCAGACTGGGCCTTTGTGGAAGATGGTCTGCCTATCCCCTCTATGAACCACTCCTCCAGGTTTGAATATGGTGTACTGGGTGATTATGCCCTGGGCCTCGGCGATGGCTATCTCATTCACGGCACACTTTATCAGCGATTTTTGGGGCTACCCGTCACCCATGGATGTATTCGCCTCAATGACGCCAACCTGAAGCTGGCCTACGAATCACTGAAAACCGGCTCCAAAGTATATATCTACTAAGATGAAAATTACACTAGTGATCATCGGCTTCCTTTTGCTCGTCTTCCTGATCCAGTTGGGTGTAGCCCCTGCGGGTGTGGCGCGCCAATGGCAGGAAAAGCTGGAGGCCAAAGACAGTCTGTACATGCAGAAGTATGATCCGGCCTATGAGCTATCCGAAGTAAGCAGTCTGGCCCGAAAAAAGGCCTTTCTGGAAGCCCAGCTCCAATTGGCCGAGGAGGATTCCATTCACCTGATCGTCAACCTACGGGATAGCTCCATTCACCTGGCCATCCATGGGGTGATCATTCACACGTCCAAATTGCCCTCCATCGAAAATGATGCCCTACTGAAAAGTATACCCAATAGGCTATATCTGGGCCTCTTTTCTGATCCGGTACCCATTATCGGCATCCACTCCACCATCCTGAAGGAGCCGATTGTAGAACGGCAGGCTCCAAAAGACCCTGTGGAGGCAGCCCTCAATGCTTACGAACCAGACACACTCATCCAAAACCCCGCCTACATCAGACTCAGGCTGGTACATGGGATTGATTTGATATTGGAGCAGCATCCTAATCCCACTTTTGCTGAGCAATGGACAAGGTACAGGTTCAGGCAGGAAAACCGCCCTACAGTGACCGGCAGACTACAAAGGATGGTCAGCCTGAAAGGACAGGAATACACGCCCGATATTCGACTGAAGCTGCCTGCCAATGACATCCGGGGGCTCTACAGGGCGCTACCAGCGCAACCTAAGGTAGTACTCTATTTTTGATCAGGTGGGTTATAAATATTCACTACTAAAATCAGTGACCTTGGACGCATACGATCGTCTAAATAAAAAAAGAACAACCTCCTGTTGCTAACAGGAACTCCTCAACCAACAATTCTCAACATTATGGACTCATTTAGCCTGATTATGGGCATCATCTTCGCATTGGCCATGTTTGGCCCAATCGCTTATCTGGTATGGGCCGGTCAAAGCCGAACCAAAAGAATGAAAAACATCTTAAAGAACCTGTCGCAGGACCACGCATTCCAATTTGCCATGCAGGAGGTCTGGGGGGACAAAGCATTGGCGCTGGACAGCATTCATAAGGTTTTTGTCTTCCAAAGCAGACAGACTGGCGCAGAGGTGAATAAAGTAATCGCTCTGGGAAATGCTACCTATTGTAAACTGGATAAGAAAAAAGACAAGGTTCAGATTTTGATCGGTATACATGATACTTTGGGACTGTACACAGAAACCATCTCGATCTTCGACACTCAGTATGATGATCCTTCAGAAGCTGGTTTCCATGCCCTACTGGGAGAAAAATGGAAAGAATCGATCAGGTCGGTGATCATGAGCGAGACCACTCGCCCTTCAAAAGCGGCCTGAGGTCCAAGAGAGCGGGTAACCGGTCTCGAACCGGCGACCTTCAGCTTGGGAAGCTGACGCTCTACCAACTGAGCTACACCCGCATTTTCACAATAAATATAAGGTGAGTGATGGATTCTGAGCAAGTGGTGGAGCTGGATTTATTTTCTCCGTGCGCGGGGTAGTTGTGAAGGCCAGAAATGATTTTCTATCTTTGAAATCCTGAATCTCGTCATGGCCAAAATCATTAAAATTCCCTCAGCGTTTGTTTACGAATCCAAGGTCGTGGGGGTGTCTCATGCAAATGCGGATGGCACTTCCAGACAGGAGATCATCAGGCGCGAAGTAGCCGAGGATGATACCCTTTTTCTGGAGCTGGAACCCGAAAATGAATTTGACCCTAATGCAGTAAAAGTTTTATCCAGGGAAAGAAATCAGATCGGGTACCTGAAAACCGAACTGGCAGAGCAGGTACGCTCCGCTTTGATCAATCAAACCACTATCTACACACGGGCACTATGGGTAAATGGAGAAAAAATGCTCGGAGTGGGCATCCGCATAGAGCTGGTAAGCTAGTCTACAAGTCCATCCAGCGTTTGAAATTGGCCACCCGCTCTCTGCTTACAATCACCTCATCGTCTGCATGAGGATCTAGTTTCAATAGCAATCTGCTATTGAAGTAGCTGTGGATTTCTTTGATCGCCGGTAATGAAATGATCAATTTCCTGTTGATCCTGAAAAAATCCAGTGGGTTGATCAACTCCTGCAGCTGATCCAGGCTCTGATCCATAGGCCATTTATCACCGCTCCGGGTCACCAGGCAGGTGAGATCATTCTGCGAAACAAAGTAGGCAATATCTTCCACGGTAAAGGGTTGAAACCGATCCCCTAACTTGACCAAAAAACGCTTCTTATAGCTTCCTGAAAGCATGCGACTCACCTGACCAAACTGATCTTTGACCTCAGGGCTGACTGTTCGCTCACCATACTTTTTGAACTTCTCCAGTGCATTCTCCAGCTCGGCCCTGTCGATGGGTTTCAGGAGGTAATCGATGCTGTTGTATTTAAATGCTTTCACCGCATATTCATCATAGGCCGTGGTGAAAATCACCGGGCAACTGATCAGATCATCCGCCAGTAGATCAAAGCCCAAGCCATCATTTAACTGAATGTCCAGGAGGATCAGATCGGGAGAAGAATTATCCTTGAGCCACTGCATGGTGGACTCCACCGAATCCAGAAGAGCCACCACGGAGTATTCGGGAGAAAGCTCCTGCACCAATACCTTGAGCCGTTCTGCCGAAAGGCGCTCATCTTCCACTATGGCTATATGAATCATGTAAGTCTAAATCTGGATAGTATGGGCATTTTAACAGTGAAGGTCTGGTCATTTTCGATCACGATGACCGATTGTTCGGATTGCAGATCATACTGACTTCTGATGTTTTCCAAACCAACCTTGGTCGATACCACCTCTGCGCCCTTTTTACTCACTTGATTTTGAACCACCAAATAGTCATCTTCGGTGAAGATATGAATGCGCAATGGTTCACTTTTAGAAAACCGGTTGTGCTTCTCGGCATTTTCTACCAGCATCTGCAGGGAGAGTGTGGGTACAAAAAAGTTGTTTTTGGATGGATCTACATCAATACTGACCTCAATGCGCTCCTCATGGCGCACCCTCAGCAAAAACAGATAATGATCAAGTATTTCAAGCTCTTTTTCAAGCGTACTCATAGACTCTTCCCTACTTTCCAGAATGTATCGATACATCTTTGAAAGTCTGGACAAAAACTCTTCAGCCTGAGCAGGATTGACATGGATAAGTGACTGAAGTACGCTAAAGGAATTGAACAGAAAATGTGGTTTGATCTGATTTTTCAAATTTTGATATTGGCTCTGAAGTAGCTCTTTCTGTACGAGCGCCTTGTCTTGTTCCAACTGACGACTTTGCACAGCATTGAGCTGGATGATCCTAGCAGCAATGATGAGCCAGGCAAATATCTGTCCCTGCCCGATTTCCTTATAAATGGCCTCCTCATACACCGGACAGTCGAGACTTGGTTTGATATAAAACTCAGAAATACCACTCGCCGCGACTACCAATGGAAAAGTAAGAAGGGTAAGTATCAGGATGGCTTTCAATAAGTCTCCGGAGCGTGAATAGTCGTACTTCTTCCTTTCAAAATAGAGAAATACCCGATCCAAAACCTCCCAAAGGAACAGCACTACCCCTACGGTATAGACCAGCAGTATCTTATCGATCAGCTCAAAAACAAAAAACTCGCTGAGAATCTCAGAATGACCCAGCCGCAAGAAAAAGAAGATGAGTACTCCGGCCGAAATTCTAAAGCCATACCGTTTAGCCCAGTTCATGGATTGAATTTACAACAAAATTACTGATCCACAGAAGCCAGCGATTCCCCATCTGTCATCTTCACAGACAGTGCCTTTGAAGTGAGGTATCTTCTGTTGGGACCTGAACCTTTGATAATCAAAAGGTGCGTACCCTCCAGGAGTGTAGTGGGTGTCAGCCTGAGCAAATAAGTATCTGCCTGATCAGTCGCTGAGACGCTTGCGTGCAAGCCTTCCATTTCCTGAACCACCGGTGTCTCAAATTTTGTTTTTCTGTCCGCCTTGGAACGTACAATAGTGAGTGTAGTTTCAAAAGTCTCACCCGGCACCAGTTGCACCTTATCAGCATCCACTCTGATCACAGCACCGATCTTTGGCAGGTCCTGAGCATCCGAAAAAGTGAAAGCGAATACCGCAATAAGGGCTAGTAAAATGCGTGAATAGTGTTTCATAACGTTGTTGGGATTTGGTTATGATTAAAAACACGCACCTGACCAATCAGTGTTGGTTGTTGACCGGTGAACTGTTGATATTCTTAGGTGAGTCGTCCGATTATCTCTCTCAACTTACCACTACAAAGGAAAGCCCATCAATTCACCGCCGGAATGATGAAGTTTTTCATCATATCATCCGACTGGGTGACATACAAAGGCCACTTCAAGTACAGCCCCTGAGTGATCACAACTACCATATCGAGGCTTGGAAATACATTGATGTAATTGCCACCATCGCCATCTGCCGAGAGGTACTCGGTGTCTGCCAGGTTTCTGATCCAGAAGTGGTAGCTATAGTCTCCTGATGTGGTTTGCTCTTTCACCTGAAAGCATTCGCTTACCCAACTGGCTGGGATCACTTGTTGGTCGTTCCACCGGCCATTGTTGAGATAGGTAATCCCGATCTTTAGCATGTCCCTGGGACGAATGAACATACGAGCGGATCCTTCCGGATACCCATCCGGCTGCGACTGCCACTTATAATCCCGGATGCCTAATTTTTGATAAAAGTTGGCGTCTGCCCACTCCCGTACACCGCCATCCACCATTTCATCCACGGCTTTCAGCATCAGATTGGGCAGGGCGCTGTTGTACCTCCACTCCGAGCCCGCACCAGCATTTGAGCGGCTCAGCACAAAATCACCAAAATCATCAGACTTCCACAGCCTGGCCAGGTCAGTATCTCCCCATTCATCCCATTGAAATCCTGCAGTCATCGTGAGGCAGTCTTCGAAATCTAAAGCCGCTTTATTGGGGTCTTCAAAATACGCCGCATACTGGGGTAGAAAAGCCGAAATCTTATCCTGTACGGAATGTCCATACTGATTCAGTGCCATGCCCACTAGGGTGGAGGTGAATGTTTTATTGACAGAAGCCACGTAATGTTTGTCTTTTCTTGACCATTGGATGGGTGCCGGACTGCGATCAACAGCTATGTCGTTTTCAAACTGAATGGTGTCATTATTTCCAAAAAGATACTCCTCCAGCACCAGCATTTCGTTGTGGTAAACCAGGACACTATGAATCTCTTTGTAACCATCGCCCTGCACCTTCTCCATGAGGTTCTGAACCAGCTGCCGATCCATATTAGCATCCTTCAGGGTACCAGTGGCAATGCCATCATTCAACTGTACAGGTGGGTAATAGAAATAGGTAGGAATAGCGAGAGGCGCCATCTCCACCTGGGTCTTTTTTCCACGGCGCACATTCAGTTCCCTCGGTCTGTAATCAGAATGACTCACTGCAATGGCATAGTCACCAGAGCCGTCACTTACATCTTCGAGTAGCTTCACTTCATCATTGGAAAATTGAAAAGATCCATTTGCTCCCGTGGTGGTCTCAGGGCCATTTTCGAGTACAAATACTCTGGCATTGGCTATCGGCTCATTTGTATAAGCATCAATCAACTGACCAGAAAGAAGCGTGTCATTGTCGTTTTGATGGCAGCTGACCACTACAATGAGGGTCAAAACGATCAGTAAGGGTGATTTCATCAGGTTGGATTTAAGGTTTCGTCAGTACAAACCCATTGTGAAAAAATTAAAACACAACAGGCCTAAGCAATGATGAAAAAATATTCGCTGAAGTCGTCCATTCGGTACCTCAACATTAATACATCACACCGACCCTCGCACTACATCATTGATTCATCATAGCGTCCAAAAAACATTCTCAAATTCCTTAAAAGCACTTTTCTGTTTTTCTTTCAATTAGCAACCAATCCTGCACTGGAGGAGCTGATCAGCTTGATTTCCACCCTGCGATTCAGCAGACTCTCTCCTTCTGTATCCTCCAGAGGGTTCTCTTCACCCAGGGCATTGACCTTCAACTGATCCGAGGACACACCCTCCGCAACGAGAAAATCCATCACAGCACTGGCACGTTTGAGGGCCAGCAATTTATTATAATCGTTCGCTCCTACTTTATCTGTGTAGCCTTCCAGTGCAAGCTTCAGACTCGGGCGATCCTTTATTTCATTCGCAAACAGTCGCAAAGTGCTTTTGTACTGTTCTGTAACCACTGACCGGTCAAATTCAAAATGAACGATCGGAATGGGAATTTCAGCGATGGGTTCTTCCTGATTCTCAGGCTTATGTACCCTCATGGTGGCCTGCAAAGGCTTAGCCATATCCCCCGGCACCAGACGTTCAGGATCAACATTGAAATCATTGAGCATTTCTATCGCTATTTGTTGCTCCTGCACCTCATCTCCATTCACTCCCTCTTTATTCACCCGCAGCTGTACCACATTATCGTTATGATCCTGCAGCAACACTTTTATGACCTGCTGCTGCGCGTACACCAGCTGGCTTTGGTAAGTGACACTTAGCTTGAAAACAGTCTCAATAGGAACCAACATAGCATACCTTCCCATCTCATCGGTAGTGGCGGTGTAGGTACTGTCCGGCCCTTCCACCATCACCTCTGCTCCGGGTAGGGCTTCGTCAGACTCATCATCCACTACCTGGCCAGTAATTCTTACTTTATTAAAAAGGAATACCCGGTAGATGTCCATATTGCCATAGCCTCCGGTACGACCAGATGACAGATAGGCTATTTTACCGAATACATTGAAATAGGTATCATCTGAAGGTGAATTGATGGGGTGCCCAAGATTTTCGGGTTTGCTCCATTTTCCAGTCACTCGATCATACCTGCTCCTGAAAATATCATAACCTCCTGTAGAATTATGCCCTCTGGAACTGAAATAGAGTTCTCCATTTGCCGCCATGTACGGAGAGTCATCATTGTAAATTGTATTGAGCTCCTTTAGCGGGGTGGGTTCGTTCCATGAGCCATCTGCACCTTTCGTTAGTTGATACAGGTCCAGATTTCCGTTTGCAGAGTAGAAGTTGGTAGCATAATAGATGGTATCAAAAGTTTCGTTAATAGAACAATGAGTCTCAGCACTACCCAGCCTATTCAACATATTGAGTGACTTGGGCATAGACCACTGACCGTCCCGAAGCTCAGATAACAAGAGGTCTTCATCATGGTAGGTCACCAATTTGGTATCGTGATCAAAAAGCTGCACCGTGGCATCATGATGTTTCTTCGAAGACTGTCTGTCAAATTGTTGAGGGTTTTCCCACAAGCCCGTTTCATCCAGGGTAGCCTTCAGGATTTGCTCATAGGCCAGCCCATCGGTAGCCATATCGTCCATTTCAGCTCTCCTTACCGTATAGACGACCGATTTCTGATCTTTGGTGATCACAGCATTGTATTCATGACCTTCTGAGTTGATCGTTGGGCCCAGATTTTGAACCACCACATCTTTTCTATTCAGATAGATGGATTCATAAGCGTTCATATGGATAGTGAGTAGCTCCAGCTCTTCCTGAGACAATAGAGTAGTATCCACTTGTCCCCAGGCACTTTGAGCGGCTTTCAAAGAGTCATTCTGCAAATAAGCCAGGGTGAGATAGTAAGGATACTTTTCATCCACTGATGGAGAAGATTTCTTGAGGGCTGTCAGGGCCTCCTCCTGACGATAGCTCTGAAGCAAACTAACGCCTCTGTAATACTGAAGTGCTTCCTGCTCTTCTTCTTTGGGCTGATCTATGGCGTCAATCATGCGCAGCGCCTTAGCATATAAGCCCGCATTTATGGTCTTTTTGATTCGTTTCAGCTTTTGGGCTCCGGCATCCTGTATAACAAGAGTAAGGACGAGAGCAAGAAGTAGGGCGTATCGGCTTTTCATAGGACCTGATTTTTTTGAAATCAAATATTCCCTCATTAACTCACTAATAGCGTGAATTTTAGGTGAATGAACCTAAAAACCAGTTGAATAGACCGGGAAATTCCTTCGAGCTCCAAAAAAGCCCTTTTGCTCTGCTGATGGTGCCCTTTCTATTTAGGATCTGCCTCTACAAAAAATCCAAGAAGGGAATCTACTAATCCTGAACCACTACCAGCTCTGGGCTGCCCTCTCCCAAAAGAGTTTGCAATCTAAAAAGCATTCTATCCAGAGTATGCTGGCATTGAGGACCGTTCAGAATGAGTGTTTTGGGGATAGGCTGGCCCGCTCTTTTCATTTTGCGAATTAGCTGGAGTCCCTGAATAGGGTGATCACACTGTATTAGGGCATTTCGGGTATTCTTACTGTTCGTTCTCATGACTGAAGATTTTTATTTTACTACTCAAACGGGGTGAGTACCAATAACCCTACCAAATGCATCAATCTTATCCGAAAATCTAAATCCAACTAAGAAATGCTCTATTATTGGCTCTATGAAAAGAATCATTATCACTGGGGCCACGGGTATGATCGGGGGGATCGTACTGAGAGAATGCCTCAACTCTAATGAGGTGAAATCCGTCACTTCCCTGGTCAGAAAGTCCTCCGGCTTCAGTCATCCGAAGCTTACGGAAATTGTCCATCAGGATTTTGTGGATCTTTCTTCAGTATCCCAATATTTTCGAAATCAGGATGTGGCCTACTACTGTCTGGGCGTATATACCGGTCAGGTGCCCGATGATGAGTTCAAAAAAATCACCGTGGACTATACCAGGATTTTTGCGGACCTTGTCTACCAGAACAACCCAAAAATAACATTTTGCTTCCTCAGTGGAGCCGGTGCAGATCCTAAAGAAGAAAGCAAAATGTCTTTCGCAAGGTATAAGGGCATGGCCGAAAACTACCTGATCAGTAAAGCCTCCGGGCCATTGTATCTATTGAGACCCGCCTACATCTATCCTGTGGAGCCACGCGATGAACCTAACTTTAGTTATCGACTGATGCGCAAGCTTTACCCACTGCTCAAGCTGGTATACCCAAGCGGAGCCATCACTTCTGAAGAGCTTGCTGGGGCTATTTTTAATCTTGGATTTTCCGAAAATGGAAGTGGGGTAACCATATTGGAAAACAAGGAGATCAAACAGCTGACTTAGTTCGAGTAGAGCCTGTCTACCTTCGTCCAACTCCCGCCATTGGCACATTCAATCCCTGCGGATTTTAATATCCCTTTGGCCTGACCACTGCGCATGCCTGAAGCACAGCAGAGAATCACCGGCTTGTTCAGTCTTTTGATTTCCTGGGTTTTGGATCCTATATTTTGTAGCGGATAGTTTTTTGCACCTTTTACATGTCCGTTTTTGAACTCTCCGGGTGTACGTACATCGATCACCACTGCACCATTATCTTTTAAAGCCTGAAGTTCTTTTGACCCTCCGCCAAACAAGCTGCTTAGTATTCCCATTGTTGTATTGTATTTTGAATGAGCAACAAAAGTATAGAGATATAGCCTGACCAAAAGTGACTTTTGTTACACAGGCTGAGCATCTAATACCCCGGAATATTTAACCCCAAAATGATATCCCTCTGCGCGAGGAGCATTCCGTTTTCCATTTTCAGTGCTACGATCCCCGATCCGGCCCTCCTCTTATCCTGTGCCCTGAGTGTGGGCGTCAGGTTGGGATCATCATCAAAATAGAAATCATCGATATAGTAGTCAGAATAGCCTGGTGGCTTCACCGTGGCATGTATATGCTGTGGAATAGTGGTATTGGGATAAGAAGCTGGTCTAAAGGTATAAAAGGTATACTTTCCGTCACTTCCTGTCTTGATCCAACCCCTGTGCTGGCCGTGTCTTCTCTCCCAACCTTGGGCATCTGCGCTGGCCCGATAGATCCCCTGCTCATCCGTATGATAGATATAAAGTATCACGTCTTTGGCAGGTGTCACTCCATCATTGTGATAAATAACCCCTGTGACTTTCACCTTTGCCGCTGACTGTTCAAAACCGGGTATGGTGTCTACACTATTGAGTGATCGACTACCATATTCATAAAGGGCTTCACAGCCCTCACACCTACCGCCCACCTGCTTGTCTTGTGCTGATGTGCAGGAGATTTGAAATAGGACGATCAATAAAATGATGATATTTTTCATATAATATTTATTTGATCCTACTCAATGAACGAAGTTTCCCTCGGTTGGGGTCATTTCATTTGATCGACCACCCTGAATCGTAGGTGAATGGTAAGAAACCCTCGCTGATGGTGCTAGCTGTAAAAAGGAGCTTTGACTGTCACCTCCACACCGCTATTTTCCGAAGAGCTAAAATTGATCTCCCCCTGAATGCTGGCGGTGCGCTCCCGCATATTTCTCATCCCCTGACCATCCTTCAAGAGTTGCTCCGAGTTCATCCCCACCCCATCATCTTTAAAGTACATCGTTAGGAGATTGGAAGAGAAAATGAGCTTCACATGCAAATGAGCCGCCTGCGAATGCTTGATCACATTATTGATCACCTCCTGGGCAATCCGGTATAACACAAATTCTGTTTTGGAATTGAGTTTCTGTACTTCGCCCTGTACCTCCAACTTGGTTTTAAGGGCACCTATCCCTGAGATGGTTTCCATGTCTACTTTCAGAGAGTTGAGGAGTGAGAAGTTGGTGATATTTTCCTCATTCAAGGTGCTGGAGATATCTCGGAGTTTGTCAATGGCCTGACTGAGAAGTTCCATAGAGTTTTTCACCCGCTCTCGCTCATCATCAGGCACCAGATCAAAAGTGGAAAGGTTCAACTTAGCCAGAAAAAGCGTCTGGCCCACATTATCGTGGATCTCCTGAGAGAGCGCATAGAGGGCGGTTTTCTTTTTCTCCTCTGCCAGCAAGATGTTCTTTTGAGCCAGTTTCCGGAGTGCCGTATTTTTCCCGTTTTCAAACACCAGAGCCACCACGAAAATGATAATCACCAGGCCGAAAAATGTATTGGCTATGAAGAAATTTGACCACTCGGCATCATAGTCCACGGGAAATTCATATCCATTTTTGGCCATCAGGGCAAAAACCACCACCATAGCAGCATTAATAAACATCCAGACAAATCCAGATCGCTTACCAGCCATCAACAACGCTACAATAGGCGAAGATGCCAGCCAGACAATGACCGGAGAATAAAAACCACCCGAGTAGTAGGTACACCCCACTACGCCAAACACGCCAAACAGTACATACAGATTGGATACCAGCCACAAAGGCCAGTCCAACCGGATAGCAAATGCCTGTAACAGATGGGCCCCGGCTGTGATCGCCATGATGCGCATCCCCATCTCAAAACCTATAGTAGATGATAGACTGATGTAATTCAGGTCGAATAGAAAGGTGACTATCACAAAATAAGTCACCAGTTTGTATTGTCGGTGCTCCTCAGCATTCTCCTGTCGCTGGCGGGGAATGAAAAAATTGATGAATTTTGAAATCATGGGTTATAGGTATTTGTGTTTTCCGAGCAATCGCAGCAACCAACTGGCGGGAAGGGCATACCATTTTATCCGGGGTTTTCCCCATTTCAAACCTTGTTTGTATCGTTTTTCATCCAGCCACTTATAATAAAGCAGCCAGGTGGGCTCTTTGAATTCCCAAAGTGAGCAAAGGGGCACCCGCTCACCGGACTGTGCAATGATCCCATTGACTGCACGGCGGGCAGTCTCGTTAGCGGCCTCCATGGTGGCCAGATTGGTAACACTCCGCACATAGTCAGAGGCTAAAAAAAGGTTGGGAATGGCCGTATAAGATTCGGGCCGGAGCGACCAGGAGCCCACTTCATTGACCAAGAGTGGTTCGTCATTTTCAGTCACCAAGCTGGAGCCATATTTAGCCGGCTTGTTCAATTTTGGATTGCTGGAGGGGCCCTCCTTAAAAAAGCTTTTATCAAAAATGATGGCCTCATCTATGTACACATAGGCCACATTATCATCCTGCAGCAGTTCCTCCTCCACATTGAAGTTTTGTTTCATTTGAGTCCACACCTCCAGAATCACTTCTTTCACCGTACAGTCCTTTGCCGGTTTTCCAAAAACCACTCCAGGGGCATCCCAGTCGGACACATCGATAGACAGCACTCCGTTCACCTCAGAGTCTCCATACTCCTCCCAGCGATAATCGGCCCAAAACTGAGCTTGTGAAATCACCGTGAGGGCCCAGGGTGAATCTGCGAGAATAATGTGTCCCGCATTGATTTTGACATCCTCCTTCAGAAAATACTGTATCCCATTCATCCAGGCCACCTGACTACTCAGTTTTTTGAGGTTGGCAAGTCTGCCATCCAGGTGGATCAGTTCAGGTGTGGCCAGCACCTTGGCGGCACGCTCCACTGGCAGGGCACAGAGGTAATAATCAGCAGTTTTGGTCTGCAATTCACCATTTTCAAGGATTTCCACACCAGCGATTTCCTTCCCTCGGGTTTTGACTGAGACCACTGTTGTTTTAAAATGATAGTCAACACCCTGCTTTTTGAGGTAATCCAACCATGGGTAGAGCCACTTCTCATTGGTAGGGCCATCCAGTATTCTGTCGCTGATTTCATGCGGTTTTCCAAACCCAAAAATCATTTGCATCAGAATATTTCCATTGGTGAAAGTATTGGCCTTTTTGGCCTTGGCGGCCACAAGCGTTCTGGTAAGTCCGTCTACAAACAACTCACGATATGCGGGGCTATACTTATCCGCTTCGCAATAGTCCCACCAGCCGATCTGCTCATACTCCTCAGACCGCCTCCGTTTGGAGCTGGTCATCAGCTGCCATATTTTACCCAGAATAACCTTGCTTTCGCCTTCTTCCAGACCGGTATCGGCATGCAGTGCCTCCACGATGAGCCGGAGATCTGCCAGTGAATTGGGGAAACCGCTGGGCATCTGAATGGGCTTTTTGCCAGCGCGCGCCAGCATCATGATGGGGGCCTCTATGAGGTTGTCGGCAGTACTTTTTTGAGTGCCATCACCCGAGGGGGTGCGCTTCATGGTATCAATAAGGTGCCTATAAAATCCGGGAAAGAATCGAAAGCCATGCTCTCCCGAGAGGTCTTTATTGTTTCCCTGTGTGAACTCAGGAAGAGGGATGGATCGAGCCTTCCCCCCTGGCAGGTGATCTTGTCTTTCGTAGACAGTAACTTCAAAACCTTTTTCTATGAGCTCATGTGCGGCACTCATTCCGGCCACACCACCGCCCAAAATAATTACACTTTTTTTCATCGCTGGTTTGATCAGAAGTGCCTCAGGGGCACTATCTATTCATCCAGTCAATTTAAATAAAATTAGCGGGTCAATTTTATTTCCCTACAGCGGCTTCATCTAAAAACCATACAAGACTGCCCTGTTCAGGGCCAATGTGGGCTGCAGGATAGGATTCCCATTCACCTGTTTTATTGAATATTTCGGATACTTTCTCTTTCTTTCCTGCTCCTGTTACCAGAAAGACTACCTCATGCGCAGCGTTGATCACTGGCCCGGTGAGGGTCACTCTCTTCTGACCAGAATCCGGATGAACGGCCACCCGGCACACTTCCTCAGAGCTCAAAAGCTCCATCTGATGTGGGAATATGGAAGCCGTGTGACCATCCTCTCCCATGCCCAAAATGATGAGATCAAAAACGGGAAGTCCTTTATGTGTAGGCAGATACTCCAGTAGCTCCTGACCATAGCGTTCAGCTTCTCTCTCCGGATCGTTTTCACCCAACACCCGGTGGACATTTTCCTGTGGGATGGGGATGTAATCGAGCAGGCGCTCTTTGGTCATTTTGAAGTTACTTTCTGCATCTTCAGGCGACACACAGCGCTCATCACCCCAGTAGAAATGAATTCCGTTCCACAACGGTGAGTCCCGGTACTTCACCGCCAGGTAATCAAACAGCATTTTTGGGGTGGAGCCACCCGAAAGTGCACAATGAAATACTGACTTCTCACCAGCCTCTTTCATCAAATAATCACCAAACGCCTCTGCTGTTTCTTTAGCCGTGGCAAAAATTTCCTTACGTTCTTTCATCATAGCTCACAAAATATTCCATCATCGGCCAGGTTTTTACAAGGGTATCTCCAGGCCATATTTTTCCCTTCTATCAGGTCATCTACATTCTCAGGCCCCCAGGTACCTGCCGGATATCCGTAAATAGGTATGGTAGGATCCTCTTTCCATGCTTTCAGTATAGGGTCAATAAACTCCCATGCAGCTTCGACACTGTCGCCTCTTGCGTACAGTGTGGCATCTCCCTGCATACAGTCCAGCAGCAGACGTTCGTAGGCATCCGGCACATAGGCATCCGTCAGCTCAGAGTATTGAAAGTCCATATTGACGTTTTTCACCTTAAAACCGGCCCCAGGGACCTTCATCCCAAATTTGATCAGAATTCCCTCGTCCGGCTGTATCCTGATCACCAGCATGTTTTGGGCATTCACCTCGGTCTGGTTCATGAAAAGGTGATGATGGTTGGGTTTGAAGTGGATCACCACTTCGGAAACCCGGGTGGGCAATTTTTTACCCGAACGAATGTAAAAAGGTACACCAGCCCAACGCCAGTTGTCAATAAAAAACTTGAGCGCGACGAAGGTCTCAGTTCTCGATTCCGGGTTCACTCCCTCCTCTTCCCTGTAGCCTTTCACGCTTTCACCCTTGATGGTACTGGCCAGGTACTGGCCACGCACCACGTCGTTGCGAATATCGTCTTTGGTCATTGGGCGCAATGACTGAAAGACCTTGAGTTTCTCGTTTCGGATATTATGTGCATCGGATTTTACTGGTGGCTCCATGGCTACCAGACCAATAAGCTGGAGAAGGTGATTCTGCACCATGTCCCGCATAGCCCCGGATCCATCATAATAGCCACCCCGCTTCTCCACTCCTACAGACTCGGCTGAGGTGATTTCCACCCGGTGGATGTAGTTTCTGTTCCACAGAGGTTCAAAAATACTGTTCGAAAAACGCGTGACCAGCAGGTTTTGTACCGTTTCCTTCCCCAGGTAATGGTCAATTCTGTAGATCTGGTTTTCATGATAGTCCTCCAGCAAACTTTTGTTCAAGGCCCTGGCAGACTCCAGATCATAACCAAATGGCTTCTCGATGATCACACGCGTCCACCCATTGGTTTCTTTGTTGAGACCTACGCTGGCTAAGTGTTTTGGGATGACGGAATACAGGCTCGGTGGCACCGAAAGATAAAAAATGGCATTGCAATTGGTCCCATGATATCCATCTATGGAATAGAGACGCTCGGCTAGTTTTTTATAATCCTCAGCGTCTGAAGTATCCATGGAGTGATAGTGTACCAACTGAGCAAACTCATCCAAAGATTCGTCTCCTTTTTTCTTAAGGTGCTCATTTTCGAATACTACCTTTTTCCGAAAAGTGTCATTGTCATAAGCCGAGCGGCCTACCCCCACAATGGCGTACTTTTCCGGTAAATATTTCTTCTTATAGAGATTATAAATTGCCGGGATCAATTTTCTGGCAGTGAGGTCGCCGGATGCGCCGAAAATTACCAGAATCTGATTATCATTATTTACCATTTCTTTCGAATATCTATAGGGAAGTAATTAATTTCAAGTGGTCAAATGACACGCTCATCAGACGCACCTTCAAACACAAACTTCTATCATTTTTGACATGAAAAATTAAAAATGATCAAAGTTTTTACCTTTTTGACTTAAAAAATTTAAAAACACCACCAAATCAATCGTATTTTCGCATGCAGATAGGTTTGATTTTGAAATTTTACGAAAATAAAAAATAATAACACAATGGCAGATCAATATGACTTTGGGCTAGTAGGTTTAGGCGTAATGGGAAGAAATTTTATTCTGAATGTGGCAGATCATGGGTTTTCTTCCATGGGTCTGGACACAGATGATGAAAAAGTGAATGCGCTAAAGGCAGAAGGAGCTCACGTGAATGTCAATGGTTCTACTGATTCTGTTACGTTTTTGAAAGCACTCAAGACTCCAAGGAAAATCATGCTCCTGGTACCTGCCGGAAAACCGGTGGATTCGGTTATCGAAACATTGCTCCCCAATCTTGAAAAGGGTGACATCATCATCGACGGAGGAAACTCTTACTTTGAAGACACAGAACGAAGGATTACTTACCTGGAAGAGAAAGGTATCCACTTTTTTGGCGCTGGAGTATCCGGTGGAGCCAAAGGAGCCCGCCGCGGGCCTAGTATCATGCCTGGTGGAAACAAAGAAGCCTACGAGCATGTACGCACCATTTTTGAAGCGGCATCTGCCAAGGTGAACGACGAACCTTGTGTAGAGTATATGGGCCGTGGATCAGCGGGCAACTATGTGAAAATGGTTCATAATGGCATAGAATACGGTCTGATGCAGCTGATCTCAGAAATATACGATGTAGCCAAAAAAGGAATTGGTTACTCTAATGAAAAGCTTGCTCATCTTTTTGATGAATGGAATCGTGGGGAGCTGCAGTCATTTCTGGTGGAGATCACTGCTGAAATTTTCAAAAAGAAAGATGACCTTACCGGCAAAGACCTGGTGGACATGATCCTGGACAAAGCCAAACAGAAAGGCACTGGCAAATGGACCTCTCAAAATGCGATGGATCTGGGGATTCCTATCCCCACAGTGGATGCAGCGGTAACTATGCGAGCCATCTCAGCGCTGAAGGATCAGCGCGTAGATGCGGATGCGGTATATCATACACCCTCACTTGGCAATGACAAACCAGATGCTCAAACGCTGGAGCATGCGCTGCAATTTGCCTACATCGTGACCTATGCTCAGGGGATGTCTCAGCTGGCTGCCGCCTCCAAAGAGTACAACTACGGCCTCAATCTGGAGACCATTGCCAAGATATGGAGAGGTGGCTGTATCATTAGGGCTACCCTGCTGGAAGATATCAGAAAGGCATTTGACAAAAATCCTAACCTGGCAAATCTGATGCTGGACGACAATTTTGTGAAAACCCTCAAAACGATTGAAGGTGATGCCAGAATCGTGGTGCAATTTGCAGTGGGCAGTGGCATACCGGTGGCCGGGCTGGCATCCGCAGTGAGTTATTTTGATGCTTTCCGCTCAGGAAATCTGCCATTAAACCTCATTCAGGCACAGCGAGACCATTTTGGTTCGCATACCTATGAACGCACAGACCGTGAAGGAATTTTCCATACTGAATGGTAATGTAATCCTTGCGCGACCGGTGTACCGGTCGCGCAAGGACTTTCAGACTTCTATAGTATATCATAGACCTAACTGATTCTCCTCATAGGAAATCAGTTCTGCCTTTCGGATCTTATACCCACCAAACACCCTAGGTATGAGCCCTGAAAAAACCGCCCCAGCATATCCTTACGAAGCTACAGATCGCTTCGACCATTCAAGGTACAGGCTCTCCCAGGCCACCTACTATCAGATCATGGATCTCATCAAATTTTATCATGAGAGCATGTACCTACTCCCCGACGATGAAGTAGTCATTGTAGAGCGATTGAATGATCAGAATCATACCGAGTACTGCAAGGTCAGTGTTAATCACCTGGTACTCGAGTAACCCACTCCATTATAGGTAAATCACCTAAACCACATTCCTGCGTTTTATACCGTAATATTCAATCTATCCTTTAGCTAGCTTTGAGGTCTCAATCATTAGATCATCTGCTCAAGAAAGGTCATCAGAAAAATGGCTTTGAAGTTTTTTATTTTTATATTAGTTAACGCTATTATAATAACTAACTGCTAAAATCATGAACGTACAACTTGTGCAGTGATCCTCTCTATTCTGGTCAACATATAGAGTCGTCATGCCTAAACTCCACCTTGAGAGCATTTGAAACCTGCCTCATTGGGGATAAAAAGAAGCTAAACAGACTCTATTATGAGATTCTCATTTCATTACCCGGTTCAATATTTCACTCTGGTGACCCTGTGCCTAATCCCATTTTTGGGGCTTAGTCAGTCAACTTCCTGGACGGGACTCACAGATACCAAGTGGAGGACATCAACCAATTGGACAAATGGTGTGCCTGACGAAACCACCGACGTTATCATCGGAGACGCGAACTTCATTGGGCTCAATCAGCCAACCGTGGCCAAGGGTAAAGGTACAGGAGCTTGTAAGTCCCTCACTGTTGGAAATGGGATGAAGACCTGCACACTGACCATTAAAGATGGTTTTGATATTAGTGGGAATCTGATCATCGGTGCCAATGGCACCATCGAAGACGATGGAGGCCGATTAAGTATTGTTGGCGATTGGACCAACTCCGGGAGCTACACCGCCACCGGATCCAACAGAAGAATCTATTTTGCCGGCACCACACAGACCATCGGTGGTACTACAGTAACCAATTTTGAAAAACTGTACATCAACGCCGGCAGTTCGGTCACACTGGCTCAAAACATGATCAATTCCTCATTCATTGACTTGAGTGGAACCTTTAATCCAACCGAAAACTATACAGTAAGTGGCACCGGGTCGATTAACATAAGAGCAGGTGGTACTCTAAAAGTAATGGCCAGTACATTTGGAACCAACTATACCCACAGCGGAGGTACTGACCCCTCCAAAAGCACATCATTGATTGATTATGCTTCTTCATCAGTCAATCAGACCATCGACAACAGCATCAGCTACCGGATTTTGCAGATTAGCGGGGGCATGACCAAAACACTTTCCGGAAATACCACTATTCAGAACGATCTCCTTATCAACGGAGGTACATTGGATGTTTCCACATTCAGTGCTGACAGAAACTCCGCAGGGGGTAGTCTGGTCATCGCCGGGGGTGCCTCCCTGAAAATAGGTGGTACTAATACTTTTCCTGCAAATTATGGCTCACATACGCTGGCAACCACCAGCACCGTAGAATACTATGGAGCCAATCAGACTGTCACAAGCGAAGCCTACGGAAACCTGACCTTAAGTAGTTCTAGTGGCTCAGTAGTCAAAACTCTTCCGGGCACTACCCTTAACATAGCCGGAAACTTCACTGCTTCTGCATCAGCAGGTACTTTGAGTTTTACAGCATTAAACACTATGGCCATAGCTGGCAATGTAAGCCTGAGTGCCTCTAGCACCTTTGAAGGCTCTACATTTACTCATAGCCTCAGCGGCAACTGGACCAATAATGGCACCTTTAATGGATGTGGCGGGACATTGAATTTCAATGGAGCATCGGCAACAATGAGCGGCAGTGGTACCAATAACTTTGGCAACCTGGTCATTAATGGTAGTGGAACAGTCCTTCATCAAAACTCCTCTTTATCCCTTTGCGGTAATTTTTCAACTGCCAATGGAGGAAGCTTTGTACATACTGCGGGTGGCACAGGTAATATCACCACCAGCGGCACTTCCAAAACCATATCCGGATCCAATATCACCCTCAACAACCTCATCATTAGCACCGGTAGCATATCTACCACGAGTACTCTTACTCTGGCCGGAGACCTCACCGTCAATGGTCCTCTTTCCGCATCTGCTGGGAATATTACATTTTCCGGCACAGGAAAAACCATTTCAGGTAGTTCTACTATTCAGCTTGCCGGAGTAGAAGTAACAGGCTCTCTATCCACCGCAAGAGATCTGCTCATTTCATCTAATTTGACTGTTCCTGGTTCATTTACAGCCACAGCTGGCCAGGTCACCTTCAATGGCACATCCACCTTCTCAGGTACTGCCAATATTTATGACCTGCTCATCACCACTACCGGGAGTCTGGAGATGGGAAGTAACTCCGTCCTGGGGATTGCAGGTACCACCACTCTGGATGCTGGCGGCACCTTTGACGCTGCCACCAACGTACCCAACACCATCGAGTATAATGGTTCTATAGCCCAATCCACTGTTTTCCCCACCTTTCACAACCTGATCCTTTCAGGTGGAAACACTAAAACCCCTTCAAGCGCTCTTACTATTAATGGTGATTTTACACTTGGTGGCAGTACCACATTTGAAGCTGGGGCATTTACACATTCCATAGGTGGAAACTGGACCAACAACGGTACTTTTACGGCGAACACCTCCACCATTACGCTCAATGGAAGCAATGACTCACAGCTTACCGGAGCAACCACCTTTAACGATCTCACTGTCAACAAAACGAACAACAGCGTAATTACTTTAAATAATAGTATCAACGCCGTGAACCTTACCATGACCTCTGGTGATATCCTCACAGGAGCCAATTCGGTCACCCTGACTGGCAACCGTACAGGAGCTGGCCTGGTCACCGGAACAATCACGCGTAACCTTACCTATGCCACGTCCACTGATTATGCGTTTGAAGGGCCTCATAGTTTTATCAACTTCAGCTCCATCACGGGTTCTATCACCTCCATCACCATGACCTCCACCATTGGCCCCAACAGCACCTTTGCTTCAGCAGCCAGCATCAATAGAACCTATGATATCAGCGTAACCGGCAGTACCACATACAACGCTACTTTGAGCCTGCACTATGAACAGGCCGAGCTGAACGGCAATGTGGAAGGAGCGATGACTTTTTGGAATGATGGAGGTACAGCCACTTGGGTGGATGCTACCAATCTGAATACCACTTTTGACAATACCGACAACTGGGTAGCCAAGTCGGGGCTCACAGACCTGCTCAACAAATGGACTATTTCTGAGGGATTGGTCATTTACAGCTGGGATGGATCAGTAGACACCTCTTGGTCTACCGCAGACAACTGGACACCATCAGGCATCCCAGGCATTCAGGATGTCGTTCATATTGGAGACCTGATATTTACCAACCAACCCACCATCAGCACGTCAGAAAACATCAAAAAAATTTACTTCAATTCTACCACTCCTGGTACGCTCACCATGGCCGCTGGAGCTACACTCATTGTGCAGGGGAATATAGACGGCATCTGGAGCATAGATGCCAATCACACCATCAATGTAGGTGCGCAAACACTCACCACGCTGAGTGATATCGTCCTCAGCAATGGGATCGCCAATAGAGAAATAGATCTGAACATCAGCACCGGAACAGTTAACATTAGCGGTTCCCTCACTCAATCTGAGGCCAATATCACCTTCACGGATGCAGGGAACATCAACATAGACGGAGATTTCAATTACGTAAGTGGCACATTCACCCCAGGCACTTCTACAGTCACTTTCAGTGGATCAGGCTTTCAGGAAATAGGTGGAGTGACCTACAATGACCTTGTCATTGATAAACCGTCCGGAACTGCCACCATAAGTACGGCTGTAACTGTCAACAATAACCTCACACTAACGGACGCAAGCCATTTAGACCTGGAAGGCACTCTAAGTGTTTTAGGGAATATTGATATCGGGGTAGGCACCATCCTCAACGTGCCGGCATCCAGTACCATCAACCTGGGCGGAAACTGGGTGCTTTCCGGCTCTTTTGTGCCTGGATCCGGCACGGTAAATTTCAATGGCTCCGGAGCTCAGTCTGTGGTCGCCACTACTTTCAATGACTTGAGTGTAAATAAAGCGAGTGGAACACTCACCTTGCTTGACGACCTCATCATCAATGGAGACGTAAGCATTCAAAATGGTACGGTGGAGGTATCTACCTACGATGTAAGCCGAAGCACAGAAGGCGGCACCGTATCTCTGGGAGCTGGAGCATCAGCCAGATTTGGAGGAACCAGCCTCCAGATCAATAATTTTTCCAATCTGATCACGGACCCCACGAGCACTATAGAGTTTTATACAACTTCCAGTCGCATTATTCCACCAGTATCCTACGGTAACCTCACCATCACCGGCGGAGGCAGCAACGCCAAAATAATGGTAGGCCCCACGAGTGTGTCAGGCACTCTGACTGTGAGCAGTGGAAGTACGCTAACCGCCCCCTCAACTACCCTCACGCTGGGTGGCGATTTTGTAATGGATGGAACCTTCAATGCTTCCGGAGGCACCTTGATTCTCAATGGAACCGGGAATACCATTGATGGGGACATTACCTATGATGACATAGTGGTAAACGGCAGCTATGATCTGGCAAGTGGCAGCGCCACTATTAATGGTAACCTGGAGGTTTCCTCCACCGGAGATTTTGACGCTGGGGTTATTCCAATTGTTTCGTATGGTGATTTTACCAATTCGGGTATTGTGATATCTGACGGAACTGTCACTTTTGCGGGTACACAAACACAAACCCTTCGCTTATTAAGTGCTATAACCTCTTCATCTACAGGGATTATCAATTTTAATGGTTCATTCCCTCAGGTTTTTAATTCTACCTCCTCTCCGCAATTTGCTACAGTCAATATTAATAATACCGCTCCAATTGTGGCCTCACAACCCTGGACTGTTGTGGTGGAGATGAACGTGGCAGCAGCAGCTAGCTGGGATGGGGGGCCATTAGACCATACTTTTTATGGAAATTTCACTAACAATGGTACCGTGTCAAGCGATGGAAAACTCACCTTTAACCCGTCCAGCCCGGTGAACATAAACCTTGGGACAAATTTCACTACCACCAAGGAGGTGGAGTTTGGGGGTACAGGTCTCATCACCCTTACAGACAGTAATCCGATGTTTGAGTCGGTAACGGTCTCCAATAGTCATGCAGCGGGCCTTTCTCCACTAACCAACTGGACCATCGCTCAGGATTTGCTCATTAAGTCGGGTGCGCAACTCAATGGTGGAGCACTCAGCCATGCAGTATCCGGCTCATGGACAAATAATGGTACTTTCAATGGAGAAACCTCTACAGTCACATTTGATAGCTCCGGTGGCACAGATGCCATCAATGGATCAGGGGCCAATAACTTCAACAACCTAATCTTCGCCACGGGAACCACCATGGATGTGCTAGCTGATGTTAACATTACAGCCGATTTTACCAACAACGGCACTTTAGTAAGCCTTATTGACCAGCTTGTGAAATTTGAAGGCTCGGGAGCATCCATACTAGGAGGTACAGCCACTACCATTTTTGATGGGTTGGAAATAGACAAATCAGCGAATGATGTACAAATGACGGTGGATGCAGAAATAGCAGGAGACCTCATTCTGACCAATGGCCCATTGGACCTTAACGGAAATACACTATCTGTCTCCAATACACTATCCACCGCAGTATCTCGCACCAATGGCTATGTACTGAGCGAAAACACCTCATTCAACAGTGTAATGGCCTGGACGATCGGCAACAACGTGGCAACATACAATTTTCCCTTCGGAAATGCATCTGGTGATTACATTCCGTTTGTCTTTGACCTTAATAGTGGAGATGCCGGAGTAGTTTCGCTGGCCACCTATCCCACCAGCAGCGGCAACCTGCCCCTGCCTCCAGGAGTAGATCATGTGAATACCGACGGAGGTACTGACAACAGCGAAAATACAGTAGATCGCTTCTACCTGATCAATCTAACAGGAGCAACCAGCCCAAACGCAGACATCACCTTCAATGCCTCAGCTGCGGAAGTGGGAACCATCTCTGACCTGTTGGCCCAGCGATGGAATGGCGACTGGGAAGCTCCAAAAGCTGGTCAAACCTCAGGTGCCACTTCCGTGACCGTGCCTGGTGTGACAGAATTTTCTCCGTGGGCTATCTCGGGCAATAGTGTCCCCCTACCCGTTGAACTCATCAGTTTTAAAGGACAACAACAAGGATCAAATGCCATTTTGCAATGGGCAACAGCCACTGAGCGGGATAACGACTATTTCGAAGTACTTAAATCCACTGATGGTCAAAGCTTTACACCTATTGCAAAAGTACAGGGCACAGGAAATTCATCCACCCTTCAGGAATATTCCCTTGTGGATCAGTCACCCACTCCCGGGGTGAGCTACTACCAGCTGCGGCAGGTGGACTATGATGGAGCTTTTGCGCTGAGTCCGATCATTTCGGTGCGTATAACCAACGACCAATGGGATTTCAATATCTTCCCAAACCCGGCAACAGATTTCATTCATATGGTTTCCAATACCAGTTATGCTCATGACATCATGCTGGTGATCTACAATCAGCAAGGACAAGTAATGATGGAGAAAGTGGTCTCAGAAGTAAGTGCAAATCACATTTTAAAACTAGACATTCAGGGATTTCCTTCCGGACTTTACATCATGAAAATGCTATCCCCGGACTTTGATAAAACCCTGAAAGTATATATTCGGTAGGCACTTATGGCTCACGTGATCCGTTCGTAAATTTTGAAATAACCTCAGGGGAAAGGCGCAACCAATTTATGGCTGACTGCTTTGTGAGCTGCTTTCAATAAAGGAATTGTATAACACTCAGATGTAATTCTATAAATCCCTTTTGGCCTAATTCCGTATATTTGAAGTGTTGAAAAAGATTCTTTCCATATCACTCACCCTTATTCTGCTGCTAAGCAATGTAGGATTCACTTACGGCACCCACTTCTGTATGGGTATGGCTGTGAAAAGTGAAGTGATGCTAGGCCACGAGCATCTGGACTGTGGTATGGGCATGATGGACATGGATACCCACTCCGAGGGCATGCATTTTTCAGAATCAGAATGCTGTGACAATCAGTACGTGACCGCAGAAACAGACAATCAATTCAAACCTGACGTATCTGTGACTGCAGGTGATCTGATGACGACAGCTGCTTTTGCCTTCATCTTGTATCACGTGGTTGTCGTACCTGCAGCTGAACAAGCCTTCATTTTAGATACTTCTCCCCCATTACCAGATCAGGAAATCTTCCTCCTGAATCAGGTATTTCGCATTTGATTTTTTTGATTCTGTACTGGCCTGAATCTCTTAGGCTTTGAATTTTCTATGGGATAGGGTCTAACTCCTGTTAAGGCTCCCTGCCCACATTATTCATCAAAAAATCATCGACGTGCTTAGTAAAATTATCAAATACTTTCTGGAGAACCGTTTGGTCACCGTTCTCATTTTAATCACACTGGTGGCATGGGGCATCGTTACTTCCCCCTTTAGCTGGGACTCCGGCATACTGCCAAAGGATCCGGTGCCTGTGGATGCCATACCTGATATTGGGGAAAATCAGCAGATCGTCTTTTCCCAATGGCCGGGACGTTCCCCTCAGGACATTGAAGATCAGATTTCGTACCCGCTCACCACCTATTTACTAGGTATTCCTGGGGTGAAATCCATTCGCAGTTCCTCCATTTTCGGTTTTTCTATGATCAACATCATCTTTGATGAAGAAATAGAGTTCTATTGGTCCCGGTCCCGGATTCTTGAAAAACTCAGCTCACTACCATCAGGACTTCTTCCAGATCAGGTGCAGCCTACTCTGGGTCCAGATGCTACAGCCCTTGGTCAGGTCTATTGGTATACCCTGGAAGGTAGGGATAAGGATGGAAACCCTACAGGTGGATGGGATCTGCATGAAATCCGTACCGCTCAGGACTTTTATGTTAAATATGGGCTGAACGCTGTATCCGGTGTCTCGGAGGTGGCCTCCATCGGAGGGTTTGTGCAGGAATATCAAATAGATGTGAACCCTGATGCTCTCAAAGCTTATAACATCCCATTGCACATGGTCATGCAGGCCGTGCAAAAATCCAATCGGGATGTGGGTGCCAAAACCATAGAAATCAACCAGGCTGAATACCTGGTGCGTGGACTTGGGTACATCAAAAGCGTATCTGATATAGAAAAGGCAGTGGTCTCTGTTCAGGATAATGTACCCATACAAATCAAGGACATAGCTGTAGTCTCACTGGGGCCTGCTGCACGCAGAGGACTTTTGGACAAAGGTGGAGCTGAAGTGGTGGGTGGAGTAGTAGTGGCCAGATATGGCTCCAACCCCCTGGAGGTGATCAATAAGGTCAAAGAAAAAATCAAGGAGATAGCTCCCGGGCTGCCTCAAAAAACACTGGCTGATGGCACAGAAAGTCAACTCACCATCGTCCCTTTTTATGACCGCACCCAATTGATTCATGAAACCATCGGCACACTGGAAACAGCACTTTCGCATGAGGTATTGATCAGCATCATTGTAGTGTTGATTCTTTTACTGAATCTGCGAGCGTCTATTATTATCTCCAGTTTGCTTCCAGTCGGAGTATTGATGACTTTCATACTCATGCGCTATACCGGAGTGGACGCCAATGTGGTAGCCCTCTCTGGCATTGCCATTGCCATAGGTGTAATGGTGGACGTAGGGATAGTTTTCGTAGAAAACATCATCCGCCATCTGGAACTACCTGAAAATCATGGTGCCACTGGGAAGAAATTGCTCAAGGTTATCTATGATGCCACTGTGGAAGTTGCCTCGGCCATTACCACGGCTTTGGCCACCACCATTGTGAGTTTTGTGCCGGTATTTGCCATGGAATCAGCCGAAGGCAAGCTTTTCAAGCCACTGGCCTTCACCAAAACATATGCCCTCATGGGCTCCTTTGCTCTGGGGTTGGTGGTACTGCCTACATTGGCCTATTTCATCTTTGGCATCCGGTATGACCAAAAGAAGGTACGCAATATCTGGAACTACTCATTCATAGCCGCCGGAATGATTTTGGCCGCCTATTTTCAGCTGTGGCTACCACTCGTGCTATGTCTCGTCGGTATCAATAACATTTTGGAACCGAAATGGTCAGAAACTTACAAGAAGTTCCCGGACTACATCAACCTCGCATTGGCTCTGTTTATTGCTAGTTTTTTCCTGGCAGAAGAATGGATGCCCCTGGGAGTCAGCACTTCTATAATTATCAATTACATCTTTGTGGTCGCACTGATAGGGGTGATTATCTCTGCCCTTATGGGTGTGGTATATTTCTATGAGCCCATCCTGCAATGGTGTCTGGTCAACAAGGGAAAATTTTTGCTGCTTCCCGTTTTCACCATCCTCCTGGGAGTAGTCATCTGGCTCGGGTTTGATCGTGTTTTCGGTTTTGTGGGAGATGCTGTCAGAAACTCAAAACCCTATCAATCGGTAGCACATACTTTCCCTGGAATCGGGTCTGAATTTATGCCTGCTCTGAATGAAGGAAGCTATCTGCTCATGCCCACCTCCATGCCGCACGCCGGTCTGGAGCAAAACCGTCGGGTAGTGGGTCAACTGGATATGCTGGTAAGCCAAATACCAGAAGTGGATATGGTAGTGGGTAAACTCGGCCGGGCAGAATCAGCACTTGACCCTGCCCCGGTGTCTATGTATGAAAACATCATCAATTACAAACCCGAATATCTGGTAGACGAAAATGGACGCAGGATGAGGTTTAAAGTAGACTCTAAAGGAAATTTTATCCTAAACAATGACCAGACAAAACCCGATCAACCTTCTGCATGGAGACTTGATAAAAACAAAGCCTGGATATTTGATGGGCAAGACACCATTCAGCTGACGGCAAACTTGCCATCGGGCAGACATGGTCTGACGAACATTCAAGATCGACTGATACCAGACCCCAATGGTCAGTTTTATAGAAACTGGAGAACACACATCAAATCTCCTGACGACATCTGGGATGAAATCGTAAGTGTTACCAAAATCCCTGGGGTGACATCTGCGCCCAAGCTGCAGCCAATAGAGACTCGATTAATCATGCTGCAGACAGGAATGCGAGCACCTATGGGCATCAAAGTATATGGGCCCGATCTATCCACCATACAAGATTTTGGCTTTCAACTGGAGACCATCCTCAAAGAAGTGCCATCGGTAAAAGCTGAGGCTGTATTTGCGGATCGGATAGTAGGGAAACCATATCTCCATCTCAATATCAACCGAGATCAAATCGCACGGCATGGATTGAGTATAGAAGACGTGCAGCAAACGATAGAAACGGCCATTGGGGGCATGAAAATCACTTCCACAGTGGAGGGCCGCGAGCGCTTTCCGGTGCGGGTCAGGTATCCCAGAGAACTCCGGGACGATCCCGAATCCCTGGGGCGAATTCTCCTCCCCACCTCTGCGGGAACGCAGATTCCGCTTAGTCAAGTCGTAGACTTTGAATATGTCCGTGGGCCGCAGATGATCAAAAGCGAAGACACCTTTTTAGTAGGTTATGTATTATTTGACAAAAGAAATGACTTTGCAGAACTGGAGGTGGTGAATCAGGCTCAGGCGGCCATTCAGGAAAAAATAGATACGGGAGAGTTGAAAGTACCGGCAGGCATCAGTTACAAATTCTCCGGTAGTTATGAAAACCAGGTGCGGGCGATCAAAAGGCTTTCCATTGTGATCCCCATCAGTCTTCTGGTTATTTTTCTGTTGCTCTACTTTCAATTCAAAACCGTCATTGCCTCCTCCATCCACTTCTCTGGAGTATTTGTGGCCTTTGCGGGTGGCTTTATCATGCTCTGGCTATATGGACAAGGTTGGTTCCTCAACTTTTCCATTGCGGACACCAATCTGCGTGACCTCTTCCAGATGCATACCATCAATCTGAGTGTAGCCGTTTGGGTGGGCTTTATCGCGCTGTTTGGGATTGCCACAGACGATGGGGTGATCATGGGCACGTACATCCATCAGGTTTTTGAAGAACGCAAGCCCAAAACAATAAATGAAGTCAGAGAAGCGGTATTGATCGCCGGAAAAAAGCGAGTTCGGCCAGCGATGATGACGGCCGCTGTTGCCATTATCGCGTTGCTCCCGGTCCTTTCCTCTACAGGAAAGGGCTCAGATATTGTGGTGCCTATGGCCATCCCCACCTTCGGAGGGATGACCATCCAGATCATGACCATGTTTGTGGTGCCAGTGCTGCAGGCTTTTTGGAGAGAGTCTGCTATCAAACGAGGCTCAAAATAGAGATCATTTAGAAACTAAAGAAATGTCACAGTTACATAAATATTCAACAATTCCTTACCAATCGGGCTATTTGAGCAAAAGGCTTGGCCAAATAGTTAAACCACCGATACAAATCAAAAGGAACCATTTGCGGATCGCCCTGGTGATTTCAATATGCTATCTCTTCGCGCTGCTTCCTGTGAACATACAAGCACAGGCGCTCCAGAGCTATCAGCAACAGGCGTTAGCACAGAATCCATCGCTTCAGGCAAAATACAAGGAATTTGAAGCAGCCATGACGAAAGTGAATCAGGTCAATAGCTTACCAGACCCTACGATTTCCATTGGCTATTTTATATCGCCAGTAGAAACCAGATTGGGGCCACAGCGTGCCAGGCTTTCATTAACGCAGATGTTTCCATGGTTTGGCACCTTAAAAGCTCAGGGAGATGCAACAGCCCTGCAGGCAGAAGCTACCTATGAGCAATTTTTGAATGCACAATACCGGATCAAGTTTGAGGTGGCCAAAGCTTATTTTCCGTTGGTGGAACTTCACAGGCTTATTGCAATCCAAAAGAAAAACCTAAGGGTACTCTACGACTGGAAACAGCTGGTCATCACCCAATACGAAAATGGAAAAATAAGTCTGGCAGATGTACTTCGCCTGGGGGTTTTCATCCAAGAGATGGAGACAGAGCTTGACCTGATGCAAGGGCGAGAAAAGCCACTGACCGTGGGATTCAATCGTCTCCTCAATCGTGAGGACACTGCGGCCATTGAGGTAGACCAGGTATTGGCGCCTACTCTGACCACCCTTCCGCAAGAGGTGAACTGGTCCAATCACCCCATGGTGAGGGAATATGGCAAGAGAATAGACTCGCGGGAAAAACAAGCCCTGGCTATTCAGAAACAGTCCCTGCCGAAAATCGGAGCTGGCATTGACTATGTGATGATCTCAGAGCGTACAGACATGAGTGTGCCAGATAGTGGTAAAGACGCACTGATGCCTATGGTATCCATGAGTATTCCGATTTTCCGAAAAAAATATACCTCCGCCATCAAAGAAACACAACTCCAGATAGAGGGGTACCAGCAAGCCATCATGGCTACGCAAAATGACCTGACCTCACAATATGAGCAGCTCATCTATGAAGCCCAAAGAGAAAACGAACTGATACACCTCTACGGGATTCAAACTATCGAAACCGAGAAAATACAGCAACTCATGCTTACCGCCTTTAGCAACTCCGGTCAGGACCTGGACGAGCTTTTGAGGATCCAAATGCAGCTCCTAACCTATCAAATGAAACAGGTAAAAGCTGAGACAAGACTCCATGTGATCAATGAAAACATCAACTACCTCCTGGCAGGTAGCCTCTAAAACACCAAAACGATGAAAAACATATTTCAAAATAAATATTTCCTAATTATTCTCACCCTGATCGTGGGTGGGATCATTGGTTGGATGATTAAACCCTCATCCTCTGCTCCGATATCCGATGCCCATGAACATACCATAGATGATCAAGGAATCTGGACCTGCTCTATGCACCCCCAGATCAGACAAAATGAGCCTGGTGCCTGCCCGATCTGCGGTATGGATTTAATCCCCTTGGCAAATGATGATGGAAACCAGGCTGACCCTATGGCCGTACGCATGTCCCCCACCGCAATGGCCCTGGCTAATGTACAAACGGCCATGGTGGGAAATACCGCTCCTACCAAATCCATACGCCTCAATGGAAAAGTTCAGGTAAATGAGTCGCTGCTGAGTAAAATACCTGCTCACTTTCACGGGCGAATCGAAAAACTCTATGTCAACTTCACAGGTGAACTCATCCAAAAGGGACAACTCCTCGCTGAGGTATATTCTCCGGAACTCGTTACCGCCCAGCAGGAGTTACAAATGGCCTATCAGAATAAGGAAACGGACCCTCAACTATACCAGAGTGCCAGAAAAAAACTGGAAAACTGGAAAATTTCCGCCTCTGAGATTGAAAAAATTGAAACCAAAAAACAGACACTCACCCTGGTGAAGATCAACGCTCATCATGGAGGGTATGTATTGAAAAGAAATGTCTCACAAGGTGATCATGTTCAAATGGGAGACATCCTTTTTGAAATCGCGAAGCTCGACAAAGTTTGGTTGCTCTTTGATGTCTATGAATCCGACATGCAATGGGTAAAAAAGGGGAATCACATCAATTTTACCGTAGCATCATTCCCGGGAGAAACATTTAGGGGCAAGATCTCTTATCTGGATCCTGTAATCGACCCCAAAAGCCGGGTAGTCAAAGCCCGGGTAGAGGTTAACAATTCGGACCTCAGGCTAAAGCCGGAAATGTTTGCTTCAGGAATTATCGAAGCCTCACTCTCAGGTGGAGAAACAAACTTGATTGTACCAAAATCAGCAGTGATGTGGACCGGACAGCGTTCAGTGGTCTATGTGAAAGATGCTACCGAAGATGCCGTCAGTTTCAGGATGCGTGAAGTAACGCTAGGGCCCTCTTTGGGAGAAAGTTACGTAATTGAGCAGGGCTTGAGTGAGGGAGAAGAGATTGCTGTTAATGGGGCTTTCTCCATAGACGCAGCGGCTCAGCTGGCCGGCAAACCTAGCATGATGAGTCCTGAAGGTGGAGCTGGTATGTCTGGCCATCATCATGGCACGGTCTCAGCCACCAACTCGCCGGTTTCGCAACCCAATTCAGCAAAAACCATGACCGATCTAAAGCCACTTTTAGCTCAATACATCATGATCAAAAACGCATTGGTAGAAGACAACCTGTCAGAAGCCAGGGCCATGGCACAGGCCTTTATCAAGGAAATTTCCAATGTAGATATGTCCGTATTCAAAGGGTCAGACCATCAGCTCTGGATGAGTCAAAGTAAGGCACTTACAACTTCCGCTGATCTGATGGCACAGTCCCAAAGCATTGCAGAAGCCAGAAATCACTTTATAGACCTCTCAGGTTCACTACTGGAGCTGACCAGGGAATTTAAACCGACAAATGAATCAGTCTACGTTCAGTTTTGCCCGATGGCAGATAATAACCAAGGCGCCATCTGGCTTAGTTTGGAACAGGACATTAGAAACCCCTATTTCGGAGAAGCCATGCTCACCTGCGGGAATGTAGAAGAAGTACTTTGATCAATACTTAACTAAGAACAAACAATTGTATAACCAAAAATCAAATTGAACATGAAAACGATGATGACCACCCTTTTGCTGTCAGCTTTTTTACTGGCCTGCGCCTCACCCAAAAACAATGAAGCTGACCGTGCTGTTACGACTACTGAACAAACGCAGCCTGATCTGATTTCAAATTATGTTGCGCTAAAGGATGCCCTCGTGCAGTCCAATGCCGATCTAGCCAAGGCTGCTGCCAAAACCCTGTCAGTTTCTCTCAAGGATCAGAAGATGAACTCAGAGATCATAGACATGACCAACCAAATTGCAGCTTCCAACGACCTGAGCGGGCAGCGAAAGGCGTTCAAGGAAGTCACCAGTAAGCTCATAGCCGAGCTAAAAGCCAAGGGAACCAGTCAGGGGATTTTTGTCCAGTTCTGTCCGATGGCCTTTGGCGGTGAGGGCGGTAGCTGGCTCAGCCTCTCAGAGGAAATCAGAAACCCATACTATGGCGACATGATGCTGAAGTGCGGGCGAGTGACTGAAAAACTTTAAGAAGACCCTGAGCATCATCGGCAGATGAAGTAATGCGCATGAGGGTTCTCTCGACCCTCATGCACATATGATCTCAGATTTCAAAGTGCGCTTTTACATTGATACCACATTATTAGTTAGATCCTGCTATTCAGGGCATCATGGACGGCAGTGGGTGCAGCACTCATGAGCCTCAGTACCATCATCTGTGCAGCCAATGCTCAGCTCCTTAGGTTTAGCCTAAAGTAGGGATTGACTTGCCGTCTTAGGTTTTTTAACCGGTCCAGAAACAATTCCATCGAAAAAAAATCTCACAAGGCACCTTTTGAGTGTTATAATTTCTATTTTGAGAGCAAAGAGTTATTAAAAGTTGAACGGAGACTGACTTTTTCTGAGAGTCTCATCACTAACTTATACGACTATCAAATCTCATCATTCCAAGTATTATTTCCTCCTGGCCCTCCTCATCATTATTCTTCTGGGGAGTCAGGTCTACCTTCAGCAAATCATTCAGGAAAGTAAGTCTGCCAGAATGATCAACCTATCAGGTAGGCAGAGAATGCTGAGCCAAAAAATCACCAAGCTGAGTCTGGCCATAAGCATCACCAATGATAGTCTCCAATCTGATACCTATGCGGTGGAGCTAGAAGATGCCTGGGAAACCTGGAAACAGTCGCATGACGAGTTGGAAGGCGCCTATCGAAATAATGATTACCCTGCGCTCAAACTCCTTTTTGATGAGCTGGAAGTATCGTTCAATGAAATTGACCTGGCAGTTGGCCAGCTACTGAAGCAAAACCTATCGAAGGATTCCACAGCCATCGCTTTGAACCTAGAGACCATAAGTGAAAATGAACCTCTCTTTCTGAGTTATATGGACCAGATCACTTTCAAACTGGATGAGCTGGTCAATGACAAAATTGACAAACTATCCAGAATCCAACTCACCCTACTGATTATTACCCTGGTATTCATTGCCCTGGAGATCTTTCTCGTTTTGCGCCCCAAACTAGCGGAGGCTGACACCAACAAATCCATGCATGATAACATGCTCAAAATGATCAATCAGATTAGTGATTATGCCATTATTTTTCTTGACAAAGAGGGTAAAATCCAAAACTGGAACAGTGGTGCTGAACGGATACATGGGTACATAGGAACGGAAATGATCGGGCATCACATTGCGGTCTTTAGCAGTGCTGAAGATCAAGCTTCCAAAAAAGCTGACAAACAGCTTCAGGTGGCCAAAGAAAACGGCATAGCTACTAATGAGGAATGGATTGTGCGAAAGGACAAATCGGGCTTTTGGGCGAAAACGACCATTACGGCCATTTACAATATAGAAGGCAATCACATTGGGTTTGGCAGGGTCACCCAGGATCTTACAGAGGCCAAAAAAACCGAACAGGCGAAGGTTCTGCATGCTAAAAACAAAGAACTTGAAGAATTCACGTACATAGTATCGCACGACCTCAAAGTACCTGTACGCACCATATCCAACTACATTGAGATCATCAGGGAAGATCATGAGTCTGAGCTGAGCAAAGAATTGCTCAGATACATCAACTCTATTGACAAAGCAGCAGCAAGAATGCAGGCACTAATTCATGGGCTGTTGGACTATTCCCTCCTGGGTAAAAGCCCCACTCTTGAGCCCCTCAATCTTAATCAAACTCTCAAAGACGTTCTGGAAGATCTCAATTCCCTGATTCAGGCGCATGATGCCCGGATATCTGTAGGTGAACTACCCAATCTCAATGTCTATCCTGTGGAAATGCGCCAACTCTTCCAAAACCTCATAACCAATGCCATAAAATTTAGAAAAGATGATGTGGCGCCGGTCATCCGCATTGAAGGTCATCTGGTTGAGGGTTTTTGGAAGTTCTCTGTAAAGGATAATGGGATTGGTATTGAAGAAAAGCAATTCGAAAAGATATTTATCATATTCCAGCGTGCTACCACCGAATCAAAATTCGAAGGGCAGGGTATCGGTCTGGCCAATTGCAAAAAGATCACAGAGATGCATGGAGGAAGGCTTTGGGTAGAGTCTGAGCCCGGAATCGGCAGTACCTTTTATTTCACCATATCTTCCAATCTTTCATAAATCAAAGGGGAGCCGGGCTGTGCCCGACTCCCCTTTCATTACTTGTCTTTCTCCTTTTCCTTGGGTTTGCTTTTAGCTTTACTTTTCTCTTTCACTTTCGGCTTTTCCTTTGACTTCAGTTTTACAACTGTCTCAGGTTTTTCAATCGCCTGTTGCCTGGCCTCTGCCTGGGCCCGCTGTACTTCCGCCAGCTCTTGTTCTTGTATGGCTGCCTTCTGAGCTTCTGCAGCCGCTCTCTGTTTCACTTCCGCGACTTTCTGCTTCTCCTCAGCTTCTTGTCTCTTGAGCTCTGCCATTCTCTGCTTCTCTTCGGCCTGTTGCTGCTTTTGTATGGCAAACTGATAGTCAGAAATATAGTTTACAGGATTCACGGCTTTCCCATCTTTATACACTTCATAATGCAGATGTGGAGCGGTAGACCTTCCCGAGCTACCTACTCTCCCGATCAATTCACCCCTCTTTACGGTCTCTCCCTCCTTCACTTCCATAGAAGATAGCTGGGCATATTTCGTTTGATAGACCTCATCATGAGCTAAAACAATATGTTTACCATAGCCCCCGGGTTGGTCGCTTACCAGAATAACCTTTCCATCAGCCGTAGCAATGACGGGGGTTCCTTCTGCCGCTGAGATATCCATTCCCTGATGAAATTTTTGTGCTTCATCAAATGGATCCGTTCGGTAACCAAAGTTAGAGGTGACCCTCACCTTCTCATCCTTCACTCCCAATGGGAAAATGGAAGGTGTCTCCACCCATGCACCCTCTACGGGAAGAACCAACTCTTCTAATGCCGGGCTGGGATTATCCTGTATAAAAACCATCTCCGGCGTTTTCATTTCAAATGAAAACAGCATCACCATTCCCCCAATCACCGGAGCAAGTAATATCAGGCTCATCAGGGATATCTTATTCGATTTATTTCGATTCATCATCTGTATTCTTTTTTTAATGGTTGAAAAATTGAAGAAGCTCACCGGACCAGAGAAGCCACCACCAGCCAGACTCACCAGCGACATTTGATAGGGAATCTTCGCTCCACTATCTGCCGTCACAGCGGCATCCACCTGATACTCGTGCACCTCTATCAGCGACTTTCTCAATAAATAAATGAAAGGGTTGAACCAAAAAAGAACAACAATGAAATCAGCCAGCATGCGGTCATAAGAATGGCCAAAATTGACATGCTGTAGTTCATGGGCCATCACCAGATTCAGCTCCCGAGTGTGCTCTACCTTTTCGGGAATAAACACGGACCTGAAAAAGGAAAATGGCTGGGCAAAGGGTGTTCTGAACACCTCAATTGCTCCAATCTTAGCGATTAATTGATATCCATATTTAAATTTTCTGATCTTATAAAAGTTTGAGAAATAGCGTTGAAAAAGAAGCAACACACCCAGGGCATAGAGCGAAGAAAGCAGCCAGATCCAGCTCACCTGAAACCCGGGTACAATCACTCCTTCTGTCATGACTGCAGATGATTGACTGATGCGTGTACCGATCATAGTGACCAACTCCTGATTGGCCTGCACGACAGGGGCACTCTCTACCTGCACAAATGGCAGCACAAAACCAATCACCAGGATTCCCAATAAGAATATTCTATTGAACTGATAAAAGGTCAAACGCCTCAGAAACAGCAGGTAGAACAACACCAGCACCGCCTGAAAAGCACTCACTTTCAATATATAAACCAGCCAATCAGCCATTGTTTTCCTGTTTTTTGATCTCTGCTGCAATCATATCCTGTAGTTCCTTCAACTCCTCGATGCTCAACTCGCTCTCCCGTGTAAAGAAAGAAGCAAACTGTTTCGGGCTATCATTGAAGAAGGTGTGCATCATCCCCTGCATCGATTCCTTGGCATAATCCGCCTTGGAGATCAAGGGATAATACTCCTTGGACTTCCCATGAGTTTCAAACCCGATGAATTCCTTTTTCACCAGCACATTCACCACAGTGGACACTGTGGTGTAAGCCGGAGCAGGGTCACTATACTGAGCCACTATGTCCTTCAGGTAGCCCCTACCCAGCTTCCACAGGTATTTCATTACTTGTTCTTCTGCCTTGGTCAACGCTTTCATAAAACAAACTTATAACTATATTTATAGTAATGCAACTATTTATATAGTAATATTCGGATTTTAACTACACCACTCATCAAAAAGTCACATCAACTCATCCAATAAAGCCCCTTAAAACAGCCAATAATCATTACTTTACAGCTCATTAAATCAAAAAACCTTATGAAAATAATATTGCGCAACACCCCATTGCTCCTACTCCTTGTGACCATGTGGGCTTGTTCTCCTCAGGCTGAAAAAATCTACACATCGGAAGAGATTGCCGCTGAATCAGAAAAAGCCCTCACTTTTTTCGATCAAGCCTTCGATGAAATGGTAGATCGCTATCCCGTGTATCAATCCTACCTGGGTATCAAAAGAGATTATGGTAAGTGGGATGACATCTCCGACGAGATGGAGCAAAAAGAATTGGAATTCACCAAAGCTAACCTCCAATACCTCATTGATAGCATCAACTATGATGCCCTGGACTATCAGTCCAAACTCAGTTATGATCTTTTCAAAATGGACGCCGAAAACTCCATTGCTGATTTCAACTACCGCCAGTATAACTATCCCGTACATCAGATGCGTGGCACTCACACGATGGTGGCCTCCATGCTCATCAACATCCACAGCATAGCAGACTCCAGTGATGCCGCAGCCTATGTGGCTCGTCTCAATGGCGTGGATCAGCTTTTTGATCAGCTCATCGTCAACCTTAAAGCCAGGGAAGATTTGGGCATCATACCACCCAAGTTTGTCTACCCACGAGTGCTGGAAGCATGCGCCAATATCATCAGTGGGACACCGATAGACAAAAGTGCAGAGCAGAATGCCATCTATGCCGACTTCTCTGGTAAAGTGGAGTCCATCGAGCTGGATGCAGAGGCTAAGAAAGTACTTTTGGCTGGCGCTGAGGATGCACTGATCAACACAGTAAAACCTGCCTACGAAAAACTTATTGCTTTCCTTCAGGAGCAGGAGACCCGTGCTACCACTGATGACGGTGCCTGGAAATTTCCGAATGGTGAAGCTTTTTATAACAACGCCCTCCAAAGAACCACCACAACCGAATTGACCTCCGCTGAGATTCATGAAATAGGCCTGAAGGAAGTGGCGCGGATCCATGGCGAGATGCGTGAGATCATGAAGCAGGTGAATTTTGAAGGAGAGCTACAGGACTTCTTCGAATTTCTAAAAACTGACGCTCAGTTTTACTACCCGGATACGGACGAAGGTAAAGTGGCCTACATAGACAGTGCCACCACCATCATAGACAACATGCGTCAGCAACTGGATAATCTATTCCTGACCAAACCCAAAGCCGACATTACTGTGAAACGTGTGGAAGCTTTCCGCGAGGAATCAGCGGGCAAAGCCTTCTACCAGGCTCCGGCACCTGATGGCTCTCGTCCGGGTACTTATTATGCCAACCTCTCCAGCACGAAGAATATGCCTAAGTATGAGATGGAAGCCCTGGCTTACCATGAGGGAATCCCCGGTCATCATATGGACAGGAGTATTTCTCAGGAGCTCACCGGCATTCCCAAGTTTAGAAAATATGGTGGCTACACCGCCTATGTAGAAGGCTGGGGTCTGTACTGTGAGTATATACCCAAAGAAATGGGCATGTATGCCAATCCTTACTCTGACTATGGCAGACTGGCCATGGAACTTTGGAGAGCCTGCCGACTGGTGGTGGACACTGGTATCCACTCCAAAAAATGGACTCGCGATGAAGGAATAGCCTACTATCAGACCAATACCTCCGGCAGTGAGCGGGAGTGTGTGCGTATGGTAGAGCGACACATCGTGATGCCTTCACAGGCTACGGCTTACAAAATAGGAATGCTGAAAATTCTTGAGCTTAGAGAAAAAGCACAAACAGAGATGGGCGATGCTTTTGATCTGCGCGAATTTCACGATGTGGTACTGACCAGCGGTGCAGTACCCCTCAATGTACTGGAAGACCTGGTAGACCGGTACATCGCCAGCAAAGCGATATAAATCAAATCCAAAGAAAATGAAAAACATCCCCGCTGATCCGTGATCAGCGCGGGGGTGTTTTTTTTGAGAGAGCACTCCGACGCACTTCAAATTATTGATTGGAAACCTTTGATTTTGATTGAATGTTATAAATTACACATAATACGTGTGTCATGAAAAATATAACGCTCTCCATACCCGACGAGCTACTCCAAAAAAGCCGTGAGTACGCTAAAAAAAATGGAACTACCATCAACAACATGGTAAGGACATTGCTTAAAAACACTATAGAAGGAAACAGTGACTTCCCGGCAATTGAAAATTCTATTACCACACTTGGTATAAAGACAAAGTCTTATTCGTTCAACCGAGATGATCTCTATGAAAGGTAAAGTGTTCATAGACACCAATGTGCTCATCTACCTATTCAGTACTGATGAACCAGAAAAAAGAATTCACTGTAACAAACTACTCAGTTCACTGGAAAAAGATCACGTAATGGTTTGGAGCACTCAGGTAGTTCAGGAATTCTACAATACACTCACCCGAAAACTTGGTGTATCCCCGCTAAAACTAAAAAGTTATTTCAGTTATTTCGGCAGTTTCGAACTTGTGGTGAATAATATGACCACAATAAGTGCCGCCATTGACATACAGATCAATAATCAACTCACCTTTTGGGACTCCCTGATCGTAAGTGCAGCTCATCAAGCCAACTGTTCTACTCTGTTATCTGAGGATCTTACCCACAGCCAAAAAATCGACACCCTCACGATTCAAAATCCTTTTGAGCTGGGTTACTGACAGCCTACACCTCCATCGTCATATACTTCAGTCGCTTCATAGCATTCACCTCCAGACTTATCGCATCAAACTCCTCCATCACCTTTCCCCGCATGAGGTAGATGCCTTTGCCCGTAAAGGGAAACTTTTTAGCCACCGGCGGAAAATGCACTGTATCAATAAACTCCCCGTCCTCATCCAAAAAAGTCCCAAAGTACATTCGATCACCTTTAGATGTACTGGTATGCTTGGTGGCTACCAGGTAGCCCATCACCAGCACCACCTCATTGATATGCAGCGGGAGTTTGCTGGCAGGCACACAATCATTTCGTTTTTCACTCAGCAGGTTAAACGGACTCTCCAGCGGAAAGCCCAACAACTCCACCTCGTCGTAGACGTCCTCTATTGCTTCATGTTCGATTTCAGGAAGCTTATATTTCTTCACTGGCGGATCGAAAAGTGAAGGTTTATTCTGACTCTTACCTGTATTACCCAGCAGAAAATACGCATGCCACAGCAGCGCCTTCTTATCCTTGCCCGTAAACCGAAACGCACCAATGCGGATCAGCAAACTCAGCTGATCCAGCGAGATACTTACTCGTTTCACAAAATCATCCACCGATAAAAATGCCCCCTTCTTCTGCCGATCCATGAGTACCTCATATACCGTATGATGTTCCAGTTCTTTGATGAAGTTCAGACCCAAATAGATCGTCTTCCCCCTGATAATCGTCTCGTTTTCACTCGTATTGACACACGGCAACTGGATATCAGCTCCATGCATACGGGCCTCATGGATATACAGTTCCCGGCTATAAAAACCACCACCATTGTTGATCACAGCCACCATAAACTCCAGCGGATAGTGCGACTTCAGAAACATACTCTGGTAGCTCTCTATGGCATAGGACGCTGAGTGCCCCTTCGCAAAAGCATAGCCCGCAAAACTTTCGATCTGCCGCCACACATCCGAACTCACAGCGGGCTCATACCCCCTGGCTTCACAGTTGGCAAAAAACTTATCACGTACCTGCTGAAACTCCTCCCGAGACCGATACTTGCCCGACATCCCCCTGCGCAACACATCAGCCTCTGCCAGTGTGAGCCCCGCAAAATAGTGTGCCACTTTGATCACATCCTCCTGATACACCATGATCCCATAGGTATCGGGCATGATCTTCCAAAGCACCGGGTGAGCCTCTTTCCTCCTTTCGGGAATCCGAAATCTCAAGATATACTCCCGCATCATCCCTGACTTGGCCACTCCCGGCCGAATAATGGAACTGGCCGCCACCAGGGTGAGGTAATCTTCTGCCCGCAACTTGGTCAGCAGCATGCGCATAGCCGGAGACTCTACATAAAAACACCCAATCGCCTTTGCCTCCCGCAGATTGATCTTTACCAATTCATCTTCCTTGAACAGTTTAATGTCATGGATATCTATGGGCAGCCTGTCAGGCTGATTTTCACGAATGATCTCCAGTGCATCCTTGATTTTCCCCAGACCCCGCTGCCCCAGCACATCAAACTTGTACAATCCCACATCCTCAGCTATGTGCATATCAAAATGAGTAAGCGGAAAGCCCTTGGGCGGCAACGAAGTAGCCGTATAGTAGTGAATAGGCCGCTCAGAGATGATGATGCCGCCAGCGTGCACGCTCAGGTGACTGGGGAAACCCGATAGCCGGTCACCGTAGGTGAGAATGAGTCGTGCATGATGATCCAGGTTTTGCTCAGGTGTCTTTTGCAGCCGCTCTATCTCATAAGGAGGTACCCCAAAGACCTTCCCCACCTCCCTGATCACCGCCCGCCACTGAAAGGTGCTGTGTGTAGCCAAAAGCACCACATTTTCGTACCTTTCAAAAATATAACGGGTCACATCCTCCCTGTCCCACGAGGAAAAATCCATATCAAAGTCTGGCGGGCTCTTCCTGAAAAGATTGATAAATCGCTCAAAATACAGGTCAAGTTCAATGGGATCCACATCTGTAATGCGCAGCAGGTAAGCCACCACACTATTGGCTCCACTCCCACGACCTACATAAAAATACCCTTGATCCCGGGCATATTTTACAATATCCCAACTGATGAGAAAATAAGACAAATAACCCATCTGCCGGATCACCCTCAGCTCTGTGATGACACGCCTCCTGATGGTAAAAGAGGGTGAATCTCCATAACGGTAGGATAACCCGGCAAGACTCAGTTCCCGCACTTTCTGATAATCAGAATCCTGACTGCCTGTCCATGTTTTCAAATTCTGAGAAGTGGCTTCAGCCCCCAAAGTGAAGTCTATACGGCTCGATTGGATGACCGTTTTCAGGTTTTCAAATGCCTCTGGCAGCTCCTGATAATAGTCCGTAAGCTGTTTTTTAGTTAAAAAAACGTCCTCTTTATGCGCCGTATCAGTGTCAGCCAACTTACTCACCAGTGTATTGAGGTCTATGGCACGCAACACACAGTGCAGCTCAAAGTCCCCCTCCTCCGGCAAAGTATACACTGGGCAGGCAATCAGTTTTTCGCGGGGCAACTTACTCAGAAACCTGATCCGGGTCACCTCACGAGGTTTTATCGCCAGGTATTCGTACGGCTTCAGTTCACGAGTGGGGATATTGGTCTGAGGATAGATCACAAAACAATCCTGTAACTCGTCGGTGAAAGCAGGAATGGGTGCACCTGTATGCAGGTGCTTAGACAAAAAAGTATTGATCGACTGAAACCCGGCATTATTTCTGGCTATGGCCACAAACTGCTGCTCAGCACCATTTCTGAAATCTACCCCCAGAAGAGGCCGGATACCCTGCTTCTGCGCCTGACGGACAAACTCCAGACTACCGGCAGTGCTATTAATATCAGTAAGCGCCAGCGTGCGCACATGATTACGCACAGCCCACTCCATCAGCCTGTCAATAGACAGTAGACCGTACTTGAAACTGAAATATGAATGAACATTAAGCACATGTAAATCTAATAATTTTAGTAATAACTATTATTATTAGTATTCACATCCTAGCTCACCTCTTCAAACACATCCTCCAGGTTGAGCACAAGCCCCTTCAGCACATTTGATCGCACCTGATCCTCCCGTACAAACTTGCCACTAGAGATGTATTTTCCATCTATGAGCTCATAGATCTCCAGCACGTTTTCACCAGGATATACTACCCAGTACTCCTTCACACCATGCTCTTCATAGAGGTGATACTTTTCATTGAGATCTTTGGAGGCAGTGGCAGGTGAAAGAATCTCTACCACCAAGTCTGGTGCGCCTTTGCATCCGGCATCATCCAGCTTGGCTGGATCACAAACCACACATAGATCGGGTTGCACAACCGTGAAGGTCTGATCATCGCTATCTCCCTGATTACTGGGAAAGCGAACATCAAACGGAGCATGATAAACCTTACACAATTTCCCCTTCAGGTAATTGTAGATTTCACTTCCCATGACTACCCCTATCTCCTGATGGGTCCTCCGTGGTGCAGGAGACATCCTAAAAAGCTTCCCCTTGATTAGCTCCACGCGCTCCTCAAAAGTCCACTTCAGATAATCAGCATAGGAGTAAGTAGCCTCCGGCTCGAGAAGCGAAATATCATCAATTCGGGATTCCTTTACTTTGTATGGAGTGGCCATGCTAGTTTAAAGATAAAACGTTTTAAAATTATTTTTACACATCTCTCATCCCCATGAGAGAACATTCTACCTCCTCCTATTAGCGAGCAGAGGCGGTGGTTCCCCGGTAAAAGGGTTCCACCTACCAATGGTTTTCGCCAGCATACCCGAGGCCCGCATCACAGACCGATCCCCATACCTGTCACGGATGGCATCCATGGCATGGTAGAGGTTGAGCTGCTCCTCACTGTCATCAAATAAATCGATCTGATAAAAACCATTGACCAAGTCGCTCATGCGAATCCCAATGAGTCGCACCAGCAGCCGCTTATTGTACAGCCGATCAAACAAATCCAATGCTTTGGGGATTAGCGCATGATCAGCTGCTGTATAAGGGATTTTCGCCTGCAGCGTATAGGTATTAAAATCCGAATAGCGCACCTTCACGGTGATGCAGGAAGTAAGCTTCTCTCCCCGCCTCAGTTGAAACCCGAGGTTCTCCGTCATCGCCACCAGTATTCCTTTGAGTTTTACCACATCGATGGTATCCCGATCAAAGGTGCGCTCCGTGGAGATCGATTTTCGCTCAGAGTAAGGCACTACCTTGGAGTAATCAATTCCGTTGGCTTTGCGCCAAATGGTCACCCCATTGGCCCCAAAAGCCCGCTCCATCAGATCTACCGACATCTGCTGTAGCGTGTAGATCTTCCGCACCCCCAGACTCATCAGTTTGCTGTAAGTCTTATCTCCCACCATTGGAATTTTTTTCACAGACAGAGGGGCCAAAAAAGGCTTTTCCTGACCGTAATCTATCCTCAGATGGTTATTGGGCTTGGCCTCATTGGTCGCTACCTTAGAGACAGTTTTGTTTTCCGACAGGCCAAAGGAGATGGGCAACCCTGACTCCTTCACGATGCGGGTACGTAGCTCAGTGGCCATTTTCCAGGCCCCAAAGAACTTATCCATACCAGTAAGATCCACATAAAACTCATCGATCGAACTCTTCTCCAGCACTGGCACAGCCTCCTGAATAATATCAGTTACCATTTTGGAGTGCTTGGTGTAATCAGCCGAATTTCCCCGCACAATAATGGCCTCCGGACACAGTGCTCGTGCCAGCTTCATGGGCATCGCCGAGTGCACTCCAAACCGCCTGGCTTCATAACTACAGGCCGCTACTACGCCCCGATCGCTCGTGCCCCCGATCAACACAGGCTTCCCCACAAGCGCACTATTCTTTAGTCGCTCCACAGAGACAAAGAACGTATCAAGATCCAGATGCAGAATAGAATTCATAGTTCACAAATCTAATATTTTTAGCATTAAAACTAATAATATTAGTCTTTAAAAAGAGAAATAATTCCCTCACCCCCAGGCTCCTTTCCCTCTAACCTCATCGCATCCGATTAGATATCCAATAAAAAATTAAAATAACCTGCTTTATTATTTTTTTAGACAAGTCTAAATTTATAATATTGTAATTCTAAATACTTTAAAAATGAAGTACTCTCAACTCCTTATCACCATCTGCTGCATGCTCCTACTGGGAAGCTGTGAAAGCCTCATCCCACCAGCCCCTGAAGAAAGTGAACTACTGGATGGCCCGATGACTGAGCTCACCCCCGCCCAAAACCGGCAATTCCTTGCGGGTGATATCGCTTTTAATGATGAAGTCTTCACTGCCCTAAATGGCCTGGGCCCACTCTTTGTCGCCACTTCCTGTGGTAACTGCCATGCCGGTGATGGCAAAGGCCATCCCTTCACCACCCTCACCAGGTTTGGGCAAACCGCACCCGATACCCCTCATCAGTCGCCCGGTGCTCCGCAACTACAACACCGGGCACTCCCTGGTTTCGAACCTGAACGAATTCCAGAAGGCACACCTTATATGAATTTCACACCACCGGCCGTCACCGGACTGGGACTGCTCTCGGCTATCACGGATGCGCAAATACTGGACAATGCTGATCCCGATGACCTGGACAATGACGGCATCTCCGGAGTGCCCAATTACGTTAGTCCACCCCCCTATTTTGAACAGCAGTGGTTTCACTCTCCACTCAATGGAAAAATCATAGGCCGATTTGGAAAAAAAGCAGCAGCAGTGGACCTCCTTCACCAGACCGTGAGCGCTTACAATCAGGACATGGGGATCACCTCTACCTTCGAGCCCACAGATACCTACACCGGCCTCACGCTGGACCCGGAGGTAAGCGACAAGACGGTGCGAGATGTGGTTTTTTACCTACGAACACTCAAGGCGCCTATCCCCAGAAACGCTCAGGAATCGATCATCACATCCGGACGAAAAATCTTCGAAAACATCAATTGTTCAGGCTGCCATATCCCCGAATGGAAAACACCCTCCTCAGATATCGAAGCCCTATCCAACAAGCTTTTTTACCCCTATACAGACCTACTCCTACACGACATGGGCCCTAAGCTGGATGATGGCGTCACTGAAGGCAGCGCCGAGACTTATGAGTGGCGAACTCCTCCGCTTTGGGGTCTGGGTCTATCGCCCAACTCGCAGGGAGGTCAATACTTCCTGATGCATGATGGCAGGGCCAAAAGCATTGCTGAAGCCATCAATATGCACGGTGGTGAAGCAGAGCAAAGTAAGCTGGCGTTTCAGGCCCTTGCGGAAAGTGATCAAGAGGCGCTTTTAAAATTTCTGGAATCTCTATAGGTATGAAACGAAAAGAATTTATCAAAACCTGCGGGATTGGGTGCCTGAGCCTCATGAGCGGTGCTAGTCTTCTCACTGGCTGCGTAGGCACACGGCACATCAATGTTCCCATTTCCGACTCCTTTCTCCTCATTCCTTTAAGTGAGTTTTTCAATGAAAAAAAGGAGAATTACAGGAAATACATCATCGTTCAGAATGAAGAGCTGAGCTATCCCATATGTGTTTACAGGTTTTCAGAAAACGAATATACCGCCATCTGGATGAGATGCACCCATCAGGGCACGGAGCTCCAAGCCTATGGCGACCGACTACAGTGCCCCGCTCACGGCAGTGAATTTTCCAATACCGGTGCATTACAAAACGGACCTGCAGATCAGCCACTGAGAACCTTTCCGGTCACTGCAGACCTCAACCAAATCAAAATAGACCTACGATGAGACATTTATACAGCATCACTTTACTCTTTTGTACATTATCCACCTGGGCCCAGGTGGATGGCTCATTGCTAAAAAAAGCACCAAAAGACTCCAGCATCACCGGTATGAATATGGATGCTGTCTACAACAGGCCCTTTTTGCAGGTGGGAAAAACCCCTGTGGCGGTAGGCGGATATATAGAAGCAGACTATCAGTATATGGGTGAGGATGGCCTCACGGAAGGACATTCATTCAGAATACCGCGACTGACGATCTTCATGTCTTCCGCCGTACATCAGAAAATCAAGTTTCTAACCGAACTGGAACTGGAAGAGGGTGGCAAAGAGATCGCCATAGAGTTTGCGGCGCTCGATTTCAATTTTCACCCGCTGTTTAACCTCCGTGGTGGTGTGATTATGAACCCCATTGGCGCTTTCAATCAAAACCACGATGGCCCTAAGTGGGAGTTTGTAGACAGGCCACTCAGTGCAGAACAAATGCTGCCTGCCACCTGGAGCAACGTGGGATTTGGTGTTTATGGCAAGCACTACCAAAACGATTGGGCATTCGGCTATGAAGGATACCTCACCAATGGTTTTAACAACTCAATCATTGAAAATGATCAAAACCGAACCTTTCTGCCTGCCTCCAAAACGAATGCGGACCGGTTTGAGGAAACCAACAATGGCGAGCCTCTGATCACCTTAAAAACAGCATTGAGATACAAGAATAATGAGATTGATTTCTCCTACATGGGAGGTATCTACAATACGCATACGGAGGATGGCCTTATCCTGGAAAATAAACGGCGGCTTGATGTATGGGCCGTGGACTTCAATACCACATTACCACTTACGAAAACCTACCTGGTAGGCGAGTATGCATGGATATGGGTGGACGTACCGTCATCATACAGTCAGCAATTTGGCAACAGGCAACACGGAGGATTCATTGACATTGTTCAGCCTGTTTTTACCAGAACCATTTTGGGGTTCAACAATGCAACACTCAATATCGCCTGCCGTCTGGAGTATGTCGACTGGAATGTTGGCAGCTTTCGGGAAACAGGTGAAAACATCTCCGATGACATTTGGGCCATTGTACCCGCAGTGAGCTTCAGGCCTACAGCCCAGACAGTCATCCGACTCAATTATCGCATGATGAAGCAGCAGGATATACTAGGCAATCCACCAGCAGCCATTGCGGGGATACAGTTTGGAGTTTCTTCTTACTTTTAAGACCTTATCGGACGTATCCGGCCAACTATAGGGTGATACGGGTCATTATTGAATGAACAATCAAAATGCCCGTAAACATATTTCAAATTCATTTAAATGCTTAAATTATTGAAATATGCGTCCCAACTCCCTTCACTACCTGATCTCACTGGCACTATTGAGCCAATTTAGCGCGACTGATGCGCAGCAGAAAAGAACCTACAATGTGGCCATCGTGGTTCACGAAGGTGTAGAGCTTTTTGACTTTGCCGGCCCGGGCGAAGTGTTTGCAGCTGCAGCCCGATCCAACGATGTGGCCAATATTAATGTATTCACCGTGGCACCCTCCAAAGAGGCGGTGGTCAGCCAAACCTTTCTGAGCATCAATCCCAATTACTCCATTGATGACGCACCACCGATCGACATCCTGGTGATCCCGGGAGGAAGAACCGGTGTGCTGCTCAACGATCCAAAATTCATGGCCTGGGTGAAAGAACTGGAACCAAAAACCGACAACCTGCTGACAGTATGTACCGGTGCTTTTGTGCCAGCCAGATTGGGGCTACTGGATGGACTCAAAGCCACCACCCACCACGGATCCATCGCGTCGCTGAAAAGCGGATACCCCAACATCACCGTCATAGAAGAAGAGAAATTTGTGGACAATGGGCATATTATCACGTCAGGCGGGGTGTCTTCTGGCACCGAAGGGGCATTGCACATGATCCAACGCATAGCCGGACTCAAAGCCGCCAAAGGGGTAGCGAGGTATATGGAGTACGACCACTGGTCGCCCGACAAGGGACTCATGGCCTACGAAAATGAAGCCATCAAAAAACTCAAAAGCATGTCAGTCACCACCAAAAGTCGCGACGGAATGAAGTCGGATTTTTCAGGCTTTGAAAGAGAACTTAGCAACGTGACCGCAGAGATGGTAGATTTTGGTGAGCTGGAAGCCTATGGTGACGAGTTGCTGGAAAACAACCAGTCAGAGCTCAGCCTAATGGTATTCAGGCGGCTTAGCGAGCTGTATCCATGGTCAATTATCCCTTTTGATCGCATGACGGAAGTAGCTCGAAAGACCGGTAAAAATGACACCCCTCCTACCGAGGAAGAGTTTATCAATCTCATCAAAGAAAATGGTATTGCTGCAGCCAGCGAATCCTTCGAAACCTGGCAGAAAAAGTACCCCGGATGGAAAATTTTCGGTGAAGGCTCACTCAATATACTGGGATATAAGTACCTGTACGGCTCAGAGATAGATACAGCCCTTGGTATTTTTCAGCTCATTGTAAAAGCCTACCCAGAGTCATGGAATGCGTGGGACAGCCTGGCAGAAGGGTATCTGAAATCTGAAGATTACCCGATGGCCCGAAAGTACTACAGCAAATCACTAAAGCTCAACCCCGAAAACACCAATGCCACCAAGATGTTGGAGCAAATGAAAACTCAATATGCAGGTCAATGAGTAAAAGAAAAATTATCTTCCTCATATTACCAAAAGTGCACCTTCAGGATCTGGCAGGTCCGGCTCAGGTCTTTTATGAGGCTGATCAGTTACATAAAAACACCTTTGAACTCAGGTATGCCGGTTTAAAAACCGACACGATAAGTGAGCAAGGGCTTCAATTGGGTGGCCTGGAAGATTTTACCCATCTGGAACTCACCCGGGAGGATTATATTTTTCTCCCGGGCATTGATTTCGCGAGCTATAGGGAGCAGCCCGTGTCTGAAGCCGAAACCAGGCTCTTTTCCTGGTTAAAAGATTGTCACCACGAGGGGGTTTCCATCGCCTCTGTATGCTCGGGTGCGCTGGTCCTGGCAAAGGCAGGTCTGCTGGACCATATTCGCTGTACCACCCATTGGAAGTGTATCGATTATATACAGCAGGCCTACCCCAAAACCAGGGTGCAGGCCAACAAGATTTTCGAAGAAGACAGACGGATCTATACCAGCGCGGGTATGACCTCCGGGATAGACATGGCCCTGTCCATCATTGAAGCAATTTGTGGCCCACTCACAGCCGCTCATGTGGCCCGAGAAATGGTGGTGTACGTTCGCAGAAGTGGCACAGAAAGTCAAAAGAGTTATTATCTGGACTACCGCACACATTTCAATCCCACCATACACCAGGTGCAGAACTATCTGATCAACCACATCAATGAAAACCCAACACTCTCGGAACTCGCGGAGGAGTTCTGTGTGAGTGAACGAAACCTTACCAGGCTATTCAAGAAACACGCAGGACTGACCATTCAGGATTATAAGGATGTGATGAGACTGGAACTGGCAGCCCACCTCCTGCACAATCCCAACTATACTCAGAAGTATATCGCGGGAGAGTGCGGATTTCACGACGAGCGACAGTTTAGGAGGCTATGGAAACGAAAATACCACTACCCGCCCTCAAGGCATCCGGAAAAAGTTGCTCACTAAGGAAATCATCAAAATCCGGCCCTAATTGCCCGCCAGGAGACCATGCTGCTTACGTGAACCTATCTTCCACCTTATCCCTAAACTATTTACTTTTTGATCTGTATAGCTAAGTGATTGGCTGGAAATCATCAACTTCTCTCCGGCTTTGCCAATTTGACCATGGCTGGCGATCATTACCACTGCTCCGCATAAAGCCATCAAGGAGCCAGCGATGACCATAGGTTCATTGGGCTGATTGCCAGATAGAGCAAGGGTCGTGAATAAATAGCCTCCCCCCACCAAAGCCGTACCTGCAAAATATTGCTTTGAAAACTTTTGGAGCAGCAATCCCGCTTCATATTGAGCGCTTTTGGTTGGTTCCTGATATTGGCCATAGAGGCTGGTGATCGTAAGCAAAGAGATCATTACAAATAAGGCTGTGTTATTCTTCATTAGTTAGTCATTTAGTGCAATTCAAACATAACTCAATAGATAATCTCGCACAAAAAAACCTCATCTGAGACCAGATGAGGCTTGATTACGCTTAATATTTCTGATGACTATACGATCTCCACAAGTTCGATCTCGAAGATCAAATCCTGACCAGCCAACGGGTGATTGGCGTCAATGGTGATGGCTTCCTCAGTCACTTCCTGCACGATCACGTGAGTCTGCTGACCATTGTCATTGGTAGCTACCAATGTCTGACCAGCCTCGGGCTTCATATCAGCAGGTAGCTCAGTGCGGGGCACTGTCTGGATCAACTCATCATTTCTATCACCATAAGCCTCCGCTGAAGGGATCGTTACGGTTTTTTTCTCGCTGATGGCCATTCCATTTACAGCCTCGTCAAAGCCTTTGATCATCTGGCCTCCACCTACGGTAAACTGAAGTGGATCACGCTCCAACGAAGAATCAAATACTTGTCCGCTAGTAAGCTTTCCGGTGTAATGTACCTTCACGGTATCATTCGCTTTTGCAATACTCATAATTGTTGTTATTGGTTTTTTTGAAATTTTTATCTGGCCAGACAAAGACACTAGGCACTCCGGAATGGATCAATAGCAGCTGCAACCTGACATTATACCGACTTTATCAACCGGTTTGAGTGCGCAAAGTTAACAAATGAGGGAGGGTTTAAAACCAAAATCGCATTTTTATGCATTGAATTTCAATACTTTAACCTCTCCGATCAGACTACTTGGTGCGGTCTATGGTAAACTGCACCAGCTGCTCCAGAGAGGTCCGGTAGGTCGATTCGGGCAATTCAGCCAATAATTTATTGGCTTTCTGATGATAATCAGTCATCACATCCGTGGCATACTTGATTCCTCCGGAGGCTTTCACAAAGTCAATTACTTCGTTGACAAGCTTAGGCTCATCTGCACTTCTTTTGATCATCCTACGGATTCGCTTCTTCTCGGACCTACCCACCTGATTAAGGGCGTAGATCAGCGGCAGGGTCATTTTCTTTTCTTTAATGTCTATGCCCGTGGGCTTCCCTATTTCGAAGGTGCCGTAATCAAACAGATCATCTTTGATCTGAAAGGCCATCCCCACATTTTCTCCAAACTGGGTCATGCGCTCGATCACCTCCGGATCTGCTCCAGCAGAAGAGGCCCCCACCCTGCAGCAGGCTGTGATCAGACTGGCTGTTTTCTGGCGAATGATGTCATAATACACTTCTTCGGTGATGTCCAGCTTTCGAGCCTTCTCCATTTGTAGCAGCTCACCTTCACTCATCTCTTTCACCGCATTGGAGACAATCTTGAGCAAATCAAAATCGTCATTATTGAGCGAAAGCAACAATCCTCTGGAGAGCAAAAAGTCACCTACCAATACGGCAATCTTATTTTTCCAAAGGGCATTGACTGAAAAGAAGCCACGGCGATAGTGGGAATCATCCACCACATCGTCGTGCACCAGGGTGGCGGTGTGCAGCAGTTCGATCAGCGAAGCTCCCCTATAAGTGGACTCATTGATACCGCCAGCCGCTCCGGCACTCAGAAACACAAACAAAGGGCGCATCTGCTTACCCTTGCGACGCACGATGTAACTGGTGATTTTATCAAGCAGCATCACATTGCTGCGCATGCTCTTTCGAAACTTCTGTTCGAATTCTGACATTTCCGCAGCTACCGGCTCTTGTATATCTTTGAGTTGTATGGGCATGTGAATTATCCAGCTGCAATATTAACATCTCACAACTGCATTACAAATCTGTTTATTTGTGATCTAACCTTTTGTTATACTCAAAGGGTTTTTTAGTTTACTTCGTTTTTTATCAAATCCCTCTATGAGCATCAAACAAGCTGAGTATTATCTTTTGGACGTCTTTACAGACGAAAAATATGGTGGAAACCCGCTGGCGATTTTTCCAGATGCCAGTGCAATCAATGAGCACCTGTTTCAGAAGATAGCCAGAGAAATGAACCTGTCCGAAACGGTTTTTCTTTTTCCCCCTAAGGAGAACAGCAACTACTCCATGCGAATTTTCACTCCCGAAAAAGAATTGCCTACTGCCGGACATCCCACAGTAGGTACGGCATATTACATGGCCAGGATGCATAATCTTGCGAAAGAAGGCTCATTAAAAATCACACTGAACCAACCCATAGGCTCAGTGGATGTGTTTGTGGAGTTTGAAGACCATCACCCGGCCATGGTCACGATGCATCATCCGCTACCCGTCTTCGGGCCGACGCACAACGAAAAAGCCTGGCAAGTGGCTGAGTTGCTTTCTCTGGATATCGAGGACCTGGATGATCTGCCCATCGAGGAGGTTTCCTGTGGAAACAACACGCTCATTGTACCCCTAAAGTCGGTGGAAGCGCTGGGGAAAATCAGATTCAGACCGCATCTGTGGGACAACCTTCGCTCAGAATTCAATAAATCAATTGTTTACACCTTCACCAAAACCGGAGTGAAAGATGGCGATGTGCAAGGCCGGATGTTTGGCCCTGAGGTAGGCATACTGGAAGACCCGGCTACCGGCTCTGCCAACGGCCCGCTCATCAGCTACCTGACCAAACACCAGCTGGTGTCCGGACCTATACTGAGCCTACAGGGATGTGAGATGGGACGACGCAGCAAGCTTCATCTGGATGCGGATGTGGACAGCCAGGGGAACATCACAGCAGTGAAAGTGGGCGGAAAATGCGTCTTTGTGGGTAAAGGCTTCCACTTTTTAGAACTGATGTAGCATTTATCCCTAACTTGCATCCATAAAAAACAGCACCCGTAGATTAAGTTGATTACAATCTCCTGTGAATGAGAAGACAGAAAGCCAGATATTCTGAAATTATACCCCGGACAAAGCAGTGGCCAATCGTGCAGCTGGCCAAGGACCGAAAACAATTTATAGAGGAAGTAACCACCGAGTCTTTCAACAACCTGAAGCACATCACCCGTGGCAGATCGCTGCGGGAAGAGCTGGAAATGACCGTATACAGGGAAAAACTCCGCATCAAAGCCAACCCGTGGAGGGTAGACCCTAAGGATGAGAAATCATTCTGGAAAAGTGTGCAGGACAGGCTCAGTGACAGCAGCGCACTGCCACCGGAAGAAGCCAAAGCCGTAGAGGAGGGCTTGCTCACCGAGATCATTCGCCGGTATGCTGAAGAAATCTCCGGCAATTTCAAAAAGAATTCATACCGCTTCGCACGCGGGTTTATCACCTTTGGCTTTGCACGGCTGCTCAATGCCACCCGGGTCAAAGGCTTTGCGTCACTCTTCAGCAGACAGCTGGACCTGGATGACAAAATCAACATAGTAGGTGAGCCCGAGCACATTCGCGAGCTGGCCAAAAGGGGCACCGTGGTGATGGTACCTACACACTTCAGCAACCTCGATTCTATCCTCATTGGCTGGGTGATTCAGTTTCTGGGGTTACCGGCATTCATCTACGGCGCAGGGCTCAACCTCTTCAACCTGAAAATATTTGCCTACTTCATGAATAGCCTGGGGGCCTATAAGGTAGACCGCAGAAAGAAAAACCCTGTGTATCTGGAAACCCTCAAAACGTACTCCAGTCAGGCGCTCAGAAGGGGCTGTCACAGTCTGTTTTTTCCTGGGGGCACCCGCTCACGCTCCGGTCAGATAGAAAAAGCACTAAAACTTGGTCTGATGAGCACCGCCATAGAGGCGCAGCGGATCATGTATCAGGAGGAAACGCCGGAAAAGCCGGCGCGAAAGATCTTTTTGGTGCCAGTAGTGATCAACTATCACTTCACACTGGAGGCACCTGCACTCATCAATGAGCACCTGAAGCGCACTGGGCAAGAGCGATATTACAAGGAGGCCGATGAGTTTACAACATCCTATAAGATTGCTACGTTTCTGCTCAAGTTTTTCACCAAGGGCTCCAATATCTCAGTGAGTATAGGACGTGGAATGGACATCCTGGGCAACTATGTAGACAATGAAGGTAACAGTGTGGATGCCGCCAATCAGCCGATTGATCCAAAGGACTATTTTATTTCGCAAGGCAAGATCACTGTAGATCTACAGCGCGAGCAGGAATATGTGCGTATCCTGGCCAAGCGGGTGGTAGAAGAATACCATAAATACAACCGGGTTTTTGCCAGTCACCTGGTGGCATATACTGCCTTCAAAATGCTGGAGCGGAAAAATCCCAAACTTGATCTGTACAACCTGCTGAGGCTACCGGATGAAGACCTCATCCTTGACTATGAGGAATTTAAAAAAGCCTGGAAAAAACTGCGCAAGCGCATACTGAAGCTGGAAAGAAAAGGAAAAGTGGGTGCGGCACAGCACCTGAAGGAAAAAGCCGATGAGGCCATCGTACACGGTCTGGCCAATGTGGGGATGTACCATGCTCAGCGTCCATTGATCAAAAAGGGCGATAAGATCATCATTCAGGATATGAATACTTTGTATTACTACCACAACAGAATGGAAGGCTATGGGCTCGAAAAACACATCTGAAAAGCCAATAGGCGTCATAGGGGCGGGTAGCTTTGGCACCGCCGTATCTAACATCCTGGCCGAAAAAAACCAGCGCGTGATTCTCTACGCACGCACTGCTGAAAAGGCAGCGCTGCTCAACTCCACGCGAGAGAGCTCCGGTCACAAGCTCCATGACCACATAGAAGTCACCAATGATCTGGAGTACATAGGCACCTCCTGCGACGTGATTTTCCCAGTGGTCCCTTCTGCCAATTTCCGGGCCATGATGAAAGAACTGGCGCCTTTTCTTAGGCCCTATCACATCCTCATTCATGGCACCAAAGGTTTCGATCTGAATGTGGACCTTAAAAAAATTGATGCACAAAATCCACTCTCCCGTGAGCATGTGCGTACGATGAGTGAGGTGATCAAGGAAGAAAGCTCTGTGGTGCGCATCGGGTGTCTGGCGGGCCCCAACCTGGCCCGTGAGATCAGTGAGAAAAAACCCGCAGCTACTGTGGTGGCCAGTCACTTCGATGAAGTGATCCGGGTAGGTCAAAACCTGCTCAAAAATGATCGATTTCTGATCTATGGCAGCAATGACCTCATCGGGATAGAGCTCTGCGGTATCTTAAAAAACATCATTGCAGTGGGTGCTGGCACCATTGCAGGACTGGAATTGGGTGAAAATGCCAAGGCCCTTTTCATCAGCCGCGGACTCGTGGAAATGGTACACATCGGCAAGGCCCTGGGTGGCAATGCCGAGGCCTTTCTGGGACTGGCTGGTGTGGGTGACCTGGTGGCTACCAGCTCCAGTCACCTGAGTAGGAATTTTACCGTGGGCAATCGCCTGGCCAAAGGAGAAACCATCGATCAGATCATAGAATCTATGGAAGAGGTGGCCGAGGGGGTGAAGACCATCCGGATCATCAACGAGCTCTCACAGACCTATAAGGTGAGGTGCCCCATTACCGAAACACTCTACCGCATCATCAATCAGGAAATGACCGTGGGTGATGCCCACAAATACCTGATGAAGTTTCCCTTCCGGGCAGAGATAGATTTTATGTAGTTTGATTCCTTCTTTATCATTTTATAAATTCATGCCGCATAACATGATTAACGCTCTTTCAGCATGAAAAATCTCATTCTTCCTCTTGTCCTGTGTCTACTTTTTTCCTGTGATCAGATTAACTCCCTCAGAGGAAACAAAATAGCTGAAGAAGCCGATAACGTAGTGAAAAACTACTATCCAGATGGTGAATTGAAATCTATCTACACAGTCAATGAGCTTCGACAAAAGCACGGAGTAGCCAAAATATACAAAAAGGACGGAACTCTCAGTAAGGCATTTGAGTACGAAAATGGAGAGAAAATAAAAGCCATTTCATATTATAAGAATGGTAACCCATTAATGGAGATTAGCTACAAAAATGATGTTAAGGATGGTCCGTTCAAACGATTCTATGAGAATGGAAAACTGGAATCCGAAGCAATATTCAAAGAAAATTTTCCTGGAAAAGGGCTAAAGGAATACACCTCCTCAGGAAGTCTAAAAAAGCACTATCCAGAACTTATTGTCAAAGGCATAGATCAAATAAACCTCAATGGCAGATATATAATAGAGGTATATTTTGATAAAAACCCCGGAAGAGGAACCTATTATATTGGGTCACTAACTGAGGACACCTTTCTCAATTACAGGCTGGATGAAATGGAAAGAGTGAATTATAGAGGTAGACTTGTGATCACTCCAGCACCTGGAGTCATTATCATGGAAAAATTAAATTTTGTTGGAGAATTCAAAACTCCAACAGGCAACAAGTACATTGTGGAGAAGTCCTTCAATCTTGCTATCGATAATTCGTTCTAATTCTGGGCTCTATCGAGCCAATATTTTCGCATTTTCAACTCCTGATTGTGTGGTGCAAATTTAAGGCCTTCATTTAAGACCTGTCGGGCACTTTGATACCACCCCTTTTTAAAATAATAAGAAACCCCCTGTGAATAAGCCTTACCTACATTATGCTCGTAGTAGGAATACTTATATTGCTCCACATTCTCTTCGAAGCGCTTCTTATACATTTTAGCTTTTTCCACCTCACTTTTAATATAAGCATCTCTCATAGCTTCCAGATACAAATTCATCCTTAAAGACCCTAGATGAGCATTGGAATTTAACTCTGGATAATCAGCATATAGTTGTTCCAGCAATTCCAAAATTTCATCGCTTGAGAATGAATGTGCAACTGTAGCGTTGTTAATATTGCTCACCAATAAGTTTTCAGCATCCTGATTAGAGGGATTGGCCGCAAAAGCCTCTAGCACGTACGGAAAAGACTTTTTATAACTTCCCTTATTATAAAGTTTACGCCCATTTTCATAGTTATAGTAAAAATCCAGATCAGACTTCAGTTCATCACTTCTAGCTTTCTCCCTGATCAAACGATACGCCCTTGCAACAAACTGAGTATCATTCCTCTTTATCAACTGGTTATTCAGAAGACGAGAAAACTCCCCAAGGACTTCCGCATTTCCAACACTAGGATGATTCATCGTGCTTATAAACCCGAGTAATTCCACATCCGCCCATTCATTGTAATCCACGGTGGTAATAGCAAGGATTCCACAGCTCACCACAAGCTCACCAATCTGCTCAGTCGGATGAAGAATGTAGGCTTTTTGAAAATCTAAAAAAGCTTCATAATACTTCTGCTCCTGAAGATTGGAAATGCCGTGATTATAATATTGAATACCGATTAGTTCCTTTGCTCCCAGATCACTATCCGTAAAGTAATATTTATTAAAAACCACATTAACATCAGCATTTAGTTCTGATCGATCTATCAGTTTCAGATCAGCCAGTTGGCCAACAAAAGCCTCCCTAAATCCCAAACTAAAAGTTTTAAATCCGCCAATCGGATCAGTGGTCTCAATACCGATTTGCTCGCTCTCAGGATAAGCCACTATGTAGACGTGTGTTGGCGTTTCTTTAACCGTAAATGGGATCCCCAAATCTTCGAAAACCAAAGCATATAGTGCACAAGCCGATACACAATTGTAAACTCCATTCTGAAAAATCTGATGAAAATAAGCAATGGCCTCGTACTTCCTCAAAAACTCATCATGAACGAACTCATACACTTTCTTCACATACTTTTCATTCTTCTTTGGCTTTTTGATTAGACGCAACTCCTTTAGCTTCGCTTCATAAGACCTTCTCCATTGTTCTTTCTGACCTTCATCAGCTCCTGAAAAAAGTAATAATCCAGGAAAATAATCCGATTCGTTTTCTGAGAGCCTCTCGAAAATAGATTTTTCCAAGTCCGAGCTAAAGGAAACTTGACTGACAGAAATAAGACTGTCGCCTAAAGTCATCCCTTGTAGACTGGTCAAAGTGAAAAGGGTGAAAAACATAATCCTACCTACCATAACAACACTTTACTCGGCAAAATAAAACAGTTCATGAAAACATAAAACACATCTTCATTTTAGATAAATGCTTAGACGTCAATTTATGTAAACTCCTACTCCTTTCGGGTTCGGGTGAGTTTCTCCATCAGCAGGGTCAGCAATTCGAACCGGATCAATTCATTATACTCCAGGTGGTCATTATGGTCCGTCAGGTCCTTGATCAGTTGATCACGCTCTCTGTAAAATGCCTTTTCTTCAAATCGCTCCTTCACCAGGCGCACAAAACACTGATAGAAGGCCCTGGTGCGTGGCAGCGCATCCCCCTTGATATACCGCTGATAGTACACCTTGAGGTTATTGGCTTCATTGTCATATTCCAGCGTATTTTTCAGTCGCAGGAGGATGACCCGCACCACCACAAACTGCAGATTGTAACCCGTCTTGTCCTTAGAAAGCGGCGCACAGTCGTGGTAAAATTTATGTAGTTTTTTGAAATCAAAACCCGGCACTTTCATGGGCTCGCCCATCATGTGGCTGATCACAAAGAGATAAGCCGACCTGATGGCCCAGGCTGCACGGTCCATTTTGTCCAACTCCTGAAACCTGGGCTCCTCGTGCACCGTCTCCAGTAGCTTTAAAGCTTCGCGGTAGGCACCCTGGTGCATCAGCAGCTGAAACTCCTCCACCAGTACCTCAAACCGATTGAAAGCTTCAAAAGAAGTACTCTTAAGCAGTTTTTTCAGCACCGGCCTGGCCTGGGTGAGTCGGGCAGTGGCAATGAAGTATTTCAGGGTGGATACATTAACCTCCAGCATCACATGCTCCGTTTCCAGGTGTGCATACTCCCTGAGGTGTACTTTGAGCAATTCAAGCACTCTCCCCCACTCCTCAAAATCATTTCGCTGATGCGCTGCCACCAAAGCGATCCGCAGAAAATACAACCGTAAAAAAGGAGACTCATATTGCTCATGGTAAGCACTGAGTGCTTCCATGTGCTTTTCGCATTTGGTCACCAACTCATGCCGCTGTGACCGGATAAATTTGGTCTCGGAGAGCACCACCTGCACCAGCCCTTTGGAGACATCCAACACCCTGACCTGCCCTATCAGCTCTGAGACGGCCTGCTGGTGCTTTTCCACCTCACCGGTGAAGCCTTTCAGGTAATTGACCTTTCGCAAAGTCAGAAAACACTCCAGCTCCACTTCTACCAGATGGTATTTACGAGCCTTCTTCAGCACCCGCCTGGCGATCCGCTCCGCATTGTGATAGACATTCACATACAGCAGCTTCCTGGCAATGGTCATCTGGCGCTCACATTGGAATTTGATGCGGGTATAGTTTCGGCGGTTGAGTTCGGAATGGTTGGTGGCCAGGATAAGCTCCGAAAGCTTATTGATCAGGCTGCCTTTGAGCATGATGAAGCGCTTATCTCCGGGATCACTCTGGTACAATTGGTGTGCAGCCGAGACATCATCCAAAAATCCACCAGCAGCCACAAGCTTATAGAGTTTCTTGAGCTTGGAGTCTCTCGGTATGAGCAGGTTAAAAGTTTTCGGGCGGTCCTGTTCTATGACATTGACCATTTCTCGAATCAAATCCATTATCCGCTGGTTGAATCCGACTTTACTAATCCATGGATGCTGTACCTACAATGCCGTACGCAGCCCCACAGTTGGCAACCCTAAATAAGAGCTTTTTTAGCACATATGGCCCATCTATTCCGAAATCTTAACATTCACACAACATCTACTTTCTTATCTATCTCTTTCCAAAGGGCACTTTTACAGCTTACTACTGCCCGGATATTGTAATCGCAAAAGGTGCTGGTTCAGGGTATATTAGAGGAACCTAATTCAAAACGTATCATGAAAAAAACCTACTCACTCTTATTGCTACTGCTCATTGTATTCACCGCGTGGGCGCAAGCTCCAGCCGGATATTACAACTCAGCAAACGGACTGTCCGGGGAAGCTTTGAAAGCTGCCCTGAACGACATCATCGATGGTCATACGGAATATAGCTATGCCAATGTATGGGACCTGCTGAAGGTCACTGATGTGGATCCCAACAATCCCAACAATGTAATGGGCATCTACTCACGCTTCTCCATGGACGCTGCCGCTGAATATGCCGGTGGAGCCGGATGGAACCGCGAGCACGTCTGGGCCAAATCACGGGGAGACTTTGGCACCACCATGGGGCCGGGTACCGACATCCACCACATCCGTGCGGAAGATGTCTCTACCAACTCCGCCAGAAACAACAGGGCCTTTGACGAGGGCGGCACACAGTACATAGACGGATCAGGCAACTACTCCGGCCCTACACCTGCCAAATCGGGAACCGACTACACCTGGTATCCTGGTGATGAGGTGAAAGGTGATGTGGCCAGAATGATCTTCTACATGGCCACCCGCTACGAGGGAGAAAACGGCGAGCCCGACCTGGAGCTCACCGAAGAGATTCTCTCCAACACCGACAAGACGCCCTTTCACGGAAAACTTTCGGTACTGCTGCTGTGGCACGAGCAAGATCCTGTGACCACTCTGGAAATGGACAGAAATGATGCCATTTTTAGCTATCAGGGAAACAGAAACCCATTCATTGACCACCCGGAATACGTGGCCTCTATCTGGGGTTCCGGAGGTGGTGGCGGTGGAGGCGGCGGGAGCTGTGCCGACACTGAAGTGACCTTCACCCTCGTGACCGACAACTACCCGGCCGAAACCTCCTGGACACTGACCAAAGACGGCAGCACCGTGGCCTCCGGAAGTGGCTACACAGCTGCCAACACTGCTCATGTGGAAAGCCTCTGCCTCGCTGATGGTACTTATGACTTCACCATCAACGATCAGTATGGCGATGGCATCTGCTGCAGCTACGGATCAGGATCTTATGAATGGACCTCATCAGCGGGCACACTCGCCAGCGGCGGACAGTTTACTTCCTCAGAGACCAAGTCCTTCACCATAGGGAGTGGTGGCGGAGGAGGCGGTGGGGGTGGCTCCACAGGCACGGTGATCATCTCCGAGTATGTGGAAGGCTCTTCCAACAACAAAGCCATTGAGATCGCCAACATAGGCTCTACGTCTGTAGACTTGTCTGCCTATACCCTGAAGAAACAAACCAACGGAGCAGGCTCCTGGTCTTCTCCCCTCAGCCTGAGTGGCACACTCCCCGCTCAGAGTGTGTATGTGATCGTGTACAGCAGTGCGGGCAGCACCCTGCTGGCCAAGGCAGACCTCACCACCTCCAGCTCTGTGATGACTTTCAATGGCAACGACCCTGTGGGGCTGTTTGAGAATGATGTGCTCACGGATATTGTCGGCACATTCAGTGGCGGCTCGGGCAACTTTGCACAGAATGTCACCCTACAAAGAAAAGCCACCGTGGCTGGCCCTTCGTCCACCTACAGCACCGCCGAATGGACCACTTTGGCACAGGACGATTTTGACAATGTGGGGTTGCTCACCGGCGGTAGCTCCGGCGGAGGAGGTGGCGGCACAGGTGGCACCATGCCCACAGGGTACTGCTCCTCTCAGGGCAACAACTCATCCTATGAGTACATTTCCAGCTTTAGCCTGGGGGCTATCAGCAACTCCAGCGGCAACGACGGTGGTTATGGCAACTACACCAGCCTCTCTACCACGGTGGCCAAGGGTCAGTCCTATTCCTTCAGCCTGACACCTGCTTTCCCATCCGGAGTGTATGATGAGTACATCAAAATATGGGTGGACCTGAACCGCGATGGGGACTTTGCAGATGCCGGAGAAGAGCTCTTCAGCACCGGACCGATACAATCTACCACCACAGGCAGCATCACCATCCCCGCCTCGGCCTCTGAGGGGATCACCACCATGCGGGTGAGCATGAAATACAATGGCGCACCCACCTCGTGTGAGGCCTTCAGCTATGGAGAAGTGGAAGACTATGCCGTGACCATCGCTGCCAGTGGCAGCAGGATTGCTGAGGTACAGGAAACGACCACCTTCACCACGGAGCTCTACCCCAACCCTGCGGCGGACTTTGTGAACCTCCACCTGAAAGTGAAGACCGAAGACTACCTGCAGATACAGATCAGCGACCTGAATGGCAGGATTGTCTTTACCGACACTCGCCAAGCCGCCAAAGGCTTCCTGACCACACAGATCAAGACCGGCACATTCGGTAGCGGGTTTTACTTTGTCACCGTCACAGGCGGTGGGGAGACCTTCAAAGGCAAGCTGATCGTGGAGTAAGGAGATCAGACCCCATTATACCAACAAGGCGCTCAATTTCGGTTGAGCGCCTTGTTTTTTTAGGGGAGTTGGTGGAAAATCTGAATAAAAGTCAAAACAACCGACGACACTGATCAATTCTTAACGCAAATTGCTCGAGTTGTACCATGCCAAGAACAAATTGACTCTCTCTATACCTGATCAATCCTCCTATCCCATTGAAATGAGTAAAACAGATGACTAAAATCATGTATTCACTTAATAGGTTTTGAAACTTCCTGTTTTTTATATTGGTTTACATATTCAAACGCTTTGGCGGTTCCGAAGGCTTACGTGTTACGTAGGAGACTATTAGGAGTTACCGGGGCGTTTTTTCTTTTTACTCCCCCCAATATATTCGTGATCGCTAGGTATAAATAGCCAATGCCTGTAAGGATCCGTGAAGCGATCTATTAGCTCAGAAGCTCCCGTAGAAATACCAATATTGAAATGAGGTTTAATCTCTCTAATTCGTTTATTAATGTGCTTGTAAACTTTCTCCTTTGCGATTGTCCTTTTTCCTCTGGTCCTCTGTCCCTTTGGTTTATCTAAATGATGATCATTTAATTTGAACGCCATCGCACCTAGAACAACATCTGTGCACTGGAGCAGAACGTGACTTTTGGAGTCTACTTCATAAATAGAATCTCTGGCAATCTTTAAATTCGCAGTTCCCAATTCAGGCAAAAATTGCAATCCATAAATAAACTTTTTGAAGCTCTTGTTCTTCTCTTTTGAATCAGGGAGCATATCAAAGAAAAATTCAAGACTGATCTCATAATCTGATTCTAGTTGGGCGAAACCAAAGGCATGTTTAATAAATTGATAATAAAGTAAGTGATATTCGATTTTCCGCTGATCGGTTGACACTGAGGTTGGAATTCTCCTATTGTCAGTAAACATGATCCTTACCTTGATGGTGCTCGCCGCAATGAAGTCAAAAAAAGCATCCATCATCTGACAATAGCTATCCACACGGAAATTATTTATCTGACTCCATTTCAATTCAGAATCTTCCATTCCAAGTTGTGCTTTGTATTCAAGAAGAGCAGTACTTACCCGATCATGGTCGTGCTTAGAAATGATGCAGCCGCCATAAAAATTGGAGTAATGGCGGTCCTGTTTCACAGATTCGTCGCAGAAAATATAAAAGCCCTTATTCGACCTTTTACTCATTACTTTTTCTACCGATTCTTTTCATGAAACATGGATGAGGTGTAAAGAGCTAACATCATCTATTTCCTTTTGCTCGATTGTGGGTTTCGCACAACGTCTGACAGTTCTTGACTTCTGTAGCTCCATGCTCTCTCATGATTGGTATTCATCTCTACTCAACAAAATCCACTCACAGCATTTGTCTTGTGTAGTTTATCTACATCTGCGTTTCAACATGACTATTTCCTCTTGCTTCATCGCTGGGTTTAATTCCATCTTCAGACTCAAGTATTGTTCGAATTGCTCTTGTGGTGGCTTCTTGCCACAACAATTTATCATCATCTCTTGTTGGTCCTTGTCAAACTCAATTTTCAGACCTTCTCGTTTATGCACAAGCCTTTCTTGTAATTCAATGATAATTTCCGCTAATTCTTCAGAATATATGTACACGAGCACATGAGCCATGTCAAACTTTTCGTTATCGTTAAATTCCTTGAGTTCCACCTTCAAATCTCCAAGCTTACCATAGAATTTATAGATGTCGTTAATTGTCAATGAAGACATATACAGCATATTGTCGGAGATTTCTTCATGGTACTTTACCATCGAAGTATCGAATTTGCTCACTGCATTTGTGATGCAGTCTTTATCAATACACGTGCCGGATAAGGATACGTATAGTTGCTGTACATCAAACAGGATTTTTGAAAGGGCACCATAAACTGCTTTTTCCTGAGATCTTAAATCTTCTCGCGAGGAAAAGTCAACCTCAAGCTCTTTTTCTAATCTCTTTATTTTTCTTGAGTTTCGATTAGATAGATACAAAAACAACAATGGAAACAAAACTCCTGTGATTGTTATTGTAAGCAATCCAGGGTTATTCTCGAAAAGAGCAACGAGCCATTCTTTATCAGCAGCACTTTCCCGAAGAACTGGGATCCTCTCTACAGCTTTTGAGCTTAAGGTATCAGCTATATTCAGTATTGTATTCTTCATTATTCAATTACATGCAATAATAATCAGCTAACGACAACCAATTGCAGTTGTCCGCTTGTGACTCTATCAAATGTAGCAGTTTTTGACTCTTGAACAAACCATTATCGGCTACAGGGCCATTTTGGTCACTTGAGTTATTTAAACCGTCCAGTTAGCCTATCACGCGGTGCTTCGGGATTGCAAAAATTCGAAAAAGTCTATTTTCCCTTCCTTAGTCGATCACCCGCACCTAGATCCAACGTTATGCCAATGGTCATAAGCCCAAGCCCGGTGGCTGGAATAAAGGGAGGCACATACTTGGGTTCAGGTAAACTTCCTGATGAGTTTTGGATAAACCTATCTAAATCCTCTTCATACCGCCTATTATAAATAGCCTGCAATAAAACACTTCCACCGATGGCAAGTATTCCTATAAGTTGAACCGCTTTGGCAGTTGTTCTATCTTTTCGGAAAGACTCAAGTCGCAAATCCAAGCTCATCAAATTCTTTTCATTAGAAACTGGATTTATCAGCATCATTGGAAGTTCAGCTTCCAGCTTCTCATCCACACTTACCCCTTCTCCAAACACAACTATAACACCGGATTTTCGCAAGGCCTTATAAAGTCGTTCATTATTTGCTAAGCTATCCATAAAGTATGCTTTGCCTATTTCAGAATACTCGATCTGACCATCCTCTACAAATAAGTCGGTAGAACTGTGCGCAACAATTTGAACCTCCTTAACATCACCATTCTTCAATTCCAATTTGGATGATTGACTATAGGAAGTCGCCATCGAAAACATGATGAATATGATAGCTGTGAATTGTTTCATGGTATAATGGTTAAAGGAAGAGTGGCTAGTTAAGGTGGCGTATCCTAAGATCATTGCTGCACCAAGCTAGCCATATAACCATTACGAGTCAAGCATTATTTTCCGCTATGTGTGGAATCATTTCCGAATCCTCCAGGGTTTTGAAAACCCTGGAGGATTACAAGATAAAACCCTAGTAAGCTCCTAACCGATACATACTACCTCCTCTAGCTGCAAATTCCGAAAAGTAGAAGCCATACGAAATTTGAGTAGCAGATGCAATCTTTCACAACTCTCGTTTAACTAATTTCTGCAAATCATGTATATTGAATGTCATTTTACTTAGAAGATGACATCCGACGCTCTCCTAGCTATTATCACCTTGCTATTTAAGGCTATCCTTGCTTTCACATTGGCTTATGGGGGAATTAGATCAATGATTTTTGGTGTCCAACTATATCGCGAGGAAATTGGACTTACGGACGAAAAGGCAAAAATAACATTTGGCAAAGTCGAATTTAAAGTGGGAAAGGTGGGTTCGGTTCTAATTGGCACTTCTTTTCTCTGGGCAATGGCTTCAGTTATCGTAATTCCTGAACTATCATTTAATGAATATGGCAAACCTAATATTACAGAAGATAAGGCCCGATTTGAGAAATCAAGAGAGCGATTATCATCCGAAATTGATCAGTTGATTGCTGATTTACCCAGCCCAACGGAAATTCCATATCTCTTGGCGGTTGCTGGAGTAGATTATGATAGTACCCTTGTGAATGACTTATATCTATCAAACATATCAGGTTACAACACCTCGGAAAAAGCTGCTGTAAATTTAGGCGCTTATTCCGTGGATGTTGGTTATCTAATTTCTTACAATCAATCCAAAGAAGTTTTGAAATACATAGAAGGAATGAAAATCCTTGCTGAACGATTCGATTTCGAATCAGCATTCAATAACAGTGATTTAATTTATGGCGTTAATGAGAATATAGACAAGAAGGAATTACTAAAAGATATTTATTCAGGAAAGCTACAAGAAACAAATGAAATATTGAATAGTCAGTTTGATTCAAAAGTTATAATCTATTTCACTTACGGCCAGCTCATCGAATCTTTATATATAGTTACATCAATTGCAAATGAATACCCTGAAGATTTACCACAAGAACTTCGCCAAATAGCCTTGAAGCCATATATCAACATATTAGCTGATCAAAAAATTATTGCAAAATCTCTTATGAATTTGATTGACTTAACCGATAATTCTAGAGAGTTTGAGACTTTAAAGAGTACTGTGGACGCCATTTACATCGATCTCGACAGCATTGAAGTTTCTATCAATTCAGGCAGAACTCTTTCGATAGCTAATTTTAGTTCTAAGATAAGAAAGTTAAGATCTGAAATTATTCGTATAATATAAAGTCAAACGCTTTTACAACGAGACAAAGAAACCAGCACGGGGCCTCCTTGCGGCGCTATGAGCCCTTGAGTCTTCCAGGGTTTTGAAAACCCAGGAGGATTTGCCAGATGTAAACCTTGGTGCGCTGGCACGCTGCGCCTTCCCGGGGTTTCCTGCAGGGTTTGGAGCCCGTCCTGCGCCGTTGATGATGAGTCCTGCGAAATAATATTTCGTCCTGCGGGAGACGGGCCTCTCCTTGCGGAATTTTATTTCGTCCCTCAGCATCTTTTACCCTTCCTGCGCGACTTATGCCCCCTCCTGCAGCACTTATACCCCTCCCCACGGCGTGGGAAGGGTGATTTCCACAAGGGGGTTTATGCACTATCTTCCCATCTGTGAAGGTGAGTCTATCGAACCATCAGGTAGATGGATGATACGTTGATGGCATTGTCTTACTCTTCGACGGAGCTCAGAGTGACAATGCCCAAGGACACTTTGCTGTGAAAATGTCATGCCGAGATCAGATAACAATGCCGAGCTCAGCGTGATAATGCCCAGCGCCACGTCGATTGAAAATGTCATGCTGAGCTCCGTCGAAGCATCAGACATTTTCTGTGAAGCCCCTCTTTTATCCATTCAGGAGAAAAGGTTATGAAGCCTTTATGAGCTCCAGAATGTCATCAGATTCTGAACCCAAATAATGGGTGATTCTCAGTATGTTGCTAATGATAAGTTCGGAAATGTTCTTGGTGGTAAGATTACCAGTATTCAGGTAAATAACCTTTGGAGGTGCTCCGTGCATGGCATTGAGGTCCACAAAGTCCGAGTCAAAAGTCACTATGGCAAAATGATTCTCTCTGGCATATTGGAAGATCTCAAAATCAGATGAATTCTCTAATCCAACAAATCTCACCTGCTGGCAATTCGAAAACTCTGGAGGGAGCGCTCTAAGAATTCTGGGTGAGATGTTCTGATCAAATAATAAGGTCACTGAACTGAAATTAGTCTCCTTTCCTTATCAGCTGCATAAGCCAGGCAGGCGTCAATCATTTCGTCAGTCAATTCTTCGAAATCAGATTTGATGTCTTCACGGCTCATTCCGTTCGACAGCCAGTTCAACACATCATAAACCGAAATTCTGGTTCCTATAATGCAGGGCTTCCCAAATCGTTTGTCCGCTCGGATTTCCAAAAACTGTCTATAATCCATAGGTTAAATATACATCATTTGCTCAAGTCGATTGTAAGCATGTAAACCGAATGTTTAGTGCAAAGTTTCATCAATCGGGCCATGGAGGGCGTTGATGAAGGCACTTCCGTTGAGTTGCGTCATTCCCGCGCAGGCGGAAATCTCATCTGGTGAATGGCTTTCGGTAAGACGGGGCGATTGTATAGGCATTGTCTTACTCTTCGATGGAGCTCAGCGTGACAATGCCCAGCGCCACGTCGATTGAAAATGTCATGCTGAGCTCCATCGAAGCATCAGACATTTTCACCACTGAAATAAGTAGATTTAGTTTGGTCAGTCCTCTATCCTCAGTCCATCATCCAACTCATTTGTGTCGGTAGACTTTCGGACAAAACCATTTTTGAGTAACAATTCCTTACAAATACCGATGGCTTTCACCAATCCTTCCCCAATTTGGTTGGCCTTCACGCCCATGACCACCTCGTCCACCACCGTCTGCCAGTCGGCGGTCTGTACTTTTCGGCTGATGCCCTCATCACCCAGTACCAGCACCATGTGCTCCTGGCGGCTCACGAATATCAGTATCCCCACCCGCTCCTCTGTTTCAAACACTTTTTCATTCAAAAATGCCTCCAGCGCCCTTTGGCGGACCCGCTGGGCCTGTCGCTCCTTAGGTATGATCCAGCGCTTGGCCTGGGGAAAGAGAAGGGGAAACAAAAAGCCAATCACCAAAGCCACAAAAGCCACGATGGCCACCTCCATGGGGGTGATGCGAAACGGCAGCATCCATGTGTAGGAAAGTACGCCTACCAGCACCAGGGTGAACCCGGACAGCAAAGTACTCACGTACCACGAAGCTTCGGCATAGTCATCACTTGATCCCACAAAATAGGGCACTATCTCCCCACAGGAGACCGTTTCCAGCTCTTTCACGGCCTGCTCTACCTGCTGCTTTTCTGATTCTGTAAAAGTATATTTCTTAGCCATTGTTCTGTTTTAATATTACCACCCACCAGAAGCACCACCGCCACCGAAACCTCCACCACCACCGGAGAACCCGCCAAAGCCGCCGCCTCCACCAGAGTAGCCTCCGCCACCGAAGCCTCCGCCCCAGTACATACCTCCGCCACCACGACCCCCTCTGCCACCATTGGACGGTACGCTCATGAAGATAGCCACGATGATGGCGATGAATATCCCTGCCGCCAGCCCGATGAGGAGCCAGCCAAGAATAAACACAATCACCGCGCTCAGACCAGTGGCTTTGCCCTTGCCCAGTTTTTTGGTCAGTACAGTTTTGAGTATTCCAGTGAAAATGAAGCCTAAGACCAGCACGGGAAGCACCCAGCTTTTGGACGAGGTGCTATTGGTGGATCGCTGCTTCACTGCCGGAGGCAGTTCCTCACCCATGATGGCACTGATCACTACATCCACACCACTGTCGATCCCTTTATAAAAATGCCCGGACCGAAACTCCGGTGTAATGACGTTGGTAATGATGCGCTTGGAAAGTGCATCCGTAAGCGCTCCCTCCAGACCATAGCCCACCTCTATCCGCATTTTTCTGTCAGTCATGGCAAAGAGCATGATCACGCCATCATCCGCGCCTTGTCTTCCTATTTTCCACGCCTCTCCCAGGCGAATGCTGTATTGCTCGATGGTCTCCTCACCTGTGGTGGGGATCAGCACCACCACTACCTGGCTGCCTTTGGTGTTTTCATAGTTCAAGAGCTTCTGCTCCAGGCTATTCTGCTCAGCCGGGGTGAGGGTGCCCGTAAGGTCCGTCACTCGCCGGGTCAGGTCAGGCAGGGCTACATCCTGTGACCATGCACCCAATGAAAGAAAAATAAATAGAGGTATCAGTATCCGAATTTTCACAATGTCGTTTGTTCTCTTATCCTTGTAACTTAGTCAACACAATTCAAAAATTAAATTGAAACACCATGAATAAAAAATGGATAACCATTATCGTCATCATTGTGGCGGTTTTCCTCGTCTACAACTTCTTTTCCGGTAAGTACAACTCCATGGTCACCAAAGAAGAGGCTGTCAATACTGAGTGGTCCAATGTGGAAACCCAATATCAGCGTCGAAGTGATCTCATCCCCAACCTGGTCAATACTGTAAAGGGATTTGCTCAACAGGAGCAGGATGTGCTCATAGGTGTGACGGAAGCCCGATCCAAAGCCTCCAGCATTAACCTGGATGCCAACAATCTTACTGCGGAAAACATGCAACAGTTTCAGGCAGCTCAGGGGCAGCTAAATTCTGCACTCTCCAGACTGCTGGTCACCGTGGAGAAATACCCCGACCTGAAGTCCAATCAGAACTTTCTGGAGCTGCAAGCACAGCTGGAAGGTACAGAAAACCGTATAGCCGTAGCCAGAAAAAGGTTTAATGAAACCGCTCAGGACTACAACACATTTATCCGGGTGTTTCCCAATAATTTCATTTCGGGCTGGGCAGGCTTTGAGCGCAAGGCATTGTTTGCCGCTGATGAAGGTGCCGAAAAAGCGCCTGAGGTACAATTTTAAGGTCTAGTGCATTGAGCTCGGGTGGTTTCATGATCAGCCGGGCTCTTCTTTTTTGACCGAATCAAATATCTACCTTTGAATCCATGAGAGTCTCAAATTCGGATATTGCTCACATCAAAAAAACCGCCAAATCCATTTTTGGCAATTCCTGCGAGGTATACCTCTTTGGATCCAGGGTCTCCAATGATACGAAAGGTGGTGATCTGGATTTACTAATCCGAACGAACGATCCCACACAGCTCCTCACAAAAAAACTCGTCTTTAAAGCCAGGGTCAAACAATTAATAGGAGATCAAAAAATTGACGTAATCGTGAGATCGGCGAGTGCACCCGATGAGCAAGACCTCATTTATCAGGAAGCGTTAAAAGGACAACTGCTATGGAAGACTGGCAAATGAGATTCAACGCTGCAAGAAAAGAGTCTGAGTTGCGCTTTCATCATCTTGAACATGCATTTCAAAGAACCTCCAGCATTTATCCTCTGAGTGAGAAAAGGTGAGCGTTGAAAAAGAAGCAACCTAACCTGTCGTCAGACTGCTCCTCCCCTTCCTCATATTTACTTCACCGTCTCCACCACCAGGTTGTGGTTGGTGTAAATACAGATATCTGCGGCAATGCCCAGGCTCTCACGCACCATTTCCTCGGCCGTCATATCAGGAGCATGACGCTTGAGTGCGATAGCCGCAGCACGGGCATACATACTGCCTGAGCCAATAGAAGCTATGTCGTCATCGGGCTCCAGCACATCGCCAGTGCCGGAGATCACCAGTATCTCCCCTTTGTCCACCACGATCATCATGGCCTCCAGTCTCCTGAGGTAGCGGTCGGTGCGCCAGTCTTTGGCCAGCTCCACCGCGGCACGTTTCATATTGCCGGTATAGGTAGCCAGTTTCTCTTCCAGGCGCTCCAGTAGGGTGAAGGCATCGGCCGTAGACCCTGCAAAACCTGTAATGATCTTACCATCCTGCAGTTTGCGAATCTTCTTCACGTTGCTCTTAGCCACTGTATTGCCCATTGTGGCCTGGCCATCTGCCCCAATGGCCACCTGACCATTGTGCTTGATGGCCACCACCGTGGTAGATCTTATTTTTACTTTTCCCATGTTATATCGCTTATTCTATAATAAAAATGTCCCGTCATTGCATAACGGGACATCTCTTTATATGGTTTGTCTGATTCCTTAAATCAAAATTCTCACAGGGTCCTCCAGCAGTCCTTTGAGTGTTTTGAGGAAGGCCGCACCTACGGCTCCATCCACAGCTCTGTGGTCGCACGAAAGGGTCACTTTCATCACATTGCCCGGCTTCATCTCGCCATTCTTCACTATCACGGTCTCCTTGATACCTCCCACAGCCAGGATACAAGCATCCGGTGGGTTGACAATCGCAGTAAAGTCCTCTACACCGAACATCCCCAGATTAGAAATGGTAAAGGTATTGCCCGTGTAGTCGTCTGGAGTCAGTTGTTTGTTTTTTGCCTTCTGGCTAAAGTCTTTCACTTCTGCAGAAATGTGCGAAAGGGACTTGTTATCCGCAAAGCGAATCACCGGTACGATCAATCCCTCTGGCAGGGCCATGGCCACACCTATATGGATGTGGGAATGCTTCTTCATTACATCTCCGTGCCAGCTCACATTCACATCAGGATGCTGACGCAATGCCGCAGCAGTGGCCTTCACTACCATATCGTTAAAGGAGAGCTTCACCGGGGACATCTCGTTCATGCTAGCTCGTGCCGCAATCGCCTTGTCCATGTTGATCTCCATGGTGATGTAGAAGTGTGGCGCCGTGAATTTGCTTTCAGACAAACGCTTCGCGATGGTCTTGCGCATCTGAGTCACTTTCACATCTACCGAGTGTTCTTCACCCACTACAGAAGGAATACTGAATGCCGGGGCTTCTGCTGCCTTTGCTTCCGCCTTGGGAGCTGCCTGCGAAGGCTTAAAGTCCTCCACATCCTTCTTCACAATCCTGCCACCGTCACCTGATCCGGCAATCTGGCCAAGATCATATCCTTTTTCCTGGGCTATTTTCTTTGCCAAAGGAGATGCTTTCAGTCTTCCATTGCTGGAGCTGGATGGCGTATCTGCCACAGCTTTGGCCTCAGGCGCAGCGCTGGCGGCTGATACACTTTCTTCCTTTGGTTTATCTTCTGTTTTGGCTGGAGCGGCTCCACCAGCTGCTTCAGCTTTCAATAGTGTTTTCCAGTCGGCACCTGCCTCTCCTATGATGGCAATCACACCATCGATCGGCACAGATCCGCCATCTTCTATTGCTATATGAAGGAGTGTTCCGTCCTCATAAGCCTCCAGTTCCATGGTGGCTTTGTCGGTTTCCACCTCAGCCAGCACATCACCTGCCTCTACTTGATCACCTTCTTTCTTGATCCAGGCAGAGATTACACCCTCTTCCATTGTATCACTCATCTTGGGCATGCGGATCACTGTAGCCTTAATCCCAGAAGTATCCACTGCCTCCGCCTTTGCCGGGGCTGGTGCGTCTACAGCTTCCTCCTTCTTTTCAGAAGCTCCATTGGATCCACCACTTTCAATGTCCTTGAGCAACCCGGAGATATCTTCACCTTTCTCGCCGATGATGGCAATCACACCATCAACAGCCACAGATTCCTGCTCCTTTATGCCTATATATAAAAGCACTCCATCCTGATAGGACTCCAACTCCATAGTGGCCTTATCGGTCTCCACTTCTGCCAGCACATCCCCAGAAGACACTTCATCACCCTCTTTTTTTATCCATGATGCGATGACGCCCTCTTCCATGGTGTCACTCATCTTTGGCATTCTGATTACTTCAGCCATTTTATCCGCATTATTTATATCTTATCAAACAATTCCAAAGTTAATCCATGTCGGTTTTTCTCCAACATCTTTAATCCTTTAATTTGGATATTATAACAAATTGGAAAAATAGGACTTCTTTTTTTAAAAATTTCAAATGCCAGCGAAAGACAACTTTGACTATACCCGGCCCAAACGGTTCTTCTCTTCGCACCTGGAAACCATCTATCCGGCGCTTTTCAGAAAAGTAAAAAAAGTGCCTCCGGCGACACATCAAAGAGTGGATACTCCAGATGGTGACTTCCTGGACCTGGACTGGCGAAAGCAGGGTTGCTCCCGACTGGTTATTATCCAGCATGGACTGGAAGGCAGCTCCGACAGGCCCTATATGCTGGGGATGGCCAAGTGCTTCTATGAAAACGGCTATGATGTGCTCACCTGGAACTTCCGGGGATGTAGTGGAGAAATGAACCGAACCGCCAGCTTTTACCATAGCGGAGCCACAGATGACCTGGATAGCGTGGTACAAGCCGCCTTACCCGATTATGAGGACATTAGTCTGGTGGGCTTTAGCCTGGGTGGCAACCTGACCCTCAAATACCTCGGTGAGGCCGCTCGCTATCCACAGATCAGGCGTGGTGTGGCCATCTCTGCTCCTCTGGACCTGGATGCAGGGGTTGACAAACTGCATACTGCCAATGGGCTCATTTATGAAAAGCGCTTTCTCCGAAACCTCAAAAAGAAAATACGCGAAAAGGCCTTTCTGATGCCCGATCAAATCGATGTGGACAAACTGAGGCAGGTAAAAACCCTCAGAGACTTTGACGATCACTATACTGCTCCGCTTCATGGCTTCCAGGATGCCACGGACTATTACCGTCAGTGCAGTGCCAAATATTTCCTCAAGGGAATCAAAGTACCAACGCTCATTCTCAACTCCATCAATGACCCCCTGCTCAGTCAGGAAAGCGTGGATCATGAGCTGACCGCCGACCTCCCACTGGTACATCTGGAAACCACCAAACATGGCGGTCATGTCGGCTTCTATCAAAAAAGCAGTCAACCCTACTTCTGGTCAGAGTGCCGTGCACTTGAATTTTGTCAGCAAAATTAGATTTGCGTCCAAAGCATGCTATCTTTCCATCTGTGTACGATCGCTATACCATTTTCTGCCCCATAGAGGAGCTTGAGCAAAAGTTTTCCGTGAAAAGCCAGAGTCCCTACCAGGAAAGCTACAATGTCGCTCCGGCACAGAGGCTCCCGGTAATCACCAACAAAAAACCGGGACAGATTCAATATTTTCATTGGGGCATCACGGATACGATGGCCAACAATAAATCCATCAGCCCGCGACTGTTCAATCTCTCCAGTGACAATGCTCTGCAAAGGCCTGCGTACAAAAAAATACTGCAAGCCGATCGATGCCTTATTTTAGCCAACGGATTTTACGTTTGGAAGCAGCTCAGCAAAAAGCAACGAGTTCCTTATTTCTGCTACTATAAGTACCAGCTTCCTTTTGCAATAGCGGGAGTATGGGAGGAATTTGATGACCTGCAGGGCAATGTGAATAGTACCTTCAATATGCTGGTAGTTCCTTCCTCAGGGCCATTACAAGACTATCAGGAAGACATGCCCGCCATCCTGACTACTGAACAGGCCGCAAGCTGGATGCATGATGACACCAATCTGAGCCAGCTCGGGGAAATACTCGACAACATAGCACCTGGTAGCCTGAAAATGCACGCTGTAAGCCCGCGGCTGACTGACTTAAAGAATAACGACGAGGGCCTGGTAAAGCCAGCACCTCCCGCAGATCAGTTTGGAAATTATACCTTGTTCAGTTAAGTTTCTGCAATAATTACCTCCCAAAACCAGCACAGGAGTATTTTTTATTTGGTTAGTAAAATATGAGAATATCACTTAGAAAGGGAGTCCCATTATGCCTGTTTGCCACTTTCTTGACCCTTTCTTGCGTCCACGCACAGAAGGAAAAAAAACTCTACAACAAAGGGCTCTATGCCTTCTATGATGAAGATTTTCCGGCTGCAGCATACTTTTTTCAGGAAATTGCCACCTCCGGGAAGTCTTACAAAGACTCAGACTACCGACTAGAGCTCTGCCTGCTCACGCAAAAAGCATACCGCGAACGACCTCTGGATGCCATTATCAAATACAGTGAGATCAAGCAAAAAACTGACAAGTTCTACCATTACTGGATGGGACGTGTCTTTGCCAACCGATACATGTTCCCGGAAGCCGTAGAATCATGGCAAAAATTCCTGAATAAAAAAGTCTATAAGAGTGAGGAAATCGTGATGGAAACGAAGGATTTTATCGCTCAAACGGAAAGGCTGATTGCTTTTTTTGATAACCCTGATAACTATGAGATACACCAGCTCGGCAAACCCATCAACACTGAACATGCCGAACTGAGCCCGGTCTATTTTGAAGAAAAAAACGAGCTGCTTTTTGCCTCCAACAGATTGAACCCTGACCGGGACGATTTTATCATTTACCAGGCCACAAGTGGCGATATGGGGTGGAATGCTCCCACAGAAATCTCTGTGTTAGGCTCTTTCAAAAGGGAAATGACGAATGTGGAAGTCGTGAACAACGATGGTAAACTCTTTCATTTCAACGCCAAAAAAGGTGATCTTTTTTATAGTGAGCTGACGGCCAATGGTTGGACCAATCCCGTGGAATTCGATAGTAAAATCACCTCCACCAAGCTGGGATCACATTTCTACATCAATGAGCACGAGGACAGAATCATTTTCGCCTCCAAAAACAAGAAGAATGGCCTGGACCTGATGGAGTCCTTCAAGGATGCCGAAACGGACAAGTGGGAAAAACCGCACCCTTTTGCTACCAACCTCAACTCCACAGCCAACGAAGACAGTCCCTTTCTATCAGAAGATGAAACCAAATTCTATTTCTCATCAGACCGACCCAATGGTGTGGGAGGGTATGATGTGTATGTCTCTGAGTTGGATCCGGAAACCCGGCAATGGTCGGATCCTGAGAACATGGGCTGGCCCATCAACTCCCCTGATGATGAGGTCAATTTTAAAATTAACCCCGACCTCAATTCCGGTTATTTTTCTTCCAATAGAATACACTCTATTGGTGATTATGATATCTACTTTTTCTGGAAAATACAGAAGACTACCATAGAAGGACGCGTGATAGACGGCATCTCCCAGGAGCCTGTCACTCATGGCGAAATCCGCTTTCACCCTGCTCAGTATCTGGACGAATACTTCCGATCGAAGCTTGACTCCTCCGGGAGGTACAAAACCAACATCATTGCCAATGAGAGCTTTAGGGTAGAAGTACTTCAGGGTTTTGATACCCTCATGAATCAAATTTTTACCGTCGATGGGGCCGAAGGTGACAATGTGATACACTTCAAAGATTTTTATCTGCTTCCACCCGAGCTCGAAGCTGAACAAAGAGCAGCACTGGAGGCTCGATTTAACCAGTCACCCGAAGAAAATCAGGATACTGAACAAACTCAGGATACTGAACAAACTCAGGAGATCACCAGTGAAAACACCAGTGACCATCAAAACACGACCCTGAGAAATGTTTATTTTGAGTTTGGCACCAGTCAGCTCCGTAAGGAATCTGATCCCATATTGAACCAGTTGCTGACATTCTTAACAACTAATCCGAAGGTCCGGATTGAGGTCTCCGGGCATACCGACAACATTGGCTCCAAACAGGCAAATCTTATCGTTTCCCAAAGAAGGGCCGAATCTGTAAAAACCTGGTTGGTAGAGAAGGGCATTGATCCATCGCGAATTGCCACGACAGGGTATGGTGAAAGCCGGCCCATGGCGTCCAATGATGATGAGGTGGATGGCAGGGCATTGAACCGGCGCATAGAATTCCGAGTGCTACAGTAAGCGTAAAAATTTCGCCACAGCTGCATCCCGATACGTCAATTTTTTAAATAACTTGAGGTGCAAAGTTAATTTTCATTCAAAATGGCGCCAAAAACAACTTTGACAAGAACACTCCTATTTGGAGTCGGAGTCTTCTTGTCCCTTTTCTCATTTGCTCAAAAGGAAGCAAAAAGCTACGAAAAAGGGCTGGAAAGCCTGGGGGAACACCGGTATCCGCTAGCTCTCGGGTACTTTAAAGAAACTGCAGCAATCGATCCGAAATATCAGGACCTGGAGTATAAAATGGAGATTGCTACACTCCTCAGCCCTGAGGGTGATGACAAGTCGCTAACCAAAATATTGAGTTTTGAAAGCTCCTATGGTAGCTCCGACGATCACTACTACTACTGGCTGGGTCAGATCTATACCAGACGATACCAAATCAGTGAAGCCGTTTCAGCTTTTGAGAAATTTCACCAGAAAATAGCCTACGCTGGAAATGCCGAGGAAGAGTCACTGGAAATGGTGGAGCACAGCACCCAACTAAAAGAATTCTTCAACAATCCTGACAACTACGAAATTCATCAGCTGGAAAGCCCTGTGAACTCGTCTTCTTCAGAACTGACCCCCGTGTACTTTGAGGGTGAAAATGAATTACTTTTTGCTTCTGACAGGAAGGGCAGTGGCGAAATGCCATTCGCCATCTACTACACCAAAAGTGGCCCCAACGGTTGGGAGCCGATACAGGAGGTTAAAAACCTGGGCACCTTCACCCGTAAAAATGCCAACATAGAGGTGGTGAATGACGATGGAAAACTCTTCCTCTTCCGCGAAGAAAACGGCGGGGACCTTTTCTACAGCCAACCCTCCGGCAGCAGCTGGACTACACCGGTAGAGTTTGATGCCCGCATCTCCAATAATCACCTGGCATCGCACTTTTTCATTAACGAACACGAAGATCGCATCATTTTCGCCTCAGATGAAGACACCGATGGTCTGGATATTTATGAGTCCTTCAGAGACCCGGTCAATGGCAAGTGGAGCAAACCTGCCCCCTTCTCTACCAGTATCAACTCAGATTACAATGAAGACAGTCCTTACCTGTCTCCCGACGAAAAAACCTTATACTTTAGCTCCAACAGGCCTGGTGGAATAGGAGGATATGACATCTACGTGAGCTACTACGACCCGTCCTCCTTCTCATGGTCAGAGCCCGAGAACATGGGCTGGCCCATCAATTCTCCAAATGATGAGCTTCACTTCAAAATGAATGACAATCAGACCTCCGGATACTTTGTCTCCGACCGACTGCATTCAAAAGGTGGGTTTGACATCTATTTCTTCTGGGAGGTGCAAAAAGTAAAAATAGAGGGTCGGATTTATGACGAGACCAGGGGTGCGGCCCTGACCAACGCCGAAATTCGCTTTCGCCCCTATCAATACCTCGACGAATATTTCAGTTCTCCCATAGACCAAACAGGAAGGTACAGTACGAGAATTATCGGAGACGAAACATTCAAAGTGGAAATTATCCAGAATGGAAAAATTCTCATGGAAGAAAAGTTTGAAATTCACGACACCTCCGGCGAGCCTACCACACATGTCAAGGATTTTTCAGTGAAATAAGGAGTAAACATTACCGCATTTAGGTTGGGATATCTAGGGGAAATATGTCCTTTTAGCTCTATTTTTGAAAACAGTTGAAATCATTAACCCCATAAAAACCCTACGCATGTACACCTCAAAAATCTCCGGCATAGGCCACTACGTACCAGACAATGTAGTTACTAACAAAGACCTGGAACAATATATGGAAACCTCTGACGAGTGGATAGAGGAAAGAACCGGGATCAAAGAACGGCGGTGGATAGACCCCACTACGGACGACATGCCCTCTACCATGGGGACCAAAGCCGCCAAAATAGCCATTGAAAATGCGGGGCTTACTCCTGATGACATAGACTTCATTGTATTTGCTACCCTGAGCCCAGACTACTATTTCCCGGGGCCGGGTGTACAGGTGCAGGAGCTCCTGGGTATCAGGGAAATCGGGGCGCTGGATGTGCGAAACCAGTGTAGCGGATTCATCTATGGACTTTCAGTGGCAGATCAGTTTGTGAAAACAGGCATGTACAAAAATGTGCTCGTGATCGGAAGTGAATATCATTCAGGTGGGCTTGAGAAATCAACCCGGGGACGGGGAGTAACCGTGATCTTTGGTGATGGAGCAGGTGCTGTGGTACTGTCCAGGTCAGAAGATACCACCAAAGGCATCCTCTCCACCCACCTCCACTCGGAAGGGAAACACGCCAAAGAACTGGCACTGATCGGGCCCGCCACCAACCGTTGGGTAGATAAAATCATGACTGAAAATGATCCTGAAGACACCAGCTACTACCCTTATATGAATGGCAACTTTGTCTTTAAGCATGCGGTGACCCGTTTCAGCGAAGTAATCCAAGAGGCGCTGATGACCAATGGTTTTCAGGCTTCCGATATAGACATGCTCATTCCTCATCAGGCCAACCTGCGTATCAGCCAGTTCATCCAGAAAAAGATGGGCCTGGGAGATGACAATGTCTATAACAACATCATGCGCTATGGCAACACCACAGCGGCCTCCATTCCCATAGCCTTGAGTGAAGCGCATTTGGAAGGAAAGATCAAGCCCGGAGACCTGGTGTGTCTGGCAGCATTTGGAAGTGGATTTACCTGGGCTTCTGCTTTGATTCGCTGGTGATGAAACCTACACCCGAGGAGTTGGACATATTGAATGATCAGAATTTTTTGAAGCTGAAAAACAGCTTGTCTGAAAAAATCATCCAATACCTGGCCAAAATAGAACGGGCGCTGGCTGACGAGATCAAAGAAATGCCCTTCCAGTTTCCGGTGGGCACTTTTCTGAAAGCTGGAAAGATCTCAAAAGGAGAACAATACCAGGGCCTTCCTTATTTCATATTGGATTACCCGAGGCTTTTCACCCAAAAAGAGGTGTTCGCTTTTCGTGCTATGCTCTGGTGGGGTCACCACTTCAGTTGCACCCTTCACCTGCAGGGTGACTTCCTGCAACAAAACAAATCCAGAATTATTGACAACATTTTGGCGCAAAATGCTTTATACTTTTGTGTGAATGATCAACCCTGGGACTATCATTACCAGGAAAATAATTATCAACAAATCTCAACACTTACCAGAGCAACCGTGAGTCAGCATATCGAGGAAAAAGGTTTTATAAAAATCAGTGATTGTCTGCCTGTGACGGCCTGGTCTGAGTATGAATCATTCGCATTGAATAGTTTTGCCCGATTTTTGAACTACCTCCAGTAATATGCGAATACTCCTTCTGGCCTTTTCTATACTCACACTGCGACCTCTGCTGGCCCAGGATGCAGAACTGGACCCTAACCAGAGGGTTTTCCAGACCGATACCCTACCCGATGGCGTGTATCGCTCCAAGTATGAAGATGGTACCCGGGCCTTTGTGGGTGCTGTGCAAAACGGTCAGAAAACCGGAGTATGGAAATACTATAATCAAAACGGCACCCTCAAGGAAATCATAGAATACGAAAACGGAGTAAAACATGGCCTAAACAGGAAGCTGGACGCCTACGGAGTGCTGATCAATGAGAGTACGTATGAGAAAAATGTCCTCAACGGCCCTTACAAAGAATACTATGACAATGGAAAACTGGCCCTGACCGGATACTACCGCAATGGTCAGCAGGATAGTACCTGGATAGAATACTTCCCTGAGGGAAATGTGAACTTTGTGAAGAAATACAAAAATGGCCAACTCAACGGAAAGAGTTTATTCTACTACTCGTTTGGTCGCCTGAAAGCGGAAGAATACTATACCAACGGCATTGAGTCTGGTACCTGGAAGATCTACTTCCCCAATAAACAACTCCGCAAAGAGTTCCGCTTCAAAAATGGTCTCCTCAGTGGAGCCTATAAAGAATTTCACGAAAGTGGAGCCAAAAGTGTGGAAGGACAATACGCCGTGGGCCTGAAAACCGGCAAATGGCTGAGCTTTTATGAGGATGGCACGCTGTTCTCCATAGGTGACTATGAGCGCGACCAGAAAACCGGACTTTGGAAGTACTTCAAAGCCAATGGAGCCCTGGACTATGAAGGCCAGTATCAGAATGACCTCATGGAAAATCAATGGATTTACTACTACGACTCAGGCATTCCCCGAATGATCGGGAGTTTTGTGCATGGGGATGAGGATGGACTGTGGGGACTTTTCTACGAAAATGAACAACTCAAACAAGAGCAGGTCTGGAAACTGGGACGTCTGATGGAAGTAAGTCCGTTTTTTACCATCCAGGGTGAAGAACTAACTCCGGGTACACTCAAAAATGGCACCGGCACCCTTCTTTCTTACCATCAGGATGGCACCATCGCCTCGGAGGAAGAATTGATCAACGGAAAAAAAGCCGGTGTAGCCAGGTACTACTACGAAGACGGCACCTTGAAAGAAACCGGACGATACCTCACTGGATTGCAGACTGGTGAATGGAGACAATTTCACCCCAATGGAAAAATCGCTGCGGAGGGCCAATACACCAAAGGCCTGATGACGGGGATATGGTCCTTTTTCAATACGCGCGGACGCCTGATCGATACGGTGGACTACTCCGAGGTACAAGCGGAATAACTCTATCGGGCCAGCGCTTCGAGCGCCTCTACGATTTTATGGGGATGACTCCACGGGATGAAATGGTTCACTCCTTCCAGATATCGGATATCAGCCAGCGAGTCTCTCATCATTCTCCGCACAAATTCTGCGTTCTCCTTGGGAACCAGCATATCCTTAGTCCCCTGAATAACTACAGTCGGAATTTGTACCGCCTTCCAAAGGGGCAGCATACTCTCCAACTCCGCTCTAAGGGGCAAAATCTCCTCATTGCTCACCCAAAAGTCAGTGGGAGTTACCCAACCTCCCACTCTTGTTTCTATCCAGGTCCTGTACCACTCATAGCGCTCCATGGCAGGGTCCACAGAAGGAGCCACCAGCACCATGGCCTGCGTGAGACTCGGGTAGTCCATGGCGATCCGGGCGGCCACCGGGCCGCCCAGGGAGTGCCCAACCATCACTTTGTTGGGCTGATCAAATCGACTGATCACCTGCCGCAGGTAGTAGGCTTGTTTTTGCAATGAAGGCTCTGGCCGGCCATAGTCAGAATCGCCAAAGCCGGGACGATCGATGGAGAGCACATCGTAGGTTTGAAGGAGGGAATCATTTTTGAAAAAATCCAGAAAAGCACTCCACGAACCGGGAGATCCATGGATAAATACTGCCAGATTGGGTTTACCCCGATCTATGTAGACATAATGCACGTGATTACTGTCCACTTCAATGGTTTCCGAAACCGGCTGAATGGGGCGGTCTTTGAATATCTCCTGAAACGCCTCTTGCTCCAACCTGAACTGCATACAACCACACAGGAAAACCGCAATCAACCATATTGGAGCTTGTCTCATGGTAGGCAAAACGCCAGATTCGCGATTTTGGTTATATATTTCAGTATTAAACCAATATCTGATGATCATCAACCTCATTTCTTCGCCCCGAAACATCTCCACTGCGCTCATGTATTCTTTTGCGCACAGATCCGACACCAAAGTGATGGATGAGCCCTTTTATGGCTATTACCTCAACCTCACCGGGGCAGATCATCCGGGCAAGGAAGAAATCATAGCCAGTCAACCCAAAACAGTGAGCGAAGTACGCAACTGGATCCAGCATACCGCCAGCCAGCATGAGGTGGTCTTTGTGAAAAACATGGCCCACCACCTCATCAACATGAACATCGATTTTCTGGAGGATTATCGAAATGTCTTTCTGATCCGTGATCCTCGCCAGTTGATCACCTCTTTCTCAAAAGTCATCCCCAACCCACAGATGACTGATATTGGGGTAGCCAGGCAATATGAGCTTTTTGAAAAACTGAGGAAAACTCAAAGCTGCCCTGTAATCGACTCCAACGAAGTGTTGAAAAATCCTGACAAAGTACTCCGACAACTGTGCGAATCTCTCGACCTCACCTTTGAGCCCTCCATGCTCCGATGGAAGGCTGGTGCCCTGCCAGAGGATGGCGTGTGGGCTAAATACTGGTACAAGAATGTGCATGCCTCCACGGGTTTCCAAAAGAAGAATCCAAACCCGGTGCAGCTCCCTCCTGAATGTGAAGCATTGTATAGCGCTGCATTACCCCTTTATGAGAAAATGGCCCAAGATGCCCTAAAAGCGTAGGCTTTATCAAAAGCTAACATATTGTTAGTTATTCCTTAACAGGCCTCTTGAGTGCGGTAGCAGGTTCGTACTCTAGCTTCGTGTTTTCATTTACAACCATGAAGAAAATCCATTACGCATCTATTATTGCGCTGCTCAGCATAGCGGCGTGCAGTCAGCCAGAGATCAACCACTATCAACTCCGCATCAAGGGTAGTGAATCCATGTATGAAACTTTTCTGGAGCTCAAAAATGATTTTGAAAAACGCCAGGACAGCATCACTATCAACATAGAGGGAGGTGGTAGCCGCACGGGGCTGATGGCCATCAAAAATCATGAAGCAGAGATCGGGCTCTCTTCGTTTCCTTTTGACCTGGAAAAAACCCTGGGAGCCGATCACCATGTGAGTGAGGCAGTGGTTGCGTATGATGCCATTGTGGTCATCACCAACCAAAATAACCCCATTGACTCTCTGAGTGATGAAAGTTTACAAAAAATCTACTCAGGCACCGTCTATGACTGGAATCAATTGGGTGGAAAACCGGGCCTCATCTTACCCATCATCCGGGATGAAAACTCGGGTACCCAACAATTTTTTGTAGAGCATTTCGGGGTAAAACAGCTGGCCCCTACTGCCAAAGTAGCACATGATAATGCAGAAATTGTGGCTAAAGTAAGCAGTAATCCCAACGGCATTGGCTTCATTGGTTTTGCGTACTTTACAGAAAGTGTTCACAACATGAAGCTACCGTCTGACAGCACACAAACCCAATTTGAAGCACCCACCCATCGGAATCTGGAAAACGGGAAATACCCACTGAAACGCGGACTGAGAATCTACTACCGGGATACCAACAACCCGGCGATCAGCGGTTTTTTACAATACCTGAAAAGCAAACACGCAGAAGGAGTGATTGAGTCGTTTGGGCTCATCCCCGTGCAGGATAAATCTACAGAAATCTCAGCGGGTCAGCCTCCGCAGACAGGCCCCTGAGCACATCAACAGCACGCTGTGCGTCCCCTGTATCTACAAAAATATGGTCGTGATAATAGCCGGCCATCACATTACAGCTGATGTTGCTTTTGGCCAGGGCTGTGGCAAAGACCGCTGTGAGGCCTACGGCAGCCAAAGAGGAATGCACTTTGAGCGTGATCCAGGAAGCCACAAAGTCGTAAGAAATCCCCAGAGCGTCTGCCCGTTTTCTTTCCAGCACCACGGTGGTACCTTCAGCCTCTCTGAACTCACAGATCGTATCTTCCCGGCTGATGCCTGAGAGGCTGGTCACCGAAGCAAACACATACTCCCCTGGCTGTAGCTCCGGCACCATGCTTCTGATCAGGGTGGTCAAATTGGTTTCTCCAGTCATCCGAATCAGTTAAATAATCCATCTCGTTCCGGTGCCACCGCCACGGCTATTTTAGAATCGGCGGTACCGTAATACACAAACCACTGACCTTTGTACAAACTCAGTCCCTCGAGGAAGCAAACGTTGTTAACCTGGCCTGTGATCTCATAGTCCTTATCGGGGGTGAAAAAGTAATCCTCCGCACGCGCAAGAATCCGCTCGGGGTGTCCTGCATCAAACAGCACCTGGCCCGCAGAGTAGGTACCATGAGCCAAAGTGGGATCATATCGATCATCCAGGGCATTTCGGCTGTTGTAGATCAGCAAAATTCCATTTTTCGTCAGCATGGCCGGCGGACCGGGTTCCACCAGATCACTGTCAAACTTTCCCTCACGGGGACTCAGCACCTTGATCCATTCCCCACCGGCATCTTTCACTGGCGTCCACTTGATCAGGTCGTCAGAAGTTGCCAAAAACAAGTCCGTATCTCCAAAGTACATCCAATATTGACCATTGATTTTTTTTGCCATGAGTCGCCCATCGCTCATTTCAGATACAATGGACCCCGACTTAGACCAGCGGTCTATGTCTTCCTGCCTCGCAAAAGCAGACCCATATTTTGTCCAATTGATCAGATCATTGGAGGTGGCTAACAGCAACCGGGCCAGGTCTCCATCATACCCCGTGTAGGTCATGATGTAGCGGCCATTTTCATCCTCCACAATGCGGGGATCTTCAGCGCCACCCTCCCATTCATATATTTTAGCTTCATCCTCCTGAGGGAAAAACACCGGCTGAGGGTATCGGATGAAGTGAAGCCCATCCAGTGAATAAGCCAGCCCGATACGTGAGGTTCCGTTGTATCTTCCAACAAAATCCTCCGCACGGTAGAGCAAAAACAGGGTATCATTCCTGACTACAGAGGCCGGATTAAAGACATCCTTCCCCTCCCATTTGACGGTATCCCCTTTGATGGGATCCACAAATAAAGTAGTGGTGTCCGGAGTGAGCACAGGGTTGTTGGCGTCCATCTTGATGAAGCCAGTCAGTTGCCAGTCCGTTGGGACCTTCTGCTCCGGGTTGCACGCAGTGATAAACAGTAAAAGCAGGGTGATTAATGGAAAAATTCGCATAATTTTCAAGTGTCAAACCCCAATTTAACAAAACGAATGCTACAAAAATATAATCCCAAAAACGAAGACATCAAGATCTGGGTGGGTGACCGCCTGATGGATCGCTCAGAAGCCAAAGTTTCCGTATTTGACTCCTCTGTACAGGGCGGAGACGCCATCTGGGAAGGTCTGCGGGTATATAAGGAAGGTGTCTTTTGCCTGGATCATCACCTGCGCAGGATGCGCGAATCAGCCAAAGCACTGGCTTTTGAAAGTGTCCCTTCAGACCCAACCATCAAATCAGCCATCAAAGCTACCCTGCAGGCCAATGGAATGACAGAAGACACCCACATCAGGCTAACCCTTACACGGGGTGAAAAAGTCACCTCAGGAATGGATCCTCGTCTGAATCAAAAAGGGCCATGTCTGATTGTGCTGGCAGAGTGGAAACCGCTTGTTTACGACAATGAAAAGGGTATAAAAGTGATCACCAGCACTCAGCGCAGAAACAACCCGCAATACCTGGATAGCAAGATTCACCATGCCAATCTGCTCAATAACATTCTGGCCAAGGTGCAGGCCAACTTTGCGAACGTGGATGCGGCCATCATGCTGGATCATCAGGGATTTGTGGCAGAGCTGAATGATACCAACCTTTTCATGGCCAAGGAGGGCGTGCTGTATACCCCCTATGCCGATGCCTGCCTGCATGGAATCACGCGTGGATTGGTAATGGATCTGGCTCGGAAACTTGATCTTCCGGTTTTTGAAAAAAACCTGTCGCTGGTGGAGTTTTACAATGCCGATGAGGTCTTTGCCACCGGAACCATGGGTGAGCTCACCCCGATTCATGAAATCGACGGACGAAAGATCGAAAACAAGTCGGGACAACTCCTCAGAGAGCGGCTTCAAAAGGCTTTTGCGGAATTGATCCCAGCTCTGTGCGAGAAATTGTGATTAGTTCGTATCCACCCAATAATCGGGTCTTTCTAAGGAAGCATTGGGCAGGAGCGTGCAGTTCTTACATATATTAGGATAATCATACTCAAAGGTGCCGCTGAGATAGGCACAGTCGTCCGAGACCCGGGTGTTGAGGAAATTGGGAAATACTGCTATGCGGGTGGTATCCATCAGCACGGCCTGAAAAAAGCCCTGAACATTTTCGTCTTCCTGATCGGGAATCACATTGCCGTAAGCCACTCCGGGTGGAGTATCGAAGAGAGAGCCTGAGTTTTCCGTCAGAGCCTCTATGCTCCGCATGTATTGAAAATTTCGCTCTGACATGGAGTACTGATACAGCGTGAAGATGTGCTTGATCTGAAAGGATTTGTCGATGGCCCTGGTGATGATCGCCGGCACCTCAAATTCGTTTTTGGTATATCCCACGTTGGTAAACAGGTTGAGGTCTTCCGCACCAATAGGCCGGATGATGTAGCACGGAGGTGGTGTATTGTTGAACGGATCCGGAAAATCTGTTTGGAAAAAGGCATAGGTTTCTTCACCCAGCCACGTAAGAAAAATGGGCTCATCATGCTGCTGAAAACGGGTGGTCAGGTGGCATTTCACCGCAGGCACAGACACATCCAGCCCTAAAGTGGAGGTAGTGATCAGTTCCGTCTCCTCCCAGCTGATTTCGTCCTGGCCCTGGTAGAAAGGCATCCGATCCGGCTCGGTTTCATATCTCCTGCCATCTGCCAGTACCACCTCTATGTGATAAGATCGGCCAGGATATCCCTTCACTATATTGGCCGGGCATCGGTAATTCACTTTGGATTTATTATCCTGAATGAAGGTTTGTGCTACAAAATCCTCTCTATTCCCTCCCTCATCCACGAGGGTCACCTGCGCATTGAATACATCTGTGGGTGCTTCACCGGTGAAGGAAGTCTGCTGAATCTTCACATGATAGGGCCCCGGCCCTTGATTGATATATCCCGAAATGACAATCTGCCGGGCCACATCCTTGTCCTCATCCAGAAGATATAGCGTTTCACAAGCCGAAACCAGAACCAAACAGACAATCAAGTGCGTAAAATATTTCATTTCAATACACTTTGGTCCAGTACTCGGGTCGCTCATATGTACTCCCGGGATAGTTGAGGCAATTGAGACAATGGGCATCATACTCACTAAAAGGCTTGCCTATAGTGTACTCACAATCGTCAATGATGAAGCTTATCAGTTCATTGGGAAAAACGGCCATTCGGGTAGTGTCTACAACGGAAGCATGAAAATATCCCTGCACCAGGGCATCGCCCTCTAAAGGATAGATATTACCAACAGCCCTGCCCGGAGGCGAATCAAACAATGACCCGTTGTTCTCCACCAGTACCTTAACACTTTGCAGGTAACTATAGTACCCCTTGGAGATTCCATATTGATAGACCGTGAAGATGTGTTTGGTCAGAAACGAGTCGTCAATGTCCCTGATCCAAAATCCTTCGAAAGTATAGGAAGGTGCCTTATTTTGGAGGTTGCTGAAAAGATTGATTTTCTCAGACCCAAAATACCGGGTAACATAGCAGGGTGGTGGTATGGACCCAAATGGATCCGGAAAATCCGTGGGGATAATGGAAAAACTTTCGGCACCCACCCAGTTGAAATACAGAGGCTCACTGGTCTGAGGGATGCTGGTGGTCATGTCAATACTCACCACCGGCACCTTAAAATCCAGTCCTGTACTGGCCGTGCGTACATCGAGGGTTTCCTTCCAGTTCAGAGAATCAGATGCCTGTAGTGCTGGCATGGTTTCAGGGACAGACCGAAAAACGTGACCTGTGGATAATTTCACTTCGATATAATAACTACCTCCCGGCTCCCCATGGACGGTGTTTCCCGGACACCTGTAGACACCGTCACCCACCTCTTCAAATTCCTCTGAAGGTCCGGTTTCATCGTACAAGATGACACATGCTGCCAGCACATTGGCAGGCAGTGAACCCGTGGCACTGGCCTGGCTTACTTTCACAAAATAGGGCCCACTGGACTGATCGATATATCCGGTGATAATGATGGGCCTTTCAATGTCCTTATCCTCTTCAAAATCATAGGGCTCTTCACATCCCCAAAGGATCAGTACCCCCATCAGCCAACGACTCATTAACTTCATAAAACAGGTAATTCTCATTTGAAACTGACGGTATAGGTAATAGATGGAAATGCCTGACCGAGTACAGTCAGTTTATAGCTGAACGGGATAATGGCCGTGCTAGTCGGCTTTCTGTAGTAAATGGAATAAGCATTGGCCCGACCAAAGAGGTTGTATACTGAAAAGTTCAGCTGATCCTCCCATTTTTTGAAAACCGAATTAAATCCCAAACCAACATCAAAGCGGACATAATCCGGAATCCTGTATTTGTTTCTGGAACTATAGAGTGGCACCACGGCATTGTTGAAGTAATAACTGGATTCCACGCCTGTGAAAGGACGACCACTGTTATAAACCATGTTCACAGAGAAAAAAGCCTTGTCGCCTCCCAGATCACGTTTGGCCACCACGGAGAGGTTATGCCGCTGGTCATAGTTAGACGGGTACCACTTTCCGTCGTTGATTCGCTCTGTCTCAGAAGGTCCATTGACCAGGTTTTCAGATTTGGAAAGTGTGTAAGCCAGCCAACCGGTCCACTTTCCCTTTTGCTTTTCGAAGAGAAACTCCAGCCCATAAGACCTGCCTTGCCCCTGCAGCAATTCCGTTTCGAGGTGATTGTTGAGCAGGAGATCAGCAAAGTCGCGGTAATCGTAAATGTTACTGATATCTCTGTAAAATACGTCCACGGAGTTTTGCCACCTCCGACGGTCATTGGTGAAGCTCATGCCCAGGCTGTAATTAGACGACTGCTGGGGTTCTATATGAAAGGTGCTGACCTGCCACAAATCTATCGGTGTGGCAGAGGTGGTATTGGAAATCAGGTGAAGGTACTGATACACCCGGTTATAACTGGCTTTCAGCGAGATGTTGGGGGTCATCAGAAAATTGAGCCCCACCCTGGGTTCCAGATTGGCATAGTTCACATCTCCGGGTGACACGTGGGCCGTGTCTACGATATTAGTCAGTGATTTTGGTTGATCTAATTCGTAGAGCAAAAATTCATTTCGGGCCAACATAACATAGTAGTTGTACCTGAGCCCACCAGAAAGCGTCAGCTTCCCAAGGGCCCACTCATCGTCTACATATATGCTGCCCAGCACCCCCCTATCCTTTTCTACATGGGCAGGTACCACACCAGATCGGGCTCCCGCCAGACGCTCCTCCGGTTTCTGATGATAGTCTTTGATTTCCAATCCCATGTTGATCTGATGGTTGGTAAAGCCCTCATAGAGAAAATTATCCTTCAGTGAGGTGCTGGCGATTCCATTCTGGATCTCATAGTCCTCTGCCACATCATACTGCCGGTTGTGATAGTCCACATGATTGATCTTCAGTTCATGGAGAAACACATCCGAAATTACATTTTGCATGGTCAGGCTACCCATTACATGGCCCCAGTTGAATTCAAAATCGTCGCTAAAGCGAAAGCGGTCAAAGCTTCTGTAGAACGATAGATTTACTTTATTCCGATCATTAATTCGGTAGCCCAAAATCAGGTTCTGATCATCGAAAACGGCCTTACTGCGCTTCACATCATAATCTTTCATTTGGCCGATCACCCAGTTGGGGTAAGCAAACCTGGCCGCGGCCAGCACAGAAAGCTTGTTTTGAATGATGGGGGTTTCGAAAGACAGTTTGCTGGTGACGGGGCCTACCGTCACAGACCCCTCCATTTGCTCATAGCTGCCTTCGCGCGTATTCACATCCAGCACCGACGACAGTCGTCCACCAAAAGTAGCCGGCATATGCCCCTTGTACAAGGTGAAATCCTTGATGACATCAGAGTTGAAAATGGAGAAGAATCCAAGTAAATGTGAGGAGTTGAACACCTCTGATCCATCCAGGGTGATAAGGTTTTGATCCACCTTTCCGCCGCGTACATTGAACCCCGTGGAACCTTCCCCGGCATTGGACACCCCCGGCAATAAGAGTATGGAGTTCACAATATCGAGCTCACCCATCAGCAGGGGCACGTCCTCTACGTCTTTGATGGTGAGGCGCTCCACTCCGGGGATGGATTTGATCCGATAATCCTCTGCCCTTGCGGTTTTCACTACTTCCTGTAGCTGGGTGAAGGTGCTCTCCATCCGCACGGTCAGGTCAATGTGACGATTGAGGTAAATGGTGTTTCTGTATTCCTTGTACCCCAGATACTGCACGATCAGTGTATAATTTCTCTTGGGGGCAAAGAGTTTGAACTTCCCGTTCAGGTCTGTAGAAGTACCCAACCCGAGCTCTTCCAACAGCACCCCCGCTCCGATAATTTCCTCTCCCCTCTCATCTACTACCGTTCCCGAAAGGTTGAAATCCTGACCAGTAACTGCCAGCTGGCCGATGAGCATGAGCCCGGCGATTAATAAAAAATGCCTCATAGCCTTGAATATAGCTCAGAAACGCAAAAAAGCCACCCCAAACGGGTGGCCTTTTTGAAGAAGTATTAATACAAACGATTGTATATTCTAAATATTTGGAGACCACACACTGTAGCTCTTCGGAGGACACTGAATCTCTACCCAGCCACCACTCTGTGTGGTAGGGTACCAGCCGGAGTGACCTGTGAAATCTTTGATCTGGGTATTGTTCCAGTTGGTAGGTACCCAACGTGTCAGCCAGCTGTTGGAGTTATTGATGTAAACGATCAAACCTGGGTTGCCACCGTAGCCATTTCTACGGGCCACATACTCATCAGTATCGGTGTATAGAATGCTGGTATTACCAGTAGCCTTTTGGTTATGTATCCAGATCAGATTGTTGAGCTTGTTTTTATCCAACCATGTTTCATAATCCCGATAGAAAATACAGGGGTACCCTTCATGGGTAAGGATGTAGGCATAGGCCAGCATCTTGTTGTAGATTTCATCCGTGTCATGATTGGTCACAAAGGTCACCGCTTTGTAAGCATTTCGCTTCCACATCATGTCATCGTTCAGCTTATTCAGGTTGTTACCATCAAAAGCATCATTCATTTTGTAGTAAGCGGCGAAATCGAATACCGAACTATTCGCATTATTTGCCCACCAGTTGAGGTAGTTTACATCCGAATCCCACAGTTCTCCTACTGAGAATCCGCCAACTGCATTGTTCCAAGAATTAACTACCCAGGGCTCAAATCCCTTCACATAGTCAAATCTCCAACCATCAAATTTCATGGTGTTTTTGTAGTACTTAGCCACAGCATCTGAGCGGCCCCATAGCCAATCCTGCACATAAGGCACATCATGACACAGATCAGGGAAGCCACCAAAACTGCCGCCATCATTGCTATGCACCCAGTTGGGATGGAAATCATGCTGAGTTCTCTTGAACTTACCAGAAGCCACTCCATTGAAGTTGGTCCAGGTGTTTCCACCGGTGTACTGGTTAGCTTCAGACTGTCCTCCACTGTTGTGGTTGATAACAATATCAGCATATACTTCCATGCTCTGACCGTGTGCTGCAGTGATCAATGCCTGAAGCTCTGTTTTTGAACCAAACCGTGTTTCAACAGTACCGTTCTGGTTGTAATTTCCAAAATCGTAGTAGTCTGTAGGATCATAGCCCATCGAGTAAGGACCATTCTGTGCCTTAGAGACAGGCGGCAGCCAGATAGCTTTGATCCCGGCATTGGCCCAGGCAGTAGTCTTGTTCTTCACGGTGTTCCACCATGTACCACCGGCTGGCACATCCCAGTAGAAACCCTGCATCATCACACCTCCGCCGGGTCCGCCTACATACTTGGCGTTGGACTGAGGCTCTACTCCGGTAGAAAACGGACGGCCATCATGGGTGGTCACATCCACCACATTGATTTCATTTTGGGCATCAAGTAGTGCGTTTTCCGCACCGTCATCCTCTTCACAGGACATCAAAAAACCACCTGCCAAAACGGCAAGCAGCAGACTTAAATGTTTGGTTTTCATCATTCTAAAGGTAGTTTTCATAGTTGGAAATAGATTAGTAGTTTTTGAATTAGGTTGTTATTAAATCTGGTTTACGTTCAAGTAACATTAGTCATAGGAAGCCAGGGCTGTCCGTGACTCAATGGGGTTCATTTCATTATCAAAAGCAAGCTCGAGCTCTCCATATTCCTTGGCCTTCACCACTAGCGTGTATCGCATGATTTCATTCGAGAGGTCTTTGGTGCTTTTAAACTCCACCACCCTGAATTTACCAAATCTGTCCTCGACATAGTAACTCATCATAAGGGGTAAATCACCCTCATGTATGGTGGATTCAAACAGTGGTCTTCCACTCTTGTTGTAAATGGTCTCACGCCGTATCTTATCTTCGGCATAGGTGGCCATGTATCTGTTGGCTCCCTCCATCTCTATTTGCTGCCAGCCCACTGCGAGACTTCCTTGATGATCAGCATAGTGCCTGGCCACAATATGAGGGGGCACCTCATCCTCAGAAAGTGCCACTCCCTGGGAGAACACTATGATTCCGGAACAGGTAAAGAACAGGGTAAAAAAAATACTTTTGAAGCTCATAGGTAATTGGTTGGTGGATGGGACTTACGTCCCTATATTTCGCTTAATGTGAAAACCAATCTCCTTTAATAAAACGATCCGTTCGCTTCATTTTATAAATTGACACTTTTAAAATAAAGGTTCGTTGTTTTTGAAAAATCAATAGATTGTAGTTTCGAAAATCTTATATTATTGCGAAATCATAATTTCCTTGTCAGCGGTGAACAGAAAGGTAATTTTATGGGGGTTGCTCTGCTGTTTGTGGAGCCTTACTGGTTTTGGTGCAGATGAAGCTCCAAAGTACCACACCACTTTTATTGTGGACGCAGTACCAGCCAACACGCCACATGATGCTTCTATCTACCTGGTCACCGATATAGATGGTTGGGTCACCGATAAAGCAGAGCGAAAATTTCAAAGATCCCCTGATGGTACACTTGTCCTGCACCTGCTCCACAGCAGTGATACGCTCCAATATAAAATCACCAGAGGCACATGGAGTTCTGTAGAGGCTCGCAAAAACGGACGTGCCCGACCAAACAGATTACTCATCAGCACGGCATCTGAGCAAACGGTCCACATGACTGTAGAGTCGTGGGAGGACATCTCATCTCACTCCTACACCATCTACATGTATTTTCTCATCATTGCAGCCATTCAGGGCCTGCTGCTGGTAGTGGCGATCAATACCATTCGCAACCAAAACAAAACAGCCAATTCAATATTGAGTGTCCTGCTGGTCCTCATCACCATTTCGGTGTTGGGCAGGGCCTCCACTTTTGATCCTGATGTATTCAATTGGGAGCCAAAATTGCTCTTTGTTCCCGAGCTGATCCTATTTACCTATGGCCCTATCTTCTATCTGTACATTCACAAGCTGCTAGTCATAGAAGTCAAATGGTCCCGAATATGGCCCCAGTTTATTTCGTTTCTCGTTCAGTTTGCCCTTTACCTGCCTTACCTGGCGCTGGAGCGGCAGACTTTTATCTACAAAGTGCTGGACAAAGAGCTCTTCCCCTATTTCGCCATTACCGGCGTACTTGCATTACTTTTCAACAGTGCCTACTGGATCATCTGTAAGCGAATCCTCGCTGGTTACAGCACACAGGAGCACCTCAACGAGAAACAAAAAAAATACCTGCGATTTTTGGACTATGTCTTAAACATCAAAGCCATCTATCTCGGCCTGTGGCTCATCGTGGTGGTGATCTACGTTTCGGGGCGGATTTTGGATATGGACCTCCTTTACATCTCCGAAAACCTCATAGACGTACTCTGGCTGCTCTTTTCACTCATCATTTTTGCACTGGCTTACTATGCCGTGAAGCATCCGGAAGTGCTCCGGGAGAAAAAGAAATATCAGGATCAAAAAATCAATCAGGATGAGATCTCCAGCATCAAAAACAAACTGATCAAACTACTGGAAACCGATCAGATCTATCTGAAATCGGAACTCACTCTGGAAAGTATGGCCCACATGATCCCTACCGCCTCGCATACGCTCTCCCGGGTGATCAATGAGCAATTTGACCAGCACTTCACCGAACTGATCAATACTTACCGGGTAGATGAATTTATCCGAAAAGTGGAAGCTTCAGGTGACTCGGCATCCTTTTTGGAGATTGCCTTCAGCGTGGGGTTCAATTCCAAGCCCACATTCAACAGGGCCTTTAAGAAAATCAAAGGGTGCACCCCGCGCCAATATTTCAAAGAAGTCCATTCCTCTGACGATCGGCATTAAGTACTTAGGATTTCCTAATTTAGCCATTCCAAAAACAGTTTGATGCTCTATTTCTTTCAGCCCAAAACATCAGAAGGGGTATTCCATCTCACAGATGATGAGTACCAGCATTGTGTAAAAGTGCTCCGCAAAAAAGCAGGGGATGAAATAGGCATCTTCGATGGCAAGGGAATGGCTTATCATGCGGTGATTACATCCATTACAGGAAAACTCTGTGAATTTGAAATCACCCAAAAAACGCAACTGGAGCCGCGCCCTTTTTACAATCACATCGCCATTGCTCCTACCAAGAATACTGACCGGATAGAATGGTTTGTGGAGAAAGCGTGCGAGCTGGGTGTAGACGAGATCAGTTTTGTCCTTACCGACAACTGCGAAAGGAATAAGATGCGGACTGAAAGGCTGGAGAAAAAGGCTGTGAGTGCTCTCAAACAATCCAAAAGTGGATTTCTGACGAGGATCAATCCCATGGTCAAACTGAAGGATTTCCTAAAAGCCGATCACAGCGGACTAAAATTCATCGCAGTGGTGGAGCCGGATTTGCCTTATCTCTCCAACGAACTAAAATCCAGTCAGGAGGTCATCACCCTTATCGGGCCTGAGGGTGACTTTTCGAAAGTGGAAGTAACAGAAGCGTTGAGTCAGGGATTTCGAAAAGTAAGTCTCGGAAAGAGTACGCTCCGCACAGAAACTGCCGGCCTCATGGCCGCCCATATGGTGAATGTGGTGAATGAATATTAAAAACTAGCGCGCCACCCACTGATAGGTGGATTTCACACCACCAATGTACCGGTCGAATTTTAGTCTGAGGGAGGTCACCTCTTTCACGATGACATAATTCACTTCTCCGTTCTCAAAAAGGAGCGAGTCTGTGAACACATTCGTATTCGAGGCAGATGAGCCCGCTTCTGAAGCAGTCATTTCACCATAATATAACGTATCCGGCACCTCACAGGTAGTGACCTGATATACGTCGATGGCTGTGGTCCCCTGGTAAACATGTAGCTCCACCGCATTGGCACAGCCTTCAATGCTCTGAGTCTGACCGTCTACCTCTAAACCAGCGAGCTCCCAAACCTTATCTTCTCCTCCGGAAATCAGACGATCCACCTGGTAGCCATATAAGCCGGGTGGATAATAGGTCTCATCTTCGCAACCCATCAGGGCTACGAAAAATGTCATCCAAAGGAGTAGCGATTTTTTCATATTTATTTGCCGAATTTACCCTTGAGCATCGCCAATTTGGCTTGCAAGTCTCCTTCCGGTTCTTTTTCTTCTCTCTTTTTACGGTCCTGCTTAGGAGCCGACTTGCCATAAGGGTCCGACTTCATGGAAAGTGAAATCCGCTTTCTGGGTACATCTACTTCCAGCACCGTCACCATCACCTTTTGCTGTAGTTTCACCGCCTTGGTAGGATCAGATACAAAGCTATCCGAAAGATGACTCACATGTACCAGACCATCCTGGTGCACCCCTACATCCACAAACGCCCCAAATTTGGTGATATTGGTAATGATGCCTGGAAGCTTCATGCCTACAGACAAATCTTTGATTTCGTGCACATGATCTGCAAATGCGAAAGTCTCGAACTGCTCACGAGGATCACGCCCCGGCTTGGCCAGCTCCGCCAGAATATCCTTCAAGGTAGGCAAACCAAGGTCGTCAGACACATACTTTTTCAAATCGATCCTGCTTCTTAGGTTTTGATCTTTCACAAGATCCTCCACCGTACAGCCCAGGTCCTTAGCCATGGTGTACACCGTATTGTAGCGTTCCGGGTGCACGGCACTTTCATCCAATATGTTTTTAGCCCCCTTGATCCTTAGGAAACCTGCCGCCTGTTCAAATGCTTTATCTCCCAGTCGGGGAATGCTTTTTAGATCCTCCCGACTTTTGAATGCCCCATTTTCATTTCTGTGCTTAACAATGTTTTCGGCCAGCTGTGGCCCCAGACCAGATACATAGGTCAAAAGCTGCTTACTGGCAGTATTGAGCTCCACACCCACCCCATTCACACAGCTCATCACAGTATCATCCAGCGAGTGTTTCAGCGCATTCTGATCTACATCGTGCTGATACTGTCCTACACCGATGGATTTGGCATCTATCTTCACCAGCTCCGCCAATGGATCCATCATTCGGCGACCGATACTCACGGCTCCACGTACGGTAAGGTCATAATCTTTGAACTCTTCACGAGCCACCTCCGAAGCGGAGTAAATGGAGGCTCCACTTTCGTTGACCATGGCCACAATGATGCTGGCAGGTAAGCCTATTCCCTTCACAAACTGCTCTGTCTCCCGGCTGGCAGTTCCATTACCTATGGCGATGGCTTCTATGTTATGCTTCTGACACAAAGCACCGATAATGGCTGCAGAAGTATGAATGTCTTTTTGGGGCTCATTGGGGTAAATAGCCGTATGTTCCAAAAGCTTCCCCTGACGATCCAAACACACCACTTTACACCCCGTCCTGAAGCCCGGGTCTAATGCCAATACTGCTTTTTGTCCCAGTGGAGCGGCCATCAGGAGCTGCTTGATGTTATCTACAAATACAGAAATAGCCTCGGTATCGGCAGCTTTCTTGCTCTCCATCCGTGCCTCGGTCTCTATACTCGGCTTGATGAGTCTTTTGTAAGAATCTTTAAGGGCCGTAGCTACATGGTCAGCCGCGGCATTGGAGCCCTGCACAAACTGTCGGCTTAACCGATCAATGGCTGACTCCTCAGGCACAAATGTGTCCATGATCAGGATTCCCTCCCGCTCACCACGACGGATGGCCAGTAGTCTGTGAGATGGGATCGTCTTCAATGATTCCTCCCATTCGAAGTAATCTTTGTACTTCTGACCTTCTACCTCTTTTCCCTTGAGTACCCTGGAGCTAATCATCCCCTCGGCCTTAAACAGGTCTCTGATCTTCTGTCTGGCTTCCGCATCCTCACTGATCCACTCAGCCATAATATCCCTGGCACCCTGTAGCGCGGCATTCACATCTTCCACACCCTTCTCCTCACTGATGTATTGCTCCGCTTCCTGCTCAGGTGATACATTTCCCTGCTGCCACAATACTTTGGCCAGGGGCTCCAGTCCCTTTTCTTTGGCCACGGAAGCTTTGGTCTTGCGCTTAGGTTTGTAAGGAAGATAAAGGTCTTCCAGGGCAGCCATCGTTTCAGCGGCTTCTATTTTCTTCTTTAGTTCGGGAGTCAACTTTTCCTGCTCTTCTATGGACTTAAGAATCGCCTCCCTGCGTTTATCCAAATCCCTTAGCTGGGCCAGTCGATCCCTTACTGCCGCCACTTCTACTTCATCCATGGTGCCCGTGAGTTCCTTCCGGTATCGGGAAATAAAAGGCACAGTGGCACCCCCATCCAACAGGGTGGTGGTGGCTTCTACAAAGCGGGGTTGTAATGAGAGTTCCTGGGCTATCTTAGCAGCGTAATTGATCATGTTGTTGTTTTATAATTGATGTTTTCAAAAGGAGAAAACATCCGGTAATTTTTGTTCTAACGTAATTCGTTTAGGCGTGGTCCCGACAATCGGGCGCCAAAAATATCATTTCTCTGATTTTATCAGAAAGATTGCGTTAGATAAATGAGAATATTTTCAGAAGCAGAAAAATGAGCAAGAAATCTTACAGAAAAGAACTGATTGAATGGACCATTATTGTGGTGGTGGGTCTGACACTTTATGTCACCGGACTGCATACCGAGGTGATCGGACAAATTCAGCGGGTGGTCCTGGCCACAGGAATCATGCAGCCCGAGGCGGCTGATGAGAAGACAACAGCCAGCTACGATCTCAGGCTTTCTAGTATCGCCGGCAAACCAGTCAGTTTTTCAACCTTTCGGGGCCAAACGATCTTCCTTAATTTCTGGGCGACCTGGTGTCCACCATGTATTGCTGAGATGCCAGATATAGAAGACCTTTACCAGAAAATGGGGAAGGACGTGACCTTTGTGATGATCTCACTGGATGAAGATCGGGACAAGGCCCGGAGGTTCGTCGACAGAAAAGGCTTTGAGCTCCCGGTATACTTCCTGGAGTCCCCACTGCCCTCATCGTACAACCCCAGCTCCATCCCCACCACCTATGTCATCTCTCCGGATGGTCAGGTAGTGCTGACCCGTCACGGCATGGCTAAATATGACACGGAAGAGTTTAGGGCATTTCTCTCCACACTCACACCGAAGTAGTTAGATGGTTTTCTTAAAGCCCACTCCTTTGGAGATCTCTGACCAGGCCAGGTCTTCAAACTCAATCCTGACCAGCTCCCCGGGAGTCATGTCTCCAAAGTTGGCACTTGTGAGGTAATCATAGAGGTAGGAAATGCCGGGGTTATGACCAATGATCAAAATCACGCTATCTGCTTCATCCTGTTTGGTGATCAGTTCGAAGAGGGTGCGCACTGAGGCTTCATATATTTCCTCCATGTAATGCACCGGCAAGGTATAATCCAGTTCTTCGGTGAATATCTCGGCTGTTTGCTGGGTTCTGTTGGCGGTACTGCAGTACACTTTGTCAGGATAAAAAGACTTCAACTTCATGGCCTGACCTAAAGACCGAAGCTGAATCACACCATTCACAGTCAATGATCGGTCAAAATCAGATCCCTGGAAACCATACTCGGCCTGTCCGTGCCGCAATAAATAAAGATTCTTAACCATTTCGATTTTTTTTGGTTAACTCACCAGCTAAAGCTAAAGAAACCTTTAAACCCAGAAGGTGCTATTCTTTAGGTAATTAATAAAATTTCAAGATATTTACCACCTTAAAAAATCTGAGCATGGCAAAAAACCTGGTAATAGTAGAGTCTCCGGCAAAAGCAAAAACGATAGAAGGGTATTTGGGTAGCGATTACCAAGTGAAGTCATCTTACGGTCATGTAAGGGATCTCCCCAAAGGAGATAAGGCCATAGACATTGCCAACGGCTTCAAACCCACCTATGAGGTTTCAGCAGACAAAAAGGAGGTCATCAGAGAACTCAAGAAATTGGCGAAGGCAGCTGAGACCATCTACCTCGCGAGTGATGATGACCGTGAAGGAGAGGCCATTTCCTGGCATTTGAAAGAAGCACTGAACCTCAATGACTCCAATACAAGAAGAATTGTTTTCCGTGAGATCACCAAAAATGCGATTCAAAACGCCATACAGAATCCTCGGGGAATTGATATAGATCTGGTCAATGCACAGCAAGCCAGGCGAATTCTGGACAGATTGGTAGGTTTTGAGTTATCCCCTGTCCTTTGGAAAAAAGTACGCCGGGGATTATCTGCCGGTCGGGTACAGTCCGTGGCTGTCCGCATGGTGGTAGAAAGAGAGCGTGAGATAGATCAATTTGAAGCTCAGTCTAGTTTCAAGATCTCGGCCTTATTTGACCTGGATCAGGGAAAAGTGCTTCAGGCAGAACTGGGCAAACGCTTCAAAACTGAAGCAGAAGCACAGGCTTTCCTCAACCTCTGTACAGGTGCCGATTTTGAAATCAGTAACCTGGAGACCAAACCGGCCAAGAAAAGTCCGGCTCCTCCGTTTACCACTTCTACACTCCAGCAGGAAGCCAGTAGGAAACTGGGCTACTCAGTGTCCTACACCATGTCACTGGCCCAAAAGCTCTACGAGGCAGGTAAGATCTCTTACATGAGAACTGACTCTGTCAACCTGTCACAAGAGGCCATCGCCAGTGCGAATTCGGAAATATCCGGCTCTTATGGCAAAGACTTTATTCAAAACCGATCTTACAAAACCAAATCACAATCTGCACAGGAAGCTCACGAAGCAATTCGTCCTACAGATTTCCATGTGCAGTCGGTGAGTGCGGGCTCGGCAGAAGGCCGACTTTATGAGCTCATCTGGAAGCGGGCTATCGCCTCGCAGATGGCTGATGCTCAGCTGGAAAAAACAACCGCCACCATCAGTATCTCCACCACCGACGAAGTGCTCATGGCACGTGGTGAAGTGATCAAATTTGAAGGATTCCTAAAAGTGTATCTGGAGTCCACCGATGATGACGAAGACGAAGAACAAAAATCGATGCTCCCTCCCCTGGCCTTAGGGCAGAAGCTGGACCTACAGCAAATGCTGGGAAAAGAAGGTTTTACCAGACCTCCGGCCAGATATACTGAAGCCAGTCTGGTGAAGCAGTTGGAAGAAAAAGGAATCGGCCGACCGTCTACTTATGCCCCTACCATCTCTACCATACAGAAGCGTGAGTACGTGATCAAAGAATCACGTGATGGCAAGGAGCGACAGTATGTGGAGCTGGTACTGACCAAAGGGCAGATCAACAAAACCACAAAAACCGAAATGACCGGGGCAGAGAAAAACAAACTCTTCCCTACCAATATTGCCATGATCGTCAACGATTTTCTGGTAGAACATTTCGAAAATGTAGTGGATTACTCTTTCACCGCAGATGTGGAGAAGGAGTTTGACGACATAGCCAATGGCACCAAAGCCTGGGAGCAAATGATCCAGTCATTTTACGGCAAGTTTCACACGAAAGTGGAAAACACCGATAGTCTGGAACGTGCGGATATCTCAGCGGCGCGGGAGCTGGGTACAGACCCTAAGACCGGTAAAAACATCTACGCACGGATGGGCAAATACGGCGCCTACGTGCAGTTGGGAGAATCACCCGAAAAGGAAGATGACGAAAAACCACAGTACGCCAGCCTGAAGAAAGGTCAGTTTCTTGAAAATGTCACCATAGAGGAAGCCCTTGAACTTTTCAAGCTACCTCGTAATCTGGGTGAGTTTGAAGACAAGGTGATGACTGCCGCCATTGGGCGCTTTGGTCCATACATTCGCCACGATGGCAAGTTTGTCTCCCTTCCAAAAGAGATGGATCCCCTCACGGTGACAGAAGAAGAAGCCATAGAGCTGATCCTGGCCAAGCGGGAAGCAGATGCCAACAAGTTTATCAAAACCTTTGATGAAGACCCTGAAGTGCAGGTACTCAATGGTAGGTATGGAGCTTATATCAAGTTTGGGAAGAAGAATGTGAAAATCCCGAAAGACAAGGTACCCGAGGAGCTTACCTATGCCGAGTGTAAAGAACTGGCAGACAAAACGCCCGAGAAAAAAGGCCGGGGTGGCGGAGCCAGGAAGAAAAAATAATCACTGACAAAAAACACAAAAGGGGCTCCTGAAAATTTTCATGAGCCCCTTTTTTATAAAATTTAACCCAAACTACTTACACGTAGTTGTTCAGCATCACTGGCATCACCAGTAAAAGAATGTCTTCGTTTTCGTCTTTCTCTACAGGTAAAATGATACCTGCTCGGTTCGGTGCGTTGAGTTTCAAGGTGATCTCTTCCGCATCCATATTGTTGAGCATTTCGATCAAAAACTTGGCATTGAAGCCAATCTCGATATCCTCTCCGTCATGCTCACAAGACAATCGCTCACTGGCTTCGTTGGAGAAGTCCAAATCCTCAGCAGAGATCAGCAATTCACTACCTGTGATCTTCAGCCTCACCTGGTGAGTGGTCTTATTGGCATAAATGGCAATTCGCTTCAGAGAGCTCAGGAGCTCACTCTTGTTGATGTTCATCGCATTCTCATTGTCTGAAGGAATCACGTTCTCGTAATCCGGGAATCGCTCATCGATCAGTCGGCATATCATCTTCACATTGTTGAAGCTGAAGAATGCATTAGAAGCGTTAAACTCAAGATTAACGTTAGTATTTTCAGAAGGAAGTGTAGACTTCAAAAGCGTCAGTGCCTTCCTTGGAATGATCATATTGTGCGCCATATCAGAGGCAATATCCACTCGTCGGTATCTGATCAGTCGGTGACTGTCCGTAGCCACAAAGGTGGTATTGGTCTCATCCAGTTTGATGTAAACCCCTGTCATTGCTGGTCTTAGTTCATCATTGCTGGTGGCATAGATGGTACTGTTGATGGCCTGAGCCAGTACGCCCGATGACATATTCACCGCATACCCATCAGACACTGTAGGGATCTTGGGGAAGTCCGTTGCGTTCTCGCCACTTAGCTTGTATCTACCGTTATCCGAATTGATCTCTATGCTATAAGTATCCGCATCGATGGAAAAGGTCACCGGCTGCTCAGGCAAGTTTCTGAGTGTCTCCAAAAGAATCTTGGCGGGAATGGCAATACTTCCATTCTCCTTAGCTTCCACTTCCAGCTCAGTGATCATGCTTGTCTGAAGATCAGATGCAGTGATCGTCAAAGTACCATCTGTGATTTCAAAAAGAAAATTCTCAAGAATAGGCACCACGGGATTAGTTGTGATCACACCATTGATGGCAGAAAGTTGCTTAAGCAGATAAGATGATGATACTATAAATTTCATGGATTCACGATTTCAATTGGGCGTCAAATTTAACCCGAAATTGTCATTGGAAAAAAATATACCGGAGAATTGGTTTCCCTAATAATAATCTTTCGATTGAATGGTCCCTCAATGTGGTCTGGATCCTATTTTTTATACTTAAAATCCTCCTTTTTCAATAAAATCTCCTTCATTCGCCTGTCATCTACCACCAGCATGGATCCTTCATAGGTCATTAGCAGATAAAAGCGATCTCCGGATAACTTCGGAAAAATGTCTATAACCACAGGTGCCTCCTGATTGATGGCCTCAATGGTGAGGGTAGCAAGTGGTGGCATTTTAGCGAGACTGTCGTATTTTTCAAACCGACCAGCACTCAACCATTCGTTGGTCTGAAAGAGTTGAAACAGGTTGAGATAGTTGACCACTGCATTGGAGTCAATGGGGGCAATGTCCTCTACTACAAAGAAGTCCTTGTCGAAATTGATGGTAAAATCTGAGTCATCTGACTGTTGATAATCCAAAGTCAGTTTTTGAATTGTCCTCCAACTGGCATCCACCACCAGGCGATCGCGCCATTGGGCAGGCTTCAGCTCGAAAAGCCCCCCGAGGTACTCATTGTATCCGGGGATGTGCACCTCATAAACCTCCTCACTTCCGGTCAGTGCAAAATAGGTCTTGGTCTTGGTAGGATTTCCCCAAACCCTGAAATTCAACGGGTTCGCCCCCCCTACAGCTACTTGAATACCTTCTTCGGGCTCTATATCCACTGGTTTCTTCACTTTCACCCTCGTCAGGATGGAAAAGAGCAGCTGCCGAACAGACGGGTCAGCAGGATATTGATCATTCACACGCCATTTTCCCGTGTTTTTGGATAATGCCACTCCCTCACCGATCTGGATATTGCTTATTCCCGCAGTATCTGCCAGTATGAATTTGTTTTCGTCAAAAGAGACACCCGTTCGCTGGCTTCCCAAAAAGAAAAACAAGACATTGACCAGCAGCAGTCCCATAAAAATCACCAACAGATTACGATTATGTGTTGTCATGTTAGTACTTGTTTCTGCGTTTCCTCCAAATCATCTTGAGCACTCCAAAAAGCAACAGCAGCACGATGGGAATCACCAGATTGATGACCTGCCATTTGGTACGTTCCTGCTTCACTTTCACTTTGTCCAACGGGCGAATCTTCACCTCTTTGGCCCGGGTCTCCACCAGCCCGTCCTCGTCCACCAGATAGTCTATCAGATTCATGAGCATGGCCTCATTGGCATAGGTCTTCTGACTATAGGGTTCCACTCCCAAAGGCAGCGGTTTGCCATCTTCCAGGCTCAGCTCGTTGCGTACCAGGTCTCCATCTGCTATGACCACCACTTTGTTTTTCACCCCATCTTCTACCATCTCTTCCTTTTTGAATCCCTGAGGTGGAAACCGATTTTTATAGAGTGAGGTAAACGTTCCTTCCAGTAAATAACCCACGGTTCGTGGCCCACTTTGAAATTTCTCAGGCATCAGGTCAGACTGCAGGTCATTGAAACTCACAGTGACCGGCGCACCCATCACTTTACTATGGGCAGAAGTCATCAGCAAGGGAATCTTCTCCACACCCACGGCTTTCACCGTGTCAATCGTAGAAGCAAAGCGAACCATCACCGCGTCCATGTTTTTCACCACAGGATGTTTACCATAGTTGGTAATGATGGGGAAGTACGGCCAGGGCAGCATGCGTATTTGGGCCTGATCACCCAGGTTTCCTGCCACCACCGGAAAGTCACCACAGTTGAGGTCGGCTACATAGTTTTGATTGATGCGCACCCCATATTTGAAAAGCAAATCCGCCAAACGGGTATCATATGGAATGGCCACCGTGCCATCGCCTGCTGCACTGTCCATATTTACACTTAGGGCATCCAGGAAGAAAGCAACGCTTCCGCCCTTCATCACAAACTGATCCAGTAGATATTTTTCCCGGTCGGAAAATGCAGTGGTAGGCTTGGTCACCAGCAGCAAATCATAACCAGTAATCGGCGTGGTGCGAGTGGGCAGGTTCACCCTAAATAAATCATATTTGGTAAGAACCAGATTATTCAATCCGGCCAACTGACTGGTATCCGGCTCGTTGTGACCGGTAATCAGCCCCACTCTTTTGCGGCCAGTCCCAGCCAACTGCTGCAGGGCATTGGCAAACTCATACTCCAGTCCCTCGATGGACTGGTTGATAATCTCTTCCGGCCCACTGGCCCTGTTACCTTTCAGCAGATTAAGAGCGAGTTCCCGGCCGCCGTAGGAAATAATCGCTCCCGGAAAGATCAGTTTCTGAGTGCTCTTGCCATCGATGGTATAATTAAGATTGGTAGGCTGCAGGCCCTGATTGATCAGTCCCTGGAAATACTGGTTGCGGGCACGGGTGCTCGCTGCTTCTCCCGGGTCCACGAATTTCACATCAAAATTCACATCCGTATAAATGGCGAACTCCTCCAGCAATTCACGGATCGACTTTTGAAAACGAATGAAATTAGCCGGTAGCTCCCCCGCCAGGTATACCTCCACAATCACATCTGCATCCAATCTTTTGAGTAGGTTTCTGGTAGGATCAGAAATACTGTACCGGTTTTCCTCAGTCATATCCAGGCGAAATCGATAGCGATCTGCTACCTGAAAAAGCAAGACAATAATCAGCACTCCTATGCCCAGGTGCAACCACAAACCCAATCTGTAACCACTTTTCCTCATTTTCCGAATCCCAGGGTTAATTGTGTAAATAGCAACATCAGAGCCATCAGGCTCCCGAAATAGACAACATCCTTAAAGTCCAGCAAACCGCGACTGATAGACGTATAATGCGCCATAATGCCCAACTCAGCGATGTAATAGGACCAGTCTGCCCAGAGGTTGATCTCCGCTACGGCATCAAATCCGGCATAAAAAAAGAAACACAGAAAAGCCGCCAAAATGAAGGAAACAATCTGGTTTCCCGTAAGGGCTGAGGCCAGGATGCCTATGGCCGTGAAGACACCTCCCAGAAACACCAGCCCTATATAGGAGCCGATGATCCCTGGAGTATCCAGGTTGCCAACAGGGTTGCTGAGATAACTCAGCGAGTAGTAATAGATGATGGTGGGCAGCACTGAAAACAGGACCAGAAAAAATCCGGCAAGGAATTTTCCCATAATGATCTGAGAATCCCTGAAGGGCAGCGTCTGCAAAAGCTCAATGGTTCCGGAGCGCTTCTCTTCGGCAAAAGATTTCATGGTGATGGCTGGGATCAAAAACATAAACATGTATGGCCCCAGGCTAAAAAGCGGCTCCATGCTGGCATAGCCATAGTCGAGCACATTGGTATCCGGAAACACCCACATAAGCAGGCCGATTCCTATGAGAAAAACCCCGATAACCACATAGGCAATCAGGGAGTCCAGAAATTCATTGACTTCTTTTAAAAAAATGCTGATCATGCTTCCGTCTTTTGCGTTAAGCGATGAAAAATTTCTTCCAGTGACTGCTGAGATTTGGTGAGGCTCACCAACGGCAGGTCATTTTCGGAGGTGATCCGAAGGAGCTCCGCCCTCAGGTCTGAGCGATCAGACTCAATCAAATAGGCGCTGGCCCCAAAAGGCTGAGGCTCGAAACCGGCTTGTATAAACACGCTCTGATCTACGGGTTGCTCAAATTCGATGATTATTCCATTGGTATGATTGAGTCCTTCTTTGAGCACAGATAGCTGATCATTGGCCACCAGCTCACCACGATCGATGATCACCACATGGTCGCAGATGGCCTCCACCTCCTGCATGATGTGGGTGGAAAGAATCACCGTTTTGTCCACGCTAATGTCTTTGATCACTTGGCGGATCTCCAAAATCTGATTGGGATCGAGGCCCGATGTGGGCTCATCCAGGATAAGTACTTTGGGGTTATGAATCAGGGCTTTGGCCAAGCCCACTCGTTGGCGATACCCCTTCGAAAGGGCACTGAGCCGCTTGCCACGCTCTCGCTGCAGTCCCACGAGCTCAATCATTTCGTCCACCCGCTTGCCTACGCTTTTCAGTCCATAGGCACTGGCTATGAATCGCAGAAACTCCCTGACATACATATCCAGATACAGGGGATTATGCTCCGGCAAATAGCCGGTGAGTGCCTTGGTTTGGAGAGGGTGCTCTGTCACATCCAGTCCTTCTATCAGCACCTGACCAGCTGTAGGCCGGATATATCCGGTGGCCATTTTCATGGTGGTGGACTTTCCGGCACCGTTAGGACCCAAAAAGCCGGTAATTCGCCCCTTTTCAGCTTCGAAAGAAATATCGTTGACTGCCCGCTGTGTCCCGAAGACTTTTGTTAAATGCTGGATAGATACGGCCATAGATTTTACTGCTTGCCTTTTGGTCTGAGTGGTCTGAGTTCCAAATCTACAGGAAGATAATTAGGATGTGTATTTAAAAGATCAATCACTGACTTAGCTACATCTTCCGGGCGCATCATGTTGTCATTAGCGACTATGGAATCTATCTGATCGAAGAATCCGGTCTTGATGCTCCCCGGATAAACATTGGTGACTTTGATGCCCCAGTCCCGCAGCTCCATCATCAGGGAGTGGCCAAACCCACGCACTGCGTGCTTGGTGGCCACATATCCACTCATGTTTTTCACGCCATTGAGACCGGCAATCGAGCTGATATTGACGATGTGGCCCTGATCCATCTTTTTCATTTGGGGCACCACCATTTTGGTGCAGTACATCAGGCCGTGTACATTCACATCAAACATTCCTTTCCAGTCTTCCACATTCAGTTCGTCCACTGGCCCCATCACCCCATATCCGGCGTTATTGATGAGGATGTGAATCTCTGACCCCATACGGGAAACGGACTCCCGATAGGCGCTGGCCACCGAATCAAAATCCGCCACATCAGTTTCTATAAAATGAAAGTGGTCATCCATCAGCTCCGGCTGAGACCTGCTCCAGCCGGCTACCTCCACACCCGCATCCAGTAGCTGCCGGGCCATTTCCAATCCTATTCCTTTACTCACTCCTGTCACTATGGCTCTCTTACCCTTCAAATGCTCCATTCTCCTGTTTGATTTTAACTAAACGCAATATTGTTGGTTTTTATTCTTATCTGAAACAGTCGGGGGGCATTTCTGTTTTAGGAGCAACCTACCAATATTCGAATATGCGGGAGATCTTGCCGTCACTGAATTCAAAAAGAGTCATGGCTGGCTCACCATCCTTAACGCCAGCCTCATCTTTCTCTACAAATATTCTGTAAACAGTGACAGCATTCAGCCCGATGATTTTATTAAGTATTTTTATATCCGTAACATCCCCGTTGTAGCCTCCATTTTCTTGATTCCTTACATATCCGTTATATAAATCCTCTCGTGTGTAGACCCCTCCGTATTTTGGATGAACATAGGTAAAGTCATCTGCAAAAAGTTCAAACACCTTGTCAATATCCTCGACAGTCGAATTGGCCTGAAATACTTTGATATTTAAATCATAATATTCAATCACCATGGCATCCAGCGAGTCCATATGTGCTTTTGTGACATTCTGAGCAGTCACTTGATGCATCGATAACGAAACCAAAAAGGCTATATAGACCAGTATTTTCAAATATATTTTCATAATTTATCTCAACTTAAATCGCCAAAAAAGCAGAACAATCACCTATAAATCAGCATGATAGGGGCCTTCATATGGACATTTGATCAATCTCCTGAAGCAATCTCTCAATCTCCGTGTTTTTGCTTTCGATCTCGGTATTATACTTGTTGGTTCCTTCATCAATAGATTTCTTAATTAGAACGTAGGTTGCCAGTCTGATCCTGGTATACTCCATCAACTTCCTTACATACCTGACATACGATTCTTCCAACTCGTAATGTTGTATTTCTTCCAGGAGTTGAAGGTTTGTATTCCAATAAAAGATTCCCTCGTCCTCAACTACCCTGATAAGGTCTTCTCTGGATACGGTATTCGGATCCATTCGATAAATTTTTAATGCCTTATCTTCATTAATAGCTATTTGCTCCATTTTTTGATGGATCTCCGAGTCGACTTCAGCAGACATTTCCGGGGAGGTGAAAATATAAACAGCGAAAACACCTACCAACACCAGCATCCAGAGTAATCCAATGCCTGTGGCTTTCCAGTTAGATTCAAATTGTCTTTCCTCCTCCTTGTATCTTTTTAAATCTTTTCCCTGAACTAGCTCCACAACCCCATAAATTATCAGCGTGTAAATAGCCGGAATTAATTGATTGGGGATTTTATCAACGATATCCTCTGGTAGCATGAACAACGGGATAAAAGTAGCAGCAGTCAATAGTATACCAAGAATGATCGAAATCAGCGCCTCTGTCTCCTTTCCCAGAGCCCGAAAGTTCTGTCGAACCAGATAGCCAGCGGCGAGTGGGCCGCCCAAAAAAGTGGCTATGGAAATCCCCTTTTGAGTAAATAATTTCTTGTCTTCTTCCATTTCAATGTGATTTTGCGAATGTGGTGTATCCCCTCAGCCAGCGAACAGCACTAAACTAGCTAAATCTCTCCGAAGCTCATAACCCGAATCACAGCCCTATGCCTATCGTTCACCCCCTCAACCAACTTCCTTTTGATTTGGCATCAACCCCTGAAAATGCTAGTTTCACGACTCATCAAAATGCTGTCTTCCATTCCAACCAGAGTTACCATACAATTATGAATCGATCGCTTACCTCCTTCCTGCTCCTATTTTGCAGCCTGGCATGCCTTGCACAGGAATACACCACGCTGACCAACCTTCCTTACAGAAGTGAATCGGAGCGGAATAGTGATCCTTACATTTCGGAGCGCTGTGTCCTGGACCTGTATCACCCAGCCTCCAGTGGATTTGCCACGGTCATTTGGTTTCATGGTGGCGGGCTCACCGGAGGGAATAAGGAGTTACCGGAAGCTCTCCAACAAAAAAACATCGCCATCGTGGGTGTCAACTATCGGCTCAGCCCGAAGGTCAGGGCTGCCACCTGCATAGAGGATGCTGCCGCGGCGGTAGCCTGGGTGTTTAAAAACATTGAACAGTACGGCGGAGATCCGTCAAAAATCTTTGTCTCCGGACACTCTGCCGGTGGGTACCTGGCCAGTATGGTAGGACTGGACAAGAAATATCTTCAAGCACATGGGATAGATGCCAATGACATTGCCGGACTCATCCCCTTCAGCGGTCATACCATCACGCATTTCACCATACGTGAAGAACGTGGCATCCCCGGACATCAGGCGATCGTGGATGAGTTGGCACCACTTTATCATGTACGCGCAGATGCTCCCCCCTTGCTGCTTATCACCGGTGACCGGGAGCTGGAAATGCTCGGGAGGTATGAGGAAAATGCCTACATGATGCGCATGATGAAGGTGGCCGGCCATCAGCAAACCATCTTGTATGAGATGGATGGTTACGGGCACGGCATGACCTACCCGGCGTTTCCGCTGCTCCTGAACGAGGTGAAGCGAATTGTTGACGAAGAATAGATTTTTAGTCTAATTGACTTAAAAGCAACCTAACACCCCTTTTTCACGATTAATCGTATCATGATAGGATCAGGATTCATCAAAGACATGATCAACTCCACAAGGGGTAATAGGGCGCTAGTTAAAAGCAATGAAACAGGGACCTACAACAATTTTGACAGAGAGGCCTACCTGACCAAACCAAAAAAAAGAAAAGCTCCCCAGTACAATCAAGCCTCCAAAGCTTATATGAAGCAGCTCAGAAATCAACTGTTGGCTGACAACCTACGAACCTCAAGAATCAGAAAGCTGGTGCTAGCAGGTTCAGTGATAACAGGGCTCATTCTGTTTTCATTGCTATTTCTTTAACCTTCATCTTATCCTTCTTGGGTGTTTTATCCCTGACTTTCCCTAATTTTTCCGGGTGAAAAACGAATACCTCGATACACTGGGACTCCAGCCCGGCGCCACCAAAGCGGAAGTAAAGGCTGCCTACAGACGGCTCTCCAAAATACACCACCCAGACATCAGTAAGGATCCCAACGCCAAGGAGAAGTTTATTGAAATCAATGAAGCCTATAATTTCCTCACCAAAGTAGGCCCCACCCCACATCAGGAAACGGTCTCCTATAACTACAACCCTTACGTATCAGAGTATGACAAATGGCGCAAGGAAGCTCGCCGCAGGGCCTGGCAGAAAGCCAAAGAACAAGAGCGAATGCAGCAGGAGCTGATCGTGAAACTACTCAAAGGCTTCAACGTGGTTGCGCTCCTCATTTTCCTGACAAACGTGGTTCTTATTGTGGACTACGTCCTCCCCAAAAAGGAAGAAACTCAGGAAATATTGAGTATCTACAGAGTGTACGAGTCAGGACGCCATAGCAAAAAGACCTACCGCTATGACGAAATTCATTTTGAAACCGTCACCATGCTTTTTGACAGGGGCGAAGTGACCACCCTCAAGGATCTGGGGCCTACAGGTCGTGTAGTCACCACCAGGCTGTTCCACACGCCTATCGCGGCCTACATCAGTATCGCAGGAAATGAAGAAAGACACGAGCAGATTTATAGTATCTACAGAGTGTTCGGATTCCTGATTCCTGCTATACTTCTTTTTCTGGCACTTTACCGATATGCAGTCACCTCCCTGGATCCCAAGCTCACACTGGCGCTCTTTCTGTTGGCTTTTTTTATGATTCAGCTCTGGATACTCCTTCTGGACTAATCAGAACTTCAGGCAAACGGGCCTTGAAACTTCAATCTCCTGATCGGTATAAGAGAGTAATCCGGTTTTGGGATCTCTGGAAAACACGGTAATATTATCTGTGTCTTTGTTGGCCACCAAAAGAAACTTCTCGTCTGGAGAAAGTGTGAAATTTCTGGGCCATTTACCTTGTACAGACTCCACACCTATGCGCTCCAACTCACCACTTTCGCCTACTGAGAAAATAGCAATGCTGTCATGCCCTCTGTTGGATCCATACAGGAATTTGCCATCGCTGGAGAGGTGAATATCGGCGCACTGACTATGCTCCGTAAAATCTTCAGGTACTGTATTAGCCCGATCTATTTCCGTAAGCCTACCTGTCTCAGTATCCACATCAATGGAAATCACACTGTTCGAAAGCTCATTGATTAAAAAAGCAAGGTTCTTAGTCGGGTGAAATACCATATGCCTAGGGCCATCGCCCGGAGTAAGTTGCAAAGCCGTAAAACCCTCCCCTATGGCTCCATCCACTACCGGGTAACCCACCACCTGATCGATCCCCAAATCCACCACATAGACGAAACGACTGTCTTTGGAGAATAGCGCACAATGTGCGTGTGCAGCTTCCTGCCTGTTGGCAGAGTCCAGCCCAACACCTTCATGCTGATAAGTAGAGGGCTCCCCTACTATACTGCCATCCTCGGCCACAGCATACACCGCTCCGTTACCAGAAGAATAGTTAGCCACTGCCACCAGTTTCTTATCAGCGCTGAAGTCCACATAGCAGGGATTGATCCCCATGGACGACACCTGATTGATCCGCTGCAGCCCATCCTTGCCCCAGGCATAGGATACCACCGCACCATCTCCGCGCTCTCCTACAGCGTACACATATTTATGATCCGGGCTAATGGACAGGTAAGACGGGCTCGCCGCCTCTACAGCCAGCTGGAGATCCGAAAGCTCCCCAGTCTGAGTATCAAAGGAGACTTTATAAATCCCCTCACTTGTCTGGTCGGTATAGGTGCCAATCAGCAAATCCATTTTAGTGCTTTTTTGAGTGCAGGAAAGAACAAAAATGCCCAATAGCAGGGCGGTCAGGTGTCGAAAATTCATCATTTTAAAAGTTTTGGTGCGTCAATTTACGCATGCTCTTCAAATTCAGGCAGGATAATGAAAAGAAAAAACATGATCTCCCATGGACTTTTTCTGTTCTCACACGGCCATGTGGCCGGTAAATGTAAAAATCGCATATTAATCAACTAAGAAGCTCCTGACCAAATCACGAAACTGCATTACTGCGACCTTCTGGTTCTGAACCCGGATGAAACCCTGAGCCGATCAAAGAAGAATAAATCCTGGTTTCCATGTATTTAGCACACACATCTTTTATGCCTGATTTCTTTCAATTGAAAATGATGTTTCTTAAATTATCCTTTTAAACCTAATTCAAAACAATCATGAAAAACTATCTTAAAATCAGCGCCTATGCGCTCTTGCTATTCCTGTTGGCCTCCTGCCAGGATCAGAACACTCCAGAACAACCACAACTGGAAGATGTCCCCAATGAAATACTCGACAAAGTAGATGCCCTCGGGTTCAATGCCAACGAAGTGCGCATGTATGATGACACCCTCTTCATCGAAGGAGACATTGCCATTCCGGTCTCGAAACTCGATCAAATGAAACCCGGCCAACGAATCCCCACGGAGGAACAGTACAGCACTGACAACCTGGTAGCTGGCAATCCACGTACCATCAACGTATTTGTAGACATGCCTCAGAAGTACAAAGATGCCACTGACATTGCTAATGCCAGATACAATGCGGAAAGCCTTAACCTCACCTTTCAGCGGGTCACCAGCTCCTCAGGTGCAGACATTACCATCAAGGCTTCTCCCTGGTATTATCGTTTCTTAGGAATTCTGGGATCCGCCGGATTCCCAGAAAATGGTAACCCCTATCACACCATTCTGATGACACGCGCCTATTATGACAATGTGAGCAATATCAATGGACTGGCGACTACCATTGCTCATGAAATGGGTCATTGTATCGGCATGCGACACACCGACTATATGGACAGAAGCTATAGCTGCGGTGGAGTACCGGACAATGAAGGAGATGGCGGTGTAGGTGCCAACCACATCCCTGGTACCCCTACCGGTCCGGATGCAAACTCATGGATGCTGGCCTGTGGGACTCCCGAAGGTGACCGACCATTTACCAGCAACGACCAGGTAGCCCTGGACTATTTGTATTAACAGTTCTCATATTTATTTTTCAGAAAACTCATGATCGAAAGGTCATGAGTTTTTTAGTGTATTTAAAAAAATTAACCAAACGGTTAACTTTAATTAGATACGCCCGTATATTTGCAGTATGACACAGGAAACTGCCGAATACAGAATCAAAGAAGCCGCCAAAGACGTCTTCATGGTCAAAGGGATGGCCGGAGCCCGCATGCAGGAAATTGCGGATAAGGCCGGCATCAACAAGGCGCTCCTGCATTACTACTATCGCAGCAAAGAGCTTCTGTTCAAAGCAGTCTTCGAAGGGATCATCAAGGCATTTATTCCTAAACTGCTGCAGTTATTCACCAGCGACCTCCCCCTGGAAGCCAAGGTGTATCAAATGGCCGATAAGTATGTGGACTTCCTCTCCGAACATAGAGAAATGCCTCTTTTCATTCTCACTGAGCTCAGAAGAGGCCCCCTGAAGCTTATCCAAGCCCTAAATATTGGAGGATTGATAGACCTATCGGTCATCCAGCGCCAGATAGATGAAGAAGTGGCCAAAGGAAATATTCGCCCGATTACCGCACCTCAGTTTATGCTCAACTTTGTTTCTATGATGGTATTCCCCTTCGCCGCTGGCCATATGTTCACTGGCATTTTTGGCGTCTCAGAAGAGGAATTTCAAAAGATCATGGAAGCCAGAAGAACCGAAGTTCCCAAATTTATCATGAATGCATTAAGACCATAAAAAAATTTGTCATGAAATTAACCAAAAGGTTAAACCAAACAATTAAAGCAGGAATGTTCTCACTGATGCTCCTCGCCTCCACCGTCGCTGAGAGTCAGCCAGTAACGGTATACTCTTGCTACGAAATGGCAGAAGAGCTGAGCCCACTCAAACAAAGGGAAATCTACCTCAGCTCCATCAACAGCCTGAACCAGCTCATACAAAACACCCACAACCTTCCCAGTGTAACCCTGGAGGCTTCTGCCTCCTACCAATCGGATGTGTTTGGGCTACCCGCTCGTATTCCAGGCGTGGATTTTCCTACGATCCCTCGAGATCAGTACAATATGTCACTGAAAGTGAACCAAAAAATTTTCGATGGTGGAGTCTCCAAAGCCTCAAAAGCCATTGAGACTCTGGACGAGCAAGTGAAGCAAAATGAACTGGATGTTTCTCTTTATCCAATCAGGAATATCATCAATGAACTCTACTTCGGGAGCCTCCGGCTTCATCAGCAGGAGGCCGTGCTCATCAGTTTGCTGGCAGAGTTTGAAAACAAAACCAGCGCCGCAAGCGCGGCCTTCAACAATGGTGTGCTCCTCAAAAGCGAGCTGAACGAACTGGCAAAAGAACAACTGAAAGTGAGCCAGCAATTGGTGCAGGTGAGCCATGCCAAAGCCGCAACACTGTCCATTCTATCCACCTGGATCAATCGGGAAATCAGTGCCGAGCAGCTGGAACTACCCACCCCAGTCGTGAATCAAAGCTTCGAATCCATTGACAGGCCAGAGCTCTTACTTTTCGCCACCAGAAATGAAAAGCTATCGGCCATGGCCGACCTAACCTCTACGAAAAATATCCCCAAGCTCTATGGGTTTGCCAATGTAGGGTATGCACAGCCGAATCCGCTCAACTTCTACCAGACTGATTGGAACAGCTACTACCTCGTGGGTGCACGACTCACCTGGGGATTGGACTGGGGGGCTTCCAAACACCAAAAGGAAATACTCCTGATCTCCCAGGAAATGACTTTGACCGAACAGGAAAACTTCCTTCGTCAGATCAACAATGACCTGATCAAAAAAAAATCGGAGATCGAGCAAATGAAAGCCACCATTGTGCTGGATGAACAAATCCTGCAAATGCAAAACGAAATTGTAGCTGAAGCCGAAAAACAATATGAAAATGGCACCCGCTCCTCTACTGACCTGCTCACCATACTTCACGAGCAGGCACAGCTGAAAATGAACTTATCCATACACTCCATAGCCCTCGCACAAATGGGTGTAGAACTATTGACCATATCCGGAAACTTACCATGAAAAAACTAAGCATATTACTCCTGGGAGCCTTCACACTGTCCTGCTCCTCCTCAGATCAAACACCAGATGCCTATGGCAACCTGGAAGCCACAGAAGTTTTTGTGTCAGCCGAAGTTGGTGGAAAAATCATTCAATCCTCCATCCGGGAAGGCAGTCTTTTGGAAGAAAACCAAATCATACTCACCGTAGACACCACGCAGCTTTACCTGAAAAAAGGCCAAACTGAAGCCATGATCTCTGCCCTCAGAGAAAAGCTTCAAAACATACCCATTCAGCTGGAGGTGTATCAAAAAAAGGAACAGCTGCTCCGGCGTGAAGTGCAACGTGTAAAGAATCTGCTGGAAGCCGGAGCTGCCACCCAAAAGCAACTCGACGACCTCTCCGGTGAACTGGAGGTGATCACCCGACAAAGCGAAGCCCTGGAAAGTCAGCTATCCACCGCCAATAGAAGTATTCTGTCGGAAATCAAACCCCTCAACTGGCAATTGCTGCAGTTGGAGGATCAGATCACAAGGAGTGCCATCAAATCCCCCATCAGTGGCACGGTACTTCAGAAATTCAAAGAACCGGGTGAAATGGTGATGCCCGGCCAGCCAGTGGCCAAGCTTGCCAACCTGGAGCGCATGGAAGCCCGAATATTCATCACAGGGGATCAACTGTCGTCCATAAAGCTCGGCGGCCAGGCTAAGGTTTCCATCGATGGTGCAGAGGGGAGCATTGTCTACGATGGCACAATCATCTGGATCTCTGACAGGGCAGAGTTCACCCCCAAGTCCATTCAGACGAAAGCCGAACGCGTCAATCTGGTGTATGCCGTAAAACTGGAAATGAAAAACGATGGCAGCCTGAAAATCGGGATGCCTGTGGACGTAACCTTCGTTTTATGAAAGCCATCACCATCAACCATCTGAAAAAAGATTTCGGAAAAGTAACCGCTCTGAAAGAAGTGAGCCTGGAAGTGGCTCAAGGGGAACTCTATGGACTCATAGGGCCCGATGGTGCGGGTAAAACTACCATGATCCGCATCCTCACCAGCCTCCTCACTGCCACCGCAGGAGAGGTGAGCGTTCTTGGCCTGAATCCCCAAACGGAATACAAGGCCCTGAGACAAAAGATCGGGTATATGCCAGGGCAGTTTTCGCTCTATCAGGATCTCTCGGTGGAAGAAAACCTGAACCTCTTTGCCAGTATTTACGAGACCACCATTGAAGCTAACTACCACCTGGTAAAGGACATCTACCAGCAGATCGAACCATTCAAACACCGCCGGGCCGGGGCCCTTTCCGGAGGTATGAAGCAAAAACTGGCACTCTGCTGTGCCATGATCCACCGGCCAGAGATTCTCTTTCTGGATGAACCCACCACCGGCGTAGATGCGGTTTCCCGAAAGGAATTTTGGGAAATGCTCAAAACACTCAATGTCGGCGGACTGACCATCTTCGTATCCACACCCTACATGGATGAAGCCTCACTTTGCGAAAGAGTGGCGCTAATCCAGGCAGGCGAAATATTGGCTGTGGATACCCCGGAAAATATTAATGAAACCTTCGGAAGGCATCTCTATGCCATCAAAGGAGGTAATAAGCGGGCACTACTCAATGCACTAAAGGCCTTTGAGCACTGTCAGTCTGCGTATTCCTTTGGCTCCAGCATCCACTACACAGACAGCCGCCAGGAGATGGATGTTGAGGAGTTGCTCCTCTCACTTCAGGCACACGGACACTCCAATATTACCATAGAAGAAATTTCACCTTCCATAGAAGATTCATTCATGAAACTAATGACCAGCCATGACTCGTGAAGCTGTAATTTCCGTCCATCATCTCTTGAAGACCTTTGGCAGCTTCCATGCAGTCAATGACATTTCATTTGATGTCTATCGTGGTGAAATCTTTGGTTTCCTGGGTGCCAATGGCGCAGGGAAAACCACCGCCATGAAAATGCTCACCGGGCTCTGGAAACCTACTTCCGGCAAGGCCACGGTGGCTGGTTATGATGTATTCACTCAGGCGGAAAGCGTCAAGCGCAGCATTGGCTATATGAGTCAGCGATTTTCCCTCTATGCTGACCTCACTGTGAAAGAAAACATCGAACTGTTTGGAGGAATTTATGGCCTTAGTACCCGTCACATCAGGGAAAAACGAATCGAACTCCTTTCCAGATTGGCTCTGACAGATTCCGAGCATGAGCTCATCAGCGCGTTGCCATTGGGATGGAAACAAAAGCTAGCCTTCTCGGTAGCCATGCTTCATGACCCGCAAATTATCTTTCTGGATGAGCCGACCGGGGGAGTAGACCCTATTACCAGGCGGCAGTTTTGGGACCTTATCTATGAAGCTGCCGACATGGGCAAAACCATTTTTGTCACCACCCACTACATGGACGAGGCTGAATATTGCGATCGCATTTCCATGATGGTAGATGGGAAAATCACCGCATTGGGCACCCCGGAAGACCTCAAAAAGCAATTTCTGGCCAAAGACATGGACGAGGTGTTTATCAAAGTAGCACGACATACCCAACCGATAGCCCAATGAAACGATTCGCAGCATTTGTCACGAAAGAGTTTTACCACATCCTGCGGGATAAGCGTACACTGGTCATTCTGATCGGGATGCCTACGGTCATGATCATGCTCTTTGGCTTTGCCATTACCAATGAACTCAAAGAGGCCCGGGTGGCCTTTCTCGACCATTCCAACGACCCACAGACTCTGGCCATTCAGGAAAAAATATTGGCCTCCCCCTATTTTTCTCTTTCCGGGCAAATCAGCTCTCCAACCGGAATCGAAGACATCTTCAGGGATGGTCAAACCAAGCTGGTGATGGTTTTTGAAAGTGATTTTGGACAAAGGTTAGAAAAAGATGGCCAGGCCAATATCCAGCTGATTGCAGATGCCACCGACCCCAACACGGCGAGTACGGTAGTGAATTATGCGCAGGCCATCATACTGGATTATACCCGGAACATAATACCCCAACAGAGTACCCCATTAATCAATGTGCAGTCACAAATGCGCTACAATCCGGAACTCAACGGCGTTTATTATTTCGTGCCCGGACTTATCGCCATTCTGCTGATGCTGGTATCAGCCATGATGACGTCTATCTCCATCGCAAGGGAAAAGGAAACCGGCACCATGGAGGTACTGCTGGCCTCACCCATGAAGCCGGCTCAGATTATCCTGGCCAAGGTGGTGCCCTATGTCCTGCTGTCCTTTCTGGATGCCGTGCTCATTCTCACCCTTGGCAAATTTGTGTTTGGTGTGCCCATCCTGGGGAGCCTCGGCTTGCTCCTCGGGGTGACCTTACTATTCATTCTCCTGGCACTGTCGCTTGGCATCCTTATTTCCACCGTTTCACCCAATCAACAAACCGCACTGCTCCTCTCACTAATGGGGCTGATGTTGCCTACCATTTTGCTCTCAGGATTCATTTTCCCGATAGAAAATATGCCCTTGCCCCTGCAGGTCATTTCCAATATCATCCCCGCCAGGTGGTTTATCATCGCTGTGAAATCCATCATGCTCAAAGGATCCGGATTCTTACTCCTTTGGAAGGAGATCCTGATCATGTTTGGATTCATCCTCTTTTTCATTGCCGTAAGTGTTAGAAAATTCAAAATCAGACTGGAATGAGGGTTATACTATTTCTTATCAGAAAGGAATTCCTACAGATATTCCGAAACAAAAGCATCTTGCCGCTGATACTGGTGATGCCTGTGATCCAGCTATTCATACTGTCCTATGCCGCAGATTTCGAAATCAGGAATGTGCGCGTTTTCTGGATGGATGATGACCAGAGTACCTCCAGCAGGATGCTGCTTCAGAAAATTCAGGCATCTGACTATTTTCAGCTGGTTGATCAATCCTTTTCACCGAAAGCTGCAGATCTGGCGCTGGAGCAGCGCAAAACAGATTTGGTGTTCCACATCCCTCAGGAGTTTGAACACAACCTTTTCAGAGAAGGACATGCTGATATCCAACTGACTGCCGATGCCATAGACGGCACCAAAGCCGGACTGGGGACTTACTATGCCAATCTGCTGATTCAGGATTTCAGTCGTGATTGGCTGGCCAAGTATGGGAGCAACATTCACATACAAGCCGCATCCATGCCTTCCATCGTGCCCACCTATTCCTTTTGGTACAACCAGCACCTCAACTATAAGACTTTCATGGTTCCCGGTATTCTGGTGATGCTTGTCACCATGATCGGGGCGTTCATATCCGCCATGAACATCGTACGCGAGAAGGAGCTGGGAACCATCGAGCAACTGAACGTCACTCCCATCAGAAAGTATCAGTTCATTGCTGGAAAACTGATCCCACTTTGGATCCTTGGACTATTCATCTTCACTGTTGGTCTGGTGGTGGCCAAGCTGGCCTTTCATGTCCCCATCATTGGAAGTCTTTTTCTTATCTATGGATTCACGGCGATCTACCTGGTCATGATCCTGGGCCTTGGGATGCTCATTTCTACCTTCACCAATACCCAGCAGCAAGCCATGTTCATATCCTGGTTTTTTCTGGTGATTTTTATCCTGATGAGTGGGCTATTCACGCCGATCGAAAACATGCCTCCATGGGCTCAAAACCTGACACTGATCAATCCCATTCGATATTTCATAGAAGTCATTCGTCTGGTCATGCTAAAGGGGGCAGTCTTCCAGGATGTTAGCCTCCAATTCGTGGTTATCGGATTGTATGCTATAATCATCAATGGACTGGCTATTTGGAATTACCGAAAGACCGTGTAATCTCCTACTTTTGAGGAAGATCAAGAGACATGACCTTCCTCGAAACCACAGCCCTCAACACAGCCTAAAAGGAAGCTGTAATGGCACTTTGGAACAAAGAATATCCAACCACACTTGCTGTGACCACTGTAGCGGATTTTGATGCCTACCTCCAAAACCTGACTAATCACAATCATCTGCTGGTGATAGATGACCAGAACCGCACCGTGGGCTGGTTCTTTACGTTCGAGCGGGATGCTGAAAAATGGTTTGCAATGATTCTGAGTGCTGACGTACAAGGTCAGGGGCTAGGTTCACAGCTGCTTTCGCGAGCTCAACAAAAGCACGACACCCTGAATGGCTGGGTAATTGATCATGAAGACTACAAAAAATCCAATGGCCAGCCTTACCTTTCTCCGGTTACCTTTTACTTAAAAAATGGGTTTGAAATACTGAACCTCACCCGACTGGAGACTCCAAAACTCTCTGCCGTAAAGATGCGATGGAGAAATCAGCTTTAGAGCCTAGTCCACCACATTCACCGCATAGGTTTCAGAAGTGATCTGTGAATGAGCGACTCCTCCTTCTTCTGTGGCTTCTGCCAATGAACCTGAAAAAGACCTGGATATGCTCATTCCGCATTGTCCCAACAAGGTCGCCTGAATATCCGCAGAATCGATTTCAATGAAAGTGGCGTTGACCAGGCCTATGGAAGCATAAAAATCACCCCCATCACCTGATAGGTGAAAAGTGACGGTTTCACCTGACTTCAGAGGTGCTCCCTCCCAGGTAATCCTGGCTCCTTCTGCAATGGATAGTTCGGTCAAAGAGGACGGCAAATCAATATCAGCAGGCAGCGACAAGGTATTTCTATACACCACACCATCATTATTGGTATAAACAAAAGTACCGCTGGGCACCTTTGTGCCGTAGCTCTTCTGATAATCTACTATCCCCAGTATCTCGGTTTCCTTCAGACGATCATCATCAAAAGTGATACTACTCGGGGAGTTGATCTTCAAAAAAGTAGAGCCAAACAAAAAACTCGCAGAGGCCGTGGTTTTACGGTCTCCGGCATTATAAGCGAGTGTATAATTGGTTTCAATTCGTTGCTGATTGACATCTGCAGCATCTTCAGACTCACAGGAAGTCCAGACGATCAAGGACATCAGGAGTACAAGGAATAATGGGCGGGTGGAGGTCATGGCTGTGTATCTTCATTGGATTTCAAAAAAGACACTTCAATCTAATAATTCGTTGGGACAAAAAGAAGGCCCGGCTCTCCGAGCCGGGCCTTCAATCTACTAATTTGAACAACAACTATTTCCTGGTGATTTCCCGAATGGCCCTATTCGGAACCAACACCTTATTTACTTTTTCCACGATGATTTCTTCAACCACCTGAAATTTGGCTTCCGCTCTTATATCTTCACTGGAAGCCCCTATTTTCACACTATACTCACCGGGTTCTACCACCCATGCTGAGCGGTCACTGTCAAATGAAGCGAGATCCCGGGCGTCAAGACTGAAGTTGAGTGCTTCACGTTCACCGGGCTTTAGAACCCTGGTTTTTGAAAAAGCTTTCAACTCAAGCGCAGGCTTATCCATAGAAGTCCCCGGAGCAGTGATATACAATTGCACAGATTCCTTTCCTTGAGTATCGCCGGTATTGATCACCTCCACCGACACAAACATCCTTTCTTGAAAAAACTCTGAACCCAATGCAAGCCCATCATAAGAAAATGAGGTGTACGAAAGTCCATATCCAAATGGATATGCTGTTTTCACCCCGAACGTTGTGAAATATCGATATCCGACATAAATCCCCTCTTCGTATACCACCTCCGAAGCCTTGCCCAGTGACATAGGTCCCATCATCACTTCTTCTGCGCCAGGCAGTGCTTCACCCGGAAAGTTTTTGGTACTTAAAATATCTTCATAGGCCATCGGAAAGGTAGTAGGCAATTTTCCACTCGGGTTAACTGCACCGATCAGCACATCCGCCAGCGCATTGCCAGCCTCCTGCCCACCTTGCCATGCCAGCACAATCGCATCTACCTGATCCCTCCAGCTAGCTGTTTCGATCACATTGCCAATATTGAGCACCAATACCACCTTTTTATCCACCGCATGATAAGCGGCCGATACATTACGAATAAGTTCCTTTTCAGCATCAGTGAGGTAATAATCGCCCTCCAATGTCCGGTCCTGAAACTCACCAGAGTTTCTACCTATCGTGATCAGTGCCAGATCACTTTCACTGGCATGGGCGGCTATTTCTGCCTTTTGCATGGGTCGCTCCGCTATGGGTGGAAGCAACTCAAAGAAAAATTTCTTTTCCGGCTGCTTGGCCTTCTCCTGTGCGATATACTTTTGATAATCCTCCCTAAGTGCCCCACTCACCAGGTACTTAGCTCGGCCCAGCCCCTCAACCAGGGAAACAGTGTAGGCCTCATTCACGTCACCACTACCCGACCCTCCTGCAATAAAATCATAAGAACCATTTCCAAAGGCGGCAATTTTTATACTGGGGTCTTTCAGAGGCAATATATCATCGTTCTTAAGCAAAACCACCCCTTCTGCAGCTGCTTCTCGTGCCAATTCAGCATTGGCCTTGAGGTTTGGCTGATCACTATAAGCATATCCTAAAAATGATGGAGACTGTAATACGATCTTTAAAATATGACGAACATTCTCATCCAGCACGGCCTCATTCAACACCCCATCCGATACAGCTGCGAGAATGGCCTGGCGCTGATCTAGTCTTCCGGGCATCAAGAGATCGTTCCCCGCCTTCATCTGTGCCACTGCATCTTTACCCGCAAACCAATCAGTCATCACCAGGCCCTCAAAGCCCCACTCTTCTCTCAATACAGTATTTAGAAGCTCACCATTCTGTGAAGCGTACGTTCCATTGAGTTGGTTATAAGCACTCATGATGGTCCAGGGCTGGGCTTCCTTCACTGCAATTTCGAATCCTCTCAAATAGATTTCCCTGATCGCCCGCTCGCTCACTATAGTGTTGATCTGCATTCTGTTAGTCTCCTGATTATTGGCTACAAAATGCTTCACAGAGGTACCTACACCATTTGACTCCACTCCATTCACAATGGCGGCTGCCATCTTCCCACTCAATACCGGATCTTCTGAGAAATATTCGAAATTTCTACCCGCCAGAGGATTTCTGTGGATATTCATAGCCGGAGCCAGCAAAATATCCACCCCATATTCTTTCACTTCATTGCCCATAGCCTGTCCCACCCGGTTCACGAGATCAGGATTCCAGGTGGAAGCAAGTACCGTCGCGATCGGAAATGCAGTACAGTAGTAAGTATTGTTATCCAAACTGTCACGAACAGGGTCTATTCTCAATCCCGCAGGCCCATCTGCCAGCACGATAGACGAAATACCCAAAGATGGAAGTTCCAAGGTACTGCCCGCTGCACCCTGCACTTTATCCTTACGCTCTGCCATGGACATACCGGGAATGTTCATACCCATGCCCACGACCAACCCCACTTTTTCTTCGAGAGAAAGCCGTGGCATGATATCAGCCACACGCTCATCGAGGGAAGCTTTGGGATTCTCATAGAGATCCATTTTCCCATTTTTATTTAAATCAGAAAAAGTTGACTCCTGATTTTCAGTGCCGCATCCCAACAGGATGAGCAGACTGAGGGTATAAAATTTATTCATAGCTATGTTCCTTATTGCGTCGTTATGACACAAACATAATACTTAATCATTATTTTTCATCAACTTTGCCTGCGAAAAGGATAAGTGCGTATGCAGACAGAAAATTTCCACCCTGGTTTATCTATTGACTGTGTGATTTTTGGATTTCACGAAAACGACCTGAAGGTTTTACTTCTGAAGCTCAAAAAGGACGACCGGTGGGCATTGCCAGGAGGATTTGTGGAGAAGGATAAAGACGTAGACTCAGAAGCCGTACGTGTATTAAAAAAGAGAACTGGTCTGGATCATATTTTCCTCAAGCAATTTCACCTCTTTGGAGATGTCGATAGGATTGAACCCAGCCACTCCGACACCATGGTCAAAAAGGGGGTGATCCCACCGGAACTGAAAGGATGGTTTGATCAACGATTTGTTACCGTGGGATATTATGCACTGGTAGAATACTCACGGGTGAAGGCCCCCACTCCTGACCTCACCAGCGAGCGCTGCGATTGGCGGCCACTCAGTGACCTTCCGCCAATGATGCTCGATCATGCTCAAATCCTGAAAAAAGCTCACCAAACTCTGAAAAAGGAACTTAATGATCAACCAATAGGGCTCAATCTTCTTCCTGAGCACTTTACCATGCCAGAGCTACAAGCCCTGTATGAAACCGTACTGGAGAAGTCCCTGGACAGAAGAAACTTCAGAAGAAAAATGCTGAGTTACGATATTCTGATCCAAACCGACCTCCAGCGCAAGGGAGGGGCACATAAGGCACCAATGCTTTATAAGTTTGACAAGGAAAAATACAACAAGGCCATCGTGAGTGGATTACAATCCGGATGGTAACGCTAACCCCTTGATTTACAGGGATAAATTTTGTTACTTACAAAATGCCGCCTGCATCTCACGTCTACATTCATGAGGATATATCCTCTATTCAGGAGCTCTATTCAGACCTCACAGAGGACTTATCGGCCACACCTTTGGTGATTGATTTTTTGACCGCTTCGGCCGAAAAACTGCTACATGCACACCGAACCAACCTCCATGCTGCCTTCGTGGAAATCCGCAATGGCCTCCCTCAGTTCGCAGGTAAAAGCATTAGTGAAATATTCAACTATGCCTTTACCATGCTGGACGCACGTACCACGGTGGCCAGACTCCATGGGTTTGAGGATTGGGAAGAGGTAGAGCGGCATTCTGAAAATTCTTTCAACCTGGAATTTGAAAAAGCGATAGATCTGCTACTGGGTGGAGAGGTGGAGCACCTGAGTCAATTACTGAGCGCTCATCCGGCATTGATCAAAGCCAGGTCACCATTTGGACACCAGGCCACACTACTCATATACTGCGGTAGCAATGGTGTGGAAATGAGAAGGCAGGTGGTCCCCGACAACCTGCCTGAAATGGTGAATCTCCTACTGGCCGAAGGGGCAGAAAAACACGCCAAGGCCCGGGTATATGGTGGGCAATTCACCACCTATCAGCTTGCCGAAAGTAGCGCCCATCCACATGATGCCGGTATCATGGATAAGTTACTTCGGGTCTTAAAGTGACATGGTTTGAGTTAGACTTTGGTTTATGGGATTAATTAAGTAATTTCTTGAATCATTCTTAGAACCATGAAAAAACTCATCCAACCACCCAGGGGGTAAAAACTAAAGGTAACAATAGAGATGTGCGAAATCTGTTCACACAAGCTACAAACGGCCTTTTTGCAGAGATCGGAAAAAACCACTCCGACAAAACCCTTGAATTTGCTTGAATTTTCATTGATGATTTAAAGGTAAACTTTAAAACTACTCATAAACTGCTTTAATTATAGATTAAGAGCGGTTTAAAAGGTGTGTGGCTCTGATGGGATAATACTCACGTATGGGCGGTGCATAACCCGTGATGAAAGTGTATAACATAGGGTTGGGTGGACAGTTGGGTGGACAAAAAAACGCGGTTTTGGGTGGACAAATGGCCTACTACGGTATAGGGGTACATGGAGCTGTGGTACTCAAAAGGTATGGAAAGCTATTCTTTGGCTGTGGGGTAATGCCTTAATTTGAGTCAGTAACTTTCGCTTAGAAGCCATTATGTACACGATGCAATAGTGTAAATTTGATACTCTAATGTGTGTAACCAAAACAAAAGAAAGCGAATGAAAAATCTGAGAATTGCCCTGTTATTGATCTTAGTTGCAGTGGGTATGACCGCTTGCAACGATGACTTGTCTGATCTTAAAGTGTCTGCTACTCCAGAGGCGAAAGCTCCAAGTGGCGGCGGTAGCGGTGATGGTGGAGGCTCAACGCCTTGCCCTGATTGCTAGGACTGCTAAACGTTAAGCCTGAAAAAGAATGATAGAAACCGCCCACTTATTGGCGGTTTTTTTGTTTATTTGTCTACCAGCCAACCAGTTACAGAAGCCACTACTATCAAATGATATAGTATGATTATTAATATACTCCTTCTGTGGTTTTCCGTGCTATCAAATGATAGTAATTCGTTTGAAAACAAAATCCAGCAAGCCAAGTCAGTAATGTCTGATTCTGTGGAATTGGCTATTGTGTATGCCCAGGAGGCTGAGGAATTGGCTACAACCAAAAAGGAACTGGGGCGGGTATATTGGATGCTGGGCAGTCTGTATGACTGGAATAACCAGCCGATCAATGCCTCAAACTACTACTATGGCGCTGCCAGGATCTACGATAAACTGAGGGATGACAACAACACCGCACGACTTTATGAGAATATAGGCACGGTAGCCCTCAATAATCATGTGCCAAAGACTGCATTGAGGGCTTATGAGAAGGGGCTAAAACACGCTGAACGCCATGGAGACTATCAACTGATAGCCAGAATGCGGCTGGATATGGGACTGGCCCACAAGCTGGAAGGCAACCATGACGAATCTCTCCAATGGTATATGAGCGCATACCACGTGATACGCGTGGAGGGTAACGCCAAAGATGATGCCGGAATGTACTCTAAAATATTCAATGAGCTAGGGCTACTGTACACCCTGATAGCTGAGGAAAGTCCTACCTATAGCGACACAGCAGCGGCTCACTTTGAGGAGGCTATGAGGTGGGCTGATAGTGATGTGAATAAGTACAAACCCCTGAACAATGCGGGGTATCTGCTAATGAAACAAGCTCAATATGACACAGCTTTGTCGACTTTTAAATGTGCTTTAAAGGTGGGTGAAGGCATAGGGAGCGGCAGCCTGGTGATTCCGACACTGAATAATATGGGGGTGCTACACTACCTGACTGGTGACTACAACCGAGCAGACTCCATGCTGATGCTGGCCATACGGCACAATATAAAAGACCGAAACTACCTGGACAACCGGATAGACAGACTGCTGAGTGTGCAGGTGTACTCCTCTGTGGAGCTGGCCAGGAGCTATGAGTATCTGGACTATATACATGCCGTGAAGGACTCTACCCTGGTGGCGGGGTTTGCGGCGAAGGTGCGGCAGGTACTCTACAACCAGGACAGGCTGGAGGCTGTGACTGCTCAGCAAATGATAGAGCTGGAGCATGAACGAATCATGCAGGACATAGCCAGCAGGGAACGGGATCAGCGCATATATACCTGGGTGAAACTGGGAGGGCTACTGCTGATCATAGTGGCTCTGAGTGCTGTACTGGTGTGGTATGTGCGCAGGGTACGTGCCAAAAAAAGAGCCATAGAACAGACCATCCAGGAGCTGAATGGTAAATACCCAATGATCTAAAAGTTTCGCATCTTTTTGAGGAGGTTCATCAGATCTGTTTGCACCTCATTCTTTTCATCTTCCAATTTTCCGATCATGATATTGAGGCTATCCACAAGCTGTGCCCTGGTGGCCTTATCATTTTCATTTCGCACCTGATTTAGTAGCCAGGCCATGTCCTTTTTCTGATAGGAGGCCTCCGGCTCCATGACCAAACTGGTCGATTCGTCATCCTGATTGGTAGTGAAAAACGACGAGTAATTGTCGTCATTCATTTCAATAAACAGGAATTTTTGCATGTTAATGCTGTAATTCACTACCAGTTTCTCGTAAAACTCAGGTCTGGCGTGGGCATTTTCCTCATAAGCTGCCAGTTTACCACGCTTCTCACCCAAAGCATCAGCCATTTTTTGTTGACTCAGCTTTAGCCTATTGCGCAGAAATCGCATGTTATGGTTAAAAACGCCCATTTGCAGTGGTTCACTTAAATTTTTCTAACAAAATTGTAGTTGTTGACTTGCATTTAAAGTTAATAACTACAATATTTGAACTCGCAAGTACAATAAAGATGAGTAAATATAAAAACAAAAAAACAAGAGGTAACAAAAAATATCGCTACACGGCGGCAGAGGTGGCTGAGATATGTGGCGTATCTGAGTCCTATGTGAAGAAACTGCGTGTGCAGCTGGTGGATCAGAAAAGTATTGTAGCTCAGAAGGTACTGGCGGTGGATGACCTGCTATATGATGGGGGCACCAAGCTCCTACAGGAGGTAGAACGTATTTGCACCATAGAAACGAAGGCGAACTGATGCAGTACCTGGGAGACATACTGTGCCTCACCTATGAGGAGCTGGTGCCGGAGTTTACCTCCCCGGATAACTACCACAAAATGCGCAAGCGTGGGCACCTGACCGTGCATGGGCGGGGTGGTAATGGCAGCAAAGTGTATATAGAGCTGGAATCTATGCCAGACAAATACAAGCTGGCTATCAGAAAGCACTATGGTGATCCCTACGAATATGCTGCCAAGCAGCCTATCCTGAACAGCATTTATCCTGATCCTGCGGCACTGGAATTTTACAACAACTACGTGCTACCTACAGGCGATAAGCTCCCCAACCAAGACAAAGACCTACAGGGCAAGCCACAGATCAACTATGTGGCGCGGTACACCAGAAATGCCGAATGGCTGAATATGATCATCAGACTGACAGGCGATAAGCGAGCGCTACGCCGTGAGCTAAACATCCCTATCATGACCTTTTGGAGCTGCGTGGCCGAGATGATGAAGATACACCAGGTGCATCTGCCCAAGAGCCGCAGGCACCTGACCGCCACGATCAAGACCTACCAGGAGGTGGGCTATGAGGCCCTGGTGGTGGACAAAGATAAGTTTGGCAATGACCGCACCAAGAAGGTGGCCGATGATGTGGCTGAGGCGCTACTCTTCAAGATGATGAGCAAAGGGCACGATGATACCATAGTGGCTGATGCCTATAATGCCTGGGCCAGAGAGAACGGACGGAAGCAGATCAAGCCAGGGACGGTGGGCTACAGGCGCAAAATGTGGCGTGCCCGCCTGGAATATGAGAAATCTGGCATAGGTGCGCTCAACCAACTGGCCTCCAAGAAGATCAAAGGCAAGCGCGCAAGTGCTCCCCTGCTGCTGGTAGAGAGTGATGATAACAATATGGACGCATTCTTCAGGCTGCCAGGAAATGACTGGTACAGGCCCGCGCTCTATGTGGTGATAGATACCTATAACGACTACATACTGGGCTATGCCTGGGGCGATACTGTGACCAAAGAGCTGGTGAAAGAAGCCTACCGCAATGCCCACAGGCATGTGATGCACCTGACAGGTGCGGCCTACAGCTGGCAGGAGGTGAAGACCGACCGCTGGGGAATCAGCAGCAAGGGGAAGACCGAACTACAGGAGTTTTACGAGTCCACCACGGACGTATTTATACCCGCAGGGCTGCACAACCCTAACGGTAAATACATAGAGCAATCCTTTGGTACTACATGGCACCAGATGCTAAAGCTGGTGATGAACGGGCACTACTCCGGGCACAACATAGACTCTAAAACCAAGATCAACAGGGATAATCTGAAGCCTGCAAACTTCCCCGACATCTCTGTGGCAGCCGAAAAGATAGACCAGTTTATATGGGCTATGCGCAACACCAAGCGCAAAGGGTCAGATATGACCCGGCATGAGGAATGGCTACAGGCATTTGAAAGCAGCGAAAAAGCCAAAAAGATGCTCCTATCCGCGGACCAGAGGCTGTTCATATTTGGCAAGAAACACATCAAAACCAACCAGATAAAGGCAGATGGGGTGACCCCTACCCTGGGCGGAGTGAAACGATACTACGAGCTGAGCCAGCAACAAATATTTGAAAATGTAGGGAAGGAAGTGCAGGTGTACTACGATGAGCATGACCTGAGCCAGGTGCTGATCACCGATGGCAAAGGCCTGCGCCTGGTGCTGGATGAGTTTAGGGAAGTGCCACGGGCACTGGCAGACTACGAGCCCGGAGACCGGGAGCGACTGGACAGGCTACTGGCCGAAAAGAAGACCCTGGCCCCTATGGTGCGCGGCTTCATAGACCAGCGAGACCAGGTGCTGGACAGGGCAAAGATAGACGCAGAGAGCCGCCTGATGGCGGGGGTGCAGGTGAAGGAAATAGCCTATGAAGATGCCCGGCTACTGACAGCCGGAGGCCCGCATAATGGCAGGGCTAGCACCCAAAATGGTGCACAAAATGGTCACGAAAGTGGGGGGGTATGTGCACAAAATGAGCTTTTAAATGAGCCTAAAAAACCTTTAAAACAGCCTCAAAAGGTAGAGGAAAGCATTTATGACAGATTCTAAGCAGTAAACCAAATAATTCACAACAAAATCACAGGTAAAAATGAGCAACAACAAAATCAAGATAAAGGCAGACGGGGTGACCCTTACCCTGGGCGGAGTGAAACGACACTACGAGATGAGCCAACAGCAAATACTTGAAAATGTAGGGAAGGAAGTGCAGGTGTACTACGATGAGCATGACCTGAGCCAGGTGCTGATATCCGATGGCAAAGGCCTGAACCTGGTGCTGGATGAGTTTAGGCAAGTGCCACGGGCACTGGCAGAGCCCGGAGACCGGGGGAGCGACTGGAGATTCTAAGCAGTAAACCAAATAATTCACAACAAAATCACAGGTAAAAATGAGCAATAACACACTAACAACAGATCAGAAAGAACAGATCAAACAAGACCTACAGCTGTACATAGAGACCTTCCACAAAGGAAGTGCAAACGCGGCCAGTACATCGCTGAAAATATCCAACGCCACAGTGAGCAACATGCTGAAAGCCGGAGATAAATGGGCCAACATATCCGATGAGATGTGGCGCAAGGTGAAAAAGCAGGTGAGCGTGGGCGATGAGGGCGAGTGGAAAATGGTGGAGACCAAGACTTTCAATGATTTTAAAGACCTCTTTGACGATGCAGCCAAGTACGCGCTCACCTTTGGGATCATCGCTTTTTCAGGCTCGGGCAAAACCGCCACAGCCTCCTATATGATGAGTCAGCCAAACTTCTATATGGTGAAGTGCTCCGACTACTTCAATAAGCGCATCTTTCTCCAGAAGCTCCTGGATGCCATAGGCAAGCCCAATAGTGGCTACTCTGTGGCCGACATGATGGAGACCATACTGGACTTCTTTGAGCGGGCAGACCGCCCGGTGATCGTGCTGGATGAGGCAGACAAGCTGAGCGATGGCGTGCTGTACTTTTTCATATCACTATACAATCACCTGGAGGCAAGGTGTGGGCTGATACTGATGGCCACAGACTATCTGCAAAAGCGCATCAAAAACGGGGTGGCCATCAATAAGAAAGGCTATGCAGAGATCTACTCGCGCCTGGGCAAGAAGTTTATGGAGATACAGCCCCCCAGCAAGGATGAGCAGCGTGACATCATCAAGGCCAATGGCATCTATGATGAGCAGACCATCAATGAGATCATCAACAAAAGCGACAGTGACCTGCGCCGTGTGAAGCGCCTGGTCTTTGCCGAAAAGAGAAAGGAGGCCGCCCTTGCCTAAGCCTATCTACTACCACACAGCCTACACAGACCGGGCACTGGCCCAGTGGTGTGAGATGCACGACAAAGTGCCGCCCTGCTGCACTTCGCAGAAAGAATACTACCTGAAGCACTACGGCCCGGAGATCAAGGCCGTGGAGGAAATCATCAAACTAAACGAACTATGATCAGACTACTGAAACACGAAACCATCATGGGTAACCAGTGGGGCCAGGAGCACCTGCTGGAGATCAACCTCAGCGAGGTGAAAGCCGCAGTGCTTTTTGCGCTGGGCGTGGCATCCGCATACCTGCTGGTGCTGGCTATAGTGATCCTGAGCCCACTGTATCTCATCGCCTGGCCATTCATGGCCTTTGATGCCTGGATGCGGGAATTTTGCACCGATGAGGAGCTGGCCATCCACGATCATTTTTTTGCGCTGGAGACAGACCTGCCAGACACCTTTATGGTGGTGAGTCCAGACCTCACCCGCTTCACTCCGGCCCAGCGCCAGGAGCTGATGGAGGCACTGCGCAAGCCGTCTCAGGGAGTCATCATGCCCGCCAAAGAGAAAGGAGGCCGCCATGCTTAAAGACCTCATCACCATAGTGCTGCTAGGTGTGGCAATACTCATACTGGGCCGATGGGGCAGCACCTCATCCAACGACGACAATGACCACTTACACGGAGCAGGAGGGAACGCATGAAAGCAGGAGAGAAAACAAGTCAGGCGGTCGGTGGGCAGGCCTTAGTGGTTGACCTGATCACAACAGGGAAGACAGCCCTACAGCGGGCAGAGCAAGATCGCCATCTCTATGAGGAGATAGCCATGGAGCGGGCCGCATATGCGGGATTTTGCAAAGATCCATCAGCCATAGAGCAGCTAGAGAGCGAAGCCTTTGACAGAGGCGTGGAGTCCATACTGGGGGATTGCCACAAGGGACTGTACAAAAAGGAGGGTATATGGAGTGAATCCCAGGTGAGGGCGCTGCTGGAGGAGTGCCTCCTGGAGCATGAAGTAAATGACCTAATGACCAAACATGGGATAGCCAAATGAAAAAACTCACGCACATAGAGAAAACCCGAAGGGAGCTGGCGGCTGTGAAGCTACAGGTGCAGAACCTCCTGGGCTGGACAGATGAGCAGTATGCCACCTTTCAGTATGAGACTGGCGTGGCCTATATACGCCGCATGTCTGACCTGCCCCTGCACGATGCCCTGCTGGAGTCTATCCTGGCACAGAAGGAGCTATGGAGCTGGTGGAGACTGCACTGGATGCGGCGAGACAGACACTTTATGGAGATGAGCTCTGTGCTCTTCAAACATGAATATGAGGCCTACTACCGCGACGAGGTGCACAACCTCACAGAGGCCAGCATGAGGCCCCACAGGCGCATCATGGAGACCAGCTACAGCGACATGATGCACCGGATCATCAAAGAGACAGTGAAATGACCAGAACACTACAGCTACCCGTGAGCACAGGCAAGGTACTGGAGCTCGTGGCCAAAGAATATGGCGTATCAGTGGCGGATCTGCAAGGCAGCTCGCGCAAGCGCCCACTACCCTACGCCCGCAAGATGTTTGTGTACCTGATGCACTTGCAGCAGACCCACGATGTGGCCGCCATCATGGCTGCCATAGAGGTGCCCACCCAGTGCTACAAAGAATGGGTGGAGACCATGCAGCTGTGGGTGAGACAGTATGCAGACACTCGCGAGCATTATTCAACCCTGACCAAACAACTAGAGAAATGCGAATAAAACTCACACGCACACAGCTACAGGGCTTTTCCCTGCTGGTATCTGAGGGCCTGCGCATCATGCCTATCAACAACATGGCAGACAAGCTGATCAGCACCCTCATGGAAAAGCTCTCTGACCGACTGGACAAAAAGAGCCGCAAGGTCTGGACAGATCCCAAAACCCCCAAGAGTATCTCACTCAATGACCAGGAGGCCATGACCCTGTACTGCTGGTACAATGCCATGCGGGCCTATATGGAGCATGACTACCAGTATGAGGTGCTGGTGGCAGATCAGATATTTAACGAGATAGACCGGGAGTATGCCTGATAATGAAACTCATCCCCATCCATATCAGGCGGTTTATCCGCAGGCGGGTGCAGACCTACAGCCGCAGGCAGCGCTACCTGGACTTTATGATCGGCGAGCTGCGCTACCCCATGACCAACAGGGAGCGCACCCTGCTCATGGAGCGGATCAAGCAGCTGGCCGAGACCATCCAGTGGGACAACATGAAAGAAGAAATCACACAAATGATCAAGCAATGAAGGACGACCAACAAATCGTGGAAATAATGATACAGATAGCTGTGATCTCCTGCTGGCTGCGAGACCACCCCCATGCAGACCGTGAGGCACGCCATGACAAGATACAGGAGCTGGCCGCCCTCAATGAGCAGCTGGACAACTTAGAAAAAGACTAAAGACTATGACAGTAAAAGCAAATACAATGGAAAAGAGCGACGTGCAGCAGGTCGAGGACTTGCTGAAAGCGCGCAAAGCCCTGGAGCTAAAGCAGGAGGCCTTCAAGAAGAAAACCCTGGCCCTCACGGAGAGCATCACCGACATAGACCAGCAGCTGCTCCAGCTGGCAGAGAGCAACCTGAAAGCCTGGTGGCCGGGTGACGGCAAGACCTGCGACTTTGACCATGGCAAACTGATCTGGCGTGCCAGCAGCGGCCTGGTGACTGCCGATGGTGAGGCGGTGACAGAGGAAAACACCGACCTGCTCACCCTGGCCAATCGCAAGGGCTTCAGAGACCTGGTGAAGCTCACCCCCAGGCTGGAGAAGTTTAAGGTGTTCATAGAGGCGCGCAAGCTGCCCAAGGGTTTTGAGGGCATCAGCGTGCAGGTGGTGGACAAGTTTAATGTGAAGACCTCATGAACGGCCCCTCATGCTCCCAGGCACAGGTAGACATGATCGTCAAGATGATGGGCAGAGTGCACTACCAGGTGAAGGCCATGGACTGGCAGTATGTGGACGTATTTGAGGCCAGCGCCATCATAGAGGATCTGAAAGCCCTGATGGAGAAGACCCGGAAGGTGCTGTGAAGAAACGGCGGATAGCCGTGTGTTTGTTGGGTGAATAAGTCCGGGGGAGTGGTTACCCCCGGCAACCAGCCGGAGTGAGCAGCTACCAAAGCTGCTTGGTGACGGGCTCCAAAGAAGCCAGCCGCAGGTTCGAGTCCTGCCTCCGGTGCAAAAACCACGACAGAGTAGTAGCGCTCCTTTTCAGGGGCCAAATAAACCGGGAGCCGCAACAGGGCGGCTCCCTTTTAAAGGAGTTTTAAAATGAGTTTGAGAGATAGGCGACTTTACGTGATTAATGATTCTGGAGGGAAAGACTCCAGGGCTATGTTTCTATACATAACCCAAGATATGAGGATACCACCCAGTCAGATTATAGTCGTGCATGCAATTCTCCCTGGGATGGATTGGGAAGGCACCGAGGAGTATATCATAAAGAACTGTGAAGGGTATAGGGTGATATTTACCCAGGCAAAGAAGACCTTCTTTGACATGGTGAGATCCAGAAAGATGAATCGCCCTGATGTGCCATCCTTCCCCTCATCCTCTTCACGCCAATGCACCTCAGATTTGAAGAGAGATCCCATAGAGAAGGTAGTCCGAAAAATATGCCGTGATGAGGGATGGAAAACAGTATTCAACTGTATGGGTATCCGGGCAGAGGAGTCTACCTCCAGGGCAAAAAAGAAGCCCTTCAAAGTGAATAAGCGACTTACTATCCCTGGGCGATTTGTGGTGGATTGCCTACCTATCCATGCCAGGAAGGAATCGTGGGTAAGAAATAAAGTGGCAGAGCATGGACAGGAGCTCTTCTATACCTATGCAGCCGGGATGAAGAGGAAATCCTGTAAAATATGCCTTCTGGCGTGCAGCAGTGATGTGAAAACATCTGCTGAGATAGATCCTGAGCATGCCGAGAAGATGATGTCCTTCGAGGATGAGATAGGCTATACCATGTTTCAGGGCAAATCAATCAAACAAATATTAGAGTCATGAACTATACCTACTGGACCAAAGAGCAAACCGACTTTCTGCTGGCTTACTATCCGCTGATAGGAGATGTGGAGATCGCTGAGATCATGGAGGCGCTATACCCCAAGGGATTTACATGGACGAAAAAGCACATAGAGAAAAAAAGGCACTACATGGGCCTGAAGCGTACCCGTGAGCAGATAGTGGCGATCCACCGCAAAAACGCTAAGCAAGGCAGATATAACCACCACAAGGTATGGAAAACCCGCGATGCCCGCCCACAGGGAGCTATAGCCCTATGGGAGCAGGATGGCCGCCAGACCGTGATGGTAAAGTGGTCTGGAGGGTCTATAAGCGGCGGCAGATATGAGCGACTCAGCTACCTCACCTGGTGGCTGCACTATGGTAGTCTGCCTACCAGCGGCATGATCTCCTACCGCGACGGTAACCCGCTCAACTGCACCATAGAAAATCTGGAGAATATCAGCATGGAGGAGAATGCCCGCAGAAACAACAACCCCGCAGCTATCTCTGCCGGGCTGCGCCGTACCTACCAGATGGAAGCCCTGCGTGTGCGAAACGGACTCGCTCCCAAAACCAAAATGATTCGCCAAAAGATGGAGCGAAAAGCCCAGAGAGCCAGAGCGGATAAATCTATCATCACCATACCTACAAACTATTAAATGAAAGTACTCGGCATCAAACAATTTCATCAGACCAAGTTTAAACTGCTCAACATCAGGGACGCGGCCTTTGCTGCCACGCTGGGGCGCGTCACCAAGTATTTTATCCTGGTCATCTATGGATACTCCGGCAATGGCAAGACAGAGTTTGCCGTGAGACTGGCCAAAGCCCTGGCCAGCATGGGACTGAAAGTGGCCTGGCTCTCCTACGAGCAGGGCCACGGCTTTGACCTCCAAATGGCCACCAGCCGAAACCGCATGGAGGAGGTCAATGGGTTTTTCTATCCCATAGCCCCGGCAGAGAAAAAAGGGGCCAACGTGACCTACCTGGAAGACCTGGACAACTACCTCTCCTCACCCAGTGGCAAGATCAAACGCAATGCCCCGGATGTGCTGGTGATCGATAGCCTGGACTACACGGGGTTTAAGTGGGAGGACTACATCTTTCTGAAGGAGAAGTATGCCGGGCGCATCACCTTCATCTTTCTGGCCCACAGCAGCAAGTCTGGCATAGTGAGCAAGCGCATCAGTGAGCAGATCATCTTCGATGGCGGCATGGGCATATTCGTGAGCAAGTACATCGCTCATGTGGAGAAAAACCGATACGGGGGCTTTGAGCCCTACGTGATCTGGGAGGAGAAAGCCCGGGAGCTGAACCCCGTGTTTTTCAGCAAGCGCATGCGCGCAGAGAAGAAAGCCACCAAAAAAACCAAGAAGTCATGAGCATGGAAAAGCATGTGCTGAGTTTCACCAAAGTGAAGGGCTCCATCATCTACGGATTTAGCAGTGGGGTGCTGGTCTTCTACCACAACGAGGCAGAGATGGACAGTGCTGCGCTGGAGTGGATGTTTGACAAGCTGCCCCTCACCCCAGAGCAGCTGCGCCGGGTGGCGGCCTTCATGAATGACAAAGGCCGCCACTGCAAGGTGGAGCTCATCCCGCCAGACACGTCGTTTGAGGCCTTCTGGAGCTTGTATAACAAGAAGGTGAATCGAAAGCGCTGTGAGCCCCTGTGGGACAAGCTGAGCGAGCCGGAGCGCATCCAGTGCATCCTCAGCATCAAACCATACGACCTGTACCTCCAGCGCATGAATGGCCGGGCCAAGCTCGACCCTGAAAACTACCTGAAGCGGCGGGCATTTGAAAACAATTGGAATACACTTAATAGCTAAAAACGATAGATTTATGACACTAGGATATTCACTTTATCACGACAAAGCACAGACCGTGCCCACGCACTTTCCAGAGCGGATACTGGCGGGCATCGCCCAGGACTACCCGCACCACATGCCTGCCCTCCGCGAGGGCCTGCGGGAGCTCCTGCCAGACTACCCGTGGCAGTTTGACTGGCCCACCCCGAAGATCCACACCATCCGCACCGATGCCACAGACAGATGGCGCGTGGGCCTGGACATCCACATGGTGGTGGGCAACCAACAGAAATGGCGCTATCAGTTTGCCCCGGTGCTCCCCTGCCTGGGTGTGCAGAATATATTCATGTCTTACGACAGAATCAACGGGCTGGAAATATCTATCAATGGTCGGTATCACTACTGGAGGACTAGTACTCTGGCCATAAATGACGGGTTCACCTCTATTCAAGAATTTGAGGAGTATTTCATAAGGGAGTGCAAAAAAGACAAAGCACATCAGTGCTTCGTGGGAAAAATCATTCACTGGACAACCCTTAAATACTGAGTCATGAGCATCAATGCCAAACAGATCAAAATGATACGAGCCATCCTGCATGCCCACGGGCTGTCAGACACCCCGGAGAAGGAAGCCACCGTGCGCGAGTACACGGGCGGGCGCACCACCCACATAGCAGAGATGACCCACCGGGAGTGCAATGCCCTGGTGACGGCCTTCCAGGGCGATACTGGTCGCCAGCGCATGGTCAATAAGCTGCTGAGCCTGGCCCACGACATGGGCTGGGAGGTGGAAGATGGCAAGGTGGACATGCAGCGCATCAATGCCTGGTGTCAAAACTACAGCCCTGCCAAGGTGCCACTGGATAAGATCACCACCCACGAGCTGGGGCGGGTGCTCACCGTGTTTGAGCGAGTACATCAGTCATTTATGAAATCGATATGAGCATATTTAATTCCATTACCCCGCCTACATGCCCCATCTGCCAGCAGCGCCCCTGTGGGGAGAAGGCTCCGGGCAGCTACAAGTCCCGGTGTGAGCACTGCATCAAACACCGCGATGAGCAGGGCATCGCCTTTGTGATCTACTGTGAGTTTCACAAGTACATGCGCAGGGTGCGAAACACCGTGCGGCGGCAGGATGTGACCTTTTGGGTATTTGAAGGCTCGGTGCAGCGCGCGCCAGTGCCCTATGGAGGGCTGGTGGGCGAGTCTGTGGAGGTGCTCCAGGCAGAGATGGAGCGGTGTGGCTATGAGCGGGTAGAGAGATGATAGAGACAATAGAATACCTAAAGAACCAGGATCATAACACCTGGATGGGAATAGCGATTATCAGCTACCTGATTTTTGAGGGGATCAAGTCTCTGATACAGGCCTCCAGGAGCATCGATGAGGATAAATGAAAACTGACAAAACTTTAAATTTTACATATATGGCTGATTTAACTGAATACATCAAACAACTTGAAAGCGCTTATGGAAGCTACGGTTTTCATACCACACAGATGAAAACGGAATGGAGACACTAAACCTTGAAGACCTAAAGGCCATGCTGGCCGGACTGGAGCAGCCCCCGTCTATGGCGGAGGCCTTTGCCCGGGTGCTGGAGTCGTGGAGCGCTGAAGCCGCCGAGATAGTGAGATCCGAGGGTATGCCCGTGCAGATCATGGCGGGCTCCAACCTGTACACGCCCCTGCATGAGCACCTGAGTGCCTACTGCCGGGTGTCGCAGTTTCCTGAGTATCTCAGGGCAGACCCGAATACTGTATTTCTTAGTTGGTTTGAACCAAAAATGGCACAAGTAATACCTGTGCATCAGACTGTAGGCGGAACCTAAATACCACCACATCTCCAGCATTAAAGTGATCCAATAGATTGTATTAGACACGCTGATGATATGATTTGCAAAGTGCTTGGTGTGTATGTGCCATAACGAGCCACGTGTATCTACTGCGAGAACATGAAGGAATTTTAAATGATTAGAATATGAATACAATTGATGATTTGATAGCTTTTGTAAAAGCTGAAAGAGCAAAAGCCGAAAGTGAGGTTACCTACTGGAACAACAAACAGAGATACCATGCAATGGAGTGTTCTGAAGCTGCTATGAGTGCTTTTGCTCTAGTTGAAGAAAAGATATTGGAATTTAAAAATTCCGAGAATGTGAAGCAGGAGACAAAGCTCGCCTCTCGTAGTTGATACACGTTGTTAGGGTGAGTATGTTTCGTTTCGCACCTGCTCGATTAGATGCTCCAAGAGCTTTGACGTGGCTCGTTAGGGAATGAATATCGAAAAGGAAAGTGAGGCACGAACGATTTTCGTAGTGGAGCGAAGCGGAACATATTCATTCCCTAACAGCCCACGCAGTATCTGCTGTGGGAACACGTAAGATTTTAAAGACGATTTATGAAATGGATACATTAGAAAGACTTAAACAGAAATTAGAAGCACGTCTCCAGGAGGCGAAAGCTGAAAAGAGACATTGGGAAAGTATTGATGGGATCAATTCACCTCAAAGGAATTTTAGCAGCGGAGAAGCATCCGCTTTTGCCTCGATTATAGCAGCAATTGAGGTTTTAAAATCTGAGAGTGTGGAACAGCAGACGGACAAGCCGGGAGCTTCAGAGGACTTCATTATTTGCGGGGCCTGATTCCCATTGCAGATACTGCGTGTTGTGTAGAGTGGCGAGGCTTGGCCGTGCGTGGGCTGTTGTGATAGAATGTTCCGAGTAAAGCCCTGCAAGGGCGGTCGGAATAGTGAGGCTGAAAGCCGAGCCATTCTATCACAACGCTGATCGTATGGTGCGTGTGCGGTAGGAATGATTTGAGCGTGGGTAAATGCACCCATACGTATTGTTAGCATTGAGCGAAGGCATTGAGGGTAGGACGGTTTTAAGAAATAAATAAAAAGAAGCGTGGGAAAAAATACGTTAAAACTTGGGGGATTATTTGAAGGAATCGGAGGATTTCCACTTGCTGCACAATGGGCAGGAATAACCCCAGTTTGGTCAAATGAATTAGATCCCTTTTGCTGTAAAGTGTTGAGGAAAAACTTCAATCATAAAATTATACAAGATGACATTAGAAACATCGGAGGACATAACCTCGAACCAGTTGATATTATTTCAGGAGGCTTTCCCTGCCAGCCATTCTCAAAGGCTGGGAAAAAGCAAGGGAAAAAAGACAATCGCTATCTCTGGCCAGAAATGCTTAGAGTTATTAGAGAGGTTAAACCAGCCTTTGTTATTGGCGAAAACGTGTATGGCCTCATTGACATGGCACTCGACCAAGTGCTTGATGACTTGGAAGCTCTGGGGTATCAAACAGAAACGTATCATCTACCAGCTTACACGGTCGGAGCGTACCATAACCGAGATAGAATTTGGATCATCGGTTTTAAAAGCAACACACATGATACCAACACCGACAGCCTCAGATCATATCAAGAGGGAATGCACATCAAAAGAGATGCTGAATTTCAACACGAACAAATCCGTCTCCCTGGATCGCTGGTTTCGGAACGTGTACGGAAAGGAACTGACCCCAGAGTTTTCAGAGATATTGATGGGATACCCGATAGGGTGGACAGAATTAAAGGAGTAGGTAATGCGATAGTGCCACAAGTGGCTTATGAGATATTTAAAGCAATACAGCTATGCGTCTAGGAGGGTTGGCTTTTATTTATTTCTTAAAACTGAATGCTAACGGCTAAGTATATGAAGCGGTGGCGATTGATAGCTGTAATATTGCTAACCGTACAAAACTAAATTAACAGCAAAGGTGGTTCAAAATAGACGTACAACGCCACTGATTTATATACAATGTTGTGCGCAGTTTTATTATGACATTAAAAGAATACATTGAAGGACTACAAAAGTTCGCAGAAGAAAATCCCGAAACATTAGAAATGCAAGTAGTTACAAGCAAAGACGATGAGGGTAATGGATATAATTTGGTTTATTACTCACCAAGTAAAGGGATTTTTGAGGACAGAGATTTCATTTCGTCTGAACAATATGAAGATTGGGAAAGAGATGAAAGCGAAACAAATGCTGTGTGCGTGAGCTAAATTGCGCACAACACCAAGCTTGGAATTGCGTAGCGCAGCGAAGTGATTCTTAGCGGCTGTTAACGATCTGTGCCGGAGTGCGCGTAGCGACGAGCGGCATGATCGGGATAAGCGGGGGCCGCGCCAAGAAAAAAATAACCCTTAGAAAAGAATGGAAACAGAAGAATCAAATACAGACAAGAACACTCTTCAGATAGTTGGAGCTCGTGGTGATATGGCATTAGCTGAAGCCCTTTCGCGCCACGTTTTATTGAGAGGTGTTAATGTTCACCTTACTGAACCAATAGAACCGGAATCGCCACAGGCTGCCTGAAGTGCCTGAAATTTGGATTGATCGAAATGTTCAAATTCATAACTACAGAAAGCACCAACGTACCTGTGCTAAAAACAGAAAGAAAAGAAAGAAGCGCAAACGCAGGTGATTCACCCCAATAACCACCCCTTTTAAAATACCGTTAAAACCTTTTAGATTTACGTATAACTTAATTAACCACCATGAAAAACATACTGACACTACTCCTGCTCCTGCTGCTGGCCGCCTGCCACCAGGAGGAGCCGCAGCCCTCGCTGGAGGGCTCCCGATGGGCCGCCTTTGACTACTCCAGCTCGCTGGATGGCAGCCAGGTCTATCAGATCCTCACCTTCACCTCTGAGACGGAGGTGCAGCGGTACGCCGCCCGCGAAAAGACCGACATCCTCAACACCCCGGTCTCCCTGCCATACGCCTATGACCACCCGCACCTCTCCATCACCCTGGCCGGGGCTGTGTACACCGGCACCGTGGGCGAGGGCTTCATCCGCATACTGGACAAAGACTATGAGCGACTGTGAGCCTTTCACTTGAAATTCCCAGTCATAGAATGGAAATGGAGGACTGGAGAGCATACACCGACGGAGTGCTGCTGCGAATAGGAAAAACACGGGCCGAGATAGACGAGGCGGCCATGATGCGAAGGACTTGCTGGATACCCTTTGGCGATGGGGAGGTCTTATTTGAAAAAATAGAGGGTGAGTGGATGTATATAGGAGTCAAAGAAATATCAGTTCAGTTTTTAAACAACCTTTTTTAAGCCCATGCAAGAAAATGAAAAACGAATCCCACTCAAGTATGGTACTGCGGTGGTCGATAAAAACGTGAAGCCTGAGACCATAGAGGCTCTGAACGCAATGGCCGAACTGGCCTATAATAAAGTGAGCGAATTACGTACCAGCATGGTGCAGCAGACTATAAAGTCCCGAGAGGATCAATTGTTGGGCAAACTGAAGGAAAACGGCTTTGAGTTTGAAAATAGAATGGAGCTGGTGCATTTCTTAAAGACCAGATGCCTCCTGGAGCGGTACCCCAACCAGCTCAATGTGCTGAGGGTAGACGGGAGGATTCTTTGTGAGTGGTGGGAAACTGTTAGGTATGAGAATGACGGATCTAAGTTTACGTGTATCATAGGTGAGCCACCTGCCTCCAACTAAACAACTGAATTATGAACGCAATGGATCAAGTGAGCGAGGGAAGGAAGTTGAAAGAACTGATTTCCTACATCAAATTAGAAGACTGGAGCGAAGAGGCGGCAGCAGCCGAAATATTGAAGCTGGCAGCCTCCAATATGAGTGGCCTCCTTTATGATTTTCCCGAGAATATGCCGCTATACAAAGATAGTGGCCTATGGCAAATGAGAAGTGAGGACATGGAGGAGGTGATCGTGCAGCAGGGAGTGAATGAAAGCGATGCGGATTTTATAGCTCGCTGTAAGTCCGCACAGCCTGCCTCCAACTAAACTGTGAGATGAAAATGAAGGTATTTAGACAATTCATAGGGGGCGAATATTACAGCCATTTGGTATCGTTTAGACACGAGGATACAAAAGGAAATTCGTACAACACTCCGGTGATTCCGATTGTTCCTGGTTCATTCAAAGAGCTATTTAAGTCTATTCAAGGATTGCAAATTATAGATATGCTCCAGCAGGAGCCCGACGACAATTATGTGGGCAAATGGATTGTAAACATAAAAGGGAAAGCAAACAGTAGCGCCTTTGAGATAAGTGTGGTACGTGAGGATAATGCTCACGGCATTAGAAGTTATGGGTGGTTTGATGAAGCAAAACTGTTGATAAGCCATAATGGAGGGCCGTGCAGTTGGCCTTTAACAGAGAGGGTGTGGAATAAAATGGTAAAGCTTGCAAATGAGGTGGCTGATGAGCTAAACCTAAGCGCCTCCAACTAACTTTATTACCCTTTTCAGCCTCAGCTACGTATTTTTACCCTATGAAGGGTGAGCGCCTGTACAATCTGATAGACACACCGCTGGAGACTGCCGGAGAGCAGGGCCAGCGGTCGGTCTTCCAAGAGCGCCAAAAAGACAAGATCGCCATCCGCTTTTACTACTATGGCACCATGAACCGCTTCGGGTTTACCAAATGCCTGGAGGAGCTCGAAAACGAGTTTGACCTCACACACCGCACCATCATAGACAAGCTGGGCGAGCGCCAGGAGCTGCTCCAGGAGCTGAAAGCCACCGCCCCCACGCCCAAAGATCTTAGCCGCAAGTATCCTTATCTGAACTGGTCTGTGATGACCGTGCGCTAGGTGGTTTTGGTCTGTATGTATCCCGTGCTGAAGGGGATATTGACCACCTTCACCCTGTCGCCCCGGCGCTCCTCGCGCGCACTCACTCTCGAAAACTGACTCAGCTCGCTGTCCTTCCACCCCTGGAGCTTCTCCCAGATGAGATCTGCCAGCTCAAAGTACCCGAGCGACTCTGCGCGCACGCCCTCCGGGGTGGTGCTGCTGGTGTTGCCACTAAAATCCACGCCCAGCCGTATGTTGATGAGGGCCTCCACCTCCTGCTTGGAGCCAGCCTGGTTGTGATCCCGCGCACGGGGGATCTGCACGCCTATGAGTGCACAGGGGAAGTTTACCGGGTATCGGCCATCGGCATCTGGAGCGTCCAGCTGGCCTGTGTCCAGGTCTATGTATTTCAGATCGGTGATCTCCTGGAGCTTTGCCAGGGTTTTGAGATAGAGGGTTTTCATAGTCTTTGGTGGCTATCGCCTTTGTTTTGTTCCGATAATGATGCGGTCACGTATGCGGTCGTTCAGTGGACGGGTGATCCCGATAAACTGGCGCTGCGGTATGCGCATTTGTCTGGTGTGGGCTTTGATGGGCACGGACTGCCCTCTGCCCATAAAGTTGGGGTTGACATAGGCGGGCACTGTGACCCGTCCATAAAACCCCTCATTGTGCACCCTGGCATAGGGTACTTTGGCATTGCCCGCGCTGATCCGCACCTGCCTGGGGGTGACCTCTCCGGGTCTGATAGACCGCTGTAGGTTGGCTCTGGCGGTGAGTATGCGGCCACGTCCGTAGCGCTTGCGGGCGGCATATTTGGGACTGAGCGGCTGCCAGGGGTGGCCGTTCCAGGCTTCGCGCTGGAAGTTCTCCAGGTAGTACTCCACGGCGGTCTCCGCTATGATGTCTGGCACCACGCGGGTCATGGTACGGTCAAAGTCATCAAACCAGGCATTGATCTGCTGTGAGTAGTCCATCAGTCGCGGCTTTTGATGAGGATACCCCTGCGGTACTGCTGTATGGTGGATTTCACCTCTGGCAGGGTGAACCACTGGCTGAGGGCTATCTGGTTTTTGCTGAGGTCACCCACCACCACCATGGCGTGATCCTGATAGTATCTGATATAGACCATCTGGCTGAGCTGCTGAGTGCCGGGGGCTCCGTGGATCCACACCTCATCGGGGCTGCTCATGGTCTGGCGCATGGCAGCCAGCAGGCGAGCTTTGTCTGCCTGATCCACCTGCTGCTGATAGCGGGCGGCCTCCAGGCTCACAGGCCTCTGGTGATAGTCTCGCAGGAGGCTCTGGCCCTGCTGCACCTCCAGCCCATGGTAGAAGTCTGCGGGGCTGATCGGCTCCACGGGCAGGCTGCTGGTAGCGCCTTTTTTCATCTGGCTGTAGCTGGGCAGCTGGTAGTCTGCACGGCCCAGGGCATTGAGCATCTTGGCAGCCATACCGGGCTGCTTGGTGACATACTGCTGGTTGGCGGTGAAGATCTCCGCCACGGCTCCCCTATTTACCCCCCATCCCTGGGCGGCGTTTCGCTTATACTCTATGGTGCCAAAGTAGGCATCTGCCCGCGCCTGCATGGCCTGTAGGTCATAGGCAGAGAGTTCTCCGGCCATACGCGGCAGGATGAAGCACCTACAGTTCCACCCGTTTGGGGGAAATAGTTTGTTCCATCGGGGATCATCCCAGGGCAGTATGAGGCCGTGGAGTGCCCGGTGCTCTTTGCGCACATGCTCATCGCCCACGGTGCGGTACTCCCAGTGGGTGAACAGCCCGGACTTGGCAATGAGGCGCTGGTAGGTGGCGGCGGCCTCTCCTGTGAGCAGGGCGGTGTTATACTCACTCTCCAGCCAGGAGCGGTTATACTTCACCAGGGTCTGGCGTGCCAGCCGCTCAAAGTCTCGGAAGCTCCCGGCCTGTCTGAAGAGGGCATTGAGCTCCTGCACCTGTGCCAGAGTTTTGGCGGCTGAAAACCGGAAGATGTTTTGCTCAAAGGCAGTGATGAGCGCAGGGTCATTCACGCCATAGGTAAATCCGGCATCCATCAGCTCCACGCGCACGTCTGCATCCCACCCCATTTTAAAGGCATTTAAAAGGACATCAGCAGTGCTGAAGTGCAGCAGCGGATCGAAGGTGAGGGAGCCTGCGGCATCCCATACGCGCTGTATGACCAGCGCATCAGTGGCGGCCATGCGCCCGGCATCAGCCTCACTCAGCTGTATGCGGGGAGTCCCACAGCAGCTCGTCTCCACTGCCCCGATCTGCGCCGGGGCTGCCGGAAAAAAAGGTAACCGATCAAAGAGCTTCATCCACCAGGCGCGCTGCTCTGCCAGTTCCACCTCATCGTCTTTGTTGGTGGCGGGCTCGCCCTTGGGTTTGGCCTTGGGGGTCTTTTTCGCCTGGGTGATGTCCTGGTCGTGCTGGAGCTGGTTTTGCTTTTTCAGCTCGGCACGCTCGGCCATCTGCTGATCATAGTCCTCTGGCATCTGCATGCCATAGGTCTCATACATCCACTTGTGGTCTATGGGCATCTCCAGTCCGCCTTTGGCAGCGGGGAGTCCCATCTTCAGGTGGACATCAAACATTTCCTTCTTGGAGAGCTCGTTGTCCTCACCCGCCACCACAAACTTGCCGCCTGCGGTATCGAAGCCTGCGGCCTGTAGGATGCGGGTGAATCGGGTATTGAGGATCTTGCGCGCAAAGGTGATGTATCGGGCGTGTTTGCGCTCATCCTGGCCCTCGTGGGTCTTGCTCTGTGCATAGCCGGAGCTGCTGGAGCTCTCGGTGGTCTCGGTGCTGCCTATGTAGGCTTTGCTGATCTCCCTGTTGCAGGCGGTCATGAGCTTCTCCTGTAGGTCGCCATTGGCGGTGCCTGAGGGTGCCAGCAGCTGCACGTCTGTGCCCGCAGGCCGCACCAGTGCTCCACCCGGTCCGCGGGATTTGATGGCGGTGATGAGTGCGGTGCGCTGGGCATCCTCCAGTCCGTCCCACACGGCATCTATGATGGGCTCGCCAAAGGTCTGCACAAACATGGCCCAGTCGCCCACGTCGCCTTTTTTGATGAGTACATAGGGAGCGGCTTTCATGTGGAGGCCCAACCGCCCGGGGGTGCCCACCTCCAGGATGCGGCGGGCATAGGTGCCCTTGCGAACCTCCAGGCCGTCATCCCCATTTTTGTCCAGGGCGATGATGCCTGAGAGTGGGCGGATGTGCGCCAGGGGCACGTGCGTGCAGCTCATCTCCCAGGAGCCGTCCTGGTTTTGGTAAAACTCCGGTTCCATCATGCTGTAGTGGCGCAGCTTGCCGTCTACGATGCCCTCCAGCAGCTCATCAAAGCCTATGGTATCTATGAGCTCATTGATGGCCTCCACGGGCTGGCCGCTGCGGTCTACAAACTCCCAGCGGGCAGAGGTGACGGCATCTTTGATTTTGCCTGTGACAGCCTCCACGTGTGGGTCTAGCTCTATGTCTTCGGTGAGGTCGCTGATGCGGCTATATGTGGGGTGGATGGATTCAAACCCCTGTATGGCGGCTTTCCAGTCGGGCATCTCTTTGGCCCGTCTGTCCACAGGCATGATATTGAGCTGCTGTATGACGATGGATGCGGGAGCACCTCCGGGCTGTTTTTTGGACTGCTGCTGGCCGTAGCCTTTGTTATTTTTCTTCATGGGTATGGAGTCTTTAAAGTCCTGTTAAATCTCTCTGTGTGCGGCTGCCCACCACCTCTATGGTATTGGGCGCATTGACAGGCGTGGTGAGGAGTGTCCAGGAGGCGGGGATGACCCGACCATCGTGGATCTTCAGCAGATCACGGCGGGCATCCTGCTGCCGTCTGTCCCAGTAGTCTGTATTGGTGAGGGCGCTGCTCACCTTCAGAAATTCCCACACGGCCAGGTCTTTGATGAGCTTCATCAGGTATCTGTTGCGGGCGGTGCCGGATTTGGCAAAGTCGGTGGCTACATTGTAGCGGTTGCTGATCATGTCCTTGATCTCCTCCTCGGCGGTATCTATGGCCGCCTGTAGGAGGTCGTCGCCATCTCTGTCCACGGTGGTGATCACCTCGGCATAGAGGCTGTCTGTAAAATCGTCTGTCGTTACCAGGCTCATATTAGTGGCTTTTGGTTTTTAGTTAATATTGGCTGTTGGCCTTTGGCTTTTGGCTTTTGGCTTTTGGCACAATCAAAATCGTTTAGCGTTGTATCTGGACACAGGCACTCCCTGCATCTTACTCACATCATTGATGGTCTTGCTGTCCACCACGTGGTGGGCACCTTCTACGGCATCCGGGCCGTCATCGTGGGCGCGGCTGGTGGGGCTCAGGGCGAGAAACTGGGCCTCACAGTCTACCATGTGCTGGGAGCCGCCACCTTTCAGCGGGGAGCCCTTCATGTCTATGTTGAACCAGAGTTTTTCGTTTCTATTGAGCGGCTCCAGTGCGGCCTCTATTCGGAAAAACTTGTCTGGCTTATCCCTGGCATCGGCCTTTAGTGGGAGGGTCTTGCCGTGGCGGATGTTGGCGGCATTCAGCTCCATCTTGAAGGAGTCGTCTATGCTGGGCCACTCTATGACAAAGTAGACGGGCACCACTCCGGCCACATCGTCCAGTATTTCAAACTGCCAGTCGAGCATCTGCGCGGTGGTGGTCTGGGCGCAGTACATTTTCAGCACGTGGTATTCGTCGCGCCACTTGCCCATGAGGCAGGTGGCTTTAAAGTCGTTTCTCTTGCCTGCTTTGTAGCTGGGATCTGTGTAGGCCACGAGAAACTTGTATTCACGGAGCGGCCTTAGCTTTTTGTAGCACAGGGCCTTGAATACCTTGCCCTGGGTGATGGGGTTATTGAAGTACTCGCCCTGATGCGCGGCATAGCTGATCTTGCTGAGTGTGCGATCGATCATGGCCTCAGTGTTTTTCTGTGGCCAGGTGGATCTGCCCCGGTGATCGCGTATGTTGATGATCTCCGACTTATCGGCCTTTTCCATGGCCTTTTTGATGCAGCAGTACTCGGCGATGATGTTGCCACAGAATATGATGAGGAGTGGACTGGAGATAGATCTGGTGGCGTAGAAAGCTTTTTCTACCCAGTCCCACTTTTTGTCCACGGTGTCCGGGTTTCGGCAGTCTTCGTCTGTGTCAAAGTCATCGATGAGGAGCACGTCCGGTCTGATGGCTTCATTACGAGTACCACGGGGCGACTGTCCGGCACCGATGGCTCGAAAGGCCACCTTTTTGCGGGTGATAAATTCGTTGTCTGTCCAGGTGCCGGGGCGCTCCTGCACGCCATAGTCGTGGATGATGCGCTCATTTTTCTCCAGGATGATTTTATAGGGCTGTAGCAGGCGCATGGCATTGTCGGCGCTGTTTGAGGTCAGCACGATGTTTTTCTTCTTGCCAGTGAGGGTGAGGTATAGCACCTCCATCATGGTGCGGCCTGTTTTGGAGAGATCTCTGCTCCAGGCGCGCACTTCCCACCACTCCGGGTTGGAGAGCACGCGTTTTGTAGATCGCTTGTGAAAGTCGGCAGGCTCACTGGTGCAGTAGTTGCTGAAGTAGTGCATAAACCACTCCTCCGGGTTGGCTTCCAGGCGTGCTATTCGCGCTTTCTTCTCTGCTGTGGTCTCCTGATAATTGACGGGGGCATCCCGGTTCATGTTTTCCACGAACTCTTCCCAGTCAAAGAGGGCCTTTTTGTCCAGAGGTTTGAGGGTGATGGTTCTCATTTCATTTTGGATTTCACATAGTCATCAGCCACTAGCGTGATTTGCTTAGCCAGCTCGTAGTCCATGCTGCGTGCATGGGTGATCACTTCCTTCATCACATTGATGGCATCACTGAGGCTGGTGTCTGTCTCCATCTGCTTGATGCCTGCCCCTACCTTGCTGATGGAGTCGGCGATCTTGGTGATGCGGTTGATGATTTTATCCTTTTCATCCTGAGCCGTCTCCTCAGACTTGTAGTCACGCTCCAGCCTGTCCAGGGTGTCATTGAGGAATGTGAGGCGGCTCATTAGTCTGCGGTGCTCGGCCTCTTTGGTGAGGATCACCGAGCCCAGGAGCATATCCCAGTGCTCTTTATTCACCCAGCTATTGATTGTCTGCGCAGAGACCCCCACACGCTGGGCCAGTTCTTTCTGCACGGTCACCCCCTCTATGGTATAGAGCATTTTGGCATAATCCTTTTTGGCGGATACGCTCATGGTGGTTTCGCTTGCTTTGCGCGGTTTGCGGGTTGCTTTTTTCTCTGCCATACAGGCCAAAATTGCCCCTTATATAGTGTCTCCAAAAATGCGAATGTGCTATGCCGCCAGCTACTGACGGCATAGCCGAAAGCTGCGTACAGCATGCGGAAACCCAATTTTTAAGGCCGGGAAAAGCACCTCTATTTTGGGGCATGAGTTTGAAAAAGACTAAGCCTTTTGTGATCAGCAGTGAAGCAAAAAACAGCGCGGGGTTTCGTGTGCGCACGGCTGGTATAGACACCAGCGGCTATGCCAACAACCCGGTGATGCTTTATGACCATGATCCGAAGCAGATACTCGGCAATGGAGAGGACGTGCATGTGGACGGAGTGAAGCTAATGTTTACCCCCGCATTTGACACCTCCGATCCAGCAGCCGAGAAAGTCTATAATAAGGTACAGAATGGCACTATACGCATGGCCTCTGCCGGACTGATCCCGCTGAAGTGGGGCAAGGATGACGAGGGGGAGATCTGGCTGGAAGAAAGCAAGCTGCGCGAGTGTACCATCACGCTTTTCGGGGCCAACCCCGAAGCCCTGGCCGTGCAGCTCTACGACGAGCATGACAACCTCATCAAGCTGAATGAGGAGTATGTGATGGCCCAAATCCCAAATCAAAACCAAGACAAAAATATGAAGACTATCAATCTGGAAGCCTCCAAGGCTTTGCCACTGGTGAAGCTGGCAGATGGGGCTACACCCGAAGAATTTGTAAGCGCTGTACAGCAGCTGGTGACCTTGTCTGAGACTCAGGCACAGCAGATCGTGACGCTATCTGCCGAGAAGGTGGAGGCCAATAAGCTGAAGCTGAAGGCCGAGGAAGATCTGAAAACGCTGAAGGCTGAGCAGGCAAAGAGCAAGCTGGTGGAGCTGGTGGACAAAGCTGTGGTAGACGGCAAGATCACCGCCGACCAAAAGGTGGACTTTTTGGGCGATGAGACCAAAGAGATCATAGGCCTGAGCTATGAGCAGGCAAAGAACATCCTGGACAAGCTGGCCCCCCAGCCGAGTATCAAAAGCCTGAACCTGAAAGCAGGAAAGGTAGGAGAAGTGCCGGAGGATCTGGCCAAGATGAGCTGGGATGAGCTGGATGCTGCCGAGCGCACAGTGGAGCTCATGGAGCTGGACTATGGGATGTTCAACGAGAAGTTCAAGGCGCGGTTTAAGCGGGACTACAAACCCGAGTAAGCCACCACTAAAATCGATTTTAAAACCCTTTTAAAAGACCTATAGCAATGTCAAACATACTATACCCGGATGGGATAGCCACACGACTGGCCCCCACCTACGCAGCCACCATAGAGCTGGCTGTCTGGAATAACCTCACCCTTTTTGAGGTGACCCTCACAGGCACACTCACCATCGACCTGGACATAGACTCTGAGACCCGCGACGGAGCGGTGCTGATCGGGCGCATCATCCAGGATGCCACAGGCCGCGCTGTGACGTTTGGCACGGGCTTCAATGCCGCAGACGATGGCATAGCCGGAGTGGCCAACGACACGGACGTGTTTGAAGCGCGGTACAACTCCACCACTGGCGTATTTGACGTGGTGAGTGTGACCAAAGTGGTAGACGCAGCCTAAAAAGGTGCCAGGGCAGTGATGAGCAGGTGTGCTTTAAAAACTGACTTTAAACCATTTTTAATCAAGAAACGATGAAGCGATTCAAATTTTTAAACCTGATAACTAACATACTGCTGGCGCTCTTTGTGGGCGTGGTGGTTATGACCACCCTGGCGGTGAATCCCTACGTGGTAGCACTGGGTGTGCTGGCGGTGGGGTGTCTCTATACCTGGAAGCGTAGCAAGTCTGCCAAGACCGGGATGGTCTATATGGCCCTGCAAGTGCAGATGTGGGACAGCACCATAGAGAAAGAGCTGTACAAAAACAACGAGTTTCTTCGCCACTCCAAAAAGGCCGATGGCTATGTGACTGAGGGTAAGTATGTGCACATACCGCAGCAAGGCACTGGAGCCGAGGTGGTGGTGAATCCACAGTCTTTCCCACTGGAAGTCTCCGAGCAGGAAGATACTGACGTGATGTATCAGCTGGATCTGTATGCTACCAAGCCGAAAAGAATCGGATGGAGCGAAATACAGGAGCTGAGCTATGACTTCAGAGCGTCTACCATAGAGAACGACCTGAACAAGATCAAGGAAACCATGGCTGAGCGCATGCTGCACAACTGGATCAGCAGCCCGCTGATAGGCTCAGTGGCCGCCACCACCCTGCCCGCTGCCCATGTGCTGGCCGCTACCGGAGCCAACGGCACCAACAACGCGGAGGCTACCTCTGCCACTGGACACAGAAAGACCTACAGCCTGAACGACCTCCAGCGCATGCGCGCACTGGCGATCTCACAAAACAGCTGGTATGAAGGACATATGTACGCCATGCTGACCCCACAGGCTCAGATAGAGATAGCGCCCGCAGACTCTGTGGTGACTGCCACCTACATGCAGAAAGTGAGCGACGAAGACCGCAAGAAGGGCGTGTATATGGAAGTGCAGGGCTGGAAGATCCTGACCCGGAGCTCAGTGCTCCGCACCCAGGCAGACGGTACCCTCCGGGCCATAGGCGAGACCGGAGCCTCTACCGACCAGAGCGCGTGTTTCTTCTGGGCTGACATAGCCGTGGAGTACGCGCAGGGCGAAGTGAAGATGTTTGAAAAGCTGAACGACCCGCAGTTTCTCGGGGACGTGTACAACTGGGCCGCCCGTACAGGAGGCAGGGCCAGGAGAGACGACTACAAAGGGGTCTACCTGCTGAGACAAGCAGCCACAGCCTAAGATACACCTGTGAATCAAGTCCAGGGCTGCCGTACATCACATGGCGGCAGCCCCCTTGATAAAAGCTAAAGCATGGATCATATCAAAATCATCTTAACCAATCTTTTCCTGGCCGCAGGTACGGCCATCACCTGGATAGACAGCATAGAGGCAGTCTTCAGGGTGGTCACCACCATAGTGACCGCACTGGTGGGGATACTGAGCCTGGAGAAGATCATGAAGGAACGTAAAAAGCGAAAGCCCTAATGTCACACCGCAGACTAGAACTACTCGAAGCAGCCTTTAGCCAGTATGGCATAATGGAGGTGAAAGGCCAGGCCGATAACCCGGAGATCATCAAGTACTTTGATGCGCTGGGGCTGGATGGCAAAGCGCTGAAGGATGAGACCAGCTGGTGTGGGGCTTTTGTAAACTGGTGTACTGCCCAGGCATGCCTGCCAGGCACCGGAGATCTCAGTGCCAGGTCGTGGCTGGAGGTGGGCCTACCCACCGCAGACCCTGTGCCAGGAGATATAGTGGTACTGTGGCGAGGTGAGCACCCTGATGAGTACATCCCCGGCACACGGGTGAAAAAAGGCCATGTGGGCTTTTACATCAGGCACGATGCCCACCATGTGTACATACTGGGCGGAAACCAGAGCAATATGGTGTGTATCAGTGCATACCCCATGCATCAGGTGCTGAGTTTTCAGAGTGTGGTGAAATGAATCGGTGCAGTGGCCGCGGGCTGCTGATGCTGATCATCTGGATCATATTGACAATAATGCTACTAATACCATGAGCAAAAAAGGATCTAAAATATTCGGAATCATCTTCAAGCTTTTTGGCAAGAAGACCTCCAAGGATGCGCTGAGAAATCAGATCATCAAGGCACTGGACACCAACGGCGATCAGAAGCTGACCATAGATGACTGGGCCAACGGCCAGTGGAAGCACATCAACTGGGCGCTGCTGATCCCGGCAGTGCTGCTGATCATCGGCAGCCTGGTCTATGGCATAGTATCGGGGCCGGAGTATCTGGAGTACTTCATTAATCAAATTAATAACTAATATGAAATCTTTACAGGAAAGACTTAAAGAGTATTTCAATGCCGCACCGGAAGCCGATGTGGTGTGGGTAACTGCCGATGAGCGCATGTTTGGCGGCAATGACGGAGCAAACAATGCCCGGCAGCACGGAGTGCGGATAGGGAAAAAGAAAGTGGAGGTGTACAGGCGAGACTCCCCACAGGCGGAGACAGAGCTGGGCAAAGCCCTGAAGAGCGGAGCAGGCAGCGCCAAAGCGCTGGAGAAAGCAGCCGCAGAGAAAGCGGAAGCGGAGAAGGCAGCAGCTGACAAGGCAGCAGCAGAGAAAGCAGCAGCTGACAAGGCGGAAGCAGAGAAGGCAGCAGCAGAGAAGGCGGAAGCAGAGAAGGCAGCCGCAGAGAAGGCGGAAGCGGAGAAGGCGGAAGCAGCGAAAGCCGCTGAGCAGGTGAACGAGGTAAAGAAACCTACGGATAAGATGACCAGAGAAGCACTGGCCGACTGGCTCAATGAGCAGGGGGTGGAGTTTGACCTGAAGGATCTGAAAAAGGAGCTGCTGGACAAAGCCACAGCCAAGTATGAAGCGTTAACCAAAAACGAACAATAAGATGAGCAGAACTGCATACGGAGTTGCATCAATTGAGAAAGGCTCCATCAATGCCACCACGGGACTGGGCGAGAGCTTTGCCTCAGTGGGAGACATCCTGAAGGACACCGCCTACCTGAGCCAGTCACCTGGCAATAAGACCCAGCACTTTGCTGAGCTGAAGACCAACCCGATCATAGTGATCACCGAGCCTGGAGAGATCAAGTTTGAGTTTGGGCTGATCGATGCCCTGGCCGACACTGTGGTGCAATACATGGGCGGTACCGTGACCAACGTGGCAGATGCTGCCGACATCTGGAGCAGCCCTACGGATGTGCCGGACATCGAGAACGCCTTCAAGATCACCACGGAGGATGGCACGGTGTTCACGATCAACCGCGGGCGTGTTGAAGCCATGCACGACCTGGTGCCTACCCGCAAGGGCTTGTACCAGCTGAAGGTGTCGGTGACTGTGCTACAGCCGCTGATAGACGGAGTGCCAGCCATGACCATCACTGATGGTGTGGTGACTTTCACTTCTTAATCCCCTCAAACTTGGACACAGGATGGCTGAAAAAGTAAACATAGAGCAGCTTGCTGCCGAGCATATACTGAACAAAGGCGCGCGTATGAAAATGCGCGCGCCTTTTCTGTGCAGGCTCTTCGGCATCAAGACTATAGGGCTGCGCGTGCGTGCGCCCTATGAGGGCACCATGGCGCGGGTGTCTGCCTACTACCTGAGCACCGGGCTCACCAGCGAGCAGCTGGAGGAGGTGACGGTGGAGCAGGCGGTGGGCCTGATGGCGGCCCATGGTAAGACACTGACCAAAGCCGTGGCTTGCGCCTGGCTGAATGGCTACTGGAGTGGCATGCTCCTCACCCGGCCTCTGGCCTGGTACATGAGGTGGCACTGCACGCCGCAGGAGATCCTGGATATCGCTTTGATGATCCTGCTCTATGGCGGCACAGCGGATTTTATGAATACTACCAGATCGGTGCGGATGATGAAGATCACGAGTCCGAAACTGGGCCAGGCTCAGAAGAGCAAAAAGCACGGGAGTTAGTCCAGACAGGGATGCATAGCCCGTGGGGTCTGCTGTACCAGATAGTGAAGGAGACCGGGTGGACATGGCACCAGGTGCTGTGGAAGGTGAGCCGCACCAATATGCTGATGATGATGGCCGACAGGCCCAACTTCATCAGCAAGAAGGCCGCCCCGGAAAAGAAGAGCGGCGGAGATCTGGCCGCACAGCTGCTGGCCAGCGGAATGGCTAAGAAACTATAAGCGACAGACCAATGAAAGTAACCTATCAGATAGGCGTGAACATGACCGGGCAGCCAGCTTATGTGGAGCACATAAGAACGGAAAACCAGCGGGAGACACCAATCTGCAAAACCTGCGCAGGGCCAGTGCCACGCGCAAATACACGATCAAAAGGAAGTAACCTATGCCGGAAAGATTTGATCCTATACACGTAGACTTTGTCCTGAATAGCCAGGATGTGAAGTACAGCAGTGCCCAGATAAAAAACGACATCACGGGCACTGATGCTACTGTGCAGCGGTCTGCCCAGAAGGTGGGCGAGACAGTGAAGCGTGTGTATGATCAGAGCGTGAAGGAGGTGAACGACTACAGCGCGGCAGTGGCCAATGCCTCGCGGGCGCAGCTGGCGCACAATACCCGGGTGGTGGCGAGTAAGCGCTACTTTGACAGCTTCGGGCACTCCATCAACCAGATCAGCCGGGAGCTCCCCAACTTTGCGGTGAGTGCTCAGATCGGCTTTTTGGCACTGAGCAATAACATCCCCATACTGGCCGATGAGATCAACAGGCTGAAGCTGAGAAACCAGGAGCTGGTGGCGAGTGGACAAAAAGGGATCTCTATCTGGGGGAAGATCGCCAAGTCGCTGTTTGGCTGGCAGACGGCCCTCACCATAGGCATCACACTGGTGACCCTGTATGGCAGGCAGATTGGTGAGTTTTTCTCTGAGCTCTTCAAGGGCAAGAAGGCCGTGGATGAGCTGATCAACAGCCAGGAGAGCCTGAATAAGGCCATAGAAGGGACAGACTACAAAAATGCGCTTCAGGACATAGCCGAGCTGCGAGGCAATGTGGCTCTGGCGAAGGAGGGCATGATAGATGCCACTGATGTGGTGGATCAGTATAACAAGTCCCTGGGCAAAGCTGCCGGAGAGGCTCAGACCCTGGCAGATGTGGAGCAGTCGCTGATAGACAATGCTGATGCCTACATACAGATGATGCTGTACAAGGCGGCTGCCATGGAGAGCATCAGCGAGGCCAGCAAGCTGGTGGCAGAAAACCAAAAAGAGCAGCAGAAAGTAGAAGATGACATAGCTGCCAAAAGGAAACAGATAGAAGACCTGAATAGGGCCCCTACCACAGAGGCTGAGGCCATCGCTAAAGGTGCGAGAAACTCTCCACATGACGCGGCCAGCTACTACGGTACGGACAGCGAGCGCACCAAGGCCCTCAATGCTCAGATCAGTGACCTGGATGCAGAGATCGCTAAGCTGGAGGAAAAGCAGAGTGAGCTGAGCAACAAAGGCAATGAGGTCTATCAGAAGCTGCTGCGCAAAGCAGCTGAGATAGCCAAAGCCAATGGGCTGGATCTTTTCCCGGGGGATAAAAAAGGAGGCAGCGGAGATCCTGCCAGCCGCAGGCAGGCCCTACTGGACAGGCTGATAGCACTGGACAGGGAGTATGCGCGCAAGAAGCTGGAAGATGATGAGGCTGAGGTGCAGGCCCTGAAGGATAAGTTTGAGCGAATCCGCGAGCTGGTGACCCGCTTCAATGCTGACCCTAAAAACAAGGGAGCCCAGATAGCCATGGGCGATATAGACGATGTGGAGATCCGTGCTGGGGCCAACCTGGCACAGTCACAGGAAGCCAGGCGGCTGGAGAAGATCCGGCGAGAGGCTGAGGCGGCACGCCGCGAGCAGGAAAAGGAATGGGCCGAGCTGCTCCAGGGGCTGCGCGGGTATGAGAAAAAGCGACTGGATGCCATAGCCGAGTACCAGAAGACCCGCGAGCAGCTGATCCGCCAGGGCAAAGAGGCTGAGGCGGCAGAGCTGGACGCACAGCACCAGGAGGAGCTGGCTCAGCTGGATGATGCCAATGTGGCCAAAATGAAGAGCTACAAAGAGCTGTTTGATGGCACCATCAAGCTGAGCAAGGATGCAGCGGCGCAGATCATCGCCAATGCGCGCAAGCTGCTGGAGACTCAGGAGATGAGCGCCGAGATGAAAGCCAAAATACTGCGCGAGATCGCGGAGATAGAGCGATACATAGAAGAGACGGAGATCGATAAGATCCTGAAGCTGGCGGACGCGCTGGGCACACTGGGCGGAAGCCTGAGCGAATTTGAAAACTCAGGGCTGAGCCAGGCGGGTGCGGCCCTCTCTGGCCTGGCCGGGGGCATGCGTGACCTCACGACGGTGTTTGACAGCAGCAGCTCAGATATGGATGTGATCAGCGCGGGGATCAACGGCGTGGTGCGGATGATCACGATGATAGCCACTGCTGCCAAGAAGCGGAAAGAAGCCGAAGAGGCCTACTACCGCAGCATGATAGCGCTACAGCATGAGTATAACCTGGGACTGATAGAGCAGACCCGCCTCCAGTCCATCATGGAGGAGAGCGTGTTTCTGAAAGACTATGAAGGGCGGATGACTGATGCCTTTGCGGCCATGCAGGCGAGCAGCGAGCAGTACCAGCAGGCGCTGGAGGCGCTGAATGATGTGCAGGTGAAGTTGGGGCAGAAAAATGAGATAGACTGGGGATCTGTGGGCACCGGAGCGAGTGCCGGGGCGGCCATAGGCGCGGCGGTGGGGAGTATAGTGCCAGTGATCGGTACGGCAGTGGGTGCAGTGGTGGGCGGTATAGGTGGGGCCATCACGGGGCTGTTTGCCGGGAAAAAGAAGGGCGATGTGTGGGGCAGCTTGCTGGGCGAATACCCGGAGCTGCTGGAGCAGACTGCCGATGGTGTGTGGCGGGTGAATGAGGCCCTGGCCGCCAGCCTGATCGCCAATGACCTGCTGGATGAGGCAGGCAAGCAGCTGGTGCAGAATGCGCTGGACTTGCAGGAGGCCTATGATGAGGCTCAGGCGCAGATCAGGGAGGTGATCGGTGAGCTGGCAGGATCTATGGGCAATGACCTGCGCAATGCGCTGGTGAATACCTTTGAGGCGGGAGAAAATGCAGCCCTGGCCATGGGTGACACGGTGGAGCAGGTGCTGGAGAATATAGTGAGTAACCTCGTTTTTAACCAGGTGTTTGCAGAGGCCTTTGCCCGCCTGGAGCAGCAGATGGCCGCCAGCTATGACCTGGGCGGAGACAATAGCTGGGTGGATGATTTCGGGGCCTTCTTTAGCGAAGCTCAGGGACTGACCAATGATTTTTACGAGGCACTGGCCGCAGCACAGGCCGAAGCTGAGAAGCTGGGGCTAGACCTTTTCGAAGGAAACAATAAGGGCGGACTGACCGGGGCCATCAAGCGAGAGCTCACAGAGGAGACTGCCAGTGAGCTGACGGGGCTCTTCAGAGCGACTTTTGATCTACAGAAAAACACCTTTGACGTGGCGTATGCCACGCTGGAGAATGACCAGCAGGCGCTGGATGCCACTATGCGGATCATGGCCCACAGTGCGGCTATAGAGAGCAATACTTTCAACACGGTGGTGCAGCTGAAGGAGGCGGTGACGGAGCTGCGGGCGATTAGCAAGAACACGAAAAACCGAGGGGGGTTTGATAAAGGGATATGAGCTACACGCTGAACGATATCGCTCTGATAGATTTTGGGATCATCCCTACCCGGGTGCCAGGCTCTAACCTGGCGCTGGAGGGTGCCTGGGATCTGCCGAAGCGCACGGGCAAGACTCACCATGTGTGGCTGGATGAGCGCGGTGTAGAGGCCTATGTAGACACTGAGGACATCCGCATGGCTGGGCGCACGCTAGTGCTGCACGCGGTGATCCGGGGCAGCAGTGAGACTGATGCTATGAATAAGGCGTACGTCTTTCAGGACTACCTGACCTCCCTGGATACACTGGTAACCCTGGCCAGCGACTGGGGGAGCTGGGATGTGTATGTGAAGGAGCCTGTGCAGATGAGCTACCGTGGAGATGGTGTGCTGGTGGTGCAGGTGATCATGCAGGAGCCTATGCCCGACCTGAGTGGTGGATCGGAGCCCGATGCCTACACGCTGGAGACAGTGCTGGCCGGGGAGCAGATCCGCAATGTGAATGGTATAGATGGGGGCACGTTTGCCAGCCTGGGGCTGCGGCTGATCAGGCTGGAGGACTACCTGACCCGCCCAGAGACACAGGCCCCGGCATTTACGGCCTATGCCACAGAGGGCTATCAGCTGACCCCCGAGGGGGGGCGCAAGATGCGCCTGAGCTTTGTGCTCACGGCGGATGATTTCACGGCTTTTCAAACGGCTTTAAAAGACCTTTATAAGTTACTAACAAACCCCGGCATGCGGTATCTGACCAAAGATGGTGATGCGGTGGCGGAGTTTTTTGTGGTGGATGGCTTCAAGGTGCGGCAGATACAGGTGGCCAGCACGGTGACGGCACTGGTGGAGCTGCCAGTGATCTATGAGCGCATGGATGTGGTGGGGATAGAAAACCCCAACGAACTACTAGACCTTGATCTGGTGCTGCTGACAGACCTGGACGGGGAGACAATTTTAGACCTTTAAAATGAGATGAGATAATGGGAAAGTTATTGAACCATGCGAGTGTAGCGGAGAAGGCGAGCCCGGAGAGCAATCACCGATTTGTGGGATTTGCCACCAATGGCAAGATCTACTACACCACTTTTACCACCTTGCAGACCCTGCTGACTACAGTGGATGCCGCAGCGCTGAGCACGGGCGTGCTGGCCGATGCCAGGGTGCAGGAGAGTAATGTGACCCAGCATGAAGCCGCGCTGAGTATCACCGAGAGCCAGATCAGTGACCTTGGCACCTACCAGCCCACCAGTGCGAAGGGTCAGTCCAATGGATATGCAAGCCTGGATGCAGGGGCTAAAGTGCCAGCCGCGCAGCTGCCCGACTCTATAGTGGGGCAGGTGGAGTATCAGGGCACATGGGCCGGAGACACTAACACCCCCACGATACCCGCAGCGGATACGAGCAATAAAGGCCACTACTACGTGGCCTCCAGTGCGGTGGCTAGTGGGCACGGGTATAGCAATGTACCCAATGTGGACTTTGCGGTGGGTGACTGGATCATCAGCAATGGCACCGGCTGGGAAAAGGTGGATAATACCGATGCGGTAACCACCGTATTTGGGCGACTGGGCGCTATAGTGGCGGTGGCCACCGATTACAACGCCTATTACCTACGACATGATACTGCTGCCCAGGGGCTGGATGGCACAGCCAAAGGCAATGCCCTCACCAACCTGGGCGTGACGGCATTTGCGCAGACCATACTGGATGATGCAGATGCCGCTACAGTGAGGGCTACCCTGGGCGTGGTGATAGGCACTAATGTGCAGGCTTATCACGCGAACCTGGCAGCGGTGGCTGGTCTGACCGGAGCGGCAGACAAAGTGCCTTACTTCACCGGGGCAGGCGCTATGGCACTGGCCACAGTGACCTCCTTTGCGAGGACTATACTGGATGATGCGGATGCAGCGGCGGTAAAAGCTACGCTCGGAATTGGTGACGCAGTGTCAGCCTCCAGTACTTTTGGCACCAATCTAAAACTGATTGTAGCAGACGGAACAGCGAAAGGTGTGAAGGCCTCAGCAGGGCTGCTCAACACGTTTTCTGGTTATGGTATAGGAACATCTGACAGTAATACGATAGCTTTTGGGTTAGGGTCATCAAATGGAATTTTTACAACAAACCAATGGACAATAAGCGCAGCTGATGAGGTCGCCATTCAATCTACTAACGAAGATATTACGTTAACCCCTAATTCATCCAAACACGTAAATATCAGCGCCGGAGGATTGAAGGTTGGTGGCACTGAAGTTATTAGTTCTGGACGTGTAGGATCATTCGAGGCATTAAAAGCATCTCTTAGCGCTGTTTTATCAAAAGCGGCATCTGATGTATCCGGTAGCGCATCAACAACTCACACGGTGACAATTACAACCTCTGGCGTCAGTTGGCGTCCATTGGTTATAGAAATTAAGGCAGCGGGTGTAGACGCTAACTCGGCCGGGGCGGTTGGAGCTTGGTGGATATATCAAGCCAAATCGTTTAGCGGCTCAGGCATTGGAGCTGGAGCTACATTGGTTGACAGTGGTGGAGATACCGGATCATTTTCGACCCCTTCGATTAGTTACGTTTCAGGGACAACATCAATGGTAATTGATATTGTCACCACCGTGACTGGTAAGGATTATTTGATCACTGAGGTTAAAGTAATCAATCATTTAGGTGTAGTAGGGATTGCTTGATCGGTGAAACAAAAAAAATAACAATATGGACACACAGAAAAAAACAGTGAACCTCTACCAGGTAGAGGAAGCTGACATGCAAAAACTGCACAGCCTGCTGGGCGATGCGAAGTTTGACACGACTAAAGAGGCTTTTCCGCTACTGGAGTGGATCACTCAGATAGCCGCCAAGGGCATACTGCCCGTGACGCTAATGCCGGAGCCGGAGAAAGAAAAAGCCGTACCAGCGCTAAAGAAAAACCAGTAAGCCATGCAGCTGACCATCAAACGCGAAACACAGGTATATGACGGGCTGGGTATGTACCTGGGGCCGGAGGTCTCCACCGTGGCTACGGTGGAGATAGATGAGCGCACTGTGTATGAGTGGGAGCTGATGGGCATGGATAAGATCACCTGCGAGGTGTCGGTGAATGAGAAGCTAAACCTGGCGATAGGTGACTATGTGGAGTATGGGGCCAATAATGCCCGCTACACGATCAAAGAAGCCCCAGAGATGGTGAAGAATAGCCGTGAGGCGTTTGACTACTCCATCACCTTTCACGGCCAGCCCTACGAGCTCTATAAGAAGCAACTGAGGGATGAGGGGCGCTCGCGGTTTAGCTACAGTGGCACTCCGCTGGAGCTGCTGGGCCTGATAGTGGATAATATGCAGGAGCTGGATGTGTCCTGGGCGGTGGGTGATGTGGCGGAGATCACGGAGGTGAAGACTTTCACCTTCTCTGAGCAGAGCTGCCGGACAGCACTCACCCAGGTGGCAGAGGCTTTTGAGCTGGAGTACTATTTTGAGCAGGGCGAGGTGGATGAGGTGCCCTATAAGAAGATCCACCTGGTAGAAGAGGTGGGCAGCACGCAGGCGCTGAATTTTCTCTATGGCAAATCAGCAGGCCTCTATGGCCTCACCCGTGTGCCGCATGACCAGCCCTTTGCCACCCGCTGGTATGGATACGGAGGCACCAAGAACCTGCCCGTGACCTACCGCGACAACCTGGGGCGACTAACCTTTGACAGCAGTCCGGTGGAGCAAAACCTGACCACCTACGGGATACAGGAGGACTCGGTGACTTTTGAGGACATCTATCCCCGGCGCACAGCTGAGGTGGAGACCACCCCATCGATCACAGAGATCACGGACAGCACGATAGACTTTGACCTGAATGATGCCTACCTGGTGGAAGGCAGTGCCCGGATAGTCTTCAAGACCGGAGCGCTGGGCGGCAATGAGTTTATCATCACCAGCTATGATCACGGCACGAAGACCATCCGCTTCAGCATCAATGAAGATGAGAATGGCTACCAGCTGCCGAATGACACGGTGAAGGCGGCCATAGGCGATGACTATACGTTGGTGGGGATAGAGATGCCTGCCAGCTATGTGACGGCAGCTGAGGCGGAGCTACAGGCGGCAGTGGAGGCACATGCGGCGGCAAACAGTGCGCCCAAGGTGAGCTATGAGCTGCTGCTGAATGAGAAGTATGTGAAGGCCAACACCCTGGCGGGACAGCTGGTGCCAGGTGACAGGGTGCGGGTGATCGATGCAGACCTGGGCGTGGATGATGACCTGCGGGTGCGCTATGTGAGCTGGCCCCTGGTGAATGCCAACCAGATAGAGGTGACCATCAGCGAGGATGAGATCTACACGTGGGAGGACAGGATGGTGAAGGAGGTGAAGACTAACAGAGCGGATCTGGATGAGACGGCAGCTGTGGCGCTGTATGCCCGCAACATCACCGATGAGGTGCGCCGAGCTGCGGTGCTGGAGCAGTTTAACAAGACCTACGTGGGGGATCTCTGTGTGCTCACCGGGGCCTTTGTGGCGGGCAACCCTGTGAGTGGAGCTGTGGCGGGGGTGAATGGAGCAGGGACAGACGCTGATAGTATCCGGTTTTGGGCCGGATCTGACTATGATAATAAGGAAACGGCACCTTTCAGAGTGTATCAGAATGGAGAGGCTTTTGCCAGTGGTCTGGAGATAGCGGAGGGGTGTAACCTGAGTATATTCAAAGTACTGGCCAATGGGCTGGGGATACTGGAGGCAGGCTCTGAGGTCTACTACCAATCGATCCTGAGTAATGATGGGCTGGGAATGCACAGCGAGGGGTACAACCTGGTTGGTTTTAACTTTAAAAACTGGAGTGGTGCCGCTTCGCTGGTCAATATCAAAGCGTGTGTGCAGGGTCTGGTGGAGCTGGGCACTGCTGTGGACGGTAGCAATGTGGTGGCGGGAGTGGCAGGATTTATCTCAGAGCAGATGAGCAACCTGGCCACCTACGAAATGCTGTATGGTGGCAGCCGATACAAATACGGTGGGCTCTTCAGTAGCATCAAGAACCTGGGGGCTGAAGCTGGTGCGCTGCGGATGGGCTCTACCAGCGCTGCGGATGAGACTTTCACGGCCAATGATCACACGCTGATCGCGCAAGGGAGCTGCACCGGAGTGCAGCTGGTGTCGGCCCCAGATCATGGCACCCATGCCTGGATCAAGAACTATACGGGCACGGGATCTTTCCCGCTGAAAGCGCTAGGGACAGATGTGATCGTGAGGCCTGACAATACTACGACAACCACGCACAATATAGACGGCAACGATGTGGTGCACCTGGTCTATGATGCTACAGGCAACAGGTGGTTTGTGATGCAGGAGAGTTAGTGTTTAACCAAGGCTTTAAAGAGTATTTAAAAGGGCATTAAAGGGAGCGTCTATTTTGTTACCTTTGGTTTTGTGTTATCGCGGATTTTTTGGTACTTTCTGTTTTTGCGATTTTACCACTAGCACTATCTATCTGTATGATGCTCACGATCACTGTGCAGGCACAGGATCCTAAAGTATCATTTCTGAATGGCAACAAAGCACTGAGCCAGGGTAATCTGGATAAAGCCATTGCTGACTTCAAAGAAGCGGTCAATCTGAAAAACGACTACCAGGACGCCTGGTATCAACTGGGACTCACCTTCAACTACGCCAGAAGGTGGGAAGAAGCCGTCTACTCTTTTTCCAGACTCAAAGCGCTCAATCCCAATTACAATCCGTGGTTTTACTACGAGGCGTGCAGAGCACTGATCGAACTGGACAAACTACCAGACGCACAGAATGCGGCAACAGCATTTTTAGAAAAGTATCCCAATAAACCGAAAGATCAGCTCAGCAGACACCAGGCTCTTACCAAACTGGTGTACGCCAGAGAAAGTCCAGGCCTGAGAATGCTTCCAAAGAGCATGACGGACCCTGTGCCCCTGAGTGCCATCAACAGCCCATCGGGAGACTACATGCCGCAGGTAAACCCTACAGGCACAAGGCTCTACTTCACCAGTGTGCGGCAGGGCGGATTTGACAACCTGGACGACAGTACGCGCATGATGGATTTTGGTGAGGACCTTTATTTTTCCATCCTCGAAAACGGCACATGGAGTGCTCCGAAACTACTTCCCGAACCTCTGAATTCCATGGGGGATGATTTTGGATCGGCATTTACCGGCGACGGACAAATGATGGTCTATGTGCGCTGTGGAGACAAAGAAAGTATCGGCAATTGTGACCTGTACATTACCCAGCTCGTGGGCACCGATTGGTCCGAACCCATGAATATGGGAAATGTGGTCAATAGTGACGACTGGGACTCCCAGCCTACCATCAGTTCGGATGGTAACCGCATCATCTTTACCTCCGCAAGAACGGGTGGCTATGGCGGCTCTGATATCTATATGGTGGAAAAAAATCACCTGGGCGAATGGGGCGTCCCGCAAAATCTGGGAGGTACAGTGAATACACCTTTCAACGAAAACAGCCCCTACCTGGCGCCCGATGGCAAAACCCTTTATTATGCCAGCAACGGCCACCCGGGATTTGGAGGCATGGACATCTTCTATTGCATTTTTGAAAATGGTAAATGGTCCAAACCCATCAACCTGGGTGCTCCGCTCAACTCCTCCGGGGATGACACCAACTTTAGTATATCGGCAGAGGGCATGGGTTATTTCTCTTCCTCACGGCTAAATGGGGAAGACTATGAAATCTTTCAGATAGAACTTCCTGATCACCTGAAACCCAAGCCTACCGTGGTGGTACAGGGGATCGTATCCAACGCCAAAACCAGTGCACCGCTGGAAGCAGTGGTGCTCATAGAAGACATCAACTCAGGAGAGCTCATCAGTGTCAACAAAAGCAACTCATCCAGTGGCGAATACCTGGTGGTGTTGCCTGCCGGCAGAGACTACAGTGTTTCGGCTAGCAGTAAGGGCTTTTTCTTTTACTCACAGAGCTTTGAATTACCTAAGGATACCACCTATCAGGAGATCAGCCTTAATATCATGCTCGAGCCAATCGAGAAGGGAACCAAGGTAGTACTGAACAATATATTCTTTGAAAGTGGGCGAGCGGAGCTTAAACCCATCAGCTATGTGGAGCTCAACAAAGCCGCGGACTTATTAAAGGACAATGCCACCATGATCATAGAAGTAGGTGGCCACACCGATAACCTGGGGTCAGATGAACTCAACCTTTCTCTTTCTCAAAAAAGAGCCAATGCCGTGATGGAATACCTGAAACTGGCGGGAATTGAAGAAACTCGCCTCAAAGCCAAAGGTTATGGAGAAACACAGCCCATCGCCGACAATAGCACGGAGGAAGGTCGCGCCAAAAACCGCCGAACGGAATTTGAAATCGTAGAGTTTTGAGTTCAATCATCACAACATCTATGCATAAACCCATGATATTTGATTGATTGTTTCCCTCAGCATTAAGTTTTCCAATAATTATACGGTTTACGCAAACTTCTTTTAGAGGAGCGGCGTTAAACTTGCCAAACCTAAATTTTCAACAAGTAAACTCTACATCAAATTATGGCTTTAAGAATTGGAGATGATGCACCCAACTTTCAGGTGGAAACCACTGAAGGTGCGATTGATTTTCATGAATGGTTAGGAGATAGTTGGGGAATCCTCTACTCACACCCTGCTGACTATACCCCCGTATGTACCACAGAGCTTGGAAGAACGGCCCAGTTGGCACCGGAATTTGCCAAGCGAAACACGAAAGTTCTGGCAGTGAGCGTGGACGATCTGGAGTCTCACCAGGGCTGGATCAAAGACATCAATGAGACACAAAACACCGAAGTAAACTTCCCGATCATTGCCGATCCGGATAAAGTGGTGGCCAATCTATATGATATGATCCACCCAAATGCCTCCGCTACTGCGACCGTTCGTTCGGTATTCTTCATTGGTGCAGATAAGAAAATCAAGGCTTCGCTTACCTACCCGGCCAGCACCGGACGTAATTTCGCAGAGATCCTGAGGGTCATTGACTCCCTGCAGCTGACTGCCAACTTCAGTGTGGCTACTCCGGCTGACTGGATACAGGGACAGGATGTGGTGATCACTCCGGCAATCAAGACGGAAGACATTCCGGCAAAATTCCCGAAAGGACACACCATCATTAAACCTTATTTGAGAATGACTCCTCAACCAGATAAATAAGCTTTTTAAAAGGTCGTTAATCCAAATTGGATTGACTGAAAACAAGGCGCCCGCAAAATTTTCAATTTTGCGGGCGCCTTTTGTTTGAGTGTGTAAAGTCTATCATTCTCTCCTATCTGTGAATGCTCTCTCCTGGGTGAGATTTGGCAACCCCAAAGCTGCCTCTACTGCCGCGTAATCCGAGAAATCCACTCGACCGGAATTCCAGAATTCGCCGGGCACCACCACTACCCTGGCTATCCAGGCATCCGTATCTATTGCCCCCAGCCAATCCAGCGGAAACTCAGCATCCAGAAATAACCTCACATCATATTTAGAATGGTCGTAGTTGTAGATCAGCAGCCCATCATTGGTGATTAGCGTCTGATCCAATTGGCGCCATACTTCCACCACTTCATTATTGGCATTGGTATAAGTATCCCATAAAAAATAGACCAGTGCTACGTCAGAATCAAACCCCTCGAAGTTGTCCGGATAAGCCAGTATTACTTCATAGTCGGGAGCTGTGAAGTTGATGTTTTCCCATTCAAAAACGAACCCCGACTGACCGTCAGCTCCCTTGGGACCGATAGGGCCTTGAGGACCTGTGGGACCCTGTGGTCCAATACTGGTCTCTGAGTAACAAGAACTTAGCATCACCAGTAGGCCTAATGCGAAAAATTGTACGGTAGCTTTCATAATATTAATGTTTGATTCAGGTAGACTTTACCAAACATTGTTCCACTTTGTGGTTTGAAAGAATTTATTCACTACATTTGATCCAATTTTTAACAATTTATTTTATTACAATGAGTACTGGAAAAGTAAAATTCTTCAATGATTCTAAAGGTTATGGTTTCATTAAAGAAGATGGATCAGAAAAAGAATACTTCGTACACGTATCAGGTCTTATCGACGAGATCAGACAGGATGACGAAGTAACCTTCGAGTTGCGTGAAGGTAAAAGAGGATTAAATGCAGTTGATGTTAAGCTTGCTTAATAATTAATCATAAAAGTATTTTAATCATTGCTGGCCCCTGACTTTAACGTCAGGGGTTTTTTTGTGGCTTTTTCAAAATAGAGGCCCTTTGCTGATTCACTTCCAGCTGAAAGATATCAGGTCGGCTGTAGTGCCCGGATACATCCAATGTCAATCTGGCTGCCCGTACTTTCTGATGATCAATCTCCACATAGAAGATCCCCTCCTGATCGATCACTGGCTCTAACAGCCAGCTACCATCCGGTGCTGCCACGCAGCTTCCGCCGTTGGCCAGTGTTCCGCTCATTTGATCTTTCATCAAATGAGACTGTGGTAAATCATCCGTGATGTCCTTATCTGTAAAAAGTCCGCAGGCTGCCACCACATATGATCTTGATTCCCTGGCAATCATCGGAATGAGGTCCCTGGTATTGCGGTCATTACCCGGCCAAACGGACACATGTAGATCTTCGCCCTGAGCATATAAAGTAGCCCTGGCCAAAGGCAGCCAGTTCTCCCAACAATTGAGGCCTCCTACCGTGAATGGGGCCAATGAATGAGTCACCAGACCATTTCCATCGCCCATGGCCCACACCAGCCGTTCTTCATAAGTGGGCATCACTTTGCGGTGTGCAGACTGAATGATTCCCTGTTGATCTATGTATACCAGCGTACAATACAGGCTTCGCCCCCTGTCCCGAGGCTGCTCAATGATACCTAAATAGATGGCAATGTTATACTCAGAAGCTGTTGCACACAGGCTATCCAAATCTCCGCGCTCTATACAAACAGCCTCATTCACATAGTGAGCAAAAATCTCCTGCTGAATGGCACTTTCAAAAACTGCTCCGTCGGTCTTCTCCACCCAAAAAGGATATCCCGGCACCAGAGCCTCTCCGAAAGCCACGAGCCCTGCTCCACTGCCAGCAGCTTCTTTGACGCAGTGAACTACCTTCTGCAGAGTGGCTTCCCGATGAAGCCACTCTGGTGCGATCTGCGCAATGGCTATTTTGAGTAGATCAGACTGGCTCATCTCACGGTCTCAAAATCTCCAAGCTATGGGTAATCTTAGTGGATTCGTTGATCGTAGCTGCCACCGAACAGTATTTTTCTACCGCCAGGTTCACCAGCTTCTCGGCCTCTTCCTCCTGCAAATCCGGTGAAGTGAATGTGTACTTCACATGGATATCTGTAAATTTTTTGGGGTACTCCTCACGTCTCGTACCGTCTATTTCACCAGAAAACGCCACAAGGGTTTTCCTTCTTTTCTTCACCATGGCCACCAGGTCAACAGCCGCACAGGAAACCACCCCCGCAAGAAGCAGCTGCATAGGCGACATGGCCTTTTTATCTTCAGCAGCCAACATGTCTATTTCTATCCTATTGCCGGATTCATTCACTGCAAAATATTCCTGGTCGGATTTAAAACCCATCTTAATTTTCATCGTGCTCATATTCGGTTATGCTAAGTAGTTTAATGTTTTGTCCTTTTTGTGATTTTTAAAATTTACGGCGGCAAATATTCGGTTGATCCTAAATATTTCCATTTATAAGTAACATTTTCCCCAATCTTCTTGGCTTATGTCCTGAGTGACTTACTTTTGCCGATTCAATAGTAACAAAGTCAGGGTCATGATTATTCCAAAGGAGCCAAAGTTAACAAAAGAGCAGTTTGAAGAGGTCGTTTCGATCGTAGAAGAGTACGGCTGTCGAGTACAACCAATAGAAGGACACCACAGAACGATATATGCGGTGCTGGGTGATGAGCGGGAAACCATCATGGTCACCCGTATTCTCGGTTTGGATTATATCGACAGGTTTGATGCAGTGGATACTCCATTTAAATTAATGGACATTAAATCTGAGCTGGCACACCATAAAATTAAGATCGGGAACATTATTCTTGGTGAAGCTCCGTTCATCATCGCTGGTCATTGTACCATCGACCCGAAAAATCCGAACTTGTTTATCGAGTCGGCACACGCCATGAAGGAAGCGGGAGCAGCGGCCATCAGAGGTGGGGTATGGAAACCACGAACAATGCCTTATGCATTTCAGGGGGACGATGCTTCCATGAAAATATTGATTGAAGCCAAAGAGCAAACTGGTTTGCCTGTGGATACTGAAGTGATGGATGAGCATCAGCTGTCCATCGCCGTGGAAGCAGGTGTAGACATTCTGCAGATCGGTGCGAGAAACGCACTGAACTACTCCCTGCTCAAAAAAGTAGGTCAGGAAACTGCCGATAAGCAAATCGCGGTGTTGCTTAAAAGATCAATGGGTATGGGACCTGTCAATGAATTCATTGCGGCCTCAGAGTACATCGCAGCAGGTGGCAACCCGGACGTGATGCTTTGCCCAAGAGGGACATCACCTACTATGGACGGATATAGAAATTATCCTGACGAATGCATCACACCGCTCCTGAAAGAAAAAACATGGGCACCGGTGATTGTGGATCCTTCGCACTCGGTGGGTAGAGCCAAGTATGTACCTTCTGCCGCCATGGCTGCCATGGCTTATGGAGCCGATGGGGTGATTGTGGAATCACACTGCGATCCTAAAAAAGGTATTGGTGATGACCCTAAACAAGCCATCACTCCGGATGTATTGAAAAAACTGATCCAGGACATCCACCAGATCTGGGAAATCAGGAAGCACTATAAGAAAGAGCTCCCTGTAACCGTATAAAACGAAAAAAAGGCTGCCGAATGGCAGCCTTTTTTATTCAATTTCACTTGTCAACTCAGAGTTGCACCACCATGTAATTGGTGCTCTTCCAAAAGAGCTTTTTATCCGAAATCACCAGCTGAGTTTTATCCTTCGTAGAAGTAAGGCTGTAGCTACCTTCGGGATGCTCGGTAATGAGCTTGATCGATTTGGCATTAAACTCCAAAGCACTGGTACTGTCTTTTCTGATAGCAGAAAACAATTGATCTTCGCTATTGGCATTGAGTACCTTCACCTGACCAAGGCCGATGAATCCACCTTCTTTATCCACGATTCCTTTTTGCTTCAAGTCCTTGGAAGATCCAGCAAAATAATAGGCGCGATTCAGGATATTATTCAATTCCTGTGTAAGGGCCAACTGCTTCTCATAGGCCAGCTCCAGCTCCTCCACGTCTGCTTCCAACTCACTTTTCAGTACTACAAATTCCGCTTCCCTTTCTAAAAGTATTCGAGCCTGAGCCTTGATTTCATTGTTGAGGGCCAAAACTTCCTCACTCTGGTCTCCGTATTTTTTCCTCATCTCATTCAGGCTTCTGTCCAGCGCGATCAGTTTCAGCTTGGAGTTATCCATCAAAGCTTTGATAGAAGCAATCCGTGCCCTTATCATCTCTTTGGTGTCCGCGTTGCCTTTTCCATCTTTACCCACTTTACCCACCATGGTCGCATTGACATCAATAGACTTCAGGTTTTCATCCACTTCTTTCAAAAACACTTTATACCCTTCTATAGAGGCATTAAGTTTCTTGTTTTGAGACTGAAACGTCTCATTTTCCTGCTTCAGCTTCAACGTTTCCGCTTTGAGGTTTTCATTTTCCTTCTTCACTTTGGTATTACAGCTGCCCAGTAATACGATGAGTGCGATTCCTATAATTTTCGTTTTCATTTTTTTTAGAGATGATGCATATACGCAACAATCATACGAGGGTTTAGTTATTTCAACACAGAAATCAACCAAAAAGTCCCTCTATCAAAAAAGCCTTCAAATGGATCATTTTGGAGGCTTTTGAAAGGAAAAAAATAGCAATCTCAGAGAGATTTATGTGAGTTACAATTCACGAACCCATATGTTTCTAAACTGCATGCGGTCACTGTGATCCTGTAGTACCAATGGCAGCTTCTCAGGATGCGCTATGTAATAGGGAGTGCCGATGAAACAGGTAGGCCCCAAAAGTTCCACATTATTCTGAACGAGGATTCCATTGTGAAGAACAGTCACTTTGGCCGGGCTTACCACCCCCCCTTTCTCAGAAAACTTGGGTGCCATGAAAATGATATCATAAGTCTGCCACTCCCCGGGTTGGGTAGAAGCATTAACCAATGGAATGTGCTGCTTGTAGACAGACGCTACCTGACCGTTGCTATAAGTGGGATTTTCATATCCATTGAGTACCTGTACTTCATACATCCCCATGAATATCACTCCGCTGTTTCCTCCGGCCTGGCCTGTTTTATCAGCCGGCATTTTGGGGGCTCTCCATTCCAGGTGAAGCTGCACATCGCCAAAAGCTTTTTTGGTAGCAATGGCTCCAGTACCAGGGGCCACTTCCAGGGCATCTCCAATGATCGTCCATTCAGCCGGTGCTCCTTTGTAATCGGGATCGATCAGAGGAATCATGGCCTTAAAACCATCCATTTTCACCGGAGATCCAAACTGAGCCTTTTGCCACTGACTTTGATCTTTCCCATTGAATAGCACAATAGCATCTGAGGGTGCTCCCGAGTTAGCTCCGGGAGTAACGGTGGGTACCTCCTTATAGAGCTCGGTGATTTCCCAGGGTTTGGTCTTATTGAGTTCGTCCCAGTTGGGCTGAGGTATGTCCTGCGCCACCAGTGTGGCTGAAAGTGTGATGAAGAAAATTGAAAAAAGTGTTTTCATGAATTGAGATTTTATTGGATCATTAAATCTAAAGAAACCTATTGAAAATGCCGTTCTTTATTACTTTGGCGCTCCCATGGCAAGGATATTTTATTACCTCATCATCAAACCCCTCTCGTTTCTCCCGATGTGGGCGTTGTATGTATTGTCAGATCTGCTGTACCTAATCATGCGTTGCGGGCTCACCTATCGGAAAAAAGTGGTTTTCAGTAATCTCTCCCTTGCATTGCCCAACAAACCCCATGAGGAAATCCGAGCGATCGCCTGGAAATTTTACCGCCACTTTTGCGACCTCTTAGCCGAATCTGTCCGACTTTTTAGTATTTCAAAGGAAGAAGCCATCGCGCGATTCAAAGTGGTCAACCCTGAAGTACTTGACGCACTGGCCCTACAATCCAAAAGTGCCCTGCTGGTAGGTGGTCATTACAACAACTGGGAGCTTTTTGCTGTAGCCACAGACCCACAGATTCCGCACCAGTTACTGGGTATTTACACTCCACTTACCAATGTTTTTTTTGAGAAAAAATTCTCCGAATCACGTTCAAAATTTGGCCTGGTGCTGGTACCTAAGAAAATGGTGAAAGAAACCTTTGAACGCTACCGCAATCACCTTACGGTCACCACCTTTGCCATCGATCAAAGCCCGAGAAAAAGTCAGAAGGTATACTGGACCCGCTTTCTTGGTCAGGACACGGCAGTGCACTTCGGTGCAGAGAAATATGCCAAAGACTATCATTATGCGGTGGTCTACGGAAGTGCCCGCAAGGTCAAAAGAGGGTATTATGAGCTGCGATTTGAACTAATAGAGGCCAATGCACCTGAAACTCAGGAGGGGGCTATCACCGGGCGAATGACTCATCTGCTGGAGCAGCAAATCCACGAGTTCCCGGAATACTGGCTCTGGACACACAAGCGTTGGAAACTAAAGAAACCCTAAAACAAAAGAGGCTGCCAATGGCAGCCTCTTTTGGCTCTTATTTATTCCAAAATCAGTCTGTACTAGATCTTCCAGATCGGCTCTTATAAGTAGGCTGTTCATCACCACGATCCGAAGTACTCCTTTGGGTAGTCCCTGCATTTAACCTGGACCTGCCTTCATTAGAGGAATACTTTACACTTTCTCGCCTGCTCACCCCATAATCCACCTTGTTGGATTGGTGATGGTTTTTCCCGTTATGCCCTTTGTCATATTTATAATGCCCGTGTCCATGTTTGGGCTGGCTATAGTTTTGATAATGAATGGCCACAGGGCGGTAACGCGGCCCGTGATGGTAGTGATGAAAGCTTTGGCTTGCATAATACGTGGTATGAAAACCACAAAAAGTACTGCAATGGTGATCGTAGAGTGGATAGTTATAATCTATCACTTGTCGGACAATACGACCATTTCGTTCAATGTCCACTACCACAAACACATCTCCCCTTCTCATAATCAACTCAAAAGTGTAGCCACGTCTGAACGGCACCCGTCTGGCGTGCACCAGGTCAAATCCACGGTATTCATGCTCGATGGAATGATAAACCTCATAGGGAATCTCCCAGTGCTGCTGCACTCCCAATGAGGTGACAAACCTAAACTGCTGTGCTTCACTTTTAGAGGCTAAAAGGATGACACTCAAAACGGAAAGTATTATTGCTCTTTTCATGGCTCCACATATTTGGTTATGCGGAGATATTACCAAGTATAGTGCCAATTTGACCCAAACAATAACAACAATCTCATTATCAACTACTTACATACAATTAAAAATCAGTCTCCCGTCTTCAATGAGTTGATCCAGGTTGCGATTTTCATTGCTTCGTCCTTTGGCACCTGTGGCATCGGGGCCATAGGGGTGGAGTAATCCGGCCAGTTTTCAGGCTGAGGATTATAGATCAACTCCACAATTTTCTTATCCGTATAGCGTCGCTTGGCAATGTCACTAAAGGCTGGCCCCACCACACGTTTGCTCACCTGATGACAGGCACTGCAGGTATTCTTATCCAGCAGCGGCTTCACCTGCTCATAGGTGAGCACCTCAGTAGTTGACTTAGTCACGGGCTTTTGAGGAGCCGGTTGCTTCGGCACCACAGCAGAAGTTCTTTTGGTACTCAGCGCTGAGGCAGGCAGTTTATCCCCCTCAGGAATGTTATTGAGGGTATAATAGGCCGTAGGATGCAAAACAGGAAGCTGTTCATCCGCTGATCGGATGCCTGGTACATTAATTTCATGAATATAGTACCGGGTCAGATTGTCCACCACCAGCCGCACACTCAATCCATCCTCTGCCACTTTCACCCCTTTGATCTTTAGCGGCTCTGCATTGATAGTGGGGCTACCGTAGACCGAATGATACTTATAGGTAAAGCTCTGACCGCTATAGCTATCCAGGTTTTCTGCCAGTTTGCGATCAACGGGTTTGGTAAAAGCTATTTCAAATCCATCTGGTCTTGCCGAAACAGTCTTCATTTCCATGGGCACTTTTCCTGTCCAAATCAGTCGCTCAAAACCGGAGTTTTGATTTCCCGCTGATCCCCAGCCTCTGTTGGTTTCTCCGATAAAAAGTGAGCCATCATTCCCCCAGTCCATTCGTAAAATACCGGACTGAAAACCCTCTTTAAAATCGAAGGCCACACCCTGAAATTCACCATTCACTTTCTCCATCACCACACGCATGATCTTACTCTGCCCCTGATCACCCACAAACACCTGACCCGCAAATGGCCCAAATGCGCCTTCAGTGTCATCCTTCAAAATCTCAGAATTGGAGATCCCCAAAATGGCGTGTGGCAACCACACCGCCGGCAACCTGATCTCGGGAAATTTCTCCTTTGCCTTGGCTAAAGTGAGTGGATTCTCCTCGTCCATTATATTCTCGGGCTTGATGTATCGACCCTCTTCAAACCTCCTTCGTTCGTCTATTTCATCAAAAAATGCCTTCTGCGAAAGCTTCACCGGGGAATCCGACTCACCTGACCACCTGAGCCCTGCAGGATGTCCGGTAAAACTCCCTTTGGCGACATGCCAGACACCACCCGAGCCCATCCAATCGCCCTGGTTGTCGGCATAGAAAAACTCGCCATCAATCATACCAATACCACAGGGTGAGCGCATGCCGGTAGCCCAGGGTTCCATTTCTCCATCCTGAGAAATTTTCATCGTCCACCCTCTCCAGGGTACCCGGCTCTCACCGCGCCACCATTCCTGATCACCGAAAGCCACATTGGCGGTCACAAACATACTGCCATCATCAGCGATCTTGGGACCGTAGGAATATTCATGATAGTGACCCGAAAGTGGCCAGGAGTAAATCGTTTCGTAAACATCTGCCCGGTCATCACCATTGGTATCTACCAGTTTGGTGAGCTCTCCACGTTGGGCAGCGTACAGCGCATTTTGATAATAGGCCAGGCCCAGAGATTCATGAAGACCAGAGGCAAACAAGGTATATTTCGGCAATTCACCTCCGGCCAGATAAGGGTTTTCCACCAGCCATACGTCCCCCCTCCGTGTAGACAAAGCCACGCGCCCATCAGGTAAGGTGGTCACACCACCCACCTCCAGCAGAATGCCTTCAGGCACCGGCATGGTGATGATCTTGTAGTAATCTTCTTCCTTTGGCTGAGCCACCAATGAAACCCACAAGGTGGCTAAAATAAGTGCGAAATGATATTTTAAAGTTTTCATATGATTGGGCTTACCAGGTTAATGAATATTGGATCGGAGTGGTGTCAACAGGCAAAATCAACTCTTTGACATCACCTATACTCCTGACAGATGGTACCTGACCCGACTGAATATTGATATAGTACTGCTTGTCATCCACGGCATACCATCCATTCGGAAGCAACTCTATCTTTCGGCCTTCAGCCACTTTCAGGTAAGTATTAGGGCTTGGGTTGGAGACAACCACCTCCCTGGTGAAATACTTTGCCTCCTCATCGGGAACAATTTGATCGCTCACTTCGGCGCCTTTGTATTCATACAAAAAAGTGGGGCGCTGAGTAGTATAATCCACCTTATAGCCTTTAGAGTTAAAGTCCGTCGATGACGAGGGAAATCCCTGACCAGGAGCATCGAGTACTGCCAAGGATGGCCCTGAAAACAGGTATTGCAGCATCCCAATTGGTCGAAACGAACCATCACCCCGATCATGCCACATAGGCGTAGCGTCCACAAAATCACCCTTCCATACACACACCAGGTTGCCTGCATTCAGGTCATAGATGTAGTGAATTCTGTCCGGTTCGCCCACCCCAATGGTATGGGTAAGTCGCTGACTTCTATCTCCTTTGAAGTCTAGAAATGCCCGAAGCAACCTTACCTCACTCTTCGGTTCGATGAGGATAGGTGGTACCAGATTGCTACCCGGAGGAGAAGAACTGAAGCTATGCAAAGCCACCGGATAAGAATTGGTCGTAGAAACCATCAGGCTTAGACTGCTCCGCACCCAACTTTGAGCTTTGAAGAGCACCACCTCTATGGAGTGTGATCCTGCTTGCAGAGAAGCCCTTGCCGACAAGCCTCCCCAGCCATCACCAACGGATGCTCCATCAATCTTAAGATTCCCAATCCCCCCGTATACCATATCGAAGAAATAATCGGTGGTTTCCGGAACTGTAAGTTTCCCGGTGAAGACTATCCCATATTCGTTTTCTTTCCCGGCCACTTCATAGGTCAGTGCGGAGATGCTTCCGCTTTTCACCACGGCAGATTCCTTCACTTCCGACTCTGTCTCAAAGGGGCCGTGATGCACCTCATAGTTCAGGTCTTCCATGCGTATATCCAGATCGCCAATGAGCTTATATTGGAAGTTCCTGAAAGCCACAGGCCCATGATCACCCTGAATCATGATTGGCCCCAGGGCCACCTCGTCATTCACCAATGGACCGCCTGTCGGTCTGGGGATTTCCACATTATCATGAATCTTCACTCCATTTAGGGTGGTGGAAATAACACGTGCATTAGCTATTTTATTTCCACTCGCATCAAACCTTGGTGCTTTAAAAACTACCTCCAGTTTCTGCCAGAGACCGGGGGCCTTGGCCGCATTGACCAAAGGTGCTTTTCCCATATAACTGGTTTCAGGATTCTGCTCCCAATTGCGATAAATACCTCCTATATCTGAAAAACGGGCGGTCTTTACACCCCAGCTATCGCAAAGCTGAACCTCATACCTACCCTGAAGATAAAGGCCGGAGTTAGAGCCTTTGGGGATCATCACCTCCACCTCCAGCGCAATGTCCCCATGCTCCCAATTGGTGACCAAATGACTCTTCTTGTCATCATCCGGCATGTTAAGAAGCACGCCCGTCCCTGAAACTGAGGTGATTGGGCGAAGAGGGGCTTCACTTTTCTTTTTCTTTTTCTTGTCTAAAGGTGGCTGAGCATGAATATCTACGGTGGGGTCCATCATCACATCACCCACGATCTGCCAGTTGCCGGATTGGCTCTGAAAAGCAGAAAGATCTTCGAATGGCAATGGTTTCATGCCACTGTTCTGGGCAAAAAGAAGGGCTGACAACACCAGGTACATGACTGAACTCAGCATAATTCGGGTTGGATTCATATTTTGGGTTCTTAAAAATTGAGTGGATGAAGCTAAAGAAAAAATGATGGGAGTCAAAACAGAAAGCTGCCTGACTCTTCATTTTTACCCACTCAATGGTACCCTCCAAACTCCTGCTTACCTCAAGTAAAACAGTGATCTACCTAACAATGAGGGTGTTGACCTGACCCAAGGAGTCCTACCGAATAAAAACCATTTTTACATATTCCTTCGGTACTGACCTCCTACCTCAAACATGGCATGGGTAATCTGACCCAAAGAGCAATACTTGGTACTCTCCATCAACTGCGCAAAGGTGTTTCCATTGTTCAGGGCCACATTCTGTAACTTCTGCAGGGCCTCTGCAGACTTGCTTTCATTGCGGTGATGAAGTGCATTGAGATTGGTGATCTGAGCCTGCTTTTCGTCTTCTGTCGCCCTGATCACCTCGTCTGGAGTGATAGTCGGCGATCCTGTGGAAGACAAGAAAGTGTTCACTCCGATTATCGGCAGGTCACCATTGTGCTTCTTGGTTTCGTAGTAGAGACTTTCCTCCTGGATTTTACCACGCTGATACATGCTCTCCATGGCCCCGAGCACACCGCCCCTTTCTGTGATCCGGTCAAACTCCACCATCACGGCTTCTTCCACCAGATCAGTCAGTTCTTCGGTAATGAATGAACCCTGCATTGGATTCTCATTTTTGGCCAGCCCCAACTCATTGTTGATGATCAGCTGAATGGCCATCGCCCTGCGCACCGAATGCTCGGTAGGTGTGGTAATGGCCTCATCGTAGGCATTGGTATGTAGCGAGTTACAGTTGTCATAAATCGCATACAAAGCCTGCAAGGTGGTACGGATGTCATTGAAATCAATCTCCTGAGCATGCAGCGAACGGCCAGAAGTCTGAATGTGGTATTTCAGCATCTGCGAACGTTCGTTGGCACCATATTTTATTTTCATGGCTTTCGCCCAAATCCTTCGCGCTACACGTCCAATCACCGCATATTCAGCATCCACCCCATTGGAGAAGAAGAAACTCAGGTTTGGAGCAAACTTGTTGATGTCCATTCCGCGGGAAAGGTAATATTCCACGAAAGTGAACCCGTTGGCCAGTGTAAAGGCGAGCTGAGTGATGGGGTTGGCCCCCGCCTCGGCTATGTGGTATCCGGAAATGGATACCGAATAAAAATTACGTACGGCATGATCAATGAAATACTGCTGCACATCTCCCATCAAACGCAGTGAAAACTCTGTGGAAAAAATGCAGGTATTTTGTGCCTGATCCTCCTTGAGAATGTCTGCTTGCACTGTACCGCGCACACTGGAAAGCGTTCGTGCTTTGATCTCTTCATAAACCTCCCTGGGCAGGACATCCTCCCCGGTGACTCCAAGAAGCATCAAGCCAAGCCCGTCGTGACCTGCCGGCAAATCACCCTTGTAAGTAGGGCGCTCGCTGCCCAATTGATCATATATCTTCTTGATCTTCGCCTCTACTTCCTGCTCCAGTCCTTTTTCTTTGATGTACAGCTCACACTGCTGATCGATGGCCGCATTCATGAAAAATGCTGCGATGGTGGCCGCAGGGCCATTGATGGTCATAGAAACCGAGGTGGTAGGATCACACAGGTTAAATCCGGAATACAATTTTTTGGCATCATCCAGGCTGCAAATGCTCACTCCTGAGTTCCCAATCTTGCCATAAATATCTGGTCTGTGATCGGGATCCTCCCCGTAGAGCGTCACCGAATCGAAAGCGGTAGACAATCTCGCCGCAGGCAATCCATGGGATACATAATGAAACCGCTTGTTGGTCCTTTCGGGTCCACCCTCTCCCGCAAACATCCGGGTGGGGTCTTCCCCTTTTCTTTTGAACGGAAACACTCCGGCTGTGTACGGAAATTCACCGGGCACGTTTTCCTGCAGACTCCACTTCAGCACATCGCCCCAGGCCTCGTACCTCGGCAGGCTCACCTTGGGAATTTTGGAGTGCGAAAGCGTCTCACTGGTGGTTTCCACCTTTATTTTCTTGCCTCGCACTTCGTAGGTAAATTGCTCCCCGGCATAGTTGGCCTTCTTGGCTTCCCATTCTTCCAGTAGTTTCTTATTATGCGGATCCAGATCGAGTTCCAATTGTGACTTAGCCTCCTCTATGGCCTGTATGGCTGCTTCTTTGTCCATCGCCCTCATCACCTCCAGGGATTTATCCAATCCGTAAAGTTTCTGAGCAATCTCTTTTTGTTTTTCTACCGTCTCATTGAAATCCCGGATGGTTTCAGAAATCTCCGACAAATAGCGGGTTCGCTTTGGTGGAATGATGTAGATCTTCTCCGACATCTCCTGAGTGGACTCAAAGCCTGACTTCAGATCGGCACCTGTCTTTTTGGCCAGCGCATCGATGATGGCCCGGTAAAGTTGGTTCATGCCCGGGTCGTTAAACTGGCTGGCGATGGTTCCATATACAGGTAGTTCTTTATCCGGTGTTTCCCAAAGCCCATGGTTGCGCTTGTATTGCTTTTTGACATCCCGAAGCGCATCCAGCGCACCACGCTTGTCAAACTTATTGAGGGCAATGACATCCGCAAAGTCGAGCATATCGATCTTCTCCAGCTGAGTCGCTGCACCATACTCGGGGGTCATCACATACAGGGCCATGTCTGAGTGATCGGTGATTTCGGTATCAGACTGACCGATACCGGAGGTCTCTAGGATGATAAGGTCAAAACCGGCCGCCTTGGTGATGTCCACGGCATCTTTCACATATTTGGAAAGTGCGAGGTTAGACTGGCGTGTGGCCAGTGAGCGCATATATACCCGATCACTGAAGATCGAGTTCATCCGGATACGGTCACCAAGCAGTGCTCCTCCTGTTTTTCGCTTAGACGGATCGACAGAGATCACGGCGATATTTTTATCTTCAAAATCCAGCAAAAATCTACGCACCAACTCATCCACCAGGGAAGATTTACCAGCACCCCCGGTACCGGTGATTCCTAAGACCGGGGCGATTTTCTTCGCATCCATGCTCTTGCGAATTTCATCCAGCAGCCCTATGTTTTCCTCCGGGTAATTTTCAGCAGCCGAGATCACCCTGGCTATGGCATTGACATCCTTTTTGTCCAGCTTTTTGAGCTGCCCGTTGAGGTTTTCTCCTACCGGGAAATCACTGGTTTTCACCAGGTCGTTGATCATGCCCTGCAAGCCCATTTCGCGTCCATCATCTGGCGCATAGATGCGCGTGATCCCATACTTATGAAGTTCTTTGATCTCCTCGGGAAGAATAGTACCTCCACCACCGCCAAAGATCTTGATCTGGCTGGCACCACGCTCCTTCAGCAGGTCATACATGTACTTAAAGTACTCCACATGCCCACCCTGATAGCTGGTGATAGCGATGGCCTGCGCATCCTCCTGAATGGCGCAATCAACGATCTCCTGCACGGAGCGGTTGTGGCCCAGGTGGATCACCTCGCAGCCCGTAGACTGAATGATCCGACGCATGATGTTGATGGCAGCATCGTGGCCATCAAACAGCGAGGCAGCAGTGACGATCCTAATGTGATTGACGGGTTTGTAAGGAGCAATGGTCTGAGACATAAATGATTGGTTTATGTTTTGGGGTATTTTTTAATGTTGTTTTGGTCTACTGAACTACAAAAATAAGTAAAACCCCACTGTGAAGGTGTCCATTTCGGGGATTTGGTGAAAGGGGAAAGGATGTTTGGAATGCTAAGGAATTGGGTAATTCCTGTTTTGAAAATGAAGGAAATTGAAATGGAAGGTTTTGGGGATTAGGGGGGTATTCTCAGGAAATAGAGGTCACCCATCTAAAAACCTACTGATTGCGCCTTACTGACTTCCCCACCTTAATATACAATGCCGATATCCCTACAAATAAGACCATCAGGCCCATGGCATTGATCAATACTTTCGAAAGGCCGAGACTCCCCACATCCACAAAAGGATAGGGGTAGAACCCAGAGCCATTGCCCCTGATGAGGATGTACGCCAGGTAAATCAAAGGATAAATGAGCCATTGCGGTATTTGTCGGTAGGACACCAATGATTTATCCTCAAACAAATACCAGCAAACAATGACCACAAGGGGTATCACAGAATGAAGGAGCTCATCCACCACCAACTGGATTCCGGTAGGTTCCCAAATAGGCCGCAAAAGGATTTGATAAACAAGTCCAACAATGGTAATGTAAACCGTGAGGGCAGTTAGGGTGCCGGGCTTATTGAGGATGGAGGGATTTTCCTTTTTATACAGGAAAATCCACCAGGTAAAATAAATCGCCACCAGCGAATTGGTCAGAATGGTAAAAAAACTAAAGAATCGGATGGTTGTTTCACCCACCGAAGCTACCCTGTTCTCAACCATTAAAAAGTATTGAGTCAATACAGCTACCCAAGCTATGCCTGCTAAAAACAACGACCATTTTTTCCTCATAACGCGATCCTAATTTAATCATCTCTTTGATTTTGAAAAATTCTTCAAAGGATCTCTTCGTTATGGCAGAAAAAAAGGGCCCGATCACATAACACTCATTTCTCTTCAAACGGGAAGTAATCGAGCACGTCATATTCCCAGACATTCGTGGGAAATATCACCACCAGATTGGACGTTTTCTCGCCTATGTTCTTAAATGCATGGGGCACCATTGGGGGGATATTCACAATGTATGGCGCCTCGATGGTAAAAAGCGTATCTCCAAGCGCGTAAAGAATCGTGCCCTCCAGCAGCACATGGGACTCTTCGCCCTTGTGGGTGTGCATTGGAGGAGCACCTCCCGGGAAGGTCTCCGTAATCCCTATCACCAGGTTTTGATAGCCATTTTTATAGCCCTCCATTACATGCACATATTCTCCGGGGCCTGGATTAATGACTGGTAGTTCATCGAGCCGGGCAGCATATTCCTTCCAGTTCTTAAGCTCTCGGGTCGCATAGCCCGGGGGCACTGTTCGCCTTTCCAGTACCTTATGCGAATGGTGTTGGGCATGTAGGTATTCAATAATAGAATCAGGGGCAGTCTTGATCTCATCCACCAACCCCTCAATCGAAAAGGTTTCCGTGGCAGAGCCATGAGTGTGAGTATCCGGACCATGCGTATGGGTTCCGGTATCTCCGGTGCAAGCGTAAAGCAGGAGGGCCATTCCTCCGACGATTAAAACGTTAAGTGGTTTCATATTAGTATTGGTTGGTGTCTAGCGAGGGCTCATCAACACTCTGATAAACAGCATGTTGAAAATTACATTAAGACTATTAAAATAGGAAAATAACCATTGCAAGTCAAGTATTATTTTTGCATGGCAGGCCGCCGGCAGTGGAAACTCATCTCGCATTTGCAGGCCTGGAAATTAATGTCTACTTTCGAGTAAACATCAAATTATTTATTATTTGATGTTTACTCAGTTTTGAACATCAAAACCATGGAAGCACCTCTTTTCAAAATCAACCCAGACAGAAACAAGCCCTGGAATGACTTACCGGATTTGCCCATACACCCCAACCTCTACCGAACGGTGGACATCATGGAGCAGTTGGGTAATACCAAATCTGCCCTGGGAAGGCTCCATGGACGCTCAGTAGCCATCCCCAATCAGGGAATCCTCATCAACACCATCAGTTTGCAGGAAGCCAAGGCCTCCAGTGAGATCGAAAACATCTTCACCACGGATGACGAACTGTACCAGGCCTACAGTGAAGAAGGAGAGGATGTGCATGTAAAGGGTGCACCCAAAGAGGTACTCCGTTACCGGGAGGCATTATGGGAAGGTCATCGGTATTTGATGGCACAGGGTCAGTTTGACAAGGATTATTTCATCCGCCTGTACAGGATCATCAAGCAAACCAATGATGGCCTGCGGCCACCCAGTGCCCATATCTACATCAAGCAAGGTGGAACCGGCCCCAACGCCGGCACGGCCATTTATACTCCACCTCGTGACAAAGGGATCATCGAACAAAAACTTCAAAATCTGGCAGACTTTGTGAATGATGATGAAAAGTACCCCATAGACCCACTGATCAAGATGGCCATTGCCCATTATCAATTTGAGGTGATCCACCCCTTTAGGGATGGAAACGGCCGTGCAGGTAGAATCTTCAACATTAACATCCTAACTCAAAAGGGACTTTTAGACCTCCCGATCCTGTTTTTGAGCCGATACATCATCAACCATAAAAGTGAATACTACTCCCTACTCGCAGGGGTGACCCAGCGGGGACTTTGGGATCGGTGGATCCTATATATGCTCAAGGCGGTAGAGACCACAGCAAATCTGACATTCAACAAAGTCAACGACATACTGGCGGCTAAAGAAGGTATGATGAAAGCCATCACTGATGAGACCAAAATCAGGAAACCTGAGCAACTCGTGCAGATGATCTTTACTCAACCTCTCACCAAGGTGAGCCACCTCACCGATGCTAAAATCTATGCGGAGGGTACGGCCAGAAATTACCTCAATCAACTCTGTGATTTGTCCATTCTGGAAAAACGCACCATCTCAGGGCACCATTATTACCTAAATATGGAATTGTACCGAATCTTATCAGAGTGACCATACTCAGGAAAATGATGGTAAAACATCAGTAAACATCAAAAAAGAAAATAAACAACGTTTACTCCAAATCAGACATCAAATCTACCTGAGCAGCACTTTTTGAGATTTGGAGGTGTCCTCCATCAGCACCTGAATGGTATACAAGCCCCGTGGCCAAAAGCTGACATTCAGGTCAAGTTCCTGGTTTTCCAGGTGCTCATAATGCTGAACCATTCGCCCAGTAAAATCATAGACCACCACTGCTCTCGTATCCTGAGTCTCAGGTAAAACAAGTTTTAACCTGTCTTGTGCGGGGTTGGGGTAGATAAATACCTGCAAGGTTTCTGGATCCTCCACACCCAATACAGGTTCGGGGTTCAGGCTATGGTCGGTGTAATACACCTGTCCATCCAGTTGCTGTACGGCAAATACCCGCCCATCTCTGCGCTGAGCAAACCGGCAAAAGTTGAAATAGGGGGAGTCATTGATCATCACCGGATCCAGCGACATTCGCTCAAAGCTCTCCCGCTCATCATGATCCAGGTAGAAAATGCTGGACAGCCGAAAGGAAAATCCCAGCCTGGGAGCATAAATATCCCCATTTTCAGCAAAGAACAGGTCATAGCCCTCATTGTAAAACCAATCGTACCCGTTTGGAGTCAGCTTCAGGTGCGACCATTCTTCCTGATCGAGCGCCCCGGAGAGACTGTTGCTCAGGTTGAGTGCCGTGGCCATAAAGCCAATACTACCTTGCAAACTAACATGCAGCTGATCACGCTGATCCACCTCCAGGCTGGTCACCTGCACTATATTGGTGGTGAGCAGCTCAGAATCCCCTCCGTTAAATTTTGGATTTGGAATTCTCTGCCAGGTATTGCCATGATCCGGTGAGTAAATAATGGCACCATCCTGGGAATTATATTCATTGAGCGAGGCGAAAAGATTACCCTGGCTATCCTGTGCCAGATGTGCCACGTATCGGTTGTTGAAGCTACCAATATCTAACTTTTGCCAGGTGGCTCCATGATCAGCAGACCTGAAAAGGCCATTGCCCCGAAAATATCCCACGTCATCCTTCACTAACATGTGACCAGTGGCTGCCACTACATCTCCATTGGGCAGCACCTCCAAATCTCTGATCCCCTGCACATCCGGAAGCTGACTCTCCTCCCAGGTGACTCCCCGATCTTGCGAATGGTAAACCACACCCTGTGCAGCTACCGCATAGCGATACTGTCCGGAAATCCTGATCTGAAAAAAGGAGATGGTCGGGGCATCCAACTTTTGCCAGTCATCCCCATTGGGCCGGCTTTTATATAACCCATGGTCAGTGGCCAGATAGATCTCATCGCTGACCGGATCAATCGCAATATCAAAATGAACGGCCTGAGGATCGGCTTTGGATTCCAATACGTTCCAAAATGAGGTGTTTCGCTGGGACACCACCACTTGTGGCATCAAAATCAACAGCAGGAGGACTTTTCTCACGAAAAAATGAAATAAAATTCTCCTTGTGAACGAAAAGTAGATTGACTGGTTTCAAAATAAATGTCTGATCAGGGACTTTTCGCTTCGAATCGGCATTAAGACCCAATTGCGCTTTCAAAATCCAACCCTGTCTCATCCCCTAAGACTTCTTCATCCATGTCCGGTACTGGTCACAAATGTCCGCAAGCGGATAACCATGAAACTACGTGAATACCCATCACCGCTGACTATCAATCACTTAAAAGTATGGTTTGTTTTTTGCAGAAGAACCTGCAAATTACCTAAGTTATGAAAACAGTCATCGCCCTTATTCTTTGGTTCATCCTTTTCAGCCTTTCCTGGCCACTAGCCGTATTTCTGTTTTTCTTTCTGGGCTTCTTCTGGCTCATTTTGCTCCCGTTCAGAATTGTCGGGTTCACACTGGAGGTAGTGTTCCGAACCGTTGGGGCTATTTTAACTCTTCCCTTCAGAGTCTTGAAAGGGGTCTAAGGTGCTACCAATCCATCCGCAGGCATGACAAAAAGGGAATCGCTCAATTCAGATTCCCTTAATTCCATTCGCTCAAAGGTGGCGTCTCCTGTCACTCCGCCCACGCTATCACCATCAAAATAGTGCCACTGGATTTTAGAAGGTATCAGGAGACCATTGACTAAAACCCAATCCCGATAATGAATCAGGTTGTATTCATTGCGGGCCTGACCACTGTGAAAAGTAGATTCGTACATCAGCCATTCCATCTGATGATTATCCTGATCGTAAAACAAAATATAGCTGTCTTTGGATGACTGTCCCACACCGTCTGCATAGGAAATCCTGATACCCTCATAAGTATTTCCCAGCAATTGCCTCCTGGATACAGTATCGTAGCTGATGCCAGGATCAGCCAGCACAAAGGGCATCGCCCCAAAGTAAAAAAACAGGTTGTAGTAAAACCGGGCGCCCTCCAAATCGGCAGAATCCGTCACCCAAACATTCTCCCCATCAAATGCAACAATGCCTCCCCCTTCCTTATCGATTCTGGTCTTTCGGTCAGAAAGGTTGATTTGATGATGCTCCCCCTCCAGATCATACTTCATTGACTGAAAGCTTTTCCACCGGTCTAGCCCACCGTGGATTTCAAGCACCTTTTGAAGTGCAACCGGCACCGCTGCTGTACCGCCGCTCCCATCCGGTTTCGGGGACGTGCAACCCACAATGATCAAAAACAAACCGCCAAAGTATTTTATCATGATATGAAGATAGTTTTTCATTCCATTTCCATCAAGACCGTATAGATACAAACGTCATGAAGCTTACATAAAAACCATCTCCTTTCAAGGATTTCGACACCCAATTATAATCCGAGTATCGGATCGCGCTAGCCTTTGCAAACCAACCTATAGGCAGACAGATAGCTCGGCTAACTTTTAGGTGATAGTGTCTGATTATAGCTTTCAACCACATTCCTACACAATTTCCAAGGATTGAATTAGCCCATCCCTAAATTCATAATGGTAGGTCAGTACCAGAGGACTTCCTGGGAAACTACCCGCGATTTCGGCTTTTAAAGTTTGCTTCATTTCTGAATATTCAAGCGGGTTCATTGTCACCTGATATTCCTTATTAGCCTTTTCTATCCAATCTTCTATTTCAGCCTTTCCTTTAAACGTTTTCCCTTCATCAAAAACCACTGCTGTTTCGGTAAAACAATTGGCATAAGCTTTACTATCAAAATTGTCTTGTGCTTCTACTAATTCTGCGATTACTTTTGGTAAGTTCATGTATCCTGATTTTAAATTTTCACAAAGTCGGAACGCTCGACAATGGCGTTTACGGCCCATTTTCCTCCTCCTTTTAACAATGCAATTTTGCCTGATAATTCATCATTAATATTGAATACTTGCTCCATTGGCTGACTGCTTTAGGGCAAATTTCTATCATATGTATAGCTCATACAAGTACGGAAATACGATTCAGATAGGGATAAATTTTTCCCCTATTGCACCTTTTAGAACATAGGCCTATTTTTATCTGATGTACGAAAGGAAAACTTTACCTAACCTTAATTGTGGTTTGGATTTGATTGGCGAAGTGCTATACGGCAAATGGAAAATACGTTTACTTTGGTTCATCAATGAAGGATTTTTACGGCCAAGCGAACTGCAACGCAAAATACCCGATGCAACCAGGCGTGTGCTGAATATGCAATTAAAGGAACTCGAAAAGCACGAATTAATCACCAAAAAAATCTATCCTGTAGTACCACCCAAAGTAGAGTACCGGTTGACGGAATTTGGCAAGACCTTAATCCCTGTTATTTCTACCCTGGGTAATTGGGGTGATGAAAATGAAGACCGTTTACGGTCTGTTATTTTAAAAAGTTTGCAGTCGGAACGTTGATGGTTCTGTTTTGAAATGTGAGGCCGGAAGTGGTTGCGGCAAACAACAGCATAACGAGCACAACCCCATGAATCCGGTCTTTAGCTCCCCAAATCTTTCCTTTTGTCCATAAGAATTGATAATTTCATTACTCAAACTCACCACCCTAAAAACATGAAAACGATCGCCTCTCTTTGTAGTCTCATAGTTTGCTCATTTGCTTTTGCCCAATCCCCTATCACGAGTATTCCTTTTGAATTATTCGGGGACCATATGCTCATCAAGGTGAGCGTAGATAATTCAGAGCCACTGGATTTCATTTTCGACACGGGCTCCGGCCTCACAGTGATAGATAGTGATGTGGCTGAGGGCCTGAAGCTGTCCGGTAAAAAAATCAAAATGAATGAAGCCACCACCACTGTGGAGCTCATCAAGCACAATGAGATCGAGATTGATGGCTTTCCGATGGAGAAAAACATCAAAGTATATGCTACGGATCTTGACCATCTGGAAATCAGCCTTGGAAGGGATATAGACGGCATAGTGGGCTACGACCTGATGCACCACCACACCATCCGCATCAATTATGAGAATAAGACCATGGACATCTACGAGCACGGCAAGGGACCCAAAAGTGGTGATGCTGTACCTTTTGTGCTCAACACCTCTATCCCCACCATCTCCGGAAAGGTGGTTTTGAATAACAAAGAACCACACACCGGCACCTTCTTTATCATGTCTGGTGCGGGCACCACCCTCGACTTTAACTCGCCTTATGCGCAAAAATATGATGTGATTCACAAAACCGGAAAACACTACTCCTATCTGGTAAAGGGGATCACCGAAGAAGAAACCCTGCACTATGAAGGTCATGTGCTTTCTCTTTCTTTTGGCAATCAGGTGATCAAGGATTTGCCAATTGGCATCAGCCAGGCCAACCATGGAATACAAGCCAGCCCGGAGGTATCAGGCATCATTGGCAATAAAATCCTGAGCATGTACAACATCACCATCGATGTACCCTCCAAAATGCTCTATTTTGAGAAAAACGCGAACTTCGGACAAAAGCTCTCGGTCAACTGCAGTGGCATAGACCTGCAGCTAACTCCCGACAAAAAGCGTGTGCTTATCCATCAGGTGTTTGAGGACAGCCCGGCATCCGATGCAGGAATCAAACTCAATGACGAATTGATCACCATCAATGATAAGTCTGTAGCTGAATTTGACCTGCCGGACATCAAGGACCTGCTGAAAAAAGAAGGTGAGACTGTGAACCTGGTGATCAAACAAGACGGCCAGGAAAAATCTGTTTCGCTCACCTTGAGGTCACTCATCGACTAAATCATCCCCCGGCTTTTATAAAAAGTGTAGGACATGGGTCTGAAAGGGATCGGAATGTCTATATGTGAAGGCTCAAATGGTCATACATTTCATTTATGACCCGCACAACCGTTAAATTCCTTCCCTATTGTTTTAAAGACTAAACCCAAACCAGTCATGCAGAAATCCGGACTACTCATAAGTGCTTTACTGATGCTCAGCATCACCACTTTGGCACAAGTGCAAACCTCTAAGCTAGGTGTGTTGGAAGCCACCACCGATGTGGGTGCACCCAAAAACACGGGAAGCACCTCCTATAACGCCACTACGCAGCAATACACCCTCACAGGCAGTGGCACTAATATGTGGGGCGAAAAAGACGAATTTCATTTTGCTTACAAAAAACTCAAAGGGGACTTTATCCTCCGTGCCCATGTGAAATTGATAGGTGAAGGAGTGGACCCACACCGCAAAATAGGGTGGTCGGTCCGGCCTACGCTGGAAGGCAACGGCACCCATGTGAGTGCCGAGCTCCATGGTGACGGACTCACCTCCCTCCAGAGCCGCAGCGAAATAGGAGGAATTACTGAAAGTCTTAACTCCACAGACAGCTTTCCGGATGTGATCCAGCTGGAGCGAAAAGCAGGGACCTACATCATGTCCACCGCTCAATACGGAAAAACCTTTACCAGTATCACACTCAACAATGTAGACCTGGGTGATGAGGTCTTTGTAGGAATTTTCGTTTGCTCACACAATGCCGAAGTGATTGAAAAAGCTGTTTTCAGCAACGTGCGCATTGTGCTCCCTGCTCCGGATGATTTCACTCCTTACAGGGACTACATTGGTAGCAACCTGGAAGTGATGGACATAGCCACAGGCCAAAGAAAAATCCTGGCGCAATTTCCCAACTCCATACAGGCTCCGAACTGGACACTGGACGGAAAAACCCTCATTTACAACAGCGAAGGCAAGCTGTTCAACTTTGACCTGGCTACCAATACCTCCTCAGAGCTTTACACGGGCTTTGCTACCAGAAACAACAATGACCATGTGCTCACTTTTGATGGAAAAACCATTGGCATCAGCCACCACAGCGAAGACGACAATGGGCAGTCGATCATCTATTACCTCCCCACCAAGGGTGGAGACCCGGTGCGCGTGACCCCCAAAGGGCCCTCCTACTTTCATGGTTGGTCGCCCGATGGGAAAGAGCTGGTGTATACCGGTGGCAGAAACGATGTTTACAACATCTACAAAATCTCTAAAAAAGGGGGTGAAGAAACCAAGCTCACTGACCTCACCACCCTGGATGATGGCCCTGAGTACTCCCCAGACGGCAAATACATCTACTTCAACTCTACGCGCTCAGGCAAAATGAAAATCTGGCGCATGAAGCCGGATGGTAGCGAGCAGCAGCAGATGACCTTTGATGAATACAACGACTGGTTTCCGCACATTTCGCCAGACGGAAAAAGCATGGTGATCATTTCATATCCTACAGACATAGACCCTGCGGATCATCCCTTTTATAAACGTGTGTACCTCAGGATCATGCCTGTAGAAGGTGGCGAGCCAACTGTAATAGCTTACCTCTATGGCGGACAGGGCACCATCAACGTGCCTTCCTGGTCACCGGATGGTAAGAAAATCGCATTTGTCAGCAATAGTCAGCTGTAAATCATCACATCATCGGGAGTGGGTGCTGATGCACCCACCCCTGTTATTCGTGTGGATAGACAAAAGGCTTGGTTGCCGAATTTTGTTTCCTTAATTTGAGAGGAAATTACACCTATGACCGCCACACCTATCCACTCAAGAATCACCTCTATTGATCTGCTCAGAGGAGTCGTTATTGTACTGATGGCCCTTGATCATGTGAGGGACTACTTTCATTACGACGCTTTTTTCTACGATCCTACGGACCTTACCCAGACCAACGGAGCCATTTTTTTCACGCGATTCATCACCCATTTTTGCGCCCCGGTCTTCGTCTTTCTGGCGGGCACCTCGGCCTTTTTGGTGGGCGAGCGCAGAGGCAAAAAAGTGCTTTCCGGCTGGCTGATTAAGCGTGGTGTCTGGCTGATCATTGCTGAGATTACCATTATCAAACTGGGCTGGTTTTTCCAGTTAGACTTTTCTTTGGTGGTCCTTCAGGTCATCTGGGTGCTGGGCATCTCCATGATCTTCCTGGCAGGGATCATTCACCTGCCCCGGAAACTCACCATTGCCCTCTGTCTGCTGGTGGTCTTCGGGCATGATGCCTTTAATAACTTCCAGCCTTCAGAAAGCTGGAGCGGTGTCTGGTCCTTCCTCCATGTTTTTTCGATTGTTCCCGTGGGTTCGGTAGCCATTTTTGTGGGCTACCCGATGATCCCGTGGATCTTCGTGATGCCACTGGGCTACTATCTGGGGCAGCTCTACACTCCCGGCACGGACCCCGAATACCGCATAGCCAAACTCCGGCAGATCGGGCTTGGTGCCTTTCTGCTTTTTGTGATCATCAGGTTCACCAACCTCTATGGCGATCCCGTCATCTGGACAGTACAGAAAAATCTGGGGTTCACCATTATGTCGTTTTTCAACGTCTCCAAATATCCCCCATCGCTGCTCTACCTGCTGGTGACGCTGGGGCCGGCCATCTACCTCCTCTCTCTGGCCGAAAGGTGGAAGGGAACCCTGGCCAGCTACATGGTGACCGTAGGCCGGGTACCTATGTTTTATTACATCATTCACATCTACATTATTCACATCGGTGGGGCGATTGCCGCCATGCTCACCGGCTTTTCGTTTTCTGATATGGTGATCAATGTGTGGGTCACCGAGGAGCCACAGCTGGACGGCTATGGCTTTGGACTGTGGGTGGTGTATGCCCTATGGCTGCTGCTGATTGTGGGGCTGTACCCTGTGTGCAAGTGGTACTATCAGTACAAGCAAAACCACCGGAACCAGTGGTGGCTGAGTTATTTGTAGGGGGGGGGTAAAGCCTAATTTTCAGGTTTTTTGTGTTGAGTGGAGCGACAAAGGGCGGAAATGATGAAACAGGGAGAGCTTAGGAAAAGGGCTGGAAATCATTTAACTTTTATTATATATCCAATTATCTTTAGCTTCGTTTACACTATAAAAACAATATGGCTCCAGATAAATCAGATAGTAAAGAGGTAAAACTGAACTATAGTGACACGACTGTTGTATTCAGCAATCATGTAGCTATTACCAAAGTTTCAAACGAAGAAGTTGAAATTGCAATCTGTGTAAAAGGACCTGATGAAAGTGTGGCTGATGTCAAGCAACGCTTAATCGTCACATTACCACATTTCTTCCGAATTAAGGAATTGTTTAGTTTAATAGCAACTGATATTGAAAAACAACTTGGAAAGGAATCTGAAAAGTGAATAAAAATGTAAAAAATACTCGCAAAAAGATGCGAAACTGGTCATCTTCAGCAGTTAGAGGTATGGCTCCCCTCAGTGGTATGCCACTAACTCTAGCTCATGCTGGTTTAACTTCTACTTCAACTCCTGGTGTAATGGTGGTTGGATCCGCAGGTTATTCGGATCCATTGAGTCTTGGGATCAAGGGTTTGTCTGAAAATAACAGTTCCCAAGTTCAAGCTTTCATAATAAATGATGGGACAGGAAATAAAATAAGCACAGAGAGGCTCCAGATATTTTCAGCTAATAAAGTTAACGAACCAATAACCACAACTCTTGAAATCAACGAGCACATAAACACTATATCATTCGAGGGGACTATTATCAAGAATAAGGAGGCCCATGAAATAATATCCCGAAAATTAAGTGCCTTATCAGAATTAAAGGATGATTGGGCAAGCGAGAATTCATTAGCCCCAACAGAGACAACTATAGAGTTCGCTAAGAAATTGGCTGAAATTTTAATTAATAGAAACATTAAAGTTGATTTTTGCTACCCTCTTAGAAATGGCGGAATCCAGCTAGAAGTGTCAGAGAAAGATAATATTGAATATGAAGTACATCCTAATGGCCAAATTCATCAGCTTCTTTATGATGATGAGAACAACTTAATCGCCAATACAGTCTCAGGATTACCTTACTTCGAATCGTTAAATATTAATGTCTTATAAAATTGAGCCAACAGATTGGCTTTTGCGGAGAATCCCAAACAAACCGAACTTTTTCGTAAATGGTCGGATTACGAGTGCTTGTTTTAAAACACATACTGGAGAAGATGGGCTATCTGTTGATATAGAGAAATTAGTTGAAGATATTCGGGAAAAGTACAATCCTGCAACTCACTCATTAGGCGAAATTCTCGCAAAACTGCCGATGGATGAAGGATACGAATGTAGGCATGATCCCATTGAAGGGAATAGTTCTCATGCCCTAATCGTTGGAGACACTCGTAAAATAGCAAAAAAATTAGCTCGCTCGTGCAAATTAATAAACCCACTCGAGTAAACAAAAAACATGTTACCCCCAAAAGAATAGCGATACCATTACGAGTCAAGCATTATTTTCCGTTTGGTGTGAGCACCTCTGCGAGAACCCTTCAAGGTTTGAAAAACTTGGAGGTCTATGTGATTTAAGCCAATCATTCCCGCGCAGGCGGGAATCTCATGGTGTAAGAATCATTCGTAGAGAAAATGCATCGCTTTTCCATCTGTCATGGTGAGCTCCGTCGAACCATCAGACAGATGGAGGATTCGATGGGATCAATCCAATATTTCAGGGGGGGGGAGAGATTATATTAGGATTGATCAAGGTGTGATCTGAAACCTTATATACCTCAATCTAATTGATTGGCTACTTACCCTTCATTTTCTTTGCTTGCCCCGGGCCGCGTAGGCAAAGAAAATAATTGGTGGTACTGCAGAAGGGCACCAACCTGGCCGGTCGCACGCAAAAAATCATTTTGACTCATCCTTCTTGGGCTTTTTTAGGCATCCTTTGGAGTCAAAATGATTCACACTTGTCCCGGCCGGGCAAGGCTTGGATGCCCCTCCCTCCTTTAAGTACTTGCCTTTCTACCTTCAAGTTCATCAATCGGGTTTTACAAAATATAACTATATGGTGGTACCCCACACGAATGTTGCTCGATCCATTCGATGGAGCATTGTCTTACGCTTGGACCCATCTCAGAGTGTTGCTAGTGTGAACCTTGTGAGCGAGCGACCTGTCGCTGTTTATAGCAATGTTTGGATGTCCTCAATCATCCGGGCCATTTCCAGCGGGATGGTACCATTGTAGACACCCCGGATACGTCGCTGCTGATCCACTAAAATTACCTTCTCGGTGTGCAAAAAATCAGCCTCCACGGTCACCGTTTTACCAAACCCCTCATCAGCGAAGTAGGACTCCCTGGCCAGGGAATAAATCTCTTGTTTGTCACCCGTCAGCAGGTGCCACTGGTCACTCTGGATGTCATTCAGCTCAGCATATACCTGCAACCGCTCCACGGTATCCGCCCAGGGCATCACCGTATGCGAAAGGATAAGCACCTCACTCGCCTCGAATGCCTCCTGTACCCTCAGGAGGTTTTTGGACATCCGGGGGCAAACACTTGGACAAAGCGTGAAAAAGAAATTGGCGACATACACCTTTCCATCGGTCAGCGCATTAGTCACCGTGTCCCCTTGCTGGTCTACAAACTGAAAAGGAGCAACGGTGTGAATGGTCTTGTAGTCAGGCGTACCCGCCTCCACCCACACGGGTGTAAAAGTGGCCTCATTGAAAAAAGGAAGCGGGATTTCCGCTGCTTGCTTCCTGGAAGTCGGCTGACATGCTGATCCCACCAGGATCAAGCTGAGCAGTGCCAGGTTAGTTCTCAACACCTTTGTAAGGGTCAATTTCTTCTTTTTCTCCATCTATTTTTGTGCATCTTTTAATTCCCATCAAACCATAGCGCTTCCCATTTTCACGGATCACGTAGTTGGCCCGTATCTTACCATCGCTTCTCCATATTTTCTGAGGACCAAACGGTCGCCCATCCTGGTAGTTTAGGTCCTGAAAAAGGCTGCCATCGGGGTACCACTCTTTGTGATTGCCCACGCTCTTGCCCTGATCAAAGTGATAAAGAAACTTCATTTGTCCATCCTCATACCAGGCCATATGCGCCCCATGTTTTTGACCATCCCGATAGGGTCTTTTGAACCTGAGGGCTCCGCTGGCATAATACGCCAGTATTTCCCCCTCCAGTCTCCCCTCAAAGTACCCCTGTCGTAGCATCACCTGGCCTTCGGAGTCCAGGTCCAGCAGATAACCGGAATACGGCACCTCCCGATACAGTAGCACACCGGATGAATCCTTCCGCAGCCCTTCATGCGTACTGACGAGCTGAGTGTTGGGGATTTGCTTCTCAGCCGCCCCCACCACCGCTCCATCATGCTCCTCACCCCCTTCGTACCAGGAGAGGGCAAGAAACGAACTACATAAAAGAAACAGGAAAAGTACTCGCATCTTAGCGTGCTGTTTTTACTTGGTAATGGTGCCGGGTGTCCCAAAATAGCCATCACCATTGATCCATGGAAGCTCATCTGTGATGTGGTAATGATAGATGCCATCAGGGAATTCGGCAGTTGCCGAAATATGCCCATGGTAGTCATCCAGATCAGCATTGGTCAGTCTCTTGCCTCCCTCCACAGGTCCGTACACGGGAAATCCATCCAACAACAGCCCCAGAAAGGCATCATCACTGATGGTCTCGGTCAGCCAGATGGGCTCTAAGTGGTAATGGTAATCCCCGGACTGTGCCGGATGGCCCTCATACTGATCAAAGGTATTGAGCTCCTCCAGGATATCATCTCCGGGCCCAGCATTCTGATTGTAAAAGGCCACACTGTTGACCGCCACACCCATGGGTCCAAAATCAGTCGCTTCTTTATTGGTCGCTTCCTCGGGAAATCGGGGCAGCGTGTAGACAAAATTTTGAATCTCAATACTGTTCGGGTTTTTCTTAAAATCTGGATTATTCGGTTCATCATAGTCTTCATACAATGAATTGTTGGGTGAGTAATACATACTCTTGTGATCCGGCTGATCGCTGGATGAAATAATCACATGATCGTCGGTAACGGTAACCGAAACAGCGCTGGTGTGGTAAAATTTGGAGGCGAGTATGCTGATATCCACTTTGGTTTCCTCCTCCTCTTCTTCCTCTTCTTCTTTATTTTCCTCCTCTTCCTCTTCTTCCTCTTCCAGTTGCTCTTCCGGATCAGGTTCGTCTACCGGGGACTCATCACAAGCCACAGTGAAGGTCAAAAAGCCCATCAGGAGCAGCATGGCCAGTTGTTTCATAAGGTCTCTTACACTCATAGTAATATTCATTTAAATCAAACCAATGAAGGGTATCCCTCCTTTGGAAGATACAACGGGGAACGCTGCGTTAACCCTACCCCGCTATTCATACTTATGGGAAAAACATGACCATTGTTTAGAGATTGACTTTTCGTGAGGCGAGAATATTTTATATCTTAACCCGAAATCTCAAACCATGAAGGCTTCCCTGTTTCTCGCATTCCTCCTTTTTGCATCCATTGCATTTGGTCAAAAAGACCAGCCACTCACTTTTGGTGAACTGCAAGGAGATCAATACTCCAACGAATACTTTGATCTGATTCTTAAATTTGACACCACCTGGTTCACCATGGATCAGGAACAGCTCAAAGCCATGACCAATGCTGGTAAGGACCTCATTAAATCCAAAAACGCAGAGTTTGGTGAAATGCTGGACCTGGCCATGCTGCAAACGGTATACCTTTTTGGGCTCTCACAGTACGAGCAGGGAGCGCCTGTGGATTACAATCCGTCCTTTCTGATGCTGGCAGAAAACCTGAGCAATGCGCCTGGGGTGAAAAAGGGTGAGGATTATCTTTTTCATACCAAAAACGCTCTGAAACAAACGGGGATGGATTACACCTTCGGGGGGCAATATGATGAGATGAATGGCTTTGCTGTATTATCTGCAGAACTGGCCTATATGGGAATGAAAATCAAACAACATTATGTCACAAAAGTGGTCAATGGATACGCCCTTTCATGTATTCTCTCCTTCACCGATGACAGCCAGCAAGCCGCTCTTTATGAAATTGTGAAATCTATCAAAATGAAATGACCATCAGTCTACGAGTATTTCCCTGAGCTTCATCAATGCCTTTTGATTGTTGGGTAGCTCGATGTTTTGAATGATGTTCTGCTTCTCTCTGGTGGTCAAATGCCAGCTCAACGAGGCCCTTTCCAGCTGCTTTCGTTCCAGCTCCTTTGAGGTCACAAGGTACTGCTCGCTAATGTTCGTATAGGTGTTGTACTCGATCTCCACCACATTCACCGGCAGGTGCAGCCAGGTGCTCAAACCCTCTATTTTAGATTCATTGTTGATGTCCTGAATGTTCCCCAGGTTGTTGTAAACACTGGCAATGGGGTAAGTCAGCTTGTCCACGAGCGATGAATTGGTTCTGGGCTCAATCGGGGCATTTTTACGGGTATCCCGGATGATGAGCAGCGTGATCCCACTGGTGTTTTCCTCCAGCCATTTTCTGAAAACATAGATAAACCGTGATGCATCCCCCACCCCAAAGTTGTCGGAAATCCCCGCATCCATGATCTCAATGGGCGGATGGCTGGGAAGGGACACGGTGGGGGTAATGTAGGGAAAGGAAGCCGACATCCTGAGTGCTGTGAGAAAACTCAGGTCATTGGCTCCATGGCCACTAAAAAGCTGATTGAAATCTACTCCACGGATCTTATAGTCGTTATCGCGTAGCTCCTCATTGTTGATGTTCATAAAGGAAACCGAATGAGGGGAAATGTAAAGCTTGCGCCCATCATTGGCTATGACAGGTGACATCAGCATCAGTGGTATCAGCCCCTCGGCCTCCGGCCCCTCATAATCGATCAGCCTTTTGTCAAAGACCCGACCCAAATTATTATTGAGGTTCTCCTCAAACACAACTCCCCGGTCCTTGAGGTACTTTCTTCCGGCATACTCATAAGACCTCACCCTGAAAAAAGCGTCATTCACGAGCAGTGAAAAAATAATTGCGTTCAGGTTGTCGCGCCCCATTCTGGCCAGCTGCTCTGGCTCTGAAGGAATGGCCTGTTTTCTTTTGCGCATCAGCTCCAACTCACGGTAATACGCCGCACCAATCATCCCGCCTGAAGCTCCCGTAATCAGCGCAGTTTTGTCCATGATGGGGCTCCCAATGGTACTATCGATCTTCTGAAGGGCATTCACCGCCCACAAAGCAGCCCGCTGCCCGCCGCCACTCACACACAGAAACACCATTTGTGGTTGATCACTGTCCTGTTTTGCTTTCCAGTTTTCCAGAACCTCTATCATCCTGAGACTATCCGCGGCAAACACCTCCTGACTATTCATCGCATTCAGTTTACTGAGCGAATACGTCACCTTGGGAGAATCGTAACTCAATCCACGCGCCTGATACTCTCCTTTGATCACACCCCATCGCACCAGCATATTCACCAACAGGAACAGGCCAAAAACAAAAGCCAGGCCCCAACCTCGCAGCCAGTAGGAAAAAGCTCCGATGAGCATCACCAAAAAGGAAAAAAGCAAAAGTGAACTGGCAGCCGCCGGAATCTGGAAATATGGATTGTCCATGAAGGTGCCCAAAAACAGAATGAGAAAAATCACCGCCAGTTCGATCACCACCGAATTGAAGTGATTCTGATCAAAAACCTTTAAAACGGCTTCTTTATCATAGAAGTCCTGCAAATTCTTGCAGCTCATGACCCTCAGCTTCAGGTCCAGGTAAGAATGCACCGTATACCTTCGCTCTCTGGTTTCGGTGAGCTTGTTCATCATCCGCTCCCGGCTGATTTTGGCCTTCCTCAGGCGTTTGTCCACAGACCCGGCCAGGTATTTGAAAATGTCTTTATTGGTAAACCTAAAGTAGATGAAAAAGACCGAAAGCATGCTGGCAATCCCCAGCAGCAGACCCAGGAGGTCCATGATGACATTGGTGGCTCCGGCAAATTCATTGTTCACCTGAAACCGAACAATCAGTACGACATATACCACGAATGCAATGAGCGGAATCAGGCTGTTATTCACCGAAAACTTGGCAAAAGGGCGCTCCAGTATTCCCACAAAAGTAAAACGGTGGCTGTCCAGAATATAACAGGTGATGTGGTAAGCCATAGTAAAGTTGCCAAAAGCCAGACCTACCAGAAAAAAGCTCCAAAACCCCACCTTGTTCATGTATTCAGGATCCAGATACAAATAATGGATGCCATAAATCTTACCAATGCCCCCTCCCAGGGTAGCGATAAAGAGGATCCACAGTATGACCAGGGCGAGATTTCTCCTGATGTGATGAAAAACTAATTGTATAGGAAAGGAATAGATGAATGAGTTAAACTTTTCTCGCATAATCGGGGCACCCTATTTGATCCAGATAATTTATATAAATTCGGCTTCAAAGATTGAGAATGGATAGCGAAACAGAATATTTTTTAAGCCAGGACGGCCTTAGACTTTATTATCGCCACTGGGATTGCGAGCATCCCAGCAAAATGCTCTGCATCATTCATGGACTGGGTGAGCACAGCAATCGGCATCAGGAATTGGCCACCTTCCTCAATTCTCAAGGGATTACCGTGTTTGCCATGGACCTGCGCGGCCACGGCCTTTCACATGGCAAGAGGGGACGCCCGAAGCTATCCACTCCTGCTCAGCGATATAGAAGAACTTCTGAAAACCGCCCGCGCGGAGTACACCGAGCTCCCCATGTACCTGCTGGGACAAAGTATGGGTGGCAATCTGGTGGCTAACTATGTACTGAAAATGAACACCACCGAGCTGTCAGGTTTTGTGCTCACCAGTCCCTGGTTTCGTTTGGCCTTCGAGCCCCCCAAATGGAAAGTGACTCTGGGTAAATTGGTCTCTGGCATCCTCCCCGCACTCACACAGCCCAACGACCTGAATGCCGCTGATCTTAGTAGGGATCCGGTAGTGATAGAAGCCTACGATCATGACCCATTGGTGCACCGGGTAATTTCCGCCGGATTGTTCACATCGGCCACTGCCGCTGGCGAAGAGGCGCTTCAGCGGGCTTCGGAGGTGAAAATCAAAGGACTGGTCATTCATGGGAATGCAGATCCGATTGTTAGCTGGAAAGCATCCAAAACCTATGCAGAAACTAATGAACTCCTGACATGGACGGAACTGGATGGAGTCTTACATGAGCCCTTTCAGGATTTGGGCAAGGAGGAAGTGATGCAGCAGGTAGCTAAGTGGATTTTGGCGGAAGCCTAAGACAGAGATTTGACTTTCAGAATATCCTGAGAACGCTTCTGATCCAGCAGCTGGTACTCAAGCTCCTCTTTACCCATGAAGTAGACTTCCGTGAAGTCCCCTTCAAATCCTTTGACACGGATGTGAAAGTAAAAAGAGTTAAGCTTATGAATGTATCCCCCGTGCACATTGGGTTTCTGATAAAGAAAACCACTCACACCAGAAAGAATATGGTCTTTGGTCACACGATCCTGTATGATCATCAAAAGGCCTTCTTCCTGCTCTGAGAGCATCGCCCGAAATACGAACTCCTGTCCTTCCAGGCTAAAAAGCACCTTTACAATGATGTGATTTAATCTCACTACCTCCACATAGGTTCTCACCACTCTGCGTGAGGCAGAATAGACCATGTTTCCAAGGTATTTTCCCGAAAGTTTCGAGGCGAGATTTTGTTCCATTAGCAGATAATATCCAAACCAAAGTTAGAATTCCGCCAAAGACAACCTAATTACGAACAATGAACCGGTAAAAACGACGAATGGATGGGAATTTATGAATCCGAACCAAGGGGCAGGAATATTCTGAATCTGGCCCCTTTGCCCGGAGCACTATACACCTCTATTTTCCCCTTGTGCTCCTCTATGATCCGGTATGAAATGGATAAGCCCAGGCCAGTGCCTTCGCCTACCTCCTTGGTGGTGAAGAAGGGATCAAAAATTTTGTTGATATGCTCTTTGGAGATCCCATGGCCGGTATCCGACAGCTCTATGACCACATGCCCATCTTTTCTTTTGGTCTTCACTGTGATTACCCCTTCATGGGTAATAGCCTGAATGGCATTATTCAGAATATTCAAGAATACCTGGCTCAGTTGCTGGGGATTGCACAAAATATCGGGTAACTCCCCAAAGTCCAACTCCAGACGAATTCTGTCTTTGAGGTGATGGCGAACAAGGTTAATGGTTGATTTGAGTGAATCATTGACATCACAATACACTTTTTTGGCGCCTTCTGGCAGCGAAAAAGTATTGAGGTCGTTCATCAGGGTCTTCACTCTGTCAGCCCCTTCATTTACCCCTTCCAGCAGAGAATCCAATTCATCAAAAAGCAACTCAAAATTCTGCGTTTCAACGGCGGGGCTTTGTTCATGGTGGTTATTGTTCAGGCTGATAAGAAATTCTTTCAACTCTCCCAGGTCCCTTCTAATTGGCCCGATATTGCCCGCCACATAATTAATGGGGTTATTGATCTCGTGGGCAAGGCCCGCCGTAAGCTGGCCAAGTGACGCCATTTTTTCAGATTCTATCAGGCGCATCTGGGTAGCACGCAACCTATTGAGGGTCTGCTGCAGCTCATGGTTGGCCTCCAGTAGCTTAAACTCCGTCTGCTTCAGGTTAGTGATATCATTGTGTACGCCTAGCAGGTACTTTTCGGCACCTATCTGCATCCTGCGCTTGCTGAGAAAAAGCCATTTTTCGGAGCCATCCGGGTATTTATGCAACGACTCCTCCTCCACTGTTTTATTATTGGCCAGAATTTCCACATCCTCCGCTGCAAATTTTTCAGCATCCTCAGCATTCTGATGTGTTTCCGCTATCGTTCGCCCGATAAACTCTTCTATTTTCAACCCAAAAGAATCAGCCATGGCCTGATTCACAAGGACATATTTGCTCTGGGCATCCCTGACAAAAATGAGATTGGGCAAATTATCAATGATCTTTTGAAAAAATTCTGATTGTTCTTCCAGCTGAGCGGTTCGCTGTCTCACAAGCTCCTCCAGCTGGTCTTTGTAATTTTCCAATTCCTGCTCGGCCTGAATGCGATCCGTCACGTCAAAAACGTTGCTCGTAAGCCCCACGACGTTATCATGATCGTCATACACAGGATTAAAAATCTGAGTATAGTACCGATGATTATACAAGCTGGTGACAGAAAAGTGTTCTCCATTAAGAGCCCGTTTAAAGTTTCGAACAGTGCGCTCTCTGACCTCCTGGGGTAAAAGGTCCACGATATAGGCTCCCTCCTCCGCATGCGCATGAAAATATAGCCGCATTTCCTTCTGATGGAGGGAGTTGAATCCGGTATAGCACATATCCCTATCCAGGGAAAAAATGCTCACGTACTCAGGACTTTCAATGTAAGAGGTAAGGCGCGCCGAATAAGTTTCCAGTTTCTCCTCCACTTTTCTTTTCTCCTGCAGATACTCCGAAAGCAATTGCTGAAAGTGCCAATAAAGCACCAAAAGCAACACTGCAGCCACAGCAGACGCCACCAAAAGCGCATTTCTAAAGAATTGGAGTTCATCGGAAATACCTGTGCTTGCTGAACTCCGCACAATGGACCCCATCCAAACTGCAAACAACGGAAGAGTGATCATAAGGACTCCTCCTACAATGTAGATCACCAGGTTTCGTTTCCGTGCAGGACTCATTTCACTTGAAAATAAGTGAAAAAACCGTCTCAGAGAAATCTATTTTCGTCTAAAACGAACTTACCCCGGATTAATAAAGCTCTTTGAAGTACTGAGCAGCCATTCTGTTACTCCCAAATTCTGGCAATACATCCTTCATTCCATTCACCACTATGTCGTGCCACGTATCAGGTTTTCCATAATAGGTAGGGATCACCTTACTTTCCAGAATGTGGTATAGGCTTTCCTGATCCTGCTGATCCTGACCCTCCATATCCAGCTTCAGGTCAGCCGGTGGTATCACAAAACTGTTCTTACCATCTTTGGCAAACTCCGGAATCCAGCCATCATACGTAGAAAGATTCACGGACCCATTCATGGCAGCAGTCATACCGCTGGTACCAGAGGCCTCCCGGGTCACTCTTGGATTATTGAGCCAAATGTCCGAGCCCAGCTTCAGCAGCCTGGAAAGTTCCAACTCATACCCCACCAATACGGCTACATTGCTTCGGTATTTACTGAAAAAATGAAGTCTGTTGAAGGTATCTATCGCATCCTGATCTTTGGGGTAGGGCTTGCCCGCCCAGATGACTTGGATCGGTTTTTTGGTATTGCTCAGCATCTTCTCAAACCTGGCCTCATCGCTCAGGAGCAAATCGGCACGCTTATACCCGGCAAACCTACGCGCCCACACGATGGTGAGCACCTCAGGATCAAACAACTTGCCAGTCTGATCGGCCACCTCTTTGAAAAGCTGAGTCTTTAGTTCTTTTTTGCGATTGACAAACGCAACCTTATCCCCACTTTCTGCCGCAGCAGCCAGTGCTTCATCCTGCCAGTATTTTTGATTCTGGGCATTGGTGATCGGGATAATCTCGCTGATGCCCTCATACCCCTTCCACATATCCTGCGAGACCTTCGCATGCAGTTTGGATACGGCATTGGATCGATTGGCCAGCCTCAGAGCCGCCACTGTATAGCTGAGCATTCCGTCATTGACTGTTTGCGTTTCCAGCTCCTCCGCCGAAAGGTGCCTGCCGAAAAAGCCCATTTTATTCAGAAAATCACCGCTACGCTCCTCGTTTCCAGCCTTCTCTGGTGTGTGCGTGGTAAACGCAAAATGCTCTCTGGTGTAGCCCTTGTCTTTCAGGTAATAAAATGCCGGAAGACCATGCCCCTCGTTGAGGTGGTAGACATCAGCGCCGCCCAGTTCCTCCACTACCTTGGCACCTCCTATTCCCAAAACGATGCTTTGAGATATTCTGGTCAGGTCATTGGCGTCATAAAGCCTGTCTGTAATGGTGCGGGAAAGGTGGTCATTCTCCGGTACGTCTGTGCTGAGAAAGTACATAGGCACCGTGCCAAATGTTTCTGGCTTCAACACATAGGCTCTCACATGTACATTGGCATTGTCCAATACCTGTATTTTCACCTGGATCCCGGTATCCTCCAGGTACGGATAGTACTTCTCTATGGATTTTACCTCCAATGAACCATCCACTGCCCGGCTCTGATCATAATATCCATATTTCCAGAGCATGCCGATCCCGATCATATTCTGGCGCAGTTCGTAGGCACTGCGCATATGAGAGCCAGCCAAAAACCCGAGACCACCTGAGTAGATTTTCAAGGCTTGATCGATGGCAAACTCCATACTGAAATAGGCCACTTTTTTACTGTACTTCTTATCCGGTTTATAGGGATGAAACCACTTGTTATATTCAGTCATTTGTCTAAAATCTTATGCTAAAGGGCTCGAAAATAAGATTTTAAACCACAACTCAAATAGAAAAAGGAATACATTTTTTATACAAACGTTTTCAATCAGAGCTCCCTACGGAAGTGGGTGTCCCGGGCATCAATTCCCCACATGAAAGAGGGCATCCCCCCTGTTGATCACCGGGTGATTATTCACAGCAATGATGTACCCTTCGAGCGGAGATTTAATTTTTACCTGGTACGTACCGTAAGGATCGCATACTTCGCCCAGTATTTCCTTGGGAATTATTTTAGATCCGTTTCGCACGAATGAATAGTGTAACCCGGCCGATTTGGCGCGAACCCACGTGGATTTATTGATCAGAATGGTTTCCCGCTCAGGCTTTGGTGCTGAGTCCTTCATTTTGAGGTGTTTCATTACCCGCTGCATCCCGCTGATGCCTTCATCAATGGCACTCTTTCGCAAACGCAGCGACTCACCACCTTCATAGACCAATATTCTTTTACCGTGCTTAAAGGCCTCTTTTCTGAGGGATTTTTCCCGATAAGGAGAGTTGAGGATAAACCTGGTACCAAATGCCTGTGCCAGCTCAAGGTTCTGTGCATCGTCTGTCTGCACCCTCACCTGTGGGGAATTATTGATGCGGGCACCTCCTGTATGAAAGTCCACCCCATAATCTATATGGGGAATAATTTCCTGCATCATGAAGTGCGCCACCTGACTGGCCAATGAGCCCGTTTTGGAACCTGGAAACGACCTATTGATGTCCTTACCATCGGGTACATCTCTGGAAAAATTGATAAACCCGTAAATATTAATAATGGGGATACAAATCACCGTGCCGGAATCTACTTTGTAAAGTTTCTCACGGATAATCCGGCGCATGATCTCCACTCCGTTGATCTCATCGCCGTGCATTCCTGCCAGCAGCATGAGCGTGGGGCCTTCTTTGGGCGCCCGGTAAACAATAATCGGGATGTCAATCAGTGTACCGGATGGAAGTTTGGCAATATTAACATCGATCTTTTTGGTCTTCCCTACAGGAATCTCCACCCCGGCTATGCGCATACTTTTGTTGTTTGGCTGATAAAAACGAAATGAAGTTACAAATACTTTTGATCCATGTCCAAATCTGAACGCCAGAGAGCAAGTGTCTGGCAAAAACTCTCGGAAATATCAGCTCCAAACCCATCATGCATTTGGTCAGCATATGCCTGACTCACCTCCAACTCCAGACCCAAATACTGTGCTCCTGAAAACCGGGTACGCAAATACGTGGTAAATCCGTCATCCGCTCCGGCATAGGGCTCATTATCCCTAATCACGAGCTGTGGCCTTATCCTTCTCAACTCTTCCTGCCATTTCAGGCAGAAGTCGGCCTCTGAGGTTCGGGTTGTATCGAACAAAAGACCCACTTCCACTTCTCTTTTCTGACCAAAAAAAATGGGCGTAAAACTGTGCACCGAAAGATGCACCACCTGATGACCCTGGTCAATGAGGTGGGAGATTTGGGCTTCCACTCCCTCCCTATAGGGCTGGTAAAATGTGCACTTCAATCGCTCCTTTTCCTCCTCAGGTAACCCACCGGAATACCTGGAGAATAGCTGAGGGTGATCCAGTGACCTATTCACCTCAATGAGTAAGCGTGAATAATCATAGGTGGTCAATGGTACTTTCAACTGGCCCGAAATAATCCGGGCCAGGTCCAGTGCGCCGGGATCCCAACCAAGATGGGTTTGAAGATCTGTGTGCGCCTCAGAGAGTATGCCCCGGTACCGGGGAGGTATCTGATTACTTGCATGCTCGCAGGTAATCAGAGCTGTCACCTTATTCATGGAATGAAAAGCTGATCCTGATGAAGGCATTGTGCCAGTTTGGAATAGGTCTCTTTTAACTTCTCTTCAGAGAAATCTCCATTCAGTGCTGTCATGATTCTTTCCGCGAGGGTCCCCTGAGCATTGAGTTGATTCAGCGTTTCCAGCCATGGCATCAGATACTCCGGCAACGCCTGACTGACCTTCTGTATGGCGTCCGCCCAAAACTGCCTGCCGGTCACGGGCTGATCATAGCCCCACGCACTGAGGTAGGTCGGGTCCTGAATGAGCGCAGCACTCCCAGACTTCACACAGCTTTTGAAAACATCATATAGATCCTCCGTTTCAAACGTTTCCTGCACATCAAAGCACACCAGTTTTTCTCGCACCAAAAGCTTGACCAAACCAGTCACCAAAGCCACCACGGCCAGATCTGCACTTACACACTCCTGGATGTCGATGATTCTGATCTCAATGGCTCCTCGATCAAACCTGGCCATAGCACCCCTTGAATTCAGCCAAACCGGCTTCAGAATATGATCAGTATCGAATGGCTTGATCGCCGCTGCAATGCGATCATAAACATGCTTTTGATAGGCATATTTGCTGAATAATTTCTCAGGAATCACCTTACCTGTAAGCACAGGAATCTTGGACTGGTTCTTTTCGTAATAGTACAGTCGCTTGTCCATGTAGCCTGTAAACTTCCTATCCAAAACAGGACTGGCAGCCGTGAGGGCCGGGATCATGGGCATCATAAACCTGATAGCTGTGTGCAACCTGGCAAACTCCTCGTCATCGTAAAACGGCAAGTTGATATGGGTACTTTGCAGGTTGGACCAACCATGCCCTCTGCAGCTGAAAATGCGATCGTAAGCCTGGTAAATCTCCTGGCTTTCATGCTCCCATAGCTTGGTCTCCTTAGCGGGATTCATCCAGGGGTGAGCCGCCGATGGCATCAGCATGGCTCCGTTGGTAACCAGCTGACGATTGATCGCTCTCACGTCCAGCACAAATTTATCTCTCAGTGCTACCAGGTCGCCGGTAGGGCCATTGGACTTCAACTCTATGACATGACTCACGAGCTCATTGCTCCAGGCCGTGAGTCCGTGATCCATTTCCCCTTCTACTTCACCTTCTGCATTGCGAAGCAACACATCGGCGATAGGCCTTACATCCAGGGATGATTGATCGGTGATCATGTATTCGAGTTCTACGCCGTAGCCCTCGAACAAGTGGAGGCGGGATGTTTTTTCCATGGTTCTTAAACCAATCGGTTCATAAATTCCTGCATGATCGTCTGGTAAAGCTGGTGTTTGAGTACCGCATCTTCCACACCTTCATCCAGGTTGGGGTTATCGTTGATTTCTATGATATAAAATTTCTTGCCTCTTTGTTTGATGTCCACTCCGTAAAGTCCATTTCCGATAAGGGAAGTAGCTTTCACTGCCAGATCAATCAAGGCTTTCGGTGCATCCTCCACAGCAATGGTATCTGCGTCCCCCTCATCCGGTGTATCTGATCCCTTCCAATTCACAATTTGCCAATGATCAGCGGCCATGTAGTACCTGCAGACGTACAGGGGCTTTTTATTGAGCACCCCCACCCGCCAATCAAAATCAGTGGGGATAAACTCCTGCCCAATGACCAGCTCAGAGGTTTGGAAGAAGTCTTTCAGCACTTTAATCAGCTCGGCTTCATTCTTCGCCTTTTTCACTCCTTTGGAAAAAGAACCATCGGGTTGCTTCAGGATGATCGGATATTCGAACGCTGAAGCATTGATTTGGCTCATTTTATCCTTCTTGATGATGTAATAAGCCGGTGTAGGAATGCTGTGTGCCCGGAGCAACTCACTGAGGTATACCTTGTTGGTACAACGCAAGATCGATTCCGGATCATCCATCACCACCAGTCCTTCGGAGGCTGCTTTTTTGGCAAACTTGAAGGTATGGTGGTTCACATTGGTAGTCTCACGAATGAACAAAGCATCGTACTGAATGAGCTTAGCAAAGTCGTTTTTGGTGATCAGGTCCACATTGAACCCCACTTTCTCTCCGGCCTTCACAAAGTTCTGAATGGCCTTCTTATTGGATGGAGGGGTCTCCTCCTCTGGGTTGATCAAAATGGCCAGGTCGTATTTCTTGCGGCTGTATTGCTTGTTCAATTTGTTTTTTCCCTGGAGGTATTCGTCCAGCGCTGTACGCAAGAGTCCTTTTTGATCTTCAGGCAGTTCACTCAGGTTCAATGGTTTCAGCTGGGTGAGCATCCATTTGTCCTTTTTGGTAAAGCAAGCCTTCAGTATAGGCACCTGAAAAAGATTGAACAGCAAGGTGCTGATCCTGGCAAACTGTGGCTGGTACACCTGCCCCAAACAAATAATGAGATCCAGCTTATCACCGGTTTGTTTTTTCAGGCTCTGCTGTATGATGTCGTCAAAGTCTTCTGCATCTTCCCTCACCAATGCCGGAAATCGGAAATCCTGCAGGGTGGTGATCTGTGGCATCACCTTGTGGCCACGTGCCTCCGCCAGGAGGGACACATAATATCCCACACTCTGATATTGATAACTCTTGCAGAGGTTGACCACTTTATATTTTCGCGACTTCTGATAAATATCGGTGGAGAAGTAATCACTCGGTGAAATCAATTCTACATCATCCGGCAGGTCCTTCCACTCGTCCTGTCGTTCTGTGACTATCAGTTTATAAGCCATTGTGCTTGGGAGATAAAATCAATAAGTTAGCATCATAGGTGACAATTCCTAATAAAATGGAGTTAATCAGCCGCTGAAGTGATACACGATAATGTTGAGTGTCGCTGATGGGATTGGCTTCCAATGGATCAGCAATGTGCGCTACCCTGTTCACCGGATCATAGCCATACACCACCACAAAATGACCTGTGGGCTCCCCTTTCACGTCATGATATTCATTGATGGCACCGATCTCCCTGGAACAGTTATAGAGATAGGTAGCACTCAGCCCGGTCAGTATAGGTTTGTTTTCATTCAAAAGCCTCTTGATGAGCTTGGTATTCAACTCCTCAAATTTGATTTCTCCGCCAAGCTTCAAAAACTTGAGGTAGGCATTGGCTGCCACATGAAAGCGCTTCGCCGTTTTATAAATTTTCTGCTCTTCCAGCTTGGCACGAATATCCACACCCGAACTAAACCAGGTAGGATCAAACATGTGGAGGTTGTAAGTATACAATGTGGCTTGATACCCTCTGGCCAGGGCATGATTTCCCAGCATGACCGCCAAAGTACCACCGCTCTTCAGGGTTTTTACCTCTGAAATGACCGTATCCAAAGGCATAGGGTCATTAAAGTACTGATAAACTGCCTGAAGGCAGGTTGGCCCACATGTTTCGTCGTTGGGCTGTGCGTGGATGTCCAAACTTAAAGTCCTGGCATCCAATTCGGGGTTTTTGATCAACGCTTTAAACGTCTTCTAAATCCTTATTGATAATCAACCGATTTCCTCGGTTGTAAGTAAAATAATTCCATACCCAATTTAAGAAAACCAAAAATTTTCTTCTCAACCCAATAATGGAGAACAGGTGTACGAACATCCAGACAAACCATCCGAAAAAACCTCCAAACGTAATGTTCAAAGGAGCATCTACCACTGCCCTATTTCGCCCTACGGTAGCCATGGTGCCTTTATCCACATATTTGAAAGGCTTCATCGGCTCTTTATTAAATAACCGCTTCAGGTTTTCACCCAAAAGGTGAGCCTGCTGGATCGCTACAGGGGCCAGTTGAGGCAGCCCTTTTGGATATTCTTCATCTACCTGCATGGCCACATCCCCCACCGCATAGATAAATTCATGTCCTTTCACCAGGTTGAATTTATCCACCAGGATACGTCCTTTCTCCACGGCACCTTCTCTCAATCCGGGGATGGTGTTCCCTTTGACACCCGCTGCCCATATTAAGCAGTTGGTCTTGATGCTGGTGCCATCACTGAGGTAGGCTGTTTCGCCATCATACTTCTCCACCAGCTTTCCATACTGTACATTCACCCCAAAATGAGTGAGGTATTTGGCAGCCTTTCGTCCGGACTTATCAGACATGGGTGGCAATACCCTGTCCGCACCTTCTATGAGGTGTATTTTCATTTTTGTGAAATCAATCTCCGGGTAGTCCAAAGGCAACACGTGCTTCTGAAGCTCACCGATGGCCCCGGCCAGCTCCACCCCCGTAGGACCCGCACCCACTATGACGATGTTCATAAACTTTTCCAATGCCTCGTCTTCTGCTTCGTCCAATTGCAGCGCTTCTTCAAAGTTGGCAATGAGTTTGGTTCTCAGCTCAATGGCATCACTCATCTCACGGAGTTTGAAGGCCTTTTTCTCCAGGAGTTTATTACCAAAGAAATTGGTGGTGGCACCGGAAGCAATTACCAGAATGTCATATTTTAAAAACCCGAGATTGGTTTCTATCTTCTTTTCATCCGCATGGATCTGAGTAACCTTGGCCATCCGGAAATGGAAGTTTTTGTGATCCTGAAGAAACTCCCTGAGCGGGCTGGAGATGTCCCCGGGACTTAGTCCCGCCGTGGCTACCTGATAGAGCAGCGGGATAAAGGTGTGATGGTTGTGCTTATCTACCATCACGATCTGCACTTTTTGCTTGCTCAGTTTCCTCACCAGCTCGATGCCCGCAAAGCCTCCTCCTATGATCACCACGCGGGTCATGTCCGTCCATGGTATTCTTTCAGTGATTTTATTCCTTCTTTGAACGGGTGCTTCGGTCAATTCTTCCACTTTGCCTTTTGTTTTATTAATCAGATCAGGTTAAATCTTATTAACCTTGCCATTATTAAACACGCAAAATTACAACGAGATTCATAGAAGAATGGACACCCTGAATGACGATATTTTTAAAATAATTTTCAGACATGGAAAGCAGTAGAAAAGTAGTGAATTCCTGGTGCATGTATGACTGGGCCAACTCGGTATACAACCTGGTGATCAACACCTCTATTTTCCCTATTTACTACACGGCGGTCACTGCCAATGAAGCCAACTCTGATAAGGTGAGCTTCTTCGGGTTTGAAATGATCAATTCCGTCCTTTATAGCTATGCACTCTCCCTTTCTTACCTGCTATCAGCGCTCATTCTTCCCCTTCTCTCAGGAATAGCCGACTATACCGGTGAGAAAAAGAAATACTTGCGTATTTTCACCACGCTCGGTGCCATCGCCTGCATGGGCATGTTCTTTTTTACCTCCGATACCCTGGAGTGGGGTATTATCTGTGTGCTTCTGGCCAGTCTGGGTTATAGCTCAGGTTTGGTATTTTACGATGCCTACCTACCAGAGATCGCTCCAGCCAGCATGACAGACCGGATCAGTGCCCGGGGCTATTCCTTTGGGTATGCCGGTAGTGCACTCATGCTTATCCTCAGTCTTATTCTCATTACCTTCTATGAGTCTTTTGGTTTTGCCAATAAAGGTGACGCCACGCGCACTGTATTCTTGCTTGTGGGGCTATGGTGGATTGGATTTGCACAGATTCCACTCAAGCACCTGCCTGCCAACGTTTTTAATCGAAAGCCCACCGGAAGAATCCTTCTCAATGGCTACCTGGAACTCAAAAAAGTCTTTTTGGCCCTGAAGCACCAGCCCAATATCAAGAAGTACCTTCTCTCCTTCTTTTTCTTCAATATGGGCGTGCAAACGATCATGCTTCTGGCCACACTTTTTGGTACAAAAGAGCTGAAACTCGGATCCGGTGAGCTCATTCCAGTGATCTTGATCATTCAGTTTGTGGCCATAGGAGGAGCGACGCTCTTTGCCAGAATATCCGATAGAAAGGGGAATATTTTCTCACTCAGTCAGATGATCTTTATCTGGGTTGGCATTTGCGTATTTGCATACACCATTACCTCGGTCAATGAATTTTATATTGTTGCTGTGCTGGTTGGTTTGGTGATGGGGGGAATTCAGGCGCTTTCGAGGGCCACATTTTCCAAACTGATCCCTGCTGACACCATGGATCATGCTTCATATTTCTCTTTCTTCGATGTGACCTTCCACATCAGCGTAGTCCTTGGTACCTTTAGCTATGGCTTTATAGAGCAGATCACCGGAAGCATGAGGAATAGCACACTCGCTCTTGCTTCTTATTTTGTCATTGGTTTTTTGCTTTTGATCTTTGTGAAAATGCCCAAAACCCAGCATGCAAAAACTTAACCTACCACCTAGTGACTTCAAGTTGAAAAGCGAGGAGGGTAATCAGTTTATTTTTGATATCGTCAGAAAAAAGTACCTGGTGCTCACCCCTGAAGAGTGGGTTAGACAACATTTTATTCACCTGATGGTGAATCATCTGGCCTACCCCAAGTCACTGATAAAAGTGGAAACAGGCCTGGCTTATTTCAAATCTGCCAAGCGAAGTGATATCATGCTTTGCAACCGGGAAGGCGGCAACTTCTTGCTGGTGGAGTGCAAAGCTGCTGACGTGAAAATAGATCGTAAGGCGCTCAATCAGGTGAGTGTTTACAACAAAGAATTAAAGGCCCGGTATGTGGCGCTAACCAACGGAATGGTTCATTTCATATGGGAATACAGGAGCGACGAGAATAAGTATTATCAGCTCAAAGAATTTCCGAAATTCGTATAAACAAAAAAAGGTGCCTGCAGGCACCCTTCTCTTCTATTAACCAAAGCTTTATTTCTATAAAAACTTCTCAGCTGGAGCAAAAGGGAGGTTAAAGGCTTTTGCTACCCCTTCGTATACAATCTCTCCATTGATTACATTCAGTCCCAGGAGCAACTCTCTATTATCCTGACATGCTTTCTTCCATCCTTTATTGGCCAGCTGAATGGCGTAAGGAAGTGTAGCGTTGGTCAGCGCTAAAGTAGAAGTATAAGGCACAGCACCCGGCATGTTGGCCACACAGTAGTGCAGAATACCATCAATCACATAGGTAGGATCCTGATGTGTGGTAGGTCGGCAGGTTTCGATACAGCCACCCTGATCTACAGCCACATCTACCAACACGGTACCTGGATTCATCTCCTTCAGCATATCTCGCGTGATCAGATGAGGGGCTTTCGCACCTGGTATCAATACCGCTCCTACGATGAGGTCGTGGTTCCTGATCAGTTCACGAATGTTGAACTCATTGGACATGAAGGTATTGACATTGGCAGGCATCACATCATCGAGGTAGCGCAATCTCGGCAGGCTCACATCCATGATGGTCACATCGGCGCCCATACCAGCAGCCATTTTAGCCGCATTGGTACCTACTACTCCACCACCGAGGATCAACACCTTGGCCGGACGAACACCAGGTACACCTCCCAGCAAAATACCCCTTCCGCCCATAGGTTTCTCCAGGTATTTGGCACCTTCCTGAATAGACATCCTTCCGGCTACCTCAGACATGGGCACCAAAAGGGGCAATGACCTGTCTGGTTTCTCTACAGTCTCATAAGCAAGACAAACCGCTCCACTCTCCATCATAGCCTTAGTCAGGGGTTCATATGAAGCAAAGTGGAAATAGGTGAATACCAATTGATCCTTCTTTATGAGCTTATACTCGGGCTCTATCGGCTCCTTTACTTTCATGATCATCTCAGCGATGGCATAAGTCTCCTCTATGGTAGGGAGTATGGTGGCTCCTGCCTCCTCATATTGCTCATCTGTAAATCCACTCCCCAAACCGGCAGTAGATTGTACATATACTTGATGTCCGTTTTTTGAAAGCTCAATGACACCTGCAGGGGTCACAGCCACTCTGTTTTCGTTGTTTTTAATCTCCTTTGGAACGCCGATAATCATAATTTTGAGTCAAATTTGGGTGTTTATTTAAGCAAAGATAAATGGCCCAAATCACAAATAATTAGCCGTTTTGAAATTCGATAGAAGCAATCACGCTTACATTCTTTATTGAAATAATATTCTGTTTAATCTCACAATTCGGAATATTATATTTTATGAAAACGATTAAACTCCTCCTTTCAGTAACTTTCTATCGTTATTTCAAAGAAAATTCCCGCTAATTTATTAAATTTGTGATAGTTCTTTTTCATTCTCATTTTTACCTAAATTCTCACTATGAGTTCCGTGAAAACCAGCAAGAAGACCAACCTGAAAAAAGCAGAAATACTCGCAGATTATGCACTGGCTATTGAAAGCCGTGAGGATAGTTTGATTGGGCGCAAGGAGGTCTTTATGGGGAAAGCCAAATTTGGAATCTTCGGTGATGGAAAAGAACTCGCACAAATAGCCGCTGCCAAATTCTTTCAAAATGGAGACTGGAGATCGGGATATTACCGCGATCAAACGTTCGTTATGGCCATAGGCCAGGTGACCTCTCAGCAGTTTTTTGCTCAGCTCTATGCACATACGGATGTAGCCGCAGAGCCGGCTTCTGCCGGGCGGATGATGAACGGTCACTTCGGTACCCGATCCATTAACGCTAAAGGTGAGTGGCGCACCTTGACAGACATCAAAAACAGCAGTTCGGATATCTCGCCTACTGCCGCACAAATGCCTCGTCTGATTGGGCTCGGGTGGGCTTCCAAGCTTTACAGGAATAACCCAAACCTTAAAGATTTTAAAGATTTTTCCATCAATGGAAATGAGGTGGCTTTTGGCACGATCGGGAATGCCTCTACCTCTGAAGGACACTTTTTTGAGGCCATGAATGCGGCCGGGGTATTACAAATCCCCATGGTGATGTCAGTATGGGATGATGGCTACGGCATCTCTGTACCACAGAAATACCACACTACCAAGGAATCTATTTCCAAGGCACTGGCTGGCTTTCAGCGTACAGAAAACCAAGCCGGCATAGAGATATTTACCGTAAAAGGATGGGATTATCCGGCGCTGGTAGAAACCTACCGCAAGGCCGTGAAACTAGCCAGGGAAGAACATATACCCTGTCTGGTACATGTGGAAGAACTCACCCAACCTCAGGGACATTCCACATCCGGTTCACATGAGCGCTATAAGCCCAAAGACCGATTGGAGTGGGAAAAGGGCCATGATTGCCTACTGAAGATGAGGAAGTGGATGGAGGAAGAAGGGATAGCAACCCCTGCCGAGTTGGACGCTTTGGAAAAAGAAGCCAGGGCCAAGGCCAAAAAGGCACGTGAAAACGCCTGGAAAGATTACATGAGTGAAATCAAGGAGGACCTAAATCAGGCGATAGAACTGATAGGTAAAGCTGCCCTGACTTCTAATAACAATAAGATTCTTCAGCAAATAAAAAATGACCTGAAAAGCTCTCTGAATGCGCTGAAGGCCGATATTGCAAAGGCTGTAAGAAAGAGCCTCAGGTACCTGACTGACAATGACTCTGAAGAAAAGAAGCGACTTCAGAACTGGCTGAAAGAGAAACAGGAGAAATACAGGGATGAATACAATTCCCATCTGTATAGTCAGTCTGCCGAATCGCCATTAAACACCGAAGCTGTAGCTCCCGTCTTTGGAGAAGACTCCAAACTGGTAGATGGTCGTGAGGTGGTTCAGGCCTGCTTCGACGCCCTTTTTGAGCGAGACCCAAGGGTAATCGCCTTTGGAGAAGATGTAGGGAGGATAGGCGACGTGAATCAGGGATTTGCAGGCCTACAGGAGAAATACGGAGAAATCAGGATTACCGACACTGGAATTCGCGAACTCACCATCATCGGGCAAGGCATCGGCGCCTCTCTGAGGGGGCTGAGGCCAATTGCTGAAATCCAGTACCTCGACTATTTGATTTACGCCCTCCAGACCCTATCAGATGACCTTGCCAGTCTTCATTACCGAATGAAAGGAGGCCAAAAGGCACCACTCATCATACGCACCAGAGGACATAGACTGGAAGGCGTATGGCACAGTGGCTCTCCCATGGGTATGATTATCAATTCGCTACGTGGCATACACGTACTGGTGCCTAGAAACATGACCCAGGCGGCTGGTTTTTACAACACTTTGATGGATTCCGATGATCCGGCTTTGATCATCGAGTCGCTCAATGGCTACCGTCTGAAGGAAAAAATGCCACAAAACATTGGTGAGATCAAGGTGCCGCTAGGAATTCCCGAAACCCTGCGTGAGGGCACCGACATCACATTGGTCACCTATGGCAGCATGTGCCGCATCGTGATGGATGCCGCCCAGCAACTCAGTGAATTTGATATCTCATGTGAGATCATCGACGTACAGACACTTCTCCCCTTTGACCGAAACAAGGACATAGTGGAATCACTGAAGAAGACGAACAAAATTGCCTTCATTGATGAAGATGTACCGGGAGGTGCTTCGGCCTTTATGATGCAAAATGTACTGGAGCGCGATGGCGGATTCTTCCATCTGGACTCAAAACCAATCACCATCACCGCTCAGGAACACAGGCCTGCATATGGTACGGATGGCGATTACTTCTCCAAACCCAGCACAGAAGATGTCTTCGAGAAAATCTATGCTTTGATGCACGAGATAAACCCTGAGCGATATAAGGCTATTTTGTAGTTATCTTTTACCTCTTCTAGTCCCGGCTGAGTGTGATTTTACTCAGGGTAAGATCTGGTGATTCTACCTCATTGCTTTTGTTGAGATCCCGGTCGTAGATGTAGAATTTGACCTTGAAAGTATCCGATCGGAGAATAATCGGAAAGCCCGCTGAGAGCATCGCATAACTAATGGTGCCGCTGAGCGATCGACCTATATTCTCCCGGTCAAAAATGGGAATACGTCCGTTAAAATCCACTACATCACAACTAGCATTACCAAATTCGGAAGCAAAATCTATTTTCGTATATGCACCATTTTTCTTCCTCAAAAACTGAATATGGAGATTGTTGTGATAAGGATTCTTTTGAATGTAAAAAGTATCGGTTCCTATATCTGTAAAGTTTCCCACCTGATAACTACTACAGTTGAAAGGAGGCCTGTTATCTGTTTCACTAAATGGAGTGACATTTCCAAGAGGATCTACCAGGTAAAGAGGTGGTACTACATCGGGGTCTGAATATCGCACGATAGAATCCCTGGAGTCAATGACAATGTTAAAAGGATGATAAGGAGTGCGAATTTCATCTGCAGTGAGTCCAATATCTCCATCCCCATCCTCAAACTCAAATTTCAACACCATGGAGTCTCTGGCAGTCTCATAATCAATGTACTGTAGGCTGCTAAAGCGAATGTTCGGAACATCTGGAAATTCTGGTGGAGGAAAACATCCACTGACCAGCAGTGTGACTAAAATTATAGATATTTGAGCTTTTCTCAGGTTCATACTCGTTAAAGACAAAACTATTATTTCTTTCCCTTATTGTGGATATAACCGATGTTTGATTACGAAAATTTCAAATCCAAAATATTTTCTATTCAGCCCGAAAATTTTCAGACCTACGCACTGGAGGTCTTTGTCTATCAGTACCTCCACAATCCTACCTATCAAATTTACTGCCAGCATTTGGGAAAATCTCCGGATAACGTTCACTCATTACAAGATATTCCTTTTTTACCCATTGAGTTCTTCAAAACGCACCAGGTAATGACCGGAAAATGGAAATCGGAGAAGGTTTTCATGAGCAGCGGCACTACAGGAATGCAAAGAAGTGAGCACCATGTACGTGACCTGGGCTTCTACCACAAGATCGCTCAGGTGACTTTTGAAAGGCTTTATGGCGCCCTTCAGTCCATAGAGATTATGGCGCTCTTGCCTTCCTATCTGGAGCAAGGGGACTCTTCCCTCATTAGCATGGTGGACCACTTCATGAGTCAGGCTCATCCCGCCAGCGCCTACTATCTAGGGGATCATACATCCCTTCAAAAAGCCATCACATCATCCGAGCGTAAAAAATTGCTGATCGGCGTAACTTATGCGTTACTGGACATGGCAGATGCATTGAGCTTATCTGCGGATGATCTGATTGTGATGGAAACCGGTGGCATGAAGGGGCGCAGGAAAGAAATGATCCGTACTGAGCTGCACGAGGTATTGATGAAAAATTTCGCGGTGGAGCACATTCACTCTGAATATGGAATGACTGAGCTCACTTCGCAGGCTTACGCCATGGGAGGGCAGTTCGCCTTTCCGCCATGGACCAGGGCCCTGGTGAGAGATATCAATGATCCATTCAGTTTTCTACCCGTCGGGCGGACCGGAGGTCTCAACATTGTGGATCTCGCCAATATAAATTCATGTGCATTTGTGGAAACAAAAGATCTCGGCCTGGAGAGTAAAACGGGTCATTTTGAGGTACTTGGCCGCTTTGACAACTCAGATGTAAGGGGTTGCAACCTCTTGGTATAATAATATTAATGCCGACAATTAAGTGTTTTTTTTTGTTTAGAACTAAAGTAAGTGATATTTTTGAGAAAGGTAACCAACCAGAGTGTTCTATCCTTTTAGAAAAATAAAGCCGCTCATGAAATTGAAATTTGTAATTATCGCACTCGTAATATTAGGTTTTTCCGCCTGTACCCAAAAGACCTGCCCAACATACGCTAACGTAGATGTTGAGCAGCAGCCTGTTGAAGAAGCGGCCAAGGTATAAGCCCTAAATCTCTACGTATTTTATCACATCCTCCTTCGTAATCTGAGCATTTGACATAATAATCAGTCGCTCCACGATATTACGCAGTTCTCGTATGTTTCCTGTCCATTTGTATTTCTGAAGCAATTCTATAGCCTCAGATGTGATTTTCTTAGGTGCAGTACCGTACTCCTGAGACACCTGATTGAGGAAATGGTCAACAAGCAACGGAATGTCATCGCTTCGATCTCTCAATGCAGGTACATGGATGATCATCACACTCAACCTGTGATATAAGTCTTCCCTAAACCTTCCTGCTTCAATCTCTTTCCTCAGATCCTTGTTGGTAGCCGCCAATACCCTAACATCCACCTTAATGTTTTTATCCCCACCTACACGGGTAATCTGGTTCTCCTGCAGGGCACGAAGCACCTTAGCCTGAGCCGACAAGCTCATGTCACCAATTTCATCCAAAAAAAGTGTTCCACCTTGAGCTTGCTCGAATTTTCCGCTCCTTTGCTTGTGTGCGGAGGTGAAAGATCCCTTTTCGTGACCGAAGAGTTCGCTCTCAATAAGCTCTGACGGAATAGCGGCACAGTTCACTTCAATCATCGGACTGGCACTTCGATGACTCTTCTCATGGAGCCACCTGGCCACAAGCTCTTTCCCAGTACCATTTTCTCCGGTGATGAGCACTCTCGCCTCCGTAGGCGCCACCTTTTCGATGGTCTCTTTGATCTCAACAATACCTGCAGATTCCCCCACAATATCATATCGGCTGTTGATTTTTTTCTTCAGCCTTTTGGTCTCGGTCTGCAAGGTGGAGTTGCTGAGTGCATTTCTGACTGTGAGGAGTAGCCTGTTCAGATCCGGTGGCTTCTGAATGAAGTCAAATGCTCCTTTCTTAGTAGCATCTACTGCGGTCTCTATAGTCCCATGTGCGGAGATCATAATGAAAGGAACATCCATACCACTCTCCATTGCTTTGGAGAGGAGCTCTACTCCATCCATTTTGGGCATCTTGATATCGCAGAGTACGGCATCAAAAGTTTGCTCCTCCAGCAGCGCCCAGGCTGCTTCACCATCCGGAGCTTCACTCACTTCATAAGATTCATCCTCGAGGATATCTTTCAGGGCCTGACGAATGGTTTTCTCATCGTCAACAATCAATATATGAGACATGTAAATGAGTTAAAATAAAAAAAGCAAGTCTGTAAGCCGGGTCCTGTATCCCACTCCGATAATCACCGAAGCAGAATGCTCATCATTTATCTAGTCCTGACGTCACCATCAGGATCCATCAGCCTACCCATTCTGCATTTGGGCGAGCAACCCTTAGAGCAGAACCTATTTGGCCTTTCAGCCCGCAAGGTTTACCATGCACTCTTGCTCACACAAGAGCCGGTGAGCTCTTACCTCACCTTTTCACCTTTACCCATTTGAAAAATCAAAAGGGAAGTTTGTTTTCTGTGGCACTATCTGTCGCCTATCCATTCCTGAACAGGCTCCTTCCTGTTAGGAAGTGCGGCGCTCTACGCTGCCCGGACTTTCCTCTCTGACTCCTGTAATGATGGTATCAGAGCGATGAGCCGACTTGCAATGACGCAAAAATAGATAAATCAGAAGACATCCTGACCAGTAATTTTAAACTCCCACTCATCGGCAGTATATGCTACCTCTGTGATCATCTCTTCGATGAGATTCTCATCGGTATGATCTAAAAATATAGAAGTATCCACCTTCAGATAGCCATCTTCCACAATGAAATTGGTGTGTACAAAATCCTTGCTTGCTTCCAATACAGCCGGGTAGTCTATTGGATGGTCCACACCGCATACCTTGGAGGTCACCTGTACAGTCTTTCGATTGTATTTTTCGTGATCCACCAGCCGGGCTATCACAGTCTGGAATCGATCATCCTTTAGGGGAATTACAAAAATTGAATGGTTATCATCATATTCCTGATACTCTCCACCAATTTTATCGGCAAATCTTTTACTAAAATCTTTAAAGTCCATGATGTTTTTTGGTTATGGAAATATACAAAAAAATCAGTTCTGAGAAAGTGCCAGCTTGTAGGTTTCTATAGCCCGCAGGCGCGCTTCTTTATGAGAAACAATCGGTTCAGGATAGTCAGGACTCCCATACTCTGGCACCCAACGTCTCACATACTTTAGTTTCGGATCAAATTTCTCCTGCTGACTGTAGGGATTAAAAACCCTGAAATAAGGCTGTGCATCCGTACCCGTACCTGCCGCCCATTGCCAGCCACCGTTGTTACTGCTCAACTCGAAATCCAAAAGTCTACTGGCAAAATAACGCTCTCCCCACCTCCAATCGATCAAGAGATGCTTAGTGAGGAAACTAGCCACCACCATTCTCACCCTGTTGTGCATATACCCTGTAGCATTCAACTCTCGCATACCTGCATCTACCAACGGATAACCTGTCATCCCGTTGCACCACTTTTCAAACTGAGTCTCATCATTGATCCAAGGAATACGATCATACTGTGGCTTGAATGCCTGATCTATTACCCTGGGGTAGTGTGCAAGAATCATCATGTAAAACTCCCTCCAAATCAACTCACTGAGCCATGTCTCCGATAAGCCGTGTGCTCTTCTCACCAAATCCCTGATGCTCACGGTGCCAAAACGCAAATGGACACCAAGTTTGGAGGTACCATGCTCAGCAGGGAAGTCTCTTCTGGCCGCATACTGGGAAATCAGGGCATCACTTATCTCAGCCGGGGGTAAGTCGATCTCCGTACGTTCAAAATTCATCTCCGCGAGGGAAGGTATTTCCCTACCTCTCACGGGCACCAGGGTTTTCAGATTCGCCTCACTATCGTACTTTGAGACACCCACCTGATTAAATTTATCAAGCCATCTATTCTTGTAAGGAGTAAAAACTTTGTATGGCTCACCTTCTTTGGTAAGAATTTCACCCGCTTCAAAAATGACCTGATCTTTAAAAGTGAAGAAATCCACTCCTTTAGCCTTCATGCTATTCTCCAAAGCTGAATCCCGCGCCGTGGCGTACGGTTCATAGTCCCGATTGGTGAAAACACCATTCACCTCATAATTTTCAAGGATAGCTTCAAAGGTCTGATCAGGAGTGCCGTGATAGACATCCAGAGCACCTCCATGCTCCCGGTAGTAGGTGTCCAGTCGAGTGACCTGATCATGAATGAATGTGATCCTTGGATCCTTTCTGTCCTCCAGCTCATCCAAGATACTGGTATCAAAAATGAAGACGGGCAAAACAGGAAGCCCGTCTGCCAAAGCATAATGGAGCCCAGTGTTGTCATGAACCCTCAGGTCTCTGCGATGCCAGAAAATATTAATCTTAGCCATGGGATAGAAACCTGAACCCGCTGGAATAGTTTAGGAATGGAAGATTTATCCCTCCTCATTGGCAGCCCGTTCCTTGCTCATATCTTTAGGCTTGCTGGAGATGGCAGCTTCCCGGGTGCGTGTGAGCAATTCCCTCAGGTCATCAAAGGACTTGATGTACTGAAAGCTCACCCCGGTTTCCCGCTGCAAATCGTTCGCTATTTGTTCGGTCTTACTAAAGGCCTTCACCCTAAAGTGACCATCTGGCGTTAACAAATACCGGATGGACCAATCGCCAATCACATCATTTGTGCTGGGATCATCCGCTCCACTACTCGGTATGGCCCCACCTCCACTTACACGCAAGCGTCCATCCATGAACGTGTATGACAGCCGAAGCTGAAACGTATTGAAAGCGTTGGCATCAAGAGAAGAGAGGTCTACATCTACCTCCAGGTTTTCATCTACCTGACTGATGAAGTAAGAAAACTGATTGGAAAGAAACTCGCTGAGACTACCGCCCACATCGCTACCGCCCACATTGAAGCTCGACTGCCTGTAAAACTTACGTAGAATAAGTAAGCTAAATACCTGTCGTTTGAGTTCCTGCTCATTGTTATTCATGACACTCAGCGCGCGCTGCACATCGGAGGTAGGGGAAGACTGAGAATCTTCCAGCTTGATTTCAAAGTCGATACGCGGAGAAAGCATTTCACCCTGCAACTTCAACACTACCAGCACCGGATACTTTTGACTGACTGCACTCGCATCAGCAGTTCCATCAAACTCATCAAAGGAAGCCAATTGTCTGTAGTTCGCATTGAGGTTGAGAATACCGGAATAGGGATCACCATACCAAGAAATGGTACTCCCAGCAGACACCGTAAATTCCTTGTTGATACCAAGGGCTGGAATGGTGAAATTATAGGCCCCTTCAGTAATGCTGAGGTCACCAAACAGCTCGAATTCTCCATTGGTATCCAAAAACATTTTGAGGTTACCGTTACCCCTGCCCCGAATAATGTCTCCAGTCCTGATATCAAAAATAAGCTCTACATAGGCATCAGGAGTTACATCTATTTCAAAATCCAATCGAATGCCCGAAATGCTGTTTTTGACGATCTCATCAATATTAAAGGTGTTGGTGGTGTCAGAGAAATTCACGAATGAGATGTAATCCTTTTGGGTGATCTCACTACTTTCGGAAAGGGGGATAAATAGTTTAGTTCCTTTCTCTGTAGTAGCTTTCGCCTTGATGATCAGATCCTCCACAGGTCCTGCGATACTGATATCCCCGGTTGCATTGGCGGTACCATAATACAAACTATTTTCAGAGGCCGTGGTATTCAAGAGCTGAAAATCCCTCACGGCCATGTTGATATCCACTTCCAGTTCGCGGAATCCTCGATGATAGATGGCACCACTCAAAGTGGCCCTGTCATCGTCACGATCTCTCAGCTTGATTCCATTGAAATTAATGGCCTTGTTATCGAAAGACAAATCTCCGTCGAAAGAGTAGGTAGTTCCAAGGTAATCAAAAGTAAATCGCCCATTGGAAACACTACTCGAGCCGTTCAGGACAGGATACCTGGTAGATCCGGTGATTGCAATCTCACCATCCGCAAACCCACCTATATCGGAAAACAAACCCTGCAGGAATGGATCCAGCAACTGCAAGTTGGCTTGATTAAATTCTGCCTTAATATCCAGCTGCTCCACAGAGTCCCCAGGAATATACATGCCACCTATGGTAATGGTATTGATTGCTTCTCTCTTCACTCCAAAATCAATTTCCAATCCACGTCTGCCTGGATTCCATTTGGATCTCCCGGCTACATTCCCCACCACAAATTCGTTCAATTCGAACGCATTTACATTCAGGTCACTATCAAGAATAAATGGACTTTCCATGTCTTCTCTTAGGAGGTCAACTGTGGCATCCAATACACCGCCCAGACTGACGGGGAGTAGTGCTCCCAGGGCCTTTAGATCAAAGTTTTTAAAAGATAAATTCAGGTTGGTGGCGGCACTGTCTGTATAGATGCCTTTTAGCAGTATGGATTGATCATTTTGGTACAACTCCATCCTATCAAACACCAATTCCTTCTCGGTCAGGGTGATCTTGTTGTAGGGGTTAAAATACCAGCGTTCGCCAAAGGCTACTAATTTTGATGGGAGGAAATTGAAGGTAAGTCGGTCGTCTGATAATTTCATTTCACCATTGATGTCGGCCGAACTATTATTCTCCGATTGCGCAATGCTGGTATAGAAATTGATCTTATCATCAAACCATACAGCTTCAATGGACAAATTCTTGGTAGGTGGATTATCTTTCCACGCTTGCTTTTGTGAGTCGATAAAGACTGAGGCAATGATCCCGGCTGAATCCAGGTCTTTTGACAGGTTCACATCAATCGTATTCTGATTAAAAGAAAAGCCATTGAAATAGACTGAATCTATTTCTGAAAAGATGGACAACGTGGCATTTTTCCTTTGGTAATAAGTTCCTTCGAACATGCCTTTGGGAGACAAGTAGAGATCCTTATCGAAAATCAAATTGGTATATCTGGAGATGTCATGGTACCTGACCTCAAAATCAATAGAGTAGCTATTCACGGTCTGCTCCGCAGAAACTTTCTCAACATCTTTGGAGTAATCAGGGCTGAAATAGGCCTCTAATTCAGAGGCCATTGTTTCAATATCCGAAGATATCTGTGAGAAGTAAAAATCCCCCTCCAACTGGACATCCAGTTCTGGTAGGATCAATTCAATCCGTCTCTGCCGCCCTATCAAGGAAGAGTTGAGCTTCACCGAATCAAGTTTCAGTGAATCATCCGACCATACCAAACCTAAATCGTCTATTCTCACACTACCCTGCAGGCTATCCAGATTAAGCCCGCTAAGATCCGCATCCACCCTTCCATTGATTCTCCATTTTGTCCTGGTAAAGCCCAAAGCGAACAAGTCAAGTGTATCTATCTCTGAGTAGATTTTTACCCTTTCAGGAGCCTGCTTCAAATCCACACTACCTTCGGTCAGTACCTTACAGTTAGGATCGGTAATCTCCAACTTCCCTTCAAAAAACTGCGAAGAGAACTGGCCATTGGCTTTGATATGTTCATACTCGTACCCGAAAATTTCAGATCTAAACACTTCTGCATCCAAATAGAACTTGGCATTCTTCTGGGTCAGGCCCTGTCCATCTATTTTGCCTTCCAGGTTCACCCTCCCCACCAGCATTGTATCTCCAATGACTTTGCCCACATTAAAGTGATCGAGTTTCAGCTTTCCCGAATAGCTGGCTTCTTCCCATCCCTTTGGGAATTTCAGGTTTAAATCGGAATAGACCTTGCCTTCATTTGTATCAAAAGTGGCGTTCGCAACAAAATCGTTGGTAAATCCCAAGAATCTCCCGGAAAAACTAATTTCACCCAATTCTTCCAATTCCTTCAGCGAAGCAGTAGTGAAGACCTGCACATCCTGTGGATAAATCAACGCCTCCTTCACCCTGGCGTCAATAAACGTCTCCTCTATGGCCGGCAGTCCCATAAAATCAAAACTTCCCTCCAGGTGTGTTCCTATTCCAAAATCCAATTGGAGGTTACTCAATGAAAGCCTGGGAACGGGACCAGAAATCTGAGTGGATATATTCACTTCAAAATCATCAGTGGGCAAATCAACGAAAAAAGCAAGGTCATGCTTCGAAATGCGAGCATCCACCAAATTCACATCAAGTGCTACGCTATTGGTGAAGTCTGAAAGCGCTGAAAAATCTGAATACTTTAAGCCAAAATGATCCCTTATAATAGAATGACGAGTCTCCAGTACCAAATCACTCAAATCAATCTCATGACTATTCAGCATAAACATGGTTTGCAACTTTTCCACTGTCAGACCTGTAGCGGGATCTCTCGCAGCCAGGGATCTGATTTCGGCCTGAATGGTATCACGTATTATCGTGAAATCAGCAAACGTAGCTCCTGGTATCTCCAGCAAGAAATGCCCGTAATCAAACTTCCCCTGAGGTAGGCTATCATTCAATCGATTGTCGTATGAAAACTGAAATTGGTCGAGTCGGATCTTGCCGAGAGACAACTTTGGCGCGGAAGCTTTGGACACGGTATCCTGCTTTTTGGGGGCCAGCGCCCTTAGGTCATTAATAAACTCAATAAGGTTGAGGTTGAGTGTGTCCTCATATTTTTTCATATGCAAGGCACCGTCTCTCAAATAAATCTGATCAAACCACAAATCCCCCTCTACCAGCAAATGGTCCAATTGATAATCCACCTGAATGGTACTGGCCGAAATCATCACATTGTCCTGATAATCTTTCACTTCCAGCCCTTTTATTTCCACAAAATCAAACCATTTGATCTTAATGTTTGTAAACTTTGCGGTTTGCCGGGTGTTTGCATTGATTAATGACAGCACCTCATTGGCAAGATAATTTTGTAAGAAGGGGGTTTGCAATAGCAAAATCAAGATGACGAGGAAAATAGCAATGCCAGTGATGCTCCAGAAAATCAGCTTTCTGAGCAAAACAACTGCACTTCTGAATGTAATCTTTCCCTTCAAATCCCGTAAAATTCTGTTCTGATGAGTACCACGATATTAGGTATAGAGTCATCTTGCGATGAAACCGCCGCTGCTGTGTGCAAAGATGGAAAAATAATCAATAACATAATTGCAACTCAATCCATCCATGAAAGTTACGGAGGGGTAGTCCCTGAACTGGCATCCCGTGCCCATCAAAAGAATCTCATTCCGGTGATTAACGAAGCATTGGTGGCTGCCGATATAAAAATGTCTGATTTAGATGCCATTGCCTACACACAAGGGCCAGGGCTACTCGGTGCGCTCCTTGTGGGAAGCTCCTTTGCTAAAACAGCAGCCATGGCGTTGGGCATACCCATTATCCCCATCAATCACATGCAGGCTCATGTACTGGCACACTTTATTGAAGATCCTATCCCGGAGTTCCCCTTTCTATGTCTTACGGTTAGCGGAGGGCACACGCAGATCGTAAGGGTAAACAGCCACCTGGATATGTCCATCATCGGCCAGAGCAAAGATGACGCTGTTGGTGAAGCTTTTGATAAGTGTGCAAAATTATTGGGTGTGGGATACCCAGGCGGACCAAAAATTGATCAACTGGCCAAGACAGGAGATGCTAAAAGGTTCACTTTCCCGCATAGTGACATTCCCGACCTGGATTATTCGTTTTCCGGTATCAAAACTGCCTTCATGTATTTCCTGAGGGATGGCATGAAAAAGAACGATCAGTTCATCAACGAAAACCTCAACGACCTGGCGGCAAGCCTGCAAGGCACCCTCATCGATATGCTCTTTGTAAAACTCAAACTGGCAGCAAAAAGAGAGAAAATAAAAAACATAGCCATTGCCGGCGGTGTTTCAGCTAACAGCGGCCTGAGAAATCGGCTGCTCACAGATGCTGATAAATATGGATGGAAGGTCTTTATTCCCAAATTTGAGTACTGTACGGATAATGCGGCCATGATCGCCACGGCAGGCTATTACCACTTGCAAGCAGGTAAAACCGGTACGCTCCGGGACAGCCCTCAGCCGAGAATGTCATTTTCCTAGTCAAATACTTTCCATTAGACCTCCAACTTCATTATTTTTAAAATTGACCAAGCAAACCATGGCAAAAGACACCTCACGTTTTTCTAATAACATTTCGATCAAAAATCGAAAGGCCAGTTATGAGTATGAATTCATAGACAAATATGAAGCGGGCATTGTATTGAAGGGAACGGAAATCAAGTCCATTCGTGAGGGCAAGGCAAGTGTACAGGAAGCCTATTGTTACCTCAAGAATGATGAGGTTTTTATCAAGAGTATGAACATCTCTCCCTATTCGAATAGCTCCTTTGCCAATCACGAGATCACTCGTGATCGTAAACTGCTCCTTAAGAAAAAAGAGGTAGAAAAAATTAAGACAAAAACCGAAGAAAAGGGGTTGACCATCGTGCCGACGAAGATGTATATCAATAGTCGGGGATTTGCCAAGGTGGAAATTGCTGTGGCGAGAGGTAAAAAGCTTTTTGACAAGAGGGATAGTATCAAAAAGAAAGATCAGGATAGGGAACTCAAACGGTTGAAAATTTGAAATGAGTACTGTACTGGTATTAAATGCGGATTTCAGCCCCCTCACAGTATGCTCTGTGGAGCGCGCATTTTTGCTGGTCTATCTCCAAAAAGCTGATACACTTAGCCAAGTGAAGGAAAAAACCCTAAGGAGTGTTTCACGGGAATATCCTTACCCTTCAGTGATCAAGATTCATAACTATGTCAATGTCCCTTACAAAGGGGTCATACTCACCCGCCACAATGTATTCAAAAGGGATCAGTTTTCCTGTCAGTACTGTGGCGCCAGCAAAGACCTCACATTGGATCATCTGATACCGAAATCCAAGGGTGGGAAGTCATCATGGACTAACCTGGTCACAGCCTGTAAGAACTGCAACGCCCGAAAAGGTGACTACCGACCTGAAGATGTCGGACTGAAGCTCTCCAGCATGCCTGTGAGGCCCTCCTATGTCATGTTCTTAAGATCTACCACCAAGAGCCTCAGAGAGGACTGGATACCCTATCTGGAAAGAAAGGCAATAGCCTAGCCCGTACATAAAAAGAATAAATCGTTCAATCTTTGTAGGTTCGTACTACAGTATCAACAAAACCAATCCCATGAAGCTATTAAAAACCTCACTACTCCTTTCTGCACTTGTTCTGTGTTTCTCCTGCCAAACCACGGAATCCAGCTCAGAAGAAACCCTCTCGAAGCAGGCCCTTGAGAAAAATCTGGAAGAAACAAAAGATGATCTTGAGAAGAAAATAGCCGAACTCCAGGAAGGAGCTGGTGAACTCGCCGAAGACGCGCGGTTTCAAACTTACAAAGCCGTGGAAAAACTTCAGGCAGAAAGGATCAAAGTGCGCAGAATGATCAAAAAAGTAAAAAACTCTTCTGAGAAAGACCTCAAACGAGTGAGTAAGGAAGCCAAAGGGGTTTATGAAGATGCCGGAAAGCAACTGGACAATATCCGCAATGAGTTTAACGACTGGCTTGAAAAACAGAAGAAATAAAAAAAACCTGAAGGTGTCCCTTCAGGTTTTCATATTCTTAAGTAAATACTCTTCTTAAATTTCAGCTTTCTTCACAGAACTATAGAGCACCTTTCTTGCATTGGCTTCTCTTAATTCTTGCTGCACATCAGAAACAATTCCCATCTTCACCTCTACATCCACTTTCATAGACATAGTGATCTGATCGCGCTCCACTTCTGAAAGCTTGTCTTTCTCCTGACTCACAAACTGAACGATTTCATTAGCCTCTACAAAAACATCATTGGTTTGAATCTTAGGTTCATTACCATACTGAGCAGTATTTTTCGGCTCACCGATGTAGATATAGCTTACTAAGGACTTTCTTTCAATTTTGGTCAACTGTGTAGCTCGAGGAAGCTGCTGCTTCACCATGATATCAGTCTCTCTCATCACGGTGGTTACCATGAAGAAAAACAAGAGCATGAAAATAATATCAGGCAGAGCGGCAGTAGGAATTTCCTGTTGCGTGTTCGAACTCTTCTTAAATTTAGACATGCTTCAAATTATTTATCAGGTTCAGCAATTGATATCGCACGGGGGATATTAGATCTTGCCCGATTATACATATCCTTTTGAATATCGTCATCCTTGTCTAATGCCAACCACTCCTCTACTGAAATCCCTACTCTCTGAGCGTAGATTTCATTGTAGGCTCCGTTGATGGCATCAAGTACGTTGATATATAGCTCATAGCTTGTACCTCGAGCAGCTTTGAATGACACCACACACTCAGTGGGGTCATCTGATGAGTCGAGTCTCTTACCGAATCTATTCACCTCCGCCTTCATGGGTGATGGCAAGCTATTATAAACTATTATCCCTTCTTCTGTCGGGTCACCAAAGTTCAAAACGAACTCTTTAACCTCCCTCTTCAGATCTTCCATAGTCCCCTTGTATGGCTCATCTTCCACCAATAACTGGTCGCTCGAGTTGGCAAGGATCTTATAGATATTCTTATCGTTCTTCGTCACCTCTGGCGGTGGCTCATTAGGGTCTGGCTTAGGTGGAAGCAAAAGCGTAATCCCCTTGTCATTTGCTATGGTAGTCGTTACCAAAAAGAAAATGAGCAAGAGAAACGCAATGTCCGCCATAGACCCTGAGCTTACCTCAGGTAGTGGTCGTTTTTTACCTCTTGGCATTACTTAATCAATTTTGAGATTTCAGTATAAACAATCCCTGCCAGCGCAATAAAGAAGAATATATACATTGATATAATTCCTCCACCTACCAGCTTCGAAGTGCTTTCAGTGATGTCTGCAGAACCTGTATCTGAGCCCGCAATAATGTATCCGATTAAAAACACCACTATCAGTGCGCCTAGTCCGATCCCTGACTTTATGAGTGACTGTGGATCACCTAAGGACTGAGCCAAAGGAATGATTATTGCAGCCAAAGCACAGAGCACGATTAAAATATAACTGGCGTATAGCCCTACATCTATGATATCCATGTGTCTGTCAGTTTAAATATTATTTAGAAAGATTATGCTTCACCAAAATATCTACCAGAGATATAGAAGCATCTTCCATACTATTTACCAAAGAATCGATTTTAGACACCAGGTAGTTGTAGAAAAGCTGAAGGATTACAGCTACGATCAAACCAGCAACAGTAGTCAAAAGGGCTACTTTAATACCTCCGGCCACAAGTGAAGGAGATACGTCTCCAGCCTCTGCGATGGCATCAAAAGCACCAATCATACCTATTACCGTTCCCATGAAACCAAGCATAGGAGCTAGTGAGATGAAAAGGGAAATCCAAACCATTCCTCTTTCTAATTTACCCATCTCTACAGAACCGTAAGCAATGATTGATTTTTCAACCATTTCGATACCCTCTGACATTCTCATCATTCCTTGTACAAAGATCGACGCTACAGGCCCTCTGGTGTTTCTGCAAACCTCCTTGGCTGCCTCTACACCACCTGAAGACAACGCACTCTCTACGCTGGTCAGCAATTTTTTAACATTGGTAGTGGCCAGGTTGAGATGAATGATTCTTTCGATTGCAACAGCCAATCCGAGGATCAAACAAAGCAATACGATCCCCATGAACTCTGGTCCACCATCGATAAATTGTTCCTTCACTACTTGGTGGAAGGTTGCGTCAGCCTCTTCTTCAGGTTCAACAATTTCTTCAACAACAGCCGCCACTGGCTCTTCCTCTACAGGAGCCTCAACGGAATCAGCTTCAGCCGCTATAGTATCCGATGCTACATCGGGGCTATCTTGTGCGAATGCATTCACTGAAGAAAAGGTGAAAACACCTGCTAACATCAAAAGAGTAAATAACTGTTTCATAATCTGTGTGGTCGTCTTCGGTTAAGTTTTATTTATTTTTCAATCCGTAAATATATTAATTATTCAAGAACTCGCGGAGAGAGAGGGATTCGAACCCTCGATACCCCGTGAAGAGTATACACACTTTCCAGGCGTGCGCCTTCAACCACTCGGCCACCTCTCCTAAATTCACTTGAATTTTTTATACAGGGCAACAAATAAATCAAGAAAATTAAGCTTATGCAAATTTTAAATGCAATTAGCAGATATTCAATTATCCATTTCGCCATTTAATGGAATGACCAACTTTTTGCGCACTTCATCCAGGCTCTTTTCTGTCCCCAAAAGGAACATTAACTTGGTGATAGCGGCTTCTGTCGTAATGTCACCTCCACTCAAAACTCCTATATCGTTTAAACGCTTACTCGTCTCGTATCGTCCCTGGATCACCTCTCCCCCACTACACTGACTCACATTGTAAATGATGATCTCTTTCTTAATTGCTTTTTGCAATGACTTAATAAACCAGGGGAAGTTCATAGTGTTGCCAGAACCGTAGGTCTCAAGCACTACCCCTCTCAATCCCTTAATATTAAAGATACTTTCCACAGTCTGTTGGTTAATCCCTGGAAAAATCTTCAAAATGGCCACATTTTCGTCAAACTCCTTCTTGATCTTCAGCTTACTGCGGGCATTGTGAGGCCACATGTAGTTCAGCCTGTACTCTATATCAATACCAGACTCGGCCAGATAAGGGTAGTTCTGAGACTGAAACGCTGCAAACGTGCTACTTCGTATTTTCTGTGACCGATTTCCTTTCAGGAGATAGTAATTGAAATAAATACATACCTCATTGACGATCGGGCCTTTGTCATTTTTGGCGGATGCAATCTCCAGAGCGGTGATTAGGTTCTCCCGCGCATCTGATCGGATAGATCCTATTGGAATTTGTGCTCCTGTGAGAATCACCGGTTTGTTAAGCCCCTGCAGCATATAACTAAGCGCAGACGCACTATACGCCATGGTGTCAGTGCCATGCAAGATCACAAAACCATCATACTGAGCGTAATTCTCGTAAATGATGTAGGCCATATCCTGCCAGTCCTGTGAATTGATATTGGATGAGTCACGGGGTTCGGGAAAAGAGATGACGGTAAGCCTCAGTTCCAGTCCTTTCAATTCGGGGATCCGGTCTATGACCCTACCAAAATTGAATGGCGCAAGGGCGCCAGACTCATCATAAGCCATACCAAAAGTACCCCCGGTGTATATAATCAATATGGAATCAACAGGGTCTACAGAGGCGGTAGTCCTTATGTTGACTATTTTGTAATTCATTAACGAAATAAGGTTTTGCTGTTTTGGGAGGTAATTTCTCCAATTTCTACGACTTCTCTATCAAGTATCTCCGCGATTTTTTGGGCCACAATTTTTGTATAGGAGGGCTCGTTGCGCTTGCCACGGTGAGGGGTCGGGGCAAGATACGGGCTATCTGTTTCCAGTAATATATGCTCCAAAGAAACCCCCTTGATCACCGGTTCCATTCCTCCATTTTTAAAGGTGGCGACTCCTCCCAGCCCCAACTTAAAATTCAAGTCAATCACTTCATTGGCTTGCTCCAAAGTTCCGGTAAAACAGTGAAATACGCCAGTAAGCCCCCTATCCGCATAAGGTTTCACCAGAGCAATGGTCTCATCAATGGATTCTCTACAGTGAATGACTATGGGCAATTGGTGCTGTATGGCCAGCTCACATTGGATGCGAAAAGCCTCCTTTTGCTCTTCAAATAAGGTCTTGTCCCAATAGAGATCTGTTCCCATTTCACCTACTGCACAAAAGCCCCCTTTGGAGAGAAATTCTTCCACTTCATAGAGTTGTTTTTCAAAATCTTTTTTCACCGAGCATGGATGCAAACCCATCATGGGAATACAAAAACCCGGGTACTTCAGTGCCAACTCAAGCATATCCTCAATCGACTCATGGTCAATGTTGGGCATATAAATGCGATCTACCCCCGCTTCTCGGGCCCTTGAAATCACCTCCTCGATATCGACCTTAAACTCTTTTGTATAGATGTGTGCATGTGAGTCTACCAGAATCATAAGTTGCTAAGTGTTTTAAATGAATAGCCCAAAGTAGAAAAATGTTCCAACACCCTGGGCAACATTTCCTTCAGGTTTTTAAAAGCTTTTTCACTGTCATGAAAAACTAAAATAGAACCGGGATCAGCCTTTTTCATATAATCCAATGATTGTTTGGGGTCCAATTCCCTATCAAAATCACCGGATAAGTGAGACCACATGATGATTCGATAACCCGCCTTTTTCAGAGCTCTGAGCTGACCGAGCTTCAGATTTCCATAGGGAGGTCTAAAAAGACGATCATTAGAATATTCATCCTGCAGGGTTTGACATGCCAGCACATCGGCCATATACCGGCGTGTATTCGTGGCCCATCCATTCAAATGACCTTGGGTATGATTGCCAATGAGATGGCCATCATCATTGATCTGCTTAACCACTTCCTGATTGGCCTCCATAGCCGAGCCCAGGCAAAAAAAAGTAGCCTTGGCCTGATAGGTTCTTAGCTGTGCCAATACATATGGTGTGACTACTGGGTGTGGCCCGTCATCAAAAGTCAAGAACAACTCCTTTTTGTTGGTCCTGACCTTCCAGACAGCTCCCGGATACAGCCAGCGCATCCAAAAGGGGTTTTGGAAAAAATAATTTCTCATGGATTCTTGACCAGGCAAGATAGCATGGTGATGTCATCCCGATAGGGCACATCTACCCTGAACTCATCAAGGCTTTTGAAAATATCGAGGTGCAGTTTATTAATATCAGTAGGGATTCCGCCTTCTAAAAATGCCTTCAGACGCTCCTCGCCATATTGATCATCTGCAGCATTGAAGGTCTCCGTGAGACCGTCAGTGTATCCAAAAAAGAAGAAATCGCTCAGGTTTTCAATCCGAACAGTCTTCAAAAATGGCAATGGATCAAACATCCCAAGGATGGTCGTCCCGTCATTGAGCTCCTGAATACCATCAGTAGTGACCAAATAGAGCGGATTATGCCCACAGTTTACATATTCGAAAGACTTGTCATGAAAGTCGTAAATACCCAGGAAGAAAGTGATGAAGTTCTCAGCATTGCCACTATCGGTGATGATGTGATTGAGCTCTGCCACGATCTCTTTAGGATCCTGCGTCTTACGCACGAGTGTGCGGAGCGAAGCCTGAAAATTGGACATCAGCAAAGCCGCCGGCACTCCTTTACCACTCACATCTGCCACACAGACCAAAAAGCGATCATTGTCAATGGCCAGATAATCATAATAATCGCCTCCCACATCCTGATGGGGTAGATAGACGGCCTCTATCTTCAGGCGGTGGGTCTTAGGTAATTCTTTCGGAAAGAGGAAATTCTGAACCTTTTTGGCAATTTCCAGCTCTTTTCTATAAGCCTCCTGCTGAAGCTGCTTTCTGGCCAGCTTCTTATTCTCTACGGCCACTATGATGATATTAGTGAGTGCCTTTAGGAAGGTGGTATTGCTCTTTTTGCCAGATCGCTCATTGCCACCCACAAAAACAATCGCCAGCAGGCGATCCTTGTGAGTCACCGGAATAGCTAACTCAAATGCCTGAAACTCCTCATCACAATCAGCAAGTTCCCGCACCTCACGCAAGTCCCAGAAAAACTGAGGCAAAAACACTTTATTCCAATCCGTCTGGGTTCCAAAATGTACTTTACAATCCCAGTTGTCATCCTTCACATAAAGGGCAAGGCGCTGCACCTTCAGATCCGCAAGCAGTGTAAACTTGTAAATCCTGAATAGATCCTCTTCAGCAAGGTTGTTGTTGATTGCTTGAGTGATCTCCAGAAGCGCATTGAGCTCCAGGTCTTTTATGTCCAGGCCGTTCGGCATTTTTATATTATGAATTATGTGCGAGCAGACCACTTTTGGTGGCAAGGAAGAAGTACTCGTCTGCGTGATTATTCAAATCGATCTGTCCTTCAGGCAGTTCGTCATCGATGGTCTTCATGATTTTGATCCACCCTTTCCTGTAGATACTCTCCAACACAGGAATCAACTTGGCCGGTGCCCAGCCTATAGTTTCCCGGAGCACTCCGAAAGGGGTAACAAAATAAAGCTCATCTAAAACATCAAACTCCTCGTCGGTCATGAATAGTATCTGCCTTTCCATGAATAATGTCCAAAAATAGACGCTATTCCCAAGAATAGCACGAGGAACGGGTAAATTATCTCCATCACTAAAGACGCCCAAATGACATTTCGCACTCCAAGAAAAACCGCCACTGACCTGATATAAAGACTAAGAACAAGGGCTCTGAGCAAGAAAAAAGATGTGAATATTACAAATGACGCTTCATTAGTAAGACCTTCAACGAGCATGTAAGCAAACACGAGGTAGTTAAAAAAGACCGCAATAGCCATGAGCTTGACGTAATAGCTCTTGTGAAATTTCCATTTACTGCTCCATCTCTTGCGCTGATTGATCAGCTCACCCAGAGTGTCTTTAGCCGGAGTTGAAACAATGGCTCGTTTATCTTTTAGAAACAACACACCATTGGGATAAGCTCTGAATATTTTTTGTAATAAAAACTCATCATCCCCGGAGGCAATCTCCTGATTGCCCTCGTACCCGGAAACCTCGTGAAAAGCGGACTTACGATAGGACAGGTTGGCCCCATTGCACATCCCCGGGTTACCAGATTGCAGGCTTGCTGCACCCAGTCCTATCAAACCGGCAAATTCCAGTGACTGAAGATGGGTAAAAAAATCATGCTCCACCATCCGCACTGGTCCAGTGATCATTTGAATGTCCTTGGTGTATTTGTGGGCATACGCCCGAATCCACATTGATCCTACCCTGCAATCCCCATCCGTGGCTAGTATGAATTCATTTTCAGCCAGCTCTAATGCTTTGGAAATGGCCTGTTTTTTCCCCTTCACCCCATAATCCTTCAAGCGAACCAAATGGTATTTCATGGAAGATTTTTGCAGTACTTCTGCAGCTATTTCGAGTGTCCCGTCATCAGAGTCATCATCTATGACAAGAACCTCATACAAATCCGCAGGATATTCCTGAGCCTGCAGGTCTGTGAGTATGGAGGCAATGTTTGCGGCCTCATTGCGCACGGGGATAATGACAGAAAAGGTCAACAACCCTCCATCATCCGCTTCCACCGAGGTATCTATCCGGCACCAGTGATACCTGGCCCACAACAAAAAGCCGCAATAGATCAATGAAAACGCAATGAAAATAATCATTGCGCAATGTTAAGTTTTAATTTAAAAACATAGACTGCACCCAGGATAGAAGGGATGACAGTATTTATCATCCAAATGATCAAACAAGGAATCAAAACAATGCTTACATCGGGCACATAAGCCTGAAAGAAAACAATTGCGCTGGCTTCACGCACCCCGAAATTCCCAAGAAAAGAGGGGATAACTGACCTGAAAAGAAAGATCCAGCCAATACCTAAGAGGATTAGATACCATGCCAGTTCAGGGAGAAAAAGACTCAGAACAAGATAAAATTGAAAAGTGAAAATGGCATAACGCAGAAGTGACAAAGCCAACACCTGTATCCACATAGAGCCATTACCCCGACTACTCAATACCAGCAGCCCAACTCCTACCACCAAAAAAGGCATGGCCAACATCCAGTGATTATACCAGTCAAAATAATAAACCACTGCAATCCCACCATAAAGCAGGGTGATCAATAAAAGGAGGGCTCGGTTAATCAGGAGTGCCCCCGCTGATTTTTTAGCATTTTGCACATTCAGCAGTCTACCTCCCACATCCCCAAGAGTGAACGGAATCACCCAGTTGAGCGCCAAACCAGCCAGCACTCTCCGCCACGCTTCTTGAAATGAACTCGTCTCATGGGGGATTGATACACGCCATTTTTCTGCCTCCAACGCCCAGTTGAGTGGCATGAGCATCAACACTATCATGTAGATAATTATGCCGTCAGGTTTATCAAAAGCCTCCTTGAGATTAATATCAGACAGATCCACCCGCGTACTGATAAAATAAATGCAAAGACCAGTGACAATTATCTTCACAGTCCACTCCAGTGATTTTTTATATCTCTCTGTGTAATGGTTAATTTGCATTGATGTCAAAAGATACTTCATTAGAAAAGATCATTTTGGGGCTGGATCCTGGCACAAGTGTAATGGGATACGGACTCATCAAAGTTAAGAAGCAGGATATTAAACTCTTGCAATTTGGTGTGATCCATCTTAGTAAATACTCCAGTCATGAGCTAAAACTCAAAAAAATCTTTGAACGCATCATTGGTATTATCGATGACTACCACCCGGATGAGGTAGCCCTTGAAGCTCCCTTCTTTGGCAAAAACGTGCAATCTATGCTAAAGCTGGGTCGTGCTCAGGGTGTGGCCATGGCCGCTGCACTTTCCAGAGAAATCCCCATCACGGAGTATGCTCCCAAGAAAGTGAAACAATCAGTCACCGGAAATGGGAATGCCTCCAAAGAACAGGTAGCGGCTATGCTCAAAACACTCCTCAAGTTTAATGATGCGCCTAAACTCCTGGATGCAACTGACGCCCTGGCAGTCGCACTTTGTCATCATTACCAGGGAGGAAAGCCCCAGCAGTCCTCTAAAAGCTGGAAAGCTTTCCTTTCGGAAAATCCCGGTAGGATTAAATGATCATTTCCTTGTTGCCGCGGGTAGTACCTACAAAGGGGTATTTTGAGATCCGCTATTGAATTTTCCGATTAACTCTCGTATTTTCAGTGTGTTTTTGATTTGGGACATCCATTACGATGATAACTCTCTTGTGAATCCGCAAATCAAACGAGGCACAAAACCCAACCAACCGCCATGCGTAATATTGAGCAAGTACTAAAGCAGAGACGAGAATCGACCTATCGAAAACTCAAATTCAGGTTCATCAAAGGTCTCAAAACTGGAGTCTTTCAAAACAAAACTAAAAAACAGAAACGTCACCTGATTGAAAAGCTCAAGCAACTAGAGTTGCGGTTGGGTTTAAAATCAAATCCCAAGCTTAAACATTGGGCTATGGCACTTGCCCTTGGCTTTATCACTGTGGCTTCATCAGCCCAGGATGGTCGAAAGTCAAAGGAAGAAAAATTGCACCTCAAAAAAGACGTTAAAGAAAACACTACCCGTCGAAGCTCTGGTTCAAAATTTAGGTCTGGGGCCACCGTCAGTCTTTTCGAGCCACAGGACTTTCTGGGAGACCCACTCATTGGTGATGGCGTTCGGCATTTCGGAGATTTCGATGGAGACGGGGATCAGGACCTACTGGTTGCCTCTTATTACGGGCCTCTTCGTATTTTGCCAAATGATGGTACTGGACACTTTGGTGCTCCTATCAATATCGCTCAAACAATGGATCCCAGTAAACTGCTTGTAGCAGACCTGGATGGAGATGGGGACTTGGATATCTTAATTGGAGATAGTTATGGCATTGCCGACGGAAGCAGCACCAATACCCGTATTTACCTCCTAGCAAACAATGGGGACAATACCTTCACAGAGTCTTCCCAGCTCTTCCAAGGGGTACAGCTGGATGATGATATTGAACTACAGGATATAGATGGAGATGGAGATATGGATCTCCTGGCTGGCACTTATCTCACCGGCAATGGCAATGCAGTTAGTATTTTGTCGAACGATGGGACCGGGCTCTTCACCATAACCGAGGACCTGCTGGGGAGTAGTCGGTTTGTCACAGGAGACTTTGACAATGATGGAGATGTGGACATAGCAGTGGAGAATTATTACCTAAAAATATTCAACAACGAAGGAGGCGTCTTTGCCAACGAAACCTATACCATATCAGAGAGTGTACCCTTCAACTTCAATGAAGCCAGATCTGGTGATTTCAACGGTGATGAAAATCTTGACATTGTCTTTGACGACTTCAACGGCGTATCGATGATCTCACTGGGAGCTACAGAACACATTCTTTCCAACACCAATCTGGATGGGATATATCAACGCTATTATCTTTCGGAGGTTATCGACATAGACGGAGACGGTGATTTGGACCTATTAATAGAATCTGACTATGAAAATAGAAATGACTACACCTACCATCAAAGTCATCTTCTGCTCACCAACACATCCGGATCATTCACCCAATCCTCTCTGGGTAACATCCAGCCAAATATTGGAGAAGCTGAAGCGCTGCTTGGCTTAGATGTTGACGGTGATCTGGACATGGACCTGGTGGTATCCAATTACTTTGATATTGTGGTATTCGCAAACGATGGAAATCAAAACTTTAGCCTGCTGGATGAAGATCTGGTGGAGGTGGTTTATGGTTTCGAATCTGAAATGGTAGATATAGATAACGACGATGATCTGGATATAATCATTTCCGGAACCACCATGATCATCGAAAATGATGGATCAGGCAACCTTTCCATCAAACAAAACATAGCCAGAGAATCCAATTTCATTAGCTATGCCATGGCTACCGGCGACTTTGATGGAGATGGGGATATCGATGTGGTTTTCTCTAATTCCTATGCGGATGAACTGGTACTCTGGACCAATGACGGCACAGGATCATTTACTCAGGCCTCTACCCTGGAAACTGCACCCTATCCTGACCTGGAACAGGCCATTGCGATTGACATTGACATTGATGGGGATATGGATCTGGTTACAAGCACCTGGTATAACAATGGCTATCTATTAATCACTTTTAACAATGACGGGGCCGGAAATTTCACCATCGATCAGACTTTAAATGTTTCCTATGAAATAGACGATGTACTGCTGGCAGCAGATCTGGACAGTGACGGGGATATGGACATCATTTCCGGTGGATATTCAGGTGTCATTATTTTTGTCAACGAGGCGGGAACCATCGCCTCTCCCACGGTTTACCTGGCTGATGCAGGAGGGTTTGATAACCTGGGACTTGCTGACCTTGATGGTGATGGAGACACAGACATTATCGCGCTGAATGACTATATCAGCTCTGGACAGTATCATTATATACTTTCCAACAATGGTGACGCCACTTTTGAAAGCTCCATATTGGATATTGCCAGCTCCAATTATGCAGGCGTACTGATTCAGGACTTTGATCTGGATGGTGATCTTGATCTATACCTTGGTGGTGGTGAAGATTATGAAGATGAGATTTGGGCTGGTGATGGCTCTGGAGGCTTCACCCTGCTCGGAACAGTGGGAACCCGCTCCTACCACCCTGTGGCAGGGGACATAGATAACGACGGAGATATGGATATTTTCTCCTTGGAGTATTATGTAGGCAACAGGCTGATACTCAACACCACGAATACACCAACGACCAGCAACACCATCACTACTTCGGATTCTCTGGCACTGGTGGCTATTTTCGATCAGTTGGACGGTGACAACTGGATCCAAAAGGTTGGTTGGAAAGTAGAAAAAGCGAGTGAGTGGTTTGGAGTGACACTCAACCTTGACAACAAGCGGGTAATCGAATTAGCTCTGTCATCAAATGAGCTCACGGGTGAAATCCCCGAAGAACTCGCCCTGCTCACAGAACTCACATCTCTCTCTTTGGAAGGAAATAATCTGACTGGAACAGCCTCTCCGCTTGACCAACTGGTAAATGCAGAACACATCGATGTTTCAGGCAATCAACTCAGTGGATTCCCTGACCTCTCAGGGATCACACCACTCACTACTTTGAAGCTGGAAAACAATCACCTAACCTTTGGGAGTATCGTTCCGAATGCTCCCATTTCTTCCTTCACTTACAGTCCTCAGGCTAATCTGGGCATGGCCACCACAGATACCATTCCCGGAGGCTCCAGCTACACTCTTGACTGGGGAGACCTGGGCGTTGGCACACAATACCAGTGGAGTATGAGCACATACACCTTTGATACCCCCATAAATGAAACCCCTATCCCCATTGAAGGGGCCACTTCTCAAAGTTATAATATTGCTGGAATGAGTATTGGAGATCAGGGATTTTATGAACTGAAAGCTACTCATCCTGATGCTCCCCTTCTTACACTCACCAGCGAAAGAATCACCCTGTATGGCGAGGCAGACCTCACCGGTATGGTATCAGGTAAAGCTCAAGTGGATTTATTCAGGGTGCTGGAAGGGCCTTATTTTTTAGCGGCTACTACCACTACCAACGAGACTGGAGGTTACGCCTTTACCGGACTGATACTTGGTGAATTCATGGTATTGGCCCACCCAGACCTTGCGCAAAGTCCCGGTAGTACTCACACTTACTATGGCAACACCCACAATTGGTCTGCTGCCGATACCATTTTCTTGAATCAAACTTCCTCCAATCTGGACATCACCCTCCTGGATGCTCCTGCACCACCTCAAATATCGGAAGGTGTGAGCGTAGCAGGTAATGTAGCTGTGTCAGGCATAGATGTAGATCTGGAAAATCTGGCTATTAATCTGAGTAAGTCAATCAATTCTGTGTCGGAACCATACATTTACATCTCCACGGATGCAGCGGGTCATTTCGACTTTGGGCTACTGGATGTGGGCTCATATCAGCTGGATGTACAGTACCCGGGAATACCCATGGAGGAAAGTTCATCTATGGGATTTGAAATCGCTGAAACGGATATTGGCGGCATTTGGGAATTATTTGCTACAATGAGCGCAACCGGCATATCCGTAAATATAGTAAAATCAGGTGCGACCAATACGATTGTAGAATCCGACTCATTGATACTGGTAGATTTCTATAATAACCTGGATGGCGATAACTGGAATAACAAAACCAACTGGCTAACTGGTAATGCAGACATCTGGCATGGAGTGAAGATAGATGAAACCAAAAGGGTTTCCGAACTTTCCCTCCCCACCAACGGGCTAGCCGGATCACTCATAGAAAGTCTGGGAAATCTTGCAGGATTAAAAATCCTGGACTTGTCGGTCAATGAACTACAAGGAAGTGTTCCTGCGACACTCAGCGGACTGACTTCACTAGAGAATGTCAATGTCTCGAGCAATGATCTCAGAAGCTTTCCTGACCTCTCAGGCACCAGTCTTACATCGCTCAATCTTAGTGGTAACCGACTCACTTTTGCAGACATAGTGCCTAATACTTTTGTAGCCAACTTCACCTACACCCCCCAAAAAAGGTTTGGGGAAACCGTTTATGACACCATTCCTGCAGGAGAAACCAGAGTTGTCAGTATTCAGGATCTTGGCGAAGGCACATTGTACCAATGGAATTTTGGGCCTCTGATACCCGGTCAGCCTTATAACAACAATGTATCTCCCATCACAGGAGCTACAAATCCTGTGTATGAAATAGAGAACATCAATGCGAGCAAGCAGGGGACTTATAGAATAACGGCTACGCATCCGCAAGCTCCAAGCCTGACCATTAGCAGCAGGAATGTGAACATTATGGCCAAAACCAATCTTTTCGGTACAGTTTATGCAGACGATAACAACACACTCCTCACCGATGGTGACGTGATTATCTATCGATTGAAGGATGGCCCTTTTATCCCGGAAGACACGGCTCAGGTAGATGCATCTGGTAAGTTTAGCTTTACTGATTTGGTTCTGGGAGATTTCATCATTCTCACCCAACCGAATAGAGCCATCTTCCCTAGCACCATTCAGACGTATTACAAACAGGCCGAAAGCTATGAAGACGCAACGGTGCTGGAAGTCAGAGAAAGAATGGAGGGTGTGGATATTAAAATGGTCTTTTATGTGGAACCACCCGTGGAGATCGGTGCCTCTCTTTCCGGAGAGCTGCAAAGTGATCTGAACGAAACCGAAATAGGTGACGAAGAAGCTCGGATCAATGCCAGAAGGAAAGTGAAAAAGGCCGGCTGCTCAATGAGGAGGTTTGTTCGTGCAGGAAGAACTGATCAGGATGGAGAGTATATTTTATACGCGTATGTAGAGTCCGATGATGAAGGACGATTCAACTTCTCGGGTATTGAACCAGGTACTTACAGACTAAATATAGAGTATCCCGGCGTACCAATGGACCCCAGCGCTGAAATAGAGTTCATTATCAGAGATGATGGTAGTAGTCAGAAATTTGAAGTATTTGCGCTGATCACCGAGGATGGAATATTCGTTGAGTCCACTGAGGTCCTGGGAGCTCCTCTGCCCTATCTGCGCAATGTGAAAATTTATCCCAACCCAAGTGATCACCAACTCACCGCTGAATATTTGGTTAACCGGTCTGTCAATCAGCTTCGCCTTGCGCTAATTTCCATATCCGGAGCGACCTTATTAAGTCAGGAACTGGAAGATGAACTGGGTGCACATAAGCTGAGTTTGGACTTGTCACACCTTGAAGTGGGCACCTACTTCTTAATCTTACATGACTCCTCTGGCGAGTTCAGGTATCAGTTCAAAATCAGCAAGCGATAAAAAAAAGCACCCTGGAGATCTTTCCAGGGTGCTTTTTATTTCTTGGATACTCGTGGCTAACTACTTCGCCAACGTAAAGGCGGCCTTAATCTTCTCTGCCACTTCCATCAGGTCTTCTTTACCCAGAGAAAGTTTTTCTTTCCCGAAGTTCATATCATTTACCGCATTGATCGGGATCAGATGAACATGCGCATGAGGCACTTCCAACCCAATCACAGTCACACCAATCCTTTCACAAGTCACCACAGCTTCTATAGCCCTGGCCACCTTCTTGGCAAAAATGTGGAGCCCAGCCAATACCTCATCATCCAGATCAAATATGTAATCCACCTCTTGCTTGGGTATAACTAAGGTATGTCCTTGCACCAGTGGATTGATATCTAGAAAAGCAAGAAAATTCTCATCCTCCGCCACTATATGAGCGGGGATTTCTCTTGCTACGATCCTGGAGAAAATACTTGACATCAGATGGAGATATCAATGATTTCAAATTCAATCTCCCCTGCCGGCACATTGATTTTGGCCGTATCTCCGGGCTTTTTACCCAGTAACCCGCTGCCTATCGGGGATTTTATAGAAATCTTATTCTGCTTTAGGTCAGCTTCCTCTTCTGCTACCAACTGATATTTCATCTCCATTCCCGTCTTCTTATTCTTTATCTTCACGAAAGACAAGATGCCTACTTTGGATGCATCCAAACTGGACTCATCAATCACACGGGCATTTCCTACAACCGCTTCAAGCTTGGAAATCTTTAATTCCAGCAAACCCTGAGCGTCCTTAGCAGCATCATACTCGGCATTTTCACTCAAATCTCCCTTGTCACGTGCCTCAGCAATCTGCTTAGACATGGCCGCTCTTCCTTTGGTTTTAAGCTCGTTCAACTCATTCTTGAGACGATCCAAACCTTCTTTTGTGTAATAATTTAATGCTGACATACCTTTATTCTTTAACCTACTAAAACAAAAAAGAACGGCCCCATAAGGACCGCCTTCGTATCGATAGTTTCTTTATTTCTCTTACTAAAGAGGCAAATATAATTTTTTTGAGGATGATTTACAATTTCAGCTTAACTGTGCAAGGTCTCCCGCCTGAAGCTTCCTTATCAACACCTCATTGATTTTACGGTAAGATTCAAACGTCCATCCTGCCACATGAGGTGTCAGGATCACATTGGGATAGCTGATCAATTCTTCAAAATCTGCCCGCTGTGCCTCTGTTAATTTGTCCAGCTTTTCATTTTCCAACACATCCAGACCAGCCCCTAGCAGCACGCCTCTTTTCAGTAAATCATTTACCGCTGACAACTTCACTACTTCACCCCTGCTGGTATTGAGTAAGAATTTTAGGTTTTTAAAACGAGCAAAATACTTCTCATCAAAAAGAAACCTGGTCTCTGAAGTGAGCGGCACGTGAATACTAAGAATCTCCACTTCATCAAAAAACTCCTGCAAACTCACCTCTTCCAGATAGTCAGTGGAAAACCCACTTTTATACTTATCATAGGCGACTACTCTGCACGAAAAACCCTTCAACCGCTGAGCAAATGCTGCACCCATATAGCCATATCCGTAAACCCCTACTGTTCGTCCCATGAGCTCCCATCCCCGATTGGCCTCCCGGTTCCACACCCCACTTTTCACTTCTTCAGTGCCCGTATTGAGCTTATTGAAAATAGTGAGTAACATCCCCACAGTGTGCTCAGCCAGGGCATCCCTATTGCCCTCCGGGGCATTGATCAATTTGATCCCTTTTGAAGACACATAGGTGTAATCTACTTTGTCGAGTCCTGCACCAGCCCGTGCCACAAATTTCAAATTCACGGCCCGATCAATCAGCTCACGGTCTACACTCATCTTGCTGCGAATCACCAGACCGTGGTACTCATGGATAATCTCACGTACTTCCTCAGGCCTGATCAGAGGCCGGTAGTCCGGAACAAAGCCGGCATTCTCAAATAGCGATGTGATACTCTCGTGCATATCATCCACGATGAGCACCTTTAAACCTTCTTCATTCATAAATTGTAAAGCAAATGGGCAACAGAAAAATAAACGGCTAATCCCAGCAAATCGTTCGCTGTAGTGATGAATGGACCTGATGCAAGTGCCGGATTGATCCCAAACCTATCCAGAATCAGTGGGGTGATAGTGCCCATGAAAGAAGCCAGGAGTACTACGCTAAACAGCGCAATGGACACCGTGGCAGCCAGGGGTTCGTTTCTATTAACCATCATGACCACACCGAATACCATCAGAGCGAGAATCACGCCATTGACCACTGCTACAAAAAGCACTTTCATCAGTCGCTGCACGATGCCTCCTGCAAATACATTGGGATTAGCCAGACTTTGTACAACAATGGACGAGGATTGTATGCCCACATTACCACCTGTGGCCGTGATGAGTGGGATGAAAAATGCCAGCGCAGGAATGAGCACAATATCGCCTCTGAAAAGCCCCATAAACTGGGCGCCCAACAACCCCCCAACCATACCGACAATCAACCATGGCAATCTGGCCTTGGAAAGCATCCATACCGTATCGTCTTCTTCCACATCAGCACTGATACCAGCCATCATCTGACGTTCCTCTTCAGCCATTTCAGTGATTACATCCACAATGTCATCAATGGTGATTCTACCTACCAGCTTTCCACGTGCATTTACCACCGGAGCTGCTTCCAAATCGTATTTTCTCATGATGATGGCCACCTCCTCCTCATCCATATAGGTCTCTACAGAAACCACATTATCATCATAAATGTCGGCGATTTTAGCACTGTCTTCTGCCAGAATGATCCGCTTCAGCGACACCTTCCCCACCAGTTTGCCAAGGTCATCAACCACATATACAGAGTAGATCTTCTGCACATTCTCAGCCTGCTTGCGTATCTCTTCTATACACTGCTTGATGGTCCAGTTGATATTGGCTTTGATCAGCTCCTTGGCCATCAATCCTCCAGCCACATCCTCTTCGTACCTCAGCAGATCCAGAATATAGCTGGCCTTTTCTTCGTTGTCTATGAATCGGATAACTTCCTCCCGCTTCTTGAGAGACATCTGATAAAGGATATCAGCTCCATCATCAGAATCAAGATACTCGATGTACTTAGCCAGCTCTTCAGGAGTGAACTCCGCAATGAAATCCACCCTCACATCTTCCTCCAAATCGTTCAGGATGGCCGCATCCACCTCTTTGGGTAGTAGCCCAAACACATAGTGGCACTCTTCCGAGTCGAACTCATAAAGCAGCGCGGTGATATCAGCCGGATTGACTCCTTCAAGCGACTGCCTGATGAAAGCCTCATCTTTCTCATCCAGTGCTTGCTGGAAGCGCTCCAAAAACTCTTTGCTAAGCGCAAACTCCATGATGGATTCGGTGGTCATGCGGAAATGTATTTTGTCAACTGTATAAACTCACTCACCGACAATTGTTCAGCTCGCTGGCCAAAAACTTCGGTATCAGTAGCAAAATCCAAATTTAAGTCTTTTAGAGCGTTGCGCAACGTCTTCCTTCTTTTTCCAAATCCGGCTTTCACCACCCGTTTAAACAGGGCTTCATCACATTCAAGCCCGGCAGTTTCGTTTCTGGTAAGCCTGATCACTGCGGATTGTACTTTGGGTGGGGGATTGAACACCTGCGGCGGTACAGTGAAGAGGTATTCGATATCATAAAAAGCCTGTAGCAATACACTCAGTATCCCATAGGTCTTGTTGCCTTCTTTTGAAACGATCCGGTTAGCCACCTCCTTTTGGATCATGCAGACCACTTCGTTCACCGTATCTCTATGATCCCATATTTTAAAAAATAGCTGGGAGGAGATGTTGTATGGAAAATTGCCAATGACGCCTATAGGCCCATTCATTTCGGCCAGATTGTATTTGAGGAAATCCTGATGCAAAAATTTAGTAGCGTGTTCAGGAAAATGATCCTTTAAATAAGCCACAGATTCAGTATCCACATCAAACGCTATGAAATCTGGAAATTCATACAGCAAATACTTGGTCAATACTCCTGTGCCCGGCCCCACTTCTATCAAAGTTGACATCTTTCCTGGGTCCAGTCCGTTCACAATTTTCCTGGCGATGTTTTCATCCTTCAGAAAGTGCTGACCTAAATGCTTTTTGGGAGTTACCTGTTTCAAAGGGTCTGATTATTTTAAAATGAATTAACTTTTCGGCGCTGTAAATTTGACAAAATATGAGTGATACTTCTCAAAACAGAGAGAATAAACCAATAATAGGTATTTCCATTGGAGATTTTAATGGTATTGGGCCAGAGGTGGTCATCAAAGCCCTTAATGATAACAGGGTACTGAGGCATCTCACGCCTGTGATCTATGCCGATGGACGAGTCATCTCCTTTTACAGAAAACAGCTCGACCTTCAGAATTTCACTTACAATCAGACTAAAAGCATCGAGAGCATTCATCAGCGGAAGGTAAATGTTTTGAACCTGAACGAGCAGGAAATTGAAATAACCCCAGGTGAGCCTGGAAAATCTGGCGGGGAATATGCCATTGCCTCGCTCCGAAGAGCGCTTGAAGACCTGAAATCAGGAAAAATAAACGCCATTGCTACTGCTCCATTGAGCAAGGAGATGGTACAGTCCGATGATTTCAAATTTCCCGGGCATACGGAATTCCTCACGCAAGAAGATGGAGCTAAAGATAGTCTCATGTTTTTGGTAGCTGAAGGCCTGAGAGTGGGTGTGGTTACTGGTCACATTCCATTGAAAGAAGTGGCTCAGACAGTCACACAGGAGCGTATTGAAGCCAAACTGAATTTGATGATTAAGTCCTTGAAGAAGGATTTCGGAATCAAAAAGCCCAGAATTGCAGTGCTAGGGCTCAACCCCCACGCTGGTGAAAATGGCCTTTTAGGTGAAGAGGAAGAAAAAATTATCAGCCCGTCTATCAAAACCTTTAAAGACAAGGGTAACCTCGTGTTTGGTCCGTACCCCGCTGATGGCTTTTTTGGCACCTATCAATTCAGAAGTTTTGACGGGATATTAGCCATGTACCATGATCAGGGCTTGATCCCTTTCAAGAACATGGCCTTCGATACGGGCGTAAATTTCACTGCAGGGCTTTCCTTCATCAGAACCTCTCCGGACCATGGCACCGGCTTCCCAATCGCCGGTAAAGGAGAGGCCAGCGAGACCTCTATGAGAAACGCCATCTATATGGCCGCAGATATATTCAAAAACAGATCAGAGCACCAATAGACAATCCCCCACGAAATTTGTTTTTTTATATGTGGTTTATTCCTAAATTTGCGGTTCTTTAAGCGGACAGAAGGAAAGCGCATGAAAGGGCTCAGGGAATTTCAGATAGATATTTTCAATTTAGGCTACAAGCTTCACGAGTTTGAATTTCAGATTGATAACCGTCTACTGAGGATGTATGAGCACAGTTTGGTGGAAAAAGGCAGTGGTATTTGTAAACTCAGCCTGGAGAAATCCGAAACCATGATGAACCTTCACTTTCATATTGATGTGAAAGTGGAACTCATCTGCGACCGTAGCCTGGATAGTTTTGACTATCCGATTAAGCTTGAAGAATCACTCATCATTAAATTTGGTGAGGACAATTACTCACTCAGCGATGATGTGATTGTGATCAAAGATGACACAGCCACCATCGATGTAAGTGAGTTTATTTATGAATTTATCACCCTGGCAGTGCCTCTGAAGAAGCTTCATCCACGTTATGAGGAGACAGAAGATGACGAGCCAGATTTGATATATACTTCCGAAGATGAGGATACGGACCGAGAGAACGGTGAAGTGGATCCACGATGGGAAGCATTGAAAAAACTTAAAGGAAAAAAATAGAAAAATAAGATGGCACACCCTAAGAGAAAAATTTCCAGAACCAGAAGGGACAAGAGAAGAACGCATGTGAAAGCTACTCCAAAGAGCTACGTAATATGCCAAACCACTGGTGAACCACACCTTCCGCACAGAGCATTCTGGCATGAAGGCAAGCTTTACTACAAAGGTAAAGTGGTTATGGAAAAAGAAGTTCTGGCTTAATACAGCCAAACAATCAATATAGCATGACAAAAATCCGCGCGGCAATTACCGGGGTTCATGGGTACGTTCCAGACTATGTGCTTACCAACCATGAGTTGGAAACCATGGTCGACACGAACGACGAATGGATCAGGAGCAGAACGGGCATCGAAGAACGTAGGATTCTCAAAGGCGAAGGTCAGGGAACCTCTGTGATCGGTGCTGAAGCAGTTAAGGGCCTTTTGGCCAAGACGAATACAAAAGCAGAAGAAGTTGACTTGATTATTTGTGCCACTGTAACGCCTGATATGCCTTTCCCGGCTACAGCCAATATAGTAGCGGATATGGTCGGTGCTAAAAATGCTTTTGGTTATGACCTTAGTGCCGCGTGTTCAGGATTTCTCTACGCACTCGCCACAGGAGCACAGTTCATACAGTCCGGCACCTACAAAAAGGTGGTGATCATTGGCGCTGACAAGATGTCGTCCATTATAGATTACACTGACCGGGCCACCTGCATTATTTTTGGTGACGGAGGTGGGGCCGTGATGTTGGAGCCCACTGAAGAAGACCTGGGTGTGATGGATTCCATTTTGAAGTCTGATGGTTCTGGGGCACCGTATCTGCACATGAAAGCAGGTGGAAGTCGCAAACCAGCCACCGCAGAAACTGTGGCACAGCGTGAGCACTTTGCCTTTCAGGAGGGCTCTACCGTTTTCAAATTTGCGGTCACCAATATGGCAGATGTGGCGGCAGAGGTCATGGAAAAAAATAACCTGACCAGTGACGATATCAGCTGGCTGGTACCTCATCAGGCAAACAAACGCATCATTGATGCTACTGCCCGCAGAATGGGTGTGGGTGATGACAAAGTGATGCTGAACATTCAGCGATACGGCAACACTACAGCTGGGACTTTACCATTGTGCCTTTGGGATTATGAGCCTCAGCTCAAAAAAGGAGATAATATTATTCTTGCTGCTTTCGGAGGTGGATTTACCTGGGGAGCAACGTGGCTTAAATGGGCTTACGATCCAAAATAATTTCACAAAAAACTTACCATGGCAACAACTGCAGATTTTCGTAATGGTCTTGTTATCGAGTTTAATCATGACCTTTTTACCATCATTGAATTTCAGCATGTAAAACCCGGAAAAGGTCCCGCATTTGTGCGTACCAAGCTCAAGAGCCTTTCGACCGGCCGAGTGATCGACAACACTTTCACTTCCGGCCACAAGGTGACTACCGCCCGGGTGGAAAGAAGAGCATACCAGTTCCTGTACAAAGATGACATGGGCTTCCATTTTATGGATAGTACCACCTTTGAGCAACTCCCCATATCCGATTCATTGATCAACGCACCTGCACTCCTGAAAGACGGACAAGAAGTAGATGTGCTTTTCCATGCTGAAGAGGAAAGGGTACTCGGAGTAGAATTACCACAACACGTGATTCTCAAAGTGGTGTATACCGAGCCCGGTCTGAAGGGGGATACTGCCACCAACACTACCAAACCTGCCGAATTGGAGACAGGAGCCACCATTCAGGTGCCTTTGTTTGTGAACCAGGATGAAGTCATCAAGGTGAATACACAAACAAATTCCTACGTGGAACGAGTTAAATAAAATAATTACCTTTATTTACCGCCAGAGTAAAATCGATCTTAAGTGCTTATTGCGCCCATTTTGATAGACAACCAAAAATGCTAAATAATGAAAGCAAAAGAAATTCGTGATTTAATAGATTTTATTTCAGGCTCAGGCCTTGAAGAGGTAAACATAGAAACAGAGGAGTTCAAGATCAATGTGAAAAGATCTTCACCTCAGGTAACTGTGGCTGCAGCACCAGCGCCTGCTGCCCCAGCAGCACCGGCTCCGGCACCAGCACCAGCTACTGCCAGTGAAGCTCCCAAAGCTGCACCAGCTGCTCCCGCACCTGCCAGCGATGCACACCTCATCACCATCAAGTCACCAATGATTGGTACATTTTACCGATCAGCCAATCCTGAATCACCAGCTTTCGTGAATGTAGGTGATGCTGTTAAGCAGGGAGATCCGGTTTGTATCATTGAAGCCATGAAGCTTTTCAATGAAATAGAATCTGAAATATCTGGCAAAATAGTGAAGGTACTCGTGGAAGATGCTCAACCAGTTGAGTACGATCAGCCTTTATTCCTTGTAGACCCCTCTTAATCCAAAAAATAAAAAATCGTGTTTGATAAGATTCTCATAGCTAATCGCGGAGAGATCGCTCTTCGTATTATACGTACTTGTAAAGAGATGGGCATCAAAACTGTGGCCGTCTATTCTACCGCTGATGCCGACAGTTTACATGTAAGGTTTGCCGATGAGGCCGTCTGCATAGGCCCTCCTGCCAGTAAAGATTCTTATTTGAAAATACCACAGATCATCTCTGCGGCAGAAATCACCAATGCAGATGCGATACATCCTGGGTATGGTTTCCTGGCTGAAAATGCTGAATTCTCTAAAGTTTGTGAAGAGTATGGCATTAAATTCATAGGTGCTTCTGCAGACATGATCAATGCCATGGGTGACAAGGCTACCGCCAAGGCCACCATGAAAGCAGCCGGAGTACCTACCATACCGGGATCAGACGGGTTGCTAGAGTCAATGGAGCAAGGGATGAAACTGGCTGAAGAAGCCGGCTACCCTGTAATGCTAAAAGCTACCGCTGGTGGAGGTGGTAAAGGCATGCGCTACGTGAAGGACAAAAGCGGATTCAAGAAAGCATGGGATGATGCCCGCCAGGAAGCTGGCGCTTCGTTTGGCAACGACGGTCTGTACCTTGAAAAATTCGTAGAAGAGCCTAGACACATCGAAATACAAATAGTAGGTGATAGCAGAGGACGGGCATGTCACCTCTCGGAAAGAGACTGCTCCATCCAGAGAAGACATCAAAAACTCATAGAAGAGACGCCCTCTCCGATCGTAACGCAGGAACTGCGTGAGAAAATGGGACAGGCGGCCATCAAAGGGGCTGAGGCCATCGGATATGAAGGAGCTGGTACCGTAGAATTCCTGGTGGATAAATATGGTGATTTCTTCTTCATGGAGATGAATACACGTATTCAGGTCGAGCATCCTATTACTGAAGAAGTAACGGATTTTGACCTGATCAAAGAACAAATCAAGGTAGCCGCTGGGGTGGAGGTTTCTGGTAGGAACTACTATCCACAGCTACACTCTATAGAGTGCCGTATCAATGCCGAAGATCCGGCCAATGGCTTCAGACCTAGCCCCGGAAAGATCACCAATCTACATTTCCCAGGTGGTCATGGTGTTCGCGTAGACAGCCACGTCTATGCCGGATATGTGATTCCACCATTTTATGACTCTATGATTGGCAAGCTGATCGTCTCAGGGCAAACCAGAGAAGAGGCCATCGTACGTATGAAGAGAGCTCTGCAGGAAATGGTCATAGAAGGGGTGAAAACCACCATTCCGTTCCATATCAGATTGATGGATGACCCGGTTTTCAAATCCGGAAAATTCACCACTAAATTTCTGGATGACTTTGACTTTTCTGGCCTGTAAAACAGACCAGAAAAGTCCTCATGAGGGTTGCAAATAGTGCTGAGTTAGAGGTGAATTGGGCTTGATATAGGTCACTTTTCCCTAAAAACTATCCAAGAAAAGCTCGTAATAATGCCGTATAAAGGTTCAAAAGACCATAGGTTTTATACTATCTTTGATAACAGCCGTTAACTGGGCAAACAAACACATTTTGTCAGCTACTCATCCAAACAATCGTCTTACAGAAGAACAGAGGGAACTTATTTCGGAGCTTATAGGCAACGCGATCAAGAAAGCGGTGCAGTCTATGGAGCAGATGCTCAAAATAAGGGTCAATGCCAGTCATATCACCTATGGCGTAGGTCCACTGACCCCTATTCCTGAATTAGACCTGTTAGGTCGATTCAAGGCGCACCTGGTCAAGCTGGTATTCAGTGGCGATATCCGTGGGGCTTTCTATTTCGTTATCCTGGATCATGAGGTAGACCTGATCAATACTGTCTGCCTTCCACCCGAATTCAAGTCAGACAAACGGACCGAAACCAAGCTGATGAAGCACGGATTCATGTCAGAAATCGAAAATGTGATAGCAGCCCTGTCTATGAAAGAAATATCTGAGTATCTGGGCGTGCAATTGGAACTCAGGGTGCCTCAGATCCAAATTATGTCTGGCAATCTGATCAACGAGTTTTTTGAAAAGGAAAATAAGGTTCATAAAACAGCCTTTCATGTCAAATCCGTACTGGAAGGAGTTGCTGTTAATGTTGCTCCTTTTTTTATCTGGATACTCGACGATAATTTTTTGAGGATTCTAAAATTGAATACTTCAGAAGGTTGAGTGATTCAGGGTTGAATCAAAGAGCAAACCCCATGATGAGGACATCATCAGGCTGATCATTGGAGCCTTTCCATTGATCGATGAATGTAGTCAGCAAAGTCTTTTGATCTAAAATTGGTTTATCAGCATTCTCCAAAATGGCTTCAGCCACCATTTTCCTTCCCAACTTCTTATTCTTATCGCCACCCATCAGGTCACGAAAGCCATCACTGGATAGATAGAGGTTAGACTTCACTCCTTCTTCCAACACAATGGTGCTGGTCTGATAGGTATGCTGCATTTCAAACATTTCACCAATCTGCATTCTATCGGCTTTGATGATCTCCATCTTACCCTTCTTCACATGCATTAAGTCTACTTTGGCACCTGCGAATTCTACATGCCTGATGGCTAAATTGATTTTAAGCAGTCCCACATCAGCACCGGTACCCACCTGGAGTTTTTCTCTATCGCTAAACTTAGTGGCAATTTTGTGATGAAGGTATCTTAGAATAGTTCCGGGATCACGGGTCTCATAGGACTCCATCACCCGCTGGAGTGATTGCTTGTACACGCGAGTCATCATACTGGCCAGGTGGCCATGCCCCATACAGTCAAAGAGCGCAATGAAAAGATCTTCCCCGTCTTTGAAAATCCAGAAGCCATCCCCCCCTACCTTGCCACTCATTGGGAGATTGATAATGAAAGCATCCAGAAAACTTGCCACGACCTCCTCAGGAAACAAAGAAAAATAGTTCTTCTTTGTTACATCCTCTAAAGACGAAACTCCAAGGTTATAGTACGTGCGTTCCTGATCAAGCATGCTGAAATTTTACTGCAAACCAATAACCACAAATGCTTCGTGGTTGTTCCAAACTATCGGAATTACGTATATGGAGACATCTTCGGGTATTTTCAACTTGGAAGGCATCCCCTGAAACACGACAGGCACAGAAATCATAAAGTTGGCTCCCAGGTTCGCACGGACGTTTCCGGCCACCACGTTCGAGATTTCGCCAGCCATATCCAGGATATCCTCCTCCGAAGGATCATCTATCCCAATGAAAATCTTAATCAGATCCTCATACATAATTCGGTTAGCTGAAATATAAACAAATCCCTTCCGATTTCCAGATATTCCTATCATTCCGGTATAGTCCTTCAACATCAGACCTTCGGATTGCTTGATATAAGGTACGTTCAGTTCGGAATCAATCTCCGTCAGGTGCCTGAAGTAATTGTTGACTGAGTTAATGAACAGACTACAGGTGGCATCAAACTCCGCTTTGCTTGTTTTCATTTCTCTTTAGTAATCGGTCAAAAGCTTTGGCGAGATCATCGGCATTCACAGGCTTATAAAGAAAACCACGTGCGCCTTTATCCAATGCTCTCAGGCCGGTTAATTTATCTGATAGAGCCGTGATGATCATAACCTTGCATTTTGGGTGCATAAGCATGATTTCATCCAGGCAAGCCAAACCGTCCATTCCCGGCATGGTAATATCCAGCGTTACCACGTCTGGTTTTTCTTCCTTAACAATCTTCACAGCACTCGCCCCATCAGGAGCCATACCTATGATCTCAATATCGTAATCTTTCAGATTTTTCTCAATTATGCGACGCATAATTGATGAATCATCAACTATCAGTAGTCTCATGCTCTTTTGATTGGTCTTCTACAATACCACTGATGGGTAAATTTATGATTAGTTTGAAATACTTACCTTCCTCAAAAGTGGTGGTAAATGTTCCATTCATCTCCTCTATCAGTGTCTTCACTAAATTCATGCCTCTTCCACGACCTGCGTTTTCATCCACTTCCGTAGCGGTTGAAAATCCTTTTTCATAAATGAGGTTGATCACCTGATCATGTGTGAGTTTCTCAGCCTCAAATTCAGTAAGTATGCCACTTTGAACTGCCCTTTGCTTTACTCTGATCACATCGAGTCCCCTGCCGTCATCCATATAGCATATCTCGAATCGCTGATCCTTTGGCTGATCCAGCTCAATAGAAATGGTTCCTCTGATCAATTTTCCAAGTGACGTTCGGGTTTCACGATCCTCTATTCCATGCTTTACGGAATTTCTAATCAGTTGAATCATGATGTCCCTAAAAGCATCAATGTGCTCATTTGGAAGCACCAGATTGCTTTCATTCTTAAAGAAAAAGTCCACCGGCTTGTCCATTTTATCAGACAGCAACTTAACTGATCGCTCCAGATTGTCAATGAGCATGATATTGGAAACCACATGACCACCAGATGGGTACTTACGGTAGATATCTGCCACCTTTCGCAGCATAGAGCTCATTTCATCGATCATCTTATCGGCATCATCGATCTCATAGAGGATGGTGAGGAAATCCTTACCAGTCACTTCCTTGAGCTTTAGACTTTCAATGGCTTCCTCTACCTCATGGAATTTTTCGCTCATGATGTCAAGGCCAATCACCACGGCATTCCCTTTGAGGTTGTGGATGGTTTCGAAGGTGAAATCAAGCAACGCCTTCAAGTCTCTGTCTTTATTGGCCTCATAGCGCTCCGAGATGCCTTTGAGCGTGCGTTTGGCATTATACAAGAATCCCCTGATCAATGACGGATCTATTTTCAAAATGCTCAATACCTGTTCGGTTTCCTGCTTTTTCTTCTTCTCCGCGTCTTCCAGGTGTTTCTGGAGCAACACTGATTCCGTTTCGTCAGATACCGTCACCATAATGTTAGCAATGCGATCTCTTCTCCATATCCTTGTAAAATTGACCCGGATGTATTTGGTGGTCACTATACCATCGGTCTCGCTGTATATTTTTACCTGCTCGATTGGATTAAGTTGATTGACCACATCCTCGTCCATGTCTTCGTTGAACAGATGGCGCATGAACATCTCCAGTGCCTCCAGATCGCGAGGGATAATCAATGGTCTCATGAAGTTGGCAAAGTTCTCTCCGGAGATTTTAGAAAGCCCAAAGATCTTTTCCATGGATTTGGAATAGAGCTTACTCATTTTGAAATTCCTATCTAACAGAAAAATCCCCTGGTGGATATTTTGGAATACAACAAGGGATACTCGATAGATATTGTTATACAGGAATTTGGCCTTATCTCGCTCTTTTCTCAGGATGTTATGAGACTTCACAATCTCATCCACCATCACGTTGAAAGTCTTGGCGTACTGTCCAATTTCATCCTTTGTAGCAATGAACACTTTCTTTGACAGGTCTCCTTTGGAAATCCTGATGGTAAAGCGTTCCAGTATTTTCACATTGGCCAGCAGGTTGGTCACAATAATGGACATCAGCCACATAGCCAGTATACCAATGATGATATCCAGTACAATGAACGTCCAAAATTTCTGAAAGGCTGTGCGGGCAAGGTATTCCGTACGAGAAAGTAGTCTCTGAGAGATACTATCCTCCACCCTTTTAAGGGCATTGATTTTGCTGGTGGTCATTTCGTACCAGTAGCCAGGATCCTGATTAAAATTATCCCTAAGGTGCAAAACAGACCTGAGTCGATCTACTTCATTCACATCATGACCAGTGACCAGGTTATTGTATACGCCTTTTGAAGCTTCATCTGCAATGATGAGAAAAGCATCTGTATAAGCCTCCTGCTCTGCTACCAACGCGGTGAACGAGCTGTAAGTCTCGTCATCAATCTCACTAAGTGAAAACGCATGTGTACCAATGGCTCGCTCAATACTGGCTCGTTCTTTGGCTTTCAAGAAATAAATAAGCGCATGCACCTGTTGCGCTATATCTTTATCCCGTGTTTCATTGATTAGCTGATCGACGGTATTCAATGCTACCTCATCGATATCTGAGAAATACTCAAGAATCTGGATCGGATCCAATACCCGACGATCTACTTTCTGACGGATACTGTTGATCGTAGAGAAATTTGAGTTCAACAACTCTACATCGTTAGCATGAATGGCAAAAATGCCTTTGAGATCTAACCGGTCCAACTCCTCATAGAAGCGCTCCAGGGTACTGTCTGTCACATGCCTCTGATGCAAGAGTGCTTGTGAAAAGTCCTCGCCATCATTGGTCAAAAAACCCACGGAAATGCTTCGCTCCTTTTGCAGCTCATGAACGGCGTGGTTGATTTCCACACCCAACAAGATGGTTTTGTTCAGCCTCTGCGAATCGTCATAATCCAAATAGTTGTGCTTGATTTGTATATAATCAAAGCAAATGATGATGACAATAAGAGGGACCAAAACCACTGCAAACTTGGTCCTGATTGGAAGATCATAAAGTATTCTCATACTTTTTACATTATTCTGTTAACCACTGCAATCAGCTCTTCTGACGTAAATGGTTTAACAATATAGTCAGCCGCTCCCAATTCTTTACCTTTGTTCACAACTGTTTGCTGACCTACAGCACTGATCATAATCACTTTGGACTCCAGTCCCTCATCTCTGAGGACTTTCAATATCTCAAAGCCCATCATATCAGGGAGGATGTTATCCAGGGTAATCAGGTCCGGCTGCTGCTCCAGCGCTATGTCTATAGCCCCCTCTCCGTCTTTTGCCTCGCCTACAATCTCCATTCCGGCTTCTTCTAAAGCTGTGCGGATCAATGACCGCATATAAATTGAATCGTCTACTATTAGTACTCTCTTACTCATGATATATTACCCTGTTTATCAAACTAAATCTCTGATTTTATCCACAAATTCCTCCTGAAAAATCCAAACGAAATCAGGAGAAATGTCTAATTCAACGCCGTGGAAAATGGCCTTGAAACGAATAATTGCGTCAAATTCACCCGCTTCCTTCTCCAAATAGCTGTTGACCTCAGTAGATTTAACAACATTCAGCGAAGGTACATGACCGTATATTTCCAAGCCTAAAAAATTTGAAAATTCTGTGATCACTGCCGCAGCCATCATATTATCGATTTCGGTAAGGAAACCAATTTTCATCATCCTGCTTTCTGGTGTATCACTGTCTATCAATTTGGCTGGTAGACAGGCTTTAAAGACTTTGGCCACTTCATCTTCTCTGAAAATCAAATGGCTGGTACCCTTGAGCTCACCAATCAGCTTGGTTTTGATCACATGCACACTTTGACCACCCAGGTCTTCAAATTTGGGAAGGGGAACATCCGCACTACTACTGTAGTCGATCTTCTCTATGGAAATGGGGCTTTGCAAAATTTGCTCCATCGATTTCTTAGCCATTGACAGTCCGTCAAAGACCAGCTTAGAGGCTATTTCCAGTTCGTTTTCGTTCAATTTATCCAACATCAAAATTAAAATTATCTATAGCAATCTGTTTAATTTATTCTTAATGTTCAAGGTCTCTTTGATCGAACGGCTTAATTAGTCGTTGAATCAGTTGATTGGTGCAGTAACCTTACCAATCTAACCTACCTATCCCTATTTTAATCAGAGATAGCGAAAGATTTTTTCACTTCCTCCAATAATTCCTTCGGATCAAACGGTTTGGTAATATAAGCCTTAATTCCAAGATCTAACCCCTCCTGAATGGCAGATTGTTGTCCCACGGCACTCACCATAATAACGGTACGTGAGATACCCTGCTCTTTTAGCGCTCGCAAGATTTCCAAACCCGTCATATCCGGCAGTATATTATCGAGTGTTACTAAATCCGGATCTAACTCTACTATTTTGTCCAGGGCCTCCACACCGTCCTTTGCCTCTCCAATGACCTGATAGCCGGCGTTCACTAAAATTCCTTTGATGGTAGATCTGGAGTATCCAGAATCGTCAACTATGAGTATGGTCTTGCTCATCTTTTCTCAAATTTTGGTTTTTGTGTACTCCCTTTCTCTTCTTTTTTCCGGTAGACTCTTGTCCTGATGTCCTCTACTTGAAACAGTAATTTTCCCGCATCTGGCATGATATCATAGTACCCAATAATCAGGTAGCCATTGGGCTTCAGACTTTTATAAAACAGGTTGAGGACTTTTAGCTTGAGCTGCTCATCAAAATAGATCATCACGTTTCTACAAAAGATGATATCGTATTCTCCAGTGACCGGATCATGAACAAGATTGTGCCTTTCGAAGGTAACACTGCGCTTATAGTGAGGCTTAATGGCCGCATGCTTGTCGTGGAACTCAAAATAGTCCTCCAGCTTACGATCCGGGAAAAATTTCAAAAAGGGAGTTAGATACGGCTTGATCACCTCCAGTGAGTACTCTCCATCTTTTGCCTTTTTCAGTGCCTTGGTGCTCAAATCGGAGGCAGCAATTTTTGTCCTACCCAAAAGCCCTTTTTCCTCCAATACAATGGCCATGGTATAGACCTCCTCTCCAGTAGAGCAGCCGGCGTGCCATATTTTGAGTGATTCTCCCTTGAATCGTTCGAGGATCTCATCCCGAAGCTTAATCCATACATCGGGGTTTCTAAACAGCTCTGTCAGGTTCACCAGCAGATCATCTATGGCGCTCATGAAGAAATCATGGTCTTTAAGTATCCGTCCCCAGAGGTCAAGGGAAGAATCCATGTGATGCTTCATCATTAATCGATTCACCCCTCTTTTCAAAGATGCCTTCTCGTAGTTGGTGAAATCCAGCCCATAGCGGTTTTTAATGGCCACCATCAGGGCATTCATTTCTTCGTCCGTTATCAACTCAAGGGGCTTTGCTTCACCGGAGAAAATACTTACTGATTCCTTCATTTAGAATTATTTTGATTGGAGGACTTTTAGATGAATCAGGTCGGTGAGAGCTGCTATATCTATTACCGGGCATACGTTACCACTTCCCAGTATGGTAGTGCCACTTAGCAATTTAGTTTTGTTAATGGGTTTGGCCAGAGGTTTTTCGATGATCTCCTTCTGCTGAAGGACTTTATCTACAATCACACCGGTGGTCTGCCCCATATACGATACAATGATCACATTAAACAGATCATCGTCAGTGCTCAATTCGAAACTCTTCTGAAGACTGCCACGTTGGCCTAGCTCATCCAAACTCTTCATTTCCAGGATATCTTTCAAGAAAACAATGGAGATCGCTTCATCCTGATATTTGGCCATGAGCCCGCCACTGAGTTTGTAGATTTCACTCCGGGCAATGGTCACCACGGCCTCTGTGTATGAAAGCGCCATGGCATACTCCTGTCCTCCTACATCGAAAAGCAAGGTGCCCTTGAGTGCCAGTGAAGATGGTACGTGGAGGTTGACAGTGGTGCCTGTACCTACCTCTGTCTCTATACGCACCTGCCCGCCAATAGACTCTACGGCTTTTTTCACTACATCCATCCCCACACCACGCCCGGAAATTTCATTTACTTTATCGGAGTTAGAAAAGCCTGACTCAAAAATATACCGCAGTACTTCATCCTTTGTGAGGTCCTTGGCCACAGCATCGGCCACCATTCCTTTTTGAACAATTTTCTTACGGATTACTTCATGATCGATACCGGCGCCATCATCCTTCACCACGATAATCACCCGATCTCGCTCGTAGCGCGCATCCAGTGTAATGGACCCTTCAGGAGGCTTACCGTTTTCTACCCTTTTGGCTTCCGGCTCTATACCGTGACTCACTGCATTTCGTACAAGGTGAACCAGTGAGTCGCTGATTACCTTGAGCACGTTGCGATCAATTTCTATTTCTGTGCCTTTGAGAACCAAAGCCACATTTTTTACCTCTATGGCCGCGGCATCCCGAACTACCCGATGGAACTTATTGAAGAGAAACCCCACCTGAATCATTCGGGCATTCATAATGCTATACTGGAGGTTGGAACTGATTCGCTTCAGTCGCTCAAACTCTGCCGTAGCCAACCCTATTTCCTGACTGTAAGCAATCAATCTGTCGCGCTCTATGATGAGCTGCCCCACCTCATTGAGCAAATCATCCATTTTCTTAACGGGGATCTGAATGACATCCGAAAACATCACCTGGGCCTGGCCTTCCTGTTTGGTGGTTTCCTCTTCCTGATGGTCTATCTCTTCTTCTTTGGGTGCTGCAGGGGCTCCCTTATCTAATTCATTTTTTAGGAATATTGAAAGGCTGGTTTTGATCCCGAGGTAGCTGACCTTTTGGTTGGTCTCGAGGGCCCGCACCACTTGGGTGAGTTTGTCGTTGGCTCTGAAAAGGATTTCAAAAAGCTTTTTACTCAGTGTGATTTGCTTATTTCGGATGGCAATCATCACGTCCTCCATAGCATGTGAAAGTTCGGACACACCATCCAGGCCCAGGCCCATGGCATTACCTTTCAACGTATGGGTAATCCGAAAAATGCCATCAATGGCATCCTGATTGGACTGATCTTTTTCCAGCTCCACGAAAAGCTTGTCCAGCTCTTCTATCTGGTCTTTCGCTTCTATGAGAAAGAGTTCCTTATATTCTGATTCCTTAGATTTCAATGTCTATAAACAGTTAACCAAGTATCCACCAATTTCTTTTATATGCATGACCTTTTCGGCCGCTCCAGTTTCGAATGCTATTTTCGGCATACCATAGATAATACTGGATGACTCATCCTGTGCTATGGTAATGCCGCCATTATTTCTGATCATTTTCATACCCTTCACCCCATCGCGTCCCATCCCTGTGAGGAGCACCCCTATGGCCTTTTCACCATAGCAATCAGCCACAGATTCCATCAAGGCATTAATGGATGGGTTGTTATATTCCTTATATTCCTCTTTTGAGAAACCAATTTTCACTTTTTCGCCTTTCCCCCCCTTCATCACTACCATGTTGGCATTACCTGGTGCGATAATGACCATGCCTGGCTGGGGAACCATGCCCCGCTTACCCACCACCACCTTGAGCGAACTGAGGGCATCCAGTCTGTCCGCAAAGGACAAAATGAAATTAGGTGGCATGTGCTGACAAATAAGCACCGGAACGTTCAGGTTGGCAGGAAGGGAGGTGATTACTTTCTCCAAAGCGGAGGGCCCGCCGGTAGATGCGCCAATGACGATCACATGAAACCTCGCCTCACTATCAAAGGTGTGAGGCAGCTTACTCAACCCATCGCTTTCAATCGGTGTAGGTCGGGGCTTGGCCCGAGCCACCCGCTTGACCATGGCCAAAATCTCAACATTGATCTCGCGGATTTTGGATCCCCCTTTCTGGGGTTTGTTAATATAATCAACTGCTCCGAGTCTAAGTGCATCAAAAACCACGTCGAGGTTAGTGTTTCCCACCGAACTCAAAATCACAATAGGAATGGGATTAGCCTTCATGATATGCTCTACGGCATACAATCCATCGTACTCGTCCATGTTGATGTCCATGAGTATGACATCCGGCTTGAGCTCGCGGGCCTTCTCCACTGCTTCCTTGCCATTAGAGGCCGAACCAATGACTTCCAGTTCCTTGTCTTTAGACAACAGATCCGAGATCAGCAATCTCATAAATGCTGAGTCGTCCACTACCAATATTTTTATCTTCCCTGTCAAATGCTTAGCTGGTTTTCATTCTGGCCCTCAATCTATCGCCCTCAATCAGTTCATCTATGTCGATGAAATAGACCATCTCACCCTGAACCTTCACTAGCCCTTTTATGTACGTTTCGTCCAGAGAGGTTTCGGACAGGTTGTCAATAGTAGACTGAATGGTATCTCCGGAAATCTTCTGATTGGATGGGACCTCAGCCACCAAAATCCCCACGGTAAACCGCTCTGTACTCACCACCATGGTATAGGCCGAGCGGGTCTTGATGTCTTCATTGGCATCAACCAGGCCGAGCTTATCAGCCAGGTCCAAAATGATAATGCCTTTTCCACGAATGGTGGAGATCCCTTTGATGTATTTGGGCGTTTGAGGCATCTTAGTAATGGGGACACTGGGCACTACTTCGTTGACTTTGGATATTTCCATGGCGAATGACTCCTGTCCAAGCTTAAAGACAATGAGGTGTACATGCTTGCCTTTGAGGGAATCGATCTCCTCTTTGAATCGCTTGTGAAGTTCAGATCTTCGAGCGAGTTCCTCCTGAGTAAGAAACCAGGACTGATCCGCTGACTCTACTTTTTCGGAGACCTTTTTGGCTTTCTTCCCCTTATCTTCCTTAGAAGGGTGGGCGCTTTTTTTCTTAAGGTTGCGTCCTGTTGTCATATTCTACTCTGATTGCTCACCAATTTTTAATCTACAAAGAAATTAGTCGATATCTGCCAAAATCTCGGGGTACTTCTTCCTAATATCCTCAAGAAACTTTACGTTATCCTCAATATTAACACCTATTTCACTTTGAATATCCAAAATTCCCCAATCTTCAATCTCCGGAAGGTAGATTGGAGCCTTCTTGTCTAGCTGATAGGAGTCACCCATATCAGTTTTCAACTTCACCAGTCGCTGTACAGGCTTTCTGTCCTTAATTATCTGCACTTCATCCGCCCAATCATCACTGGATACTTTTGTGCCATTGGCGCTTGTCAGGTACTTTTTACCATCCGGCGTTTTCACCAGCACGGTATCATTCACATGCTTCAGTACCTCACCGAAAAACGCCTTTTGCTCTTTGAATAATTTATTGGTGTCCTTGCCGGACTTCATCATCCGCTGCAGATTTTCAAGCTCTACCTCCTGTTCCTCAGATTTGATCTGGGCCAACTTCAGATCCGTGATGTCTCTGGATATCCCAAAGGTGCCAACGATCTTTCCATCCTGATCTTTCAGTGGCAGCTTGGTAGTGGATACAAAGGTGGTAGTGCCATCCTTTTTGTCTTCTCTCTCTATTTGATTCAGTAAAGGCACTCCTGTCTTGATGATGGTTTGTTCGTCGTTAAATGCTTTCTTAGCATGGTCTCCAAAGAAGTCAAAATCTGTTTTTCCGGTAATCTCACTGACATCTTTTACACCAAAATTAGGAGCCATGGATTCGCTCACTCTGAGGAAGTGTCCCTGAGTATCTTTGAAGTATATAAAATCAGGCATGTTATCGAGTAATGTCGCCAACAGCCTATTCTCCTCTTCGAATTTGAGCTGGGCAATCCTCATTTCGGTAATGTCTCTTGAAATTCCGAAAGTGCCTATGATGTTTCCATCCACATCTTTCAACGGCATTTTAGTCGTAGATACATACTTGAATTCGCCGTTTTTAAGGTCAGCTCTTTGAATACTGTTAATCATTGGGATGCCTGTCTCCATGATCTTCTGCTCATCCTCATAAGATACCCTTGCATGTTCTCCATGAAAATCAAAATCACTCTTGCCAATTAATTGCTTAGGGTCTTCCATTCCAAACCTCTTGACATGAGAAAGGCTGTTGCGGATGAATTTACTCTCTCTGTCTTTGAAGTAGATAAAATCGGGAATATTGGAGAGCAACGCATCCAAAAGACTTTTCTCCTTTTCGTAGGCCTCACGCATCTGAAAGAGGGCGTTATTCTCCTTGGCCTGGCCGGAGAGCCTCACCATGCTGATACCCTCTTTGAATTCCATGGCGATTTGCGCCAGGTTTTGGGTCTTATCATTGTAACTGCCCATACCGGATGAAAGCTCAGTGGCCGAACTGGCCACCTCTTCGGTGCCCGCTGCGGTCTGCTCCGCTATCACCACGATGCTTTCGGTGATGGAAACCACATTGTTAATACTCTGAATCTGATTCTGGGCGGCATTGAGAATTTCTTCTGAGAATCGCAGTGTTTCGGTGGAGGAATCGAGAATTTCCTTAAAGGACTCAGCGGCGGATCTGGAAGTTTCCTCACCACTTTTCACTACCATATTCATATTGGACATCACTTTGGCAGCCACTTCGGTGTCTGTCTGCACGTCACCAACTAATATCTCTATTTCCTTGGCCGACTTTCGGGAATCCTCGGCCAGTTTGCGGATTTCTTCGGCTACCACTGCAAACCCGCGACCAGCATCGCCCGCCTGTGCTGCTTCGATGGCCGCATTTAGTGCCAGCAGGTTCGTTTGTGAGGCAATTTCGGTGATCACGCTCAGCGTTCTGGAGATATCCTGAGACCTCTGGGTGAGCACCTGAATTGATTGGTTTGTTTTGGTGGAGTACTCCGAAATCTCTACCATGCTGCTCACCACGCCATTCACTATACCAATTCCCTTCTCACTGCTTTCAGCACCGATCTTTGCGGCGTTATTGATGGCTTCAGCCTTCTGCACCATCCGCTGAGAGGCCTGAAGGATTTCTTCTACCAGACTGGATGACTCATCTACTTTGGCCAGCTGGTTTTGAGCTCCGCTGCTCATTTGAGCAATCGCAGAAGCAATTTCGTTGGTGTTGGAATTCATCTCCTCACCGGTCACTCGCATTTCACTTGTAGACTCCTCAATGGTGAGGACATTTTGTGAAATCTGATGAAGCAGCCCATCGAGGTTATCTAGTGCCAGATTGAGATTGTTGGTGATTTTCAGGATATCTCCCTTGGCCTCCTCCTTGTATCGATGAGTGAGGTCACCGGAAGCCATGGCATTGACGATCTTATTGATGGAATAGAATGGCCTTGAAACATTTTCCAACAGCTCATTAATAGAGTTGCCCAACTGGAGCCAAATACCGGATTTGTTTTGATTATCAATCCTCACATCTAACTTACCCTCATCTCCTGCCATACTCACTACCTCATCCACACCACCGAGCATAGTGCGCAGGTTGTCTCTCATGTCCAGCAATGACTGTCCCAATAGGTCATTGTTGCTTTTCAGTTTAAACTCCGAATTCAGGTTTCCCTCTCTGATCTCATTGGCCAGTCCGGCGGTATTTTTCAAAAACACCAGGTGGCCATCAAGTGCTCTGGAGATATGACCAATTTCATCCTTCCTGCTATCCGTTTTCAACTCCCGAAAATCAATATCGAGGTTACCATCAGACATCATATTAATTCGTTTGATAATCCTGTAAAGCGGATAATGAACATACCTAAAAATAAACCTCATCCCCAAGTAAAACTGCAGGATGATAATGGGTGAAGCGTACAGAAAATAGGCAATCCCGTACATGCCGGATGCATAGGAGACTATGCATAACTCAGCGGAAAGTGCCACGAAAAAAATACAAATTCTAAAAAGAAAAGATCCTTTAAAATTGAAGTAAATAGCCAAAGCGCTCGCTAGCAAAATAGCACCTACAAAGCCTGTAATCTTTAATAATTCTATCATCTGTTGGGTTGGGTTGAATTCAAAACATGGGGAAACTGATCTTTACAATTCACCTATGACGCTATTCGGTTTTCACCTCAATCATCTCCAAAATATCGACCAATATGATCATTGACTTGTCCTTTTTGACAATGCCTTTGATGAAGTGATCTTCGGGTGCGAGGTTATTGATCACAGCGGCACTGGTATTGATTTGTGAAGATTGAACAAGAAGTGTATCGGGTACCTGCCGTACAATGAGGCCAGCCTGATAAGTATCATCCTTGATCACAATGATGAACGCCTCCTCCAAACCCTCCATTGCCGGGGCCTTTGGATTGATCCTTTTTTCAAGGTCAATTACGGCGAGAACATTACCCCTTACATTGCCTACACCAAGTATGTAATCCGGGGCCTGAGGTACGGGCGCAATTTTGGGAGCCTTCACCACTTCACGCACTTTTTCAATGGGAAGTGCGTAGCGCTCACGCCCTACCGGGAAAACCACGAGTACTTCGTTTTTTTCCACCGCTCCAGTCTCTGAAATCTCCTGATTGAGCTTACCTAAAGCGGCTGCTTCTACCCAACTCTTTTCTGGCTGAGCAATGCCATGTGACTTTGTAGAGTCTCCGTCCACCATTTCGCTGTGTTAAAATCTTGTCTATAGGGATGTGTTCACCAGGACCACATTAATTCAAATCTCAAATGGCTTGTCCCATGGAAACCCAATACTTTGGGTGCCTATTATTTTCATATTTTTTGATATTAAAAAATAATATTTGGCTCAAACCACACTATTCAAACATTCGTAAAATAGCAAAATGATAAATTTCACCTGCTAAAAAACCTAAATATTTAAGGAAAAACTTATCCTCTCAAACGAAATTTACTCACCCGCTCTATAAGCTCAGCCGCCACGTCTGATAAACTCTGAGATTTCTGCACGTAGCTCTCCATCCCTGCTGATAATTCTGTCGCAGAACTGGCCACTTGTTCGGTGCCAGCAGCCGTTTCTTCGGCAATTACCACCACTGATTCCGTAATGGTCACCACATTCTTGATGGACTCAATCTGCTGCTTCACACGCTTGCGAATCTCTTCAGACATGAGTAAAGTATGATTAGAAGAGCTTGTGATTTCATTGAAGGCCTCTGAGGCGAAGTTGGTGGCATCCTCACCACTCTTCACACTGGCTTTCATCATTTCTATGGCGGATGCCGCGGTGCTTACGTCATTCTGTACGTCGTTTACCAGCTGCTCGATTTCACGTGCAGATTTTTTAGAATCTTCTGCCAGCTTCCTGATCTCCTCGGCCACCACAGCAAACCCTCTTCCGGCATCTCCTGCCTGGGCTGCCTCGATGGCGGCATTCAATGCCAACAGGTTGGTTTGAGAAGCTATTTCAGTAATCACTCCGAGCGCACGTGATATTTCATTGGAGCGCCTGGTCAATACCTGAATAGAATCATGTGTATCAGATGAAAATGCGGCAATGTCACGCATACTGAAGCCTACCTTTTTCACAAGGCTCTGACCTTTTTCACTATTCTCCACCCCGCCTTGTGCGGCTTCATTTATGTTTTCTGCCTGCTCACCCATTTCATTGGAAGACCGCAAAATTCCTTCTACCAGGCCTGAGGATTCATCTACTTTTACCACCTGATTTTGAGCTCCATTGCTCATTTCAGAGATGGATGAAGCAATCTCCCGGGTATTATAGGTCATCTCCTCACTCACCGTTCGCATCTCTACTGAAGACTCATTCACTATGGTGGCCATCCCGGCTATGTTTTCGATCAACTCATTGATATTATCCAGCGCTTTGTTGAAACTAGAAGCCATTATCTGCACATCTCCTTTGGCCTCTTCGTCATATCGCACTGTGAGATCACCTGCAGCCATTGCATCCACCATGTTGTTGATCTTATTAAAGGGTAGTGAAATGGAGTCCAACAGGTTATTTACTGAATCACTCAACTCTTTCCATGCACCATCTTCCCAGTCGGTCTTCATCCTGGCAGTCATCAGTTCTCCGTTCTCACCAGCATTCTGGATCACCTCGCGAGTTTCCCGACTTACGGTTCGTAGGTTTTCGCGCATGCGCAAAAGGGAGATTCCAAGCATATCGTTCTTGCCCGAGCTGGCAAATTCGGTATCCAGATTACCCTTCCCAATCAAATGAGAAAATTCGGCCTTTCGGATCAGGTCATCCATCAGTTCGTTGGCAGCAGCTGCCAATACCCCGAGCTCATCTCTGGATTGAATATTCAGTCGGTTTTCGGAGGACAGATCCCCCTCAGCCAGCTTGGTAAGCAAGAAACTCGATTTCTCAAGAGACTGAGCAATGGCAGCGGAGATCTTATAGGTAATAATCACCAGTACGATGAGACCTGCCAACCCAACAATCAGGGTAACCATAAATACCGCATTGAACTGGGCAGTAATCTCTGAAACGGGAACCACAAAGCCTGTAGACCAGGGAAAGGAAGATCTGCCAATGGGAATAGCTGCAAAGGAAACGTACACCTGCTCGCCCAGATCTTCATCATACACCGTATAAGAAAAAGAATCTCCATTTTTAATTCTCTCCCTCACGTTGTAAGGGCTTTTCTTCACGATACTTAAGGTATCCATCGATTGGCTAAACAGACTCTCATTTTTATGAGAGATAATAACACCCTGATTGGAAAGGAGAAAAGCAAATCCATTGTCGTAATAATCTACCTCAGTTACCCCCTTGAAATCATCTACCGTCATATCAGTACCGATAACGCCGACAAACTTGCCATCAACTTCTATGCTGACTGTAGGAGATATTCCCAGCAGTGAGTCCGTAGCCCCAGACGAATAGTCGTAATCCAGATACCAGTATGGTTCTGAAAGTTTTTCGCTGTGATCGCGATTGTATTTAAGAAACCAGTAAACTCCCGATGTAGGATCTCCATCAAGGTTGGCCAGCTCACCCGAAGAGTTCAGTTTGCCATCTCGCATGTAAAAGTTTTTCCGCTCTCGCCCGTATGGCTTGTCATACCCGTCCTCTATGGCCCATAGCTGCCAACTCATCCAGGTAGCATCATATTTAGGGTACTGTTTCAGGATATTTACCATCAGCTTTTTACGGAGCGTATCACGAAGCGGCCGCTTCATCGAAGTGTAGTCTTTGATGATGTCTGCCATGCTGCGAGCTACAGCCATGTCTTCATCCAATATTGCCTTGATCTCATTCGCCTTCTGCTGAGCGTAGGAGTCGGCCAGTTTCTGTGCCTCGTCTATGGCATTGGCCCTCAATTGAAAACTTATATACCCCAATGAAATGATATAGACAAGGACTGTAACCCCCACTATAAAAATCATCATCTTCCTCCTGATGGTCAAATTAAAGTTCATACCTAAAAGCTTGTATTTTCACATGGAGCAAGTTGCTGGTTGCTCATTTATAAAAGAAGACATTTTAGCTGACAATTACACCACAATTAGACCTATCCCGAATAATTCCATTATGAACTGGACAAAGGAGGGGACGAATGATTATTAAATCAGAATCATTTGATTGCATTCAGTAATAAAATAGCAACACCCTAGCTAGTTTATTAGCAAAGCCTCATCTATGATCATATCGTTCAATGGGCCCATACAACCCATGATTATGCCTGAGTATGCTCAATCTCCTCGCACAGCCGTTGATACCAATCCTGACCAAATCTTCTGATCAGCGGGTCCTTCAGAAATTTGTATACCGGCACCGAGAGTTTTTCGCCCAGTTCGCAGGCAGGGGAGCAAATGTGCCAACGATCATAATTCAGGGCCAGAAAATCGTGAAGTTTGGCTACTCTTATGGGGTACAGGTGGCAAGAGATCGGCTTCTGGATAGAGGTCTTCCCATCCCGCCAGGCTTGCTCTATGCTGCATTTCAATATTTTCTTCTCATCATAGAAGGCAAAGGCACACTCCTTATTATCAATGGTGGTGGTACTAAAATCCCCTTCTTCATCCAACAAATAGGCACCATTGGCCTCCAAAGCGGCGATTGCCTGAGCAGACAGGTAGGGCTTTACCACCTCCATCACCTCCTCCATGTCTGCCAGTTCGTCTTTATCCAGAGGAGCGCCCAGATCGCCCTCCACGCAGCAGGCACCCTTGCATTTGTCAAGGTCGCAAACGAAAAATTGCTCCTTGATATCGTCTGAAATGAGTGTTTGATCTATCTGTATCATGCCTTTTTGTTAACTCCACAAAGGTATTCCAATGCCAGTTCAAATTGATTAGAAATATTTTTTTCTGAAAATCTAAACCCTTTTAACCATTCTCGCGTTATCCTTGTACTTACATATATGTATGTACATTAAAATTAACTAAAGAAACACAAAACAAACCATGTTACAATCAATCGTTTTATCATTAGCCATGTTGGTATCTTCAGGTGAAGGGACTGAGGCAAATTACAAAGTAGACACAAAAGCCAGCACTGTAGAGTGGTTGGGCAAAAAGGTGACCGGACAGCACAATGGACTGGTCAACCTGAAGGAAGGCTCATTTGAATTTAAAGACGGGGTACTGACAGGGGGTACTTTCACTGTGGACATGACCACTATAGTAGACTCTGACATGACAGGCGAATATAAAGGCAAGCTGGAAGGTCACCTGAAATCTGACGATTTCTTTGGTGTAGCCAAGTATCCTACTTCCGTTTTCACCATTACCAAAGCGGTACCACAGGGGCCAGGCAAATACAAAGTGGTTGGTAACATCACCATCAAAGGCAAAACTGAAGAAATTCAATTCCCGGCTACTTTGGAAGAAAAAGATGGCAAGGTGACTGGCACAGCTTCTTTGACCATTGACCGATCAAAATTTGACGTAAGATACGGGTCAGGTAGCTTCTTTGATGACTTGGGGGATAAAACCATCTATGATGACTTTGAACTGACGGTGAACATCGTAGCGAGCAAGTAAAAATCCAAATAATAGTTAGCCCCAGATTACCTGAACCAGGTGATTTAGGCTGCACAAAAAAGCCTCGGAAAATTTCGGGGCTTTTTTGTTTAGTTGATGTTTGGGTGTTCGGAAGAATTGTATGAGCACTTTGAATAATTATTGGATACACCAAATTCGCAACCAGAATAACCAAATGCCTATCAAAAATTCCCCTCTTTTAGATACTCGATTGCTCTATCAGCATATTCCTCAATACTGTTCTCTTCAATGATTTCCTTATTTACTTTAAGATCATTTAAGATATCAAGTGCTCTATCATAATCCCTGAATGTATTTCTCACGGTTGGTTTAGATAAGATCAAATCAAACCTTGAGTTATTTCTGTCTGCAAAGTCTCGAAAGTGATTCAGGTACCCCACAGATTGCGCAATCTTATTGTTGATTTGACCAGAATCCTTATAATCAAAACTGATCGCTTTCACCAAGTTTGTAGTGCCATTTTGCCATTCAAAATCAATTTTGAACGTCAGGTTATTGAATTCTATTTCCAGGTCTTTTTTTACCTTATTATCAACACCCTTCCATGTCGATAAGGATTTGTACAACCTTGACCTCAAATACACCTCATCATGACGTTCTTCTTTTTCAACCTCATTGAATAGGCTGGGTACAAATACAGAGATAAAATTTTGAACTCTATCCGAAACCAGAGCAGGTTTAAATTCTCCGAACTCGAGCGATGTGTCATCCGGGCGGAGAATGAATGATCTGGGATCAACTTGATCATCAATAATCAACTCAAGACGTTGATCATTTAACTCATCTGTTCTTTGCTTTAGCGCTGACAAGTACGTCTTTAAAAATCCAGATCTAAAATCTGGATACAGTGAACTCAGTCTAGAAAAATCATTTGGAATGAAAAGCTCGTACTCTTTATTATCTACCTTCTCGACCAATACACCAACATTCAGGACTTCATTAGAAACCCTGGAATGAATGTACTTCAATATCGCGTAGTTAATTTTTGTTCTCATGAGATCGCACTCTTCAGCACTCTAATAAACAAACCATGATTTGCTTTCGCAAATTCCAGAAAAGATTTGATTTCCCCAAAATTACCTGAATGAACGTCGAAATCTTGTAATTGTTGGTGGAATGGATCAAGTATATCAGTATCTAAAGTTCTTAATAGCTCCTCAAAGGTCTGAAAATAAGCCTGTTTGGAGCTATTATTAGCACGTTTCAGCATTTCAAAGCAAATATGACCATGGATTAGTGGGTTTCCAGGATTAGAATTCATGATATTAGTTTGCGCTTCCTTCATGTTGCGAAAACCCAACTCATGATCAATCAGCATAACTCCTTCGTCTCGATACAGCACATTTGGTTTGTGACGTTGACGGTCAACATTATTTATTAGCTGATCAAATGCAAAAAGAGTATCTATTCCCACCCTCTTCTTAATCTGATCCTTGTGAATTTGACTCGAATAAGCAAGTGAACCTCGGTAATACTTACATCCAAATTTAATCCCAAAGCCTTTTTCTTCAATCTCTGCTTGTTGATCAGGAGGGAAGCTGAAAACATTGTCGTGATTGAGTTCAAACAAGGCTACTTCAGGAGTAGATAGATCAAACTCAGCAGCCAACACTGAACCAAAAACCTCCGCAGCGGTATAGCTATGGTCTAATTCGGCTTCCTGGGAGAAAAGTTTCAACACATACTCCTCGTAGGTATCATTGATCAAAGCACGAATTAGCCATGGCTTGTTCCTTCCTCCTTTTTCGAGCAATTCCAGAAATGTGATATCATCATATATAGGTAGCATTCTTATTTTAACTCATCATAGAGTTGATTATCAGCGGAATAAAATTTTACTCCAATTTAGTCAGTGTTACTCTAATCTCCATTTCTTGGTCATCCATGCTTTGAATCAGCTCCATGGCTGAGCTTTCAAAATCATGAAGGTTTCCTTTGGTCTGTGAGTCTTTCCTGAAGATTAAGTATTGATATGTCGTATAGGTATCTCCACCATACCCAAAATCTTCATGACGTATATCTTCTATCCTGAAGCATTCGCTATCATTTGAAATGACGTACTCTTCTGAATCTTTGTCATTTGAATAAATGATAGAAAACTGGAACCAGAATATATCCGTAGGGACTTGAAGCCAGCTAATGATTTCGTCCAACAGTCTAAATTCCTCTCTGGTAAACCGACAAACTTCAGCCGCGCTTTCAATGATATTGAGACACGATTTCTGTTCGTTGGCCCCTATAGGAAGCATTTTCTTAGAAGTCATAATGTGATACTTTGGCCCAGGAGATTATACTTGGTTTTAGCGCCTTATATTCTGCTGAAATCAAATTTCCGTCTCCAAATCCAAGCCCAGTTACTCTTTTATCCAACTCCTCTATTGCTGGAATATCATGCAGTAACATTTCTATGATCATTCTGGAGGCCAAAAATTGTGCGTATTTGAAGAATGAGTCGAACTGCTTGAAATCCTTACTACTCATTCCAGAATGAACCAGCTTAGATCGATAATTATATAAGTTCTTGGCTCTTTCATAAATGTGCTGGCTATTCACATCTGACTCTCCACAGAGAACAGCAAGGTTTCTTCTGAAGCGGAAAGAAAGTTGCTCTTTACCCGGAACAATTGTTTCCAAGCAAATACATAGGCAAACAAATGACATCTCGGGACTATTGACATTGAATGAATCAGAGTAATATCTGATTGCATTATTTATGTAATTCCGACTTGGATTTCGTTTCTTGAATAGCGCAAGAAATTTATTCGTTTCCTCAAGCTCTTCGCCAATACAATTAAAGTAATGATCTTCAGGTTTGCTGTACTTATACCAATTAAATGAGTCATAGGTTGACCAACTACTAAATGATATCCCTATGTCTTTGACATAGTTGGCGTCAAATATATTGTAAATGTATACCTCCGAGGGATGAGCAAGCCTAATCGCTTCAACGGCCTCAAAGTAATCATCCTGTGAAGGGGGCGAATCCACATCAATCGGGCACAATAGGTTCATGGTTTCCCAGTCCGCATGCATCCCAGACCCATAACCTTTTTGTGAGATATTCTTGATATGCTTCCAGTTTTCATCGGACATATCATGACTAGAAATGGATTTAATAAAGCTCTCGGTTTCTTTTTTCTCAATAAACCCACCTTGAATGCCCCAGGGGCTTAAATCAAGCTTGCTAAAATCGAAGTAGGTTCCTGCAACAGATGCAAAGTAAATTTCCTTGATCCCTTCAACTTTACCCTCCATACTCCCCCCTTTCCTCCGCAGCTTGCGATAGTTTGGATTCTTTAGATGGATACGGTTTGGATGTCTTACCCTTCGAGGGCCTCAGGGTGACATCTTTTTTAATTCTTTCTAAAAGCACACTGGCCGGCTCATCCTCCTCATCCTGCTCCACCAGCTCTCCCTTAAAGGCCTTGGCCAAGATGGCTTGGGGAAGTTTATCTACCTTTTCCTTGAGGGAGGTGTACTGTGCCTCTACCCGATCTGCGATAGCAAAAAGCTCCTCTACCCGACGAACAATTTCTTGTTGTTCTTCTAGTAAAGGAATGGGTATTGGAAAAGATTTGAACATTGTTAAATCAATTCTTAAGCGAGTCATTCCAAAAGAAATTTCCGAAATAATTTCCTTGCATGCTTTTGAATTAAAATAATAGGTGGCAAACTCTGGAAGTATAAAATGCTCATTATAATCAGCTTTCATTACATCAGGAGTTACCATTGATACTCCGGCATCCTTTGGATAAATAGCAGCATCACCTGGAGGATCACCTAACTTAGTAATCAACATTTCTCCTCCATAAATAGAATACTCTTGATGTAATTCCTTCCAAACAGTTGGCTCCATGTAATTAGGCTTCTCCTGATTGAAATTAAAAGGTTTTACATGCCTTAAGAATATGATTGGAACTCCTGAATCTCTAAAGTCTTTAGCTTTAAATATTGTTCCAAAGGGACCTGCACAAATTGCATTCCCGCCATCTTTTACCAAGTAGTAATTTGGAATCCATTTCCAATAATCCGGAACTTCAAATAGGACTTCATTCGCAATTCCTTTCTGTCCTCGAACTTTGACAGGTTTTTTCTTATTTAAATGAAACTTCTCTAATTCTTGGTAAAACTTCCTAAACCCTTCAATGTCTTTTGTTTCCCGCCACTCCTCGGTCAGCTTCCCCGTCACGGCCTGGGTGAGGACTTGCTGGCGGAAGTTTTTCAATAGCTCGGGGATGCGATCGAGCTTGCCTTTGATCACGTCCAGACTGGCAAAGAGCGCATCCAGCTTCGCCACTATCCGCTCCTGCTCCGCTAATGGGGGAAGTGGGATTGGATGTTCTTTTATTACACCCTGAGAAATATTAGGCTGTGCTCCACCTTTTCCTTTTTCAATAAAAACAGGTTTCTGAAATTTTAGGTAACTGTGTAGAAAAGAAGGAACTATTGCTTCATTTGGTACTGCAACAGCACAAGCTTGATTAGTAGCAGCAGCTAGTCCGAAAACTCCTGTTTTTCCAATAGTTGCACCATACATTGCGATACCTATTGATCCCTTTGGAAACAGTTTAGCACTTGAGTTCTTCAATCCTAACTCCGAAATATATTCTGATGCATCCTCGACAATCGAATCGTTTAGATCACCCGTCTTAATCCATGGAATTTCATCACTGTAATATTCCGATTTACTGCGAGAAGGAGTGCCACCAGAGCTCCACTTAGCAACTTCTTCAAGTTTTGCTTCTACCCACCCTTTTGGTAATTTACTCATCCTAGCAGCTCCATCATTTTGTTGAGTTCCTTTTGTATGGCCTGCAGCTCATCAGCGGCTTCCTGAATTAGTTCTTTAGGTTCGCCCAGTTCTTCTTCTTTGCCGCTATTGCTTTCCGTAAGCAGTCCCAGGTCGAGCGAGTCATTTTTGGCAGCTATCTCCTCCCGGCTATAGGCTCTCCAGCGTGGGTCACTGATCTTGGTGCGATCTTCTGCCATGTACGCCTTCTCAAAGTCCGCAAAGTAGCTCTCGGTAAAGGCGGTGCGCTTCCCGAAGTTGGGCATATCGCTTCGCATGTCATAGAACCATACGCTTTGGGTATTTTGCTTGTCTTTGGTGCCTCGTGAGAAGAACAACACATTGGTTTTCACGCCTTGTGCGTAGAAAATTCCTGTCGGCAAGCGAAGGATGGTGTGCAGGTCACATTTTTCCATGATATCCTGTCGCACTCGCTGACCGTCACCGTCTTCGAAGAGCACATTATCCGGCAGTACCACCGCCGCACGTGCACCACCTCGGGTATGCAGACTCCTGTAGATCACCTGCAGGAAGTTGAGCTGCTTGTTGCTACTCTTGAAGAGCAAGTCTGTTCGGGTCGGTCGCTCACCGCCCTTCTTCGTACCAAAAGGTGGATTGGCCAGCACCACATCGTAGTTAGTAAACTGCTCGGCCGTAGCACTTAGTGAGTCACCCAGGAAGATATTGCCCGCCATGCCGTGCAGGAAGGCGTTCATCAGTGCCAGACGATGCGTATCACTCACCAGCTCCGCGCCATGAAAACCTTCGTTGTGCAGGCGTTCGTTTTCCTTTTCCGTAAGGTCATAAAAGTCGTTGGTCTGCGCCTTGATGTAATGGTAAGCGGCTATCATGAAGCCATACGTGCCACAGGCGGGATCATTGAGCCGCTCGTTGGGCTTCGGATCCATCAGCCGCACCATCACGTTGATCAGCGGTCGCGGGGTAAAATACTGCCCTGCACCACTCTTTTTCTCACTAGCGTTCTTTTCCAGAAGGCCTTCATACATTTCGCCAAGGCCTTCCTCCCGTGCATCGTACCAGTCCAGCTCGTCGATGTGCGTGATGATCTTGCGCAGGTTTACCGGCTGCTGGATGTTGGTCTGCGCGTTGTTGTAAATTTCTTTGGTCTTGCCAGCGCCTTCAGAGCCCAGCTTCACCAGCATGATCTTGTAAAAGTCGAGCAGCTCTATGCCTTCCTTGCTGCGGAGGTCTTCCCACCTATAGCCCTCCGGCAAATCCTTGTCCTTGCCTGTCTCATCGGCCATTTTCAGGAATAGGATGAAGGTGAGTTCGTTGAGGTACTGGTGATAGGTGATCCCATCGTCACGAAGGACGTTGCAGAGGTTCCACAGTTTATTGACAATCTCGTTGGTGCTTAGCGCCATAGGTTATGCGTACAAATAGTCGTTTAATTCTTTGATGATGGTGGCCGTTTCGCCTTTGAACACCTTGTCCAGTTTCTTTAGTCCGCCATCGTTACTAAAGGGCAATTTATCTAAATCGGAAACGCTGAGAATGGAATCCTTGAGCAGTGCTGCCTCTATTTTGTCCAACCACTTGAGCTGCACGGGGTTCCACTGCTGAGATGCTTTGAGTTTGCTCACCGCGTTTTTAATTCGGTCCGTGTGTGAGATCAATGGCGATCCCAGAGAGGCCGTCCGTATCAGGGAGATAATGTCTGCCGCTGCTTCCTGGTTGGTCAGTTCCTTGTAAGCCGTGTTCAGTTTCTTGTCAGAAAATCCATCCGCATCCAGCTGCAAGCGCAGCACAATCAGATCGGCACGGGTTAGCTCCTGCGGTCTGGTGACTACCAGCTTCAGAGCCGTCACTTCATTTTGATGAGTTTCTATGTATTCCACAAAGGACTCGATGTAATCCTTCGGTTTCAGGTTCTTATCATATGCCCGGTACGTGTCCTTGAGTTCGTCTACATGATCACTGTAGAGCATGGCATAGCCTTTCTTTGGCTTTTGCCGATCCAGGTATTCCCAAAGCGGCTGATACTCGGCCATTTTTGCTTTGAGCTGATCTCGTTTCAAGGATTTGAGCAGTAGTCCTAAATCAGAGGGATCGTTCTCTTTGGCCAAATGCTGAAATTCCTCCAGCTGTTGGGTACTGAGCGAACGTACTTTGCGCTGTAGTTTGGCAATGATCCGGTCCAGCTTAATTTGGATCTTCACATCCTCTTCTATCAAGGCAAGTTCCTCCTTCAGGTCCACAAAAGTTTTGGTTACCAATGGTGCAATGGGCTTCATCACATCCTCTTTGGACATGATTTCCGTTACGCCTACACAGTCGTAGATATGAAAAACGTCTTTGCCAATGTCATCACATTTTCGCGTAGCGCGACCAATCATCTGGTCGTATAGAATCCGGGAATTCACGCGTCTGAGGAAGATCAGCTTACAGATAGACGGCACATCGATTCCCGTAGTGAGCAAGTCCACAGTGACCACAATGCTCGGGTATTGATCGTTTTTGAAGCGATTGAGCAGGTCTTCCCGTTCTTTGACCGAACCTGTTATTTTCTTGATGGCATCCACGTCCACATCTTCACCCATTGCTTCGTATTCTTTATACAGAATAGCCACGATCTGATCCGCATGGGCATCCGTCGCGGCGAAGATCAGCGTCTTTTGTTTATCATCGGGATGAATGGCGTATTCCGGGTTATTGACCAATTCGCTAAGGACTGTCTGGTTAAAACTCTCGGTAATCACCCGTCGGTTAAATCCCTGAATCTCCACTTTCACCTCATCTTCCGTGACCTCCTGCTCTTTGATGTCATTGTCTTCTGGATCATATATTTTGATCGTATCTCCTTTTTCCCAAATGATGCCATCATCGGACAGTTTGGTTTTGAAGACCACCGGAGGCTCAAAATCGATCAGATAACCTTCTACCACGGCTCTTCGATAGGAATAATTGAACACCGGCTTGCCAAAGATCTCTTCGGTATGAATGGCCGGTGTGGCGGTGAGCCCAATTCGGTACGCATCGAAGTAATCCAATACGGCCCGATACTTACTTTGAAACTCGTCCTGATCTCGGAGAATGAACTCTTCGTCATCCATGTCTTTGTCCAGCGTGTAGCCGCGGTGCGCTTCATCCACCACTATACAGTCATATTCTCCTACACTCGGAGGATTGTCTCCATATTCTATGCGCTTCACCATGCTCTGCACGGTAGCAAAGTGAATCTTGGTGTCTAGTTCTGTGGCTGCAGCTTTCAGGTCTTGCAGGTCATAGATCTCTCCGAACGTTTGCAATCCTTCCACTTTTACTTCTTTGAACGCATCAGCCGCCTGCTTGCCGAGCATCGTGCGATCCACCATAAATAGTATTCGCTTGAAGCGACCAGACTTGATCAACCGGTAGCACATCCCGATCATCGTTCGGGTCTTTCCTGTACCTGTCGCCATGGCTATCAAAGCCCTTGGGTCTTCAGGATGTTTTAAGATCTTTTCTTCCAGACCTTTAATCGCCTCCACCTGGTAAGGTCTGAGATTCAATCCAGATGAGTCGGTTAGAATATCGTATGGAGATAGTGCCAGTTTATCCGCACCCACCTCCTCATCGAAGGCCAGCTTTTCCTTTAAGTCTTTTGGTGAAAACCAGGCAGTAAGCGGCTTTTCTAAATTCGTTTGTTTTCTGGCATCCCAAAACCAGATACCCGAAGCTATTTCGTATTGTTTGAGGTATGGTCTTCCATTCGTTGAAAACAAGAAAGGCACGCTGTATTTCTGATGATTGGCATGAAAGGGAAATTGGATTTCATTCATCGACTTAACGATCTCAGCATAATCCCTCGCCTGCCCCAAAGCTCCTTTTACATTGCTGATATGCTTTTTAGCCTCTACGATACCCACCAGTTCCTGACCAACAAACAGGGCATAATCTGCCCATTTGCTTCCACACTTCCATTCGGCTATTGCCATGTTTTTGCCCTTGGCCGGCAATGTGTGATTCTTTTTATAGTTGTAGGTATTCGTATCACAGATCCATTCCGCATCTCTGAGCTGCTGATCGATGCGTTCTCTTGTCTCTGCCTCGGTCTCTTCTGTCTTTCGTAGACTCCTTTGCTTTCGCTGGTTTCGCTCTTCCTTCTGAGATTCGGACTGAGCGAGGAGTTCAGCTATTTTCTTTTCAAAAGCTACTTTCTGAATTTCGCTTGCTTCGAGCTTTGCTTCCAATTCTTTGATCGCATCAGGGCTACTCGCTTCTTCCAGAACAGGTACGGTATAGGTTTGCTGGACATCATCTTCGTAGAGCTCATAAAACCAAATACATAGCTGAAACATCTTGCGCAGCATAAACTTGGCCTCAGCAGACGTACCATGCACATCATGTGAGGCTTTGTTTCCCGACTTTCGGATCTCATGCAGCGTATCAAATATTTCAGCAGGGAAATCTGTTTCTCTTTTGAGCTTAGCCAGTCGATCGTGCTGCTTAAGGTCTTCGTAATGTTCAATCCCTTCATATTCCAGCAAGTACAGGCAAATCTTCTCAGAAAGAATGCGCAGTTTGGTAAGCGTATTCGCAGGATCAGTCCAGATACTCCTTTCAGCTAGCTCAGCGAGTAGGAAGAGCTTAGGGTAGGTACTTTCTAAAAAGGTGAAATTAGAAGCGGTCAATTAGGCTGTGAATAATGATAAACTTTAAATCTACCACTTTGCCGTTAAAAGTCATTAATAGGAATAAATCAATCAGTTGAATTTAGTATTTACGTGACTTCTGGGTTTGACAATAGAAACTATTTTTCATACCCAGACATCCTAACATTTAGCTAAACAAGGCTTGAGAAAAAGGTCATTTGTTTTCTCTATATATCTGCAAAAATCCTCGACCGTCTAGACCGAAAAAGGAGAGAAATTTAGATTTTTTAGAGGCATTTGGCGAGGTTCCACCCGGCTCAAATAAATACTTGAAAAAAGTCTGGACACCAAATTGGATGCCCAAAAACAAAAAAACCCTTCTCTTTTGGAGAAGGGCTTTTGTACCTGAGGCCGGAATCGAACCGGCACTCCTTGCGGAACACGAGTTTGAGTCGTGCGCGTCTACCAGTTCCGCCACTCAGGCTTGTTATATACTCACCGAACCGATACAATCAAATCCGGCAAATCTGAGCGTCTACCTCCCGATAGCTATCAGGATCGCCACTCGGGCTTCTTTGGAACTGAATTCCATCAGGGTTTTCACAGACCCTGCCGATAAACGGATGGCAAAAGTATTTAAATGATTTAATTAATACAACAAAAAAGGGATGTCAAAACTGACATCCCCATTATTAGTTCTTTTGAGTTTCAGATTTTAAAAAGCAAACTTTTCTTCTTTGATCAATTTGCTGTCGTGATACAGGAGGAAAGTCACATCTCCACTCTTCAGGCTTTGGAAGTTGAAGCTCTTGTGTACCTGATTGTCCTGATCGAATGATTCTTTGTAAACCACATCTCTGGCTTCATCCAGGATATAGAGAGTCAGTGACTTACCTTGCTCCTTGGCCCCTACCATGGCGATCTTACGGTCAGCTTTCTGATCAAATGAAAACACAAAGCTGGAGATATCTCCAATCTTCAGATCTTCACTGAAAACGTATCCGCTTGACTTTACCTGGATCTGGTAATCCCCGTCGGGGAGGTTCGTGAGATCAAACTTTTTGGAGAAACCTGCTGACTTTAAATTTTCTTTATAAACTAAGTGTTGTTTCTCGTCGAAAAGCTGGATGGTCACATTCTCTTCATTTGCAGCCTGATAAATTACTTTGTATAACTTATCCTCTTCGGCCACAACCTTACAGATGGTAGCCATGTAAGCAGAGTCTGCTGAGTAGGCTACTGATGCACTAAAAACTGTTAATAGTGCAAGTACGTGTTTGATTGAATGTTTCATAGTTCTATTCATTTTTCGTTATGAATTACATTACAAAGTTGAATAGATTCTGATGTCATTCGCAAGTAAATGATGTTTTTATTGAATGAATTAATAGTCAAATAATAAATATTTACACTTTGCGTAATGTAAAAACGATTTCATTGAAAATGTGATCATTTAGCTCCTATGATGACCGATTGCATTGTATTATTTTTATCATTCATGTAAACATTCTAATGATTACATGAAAACCCGGCCAAAAATTCATTTTAAGCCGATTTACCTACACATTCTTTTGGGGTATATAGAGAAATACAAATTTTATTGTACCGGATAGTAAATTTTGGTGGTCCAAGTAGCTGTATCCGGGTTGGTCTCAGGGTCTGTGATGTATTCTTCCCAGGGATCATCTACCAGATCATAGTTATAAAAAGCTGCAAACTCCATGATTTGATCATATCCTTTGTCCAGATTTTCATATCCACCCTGGCAGTTCAGGACTATAGCCGGGCCGCCTTCCTGGCGAAACAACTCAATGCGCCCGTTACCGCTCAACTGGTCAGCCACCGGATATCCGCAAACGAAGGATAGATCAGCATAACCGAAATCCGTGAAGACAGCCAGGGGATTGCCGGTGGTCTCCACTCCGCGGATAGACATATAAGTGACCAATTCCCCATAATTCTGCGCCATCATGGTAGACACCAGTGCCGGGTCATTCACCGTAGAGTCCCTGATGCCCAGATACTGAAAAGGCGCTATGGTTCTTAAATTCATCGGAAACTGGAAATCTGGCGCCGACTCCACCCGTTCTTTCAAGGCCAGCAGTCCCTGCTCATAATCTTCTCCCAGAAATCCATCGATACCCAGCATGAAAATTTTGGCCAATCCCTGCACATCGGATTCGTCATAGGTCCAGACCACCTCAGTGCCCCCCACTACGGAATTCAGAATAAAGGCCGCGGTTGGGTCACTTTCGTATTCATCAAACTTCATCAGGTTCACCACCTTGCGGTTTTCCATCACCTCAACGATCTGCATAGATCCATTGCCCACCACAGTACTCTTCCATGAAATTCTGGCTCCCACACCAATCACCGGTCCATCCCACAGATACTCTGCCATAGGATCCTTTGTGGCCCATGGTGACCATTCGTTAAAGGTCCTGAACGATATCAACTCCGTATACACCGCCTCAGGTTGGCTTTCAATTAATATCTTACGCTCCATGTGAGCATTATCCGGTAGCAAATAAATAGTTATGAGCACTACCGTGGCAAGAATCATCAGAATGATTCCTACGATTTTAATTGCTTTCATCTTTGAGATTGTGATTGAGTTTTTTCAATATAGCGGAAAATTAAGAGAAGCACGATGCATCCTGTTGGATTTTGGACCAGATTGATGGCGCACAATATAGACCTGATAGTTATGCTACCAGTCTATTATCTGATGAGCTTCTTCATCGATTCAAACCAGGTGCTCATTTGGCTATGCCTGGTAGTCACTTATCTATATGAAGTAATGGCCATCGCCAGCTCCTGGGGTGGCACCCTGGGCAAGAAAATGATGAAAATAAAAGTGACCAATGATGACCTGACACCAGTCTCTCCCTGGAAGTCCGCCCTGAGGGCCTTTGTAAAAGCCTTCTCTGTGCTCACACTTTTCATCGGTTACCTCACCATTATACTGCACCCTCAGAAAAAAAGCCTCCATGATCTGGTAATGAAAACTTCCGTTATTTTTTCTCCCCCTGACTGATTTTTCATTTATTCATTCGAATGGAAACTATAGAATATCGTATCTTTCGCCTTTGTAACTATTAGCAATTCAAAATGGCACAAGATTCTGGTATTAAAAGATTTGAAAATTTCTTCGAGGGTTTCATGTTCTGGAGTAGATGGGTGCAAGCGCCACTTTATACAGGACTTACTATAGGAGCCTTCCTTTATCTGGTTAAATTCTTTCAGGAACTCTATCATACTTTTCAACAAACCACATCTCTTCACGAAACTGAGATGATGCTTCGTATTCTGGGCCTGGTGGATATCTCCATGGTAATGAACCTTGTGGTCATGGTAACAATAGGTGGTTACTCTATTTTCACCAGTCGAATAGATGTGGACTCACACGAAGACAAGCCACTTTGGCTGGAAGACCTGGATGCAGGACAGTTGAAAATTAAGCTGGCTACTTCGCTGGCATCAATCTCCGGGGTTCAGTTGCTTAAAACTTTCATTGATTACCGGGAAGCGGAGCAAAAAGCCGGAGCTGAAGGGATCATTATTGAAATCGTTATTCACATGGTCTTCATCATCTCTGCCCTTCTACTGGCGCAGACAGAAAAAATCACTCACAGCTATAAGCATGGACATGCTGCTGCCGTGAAGTTTAGCGACGAGGATCATTAAAAAATAATAGAGACTAAAAACTAAAGCCGCCGCGATATCCATCGCGGCGGCTTTAGTTTTTTACATTGATCTCAAAGTCCAACACTACTTATCCTTCGCGCCAAATGATCGAATGAGCTCTGTCCATCGGAATGGATCCAGAAAATGATTGGGCTGCACCACCCCGGTCAGCTCATACAACCGGCGATCAGCCCACATATCATAGTAGTAAATATCATTCTTATAAGAATCCTTAAGCAGCTTCATGAGGTCTCGTTTGGCTTCCAGGGCGCGACTTTCCATGTCCGTTTTTGGCGACACTTTCAGGAAGGTCTCTTTGAATTCCTCTTCACTGGGAAAAGAGAAAACCTTCACCTCATTCAGCAATACAGCGGAAGGCTGTAGAAGCTGAATGATCCCATAATCCGACGCCTGCAGTACAGATGGCACCACCAATGTAGATGGCTGATATCTCAAATCACGAAAGACAAGGGTATCTCCTGACTGAGCCTCAATGCTAAACAGACCAAGGCTATCGGTCACTGCTTCATGGTTTCTGGAAAGATTGAAAATATAGGTGCCATCAATTGGCGTGATCTGCTCTCTGTCGAGCACCACTCCTGAAAATCTGAGAAAGTCCTGTGCCCAAAGCACATTGGATAACATCAATCCGAAAAACAGCAGTAGTGTCCTCATGATCCCTTTATTTGGTTTTCAATATTCCCAGCTGGCAGTATCTATCTCTTCTAACGCATAAACGAGCAAATTAATTGACGCAATGATGTCATCTTTGTGTGCCATCTCTATTACCTGATGCAAATGGCGTGTAGGAATGGAGATCGCCCCGGCAATGGAGCCATTTTTTCCCATGCGCTGCACACCCGCTGTATCTGTGCCACCGGCGGCCAGAATTTCAGGCTGCCATTCTATCTGGTGGCTGTCTGCGGTCTTCTTTAAGAATTTCACCATTCGGCTGTCACAGATCGTCATGGCATCCATGATTTTGATGGCTGTACCCTTGCCTAGCTCTGTAACTTTTTCGTGCGTCTGAGCCCCAGGAAGATCATAAGCAATGGTGGTATCCAGAGCGATCCCAAAATCAGGGTTGAGGGTGTGTGAAGCTACATTGGCTCCTCTTATACCCACCTCTTCCTGTACGGTAAACACACCGTAAAAATCAAAAGCCGGGTTTTTAATCTGCTTAAGGGCCTCAATCAATATATACACAGACACCCTGTTGTCGATGGACTTGCAGTTCACACAGTTGCCCATTTCTATCAGCTCCCGCTGACGGGTAATTGGGTCACCGATGGTTACCCGTTTTTCTACTTCCTCTTTGGACATCCCACAGTCGATAAAATACTCTTCGATCTTCGCAGGCTTGTTGCGCTCCTCTGCCTTCATCACATGGATAGGCTTACTACCCATCACCCCAATCACTTCTTCACGTCCGTGAATAATCACACGCTGTGCGGTCAGGGTTTTCGGATCAAAACCACCCAGGGTCTGAAACCTGATAAAACCATTGTCATCTATGTGCGAAACCAAAAAACCAATCTCATCCATGTGAGCGGCCACCATCACCTTCTTGCCTTCAGGGTTTTTTACCCCTTTCTTTATGGCAATCAGATTCCCCATATTATCAATGCTATATTCATCCACATGGGCCTGTATCTCCTTGATGATCAACTGACGAACGGGATTTTCGAAACCCGGTGCACCGGGAGCCTCACAGATGGCTTTCAACAATTTTACGTCTACCTTCATAATTTGGAATTTAACAAAAAAAGTCCGGCTGTATCAACCGGACTTCAAAGATTTTAACACTGAAAATGATCTCCATGAAAGACTTATTTTTTGCCAAAAAAGCAACGAATATGATAATCATTTTGACCTTAAGTGCCCAGAGGGGGAGTCGAACCCCCACGTCCTAACGAACACATGGCCCTCAACCATGCCTGTCTACCAATTTCAGCACCTGGGCAGATGCGACGGCAAATTTAGCCGGATAATTTAAAATGGAAGCACCAATCTTTAGAATTTATCAGATTACTTCCCACACAGAATCGCAGAACAAATGCTCCTGATCAAAAAAGTTCTGAACAAGTCTGAATCCGGTTTTCCCGGCCAGCTCTTGGATTTCCTCCAGGTCGTATTTTTTGGACACTTCCATGAAAATAGGCTCCCATTCTCTGAAAGAAAAAGTCTCATTAAGAGCTCCCACATGCACCTCCAGCGCTTGCTTGCTGATCAGATAGCTCCGACACTGCCCGGTCATGGGATCATAGATAGGGTTATGATCGAACATGGAGGTATCGAAATTAGCGTCCAGCTCACGATTGATGCGATCCAGCAGGTTCATATTGAACGCCCGGGTCACCCCGGCGGCATCATTGTAAGCATTCAATATCCTCTTGGGGTCTTTCTTCAGATCAAAACCGATCATCAAATAATCTCCCTTCTGAAGGTTATCATGAATGCTGGACAGAAAAGCAATGGCCGTATCGCTCAGGAAATTACCAATATTGGACCCTAAAAAAAACGCTACTGAATGGGTGTGATTTTTGAACTTCAGGTCTGCCAAAACCTTGAAGTAATCGCCTGCCAGGGGCTCGATTTTCAGCGTTGGCATTTCATTTAAGAGATTTTCCTGCAGATGCTCCAAAACATCGGGAGAAATATCCACCGGTGCATAGGAAAAGTCGACTCCTTGCTGAAGGAAGTGCTTCAAAAGCACTTTAGTCTTCAAGCCATCTCCTGCCCCAAGTTCCACCAATCTAAACGGGACACCATGATCCATGATGGTGAGGAGCGCCTCCTTATGCGTCTGAAAAATTTCAAGCTCCGCTCTGGAGAGATAGTACTCATCCAAATGCATGATCTGCTGAAAGAGCTTATCCCCGCGGGTATCATAAAAATACTTAGAAGACAGCCGTTTCGGGCTGGATGAGAGGCCTTCCTTTACATCCCTGGCAAATTGATTCAATGGCACTGTGATTGTTTTAGTGATGATAGATTCTTAACGTTTATTGATGTCTTGCCAGCCGCAAGCCTGAAAAAAGCCATTGACATTGAGGGGCGAAGAAATTTCGATATGTGGCGCGGATGTGCGCTTTGGGGGTAGCAAACGAACCGCCCCTCAGCACCATTTGGTTGATCATAAACTTGCCGTTGTATTCGCCAAGTGCTCCAACGGGAGCCTTGTAAAATGGATAGGGCAAATAGGCACTGGAGGTCCACTCCCACAGGTTTCCCATGAAACCGGGATCGGATTGGACCGGGGCCAGATGACCACCCTCCACGAAATTACCATCATCAGGAGTACCCGACTGATGTACCCCTACAGCCACCTCCCACTCAAACTCTGTAGGTAGCCGACAACCTTTCCACGAGGCGTAGGCATTAGCCTCATAGTATGACAAATGCATTACTGGCGCATTCAGGTCGATGGGTTTCAGGCCATATAGGGTGTAATGCAGCCAATGGCCCTCTTCGTTGATCCAATACATTGGTGCCTTCACGCCCTGATTACCCAGCCAGTCCCAGCCATCTGACAGCCAGTATTGATGATTGGTATAGCCACCATCCTGCATAAACTCCAAATACTCACCATTGGTAACCGTTCGGCTGGCAATCTCATAGGCCTCCAGGTGCACTTCATGACGCCCCTGCTCATTGTCAAAACAAAAACCTTCTCCCTGATGGCCCACCTGGTAGTTGCCCTTGTTCACGGCCAACCATTCTAATGGACTACTCCCATCATTCCCCTCGGTAGGCTCTTCTTTATAAGGTGGAAAAAGTGGATTGTGTCCAAGGATATATTTGATGTCATAGAGCAGAAGCTCCTGGTGCTGCTGTTCATGCTGCAAACCTATCTCTATCACGTGTGTCAGCTCAGGGCTCAAGGGCTGCTGCAGAAGCAACCGCTCCATGTGCTCCTCCACATGAGTGCGATAGGCCAGTACTTCCTGCACGGTAGGTCGGGTCAGGTGTCCACGGGAAGCCCTGGCCCATCGATCACCCGCTGCCACATAGTAACTATTGAAAAGAAAAGGGAAATCTTTATGGAAAAGCTCGTAACCATCCAGATGGGGTACCAGCAAAAACACCTCGAAAAACCATGTGGTATGTGCCAAATGCCATTTTGGAGGACTCACGTCTGAAACCGGCTGAACCACCAAATCCTCTGTCTCCAATGGATCCACCAGATTCAGGGTTTGCTTTCTTATGCTTTTGAACCTCTTCAGGTAGTCCAGAGCAGGATCCGCGAGGGTGGCTTGCGATTGTGACATCTCGTTTATTTTTATTTTAGTTAACTACAAAAGGCGCTGGAGGTTTTGGCAAAACCAAATGAAAAAGCCCTGACCAGACTGACCAGGGCTTCATCAAAAACTCAAAAAAACTTAACCTTACTGAAGTAAGAATATAACGACGATTGGTTTTAAAAAAGTTCAACTCCCGAGCTCAATCATTCAGCCATTTCTTGAATGGACCAGAGCGTTCCACACTTACGATCACATCCATGGCATTGGGTGGCGGCGGTATCAGGTCTATTTTGACCCTACTTTTAGAGTACGCCACCATGTTCTGAATGCTCTGATAAGAAATGATAAATTTCCTGTTAATCCGGTAAAATTTCTTAGGATCCAGGCTCCCTTCCAAATCTCCAAGATTCATATTGATGATGTGTTGTGTGCCCTTCTTGGTCACCAAAAAAGTGTAGCGGTCTTCACTGAAAAAATAAGCTACATCTGCCGACGGTATGGAGTTAATCTTTTCCCCAAGGGTGACCAAGAAGCGCTCCTGATACTTTTGATCAGAGTACGGCCGCAAGGCTTCCAATAAGTTATCAACGTCAAATTCCTGACCTTTCTGCTTCCAGTTTCGGTATTTCTTGATGGCCGTCTCCAGCTCGGTTTTGTCTATAGGTTTGAGCAGGTAGTCTATGCTATTTTCCTTGAACGCCCGGATGGCATACTGATCATAAGCAGTGGTGATGATGATCGGTGTATTATTTCGCACCTTGTCGAAAATATCAAAACTCAATCCATCTCCCAGCTCTATATCCGACAGAATCAGGTCCACCTCATTTACATCCAGCCACTGCACCGCGGTATGCACACTATCCAACTTCACCACCACTCTGGCATCGTTATAAACCTCCATGAGTGTTTTCTCCAAATCTTCGGCAGCTAGAGGCTCATCTTCAATAATCGCGACGCTTAACATAGTATCCATTTTTTAAAAGTTAAGACTTATCCAGCAATAATGGAATTTTAGCAATATAAAATTCTCCTTCCAGATAAAACTCAGGGCTACTCAATGACAAATAGGACAATCGCTTTTTCAGATTATCCTGGCCAATGCCGGTAGACTCCTGTCTGGCATCTTTAGGTTGATAGTTGTTTTTCACAATCAACCATTCACCTTCTATAAAAACCTCCACTTTCAGTGGGTTTTCCCGGGTGACTATGTTGTGTTTGAGGGTATTTTCCACCAATAGCTGAAGTGAAGCACTGGGTAGCTTAAAGTACTTGTGGTGCTCACTCACACTGTGGGTAAACATGAGTGCGTCCTTGAATCGGACCTTCTGGAGGTAGATGTAGTTCTCCACAAAGTTCATTTCGGATTCCAACGACACCAGGTTATCATTATGCTCCAACAGGTATCGGTACGTATTGGCAAGATTCTTCACAAAATCACGTGCCTGACTGTTGTCATGCACCAGCGCATGGAGTGTATTCAGGCAATTAAATAGAAAATGCGGATTGACCTGATTGCGGAGATTTTCTAGCTGGGCAACCACCCGCTCCTTTTCCACCCGCTCAGATTTAATCAATAGTTCCTTATTGATCAGCCTGAGTCGATAGGTTTCTATGGCCCTTTTGATGATGATTTTCATCTCATCGTAGGTCCAGGGCTTTGAAATATAGTAGTAAATATGGCCCAGGTTCACCGCATTGATCACCGTCTCCATATCAGCATACCCTGTCACCAGGATCCGAATACTGTCACGAGAGATATTAATGGATCGCCGGAGAAACTCCACACCACTCATTCGAGGCATTCGCTGATCCGTGAGAATAACCGGGATGTCCTGATTTTCAAAAAGTAAATCCAGCCCTTCTTCACCGGAATTGGCGGTAACGATCTCATACTCCCGCCTGAAAACAGACCTGAAGTAATCAATATTGCCCCGCTCATCATCTACATAAAGGATTTTTATCAGTTCTGACATCCGCGCAAACGCTTTTAACCTCCCAAGCCTCGTTTAGCAATCAAAAATATGAGCAACACGCCCATGATAAAAATCAGACTCAGCATAAAAACGCTTAAATATTCGGGTATGTAGCCAATGTCATTTTTAATCATAATCAGAACAATGGCCATCAATGCAATGAAGAGCCCACCAAAATATACAATTCTCCTCAGGGTAGTAATCATGCTATAGTTAGGTTTGGTCAGTAATAAAAGCTTAAAATAGTTGATTTCCTGATTAATGCATCCATTTTTTCGTCGAACAAATCCAGAAATACAACACGCTTGTGTTTTCAAGGTAAAACGCAGGATTGACCATACCTAACGATTCCGAAGTTTTCCAGAAGAAAAACTCCGACAATCGGATGCTCCGATTGTCTGCAGCAAAACTATTCGTATTTCAGCGTATCCGATGGATTGATGAGGGTGGCTCTGTATGCATGAAAACCAATAGTGAGCATCGCTACCACAAAAACCACCACACCGGACAAGATGAATGGCCATGCCGCAATACTCACCCTGAATGCAAACCCATTGAGCCAGGCATCCAATAGCAAATAGGCGAGCGGAATGGCCACCACAAAGGCCACCCCAATCAGCAGCACAAACTCCCTGGACAAAAGCATCAGGATTTGCATTGAAGAGATGCCAAGGACTTTCCTCACGCCTATTTCCTTTTTTCGCTGCTCCACCGAATAAGTAGCCAGCCCAAACAAACCGAGACAGGCTACCACAATGGCCAGGCCAGAAAAAATAAGGGTTACGGTGCTGAGTTTTCTTTCAGCCTTGTAGGAATCGTTCAGCCGATCGTCCAAAAAGAAGTAATCAAACGGTCGGGTGGGCATCACCCCCCTCCAGGCCGCTTCCAAATCGGCTATGGCTTGCTCCGTGTTGTTGCCATCCACTTTCACAGCCACATACTTGATAAATAAATTAAATGCCCCCGGGAAAGTATTGAGTGTAATCACCAGTGGTGCTATGGGGTGGTGCTTGGAAACGAAATTATAGTCTTTCACCACGCCTATCACTTTTCCGCGAAGCTCTCCACCAAAGTAATATCGTTTGTTGAGTGCCTCCTCCGGAGTGCCCCATTGCATACTCCTGACCAGTGTTTCGTTCACTATCAGTGCCAACGAGTCATCCGTCTGCACCTCATAACTAAAGTCCCGGCCTGCAACCATCTCCAGCTCCATGGTCTCACTGAAATCATGGCGAACATGAAAATGAGGAAAAGGTTTGGACTGATCCATCCCCTCAAACTGGTAATTATTGACCTGATGCTTGCTGCCCACGATCTCCTCCACCGCAGTGACGGATCGGATCAGGGTGCTCTGAAGGGCAGCGTTCTTAAAGGATTCATAGTGCTGCCCCATGGGAGAGCGGATGACAGGAATCATCATTACATGCTCCTTATCAAAGCCAAGGTCATCATTTTGTAGAAGCTGGAGCTGACTTACGGCCACTATGGTACCGATGATCAGCATGATGGAAATGGCAAACTGGATGGTCACAAGTACCCTTCTGAAATTAAACCCACTGACTTTCTGATAAGCATTTTTGAGGACCAGCACGGTATTGAAAGACGACAAGACAAATGCGGGGTAAAAACCAGAAAGTACCCCCACCAGAAGTGTGAGTCCTAAAAGCCCGCCTACATCCAGAGGATTGACTAAACTGGCAATGGAAATCGATTTTTCAGTGAGCTCATTGAAGGCCGGAATGGCCAACCACACAAACACCAAGGCAATGATGACTGCAAAGAATGTTAACAGTACCGATTCAAAAACGAACTGACGCACCAGCTGCCGCTTCTCGCTCCCTAGTGATTTTCTCACTCCTACTTCCTTTGCTCGTTTACTGGCACGGGCCGTGGAGAGGTTGATAAAATTGATGGCTGCGATCAACAACACAAAAATGGCCACCAGCCCAAAAATTTTGAGGTTCTCAGCAGTGCTATTGGCCTGTATCTCATAGTCCAGACGGGAGTGGAGATGGATATCCTCCAGTGGCTGCAGCTCCAGGGTGATATCATCCACCACAAACTTGGGGAAATACTTTTGGACAAAGTCCGGAAAGAAGGCCTCCATTTCTTCCTTCCCCACCCCCTCTTCCAGTACCACATAGGTCCAGCAGGGGTTCCAGTACCACGTGCGGGGATAGTTGCCCCCGAAAGATTGCTTCAGAGTGGAAAAAGAACCGATAAAGTCAAACTGAAAATGAGCATTCCTTGGCGCATTGGCCAATATACCAGTCACCTGCAAATGCTGATTCCCCTGAAACTCCAGCACCTTTCCCATCGGATCTTCATCATCGAAATATTTCCGCGCCATCTCCTCTGTGAGCAGGATGGAGTTGGGCTCATCCAGGGCAGTCTGCTTATCTCCTGTTTTTAGTTCAAAGTCAAATACATCAAAGAAGGTGGAGTCCGCAAAGAAGATTCGCGACTCATTGAATGCTTTATCTTTTTCACGATAGGCCAGCGCAAGACTGGGGCTCTGAAAGTTAAAAAGTCGGACCTGATGCACAATCTGCCGGCCAAAGTCATTCACCAGGGTGGGGCCAGTAGGAAAAGGCTGAGAAGCCGAGTGCTCCCCTATGCCTTCACTTTCAAAGTGCTCGATCACTCGGTAAGTCCGGTCAGATTTGGAATGAAACCGATCATAACTCATCTCATCCCGGATGTAAAGAAAAATGAGAATAAAGCATGCCAGGCCTATCGCAAGTCCGGTGATATTGATGAGTGAGTAAACCTTCTGTCGGAGAAAGGACCGATAAGTGACTTTTAGGTAGTTCCAGAACATATTTGTCAGGATTTGGTGGTTTTTAAATATACGGGGATCAGCGATTTCAAAGACACTATTCTTTTATAAGCGCATCCATATAACAATGACCGGTCGTAAGTACCTAACCAAACGATCCGTAAGTCCCGAATGTTGTCTTTCGAATAATCCTTATATTTATTCATGTACAAACACTTATTTATGAGACCAATCCTACTCATTCTTTTAACTCTGTGGACCTCAGTGGTCTTTTCTCAAACAGAATATGCCTACGAAACCTTTGATGATACCCGGGTTGTAAATGGTCATTCGGTTGAAACCAACCTGGAAGGTGTCCTCACATTTATCATTTCGCACCGCTTCGGCACCCTCAACCTGGGTGCCTATGAAGTCTGGGGCTTAGACAATGCCACCATGCGGATGGGGCTGGACTACGGCCTCACCAACAACCTCATGATTGGTATTGGGCGAAGCACTTTTGAGAAAACCGCAGACGGTTACCTGAAATATAGGCTCCTGGCTCAATCAAGTGGTGACCGCACGGTCCCCGTTACCATTACCCTACTGGGTACCACCGCCCTCAAAACCCTCAAAAGGTTTGATGGGATTGACCTGTCGCTGCAGCAAAAACTCTCCTACACATCACAGGTGCTTATCAGCAGAAAGTTTGGCCCGAGATTTAGCGCACAGCTCATGCCCACCTACCTACATCGCAACCTGGTGGAGGATGACGAACAAAATGATATCTTGTCTCTGGGCTTTGCGGGACAATACCAGCTGTCTAAAAACTGGAGCCTCTCTATGGAATACTATGCCACCCCCGGAAGTGCACTCCCCGATGGGTCGGGGGCTAGTCCCGAGTATTCTCAATCCATGGCGCTAGGGGTGCAGATAGACACCAAAGGACACGTTTTTCAGCTGCACTTTGGCAACAGTCGTGGTATGATTGAGAAATTTTTTGTGGCGGAGACTGATGGTAAATGGCAAAAGGGAGACATCCATTTTGGTTTCAACATCACCCGTGACTTCACAGTAAAAGGCAGGAGAGTCAGATGAAAAAGCACCTAACCATTTTCGGATCCTTGCTCATCTTCAGCATAGCTATGATACCAGCAGGCTTTCAACGTTCGCTGGATGCCTCCACTCCCATTGCGGCGCTCCTTTTCGACCTGGGAGAAGCAAAGCCTGAGCACTTTATAGAAGCCCCTACCACGGAAGCGATCCTGCGTGGAGAAGAGATCGTGAAACTGGGCAGGACCATAGCGCCCAATGGCTCACAAAGCAGCTACGTAAGTAAGTACTACACCTGCACCAGCTGCCACAATGTGGTACGTGAAGATCCGGACCTGACTGTGGTAAATCAGGATGCCCGCCTGGAATACGCCATGACCAATAACATCCCCTACCTCCAGGGATCTACCTTCTGGGGGATGGTGAACCGTGAGACCTGGTACAACGATGACTATGTGCTGAAATATGGTGATCTGGTTCGGAAAGCAGAAAAAAGCCTCAAAGAGTCTGTACACCTTTGCGCAACAGTCTGCGCTCAGGGAAGACCACTGGAAGACTGGGAAATGAAAAGTGTATTGGCCTATTTCTGGTCATTACAGATGCAAATCGGAGATTTAAACCTTTCCGATTCGGAAAAGAAACAACTGGCAGGAACCACCCTCACCAACGAAGAGAAAATAGCCCTGGTCAAGTCCCGATATCTGCAAAAGTCCCCGGCCACCTTTGTGAACCCGCCCGATAACAAGAAAAAAGGATATCCTTATGAAGGAGACCCCAAACTAGGGAAGGGCATCTATGAACTGGGATGTCAGCACTGCCACAGACCTGAAGGGGAAAGTGATGTAGTGTTTGATAACAGTAGCCTTACCTATAAGTGGCTGAAAAAGCACATTCCTGACAACTCAGAATTGTCGATTTATGAAATCATCAGAAAGGGTACCTATGCGGAGTATGGCCATAAGGAATACATGCCACATTACACCCTGGAAAAGATGTCTGACAGGCAGCTGGAGCATCTGCGTGCCTTTATAGAGCACCCCGAAGATGCCAACTAGACACTACTGTAGCGCTATCCTCAGGGTATCGCCATTGGTCAAAAAGACCTTTGCATCGTCAAATGAAGGTGGCCCAAAGGTACCCCGGGTGTTATTGGAGAATCCATAGCGTTCCGTTGGGATGCCAAAAAAGTTTTTATTGAGCTTGCCATCTTCATTCACATCGTGCATGACCGCAAGAGCATATTCCCCTTCGGGTAAATCTATCATGAAAGTCAGAGTACCGCTCTCTCTCACCTGAATGACATAACCCTGGGTCATCTGGGACTCATCCAGATAATTCTCGCGTGTGTTGTATGCGGCGATGAGCATATTCCCGATAGGCTTTTTAATACCACTTATTTCCAACTTCACCTCATTGGGTGTGAGCAACAAAAGGACAATCAGGACTATGTTGATCATGAAAGGGCTATTTACACAAAAGCCTGACTTGAAAGATCAAGTCAGGCTTTAATATATTCAAACCTGCAACTTACGCTGCAGCTTTCTTTTCTGTTTTTTCCAATTTCACGGTTTTTTGCTTCGCTACCTGGATGACTCCCACAGCGTTCAGCACTTTGATCACCTGATAGGTAGGATCAATCTCATGCCATCTCACGCCACCAAAGTTTGGTCTTGAGCCATGCTTGTGGTGATTGTTGTGATAGCTCTCGCCCATCATCAGGAAGTCCAAAGGCAGGAAGTTTTTGGAAGTATCTCCCACTTCAAAATTTCTGTATCCGTAGATGTGTGCAAACCAGTTGATGATGGCTCCGTGGATAGGAGACAACAACCACTGTGCTGGCAACAACAACCACAACCACCATACATCGGCATAAAACCAATATACCATGAAGTATGAAGTGGCCCAGAATAATCTGGAAACCCATGAGCGGGCGAATTTATCAAATGCATGCCACTCCGGCACACCCTCGGTAAATCGCTTGTCTACTTCTACTTTTTTATTAGTGATGTCTGAATAGATGCTTTTGGTCTTCCACATCATCTTAAAGATGGTCTCATCGTACTTCGGTGAGTGTGGGTCATTTTCCGTATCTGCAAAAGCGTGGTGCATTCTGTGCATCACACCATACCCATAAGGACTCAGGTAATTGGAGCCCTGAAATAACCAGGTCAATACGAAGAATACTTTCTCCATGAAAGGACTCATAGTGAACGCTTTGTGCGCTGCGTATCTATGCAGGAAAAACGTTTGAAAGAATAGCGACAAATACCAGTGCGCTATGAAAAAGGTGATAATTACTGCCATTTAATTTGTTTTACTTCTGTTTTGTGAAGGGGTTCTTTCCCTCAGTCATTAGTAAAGACAAAGTCGTGGCTGGTTTGTGACAGAAATCCGAAAAATATTTTCGAAATTATTTTATTTCCTTTTGCTCATCATTAAGATGATTGATCAAATCATCGAAATTTCCATCAGAACAGGCTTTTTGAAAAGCAGAAAAGTATTTTTCAGAGTCGAAAGAATAGGTGAATTTGTCAGTCTCCCGGGCTAGTTTTTCCTTGGCACGGCACACCATCTGGCGACAATGATCCTTCTTCTTATTGAATATCTGCTGTAGCTCATCGTACTCAAAATCGAAACCCTCTCTGAGCAGGTACAATCCGCGCTCCAAAGGCCCTAATTTTTTATGCAGCACACTCAGCATGGCATCCAGCTCCTGTCTGAAATCCAGGCTGGAGAAGTCTATTTTCTCAAAAAGCTCCGGCAGTTTCACTGATTCGAGGTACTCCTTTTTCTTTTGCTTCAGGCTATTGAGATGATTGAGGCAGTTATTGGTCACCGAGCGAATCAGGTAAGCCTTGGTATTCTCTATTTTCTTAGGATCCACCGCCAGGTACTTCAAAAAAGCATCCTGCACCATATCCTCCGCATCGTGCATGCAGCCCAGCATTTTGAATGCAATAGATTGCAGCAGGGGTTGGTATAACGTGATGTTGGCTGAGTGGGTCATGGTATATTTAAAGTGCAAAGTTAACTAAGAAGTGTGAAAACTAAAGGCGGAAGGGCATTACCACAAAATATATTTGAAGATTTGCAATTCATATAGAATTTAGAGCGTGTTAGAGATACTTTATCAAGACGATCACCTGGTCGGGATCAACAAACCTCCCGGGTTATTGGTTCACAGATCGCCCATAGCCAAAGATGCTGAAGAGTTTGCGGTGCAGCTGCTCCGTGATCAGCTGGAAATGCACGTGTATCCGGCCCACAGGCTGGACAGAAAGACCTCCGGGGTATTGCTCTTTGCTTTGGAAAAAGACATTCACCGCGCCCTGAACCTCCAGTTTGCCGAAAAGACCGTGAGCAAAACCTACTATGCCATCGTACGCGGATTCATCCCGGATGCAGGCACCATAGACTATCCACTGAAGCGGGAAGATGGCAAGGAGCAAGAGGCCGTGACTCATTTTGAATGTGTGGCCAGGGCTGAGCTGGATGTTCCTTTTGGCAAACATGCCACCTCGCGCTATTCGCTTGTGAAAGTGAAACCTGAAACCGGCCGAATGCATCAAATCAGAAAACACTTTGCGCACATCCTCCACCCCATTATCGGGGATCGACCACATGGGTGTAACAAGCAGAACAAACTTTTCAAAGAAAAATGGGATCTGATGGAAATGATGTTGCATGCTCATGAACTCACATTTATCCACCCGCAGAGCAGTTTACCTGTCACCATCAAGGCCGGCTTTCCAGACGAATTTCGCCGAATGATGATGCTTATGGGGTTTGAGGTTCCCAGTGTATAAAACGATTCGGGGAAGATCCTGAAATTGACTTATGGGTTTCTCCCCGACATTGCCATAAATTCTCTAATATTGAAGAAAAAACATCAAGATGATCAAATGCCTGGCTATTGATGACGATCCGCTTTTCCTGAAAATGCTCATGGTGCTGTTCAATGACATCAAGTCTGCAGAACTGATTGCCACCTACAACAATCCGGTAGAGGGCATGATGGCCACTGTGAAATCCAAACCCGATGTACTGCTGCTGGATTTGGAAATGCCCTATCTGGATGGATTTGAAGCACTGGAAACCCTGGATGTACCACCAAAGGTAATCGTGATCTCAGGACACCTCAATGAACCCCGGAATACCGTGATTCCTATCAGCCGGTACATCAGCAAATCTGAGGTACAATCGGCCGTGATGCTGGAGGCAGCGATCAAAGAAGTGATGGGTGTATAAACTCCTCTTAACAAAAAAATCCCTCATCATTATCAGATGAGGGACTGCAAGCAAAGAGTTAGTATTTATTTTATAATAACCTAAAGGTAGAAAATCCTTTAGTGATTCAAAAATGAATGCCCGCCTATTCGCTAATGGCCATCAGCAGATCACTCTGAGTGACTATGTGTACCACATTTTGATGGTCCCTTACCAGCAACGCTTTATTCTCTTTCTGAATCAATGATGACAGCACGTCGATGGTATTGTCCATCCCCACAAACTGGAACGGAGAATCCATAATGTCGCTGACCGGCTGATTTTTGATATCCGGGTTTTGCAGTAGACTCTTGAGGACATGGGTGTCATTCAGACTGCCCACAAACTCATCACCATCCACCACCGGCACCTGATCTATCCCGTATTGGTTCATGGTGAGAATGGCTTCTCCCACTTTCAGGTTTTTATCGATGGTCTTCAGGCCAGAACTTCCATTACGGCTGCTGATGATATCCTTGGCAGTGGCAAACTTCCTGGTCTCCAGAAAACCATGATCCTTCATCCAGTTGTCGTTGTAAACCTTGCCCAGGTAACGTGTGCCATGGTCAGGCAACAGAATGACCATCACATCATCTTCTTTCAAGTGATCTCTGGCAAACTCCAGTGCTCCATGCACTGCAGAACCACAAGACCAGCCACAAAACAGGCCCTCTTCTCTGGCCAGCCTTCTGGCCATCACTGCTCCATCCTTATCTGTCACTTTCACGATGTGATCGATCATATCAAAATCCACATTCTTTGGCAGGATGTCCTCGCCAATCCCTTCGGTGAGATAAGGGTAGATTTCTTTTTCATCAAAAATGCCGGTCTCCTTATATTTCTTAAAAACCGAACCATAAGAATCAATGGCAACCGACACTACCTCCTTTTTCTGCTCTTTCAGGTATTTGGAAGTCCCGCAAATGGTTCCTCCGGTGCCCATTCCAGCTGCATAGTGGGTAATTTTTCCATCCGTGTCATTCCATATTTCAGGCCCGGTAGACTCGTAGTGCGCAAGTGTATTGGAGGGGTTGTCGTACTGATTGGGGTAAATCGAGTTCGGAATGTCCTCATTGAGTTTTTTGGCGACGGAGTAATATGACCTGGGATCATCCGGTGAGACGTTGGTGGGGCAAACGATCACCTCCGCGCCCACAGCCCGTAGGATGTCCATTTTTTCCTGCGACTGTTTATCAGCCAAGGTGAAAATACATTTGTAGCCTTTGGCCTGAGCCACCAGTGCCAGTCCCATCCCTGTATTGCCCGAAGTACCCTCGATGATGGTGCCACCGGGCTTTAGTTCACCGGATTTTTCAGCATCCTCGATCATCTTGAGCGCAATCCTGTCCTTTACAGAATTGCCCGGATTAAAATATTCTACCTTCACCAGTATAGTCCCTTTGATGCCCTTATTCACCCTGTTGAGCTTCACAAGGGGCGTGTTCCCAATGGTTTCTATCAGCGTATTGTAGTATCGCATGTGTGTCTGTTGTTTATTTTGCGCAAATTTATGGAATAAGGAAATGCGCAGCCTGAAGTAAAAGATTCTTTTTCAAGAACTTTCAATCAAAACTGTCGTATGCTGGTTAATTCATATAGATATGACGAATAAAAAGGAACCCGTTCTCTCTGGAGAACTCAATGTACAACTCAGACACTTGCAACTCTCTGACTATCCCGAGCTGCGCGAAATCATGGAACTCGCCTATAAGGGGATTGATGAGCCCTATTGGGAAAGAATGGACATCAAGCGGTTGCTTAAGATTTTCCCGGAAGGGCAGCTCTGCGTAGAGGTAGATGGCAAAATGGTGGCTGCAGCGCTGGCCATCATAGTGGATTATAAGAAATTTGGTGACAACCACACTTATAAGCAAATCGTGGGCAATGACTCCTTCAGCACGCATGACGATGCTGGAAATGTCCTGTATGGAATAGACGTATTTGTGCATCCTGACTACCGCGGGCTCAGGCTGGGCCGTAGACTATATGATAGCCGAAAGGAGCTTTGCGAAAACCTGAACCTCAAGTCCATAGTAGCCGGCGGCCGCATCCCCAACTATGAGAAGTATGCCAAGGACATGACGCCCCGTCAATACATAGACGCGGTGAAGAACCGCGAAATCAACGACCCGATCTTGAATTTTCAGATAGGGAACGACTTTCACGTGAAGAAGATTCTCAAAAACTACCTGCCCGGAGACAGCAAATCCAAAGACTATGCTACCCTGCTGGAGTGGAACAATATCTATTACGCCGAGACGGAAAAGCTCATCAACGCTCCCAGAACCTACGTGCGTGTAGGTCTGGTGCAGTGGCAAATGCGTCCTTTCAAAGACCTGGAGTCACTCGTGGAGCAGATGGAATACTTCATTGATGCGTTTGGCGATTACCAGTCAGATTTCATCCTTTTCCCAGAGCTCTTCAATGCTCCACTCATGGCAGAGTTTAACCACCTGGGGGAGCCGGAAGCCATCAGAGGACTGGCCAAGTATACCCACGCTTTGCGCGAAAAGTTTACCGAGTTTGCCATCTCTTACAATGTGAACATTATCACAGGCTCCATGCCGGAGATAGAGAATGAAAAACTCTACAATGTCTCTTATCTCTGCCGACGTGATGGCTCATGGGACAGCTACAAGAAAATTCACATCACACCCTCAGAGCAAAACTCCTGGGGAATGACAGGCGGTGACAAAGTAAAGGTCTTCGATACAGATGCCGGAAAAATCGGAATTACCATCTGCTATGATTCGGAATTCCCGGAAATCTCCAGGTTATATGCAGAGCAAGGCATGCAGATCCTGTTTGTCCCCTTCCTTACAGACACTCAGAATGGGTATAACCGTGTGCGCTACTGTGCACAAGCCCGGGCGATAGAAAATGAGTGCTATGTGGCCATCGCCGGATGCGTGGGCAATTTGCCCAAGGTGAACAACATGGACATCCAGTATGCCCAAAGTGCCATCTTCACTCCTTCAGACTTTGCGTTCCCCACGAATGCCATCAAGGCAGAAGCTACGCCAAACACCGAGATGACGGTGATTGGGGATTTGGACCTGGAGCTACTTAAGGAGCTCCACGAGTTTGGCAGTGTAAGAAACCTAAAGGACAGAAGGCTTGATCTTTACAATATCAAACTCAAAAAGTAGGGAGAGCAAATACCTCATAAATGGTATTGTGATTGGCCCAGCTTTTGCCGACCTTAGTAAAACGATTGAGTAGCGTACATACTTCATCAATCCTCTTCAGATTACGCACCTTTTTGGTGCGTAATTTTTTTTGTCTACCAAAGGTGATGTACCTCCGCTCGGATGTATTCATCATAGATATCTTTCACAGCTGCCATCTGCTCATCATCCAACGCTGGCAAATCACCCACCCTCAAATTGGAGATCACTTGCTCGGGTCTGCTGGCACCGGGTATCACCGTGCTCACTTCCGGAAATTGTAAAATCCACTTCAGGGCATATTGATAAAGTGCCTCCTGCCCAAAAACAGATTTCAACTTACTGACCGCCTGAAGTCCCTGATCTAATGGCACGCCTGAGAAGGTCTCTCCCTTATCAAATACTTCACCATTTCTATTGAAAGCCCGATGATCGTTTTTGTCAAACTCCCGATCGGCAGACATCTTACCACTCAGCAGCCCACTGGCCAGTGGCACCCTGGCTATGATGCCAATATTGCGCTCACTCAATAGCTTAAAACAATCCTCGGCTGGCTTCTGACGAAACATATTGAAGATGATCTGAACACTCTCCACCACATCATAATCCGCTGCCATCCTCGCTTCCTTCACTTTCTCCACACTCACTCCAAAATGCCGTACCCGGCCTGAAGCTTTGATCTTCTCCAACCTGGCAAACACGTCATCAAATTGATAAACGGGTGTAGGTGGACAGTGAAGCTGCACCAGGTCCAGGTATTCAAGACCGGTATTTTTCAATGCGTCGTCCACGAAAGCCTCCATGGCTTCTGGTGTATAAGCATCTGCCACATGTGGGTTCAGCCTTCGGCCAATTTTGGTGGCTATGATTAGTTTATCCCGGTTTTCCTTGACAAACCCCGCCACGGCACGTTCACTTTGTTGGTCATCATACACATCTGCAGTATCCAGAAAATTCACCCCGTTTTCTATAGCAGTGCTGATGATTCGTTCGGCAGCTTTTTGATCAAACTCACCACCCCAGCCTCCTCCTACCTGCCAGGTGCCCAGGGAGATTTCTGAAATTTTGAGACCTGTTTTTCCTAAAATTCGATATTGCATGGGCCTTTGTGTTTTAACGTACTGAATGAATAACTCCAAAAATTGTTCGTCGGCAATTTCTACCCTCCCTTCGAAAAATGAAAGTCTTGCGGGTTAAAGATTTCGGCGTTCAGGGATAGTTTACCTATTTTTAGCCTGCACCAAAATCCCTCATCCCCATGACCAAACGACTCGCCGTATTTTGTGGTTCCAGTACCGGAAAAAACATCAGCTATTCCCAGGCAGCCAGTACCGTGGGTAAGCTTATGAGTGAGCAAGGAATAGGGGTGGTCTATGGAGGTGGTAAAATAGGCCTGATGGGAGTGGTAGCCGATGCTGCCCTGGCCCATGGTGGAGAAGTGATCGGGGTGATCCCCGAAAAGTTGATGACCAGGGAAGTGGGACATACGGGGCTTACAGAACTGCGCGTAGTAGCCACCATGCATGAGCGCAAGGCAATCATGGCAGAGCTATCTGATGGTTTTATCGCTCTCCCTGGTGGCATTGGCACCATCGAAGAAATCATAGAAGTATTCACCTGGCACCAGATCGGGTATCACAACAAGCGCTGTGGCTTCCTCAATACCGATGGCTACTATGATAAGCTGTTCGGCTTTATTGATCACATGGTGGAAGAAGGATTCCTGTCCGCCAAACAACGCAATGAACTCATCATTTCGGAAGACCCGGAGGAGCTGATCAGGTTAATGATCAAATAAAAGCCAAATGTTTCTCACGGTCCATATTCCCACATACCCTATCAATCAGCTCGTAGAAAGCATCACCTATTACTCTAACTATTCGGTGGAGCACTTTGCCGAGAGACTCTTGCCAGATGGACATGCGGACTTTATTGTGAATCTGACAGAAGCGCCCAAACATACCTTTGACAATACCACCCTCAAAGTCAATGATACATTCAAAAAAGGATGGCTCTCCGGGGCAAGAAAAAAATTACTGTCCATAGATGCCGGTGGCCAAAATGACAGCATGATGATCGTTCGCTTCAAATTCGGGGCCGCCTACAACATCTTCAAGATTCCACAGGAGGAACTCACCGATAAGGTCTATGAAGCAGATCTGATCCTTGGAAGCCCTTTTGAGGACCTTCGTACAAAAATCCTGGAAGCACACTTTGTGGAGACCAAAATTCAGATCATGGAAGATTTTATCTTCGCGAGATGTGTGGGTGTAATTGATTTGCCTCCGGTAGTCACATTTGCCTTTCACCAATTGGTACACTCCCCCTCCAATACTTCTATTAAACTTCTCGCTGACCAGTCGGGCTACAGCCACAAGCATTTCATCAGTCTCTTCAAAAAACATGCAGGTATGTCACCAAAGGAGTTTCTGAAAGTGATGAGGTTTCAGCGCGTCATCCGGGAAATCGAAACCTATGGCAGTATCGACTGGACCAGGCTGGCTTTGGACTGTGGCTACTATGACCAGGCACATTTCATCAAAGAATTCAAGAACTTCTCTGGCTTCAGCCCAGAGCAATATCTTTCTCAAAAAGGGGACTTCCTGAATTATATACCGGTCAGGTAAATTTTTTACAATACAGCCTTCTGGTGCCACTCTATATTTGAAATCAAAAAACGAAATGGAAGACATGATAATCAATCACTGGGCTGTGATAGTCGCCGCCCTGGCCAATTTAGTTGTTGGAGCCATCTGGTATTCACCGGCCTTGTTTTACAAAGCCTGGAAATCAGAAAACCAACTGACAGACGATCAACTGAAGACCGTCAATCCCGTCAAATTGTATGGAATCTCCACATTTCTTTCGCTAATCATCTGCTACAATCTGGCCTTCTTCCTGGGTGATGCAAAAACAGACTGGGTATGGGGAACCACCGCCGGATTTTTGGCTGGTTTTGGCTGGGCAGCCATCATTTTTGCCATCATTGCCATGTATGAGTTCAAATCATGGCGATATATTTTAATCAACGGAGGGTATATTACTGTCTATTTTACTTTAATCGGATTTATCCTGGGCATATGGAGATGAGAAACCTAATCCTACTTGGTTTGCTGAGCCTGACGGCCTGTCAGTCCACCGAAAAAACGACTTCCAGGGAGACCTATCGCATTGTCTACAATGTATGGCACGATCGGGAGAACGATGATTACGAAGTATTCAGCATGAAACCCGATGGCACAGACCGTCGGAATATTTCCAACTGGGAAGGCGTGGACTGGGTGTATTACGCCTATGATGACAAAGTCTATTTCATCTCTGACCGGGATACCACCCACAGGATGTATTTTCTTTATGAAATGGATGCTTTCGGACAGAACGTGCGCAAAGTATCTGACCAAAGGCTCAACGATAGCTGGCTCAGCTCCAGAAAAAATGGTTCAGAACTGATCGTGGATCCCAGAGTACCTGAAGACAGTGCTTTTTACATCATTGACCTGAATGGACAACTGGTATCCAAACTTTACACCAACCTAATCTATTACAACGACCCCTTCTTTTCGGCAGATGGCAGCGAAGTGGTCTTTCGCGGGGCTACAAAAAAATTCAAGAAGGAAAGTGGTTATCTGGATGAACTCTATATCATCGGGGCAGATGGAAGCGGCCTGAAAAAAATCACTGAGTACCCTAAGAATGACACCCTATCTGAGTGGTATCAATATCATGCCGGACCGCCCTTCTGGGAGCCAACTCGCAACATCATTACTTACAATTCGGTGCAGGACGGCTATAGCAGTCTCTTCATGACAGACCCTACCGGCAAAGAGCCCAAAAGAATCACCCCGGACACACTGTATGCAGCATGGCATGCCTGGTCTCCTGACGGGCAATGGATCACCTTTGATGGATACCCAAGGGAATATGAAGGTGACAGGGATTTTGACATCTACCTGATGGAATACGAAACCGGCAACATCAGCAGGCTGACCTCAGACTCTACCTATCAACAAGGGCCGGTCTTTGTGAGGGTGAAGGAATAAAAGAAAAGACAAGGCCTTGAACCAATGGAGTTCAAGGCCTCATCCCCTACCTCCAGGCAGTCAGGATCACACCCATCAATGTGAAGGTGATCACGAAATAGAAAGAGTTGATAAACCACAGCTTGAAGGAGCTTCTGGAAAACAGCGCATTCACCCCCATGGCCAGAGCCACCCAACCAAAGCCTGTCAGAAAGCCGTACAAAGCCCCTTCGCTCACGCTGGCTTCTCCAATGAACATCGCCAGGTTTATCGCCATAATCAACTCAAGCACAAAGGCTATCCCGTAGATTTTAACCATATTGGCTTCTTTGAGCTCTTCTTCGGTGAAGCCCATCTCGTCCATCCAGGTCTGCCCGAAAAGTGGGCCATACCAGATGCCGCCCACTACAAAAGTCATAACTGCTGATGCGATCACCGCCAGCCAGTTCAATGATGAAATATCCATAATTTCTAAGGTTAGTTGATGGAGAAATATAGCTATTCTATGTGAAAAAATTGAACTCTTTCATCACCGGTATTGTGAAGCCGTTGGGGTGGCCTTTGCTCAAATACCTTACCTCTTCAATCCTCCAATGGAACCGCACGCTCGTACTCCTGCTCCCTGATGAGATAGGTAAAGTAGTGTTCCGGGTCTTCCGCATAGGACAGGTCATCGAGAATGTTTCCCGAGTGAGGACTCCAATATCCCCTTCCAGGATTGAATACATGGTATGAAACCATGGTGCTATCGAAGATAATCCGCATTGAATCAGCGTTAATCCCCTCAGCAATTCCTCTAGGTCCACGCAATGACTCTACCTCGAATACAATATTGTCCCCACCGTATCCGACCTCTGCTGTTTGTTTAAACCTTCCTGATCTAAAATACTCCAGATAGACATGGTGATCAGTGATATTCTGGATTTCAAAGATCTGAACCTGGTCTTCATACCTTTCACAAGACGCGAGCAAACCAAGCAAAAACAGTAATAAAAATACCTTCATATCTAGTTCCAGTTTACTCCTGAATTTCTTCATCAGCCTGATACCTTCCATTTACAGGACCTTCAGGTCAAAGAATTAAATATTTACTATCAATCCTCCAACGGTACCGCCCGCTCGTACTCCTGCTCCCTGATGAGATAGGTATAATAATGCTCTGGATCTTCCGCATAGGACCGATCATCGAGAATGTTTCCGGAGTGAGGACTCCAATATCCTCTTCCGGGATTGAATACATGGTAAGTTACCATAGCACTATCGAAGATAATCCGCATTGAATCAGTTCGGATACCCTCAGCTATGCCCAAAGGCTTACCTTCGAAAGTACCGATTTCAAAAAGAACACTTTCGCCACCATACCCGATCTCCACGTTTTCCTTAGATCTTCCGTACTTGAAATACTCCAAAGAGACATGATGATCAGTGATATTACGGATTTCGAAGGTCTGTACGTAGTTCTCCAACCTGTGGCAGGATGTGAGCAAAACAATTGAGAACAATAATAAAAACACCTTCATATCTAGTTCCAGTTTACTCCTGAATTGCTCTATTATCCGTTTTTTCAAACCTAACTGACTATTGAATAAAAACAAAATCAGACGGATCACCATTCCCTTACTGCCTTCCAGTCAGATTCGAATCTCCTGTTCACTTCTTCCAAAAGAGCAGGATCAATCAATGGCTCCTCACCCACCCATCTGTCGGGAAGAAGGGCAGCACCATACAGTATCAAATGATAAAATGCCCAAACGGGCCGGTAAAGGAGCCAGTGTTTCCACTTATGCTGATAATTGACCGGAACACGACGCACCACCTTTCTGCAAAACGTGCGCAGCACTTTGAGCTGCTTTTCACTGAAAGAAGGATGAATGACCTTGTCCGTCACCTGGGGCGCAGGTACGTCCATAAAGCCCGCCAATGAGTTCAGAAATGCCTCCGGATTCGCTTTTAAATCGTCGTAAAACAACACCAAGGGCGGATGCGTGCAGCATTCTGAGATCACCCGGAGCATTGGGGCATAGCACAGGTCTTTTTGCTTCCAGTACCCGGCATCATTTTCCAAATCCAAAAACGCTTCAAAACTTCCAAACCACCCGTTCTTCACATGTCGCTTGTACTGTGAAGCGATCCAGTCGCCATGCCGCCGCAGAAGGATAATCACCCGCGCCTGCGGATAGGTACTGGTGAACCAGCGCACCTCCTCTTCCAGCTGACGATCAAACTCCCGGGAAACCAGAACCTTCTCTGCACTTAGCCTGGGTATGATCGCCTTGGACTTACGGTAACTATGGGTGGAAATATAATGCACACCCTGCAGTCTGGGGAAAACCGCCTGCTGTAGGTAAGTGGAGGCTACCTTACCCAGCCCGACATGAAAGTAAATCTCCTGCTCAGTGTCCATCTAGCGAAATTAAGGTTTTGGCACCAACTAACTTTTCTTCATTTTCCCAGCCACTCTTTGAGTAATGTTGCCGTAATATTTGAATAATGTTTTATTATTTTAGCCGATCACTCCATGTGGGTGCCCCATACATTTTGAAAAATTTGGATTCTACTACCGAAAACCTTGTGAGGAAGGGCAAAAATAACTGGAAAAATATCATTCTGATGATCGAGATCGGGCTGGTGATTGGGTTTCTGGCCATCGTAGTTCTCAACTACTTCTTCAGGTTTCTCCTCTGATCCTTCATACAGTTAATCACCAAAAAAGGGTGCGTCATTTTTCACTTTCCAACCCCGAAGTTTGAGGGTTTAAATTAGATTTGCCGAATGGCAAGTGAAGTGCAGGCAGACTATCTCAACGAGCTCAATCCCCCCCAACGAGAAGGCGTAGTAAACACAGAAGGACCCACCATGCTGATAGCAGGCGCAGGATCGGGCAAAACGCGTGTACTCACCTATCGGATCGCGCACCTTATCCAACATCACCATGTAGAGCCCTTCAGCATCATGGCGCTTACCTTTACCAACAAGGCCGCTAAGGAAATGCGCGAGCGTATTGAAAAAATCGTGGGCAATGAAGCGAGAAATCTCTATATGGGCACTTTTCACTCGGTGTTTGCCCGTATTCTTCGGTCTGAAGCTTCCAGACTTGGTTTTCCCAGCAACTTTACCATCTACGATACTGACGACTCCAAGACACTCATTCGGCAGATCGTAAAACAGATGAAACTGGACGACAAGCTCTACAAGGCCAATGTGGTGCTCAACCGGATCTCAGCAGCCAAAAACCGGCTGGTTTCATGGCAGGATTACCTCAACAATCCCATCTATGCACAGGATGACGCAGACAATATGCGCCCTGAAATGGGGAAACTCTATCAGACCTACGTGATGCGCTGCTTCAGCGCAGATGCCATGGATTTTGATGATTTGCTCTTCAATACCAATGTGCTTTTTCAGGAGCATCCGGATGTACTGAACAAATACCAGCAGCGATTCAAATACCTGCTCATCGACGAGTTTCAGGATACCAACATCTCTCAGTACCTCATCGCCAAAAGATTGGCCGCAGTGCGTCAAAATATTGCGGTGGTGGGAGATGACGCCCAAAGTATCTATGCTTTTCGTGGAGCAGACATACAAAACATCCTCAACTTTGAGCGGGACTACCCGGACCTTAAAGTCATTAAGCTGGAGCAAAACTACCGCTCCACGAAGACCATTGTCAATGCAGCAAATTCGGTCATCAATAAAAACACGGCCCAGCTGCAAAAGAATGTGTGGACGGACAACGACGAAGGTGACCTGATCGAACTGATCAAAGCCACGTCCGACAATGAAGAGGGCAAGCTCATCGCGTCAGCCATTTTTGAAACCAAAATGCAAACCCAGTCGAGCAACGCCGAGTTTGCCATTTTGTACCGAACCAACAGCCAGTCCCGGGCCATGGAGGAAGCCCTCCGCAGAAACAACCTCAAGTACAGGGTAGTCGGCGGGCTGTCATTTTACCAAAGAAAAGAAATCAAGGACCTGATCGCCTACTTGCGGTTTATCGTGAACCCCAATGACGAGCAGGCCATGCGGCGCAGCATCAACCTGCCCAAAAGAGGGATAGGGCCAGGCACCATCGAAAAGCTGGTGGTAGTAGCCTCAGAGGAGAACCAGCCCCTCTGGAATGTGATGGAAAATGCCAAGAGCTATCTGGGCGGACGCGGTGGCAATCAGGTAGATGAGTACGTCACATTGATCAAGAGTTTCAGACTCACTGCGGAGAAAAAAGACGCCTACGACACAGCGGCTCTGGTAGCCAAAAACTCAGGTCTGCTAAAGGAGCTCTATGCGGACAAGACCATAGAGGGCATGAGCCGGTACGAAAACGTACAGGAACTGCTCAACGCCATCAAGGAATTTACGGACGACAAAGAGCGCGAAGACAAAAGTCTGAGTGCTTTCCTGCAGGAGGTCACCCTGCTCACAGACGAGGACCGAAGTGACTCTAATGAAGAAGCTGTCACCCTCATGACCATTCACATGGCCAAGGGGCTGGAGTTTAATCACGTGTACATCGTGGGTATGGAAGAAGACCTCTTCCCTTCTCAGATGATGCTGAGCAGCCGCGCCGACCTGGAGGAGGAGCGCAGATTATTTTATGTGGCCATCACCAGGGCCAAAAAGAAGCTCACCCTGAGTTACGCCCTCAACAGGTACCGCTTTGGGAGGCTGAAAAATTGTGAGCCAAGTAGATTTCTGGAGGAAATAGACCCCCGGTTCATCAAAGTCAACAAGAAATTTGGAAGCAGGGCTGCACTGTCCAGCGCGGAGAGCTATGTCACCAAAAACTTTGTGAATAACCTGAAAAAGGATCAGAGCAACCGAAAGTTTGCCTCAGCTCCTCAGCACAAGCCCAGTCCGGATTTTCAGCCCAGCGACACGAGTGGCCTGCAGGAAGGAATGCGCGTGGAGCACGCCAAATTTGGCTTTGGCAAAGTGACCGTCATAGATGCTGAGGGGGCCAATAAAAAAGCAAAAGTGGAATTTGATACCGCGGGAGAGAAGACATTATTATTGAGTTTTGCAAAATTGAGAATCATTGAAGATTAATTACCACAAGAAACGTTTTAAGGCCGTAACCAATAGTGAACACGGCGAAGTAGACCCACAAACCATCTTTCATTACTCACAGGAAGGTGACGTACTATGGGCAGTCTATCAGGGCAGCAGCATCAAACTGGGCACCATCACGGGCCTGGTGAAAACGGACGGCTCGCTGGAGTTTGCCTATCAGCATGTGAATACTGAGGGTGATATTCGCAGTGGGAAGTGTATCTCCCGCCCTGAAATACTGGAAGATGGCCGCATCCAGCTCCATGAAGCCTGGCAGTGGAATGATGGCGGAGAAAAGGGCGAATCAGTGATAGAGGAGATTGCCTAAGTATCTCCTACCTGAAAAACTAAAAAAGGACACGGATCACTCCGTGCCCTTCACACAAAACAGCTTTTGTTATTCTACTACTCAGCTATTAATACTCTGATACCGTAGCTCTGAGGGTCGTTTGGGGGATCCGCATTCCAGTCGTTAAAAGAATGCGACCCATCGGTCTCATAATTCAAGCGGTATTCACCTTTTGGAAGCCTGAGGTTCTCCACGACCATTCGGTTCTTGCGGGCACCCCCTGCGTGATCCGTGTCGTAGTAGTCCATTTCCCAAACCACCTCGCCGGTGTTCATGTTTTTGATCCAGCCATAGTCGTACATCCGGTTGTCGGAGCCTTCGCCTATGGCCATTATGGTTACCTTGGTATCTTTATCCAGGACAAAAATCTTTTTCAGATAGGCATTATCACTGGGCATTAAGAGCTCAGCAATCAGGTTTTTAGTTACAAAGTCCTCTACCTCAAAAGTCGTTACCAGCCCTACTTCGTTATCATTAGTGGCCCAGAGGGTCATCCCCCACCGATCTTCTTCATGTGGGCTGGCTGCATTCCATGAGTTGTAAGCATGAGATCCGTCCGTGGTGTAATAGGCGATGTAGTCACCCTTATCAAGCGTCAGCACATCCTCAAACCTTCTGTTTTTGCTGGCGCCTCCGGCATGCTCCGTTTTATATCCACGCATTTTCCATACGGTCTTTCGGGTATTGGCATCCACAATCCACCCATAGTCAGCCATGTCATCATAGCTGGAACTCTCACCCAGGCAAAGCACCCGCACATCCATCTCTTTGCTCAGGGAAAAGCCTTTGGAGACAAGGGCATGATTGCGCACCTTCACCAACTCCGCTACGGGTTGCATAGATTTAGGAGCCTTAAACGTGGCAAAGTTTTTACGATCAGCTTCTGTGGCCGGAAAAAGCGCCACTCCCCAAAACTGAGGATCGTCTGGCGGCAAGGCATTCCATTTCTCAAAAGAGTGAGAATCATCCGTGCGGTAGCTCACGATATAGCTCCCTGCTGGCAAGGTGATCTGCTCATCTACCCTGAGGTTTTTATCTGCTCCACCTGCAAAGTCTGTGTTTTTATAATTCATCTCGAAGACCCGCTCTCTGGAGGCTGCGTTGTAGATCCATACATAGTCAAAGATCTCGTCCTTGCGGCCCTCGCCTAAAGCATAAATACGAATATCTGTAGAAGCGGTGAGCGTAAAACCTTGCTCAAAGCGCTCTTTGTTTTCAGCTTTCAAAAAATAAACCGGAGCTTTTTTCACCTTCGCATCAAAGAGTGCATCCACACTCACTGATGATACCCCAGATCCACTTACAGAGATCATCAAATCATCCTGCAGGCTTCTTCTGAACTTTTCCTTATCTCTGGAGTCAAAAATTTCATCTACCAGAGCATCAAAACTATCGATGGTCCAGTCGCTCATGGTGAAGTTGTTGCCCCACCCACGAGTATCATACGCTCCTGTAAAATAGAGCTCGTAGTTACCCTGCTTCAATGGCAACTCCACTGAGAAGTCATACACCCCATCACTCTTGCGAAACTCATCGTCCTTCATCTCGTCAAACAAATGCCAAACCACCTCGCGGGTGTCAGCGTCCAAAATCCAGCCATAGTACAAGAGCAACCTGTAATCATCTCTGAATACGCCACCAGAACCACTAATTTTCACAGTTGCACTCTTAGATAGGTTAAATGCTTTGATCTCAAGATTTTCAGGATTTACATCGTCGATGGTCACGGTCTGCGCATGGAGGTTTCCAAGGAGCCCAAACATGACACCAACCAGGATAGCTAAGTATTTCATAGGTTATTGTTTTGTGATATGAGCACATCGTGCCAATTTTTGTGCCGTAAGCAAAAAAATACCCTAAAGGGCCATAGAAGAAGATTCCCTATTGCATAGAGTGACCGAATACGGTCATTACTGTCCTTTTCTGATACACCTTAAAACCTTGATCGGACAAATGCGATCACAGCCTCGCCCATCACCCTCGGGCTTCGCAAAACATATAAACCGGCCCCCAGTGCTTTGAACCATTGGCCCGCCTTCAGCAAAAAATAAGCCTCGAGTAAATGCAGATAAGCCTTTTCAAAAGGACCTCTGAGCCAACCAGATCGCTCCAGCTTTTGGATAAAAGTCAGCTGACGAACAACCAGCGGGGGCTCCTGTTCATGTATGCGATACCTGCCACCCACCACATCCGCTGAATGGAAAGTCACTCCTTCGCTCCGCATATGCATGAGCAAATACCTGTCCTCCCCATAGGTGAGGTCTTCGGGAAATCTGTGCTGCTGAAAAGTGCCCTTTCGGAAAACCATCGAATGTATGGCCGGGCAATAGATCAAAAAATATGCAGGGTGATTCGCTGACTTGAAATGATCTCTCTGCTGAATATAAGTGTAGTAGCGTCTCAACCTTTCGAATCGGGCAGATGAACGTTCGGCCAACAGCGTAGTTTTGGAAATAAAGACATCCACCGTGGAGTGTTGCTCAAGGTATGAAACAGCGACTTTCAAAAAGTGCTCTTCCAGCAAATCATCGTCATCCAGAAACAGCAGGTAATCACCAGTAGCCAAACCTACCCCATAGTTCCTGGCAGCAGACACTCCCCCGTTTCTTTCCAACCTTGTGAGCTTCACCTGATCAAATTCGGCTACAATTGCTGCGATCTCGGCAGCTTGCTCTGTATCGGATCCATCATCCATCACCAGCACTTCACAGGGAGGCAGTGACTCTGCAAGGGCGGAGGTCAGCGCAGCTCTGAGAAAGGCCACCCTGTTATAAACCGTGACAATAATGGAAACCCTGGACAATGTGTTGAGGTTATTAAATGAGTCGATCAAAATGAAAGTAGCAAAATACAACCAGCGAATCTGATAAACCTAAAAAATGTTTTCATTTGCCCCGGAAACCCGCTCGTGAAGGAATGCCTGAATCTGAAAAAATCATACTTCCCCCCAAATACTACCTGGACTACTTCAGGGACCTGCTGGCGTTTATCCAAAAGGGTTCATCGCACCTGCTAAGTGCAGATGACGTCATTTTCATTCAGCTATTCGAAGCCCTCTCAGAAGATGCGCAATGTCTGATGGTGCGCATGATGAATCGCAAGGGTGCCTACTTTCGACTGGATAAGTTGGCTTATGAGGAAATTGGGAACATTCCACAAGCCGCTGAGGAGCTGGTAGCATCTGATCTTGCTTCCCTCGATCCTCCTGATGACTTTTTGCTCTTTGGGCTATTCACCAAAGCGGAACTCCACCAACTCTATCCGGACAGGGGTTTTAACAAGCGTCGAAAAGAAGAGGTGCTGGAAGAGTTAGCAGAAGAAAACCATCCCGAAGATTTTCAAACCCTCAGATCAGCTTATACCATACTCCACTTCCTGGCACAAGAGCAGGTGGAGTACCTGAAAATGCTCTTCTTTGGCCATACCCATGGGATGATGACGGAGTTTGTCATCAGGGACATTGGCAATATCAAGCTGGAAAATCTGGATGACCATGAGTTTACCCCCTGGTTTGAGACCCAGGCAGAGGCCAGAGCCGTATTCGAACTCCATGGATGGAACCGACTCGTCAAAAAAGCCATGCACATACTGCTGCCTGAGGAGATTTTGGAGCTCATCGCCCCGGTCAACTGGAGCAATTTTCTGCAACACCCCAAAGCCAGAAAAATCGGGGACAAATTCATGCTCCACCTCGGAGAATATTTTGAGAAATGCGGCCTCCTCACCGAGGCACTGGACTACTACAGTCTGGCTCGCAAGCATCCGGCGCGTGAGCGGAGAATCCGGATTCTGGAAAAGATGGATGATCCGGATGCTGCTCGCGAAATTGCCGAAGTGGCTTTTGATAGTCCATACAATGCCTCAGAGAAGATTTTTGCCCAGGATTATCTGTCCAAAAAAAGCAAACGAAACTACCGCAGTACTACGGCCAAAGCCAACCTGAGCCCGGAAATCATCATTGAAAATCCTGAGGGACCACGCGTGGAAGCTCATGCCCTGGCCTATTTTGCTAAACAGGGCTATGAGGGGATACACACCGAAAACTACCTCTGGCGTGGGCTGTTTGGTTTGTTTTTCTGGGATGAACTTTTCGCCGCTGAGCATGCCTCCTTTCACCATCCGCTGCAGCGTATGCCGAGTGACCTGCACAGCGACACCTTCTATGAGAACCGGGCACCGCTTTTGCAGGAAAAAGTGAACGCCTTCAAAACCAAGAAAAAATTACAAGCCTACTTAGCGGAAATTCACAGACAAAAACAACACATCAGTAACTCACTGGTGGGTTGGCACGAGAGCCTCCTCCCTACGGTGACGGCCTGTGTTCATCACCTGCCACTGGAGAGCCTTTTCAATATCCTCATGGAAATGGCCAAAAACGTAAAAGACAACAGCTCCGGATTCCCGGACCTCTTCATCTGGACACAGGAAGATTATCACTTTTATGAAATCAAATCACCCAACGATCACCTGTCTGCTCAGCAGCTCTTCTGGATCGACTTCTTCAATACGCACCACATCAAAGCCGATATCCTCAGGGTAAAGTACCAGTGAGTCTCCCCTATATTTTCGTGACTTTACCTCCAATCAAAAAGTTTTATCATTCTACCTGCAAATAGCTCCGCATTGGTCAACGGATACCTGATTTTATTCCTAAATTATTGCTTCAAAAGAAATCAACTATGACAATACTCATGTTGGGCTGGGAATTTCCTCCCAAGATATCAGGAGGGCTGGGAGTGGCCAGTCAGGGACTTTCAGAGGCGATGGCCAAAGCAGGTCATAAAGTCACCTTTCTCCTACCCAAAAAAACCAAAAACCAGGTAAGTAAACTCGTGAAGCTGGTAGATGCTTCAGCGCTCACACCCGACCTGGACTATTGGAAAGAGAAAAAAACCTATGAGCAAATCATCAAAGATGTGGAAATGGGAGAAAGGGTACTCCCTTACCTACCCGCTCAGGCCTTCCAGCAGGTGAAAGAAACCAAAGTCAAGAAAGTGGTGCTGGAACCAACAGAAGAATCCGAGCTGCTAGAGCGCATCCGCCTCACAGGGGAGTATGAAGGTCAGCTCAATGATGAGCTCATCAAATATGCCATGCTGTCTGTACAAGTGGCCATCAAAGAGAAGCCAAAGATGATTCACGCCCACGACTGGATCACCTTTCGTGCCGGGCGAATGATCAAATCGCTGCTCAAAAAGAAGCTATGTCTGCATGTACACAGTACCGAATATGACCGGAACGGATCTTATGCCCAGCCCTTTATTCTGGAAGAAGAACAGCTGGGTTTTCAGGCCTGTGATCACATCTTTTGCGTAAGCGAAAAATTAAAAAATACCATCATCACTCAATACGGTATTGCCGCCAGGAAAATCACAGTGGCTCCCAATGCCCTCACGCTGAGTGCCCCGGAACATCCCGTCAAAAGAACACCTGTGAATATCGCATTTGTGGGCAGGCTCACTCCCCAGAAGAGCCCTATTACTTTTCTGGACATTGCCAGAGAGCTGACATCTCTGGGCTACGATTTCCACTACTTCATTATGGGAGATGGCCATCTGCGTGCCGAATTGGAAGAAAAAGTGCAATCATCCAATTTCTCTGACCGGGTAACTTTCACCGGCTTTCTGGAAAGAACGCGTCTGCTGCAAAAGTTGAATGAAATGGATCTCCTGGTGATGCCCTCTGCATCCGAGCCTTTTGGGCTGGTGGCGCTGGAGGCGATCATGAAGAAAATCCCTGTAGCTGCTGCCATAGGATCTGGGGTGGGTGAGTTCATCCCCAGTATGCCTCAGGTAGACAGATGGGATCACTACAGCTACAATAAGCTGATCGTTCGGCTGATGACTGAAGACCAGTACAGACAGGAGATCACAGAAAACTGCCTGAAGGAAGCCCTTAAGCTTACATGGGAGAATACAGTGAAGCGGATAGAAAAGGGGTACGAAAAGGTATAAAAACCACTTTTAATACCTAAGGCCCAATTTTTTATAGATGAAATGCATCAGCCAGGCAGGCCCCACCAGTAAAAACTGAAGGTCTTTGAAGAAAGATGGCTTCTTGCCTTCCACTTTGTGACCGTAAAACTGTCCTATCCAGGCCAGTGCAAAAATGATCAGGCTTACCTGCCACAAGGGCAAAGCCACATTCATTTCGATCAGTCTGACAGACCAGAGGCAAAACACCGAGAAAGCAGCCATCCCGATGGACAGCGGAAAGGAAATCCTCATGTAGTATAATACCGTGACGAAGAGCGCAATAGTGGCCCAGTTGTTAAAAGGTCCGGTACCCAGCACAAATCTTAGGTTGTCAGATGGGACCGACCACAGCAGTCCCACAATACTCAAAAATATCAACGGAACACAAATCCAATGAATAAGCTTATTGGTCTGATTTTGATGACTTTCACCATACTCTGTCAGTAGCTGATCTATTTTCCTCATTACTTTTGGGGTTTTGTAGAAGATAACAATGATAACGCATGGTAAGTTTTTGGGAGCAGCAATCTTTATTGTCCTATGATGTCATCGTGATTGGGGCAGGTATCACCGGTCTCTCCACCGCGGCTTCCCTCAAGGAAAAATCCCCAAATCTGAACATACTGGTCATTGAGCGGGGATCGCTACCTACGGGTGCCAGTACCAAAAATGCAGGCTTTGCGTGCTTCGGTAGCATCTCCGAACTGGCTCAGGACCGGAAGGCACTGGGCGATGAAGGCATGACCAGGCTGGTGAAACGGCGTTGGGATGGCCTGCAGAAAACTATCCAGCGCCTGGGCAGGGACCAAATCGGTTTTTTGCAAAAGGGGGGTTACGAGCTCCTGACAGAAGCCAATAGCCACTACCTGGACGATATGGATTCACTGAATGAACTACTCCGCCCGGTTTTTGACCAGCCTGTTTTCTCTCAGACAGATGAAGCCATCGATACTTTTGGTTTTGCTGGGACAAAGCACCTCATTTTTAATCAATACGAAGGTCAACTCCATACCGGCAAGCTCATCCGATCCCTCTGGCAGTATTGTGCCCAATCGGGCATCCAGATCATTACCGGCACAGAAGTGACTGCACTACACTCCCAGGGTGAACAAGTGACTGTACAAACCAAGAACTATGCATTCAGGGCGGGTGCTGTAGCCGTGTGTACCAACGCATTCACCAAAGAGCTGATCCAAACACCACTGGATCTCATCCCTGGACGTGGCATGGTCATGGTCATTTCTCCGCAGCGTCCTTCCGCTATTTCCGGGACTTTTCACTACGACGAGGGGTACTACTACTTCCGCGATTTTGAAGATAAAATCATTTTCGGAGGCGGGAGGAATCTGGCGTTTGAAGAGGAGACTACCACGGAGTTTGGATTCAATGAAAAAATCGAGCAAAAGTTGCATCAAATTTTGAAAGAAATCATCCTACCGGGCAACGCCTACACTGTGGACCTCAAATGGTCCGGAATAATGGCCTTTGGCCAAACCAAAGAGCCTATTCTGCAAAAGGTACAACCCGGAATATACCTGGGGGTAAGACTTGGTGGCATGGGTGTGGCCCTTGGCAGCCTTCTGGGTGAAGAACTGGCAGAGCGGATAGTTAGGGATGGTTTTTGAAAATTGTATTATCTTTTCGTTTTGGCAAAAAAACAACTGATGGCGATTAAGCGAGACCCTACACTTTTAGAGTCCTTTATACCTGTACTTTTTCTTATTATTCTTCTTTCTTTTAATGTGGGCATCTTTGGTGATGCTGCACTGGATGGATCCAATCAGATCGTCCTCATCCTATCAGCGGGCGTTGCTGCCATCGTGGCCATCAGGTTGGGTTATCGGTGGGATGAAATTCAGGATGGAATTGTCAGAAGTATTAGTTCAGCCATGACCTCTCTGCTTATTCTTCTGCTCATTGGCTCTCTGGCTGGCACCTGGCTGCTTAGTGGCATCGTGCCTGCCATGATCTATTATGGTTTGCAGATTCTTAATCCCACCATATTTCTTGTTGCTGCGTGCATTGTGTGCTCCATAGTCTCTGTGGCCACAGGAAGCTCCTGGACCACCGCAGCCACCGTGGGCATCGCCCTCATTGGGATAGGTAAGGCCCTTGGAATCTCTGAGGGAATGGTGGCAGGGGCCATCCTCTCTGGCGCCTACTTTGGAGACAAGATGTCTCCCCTCTCCGACACGACCAACCTGGCCCCGGCCATGGCGGGCACTGACCTTTTCACACACATCAGGTACATGGCCATTACCACTGTTCCTTCTATCAGTATCGCCCTCACGATTTTTCTGGTGCTGGGCTTCACCAATGAAACGAGTACCTCAGTGGTGGATACACAGGCCATACTTAATGCCATAGACGATAAATTCTACATTTCTGGCTGGTTGTTCATAGTCCCCGTAGTGGTGGTCGTACTTATCGTACGGAAAATGCCAGCCATTCCGGCTTTGCTTATTGGCACCCTGCTGGGTTCCGTTTTCGCACTCTTCTTTCAGCCACAACTGGTGGCAGAAGTAGGTGAAGGCTTTACAGCATCAGGCATGTTCATAGGCACGATGAAGTCCCTTTATGGCGATATATCCATCGCCACCAGCAACGACATGGTCAACGAACTCCTGAGCTCTGGCGGTATGGCAGGCATGCTGGGTACCATCTGGCTGATCCTCTCGGCTATGATTTTCGGTGGGGTAATGGAAAGCTCCGGAATGCTCAAAAGAATTGCCAAAGCCCTGATCAGTCTGGTCAACTCCACAGGGGCTTTGATCACAGCTACAGTAGGTACCTGTGTGTTTTTTAATGTCACGGCATCTGACCAATACCTGGCCATCGTAGTACCTGGCCGTATGTATGCAGACATTTACAAAAGGAAAGGACTTGCCCCCGAAAACCTCAGCAGAACGCTGGAGGACTCCGGTACGGTAACTTCGGTACTCATCCCCTGGAACACCTGTGGAGCCTACCACTCAAGTGTACTGGGTGTGTCCACGCTGGTCTATGCGCCTTTTTGCTTTTTCAATATCATCAGCCCCTTTATGTCCATTCTGGTTGGATATCTGGGGTATAAAATCAAAAAACTAAATCCCGCTAAATAAACCTAATGTTTGCAAGTTCGATACCAAAAGAAGACATCAAGCACTTACCCCTCATCAAATTTGAGGGAACTATCCACACTGTGGAAACTATGGAAGCCCTTGATGAGGCCCTGAAAATCATCCGCACTCAGGAAATCATGGGGTTTGATACAGAGACCAAGCCCACTTTTACCAAAGGAGACTATAACCATACTGCGATCATCCAGCTCTCCACCATGACCGACGCATTCATCATTCGCATTAGCGAAATTGGCATTCCTGATCAGCTCAAAGACATTCTTGAAGATCAGGGCATTCTGAAAGTGGGGATTAGTATCCGTGATGACATCAAAGAGTTGAAAGCAATGAGGGCATTCAAGGCTGGTGGATTTCTGGACCTTAATGAAGTAGCTAAAGAATTAGGAATCACCCAGATCGGGATGAAGAGCCTAACGGGCATTTTTCTAAAAGCGAGGATTTCTAAAAGCCAGCAAACGTCTAATTGGGAGACCAAGGAGCTCAGTCCGGGTCAGCTCTCCTACGCGGCCACTGATGCCTGGGTGTGTATCAAAATCTACCGGATGCTGATGGACAAGGGCGTCATATAGACCCCTGTAATACTTGAAAGTCTACTCCCTTTAGCAGGCTCACCTTCTCAGCAAGCACGGGTACATCCTCATCCCGGAGCAACCCCACAAACTGGCAGTCTGCTGTGTACACCTTATCCTCATAATCCACATCAAACTCAGCCAGCGCACGCTCCACCTCTGAGGTCTGCTCATAGCCAAAACTGATAGAAAAGCGCGTTTGGCTATAAATCTTCACCACCTCCACCTTATTGAGGGCATCTTCGGCAGCTATCTTATAGGCACTGATGAGCCCGCCCACACCCAATTTGGTCCCACCAAAATACCGTACTACCACCACCATGCAGTTGGTTAGCTCTTTGGATCTGATCTGTCCCAGAATGGGATCTCCGGCTGAATGGTTGGGTTCTCCATCATCATTGGCTCGATAGGCCTGCTCTTTGAGCCCGATGATATACGCATAGCAATGGTGACGGGCATCGTAGTACTGCTTGCGCAAAGCCTCAAGGTGTGCCTTGATATCATCTTCGGTTTTCACATGGTAGGCAAATGACAAAAACTTACTCCCCTTCTCCTTGTAGAAACCTTCAGTGGGATGGACAATGGTCTGAAACTCGTTGATCACGGCGCAAAGAAAGTCAGATTAGGTTAAAATGCTTAAAGCTGATCCAGCAAGTCCCGCGCCTCGCTGAGAAGATCCTCAGACTCACCCGACTCCAACACCTTCCTTAGATTATACTCAGCCTGCCCTTTCATTCCTTTCTTGGCATATACCCTGCCCAAACCCAGGTAAGCCAGGGTACGATAATAAGTCCCGTGCCCGGGTATTTCCTGACCTACCCTCAGAGCCTTTTGATAATCATTCAAAGCCTTATCTGGCTGCCCTTTTACCTTCTCGTGATAGATGCCCATGAAGGATGCGCCTGCCATCTGATAGTAGGGCCGGTCAGAGTTGGACAACTCCTTAATCACCGGCACGGGAGCCTGCACAAAATCATTCTTTGGAGTAAGTGACTCCAGAAGTTTGGCCTTGATATAAAGGTTATTGGGGTACGCTTTGGTCAGCTCCCACAAATACGACTGGGCTTTCTGAGGCTGATATTCGTAGCGGAGATAGATATAGGACATGTAGACATAGGCCTCCACCCTGGTCAGCACTGCCTTTTGGGTGGCTTCATTGATTTGCTGAATCCCCAACTCCACATCTCCACTTCTGAAAAACCAGAGCAGCGGTCTGTACACAGGGTATTTTTCAGGATATTTTTCGCGAAAGTAGTTGTATACCCCGGTGGTAAGAAGAAACTCGGGAATCTCCTCAGAGAGGTCAAATCCTTTTTTGATAAGATCATAAGCCTTGCTTGCCTCACTCAGGGCTTTCATGTAGTGCCCATCATCGGCGAAGTATTCTGCCAGGAGTCCCCGGGCCGCCATTTCAAAAAATATGGCCTCCGGGTGTGTCTGTCGGCCGCCATCCAGGTAAGCCGCCAACCGGATGGTCTCCCTGAGATGCCCGCTAAATACCTTAAATACCGAATCTACAGTCACAAGGGGTATATTAGCCCAGAGCACCTTGAGGGCACGCATCATTGGCACAGTGGGATGTTTAGGGAGTCTGGCTTCTACTTTTTCAATGTACACATCGGCAGAGTCCTCCTCTACATTGTAAATGAAGTATACGCCTTTCTGTACCAGTTGCATATTGACAGGATTATCGAACAGCTGGGCATAAGATACCTGACAAATAAATAGTAATGTGGCGATGATTACTGTTTTCAATTTGTGCTAAAAGTAGATTTAATTGTACAAAATGAAGGGTAATTTAAAGCAAGCCGGGTAGAACTGGAAACGATCACCTGACTAACTTTAGGGACACAATGAATGTAAGAATAGATGGTCTATGAATAAGGATTTGGGGTTTATGCTTTATTGTCATGAAGATTACGCGAAGGTACAGCACTTTCAAAGTTATCACCGATTTCATTCTGACCATATAGTTTTTTGTGTTGAGTGTATCGATAATAAGGCCATTTGTCTTCCCAAAAGCCCCATTGGTGGATTTACATGTTTTAACGGCCGGAAATCAGATTTCTTACAATTTTACGAAAAATCAGAAAAGTCACTTACTCAAAACGGTATTTCCTCATTGGAAATCACACTTCCGCCCCACTATTATACGGGGGTTCCGGATAGAAGCTGGCTGGAGCAGCTCGGTTTTTCTGAGCGGGTCAGTGAAATTGCTCATTACATTCCCATCAATGGGCCGTTGTGGGAAAAAATCCACACTATGCAACAGAGAAAACTCAAGCAAACTCCCACTTTTGATCTATCGCTGGTCAATGTATCAGAGTTGCGGTCTGTTTACGACTTCATCGCACAATGCCGAAAAAATCAGGGTCTGGAAATCAATATGGATTTTGAAATCTTAGAGCGACTGTTCCGGACATTCCCGGATCGCTATCAGATTTTCACTGCCGAAAGAAATGGGACGCTGCTTGCTGCCGCTATTATGGTGATTCCTATTGAAGGAATCACCTATTATTTCCTACCAGCCACTGCCCCAGCCTATAAAACAGAAAGCCCGATGGTTCACCTCATAGCTTACCTGTACCAGTACTATCAGGAGCGTGGGTTTCAATTCATCGACCTTGGCATTTCGTCTGTCAATACCGCGCCTCAAAAGAGCCTGATCACCTTCAAAGAAAGAATGGGTGGTATCAGAACCACCAGAAGCACTTTCATCAAATCACTCCAATAGCCTTTGGTAATACTGTTCCAGCTTTTGTACCTGAGCAACAGTGCCAAAGTGATCTTCGAAAGTGGCTCTTACCTTTTGAGGATCATATGGATTTTTCTGAGCCAAAGACTTCACTTTTTCAGCCAGCAGAATGGGGTCAGATGGCAATACCTCTCCAGCATCCCCAAAAACCAGCTCATCCGCCCCATCCCAATCGAAAGTAAGCACGGGTACTCCGCAGGCCATCGCCTCCAGGATGGCCACCGGCTGATTTTCGTGCCTACTTGTATTCACCATCAAATTGGCCGACCTTAAGGCCTGGCGTACCTCATTCTGATTACATTCTCCCAGCCACTCCACATTTCCGTCAAGGTGAAGCTGACTACATTGATTTCGCAGGTGTTTTTCCCTGGAGCCTGTGCCAATGACCTTCAGTGCAAAATCCACACCAGTCTTCTGCACATGCGCGATGGATTCCAGCAGCGCCTCATAATTCTTCTGTGCCTCCAATCGGCCAACGGCCACAAGCGTAAACCGCCCCGTTTGAGCACTTCCTGGTGTAAAAAAACGATCGTCCAGAAAGTTGGAAATACGATCAGCCCTTACCCCGAATTCACTGAGCCTCTTGATCAGTGCCTGACTCACAGCAAGTACCTGACCGGCTGCACGCAAGGGCGGAAGTACGGTTTTTTGAATGTCCTTCTTGAAAGAAGCCATAGGAAAAGGACTCATATGCTCGGTGATCACATAAGGTACCTGATAGGCCTCAGATAGAGCCCTGGCGATGGCTCCCGCAGGATAGGATACATGTGCGTGGATTACATCGGGCCTTCCGAAGTGTGTAGTAAAGCGCTCGAAGTTTTGTCGATTGGCCGCAATGATCCCGCGGATATTGCCATTGCGAAACTTTCGGGTCCACGTGAAAGCCGGGGTGAAAAACTCCACGCAATTGTATTCCAGTTGATTCTCATATTTACGAATAGGCGGCTTGGAATTGTATTTGATGAAGCCGCCCAATGGCGCGTAGGCTTTCAGCCACAGCTTAGGTTCATGAGACCCCCAAAGACTGATCCCAACGTTCCAGTTGGGACGGTGTGTCGCCAGGAGGCGCGACTGCTCCTGGAAGAAGATCCCGGTGGAGGGATATTGCTCTGAAGGGTACCAAGAAGGTATCACGAAGACATTCATCGATAATCAAATTTAGCAAGCCAGGGGTTCATGATGGTACAACTCTGCAAATCCTCCTCGCTCAGAACTTTCTGCCAGTTTCCAATAGAAGACGTGTCCACAGGTTTCACAATTTTAGCATGCTGTGGCTCCTGATACATGGGTGCGGTGGGGATTGTCTGGTGGTACGTCAGCATTCTATCCTCATAATCCACCTTCAGGTGATCACAAACCTTCATCAATTCCATTTCAGGTTGAGTGACCAAATCTTCATATCTAATCAGTAAAACCTCACTCTTTTTTCGCAGCATTTGATATTGCTCCAGGGCGTGCACCCAGTGAATGGCAGCTTGCTGCGGCTGAGCCAACTTCCCCAGGTAGGCTTCGCCTCCACGCTTGTAGGAAGCCACCACGTCCCGGCCGTCTCTTAGCAGAAAGAGGTATCGTGCCTTTGGAAAAACACTCAGCAACTCCGGCACATAGTATGTATTGAGGGGTGTGGTATCTCCCCACTGACTAAATGTCGGCTTGTTCTTTAACCCATAGGTTCTGAAAATAACCTCCAAAACACTTTGCAAACTCTTATCATCTGTCGTGTTGAGCACATCAAAGATCTCCTCTGCACTGAAATCCCAGGTGTGACTACCAGTCACCTTCATCAACTCTCCGGCAATTACCTTCATGAGGTCCCGCCATATCAGGAAATTATAAAGCTTGTACTTAATGATGCTGTTTCCCAGAAAATACTGTTCAGATGGTAAAAAAAGCTCACTATGCTGGTTCAGCATTCTATTGAGGAGTGTGCTCCCGTTTCTCCCTGACCCTAAGACGAAAAAAGGTTGCTCAGCCAGGCCTGCCCTACTTTTGACCGGATATTTTCTGGGTAGAAAATCCGAAATACGTTGAAGTGTTCTGGCTAGTTTTATTCTTCTCATATTTGTGATCAGAACGGAAATTTATGGATTCTCTGCCTTTAGTTTCAATAATCTGCCTCTGTTATAATCAAAAAGCTTTTGTGGGCCCGGCCATACGGTCTGCGCTGGCTCAAACATACCAGAACCTGGAGATCATCGTGGTGGATGATGGCAGCACGGATGGTAGCAAAGAAGAAATTTCAGCAATCATCAAAGACACCTCCATTCAGTTCATTGACCTCCCAAAGAACATTGGCAACTGTGCCGCTTTCAATGTGGGCTATCGGGACAGCCAAGGTGAATACCTCATCGATCTGGCAGCAGATGATCTGCTCCTGCCCACCAGGGTGGAGCTGGGCATTAATGACTTTACCAACGGACCGGCACAGGCAGGTGTACATTTCTCTGATGCCTTCATCACCGATGAGTCTGGCAACGTGCTCAATACTCATTATCCCAGAAATCAGGACGGAGGCATGCGAGCGAAAATCCCGTCTGGAAATGTTTACGAAAACCTCATCCGTAAATATTTCATTTGTCCACCATCCATGATGACCAGACGAAAGGTCTTTGATGACCTGGGAGGGTATGACGAAAACCTGAGCTATGAGGACTTTGACTTCTGGATCAGGTCTGGCAGAACCTACGAATACCTATTCAACCCTGCCCCACTGGTCAAAAAAAGAGTGGTAAAAAACTCACTCTCCACCCGGCAATTTGGCTTCCGTAGCAGGCATCTGGCCTCTACCTACCAGGTGTGCGAGAAAATATTTAACCTCAATCAGAGTATTTCTGAAGACAAGGCCCTTATCCGTAGGTGCCGATATGAAATCAAACAATGCGTGAAAACTTTCAATTTTGAGTTGATCCTGAAATACGGCAAACTCATTGGGCAAACTCAGCGCCGGTTGTCATCGCTCTCCAGCATGGAGAGGTAGCTATAGTAGCGCTCCTGGGTGATACCGCCTTCTTCGAGTGCCTTCTTCACCGCGCATCCTGGTTCATTCACGTGCTGGCAATTATGAAACCGGCAATCATTCATGACTTCCCTGATTTCAGGAAAGTAGTGACCCAGTTCTCCTCCTTCTATCTCTGAAAGACCCAGCTCCTTGATACCGGGTGTATCAATGATGGCTGTCTCACCGTCTAAAAAGAACATCTCCGCAAAAGTGGTGGTATGGGTACCCTTCTCGCTAAACGAAGAAATCTCAGAGGTCTTCTGACTGATCTCTGGCAGGAGCAGATTGATGAGTGTAGATTTCCCTGACCCGGAGTGCCCCGACAACAAGGTTCGCTTTCCCCGAAGCAATGTGGAAAGCTCCTCAGGTACCTTGCCGCCAATAAAGGAAGTCTTGATACAAGGGTAGCCCACCTTTTTCTCATAAATAAAACTGAGATAATCAGCTTCTTCCAGTCCTTCTGCATCCAGCAAATCCACCTTATTGAAGACAATCACACCTGGAATTCTATAGGCCTCCAAAGTCACCAGAAAACGATCTATAAACCCCAATGAAGTGCGAGGCTCCTTCAAGGTAGCAATCATCAGTGCCTGGTCCACATTGGCAGCAATCAGGTGGTCAAAATGCTTTTTCTTAGGTGATTTGCGAATGATATAGTTTTTACGCTCCTCTATTTCGTTGATCACCCACTCATCCTGCTGCGATTCCATCACTACCTCATCTCCTACCGCAATCGGGTTGGTGATTTTCTTGTTGTCCAGCTTAAATTTTCCTCTCAAACGAGCGTTAACCTCTTCTCCATTGGTCATTCTCACTCGATACCACGATCCGGTGGATTTAATCACCAATCCTTTCATATCAGTTCTTCTATTTTCTTCATCACCTGCCCTGAGGCTCCGGTGCGGGCTGTGACATACGCACGTGACAGCCTGCAAACTTCCTGATAAAGATCGGCATCCTTGGTCATTTCATCCAATTTTGATTGCAGGTCGGCAGAATTTTCATAAGTAAATCCTCCGCCATGTTTCACCAGCTCAATGGCCTCTATGAATTTTTCATTGGAAGCATCCGCTCCAAAAAATACGGGAATACCATAAACAGCAGGCTCCAGTACGTTGTGCAGCGCACCTCTGAATGCTCCACCCACTATGGCATAGTCCGCATTACGGTAAAGCTTTGACAACATCCCGTAGTTGTCGATAATCAGCACTCGCAGAGCGGAAGCACTGCCTTCATTCAACTCAGAGTACTTTGCGGACGCATGAATTTTCTCATAAATACGGAGATCTCCTACCTGATGAGGGGCAAGGATAAATTTAAAACGATCATGATTGGCTTCAACAATGGGCAGTAGATATTTCATATCAGATGGCCAGACACTCCCCATCACAATGAGTTTTTCATTTCCTTTGAATGCTTCGACAAGCGGAACCTCACCGGCCGCATTGGACACCTCAAGGACACGATCAAACCGGGTATCACCGGCCACAGTATACGCCCGAATTCTCCTGGACCGCAACAAGGCAGCGGAGTAATCATCCTGCAAAAAGAAATGATTGACAGTGCTCAGTGCCCTCAGATAAAACTTTCCCATAGGATGGAAAAAAATCTGGGAGCGCCTGAAAATACCCGAAACCAACAAAAGCGGAATGTTTCTCGCATTCAGCGCCATCAGGTAATAGTACCACAACTCATATTTGATAAAAATGGCCAAACTCGGACGCACAGTCTCCAAAAACCTGGAAGCATTGCCGTGAGCATCTAATGGCAGGTAATGCAGGTAATCAACCAACTCTTGATCTTTGAAACCCAAAAGGCCGGAAGGTGAGAAAAAAGTAAGTAGCACTTTCACCAATGGTCTTCTCTCCTGAAGCAGGTCCAAAATAGGTTTGGCCTGCTCATATTCACCCAGCGAGGCACAGTGGACCCAGATCAACTTACCCTCGTGATTTCTGAAGTCCAACTCCAGACGCTCAAAAATCCCCTTACGCTGGTTGATAAATTGCCCCGCCCGACGATGAAATGGGGCAATCACACTGACGATCAGGGCATAGAGCCACACGCTCATTCTGTACAATATCAGCATAAGCGAATGTAGACAATCAATCCTCTAAATGCTTAGTACATCATTCAAGACGGCAGGAGAAATTATTTCTCAATAGTGAAATAAGCAATATCACTATCATTAATTGGAAACACATGCTCACCATTGTACCAGACATTTATGATATAGCTGTAATTCTCATTTTTACCAGTCCCCGCTTCATATTCGCACACTATGGTGTCCATATCCGAAGGAGAAAGTTGCAAATAGGTCATCGTGTTACCAGAAGTCAATCGCAGATCCGCACTTACATAAAGCCTAAACGGCTCCTCATTCTGTGGTACATTTTCAAGAAGCGTAAATTGTTTAGGTAGATCATTGCTTTCCAGGTAAACTTCCTCCAACTCACCGTCAACCTCATAAAACAAGCTCATCTGAGCTGTATCGTAGTAACCCGGCGTATCCGGATCAAGTAAGTCCTGTCCCGATGAATCTCTAAAAGAGATCATCAAATCACTATTATAGTAATCCCCGTTTACGCCGTTGGGAGAATCTAAACCAAGATCGCAGGAGCCCAGGCCTAGCCATAGGATAAGTATTGTTAGCCTATACATACTATTTCGTTTTGAACGGCAAAGAACTTCTGTACCGTTTCATGGTAATTACGGTATGCGCTAATGTAGGCAAACAATCCTTAAATACTCAATCTTCTTCCTCGGGAGCAGAGGGTGCCTCGGGCAGTTGATCCAGGTCCATACCTGCCGCATAGCGCTTTAGAGTAGCTTCCTCCAGTCCATTTCCACTGATGGTGATCAGAAACCGCCCATTCACCACCAGGGCCAGGTTCGTTTCGTTGCTGTCGTAATTAGCCGAATACCAGCCAGGATTACCGTTTACTTCTATCGATCTCATCACACCGTCCGTAGACTCATGTTCGTACTGATTGGCATAGAGTCCGAGCAATGAAGCCGTTTGGGCATAATCGAAAATGCTGGCCTTGAGTTCTTCGTCACCCTTGCTGTATGACTTGCTACCGAAACTATATCGGTACTCCCCATACCGGGTGGTAGAGCCTTCTGGCTTTTCAGCAATGCGGTAATCTCCCAGCTCATCCGGCAAAAAATTGATCAGGTCACGAAAACCCACCACTTCTGAGGGGCTCATGGTGCCATAATTTACCGATTCTCTCCGGTAGCCTCCAAGCGGGTCAGAGCTATCGGAAGGCTCGTAAGTATCCAACACTTCATCATCTGTATTGGTATTGGTGTCATCTGATTGGTTCTTGTTCTTGTTGCCAAAAAGGAATTTATCAATCTCCTGATTGGCTTTTTTAGATAATTTCTCCTTGAGTTGTATTTGTGCAAAAGCGGTATTGACCATTGTAAAGGTCAAGAAGAATAAAGTAGTGAGTAGTTTCATATTTTAGGCTATATAAAGTTACAGCCGCAAATATGAATATTTTCATGCAAAATATGAATATAAGAAAAAAGGCCACGCTATGGTGGCCTCTTCTCAGTACTGGATATTTAACTATTTCTTAGTGTGACGCCAGGTAAGAAGACACTCCGTCTCTTGTAGCCTGCATCGCATCTTTTCCTTCTTCCCAGTTAGCAGGACATACTTCTCCATGCTTCTCCACATGCTGCCATGCATCCACTATTCGGAGCATTTCGTCGATGTTTCTACCCAATGGAAGATCATTGATAGTCTCATGTCTCACCACACCGGTCTTGTCGATGAAGAATGTACCACGGTATGCTACAGGTGCTCCTTCAAACACCAACTGACCTTCATCGTTGTAGTTCCAGTCACCAGCCAATACACCGTAGTTATTAGCTACTGTTTTTGAACTATCCGCTACCAATGGATAAGTTACACCTGCAATTCCACCTTTGTCACGATCTGTCATCAACCACGCCAGGTGTGTCTCTTCTGTGTCACATGACGCTCCCACTACCTGCACGCCTCTTTTCTCAAACTCAGCTAGTTTTTCCTGAAAAGCATGAATCTCTGTAGGACATACAAAAGTGAAGTCCTTAGGATAGAAAAAGAATATCACTTCTTTCTTCCCTACAAATTCTTCCAGTGAGAAATTTTCTACGATTTCTTCTCCGTTGATTACTGCCGGAGCATTAAATAAAGGCGCTTTTTTACCTACTAATGACATAATTGTTGATTTGTCTTTTATGATTTATAAAATTGTTACTTGTTGATCTGGGTCAGCCTTTTCTCCGTTAATCTGGAGCTTGATGTCCGTAATCTTGAAATTGCCAACCTGCTTTTTATCGAAATAATCCCGGATCAGTTCATTCAGCTCTGGGTCGTGATAGTCTTGAATCTCCTCAGTATTCACGCTGTAGATATGGCTATGAGGCTCCAGATTCGCGTCATATCGTTTCGTTCCACTTCTGGTGGCCACACGATAGGCCAGATTAGCCTCCACCAACTTCTCCAGGATCCTATGGACACTACCCAGCGAGATGCTCGGATTCTGCTCCCTGATTTTCTCATGAAGCTGCTCTGCACTGGGGTGCTCATCCTTCGTCAGCTCATGCAGTACGGCTATTCTGGGATGTGTGGCTTTTAAGCCCGACTCCACCAAAAGTTCCTTTATTCGCTGATATGTATTGCTAATCACTTTTAAATGAGAATTATTCCTATTTGAGTGCGAAGTTAAAGCAACCAACTGAACTGCCCAAAAATTTCTGAAAAGAATACCGAGAATACGGTATATGGTGCGGTCTCCGAGTTAATTACCTTTGAGGTCAATGAAAATAACAGGTATTTATCCCTATTTTTGTTTTAAACTCAAACAAACAATTACAATGAGAAATTATATTTCTATCGCTGCTCTGGCCTTTCTGGCCTTCTCCTGTGGAGAAGCCGGAGTTGGTTTCAATATTGGAAAGGAATTCCCTGTATCTATTCCGGTGGACTTACCAAATGGTACTCCCGAATTGATTGGAACTATACCTGGTGATCCGCCTCCAGTTAAAAGATCTGAAGAATATTCCCTGGCAGGAGCCGGATACGACGATCTGGATGCTCTGGATGCAGTAGAAGTGATTGGTCTATCCTTTGAAATCACAGGTGTTGACGATTTCGAAAAATTTGATTTGGATGGTATTGAAATCGATTTGGTTGCTCAATCGGGAGCCACCATAGCACAAATCTCTGTGACCACTCCTCAACTGTCAAATGTTACCAAAACTTCAATCTCCAATTCAGCAGGTCTTGCTGCGCTGGAATCGGCACTTGCTAATCAGGAAGACATCACCACAGATGTAATCTTCGACTTTGGCGAAGTACCTAACGAAGATGTTAATTTTGAATTCGTGCTGTACTTTGATGTAGTAGCCAAAGTAAGAGACCTATAATCCGCCTAACCGATAACTTTAGAATCATGAAAAAAATCATACTAATATTTATTCTTGGAGCATTCATTACATCCTCCAATGCTCAGGATTTGGATAAATTTCTTGAAGGAGGTGCTGAGAATGGAGAAAAACTCTTGGAAGGATACCTGGAACCGGCTTTCGTTGGTTTCGGATATGCCCTGAACAGCGGCTGGTATAACACTGGAAAACCTCACAAGGTGGCTGGATTTGACCTCACGATCAACGCCAACCTTGCTTATGTACCACAGGATGCGCAATTTTTCAAGATCAATCCTGCTGACTACAACAACATGACCACAGCACCTGCTGAGAATGGTCAGACAAGCTATCCTACTATCATGGGGCCTAATCTGGAAGCTGATGACATCCCTTATTTGGTTTTCGACGAAGGTACAGAAGATGAAATTCGCATCACTGCACCTACCGGACTGGGTATGGAAGAAAGCCTTGGTAGCAATTTCGTTCCGGCTCCTTCTGTACAGATTGGAATTGGCCTGATCAAAAATACCGAGCTAAAGCTCAGGTTGTTGCCAGAGCAGACATTCGGTGATCCAGGTGAACAATTCACCACCAAAATGTTCGGCCTTGGGGTACTTCACGATGTAAAGCAGTGGATCCCGGGAATCAAAAATCTCCCGTTTGATCTTTCTGGATTCTTCGCGTTCAACACCATGAAAAACTCGATGGAAATCAACGCTGATGTACCAGATCAAATTGGTGAGTTCAATGTATCCGGCACTACACTTCAGGGTATCATTTCCAAAAAACTATCAGTCCTTACTGTGTACGGAGGTGTGGGTTTCTCTACCAGCAAGGTAAACTTTAAGATGAAAGGAACATACGATGGTATACCAGAAGTAGACCCAATCGACATTGAGTATAAAAATGGTGGCTTGAGGGCCAATGTGGGAGCACGTTTGAAGCTGTTAATCTTCACCTTCCATGCAGAATACGCCGTGCAGAAGTACAACACGCTTACTGCCGGGTTTGGAATCAGTATCAGATAATATTCAGAAAACTTCTTTTAGAAAAAGCGGGCTTTAGTCCGCTTTTTTTATGTTTACCCGTTCCATGAGAACTCTCCTGCTACTCATCGTATTGCTCACCTCAGTAAAGGCCCTGGCCTTTACTGATACTGTGCGGGTTTCAAAAAACGAGATTCTCATCCTGAGAGATACCATTTTCGCCCCCGACAAAGACACCGTATACTTCGTGGACGCTGAAAAATATCGGGTCAGAAGCAACCCCTATAAGTCTTCTCAAGACTTCTATCAAAAAATGCGAGAGAAAACCGGGCAAAATAAAGTGACGGCTCAGCTATTTGATCTGCTATATGTAAGTCCCAACGCCAGATCCGAACGGGCTCCTTCTAAAAACAGTCGTACCTCCAACACGCCTTTTATGCCTTATGAGGGTATGCGGATCCGAAACATACGGATAAAACACATCGACCTGCTGGAAGGAAGCGTCAATGATACCTTGCGACAAGCGTCCTCCCCACTGAGTATCATGGTCAATAAGGTCCACATAAACACCTGGAACACCGTGATCAGAAATAACCTGCTGATTGATAAAAACGAAGAGATAGACCCCTATCTCATGGCGGACAATGAACGAATCCTCAGGCGCCTGCGCTTCATTGAAGACGTAAGAATATATGTGAGACCCCTTCCAGATGGCTACGCAGAAGTAATCGTAGCGGTAAAAGACCGCTTTTCCTGGGGTACCGCTCTCAACATCACTGATTTCAATGAATTTAACCTGGCCCTCTTCAACAGGAACATAGCTGGCTGGGGTAAGTACGCATCAGCTACCTGGTTTTTTGATACCCAGAGCATTCCGGCATCCGGCTATGAAATACGCACCGGAGGTCAAAACATTGACAAGGCCATCACCAACTGGGAGCTCAATCATACCAATATCGGGGATAGGGAGTCCTGGGGCATAGACCTGCAGAAGGAATTTGTGGCACCGGGGATTAAGTACGGCGGGGGCCTGGACATCCGCACCATCCGAGACTCCACCATAACCCTGGATGGTGAAGAGTCTGACCACCAATACTACCACCTCCACTACCAGGATTTTTGGGCGGGGCGGTCATTTGCCCTACCCTCCAATTACGAACGCAAAGACCTTATCGTAGCAGCAAGATTGCTCAATAACTCCTTTGCCACCCGACCGTTTGTCGCTGTGGACAGTAACTTTCTCTACTACAACCGGAAACTTTTAATGGGTGAAGTGAGTCTCTCCAGCCGGAAATTTCTCAAAAGCAACTACATAGCGGCTTTCGGTATCTCAGAGGATATTCCACTGGGCTACAGGGTTTCATTCATTACCGGCCGTGATTTCAATGAATTTTACCAGCAAAATTATCTCGGATTCCAGCTTTTCTGGAGTTCCTATATCAAGAATTTCGGGTACCTCCTGCTCAATCAGGAAATAGGCGCTTTTGACCGGACAGGGATCAATGAAGGCGTGGTGAAAATAAGGGCTAGTTACTTCAGCCCTTTGCTCTCCTCTGGCAGGTACCATATTCGGAATTTCATGAAAATGTCCTTCACCAAGGGAATCGATCAGCCCCCGCAGGAAACCATCTCCCTGGAAGGAAGAATCAGGGATATCGAAGGAGAACGCATTTCAGGCAACAACATTCTTGCGCTTGGTGTGGAGTCCATTCTATTCACACCCTGGTATTTCTATGGATTTAGATTTGCTCCGTTTTTTTATTACAACGTGGGCGAGGTTTGGGACTACAGGCCTAATCAAAAAACAAGCTATGGCTATCAGGGTGCAGGTGGTGGGATCAGGATCAGAAACGAAAGTTTGGTATTCAACACACTAGAGGTGAGGTTGACACATTTCCCTAAAAGCCCCCCGGGAGCCAAGAAAACAGTGTTTTCACTATCCACCTCTATTCCCATCTCGTTTGACAACATCTTCAAATACAAGCCGGCGCTGATTCCCTACCGGTAAAAAAGAAAAGTCCCGATAAAATCGGGACTCTTCAAAGATGTCAAACAGGTGTATGAATATAAAATTTGTGTTATGCATTCGTATATACTTTATCTTTATAAAAGGTAACCAACCCAGAATAAAAAAATGTTAAATATTCTTTTTGTCTGTTTAGGTAACATCTGCAGGTCCCCTTTGGCCGAAGCTATTTTCAATCAGAAAGTGAAAGAGCGCGGACTAAATCAGTCCATCAAAGCTGATTCTGCAGGTACTGCCAGCTATCACATCGGTGAAGACCCTGACTTCCGCAGCATACAAGTAGCGGTGAAGCATGGTGTTCCCATCGCGCACAAAGGGTGACAGTATCATTTCAAAGACGCTGCTACTTTTGACTATATCCTGGCTATGGATGCCTCCAACCATCGTGATATTATTCACGCCACATCAGATCGCCCCGAGGGGTTGTTCCTGATGCGTGACTTTGACCCTAAAGGCCAAGGCGGGGATGTACCCGACCCCTACTATGGTGGTGAAGATGGTTTCGAGAAGGTTTTCCAGATACTTGATCGTTCGATAGATGCTTTTTTGGACTTCCTTGTGGAAAAACACCATCTCTAACCATGTCAGGGTCCGAAAACCTCTTTCTGGCAGCAGTTCTCTTTCAATCCACAGGAACAAACCACCTCATCAGAGAAATACGACCCATCTCTGGCGGTGACATTAACGAAGCCCTGAAAGTAACCACTGACCAACATACCTACTTCGTGAAATGGAATACCTATTCGGAAAATCTGTTTGAAAGGGAATTGCACGGCTTATCCCTCCTCCGGGAGTGCGGGTGTGTGGGTGTACCGCAAGCCTATAAGCATGGCCAGATCGGCGATCGCAGGTACTTGGCATTGGAATACCTCCACCCCGCTCCTCAAAAGGATCATTTCTGGGAAAGCTTCGGCCAATCCATCGCCAGGCTGCACCAGCATACGGCAGACTACTATGGCCTGGATCATGACAACCACATCGGGCGACTTCCGCAGAAGAATCAACCCACTTCCGATTGGATTGATTTCTTTATTGAAAACCGCCTGGAGGTACAGATTCGGCTGGCACACGAAAAAGGTTTGATCACCACGGACCTCCTTGGGAGTTTTGAAAAATTATATGGACAGTTGGAAAGCCTTATTCCCGCAGAGCCAGCTTCTTTGCTTCATGGTGATTTGTGGGGTGGAAATTTCATGTCGGGACCAGGCGGAGAGCCCTACATCTACGATCCGGCAGTCTATTATGGCCACCGTGAAATGGATCTGGCATTTACACGACTTTTTGGTGGGTTCGAACCCGCCTTTTACGAAGCGTACGACCAGCAGTATCCTCTGGAGCCGGGATTCGAAGAACGGGCTGACCTGTATAATCTGTATCCCATGCTGGTGCATGTGAACCTTTTCGGCCCCTCCTACCTCACTGGCATCCGGCGCACGCTCAAACTTTTTCTATAGGGCGGTAAAGTACCTGATAATTATTTCTGGTCTTTTGCTCCAAAATCACCTCTGTGGTCTCAGGCAAAAAACTAAAAGAACCTTCCTGATAGTTTTTAATCGTAGCCAGTTGCAGCCCTTCATTGTATAGTAGCTGAAAGTCTCGCTGTAGAAAATCCCTCAGCCCATCCAACTTATCCTTTTGATAATCCATGCAAAAGGTAAATGTAAGGGCTGAGCTGTGCATCAGGTTTATCTTGATGTTGGCATGATCCATTGCCTGAAAGATTTTCACTAGCTTTTTTTCGTCCATGAAACTGTTGTCTTTCACTCTGAGTGTGACCAGTAACTGATTTTCCTTAAAGACAAAACAATGCTTTGTGGTGGTCTTTTCCTGCTCCGAAATTCTGGTGCCCTTGCCTGATGGCTCCAGAAAAGAGCGCACAAAAAGAGGAATATTTCGTTGGGCCAGCGGTCTGATGGTTTTGGGATGAATCACCTTGGCTCCATAGTAAGTCAGCTCGGTCACCTCCTGAAATGACAACTCATCGAAGAGCTCCGCCGAAGGGAATCGCTTTGGGTCTGCATTGAGTAGTCCCGGCACATCTTTCCAAACGGTGAGGCTCTCTGCCTTCAGACAGTAGGCGAAAATAGCGCCGGTATAGTCAGATCCCTCTCGCCCGAGTGTGGTAGATTTCCCGGTGAGGTCTGAACCGATAAAACCCTGTGTGATCACAGGACCTTTTTTTAATAACTCAGGAATCTCTCGCTCTATAAAATGCTCAGTGAGTTGCCACTCCACATTGGCCTCTGTGAAAATGCTGTTCGTTTTCACATATTTTCGAGCATCCGTCCAGGTACATTCCATTTGGCTCTGCAGCTGGTGGTAAACAATGGATGTAGACAACAACTCACCGTATGGGATCACACTGTCGTAAAACTGCCCCCAGGATGCTGTGCGATTTTCCAGAGATCTTTCCAGCTGAATGAGCCAATTGTTCACGTCATCCGGCACCTTACCGAATAGCTCCTGAGAAAGGGACTGATGAGAACAAATAAACTCCCTCAACCCTTCTTCATAAGACTCCCCAGCAAATGCCTGTCTGGCAATATTTTCAAGTTGGTTGGTGGATTTTCCCATGGCCGAAACGACCACAACCAAGGGCTGATCCATGTATTTTTTAACAATCTCCACCAGGTTTTTCACGCCCTGACCGTCCCTTACTGAAGCACCACCAAATTTGAAGATTCGCATCCTTGCAAACGATTTAAATGAATAAAAAAGCCTATTTTTGCCAAATCGCTCAAAACGAATTGTACCAAAAGATGAACAAAAATAGTTTAGGTCTTCCGATCGGCACTACACTTGACCGCTTTATCAAAAAAAAGCAGGATGAATTTGAATTTGCCACGGGAGAACTCTCCCAATTGCTGCGAGATATAGCCCTTGCAGGAAAGATTATTAACCGTGAGGTCAACAAGTCCGGGCTGCTGGATATCACCGGTGCCTATGGCTCCAAAAACGTGCAGGGAGAAGACCAGCAAAAACTGGATGTGATTGCCAACATTCGATTTATCAGGGCACTCAGAAATGGCGGGCAGGTATGCGCTGTAGTGAGCGAAGAAGACGAGGAGATCGTCCACCTCAACCCACATTGCCGCTACATTGTAGCCATTGATCCACTGGATGGCTCCTCCAATATCGATGTGAATGTGTCTATTGGTACTATATTCTCCATCTACCGACGCACCTCACCCATAGGAGGGCCTGTGACGGAAAAAGACATACTGCAGCCCGGCACCGAACAGGTGGCAGCCGGCTACATACTCTATGGCTCCTCTACCATGCTGGTGTACACCACCGGTCATGGAGTCAATGGCTTTACCCTGGAGCCGTCGTTGGGAGAGTTTGTGCTCTCACACACCAACATGACATGCCCTGAAGATGGTGAGATCTATTCTATCAATGAGGGAAGCTTTCACCAGTTTGACAAGAGCATTCAGGACTACACCAACTGGTGTAAGGATCAGGGAATGACGGCCAGATATATTGGATCATTGGTAGCAGATTATCATAGAAATATGCTCAAAGGCGGAGTTTACCTCTACCCAAACACCAAAAAGGCACGCGAAGGGAAGTTACGTTTGCTATATGAGTGCAATGCCCTGGCTTTTATCGCTGAGCAAGCAGGAGGTATGGCCACTAATGGCTCCAAAAGGATACTGGAAATAGCGCCGACAACATTTCATCAGCGAACCCCCTTCTACATAGGGTCTAAAAACATGGTAGAAAAAGTGGTGGAATTTGTAGCGGAAAAAGCAGAGGCCTAGAAAAAAAGAAACCCCGCAACCTTTTGAGCTACGGGGCATTCACCGCCATAATGATTAACTAATGACTCAAATGTAATATCCGATGATGAAAATACCCAATTCTGGGTATAAGTTTTTTTACATTTTTTTATTACCTGAATACATCATTCGGGTCTTCATTTTCATTTTCTCCCGAGCAATCACCCTTTCAGCGATATCAGAGGCGATTTGTCCGGGTTTTGAGTGCTCTAAAATTTCTTTTAAAACCTCCTCAGAAATATCAATTCTGTACATCGCATTGATCAAATACCCAAAATCATGGTCTAACAGGTGCTGAATTCTCGGGGTCAGGAAAGCATGCAGTTGCCCAAAAGGATCTTCTCCCGGATCAAAGTCCAGTTCATCGGCTATTCCGAGATCTTTTTGGATGAGGTCATAACTGCCACTGGCCAGTTTCAGTGCACTTGACTGCTTATCGTGGTTATCTGAGGTATTCATTTGAGTACAGTATCTATCCACTCTGTGGTCACCTCCACCAATTGATACATGACTTCTTTACTCGTTCGCCCACTCGCTTTTGGTACTTTGAAGGAGTGATCCGCAAACTCCACCTCCAGCATTCGTGCGGCAGGCAGGGAAGAGAGCACCTCACGCATCAAGTCAATATTGGCTAGCTGATCGTTGATCCCCTGGAGGAAAAGTTGCGGCACCTGTATCGCATTCAGATGAGTAGCACGTGCCTTGGAATCCTTACCTGCTGCATGGAGTGGGAATCCCAAATAAAAAATCCCTTTCACAGCAGCCGGTGATTGATCGGCCAGCAGGTGTGAGGCCATTCGCCCGCCATAGGATTTCCCTGAAATAATGATTGGAAGGTCTGGATAAGTGACGCACAGATAATCGATCACCAAGCCCCATGTTTCAATATTGGGTTTTGGTGCTCCGGGAAACTTCTTGCCACTCTCCATGTAGGGAAAATTGAATCTGGCCACATGAAAACCCCGAGACACAAATAATCCGGAAATGCTGGTCATGAAGGGGTGGTGCATCCCTGCTCCTGCTCCATGAGCAATGATGATCACTGCTCTGGCGTTGTCCGCTTCTTCCACTTCAAGAGTGATTTGACCCAGACTGTCATTCAAGAATAGCTCCATAAGGTAAATTTAACATTCTTGCTGATGACTCAAATCCAATCTGGCAAGAGTCGCCACTGTCTATTCAAATTTGACCTGATCAGGCAATGCTTCCCAATGTACTCCTACTAGTACAGGCTATTCCATCCAGCCAAAGTCTTCCGTTTTAGGAATCCTCTCCAGCATGTCTATGATTTTCTGAGGTGGCACTACCACCTTTCGCTCCTTTAGACTCATGAAAGCTCCTGTGGCAATAATCACACAGGCCAGCTCACCATTCTGCTTCCAGACCTGCTGGCGGAATTTCCAGATTTTCAAATCCTTTCGGAAAGCTACAGCCGCACAATCTACAGTGATTCGCTCATTCATGAAAACCTCTCTTTTGAAGGTAGTGTCCTCATGAAAAAGTACCGGCCCATAACCTGAAGCCACTAACTCCGCCAGAGGCAGGCTCAACTCATCAAAAAGCCCTACACGCACCTGAGCCGCATAATCATTGTATGCAGTATGGCGCATGTGCGCATTTGGGTCAAGGTCGGCCCATATCACCTGAAACTGTTGTTTGAAAGGCTCCAAAACTATTTCTCGGATTTGGTTTTAGCTGCCGCTTTTTTAGCCTTTGGGGCTGCTTCCTTCTTTTCTTTTTCAGCTGGCTTTTCCTCTGCCTGCTCTTGCTCTTCTTTTTTCTCCAGCAACTCAGGAAGGGTTTTGGCCATGGTGTTATACCAGGTTACCAGCTTCTTGATATCAGAAACATACACCCTGGACTCATCATACTCAGGCAATATGAATTTGAGGAAAGATTTCAGTTCATCAGGATCCGAAGAAGAAGTAAGTCCGGTATCACCTTTGAACTCGACATGGATTTTTCTAAGAACATCCTGAAGAGGCACTGCGCCTTCTTCATCAGTGGTGTAAATAGAGATATCTGATAAAATGGAAACCTTAGCCTGGATATTGGCAATAATTTTCTTTCCTGAGCCGTCGAGCGCTTCTAATATTACGCCGGTCCGTGTTGGGGATACAACTATGAAAAGTCCTCCTTTTCCCGATACTGCGGCTACTTCATTGAAATCCATATCTATTATTTGTGGTTAGAGCATGCAAAAATAGGTATTGCCGTACAATACCAAAATGGATTACTCCTTTATCCCCTCATTTATTTCCCTGATGTAACCAATAATATCATCTTTGCCCTGTCCTGTCACTGTGGAAGTCATAAAATGGAGCGGAAGTTCCTCCCATTCCTTCTTGAGAATTTTGCGAAAAGCCGCAATGTTAGACTGGGCCTTATTCGCACCTCGCTTATCCACTTTGGTGAAAATAAGGGTGATGGGCATGCCCGCCAGCCCCAGAGAGGTCACAAACTCCAGATCGATGCGCTGTGGCTCTAACCTGGAATCTATCAGTACAAATACATTGGTGAGGTTCTCCCGGGTTTCAAAATAACCCGCTATCATTTTTTTCCAGCTGGCCTTCTGAGACTTACTCACTTTAGCCCATCCGTAGCCTGGCAAATCCACCAGGTACCAGCTATCATCTATCAAAAAGTGGTTGATTAGCTGCGTTTTTCCGGGCTTGGATGAAACTTTGGCCAACTTACTGTGATTGGTCAGCAGGTTGATCAGAGAGGATTTTCCTACATTGGATCGTCCTATGAAAGCATACTCAGGCTTGTCTCCTGCCGGGCACTCTCCTACTTCTGCACTACTTTTAATAAACTCAGCTGATTTGATTGGCTTCATGGAATAATTTTTAACAATAGGGGCAAACGCACGGTTTATGGTTAATATTGCAAGCGAATATGAGCGTAGTACCGTACAAAGATAAGCAGGGGAGTAAGAAAGAACAGGTTGCCACTATGTTTGATAACATCAGCGGCAATTATGACTTCCTCAATCACTTTCTCAGTCTGGGCATAGATATAGCCTGGAGAAAAAAGGCCATCCGGCAGCTAAAGGATCTCCAGCCCAAGCAAATACTGGACATAGCCACCGGAACGGGCGATTTTGCCATAGAGGCACTCGCACTGAAACCGGATAAAGTCACCGGTGTAGACATCTCAGAAGGGATGTTGGCGGTGGGTCGGCAAAAAATGAAGAAAAAAGGCCTGGATCAAAAAATCGAATTGTTATCGGGAGATTCTGAGGCACTGCAGTTTGAAGACAATAAGTTTGACGCTGTGATCGTTTCATTTGGCGTACGGAATTTCGAACATCTGGAAAAAGGTCTGGCGGATATGTATCGGGTATTAAAGCCCGGAGGGAGAACAGTTATTTTAGAGTTTTCAAAACCAAAATCCTTCCCCTTCAAGCAACTGTATCATTTTTATTTTAAGTGGATTTTACCTAAAATAGGCAATACTATTTCCAAAGATCAGGCCGCTTATACTTACTTACCAGAGTCTGTAAGGGCATTTCCTGATGGCCAGAATTTTTTAGAGATTTTAGAAAAAGTCGGCTTTAAAAACACTCAATGCAAACCACTAACCCTGGGCATCAGCTCCATCTACATAGGTACAAAATAATTGTATTCGCACTTATTTTGATGATGGCCCTACCCGGGTACACTCAGAATGAGGCTAGCGAAAACCTCTTAGACTATGATGCTCAGTGGATTCACTATGGTTTTCAAATAGGCCTCCACAGCTCCAAATATAAGATCAGGTACTCCGACGCTTATGCCACTGATGAGCTGGACTCCCTACACTCTATAGTACCTGGCAACCTGCCCGGCTGGAAGGTGGGTTTCGTGGTGGATATGAACTTACACAAGTACCTTAGTTTTCGAATACTACCCACCGTCGGTTTTTATGAGTACGACCTTACCTACAGGTACACAGACGGGCGAGAGCTACGTGAACTGAAGCCTGCTACCATGGTGGAGCTACCCATGCTCCTCAAATACAAATCTTCCAGAAGAGGCAATGTAGCCATGTACGTGGTGGGAGGGCTTAGCCCCGCATTTGAAGCGGCCGGCAAAGGGGACCAACTGGACACCCGTGAGCGACTGGAACTCCGCGACTGGAACGTGTCGGTGGATGCCGGCGTAGGATTTGACTTGTTTTTCCCCTTATTTAAATTTTCCCCGGAAGTACGCTATTCGTGGGGGCTAAGAGACATGCTGACCGACGGTACCAACACCTATGATGTAGCTCTGAAAAGGCTGAGTTATCAGAACATCGCATTCTACGTCACCTTCGAAGGAGGCCCAACGTACCTGCGGGAAGCCAAAAAACGTCGACGATGAGTAAACCCATAGCATTGATCACCGGCGCCACCAGTGGAATTGGTGAAGCTACCGCCAGATGCCTGGCCAAAGATTATCGATTAATTATCTGTGGCCGGCGCCAGGATCGGTTAACCAAGTTAGAAAAAGAGCTTGCCGAAGAAACTGAAGTCACAACCCTTTCATTTGACGTTCGGGACAGACTGGCGGCAGAGACTGCAATAAGCGGTTTACCAGCCAAATGGCAATCGGTGGATGTGCTGATCAATAACGCAGGGAATGCCCATGGGCTCAGTGCGATCCAGGATGGACAAGTCGCCGACTGGGATGCCATGATCGACATCAACGTGAAGGGTCTGCTCTATGTAAGCAATGCCGTCATCCCTGGCATGGTGAGCCGACAAAAAGGACACATCATAAACATAGGATCCGTAGCAGGTATAGAAGTATATCCTAAGGGAAATGTCTACAATGCGTCAAAATATGCTGTGGATGCCATATCCAAAGGGATGCGACAAGACCTAATCACTGAGGGGATCAAAGTATCTGAAATCAAGCCAGGCCTGGTCCAAACTGAATTTTCAGCCGTCAGGTTCAAGGGCGATCAGGAGCGCGCAGAAAAAGTCTATGTAGGATTTGACCCCTTGCAAGCTCAGGACATAGCAGAGACCGTGGCCTTTATCCTATCCCGGCCCGCCCATGTAAATATTGCCGACATGCTGGTGCTGGCAGGTGCCCAGGCCTCGGCTACCATGGTGCATAAGAAAAATTAAAAGGGCCTTGCAATGGCTCACGCTTCCATTAGGTTTGCGGTAACAACATTACCCTAAAACCCTGATTTTTTATGAAGCATATTTTGGTTCTGGGAGCCGGGCGCTCCTCTACCTCACTGATCAATTACCTCCTGGAAAACGCTAAGGAAAACGACTGGAAAGTGGTGATTGGCGAAAAGGATACCTCCATTGCCAGAAAGAAATTTAAGGAGGCGGATGTCATCGAGTTTGATATCAATGACAATGCCCTGGCCACGGCGCAAATCACCAATGCTCAGCTGGTCATCAGCATGCTACCCGCCAGCCTACACCCCATCGTGGCGGGAATTTGCGCTGAAATAGGCCGGGACATGCTCACCGCCTCTTATATCTCTCCCGAAATCAAAGCCCTTTCAGATCAATTTGCAGCCTCGGGAAATCAATGCATCATGGAACTGGGGCTCGACCCGGGTATTGATCACATGTCTGCCATGAGGGTACTGGATCGCATCAAAGCTGCGGGGCACACGCTTACCTCATTTGAAACCTTCACAGGAGGTCTGCTGGCAGAAGACAAACTCAAGGAAAATCCCTGGGCCTATAAGTTTACCTGGAATCCCCGAAATGTCGTTTTAGCCGGAACTGGCAATGTGAAATTCCTTCAGGAATCCCGTTTCAAATACATTCCCTATCACAAACTTTTCAAGCGGACTGAAATCATTCACATACCGGGATATGGCCATTTCGAAGGCTACGCCAACCGTGACTCGCTCAAGTACCTTGATCTGTACAAGCTGCGGGGCATTCAGACCCTCTACCGAGGTACCCTGAGAAGACCGGGGTTCTGCAAAGCCTGGGACATTTTTGTGCAGCTAGGGGCTACAGATGATACTTATGAGATGGAAAATGTGTCTGAAATGACCCACCGGCAGTTCATCAACTCCTTTTTGATGTTTAACCCGCACGATTCCGTAGAGCTCAAGCTGGCCCATTACCTAAATATCGGGTTGGAATCTGATGAGATGTATAAACTCAACTGGCTGAATATCTTCTCTGAAGAACCAGTGGGGCTGGACAAAGGAACCCCCGCTCAAATACTGGAGCACATCCTCAAGAAGAAATGGACACTTGACGATACTGACAAAGACATGATTGTGATGTGGCACAAGTTCAGCTATCTGGACAATGGCCGGCCTAAGGAGATACAGGCACACATGATCGCGCTGGGTGATGACCCGGTGAACACTGCCATGTCCAAGACCGTGGGACTGCCCCTGGCGATCGCCGCAAAAATGATTCTTCAGGGAAAAATTAAAACAACAGGAGTCTCTATCCCCACTCAGCAGGAAATCTACGAACCCATCCTGGATGAGCTGGAGAACATGGGCTTTGAGTTTTCTGAGAGAGAAACGGTCTCCTAGCTACAGATGGAGATAAAAATCTCTTAACAACTTCACAAAGCCGGAGGTGTAACCACCATCTCCGGTTTTAATATAAAAATCCTCCACTACCGGATCCACCTTCTGGTAGGCGTATTGACCCATCACTCGAAAAGGTAATGCCCCAGGGCTGTCGTACACTTGCAGTGCCCTTTGGAGAAAAAGTCCTGATCCCATAGCCAGGTCTGCAAATTGCTTAGCCTCCCTAACAGGATAGAGTACAAATGCCTCTCCTTCCTCATGCAGCAGCCGGCAAAGAGCATCAATTAAATCCGGCTGGCTCAGTTCGGCATCATGCCTTGCCCTGTTGATGGATTTGGAATCGGATCGTTGTGATTGGCTGTAAAAGGGGGGATTAACGATGATCAGGTCATACCGCTGAGAATTTGTAAAGGACTGAACATCAGTAATGATCGTCTGAATGCGCTCGTGCCATGGACAGGCCTCAAAGTTCGCCTGAGCCTCGGTGGCTGCCGGCCCATCCACCTCCACGGCATCTATCTGGGCTGTTGAGTTTGCCTGAGCCAGCATCAGGCTAAGCAGACCAGTGCCCGTACCTACATCCAAAACCGTGCGTGGAGCCTTGCAAACAGTGCCCACCCAGGCTCCAAACAGACACCCCTCGGTGGTTACCTTCATGGCTGATGCCGACTGGTCAATTCGAAATTGCTTGAATTGAAAATAGGAATTAGGCACTTTGCACTTCCTCGAAAAACTTATCCACTTTCAGTCCGGCTCCTTCCGCTGCCTGCACCGCCAGCTCATCGCAGCGTTCATTTTCAGGATGTCCGGCATGCCCCTTCACCCATTGAAACTTCACTTTGTGCTGCCTGTATATCTTCAGAAAGCGCTGCCACAGGTCCGGGTTCTTTTTTCCTTTGAAACCCTTCTTTTCCCATCCAAAAACCCAACCTTTCTCTACTGCATCTACCACATATTTGGAGTCAGAGATGATGAGCACCTCCCATCCGGGCTTCTTAATGGACTCTAAACCGGCGATCACTGCCAAAAGCTCCATTCGGTTATTGGTGGTCATCCGAAAGCCTTCGGACAGCTCCTTTCTCTTGCCCCGAAAGTCCAGAATGGCTCCGTAGCCTCCGGGTCCGGGGTTGCCCTTGGCTGCTCCATCTGTGTATATTTTGATCATAGAGTCAATAAGTGGGTCTTGAATATTTTGATCGCAATAGAGAGCAAGATAATTCCAAAAACCTTTCTAAGAATATTAAAACCACCCGCACCTATCTTTCGCTCCAGCCAATTGGAGGACTTAAGCACCAGGTACACGAAAATCAGATTGAGGACTATACCCACCAGAATATTGGTGGTGGCATAGACGGCCTTGAGTGAAATGAGGGTGGTCAGTGTTCCGGCACCAGCTATGAGCGGGAAAGCCAGGGGCACAATAGAAGAAGACGACAAATCCTCATGATCCGATCTGAAAAAATGAATCCCCAACACCATTTCCAGACCTATAAAAAACATGATCAGCGCTCCCGCAATAGCGAAAGACCCTATATCAATGCCGAAAAGGTTGAGAATTCCCTCTCCCAGAAAAAGAAAAAGAATCATCAGCGCCCCGGAGGCTATGGTAGCCTTTTCAGATTGAACATGCCCGGCCTTTTTACGTAAGTCTATGATGATTGGCACACTCCCCAGAATGTCTATCACTGAAAAAAGAATCAGCGAAACAGAAATAATTTCCTTAAAATTGAACATCCGTACTAAAATTTTCAGGCAAAGCTAAGTTGGATTTCAACGAACACAGATTTTTTTTATCAATTTGGTTAAAAATTAATATGGCGCTCCTATGCAAAAAATAATCGTTCTCTTGGCACTTGTAAGTATCGGATTTTCAGCCTCCTCGCAAGCCGGATGGAACTGGCCTCAAGATGAGACCATGAATGCAGCAACCAAAGAGAAGCAGGCCTACTATAAAGTACTGATGCAAACAGATAAGTATCAGGAAGCCTTCATCACGATCAACTGGCTCTACAAAAACACCCCCAACCTACACGAATCCATCTATCAGGATGGCTCCAAAATCATTGACGAACTATTGGAATTGCCAGACCTCTCAGACAGCCGCAAAGCTGCGCTGGAGGACTCACTGCTCTGGACCTATGATATGCGAATGAAGTACTTCAACGACAAAGCTTCTGTGCTCGACAGGAAGGCTTATACGGCCTTTAAACTCTACTATCGCAATGCTTCCAAATATGCCATGCTTAGGGAGCTTTATAAAGAGCTCTATACATTTAGTGCCTCTGATATCTCCGACTTCAACCTGACTCCATATATGACCCTGGCTACTTACTACTACAAACAAAAGCCAGCTGAACTCTCCGCTACAGATGTACTGGACATCCATGGTAAGATCACCTCAGTGATCGATGAGAAGATCATGCAAGGGGGAAATAAGGAAAAGCTGCAGAAAGAGCAGGACAAGATCGATGCCTTTCTAAATTCTCTCGGGGACATCATCAGTTGCGAATTTATCGAAGAGCAGCTGGTTCCCAAGTTTAAATCCAGCCCCGAAGATCTGAACCTGGCCAAAAAAATATTTTCATATTCCCTCTCTGCCAAATGTACAGATCAGCCTTATTTCATTTCCGCCGGAGAAGTGTTCTTTCAGTCGGCACCCTCCTATTCTCTGGCCAAAGCACTGGCGGACAAATACTACTTTGCTGGAAAATATGACAAATCCATGTACTACTATCAGCAAATGGAAGACCTGGCACTGGACAACGAACAAAAATTTGATGCTCTGATGGGGCAAGCCTCCACAGAAGTAAAGCTTGGCAATAAGAAAAAGGCTCGATCAGTGGCCTACGAAGCATTGAGTGTGAAACCTGGTGCCAGCGCGGCTTTCAACCTGATTGGAAACCTGTATTTTCTGAGTTTCGAAGAATGCAAAGCCGGAGAGAGCAAAGTAAAGGATCGTGCGGTGTATCTGGCGGCTTATGAAATGTACCAGAAAGCAGGTAACACCGAGCAAATGAATGCTTGCAGAGAACAATTCCCCTCGATAGAGGACATTTTCAATGAAAGCAGAGAAGAGGGCTCTAAAATCACCGTAGACTGCTGGATCAACGAGTCAGTTACCTTGCAGAGACGCCAGTAAAACCCCTGAGAAACTCCATCAACTTCTCTACCTCTTTGTTCTTGATAGCAGGGAAGTTAGCAACCCGAAAAGTAGAAGATTTCCAGGGGCCATAGCCATTGCCCAAAATGATGCTTTGCTCTTTGGCTCCGGATTTCAATTCTTCCATTCGGCTGGTTTCGAGTGCCAGTACCGTTCTGGAGCGTACTTTCTCATTGGTGATCAAATAGTTGATTTGATCCTGAGCATCCACAAAAGACACATATTCTTCCATACGCTTCTCCAGTTTGCTCTCAATGTAGTCAATCCCTTTGGTGGCCTGCTGCGTTTTGTAGAGCAGGTAGATCCCCAGCACATTGGGCGTATACTGCGTTTGGTTCTTCCTGGTATTTTCCAGGATATTCAACAAACTGTTATAGTGATCCCGCTCCCCAATTTTCTCGGCAGTCTGTACCGCAAAAGGAGAAAGAATCATGACACCCATACCTGCTGGCAATCCCAGGCATTTCTGCACTGAAGCATACCACACATCAGCCAGCGTAAAGTCAAGTTTAACCCCACCAAGAGATGACGTGACATCTACGGCTATGATTTTCCCGACATTTTCTTCCCGCAACATTTTCAGGCTTTTCATAGACACCTGAGTAGCGTTGGATGTTTCGTTTTGTGTCACGCAGAGCACATCGGCCTTTTTGGCGATATCCCCGGTAGGTAGCTCCTCATTGATCCCAAAATGGGTATTGATGGTAGAGGTGAGTTTACCGGCATAACTTGCCCATTTTTCCCCAAAGGCTCCATTGTAAAAATGCTGGCTGGCCTTTTGCGTAAGCGACTGTGCGATGATCTCCCAGTTTTCAGTAGCTGAGGATATAAAAGCGATTTCGTAGTCCGCGGGAATTTGAAGCTTTTCACGCAACTCTTTCTTGGTGAGCTCCATCAGATTCATGAAATCCTCACTTCGATGATTCACGGACATGATACCGTCCATGTAGGCCTCGTAAATGTATTCCGTGATATTAGAGTAGACCCGAGAAGGCCCGGGATAAAAATTGGCTACTTTCATTGTTCCACAAAGTATTTGATGGCCAGGTCGTACCCTTTCAATCCCAAACCTGTAATAATTCCCTTTGCATTTGTTCCGGTCTGGGTATGTGTTCGGAAAGCCTCCCTTGCGTGGATATTGCTGATGTGTACCTCCACCACAGGTGATTTGATGGCTGCTATGGCATCTGCCAGTGCCACAGAAGTGTGCGTATAGCCCCCCAGATTGACAATAATACCATCATAATCAAACCCCACCTCATGTAATTTGTCGATCAGCGCCCCTTCATGATTGGATTGGAAATACTCCAGCGCAATATCCTTATGAGCCGACTGAAGGTCTTCAAAGTATTCTTCAAACTTCTGACTTCCGTAAATATCTGGCTCGCGCTTGCCCAGTAGGTTCAAATTGGGTCCGTTGATGATGATTATTTTCATGTTCACAGTTTCTCAGACTAAATTCGCCATGGTGAGTTGGGACGTTTATATCAAGCAATTTCGTAATTATCTAAAACTGGAACGGTCGCTTGCCGGCAATTCCATAGAAGCATACGTGCGAGACATCACGAAATTACGTGAGTTTTTCGAAATCAAAAACTTAGAGGTCTCCCCATTGAAAGTTTCTCAAGCGAATTTGGTGGATTTCATCGAGTTTCTCAATGAGCTGGGCATGTCTCCCTATACCCAGGCCAGAATGTTGTCCGGGGTAAAAGGGTTCTTCAAATTTCTACTTTACGAGCAGTTGATAGACAAAGACCCCTCTGAGCTTTTGGAATCCCCCAAAATAGGCCGGAAGCTACCCGACACGCTGGAGTTTCACGAAATAGAGGCCCTTCTCGCAGAAATCGATCTGTCTACTGATGGGGGCACCCGAAACCGGGCCATGCTGGAGACACTCTATAGCTCGGGCCTGCGTGTAACGGAACTCATCGAACTGCGGATCTCCAATATTTACGTGGAAGAGGGATTTATCCGGGTCATCGGAAAAGGTAGCAAAGAACGCCTCGTGCCCATCGGGCGGGAAGCCCTCAAGTACATCAGGCTTTATAAAGATCACGTGCGGGTCCACCTGGACATCAAGAAAGGTCATGAGGACTTTCTCTTTCTCAATATGCGGGGATCACACATCTCCCGCATTAGTGTTTTCACCATCATCAAAGACCTGGCACTCAAGGCCGGCATCAAAAAGAGCATCAGCCCACACACTTTCCGACACTCCTTTGCTACACATCTGATAGAGGGTGGAGCGGATTTACGAGCCGTACAGGAAATGCTGGGCCACGAGTCCATCACCACCACAGAGATTTATACTCACCTTGACAGAGACTATTTAAAACAAATCATCAACGAATTTCATCCGAGAAGCTAATGTATCAACTCGCCAAGAAGTTTTTATTCAGCATGCCAGCAGAAAAGGCCCACCATTTCACCACCAAGACAATGCGGGCATCCTTCAAAATCCCTTTGGTCAAAGCCATTTTCAAATCCATCTACCGACTGGAGCACCCCAAGCTAGAACGAAAGCTTTTCGGACTTACCTTCAAAAATCCAGTAGGGCTGGCTGCCGGATTCGACAAAAACGCCGAGTTCATTCATGAGTTTGCAGCCATGGGTTTTGGTTTCATCGAAATAGGAACGGTGACTCCCCTGGCCCAGCCGGGAAACCCGGAGCCACGGCTCTTTCGCCTGCCCGGGGATCACGCACTCATCAACCGGATGGGCTTCAATAACAAAGGCATGCATGCCGCCAAGGAAAACCTCCAGCGCAAGCCCAAAGGGATCATCATTGGTGGAAACATTGGCAAAAACAAAGTGACCCCCAACGAACAAGCCACTGATGATTACCTCAAGTGTTTTGATGTGCTCTATCCTGAAGTGGATTACTTCGTGGTGAATGTGAGCTCCCCCAATACCCCTGATCTGCGTAAGCTGCAAGACAAGGAGCCCCTGGAGGCGCTGCTCCGGTCGCTGCAAAAAGCCAACAGGAAAAAGCCCAATCAAAAGCCCATTTTACTGAAGATCGCACCAGATCTGACCAACTCACAACTGGATGACATCATAGAGATCGCGGGCAATATAAACCTGGACGGCATCATCGCCACCAACACCACCATAGACAGAAGTGGCCTGCAGGAATCTGCCGAAAACCTGGAGTCCATAGGTGCTGGTGGATTGAGTGGAGCACCTGTTTTCAAAAGATCCACTGAAATCATACAATATCTGCGAGCCCAAAATCGTGATATACCTATCATTGCAGTGGGGGGAATTTTAAGTGGTGCCGATGCCCTTGAAAAACTAGCCGCTGGGGCCAATCTGGTGCAGGTATATACCGGACTGGTATACAAAGGACCTGCACTCATCAAGGAAATCAATCAGGCAATCCTGGCAAATGCTTGATGAAGGGGGGATTCTCCATTACTTTTGTACGATTCACATGGCACAAAACACCTATAAAAAACAAAATCAGTCGTCTTCCAAGTCATTCAATTTCAAATTGGATTTTTTGAATGACCGCAAACTTCATCTTGCAGTTGGCTTCTTTTTGTTGCTCACGGCTTTCTTTCTGTTTGTTTCCTTTATCTCTTACCTGAGTACGGGCAAGGCCGATCAGAGTGTGGTAGAAGCATTTCTTCATACCAACATCAAAGAATCGGGCCAGGAGGCACAAAACTGGTTTGGCAGCATAGGGGCCATCACTGCACACTTCTTTATTTTCCTATGGTTTGGGTTGTCTGCGCTACTCATCCCGCCATTCCTCTTTTTAGTTGGCCATAGAATCGTTTGGAAAAAACGAATTGTCTCCCTCACCAAAGCCTTCTCTTTTTCCCTTTTCTACCTGCTCTGGCTGAGTATCTTTATTGGCTACTTCATGCTCAGTTCAGACGAAGTGAGTGAGTGGGGCTTTCTTAGTGGCGGCACCGGTTTTGAGCTGGCCATCATCCTTGACGGGCTCATGGGATGGGGTGCACTCCTTTTCCTGATTTTTCTCTTTCTGGTATTCAATATGTACTTCTTTGACATCACTCAGGTACCGGTGGTGGATGATCTGGTGCTCAACCTGAAAGAAAAAGCCGCCGGCATCTTCAGGAAACCTGAGCCCATAGCGAATGACCCTGAAGACGAATACAGCGAGGATGAGGACGAGCCATCAGACGAAACAGACAACTCGCTTGACTTCATCCTGAAAAAAGTAAAAGAAGAAGTAGAAAAAGAGGAAAAGTCACAGCAACCAGCTCCTGCGCCACCTGAAGAGGAGGAAGAGCCAGAGGATGAAGAGGTGGCCGAAGTAGAAACCTGGACATTGGAAGACAAACCAAAGCCCAAAAAACCGACCCACAAGGAAGAACCGGAATTTCATATTGAGCTACCGGAAGACCTCATAGAGAAGCCCAAAAAAGAAGAAGAATTCAGCATAGAGGTAGAAATCCCGGAAGACCATGAAGTGCGCGTGGATCATACCGAAAACTATGACCCTACACTGGACCTGCCAAAATACCGATACCCTACTCCCGAGCTACTGATCGATTATCCGCAGCGCGATGTTCAGGTATCCAAAGACGAGCTGGAGCAGAATAAGGACAAGATTGTAGAGACCCTGATTAACTTCAAGATTGGTATTTCCAGTATCAAAGCCACCATTGGGCCTACAGTTACCCTCTATGAGATTGTGCCGGAAGCAGGAGTGAAAATCTCCAAAATCAAGAACCTGGAAGATGATATTGCGCTAAGTCTGGCAGCGCTTGGCATTCGTATCATAGCGCCTATACCAGGGCGTGGTACCATAGGGATAGAGGTACCTAACAAAAACCGGGAAATGGTGGATGTGAAGTCCGTCATCACCACCGAGAAGTTCATGAAGAGCACCATGGACCTGCCCATCGTCTTGGGTAAGACCATTTCCAACGAGGTGTTCGTGACCGACCTGGCAAAAATGCCGCACCTTCTCATGGCTGGAGCTACGGGACAGGGAAAATCTGTCGGGCTCAACCTGATCATCACCTCGCTGATCTACAAAAAGCACCCCTCTCAGCTCAAGTTCGTGATGGTGGATCCGAAGAAAGTGGAACTCACGCTTTTTAATAAACTGGAACGCCACTTCCTGGCCAAACTTCCGGATAGTGATGAAGCCATCATCACCGATACGACCAAAGTGGTGAACACCCTGAACTCGCTCTGCATGGAAATGGATCACCGCTACGACCTGCTGAAAGATGCGGGCTGCAGAAACCTAAAAGAGTACAACAAGAAATTTGTTGGGAGAAGGCTCAATCCACAAAAAGGACACCGTTACCTCCCTTACATCGTACTGGTGATCGATGAGCTGGCTGACCTGATGATGACTGCCGGCAAAGAAATCGAAACCCCCATTGCACGTCTGGCGCAGCTGGCCCGTGCCATAGGTATACACCTCATTGTGGCTACTCAGCGGCCTTCCGTCAATGTCATTACAGGGATCATCAAAGCCAACTTCCCCGCCCGTCTGTCATTTCGGGTAACCTCCAAAATTGACTCCAGAACCATCCTGGATACAGGTGGAGCTGATCAGTTGATCGGGCAAGGTGATATGCTGCTCTCCATGGGATCGGACCTTATCCGTCTGCAGTGTGCTTTTGTGGACACACCGGAAGTCGACGGCATTTGTGAGTTTGTGGGTGACCAGCGTGGGTATGACGATGCCTATCTCCTGCCAGAGTATGTTGGTGACAATGAGGGCTCTTCAGAAGTAGGCTCTGTGGACCTTTCTGAGCGTGATTCCCTATTTGATGATGCCGCCCGACTGATCGTCATGCACCAGCAGGGGAGCACCTCTCTCATTCAGAGAAAAATGAAACTAGGCTACAATAGGGCCGGCCGACTGATTGATCAATTAGAAGCCGCCGGGATCGTGGGATCCTTTGAAGGTAGCAAGGCCAGAGAAGTTTTAGTGCAGGATGAGTACGCTTTGGAACAGTTATTGAATGACATCAACCAAAAGCATTAAAAATAACCAAATTGCGAAAGCATAATTAGACAAGAAAGGACATGAGAAAATTGATTTATCTAATAGCGGCAGTCTGTTTCGCCTTCAACACACAGGCTCAGTATGACCCTGATGCGTTGGCCGTACTCAATGCAATGAGTGCCAAATACAAAAAAATAGGCGCTTACTCTGCTGACTTTTCGCAAGAGCTCATCAATGAAAGCGCTGAGATCAATGATAAAATATCTGGAAACATCCTGGTAAAAGATGATAAGTACGTGCTAAAAGTGGCCGGTCAGGAGATATATAACAATGGCACCGATGTATACAGCTACAGTGCAGAGCTTGACGAGGTAACGGTGAACACCTACCAACCCGAAGATGAGGAAATCACTTTGGGCAACATCTATGATTTGTACAAAGACGGGTTCAAATACGTGCTGATGTCTGTGAATAAAGATGGTTCCAGAATCGTGGAACTAGATCCTGTAAGCAAGGACAAAAGCTACTACAAGATCCGACTCCAGATTGACAAGAATGATGACCTCAAGAAATTTACCGTCATGGAACGATCAGGAAACAAATACATCTATACCATTGAAAAATTTCAGGTGAAAAATGATGTGAAAGACTCCTTTTTTACTTTCGATGAAAGTAAATACCCTGGCGTGGAAGTCATCGACTTCCGATAAGAACCTAAATAGAAATTGGCATGAATACATGCCAATTTCCATTTTCACCCCTCACAATAATGTTTAAATTGCCTTAAATTTTCTCCTAAGGCATGACCCGGCAACAACTATTTGACAAGATCAAGGAAAAAGAATCTTTCCTGTGTGTTGGACTTGACACAGATCTGGAAAAAATCCCTAAGCATTTACTAGCGGCAGAGGATCCAATCTTTGAATTCAACAAACAGATCATAGATGCTACCTATCCGTATGCCATTGCCTACAAGCCCAACCTGGCCTTTTACGAAGCCCTCGGAAGCAGAGGTCTGGCCTCTTTGGAGAAAACCATGGAGTATATGCCTGATGATGTATTTACCATCGCAGACGCCAAGCGTGGCGACATAGGGAATACCTCAAACATGTATGCCAAAGCTTTTTTTGAAAACATGAATTTTGACTCAGTCACGGTAACCCCCTACATGGGCGAAGACTCGGTCACACCTTATCTCAATTATTCCAGAAAGTGGGTCATCTTATTGGCAGCCACCTCCAACAGCGGTTCTTTCGACTTTCAGGAAGTGCTCATAGAAAACTCAAGTGAAAAGCTCTATGAACGCGTGATTCGCACCAGTGCCACCTGGAGCAACCCTAACAACATGATGTATGTGGTAGGTGCCACCCGGCCCGAATCGCTAGTAGGAGTACGGGCACTGGTCCCGGATCACTTTCTGCTCATACCAGGTGTAGGTGCTCAGGGGGGCAGTCTCTCTCAGGTTTGTAAGTACGGAATGAACCGGCAGTGTGGGCTCATAGTCAACTCCTCCAGAGGTATTATCTATGCCGGAAACGGGGAGGATTTTGCACAGAAAGCCGCAAATGCTGCCCAGGAAGTGCAGGTACAAATGGCCGCCGAGCTTCAGAAGCATTTTGGCTAAGAAGGGCTCAAGAAAGCCACAATAGCACTATATTAGGGTTCATCAAACCGCCCGTCTATGGATGAATACTTTCTGCAGTTTCTCTGGAAATTTCAAAAGTTCGAGTCAAAGGAGCTGATCCTCTCCAATGGAAGCAGTCTGACCGTTTTCCAGACAGGGTATCAGAATCATCACTCTGGGCCCGATTTTCTGGAAGCCAAAATCAAAATAGATGACCTCACCTGGTCTGGCTCTGTGGAAATACACTACAAGTCCTCTTACTGGAACCGACACAAGCATCAAACTGACAGGGCCTATGAGAATGTCATCCTTCATGTGGTGTGGATCAATGATGGTGATATTCTGGTCAATGAAGAACCCCTCCCTACCCTGGAAATGTCTCAATATGTGGCCACCAACCTGGAACAGGAGTACCGCAGGTATATCAACCAGCCAGAGGTGATTCGCTGCGGCCCCAAACTTGGGGATATCCCGCGGATCCAGATCAGCGCAATGATCGATCGGGCGGTTGCCTCACGCCTGCAGGAGAAGAGCGTGCGTGTGCTGGATACACTTGAACAACTGGGGGGCGACTGGGAAGAAACAGTCTACCAAACACTGGCTCGAAATTTTGGATTCAAAACCAATGCAGAAGCCTTTCTTAAGCTGGCCTCTTCCCTACCTTATCATGTCATCCGAAAACATGCCGGCAAGGAACAACAGATCTACGCCCTTATTTTCGGAATGGCAGGCTTTCTGGAGGATCCTGTGGATGAGTATCAGGCCAGTTTGAGTGCTGAGTTCAGCTACCTGGCCAAAAAGTTTCAACTCCACCGAATGCTGGATAGGCACCATTGGAAACATGCCAAAATGCGACCTTCCAATTTTCCCTCCGTGAGGCTGAGTCAGTTTGCAGCTTTTCTTACACAGGAAAATCAACTCCTGGCCAACCTTCTGAACATTTCAGGGCGGAAAGAGGCCGTTGGCTTTCTCCAAAAAAGCCTGCCGGACTACTGGAACTCACATTTCGATTTCGGAAAACCCACAACCAAAAGTCCGAGAATAGGCACAAAATCCATTGAAAACATCATTATCAATTCACTGGCTCCTGTTTTGGGTGCTTACTCCAAATACCTGGATGAAGTCATTTATCTGGAGCGTGCCCAGCACATCCTGGAGCAACTCCCCCCTGAGTCCAATCATGTCATACAAAAGTGGATAGACCGGGGCGTAACCCCCGGCAATGGGGCAGAGACTCAGGGTCTGATTTATCAATACCAGTCGTTTTGTACACCAAAGAAATGCTTAAGGTGTAATATTGGGATGTTTATACTTAACCCTCCCAAATGATTCAGCTTTTGAGCATCTTGTTTCTGGCTGGACTGGCCTATCTCCTACAGCCCGGTGCTACCCTCCGGCCATTTTACTGGAGCGCGCTAGTCTTTAGACTGTGCTGTGGACTAGCGCTTGGGTGGTTCTATCTGGTTCATTTAGGTGCTGGCGACACGGTTTACTTCCACGAGCAGGCCACCGCCCTCTTTCAGCTCTCCAATGATTCTTTTTCAGAATATACCCGCTCTCTCCTCACTGCGCAACATCCGGTCTATATGGGAGAAGCCAGAAACGAGTTTTTTATTAAAATCCTGAGCATTTTGTACCTAATTACCGGTGGAAACTACTGGATGAGTGGACTCTACCTTTCGTTTGCCGGATTTTATGGCAGCTGGTATCTGGTGACTCGCATTCATCAGCATCATCCCAGGTACTTTTTAGCGGCTGTTGTTGCCTTTCTCTTTCTCCCCACGGCCATGTTCTGGTCCTCCGGTGTGCTGAAAGATCCCATCGTCAACGGTGTGCTGTGTATGCTGGCAGGCTTCTGCATCCGCTATTGGCACCATACTACCAACCGGCTGAGAGAATACTTTCTGGTCGGGGGTGGGTTGTTGGTACTCTTCTATCTGAAATTCTATCTGGTGGCCATGGCCGCCCTGTTTATGGGGATTTTGGCATGGGCCAAAGTGCTGAATGCTTTGGTATCCCGAAAAACATATAAACTACTCTTGACTTTGGGCTGGATTGTTTTGATGGGGGTGCTGGTGACACAAGTCAATAAAAACCTCCACTTTGACCAACTGCCCTCTGCGGTGTACAACACGCACCGGATGATTTACAGTGATTCGGATCCTGACAAAACCCTCCATTTCCCTGATCTGGAGCCTACTTACACCAGTTTGATCCAGCATTTACCCAAAGGTTTTATTGCCGGGCTGTTCAGACCTTTCATGTGGGAAGTCAGGGGACCTTTGATGGTTGGAGCGATTCAAAACCTTTTCTTTCTACTCTTATTTTTCTACAGCCTCTTTCATGCGCATCGCTATCGATTTACCGCTTTGGGTTGGATAGCGGTAGGCTACACTGCTGCTCTGGCCACCTTTCTACCTGTGGTATCTCCAAACCTGGGGTCACTGGAGCGCTACAAGGCCGCTTACCTGCCCTTCCTGCTCTTTATTCTGCTCATCATTCCTGTGAAGAGATTCCTTTCTAAAGAATAGGCTTTTCACTACCTTTGCAGCCTGATTTTCAGGACTATGGAGAAACCAGTTATCATTTTCGGAGCAAAGGGTATCGGCAAAGCCGCACTAGAAATTTTCAAAAGCAACCGCGTGGTTGTCTATGGGTTTCTGGAAGATGACGCAGAGATGCACGGCCAGGAGATAGATGATGTGACCGTATTAGGCAAAACCGACGATCACGGCTTTATCAAACTGATTGGTCAAAAGACAGAGGCCTTTGTAGCCACGGATGACAATGCCCTTCGCAAAAGACAGGTGAAGATGCTCATGGACACCCGCAAGGTGATGCCCACCAACGCCATCCATGATGCTGCGATCATTTCCAACTCTGCCGTCATTGGACACGGTAATTTTATCAATGCCCGTGTGACCCTGGGTGCCAATGCGGTCATTGGTCAGCATTGTCTTATTCACACCGGGGCCACCATTGAGCATGAGGTGAAAATGGGTGATTTTGTGCAAGTGGGAGCAGGCACCACCATCAACTCTGGAGTAGAGATCGCCAACGAAGCCTTTATTGGCAGCGGCTCTCTGATTGTAGCCGGAGTGAAAATTGGCAAAAAAGCACGGATCGGTGCAGGATCGGTGGTCATCGCTGATGTGGCAGATGGCAAAACCGTTTTTGGTAACCCGGCCACCGTCATCGACTCAAAATAATCTTTTATAATGCCTTTTTGAGGCTCATTCGTTTAATTTGCTGTTTTAAACCACTATTCCTTTTTCAAACACCTTGCCGAAACAAGGCTCAGTTATGGAAGCAGAATACTTAAACCTACTTTACTATTGCTATTCGAGGATCGAGGATCCCGAATTATTCAGAGAGCAACATCACCTCAAATGTCTGGAACTCAACCTTAAAGGCCGCATTATTGTGGCCTCAGAAGGGCTCAACGGCACTGTCTCTGGCTTGCGAGCGGATTGTGAGCAGTACATGAAAGATGTACAATCAGACCCGAGGTTCAGCTACGTGGAGTTTAAAGTGGAGTCTGTGCCAGATCACACCTTCACCAAATTGCACGTGCGAGTGAAGCCCGAGATCGTGCATGCCAGCCTCCCTCACATTGACCCTACCAAACGAACCGGTGCCTATGTGGAACCGGACGAATTCAGGAAAATTTTGAAAGAGCAGCCCGAAGACACGGTCATTCTGGATGTACGCTCCAACTATGAGCACGAAGTAGGCAAATTCAAAAATGCCATTACACTGGACATTGAAAATTTCAGAGACTTTCCTGAAAAAGTAAAGGAGCTGGAATCGCTCAAAGATAAAAAAGTGATCACCTACTGCACCGGCGGCATCAAATGTGAAAAAGCCAGTGCATTCCTCCTGGAGCAGGGATTTAAAGACGTACATCAGCTCCATGGTGGCATTATCAAATATGGCATTGAAGCAGAAGGGGAAGATTTTGAGGGAAAATGCTATGTTTTTGACAATCGGATCGTCAAAGACCTCAATAAGGTGAATCCAAAAATCATTTCCAGGTGCTATGTGACGGGAGTTCCCAGTGACCGAATGGTCAACTGCGCCAATCCGCACTGCAACAAGCACATCCCTATGAGCGAAGAGGGCGCCCGTGTATACAATGGCTGCTGCTCTGAGGAGTGTGCTAAAAATCCGGATGTGAGGCCTTATGATGGCACTGGGTTTTACCAAAAGGAAATGAACGGATATAACCCATATCGAGGGCTAAAGCGCCAAAAAAGTACCAGCTCTTAACATCGTAGAAAAATACTCCCTATGGCCAAATTTTCTGAAACAGATCTCATCATCAATCCGGATGGGAGTATTTATCACCTCAACTTAAAACCTGAGAACGTTTCTGACAAAATCATCACGGTGGGTGATCCCAGCAGGGTTCACCGCGTATCGCGCCACTTCGACAAAATAGAGTTTGAAATGAACAAGCGTGAGTTCATCACGCATACGGGCACCTACAAAGGCAAAAGACTCACTGTCATCAGTACCGGAATGGGCACGGACAATGTAGAGATCCTGATGAATGAGCTGGATGCGGTATTCAATATTAACCTGAAGACCAGGGAGCCAAAGCCTAACCCTACACGCCTGAAAATCATCAGGATCGGTACGTCGGCAAGTATACAGAACGACATCCGACTGGGGAGTCATGTGATGAGTGAATACGGGATAGGTATGGACCCGATGGTTCATTTTTATCAAATGGAAATGGAGGGTCTGGAGCTTGAAGTGAGTCAGGCCTTACAAAAAGAAATAGGACTGCCCTACCTGCCCTATTGCGTACGGGGCTCCGATGAACTCATAGAGCAGTTTCGGGACAAAACCGTACTGGGCAACACCGTAACCTGTCATGGATTCTACGCACCACAGGGCAGGTCACTCAGAGTGCCCATCCGTTACCCAGACCTGGTGGACAAGCTCAATTATTTTCATGTAGGTAATTTCTGGCTGACCAACCTCGAAATGGAAACAGCCGGGTACTACGCCCTGGCCAAACTGTTGGGCCATGAAATGATCAGCATGAATGCCATTATTGCCAACAGGATCAGGAATAAGTTTTCGAAAGACCCCAACAAAGTGGTGGACTCCCTTATCCGAAAAGTACTGGAAACAATCTAGAAATTATTTGGATGCTGAGTTATCCTTGAACATAGCCTCGATGGCCTTTTTCAACTCCTGTATGGCACTGGACAAATGAGACTTGGCATCCTGCCATTTGCCTTCATTTTTTCCCTTGTAGCTCTCAAAGTCCTTCTCCAGTTTCTCCTTTTTCTTTTTTAGCTCCTGGATCTTCTTCTCCACATCCTCGCGCACATCACCACTGGCATTTTTGGTCTCTACAATGAGTTGATCAATCTTTTTGCCAAGTTCAGCTAATATTTTCTCTACTTGTCCTTTAGTGTCGTTTGCCATTGGTTTGTTATCTGGTTCGTTAAGGAAATTAAAGATAAGGTCAATTATTTCCAACCATTGAGTTATACATTTATATCTTAGGCCCTTTAGACCCCATGAAATCCGCTGCAAACAGGCTCATCATCACTGTCATTGGCACCATTCTGCTGCCAATTATCGTGTATTCGGTATACGAGATTTCTTCCATCACCGAAGATGAAGAGGTCATAGAAAAAGTGTATCATGAACAGCTCAATGCCATTATTTTTTCCGTAAATCAGTTTTCTGATGATAATCTCAGCAGCATTCTGAATAAACTGGAAGACAACCTGAGTGACTCTCTCACCCTCTCTGATGCCGAGCCTTTTCTGGCATTCAGTAATTTCAATGTGTTACTCCTTAAAGCTGCAGATTCCTCTCAGGCCAGGGCAGTGGTGTTAAATGACCGACTCAAACCAAGAAACTGGCTGGCACTACAAGACTCCCTGCTAGCCGTCAATCCCGAACTGAGTGAGCAGCTCCTAAGGTACAAAGCTGGGGGTTACCGCAAAATAGAACCCATAGGCACCATCAGACTTGGTGGTGAAAACCAACAGATCATCCGGGCAGTGCTCGATACCAAAATGGGCGACATCCAGCTCACAGGTCTCCTAAGCATTGAAGGTTTTGCCAATAATGTACTGGCTCCAAAACTCCAGCAAATTGCTGAGGGCGAGCTGGTCATCACTCTGGGTTATTCGGCCACCAACCAACTCGTTTACCTGACCGACTCTCTCACCAATGATGTCATCCTTCGGAAAAGCATGTGGCTATTTCCTGACCTGGAAGTAGGGATCAGTTCCAGTAGCAAAACGGTGAAAGAACTGGTGGAAGAGCGCATGTATTATAACCTCGGCTCCTCTCTCCTGCTCATTTCCCTCCTCATCTTTGGTTTTAGCCTGGTTGTAAGAAACTTCAGAAGGGAAATGCACCTGGCTCAGACCAAGTCTGATTTTGTTTCCAACGTTTCACATGAACTCCGAACACCACTCTCACTCATCAGTATGTTTGCCGAAACTTTGTTTTTGGATCGGGTGCCCAGCCAGGAAAAGCGAAAAGAATACGAAGAAATCATTCTCAAGGAAACCAATCGCCTGACCAATATTGTCAATAAAATCCTGAACTTCTCGCAGATAGAAGCCAACAAACGCACCTACACCCCCACCCGCACGGACATCAACGAACTTCTTCGGGAGGTCGTCCACGACTATGCCTATCACATCGAAAAAAACGGATTCACGCATAGTTGTGAACTCACAGAACCCCTTCCTCAACCCCTTGTGGACCGGGAGGGCCTATATGAGGCATTGGTCAACCTGGTGGACAATGCCATCAAATACAGTGACCAGGAAAAAAATCTTGTCTTCAGAACTGGTCAAAAGGGCAATGCCGTGTACCTGGAGGTGGAAGACAAGGGCATCGGGATTGCCACAGACAAGGTGAAGCAGATCTTTGAGAAGTTCTACCGGGTGACGGACGGCAATGTGTACACCACACAGGGCGCCGGGCTTGGACTGGCATTGGTGAGCCACATCATGGATGCGCACAATGGGGACGTTGAGGTGGAGAGCACCCTCGGAAAAGGCAGTACGTTTAGATTAGTATTTTATCTTGAAAATCATGGCGAAAATATTAGTAGTTGAGGATGAACCCAACCTCCGGATTGGCCTAAAGGACAATCTGGAGTATGAACAATTTGAGGTAGTATTGGCCCGAGATGGCGTGGAAGCACTCCATCATCTGGACGGAGACATTTTTGATCTCGTTTTACTGGATGTGATGATGCCCAAAATGTCTGGTTTTGATGTGTGTAAAACAGCCAGGAAAAACGGTGTGGTGACCCCCATCATCTTTCTGACAGCCAAAGGAGAAGAGATAGACAAAGTACTGGGTCTGGAACTGGGTGCGGATGACTATATCACCAAACCCTTCAGCATCAGAGAATTAATTGCCAGGGTGAAGGCCGTATTGCGCCGGGCACCGGGTGCCGTCAGTCCGGAAAAGGAAGCAATCCCTGAACAGCTACAGATTGGATGCCTCACCGTAGACTTCACCCACTATGAAGCCCGGCACACCACTCAGGGTCAGATGAAAATGTCTCATAAGGAATATGAGGTACTTCTCTATCTCTACCAACACAAGAATGAAATCGTAAGCAGATACCAGCTTCTGGAAGATGTCTGGGGGTATGACACTCAGCCCACCACACGCACGGTAGACAACTTTATTTTGAAATTAAGACAGAAAATAGAACTCAACCCGAATGACCCCAAACACATTCTGACCGTGCATGGAGCAGGTTACAAAATGCTTGTTTGAGATGAAACTGATTCTATTTTGTAAAAAAACAAAAATGTTGAAGTGGGGAACTTTTGATTTTATAAAACGTCTATTACCTTTCGACCAAAATTCGAACAATGCAACCTTCTAAACCACGTGTAATTAAAGACTTTGAAAAGTTGGATGAGAATCTGCAGGAGCAGATCAAGCTGGCCTACCCTTATGGTTTTTACGATTCTTTGATACATTTCTACAATAAGGAGGGTAAGAAGGTATCGGCTTTGCCGTTTGAAACCGACGACAGGTATTACATGGTGCGCATGACCGTGGCAGAAGCCAAAGCAATCATCGAAGACGATGAGGATTTTGATGACGATGGCAACCTTAAAGACGAGATCAAGGACGACTATGAGAGCAAATACTCAGATGTGAGCTACATGAGCGACTACATTTCTGATGATGAGCCCACAGATGACGATGATTAAATTCATACCGTTGATCACGTTACTTTTGCTGCTCGTCAGCTGCAAAGAAGATACCCAGACACCAGATCAGCCTGACACAACAGCGACAGCTTATTTATATGGTATGCTCTCTGTCACCGACTCTACCTATCTGGTCAGTGAAGCGCCCTATGGACAAGCGACTTTCAGCCAGAAAGACAGTGTGGTTACCATCACTATAGCGCTGGAGCACTTCCCCCCCAACACCATTCATGCGGTACACCTGCATCAGGGTGGCTGCGAAATGCCAGGCATGCACTGGAATCTTGGAGAACCCATGACCACCCGATTTTGTAATGAAACCAGCCTAGGCATCCCCTGGGCCAAACCCATGGCCGGCGATGTGGGTAATGTGAGCGTCGGCTATGATGGATCCGGGGTTTTCACCATCAAAACCGATCTTTGGAGACTGGGTAGCCAGGACCATCGAGACATCCTTGGGTTGTCCATCATTATCCATGAAGCTTATGAGGATTTTATCACCGAGTGCGATCCTTCACACACCCATAATCACACACATCCAAACGCCAAAGTGGCTTGCGGAATCATCACCCTGGACTGACAGCAGCCCCCCCATCCTCTTATATCCCTTTTTAACCATCAAATATTCAGATTAATAAAAAACAAACGATATCATATTCAATATTCGCAACGTTTATCTACTTTTACTGAACATATATATACAAAACGGTGACATTTCGTGACAATCGTTGACTGAAGAGTGACAAACCTGGCTGGATTAGCCCGTATGATTGTATTGTAAAACAAGAACAATCGAACCAACAGGTCAAAACTCCAAAATCATGAAAAAACTAACAATGTCAGCAGCCGTACTCCTAACAGTTATGAGTGTGGCCTTTGCAGCCGGGGATGGCACAAATGAAAACAGGGCAAGAGTAATTGCCAGCAAGAGTGATATATTCAAAGTATTGTATGTAAACAGTGAATCTTCGGTGGTCAAAATACGACTCAGAGATCATGAGGGTAAGCTAATCCACACTGATCGGGTGAAGAATGAAGGTGGTTTTATGAAGCCATACGATCTCTCAAAACTCGAAAACGGAACCTACTATTTGGAACTAACAGATCAGTATGGCGTATTCAGTGAAAAAATAGAGCTACTACCTGAAAAAGAAAGTAGCACCCTTTCAGTAAAAGCACTGGAAAACAAAAGGTATGAACTGTCTGTAGAACAAAATGAAAAACTACCTTTGCTCCTGACTATCTACAACTCTAATGAGGAGGTGTTATACAAGGAGAGGTATCAGGATATGAAAAACTTCTCACGAGTGTATGATCTATCCCAATTTGATTCTCAAAACTTTGTATTTGAACTCACAGACCATAACTCTACAAGAATTGTCTCTGTAGATTAAAAATATACTTCTTTATACTATTACAAATGCCTTCCTGATTCAGGAAGGTTTTTGTTTTTTATGACAACCAGTGACAATCATTTACAGCCAGATGACCACCAATAATTCTAAAGACAGTATAATTGAATAGACATTTTAACGATTAAATGAAATCCTTCATAACACTACTCATTTTCATTTTACCGCTGGTTGGCATCTCCGATGATCTACGTCGGGTGGTGGACCTTCGTGGAGAATGGCGCTTTTCCATAGGCGACAATCCCAGGTGGGCCAACCCAGACTTTGATGACCATAACTGGGAGAAAATATTCGTGCCATCTCCCTGGGAAAATGAAGGGTTTAGTGGGTTTGATGGCTATGCCTGGTATAGAATCACCATAGACCTTCGCGGGCTATCCGAAAACAATCTATATCTGGTGCTCGGCTACATCGATGATGTAGATCAGGTATTTCTCAATGGTGAAATGATTGGTTTTTCAGGATCTTTCCCTCCTAGGTTTTATACGGCTTACCAGTCTTTCAGGCGATACCGCATTCCACCTGAACTACTCAATAAGGATGGTAAAAATGTCATCGCGGTGAGGGTATACGATACCGTACTGGATGGCGGCATCATCAAAGGCGATGTGGGCATCTACACCAACAGAAATGAACCCGAAAAAACCTTGCTCATCGAAGGACTGTGGAGCTTTCGGGAGGGAGACAATGAGCGTTGGAAAGAAAACGACTATGACATCAGCGACTGGGAGTACATGATGGTACCGAGCTTCTGGAAGAGCATGAAATACTCACGCTTAGAGGGGGTTATTTGGTACAAAAAAGAATTCATCTTACCTCCGCAGCTACAGGAAGAATCCATGCTCATGCTGGTACTTGGCAAAATAGACGACTTTGACCATACGTATCTGAACGGTGTGCTCATAGGCTCCACCAACGACGGAAAGCCCCTGGGATACTCCAACTCCTGGCATCAGTACAGGGTGTACCCTATCCCCAATGAGCTCCTGAACAGGAAGGGTAAAAACATCATCTCTGTAAGGGTAAAAGACATTGGGGGAAACGCCGGAATCTACGAAGGACCATTGGGCATCGTTCCTTTCTCCAACTACAGGCAACTACTCAACGCCCGGGACTACTAATACCTGCACCATACCACCGGGCAATCACCACCTCGGCTGGTTTGCCCTGAGGAGTAAAAGACAGATCATGAGGTCCTCCATGACGTTCGTCAAAATGCCACTTCCAGAAGAAGCCTCCGGCAAACCAGGGCTCCTTCCAAAGCACCTCATAAAGCGCCTGGTAAGCCCGTGCCTGTAGCTCCATATTCACCTGATCAGCCGATTGTGAAACTTCCCAATGATTACCTACTGCTCCATTGGCACTCTGATATCCATACTCTGCAAAAAGGATCGGCTTATGGTAGAGGGCCCCAAACGATCGTAGCTTCCTGACCAATGGTGCCCATGCCCTTTTGATAGTGGCAACATCCGGGTCCTTCTCATGCACCAGTGGAAAATAGGCATCCACTCCGATATAGTCCATTTGATCCCAAAACGGGACATTTTCATAGTTATCCCAATTGGCTGCATACGTGAGCTGACCATGGTACTCCCTTTTAATGTCCTGAATAAGCTGACTCCAATATGCCGGCCGTTTCACCACTGCCACCTTATACTCCGTGGCAATGCAAAACAGCTCTACCTGCATTTTCTCAGCCAGCCTGGCATAGGCCATGGCGTATTCCCTATAGTGTGCTTCCCAAATTTTCCATTTTTCTTCACTGTCCAGGTCAAATTCACCAATCCAACTACCCCGCTGCCATACATGTGGCTTCAGCATTACTTTGAGACCGCAGGCATGTGCCAGCCGTATCAGCTCCTCCGCTCCCTCCAGCCGCTCCCCCCACCATTGTCGCTCATGGTTGAAATGCACCTCCGGCTCATTTTCCCGGCTAAAACCAAAAGGGATCACTGCCACCCAGTCCCCATTCACCCTCCGAACAGCATTCATTTGTGCCGAATCGATCACGAAATGTGGATTAACAAGACTCACCCCATTGATCCTTGATGATAACAGCACAGTAGATTCATCTGAACTCATCACCATCAAAGCGCTCAGGGCGATGATCAATACGAGCAGGAAAACAAAAACCTTTCGGAACATTAAGATTGAATCTAAGTTTTGATAACTTAAACGTTAAATTATTCAAAATTTTGACCAAAAGTATCGACTTCAACACCCTACTGGTAAAGCGGCTGAGAAACAGAGATGTAACAGCCATGGATTATCTCTACGAACACTACTCTGACGCTCTCTACGGGATCATCTATCGCACACTCAAGCACACAGAAATAGCTGAAGAAACCCTGCACGATGTATTCATTAAGATTTGGGATCAAATAGAAAGCTATGATGCCAGCAAGGGCACTCTTTTCACCTGGATGTATCGCATTGCCAGAAACCGGGCCATAGATGCACGCCGGTCTAAGGACTTTAAAACCGCAGATAAATCTGATGACATCACAGGCTTCGTAGATATGTTTGAATCTTCGTCAAACGCTGAAGAAGACTACATTGGATTGTCAGGAGTTTTAAGTGAAATAGGTGAGATGTGCAAGAAGCTCATTCAGCTGAACTTCTTCATGGGGTACTCCCATGCAGAAATCTCCAAGAATGAGGACATGGCCTTGGGAACCGTAAAAACCAGGCTTAGAAACTGTTTGAAAGACATCAAATTAAAACTGAGTAAAGATTTTGAATAAGCAAGAAATATTAACGGACGGGTACCTGGCAGCCTACATCACTGGTGAACTAAGCCCGGATGAGGCACAAGAGATAGAAACGCACATCGCTTCCGATCAGCAGATCAGACGTGAATATTTCGACCTGCAAAAAACACTGGAGTTGGTGGCTTTTCACCATTCCATCGCTCCCTCACCAGCGGTAAAAAAGTTGGTCATGCAAAACGACACTGTGATCAAAAACATACACAGTCCGGGAGAAAGCAGTGGCGGCTCCAGATACCTGATGGCGGCAAGCATTACCATAGCCTTAATATCAGCCCTCTCAGCTTTCTATTTTTGGAATCAGTGGAAAGATACAGACAGTCGTCTCGCGCTACTCACTGCACGGAATATCGAAATGGCAGAAAGCTATCAGCGCGTAAACCAGGAGCTTACAGGCATCCGGGGAGACCTGGCGGTACTGGTAAGTCCAGAATTCAGTCGGATCATCCTGAACGGAACCGACAATGCAGCTGATGCTAAAGCAGTTATCTACTGGAACCCTACAGAGGAGGAAGTGTACCTGAATTCGGCCAATCTGGCTCAGCTCCCTCAAAACCAGCAGTATCAACTATGGGCCCTCATAGATGGGGTGCCGGTGGATGCTGGTGTGTTTGATGCTTCAGATGGCACCTTCCAGATCATGAAAAACATTGCCAGAGCGGATGCCTTTGCCGTGACAATCGAACAGTCGGGAGGAGCTGAAAGCCCTACACTATCCACCATGCAGGTGTATGGCGAGTCCTGATCGGTAGACAATAGCATTGAAAAATCATACCCTGAACGGATCAACCTTCAGGGTATTTTTTTGCATTATAAAATAGATTCTGTGATAAGTCGAAGAAGACCCGGGTAAACTTCTGACAGAAATTTCAATATTTTATCCATCCAAGAAATCCAGAAGCCACAGGCTTTACGTAAGTACTTCAGTTTCTGTTCAGAAACTTCTTAAAGCTGGTTGATTAGCGCCGTGAGGGGACTCACGGCGTTTTTTGTATGCATTAGGATTTTTAGAACCGTTCAATATCAGCACCCAGTGCCTTCAATCGCTTGTCGATAAACTGGTAGCCTCTGTCTATCTGCTCCACATTGTGGATAGTGGATGTACCATCCGCCGACAAAGCAGCAATCAGCAATGATACTCCGGCCCTGATGTCGGGTGAGGTCATGCTAATGCCCTTGAGGTCAAATGCCCGGTCCAGACCGATCACTGTGGCTCTGTGTGGGTCACAAAGTATAATCTGAGCCCCCATATCGATCAATTTATCAACAAAAAAGAGTCGGCTTTCGAACATTTTCTGATGGATAAGTACCGTTCCCTTAGCCTGAGTGGCTGTCACCAGCACAATACTGAGCAGATCAGGAGTGAAGCCAGGCCATATGGCATCGGCTATGGTCAGGATGGATCCATCTATGAAAGACTCGATCTCATAATGCTCCTGTGCAGGCACGTAGATATCATCTCCTCTGAATTCCAGTTTAATTCCTAATCTTCTAAAGGTGTCAGGGATAATCCCCAGCATATCGATTCTGGCATCCTTGATTGTGATTTCTGACCTGGTCATTGCTGCCAGACCAATGAAACTCCCTATCTCGATCATATCCGGGAGCATGGTGTGATCCGTGCCACCCAAAGATTCCACTCCTTCTATTTTCAGGAGATTACTTCCAATTCCCTCAATCCTGGCTCCCATGCGTACCAGCATGTTGCATAGCTGCTGAATATAGGGCTCGCATGCGGCATTGTAGATGGTAGTAAGTCCCTCAGCCAGCACAGCCGCCATGATGATATTGGCTGTACCGGTGACAGATGCTTCATCCAGGTGCATGTAGGTACCCTTGAGCTTCCCGCTTACCGTATAAAATGAGTTTTTTGCGTCATAATCAAACTGAGCACCCAGCTTCTGAAAGCCCACAAAGTGAGTGTCCAGTCTCCTTCGGCCAATTTTGTCTCCGCCCGGACGTGGCATCTTGCCAGTGCCATATCTGGCTAGCAGTGGCCCCAGAATCATGATCGATCCCCTGAGTGATGACGCCTTTTCCTTAAAGTCTTCAGTATCCAAAAACTTCAGGTTCACGTCTTTGGCTGTGAACCGATAAGACTCTTCGTCAGTCTTTTCTATCTGCACACCCAGATCTGCCAGCAGATCTATGAGCTTGATGACATCCCGAATATTAGGAATCTTATGAATATGTACTGGCTCTGAGGTGAGCAATACAGCCGAAATAATCTGTAGGGCTTCGTTTTTGGCTCCTTGTGGAACGATGCTTCCTTTGAGGCGGTTGCCTCCCTTCACTCTAAATGAAGCCATTTAGTTGTTGTTTCTTCTGCGTTTGTTGGAGAAATTTCTTTTACCGCCTTTGTTGTTATTGTTGCGGTTTCTGTTTTGGTTTTGGCCCTGGTGCTGACCTCTATTGTTATTATCAAATGATCGCTCCTTGCGCTCACTGCTATCGAAAAGACCATTGGCCTTCACCTTTTCTATATCGATATCCAACTGATCTTTAGACAGTTGTTTGATGTTTTTCAGCACTTGCTCATCCTCAATATTGTCTCTGTTCCAGGTCAGGTAGAAAGACTTCATGAGTTTACCAATGGCCACGATGGCCGCTTCTTTTTCTTCGGGGTCTTCCAATGCGATAGCATTGTTGATCAGGATTTCAATATTTCTGCCATAGTGGCGAAACTTGATTTCATTGGCCTGATAACGCATGCGATCCGGCTTACGATCCAGGATGGTTGATTCAGGAATCGGAAAAGGGCTTTCCACATCCAGGTCAAACTTAGATATGATGAATAGATCATCCCACACCTTCTGCGTGTATTCGCTGGCATCTTTGCTAAACTCCGGATTGATCATTTTCATCAATTCCACAATCAGGGCAGCATATTTGTTGCGCTTTTCTTTATCGTCGGTCGCTTTCAGATGCTTCACCAGGTTCTGCACGTTTCGGCCGTACTCTCTCAACGTAAGATGAGGACGCTGGGTATTGTATTCTAAACTCATTGATTTTTGATTTTGCTCAAAACTAAAGTAAATCCAACATTAGGCCGCACATGCAGGGGATAATTCATGCAGTTTTGGCAGCCAACAGGTATAAAAAGGGAAAAAATGCAAATTTTCAGAAGTCCAATGCTGCTATACACTTCAGCTCTATGGCTATGGGTGTAGGCAGGGCGTTTACCTCCACTGTAGTGCGGCAGGGCTGCACCTCTTCAAAGTACTCTGCGTAAATTCGGTTAAAGGTACCAAAATCATCCTTCATATTGGTAAGAAAAACGGTAACATCCACCAGATGTCTCCATCCGGCACCGGATGCTTCCAGAATGTCTTTCACATTGTTGAAAACAGAATGACATTGGGCTTCTATGTCATACGCCACAATTTCACCCTGATCATTGAGGGTAACACCCGGAATTTCCTTCTTCCCTTTCACTCTGGGGCCTACACCAGATAAAAACAGGAGGTTGCCCACTCTGCGAGCATGGGGATACAGGCCTACAGGCTCGGGCGCTTTGTCTGATTGATAAATGCTCATAGCTCTTTTAAAAAATAAATTTTAGAATCATCAGGATTTGGCTGTGGTTCAAAGTCCACTACATTAAAACCCTGGTGGATGGCAAAATGAATCATAGAGCGGTGACTGTTACGTGTTTTGAACTTTAAAGATCTGTACCCCTTCAGCTTACACCAAACCTCCATTTTCTGTAGCAGTATCTTGGCAACGCCCTGCCCCCGAAATGCAGGCACAACACCACCCATCCAGCTATAGAAGACCTTTCCATCTAAAAACCGGTCATAGCCCACCTTGAATCCCGCCAACTTCCCGGCGATCTCAGCGATCAGAATGACGGACTCGCCGCCCAAAAGCCTGTTGGTATATTCTGCTGCGGTATATCCATTTTCAAACTCAGGGATCTGCTCCTGAATCTGAATGGCCTCCTCTATCGTACCAGAGCGAACCACCACCTGCATCAGCTCTTTCGGCTTTCGTTCATCAAATCCTCAATTTCCTCAGCGTGGATAGGAATATTTCTCATCAGGTTTTTATGCCCGTTTTCGGTGATCAAAATATTGTCTTCCAACCTGATACCAATCCCCTCTTCGCGGATATAAATCCCCGGCTCTACGGTAAAGACCATACCCGGTTCAAATTTCTTATATATAGATGCCACATCATGTACATCCAGGCCCAGGTGGTGAGATGTACCATGCATGAAATACTTCTTATAAGCTGGCCAGTCAGGGTTCTGATTCTTCACATCAGTCTTATCTATCAGACCAAGTTCTATTAACTCCACTTCCATGAGTACACCCACAGCCTTATGATACTCAGGAATGGCGCTGCCCGGAGTGAGCAACTCTGTAGCCTGATTTTTCACCCTGAGTACTGCGTCATACACCTGCCGCTGCCTCTTGGTGAAGCGTCCGTTCACAGGAATGGTGCGGGTCATATCAGCGTTATAGTTGGCATATTCAGCGCCCACGTCCATTAGCATCAGGTCCCCGTCTTTCAACTGTTGGTTGTTTTCAATGTAATGAAGCACACAGGCATTGGCTCCTCCAGCGATAATTGGTGTGTAGGCAAACCCCCGTGAACGGTTAGAAAGAAAAACATGGGCGTACTCCGCCTCTACCTCATACTCCCACACTCCGGGGCTCACCGTTTCCAAAATTCTCCTGAATCCCTGCTCCGTAATGTGGCAGGCATGCTCTATCAGCTTAGTCTCTATGCCAGACTTGATGGTGCGCAAGTCATAGATGATGGGTGCCAACCGCTCATATTTATAAAGTGGGAACCGGGACATGCACTGCTTGATGAACCGGTCGTTGGCCGTCTCTACCAGCGAAGCATTCCTGATGTGCTCATTGGTTGGTAAATAGATATGTTCAGTCTCAGCCAAAATGGTATAGAGCATTTTTTCAAAATCCTGATTCCATTTGATGTTCTGAATGCCCGAAATCTCCTGACCCTCTTCTTTGGTCAGTTTATGCCCTTCCCAAATGGCTATTTCCTCGTTTGTCTCTCTCAGGAAGAGAAGTTCACGCATTTTTTCATCCGGAAAATCCGGAGCCAGAATACAGATAGACTCTTCCTGATCCACTCCTGTGAGGTAAAAGAGATCCGAGTTTTGCTTAAAACTCATCGTACCATCTGCATTGGTGGGCATGACGTCATTGGAGTGGATGATCACCACAGAATGTGGCTTTAGCCTTGAAACAAGTCTCTTCCGGTTCTCTACAAAAAGCTGTTGATCTATTTGGCCGTATCTCATGGGTTTTTCTTTAGTAAGTCTGTTGCTAACAAAGAGGCACCAAGCTGAAATCAGGGGTTGCCACATGCTCAAGGTGGGTGCCGCTCCTCAGCCCTAAAGTTAGTATTTCTTTTTCGGCTCAGGAGACTTCACCCCATGGAGCACGAAAAAAAGGACTACATTTTGTAGTCCTTTTTGCACAACGTAATCCTAAAACCAACCTATTCTTTAGAGGGCGGTAAATGACACTACTACCACATCTGAATTAAACACTTCAGGACCATCTCCGTTATCCGGAAAACCATATTCACCATCAGCGGGGCTTTCTATGTGAAGCATTGGAAACAGCTTATCACCAGCAGCTACTGTGGCACTGCCCAGATCCACCATCACATCACTTGTGCTTCCTGCATTGACAAATGTCTGACCGAGTACCGGCCCTGGTGCTCCATTGCCATTGTCTTCGTGGATCACAATCCAACCATCTACTCCAGCCTTCACCTCATCTATTGTCACCATATTGTTCATGACAATCTGATCAGACACCATAACTGATGGAGCTTCTATGTCTATGGAACTAAATGTGATCGGCAAGTCAAAACCATTTGCTCCGTCAAATTCGTAGGCACCAATGGTTCCGCTTTCATTGTGAAGCATGATCCATAGGGTTTCACCATCAGATAGGGGCTCATCATCCTTAAAGGTGATGGCTACATTTTCTGTGGTACCAGCATCTATAGCTACAGGATTAGAAATAATCCCCGGTGCTACGAATGAACCGGCACCATTGTCTCTATGTACCACCACCCAGGAGGGTTGCCCCACTGTAATGCTCTCCACCATCAGTGTGTTTTGAGACACCACCTGATTGCTGGCCATGAACGAACCCGAAGGAGCTTCCAAAGTAATCGGAGCTGTAGTGATAGGGCCATCAAAGCCATTGGCTCCATCAAACTCATATTCACCAATAACTCCATTCTCAGTATGGAGCATAATGTAAATCACATCTCCGGCACTTAGCGCAAAATCACTATTCAGTTCTATGGCCACATCTGAGTTAGTTCCAGCCGGGAGCTGTACCGGAGTGGAAATTATCCCTGGTACTTCCGGACCATCCTTAGTAGCATTGCTAGCATGCACCACTACCCAACCAGTGGCATTAAGCGTCAGCTCACTGGCCGTAATCATATTTCCCTGCACAACCTGCCCTACTGCTGAAATACTCCCAGTAGGGGCGAGAGTCTCTATTCCCACAACTACTACGTCATTGGCAAAAATCTCTGGACCGTCACCATTTTCTGGGAAACCGTACATCCCGTCGGCAGGACTTTCTACATGGAGCATTGGGAAAAGCATTTCACCACCGGCGAAAACTGCATCACCCAAATCGATGGCAACATCACTGTTTATACCAGCCGAAACCATGGTCTGACCCAAAACCGGCCCGGGTGCACCACTGCCATTGTCGGCATGAATGACCAACCAGCCATCTACAGCCGCTTTCACCTCACCTATTGTTACCCAGTTTTCGTTCACTACCTGATTGGATACGGTGATACCCGGGGCAGATACTGTAATGTCAGTCATGACTATGTTTCCATCGGATAATATGGGTCCATCAAAGCCATTGGCTCCATCAAACTCATAAGTGCCTTCAATACCATCGTCTGTATGAAGCATTACCCATAGTTTGTCGCCATCCATGAGATCATCCACCTCTGTAAGCGTAAGCTCCAGATCATTCTGTGATCCGGCCTCCACGAGGAGTGGCTCAGATATGATACCGGGCACCACTGGAGTACCATCTTCATTACTGGCATGCACTACCACCCATCCTTTACTGTCGAAATTGACATTGGATACCCTGATAGTATTCTGAGAAATTGTCTGACTGGAGACTGTCAGCATACCGGAGGGCATTTGCTCTTCAGGCTCCATATCTGTGGTATCATCATCCCCACATCCGGCAAACAAGAATACTCCCGCCATGAATAATAATGAACTGTGATTGAATAATCTTTTAGTACGTCTCATTTTGAATAATTTATGTTGGATTAATTCTTTACAATGCCCTACCTACGACCGAATAGATGTCTCTGGATTTTATTAATTCAATTTTTTCTCAAAAAAATACAAATACAGGTGTCACTATGGAGTTCACCCATCACTCAGATCTTCACACAATAGAGCTTTATTCATGGCTATTCCGTATTATTGAAGATGACTCGCCTGATAGGCTTATATGTGCTTTTTATTCTACTTTTTGCAGGTAGAACTGCCAGTGGTCAGCATAAATATTGGCTTGACCAGAACTCTCTGACTACACTCAGCATGACTCTCCCGGAGCCATACCGATGCTCCGAATGGCTCAATGCCTGCACCTATACACTTAATGAGGATCAGAGGTCAGCCGTCACCGATGCAGGAGGTGTACTCACTCCAATGCTTTCCTTTGCCCCGGCTGCACTCGCACACAGAGACCCTATCCTAAGCTTTGCTTTGGAGCAGATTCAGGCCAACTATTTTCTGAAAATGGGCCTCACTGGTAAAGGGGTGAAAATTGGGATTATCGATGGGGGTTTTTTGAGGGCTGACAGGGATCCCACATTGAGTCATCTTTTTCAGAAAGGATTGGTCAAATCCTACAAAGACTACATCACTCCTGAGATGGAGGCTTATGGCGGGGCCATCGGACTGGATGACAATCACGGCACTGAAGTATGGCAGCTCATTGGCGGATATGACAAAGAAAAGAACATCCTCTATGGACTGGCCCAGGAAGCTGAGTATTACCTGGCCAGGACTGATCATGGTGCCTATGAAAAAAGAATAGAAGAGGATCTCCTCATTTTAGCACTCGAGGATATGGAGCGACAAGAGATCCGGTTAGTCAATGTTTCGCTGGGCTATAATCTGGGTTACTCTGATGCATCAGAAAACTACCGGCCCAGCCAGATGGATGGTAAATCCACAGCCATCGCCCGGGCGGTGGAAATAGCCGCCACCCAGAAGGGGATGCTGATCGTGGTGGCAGCTGGCAATGAAGCCCGGGATGCCTGGCAGACCCTCTCGACACCTGGTGATGCTCAGCATGCTCTCACCGTAGGTGCCAGCAAATTTGACATCTGGGACAAAATGGACTACAGCAGCATCGGACCTGACTATACCGACTTTGTAAAACCGGATATCTCGGTGTATTCCACCCTTGGCACGTCCTACTCCACCCCTATCGTTACGGGCCTTGTGGCATGCATCTGGCAAATGGACTCCACACTCACTAATCTCGAAATCATCGATATCCTGAAGCAGGCAGGAAACTTCTATCCCTACCCCAACAACTACCTGGGATACGGGGTACCCACCTGCCCGAACATCATTAAAATCATGAGTGGTGAGACCATCAAACGACCACAAAAGGTCAAAACATCAAAAGAAAGCTACAAACTCACCCGTGATTTTGACACAAAGTATCTCGTAGCCTTTCATAAAAAAGATGAGCGAAATGTGATGGCCAGAGTAGTGTACCGACCTATGGGAAATAAGGTGAAAATAAAAAGGATAACAGGCGCCCGACAAACCAGTCTGCTGATAGGCACTGAGGTAATAGAGATCTTTTGGGAGTAAAACAAAACCGGAAGGGCTGCGCCAATATGATTTCCATTTTGCCCTTCCGATTTTTGTTTTTAGGTAACTAGAATTCTCCAACAAAACCGCTATTGTGATTACTGGAGAGGAAAACACCAACCGTCTGTTGGCATTACAATATTAGAGGACTCTGAAGATGATCAACCTCTCCATTTTTTGGTAATGTGCGTTAGGTATTTCTACCGACTGATAAAAAATTCATGGGTATTGTCCATTTGACACCTGTTTGTTCGTCAAAGGGATAAAGAGTTCTAATTTTTACTAACCAATTTTAACGTTATGAAACAATTCTTGTATTTATTCAGAGGGGGCGATGAGGAATATGCCCGGCAATCACCGGAGCAAATGCAAGCTCACATGGCCAAATGGGGTGAGTGGATGCTTAAAATAAGTCAGAATGATCAACCAGTGCCCGGTCTCCCGCTTCAGGCCGAAGGAAAGGTGGTCTACAATGGAGGTGAAACGATCACAGACGGTCCATTCATGGAAGGCAAAGAGCTAGTGGGTGGTTATGTGCTGGTAGAAGCCAATGATCTGGACCATGCCGTGGAACTATCCAAAGACTGCCCGATTTTTGAGTTTGGTGGGTCTCTGGAGGTGCGTGAAGCTGTAGAGATGTAAATAATTTCCAGGAACACCCCAAACGATGATGGGGTGTTCTATTTTTATCCAATGGCAGGAAACCAACAAGCCACTCAGGTCATCGATCATCTGTTTCGCAATGAGTTTGGGAAGGCCGTGGCCTATCTCATAGGTAAATTTGGCCCAAGCCACCTGAGTGCAGCTGAAGATGCCGTGCAGGATGCCTTGATGAAAGCCATGCAATCATGGCCGTTTGGGACGATTCCTGACAATCCCACTGCATGGATCATCAGGGTGGCCAACAACAAACTCATCGATCAGCTCCGCCGCCAGCAGAAAGTATACTATGCCACGCAACTGCCTGAAACTCCGGAAGCGCCTCCTATCATTTCAGATGACCTTTTCAAGGATGAAATGGTGAAAATGATGTTTGCCTGCTGCAATCCGGCTATGAGTACGGAGCACCAGCTGATCCTCACCTTGAAAATCCTTGGGGGTCTTTCCATCAGGGAAATCGCCTCCTCCCTCCTCAAAAAGGAAGAAACTATTGCCAAAGCATACACACGAGCCAAAAAGAAATTCAAGGAAGAAAACCCGACACTTGAAATCCCCACCTCAGGAGAGATTCAAAACCGACTGGTGGTAGTATTGAAAGTCCTGTACCTCCTATTCAATGAAGGCTACAAATGCACTGAGGGTGATCAGCTGATCCGCAAAGAACTCTGCGAGGAAGCGATGAGGCTCAATCACATCCTTTTGGACAAACCCGAAACCAACAACGAATGGACCCGGGCACATATGGCACTGATGCACTACCATGTAGCTCGATTCGCCGCACGAACCGACGAGTCCGGGGAGGCGATCTCATTGGAACTTCAGGATCGATCCAAATGGGACGCACAACACATCGAACTGGGCAATCGCTACCTAAATACCATACCTGAGGGCTATCACAACGAATATTTTATTCAGGCAGCCATCAGCGGCATTCATGTCAATGCCAGATCGTATGAACAAACCAATTGGGCCGGAATTCTCACCTTGTACAATCATCTTTATTCACTAAAGCCCAACCCACTGATCGCACTTTATCGCATCATCCCTGTGGCGATGACTCATGGTCCTGAAGTGGCCCTTTCAGAACTCTCCAAACTGGAAAATGAACCTCTGCTCAAGCACAACCACCTTCTGTCTGCCACCCGGGCAGAACTCTACTGCCAGTTGGCAGATTGGCCGAAAGCCAAAACTGCGCTGCATGAAGCCATCCAAAAAGCCGAAAACGACAAAGAGAAGGCCTTTCTCAATCGTAAATTAGTTTCCATTCCCGGCAATTGACGTAATACCACTCTCACCATAAGACTATGTTGAGACATTATACATCAAGTACATAAATCAGTAGTAAATTTGCGCCCCTATGGAGGAGCACGAAATGATAGAGCTGTCAAATGGCATCAGGATAATCCACAAGCAAATCACCAATACCAGGATTGCGCATGTGGGCATCATGCTGGACATAGGCAGTCGTGATGAAGCGCAAAATGAGCAAGGAATCGCTCATTTCTGGGAGCATATGGCCTTTAAAGGCACCAAAAAGAGAAAATCCTTCCACATCATCAACCGTCTGGACTCCCTAGGTGGAGAACTCAATGCCTACACCACAAGAGAGAAAATTTGCTTCTATGCCTCTTTGCTGGACAATCACCTGGACAAAGCCGTGGAGCTGCTGGCAGACATCACTTTCAACTCTACCTTCCCGATGGCTCAAATTGAGCGTGAGCGCATGGTCATTCTGGAGGAAATGTCCATGTACCTGGATACGCCCGAAGATGCCATACAGGACGATTTTGATGAGTTGATCTTCAAAGATCACCCCCTGGGCAAAAACATTCTGGGCACACAGGACACAGTAAACTCCTTCAAGCAAAAGGACTTTCTGGATTTTCTGGACAGAAACCTCAATACGGAAAAAATCATCCTCTCGAGCGTGGGCAATTACTCAGCCAAAAAGCTTCAGAAGATGGCCGAAAAGTACCTCGTGGCAGTCCCTCACAAAAATCACACGCCAAAAAGAAACTTTTTCGAGGGATATCGCCCCCTGATCGAAACTGTGAACAAGCCCATTTCCCAGGCGCATGTTGCCATGGGGAGTACTTCTTATGGTCTCCTGGATGAGCGACGCATTCCATTTTTTCTCCTGATCAATATTTTGGGTGGACCGAGCATGAACTCGCGCCTGAATATGTCGCTAAGAGAAAAGCATGGGTTTGTCTATGGTGTAGAGGCCAGCTACACCCCATATTACGAAACCGGGCAGCTCGGCATTTACTTTGCCACTGATCCCAAAAATCTCAAAAAGAGTCTGAGACTGGTAGAAAAGGAACTCGACCTCATGAAGAAGCAGCCAATGGGTCATCTACAACTTCACAAAGCCAAGCAGCAGATCAAAGGTCAACTGGCCATGTCTGAAGAAAATAACAACTCGATGATGCTGATGATGGCCAAAAGTATCCTTGACCTGGGCCGGATACCGGACATCAATGAGCTCTTCAAAAAAATAGACCAAACCACAGCCAGTCAATTACTGGAGCTGGCCCGTGAAAATTTCCAGACGGACAAAATGAGTAAATTAACTTATTTGCCTGAATAGGTTTGCACGCTGAAAATCTCTTAATTTTACCCCATGGATTTTCTGCCAACCGAGCTCCAAAAGTATGTAGAAGCGCACACCAGTCCGGAGACTGAGCTGCTTCGTCGCATTAATCGGGAAACACATCTCAATATTCTTAAACCCAGAATGCTCTCTGGCCACCTTCAGGGCAGGGTGCTCGCCATGCTCACTCAGATGATTCGCCCAAGGTATGTCCTGGAGATTGGCACCTACACGGGGTACTCGGCACTTTGTATGGCAGAAGGCATGCAGCCGGGCGGAAAACTGGTGACCATAGAAGTAAATGAGGAGCTAGCCACACTCACACAGGGGTACTTTGCAGAGTCCCCTTTTGATGAACTGATCGATTTTCGCATTGGCGATGCACAAGAAATCATCCCCACACTGAGTTATACCTGGGACATGGTTTTTGTGGATGCCAATAAGGAAACTTACCCACAGTATTTCGAATTGATCCTTCCTCAGCTTCGCAAGGGAGGGTTTATGATCATAGACAATGTGCTCTGGAGCGGCAAGGTGACTACCGATGATCAAAAAGACAAGGCCACTGCTTCCATCAAAGCGTTTAACCAGATGGTGCATGATCACCCGGAAGTAGAAAACGTATTATTTCCCATCAGAGATGGCTTAATGGTATTGAGAAAAATATGAGGATTGTACTTTTAGGACTGCTTCTTTCTATTCATACTTTTTCATTTGGTCATGTAGGTGGCGTACCCGTGGTACCGGCCAGTATAGAAATCGCTGGGATAAAACTCAAACTCACTCCAGATGCACGCGAAGAAATCCAAAAAGATGTGAATGCCCTCAGGGCCAGTGAAAAATACTTTCAAATCAAACTGGATCGTGTCAACTTGTATTTTCCCATCATAGAGCGGGTACTGAAAGAAGAAGGTGTGCCCGACGAGATCAAATACCTCTCCATACAGGAAAGTGCGCTCATTTCTGATGCTGTGTCGTCCGCAGATGCCGTAGGATACTGGCAGTTCAAAGATTTTACCGCACGAGAAGTGGGCCTGAGGGTAGACTCCAAGATAGATGAACGGAAAAATATCGTATCAGCCACACGTGGGGCTGCCAAATATTTCAAACGCAATAATTTTTACTTCAAAAACTGGATCTACGCGGTAAGTGCTTACCAGGCTGGAGCTGCTGGTGCCAAGAAATATGTGGATAAGGAGAATTTCGGGTCGGACAAGCTCACCATTACCAGCAAAACACACTGGTATGTACTGCGCTTCATTGCACATGTCATTGCATTTCAGGATGAAGTGGGTGATCCACACAGCGAAGGCCTCCACCTTCTGGAGCATGATAAGGGTGCTGGCAAAACCCTTGATCAGATTGCCAATGAGTTTAAGGCGGACCAGGCCATAGTGACTGACTACAACAAATGGTTGTCTCACGGAAAAATCCCAGATGACAAAGTATATACCGTCATCATTCCCATCAAAGGCAAAGCACCTAAGGGTTTGGAAAAAGAAAGCGATCAAAGGCCCCTGACCCGGTCCATTGAAGCAATTGAGCCTGTCAAGTATCCGGATCAAATTGCCTCAGGTATTACCAAAAACCAAAAAGCCATATTCTTTAAGGTTAATGGGCTGGAGGCTGTAATGGCTGGTGCAGAGGATAATATCGTGAGCTTAGCTCTGAAATGTGGGATCAGCAGCACTCAACTTATCAAAAACAATGATCTCAATCCGGGTGAAGAAGTGCGATCCGGGGAGATTTACTATGTAAGCAGTAAGCGAAACCGTTCTGCCATCAGGTTTCATGTGGCACAATACGGTGAGTCTCTCTGGGACATTTCTCAAAAATATGGGGTAAAACTCAAGAAGCTGGCTCAGAAAAACCGAATGGGTATGGCCGATAGCGTGAAACCCGGAAGGCTCATCTGGCTCAGGAAAACCCGGCCAGAGCACACTTCTGTTGAATATCACGAGGTAAGGAAACCTGAGCCTATTCAAAAAGCGAAGCCCAAGCCGGTGGTAGTCAAAGAGGAAGTGAAAGAAAATCCTCCTGAAGAAAAGGTGGTACCAGAAACGGAAAAGCCAGAAAAAAAGCCCGTGGTAGAGGAAAAGGTCGTCTCGAAAGCGCCCGAAACCTCAACCAATAAAGAAACCTCAATAAACAAATCTGCCACGTATACACCCCCTTCAGGTGATCGCCTCATCCATGTAGTGCAGCCAGGTGAAACCCTCTGGGGGATTTCCAGACTTTATGAGGTCAGTGTGAGTGACATCAATACCTGGAATAACCTGGGCGCCGGCCTCCCACTGAGTCTGGGGCAGGAACTACTCATCTACAACCCCGTGCGTGACAAGTCGCCGGTGGTGGAAGAAAAACCAACAGAGGAAGCCAAACCAAAATCAACGGCGGATTTTCATGAGGTAGAACCTGGAGAGTCCCTATGGGGGATTTCCAGAAAATACAACCTGACAGTGGAGGAGCTCAGAAGCTGGAATGGACTTACTGCGGAGAGCACGATCAATGCAGGTCAGAAGCTGCTTATCAAACCCCTGGAAAAAGAACGCGCACCCTCAGAGCCATTCATTATTCATGTGGTCAAGGGAGGGGACAGCCTGTACAAAATCGCCAATACCTACGGCATGACTGTACAAGAGCTCATGGAGCTCAATAGCATGAAATCCACTGCCATTTCCGTGGGCGACGAACTGAAGGTGAAGAAAAGGTAGATTATGGTTATAATTGCCTAAACCGACCTCTGCAATTATTGACAACACCTACAAGAACACCGCTTTTCCTGATTAGTTTCTTCCTTTTTCAATATGCTCTCGCTCAGGTGGGTAGTGGTATTCTGGAGTATAACATCGATCTTGAGGTTAACAAAGGGTCACTGGTGGAAACTAAGTCCTACCTCATCAAGATAGGAGACAGAGAAGCCAACTGGCTGGGGGATATATCCATTCATCACCAAGCCACAGACAAATTCAAACTCATAGAAGCAGTCTTGCTTGACCAATCTTTCAATGTAGTGAGAAAGGTGAAAGCGAAGGATGTTTACACTAAGAACATGAATTTAACAAGCACCTTTTTTGATGACCATCTTGAAGATAAATTTTCACTCAAGCACAATCAATTTCCTTATTATATTAAATATTCATACCGGGTCATCAAGCGGGATTTCCTTTTCCTGGCCTACTGGATACCCCAGTACTATTCCAATGTCAGCACTATTTCTTCATCGCTTTCATTGACCCGTCCTCTGGACTATGAAATACACTTAGACTCGATAGGAGAATTCACTTACTCATCAACAGAGGCAGAAGGTCTGATCACCGAAAAATGGTCTATTAAGCACCCGAAGAAAATTGGTAAAGAAGATTTTTCTCCACCTGCCACAGAAAGCCTCCAACAAATTTCCATTGTTCCATCTGATATCAATTATGGAGTAAAAGGAAGTCAAGCAAGCTGGGAAGACTTTGGAGAGTGGGTAGCCAATCTCAATAGTGAACTGGATGTTCTCCCTGAGGAAGAAATCACCATTCTCAGAAAGAAATTTGGTCACCTGGAAAACCAGGATACTTTAATAAAAGAACTATATCATTATCTTCAGGATAACACCAGGTATATCAATGTCTCCCTTGATATCGGGGGAATGAAGCCCTACCCCGCAGAGTATGTTTTGATCAACAAATACGGAGATTGTAAGGCTTTAACCATTTACATGAAAGCTTTGCTCAACGCCTTCCACATTCCCTCTTTTTATACTTTGGTAGAGTCTGGGCTCAACCCAAAAGCCATCAGGGAAAATTTCCCTTCTCAACAATTTGACCATGTCATTCTTTGTGTGCCGACCAAATCTGACACCATATGGCTGGAAAACACAGCATCTTATCTCCCATACAATTACCTGGGTTCATTCACACAAAACCGCAAAACGCTCTTGATAAATAAGGGAGGTAGCCAACTTGTAAGAACTCCTGCACTCACTCATACAGATGTCCACCAAACAAACAACTACCATCTGACTTTTGATGAAGACAGGCTCACGGGTACCCTCCATTCTAAATTGAGAGGAGAGGATTATGAAAAGATTGCTTATGTAGAAACCAATCTCTCCAGTCAGGAGAAGAGAAAATATTACAACAAATACTTTAACAATCAGGGATTTGAGTTAATCGATCTGACCATTCATCAGAACAACCGATCGCTTCCGGAGGTGGAGCTTAATGCTCAAATAGATCTGCCCAAGCATCTGAGACAGGTGGGTCCGCTACGGATAATTTCACTACCAGCCTCTCCTATGCCAGCCAGTGAGGTCTTCAAAAACAGAACGAGACCCGTCCGACTGATGATGCCCATTGATGCTCATGACAAGGTTATCATTGACTCCTCTCAAAATTGGACATGGAAATTACCCAAAGACTTTAGCCTGATCAGTGAATTTGGAACATACCAAATCACCTATGAGCTCGTGAACAATAGCCCGGTGATCAATAGGCACATCAGCCTCAGATCAGGGGACATCCCCATTGAAAATACAGGAGAATTATACACCTTCCTTTTAGAAATTGAAACATATGAATCGAGTGCTCCAATCATCCCAACCCATTAGACTTCTTATAGTCCTCTTTTTCGTGGCTCTGGCCGGTGCGTCCACGGCCCAAAGATATTCTCAGGAGTTTGGGGTAATCGCCAAAGATGAGTTTGACCTTGAACTATACTCGGATGACCCGGAGGCAGAGGCGCTGATCTTATTTGATGTAGGAGATTCTTATTTTCTGGAAGGAAATACCGGTTTTGATATCAAGTTTACACATTCCAAAAGACTCAAAATCTTTACCTCGGCGGGATTTGACTATGCCGAAATAGAAATCCCCTACTATGTAGAAGGAAATAAGAGAGAGCGTGTTGAAGAAATAGAAGCTTTCACCTACAACCAATTGGAGAATGGGACCATGGAAAGAATCAGTCTCAATCAGCAAGACATATTTGATGAAGTAAAGAACAAATACTACCGGGTCAAAAAGTTCGCCTTTCCCGGAGTGAAGGCAGGCTCTATTATAGAATACAGATACAAACTCATTTCGCCATTCAAATTCAACCTTCCCGATTGGGCATTTCAAAGTACAATCCCCACACTTTACAGCAAGTACACTGTGCGTATGGTGCCGTTTTACGAGTATATTTATTTAATGCAGGGTGGAAAATTTGATTCTCACAGATCTTACACGTCATCCGAGCTGCCTAGATACTTCGGCTCTGTCAAGTACAATGATTTTGTGCATGAATTTACCAAGAAAAACATCCCAGCCTTTAAAGATGAAACATTCATCTCCTCCACCGATGATTACATCATCAAAATGGACTTTCAATTGACACAGGTCAATAACCCAAACGGCCTCAAAACTGAGATCATAACCACCTGGCCCAAACTCATTGAAGAGCTCAATGACCATGAAAATTTTGGGAAATACATTAAAAAGGCACAGAAATTCTCAGAAAAGACCATCCTTCCTTCTCTCAACCTCAGTAACAAAACTCAAACAGAGAAGGCTGGCCTACTAGTTGATTACGTTAAAAACGACTTCTCCTGGGACAGGTATTATGCGAAGTATGCCAACCAGTCAGTCAAAGAGTTTTATGCCGCAAAACAAGGAAATGCAGCCGAAATCAACCTGTTTACTATCGGGCTGTTGAATGCTGCCGGTATAAAGGCCAAACCCGTATTAATAAGTACACGAGATCATGGAAAAATCACCATGGATTACCCTTTTAGTCACTTTTTCAATTATGTAGTGATCATTATTGAGCTGGAATCCGGTAAAATCCTAACAGATGCCACGGAGCCGCTATTAACTTTTGATAGATTACCACCTTTTTGCTTCAATGATAATGGACTCATAATAGACGAGGCTGGAGTTGGATGGGTTGGGTTAGAGTCACCTAAAGCTTCCCTGAATAATTATACGATCTCTCAAAAACCAGACCCCGATTCATTGAAATCAACCATTCTCGTAAGCAGCCAGATGACAGAGTTCGAAGGGCTAAAAATGCATAAGAATTATGGCACTGATGATAGGCTATTGACCGAATCGTTGGAAAAAGGTGAATACCTTGACGTTCACAAAGTCTCCTTCCCAAGAAGAAGTCAGAATAGTCAGTATTCATTTGCTTTTACAGGCGCGTGCCAACTAGAGCGGGTAGATGGGAAATTTTTGATTAGTCCTTTTCTTAACTTACCCATTGACGAAAACCCTCTCAAATACCCATCGAGAACGTATCCCGTAGACTTCACTTATAAAACCACAGATCACTATCAGAGCATCATTGAAATACCAGAGGGTTATCGAGTAACCTATCTTCCTTCCAACCAAAATATTGATGATCACCTAATGACAATCAAGTATAACATCATTTCTACCGATAAGTCACTCACCGTAGACGGACAAATAGAATACAAAAAAGCCGTTTACAGTTCTGGTGAGTACTTACGTATCAAGAATCGTCTGGACACCATCGTTAAAACATTCAACGATCAGATAGTGCTTGAAAAAATAGATTGACGCTTTATGCCTCCACCTCTAACAGATGAGCACGTACCTTATTCACGGCCATATTAAACTCTTCCTCTTGTGGTGGCTTGGAAATAAAAGCTACTGCCTCCAGTTCGAGGGCTTTGGACTGAAAAAGTGGGTTTCCTGAAATCACGATGATTTTGGGTGGCTTCACCAGGGTACTCATGATATCGATGCCATTAAACTCAGGCATTTCAATATCCAAAAACAGAATATCCGGCCGATCCAAAATGATACCTGCTGCCCCTTCTATCGGGGATTCATAAGTGTTCACCAATTCCAGATCATCGATCTTGGAGGCTAGTTTTTGTACCATTAAGATAGAGGTAGGATCATCATCAATGGCAATAGCTCTTAGTTTCATAGTGTGGTTATTATGGTTGTTCAGACAAATGACCAATAAACTAAGGTAAATAAAAAGTTAATATCGGTGAACCCAGAAAAAAGGTCGGTGAACAGATATACACACCGAATCAATAGCCAATTAATATTCGAAATCCAGGCCAAGTCGGTCCTTAAGCTCTCTCAATACCGGGTTTTGCTGAGCCATGTATTCAAATTTCTCTTTGGAGGTATAGAGGTTACGGGTAGACTCCTGCTCGGTAACTTCCTTTTCTATCTGCACAAAGGTGTTGTCCAGCGTTTTTCTAAGGTGCTGGATAAGATCCTGCTCAAACTTATCTAGAATGCTGATCTCCAGTTGACTTTCCATAAACAGTGTTACCTGAGTATCGCCGGTCTTCTCCAGTCGCCGGTCCAGCACCAGCTTCTCAGTGTCCGAAGCACCCGCCTCCAGCCTCCTCTTTCTGAAGGCCTTCCATGCATCGATCACCTGGCTTTCGTCAAATGGCGTGCTGCGCTCTTCCAGTAGTGGTTTTTTCACTTCCTCCTCCTGCACCACTGGGGTCTTGGGTCTCAGCAGACTTGGGGTTTCCTTTTTAGCAGGATCCTTTAGGGCTGTAGGAATTTTAATTTTGGGGGTTTGGGGAACAACTCTCGCAGAAGGAGTAGCCACTGGGTGTTCCTTCGTAGGTAGAGCAGGAGTCGGTTTCTTCTCAGAAGGCTGCCTGGTTTCCTCTAGGCTGTCACTGCTTTTTTTTTTACCCCGTTCTCTGCGCTGAGTTTGATGGCCCGGTTCAGCTGAGAAAGCTTCATCAGGCAAAGTTCAATATGTAATCGTTGATTCTTACTTTGTTTGTAGTTCAGGCCCACCTGATTCATCAGGTTAAGCCCGGTGAGTAAATAAGAAGTACTCAGTGCATTGGCTTGCTCCTGGTATTTTCCTTTGAGATTTTCCGGCACCTCCATCAGCTTGAGGGTCTCAGGATTTTTACAGACCAGCAGGTTTCGGAAGTGTTCTTCCAGACCAATCAGGAAATTATGACCATCAAATCCATTTCTCAGAATATCGTCATACAGCAGCAGCGCCCCGGAGAGGTCTTCTGCCTGAAAGAAGTCTGCCAGCTTAAAGTAATAATCGTAATCTAGGATGTGCAGATTCTTGATTGCATTTTGATAAGTCACCTTATTATCTGAAGAAAAGGTAACTATGAGGTCGAAGATGGACAGTGCGTCACGCATTGCTCCATCTGCTTTCTGAGCAATCAGATGCAGTGCCTCAGGTTCGGCATCCACACCTTCCTTTTCAGCGATCTGCTGAAGCTGCACCACCATGTCGTTGATCTCTATCCTATTGAAGTCATAAATCTGACACCTGGATAGGATGGTAGGGATGACTTTATGCTTTTCTGTAGTGGCTAGTATAAAAATGGCATACGAAGGGGGCTCCTCCAGAGTCTTCAAAAAAGCATTGAAGGCCTGGGTGGAGAGCATGTGCACCTCATCTATGATGTACACCTTAAACTTCCCCTGCTGCGGTGGGTAGCGTACCTGATCAATCAGGTTTCTGATGTCGTCCACAGAGTTATTAGAGGCCGCATCCAGTTCGTAAATATTGAAATTGTTGGTAGCTGCGTCACCCGATTCTGCTTCGAAACCATTGACCATACGCGCCAAAATACGCGCGCAAGTGGTTTTACCCACTCCTCTGGGGCCACAAAAAAGCAAGGCCTGCGCCAGGTGATCATTGTCGATGGCATTCTTAAGTGTGGTAGTGATATGGCCCTGGCCCACTACCTCCTCAAACCCTAACGGGCGATACTTCCTGGCCGATACAACGAAACTTTCCACAGCGGAAAATTAAGACAATTGGATAGAACTCCGGCAAGAATCAAGATGAAACTTTGAACAAAATGAGCGATCCTACAAGATGGCAGGAAGAGGCCCCTGCTTAGTCGTATCGCTCAAAATAATAGTTGGGTAAATCTATGTAGCCAAACGAGATGACCATGCGGTCCGCTCCTATGCTGAGGTACCCTTTCTCACCATCCATAAAAATAATGGGTACAAGCCTGGCATTCAGATTTTGCGGATCCACCGGCTCCAGGGCAAGCTGATATTGCGTGCCATTGGTTTTAGAATCCCGGTAAATCACCTTGCTGGTCACGTCTACCTCCCAAATGACTTCCCCCGGATTGAAATTCTTTATCAGGGATTTATCACTTACAAACAGTGTGGTGTATCGTAGTGACCATTCGCCCTCCATCAGCGCATTCAGTGCTGGGATGGACAGCCCATCACTATCAAGTTCCCATTCGCGTGCATCGAAAGTAGTGGAATCTTTAAACTCTTCCCTGCTGCAGGAGCAAAGCACGCAAACCAGAATAAAGGCCCATGAAGAGGTTTTGAATAAAATATTCACCATTGTCATGACGATACGTAAAGAAAAGAAGTTTAATTCACTATATTTTTTTTAATAGCCACGCAACCTCGAAGCAACTATCCGCATCTACCCAATGAACACCAACCTAACCATGTTGCGAATCGATAAATCCAACTCTGAGCAAAAGTTACTGCATGACTGCAAGAAAGGCAGACCCAGTGCGCAAAGAGAGTTGTATGACCGATTTGCGTCCAGAATGTTGGGGGTATGTATCCGATACATTCACGACAGAGAAGAAGCAGAGCATGTAATGATTGGTGGAATGGTGAAAGTGTTTGACAAATTGGAACAATATCAGGGTGAAGGTAGCCTGGAAGGCTGGGTACGGCGCATCATGGTGAATGAAAGTCTGATGTATATCAGAAAACACAAAAACATGTCGCTGGAAGTGGAGGTGGAAAAAGCAGAATCTGAACCGGACTATTCCACGCTGGAAAATAGCCTGGAAGCCGCAGATCTCATGGCACTGATAGCAGAGCTCCCGGTGGGCTATCGCACAGTGTTTAACCTCTATGCCATAGAAGGATATAATCATAAGGAAATAGCCGAAACGCTGGGAATCAATGAAAATACTTCGAAATCTCAGCTCAGTAGAGCACGAAAATATTTACAAACCCGCCTGGCAACAATCCAGGAGAAGGAATTAAAACAAGATGGCAATGGCAAATAATTTGGACAGACTATTCAGGGAGAACCTTGATCAGTTCGAGGTGACACCTCAGGCCTCCAGCTGGGAGCAGGTGCAAGGCCAGATTGCAGGTAAAAAAGGATTTTGGGTTACCCCCATGAAAATAGCCGCGGCCATAGTGGTCCTCCTTGCAGCTACCATAGTGGTAATCAATCTTTCAGAAAAAGAACAACAAGGGGACTACCTCTCGGCGATCGATCATCCTGAGTATCAGGATCGATATTCTTTTCGGCTGGAGCTGCCTTCTGTGAATCTTGAAAATACTGTAGCTCCAGTGGTAGCCACTCAACCAAAAATTAAGGCCCAGAAGGCTTCACAGACGATCACGGAAAAAGCTGATTTTGAAGAAATCACTTATGAAGCCATCTCGGTAGCTTCTCTTAAAAACTTCCAATTGGAGGCAGAATTGCCGGTGAGGAATCAGCTCAAAATCCCAGGACTACCCAAACAGGAAACTCCTGCGGTGAAAATCACCTACATAGCTACCCATCAGCCTCAAACTGACAGCCTAAAGGTGAACAAGTTCAATACATTGATCGCGTATTTTTCCAATGACGTATCTCCCACCGAGATCCTGGCGGATATAAGAGAGGTGAAGGACAATTTATTCAGCAAAAACTAAGTCAAAAACTCAAAATAAAAGAAACGATGAAAAAGGTAATACTAGCAATGACGGCACTCCTGCTGATCATGCACCCGGAAAAAGGAAAAGCCTCTACAGGAGATACGGTGGTCATAGAGCTCAACAACAAAAGCAAGATTCTCGTCTACACCGAAGATCGTGTGGCGCTCAAAGACCTGGAGCAATACGACCTCAACAAGATGATCAAAGACCTGAATTCAGCACTGAGGTCCAGCAAAATAGAGAAAATAGAACTGCAGGATGACAATGGCAAAAAATACCTCAAGGACACCACGATCATCTTCGGAGAAGGCAGCAGCGCCAAAACGAAAATCAAAATTGGTAACATGGAGCTCTTGGTAGATGCTGATGAGTGGGAGGACCTGGATGACGAATGGGATGATGACCTCCCTGTACGAAAATATCACTACGAAGAAGAATCCATTGACCGCACCAGACATTATTTCAATATCGACTTTGGTCTGAACAACTGGATGGAAGGCAACTCCTTCCCAGACGAAAACAATGCTCCATATGCCGTAAAACCTTGGGGAAGCTGGTACTTTGGGCTGAACAGTGTCAACCGAACCTGGGTTACAGGCCCGCTCTTCCTGGACTGGGGCATGGGCGTGAGTTGGTACAACTGGAAGATGCAGGAAGCCGCTACGCTGATAGAAAAAGGGGATACCCGCATCGAATTTAATGCCCCGCCAGCCAGCTACAGCAGTATCAAAAGTAAACTTTCAGCACCCTATCTGAATGTAACCATGGTACCGATGCTGGACTTTGCTAAAGGCAGAAGGAAAGTCAAAAACCTGGAAAGAGGCAGCATCAGCTTCCGTACTTACAAGAAGCAGGGCATTCGATTTGGAGCCGGAGGTTACGCCGGCTACCGACTAGGTGGCAGTACCAAATATGTCTATACTGAAAACAACAAGAGAGAAAAAGACAAGAACTCAGGTAACTACTACCTCACCAATTTCCGATATGGCATCAGAGCACAAGTGGGCTACAAGGGACTTGATCTCTTTGCCATGTATGATCTCAACGAAGTGTTTGCATCCGGTCGGGGGCCGGCTGGTAGCCAGGGCATGAATGCCATCACCTTCGGTATCACGTTATAAGTTTCCAGTTTTGTCTAGTCCACAAGGCCAGAAATAAAAAATGCTCCCAATTGGGAGCATTTTTTTTGTTTCGAGCGATACTCACTTCTTCAAAAGCTTGCCAATGACTTCTTCGTCTTCCAACTGAAACTTCATCACGTAAGCCCCTCTGGCCAATCCCGACAAGTCCAGCCGGTCTTTCAGAATGTCTGCCTGCTTCTCCCAAGAACTTTGGTGGACCCTCCGCCCCTCCAAATCATAAATGGCCAGAGCTACCTTGCCCCTGCTACTATTATCCATTTTCACACCCATCCACTCCTGTACCGGATTTGGGAAAATAGAGATGCCTTTACCTGCAAGGTGTACCAACCCAAGAATCTCCTCTACAGTAAGGTCAAATGGTGCAACGGCAAATCCACCGCGGGCGTCAGACGCCTCCACCAGAATGTGGAAGATCTCTTCCGGGTCGTTGATGGTCAATCCGCTGGTCTGGAGCTTGGTTCCCACAATGGTGAAATTGAGGTTGTGATCATCACCAGAACCCGTGGCCAGCTCAAAGGTGAGTTCATCGTTATCCTGATCTTCAGCATCAAGCACGCCAACTTCATAACCATCTATCTGATTGGATGGGATCACATCATTGCTCAAAGTGAGATCTGTTGGAGCATCATTTGCATCCAGAATTTCTATGGGAAGTATCTGCTCAAACTTTGCACCGCCTTCATCCTCCACTAATAAGCGCACTGAGTAAGTAGACTTCACCTCAAAATCAAAAACTTCATTGGTGACCAGCGTAGCATCCTCCACCAGAAAGCTGGCATTGTCTTCATCTCCAGACCCACTCACCATCGTAAAGGTGAACACCTCTCCTTCATCCTGATCAGACACCAACAGAGTACCTACAAGTGTTCCCTTCTCCTGATTTTCATTGACCGTGGAAGTGGTCAGCGAAAGGGCTTCAGGCGCTTCATTGACATCCAATACTTGAATAGAAAATGCACTTTGAAATGATTGACCAGCGCCATCGGTTACCGCCACAAGGATGGAGTAGCTTGACTGGGTTTCGAAATCGAAAGGTCCTGACGTGACCAAAGCACTGCCATCCAGAGTAAAATCAGCATTGTTCTCATCACCTTCACCTTCTACAAAACTGAAAGAAAAACTTTCTGACAGGTCTTCATCCACCGGCAGGAAGTCCCCTACCTTGGTGCCCACGGGTGCATTTTCCTCCACACTGGATGCGCTTAATTCCAAACCGTAGGGCGCTTCATTGACATCCGTCACCCCAATGGTAAACGCCTGCTGATAGATAGCCCCTTCTGCATCTGTGGAGTTCACTAAAATATGGAACTCAGATTGCTCTTCGAAATCAAATACCTGTGCCGACAGCAAAGCATCACCCAGGATAGAAAATGAAGCATTATCATCTCCTCCGTTGCCAGCCACCAGCTGATAGGTAAAGACTTCAGATGCATCATTATCCATGGTGGAGAATTGACCTATTTCCTTACCTACGGCCTCATTCTCAGCTATCACATCCTGACTGAGCATAATGGCTGATGGGGCATCATTGATGTTGGAGATCTCTATTGTGAATGGCTCTTCATAATACTCCCCTCCGATATCCATTACCCTCACACGAATGCTATAGGTCGATTGCTCCTCAAAATCAAAAACTACGGCACTTTGCAGCTGCGATCCATCGATACTAAAACTGGAATTATCTTCATCTCCATCTCCCGAGACAAGTAAAAAAGTAAAAGTCTCTGACGCATCCACATCCTCTGCATCAAAATCACCAATCACTGTCCCTGCCAGCTCATTTTCCACAATCACATTGCTGCTCAAAGCAATATCCGTGGGTGCCTCATTGACATTCAAAATTTCGATGGTAAAAGACTGCTCCAGCGTTTGTCCTCCCCCATCAGTGGTCTTCACTCGAAGTGTGTAGCTGCTCTGGGTTTCAAAATCAAAAACCTCATCTGACACTAACTTATCTCCAACTATTGCAAACCGCGTGTTATCATCATCTCCATCCCCGGCTACCAGGTCGTAGGTGTGGGTGTCGTCCACATCTTCATCCGTGGTTTCCAGTACGCCTATTTCAGATCCAGATGCCGCATTTTCGGAGAGCTCCGAAGCACTCAAAACAATAGCCGTGGGAGGGTCATTGGCATCTTCGGTGGTGATGATAAAGGATTGTTCGAAGCTTGCCAGATCACTATCAGTAACCCTTAGCCGGATACTGTGAGACATTTGGGTCTCATAATCAAACACTCCGGCACTTAACAGATTGGAGCCGTCCACCAAAAAGTCTGAATTATCAGTATCACCATCACCACTGACCAGAGAAAAGGTAAAAGACTCCTCGTCATCTTCATCAGTAGCAGCCAAAGTAGCAAGAGCAGTTCCTGATGACATATTTTCTGAGATCGTTACACTGCTTAATGAAATGGCCGTGGGGAGATCATTCGCATCCAACACCTGAATACTTAACACCTGCTGAAACGAGGCATTTTCACTGTCGACCACTTCCACCCTGATGCTAAATTCACTGGCTGTTTCAAAATTGAATTCCTCCAAGGAATAAAGGCTGGATTCCTCTAAAAGAAAGCGAGCATTATCATCCGCCCCATCGCCGGACACCATCGAAAAAGTAAAGCTTTCTCCAGAATCCTGATCCTCCCCGGACAGTGCCCCGATGAAAGTACCTGCCTCCTCATTCTCAGAAATTTCATTGTCAGAAAGAAATACTCCGGTAGGGACATCATTCACATCCAACACCTCTATCTCCAGTGGCGCCATAAAAACACCGCCATCAGACACCTGCACTTGCACCCGCATCTTCAAAGTAGATTTTTCTTCATAATCAAATACAGCCGCACTCTTAAGTGTAGACTCCTCTATGGAAAAAAGATCGTTATCATCGTCACCCACACCCGACACCAGCGTGTAAATGTATGGTTCGGAAATACCTGTACCTTCCACTGAAAAATTCCCAATAGTGGATCCAGAGGAAACATTTTCGTTGATTTGATTATCCGAAATGAGAATCCCCGTCACATTTTCTTCTATGTCAAGAATATCTATGTCAAATGACTTCTGCAGTACTTCCCCACCACCATCAGTCACTTGCACCCTCACGCTGTAGCTGCTCTTCGTTTCAAAATCAAACTCCTCGGCACTGACCAGGTCGGCCCCATTAATGGAGAAACTGGTATTGTCATCAGCACCATCTCCGGCTACTAAAGCATAGGTATAGGTATCTGCGAGATCTTCATCCACGGCAGACAGGGTGCCCACTACCGACCCCACATCACTACGCTCCATGATGTCACTATTGCTAAGTAAAATATCCGTCGGGAGTTCGTTTACATTAGTCACCTCAATAGTCAAAGCCTCCTCTAAACTGAGATCATAATTATCTGTTACTCTCACCCTAATGGAATATTGAGTTTTGGATTCATAATCAAAAATGGCTGCTGAGAGTAGATTCCCTCCATCCAGCGCAAAACTGGTATTATCGGTACTCCCTTCTCCTGATACCAACTCGTAATCAAAAGATTCATCTTCATCCTCATCCTCTGTGGAGAGGCTACCAACCAGCGTCCCGGTCGATTCATTTTCAGCTATTTCACTTCCAGTCAAAGAAAGGCCTGTGGGTACTTCTCCTACATCCGTTACCGAAACCTCAAATGCCTCCTCATACGACTCCTCTCCACTATCCGTGACACGGACACGGATAGTGTAAGTCTTTTTGGTTTCATAATCAAATGGCTCGGCACTCAGTAGGCTCTCACCTTCAATGCTAAAATCAGTGTTATCGGTACTGCCCTCTCCTTCAACCAATGCATAAGTGAAGGTTTCTTCAAGATCTTCGTCCTCAGCTGAAAAAGTACCAATCAGGGTTTCCGATTCCTCATTTTCCGGAAGCTCTGAATTAGACAGGTTAAGTACTGTTGGAGCCTCCTCTTCGTCTGTAATGCTGATGTTAAAAACCTCTTCCAGGATTTCTCCTCCAGCGTCTGTTACTTTCACCCGTATGCTGTAGGATGACTGGGTTTCAAAATCAAAAACTTCCCCAGTCTTCAGTGCGTCATCATCAATAGAAAAACTGCTATTGTCATCATCTCCGTCTCCCACCACCAAAGCAAATGTGAAAGATTCGGATGCATCCTGATCAGTCGCAGAGAAAGTTCCGACCTCAGTACCTACAACCTCGTTTTCTGAAACTGTGGCCGAGGACAAAGACAATGTGCCAGGGGCCTCATTGAGATCATTGATGGTAATGGAAAATTCTCCGGTAACGCTCCCAAAAGAGGCGGTCTCAGCTTCCACCCTAATTTCATATGTTGATTGCGTTTCGAAATCAAAAACTTCAGACGCATAAAGCACTCCCTCGGTAATGGAAAAAGCATCATTATCTGTATCTCCGCTACCAGCCACCAAAGTATAGCTGGCTTCATATCCTTCGCTCAGCGAGAAAGTCCCTATTTCCTCACCGTTTTCGTTATTCTCATCAATAGCTTCAGCGGTGAGTTCTATGCTCCCCAGATCATAGATTGGGGTAATCACAAACTCATCAATAGCCACCCCCTCATCACCCACTGTATAATCCGAAATCAGGTAAAAAGCCAATTGAACGATGGGCTCACCGGCCAGAAAGCTGAGGTCTGTGGCAGCCGTGAGGTATCCACCGGAAGACCCATTCCACCCACTGACACCCAGTGCATCAAAAACACCGTTGTACCAGTTGGCAGTGCCCGATTCGATAATGGTATAATCCTCCGAAAGATCCGTGCGATAAGCCAGGATTACCCCATCATAGTCCGCTTCTGTTTGGTAGAATATGTCAAAGCTCAACTCGGCACCATCCATGGCACTCAAATCAAAAACAGGTGACTCGGCAACATCATACAGGTCAGTGCCGTAGTTAGCATCCAAATCCGTCATGATCACTCCCGATCCGGATGAAGCTGAAGAGATATTGGTCTGAGCGGGAGTGCCCTGTTCCCAGACGCCACTGAGTGTCCACTGATGTGTCCCATCCTCAAAGCCTTCGGTATATGGGTAATCACTGATCGTAGTGACGCTCTCCACGGATGCAGTGAGGGTATTGTTAGAAGAAATCTCATCATCAGCTACAGATACACTTGCTGAAATACTGTAGGTACCAGGTGTGGAAAAATCATAAGTTGCAGTAAAAGTGTGCTGGTAAGTGGCCCCGGAAATCAATGATGAATTCACGGTTTCGGTCTGCTGCAGGACATCATTGATGGAATAAGATACCTCATAGGTACTTTGGGTGGCCGTACCATTGTTGCTCACAGTTACCACTACAGATTCCGTTCCCAGCACACCACCAGCAGGCCCATCGATAGATGAAATGGCCAGGTCAATAGGAGCTGCCGGCATATAAGCTGAATATACACCATTGCCATGCGTACCAGCTACCACCAGATTGTCTGAATTTCGAACCACAATGTGATCTACCACCACAGCACCCAATTGATCAATATCCTCCTGCTCCCAGGATGTGTCATCTCCATCCAGATCCTGGGTGGTAAACATCCCCACACTGGTGCCCACCAGATAGAGCCTGCCATCGCCCAGTATTCTGGCAGTTCTCACAGAAGGACCGCTCCCTGATCCATCTGTATTTTCCTCCAGGTTACCACTGACATGGGTCCAGTTGGCTCCACCATCTGTTGTATGATAGATACTCTTGACAGAGTAATTGGACACCACTGCCAACAATTCGTCAGCATTTTCTTCATTGACGCCTATCCCTGACACATACCCCGACAGACCCGAAGGGCTAATATTGCTTACCACAGGGGTGGCAGCAGTCACGTCCTCTACTTTGTAGATCTGACCTCCTGATGTACCCAGATAGGTGGTGCCGGAACCCACCACACCAAATTCTGATACCACACCGCTTATTCCTGATAATGAGATGGTCTTCCACCCAGTAGAGGCTGTACCCGTACTTGCTGAGGTATTTACCCATAGGGCGTTGGTTCCTCCCAGGTAAAAAATGTCATCGTCATTGGGATCGAGATAAAACGGGGTGATGAAAAGGCTTGTGGAATAAGAATTCGGAGTAAATAGTGTGTATGAGTTAGGAGTTGGATCATCGGCATCCGTATGTCCGATCCTATAGATATTCGCGTTCTGTGAAGACATATACCGCGTAGCCCCATCACTTGCAAAAGCACTATACGCCCCATCTCCACTAAAGGGTGACGTCCAGTCTACTTCAGAATCCGTACTCAGGGTTAGCCAGGTGCCATTGTCCTGCAGACCAGCCAAAATCTGATCTTGCGGCCCCACTGAAACCGCATAAACCTGCGTGGTGAGATAACCATTGTTAAGGGGAGTCCAGGTAATGGGGTAGGTAGCATTATCAGTAGACTGTACATCTGCAGTGTACTGAAGGCCTCCGTCATTTCCGGAGATCACCTGATCAGGATCAGAGGGATAAAAAACAAAAGAATGCTGATCCGGATGATGATCGGTGTATAGTGCGTAGCTATTGTTAGCGGGGGTATACCCTCCTATCCAGTCAGTATTAGTAGTCGTGGCAAAGCCATCGGACGAACGGTAAAGGTTGGTGCCCCCAATAATGACAAAATTAGGATCATCGAGTTTCACTTTAATCAATAAATCATACCCCCCTTGTGATGAGAAGTCTCCTGTTTGTCCGCCCTCCTGGGGGATCGATGCGCTTCTGTCTGCCCACAAACCCGTATCATCGTCGTATACCCAAAGTGCATGCCCGGAGGTGTTAGCCGAAGCCTCCGCCAGTAAATAAACAATGTCCTCATTGGAAGCAGCCATTGCCAACTCTCCTCTACCAAAAGAGGGGAAACCAGAATCTGAGATGTCTGTCCAATTAGCACCATTATCGGTGGATTTATAAACCCCTGAAGTATTGTGGGCATAGACATTTCCACCAGTCCCTATCACTACATCGGACCAACCTGTGGAGTTCAGCGTCCGAGTCCAATTTGTCCCTCCATTGGCAGAAACGTGAATTCCTCCATAGTTGGCTACAATTACGTTGCCATTGTCAGGACTCACCACCACCTCGTGATTGTAATCGAAATACTGATCAAAAGTCTGTGGCACCTCCGTAGAGGTAGATGACAACAAGGTCCATGTGAGCCCGCCATCAGTTGACTTATACACTCCATCTCCTCTGTAAGAAGCTCCGGTGGCTCCAGCGGAGTTGCCAGCATACTCCCCGGTGATGTAATACCAGGTATCGGTCTGCCCGGAGCGGGTATCCTGAGCGATTCCGGTCACACTTTGTAGCTCGTTACTTCCAGTGGTCTTGGCCCAGGTAGCTCCCCCATCCGCAGACCTCCAGACTCCACCAGACACTCCTCCGGCCAAAATCACCTCTTCGTCACTCACATCTATGGCCAGTGCCCGGGTTCTCCCGCCCACGTTGAATGGTCCTCTGCTAGACCAGCTAATCAGATTATCAGCCATGAAACGCCTTCCCTGGGGCTTAAGGGTTTCATTATAGTAAGTGAGTTGTTTCTCGTAGATATGCGAAGGAATCTCTCCGGTAACGGGATCTTGGGTCCTTAGTACTTCAAACGCCATCCGATCATTCGGATTATCCTCCTGGCCATGAAAAACGGGCTTTTTGATGAGTTTCCCGATTGACCGATTTTGTGCTGAAACAGCACTGCTTATCAGGGTGCATAAGGCCAGGAATAAAATTTTCTTAGACAGCATGTTAGGGTTATGTTTTGGTGATTGTCTGAAATACCATCAGACTGTTTTGAATTCATAAAGTGTAACGGGCACCTTCTCAAAAACCCCCAATAGGTTCTTAATAAAACCAGTACCGCGGTAATAAGCTTTAAATTTACACAAACCTCAATTACAAGAATTTCCTGGTCCAATAAGGTATTTCCCACCACCCATCTGGGGTCTAAAATCTAAAACCAAAGTGTCAACACCTGGCTGAGTTTCTCCTTCGACCGAAATGGTATCGCCGGCATTTAGATTTTCTTTAAAGCCAAAGCCACGCCCCAAAATCTCCTCAATCACTAAAACAGATGAGTTACCCTCCGACGAAAGTGCATGAGCTAAGACCAGGCACTGATCCGGATGGAGACGATAATCAGGGGAGCTTTGAGTTCTTTCGATGGGGACGGATTTCTGAGGTCTGGATTGGCATTGGAATAATATGATAAGAATAAGGCTCCAATATTTCATCGCTCAGCTTTTATCATCACTTTCACCAGAGCCACGTCCCCACTCCTGGAGGTCCTTCGATCCTACCCCAATTTCCGCAGACACTCGATCAAAAGTGGGTCTGACCAAAGAAAAAACGAACAGAACCACTACAAAAACAAAGGAAAACAATTGATCCTTGGTCAGGTATAACCCTAGTAGTCCAGCCACGGCCGCACCCGCCAGTATACCATACTGAATCAACTTCTTCGAGAGATACAGATCGAGCTTCTCCTTGATATCACTGAGCGCCTGCACTTCCCTGATTACCGTCTTCCTATAGCTCTGAGCCAAAAAAATCAACACACCGGCCAGTACGACCAAAAGCATCTTTATGACCATGCTCTCCATGCCTTCTATCAGTGGAGCATCCGGAAACTCCTTTTGGGTTTCGAGAAAGACAAAGGCAAACGGGAGTAGAGACCCCGCAATGATTCCATGAAAGATCAAATTGAAACGATGATAAAATCGCTCCCAGTTATTGTAGGGTTCAGACATCCTTATCCAATAAGTTATTTTCCAAAGTTAAAAACAAAGATTCATAGAACCTTTCTTCATTCTTCTCGTATTTATATTGATATCAATATGATATCATATTAAATTCACCAAACTATAAACCAATGGACTCACAAGAAAAACTTTACTCCCCCATCTCTGGATACACTATTCTGGCCCTTTGCCTTATCGTGCTGTTCTCGTCCATCCTATTATTGATTGGACTCCGCATTCCTCACTTTGTTTTTGGGGTAGTACTTGGCATTGCTTTTATTCCCGGATTTTTCTTTGTCAACCCCAATGGATCCAGAGTCTTGGTGCTCTTTGGGAAATATGTCGGTACGGTCAAGGAAAACGGCTTTTTCTGGGTCAATCCCTTTTATACCAGAAAAAAAATTTCACTGCGAGCCAGGAATTTTGATAGCGAACGAGTGAAAGTAAACGACAACATCGGTAACCCGATTATGATCTCGGTCATTCTGGTATGGAGGGTGCGAGATACGTTTGCTGCGGCTTTTGAGGTGGATGATTACGAGAATTTTGTACGAGTACAGACCGATGCTGCAGTGAGAAAGCTGGCTGGAAGTTACCCTTACGACAATTTTGATGATGAGCAAGCAGAAATCACGCTGCGTTCTGGTCTGGACAGTGTGAATGAACACCTGGAGAAAGAGATTGAGGAGCGGCTTTCGATAGCAGGGATAGAAATACTGGAAGCCCGTATTGGTTACCTGGCCTATGCCGAAGAAATCGCCGGGGCCATGCTGAGAAGGCAGCAAGCCACTGCCATCGTAGCGGCCAGACATAAAATAGTGGAAGGAGCTGTCAGCATGGTGGAAATGGCGATTGCGGAAATCGGTAAAAAAGAGATCGTAGACCTGGACGATGAACGAAAGGCCGCTATGGTCAGCAACCTAATGGTGGTACTCTGCGCAGACAAGGACATTACTCCCGTGGTAAACTCCGGCACCTTACACCACTAGTGGCATGAGAGGCAAAGTTACCTTTCGGGAAGAACAATATTTTAAATACACCTGGTCATGGTGGGTACTGCTTATTTGCACCCTAATCATGGTCGGTGGCATATTGTATGCTTTTTATATTCAGCTTTATCTGGGAGAGCCATTTGGCGATCACCCGGCCAGTGATACAGGGTTGCTCATCATTGGCGTATCGACCAGCGTACTGATGATAGGATTGATGTGGTTGTTCCAATTCATGAAATTGACGGTGGAAATAGACGAAGGAAGCATCCGGTACTCCTTTTTTCCATTCATCAGATCATTCCGATCACTACAAAAGTGGGATGTCCGCCAGATGGTAGTAAGAAAGTATCATCCTATCGCCGAATACGGTGGTTGGGGCTACCGATTTAGATTTCGCAGCGGGCGAGCCCTTACTGTAAGTGGAAAATGGGGGCTACAGCTTGAATTGGCAAACGGAAAGCAGTTACTTTTGGGCACACAAAAGCCTGATCAAATACAGGAAGTAGTGGATAGACTAAAGCAAAATTGGGGAAGTGAGTAGGATATGGCCAAGAAGAAACCCTTTGTATTAAGAATAGATGAAGAGACTTTCAAGGTCATTGAAAAATGGGCTGCCGATGAGTTTCGCAGCACTAATGGGCAGCTGGAATGGATGATTCACAAAGCCCTCAAAGACGCTGGCCGACTCAAAAAAGAAGGCCCTTCTTAAAAGCCGTATACATTATACTGCTTGATCACCGGAGCCCCATCATTCACCCAAAACTCTTTCGGCTTACCTTCTGCGGCATTCGGCACTCGAATGTTTTCTACGAAGTAATACCTGGCTGTGACGCGCTCCTTTTGCAAGGTCAAAAGGAAATATCCGTGTTCTGTCAGATTGGCATATTTAATATGAGGATTAAAATTCTGAAAGAGATTCTCGTACATCCTGGCCGTATCCAATCCTGAATACTCATCATAATTAGCCGAACTAATGCTGGGCGTACCGAATTCCACTCCCAGCGGAGCCAGAGATACATCTGTTACCATGGTTTCCATCACCCAACTGGCATGGGTATCCCCAGTCACCCACAGGATGTTGTCAAAGTCTTTAATAAACCTGGCCACCTCTTTCTTTTCCGCCGGGTAGCCATCCCAGCTATCCAGGTTTTTGGGGTTATCCGGAAACACCATTGTCTGGTTGATGTCAGAAAAGATCACCTGATTGCCTATTACCTTCCACCTGGCCTCACTACCCTCAATGGTGCTTTTCAGCCACGATAGCTGATCTGCCCCCAGCATGCTGCGGTCCGGAGAGTTAAAATTCTCGTCAGAGATACTTGCAACAGGTGCCGTACGGCCCTCCAGGCGTTCATCCAGCATGATGAGCTCGGCCAGCTCCCCAAACTCAAAAGACCGGTAAAGTTTATCAGCCTCCCTGATAGGCATCCACTCATAATATGTCTGTACTGCGGCTCTTTTTCTCTCTTCAAAACTCCCTTCATTTGCCTGGTGATTTTGAGCACCAGAGGTGTACACGTCATTCGCAATTTCATGATCATCCCAGATGGCAATGAAGGGATGACTCGCATGCATAGCCTGCAAGTCCGGATCTGACCGATACTGCGCATACCGGGTACGGTAGTCACTGAGGGTAAGCAGTTCATGCGGCGGCTCGTGCTTTCTGCCAATAGTAGTATCTCCATACCCTCCAGGAGCATATTCATAAATGTAATCCCCAAGGTGCACCACTGCATCCAGCAGTTCCTTCTCAGCGATCTTCTGGTAGGCTGTAAAATAACCCCACTCATAGTTGGAGCAACTGACCACAGCAAACCTCAGTGAATCGGCATTTTGTGCGGCTGTTTTGGTGCGGCCAATGGGTGAAAAGCTTCCCGCTGATTTAAATCTGTAATAGTATGGAGTCCCTGATTGAAGGTTGGCCACATCTACCTTGACGGTGAAGTCTCTACCTGCATCAGTCACTACCTGACCTGAAATCAGCGATGACTTAAACCATTGATCTTCAGATACTTCCCAAAAGACCACCACACTGTCCGCAGGAGATTCAGGGGTCACCCGAGTCCAGATAATCACACGATCATACAAGGGGTCACCGGAAGCCACCCCATGAAGAAACGGTCCTGGATCCGTTTGCTCTTTTACATCAGTAGATTTTGGACTGCACCCTATCAGCACAGCCAGGACAATTAGAAAGGATGAGAGACTTTTCATGAAAATTACTATTTCGTACTGAAGTTACTCAGTCAGCTATGGTTTGACAAAAAAGTCAGATGATGAAATTATGAAGATCAACCTACTTCCACTTTCACGGTATCGCTCATCGGCTTACCGATACAAAGCAACACATACCCCTCTGCTATTTCGCTCTCGGACAGACCTTCTGCGTTTTCCTGATCTATTTTACCTTCCAGACACATCGCCCTGCATGCAGTGCAGAGGCCACTCTGGCAAGAATATGGCATATCGATATTCTGATCGAGGGCAGCATCCAATATGGCCTCTCCTTTATTTACGTTCACCACATGCTCCTCGCCATCCAGAAGGATCGTCACTTCGCTAGAACCTGCAGGTGCCTCTGGTGCAATAATGTCTGCAGGAGAAGTCTTGCCCGCCTCGAAGCTTTCTTTTCTAATCTTCTCTTCCCTGATCCCAATTTCGAGCAATCCTTCATTGGCAATCTCCATCATGGGGGCAGGGCCACAGATAAAAAACTCGGTATTATCGTCGGTCCCCAGTCCCTTAGTGATTTCACCAATCATAGATGCGGTGGGTCTTCCTGTATATTGAGCGAATCCACTGGCATCCTCTTCCAGGATATGAACCAACTCAAAACGATGGCCATACTGCGCTTTCAATGCATTGAGCTGATCCTTGAAAACCACATATTCTTCACTCCTGTTGCCATAGATAAGAGCCACACTACTGGATGGTTCTTTGATGAGTACAGATCTCATCAAAGAAAAGAGTGGAGTGATTCCACTTCCGCCTCCCAGAAAAATAACCTTTCTGGAAGTAGAGGCACTGTATTCGGTCGTGAACATCCCCATGGGCTCCATGATCTCTACAGTATCTCCGGCTTTGAAATGATCATTGATGTGATTGGACATCAACCCACCTGGAACTCTTTTTACAGTGACGGCAGGATACTCATCTTCAAAAGGGGTGGTGCAAAGCGAATAAGCTCTTCTGATTTTTTTACCCCCTACTTCTTTAATGATGGTAATAAACTGACCTGGCTTGTACTGAAAACCGGCCTCTGGCTTTTCAAAAACCACGTTTACAGCCTCTTTGGCCACTTCTATTACTTCTTTTATTTTGAGCGTCTGAAAACGCGTCTCTGCTGCTACTTCTTTTTTCTTCTTCTTGAATAATCCAAACGCCATATTTGAGTCCCTTTTTTTAAAGTCCCGCAAAGGTAAATCCTACAGGTTTCCTCCACAAGTTTATATGAATGACCTATTTTTGCACCTTCAAAAAAATCATGACCATGGAGCTGAACGATCTGACTGCTATATCCCCCATTGATGGAAGGTACCGAAACAAGGTAGCTTCCCTGGCTCCCTATTTTTCGGAATATGCCCTGATCTATTATCGGGTGAAAGTGGAGATTCTGTATTTTATCTCTCTTTGTGAGATTCCTCTCCCGCAGTTAACCAGAGTGGATCACGGAAAGTTTGCAGACCTGAAGGCGATCTATGAAAATTTTTCAGAAGCCGATGCCCTCAAGATAAAGGACATAGAAAAGGTGACCAACCACGATGTGAAAGCAGTGGAGTACTTCATCAAAGAGAAATTTGACCTGCTGGGGCTGGGGTCATTCAAAGAGTTTATTCACTTTGGCCTTACCTCTCAGGACATCAACAACACCTCCATTCCGCTTTCTACCAAGGAGGCACTCAAAGACGTTTTTATCCCTTACCTGAAGGAAACCATCGCGCTAATAGACAAAGTGGCGCAAGAATGGAAAGACATTCCCATGCTGGCCAAGACGCATGGTCAGCCAGCCTCTCCTACCCGGTTGGGCAAAGAGATAGCGGTATTTGTGAGCAGACTAAACGAGCAGCTGTCTGGGCTTGAGCAGGTGCCATATGCCGCCAAGTTTGGGGGAGCCACTGGTAACTTCAATGCGCACTATGTGGCCTACCCGGATAACGACTGGCATACCTTCGGAAATGATTTCGTAGGTCAGAAACTGGGGCTAAAGCGCAGCTACCCAACCACCCAGATAGAGCACTATGACTATTTTGCGGCTCTTTTTGATGCCATCAAACGAGTAAATACCATTCTGCTCGACTTTAGCAAAGATGTATGGCAGTATGTGGCCATGAACTACTTCAAACAGCGCATCAATCCCAACGAAGTAGGTTCTTCCGCGATGCCTCACAAGGTCAACCCTATCGACTTTGAGAATGCGGAGGGTAACCTGGGCATTGCCAATGCAATGTTTGAGCACCTCAGCTCCAAACTGCCTGTCTCCAGACTGCAGCGAGACCTCACTGACTCCACTGTACTTAGAAACATTGGTGTGCCGGTAGCCCACACCCTGCTAGCGCTGTCTTCTTTAAAGAAAGGCTTAGGTAAACTGGAGGTTAATAAGGAGGCCATTCATAAAGATCTGGATGACAACTGGGCTGTGGCTGCTGAAGCCATTCAAACCATTTTGAGACGAGAAGCTTTTCCTAACCCCTATGAAGCACTCAAAGCACTGACCAGAACCGGCGACAAGATCACCAAAGACACCTTACATGCTTTTATTACGCAACTGGAAGTGTCTGATGAGATCAAAGCGGAACTGATGCAAATCACTCCTTTCAACTACACTGGGAGGTAATCAGGGATTCATACAGGAAGTTTTTCGAGCAAAATTTGAGGTAGACTAAATGTTATTGAGCAGGGCATTTTGCCTATTCATCGAGCCAGAACGACTCTCAGTAGGAAAAAAGCTTTTTAAAATTGTGAATGCCTTATATTAGAGCAAAATGAGTCACTGGATGACCCCATGACCTATGCCAGCGAAGGACAACACCAATGATGAGTATGTAAGAAAAAGAGTTGATGACATCAGCAAGCTCATCTATGAGGTAGCTGCGGGCAATTTTGACTACAAACTCAAACAACGTGACGTAGAAGGTGAACTGGAAGGCCTCATCGGGGGGATCAATATGCTGGGTGAAGAACTGAAAGCCAGCACAGTCTCCAGAGACTTTATGGAGAGCATCTATAAGGGTGTGGTGGATATCCTGATCATTATCACCCCGGATCAAACCATTGATAGGGTCAATGATGCGGTCGTTGACCACCTGGGCTACTCACCCCAGGACCTGATAGGCCGTGATTTCAAAACACTCCTTTCTACAGAAGATTTCTCCTTTCTTCAGGACATACAGCAGCACCTCGCCTCCAACGGGGCATATCATAACGCTGAACTCAGGCTGCTCCGAAAGGATAAATCGCTCCTGGAAACTTCGGCTTCCTTTTCTTCCCTGTTTGACAACCAAAAGAATCACCTTGGCACCATCGTCATAGCCAAAGACATCACACATATAAAGGAAACTGAGCGGGAGCTCAAAAAGGCCAAGGAAAAAGCTGAGGCGGCCAACAAGGCCAAATCGCACTTCCTGGCCAATATGAGTCACGAAATTCGAACTCCGTTGAACGGAATGCTTGGTTTTCTGGAGTTACTCGGCGGCACTTCGCTTGATACTGACCAGACAGAGTATCTGGATATGATCAAAACCTCCGGACAATCCCTCGCTAAACTACTGAACGACATTTTGGATCTGAGCAAGGTGGAAAATGGCAAACTGAACATTGAGCATGTGCCTTTCAACCTTAAAAGCTCCATCCAACCCAGTTTTCAAACCTATAGCTATCTGGCCAGAGAAAAAGGCCTGGACTTTATTCTGGACGTTGAGCCAGACCTACCTGAAATAGTCATTGGAGATCCCTCACGGCTGACCCAGATCCTGACTAACCTGATAGGCAACTCACTCAAATTTACCCAGGAAGGCAGTGTATTCATCAGAGTATCAGGAAGTAGGAAGGATAATCACCACCTGGATCTATTACTTGAGGTCACAGATACTGGAGTAGGGATTCCCGAGCAGATGCGAGCATCTATTTTTGATAGTTTCACTCAGGCAGATACCTCCACCACTCGGAAATTTGGAGGTGCCGGACTTGGACTGGCCATTACCAAACACCTGGTGGCCCTCATGGGTGGCACCATCAAATTCGAATGCCCTCCGATATCCAAAAATCAGGACAATGGTACCTCCTTCTTTGTGGAGCTACCCCTGAAAGTACCTACCTCCCCGGAGCGTTCCGAGCATGATCCTGCTGCCACCAAAGAAACACCGGCCTTTCCCAAGGGCTTCAGGGTGCTCCTTGTAGATGACAATGAAATCAATATCCTATTGGCGCAGAAAGTACTGGAAAAGCTAAATGCCAATGTGTCTTTGGCTCGTGACGGAAAACAAGCCCAAGATCTGGCCCTGGAGCAAAGGTTTGATGTCATTCTGATGGATATACAGATGCCCGTGATGGATGGATTTGAAGCCTCCACTGCGCTTCGGAAAGCTGGATATCAGGCACCCATCATTGCTCTATCGGCCAATGTTTACCCCGAAGAAATCAAAACCTGCTTCGAAAATGGAATGAACGGACATATTGGGAAACCATTTACCGTGGATGGCATTTTCAACAAAATCACCTCTGTGATCAACGAAAATCCGGGTTAGGAACTAATCGTTTCATTCTGGACCACTTCCATCATTTCCATAGCAAAGTTATCCTTCGCCTGTATGTAGGCGATCTTCTGTATAGATTCGGCCCCTACCTTCCGTTTCTCAAAAGACGCAGAAAAACCAAAATCAATTCGTTTAAAATCAAGTGCTCTCGCCCTCAATACAGTCTGAAACAACATCTGGCGGTACACCGAAAACTCATCCGAATAATCGTAATCCAATCCGATGAGTGAAGGCACATAGGTCAAATTCAGGTTCTTGTAAGAAAACATCACACCTATGAGTCGTTCAGGACTTTTCTCTCCTCCGGCAGGATACATTTTGATGAATTCCCAATTTGAATCCGCATTCATCACCTCAAAGACAGATTGAGGATAAGCAAAAGTGTTCATATCGAAATTCTTGTCCCAGACATTACGGTAAAGCGAATAGGCTTTGCTAAGTTCTCCCTCATCTAAGTCATTGGTCACTTCCACCTGAACCCGATCTGTATACTTCTCTATATCCTGACGGAAATGCTTTCTGGATTTGGACGATAAACGCTGTAGATAATCATCTTGCGTGGACCATGACAAGTCCTCCATCACACAAGAATCGGGCAAAGCAGCCTTCACGTAGCCCTGACCATCGCAATGTGCCTTAAGAAAATCATCGGAAAGGGTGAAATCCCGTAAGGCAATCACATCCGGCTGAAGCTCCTCATCAATTTTGGTGAGCGTCTGGAAAAATAAATTCAGAATGGCGTCTTTGTCTGGGTGCTCCTGATCCAGATACAAATGATCCCCCTCCGTAAACAATGACCCCATGGCCAGCACCTGACTAGAGTGGCACAGCGGGTCACTGAGCCTCTTTTTCTCCAAAGCCATAGAAACGGAAGCCGGTGCCAACATGTCATCCTTCCACAGTGTTTTGGTCAAAAAGGTGGCCAGCACAATCTTACCAGCCTTGTCTCTGATCAGCACAAACCTGAAATCCCACTGATGTTCTGGTGCCTGCGAAGCACCAAAGGCCTGCTCCAGAAATTGCAGCCCTGCAAAATCAAAGACGTTTCTCCCTTTGAAAATATCATCCCATTCCTTGGCTGGCAACTCATCGGTGCTCTTATATACGGATACCCGAAAGGATGCTGGCATTTTGATTGGTACCGATTGCCCTTTGTCCAACAGAGGCAACCCAAATGTTCTCCTGACTTGATTTTTGGTGGTGGTTTCCTCTGCCAGAGCCACAGGATACAACCTATCCATGGCCTCTACCAGGGCCTTGATATCTTCCTTTTGGTTATGTCTGGACACCGTAAACCTCACTCCAGTGCGTTTCACCGCGACTGCAGGAAAAACCCCCATATTCACATAAAAGCCCGCATCCATGAGCTTTTTCACAAAATTGTAACCTACGGCCGGTGCGCCTGTTCCAATATAAAATACAGGGCAGTTGTTTTCTTCAATCAAAGGCAGGTCGGTTTTCGCAAGACACGCATTACAATAAGCTACCTTATCGGCCAGCTCCTTCTGCATGTCATAGATCTCATCTGACAGGTGGATATCGGCCGATGCAATGGCTGCAGCCACCGAGCTGGGTTCCAGTTGGGCAGAGAAAGTAAGCGGCCCTCCAAAGCGCTTAACCCTTGTATAAAAATCTTTATTGGCCGTGACCATGGTAGCACCACTGGCTCCAAAGGTTTTGCTCAATGTGGTAAAAACAATGACATTTTGGGGTAATTCCCCGTATTGACTAATCACATAGCCAGTGCCATTCTTACCCACCCAGCTCATACCGTGCACATCGTCATAGTAGAGGCATAGCTGAGGGTACTTGGCAGATAGTTCCTTTAATCTCCCTATGGGCGCTTCATCGCCATACATAGAATACACTCCGTCAGCAAAATACCATATCTTATCCGCCACGGAGCTGAGGTCTTTGATCTTCGCCTCCAGCATTTCCATGTTATTGTGCTTGATCATTTCTACCGGAATACCGCGAGTCCTGGCTATCTGACAGCTATTCTGTACACTCCAGTGCACTTGCTGATCCAGAATAATGGCATCTTCATCCCGCACCACTGTGGGGATAGTACCCAGATGTCCCAGGGTGCTATTTTTGGTGACCACCACAGGATAGCCGTACATTTTTTCCAGCTTATCCTCCAGTTCACTATAGGCCGAATGTGAGATAAAGGTTTTGGAAAGAGGAAACTGCGTACCATATCGCATGATCGCGTCTACTGCGGCTTTCTTTATCCTGATGTCCTGCTCAAGCCCCAGGTATCCTGTAGTGCCAAAGTGACAAAGGTCCTTCCCGTTGACTTTAATGTGACGACCGGTAAAGTGATCATCCTCAGTGTACAAATCCACCACACCCTTCTCCGATGCATTTCGCGAAATTTCAACAACCGTATCGATATAATTATTGTGTCGGATTTTTGCCATACTTATCAAAAATACTCTTCTTAGCTCGCCGAAAATTCGATTGGAAGAACTTATCGACGAATCACTCCGTTGCACCTATCTATGATTGTTTTATACAGATGACTATCTTTGATTAACTATCCATTTAATCAGAGGTTTTCAGAAATGAACTTTTCATCCATAGAAAATGATTTTGCTCAGTTTCACATCAGGGATGGAGTGATGTTCTTCACCTACAAGCCTGATATAGAGATTGACCTGGATGGTGCCAAACGCATAGTCGCTGATCGACTCAAACTCCAGGGAGAAGAAACCTACCCCGTAGTATGCGACATTCGGGGGCTCAAGGGTGCCAATAAGGCGGCAAGGGATTATCTGGCTAATGAAGGGTCTGAAAAAGTGAAAGTAGTAGCACTGATTGTAGCTTCACCGGGTCTGAAAATCATGACGGACTTTTATCTCATGGTAAACAAACCCACGGTTCCTACCAAAATTTTCACCTCAGAAGATCAGGCTGTTAAGTTTATAGAATCCCTTTAGACCGGAGGAGCCATTTTAATCCACTTTCCCAGCGAGCAGATAAAGCACGGCCATTCTGATGGCTACCCCGTTTTCCACCTGATCCAGTATGATAGAATGCTCCGAATCTGCCACATCACTGGTGATCTCCACGCCACGATTGATGGGGCCCGGATGCATGATGACAATTTCTTTATTCAGAGAATCGAGCAGCTCTTTGTTGATGCCATAGTAAAGCGAATACTCACGCAGTGAGGGAAAATAGCGCATTTTCTGGCGCTCCAGCTGGATGCGAAGTACATTGGCAATGTCGCACCACTCCAGCGCCTTTCGGATATCCAGCTCCACTTTCACCCCCAGGGAGGCGATATGCTTTGGCAACAGCGTGGCAGGTCCGCAGACCATCACTTCTGCTCCGAGTTTCTGTAGGGCAAAGATGTTAGACAGGGCCACACGTGAGTGGAGAATATCTCCCACGATCACCACTTTCTTGCCTTCCACTCCGCCGGTCTTTTCTCGGATGGAAAAAGTATCGAGTAATGCCTGAGTAGGATGCTCATGGGTACCATCTCCCGCATTGATGATGTTGGCCTTAATGTGGCGGGCCAGAAAATGAGGTGCCCCAGGGCTGCTATGGCGCATGACCACCATGTCCACTTTCATGGCCAGAATGTTATTGACCGTATCCAGTAGTGTCTCGCCCTTTTTCACAGAAGAGGAAGAGGAAGAAAAGTTAATTACATCAGCTGAGAGGCGTTTTTCTGCCAATTCAAAGGAAAGTCGGGTACGGGTAGAATTCTCAAAAAAAACATTGGCCACAGTGACGTCCCTGAGAGAGGGCACTTTTTTGATCGGCCGGTTCAAAACATCTTTAAAATTATCAGCAGTTTCAAAAATCAATTCGATTTCATCACGATCGAGGTTCTTGATACCCAGGAGATGCTTTGTCTTTAATTGGCTCATTCAGTTTCGTTGATTAACCAGATGTTGTCTTTTTTGCCCTGCTCCTCCAGCTCTACGAGCACTCGCTGAGAAGTCATGGTATTCACTCTGCGCCCCACGTAGTTAGCTTCTACGGGGATGTGCCGGGTATACATTCTATCTATGAGCACCAGTAGCTCCACCTTTGCTGGCCGGCCAAACATGGTCATAGCGTCCAGGGCTGCCCGTACCGATCTGCCAGTGAAAAGCACGTCATCTATCAGTATTACCTTCTTATCTTCAATGATGAAAGGCACCTTGGTTTGATTGGGGGTCTTGGGGCTCTCCCGCCTCCTAAAATCATCTCTGTGAAACGTGGTATCGAGGTATCCAAGCTGGATTTTGGTGTTGAGCATTTCTTCCAGGCGCTTGCGAATGCGCTCGGCAAGATAGATTCCTCGAGGCTGCATGCCCAAAATCACAGAATCAGAAAAATCACCATGGTTCTCGATGAGATGCTGACACAACCGGCTGATTGTGATCTGAAGGAGCTTACTGTTGAACAGGAGTCTTTTTTGCATGATCAGGCTTCCTGCAAATATAAGAGCATCTCCCTTAACCCAAATAATCCGTCAGATAATAAAATAGAAATAACAGGTTAGACCTTAATTAGACTTATCATCCAGGTGGTACTGGATTTTATTAATATAAAAAACCCGTCTGCTAATTTTGCCCCCAGTGCCATTCTCGTTGCGGATGCGCTGCTCACCAAAGGCATACATGGCACGATCATACCATACTTTTAGGCCTTCCACTTCCGGATTTTTGGTTTTCACTTCGTCATCCACATAGGCCAGACGAACAGGGTTAAAGGTCTTCCCCTCATAAATCTCATTGCCTTGAATGATTTTTGAGCGAATGGTATTTTCTTCCAGATACATCAATACTGTCTTATCCTCATAGTTACTTACCGCCACGAATTCCTCCAGGGAAAAAGTCTCTATGTCATTGATTTCAAAGCTATTGTCCCAAATAATATTTCCATTTCGATCAAATGACACCACCACCGCGTGGGTATACTGGTAGCCCATGAAACTTGGATTAAACCTGGCAGGACTATTCCATCCATATCTACCCACATTGGAAGAATAGTTGGAATACCGGGGATAATAGGCTTCAGCAATCATCAGGTATTCATCTCCCCGCTGGATTATATCATGCACCAACAAACGGTAACTAAACTGGGTATTCTTCCCTTTAGAACGCTTCCGCTCTATTCTTTCTCTGATGCGCTGCTGTCGGCGCTCATTCATGTATCCGAAAAAATTATCCAAATCGGCATACTCGTGATACTTAACAAACTGCTGACGACCGTTGACAAACTTGGAGAGATACAGTCCACGACTGTATTGCGAAGCTTTCTTGGAATACGTGCCAGCCATGTATTGAAACCCACCATAAAAGATGGTGCTGGCCCCATCGATCAGATTCTTCTTATCTCCTGGAGTAATCACATTGGTCTGGATGAGATCTCCGGCCGCTGTGAAGGTTTTGGCCCTTATGGTGTATTTTCTATTGGGCATCCGATCTTGCTGAATCACCGTAAACATCAGCGCTTCATCATCAATAATGATGTCCAAAATATCACTGTTGTTGTCATAAAAACCAGGAACCACACGGGGTTTTTGCTCCTCCAAATCGAAGGTGAGCAAAACAGGCCGAAGGTTCGTGTAGCCGGCAAAAACTATGTTATGATCGATCACTTCGAAAAAAGTCAGCTGGATCGGGAAAACGGTGTTGATCTCAATTCGCCGATGCGTGGCAGTGAGGGCATCAATCTCCACAAGCAAAAACTCCTGACTCCTGTATCTGGATACATTGAACAGAAGGTAGTATTTGCCATTGTGATACTCCGTACCGGCCAGATAGCTATCAAAAGGAATGGAATAGATACGCGTCCAGACGATATCCAGTAGCGTATCCAGGCTATGAAAGGTCCAATTAAACCCCTCTGGTGTCCTTTTTTCGGTCTCCACGGCCACCAGCAGGCCTGCTTCTTCCCCATTGATCAGGTTGAAGTCCATGCCATAATCATCCATTTCAAATTCTATCCGATTTGGCTGATCGATCCGCGAACTTGTATCGGGAGCCTTTTTCTGAGCCATCGCCAGAAAGGACATCAACAGGAAGCAGACAAAAAAGGAGCCTTTCATTGACATGAGCTTATTTGTTTTGAACACTCCATAGTTATACGGCTGGTCTTTCCGTTAAGATGGTAAATAAAAAATTAGTTCATGAGTTTAAAACAATTCAAGGCCTCATGTCCTTTAAATTTACTAAAACTATTACAGCCAGTACTATCGGCTTACTCCTATGAAAATTTTGATTTTGCGCTTTTCTTCGATTGGGGATATCGTGCTTACTACCCCCGTCATACGTACGCTCAAAACCCAACTAAACGAAGTGGAGTTACATTTCGCCACCAAAAAGGAGTATTTGCCCGTACTTGAGGAAAACCCATATCTGGATCAAATCCATCTTTTGGAAGGCGGGCTTTCACCTTTCATTTCTCAATTGAAAAAAGAAAAATTCGACTTCATTGTAGACCTGCACCACAACCTGCGCACGCTGGCCATCAAAAATCAATTGGGTGTGAAATCTTTTTCATTCAATAAGCTCAATCTGCAGAAGTGGCTCTATACCAACCTGAAAATCAACAAACTGCCCAATACGCATCTGGTAGATCGGTACATGGATACGGTGGCCACCCTGGGAGTGAAAATGGATAACCTGGGGCTGGACTACTTCATTGCGGATAAAGACGAGGTGGAACTGAACTGGCTCCCGGAGGCCTATCAGGGGGGCTTTGTGGCTTTCGCCATAGGCGGGAAATTTGCCACCAAAAAGCTACCGAAAGATCGGATCATAGAACTCTGTGACCGCATCAATAAGCCAATAGTGCTGCTTGGCGGGAAAGAGGACGCCAAAACCGGTGAAAACGTAGAGCGTTTTTTCCAAAGAAGCGAAAAAGAAAATGAATTCACAGAAGGTCTTGAAGCACTGGGCAAAAAGGCCATTGTATTCAATGCCTGCGGTAAATTTAACCTGAATCAATCGGCATCTTTAATCCGCCAGTCCCGTTGGGTATTTACGCACGATACCGGGCTCATGCACATAGCAGCGGCATATAAGAAGGAAATCTTTTCTATTTGGGGCAGTACAGTGCCAGAATTTGGCATGTATCCTTATCGCACAAAATTCACTATTTTCGAAAACAAAAAATTGGACTGTCGACCTTGCTCGAAACTCGGCTTTGACAAATGCCCAAAGGGACATTTCAAATGCATGAATGAAGTTTCGTTTGATTTTTACTTACCCGATTAACTCATAAAAAATGAAGACCCTATACATCATCCGACATGCCAAATCGTCATGGAGCTTTGATCTCCCTGATCATGACCGCCCCCTGGGCAGAAGAGGCCGGCGGGATGTGCTTATTGTCGCCAAGCATTTGAGCGAAAATGAATTGACCCCAGATCTGATGATTAGCAGCACGGCCAGCCGGGCACTCAACACGGCCCTGTATATCGCTGATGACTGGGGCTATCCCGAAGAGCAAATCCGACTGGATGAATCACTTTTTCATGCCACCAGTGAGCACCTCCTGGAGGTACTTTCCAATATCAAGGAGGCGGACTCAGTGGCCATTGTTGGACATAATCCAGGGTTCACTGATCTGGTCAATCACTTTGCAGAGGACTATGTAGACAATCTCCCCACCTGTGGCATCTATGCATTGGAGCTCAATATTGACAACTGGAAAGACCTAAAATCCGCTGATGCCACTAAGAAATTTCTACTGATCCCTAAAAGGTTGCATCGATAACTTTCCCAGTCCAAGGGGATTGTTTTTCTTTCTATTAACTTTATGAGAGGACTATGGAGGCTGTTTTAGAAAGATTTCCTTTTGCTTATTATCACATTGCGCTGCGCTATTTCGTAGCTGCGGGGCTGGCTTTTTTGGTGTTCTATGTGATTTTTAGGAAAAGAATGCCCCTCAGGAAAATACAGGAGCGATTTCCAAAAGCCAAGGACTACCTGAGAGATGCGGGCTATTCGCTCATTACGGTGGCCATTTTTGCGGTTATTTCCATTTGGTCTTTTAAGGTGCTCAAGCCTTACCATCTGCTTTTCGATTCGTTTGAGTCCATGCCAGCATGGTACTGGCCCCTTACGGTGATCCCTATGTTTTTCATTCACGATTTTTATTTCTACTGGGCGCATAGACTCATGCACCACCCCAAACTCTTCAAGCAGGTGCATAAAGTACATCATCTGTCTACCAACCCCTCACCTTGGACTGCCTACGCATTCCATCCGTTTGAGGCGGTGATCGAAGCTTTGATCATCACGATCCTATGCTTTACGGTAACCACGCATGCAGCTATAATCGTACTATTTATGATTTTCCAGATTTTTTACAACGTATATGGTCATCTGGGCTATGAGCTTTACCCCAGAGGATTCAATAAGACCTGGATCGGCAAGTATGTGAATACCTCAGTGGCTCACAATCAGCACCATCACAAGTTTCAGGGCAATTATGGCCTTTACACCCTCATATGGGATCGGGTCTTTGGCACCCTGCGCACCGACTATAATGACGCATATGACCAGGCTGCCACTCGTCGGGTGCCAGCTAAAGAAACTGTCCTGAATTTATAAAATATAGTGACTGAGGTCTTTGTTTTTGACCAGTCCGGCAAGCTTCTCCTCTACCAGCGCCTTATCTATCACGATCCTGGCATTCTGCCCTATGGTATCGGGAATCTCAAAAAGAATCTCGTTTAGCAGCTTGCTCATGACCGTGTGTAACCTCCTGGCACCGATGTTTTCAACCTCCTCATTGATCTGAAAAGCTATCTCAGCCAATCGTTCCAGAGCATCATCCTGGAAACTCAATGACACATCTTCGGCACCCACCAGGGCGATGTACTGCTTGGTCAATGCATTCTTAGGCTCTTTGAGTATACTCAGGAAATCCTCCTTGGTGAGGTTATCAAGCTCTACACGGATGGGAAATCTACCCTGAAGCTCCGGAATCAAATCCGAAGGCTTGCTAAAATGAAAGGCCCCCGCGGCAATGAACAGAATATGATCTGTGTGCACAATTCCATATTTGGTATTGACGGCACTCCCCTCCACAATGGGTAGCAGATCACGCTGCACCCCTTCACGACTCACATCCGGACCGCCCTGACCACCTCTGCTACCACCGGCTATCTTATCCACTTCGTCTATGAATACGATGCCCGTATTCTGGGCTTTCTGAAGGGCCTCTTCCTTCACCTCATCCATATCAATGAGCTTCGAGGACTCCTCTTCCAGGAGAATTTTTCTAGCTTCCGCGATCGTTACTTTGCGCTTTTTGGTCTTCTTAGGCATCATGCTTCCCAGCATCTCCTGAATATTGATCATAGAAGCCTCATCCATGCCCCCGCCAATCATTCCCATGCCTGGAGTACTGTTCTGCTTCACATCGATCTCAATCTTTCGCTCATCCATTTCCCCATCTCTGATCTTCTCCCGAAAACGGTCTCTGGTTTTCTCGTTCAACTCACGCTCATCCTCTGGCTGATCCTTGCCCATGCCTGTAGCATGAGGAGTTGGCGAACCTTTGAGCGGAGGGATCAACGCATCGAGGATTATCCCTTCTACTATTTCCTTTGCACGCTCCTTCACTTCCTCCTTCTTGGTGGTCTTCACCATGTCCACCGCCTGCTCTACCAGATCCCTGATCATACTCTCCACATCGCGGCCCACGTAGCCCACTTCCGTAAACTTAGAAGCCTCCACCTTGGTAAAGGGAGCTTCTGCCAAATGAGCCAGCCTTCGGGCTATTTCAGTTTTACCTACCCCGGTTGCCCCTATCATCAGAATGTTATTTGGGACGATTTCTCCCTGAATTTCTTCCTTTACATTCATTCGGCGCCACCTGTTTCTCAAGGCAATTGCCACATTGCGTTTAGCATCGTTTTGGCCAATGATGTATTTATCTAACTCGGCAACAATCTGCCTTGGTGTCAAATTCTTATTCATAGTGCTATAAAATCTTCTTAAACGAATTTAGATTGGATTGGATGGTAAAGAAATCCGTCCCGCCGGCGGCATGATAGGTGGCATGGGAATACCTGATCTGAAATTGCCTGATTCCAAGTGCCAGTCCGTAGCTCAAACCTGCGCCGTAGGCTTCTTCGCCTACTTTTAACTCCTGATGCATCAGGTGGCTATAACCAAACAAAAACTGAACGTTTTGGTGAATGATAAACTCAGCACCCACATTCACATGACGAAATATTCGATCGGCGATCTCAATGGTTTTTGATTTACTGATCCCTTCATCCAATGAAAAATACATACTATTCTGCACAAGGTTATAAGCAGAGATGCTAAACCTGAAAGGCATATAAGTTGGCTTCACCGATGTGCTGATCTGCACGTCGAATGGAACCTGATTGGCGCCCGATCCTGTATAATCCGCAAGAACAAAACCAAAATTTCTAAAGACCAACCCCACAGTGAAATCGGTATCAGGGGCGCGGTACACTCCGCCCAGATCTCCCAGTAAAAGCGAGGAACCATAACCAGCAATGCCATTGGAGGCATACTTTATATTACCTCCCAGGGCAAAAGATCCGATGCGATGGCTCTTCCCTACTGTCAAAACAAGATCCTGCGCCTGAAAACTCCCGGTTACCGTACCATCGGGATCGGTCTCTACAAAGTCTCCATAATCGAGGTAGCTCACCCCAAAAGCAAGTCTACCCACTTTAGAAAATTCCGCAGCATAGGCCCCTGAAAAGGAGTACACCCCTGCAAACATTGGACTGAAATTGATGGCTACATCAGTGCGTGCCACAGAGTCCAAAACTGCCGGATTGTGTACAAACTGCATCAGGTCACCATCAGCCAAAGACACTACCTTCCCACCCAGTGCAGCATTGCGAGCGCCAAACGGAGTCTGCAAACTCTGATACTGATCAAACTGAGCAGAAGCAGAAAAGGTCAGAAGGGTCAATATGGCTATCAACCACTTCAATTAATCCCTGGCTGTTTCGGGTAGGATGAAATTCATAGGCTCCTTGGGTTTTTGCGACAATAACGCAATTTCTGTCACCTCTTGTACAGTCTTTACAAAATGAATTTTCAGGTCTTTGATATAAAGTTCGTTGATCTCCTCCAGATCCTTCTGATTTCGCTCGCACATGATGATCTCTCTAATCCCGGCCCGCTTGGCAGCCAGAATTTTTTCTTTGATCCCGCCTACAGGAAGCACCTTACCTCTCAGGGTGATTTCACCAGTCATGGCAAGTTTACTTCGGATCAGGCGCTGCGTATACACAGACGCCAGTGCAGTGAGCATGGTGATCCCTGCCGAAGGTCCATCTTTCGGGATGGCACCTGCCGGTACGTGCACATGCAGATCATAATGCTCAAACACACGATAATCTATATTGAGTGATGCGGCATTGGTCTTGAGATAAGAAAGTGCGGTCATGGCGGACTCTTTCATCACATCTCCCAGCTGACCGGAAAGGGTCAACTTGCCCTTTCCACGACTCAGGCTGGCCTCAATAAAGAGGATATCTCCACCAGAAGGCGTCCAGGCAAGACCCGTGGCCACACCTGGCAGCTTGTTGTCTTCATAAGCATCCTTGTCAAAGTCCTCCGGCCCCAGAATTCTTCTTACCTCACCCTCTGTTATTTTGGGCTGGTACTCCTCCTCCATGGCAATGGATTTGGCCACATTTCGAATCACGGCAGCTAACTTGCGCTCCAGGCTCCTGACACCCGACTCGCGAGTATAGTCATTGATTAGCTTGGCAATGGCCGACTTGTCAAAAGTGATCTGCTTGGCTTTCAAACCGTGCTCTGTTCGCTGCTTGGGGATGAGGTGCTTTTTAGCGATCTCTACCTTCTCTTCCAGGGTATACCCCGTCACATCGATGATTTCCATTCGGTCACGCAGCGGAGCCTGAATGGTATCCAGAGAATTGGCCGTGGCGATAAAAAGCACTTTTGACAGGTCATAGTCCACTTCAAGATAGTTATCCTTAAACGTGCTATTCTGCTCAGGATCCAATACCTCCAGCAGGGCAGAAGAAGGATCTCCACGAAAGTCGGAGCTCACCTTATCTATTTCATCCAATATAAATACCGGATTAGAACTTTTAGCTTTATTAATGTTCTGAATGATCTTACCTGGCATAGCGCCAATGTAAGTTTTTCTATGTCCTCTGATTTCAGCCTCGTCATGCACTCCTCCCAGAGACATGCGCACATACTTTCGGCCCAGAGCATCGGCTATAGACCGGCCCAGAGAAGTCTTACCTACACCGGGAGGGCCATAGAGACACAAAATAGGCCCTTTGAGGTCATTCTTTAGTTTCCTCACCGCCAGGTATTCAAGGATCCTCTCCTTCACTTTGTCCAATCCAAAATGATCCTTATCCAGGATTTTCTTGGCATTTTTCAGGTCAAAATTATCTTCAGTGCCCTCCTCCCATGGCAGATCCACCAGAAGTTCAGCATAGTTCATAGCCACGGGATACTCCGCTGCGGCCGGATTCATCCGACCAATCTTATCCAGTTCCTTCAAAAAATGCTTCTTGACTTCATCAGGCCATTTCTTATCTTTTGCTTTGTCCCTAAGAGCATTCACCTCCTGATCAGGACCATCCTGCCCCAACTCATCCTGGAGTACTTTCATCTGCTGTCGCAAATAATAATCCCGCTGCTGCTGGTCAATGTCAGAATGTACCTTGCTGGCGATTTCATGCTTCAGCTCAAGCATCTGAATGTCCTTCAGCATGTATTTCAGCAAAAGCTCCGCACGCTCCTTCGGATTGTTGGTTTCCAGCAGCTTCTGTTTATCACTCACCTCAGCATTAATATTGGACGAAAGAAAATGAGTCAGAAATGTATAACTCTGGATATTCTCCAGTGCCACCTGAGCTTCTTTCGGAATCTCGGGATTCAGCTTCAGTACCTTATAGGCAGCTTCTTTCAGTGATGAAGTGATCGCGTTAATTTCATCCTCGCTCATCTCGTCACTTTCCTTGAGTATTCGGAAGGTCGCTTTCAAAAATGGTTCTTCCTTCACAGGCTCTCCCAGTTCGAAACGCTGCTGTCCCTGTATAATGATCGTCGTATTCCCATCAGGAAGCACCAGCATTTTCAGGATTTTGGCTACTGTACCAATCTTATAAAGGTCATTGAAAACCGGCTCCTCTTTCTTAGTATTGTTTTGTGCCACCACCCCTATGATTCGGTCACCTTTATAGGCCTTTTTCACCAGACGAATAGATTTGGTCCTGCCAACAGTAATCGGCAAAACCACTCCTGGGAACAGTACGGTGTTTTTAATGGGCAAAATAGGAAGCTCATCCGGCAAATTATCGTCGGTCATCTCCTCTCCGTCCTCATCAGCCACCAGCTGAATAAGCTCTCCAGATTCATCCTCTAAAAACTCTGAAAAATATAAACGGTTGGTAATATTATCTTCAAACATAAATATCGTGTCAATATGGCAGTAACTACCTCAAAAATCTACTTTCAAAAGAATCAGGTAGACAAATGTCAATAGCTGTGCCAAATTAGCTACTGTGCCAGAAATGGTATTATCTTTAACCTGATTTGTTTGAGAGTCTGTCGAAAAGACATGCTTATATGAATGGGGAAAAAATCCGCCTTTTTTGTTTATTCTTTATCCTCGTTTACGGCACATCGCCGTTAAACGCCCAGCGTATAACCACTAAGCGTATCAGTACCGACTCGGTACCAGAAGATGTGCACTTAAATATCTATGATTTTAAGAACATCAATAAGCTACCGGACTATTATAACGCTGAGCAGCTCAAAAGGATCAACAAACTGGACCAGGAGGAAGATTGGGAAGGGCTCTACAAAGCCCTCAAGGCTTATGTAAGCAAATTCGGCATTCAAAATTTCTACAAAGACACCAAACTCATTTGGCGCCTGGCCAAACTCACAGAACTTTTTGGGGATGATGAAGAGGCCAAAAACCTTTATCGGTTGGTATTGAGGCATCATCACTCCGGCATCAATATGAAGGAGATTGAGCTCTACTATGACTCTCTCAATGACCAGGAAGCGGCCCAATATGTACCTCTGGACTACTACTATGAACTGGTAGAATACCGAACGTTGATCGATACCCTGCGCCCCCCGAGGGGTATTCTGCTCAATATGGGACAGGAAATTAACAGTGCCAAGGCGGACTATGCTCCTTCGCTGAATGTACAAAACGATGTACTAATCTTCACATCGCAACGTAATGACCTGGACCTGAGCATTCGACGTACATTCAACGAAGATCTCTTTTTTAGCCGAAAAGATGAATATGGCTCATGGAGCAAGGCAGAGGAATTCAAGGAAATTAATTCCCGATATAAGGAAGGGTCGGCCATTCTCACCCGTGATGGAAAAACCCTCTACTTTTCGAGGTGTGATTGTCTGGACTGCTTTGGAGATTGTGACCTCTTTTCAGCCAAGCTACAGTCAGACAGCACCTGGGGCGAAGTGAAAAACCTCGGTACCCGTGTCAATAGCCTGAGCTGGGATTCGCACCCCTCGCTTTCACACAGTGAAGATACCCTCTACTTTGCATCGGATCGGCTGGGTGGATTCGGCTTATCAGACATTTACTATACCTACAAACTGAAAAACGGAGAGTGGTCTTCTGCCAAAAACCTGGGACCCGTAATCAACACCCGAAACAATGACGTAAGTCCTTTTTATCATCCAGTGTACAATGTGCTTTACTTTGGATCCAATGGACAGCTGTATAATTTCGGGGAATACGACATCTACAAGTCTTATCAGGTAGGCGGCAACTGGTCTGAACCTTACAATATAGGTCCGCTGGTGAATGGAAAAGGGAGCGAATACTACTTTACCATTGACTCCAAATCAGAGCTGCTTTTCTACGCCAGGTCTATTAGCCGGGACCTGAATAAGCAGGACATCTACTCATTCCCACTACCAATGAATGCACAACCTCTGGCCACCACCAAAGTCACGGGTTCCCTGACCGATTCACTGACGGGCAAAGCCTTTCGGGGCATCGTATCCATCATAGATCTGGATGAGGGTGTGGAAGTGGCCCCACGGTATTTGCGACCAGATGGAAGTTTCGAGTTTGATCTGATTGACCAGAGAAATTACTTGCTGGTGATACAGGGGGATGACTTTTTCAGAATCGAAGATTCTTTCTTTCTGGATGGCACCCGGGAGCTCAAAAAAGTGACTGAGCCACTGGCCAGCCGTGTGAAATTTGAATCTATAGAGTTTGATAACGGAAAGTCTGCCCTGAAAAAGGAAATGTACAGTGATCTCAATAAGATCGTGAACTTCCTCTATGACAACCCGGACTTCAAGCTTAAAATATCGGGCCACACGGACTCCTACGGATCTGATGAGCACAATCTGCGGCTGTCTCAGGAACGCGCACGCAACATCAGGGATTACATGGTGGATTTTGCCGGGCTAGCGTCGGAACGAGTAGATTGGGAGGGGTATGGGAGCTCCCGCCCCATCGTGGAAGAGATCAACGAAGAAGCCAAGGCCATCAACCGGCGGGTAGAGTTTGAAATCTACCGCCCGGCGCCTCAGCCTCCATCAGAAGATTAAGTTGATTCTTAAAACAGTTTGTATACGTCGTTGAAGATGGCGTAGCTCATCAGTCCCAAAAGCAAGACCATTCCTACTTTCTGAGCGTTCTCCAAAAACTTATCACTAGGCTTCCTGCCAGTCACAATTTCCCAGGTCAGGAAAACCACGTGTCCGCCGTCCAAAGCCGGAATAGGAAGCAGGTTCATAAAGGCCAACACCATGGAGATCAACCCTGTGATCCTCCAGAAATTATTCCAATCCCAGGTGCCCCCAAAAAACTGAGCAATGCCTATCGGTCCGGAAAGTGATTTTGATGGAGATACATCTCCCGAGAACATCTTTCCAAAAGCTTTTACATTATAAAACACCACATTGAATGCCTGACTGGTGCCATTCACCACAGCCTCACCAAAAGTGAAATCACGATGTGAATAGTTCAATTCCATGCTTGGGTAGAAACCAATGGTAGCATCCTCGGCAATATCAAACGTCAGGGCCAATTCTTGTCCATCTCGTAGCACAGTAGCATTGAGCTGACCACCCGGTACGGAATCCAGGGCGGTTTTGAACTCATCAAAGTACTTTACCGGCACACCAGCCACTGCCACGATCCGGTCGCCTTCTTTCAGGCCTCCTTTATCAGCATTGCTACCTTCTCGCACCTGCCCTACACTAAAGGATTCTCTAGGTCTGAAAAATGCCGCTTTTTTATCAGAAAACTTATCAATAAAGTCATTGGGAATAGGAATGGTAATGGTTTTACCTCCACGATCTACCGTATAAAATCCGTCAGTTCCCAACAGTACATTGGGGCTCCTCAGGTCACTGAATGTTTCGTAATCCTTGCCATTGATATTAAGAATGCGGTCTCCGGTTTGTAGTCCGAGCTGCTGACCAAGGTCATAAGCCACAATGCCATGCTTGTTTAACTCCTCTTTGGAAAGAAAATCTTCTCCATTGGAGTACACAAGTGCGATGAAAATAACGATCCCGGTGATTACATTCACTATAATACCGCCGAGCATCACTATCAGGCGCTGCCATGCCGGCTTGGCTCTAAACTCCCATGGCTCAGGCTCCTCACTCAGGGTTTTGGTATCGAGTGACTCATCGATCATACCAGATATTTTCACAAAACCGCCCAATGGGATCGCCCCAATGGAATACTCTGTCTCACCAAATTTCTTTCCCCATATTTTGGGTGGAAATCCGATAGAGTACTTTTCTACCCGCATTCCAAATGCCTTGGCCGCCAACAAATGTCCCAACTCGTGCAACCCAACTAAAATTGATAAGCCCAGCAGAAGCTGAGCCGTCATGATTAAACCTTCCATCTATTTGATTAATTCTTTTGCTATGATCCTTGTTTCTATGTCTGTATTAATATAATCGTCCAACTCGGGCTCGCTAATGTAGCTCACCTTTTGCATGCAAGCCGCTATGACGTCTGATATTTCTAAAAAACCGATGTTATCCTGTAAAAATTCCGCCACCGCTATTTCATTGGCCGCATTCAGTATGCAGGGAGTGTTGCCTCCTTTATCAATGGCATCAAAGGCGAGCTGTAAGTTACGAAAAGTCTTGGTGTCGGGTTTTTCAAATGTGAGTTCCGGGTAATTAATAAAGTCGAACCGGGGAAAATCGGATTTGAACCGCTCGGGGAAACTCAGCGCATATTGTATGGGTAACCTCATATCGGGAAGTCCAAGTTGAGCTTTAATAGAACCATCCTCAAACTGCACCATGCTATGAATAATGCTCTGAGGGTGCACCACCACCTCTATCTGATCCAGCTTCACACCAAACAACCATTTGGCCTCAATGACCTCTAACCCTTTGTTCATGAGAGTGGCTGAGTCTATGGTGATTTTAGCCCCCATATCCCAATTAGGATGTTTGAGGGCCTGTTCTTTTTTGATCTGCAGAAGCTGATCTCGCACCTGACCTCTGAACGGTCCTCCCGAGGCGGTCAGGATGATTTTTTCAATGGGGTTATTCAACTCCCCCACAATACACTGAAAAATAGCAGAGTGCTCAGAGTCCACAGGCAGGATATTGCACCGGTGCTCCATCGCCAGTCTGGTCACCAGCTGACCAGCCACCACCAGGGTTTCTTTATTGGCAAGGGCAATGTCCTTCCCTGCCTTGATGGCGTTGATGGTAGGCACCAACCCGGAGTAGCCTACCAAAGCGGTGAGGACAATATCGATACTCTCCATTTTCACCACATCTGCCAGCGCATTCTGACCGGCATACACTTTGATATCGGCAGAATCCAGGGCCTCAAAAACTTGATCGTAAAGAGATTCGTTGCCAATGACTACCGTATTGGGCTTGTATTTTAGTGCCTGCCGGATGAGCAAGTCCGCATTGTTTTGCGCGGTAAGCACCTCCACTTCGAATTTGTCCGTGTGACGATCGATCACCTCCAGTGTCTGAGTTCCGATGGAGCCAGTAGACCCCAGTATGGCAATTCCTCTTTTCTTTTGCTCCTCTCCCATTATCCTCTGAACTGCTGCATCGCATCGGCTATCTGCCTGTCGTTTGACAACCTCGGCACTTTATTCTGGCCTCCCAGCTTCCCTATAGACCTCATATATTCTATAAATGCGTTTTGCTTTAAGTCAATCACCTCCAGCGGTCGTAAAATTGATCCTGAAATCAGATCATCGTAGTAGGTGTTTCTTTTGCGAAGTTGCAAATCTAACTCTTTTTGAAAACCCAGCTTGTCCTTTGGAGGAGTAGCAAACTCCACATACCATTCGTGCAGGGGCAGGCCTTCCTCCGGTGTTACATTGGGGGCCACACTAAACTCCACCAACTCTACCTCTGGGAATAGCGCGCAGGTAGCCTTCATCGCCTGCTCCACTTCCTCACCAATCACATGCTCACCAAACGCAGAGATGAAATGCTTGATGCGCCCGGTTACTAAAAGTCGGTAGGGGTTCTTATTGATAAACTTCACAGTATCGCCAATAGAATATCCCCAAAGGCCAGCATTGCTATTGAGTATGAGTGCATAATTTACCCCCAACTCAATCTGATCAATTTTCAAGCGGGTAGGGTTTTCGTTGAAGTATTCATCGGCAGGAATAAATTCAAAAAAGATCCCGCTGTTGGCAAGAAGCAGCAAGCCCGGCTCCTTCTGACTGTCCTGATAGGCGATAAACCCTTCGGAAGCCGGATATGTTTCTATGGAAGGGATCTCTTTTCCGATGGTTTCAAAAAGTTTGGCTCTGTAGGGTTCAAAATTCACGCCCCCGTATACGAACATTTCAAAATTTGGGAAAATATCCTTGATGGGCTTTCCTGTTTTGGCCTTGAGCCGATCAAAGTACATCTGTACCCACGGGGGAATACCCGAAATCAGGGTCATATCCTGGTCGAAGGTCTCTTCTACGATCTGATCCACCTTTTTCTCCCAATCCTCCATACAATTGGTTTCATAAGAAGGCATCTGATTGGTGCGCAAATAGCCAGGCACGTGGTGATTCACAATTCCCGAAAGGCGTCCGGTATTGATCCCGGCCTTTTGATCCAGCGTGGGCGCACCCGAAAGAAAGATGAGCTTGCCATCCAGGAACCGACCATTCCCGGTCTCATGCACATAGGATAGTAGTGCATTTCTGGCTGAATTGATGTGATTGGGAATGGAATCTTTGGTAATAGGGATGTACTTGGTACCGCTGGTAGTACCGGAAGTTTTGGCAAAGTAAGCAGGTTTGCCCGGCCACAGGACATCCACCTCACCGGCCAGGATCTTTTTCACATAAGGTGAAAGTCCTTCGTAATCTCGGATGGGAACCTGTTTTTTGAAGTCCTCATAACTTTCTATTTCTCCGAACCCATGATCCTTGCCAAATTGGGTGTCCCGCGCTTTGGTCACTATTTCCTTCAGGATTTTGTCCTGAAATGCCCCTGCAGAACCCGTCCATTTCTTAGTCTCTCTGGCAATGTAATCGGCAAATGGCTTACTCAGTATTGATCGTATACCCATAATCTGTTTATATCCAGACCAAAGTAAATTAAAGCAGTTCCGAAATCCTAAAATCCAAAAACTACTTTCAGCGCCTTCCTGCCCTTCTGAGCAAACCGCATTGAATCAGGTGAATTTTTTAGGTTTTTTAACAAAACTTTTTTCCACCAAATACATATTATAGTGTAGTTATTGCATTGCAAAAATCAGACTCAAAAGCCATGAAAAAGACCATCGTTATTGTGGGTTGTGTAAGTATCTTGTCGGGGATCATCGGAAGCCTGCTCACCTTTACGCTCCTGAAAAAGGAGGGTTTTCTGAGCACTGAGCATGCATCTCTGATCTCGCTCAATCACGAAACATCCGATCTGGGCTTCACGCCTCAGTATTCTGAGATTCGACCAGAGGTGATCAATGCAGAGGATAACTTTGTATTTGCATCTGAGCAGAGCAAATCAAGCGTCGTGTTTATCCAGACCCTTAGCGAGTATGAATACCGCACCGGAAGCTGGTTGGATTGGTTTTTTGAGCCACGCGCATCCCAGCAGATCAGTAGCGGGTCGGGTGTGATCCTCTCCGAAGATGGATATATCATCACCAACAATCACGTGGTGGATGATGCGGACATAATCAAAGTAGTACATGGCAAAAAAACCTATGACGGGAAGCTCATGGGTACCGACCCCAGCACAGACCTGGCGGTAATCAAGGTCAATCAGCAAAATCTGCCTGCCATCAAATTTGGAAATTCGGATGACGTAAATGTGGGCGAATGGGTGCTGGCAGTGGGCAATCCCTTCAACCTCACCTCCACTGTGACAGCAGGTATAGTGAGTGCCAAGGGCCGGAATATTAATATTCTGAGGGATAAATTTCCGATTGAATCCTTCATCCAAACGGATGCTGCCATCAACCCCGGAAACAGTGGTGGCGCTCTTGTCAATACTCAGGGGAACCTCATTGGGATCAATACCGCTATTTTATCACGGACAGGTTCTTACACGGGCTATGGATTTGCGGTTCCTTCCAATATTGTCAAGAAGGTATTTGAAGACATTAAGAATTATGGTGAGGTACAAAAGGCATTTATTGGAGCCGAATTCATTGACATCAACAGTGAACTTGCCACTAAGATGAATCTGGAAGACCTGTCAGGGGTCATTGTGGCCAACGTACAGCGCGAAGGTGCTGCCGCCAAAGGCAACCTCGAAAAAGGTGATGTCATCAGGGAAATTAATGGTAGGAAGATAGACAGTAAGGCGTTCCTGGAAGAGTATATGGGCAACATGTATCCGGGAGAGGAGATCAAAGTGCTCATAGAACGCGAGGGTACCAAAAAAGAAAAGAAGCTGACCCTTACGAACAGAGAAGGTACGACAGGTATTATCCGCAGGGATGTGTACGCCTCAGAATGGCTGGATGCCACCTTTGAATCCGTGCCCAAAGTAGAGCGTGATCTATTGGGAATCAAAAGCGGAGTGAAGGTAGTGGATTACAAAAAGACAGGTATTTTCGCCAAGCTGGGAATCGCAGAGGGATTCATCATTACCCACATCAACAACACAACTGTAGAAAGTCCAGCGGAATTCTCAGAAATTCTAGAGCGTATCAAGGGCAGGGTAATCATTTCCGGCATTGACAAGCACGGCAGAAACGTCTACTACCCCTACTTCTTTTAAGCTACAGCTGTTCTGATTTTGAGCTTCTTCTTGAGCTCGTCAATAGAGAACCTAAACTTGGAGTTGGTGTCAATCATATCATTCACTGATTGCACTGCGTGGATGACTGTGGAGTGATCACGGCCTCCAAAATGGTAACCAATTGACTTCAGTGAGTGATTAGTGTAGTCTTTTGAGAAATACATGGCCACCTGACGTGCAATAACGATCTCTTTCTTCCTTGTTTTGGCTTTCAGGTCATCCTGAGCCACATTGAAATAATCAGAAACTGTCTTTTGTATGTAGTCTATCCCTACCTCAGAATCTATATCGGTGACAATGTTCTTGAGTATCTGCTTAGCCAGCTCCAGATCCATTTCTTTTTTGGTGAGAGATGCATGAGCAATCAGCGAAATCACCACACCTTCCAACTCTCTAATGTTAGTATCTACAGTATACGCAATATATTCTATCACCTGCTCAGGGATATCAATCCCATCTGCCTGCATTTTGGTCTGTATAATGGCCATTCTGGTCTCAAAATCAGGTGCCTGAAGATCAGCCGTAAGACCCCACTTGAACCTGGATACCAGACGTTCCTGTAGTCCCTTGAGATCCTTAGGAGCACAGTCAGAGGTCATGATAATCTGCTTGCCACTCTGATGTAGATGATTGAAAATATGGAAGAAGATTTCCTGAGTCTTCTCCTTTTCTTTCAGAAACTGCACGTCATCCAGAATGAGCACATCTACTTCCTTATAGTAGTTGATGAAGTCCTGAAGATTGTTGTTCTTAAGTGCCTCGATGAATTGATTGGTAAATTTCTCAGACGCCACATAGATAATTTTCTTAGAATTATCCGCGCTGATCACCTCATTGCCTATGGCCTGCACCAAATGCGTTTTGCCCAGTCCTACCCCACCATAAAACATGAGTGGGTTAAATGAAGTGATCCCCGGCTTTTGTGCCACGGCATAACCTGCAGATCTGGCCAATCGATTACAATCACCTTCAATGAAATTTTCAAATCGATAGGAAGGATTAAGGTTGGAGTTGCGCTTCAACTCCTGATGAAAATCAGGGTTTTTATAGGCATCATATCCATTCACCCTATTCTTATTCTGGCTGTGACTAGCCCCTGAGACATTCACCGTTACCGGCTTGGTCTGCTCATCTCCACGATCCACCACAACAGAATATTCCAATCTGCCGCCTTCTCCAATTTCTGACTTAATCGCCTGTTTGAGCAAGTGCACGTAGTTTTCCTCCAACCACTCATAAAAAAACTGACTGGGCACTTGGATGGTCAAAACCTGATTATTCATACTCAATGGAGTAATAGGTTCAAACCATGTGGAAAAACTCTGAGCAGGAATGCGCTCCTTAATAAACAGGAGGCATTTTTCCCATGTTTCTACATGCATCGGCGATTTATATTTTATTTGGAAATTAGACCCAAAAAGAGACTCCCCGAAAAAAGAGGGACATCAAAATTGAGGATAAAATTTTTAAGAAAAAAATGACATTTGCTCTTGACTTTTTGAAATCCTTGAATACTCACAGAATTAACCCCTTCGATGGAAATATTCTTTAAAAAATACAAACCAATTATTCTGAAGTATCTCCATCGTGCTACTATTTCAAAGTTATAAAAAGTACCTTTGAACACCCATGAATAAACATAAGCCCAACTTCACAGAATTTAACAAAACCAGCTACGCGGATTGGCATGCCGAAGCGACCAAACTGCTTAAAGGGAAAGACCCGGATGACGCTCTCAAGTGGCATTCCGAAAGTGATCTCCCCCTGAATGCTTATTATGACCCATCCACGTCTGACCACCTGAAGTATCTAAGGACCTTCAATCTACACAATATTAATGGAAGAAAGACCTGGACTCAATTTGAGCAGATTGAAGTAGTCACTGAAAAAGAAGCCAATTCTCAGGCCAAAACTGCACTACTATCCGGATGTGAAGGGGTGCTGTTTGAGATCACCTCACTCCCGGACCTGAATTTACTTTTGGAGGGCATCCACACCGATCATTGCTACATTGGTTTCATTAATCACTCTCAGGAGATTCTTCCTGTGAACGTTTCAGAAATCAAAGGTTTTGGACAACGGGTAAAGTGTGAAGCTCCCGCATTCAAAAACCATCTACTCATCGGTACGAATGAAGACCATACCATCATCGGTAGTTCTGTCTCATTACTCCGCTCCGTATTAAAGGAATTATCCGGTGCCAACACCAGGGAATACCTGCAAAACCTTCAGGTGGCCGTGAATATAGGTCCAGACTTTTTTCATGAAATCGCCCGCATCAGAGCTCTGAAGCTACTTATTCAGGCATGTGCTGAAACACTAGGCGTCATAACCTATGCTCTACCCATACATGCCTTCCCTTTGCCAGGACAGAATGAAGGTGATCACCTACTGAAACAGACTACACAGGGACTCGCTGCGATTATTGCAGGGGCGGATAGCATTTCATTTCATCCAGGAAAACCGGAATGGGCCGCTGGTGCATCACACAGGATCAGTAGAAACATCGGCAACCTCATCCGGCACGAGTCCAAACTGGAAGAGATCCAGAGTGCCGCCAACGGATCCTACTTTATAGACCACCTCACAGACCGTCTTTCCAGAATTATTTGGGAAGGGGCGAAAGAAGACTTCAGGAATATTTCTTTCGATGAACTGATCCAAACTCAAAAAAAGGTAGTTACTGAACAACCACCTGAGCATATCGGATTTGGTGCCGGTGTACCCCCCTTTCTCCGCGGACCCTACGCCACTATGTACGCAGTGCGGCCATGGACCATTCGCCAGTATGCGGGGTTTTCTACTGCGGAAGAGTCGAATGCTTTCTACAGAAGAAACCTGGCCGCCGGTCAAAAAGGGCTTTCTATTGCCTTCGATCTCGCTACTCACCGAGGCTATGACAGTGACCACCCAAGGGTATCTGGAGATGTAGGCAAAGCCGGGGTAGCCATTGACACTGTGGAGGACATGAAGATCCTGTTCGATCAGATCCCATTGGATGAGATGTCGGTCTCTATGACCATGAATGGGGCTGTGATCCCAATTATGGCCTTCTACATAGTGGCAGCGGAGGAACAAGGTGTTGAGCCGGCACAGCTCACCGGAACCGTCCAAAATGACATTCTCAAGGAGTTTATGGTACGCAATACCTATATCTATCCTCCGGCGCCTTCTATGCGCATCATTGCGGACATCTTTCGATATACATCGCAAAACATGCCCCGGTTCAATTCCATTAGCATTAGTGGCTACCACATGCATGAGGCCGGTGCCACTGCCGGGCTGGAGTTGGCCTTTACCCTGGCAGACGGACTGGAATACATTCGCAAAGGTCTGGAAGCGGGTATCCCTATCGATTCTCTGGCGCCGAGGCTTTCGTTTTTCTGGGGTATCGGTATGAACTTCTTCAATGAAATCGCCAAAATGCGAGCAGGAAGAATTCTGTGGGCCAAGCTGGTCAGGCAATTTGACCCAAAAGACCCCAAATCAATGGCGCTAAGAACGCATAGCCAAACCTCCGGATACAGCCTCACTGCGCAGGATCCATACAACAACGTTGGTCGAACGGCCATAGAAGCGCTTGCAGCAGCGTTTGGACACACTCAATCCCTTCACACCAACGCACTGGATGAGGCCATTGCGCTGCCTACAGACTACTCCGCAGCCATTGCCAGGGAAACTCAGAAATATCTGCAAAATGATATCAACATCACGCAGGTGGTAGACCCCTGGGGAGGTTCGGAGGTGGTAGAAAAACTCACTGATGAACTGATTCAGGAAGCTTGGGCCATCATACAGGAAGTGGAAGAAATGGGTGGAATGGCCAAGGCGATAGAAGAAGGGTTCCCTAAAATGAAAATAGAGGAAGCAGCCGCTCGCAAACAGGCCAGAATAGATGCCGGACAAGAGGTGATCGTGGGCGTAAACAGGTACACCACTGAAGAAAAAACAGTCATAGACCTTCTTGAGGTTGATAATGAAGCGGTCAGAAACTCACAGATCGAACGCTTGAAATCTGTGAAAGGAAAGCGTGATTATCAAAAAGTAGAAAACGCGCTGGAAGCTTTGGCCATGTGCGCCAAAACGAATCAGGGTAATTTATTAGCTTTAGCTGTGGACGCTGCCAGAGAACGAGCTACTTTGGGTGAAATTTCAATCGCCATGGAAGAAGTTTTCGGCAGGTACCAGGCGACAAACCAAACTATTTCAGGAGTGTATTCTTCAGAGATCAAACAAAATCCAGACTTCCTACAGGCCAGAAAACTTGCCGATCAGTTTGATGAAGCAGAGGGCAGAAGGCCCAGGATTCTTGTGGCCAAAATGGGACAAGATGGCCATGACCGGGGCGCCAAAGTAATCGCCACGGCCTTCGCTGATCTGGGCTTTGATGTGGACATAGGCCCGCTGTTCCAAACTCCCCAGGAAGTAGCCAAACAAGCTGCTGAAAATGATGTACACATGGTGGGAGCTTCGTCACTGGCTGGTGGACACAAGACCCTGGTTCCACAACTGGTCGAAGAACTTCGCAAAATCGGCAGAAGTGATATCCTGGTAATCGCTGGAGGGATCATTCCTGAGAATGATCACGCGTACCTGAGAGCTCATGGGGTTTCGTTTATCTTTGGCCCGGGCACAGTCATCGCCAAAGCTGCCTCTGAGATACTCACCGAGCTTTTAAAGTAAGGAGAGGACAACAAAAAAAGGGGGCTGAATCTAAGATTCAGCCCCCTTTTTTATGTTGCTTAAAAGCTCTTATTATTCTGCCAAACCATTTTTGATCAGGAAGTTTTGGTAAAGCTCCTGAAAATCGTCAATGTCTGGAGACATTTTGATAGCCTCCTCGTATTTGGTCAAAGCATCCAGAATCAATCCGTTCTCCTCATAAAAAGAGGCATAGATGATCTTGTTCAATGGAGAATCGTCAGAAACCTCGCTCTTCAGATTGGCAAGATTTTCCTGCACTTCCACTTTATCACCTGATTTTACTTTCTTAATTCCTACTTCACCTGAAGCGATCTCATCATCACCTTTCTTGTAAATCTTTACAAGATATAGGCCCATGTCATATGCCAAATCTTCGTCAGAGAAATCAAGAGCTACTGAAGTTTTCTTGGTCTCCTCTGAGTAAATCTCCTCGTTGAATATGTTCTCAATTTTTACAACGTAAGAATCGTCCTCAGTAAATCCTTCTGGAGCATCCCATCTAAGGATCGCCAAATCACCCAAAAGATCTGCCTGACTTGGAGCCATCACATTGATAGCTGCAGAACCCGTCGCTCGCGACACAGCTCCTGTAGCATTCAGTCGTGATCTGTTATTGGTGTTCTCCTCCTCATTCATCTTGTTCATCACAAAACTGGCATACCTGCTGGCAATACTGCTACTACCTGTATTGATATTCTTTTCCAGTTCAGATACCTTCTTGGTCCCTGCACCTCGTATTTCCGTAGTTTTCCCGGATTTGTGCATTAAACCAATATATGCATCATCAGATGCGATAATTTCATCGCCTGAACTCAGTTTTGCTCCGGTTTTCAGGACCTCAGCCTGGCCAGCTCCTGCTTTTTTTACTTGGTTTGTGCCTTTGTTTGCAAGCACTCTAAATGCGTAATCCTGTGCACTCACAGAACCACACGAGAGTATCATTGCAACCACAAAAGCATAAGAAATAAACTTTCTCATAATCATATAGCGTTTATTGAAGTTATACTGCAAAGTTATAATTTATCGACTTTAAATAATGATTTTCGTCCTTCTTTGGTGAATGAATTTTTCACTACACCATAATAAACCTCCAGCGCATCTCCCGCCAGAGCCACCGCAACCATTCCTACGGCTATGTCAGCTTTGAAACTATACAGTTCCAAAATGTAAATGACCCCAAATACCAAAACTCCAATTTCTAACAACTGGAAAAGCTTGGTAATCCCATCATACCACTTAGGTATCTTTTTATAAACGAGCGAAAACAGTGCCACATTAAAAAAGCAGATCAAAATGGCAAAAAGATATCCCATGTTCTCGCTCATGGAGTTGATGTAATCCCTGTTCAAAATCATGGAGATGATATTGGCATGAACCACTCCTCCGTACATGTCAGGGAATGCCCTGCCTATATATTTTTGATTTAATGGTGTGTAAAATTTATCCTCAAAAGACTCCCTGTCACCCAAGTGCTTCCCCAGATAGCAAAACATGACAATCTTTCCTTCTATCATGTCAGGGACAAAGTTTTCTCCAAAAACATCCGGCACGTCCAATGCAAAATATTTATTACCAAACTTCGTGGCTCCATAATCCAGCACGTTTCCGCGGTAGTTGATGACCTCAGTCTCATTGTTACGAGCCAAAAAGTCAGCGGCTGCCGCAGAATCCAGATAACTGGCCAACTGCACCGCAAAAGCAATCTGCTGCTCACCACCAATATCAAACTTCGGGTAAAACTCCCGGCACATTTTCAAATCTTCCTGAACTTCCGCATCTGTCACCAGATTTACAAAAGCTGTCCGTTCTGCAAATGAATTGAACAACTCCCAGGAGTACTCAATTGTATCCTTTGTAGGGTCTGTTGGATCTGGCAGTAGTTTGGAGGCGAGTACCAGGTGCTCCACACTGGCCATGCCTTCCATCAGCATCATATCACCCAGAGTATCCTCCTTAGGTGTATAAAAAAAGGAGTCAATACCAATAACTGCCGGGTTATGCTGGCTAATGATTTGTAGCATCATGCCAATTTCGCCTCGTTGAAGGTTACTGAGATTGACCAGAACTACCCGATCATCTCCCACAGGATCATCTCTGAGCTGAGAGAATACAATATCTGTAAACTCCATATCTCCAAATGCCTGCCCGATAGGGTCAAATACGTCAAAGACCTTAAATGCGGTGAAACTTTGAAATACTCCCATCATACCAAATATGAAAGCAGTACCTAAAATTACGTCCAGCCAGAATTTTCTAAACATGACTTTGTTTTTAGCGGGTGAATAAAAAAGATTTTACTTTACCCGCAAGTAATAAGCATTCAGCCACACATCAAATGTAATATAAGTAAAATGTAATTTTTTATTGAAATTAATCAATTTTTCAACTAATCCTAAACTAATCAATGAAAGATCGATCAATTAAGCGACCTTCATTAGACGAACTTACCCGTGGAATCGACCAATCGGATCGGATGATGCTAAGCCGGGCCATTACGATCGTAGAAAGCAAATTGGCCTCTGATCAGCAGTTGGCTGCTAAACTACTGGATTCGGTGATTCATAAAACGGGAAAAAGCGTGCGGATTGGGATCACCGGAGTGCCCGGAGTTGGAAAAAGTACTTTCATAGAATCTTTTGGAACTCACCTGACTGCTCTCGGGAAAAAACTTGCCGTTTTATCCATAGACCCGAGCAGTACTTTGACCAAGGGAAGTATCCTGGGAGATAAAACCAGGATGACTCACCTCTCTCAAAACAGCAATGCTTTTATACGCCCCTCTCCTGCCGGCACTTCATTGGGCGGTGTGGCTCAGAAAACCCGTGAATCCATTCTGCTTTGTGAGGCAGCGGGGTTTGATGTAATCCTGGTAGAAACTGTGGGTGTGGGACAATCAGAGACTGCCGTGAGGGATATGGTGGATTTTTTCCTACTTCTGATGATCGCTGGAGGTGGAGATGAACTGCAGGGCATCAAGCGGGGAATTATGGAGATGGCCGATGCCTTGGTGATCAACAAGGCGGATGGAAACAACCTCAAACCCGCCAACCAGGCCAAAAAAGCCTACGAAAATGCCCTTCATCTGTTTCCTCCACATGAATCTGGCTGGACCGTACCTGTAAAAACCTGCTCCGCTATTAAAAATGAAGGCATCCCTGAAATTTGGTCTACCATAGAAACCTACATGTCTACTTCGACCGAGAGTGGATATCTAACCAGACAAAGAGAGGCCCAAAATGTAAAATGGATGCATGAGCTCATTCGTGCCAGATTAGAAACTAATTTCTTCGGAGACGCTGCCATGAAAGATAAAATCACCCAGATAACGAAAAAGGTAGCTGCGGGCGAACTGGGCGTTCGCCACGCAGTGAACTCATTGTTTAGTTAAAAGCAAAACCATTGGGTCCGCGCCCCACGGTGTACTTGTTTTGTAATTCACCTGCCGGATTATAGACAAACACTTCCCCGTTTTCGGCAAACCCTTTGGCATCAGCCGCATATACATTGCCGGACTGATCCACACCTATCCCATAAAAAGATACTGCTGACGCTTCCTCTTTCCACACTTGTCCTGCTTCCGGAGCATCTGTAGACAACGAATAGACCTGATTGCCCATGAGGTAATAGATGGTTTGCCCGGATGGAGCAACAGCTATTTTGCCTGATAAATTGGCATTCAAATCCGCTTCTGATTTCACCTCATACGATGCAGGGTTCAGCTCTACCAATTTCCCATCATTGAGCGGCGCATAGTTGGCATCATATCCACCAGAGCAGACTACCCACACATCACCATCGGCATCCAGCACCATGCCAGCCGGGCTATTGCCCACTTGTATAGTAGACACCACCTCTTCAGAGGCCAGGTCGATCACACTGACTGTAGTGGTGAAATTATTGGTGACAAAAAGCTTTCCTTGGGTGATGATCAGCCCCTCAGCCCCATAGTCGGTAGTGATGGACTTATCGACTGCTCCGGTTTCCAAATCAAAAAGTGTGACCCTACCCAGATCACTAAAACTGACCCACTCAGAGACATAGCCCACTCCATCGTGTGAAACCATGTACCTGGGCAGGGAAACATCCGTGATGGTGTAGGCAGACTTCAGGCTATCCAAAGTCATCGCTTCTACCTTATTGCTATTGTTTACCACCGCAAAAAGCTGGTCAGCACCTACATGAAGCGACTGCACCACATCACCCAAAGCACCGCCATTCACAGTGGAAAAGAGATTGTTGGACACCACCCCCGATGAGCTGATAAACGAAAGTGAGCCATCCCCTTCTCCAAAATTTCCTTCGTTGGAGATAAAAACTCCGGAATCAAACTGACCGACCACCTGAGGTTCGGCATCCTCTTCACATGACACCAAAATAAAAGGCAACATCAATAGCAGGCACTTTAAATAATTTTTCATGGTTGTTTTCAATTGTATTTGATTAAAAGGTTGAATTGATAATTTCTTCCAGGCATGGCCCGATTGATAAGGTTTTCGTAAGGCTGATCGAAGGCGTTCTTGACAACAATGCTTACCTCCAGATCAAATGTGTCTGATACCGCAAGCGTCTTTCCCATATGGACATCAATCAACAGGTATCCATCGACAGACTGGATTTCCGTATTATCCAGGGTGGTAAACCTCTTCCCCGTAAAATCTCCCATTGCTTTCCCAAACCACCCCTTATACGAGCTGGTCTTCAAGGACAAGTGAGCGTTGTGAAGCGGGGTATATGGCAGTTGCTTCCCTTGATTGGTTCCCTCCTTGTTTTGTGACTGAGTGTAGGAATATGCTGAACCAACCTCATGAAGGAGTCCGATCCACTTTCCACTCATCTTCGCGCTGAACTCCATTCCCGTGATTTCCACTGCACGGAAGTTGCGTGGCGACCAGATGCCAGATCCATCTGGCAGCCAGATGATCCAGTTGTCGGACCATGTATTGAATGCTGTCAAATCCAAACTAGAAGAGAAAACTGGCCCAGTATGTGCCCAGCCTACGCCACCTTCCAGGTTGAAACTTTCCTCGGGTTTCAAGTCGGGGTTGCCACCAGGGGACCAGTGGAGATCATTGAGTGTAGGATAGCGAAATCCCCAGGCCAACTGACTATTGATGGCTATCCGACTCTTTTCCGTATTTAAGACTGAAAATTCCTGATTGAAAGAGGGTGTAAACGGGCGGTTCTCCTGATAAAATGACTGCCTCAAGTTGATAGTTCCCGTCCACCAGGTGGTTGGCTTGATCTCAAGCGAACCAAAAAGTGCTGTCTGGCGATCAACAAAATGGCTTACATAGTTGTCTGAGCGGGCAGTGAAAAAATTGGTATTGCCGCCCAAACGAACAGCCAAAACCTCCGAAAGCTCTCCCCAATACGCCACCAAAGCCGAATACTGATTGGAAACAGTGCGATCATCCTGATTATACTGCTGGTCATTTTGAAGAAAGGCCAGAGTACTGGTAAGACTGCCTTTTGGGAGCTCCAATTGATAACCCGCCGCCAGCCTAACATTCCCTGTTTGAAGCTCATCCTTCAGATTTGGGCTCACTTTGGAGGGCTGTACCTCCCGATCATTGCGAGTATACTGCGCATCGAGGGACACCTTCTGATTCGGACTAACCTCATAACTCAGTTGCTGCTGCACTCCATAGTTGAGCACAGAAGCATTCTTTTGACGCACTTGTTTCCCAGCATATTCATAAGGAAAATCATTCTGAAGAAAACTTCGAAATATTTTAGTAGCACCCCTCCATTGGCCCTGACTATAGGCACTTCTAATTCCTGTAAAGAGGTGTCCAAAGCTCCCAACACTCATTTTTCCCTCTAGCAAAGGGCTTTCGGTCAGGTTCATTTCAGAATCGATGAGTACTGTCCCTCCAATGGCTCCACCTCCATAAAGCGCTCCGCCACTGCCCGGCTGAATAGCCACCCTCTCCATCAGCCACGCCGGCCATTGAGAAAAATCCATCTGGCCTAGTGTGGGATAATTAGCCGGAATTCCATGCCAAAGCACACTGGTCTGACTCGCCGAAGTGCCTCTGAAAGAAATACTGGACAATTGCTGATTGCCGTAAGATTTGAAGTAAATGGAGTTTTCGTCTGACAAGGCCTCCTCCAGAGAGGAAGAACTATTGGTGAGGGCAATGCTTCGGTATCCAGTGCCGGTAGTGAAGCGCTGAAACGAATCGCCAACTACTGGCAGCTCCTCCAGATACACGGTATCCTCCTGTGCCATTGCCCAGAGGGAAATGGTGCCCGTCAGCACATACATTAATATTCTCGAGACCATGAATTAAATTTCAAATTCAATTCAAAGCCATCGGAAAAAGTAAGAAGTATGGTAAACCAAAAGGTTATCAAATTTCTCTGCTTTCCACCGAAGCTTGGAACTATTCAACATGATTTGGCAGGTCTCCTGGCTCTTCCTGACTTGTCGCCTTCCCATCCCGATGTTCGGAACAGTGGCAAGATGTGACAAGCCTTTGAATGGAATTACAGTTGCGGGGACAGCTCTCGTTTTTCACGAGATTCCCTTTTAATCCTGATGCACGCAGTGCATTCAGAAACCACAATCGTGAGCAAATATAGTATCTCTCTGGTAATTCCCGTCCGTCTGATTTTTTTTAATCAATTTTGAACACATGAAAGGATCGCGCTTCTATTTTCTGGCAATACTCATCATCGCTGGTTGCACACCTCCTCAGGAAAAAGAGCAGTCAACGGGACGGACACTCAATACTCAGGTGAAATTTGCCAGAAAATTCGCCGTGGAGGAGAATGCCATCATCGTAAAAGAACCCTGGCCGGGGGCCGTTGCTCCTATCTCTTACGCACCGGATACCCCACCACAGCGTGTAGTGGTTACCTCCACCACCCACCTGGCTTATCTGGAAATGCTAGGTGTTGAAGATCGGATTGTTGGATTTCCCAGCACCCAATACATCACCTCTCCGGTCATCCGGAAACTGGTGAATGATGGTAAAATCACAGACCTGGGGCCGGATGGCAGCATGAACCTGGAGCTCCTGATTTCACTTGCGCCAGATGCCGTTTTTGCCTTTGACATGGGTAGCGAATCCACTACTCTGGACAAAATAGAAGAGTCGGGAATTCCGGTCTTTTACAATGCTGATTTCCTTGAAACTTCTTCTCTTGGAAGAGCTGAGTGGATCAAGTTTTTCGGAGCCTTCTTTGATAAAGAAAAGGAAGCTGATTCCATTTTCACCAGCATTGTACAGCGGTATGATTCTTTGAAGACTCTGGCTGCTGATGCTCAAAATCAGCCCACCATAGTCAGTGGCGTGATGTACGGAGATACCTGGTTTTTGCCCGGGGGGCAAAACTGGGCTGCGGAATTCTACCGGGACGCTGGCGGGCGGTACCTTTGGGAAAATGACTCCACGAGTGGATGGCTGGAAATAAGCTTTGAGTCTGTCTTCGAAAAAGCTGGCGAAGCAGACTTCTGGATAGGAACCAGTACCTTCAACACCAAAAAAGAGCTTGCGGGACAGGATACCCGCTATACCCATTTCAAAGCATTCAAAGTGGATGAAGTGTATAATTACAATAAGCGTCTGGGCCCTACTGGTGGATATGATTTCTTTGAATCTGCCTACACCAGACCAGACAGAGTATTGGCCGATTTGATTTTTATTTTGCATCCGGAGCTGCTACCGGATTACGATACCTACTATTTTCAAAAACTACCATGATCACGCAATTCCTGGAGGCTTCGCAAAATAAATGGACCAAAGTGCTAATAGGCCTTGCTGTGGTTCTGGTACTTTGCTTCCTGATCAACGTGGCCCTGGGATCCGTCACCATTCCCTTCGAAAGCCTTATTGGTTTTATCACCAGCGGCAGTTCGGGTCAGGCTTCCTGGGACATGATTTTGAGCAACTTCAGGTTACCAAAAGCCATTACAGCCATGCTCGTAGGAAGTGCACTTGGTGTGAGCGGTCTCCAGATGCAAACACTCTTCCGCAACCCACTTGCCGGGCCCTACATTCTCGGAATCAGCTCAGGCGCTGGCCTGGGAGTAGCCATCGCCATCTTTCTGGGGTTTTATCTGGGTGGGTTTCTGGAGCTATCCGGAATAGGTCGTAGCTGGCTGCTGGTGGCCTCTGCAGGAGCAGGCTCTTTTCTGGTTTTGCTCATCATCTCACTGGCAGCCACCCGGCTCAAAGACAGCATCACGCTGCTTATTATAGGATTGATGTTTGGTGCAGCAGCGGGTGCTTTGGTCAGCATTTTACAGTTTTTCAGCCAGGCAGAAAACATCCAGGCTTATGTCATCTGGTCATTTGGTAGTCTGGGCAGTCTGAGTTGGAGCGAGCTCTACGTTTTTATCCCGGTAATCCTCATAGGACTCCTCGGTTCGGTGCTGCTTTCCAAACCCTTAAACACCCTCCTTCTGGGGGAAAATTACGCCATAAGCCTTGGGCTCAACATCAAAAAAATCCGTTTGCTGATTATCATCAATACGGCCATCCTTGCGGGAACAGTTACTGCCTTCTGCGGCCCAATCGCATTCTTCGGTGTGGCCCTACCGCACCTCACCCGGATGCTTTTCAATACCTCCAACCACCTCCTACTCACCCCACTGATCATCCTCTTCGGGTCTGGCCTTATGCTCATCTTTGACTTTATCGCCCAACTGCCTGGCATGGAGGCGACCCTCCCGATCAATGCCGTAACCGCACTTTTCGGAGCTCCTTTTGTGATTTACATTTTACTCAGGAAGAAAAACCTCAACTACGCCTATCAATCATGAGCTTGCTGGAAACCAGGTCATTATCCATAGGTTATTCACAAAAGACAGCTCCTCAGAAGGTGTTGCAAAAAGACGTGAGTTTGAGCATCAGTCCGGGAGAGATCATCTCACTGATGGGGCAAAATGGCGTGGGTAAAACCACCTTTGTCAAAACCATTTCGGGGCTTATTCCCAAACTGGGGGGAGAGGTCTATTATCAAAATGATCAACTGGAGGATCTGAGTGCAAATGATCTGGCCAGAAGGTTAAGTATTGTCCTAACCGAAAAGCCATACTCCCACAACATCTCTGTGTTGGAGCTGATTGCCATTGGCCGTCACCCATACTCCAACTGGATGGGGGTACTCCGCGCCCAGGATAAAGAAGCGATCGACTGGGCCATTAATGAAACCCACATCAACTACCTGGCGGACAAAAAGCTCTATGAGCTCAGCGACGGTCAGTTGCAAAAAGTGATGATCGCCAGGGCGCTGGCTCAGGAAACAGACCTGATCATTCTGGATGAACCCGCTGCCCACCTGGACTTGTATAATAAGATAGAAGTGATGACCCTGCTCCGCAACATTGCACAAAAGGGAAAAGGCATTTTGATCTCCACTCACGACATGCAGATCAGCACACAGCTCTCGGACAAGCTGTGGTTGTTTAATTTTAATGAGCCCGTACAGCAGGGTGCACCCGAGGACCTGATTCTGGATGGCACTTTGGAAAAAACCCTCTATCTACAGGATTATGGGTACGACATGATCCATGGCTCCATCCATATCGGCATGCCCGAAAATGGAACTTCAGTTGCACTGGAAGGGCCGGAAGATGTGCTGTTTTGGACAAACCAGGCCCTGAGACGAAACGGCATCAAAATATCCCAATCGGCAGATACGATCATTTCCTGTTCTCAAAGAGAGTGGATTGTTCGCAGCTCAGAAAGCAGCCAACATTACACAAGCATCGGAGAGTTACTTACCTACTTCGGATAGGCTTTCCATCCAAATCCCCATCCAAGATCGTAAGTACTTCCGGAAAGTAACTCACAGGACAATTGCCTTAATATTCAGGCTGAAAACTGTCTTTAGGATTGTTTCTTCCTTAGTTTTTACGGGAATAATTTCTTAATATAAAACATGAAAATCTTAATCGCCTCCGCTCTCCTTTTATGTTCTTCCGGCTTACTGGGTCAGCCAAAAGGTTTTTTCAGCGATGCTCAGGCTTTCTTTGAGGGCTATGTATCCAGTGGGCTGATCAATTATGACAGCCTCAAAAATAACCCGGCGCCACTTGATGGTCTGGTGCGTCAGATTGGGAATTACCGGATAGCTGGTAAAACACTGGATGAGCAAAAGGCCTTTTACACCAATGCCTATAACCTGCTGGTGATCAAACAAATTGTGGAAAACTACCCAACCGACGGACCGATGACCATTCCGGGGTTTTTCAATCAGAAAACTTATCGGGTAGCCGGAAGAAATGTAACACTGGACGGACTCGAAAAAGAAATTCTTTTCGCGGCGTTCCCAGACCCGAGGCTTCATTTTGTGCTCGTTTGTGCGGCCATCGGGTGCCCGCCCATAGCGGATTATGCTTATATGCCCGACTCGCTCGAGACCCAAATAGAAACCAAAACCCGTGAGGTGCTCAATATCAGCTGGTATGTACGTATTTACAAAGACCGTACGCTGGTCTCTAAAGTGTTCGATTGGTACCTGCCCGACTTTGTGAATGATGCCGGTAGTGTCAAGACTTTTATCAATAAGTACAGAATCATCCAGATCCCAGACAATCACGACATAGCCACTTATGATTACGACTGGTCACTCAATGACTCAAAGAACGCTTTCAGGTATTAGCCTGAAAAATTATTTTACAACACCTGAAACTTAATGCCTGATTTGTGCATCATAGAGCAGAAGTAAATATTCTGCTGACTATGAAAAGATTGACCGTGCTTTGGACCCTTGTACTCTTCACCCTGCTGGAAGCCAATGGACAGATGGTAAAGGGCCTGGTAAAAGATGCTGAAACCAAAGATCCATTGCCATTTGCCACCATTAATTTTGCCGGCACGTCCATCGGCACGGTATCTAACAATGATGGGTACTTTGAACTCAATATTCCGGCTAGCTGTGTGGGTAAGGATGTCCAAATCAGCTATATGGGCTATGCCTCTGCTGTCATGCCTGTCCGGAGCGACAGTGACTCACCCAAAACTATCCTCCTCAAGCCCGCTACGCTCACTCTGGCAGAATTAGTATTTCGCCCCCTTTCACCAGAGGATTATATCCGGCGAGTGGTCAAAAACATGGGCAAATCCTTACCTAAAGAACCATTTTCCTCCATGTCTTACTACCGTGAAAAATTTCTTGAAAACGGCGGATACCTGGCATTTACCGAAGGGGTCTTCAAATCCTATTATACATCTTACCAGGACACCATTCCCAACCAATATCAACTGGTGCTCTATGAAACCGCTGAAAATCCGCAGGAAGTGCAGTTCATGAAATCTACTTTTGACAAAAAGGATGACCGCAGAAAGCGCAGGGCTCAGAAAAAAGGTGAGGAAATAGAGGCAGGTGATGAAAGTGGTATAGGCATTATAGAAGGAACCTTTAGCGGGCCTGACGAAATCCTCTCCATGGATCTGAGTAAAAAACTGGAGCCATTTCTGGACAGCACCCAGTTCAAAAAATTTAAATACCGGTTTGACGACCCAGTGATTTATCAGGGCCGAGAACTCCTGGTCATCAGCTTCCAATCCAAAGGAACAGTGGATCACCTCAAAACCAAAGGGCGAATTTATATTGACCTGCAATCAGACGCATTTGCCTCTATTGATTACACCGGCAAGTTTGTCATTCCGTTTGCCATTGAGCCGGTGCTGCTGGCATTTGGGCTCACCGTGAGCAATCCCAACATCACCAAAACGCTCCGCTATCAATACCTCAATGGTGCGTGGTATCCGGAGTATTTTCACATCGATGTGGACCTGGAACTCACCAAAATTCATTTTTTTGAGAAGAATGAAAAGTCTCTTTTTGAAATAGAGCAGGTACTCAAAGTAAGCGACATTCGTGAAAATTCTGAGGAGCAGATCCCGGCAGCCAAACGACTCGACCCTAAGAAGAACCCGAAAGATCAGGTCTTTAATGATGATAACGCTCGCTGGGCTGATTTCAATCGATTGGTCGATGAAGCTTATACCCGGATGTAAGTTTTGGGCCGCCCATATGAAATGAGTCCGTACAAAAAATTAAAGCCCCGCTGATCCGTGCGGGGCTTCTTTATTGATGGGATTTTAAAACCTAACCTAACCTTATTTATCAGTAACCCACCAATGTCTTTATTGCTCATTCAACGCCCAGTCATACTCATATGATCCGAGCTTCATATTCTCTTCTATTGCTGGCTTCCTGTATTGGTTAATAAAGGTCTTTACACTTTCTCCATCCTTCTCAAAATCTCCCTTATACCATTCAAAAATCTGAGAGACCTGTACCTTTCCATTATTAACCCGAATAAACCAATCTAAGTTCAAAACCTCTCTGGTTCTGGTAGTTAACTGCCTTTCCAGCCCTGTTGGTTTATAACTATAACTCGCCAGCGGGGGACAACCCTTAGCCGCACACACCAAAACAAAATGCAACCGTGGATCTGGAAACTGTTTATATAACGTGCCCTTCTCCAATTCGTCCAGGGTCATCTCCTGCCCCATCACTGTATGCTTGATCCCATTGAAAAATCCCTCCACCTTCAGCGGACCGGCAATGGGATACCGGTCCACCACCTGCTTGATCACCAGGATATTGTAAGCATTGATATAAAATGATTTCAGGTAATCCGCTGTGACTCGCTTATTAGACAAATCCAACTCAGCGATTTCTTTCACCAGCGCATTCAGTGTGCGAGGTTCCTTCCTGATCAAGGCATAGTTCACATTCCCTTCGTCCACATATTGTGAGAAAAAAGCATCTGCGCGATCAAAAAAAGTTTGTGCCGAAGCTTCAAAAAAACTCATACAAATAGTCAATATCAGGAAGTATCTCATTGCGAATGTTTTATCTTCAATACGTGATATAGTGGCACTTGTTCAAAGTCAAGTGTCAACAAATTGACATAGGCCGGCTAATTATAGAGAAGATATATCCGGGCATCAACCGAACAGCGTACTTTTAGACCGCAACACACTCAACTATGCAGCATATCGTAATCCTTGGTAACGGCATAGCCGGCATTACAGCAGCCCGGCACATCAGAAAACGGAGCGATGATCGAATCACCGTGATCAGCGGTGAAACGGACCACTTCTTTAGCCGAACGGCCCTTATGTACATCTACATGGGGCATATGAAGTATGAGCACACCAAGCCCTATGAAGATTGGTTTTGGGTGAAAAACCGGATTGATCTTAAAAAAGGCTGGGTATCAAGTATTGATTTTGTGCAGAAAAGCCTTCACTTCGACTCAGCGGAATCCATGACCTACGATAAGCTCATCATCGCTACCGGAAGTGTCTCGAATAAATTCGGCTGGCCGGGTCAGGACCTAAAGGGGGTCCAGGGACTTTACAGCAAGCAGGATCTGGACCTTATGGAGGAAAACACCAAGGGGATCAAACATGCGGTGATTCTGGGTGGTGGGCTCATCGGGGTAGAAATGGCGGAGATGCTACACTCCAGGCACATTCCAGTCACTTACCTCATCCGGGAAAAGCACTTTTGGGACAACATGCTCCCACAGGAGGAAGCAATGCTCATAGACCATCACCTGGCAGAGCAGGGGATCGACCTGAGACCTGAAACAGAACTGGATGAAATACTGGACGATGGTCAGGGCCAGGTAAAAGGTGTAAAAACTAAATCTGGTGAAATAATAGATTGTCAGTTTGTAGGCCTCACTGTGGGTGTAAGCCCCAACATCAGTCTTTTCAAGGGTGCTGCCATCGATACGGACAGAGGCATTTTGGTGGATGAATTCCTGCAAACCAATATCCCCGACGTGTATGCTATAGGGGATTGCGCACAACTAAAGCATCCGCTCCCCCATCGCCGGGCCATAGAAGCCGTATGGTACGCTGGAAGAATGATGGGTGAAACCGTAGCCCAAACCATTACTGGCACCAAGACCAGCTATCAGCCCGGAGTGTGGTTCAACTCGGCCAAGTTTTTCGACATAGAATATCAAAACTACGGCGTGGTACCACCGCAGTGCCCGGCTGATTGTACCGCTTTCTACTGGGAAGCCAGCGATAAAAAGAAATGCCTCAAGGTCATTTTTGAAACCGACACCAAAGCCGTGAAAGGTGTGAATATTTTTGGCATCAGAAACCGACATGAAGTTTGGGACGATTGGATCAGCAAAGGAAAATCCATCCAATTTGTAATGGAAAACCTTCCCAAAGCCAATTTTGATCCGGAATTTTTCACCCATTGGGAAGGTGATATCCAGCAAAAGTTTAATGCAGAGTTTCCCGACCTCAGTGTCAGTGTGAGGAAGAAGTCATTTCTAGAAAAAATCTTAAGTTAAAATGAAAGCAATCAGATATACAGGCCTCATTCTATTCCTCTTTTCATTTGGGCTTTTTCTCTCGCTCTTTTTTATGTCTTCTTACCGACTCTCAGAGGACACCTTTGCAGAGAAAGTGAAACCGGAGCACCAGGCTTTATTGAAAGCCAGTTTTGAGCCGCTCTTCGGCCAAGCATATCATTTTAGCATTCCCTTTGTCAATGCCATCAATGGGGCCATTGAAACCGTGAATGCTGAAAACCGGACGCAGGAAAAATGGGATAAAATCATTTACGATGACTATGCCGGGGCGCTCACCAGAGCCTCCACCAGCGGACTCATAACCACTCACACCTCATTGCTGCTCGCCTTAATCTTTGGGATAGGTACCCTGGGCGCATTGATGTTTATCCTCCCCCAGGTCACCCTGGCTGGCCCTGCTGGCATCAAAAACAATGGGATTTTCCACCACGCACTGAATAACCGGGGCTGGATGGGCATACTTATAGGATCCTTGCTCATCCTGTTTTACATCGCGCTGTACTTTTATCCTGCCTATGTTACCAACTGGATCATTCTGGTGGATCCCATACAGAAGCTGATCAATCCGGGTGGAGAGTCGAGCCAGTGGTTTCTTTATGGATTTCTCTACTCTTTCGCAGTGCTGGTCATGGGCATACGCATGATCATCAAATACCGCCACAGCAAATACCAGATCGTCAGAACCGGTTCGGTTATGTTCTTCCAGCTGGCCATTGCTTTTCTCCTTCCCGAAATTCTGGTGCGTCTCAATCAGCCCTATTTTGATTTCAAAAACATGTGGCCATTGGATTATGACTTCTTCGATGCCTGGCACATCAATACGCTTACGTCAGCCGGCGGATTGGGCATCTTCATGTTTGCCTGGGGGATCACCCTTTTTGTGATCGGCGTCCCGGTTTTTGTATTCTTTTTCGGAAAGCGGTGGTACTGCTCCTGGGTATGCGGCTGTGGGGGTCTGGCCGAAACCGCAGGCGACTCCTTTCGGCAGCTTTCTGACAAATCACTCAAAGCGTGGAAAATAGAACGCTGGCTGGTACATGGTGTACTTGTCTTTGCAGTCATTATGACCATCGGGGAGTTGTATACGTTCATGACCGGATCCAACACACTCCTGGGACTTGATACCTACACTTTTCTGAGGAAACCCTATGGATTCGCCATTGGGTCTATCTTTTCCGGAGTGATAGGCACGGGCTTTTACCCGTTGATGGGCAACAGGGTCTGGTGTCGTTTTGGCTGCCCTCTGGCCGCCTATCTGGGTCTGGTGCAGCGATTCAAATCTAAATTCCGAATCACCACCAATGGAGGTCAGTGCATCTCATGCGGCAACTGCTCCACTTACTGTGAAATGGGCATAGACGTACGCTGGTATGCCCAGCGGGGACAAAACATCGTTCGCTCAAGTTGCGTAGGCTGTGGAGTCTGCTCGTCGGTCTGTCCAAGAGGAGTGCTCAACCTGGAAAACAGGGACGAAGACGGCCGCTTCAATGAGCCAATTTTGATTGGAAACAATAGCCTCAAAATCAAAAGCTAAAAGCTTTGTACCTTTAAGTATGAAGCTCAGAATGGTCATAGCCGAAGAGAAGAATGATCTCGATCGTGCACTAAAAATCCGGTCAGAGGTTTTCGTGAAAGAGCAGGGCATCCCTCCGCACCTGGACCATGATGCCGATGACGCATCCAGTATCCATTTGCTCGCATATGCCAACAAAGAACTGATAGGTACTGGGCGGTTAACTGAGGTACCCGCCTCGGGCTGGCAGTTGGCACGAATTGCCGTCATAAAATCCTACCGTGGATTAGGGATTGGCCGTATGATCATCGAAAACCTGGAAAATATTGCCCGATCCAAAAATGCCAGGCGGGTCTTTCTGAGACTCCATAAGCATTTGCAATCCTTCTATGAACAATTAGGCTACCAACTAATGAATGATGAAGTCATCCAGATTCAAAGTTTTGAATTGGTCATCATGGAAAAACATCTTAACTAACCTTACCCATGGCATACAGCGAATCTGACCTCAACTTTATTCTTGATCAGCTCTCCGGAATCCCCGAAATCAGTCACAAACGCATGTTTGGAGGCATAGGCTTCTTTCACCAGGACAGAATGTTTGGAATGATCGGAGGGGGTATTTTTAGACTTAAGGTGGATGAAAGCAACCTGGCTGACTATAAAACCAGAGGCATGACACCTTTCACGATGGGCAGCAAAAGTAAAGGACTCCCCTATTGGAAGGTACCATTGGATGTGCTGGAAGACAGAACATTACTTACTGAGTGGGCCATGAAATCTATCACAGTAGCCCACAAGTCCAAAAAATAGGGATATCCTCGAACTTTAAGCAGCTTCTGCCGTTCGGTAATTTTGACATATGAAAGCACTGACGATCATTTTCCTTTTTTTGACGCATCTATCCCTGGCCCAGGACCCCGAGGAATACCTCAATGCGGGATACGACAAGTACCTGGAGGAAGACTATAAGGGTGCTATTTTGGACTTCAACAAAGCTGCAGCCTATAATCCTGATAATGCCGAAATTTATTATCTACGTGGAGTGTGTAGGTCGTTGCTGGGAGAGAAAAAATCCGCAATCAATGATCTCGATATGGCCACTAGTCTCAATCCTGACTATGCAGACGCCTATTATGAAAAAGGATACATTTTTCTTTCTGATCAAAATGCGCAAAAAGCCATCGAGGAGTTTGATAAAACCCTGGCACTAAAGCCAAACTTTGCAGAAGCCTATGTGAGCCGGGGAACAGCTAAATGTATGCTGGAAAATAGGGAAGGTGCAGCCGCGGACTGGGAAAAAGCCAAGGAACTAGGCATAGGATACACCGAATACATGATCTGTGAATAAAAAAGGGGTGCTCTCATGAACACCCCTTTTCTCTACTTCATTTATACTATTCATTAGGTATTAAAACTGCTTTCAATCAACCATCAAAATCCTCCTGGCTGCAGCCAAAAGATCTGGCTCGACAAAATCGGCCATTTGGTCATCATGACCATCCACCTGAATCGTCTTCAGCCCCATCTTGATAGCAGGGATGAGATCTCTTTTTTTGTCTCCCACCATCCACGACTGTGACAGGTCGACATTGAACTTGGCCACAGCTCGCTCAAACATTAGCGTATTGGGCTTTCTCATCAAGGACTCGGAGTAGGTTTCATGGCCGGGAGCATAATAGATTTTATCGATCTGGTGGTTCAGTTCGGCTTGCATATAGTCGTGACACTCCTGCATCTGTGCACGGGTGTAGACTCCTTTGGCAATCCCTGATTGGTTGGTGACTACCACCAGCACATATCCCGCTTCCTTCAGTAAGGTGACAGCCTCCGGCACACCCTTGAGGATGGTAAACCGATCCAAGGAATAAGCATAATCCACATAATCTTTATTGATCACTCCATCGCGATCCAAAAAAACACATTTGTTCATTTTCCGTGATTGTTTCTGGCACAAACTCCCGGCAAATCTATGTGACGAGACGTGCAGGAATCATCTTTTTTTCGTAAAATACAGATATGTTAGATTTTCAAAAGAAAAAGCAGCTCAGCATCCTGGTAAAAATAGCCATGGTAGACGAAGATTTTGCAGACGCTGAGAAAGAGGTGATCAGGAAAATCAGTCAGAAATATGGCGCTACTGCTGAAGAGCTGGCAGAAATATTTGACTCTCCGGCCACCGCTGAAAGTCTGGCACCCATGACCCTCATAGATAAGATGGATTTTATGATGGACTGCATCCTGGTGGTGATCGCCGATGACATGGTCACATCATCCGAAGAATACTTTGCCCGGCAGATGGCTACCCGTCTGGGCTTTAATCAGGACGTAGTGGCCTTCCTCATCAAAAACAAGGACGTAAGCCGCGAAGAGATGCGCGAGCTTATGCTGCCTTATCTCGTATCGTAAGAAGGTTGAATTCCATTATTAAATCTCCCTATTGCTTCACTGCTTCGTAATCAGCATTGATCGCCTCAGCGAGTTGAAACACAGCCATGGCGTATAATTCACTATGGTTGTACCGGGTGATTACATAGAAATTGTTGAACCCAAACCAATACTCCATTCCATCCTCCTGCTCCAGCTCAATCAAAGCAGCCATGGTAGCAGGCGATAAATTGCCCGATGGCATGTATCCATTGTCACTGTAAAAACGCAAAGAATTATTGGGTTTTACTCCCGGGGTAAGCTTGGTAGGATTGACCATATTTTTGATGGGTAGGGCCACCAATTCACCTTCTTTCCATCTATGCTCTTTCAGGTAGTTTGCCACACTGGCAATGGCGTCATCGGCCTGCATCAGATTTCTTGAACCTCCTTCGTCGTAGCTTTTGGCGTATGCCTGATAGCTACTGGGCATAAACTGCGCAAAGCCCATGGCTCCGGCATAGGATCCCTTGATCTCGTACATATTCAGGTTCTCTTCCTTCACCAGCAGCAGGAATTTCTCTAGTTCAGCGGTGAAAAATGACGATCGCTTAGGAAACCCAAAAGCCAGGGTATAAAGTGCATCCAGCACTCTGTAGTTCCCTTGTCGCTGACCGTAAAACGTCTCTACACCAATGATCCCAACAATGATTTCCGGCGCCACACCGGTTTTGGAGCTTACATCATTGATTACTGCTTTATTTTCTTTCCAAAATTCAACACCGGCAGAGATGCGATCTTCTGTCATGAAAATCTTTCGGTAACGCCCCCAGGTCATAGTGCCTTCAGCAGGTTTTTCCATTTTCCGAACAATACTCTCCTGATACCTGGCATTATTCAGAATCACTGTGACCTCTTCCAGACTCATCTCATTGCGATCGGAAAAACTCCTGGCAAACTCCGCTACCTTCACCTGGTCTACCTGCCCGAAACCAGATAAACCCATCGTCAATCCCAATAGCACCAAACCCATCGTTTTCTTAAATACACCCATTTTCATCACTTTTTTCCACCTCAAAGGTGGTTTGTTTACAAGACAATAAAAAACCCTCAAAAGTTATTGAATAACGTGTGATGGTGTCCATATTTCAGGATTTTAGTAAATTATGTCATGGCTGATCAAACGTGGAGCACTTTCAGGCGTAAAATTTACATCAACGCCCCTTCCGGGAAAATCTATTGGCATTGGGCCACGAGTAAAGGAATGGAAACGTGGTTTCTCAGAAGTTGTGAATACACAGACAACCGCGAGGTGAAGCGTGCCCGAGAAGAGCACGCACAGGCCGGAGACACCTACCTGTGGTATTGGCACAACTGGGCCGACGGTGAATCAGGCATCATCAACGAGGCAGATGGCAGAACCCATCTGGCATTCTCCTTCTCTGGAGCTCAGGTGACTATTGATCTTGAAGAAAGCAAAGGTGTGACCCTGGTGACGCTCACACAGCACCATATCCCCACAGATGATCGGAGTAAGATGAATGTCTACTATGGCTGTGGTACAGGCTGGACTTTTTGGCTGGCCAACCTGAAGGCTTATCTCGAACATGATGTACTCCTTCATCACACAGCACCTGACATGATGGGCCGCAGTGATTTCTCTGATTTTGTAAATCTATGATGCGCACCCTGATCAGTACCATATTGCTCATTTCTCTTTTCTCCTGCAGCGAGAGTCAGGAGATACAGTTCCGGTCCATGGTGATTCATACGCTCCAACCTCAGGTTTTGCATGAATGGTATGCAGAGCACCTTGGGTTTGAGCCCGTCCACAAGCAATCCCTGCTTAGGGATGACTTCACGATCCACTTCAAGAGTCCGGAGGAACTTATGGCAGACGCGCCAGATTACAGGCATGGTTTTTTTAAGATTGGATTTCTCACCGATGAATTTGACGACCTTTTCGAATCGCTTCAGCGGGGCCAGGTGGAGTTCCTGGGCGATATATTCAAAGACAACAACCTCTCCAGGCGCTCCTTTTTGATCAAGGATCCTGATGGTAACCGCATCCAATTTTTCGAAACTAAGGAACAAGGCGGGCTACAGCCTTATTTTCTGGCTTTGCTCACTCCTTCTATTGGCGAAGCAGAAAAATGGTACCAAATGAGGTTTCCGGTTACCAAAACTCACAATCTCGACCTTAGGGAAAAGAAGATCTACATCCGACTATTGGAAGGTGAGGACTTTGCGATAGAAATTATCGAAAACAATGACCGGGTTTCCCCGCGCACCCTTGGTCCTGGATTTCATCAGTTTGAAATTGGGGGCATTGGTACACCTTTCGAAAAAGATAAGGATGGAAACAACATTATCAGTAACCTCTGAACTCAGTACTCCACTTTGCTCAAAGGTTACGGAATAGCGTTGGTGCTTTATTCATCCACTCTGTTCAAAACCGAATCCGGGAAGTAGCGATTGGTCAGTGCTACCATCTCGTCTCCTTTCACAAACATGTCTATGGTAATCTCCTCCGTGTGAGAGAGCCCGCAGGCACCCAATAACTCCAGTACAGCATGGATGGTGTTGTGATGGAAATAGTAGACCCGATCAATCTTGTCAGTCACCACCAGTCCTTTGGTGAGCATGGCATTTTGAGTAGCCACACCTGTAGGGCAGTCGTTGGTATTGCAGCGCAGTGCCTGTATACAGCCCAGACTAAACATAAATGCCCGGGCTGAGTTGCAAATATCGGCGCCCAGTGCTTTCATTCTTAGTATAGAAAAGGCCGTCAGTACCTTCCCACTTGCAATCACTTTCACTTCGTCTCGCAATCCGTACTTCAGCAGGGTGCTGTGTACAAATATGAGTGCGGGCTCTAGTGGTAACCCCACCGAATCAGAAAACTCAAGCGGGGCAGCACCTGTGCCTCCCTCGGCTCCATCTACGGTAATAAAATCCGGCCAGATCTCCAGTGCTTTCATCTTTTGTACCAAAGCGATAAACTCCTCTGTACGACCCACGCACAGCTTGAAGCCAACAGGCTTTCCTTTGGACAATTCTCTCAGGTTCTGAATAAAATAAAGTAAGTCTTCTGGCCCACGGATATTCTTATGTCCTGGAGGGGAGATGATCATCGTATGAGGCTCCACACCCCTGATCCTGGCAATTTCTTCATTGTTCTTAATGGCCGGAAGTACACCCCCGTGCCCCGGCTTGGCTCCCTGAGAGATTTTCAGCTCTATCATTTTCACCACTGGATTGGCCGCTTTTTCTGCAAAGAGCTCCGGACTAAAATCGCCCTCAGGTGTTCTGCATCCAAAATAACCGGTCCCGATTTGCCATACAAGGTCTCCGCCCTCTGCCAGGTGATAGTCTGAGACCCCTCCTTCGCCCGTATTGTGGTAAAAGCCTCCCTTTTTCGCACCTCCGTTCAGGGCTCTGATAGCATTCTTGCTCAAAGCCCCAAAGCTCATGGCAGAAATATTGAGAATAGAGGCACTGTATGGTTGGCCGCACTTGCTACTGCCTATGGTCACCCGGGGAAATTCCTTTACCGGTGGTGTAGCGTAGATAGAATGTCGCAGAGCTTCATAGTGGTCATTGTTGATATCCATCTGGGTACCAAACGGATGCGTGTCGTTCACATTCTTAGCCCGGCGATAGACCAACGCCCGGTGGTTCCGGCTATAAGGCTTGCCGTCTGTACTTCGCTCTATGAAATACTGCTGTATCTCCGGAGAGATCATCTCAAAGAAGTATCTGAAATACCCCAGCAGTGGAAAGTTCCTTAAAATGGTATGACTTCTCTGTACCCGGTTATAAAAGCCGATAAAGGCCAGTGGGATTAATACCGTATAGCTCCAAAGCCAGTCCGAGCTATAATAATACCCCACCAAACCAACGGCTATCAGTATGAGAGGTGTAAGGAAATAAAAGGTGTGTCTCATATGTTGTCTAAAGATTGACTGAATGTACGAATCTTGTTCGATAGTTCATTCACTTTAGCACCTTCTTCTGCAAGAAAAGTTACACATGAGACAGTCAGGGCATCTTTTATCCGATTGCATCCTTCACCAGCTCTACATTTTTCTTACTATTGCCAATGAAGATCTGGTCATCAATGATGAAAACGGGGCGCTTCAAAAAAGTGTATTCTTCTAAGATGTAGCGCTTGTAATCCTCCTCCGTGAGGTTCTTCTCTTTAAGGCCCCAGGCTTTGTATTTCATAGCCACTCTGGAGAACAGCACTTCATACGAACCCGCCAAAGCCTGCATCTCCTCTATTTGGCCCTCCGTAATGGGCTCTTTCTTAATGTCCTGGGTGACGAACTCCTCTCCAATTCCCAGCTCCTTCATGATCCGCGTGCAGGTAGAGCACGTGGATAGGTAGTACACTTTTTTCATAGTCAAAAAATCAATCTGGTAATAATCTTAAAACACCTTTTCCTTCTACACCAAGGTACACAAACCCATCAGGACCCTGCCTTACACTTCTCACCCGTCCGATCCCCTCCAGGTACTTTTCTTCCTTCACTATCTTGCTTCCCTCTACATCGCACCGGTGCAGATAGCCAAACTTTAAAGACCCGACCAGGAGGTCTCCCTTGAGTTTACCATACTTGTCTGAGGTCACAAAATCCATCCCACTGGGGGCAATAGAAGGCACCCAATAAACTTCCGGCTGCTCCATGCCATCTTTGGCGGTAATCTCCGTGAATTTGGTGCCATTGTAATTGATCCCATAAGAAATCACCGGCCAGCCATAGTTCTTCTTGGGCCTAATGATATTCACTTCGTCTCCGCCTTTAGGCCCATGTTCGTGCTCCCACACCTCACCTGTTTCGGGGTGTACAACCAGCCCCTGAGGGTTTCTATGTCCATAGGAATAGATGGTCTGCATGGCAATGGGGTTTCCCGCAAAGGGATTGTCCCTGGGCACACTGCCATCATCATTCATTCTGTGAATCTTCCCACAATGGTTGTTCAGTTTTTGAGGGTTCTCATCCCTATTGCCACGATCTCCCACAGAAACATACATATATCCTGCCTGGTCAAAGACAATGCGCGATCCGTAATGATGCCGGGTGTCTGAGGCAGGTTCCGCCCTAAACACTTCAGCGGACTCCACAAATGCGTTGCCCTGCAGCTTGCCGCGTATCACTGCAGTGGTAGCCAGATTGCCACCCATAGGCTTGGAATAAGACAGATAAACCCATCCGTTTTTCCCAAAATCCGGATGCACTTTCACATCCAGGAGGCCACCCTGCCCCGCCGCTACCACCTCCGGAGTCCCGCTGATGGCTTGCAGTTTTCCATTCCATCTGTATAGCGTCCCCGAGATGTCGGTCACCAGCATATCCCCATTGGGTAGCCAGTCCATCCCCCATGGGATGTTAATATCACTGATCACCACCTCAGTGCCAAATGAAAACTCATTGGCAGGCTGTGACCAACCATGGAGTGTCAAAAAAAGAAAGAGGGAGGATATCAAATTCTTCATTTAAGAAAAGGTCTTTGGTTTAGGGTTTTAAACCTAATCAGTAATTCATTGTTTCGATAACCAATAGGTAATTTTTCTATCCATCAGATTGCCCTCAATTGTCAGAGATGGGACACCTCCATGGAGCATACATGCACTAAATTTGAAGCGCAAAACACAAAGGCTTGAAAAACGACATCCGGGTCATCATTCCCGCTTTTAATGAGCAAAACGCTGTAGGATTGGTAGTCGATGAAATTCCAAAAGATTGGGTATCAGAAATCATCGTGGTAGACAATGGATCTAGCGATGATACATTTGCCCAAGCCGTGCGAAGCGGTGCCACTGCACTGAGGGAGAATCGCCGCGGGTATGGCCAGGCCTGCCTGAGAGGAATGGAGCATATAGCCAACAGCACCACTCAGCCAGACATTGTGGTGTTTTTGGATGGTGACCACTCCGACTACCCTGCGCAGCTACCAGAGCTGGTACAGCCAATTCTCTCGGGAGAAGTTGACCTGGTCATTGGGTCACGCGCATTGGGTCAGAAAGAAAAGGGATCAATGACCCCACAACAGGTATTTGGAAACTGGCTGGCGACTACACTCATCAGGTGGTTTTACGGAGTGAGTTATACGGATCTTGGGCCTTTCAGGGCGGTGCGATACAGCAGTCTGATGGCCTTAGGTATGACGGACACGAACTATGGTTGGACAGTGGAAATGCAACTGAAAGCGGCCAAACTCAAACTCAGAACCCTGGATGTGCCCGTGAACTATCGCCAGCGCATAGGAGTTTCGAAAGTCTCGGGCACGGTAAAGGGCACCATCATGGCCGGTTATAAGATTATATTTACCATTTTTAGACACCTGTAAGCGTATTTGAGTACATGGAGTGGATCGTTATTTTTGGATATTCTTTTGCCCTGCTGATTATTAGTCTTTTCAGCCTGGAACAGCTATACCTGGCCTTTCTCTACCGAAAAGGAAAAAAGAATCATGTCCACAAGCCTCTCCACGAATTCCCACTCGTGACCGTGCAGTTGCCTGTATACAATGAGAAATACGTCATCGAGCGACTCATTGACTGTGTGTGTGCTCTGGATTACCCCAAGGATAAATTGGAGATTCAGGTGCTGGATGACTCCACAGATGAAACCAGCGATTTGGTGGTGGCCAAAATAGCCGAGTGGACTGAAAAAGGCATCAATATTCGTCAGGTGATTCGCTCAGAGCGCATTGGATTTAAAGCAGGGGCCCTCCAATATGGCCTGCAGGAAGCCAGGGGTGAATACATCGCCATATTTGATGCGGACTTCCTCCCCGATTCCGACTTTCTCCTGAAAACTTTACCCGCATTTGAAGAAGGCATAGGAATGGTGCAGACACGCTGGGGCCATATCAACCAGGAATACAGCATTCTCACGCGGATGCAGGCCTTCGGGCTGAACGCACACTTTACCGTGGAGCAGGGTGCGCGAAACTCCTCTGGTAAATTCATGAACTTTAACGGCACAGCCGGCATCTGGCGAAAGACCTGCATAGAAGAAGCTGGCGGCTGGCAACACGACACACTCACCGAAGATCTGGACCTCAGCTACAGGGCACAGCTCAAGGGGTGGAAGTTTCAATACCTGGAAGATGTGACCAGTCCTGCCGAACTACCGGTATTGGTCACGGCCATCAAATCACAGCAGTATCGGTGGAACAAGGGTGCGGCCGAAACGGCCCGAAAGAATTGTGTGAGTATCTTAAAATCGAGCCAATCCTTTCAGGTGAAGCTGCATGCACTGCTTCATTTGTTCAACAGCTCAGTCTTCCTCTTCTTACTCCTGGCAGCGGTCTTGTCGATCCCCGTTTTGTTCGTCAAAAGCACTCAACCAGTTTTCGAAATCATTTTTAACCTGGGCGGAGTGTTTATCGTCGGCTTCGTGGGGATGACTATCTTCTACTGGGTATCAGCGCGAGCGGCTACTCCCCATTTTTCACTGAAGTATTACCTGATTCATTTCCCTTTGTTTCTGATCTTTTCCATGGGCATGGCGCTGCATAATGCCATCGCTGTGACAGAAGGTTATCTGGGCATTAAATCACCTTTCATTCGTACGCCAAAGTTTAATATCAGATCCAAAAAAGACAGTTGGAAAGGGAATAGCTACCTGACCAAAGGAATTGCTCCACTCACCATTATGGAAGGCCTGCTGGCACTGTATTTTGTTTTTGGGGTGGTGACGGGCATCCAAATACAGAACTTTGGCCTCCTCCTTTTTCACACGATGCTCGCCCTGGGGTTTGGAGCGGTGTTTTTCCTTTCGATCAAGCCTTTCAATGATGCCAAAGCAGGATAAAACGGCTGTGCTTGCGGCAGTTTTTATCTTTTTTGCAGGTATTTCTGCGACCGGCCTTCTCATCCCCCGACATCATGGCTGGATGCTACTGTTTGCGTATTTCTCTGCCTTTTTCGCCTACTTCTGGCTTTGCAAAAGCGAGATCAAACTCCATCACCTCCTGGCCATAGGGCTGGCGGCCCGGCTCATCCTGTTCCTGGGACTTCCCTCACTGTCCGATGATCTCTACCGGTTCATTTGGGACGGCACCCTCCTCCGTGAAGGCTTTTCTCCATATGCCCGGTTGCCTGCAGAATACCTCACACAAGGAATTCAAGGTGTGGATCAGCAATTGTACGATCAGCTGAACTCTCAACCGTACTACTCAGTGTATCCACCTCTCAATCAACTGTTTTTTTGGGTCAGCGCCACCATAAGCACCTCCTGGCTGGCTCAAGCCAACTTACTGAGGGTGGTACTGTTGATGGCTGACCTGGGAAGCGTTTACTTTTTATACCGACTACTTCAATTACACCAAAAAGACCTCTCTGTCATCGGCTGGTTTTTTCTCAATCCTTTGCTGATTCTGGAAGCCACTGGCAACATACACTTTGAAGGATTGGTCGTCTTTTTCCTTTTGCTTGGCCTATACGCCTTTGAAAAAAACCGGATGATCAGCAGCGGCATAGGACTAGGGCTGGCAGCCGCTACCAAGCTCCTGCCACTGATCCTCCTGCCGGCCATAGTGATTAGAAAATGGTTCAGGGATGGAGCCACTGTGGCGATAGTAACTGGCCTGGTGGTCAGCATCGGCCTGATCCCGTTTATCAACTCAGCCATTCTTTCGGGCATGCAGTCCAGCCTGGGTCTTTACTTTCAGAAATTTGAATTCAATGCAAGCGTATATTTCCTTTTGCGAGAGGTCGGTTTTTGGCTGAAAGGGTATAATCTCATTGGCATACTTGGCCCTGCCCTTTCGGGCATCACCATACTAGGCATAGTGGGACTGGCCCTGAGGGGTCAAAGAAGAAAATGGCCCGTGCACAAAACCATGCTCTTCTCCCTTTCGCTATATCTCCTGCTGGCTACCACTGTACATCCCTGGTATATTTTGCCACTTATCGCCCTTGGGTTACTTTCCGGATTTTACTATCCCATTGCCTGGGCATTGATGATTTTCGTTACCTATTTTGGCTATCAGGAGGCCGGATTCGAACTATCTGCCATTTGGGTTGTTTTGGAATATGGTGTGGTGCTAAGCACCTTTGCAATAGAACTCATCAGATCTCATGAGAAAAGCGCGTAACTTTTTTTTCTTTTTGCTCAGTATCCTTTGGCTTCCTGCCTGCGGGCAAAAGACCTTTGACGAAAAGATGGAAAGTTTATACCGCAATACGGTGCCGGTCATACAGGCAGATAAACTGAAAGACAAACTGACAAAAGAAGAAATATACCTACTCGACACGCGGGCACCCGAAGAATTTGGCGTAAGCCATATTGCAGGGGCTCATTTGATAGATTTTGATAACTTTAAAATCTCCATGGCGCGGGAGATTCCCAAAGATGCAGAAGTGGTAGTCTACTGCTCTGTGGGCTACCGCAGCGAGCGGATCGGGGAAGAGCTACTGGCTGCAGGCTACCAGCATGTCAGCAATCTTTACGGAGGCATTTTCAACTGGAAAAACCAGGGGAATACAATAATCAATAAAAACAATCAACCCACTGACAGTGTGCACACGTACAACAAAAACTGGTCTCAGTGGCTCTATAATGGCATAAAAGTATATGAGTGACAACAGCGAAAACCTACTGATCATTTTTGTAAAGAACCTGATCCCCGGAGCGGTAAAAACCCGCCTGGCTAAGGATATAGGGATAGATGGAGCACTGGATGTCTACAAGTATCTTGTAGAACACACCTTCGAAGTGACTCAGGACCTGGACTATTCTAAGGCGGTGTTTTATTCGGAGTATGTGGAAATAGAAGACACCTGGGACACAGAAAAATACAAGCTCTTTGTGCAAAAAGGACCGGACCTGGGAGATAGGATGATGAACGCCTTCAAGCATGGGTTTGATAAGAAATTCAAAAAAGTAGTGATCATAGGATCTGATTGTTTCGAGCTGAAAGGCACACACATTGAAGAGGCGTTTGATCAATTGGACAAAAACGATATCGTGATAGGACCAGCCACCGATGGAGGGTATTATCTGATCGGGATGAATAAGCTCTACCCGCAGCTTTTTCATGACAAAAAGTACAGCCATGACAAAGTAATGATGGATGTACTCACTGAGATCGGAGAGATGAATGCCAGTTTTCACCTGCTACCTGAACTCAATGACATTGACACCTTTCAGGACCTGAAGGACTCCGACATAGAATTTGAATTTGTAGACCCGGATGATGAAGACCTCTAAACTCCTTTTGATCCTTGTATTTGCCGCTGGTGTATCCAACTCCTGCTCACAGAGTGCATCTTCGCCTGCAGACCCGTACTTGCAAAAAGACTGGGCTAAGAATGCCCTCTGGGATGACGGAAAGGCTGAAGTGATAACCTACGATGCGGAAAGAGTAGTATACGGGAAATCCCGATCCTTTGAATATACCTATGTACTCGTCAAGGAAACTTTTAATAAGGAGTATCAGGTAAAAACCGATGCTTATGACCGCAATGACTTATATGAGGTCATGAAAATCAATAAGTTTTGTAGGATTCCTACCATGAAGTACCCGTATCATTATCTCACTTCAGTTTTTCTGAAAAGAGATGATGCCAGCCTGGTACACAAACTGACCAACACCTCACAGGAATGGTGCGGCAATACGGCCAAGTCTTTTGTGGAAGATGGAAACAACTACCGGTATCAATACATGAGCTACTGGGATGGCCAGGGCAACGGCACGGATAAGCTCAGAAAAGGGCCGTGGTTTGAGGATCAACTAAGCTATACGCTCCGAACATTAAATTTTGAAGAGGGGATTACTTTCGACATCCTCCTCTACCCCATGCAAATCAGCAGCCGGGCAAACCAGCCGGAAGCAGAAATAGCGACCATTTCTATCACCAAGGCCTACGCAGAAGACCTAAGTGACATTGACCCGGCCTTTGTCTCCAACCCATGGAAAGTAAACGTGAGCAGGGCTGAAGGGCCTGATCTCTCCTTCTGGATCAACGGCGAGTACCCAAACTACCTGCTCCGAATGAAGGCCACCGATGGTCGCAAGCTCTCCATGAAGAGCTTAATAAGAGATGCCTATTGGGAGCACGAGTGAGTAACCTGACTAGCTCAGGCGGGCCATATCCCGAATGAGGATTCTTCTCCGATCAAAGTTGATCACGTTTTCTTCCCGGAGCTCGTTCATCACCGTGGTGACTGTCTGTCTGGAAGTACCCGTAAGACTGGCAATGTCCTTGTGGGTCAGATGATTCTTAATCATCATTTCAAAACCTACTTTTTGACCTTTTTCCTCCGCCATTTCCTTTAGAAAATCAACGATCCTAGACCTGGCATCCTTGAAGACCAGCGATTCTATCCGGCGCTCCATCTTGCGAAGCCTAAAGCCCAAAATTTTGAAAATCTTAAGACTGAGTTCCTGACTGTCCTTCATCAGTTCCTTCAGGTCTTCTATGGTCATCGGGCAGACCCGTGTGTCATCATCCATGGCCTGAGCAAAATCTGACCGCCTGTCCTCTCCCGCCAATGCAAGTTCTCCAAAAACCTCTCCTTTGGTAAGAATGGCTTTTACAATCTCCTTACCTTCCTCAGTGTAGCTGCCTATCTTTATCCGTCCAGAGGCGATCATGTAAATGTTCAGGGAGGGCTGATCAGGGAAATAGATAAATTCATCCTTTTTGAAAACATTGGGGCTGTGCTTTTCCTCCATACTGGGAGTCTTCGCAGGACACAGTATTTCAAATAAATCTACGTCTTCAAAATACCAGAGCTTAGATTGATCACTCATATGCTAAATTCAAATAGTTAGGAATAGATAAAAGTTTGTTAAGTGTGCCACGGAGTTACATTTTTGTGCAACTTTTGCCGCAACGTAAGTCTAACAACATAAATGCTTAAAATGTCTCATTGATGGACTATTTAAATGTAAAAGCGCTTCATATCATCTTCATTGTCACCTGGTTTGCGGGGCTGTTTTATATTGTGAGGCTTTTCATTTATCAGACTGAGGCGCAGCTTAAACCAGAGCCGGAAAAGACCATTTTGAGTGAACAACTGGCCATTATGGCGCGCAGACTTTGGCTTGGTATTACCTGGCCGTCAGCCATTCTCACCCTGATTTTCGGCTCGTGGCTCCTTATTTTGCAGCCGACCTGGCTTCAACAATCTTTCATGCACATCAAGCTCACTTTTGTGTTTTTTCTGTTCCTCTATCATTTTAGCTGCCACTACCTCTACAAAAAATTACAAAAAGGAGAAACTAAATTCACCTCCAACCAATTAAGAATCTGGAACGAAGTAGCCACATTATTTCTCGTGGCCATCGTATTTCTGATCGTTGTAAAAAATCAAATTAGCTGGATATGGGGTACCATCGGCATTTTCACTTTTGCCCTTGCACTCATGCTGGCCATCAAACTTTATAAAAGAATAAGAGAACAATCACGATGAACAAGTTTAACCTGTTATTCCTCCTCGCGCTGACCCTTTATGGCTGTGGAGAAGTGAAGTCCAACTACGAGCTCCCCATCCTGGGCCGATCGGAAATTAATGAATCGGTCGTCAATGGCGAAACAGTGTATGACACCATCTATCACACCATACCCGATTTCCAGTTTGTAGATCAGGACAGCAGCCTGATCACCAACGAAACCTTCTCTGGGAAGGTGTATGTGGCTGATTTCTTTTTCACCTCCTGCCCCACCATATGCCCGGTGATGAAGCAGCAAATGCTGAGGGTATATGAGGCATACAAAGACCATCCCGAAGTGGCGATCCTCTCGCACACCATTGACCCGGAATATGACACAGTGGCACTACTCCATGACTTTGCTGAGCGACTGGGGGTGTCCTCAGACACCTGGCATTTCGTAACGGGAGATAAGGACGAAATCTATGATATTGCTGAGAAAAGCTACATGGTAGTGGCCAATGAAGACGAAACCGCCCCCGGTGGATTCATTCACAGCGGCGCCTTTTTGTTAATTGATCAGCAGAGAAGAATCAGGGGGGTATATGATGGCACTGTGCCAGAGCAGGTGGATATCCTGATCCACGACATTGTCCGACTGACTACCAAAAACACCGATGAAAAACTTTAAATCAACACTCCTCATTCTGGTAATTTTCCTGACCTCTTGTGGTACCTCACCCAAGAAAACCGCAGATGAAAAGCCAGTGGACAGGCGCACGGAAATCCGACTCACTCAATACATGGTGCAGGGGAAGATGCTCTACCAAACCTACTGCTCCAATTGTCATCAGGCAGATGGCACTGGTCTGGGTAAATTATACCCACCGCTGGCTGGTTCGGATTATTTGATGGCGGACCTCAAAGAAGTGGCCTGCCTCATTAAGAATGGAAAAACTGGTGAGATCACAGTAAATGGTGTCAGCTATAATCAAATGATGCCTGCCAACACTCACCTTACGCCCATTGAAATTGCTGAGATAGTCACCTATATCAGCAACTCCTGGGGAAATGAAGCGGGCATCTCAGCGACACGAGATGTCACCCAGTGGCTGAAAAACTGTGATCAGGCGGAGAATTAATTCAGGGCCTTCTGGCCCTCTTCCAGTGAGCTGAGCATGAGGCGCTTCACCTCTTCTATCTCTTTCAACTGACCTTCAAGGTAAGCCTTCACCTCTTCTTCCGACCCGGCAAAATCGGGATCAAAGCCGTGCATCCAGGTCATCATGGATTTATTGGCGGAGCTCACAGCCATCGCCAGTTCGCGATAGCGGGCAGCCGCCGCGGTATCCCCTGCCACAGAGTCAGCCATGGCCAGTAGTTGTTTCTCAGTCATTCTAAGCTCACCCATTTTGGGCATTACCGCATCATGGACTTCCATTACCTGATCCTTCAGTCCTTTGGTGTCCTCCTTTTTCGTTTGGCTACATGCCGCCGCTAAGACCAGGCATATCAAGAGTATTTTTTTCATAGGGTTAATTAGGTTGTAGTTTGGCTCCTTCCAGGATGTACATCAGTTGGTCTACATCAGAATCATTTAATTTTAGCTTTCCAGTAATGGTCACCTTCTTAGCTGTATACTTTACAGACTCGTCAAGGTAGATTTCGGCAACAGACTCAGGACCAGCACCCCCGCAAAAAAAACAGGAAGCCACGGGCACAGATGAAATAATCAGATGATCCGGCTCAAACATCCCTTCGAAAGGGATGATATAGCCCGAAAGCTCTATTTCTTTTCCTTCAATACTTTTGATATCCGGACCAAACTTGGGAACATATATTTCGCCGTATTCGTCCTTTGATTTTTCGTATTCGATCTTGCTGAGGGTTTTCCAGTTCTCAGCCGAAGTACCCTGCGCCATCGCACAAGTACCCAAAATGATCATCAAGCCGCTTAGTAATAGACGCATATTTATCCTTTTGCTAATGTTTCTGAAATATCTGTTTTATAGGCCAGTACCGCCGGAATCACAGAGGCCAAAAGGCCAATAAGTAAACAACCAAAGAGCACAATCCATTCCTCATTGATGAAATAAAAAGTTCGCGGATTAATCCCCTCCAATGATGATGCCATAGCATACACCACTCCATGAGCAATGAGCAATCCTGAAATCGCCCCCACAAAAGTAATCATCAATCCCTCAAATAAAATGTGGAGTAAGATCTGGCTGCGTGTGGCCCCCATGGATCGCATAATGGCTATATCGTACTTTCGATCCTTCAGGGAGTTGAGCAAGGCAATGAACACACTTACTGCCGATATAGCGATGATCATCACACCCAAAATATTTAATACCTGCATGCCCACCCCTATGATGTTAAACAACCTGGCAGTTTCAAATGCCGGGGAAGCAGCCTGCATGCTACTCTCTCCATTGATGGCCCGTGGCAGCATCACCGCACCCATAGGAGAACGGTACTTTACCAGAAGAGCTGTGATCTGCTCCTCCTCATACTGCTCCTGAGTGACCGTGAGGCCCCAATGATCGATGGAGACCAGTGAGTCTTCTTCGTGTGATTCATGCGCCTCTTCATGGCCATGCACCTGCCAGATGCTCGCCACCCCCGTCAGGATCAGCTTGTCCAGCACAGTGTTGGAGGGCGACATGATCCCCGCCACCACAAATGGCTCACTTTCGTGGGCTTCTCCATCCTCAGACAAACCATGCTGACTTTCAAAAGCGTCACCCAAACGAAGGTTCAGCTTTTCGGCTGCCAGAGCACCTACAACCACCTGCATGGGCTCATGAAACCACTCGCCCATCTTCAGTTCAGCTCCATACAATGCAGCATACGCGTCTGTGGTGCCCACAATCCGGTAGCCAGCGTAGCTGTCGCCCAGAGAAAGGGGAATCACCTCGCCGATGTACCTGCTGTGGCTCACCTCCACAGCTTCCTTGAGGTTGATATTCCCTGTGGGAAAATCCACATGAAAGATATTGGCCAGAATCAGCTGGAGGGGGCTTCCTTTGGCACCAATCACCAGGTCCACTCCTTTGGTGTTTTTAGAAATTTCGTTTTCAAGCTCCTTGGAAACCAGCAGAATCAACAGCACCACTGTCACCCCGAAAGCCAACAGGAGCCAGCTCAGAAAACTGCTAAGTGGCTTGGCCAGGATACTTCGCAGACTCAAGTATGGGATATTCATAATGTCAACTGGTTTGGAAACTCACTTTTTACCCGATGGTCATGTGTGGCGATGATCAGGGTGGCCCCGCAGGCCTCAGCCTGGCTCTTCAGCAACCGAACCACCGCGGTACAGCTCTCGTCATCGAGGCTGGCAGTGGGCTCATCACCAAAAATCACCGCTGGCTGGTTGATGACTGATCGGGCAATGGCCACACGCTGAGCCTGCCCCTGGCTTACCTCATAAACCTTCCGATGCGCAAGATCACGAATCTGCAAGTCCTCCAGCACCTGATTGATCTCCTTGTTTCGTTTTGGCTTGTGACCAAAAAATGTGGCCAATCGGATGTTTTCTTCCACCGTAAGCGACCCGATGAGGTGGGGCTTCTGAAACACAAAACCAATGTGTTGACCTCTGTATCGATCCAGTGCAGATGAGGACAAAGCTTCCAGGTGAGTGCCTTCTATCACCACAGAACCTGAAGTAGGTCGTAGCAATCCAGACAGCAGATGAAGCAAGGTGGTTTTTCCACAACCGGACGGGCCCAGGATCAACGCATGATCACCCGATGCAACCTCCCAGTCCGGGAAGTTGAGGGCTGCTGCCTCGTCATAGGCAAACTTTAAGTTTTTAGTGACTAACAATTAATATGACTATTTTAATAATATTTTGTAAAATATTTATTACTTTAACTGAGTATTCTCAAAAGACCAGCTAATATGACCTTACTATTCTTTCCTGTTGTTGTCGTGCTTTTCCTATACTATTCATTCAAAGGCCGACTTAAAAAAAGCATCAAGCCTGTTGATGAAGTAATCGGTTGATCTGATGCCGATGATGAATCAGGTGTGCATTGAAAAACTTCACCATAGCGGGTAAAGTAATTCGCCCAGCCATTGGATGCTTATAAATGCCCTTATTCAGAAACTCATCAGGGTACTCATCCAGAAACGCCTTCAGGTCATCACTTGTTTGGTCGAATAAGGATTTCATTTCTTCTAAATTCCGCTCATTAGACGGGCTGATCACCACTGCAGGCGCTTTTATCTTGATTCTTGAATAAAGGATAATATCATACACTTCCATCCTCACTGAATTGAATAGAGAAGCTCCCGGCATTTGATCTCCCGCGAGTAGCTTTTTCTTACAATAATTAAGGGATCCACTTTCCGCAAAATGCAGATGATCCAACACCTGCAAAACCGACCACTGATTCCCCATCGGCTTCCACCGGAGCTGATCCTCACTACAGGGTTGAAGCTGCCGAAAAAGTGATTCCTTCCCCGCCTGAAGCCGATCATAGTGCACTTGGATTTTCCTATTCATAGTCCGCAAATTATACAAAACAGACCAAATCAATACCCCTTTGGGGACGGGCCAATCTTGCAATAAATGGCAAAAAAAAGTATCTTCGGCATGACTTTCGTGCTGAATGTCGATAAACCACCCAAAGCCGTTGCTCAGCATTAAATTGTGAGCAGGGTCAATTGTAGCCTGTTGATCCTATGTAATATGACGAATAATAAAATAACTTTGCGGTACCAAACGCCTAAACGATTAATCGGCAACACTTATGCACGTATTTGATATTATTGCCCTTTTCATTTTTCTCGCAGGGCTCTTCATATTTGTCAATACCTACTTCCTGAAATTACCGTCTTCCATAGGTCTTATGATCATGGCGATCGTGCTGTCTGTGATCATTTTGATTGTGGGTTTGGTTTTTCCCAGCCTTCAGATTGGAGCTGTGGAGCTCGAAGAGTACGATTACGCAGAAGTGCTCTATCATGTGGTACTCTCCTTCATGCTGTTCTCTGGGGCCTTAAACATAGATTTTAAGAAGCTATCCAAACAACGCACCCCCGTACTGATACTGGCTACCACGGGTGTTTTGATTTCCACTTTTGTCATTGGGACCTTAGTCTACTACATGCTCGAGTTTGTGGGCATCGAACTGCATTATCTCTACTGTCTGGTATTTGGAGCCTTGATCTCCCCAACAGACCCTATAGCGGTAACCAAAACCATCAGAAGGTTCAACCTGGATAAAGAGCTTGAAATCAAGATTGCCGGAGAGTCCCTCTTTAATGATGGTATCGCTGTGGTACTGGCACTTACCCTGCTGGACATAGCCCATGCGGGCGAAGATCATGCCCTCTCGGTATTTGAAACTGTATATATCATTGGTGCCGACATTGGTGGAGGAATCTTCATCGGGCTTTTCCTGGGTTATCTGGGATACAGACTACTGAAATATGTGGACAACGATGCAGTAGAGGTAGAAATTCTTATTACTCTGGCCATCGTCATGGCGGGTTCATTTCTAGCAGATTTCATACACGTATCGTCCAAGCAAGCGGCGGTGGTCATGGGGCTGGTTATTGGTAATGAAGGGCGAGGTGAGCACGTGACCAGTGCAGCAGGAGATTATGTTTTTAAATTCTGGAACCTGATGGAGGAGTCGCTCGCAGCGATGCTCTTCGTACTGATCGGGCTGGAAATGCTGGTGATCCCGCGAAGGCTGGATTATTTCTCAGCGGGGTTCTTTGCTGTCAATATTGTACTACTGGGAAGATGGATCAGTGTTTATATCCCAATCAAGCTGATGTCAGTCAAGCGGTCTTTTTCGCCCAGTACAATCCCGGTACTCACCTGGGGTGCCCTTAGGGGAGGTCTGCCTATTGCACTCTCGCTTTCATTATCAGATTTTCATGGAAAGGACATCATCGTCACCATGACCTACATTGTGGTGGCCTGCTCCGTGCTCTACCAGGGCCTTACGGTACCTTTGTTGATGAAAATGAACTTTACCGAAAAGAAAGAGCGCAAAGTCCACGGACACTAGGTCTGATAGCATCGACTTTTCAGTATCCAAATACCTTAAGGTTCGTTTGCTCTTGTAGTCCGTACTGCCTTCCGCATTTATTGGGTAATTATACTAATTTTACCGGCTCATGAAAACGACCTACACATTCATAGCATTCGCCTTGGCCTTACTCTTAAGCTTGTTTTCCTGTAGCGGAGAAAAGGAAAATGCAGAGGCCAGTCATGGCTCCCCCCGAATCAAAAAGCACAGTAAGCTGGTGGCTCCCAAAGTGAACTCGGAATACATCCTGGGTGATGCTGTAGATTTTTCGATAGAATCAGAAGAAACGATCGACTCCATCGTGCTGGACTACGAAGGACAAGCCAAGACCTATCAGGAGCCGAACTTTCAATGGACCGCAGATCAGGCCAAAACCGGGACCCAAAAACTTCGGGTGACTGTGTATGCCAACGGGATCACGGAAACTCACTATCCAAAAATTCGCTTCTTTTCAGATACGCAACCTGAGGCCTACACCTACGAAGTGATCCGAGAACTTCCCCACGACCCGGAAGCCTATGTGCAGGGCCTGTTTTTCTTGGATGACACCCTGGTGGAAAGCACCGGGCGAGAAGGGCTCTCCAGGCTAAGCAAAACCAACCTACTCACTGCTGAGAAATATCAAACCGTGAACCTCTCCAGTCAATACTTTGGCGAAGGAAGTACCGTTTGGGAAAATCAGATCATTCAGCTCACCTGGACTTCTCAGGTGGGATTTGTGTACAACCGGGCGCTGGAGCAGACCAACACCTTTCATTATACCCATGAAGGTTGGGGAGTTACTACCCTGAACAATACTCTGGTGGTAAGTGATGGCACCGAGGTGCTTCACCTGCTAGACCCCAGGGACTTCTCAGAAACCGGACGACTTGAGGTGTATACGCATGATGAAAAAATAGTGAACCTCAATGAATTGGAAGTTATTGATGGGCTTATCTATGCCAATGTTTGGATGGAAGACCTCATAGTAGTGGTCGATCCAAAAACGGGCAAAGTGCTCCGAAATATTGATATGACGGGTCTGTCCAGTCAGTTTAATCCCCGGGAGATCGATGCGCTGAATGGTATTGCTCATCAGGCCACGACAGGGCGTACATATGTGACTGGCAAGCTCTGGCCTAAACTTTTTGAAGTTACCTTTAAACCAAAGAACTAATCTTAACAAGACAACATGACCCTATCAGAAGCTACCGAAAAAGTAAAAAAACTGGCCGCCAACAATGGTGGAAAAGTAAAAGCCAAAATTAACTTCAAATTTGACGAGGGTTTGATCCACCTCGATGACACTGTAAGCCCCACCATGGTGTCCAATGAGGAGCTCGACGCTTCCTGCACCATCAAATTATCTCTGGAAAACTTTGATAAAATGATGCACGGAAACCTCAATCCGATGATGGCCTTTATGGGTGGGAAAATGAAAATTGATGGCGATAAAGGTGTGGCCATGAAGCTGGCCTCATTGTTTTGATAATCCTCTAAACGAATTACCTCAAAATATAAAGCTTGCCAAAACCATGCTTAAAGGCCCGGTCGGCGTTGGTATTTCTGTGCTCTATCTGCTCTCCGTTCTGGCGAATGAACACCTTGTAGAGGTAAACTCCGTTGGCCAGCTGATCACCATACTCATCCCGTCCGTCCCAGGCGTATTGGGTGATGTTATTTCCTATTCGTAAGGGGCCTATTTCATCCTGGGTGATTTCACGCACCACCCTGCCTGTCACCGTCATGATTTGAATTTTGATACGGTCGGGCATAGTGCTCCCCGTAAGGGTAAAAACAAATCTGGTCTGGGTAGAGAAGGGATTGGGGTAAGGGTAGAAATGTGTGATGGTAGACTCATTGATCACCTCAAACGAGATCTCATATGGGTACTCACCTGACTGATTGCCACTCTCATCCGTTCCCTGCACCCGAAGGGCATAAACCCCATCCTCCAGTGGGCCAGGCATATAGTTGATTTCGAAATCTTCAGACTCACTGGCCGGGGTATAAGTCACTTTGGGGTTGGCAAAGCCCACCCGCTCGTAATCGCAGGCCTCACATGGAGACTTCAACTCAATGGTGATCCCGGAGGTATCATCTTTATACAAAAACTCATTGTCGTCCTTGAACCGAATCAGGATACTCGGTGTAGGCGACACGATATCTCCATCCAAAATATACCCCCCATCAAAGGTCACATCGAGCACCGGATTGATCTTATCCTCAGTCACCAGAAGGGCATTCAGCTGATTCACCATATTATTCACAGTGTAGAGCTCCGTTTCAGGGGCCTGCACACTCACAAGGACGTTATTGTAACCCGCTCTGCCACGCGTATTTTTTGTCACCTCTATCCTGGTGGTATCTCCAGGTGCCGGTGCCGCCACACGGTAATTTTCAGACTCACGATTTCCACTGGTCACATTGGTCACCGCCACCTGCACATTCAGTGAATCTGTAAACTCAGCATTGGATATATTGGTGAACAAATAATTTCTGCTAAAACCAGCGCCTTCAGCCACTTCTTTAATCTCATAATCCTCAGGTACCAAAATCCCCTCGGCCGGATATTCGTAGTTGACCCCCCAGCTTTTTAGGTTAGGTGGGGTTTGGTCAGCATCATCTGCAAATGCAAAATTAAGCGTCATGTAAGGATATAGATCTGCATCCAATTCTGAGACGTCTATCTCAGTGGACCTGCTGCCAGAAAAAATCAAATCCTTCTGACCAGTGGGTGATACACCCGTCACACTGAACTGCCAGCTATCGTTTGATTCGCCATCTACCTCATAATGAAAGCTCTGCCACCTTTTGGCAGGGCCTATCAGCGTGGAACTGAGGTTTCCTGAAGTAAACTTTCCGGTCACCAGCCCCACCAGCTCTATCGCCTGAGATTTTAAAGGAACGGCACTGCCATCAGAGGTCACCACCACGGCACTTCCGACAGGGTCACCTTTCCTACCCAGAAAGATGACCGGCTGTCCGTCGGTCAGTCCTTCAATAGTCGCATTGGCAATACCAATGTTGTTCAGAGAAGATTTTATCTGTGCATCCCATTTGGAAAACGCTACATAGTCAAAAGAAAATAACAAAACCACGTCTCCATTGTCAATCACAGAGACAATGCTATCAAGGTATCGGGTACTCCCCAGCACCTGATTTTCATTAAAATTATGAATCATTTGTGGCAGACGTCCGCAGACCAGGTCATCATAAACATCTGTACCAAGGAAACCAAACGGCCTATATGGCTGAGCAGACTCCTTATCAAATACCACCGCATTAATGGCGTTCAGTCTTTTGCAGGTTGGGTCGGCGGCATTGTCTGTGAGGAGCAGATTGATTCCATCCACGATCACCTGATAATCCACGTATTCATTGGGGCTATCTACACCATGTGTATTGATTTGAATGCCCGTTTTTGTCTCCTGAAAACTTAGTTTCTTACTATTCACATCATAACTAACCCCATGTAATGGATCCTTCTCAAATTGATAGGCTCCCACCTGGGCCCAACCCTCCGCAGCATCATTCACCAGGGTAAATGACGACTCCACCCACGAGGTGTCTTCATTATCCCGTGCTTCCGAAAACCTCGTACGCCAGTAGACCGTGGTGCTATCAGGAGCTGAAGTAAGATCCAGCGGATAGCTCATCAGCAACCCTCCTTCGAGCGATTCACTTTTCAGAAAAGGACTATTATAGGTGGCTGTAGTATCCACCATCAATGAATACACACGGTTTTGCTCCAGCTGATTGGCCGACTGCCAAAGCAACCTGGTCACAGTCTCAGCGACAATCGAATAGTCGACAGGATACAACGGAATCGTATTCCCTTTGGGGATAAACAGCTCAAAATTGGACGTATTATTCCCTTCATTGAGTTCGGTCACATCATTATCCGGATCCAACTGAATAAGAAAAGTATTCGTGCCCTCATTGGAACTCTCCAGATCGTTGTAGAGGGTAAAACTGAGGGTATCCTGCCTCAATACCCTTTCGAAATAGCGACTTACAGTCTCCTGAGAGCCGTCCGGAAAAGTCCTCTGGATCGTGATCTTCAGCGAATCTCTGACGGAGCGCCCGTAGTTTCTCACCGGGATATTAATCTGGAAGCTATCGGCATTGGACAGTACTCTCTCCTGGCCAAATGCTGAAGCATAAGTTTCTAAGGTTTGAATTTCGTAGTCTGGCGACTGGGCGCCAAACACTTTCACTGCCGGATCACCCTGCAATACGGTTTGGTACACCTGAGACTGCTCAGTGCCACCCGTTCCGTAAACCTCCAAAAACCTCCCGGAAACCAGTTTCGTCAGTTCTCCCAGAGATCGGCCAAATGTTTCGTCAGTTGCAAAAGCAAATTGATAGAAAAGATCAGACCATCGTTTGAGGCTGGAAGAAAGTGCAAAATCTGAATTGGCCATCACCGCGAGAGCCCCGGCATTCGGCGTTCTCATCCAATCTTCTCCAAAAGTGAGGCTGGTGGTGAAGATTTCACCCGCGTTGCAACCATTGACCAGGATCACCGGATATTTTCCTTTATTGGTATATCCATCTGCCGGGTTGGAGGCCCTGCCGATCTCTATATCTGTAACGATGCTACTGGAGTGTCCGAAAAAGGTAATCAAACTTACCCCCTGATTGACTTCCTGAGCCACGTTGATGACTTTCACTGCATCCGTACTGTTTTTGTTAATGTTGGACGCCTTGCCTCCAAGAAAATCCCGCTCGGCAATCGATTTGAAGTTGAGAATATAGTTTTCGAATGATCTCAACTCCCCTGCTGTCTGTCCCCCACTCAGGTGGATCAGATTCTTCCGCCACAACTGATCATATGGAACAGCTTCCATTTCCATTACTTTATCGAGATAGGCCTTCACATCTCCACTATTCAGGGCATTCAAACGCCCAGTGGCCACCTGAGGAGCCAGGTTTCCAGCTTGAGTATCTACACTGAAGAGCAGGTCAGACCCCGGATAGCCAAAAGTGGGCACATAGTGAGTCAAACTTGTCGTTTGGGGGTTATTGCGGTAGTACTTATGGTTGACAGTGGTTCCCTTTCCGATCAGAAAGAGGTACTGTGGGGCACCGGAATTGAGGGCATATCCCACAAAATTTCTGATCGCTAATGGAGAGGGGTCTCCATAATTAAACTGATCAAAAAGACTGGAAATCTCTACTTTCAGTACATCATAGCCGCCTCCGGCCGAACTTTTACGATAGTTGACATAGGCGGTCACCGGATTCATGCCATCCACCAGCTGATCAAGCTGAGGATGTGTGACCAGTAGATAGTTAGCACTGGTAACTCCTAACGGGGTGAGAGTGGCCTTTGAAATGGAAGGCACAGCGGCCGGAGCTTCAAACGCATGCAACACCCGATCGATGGTGAGGTCTGGAAAAACAAACTCCAGCCTGTCTGAAAAGGCAGTGGTGGCCAGGGACTTTGGTGCTACAGGGTTGGTAATATCAAACACACGAAGAGAGGACGCCACACTTGTGGGTACTTTCACATACCCCCTTTGAGCACCGGTTGACCCAATGTTGTATGTTTTAGCGCCACTGGTGTGATTGAATTTCTGAGCATAGTCTACTTTGACGTATGACACACTGATGACATCAGTTTGTCCTGACAGCCCTTTGGGAGTAACCTGAACCATCAACTCTCCTGATGCACCCACATCACTCCACTCAAGGGCTCCACTGTAATATTTGTGATACCTGGCATCAAAAGTTACCGTGGCAAGGGTTCTCAAATTATTGGTGTTTCTACCCACACGAATGTCCACTACATGCTCAAAACTACTGACCCCTGTAAGAACCAGTTCGAGCACTGGCTTGGGGCCAGTGGTTTCCACATTGCTCAAAGTATAGTTAAACGTATTAGAAGCATTCTTCGAAATATTACTACCTGTCCATCCTTCTCCGTAATCATACCTGGCTGAGAGGATCTCATTGGTAGAGCCATAGCGCAAGCCCGTGGCGTACGTGCCTACCTGAAGTTTCAACTGGCTATCCGTATGATAGGGCGCAGCAGTTAGACCTGTGGCGTCTTTGATACTTGAGAATTCCATTCGCTTCCCACTTGTATTGGTCAGATGCCAGGTGAGAAAGTAAGTCGCTGTATCTGAAAATAAATTGTAATAGGTATGTGGTTGCGCCTCCGGAGACACATAGAGCTCTGTATCTGCCTTTCCATCGCTTTTCTTACCATAAAACTCAAAGGAATCTAACCTCCCATCGTTGTTGGTGTCCTGAGTGGCTATGGCCACTTCTTCGCCACGGCGAAAGAGCTGATATCTATTCACGGCAATATTGGCAACAGGCACACCTGCAATGGCCAGCTCATCAGTTGTAACCTTATACACCCCGTCCTTGGCTATTTTGATTTTGTAGTAGCTCTGCTCGTAATTGATCCATTCATTGCCAAAGGTCTGTGCGTTTACCGCCAAGCCCAACAAGATGCACCCCCCCAACAAAAAAACTCTAGTCCACCACATTGAAGTCCACTTTGATTGAAAAAACATGTGAGTAAAGTCCTGCTGCCTGATCACCGATATCTGTGAATGCGTAATCAATGGCCACTTCCTGTATTTTAAGTCCAATGCCTACGTTCGGTTGAAAAGTCCACGACTGGCTACCATCAAAATCTTTGATCTGCTGAAACTGTCCTATTCCACCCCTCAAAAACGCCAGCTGCTTATAACTCAGTTCCACGCCCAGTGACGGATCTACCGAAAAGGACTCCGTTCTGATCAGTGTGTTTCTTTTCCCGTCCGTAGTAGTGACCAGATCCAGAGAAGTCATCAATGAAAATTGATCCAGAAAACTAAGTGTTCTGGATGCCCCCAATATCACCCTGGGCAATGTCACCTCCAGCGATCTGCTGTAAAGTTCATTCCCGGTCTGGGCATAGACCTCAGCCAATTCCTCATCTGCTATAGACCAGCTGTTGAACGTACCAAAAAGATCACGTCCCATCAATCCAAAATTCCATGATTTCCAGGTTTTCTGTAAGCCAACGTCCATTCCAAACCCCCAGGATCCTGCAAAATCACCAACAATCCGACGAATGACTTTAACACTCCCCCCTACATCCAACCCTCCCAGTACCCTGAGTCGCCGACTGTAAGAGATCAAAAAAGCATAGTCTGCCGCTGAAAAAAACCGGATGTTATCATAGTTCACTGACCCGTTGGCATCAAAAAGAAGTCGGGTATCAGCAATGTCGTCCACAGCAAACCGAATAACCGAAACACTCAGTGCAGAACTATCATCCAGGCGGGTGGCAAAAGCTCCGTAATCGTAGTTGGAAATACCCGCAAAGTAAGCAGAGTGCATGAGCACTAGTTGATGATCGGGTTCCATTTTGGAGAGTCCGGCAGGATTCCAATAACCTGAGGATGCATCGGCGGTGTGTGAGACCATACTCAACCCAAGACCAAAAGCCCGCGCGTCCACCCCTATGTTCAAAAACTCATTGCTGTATTTAGGCGTGTTATCCTGAGCAGGTAAAACGATGCTGCAAAGCATACCAAAAATGAAAACGAAAACGCCTTTTCCCATTGACCGTTATTTGTTCCTCTAATTTAGATGAAGACTTGAGCTTCTTGAAGACAAAGGTGACAATACTCTGAGTTAAACACCCATAATTTCGATGAAATATAATTTTTCCAAGTTGAAGTATATTTTTTTGAAGAATATCGCAAGCTTCGGTAATATTTCTTACTAGGTACTCGGCCATGCATAGTACCTTTCCGTATACACTATCAGTCGTGACGCGGGAAACTCATAAACTCATGGAAAATGAACATTGAAAACACACAAGTACAGATGCGAAAGGGGATTCTGGAGTTTTGCATTCTCCATATCATCGCACGAGGAGAGGTATACGCCTCTGATATGCTCGAAGAGCTTACCTCAGCAAAGATCATGGTAGTGGAAGGTACCCTCTATCCGCTACTCACCCGGCTCAGGAAGGCCGGCCTGGTAGACTATAAATGGGTGGAGTCCAACTCCGGACCACCCCGAAAATACTATACCCTCACTGAAGAAGGCACCTCCTTTCTAAGTGGCCTGGATCAGACCTGGGAAGAACTGGTATCATCCACAGGACGAATCATCTCTGTGAACAAGAACTCAAAATAAAAATCATGAAGAAGACTGTAAGCATAAACATCGGTAGCATCATCTTTCACATAGAGGAAGATGGCTATGATAAACTGAAAAATTATCTTGATTCTGTCAATAGGTACTTCTCCACTTTTGAGGACAGTGGTGAAATCATTGCTGATATAGAAAGCCGGATCGCAGAGATCTTTCTTTCCAAACTTGCGGATGGCCGCCAGACGGTCAATCTGGAAGATGTGGAAGAACTGATAGCCACCATGGGTACCACCCGCGACTTTGAAGCCACCATAGAAGCAGAGCCCGAAGAATCAAAATCCTCCTCAGCTCAGGAGGAGCCCAAGGCAGAAGAACCTGCCCCTTCTGGCTCTAAGAGACTCTACCGGGATACGAAAAGAAAAATCCTGGGTGGTGTAGCTGCCGGTATTGCGCATTACTTCCGGATCGACCCCTTATGGATCAGGCTACTGATCGTACTGCTGTTCATCAATGTATTCCTTGGCGGACTCAGCGGGGCCACCTTTTTGGCCTATATCATTTTGTGGATTGTATTACCCCCCAATGAAACACTGGAGGAAGATCAGAAAGTAAAAAAACTGTTCAGAAATTCAGATGAACGAGTCTTAGGGGGTGTGGCCAGTGGTATCGCTTCCTACTTTGGTACAGATACCACGGTGATCAGGCTCTTATTCGTGCTTTCTATATTTCTTGGTGGAGCGGGAATAGTCGCATACATCATCTTATGGATCATTTCGCCTGAGGCCAAAACCATCACCGAGAAAATGCAGATGCAGGGAGAGCCCGTTACCCTCTCCAATATTGAGGAAAACGTAAAAAAAGGTCTCAATGTAAAAGAGGGCGAAGAAAGCCCATTGGTGAAGGTACTGCTATTCCCTTTCCGTCTGATTGCCCTGATTATCAGTGGCATTGGTCGGGTATTGGGGCCGGTGCTTCGCTTTCTGGCCGAACTCATCCGCATCGCCTTTGGGGTGTTGCTGGTTATCTTCGGAGTTTCTACAATGATCGGATTCATAGTAGCCATCTTCGGGATTCTGGGCATTGGAGGCTGGGAAAACTATGTCCGCATTTCGGACTTTCCTATAGAACTTATTCAAAGATCTCTGGATGGATGGTCCATCGGTTCAGTCTTTATCGTAATGTTCATTCCGGCACTTGCAGTGAGTCTATTGGGATTGGTGATTATTTTGAAAAGAAGAGTTGCTAATGCTTACGTGGGCTGGTCATTGTTCACATTGTGGATTGTAGCACTCATTTTTGCCGCCTTTACTGTACCAAGATTTGTTCAGGAATTTGCGGTGGAAGATGACCTGAGGGTTGACAAAACCTATCCGGTAACCGCTGCCACTCCCACCCTGCGACTGAATGATTTAGGCCTTGATACTTTTGATGCGGTGGATCTGCGCCTGAGAGGGCATGAGGATAGTACCTACCAGCTACTCCTAAACATAGAAAGCCGGGGCAAAAGCAAACGTGATGCCCAGGCCAATGCTCAGACCATTGAATACAAAGTGGAACAAAAAGGAGATGATTTTTATTTTGATTCCAAAATCACCTTCCCGAATGAGACGCCGTACAGATTTCAAAATGTTAAGGCTTACTTCTACATCCCTTTTGGGAAAACCTTTAGAATGGAAGAAGATCTGGAAGAAATCCTGATCAACACACTCCACATCAATGGATACCGACCATATCAGATGGAGGGCAATGACTGGGTGTTTGAGCAAGATGGGATTAAATGTCTGACCTGTCCCGACCGATCCTCCAAGAGCTTTGACAAAGAGATGAACAGAAGCGAAAAAAGTGCTTCATACTCCGGATCTGAGAAAATAGACTACCCTTTCGAAGATTTTGATGAAGTGAAAATAGCTTCCTTCTTTGATGTGGATATCAGACAGGGTGACGAATGGCAGGTGACCGTAAAGGGTAATGACGATGACCTGGACGAAGTATATCTCAATCAGGTAGGCGATCGGCTGGAGGTGAAATTCAAAGAGGACAGCTGGGAATGGTGGAAGGATAAACGATCTAATAAAGTGGGCATTTTTATCACCATGCCCAACCTTGAGTACCTCGAAGTTATTGGGGATACCGATGGCGAGGTAAAAGGCTTTGATGATGATGAGATCACCATGGAGCTCACAGGAGCCTGCGACTTGTATGTAAATGTAACTCCCCGGCGACTCGAAGTGCAACTCACAGGGGCCTCCACCATGGAGCTGAGAGGCGAGGCAGAAGAACTTAATGCTGATCTCGTGGGAGCTTCCCGACTAGAAGCCTTTGACTTCTTAGCCCGGCGGGTGGAAGTAAGCGCCATCGGCGCCTCCAAAGCTGAAGTGAATGGCAGTGAAGAAATCGAAATAGAAGCAGCGGGAGTGAGTAAGGTCAAATACAGAGGCACCCGCAATGTGAAAATCGACGAAGACGGCATTAGCTCCGTAGATAGAGACTAAGACTAAAAACAAATAGAATCATTACAGTCTTTCGGTTTGTTTTGGCCCCACAGATGTCTAGCTGTGGGGCTTTTCTTTTTTGAAATCACTATTTTTCCTCCAACAAGAAAACCGAGCACATGATTTCCTTCAGACAAGCTACCCGAACAGACTTGCCCGCCATCATTCAATTACTGGCCGATGACCCACTGGGCCAGCTAAGAGAACAACCTTCCGATCCTCTACCACAGTCCTATTATCAGGCTTTTGAGGTCATAGATCAGGATCCCAATCAGGAACTGATGGTGGTGGTAGAAGCAGAAGAAATCATCGGCACTTTCCAGATGACATTTATACAATACCTCAACTATCAGGGCGGTAGTAGATCCATGATCGAGTCCGTGCGGGTGAGAAAAGACAAACGGGGACAAAAAATTGGTGAAAAAATCATCCTCTGGGCCATAGACCGCTCGAAAAGCAAAGGGGTAAAAATGCTTCAGCTTACCTCCGACAAGAAACGCCCGGATGCCATCAGGTTTTATGAGCGCCATGGTTTTGTAGCCAGCCATGAGGGATTCAAATTACACTTTTAGTAAATTTATAGGCTACCAACCTCGATTCAATGAGACTCACTGTCACCTCAATCTCTGTTATCATTATACTTTTGACATCCTGCTCCAAGCCTGAAACCCCCAGAGAACCCCATCGTCAGGGACTCACCGAGCGAGGAAAAAAAGCCAATCACGACAAAGCCATTACCTACAGCCTTATCACAGTGGAGATCGGCACTCCTAAAAGTCAGGTAAATGTGGCGGAAGAACACCTCTATGGAAAATTCTTTGGAGACCGGGCAGAGTTTTATATTGTGGAAAACCCTGAGCTCTATGTCTCAAACTCGCAGGTCAACCGACTCACACTCTACTTCATAGACGGTATGCTTTGCAAAAAGAAATACGATCTGGAAAGCGACATCAGCCAGGAACTCATGAAGTCATATGGCAGTTTCAAGTTCAAAGCACTCAATGATTCCACAAGGGATATTTCGAAATCAGAGAAAATTGTATTGAAAACTGATGGCAGCGCGCGAATCAACGAACACCTCAACCGTTTCCAAATGAAATGGGACCAGGAAGAAGTGCTCATCAAGTACCTCATCTTTAAGGATTCGGTACAGGCAGAAATCCACCTGGTGGAAGAGCTCTCAGCTTATAAATACCTGCTGGATCAGGCAGAAGCCAATATTTAATAGTAAATCCGGTTTTGGCGGGAACCAACAGGGATTCCTATCCACCGCTGCATTATTCCCACTCTTCAATTTAAACGCAAGTTGACCCACGGGAATGGCCATAAGCATGCGCTTATTGTATTTCTTTGCAGCCCAACCACCTAATAGAATGAAGAGTTTACTTTACGCCATACTTGTGCTGGTGACTGTGCGCCTATCTGCCAGCGATCCCGAAAAACAGACAAGAATGCCCATGATCAAGGTTTACAAAAATGACCTTGAAAAAGTCTACACTGTATTCTTCGCCGATACACTGGTCCGAACGGTAAAGGTGAGCTTACAGGACAAACGAGGGGCCACACTCATCGAAGAGTCATTTACCGCCAAGGGTTTTTCTAAACCTTTCGGACTTACAGAACTGAAAAACGGAGAATACGAATTTGTGATTTCATATGATGGCACCTCTGTCACCGAGCCCATTGCCTTGCGAAGCGAGAAGGAAATCATGGATGCCAGCATCACGCTGAAAAGAGACTACCCCACCCTCATGGTGAATGTGTCCTCCTACAATATGAACCCAATGAACATCTTCATCTATGACAATTATGATAAGCTGCTAAAGATGCTATATTGGGAACCCAATGATCGCATGATGACCAAAAACATAGACATGTCACAGTTTGACGGTTATGAAATCAGAGTACAAATTGTGCAGGATGGTATTGACAAATTAGAACAATTGGTGCCACTTTACTAGATATTAAGAATCAGCTACAGGCCGCTCCCTTCAACCAGGAGCGGCTTTTTTTTTGAGCCTACTTCTTCACCTGACTACCTTCCCATCAGGTTCTCCCCCATTCTCACAGATTTCCATTTTTTATTTCCATCCGCTGTAACTTTAGGTTCAACAGGGCGTCTCCTTTTTGAATGTCACCAAACCAACTCTTCGAAACGCACATAATTCCGGCTACTGGCAAAATGTTCAGGTACGCTAAGTCCATCTTGAAAGAGACGGAGCTGGCACAGGATGTCGTGCAGGAGTGTTTGGCTAAAATCTGGACCAAAAGGCAAATGCTCGAAGGTGTCCAGAGCCCGGAGGCATGGGCAATGCGCATTACCCGAAACCAGTGTTACGACTGGGTAAAAACGAATCGGTTTACCGTGATTTCGGATCAGGAAATGGACCAACCCAACAATGACAGTGCAGACTATCAGGCTTTGATGACTGATCAAATGCATTGGCTGGAAAAGGTACTCGACACCCTTTCTCCGAAGCAGCGAGAAATTTATCACCTTCGGGAGATAGAGGAGATGCCTTATCAGGAAATTGCTGAGGTACTTTCCCTGAACCTGAGTGAGGTGAAGGTTTCCCTACACCGAGCTCGAACGAAAATCAGGTCTTCAATGGAAAAAATAGAGTCATATGGAGTCGCGAATTAAAGGATTACTTGAAAAGTACTGGGCCGGTGAGACTTCCATACAGGAAGAAACGGAGCTCAAGGAGCACTTTCGTGAAAACCCGTCTCTCACTTCTGAGGGTTCCTACTTTCGTGAGCTCAACCGACTGAAAGCAGACCCGGAAGTGAAATTCACACATCCGGGACGCGCCGGAAGGAAAGCCAGATGGTCAGTGGCTGCAGTGGTGACCATAGGACTGATGGCCGCCGTACTGGTGATACAGGATGCCCGTAAGCAAAGTGAATTTGCTGTGGAGGATCCCAAAGAAGCCTTTGAGATCACCCGAAAAGCACTGCTGATGGTTTCCTCAGGACTCAATGAAGGCAAAACCTATTCGACTGAAATTAACAATCTCAACAAAGCAGAAGAGCTCATTCGTGAGAACTAAGCATATCTGCCATTCAAAAACTTTAATACTCAAATCATGAAAAAAGGACTATTAATAATCATTCTGAGCGTGTTTTCTGTAAGCCTCATGGCTCAAGGAACGGTGGTCAATAAGTATTTTACAGAACTGGCCGATGACGAAGCATTCACCAAAGTCTCGGTGAGCAGTAAAATGTTCTCTCTTTTCACAGACCTGGAAACGGGCAGTGCCACGGAGGATGAATTTCTGAAGGCGGTGAGCAAACTCAAAGGCCTCAAGATAATCGTAGCGGATAGCATTGGCAATGCAGCCAAGATGTACAACAAAGTACTGATCGATATTCAAAATGCTGGATACGAAGAGCTCATGTCCGTGAAAGATGCAGAGGAAAACATGAAATTCTCCATCAAAGAGAAAGCCGGAAAAATAGAAGAACTGCTCATGGTAGTGGGAGGCAAAAAACGATTTGTCTTACTCAGCCTCTATGGGGAGATCGATCTGAAAAGCATTTCTAAAATAGCCAAATCGATGAAAGTAGATGGTCTGGAAAACCTTAGCAAAATAGATGAAAAATAAATCAGGGAAGTACTTGATCCTGATGATCCTCATGGGGCTGACTACTCAGCCCCTTTTTGCGCAGGAAGACATCCTGAAAACGCTGGTAGAGGACCGGACCGACCATAAATATGTCTTCTACCCCAGCACACTCCGGATGATCAACCTCACCAAAAATCAGGAATACAACGAGTTGGTGAAGGATGTAAGCAAGCTGTACATCTACATGCTGGACAGTGCCATCCGGGCCGACAAAGGCTATCGCAAAATCGCAGAAGGCTATACCAGGCTAGGGTATGATGAGTATGCCATGGCCTATGGCGGAGATCTTTCCCTGGCTATCCTCGGATCTGGGCAAGCCAGTACCAACACCTTCGTTGGGTACCTGATACAGGATGAACTGGCGGTGGCGTTTTATCTGAGTGGCACCATCGCCTGGCAGAAAATCCCCACGCTGCTCAACACCTTAAGAAAGGAAGACCTGTTTAATTTTTTAGACCCCACAAGCCAAGAACATTGAGCAACACTCTCGAAATAAGCGGACTGACCAAGCACTTCGGAAAATTTGTGGCCGTTTCTGACCTCAACCTGACCATCGAAGAAGGACAGGTCTATGGCATCCTTGGCCCCAACGGAAGTGGAAAAACCACCACCCTGGGGATGATACTGGATGTGGTAGCCCCTACTTCCGGTCACTACAAATGGTTCGGGGGCATGTCTCCCATTGACGCCAGAAAACAAATTGGAGCCATCCTGGAAACCCCTTGCTTTTATCCTTACCTCACTGCAGTACAAAACCTGCGAATCACTGCCCACATCAAGCAGTGCCATGACTCAAGGATAGAACAGGTGCTGGAGCAGGTAGGGCTCTACGAGCGCAAAGATGACCGATTCAAAAACTATAGTCTGGGTATGAAGCAGCGCCTGTCCATTGCTGCAGCCCTCCTGGCAGACCCTCCGGTGCTCATCCTGGATGAGCCTACCAACGGACTCGATCCTCAGGGAATTGCAGAAATTAGGCAACTGATTCATCACATAGCGGCAGAAGGAAAGACCATCATTATGGCCAGCCACCTACTGGATGAAGTACAGAAAGTGTGCACACATTTCTGCGTGCTCCGCAGAGGTCACAAGCTTCATGAGGGGAGTGTGGACGAAATACTGGGTGAAACCAATGAGATAGAAGTGGTAGCCGAAGACCTGGAGAAGCTGGAAGCACTTCTGGCCGGTAACACCCACATCACCAAGGTCACCAGAGCCAATGGTCAGTTGACCCTGACAGTCACAGATGAGATAAAGAGCGCAGATATTAACCAATATTGCTTTGAGCAGGGGATCACACTGAAAAAACTACTCACCAAGACCCGCTCTCTGGAGCAGGAATTTCTAAAAATACTCAAAGAAAAATGATCAGGGCACTCAAACTGGAATGGCTTAAAATAAGGGACTACAAAACCTTCTGGGTTCTTTTAGGAATGTACGTGTTGGCACTATTGGTGATCTGCTTTGGCGGCATGTTTTTGCTGGAGTATTTGAAATCCAAAGGTGCGGATTTTAACGGGATAGACCCAACCATCTTACCCATCTACGACTTTCCGGACATCTGGCAAAACACCACCTATCTGGGATCATTTCTTAAGGTCCTTCTCGCCTTCATTGTGATCATCTCTGTGAATAATGATCAGGCCTATAATACCCTTCGGCAAAATGTCATTGACGGAATCAGCAAAAAAGAATACCTGGCCAGCAAATTACTTTTTATCGCCGCTCTGGCCCTGATCAGTACCCTATTTCTCTTCCTGTCTGGAATGATCAATGGGGCCATCTATTCTCATGTGTGGGGGAGTCAGTATATCCTGGACGAACTGGAATTTCTGGCCGCCTACTTTTTTGATATCGTGGTGTACTGCTCACTTGCCTTCCTCCTTTCACTGATCATCAAGAAGTCCGGTTTTGTGATCGTGCTACTCTTTCTATACACCCTGATGTTCGAGCCCATTTTGGCGCTCATTCTGGAAGAATCTCCATGGTTCAAGGGGACTTTTTGGGCTGAGATAGCCCCTTTCCTACCCATCAAAGCGCTCAACGGGCTTATTCCGGTGCCTTTCCCAAAGTACGTATTCATGGAAATAGTGGATAACGTACCCATAAAGGCACTCCTCATCGCCACGGGTTGGTTGGTCATCTATCTGAGTGGGATTCTCTTTCTACTGAACAGGAGAGACCTCAAGTAGTGATTTCTTTTCTCAATCCTTTTTTATAGATTTGAGATACCAACAACCTAATCGCAACCGTATGAGTACCCAATCGAAAAGACTCATCAGAAACTTGGCAATTCTGATTGTCGTTCTTGTGGCTACTGCTTACTTAGTAAGTGGAGAGCACATGGAACTTATCTCTAAGCTTTAAATTTCAACTACTTTCAGAAGTGAACAAGCTCCCTTAGGAGGGAGACGGAGGAATTACGTCTGTTTCAGGAGTGACTTTGATCGGCCATGTCGTAGCCCATTTGCTGCATGAACTTCTGCATATCATTCACCAGGGATCGCACGCTGTGGCTGACATTCGATGAGTGACTGTTGGCTTCTACTTCCAGCTGTCTGGCAGTGGCCGAAATTTCATTGGCAGCGATCACCTCACACCTGGCTGCAATATGATGAGCGATGAAGCCTACTTCCGCAAAGTCTCCATGCTGGGAAGCCAGGGCTAGAAATCGCAATTTTTCGGGCATCTCCCTAACAAAAGCATTAAGTATGCTTTTAAAATAATCCCTACCCTCATCAATATCTGTTCGAAAATTTTCACCTGTATTTGACATCCGCTGATTCAATTAGCACCCAATCAAATCTATCTTTCTGCTATCTGAAAACAGAATGTTATTAGCCGACCATGGTCAACACATCGATGAATAATAAAAAACGGTCTACGGATCTACCCTGAGAAGTCGCGAACCATACCAGCTATAAGGCTCTCCATCCACCAGCTCAATGCTCGAAGTGGGAAAAACGGCCTGAAGAGCCTCCCGGTCGCCCTCTTGAAATGGATAGGGTTCGGAGCTTAGGAGTATGTGATCTGGTGACAGCTCGGCCATATCATTTTCGCTCAGCTCAGGATACCTGGCAGCCCGCACCACATTGCGATATCCCAGGTGCTCCAGAAAATGGTGAACATACGTATCTCTACCTGCCGCCATCCAGGGCTTTTTCCAGATCATGTACAATACACTTCCTGATCTTGAATTTTGCAACCCATTCAGTTTAGCTACCAATTGAGTCCGGATGAGATCCCCCTCCGCCTCCATGTTCGTCACTTCGGCAAGCATGCCGATCATTTCCAGACCTTCATTGAGCTGAGTGATGTCGCTCATCCAGACAGGGTAGCGCTCAGAGAGCCTTGTGATCCCTTCCTTATAGTTTTCTTCTTTATTCCCTACTATCAGGTCCGGCTTCAAATCATCAATGACCTCAAAGCGAAAATTCTTGGTGCCTCCTACGATAGGTATAGATGTTGCTTTGTCCTCCGGGTGGATACAAAATTTAGTTCTCCCTACCACATCTACCCCCATATCGATGAGTAATTCGGTAATAGAAGGAACCAGTGAGATGACCCTACGGGGAGGAAAGTTGATTTCTACACTCCTCCCCATTTGATCGTGAAATATGAGCTTTTGGGTGCCCAATGTTATTTCATGTATCGGAAATCCTGACCATCCTTTACCTGAATGACAGTTTCGTAAATGAGCTGAATGGTATTTTCGAGATCATCCTTGGCACAAGTTTCCACCGTAGTGTGCATATACTTAAGCGGGATTGAAATCAAAGCTGAGGCCACACCTTCGTTGCTGTAGGCAAATGCATCTGTATCCGTACCCGTGGAGCGTGAAGCTGCTCTTCTCTGAAAGGGAATCTGCTCCTTTTCAGCAATACCAATGATCATGTCCAGTACATTGTTTTGCACCGCAGGACCATAACAAACCGCCGGACCGTCACCACAGCTGATGTCTCCACTCGTGATTTTATCATACATAGGAGAATTGGTGTCGTGTGTCACGTCGGTAATGATGGCCAGGTTGGGCTTGATCCTGTGAGCGATCATTTCTGCACCCCTCAGTCCTATTTCCTCCTGCACAGCGTTGACTACATAAAGGCCAAAAGGAAGCTCTATGCCATTTTCCTTAATCCGGCGTGCTACTTCCGCAATCATAAAACCACCAATGCGATTGTCCAAAGCACGACCCACCAGGTATTTATCGTTGAGTTCCATCAGCTCATCATCAAAAGTGATCACCGACCCTACGTGGATGCCCATATCCTCGACCTCTTTCTTGGAGCTGGCTCCCACATCTATGAAAATATTCTTCAAGGTCGGAGAATCTTCTTTGTCCTTTCTCACATGAATAGCCGGCCAGCCGAAAATCCCTTTCACCACGCCATTCTTCGTATGAATATTGACACGTTTGGAAGGGGCAATTTGATGATCGGAGCCACCATTGCGCACCACATAGATATAGCCCTGATCAGTGATGTAGTTAACAAACCAGCTGATCTCATCGGCATGTGCCTCTATGACTACTTTGTACTTCGCTTCAGGATTGATGATGGCCGCCACAGACCCATAAGTATCCGTGAAGTAATCATCGATATACGGCCTGATATAGTCCAGCCAAATCTCCTGGCCGCTGGTCTCAAAACCCGTAGGTGATGCATTATTTAAATATTTGAATAAAAAATCTTTACTCTTGCTATCCATATGTTAGTTTGAAAAAATATATCTCTCGTCCTCTGTTTAGTTAGTAAGCGACGAAAGGTCAATATGTTTTTGAAAAAACAGTCCGCTCTTACAAGGGAATATTACCGTGTTTTCTTTTGGGCATATTGTCTACCTTGTTTTCGAGCATGCTAAAGGCCCTGATCAACTTCGAACGGGTATTGTGTGGCAAAATCACCTCATCAATAAATCCTCTCTCAGCCGCCTTATAGGGGTTGGCAAACTTCTCTGTATATTCATCGATTTTCTCCTGCAGCTTCTGATGCGGATCCTCAGCCTTGTCTATTTCTCTCTTGAAAATAATCTCCGAAGCACCCTGAGCGCCCATCACAGCAATCTCAGCGGTAGGCCAGGCAAAATTCATATCAGACCCAATGTGCTTTGAGTTCATTACGTCATAAGCACCACCGTAGGCCTTTCTGGTGATCACGGAAATCCTTGGGACCGTGGCTTCACTGAAAGCATAAAGAAGCTTGGCGCCATTCATGATGATCCCATTCCACTCCTGATCAGTACCGGGTAAGAATCCCGGTACATCCACCAGCACCAGCAGCGGGATATTAAACGCATCACAGAAACGCACGAATCTTGCTGCTTTTTTACTACAGTCATTATCCAGCACACCCGCCATACTCATTGGCTGATTGGCTACTATCCCAATACTGCGTCCGGCCAAATGTGCGAATCCGACAACAATATTATCCGCAAACTTTTCATGTACCTCAAAGAATGATCCCTTATCCACCACACCTTTGATCACATCCTTGATATCGTAAGGTTGGTTGGGGTTATCAGGCAGGATATCATCCAGTGCCGGAATAACCTCATCTCCATTCATCTCATAAGGTAGCCTTGGTGGCTCCTCTTCACAGTTTGAAGGGATATAGGTGAGAAGTCTCTTAATATCTAAAATGCACGCGGCCTCATTTTTAGAAGAGAAGTGAGTGACTCCACTCTTCACACTGTGTGCACTGGCACCACCTAATTCCTCAGAGGTAACATCCTCCTGGGTTACCGTCTTCACCACATTGGGGCCTGTCACAAACATGTAACTGGTCTGCTCCACCATGAAGATAAAATCCGTAATGGCGGGTGAATAGACCGCTCCTCCGGCGCAGGGTCCCATGATGGCAGAAATTTGGGGTACAACACCCGAGGCTCGGGTATTTCGGTAAAAAATATCCGCATATCCTCCCAGAGAGACGACACCTTCCTGGATTCTGGCCCCGCCAGAGTCATTCAGACCAATCACCGGCGCACCGTTCTTCATGGCCATGTCCATGATCTTCACAATCTTTTCGGCAAAGGTCTCCGAAAGAGATCCACCAAAAACGGTGAAGTCCTGACTGAAAACGTAGATCAGGCGCCCATTAACAGTGCCATATCCGGTCACAACACCATCTCCAAGAAATTTCTGTTTGTCAATACCAAAATCTCTCCCTCTGTGCACCACAAACTTGCCTATCTCCTGAAAAGAGCCCGGATCAAGTAATAGATCTATTCGCTCTCTGGCAGTGAGTTTGCCTTTTTCATGCTGCTTATCTATTCGGGACTGGCCTCCACCGAGCATTGCCTGCTCATTCATTTGCTCCAGTTCCTCGATTTTCTGGTGAGTTGATTTGACGAAAGATGCCGTTTTTGGCTTTTCTGAACTCATATTTTGGGGTTTAATGCAGTTTAAAATTTCACGGGCAAGTTAATCAATGCAGGGATTCAAATAAAACCTGATTTATCTCAGGATTATCTACGTCATTAATTTGTTACCAAAGATATCCGCAAGTGAGTATTTGGAGATTATAGTATCTTGCGCCCTGAAATTCTGAGGAAAATGAGAATCGCCGTAATAGACATGGGTACCAATACCTTCCACCTGATCCTGGTGGAAGTGGCAAATGATGATTTCCGAATCGTATTTCGAGAAAAAGTCGCCGTGAAAATCGGTGAGAAGGGTATCAATCACGGAATGATCACAGATGATGCCATAGAGCGGGCGCTAAAAACACTCGACCACTTCAAGGAGATCATCGAGAAGGAAAAAGCAGATCAGGTATTTGCTACAGCCACCAGCGCCATCCGAAATGCCCACAATGGCAACGACCTGGTGCAAAAGATCAAAGACCAAACAGGCATCGAAACTCGCATCATCTCAGGACTGCAAGAAGCTGAATACATCTATTATGGCGTAAAAAAAGCACTCCCCATCGGCAAGATGCCAGCGCTGATAATGGACATTGGAGGCGGAAGTATTGAGTTCATTATTGGTACAGATAGCGAAATACTCTGGAAGCAAAGCTTTGAGATTGGTGGTCAGCGGATGGTTGAGAAATTTCAGAAAAGCGATCCCATCACAAATGAACAAATCACTTCTCTGAAAGGCTATCTGGAAGAAAACCTTGAAGAATTATTCGAAGCCTGTACGACTTTCCATCCTAAAACGCTGATAGGTTCATCGGGAACCTTTGATACGCTCAGTGATATCTACAGACTGACTAACGGAATAGAAAAAGCAAAGGAAGAAACAGAGTATCCCCTGACCTTAGAAGCCTTTGAACTCATCTACAGTGACCTGCTCATTAAAACCAGAGCACAACGCCTGGAAATCCCTGGCATGATTCCCCTGCGTGTAGACATGATCGTGGTGGCTTGTGTGCTGATAGACTTTATCATTAGCCAACTTAGCTTAGAGAACATTCGTGTCTCCGCCTATGCCCTCAAAGAGGGAGTGCTGCTCAGCACACTCCACTCTCTGAAGAAAGAGTCGGCATCATAAACCGGACACCCGTTTATCCTTGGGGTATTTCACTTCATACCCAAACTTCATGCTTTTCTCCATGGTGGGCTCCAGCGTAAAACTCCAGGTGAGTAAGCCAGTCTTTTCGTTTCGCTCAGCTCCACCCAACGCAATCTCACCAATCTCTATATCCGTATTTTTGCTCAATGGAAGCTGATCGAATACCTCTATGTCGATGGATTTGGATCTGTTGTTTTTCACTTTTATTTCATATTGGTAGCTGATACGTCTCTTGTTCCCTATCAGTTGATCATTGGTGAGGTCCCGCACAGGCTTGCGGCTGATCTGCACACCCTGATCCACCCCTAAAGAAATATTCAATCCCTCCAGCTCTCCTTCAGGATTCAGGTAGGTCTTATTGACAAAACCTCCTTCATAGAAAACACTCATCTCCCCTGGCAGTAAGTCTAAACGCTGCCAATTCTTGGTCTTCGCCACCAGGTACACCCGCTCCGACAATTTCGGGGTAGATTGATAAAGAAATTCCGCCTCAACCCGTTCTTCCCTGATCGCTACCGTAACTTCTTTTCCTCCTGAAAGAACAGTCACAGGAAGTGCTATCTCATAGTTGACAGAGGTAAGCCCTTCGCTCATTTGTGTATAATCTGCTACCGACTCCATCAGAACCTCTTCCTCCATAGGCATAGGCTCAAAGGCCTCAGACCTGGCTGCCGGCATAGCCAATTTATTTTGATACGGTGCAGCACTAAAAAAATCGAGGTACCAAGGCCGTACCGTGGGCAACCACCCCCCAATAGAAGGATTGGAAGTACTCAGCGTCAACTGTACATTCTCCCAGTTCTCCCCGCTGTTTTGATACACATTTGCCTTATACAGCAAGTCAATTTTTTGAGCAGACGAAGTGGCCCGAAGGTCATAGGTAGGGTTCCAGTATGCACCCGATACTACATAGGAGAGATCCAAATGAACCATTTGCGTCCTGGATGTACTGATATCCACCACCACTTCCCCAGAGACCATTTGCTCCCTGGCATGCTGTTCTTCCAGTTGGTTTTTGACTTTTTTCAGCACTTTATCCAATTCTCTTCTTTCCAGCTGCAACTCATAACCCTTGTCCTTTATGGCTTGTATTCGGATGCGGTAGTATTCCACCATGGTTTTTAACTCATTCACCCCAAGGTTCTGATTAGCTCCTTTAATGACCTGATTGGCTTTGAGCATTTCTTCTTCAGACTTCAGCGCCCATTGCTGATTGTCCACATTGGCAATTTTACCTTCCAGCAGTTCGATTTTGTCCTTGAGCGATTTCACAGCCTCCGGAAGATTCTCCTCGGTGAGATAATTTTGCCTGAACGTAGTCCCCATAATTATAAAATCACCCTGCCCCTTCACCTGCACAGAATTGGGATCGAGCATGGAGGATAAACCCGTAAAAACCAGTTGTTTCATTTCTGGTCCAATGGCAATATTGGATGACCTGGAAACCTGCGCCTGATTGAGAAAAATAGTGACACTTTCTACTTTTGAATCAATGTCCTTTGCAGAGACCGACCATAGGCCGAAACTCAAAAAACACACGATAATAAATTTCATAAAGTTGGGATTAACGATTAAGATTTTACTTTTTCAACAGCTAAATTGAAGCTTGCTTTATGCTTAATTTATTCTGTAGTAATTTGCCGACCAATTATCTTGCCAAGGATATAATGTTTTACTTAATGATAACTGAATGGTAGTAGCGCACGACTCATTATTTCAATTTACAAAATCTATATTGGAAGCCGCTGGATGTCCCGAAAAGGATGCCCGATTGGGGGCGCAGGTGTTACTGAGTGCGGATCTCCGAGGGGTGGACTCACATGGGGTTGCCCGCTTGGTTGGTTATGTGCGTTTGATTGATAAAAACAGAGTAAATACCCGGCCTGATGTGAAAATTGTTCATGAAACGCCTAGTACGGGTGTTATTGACGGTGATGCAGGTCTCGGCCTTGTAGTGGGCCCTGAAGCCATGAACCTGGCCATTGACAAGGCCAAACAGGTGGGTTCGGGATGGGTAGCAGTAAGAAACTCCAACCACTATGGCATAGCGGGGTATCATGCTATGCTGGCACTGAAAGATGACTGCATAGGCATTGCCATGACCAATGCAAGCCCCCTGGTCGCGCCCACCTTCAGCAAAGAACGACTGCTGGGCACCAACCCAATTGCCGTTGCCATACCGGCGGATAAGGAACCCCCTTTCGTACTCGACATGGCTACCACCACTGCTGCCAACGGTAAACTAGAAATACTGCAACGCAAGAATAAACAAGCACCAACCGGATGGATACAGGATGCCTCCGGCCAAAGCACCACTGACCCTAACGGGGTGAAAGACGGTGGCGCATTGTTGCCTTTGGGCGGCGATCGTGAACACGGTTCGCATAAAGGGTACGGGCTTTCGTCAGTTGTAGATATACTGTCTGCGGTACTCTCAGGTGCCAACTACGGTCCCTGGGTTCCACCTTTTGTGGCTTTCATGGAACCAGCAGCAGATCCCGTAGGTAAAGGCATAGGTCATTTTTTTGGCGCAATGCGCATTGATGGATTTAGACCATCAGGAGAATTTAAATCCCACATGGACAACTGGATCGGTCGATTCCGAAATGCTGAACCAATCATGAAAGGTCATGACGTGCTGATCCCGGGTGATCCGGAGCGAAAGCTGGAACATGAACGCAGAAAAGATGGGATACCGCTATTAGATGCTGTTGTAAATGACCTAAAGGGGCTCTCCGACAGGTTTGGGGTGGAGTTCCCAGGTGAAATATAAATTCCGTGAATCAGGAAACCGCTCTTGCCATATTAAAAACAGGACAGAACGTGTACCTCACAGGTTCTGCAGGAACCGGTAAGACCTACCTGATCAATCAATACATTGAATACCTTAGGGTACGGGAAGTACCCCTGGCCATCACAGCTTCTACGGGCATCGCGGCCACACACATCGGGGGACAGACCATCCATTCCTGGTCCGGGATTGGGATTCGCGAAGAAATTACCCCAAAAGACCTGGATCAAATTGCCAAAAACAGACAAACAGTCACCAGAATCAAGGCTGTGCACGTGCTCATCATTGATGAAATCTCGATGCTCTCTGGTAAAGTACTTACTGGCATCAGTGACATCCTCAAACATTTTCGCAAAAGTAAAGCTCCTTTCGGAGGGGTGCAGGTAATCCTCTCGGGTGACTTCTTTCAGCTTCCTCCGGTCAGCAGAACACCCATGACCAACCGGGAAAAGTTTGCCTTTATGGCTCCGGTGTGGGTAGAAGCCAAATTAAAAATCTGCTACCTGAAGCAACAATTTCGTCAAGGTCAGGATACCCTTTCCTTTATCCTTTCAGAAATCAGAAGTCAGGACGTTTCGGATGATTCGTTGGAAAAACTGCGTGAAAAACTGGAAGACACTCAGACCATTCCCGATGCCCTACGGCTCTACACCCACAATGCAGATGTAGATGCCATGAATGCCAAACGACTGGAAGAAAATCCAAACCCTATTCAGGTATTTTATGCCGAGACCAAAGGCAAATCAAAAATCCTGGAGGGACTGAAGCAATCTGTCCTGGCTGCCCCGGCGCTGGAGCTTAAGGAAGAGGCCCGGGTGATGTTTGTCAAGAATAATCCAGAAAAAGGGTATTTCAACGGCAGCACCGGAACAGTGATGGGCTTTGACCGTGAAGAAGGCTATCCAATTGTGAATATGGACTCGGGCAGAACTGTGGTAGCCAAGCCCGAAGAATGGACCGTGAGTGATGAGAAAGAGACCATCCTCGCTTCCTACAAGCAAATACCCCTGCGGCTGGCCTGGGCCATTACTGTGCACAAAAGCCAGGGAATGACCCTGGATAATGCTGAAATGGATCTATCTAAAACTTTTGAAGCCGGGCAAGGCTATGTAGCACTCTCTCGTCTGAAAAGCTGGGAAGGTCTGGTTCTTGGGGGTATTAACCGCATTTCGATGGAACTGGACCCTCTGGCTGTTAAAGCTGACAACAGGTTTCAGGAACTCTCAGAAGAGAGCGAAGACTGCCTAAACCACATTCCGAAGGATGAGTTGAATATCGCTTTTCTGGACTTTATTAGCCGCTCCAACGGAACCAATGATGAGGAGACCATCCAGGCCAACCTCAAAAGAGAAAAGAAGTACCACACCAAGGAAAAGAAAGAAAGCACCTATCAAAAAACACTCAAGCTCATCGGAGAAGGTAAAACACTCGAGGAAATTGCCTTTGAAAGAGAACTCTCTCTCGGCACCATTGTAGGGCACCTGGAACGAATAGCTGAAGAGGAAAAAGAGATTGACCTGAGCAAGTTTAAGCCAGACGACAGGACTGTCGCCAAAGTGGAAAAGATCATCCAAAAACTGAAAGATCAAAATCAGGAAGAGTTTTACGACAAAGATGGCAGAGTGAAACTTGGCTTCATCTTCAAAGCCATGAATGGGCAAATGGACTACGAGACCATCCGCCTCACCAGGTTATTTGTGGATTAAAATAACCCTGCCACGATTCCTACTCTAAACTGCAAAGGACTATTATAGGGTGAGTTTGAACCATCCTGATAGAGTAGGTTATAAAGCGCAGTAATATTAAAAGCCATATTTCGACCAAGAGGCTCAGAATATCCTATCCCCACAAACCAACTATTGAAATGGTAACGTTCCGGCTCAGAGGCCCCAGGTATAAGAAGTCCAAAATTTAGATACTCATACTGTGTATACCCAAAAAATTTAGGGGAAAAGTTATACCTCAAGAAAGGGCCACCTCCGTAATTGGATGCCGTGGCCTGACCGAATTTGGTGTACTGGTAAGTAATCTGAAGGCCGGCAGAAAACTGCTCAGTGAATTTGTAACCAACCAGGGGTGAAACACTCAAATTGAGGTATTGTGTACCCCCACTGAAACCACCTCCACCACCAAAATAAATTTTATCTGATAATCCGCCACTACGGCCCGACTGCCGATACTGGGCGTGTGATAGGGTGATCCCTAATAGTAAGAATAAACCCAGGCAAAATTTAATCTTCATTCTTCCTCAACAATGATGTACAGATCCTCAGACTCTTTTTTCATCAGATACTTTTCGCGGGCAAGCTTTTCAAGCAGCTCCTTGTTATTGAGAAGTGCCTCACGATCATTTTTCACTTCCACGATCTTATGCTCATAAAACTCCTTTGCATTCTCTAGCTCCGCTTGCTTATGTCCTAGTTTGATTTGAGTAATAATGTCGTTGGAATCAAAAAAAAGCATCCAGATGAGGAAGAATAACGCAGATAAGAAATAGAAGTTCTTGAATATCCGGGGTACTTTTTCGTAGAAGCGCTTCATAGTTGGACTTAAAGATAAAAAAAAGAGCTGAATTCCATCCTTCATAAAGAACGGCAGTTCAACTCTTTTAGTTTTTGAATTTCAGAAAGGGGCTCAAAGCCCCACTCATCTCTGTTTATTTAGCTGTTGGGTACTTGGCCATCTCGCCCAGTTCCTCTTCTATTCTCAACAACTGATTGTACTTAGCCATTCTGTCAGACCTTGACATAGATCCAGTTTTGATCTGGCCAGTGTTCAATGCCACGGAAATGTCAGCGATGGTGTTGTCTTCTGTCTCTCCTGATCTGTGAGAAACCACTGCAGTCCATCCGGCTTTATGAGCCATTTCAATTGCTGCAAAAGTTTCTGACAAAGTTCCAATCTGATTTACTTTGATCAGGATAGAATTGGCAGCCTTCTCCTTGATTCCTTTTTCAAGAAATTTCACATTGGTAACCAATAGATCATCACCTACCAACTGGCACTTGCTACCAATTTTCTCAGTGAGGAGTTTCCAGCCTTCCCAGTCGTTTTCATCACATCCATCCTCGATACTGTCGATTGGATACTTCTCTACCAAAGAGGCCAGGTAGTCTACCTGCTCAGCGCTGGTACGCACTTTACCGCTCTCTCCTTCAAACTTGGCGTAGTTGTATTTTCCACCTTCAAAAAACTCTGAAGAAGCACAGTCCATCGCAATGGTGATATCTTTACCAGCCTTGTAACCAGCTTTATCAATCGCCTTCAATACAGCATCCAATGCTTCCTCTGTACCTCCTGAGAAATTAGGTGCAAATCCACCCTCATCACCCACAGCAGTACTCAATCCTTTATCTTTAATGATGCTTTTCAGGTTGTGGAATACCTCTGCACCCATTCGCAAAGCTTCGCTGAAAGAAGGAGCTCCGACAGGTCGGATCATAAATTCCTGAAATGCAATCGGTGCATCCGAGTGCGATCCACCATTGATGATGTTCATCATAGGTACAGGCAGAACGTGTGCATTCACCCCTCCCAAATAACGATAAAGTGACTGCCCTGACTCCTCAGCTGCAGCTTTGGCTACAGCCAAAGAAACACCAAGGATAGCATTAGCTCCCAGCTTACTTTTGTTATGCGTGCCATCCAGCTCAATCATCACATCATCTATCAGCTTCTGCTCAAATACAGAGATGCCTACAATCTCAGGGGCAATGTGCTCATTCACATTTTCCACTGCCTTCAAAACACCTTTTCCCAAATACTTGGACTTATCCCCATCGCGTAACTCGACAGCCTCATGCTCGCCCGTAGACGCTCCAGAGGGAACAGCCGCACGGCCCATAAAACCATTTTCCGTATAGACGTCTACTTCCACTGTAGGATTACCTCTGGAGTCTAGAATCTGTCTTGCATGTACACTTTCAATAATACTCATGATTTCTGATCTTTAATTAGTTTTATAAAATCGTCAAATAAATAGGCAGAATCATGGGGTCCTGGGGATGATTCTGGATGATACTGCACGGAGAAAGCTGGCTTATTGACCAACCTGAGTCCTTCTACAGTATTATCATTTAGATCGAGATGGGTAAGTTCTGCTGTTGTTGAGTTTTTTAAAGAGTCCATGTTCACCGAAAAACCGTGATTTTGTGAAGTCACTTCGCTCTTTCCTGTTTTTAGGTTTTTCACGGGATGGTTAAGTCCTCTGTGACCATGGTGCATTTTAAAGGTATCTATATCCACCGCCCTGGCCAGAAGCTGATTGCCCAGACATATACCAAAAATGGGGTAATCTTTCGCCAATATGCCTTTCACAGTCTCCACAGCGTAGTCCATAGCCGCGGGATCTCCAGGGCCATTTGACAGAAAGTAACCGTCAGGATTCCATGCTTCCATTTCAGAGAGGGTAGCATTCGCAGGGAATACCTTGCAATGACAATCACGCTCTACGAAATTCTTAAGAATGGATCTTTTGATCCCGAAATCCATGACCGCAATTCGCAAGCCTGTATTTTCCTGACCTACTTCATAAGCGGTTTTGGTGGTCACCACACTGGAAAGCTCTAACGATTCCATGCTCGGCACCTCACTTAGCTTCGTTTTCAATGCATCCAGATCAAAAATCTCAGACGTGATCACTGCATTCATGGCGCCCTTGGTGCGAATATGTCTTACCAACATTCTTGTATCCACATCTGTGATACCAACAGTGTTGTGCTTTTCCAGATATTCATGTAACCCTTCAGAAGCTGTCTTGCGGCTATATTGATGGGTGAAGTCATTCACCACCAATCCCTTGATCATCGGGTGCGCAGACTCATCTTCATCTACATGAACTCCATAGTTTCCAATGTGTGGTGTGGTATTCACAATGATCTGACCGTAGTAAGAAGGATCTGTGTAGATCTCCTGATAACCTGTCATTCCAGTGTTAAAACATATTTCGCCTCCGGAAGTGCCGGTTTTCCCTATCGAATATCCTTCAAAGAGAGAACCGTCTTCTAATAGCAGGAGGGCTTTTTTTCTTTCTGGTTGCTTCATGGCTTGCAAAAATAAGAAATTATCGTTCACAAATCAGACATAAAAAAAGGGATTAGGTCAACACCCAATCCCTTTTATATCTCTTAACTTAAGTTATTCACTTTTCTCTTTTTCTTCTGTGTCATCAGAAGCCTCGTTAGTAGGCTCTTCTTGAGTAGACTCAGCAGCAGCTTCCTCGATCACCTCTTCTGCTACCGCAGCTTCGGCCACCGGCTCCTCTACCACCACTGCTTCTTCTACAGCCGCAGCTTCAGTAGACTCTCCACCTTTCTTACCACCTCTTCTTGATCTTCTGGTCTTAGCTTTTGCAGCATCAGAGTCCTGAAGCAACAACTCGTTGAAGTCTACCAGCTCCATCATACACATCTCTGCGTTATCACCCAGTCTGATACCGGTTTTGATGATTCTGGTGTATCCACCTGGTCTTGAAGAAATCTTCTCTGCAATAGGGCCGAAAAGCTCCTGTACAGATACTTTATCCTGTAGGTATGAAAAAGCAATCCTTCTGGAGTGAGTAGTATCAGTCTTTGCTTTTGTGATCAAAGGCTCCACATACTTTCTCAAAGCTTTTGCTTTCGCTACAGTGGTGTTGATTCGCTTATGCAGAATCAAGGAAGAAGCCATATTCGACAACATCGCCTTTCTGTGAGATGCTGTTCTTCCAAGATGATTAAATTTCTTTCCGTGTCTCATTATTCTTCTTCCAATTTATATTTCGAAAGATCCATACCAAAAGTTAGTCCTTTGTCAGCCACAAGCTGCTCTAGTTCCGCCAGGGATTTCTTTCCGAAATTCCTAAACTTCATCATATCAGATATTTCAAGATTCACCAAATCTCCTAATGTTCTCACATCTGCAGCTTTCAAGCAATTGTATGCTCTTACTGACAGATCAAGATCATTAAGTGATGTTTTCAACAGCTTCCTCATGTGAAGCAGCTCTTCATCAACCTGCTCAGGCTCTCCCTGCTCCTGAGATTCCAGGATCATGTTCTGATCAGAGAAAAGCATGAAGTGCTTAATAAGAATATTAGCGGCACCTTTCAAAGCATTCTCTGGATGTATAGAACCATCGGTCTCAATATCAAGAATCAACTGCTCATAGTCAGTTTTCTGCTCTACCCTTGTGTTCTCTACGCTATACTTTACATTCTTAATAGGCGTAAAGATAGAGTCGATCGCAATGTATCCGAAGTTCTGATCAGCAGGTTTGTTATCATCAGCAGCTACATAGCCTCTTCCCTTTTCTACGCTGATTTCAATTTCAAACTGAGCTTTTTCGTCAAGATTACAAATCACCAAATCCGGGTTAAGGATTTCGAATGAAGTGGTACCCTTAGCAATGTCTCCAGCAGTGAACTGTCTTGTATTAGAAACAGATACAGTGATTGTAGTATCAGCTACATCTGAGATTTTCTTAAATCTTACCATTTTAAGATTCAGGATGATTTCGCTCACATCTTCCACTACCCCTTCGATAGTAGAAAACTCATGCAAAACTCCAGGTATCTTAATGGCGGTGATCGCGTAACCCTCCAAAGATGAGAGAAGTATTCTTCTCAAGGCATTACCTACTGTAACGCCGTAGCCCTTTTCGAGAGGTTTGAAGGTGAACAAGCCGTGAAAATCATCGGCCTTCTCCATCACCACTTTCTCCGGCATTTGAAATGCTAGAATTGACATATTCTTTTCTTTATTTATTGAAAAATCTTACTTAGAGTACAATTCAACGATCAACTGCTCCTTGATGTTCTCTGGTATCTCTTCTCTGGTTGGAGAATTCAAAAACTTCCCTACCATGCCAGAGGCATCCCACTCCAGCCAAGAGTATCTTTTGGCATTGCCAGAAAGACTATCAGATATGGCTTCCAGTGATTTTGACTTCTCTCTTACTCCGATAAGATCTCCTTCTTTCAGTGTGAATGAAGGAATGTTTACGATATCACCATTCACGGTAATATGCTTATGACCTACTAGCTGACGAGCTGCTCTTCTTGTAGGAGCAATGCCCAATCTGAATACTGTGTTATCCAAACGCGCCTCAAGGAGTTGCAAAAGGATCTCACCAGTAATTCCACTTTTACGTGAAGCTTTTTCGAAAATATTAGAGAATTGCTTCTCCAACACTCCGTAGGTATATTTTGCCTTCTGCTTTTCAGCAAGCTGAATTGCGTATTCAGACTGCTTTCTTCTTCTACCTCTACCGTGCTGTCCAGGAGGATAGTTCTTCTTCTGCAAAGCCTTGCTGGCTCCGAAGATAGGTTCTCCGAACTTCCTAGATATTTTTGTTTTAGGCCCTGTATATCTTGCCATTTTATCCCAGTATTTTTAGCTATTAAACTCTTCTTCTTTTCGGTGGACGACATCCGTTGTGAGGCATCGGCGTAACATCTTTAATGATAGTTACTTCAATACCACTGTTCTGGATGGTTCTGATTGCGGACTCTCTACCTGCACCTGGTCCCTTTACAAAGACCTCAACCTTCCTAAGTCCCTGCTCGTAAGCTTTAGCTGAACAGTCCTGGGCTGCAACCTGCGCTGCATATGGAGTGTTCTTCTTAGAACCTTTAAAACCCATTTTACCGGCCGAAGCCCAAGAGATCACTTGTCCCTGACCGTTGGTCAAAGAAATAATGATGTTGTTAAAAGTAGCCTGGATGTGGGCCTGACCCAATGCATCTACTGCTACTACTCTCTTTTTTGCCTTATCTTTTCTTTTCTGAGCCATGTCTATTGATTACTTAACAGCCTTCTTCTTGTTAGCTACAGTTTTACGTTTACCTTTTCTTGTTCGGGCATTGTTTTTAGTCTTTTGACCCCTCACAGGAAGACCTTTTCTATGCCTAAGTCCACGGTAGCATCCAATATCCAACAAGCGCTTAATGTTAAGCTGCACTTCTGATTTCAATACACCCTCCACTTTGAAATTTTCAGCAATGATCGTTCTGATGGCACCTGACTCATCATCGTTCCAATCCTGAACTTTCTTGTTTGGATCTACACCAGCCTCGGCCAAAATACCTTGTGCCGAACTCTTTCCGATTCCAAAAATATAGGTAAGAGCAATCTCACCTCTTTTATTGTCGGGTATATCAACTCCTGCAATTCTAGCCATTTCTTATCCTTGTCTTTGTTTAAACTTAGGGTTCTTCTTATTGATCACATAAAGCTTTCCTTTTCTTCGGATCACTTTGCAATCAACGCTACGCTTCTTTATGGATGCTTTAACTTTCATAATTTCTATTTATAGCGATATACTATTCTTCCTTTAGTCAAATCGTATGGTGACATCTCAAGCTTCACCTTGTCTCCAGGTAAAATCTTGATATAGTTCATTCTCATCTTACCTGAAATATGTGCGATCAATTGATGGCCATTTTCAAGCTCTACTCTAAACATTGCATTCGATAATGCCTCAACAATAGTACCGTCCTGCTCTATGGATGATTGTTTTGCCATTATGCTACTGCCGTATTTTGAGTTCGTCCTTTCACTCTACCTGACTTCATCATTCCTTCGTAATGCCTCATTAAGAGATAGCTCTCTATTTGCTGCAAAGTATCAAGGATCACCCCTACCATAATCAACAGGGAGGTACCTCCATAAAACTGAGCAAAAGTAGTGCTCACACCTGCCATCATGGCAAAAGCCGGCAAGATAGCGATCACTGCAAGGAATACTGAACCCGGCAAAGTGATACGGGTCAATACATTATCTATAAAGTCTGAAGTCTGTTTACCTGGCTTAATACCCGGAACAAAACCTCCGTTTCTCTTCATGTCATCGGCTATCTGATTAGGATTAATCGTAATAGCTGTGTAGAAGAATGTAAACAATATGATCAAAGTGGCAAACAACAGGTTGTATTGCCAGGATTGAATATCTGAGAAAGTAGTACCAATGTACTGTGCAATGTCGCTATCCTGACTCCATATACCTGCCAAAAGAGCTGGCAAAAACATCAGAGACTGAGCGAAAATGATTGGCATAACTCCTGATGAGTTCACCTTCAAAGGAATATACTGACGCTGTCCGCCGTATACCTTGTTCCCCACCACTTGCTTGGCATACTGAACAGGAATCCTTCTGGTTGCCTGCACAAGTGCCACTGTAGCCATTACTACCAGGAATAACGCAACCAATTCTAAGATAGAAAGCAGTGCTCCTGGCAATCCTTTTACTTCTACCACCTCATACCATAGAGATGCAGGAAGTCTTGATATAATACCTATCATGATCAGCATGGAAATACCATTACCGATACCTTTGTCGGTGATTTTTTCACCCAACCACATACAAAATATTGTACCGGCTGTAAGAATCACCATTGAAGAGATTTGAAACAAAAACTGATTCTCTAAAACAATCGCTTCAGAAGGAATAGTTGCTGTTAAATATCCGATAGATTGTGCCAGACAGATAAATATGGTAAGGACTCTGGTAATTTGACTGATCTTCTTACGTCCACTATCTCCCTCTTTTTGAAGTTTCTGAAAATAAGGAACAGCCACAGTCATCAGCTGCAACACGATGGATGCAGAAATGTATGGCATAATACCCAATCCGAAAACTGAAGCTCTACTAAAAGCTCCTCCAAGGAAGGTGTTTAAGAGTCCAAAAATACCACCTGCATCACCAGTAAGTTGAGCAGGGTCCACACCAGGAAGAACCACAAAAGATCCTAATCGGAAAATAATTAAGAATCCAATAGTATTCAGAATTCTAATCCGCAGTTCCTCAATGGAAAAAATATTCTTTATCGTCTGTATAAACTTCTTCATCTATTATTTTTCTACAGATGCAGTACCACCGGCCTTCTCAATAGCTTCTTGAGCTGTTTTGGAAAACTTATGGGCCTTAACCGTCAATTTAGCTTTCAACTCACCTCTTCCCAACACTTTAATTTTATCGCTCTTTTGAGCCAATCCGTTCTCTCTAAGTATTTCAGGAGTGATCTCGGTCAACTTCTTTGCTTCACTAAGTGCCTGCAAATCATCCAGATTGAGCGGCTTCATTACAATCTTGTTGTTATTCTTAAAGCCAAACTTAGGCACTCGTCTTTGAAGTGGCATCTGACCACCTTCAAAACCGATTTTTCGAGAATAACCAGAACGTGACTGAGCTCCTTTGTGACCTCTGGTGGCAGTACCACCTTTTCCGGAACCCTGACCCCTTGCAATCTTCTTTCTATTTTTAGTAGCCCCACTAGCAGGCTTAAGTGATTCTAATTTCATCTTAAAGCTCTTTTACTTCGATTAAATGCTGAACCTTATTTATCATACCAGAAATCTGTGGAGTCAATTCCTTCTCTACACTTCTGTTGATTTTGCCTAAACCCAAAGCCTGGATAGTCCTCTTCTGACGTTGCGGACGCTTCACAATACTTCTGGTCTGTGTAATTATTACTTTAGCCATTTTCTTAACCGTTAAAGACTTTATCTAACGTAACTCCTCTTTGTTTTGCTACTGCATAAGGATCTCTCATCCTGTTCAAGGCATCAAATGTAGCCTTTACCACGTTGTGTGGGTTAGATGACCCTTTGGACTTAGCCAATACATCATGGATCCCGGCACTCTCCAAAACAGCACGCATTGCACCACCAGCAATTACTCCTGTACCAGGAGCTGCAGGCTTAAGTAATACCAAACCGCCACCGAATTTACCAATAGCTTCGTGAGGTACTGTGGTTTTGAACAAAGGAACCCTTACGAGATTTTTCTTTGCATCGTCCACTCCTTTTGTAATGGCGTCAGTCACCTCGTTTGCTTTACCAAGACCGTATCCCACTACACCACTACCATCACCTACAACTACGATTGCTGAAAAGCTGAATCTTCGACCACCTTTTACAACCTTAGCTACTCGCTTGATAGCAACCACCTTCTCTTTAAGGTCGATTTCGCTGGCTTTTACTGCTTTTATATTACTTTGTGACATAATCTTATTTAAAATTTAAGCCCACCTTCACGTGCTCCTTCGGCAAACGCCTTCACTTTACCATGGTATGGGTAACCGTTTCTGTCGAAGATTACACTCTGAATACCAGCAGCACTTGCCTTCTCAGCGAGTTTCTTTCCAACCTCTTTGGATACCTCTACGTTAATTTGCTCTTTGCCCAGTTCAAGAGATGATGCGTAGGCCAATGTAACCCCTTTCACATCGTCAATGATCTGACCATAAATAGCCTTGTTGCTTCTGAAGACAGACACCCTTGGTCTGGTGCCAGTACCGCTGATTTTCCTACGGATACCGAGCTTAATTCTCTTTCTTCTCTCTAGTTTAGTTACGGCCATCTTATTTATTATTTAGAAGCGGTTTTACCAGCTTTTCTTCTTACTATTTCACCAACAAACCTGATACCTTTTCCTTTGTAAGGCTCTACCTTTCTCAAGGATTTGATCTTTGCAGCTACCTGACCAACCAATTGCTTATCGATACCCTCTACCGTTACCTTAGGGTTTTGACCCTTAGCGGTTTCAGCTCCTACGTTGATTTCACCTGGTACGGCAAGGAAAATATTATGTGAATAACCAAGGTTCAATTCAAGAATATTATCTTGTACTGCGGCTTTATACCCTACACCCACAAGCTCCAACTCTCTCTTATAACCTTCAGATACACCCACCACCATGTTGTTGATTAGTGATCTGTAAAGTCCGTGCATAGCTTTATGACGCTTCTGCTCAGTAGGTCTTTCTACAGTTAATGTATCTCCTTCAATATTCACCTTCATATCCGGGTGAATTTCTTGCTTCAACTCTCCCTTAGGACCTTTCACTGTTACCACGGTTTTATCCACGGTAATGCTGATTCCTGCAGGTATTGAAATGGGTGCTTTGCCTATCCTTGACATTTTAAATCAATTTTTTAATATACGTAACACAGCACTTCGCCTCCGACATGCTCTTTTCTGGCTTCTTTATCTGAAAGCACACCTTTTGAAGTAGACAAAATGGCTATTCCCAGGCCATTTAGTACTCTTGGAAGGTTTTCTGCATCAGCATATTTTCTTAAACCAGGCTTACTTATCCTTTCCAGGCTAGTAATTGCAGACTGTTTAGTCTGAGGGTTATACTTCAAAGCGATCTTGATGATCCCTTGCTTATCATCATCCTCAAACTTGTAGTTCTGGATGAACCCTTTCTCGTGCAAAACCTTTGTTACTTCCTTCTTCAAATTAGAAGCAGGTATCACTAAAATGCGATGGTTTGCTTTTATCGCATTTCTGATCCTTGTTAAGTAATCTGCAATCGGATCTGTTACCATTATCTTTATACAATTAAATACCCCGAAAACGGGGTGCAAAATTAAATGAATATTTTTAAAAATCTAAGCTAAGACGAAATAAAGATTACCAGCTAGCTTTTGTCACTCCAGGGATCTTGCCATCATTGGCCATTTCTCTGAAGGTAACCCTGGAAATACCAAACTTCCTCATGTAACCTTTAGGTCTTCCGGTAAGCTTACATCTGTTGTGTAATCTTACTTTAGACGAGTTTCTTGGAAGTTTATCCAATGCTTCATAATCACCAGCTTCTTTCAAAGCTGCACGCTTATTTGCATATCGAGCTACTAGCTTCTCTCTTTTTCTTTCTCTTGCTTTTATCGATTCTTTAGCCATGTCTTTTATTTTTTACCCGCTACAAACGGCATTCCGAATGCTTTGAGTAGTGCTAAACTTTCTTCATCAGTTTCTGCGGTGGTCACAAACGTGATGTCCATACCGGTGATTCTGTTAATCTTATCAATACTGATCTCAGGGAAGATGATCTGCTCTTCGATACCAAGGCTATAATTACCGTGGCCATCAAATCCCTTTTGCTTAATGCCTTTGAAGTCACGAACACGTGGCAAAGCCACTGTCATGAGTCTGTCAAGAAACTCATACATTTTGTCTCCTCTTAGGGTGACACGAGCTCCGATAGGCATACCTTCTCTCAACTTAAAGTTCGAGATAGAAAGTTTGGCAACAGTAGGTACCGCTTTCTGTCCTGTGATGGTGGTTAGTTCTTCAACCCCCACATCCACAAGCTTTTTATCAGCAACAGCGGCTCCAATTCCTTTATTCACAGAGATTTTAACAAGCTTAGGTACTTGCATCACTGACTTGTATTGAAACTTTTCTTTCAATGCAGGTGCAATCTCTTGGATATACTTTTCTTTTAATCTAGGTCTAGCCATTAGTGATAAATTCTCCTGTTTTTTTAGAATATCTCTGCAATTTTCCACTCTCGTTGAGCTTCCTGCCAGATCGAGTAGCCTCTCCAGTAGCAGGATCTACTACCATCAGATTACTCATGTGCACTGGAGCCTCAGTTTGCTCTCTTCCACCCTCAGGAGAAGTAGCAGAAGGCTTCTTGTGCTTGGTCACGATGTTGACACCTTCAACTATCGCTCTGTATTTTTCTGATATGACCTCCAGGACCTTACCAGTTTTATCCTTATCGTTTCCAGCCAATACCTTTACGGTATCGCCCTTTCTGATGTGAAACTTATTTGCTTTGTGGTTATTCATCATTAAAGTACTTCAGGTGCTAATGACACAATTCTCATGTACTGACGCTCTCTCAACTCTCTAGCCACAGGGCCGAAGATACGGGTACCTCTAGGCTCATTGTTGGCATTGAGAAGAACTGCAGCATTATCTTCAAAACGAATATAAGATCCGTCCTTTCTTCTTACCTCTTTTTTGGTTCGAACGATCACAGCTTTAGAAACTGTCCCTTTCTTTAAACTACTGGAAGAGATCGCTGATTTTACAGTCACAACAATAGTGTCTCCCACTGAGGCGTAACGTTTCCCCGTGCCTCCTAAAACTCTGATACAAAGTACTTCCTTTGCACCACTGTTATCTGCTACATTTAGCCTTGATTCCTGCTGTATCATTTTACTTAGCTCGTTCGAGTATTTCTACTAATCTCCACCTTTTGTTCTTGCTCAGCGGACGAGTTTCCATGATGCGTACGGTATCACCGATATTGCAATCATTGTTCTCATCATGCGCAGAAAATTTTGTCGTTTTTCGGATAAACTTACCGTAGATAGGATGTTTTACCTTTCTATCTACTTTGATGGTAATGGTCTTCTGCATTTTATTGCTCACCACTTGTCCGACACGCTCTTTTCGCAAATTTCTTTCCATCGATGCGTTATTTACTTATTTCTTTGGCTGTTATTTCTGTTTGAATCCTCGCCACCAGCTTTCTGCTTTCTCTGATCTTCATAGGATTCTCGATCGGCGTGATGCTGTGGGCAAATTTCAATTTGCCATAATTATCTTTCTCAGCAACGAGCTTATTTTTAAGCTCATCCAGGCTCAAACCTCTTAGTTCTGAATTTTTCATTCTCCAGTATAGTCTCTTCTTACAACAAATTTAGTTTTGATCGGAAGCTTCTGCTGTGCCAATCTCAACGCTTCTTTCGCCAGCTCAGTAGATATACCTGATGCTTCGAATATGATGGTACCTGGCTTAACTACAGCTACCCAATATTCCGGTGCTCCTTTACCTTTACCCATCCTCACCTCTGCAGGCTTCTTGGTGATCGGCTTGTCTGGGAAAATCCTGATCCAAACCTGACCTTCTCTCTTCATCGCTCTAGTAACCGCGATACGTGAGGCCTCAATCTGTCTGGAGGTAATCCATCCGGCTTCCATTGATTTTATTCCGAAGTTTCCGAAAGACAATCTATGACCTCTCTGAGCTATACCTTTAACCCGGCCCTTCTGCTTTTTTCTAAATTTGGTTCTCTTTGGCTGTAACATTTCTACTTAGCGTTTATGAGATTATTTGCGATCACGTCTCCTCTTAGGGCCTTCATTGGCTCCACCTCTTCTTCTTCTTGGTCCTCCTGGCTGTCCTGGTGCGTTGCTATTGCCACCACCTGTACTTGCCTGGCCCACATTCGGAGAAAGGTCTCTCTTACCAAATACTTCTCCTTTGAAGATCCATACTTTTATACCGATTTTACCGTATACAGTAGCTGCTTCAGAGATCGCATAGTCTATATCAGCTCTAAGTGTATGCAAAGGAATTCTACCTTCTTTATACTGCTCAGAACGTGCCATCTCAGCTCCTCCAAGACGACCAGACACCTTTACCTTAATTCCCTGAGCTCCTACTCGCATTGCAGAGGCTATAGCCTGCTTCATCGCTCTTCTGTAAGAGATTCTCGCCTGTAACTGCTGAGCAATTGACTCACCCACCAACTTGGCATCCAACTCAGGTCTTTTGATTTCAAAAATATTGATCTGAAGGTCTTTCCCAGTCAGCTTCTTGAGCTCTTCTTTGATTTTGTCCACTTCAGATCCACCTTTACCAATCACCACGCCCGGACGAGCAGTGTGTACAGTAAGAGTAATTCTTTTAAGCGTACGCTCAATAATGACTTTAGAAATACCACCCTTAGGAATACGGGCACTGATGTACTCTCTGATTTTGTGGTCTTCAACGATTTTATCGGAAAAATCTTTGCCGCCAAACCACGCAGAATCCCATCCTTTAACGATTCCTAATCTGAATCCAACTGGATTTACCTTCTGTCCCATTTATTTAGTTTCTTTTTCTTCAGACTGATTACTCTCATTTACATCACTCACGATAATGGTGATATGATTAGATCTTTTTCTAATCCTGTGCGCCCGTCCCTGAGGAGCTGGTCGCAATCTCTTTAGCATCCGGCCTCCGTCTACAAACACTTCCTTCACCACTAGCTCGGCGTCTTCAATATTCACATCCCCATTACTGGCTTGCCAATCAGCGATAGCTGTCATGAGCAATTTCTCCATCGTAAGGGAAGCATGCTTATTGTCAAATTTCAAAAGGTTGAGGGCCACATTAACTTTCTGACCTCTGATCATGTCCGCGATCAATCTCATCTTACGAGGTGATGTTGGTACATTCTTCAAAGAAGATTTTACAGCGCCTAACTTGCCAGCGTTTTCTTCTTTGTGCTTCTTGATCGCTTCCTTTTGAAGACGAATCCTGACTGATTTCTTAACTTTCTTTTCTGCAGTTTCCATCTTTATTATCTTCTACCTTTATCTTTTTTAGCAATATGGCCTCTAAAGTTTCTGGTAGGAGCAAACTCACCAAGCTTGTGTCCCACCATGTTTTCAGTGACGAAAACAGGGATAAACTTATTACCATTATGTACTGCGAATGTCTGACCAACAAAATCCGGCGAGATCATCGATCTCCGAGACCATGTTTTGATGACTGACTTTTTTCCAGACTCATTCATGGCGTCTACCTTCTTCTCAAGTCTGAAGTCTATATAAGGTCCTTTTTTTAGTGATCTTGCCATTATTTTCTCTTAGTTATAATCAGCTTATCAGAATATTTATTCGGCTTTCTTGTTTTCTTTCCTTTGGTATAGAGTCCGTTTCTGGATCTCGGGTGACCACCAGATGATCTACCTTCACCACCACCCATCGGGTGATCTACAGGGTTCATTACTACCCCTCTTACTCTAGGTCTTCTACCTTTCCATCTGTTTCTACCAGCCTTACCCAAGCGCACATTCATGTGATCATTGTTAGAAACAATCCCGATAGTCGCATAGCAAGTGATCAAAACCATTCTCATCTCCCCGGAAGGAAGCTTCAACGTGGCGTATTTACCTTCTCTAGCTACCAGCTGCGCATAAGTACCTGCACTCCTTGTAATAGCTCCACCCTTACCAGGTTTCAGCTCTATATTATGTACGATTGTACCAAGTGGAATATCAGATAGTGGCAATGCATTACCTACTTCAGGAGGTACGCCAGGTCCTGAGATAATCTCAGTGCCAACCTCAAGATTAGCAGGAGCAATGATGTATCTCTTCTCTCCGTCAGCGTAGAAAAGCAAGGCTATTCTAGCAGTTCTTCCCGGATCGTATTCAATTGCCTTTACAGTAGCAGGAATCCCCTCTTTATCTCTCTTGAAATCAATGGTTCTAAGCTTCTGCTTATGTCCTCCTCCTACGTTTCTTATCGTCATCCGACCCTGATTGTTTCTACCTCCCTTTTTTCCTTTGGAGGTTAGAAGAGACTTCTCAGGAGTAGTTTTGGTAATCTTATCGAAAACCGGTGCTACTCTAAATCTCTGTCCGGGTGTAACGGGTCTAAGTTTCTTAACAGCCATCTATCTGTTTATTTTATATTCCGCTATAAAAATCAATGATATCACCATCAGCTACCTTCACAATAGCTCTCTTCTGAGATGGTGTCTTTCCTTCAATCACTCCAGACTTTGAATACCTGGATTTTGATTTGCCGGGGTGAACCATAGTGTTTACACTTTCTACTGTAACACCGTAGGTTTTTTCCACCTCTTTCTTAATTTGAACCTTGTTGGCCTTTTTGTCCACCACAAAGCCGTATTTTCCGTGCTCGTTGAGGGCTGAAGCCTTCTCAGTTACCAAAGGTTTTATTAATACTCCCATCTCAGTTTAATGTATTTTGAATTACCTCTACTGAACTCTCCAACAACACTACCAACTCAGCGTTCACCAAGTCATAAGTGCTTATCTCATTGGCTGTAGATACTTTCGTATTCTTCAGGTTGCGAGATGATAAGAACACGTTCTTATTTGCTTCACTCAGTATGAGTAATGATTTCTTATTGTTCAACTCCAGGTTAGCAAGAATGCCAGCAAATTCCTGAGTCTTTGGATTCTCAAATGAGAAATCTTCCAATATTTTGATTTGCTTGTCTTTCGCTTTTGAAGAGAAAGCAGACTTCTTAGCCAAGTGCTTTACTTTCTTATTCAACTTAAAGCTATAGTCTCTTGGCTCAGGACCGAACATGGTACCACCACCTCTGAAAACAGGTGATTTGATACTACCCGCTCTGGCCGTTCCTGTACCCTTCTGCTTCTTTATCTTTCTAGTAGATCCGGAGATCTCATTTCTAGTCTTTACTTTGTGAGTACCTTGTCTCTGGTTCGCCAAATACTGCTTCACCTCAAGGTAGACAGCATGTTGATTTGGTTCGATACCAAACACATCCTTGCTCAGGGTTACTTCCCTTCCGGTATCTTCTCCTTTGATATTGAAAACTGACAGTTTCATCTTTATTTCTCTAGTATTAGATAAGAATTCTTAGCACCAGGTACTGGTCCACTGACAAGCACAAGGTTTTTCTCAGGATAAATCTTCACCACCTTAAGGTTCATTACTTTCACCCTATCTCCACCTGTTCTACCAGCCATTTTAAGACCTTTAAACACTCTGGATGGGAACGAGCATGCTCCGATAGACCCAGGCGCTCTAAGTCTGTTATGCTGACCGTGAGTGGCTTGTCCTACCCCACCGAAACCGTGTCTCTTAACAACACCCTGGAAGCCCTTACCTTTAGATGTACCAACAACATCCACAAAGTCCTGCTCTACGAACACGTCTTCGATCTTGATGGTATTTCCAAGCTTCACCTTATCGTCAAACTCAGCTCTGAAATCTCTGAATTCAAACAACTTACTTTTAGGAGTCGTCTTGGCCTTTGCAAAATGTCCTTTCAATGCTTTAGGTGTGTTTTTCTCCTTGCGCTCACCATAAGCCAATTGAACTGCACGATATCCGTCAGACTCTTTATCTTTTACTTGTGTCACTACACAAGGACCAGCTTCAATGAGCGTACAGGCAAGATTCTTACCCTCCTCATTGTAAACGCTAGTCATCCCGATTTTTCTACCAATTATTCCAGGCATTTTGCTTAATATTTATTCTTTTACCGTTTCCGGATAAACTTTTCGTAAAAAGGACTGCAAAGATAGCAATTCCATGATCCGAACAAAAGATTTAATTCAATTTTTGAGACAAAAAAAGAACCAATAACACCACAGCTATTGGTTCTTCTTGTTTTACTATAAAAGTAACTATACCTTAATCTCTACGTCAACTCCACTAGGAAGCTCAAGCTTCATTAATGCATCTACAGTCTTAGCACTGTTAGAGTAAATATCTACCAGTCTTTTGTAGGTACAAAGCTGAAACTGCTCACGAGCCTTCTTGTTCACGTGGGGCGATCTCAAAACTGTAAACTTCTCTTTCACAGTTGGCAAGGGAATCGGTCCGCTTACCACAGCTCCTGTAGTCTTTACAGCGCGTACTATCTTTTCAGAGGACTTATCCACCAAATTGTGATCGTACGATTTCAGTTTTATTCTAATTTTTTGGTTCATGATCTGTGTTAATTAAACCGCTTCTCCTTTTGTCTTTTTGATAACTGCATCTGCAATACCAGCAGGCACCTGAGCATAATGAGCAAAGGTGAGTGACGCTGTGGCCCTACCCGAACTCATCGTTCTAAGGTCAGTAACATATCCAAAGAGTTCTGACAGAGGTACATCCGCCTTCACAACCTGTGAAGTACCTTTTGTATCCATTCCTTTCATCATTCCTCTTCTTCTATTCAAATCGCCTGTGATGGATCCTGTGTACTCATCTGGTGTCACTGCATCTACAGCCATGATAGGCTCAAGAAGAGCAGGCTTAGCCTTGCTCGCTGCGGCTCTGAAACCGGCTCTTGCAGCCAATTCAAAAGATAGTGCATCGGAATCCACATCGTGGAAAGAACCATGGAAAAGTCTTACCTTCATAGAATCCAGAGGGAAACCGGCCAAAGGACCGTTTTTCATAGCTTCCTTAAATCCTTTTTCAATCGCCGGGATGAATTCTCTAGGAATCACACCACCTACAATGTCATTTTGAAACTGTAGACCTTCTCCAGTGAAGTCTTCATCCACAGGCCCCAGTTCGAATACGATATCTGCAAACTTACCTCGACCACCAGTTTGTTTCTTATAAACCTCCTTGTGCTCAACAGTAGTATTGATCGCCTCCTTGTAAGCCACCTGAGGAGCTCCCTGATTGATCTCTACTTTAAACTCTCTCTTAAGTCTATCGATGATGATATCAAGGTGAAGCTCACCCATTCCTCTCAGGATGGTCTGACCAGTCTCCTGATCCGTCTCCACCTGCAAGGTAGGATCCTCTTCTACCAACTTAGAGATCGCCATTCCCAACTTATCTACATCCGCCTGTTGTTTAGGCTCAATAGCATAACCAATAACTGGTTCTGGGAATACCATTGACTCCAATATGATTTGATGCTTCTCATCACAAAGGGTGTCACCGGTCTTAATATCTTTAAACCCAACTACCGCTCCAATATCTCCACAATGCAAGGCATCAATTTGATTCTGCTTATTAGCATGCATCTGGAAAATACGGGAGATACGCTCCTTCTTATCCGTACGCATGTTGTGAACATATGAACCTGAATTAAGCAATCCTGAATAGGATCTGATAAAACACAATCTGCCCACAAATGGATCGGTAGCAATTTTGAAAGCTAGCGCAGCAAATGGCTCGCTCTCAGAAGGCTTTCTTGAAATCTTCTCTTCTGTGTCCGGATCTGTTCCGGTAATGTTGTCTCTATCAAGCGGTGAAGGAAGTAATTCCATCACATAGTTGAGCATCGTTTGTACTCCTTTGTTCTTGAAAGCAGAACCACAAAGCATTGGCACAAAGGCCAGGTCAATAGTAGCGGCACGAAGTGCAGCTATAATTTCGTCTTCAGTAATGGACTCTGGATCTTCGAAATACTTCTCAAGAAGGGTCTCATCATAGTCTGCAACAGCCTCCAGAAGCGCTTGTCTGTACTCAGCTACCTCATCCAACATATCTTCAGGAATCGGCACCTCACTCCAGGTCATTCCAAAGTCTTCTTCGTTCCAAACCATCCCTGTGTTTGAAACCAAATCAACAACACCCTGGAATTTATCCTCAGATCCGATTGGCAATTGCAATGGAACTGCTTTGGTTCCAAGCATCTCCTTCACCTGTCGACAAACATTCAAAAAGTCTGCACCCTGACGGTCCATCTTATTGACGAAACCAATTCGAGCTACTTTATAATTGTCAGCAAGTCTCCAGTTAGTCTCAGACTGTGGCTCTACACCATCAACCGCACTAAAAAGGAATACCAAACCATCCAATACCCTCAAGGATCTGTTCACCTCAACGGTGAAATCCACGTGACCCGGAGTATCAATAATATTAATATGGTAATCGTCGTTCTTATATTTCCAGAATACAGTGGTAGCTGCAGAGGTAATAGTAATACCTCGCTCTTGCTCCTGCTCCATCCAGTCCATGGTAGCCGCTCCATCATGAACCTCACCAATCTTGTGAGTTACCCCAGTATAAAACAGGATACGTTCAGTTGTAGTGGTCTTACCCGCATCAATGTGCGCAGCGATACCTATATTCCTTGTGTATTTTAAATCTCTAGCCATTAGTGATTTTGATTTTTAGAATCTGAAATGTGAGAACGCCTTGTTAGCCTCGGCCATTCTGTGAGTATCGTCCTTCTTTTTGATAGAAGCACCCTCACCTTTCGATGCAGCAATAATTTCACCTGCCAAACGCTCCATCATCGTCTTCTCTCCTCTAAGTCTGGCGTATTTGATCATCCATTTGATACCCAAAGAAAGTTTCCTTTCGGGACGAACCTCAATCGGCACCTGGAAAGTAGCCCCACCCACTCGTCGGCTTTTTACTTCCACACCTGGGCAAACATTATTCAATGCAGTTTTCCAAGTCTCAATTCCATTCTCTTTGGTTTTGGATTCAACCAATTTGATGGCATCGTAGAAAATAGAATAGGCTATACTCTTCTTCCCACTCAACATGAGGTTATTAACAAATTTAGTCACCAAGGTATCCTGATAAATAGGATCAGGAAGGATGTACCTCTTCTTTGGCTTAGCTTTTCTCATTTCTCAGATTTTACTTTTTATCCTTAGGCCTTTTAGCTCCGTATTTAGATCTTCTTTGTGTTCGCCCATTCACTCCGGCAGTATCCAAAGCTCCACGAATAATGTGATATCTCACACCAGGTAAATCCTTCACCCTTCCACCTCGTATAAGCACGATAGAGTGTTCCTGCAAGTTATGACCCTCGCCAGGGATATAGGCATTTACTTCTTTTCCGTTAGTTAGTCTAACTCTGGCTACTTTTCTCATGGCAGAGTTAGGCTTCTTAGGCGTGGTAGTATACACTCTTGTGCACACACCCCTTCGCTGTGGACATGAATCCAGAGCAGGAGACTTTGATTTAGAAGTTAACTTCTTTCTGCCTTTTCTTACTAATTGCTGAATAGTTGGCATTATGCTTTATTTCTTATTATCCAAATTTTTTTGGGAACGCAAAGATAGAAATAGTTGGTATTATATCACAATCCAAATGCGAATTATCGTAGAGAATTTTATGCTTCTCCCATAGTTCCTCCGAAATTCATTGGAAACTTTGGTGTTTCTTCCACACTTTTGATGTCTCCATACGAGCTTTCGAACTTATTGATATTGTCTTCCAGGGCCTTTAACAGGCGTTTTGCATGTTCGGGAGTAATCACAATTCGTGATTTCACCTTTGCCTTTGGCACACCCGGCATGAGCCGAATAAAATCGATGACAAACTCACTACTAGAGTGAGCTATCATCGCCAAATTTGCATAAACGCCCTCGGCTGTTTCCTCGGACAATTCAATATTGATTTGATTGGACGGCTTATTGCCTCCCTTTTTTTCATCTTTAGGATCCATACTTAAGACTCCAGTTCTTTTGAATTCGCAAACTGTTCTTTAGCTGCTACCAGATTTTCATAATCCTCGTTAGAGGTTACTATGTGGTTCAGGAAGTTTCTGTTTCCGGTTCCTGCTGGAATCAGATGTCCTACAATCACATTCTCCTTAAGTCCGCTCAAGTAATCTGCTTTACCTCTAATAGAGGCCTCACTAAGTACCTTGGTTGTCTCCTGGAATGAAGCCGCAGAGATGAAACTTTCGGTTCCAAGCGAAGCTTGGGTAATCCCCTGAAGAATAGGCTTAGAAACGGCTGCCTCGGCATTTCGTACCTCAACAATCTTCATGTCCCTTCTTTTCAGGTTAGAATTCTCATCACGCAGCTTTCTGCTGGTAATGATCATCCCTGCTTTCAAGGTTTCTGAATCTCCTGGATCCATAACCACCTTCTTGTCAAGGATATTATCATTTTCCTCCATGAAAGCGAATCTATCAACCGATTGATTGGTCAAGAAGCTAGTGTCACCGGCATCGATGATAATAACCTTTTGCATCATCTGTCTCACGATTACCTCAATGTGCTTATCGTTGATTTTCACACCCTGGAGTCTGTATACTTCCTGAATTTCATTCACGAGGTATTCCTGAACTGCTGTAGGTCCGCTAATCGATAAGATATCGGCTGGTGTAATCGCTCCGTCTGAGAGTGCATCACCTGCACGGATAAAGTCATTATCCTGTACAAGGATGTGCTTAGACAAAGGCACGAGATATCTCTTCTTCACGCCATCTTTTGACTCGATGAAGATCTCACGATTACCACGCTTGATCCCTCCATAAGTCACCACTCCATCGATTTCACTTACTACTGCCGGATTAGATGGGTTTCGTGCTTCGAAAAGCTCTGTAACCCTAGGAAGACCCCCGGTGATGTCTCTCGACTTACCTGTTTTTCTAGGAATCTTAGCCAATACCTGACCCGCTTTGATCTTATCACCAATATCCACAGCAAGGTGAGCGCCCACTGGTATGTTATACCCTTTGGACTCATCCTTACCCGCGACCACAACAGCCGGGTTCTTGGTTTTATCTTTAGTATCTATAATTACTTTCTCTCTGTGTCCTGTCTGCTCGTCAGACTCCTCTTTGTAGGTCACGCCCTCAATGATGGAATCAAACTCTGCCTTACCATCAAACTCCGCCATGATCACGGCATTGTATGGATCCCAGTTACAGATTTCGTCACCCTTGGCAATCTTATCTCCATCACTTACTTTCAGGATGGCACCATAAGGCACATGGTTTGTAATCAATACTCTTTCCTTCTTATTGTCAAGGATCTTGATCTCTCCAGAACGGCCCATCACCTTCTTCACCTTGTTGCCTTCTTCATCTTCAGAATCCACAGTTCGCAGTTCATCATACTCGATAAATCCATCAAACTTAGCTTTGATGTTGGCATCCACCGCAATGTTCGAGGCAGTACCCCCAACGTGGAAAGTTCTCAAGGTAAGCTGAGTACCAGGCTCTCCAATAGACTGTGCAGCAATAACACCCACAGACTCACCCATATTGGCCATACGACCACTTGCCAGGTTACGTCCATAACATTTTGCACACACACCTTGCTTAGTCTCACAAGTCAATACAGACCTGATTTCAACTTCTTCGATGCTTGTTTCGTCAATTTTTACAGCCACTTCCTCAGTGATCTCCGCTCCAGACTCAACGATGAGTTCTTCGGTAATCGGATCATAGATATCGTGTACTGAAACCCTACCAAGGATTCTTTCGAAAAGTGATTCGACTATCTCCTCATTGTCTTTCAATGCCTGTACTGACAAGCCTCTCAAAGTACCGCAATCTTCTTCGTTCACAACCATGTCCTGTGCCACATCCACCAATCGTCTGGTGAGGTAACCAGCATCCGCTGTTTTCAAAGCCGTATCTGCAAGACCTTTTCTCGCACCGTGAGTAGAGATGAAGTACTCAATTACATCCAGTCCTTCTTTGAAGTTAGAAAGAATAGGGTTTTCGATGATCTCACCTACAGAACCCTGAAGATTCTTTTGAGGTTTCGCCATCAACCCTCTCATTCCTCCCAACTGACGAATCTGCTCTCTTGAACCTCGGGCTCCAGAGTGCATCATCATGTAGATAGAGTTGAATCCCTGATCATCTTCTTCCAACTGCTGCATCAGCGTGTTAGTCAGCAATGTGTTCGTTCTCGTCCAGATATCAATTACCTGATTGTAACGCTCATTGTCTGTGATCAGACCCATCAAATAGTTATTCCATACAGCTTCCACTTCCTCTTTGGCCTGCGCCACGAGTGCTTCTTTTTCTGCTGGAATCTGAATGTTATCAAGACCCATTGACAGTCCACCTTTGTAGGCTGTCTGGAATCCTAATTCCTTAATATCATCAAGGAAATGAGCTGTCTTAGCCATTCCTGTGATTTTGAATACAGTAGATATAATCTTCTGTAGTTTTTTCTTAGTAAGAAGTTCATCCACGAAACCAACCTCTTCTGGCACGTGCAAATTGAACAATACTCGTCCTGCCACCGTCTCAATGACCTTGGTCTCAAGCTCGCCATTCTCATTTCTCACTTTTGTTCTTACTTTCACGTAAGCATGCTGAGAAACTTTGCCTTCATTGATGGCAATGATCACTTCCTCTGCACTGTAGAAAGAAAGTCCTTCACCAATTACCGGCTTTTCAGGAGTGCTTCTTCGTCCCTTGGTGATATAATAGAGTCCCAATACCATATCCTGTGAAGGCACCGCAATAGGAGCTCCATTGGCAGGGTTTAGAATATTGTGAGAAGAAAGCATCAACAATGACGCTTCCAAAACCGCCTCGTGTCCAAGTGGAACGTGAACAGCCATCTGGTCACCGTCAAAATCGGCGTTGAATGCTGTACAAACCAGAGGGTGTAGCTGAATCGCTTTTCCTTCAATCAACTTAGGCTGGAAAGCCTGAATACCCAACCTGTGAAGTGTAGGAGCCCGGTTAAGAAGAACAGGGTGCCCTTTCAATACATTCTCCAGGATATCCCAAACTACCGGATCCTTCCTGTCAACAATCTTCTTAGCGGACTTCACGGTCTTTACAATACCTCTCTCGATCAGCTTTCTGATCACAAAAGGCTTGAAAAGCTCAGCGGCCATATCCTTAGGAAGACCACACTCGTGCATTTTCAGCTCCGGTCCAACCACAATTACCGAACGGCCAGAGTAGTCAACCCTTTTACCCAACAGGTTTTGACGGAATCGACCTTGCTTTCCTTTGAGCATATCACTCAAAGACTTCAGCGCTCTGTTTCCATCAGATCTTACCGCATTCACCTTTCTTGAGTTATCAAACAGTGAATCCACAGCTTCCTGAAGCATCCTCTTCTCATTTCTAAGAATTACTTCTGGTGCTTTGATGTCGATCAATCTCTTCAGACGATTGTTACGGATAATTACCCTTCTGTAAAGGTCATTCAAATCCGAGGTAGCAAATCTTCCACCATCAAGAGGTACCAAAGGACGCAGTTCTGGTGGTATCACCGGAACCATTTTAATGATCATCCATTCTGGCTTATTCTCAATTCTGGTTTTGGCATCTCTGAAGGCTTCAACCACCCTTAGTCTCTTAAGTGCCTCAGCTTTTCTTTGCTGTGAGGTATCAGTAGCTGCCTGATGACGAAGCTGATAAGAAAGCTCGTCAAGTTCAATTCTCGACAAAAGCATTTCCAAAGCCTCAGCACCCATTTTTGCAATGAACTTCTGAGGATCATCATCATCCAGCAGTTGATTTTCTCGTGGAAGTTTATCCAGAATATCGAGATACTCCTCTTCTGTAAGGAAATCCATCTCATTGATTCCATCTTCCTCTTTGATACCTGACTGGATCACTACATATCGCTCGTAGTATATGATTTGATCCAGCTTCTTCGTAGGAAGACCCAGGAGATAACCTATTTTGTTAGGAAGTGATCGGAAATACCAGATATGTGCAACAGGTACCACCAATTCGATATGACCCATTCGCTCTCTACGGACCTTCTTCTCGGTCACCTCTACTCCACAACGGTCGCAAATAATTCCTTTGTATCGGATTCGCTTATATTTTCCACAATGACATTCCCAGTCTTTAACGGGACCAAAGATTCGCTCGCAGAACAATCCACCCATTTCAGGCTTGTAGGTTCTGTAGTTAATCGTTTCAGGCTGAGTAACTTCACCATGCGAGCTTTCTAAAATCGACTCTGGTGATGCCAGACTAATCGTTACTTTAGAAAAATCGTTAGACAGTTTTTTATTTTTTCTGAACGCCATAATTAAATGATCTATGTATAGCCCCGCAGAGCGGGGCTGTTATCCAATTTATTAGTCTAAGGTAATTTCAAGTGCCAATCCACGAAGCTCGTGAACCAATACGTTGAACGATTCAGGGATGTTTGGCTTCTGCATATTCTCACCTTTCACAATTGCCTCGTAGGCTTTTGCTCTACCAATCACGTCATCCGACTTAATGGTAAGGATCTCTTGCAAAACATGGGCGGCACCAAATGCCTCAAGTGCCCATACCTCCATCTCTCCAAATCTCTGACCACCAAACTGCGCTTTACCACCAAGTGGTTGCTGAGTGATGAGTGAGTATGGTCCGATGCTTCTTGCGTGCATCTTATCATCTACCAGGTGACCAAGTTTCAGCATATATGCCACACCTACTGTAACAGGCTGATCAAAGCGAACTCCACTCAAACCATCGTATAGATAAGTACGACCAAATGAGGGCAACCCTGCTTCTTTCAGTTCATTCTGAACTTCATCCTCAGTAGCACCGTCAAAAATTGGAGTGGCATATTTCTTACCCAACCTTAGTCCAGCCCATCCAAGAACTGTTTCATAAATCTGACCGATGTTCATACGAGAAGGTACACCAAGCGGGTTCAATACAATATCCACCGGAGTTCCGTCTTCCATGAAAGGCATGTCTTCATCACGAACAATTTTGGCTACAACACCCTTGTTACCATGACGACCAGCCATCTTATCACCAACTTTCAGTTTACGCTTTTTAGCCACGTAGACTTTGGCCAACTGAACAATGCCTGCAGGAAGCTCATCCCCAACCTCAAGCGTAAAACGCTCTCTTTTGAAGATTCCCGACACTTCGTTTCTAGCATTGATATAATTCTTCACCATTTTGAAGATCAGATCATTGGTATGCTGATCGGTTGCCCAATCTTCGATGATCAAATCTGAAATCAAATTGGCTTCTTCAGGTACATTGTAGTTACTCTCATCCCTATAAGCATTCTTAGGTGGGAAAAGATTTGCCTCGATGTTCTTTCTGTTGAACTTAGTCCCCTTAGACATGACCTCTTCACCAAACTTATGTTTGATTCCCTGGCATGTTTTCCCTTCGAGAAGCTTCGCCAACTTATCGATCATTTGATTTCTGATCTCAGTAAGCTCTCCGCTGTAGCGGTTTTTCAGCATCTCTACTTCTTTCTTCGTTCTGGATCTAAGATCTTTATCTTTCTTAGGTCTTGAGAAGAGTTTAGTGTCAATCACCACACCTCTCAATGAAGGAGAAGCTTTCAACGAAGCATCTTTTACGTCACCAGCTTTGTCTCCAAAGATGGCGCGCAACAGTTTTTCTTCCGGAGTAGGATCAGTCTCACCTTTTGGTGTGATTTTACCAATCAGGATATCACCTTCTTTGATTTCAGCACCAATTCGGATAATGCCATTTTCATCGAGGTTCTTAACGGCTTCCTCACTCACGTTTGGAATCTCCGAGGTAAGTTCCTCTTCACCTCTTTTGGTATCCCTTACTTCGAGATCGTATTCATCAATGTGGATAGAGGTGAATATATCCTCTCTTACCACTTTTTCAGAAATTACAATCGCATCCTCAAAGTTGTATCCTTGCCATGGCATGTATGCAACCATCAGGTTTCTTCCAAGGGCCAGTTCGCCGTTCTCAGTAGCAAAACCTTCACACAGAGGTTGGCCTTTGGTTACCTTATCTCCCTTAGTCACAATTGGCTTCAGGTTGATACAAGTATCCTGGTTAGTTCTTCTGAACTTAATCAGTTCATAAGTAACACTTGGACTATTGAAAGAGATGAGCAAATCTTCTTCTGTACGCTCATATCTGACAACTATTTTCTTAGCGTCTACATATTCAATCTCACCATCACCTTCAGCAATCACCAACGCTCGTGAGTCAATGGCTACACGCTTCTCCAAACCAGTTCCAACGATTGGAGCCTGTGGCTTCAACAATGGAACTGCCTGGCGCTGCATGTTAGAGCCCATCAATGCACGGTTGGCATCATCATGCTCAAGGAATGGAATCATAGAGGCCGCTACCGATACAATCTGATTCGGAGCCACATCCATGTATTTCAAATCTTTGGGGTCCACTACCGGGAAATCCCCTTCGAAACGTGCCTTTACTTTATCGTTGAGGAAGTTACCTTTATCATCCAAAGGCGCATTGGCCTGAGCAATATTATAAGTATCTTCTTCCTCTGCGGTGAGGTAGTTTACACTACCTGTCATATCCACAGTGCCTTCTACCACATCCCTATAAGGTGTTTCGATGAAACCCATCTGGTTCACTTTGGCGTGAACGCAAAGTGAAGAGATCAAACCAATGTTTGGTCCCTCAGGAGTTTCAATCGTACAAAGTCTACCGTAGTGAGTGTAGTGCACGTCACGTACTTCGAAACCTGCTCTTTCTCTCGAAAGACCACCTGGTCCGAGTGCAGACATTCTTCTCTTATGCGTAATCTCAGCCAGTGGATTGGTTTGATCCATGAACTGAGACAGCTGGTTAGTACCAAAGAATGAGTTGATGACAGAAGACAATGTACGAGCGTTGATCAGATCAACTGGTTTGAAGTCCTCATTGTCACGAACATTCATTCGCTCGCGGATCGTTCTGGCCATTCTGGCAAGCCCCACACCAAATTGAGCGTACAATTGTTCGCCCACAGTTCTTACCCTTCTATTGCTCAAGTGGTCAATATCATCGACAACAGCCTTGCTATTGATCAACCCGATCAGGTACTTCACAATCAGGATAATATCCTCTGTAGTAAGGGTTCTTTTATCGTACCCTATATCCAAACCAAGCTTCTTGTTGATTCTGTATCGACCGACCTCTCCCAGATCGTAACGTTTGTCACTGAAGAAGAGATTTTGAATAATATCCCGTGCAGTCTGCTCATCCGGAGCATCTGTATTTCTCAGTTGACGATAGATCTGCTCAACAGCCTCCTTCTCGGAGTTTGAGTTATCCTTCTGAAGCGTGTTATATATTATAGAGTAATCCGTGATGTTAACATCCTTTCTGTGAAGGACAATTGACTTGCTGCCGGATTCCAGAATTGTCTCTATATCATCTTCAGAAATAATACCATCTCTTTCGAGGATGACTTCATTTCTGTCAATAGATACAACCTCTCCGGTATCTTCATCCACAAAATCCTCAGTCCAGGTACGCAGTACTCTGGCAGCCAGTCTGCGGCCAATTACTTTCTTAAGCTCCTTTTCAGTCGCGTCGATCTCTTCGGACAGGCCGAAAAGATCCAATATTTTTTTATCAGATCCATATCCTATTGATCGCAGAAGTGTGGTAATAGGAAACTTCTTTTTTCGATCGATATAGGCATACATCACATTGTTGACGTCCGTAGCAAATTCGATCCAGGATCCTTTGAAAGGAATAATCCTTGCAGAATAAAGGTGGGTACCATTTGTATGCTTGCTTTGAGCAAAGAACACACCTGGTGACCTGTGCAACTGCGAAACGATCACTCGTTCAGCTCCATTGATTACGAAAGACCCCTTTGCGGTCATATATGGGATATTCCCCAAAAAGACTTCCTGCTCAATGGTCTCAAAATCTTCATTCTCCTCATCATTGCAAAGCAAACGAAGCTTAGCTTTGAGGGGAACAGAGTGCGTCAAACCTCTCTCGATGCTCTCATCAACTGAGTACTTTGGAGGGTCAACAGTATAATCGACAAATTCCAGCACGAAATTTTCTCTGGAATCACTGATAGGAAAGTTCTCCATGAACACTTTATACAGTCCTTCGGAATTTCTTTTCTCAGAAGGAGTGTCCAGCTGGAAAAAGTCAACGAATGACTTTAGCTGTACGTCAAGGAAATCAGGATAATCGATTACAGATTTTATAGAAGAGAAATTAACTCTCTCAGATGTATTTTTAGCCAAAGCTTTATCTGTTTAGTTCAAAATAAGGATCAAGAACAATATGTGGTAGATACAAACAGGAAAAGACCTGATCCTTATCCCGATAGATATCGGGATGGGAGCCAGGCCTAAACCTTAGTTGATGAAAATCAAATTATTTTAGCTCAACCTCGGCACCAGCTTCTTCAAGCTGCTTTTTCAGCGCCTCAGCTTCATCTTTAGCTACGCCTTCTTTTACGTTACTTGGAGCACCATCCACTAATTCCTTAGCTTCTTTTAGTCCAAGACCTGTAAGTTCTTTTACTAGTTTCACAACTGCAAGCTTAGCGGCACCAGCTGACTTAAGTACAACATCAAAAGATGATTTTTCTTCAGCAGCACTTCCACCATCACCACCACCAGCTACCATTACAGGAGCTGCTGCGGCTGCAGGCTCAATACCATACTCATCTTTAAGGATTGTAGCTAGTTCACTTACCTCTTTTACTGAAAGGTTTACTAGTTGCTCAGCGAATTCTTTTAAATCTGCCATTTTAATTGTCAATTAATTTTGTTAAAAATCTTATTCTCTTTCTGAAAGTGTTTTTACCAGTCCGGCTATTGTATGCTGACCACTCTGTAGAGCGGAAATAACATTCTTAGCAGGCGACTGAAGTAATGAAATAACCTCACCAATAAGTTCCTGTTTAGACTTGAGCTTACTCAAAATCTCTAACTGGTCTTCACCGATGAAAATATCTGAATCTATGGAAGCAGCCTTAAACTTAGGTCTCTGATCTTTATCTTCCTTCTTGAAGTCTTTAATGACTCTGGCAGGTATGTTTGCGTTTTCATTCACAAACATGATCCCTGAGAATCCTTTAAGTGTACTATCCAAAGATGAATAGTCATTGTCAAGATTTTCAAGAGCTTTCTTGATCAAAGTATTTTTCACAACCTTATACTCCACACCTTTCTTGAAGCACATCTCTCTGAACTTGTTGATTTGCTCAACAGTAAGTCCTGATGTGTCAGTGATGTAGAAGTGGTCTGTTTGCTGAAATTTTTCTGTTAAACCAGCAATCACTTGTGCTTTTTCTTCTCTAGTCATAACGTCTTATAGTCCAGCTATGCTATTTTTATCAACAGCTATTCCCTTACTCATTGTACTGGATAGTGTGATTGATTTAAAATATGTACCCTTGGCTGAAGAAGGTTTCAACTTCGCCACAGTTTGAATCATCTCTACTGCATTTTGCATAATCTTCTCTGGATCAAAGGAGATCTTACCAATGCTTGTATGAATAATTCCTGTTTTATCAACTTTGAAGTCGATCTTACCTGCCTTTACCTCGGTTACCGCCTGAGCAATATCCATGGTTACAGTGCCTGACTTAGGGTTAGGCATCAATCCTCTTGGTCCGAGTACTCTACCTAACTTACCCACTTTAGCCATTACTGTTGGCATTGTGATGATCACATCGATCGCAGTCCATCCACCTTCTATTTTGGTGATGTAGTCGTCAAGACCTACATAGTCCGCTCCAGCTGCCTTAGCCTCTTCCTCCTTATCTGGAGTACAAAGCACTAGCACCTTCACTTCTTTGCCAATCCCGTTAGGCAGAGCCACCACTCCACGAACCATCTGGTCCGCTTTACGTGGGTCTACACCCAGTCTAATATCAATATCAACAGACGCATCGAATTTGGAAAAGGTAATATCCTTTACCAATTGAGCAGCCTCTTCGATAGAGTATTCCTTATTTACGTCAACAAGCTCTGCAGCTTTTTTCTGATTTTTCGTAATCTTTCCCATTGTACTATTTAGTTAGCCCAAGGCGCTTTACCAGAAACTCTTACTCCCATACTTCTTGCTGTACCAGCTACCTGACGCATCGCTGCTTCAATTTGAAATGCATTCAAATCCTGCATTTTCAACTCGGCAATTTCCTTCACCTGATCCCAGCTGATAGAACCTACTTTCGCACGGTTTGGCTCAGCAGAACCTTTTTTCAACTTAGCAGCTTCCATAATCAATATTGGAGCTGGAGGTGTTTTAATTACAAAATCGAAAGACTTGTCAGTATAGATCGCAACAACTACCGGGAGCAATTGACCCTGCTTATCTTGAGTTCTTGCATTGAACTGTTTACAAAACTCCATGATATTTAGTCCCTTAGAACCAAGTGCTGGTCCTACTGGAGGAGAAGGATTTGCCGCCCCTCCCCTAACCTGGAGTTTCAAATAACCTGTTATCTCTTTAGCCATTAGATTATTCTTGTTTTTCTACCTGTATGTAATTCAACTCTACAGGAGTGTTTCTTCCAAAAATTTTAACTGTAACATTTAACTTCTTTCGATCCTCAAATACCTCTTCTACAGTACCGGTAAAGCCACTGAATGGACCATCCATAACTTTTACCGACTCACCCACTATAAAAGGTGTATCAAGTTTCTCTTCGTACTCCTCGGCTTCATCGACTCTACCTAAAATTCTGTTCACCTCATTTTGACGAAGTGGAACAGGATCCTTGGAAGCGCTGGTAGAACCTTCACCAAGAAAACCAATAACATCTGGTGTATTGGTAATAATATGCTGAGTCTCGCCATTGCTCAAATCAGCTTGTATGAGGATATATCCTGGAAAAAAGTTGCGCTCACGTACACGCTTCTTTCCATTTCTCATTTCGTATACTTTCTCAGACGGAATCAGCACCTGGGTTACCAGTTGCTCAATACCATTCCTAGCGATCTCTTGTTCCAGGTAACCCTTTACCTTCTTCTCACGGCCACTAATAGCCCGTACTACGTACCATTTGAACTCAGACATCCCTTAAAATTCGTTATAAAACCATTTCATGGCATTTTCGAATCCAAAGTCGAAAAGCCCTATCATCAGAGCGAAAATCAAAGAAGCGACCAAAACGAGGATGCTACTGTTTTGCAGATCAGCGTATTTAGGCCAGGTTACTTTGTGAAGCAACTCATCGTAAGCCTCTTTAAAAAAAGATATTACCTTATCCATCGTTATGTTTAAAGATTGCACGGGAGGAGGGACTCGAACCCCCAACCAATGGTTTTGGAGACCACTACTCTACCAATTGAGCTACACCCGTAAAAAAACCATGCAGCCCAAAAGGACTGCAAAGTTAGATGAATCAATATTTATAAACAAATGCCATCTGAAATTAATTTCCAGATGGCAATGTTTTGAAATTCAATTAGTCTAGGATCTCAGTAACCTGACCAGAACCAACAGTTCTACCACCTTCTCTGATCGCAAATCGCAGACCTTTTTCAAGAGCGATAGGGTTGATCAAATTTACTTCGATGGTTACGTTATCACCTGGCATTACCATTTCCACATTTGCAGGAAGCATGATTTCACCAGTTACGTCTGTTGTTCTTACGTAGAACTGAGGACGGTATTTGTTGAAGAAAGGAGTGTGACGACCACCTTCTTCTTTAGAAAGAACGTATACCTCAGCATTAAACTTAGCGTGAGGAGTCACAGAACCAGGCTTACAAATAATCATACCTCTTCTGATTTCGCTCTTCTCAATACCTCTCAAAAGCAAACCAACGTTATCGCCAGCTTCACCTCTGTCCAATATCTTTCTGAACATCTCCACACCAGTGATGGTAGACTTAAGACCTTCAGCACCCATACCGATGATGTCAACTGGATCTCCAGAGTTGATTACACCTCTTTCGATTCTACCAGTAGCTACAGTACCACGACCAGTGATTGAGAATACATCCTCTACAGGCATCAAGAATTCTTTATCAACTGCTCTAGGAGGAAGTGGAATAAACTCATCCACTGCATTCATCAGCTCTTCTACTTTTTCTACCCACTTAGGCTCACCGTTAAGTGCACCAAGAGCAGAACCCTGGATAACTGGAATGTCATCACCTGGGAAATCATAATCAGAAAGAAGCTCTCTGATTTCCATTTCCACAAGCTCAAGAAGCTCAGGATCATCAACCAAATCCACTTTGTTCATGAAAACAACCAAAGCAGGAACACCTACCTGACGAGAAAGAAGGATGTGCTCTCTTGTCTGTGGCATAGGACCGTCAGTCGCTGCTACCACAATGATAGCTCCGTCCATCTGGGCCGCACCAGTAACCATGTTCTTAACATAGTCAGCGTGACCAGGACAATCCACGTGCGCGTAGTGTCTTTTTTCTGTCTGATACTCAATGTGTGAAGTATTAATAGTAATACCTCTTTCTTTTTCTTCAGGTGCATTGTCAATTGAAGAAAAGTCTTTCATTTCTGCAAGGCCTTTTGAGGCAAGTACAGAAGAAATAGCAGCAGTTAATGTGGTTTTACCATGGTCAACGTGACCAATAGTACCGATATTAACGTGCGGTTTTGAACGATCAAAGGTTGCTTTAGCCATGTCTGATAATCCTCGGTTTAAATATTAAATAAATAAGTCAAAATAAAATATCCCAAATATTACCAACCAAATGGTTCCCCTTGAGGATACAAGAGCCAATGACGGGATTTGAACCCGTGACCTCTTCCTTACCAAGGAAGCACTCTACCCCTGAGCTACATCGGCTTTGGGAATTTCAAAAGGTTGATAATTCGAGCGGGTGACCAGGTTCGAACCGGCGACCTACAGCTTGGAAGGCTGTCGCTCTACCAACTGAGCTACACCCGCTTTTTAACATTTTGTGGGGGGAGAAGGATTCGAACCTTCGAAGACATAAGTCAACGGATTTACAGTCCGTCCCAGTTGGCCGCTTTGGTATCCCCCCAACTAACATTTATACTCTATCAAAGTACTCCCCTTTTTCGGTTCTCCTTGAAAAAGGGAATGCAAAATTATACGCTTTTTTATTTTAATCAAATTTTTACCGTTAAATCTGGAATCATTTTTTCAAAGCATGTTTTTAACCTTCCGAGGCCCTTTTTCGCAGCTCCGGTTCATTGATTTTCATTATTATAGTGGCCTGGAAAATGATATGACCGATATGAAACTAAAAGTAGAAGTAAATGGGCGCAATGAGTTTCAAATTGCAGAACGTGAAGGGGGAGCATTGATCAATGGCGAAGAAACTACCTACAGCCTACACAAGAAGTCTTCCAATGAATTTCTCCTTTACCAAAATCAACACGTCTATCAGATCTCGGTAGTGGAGTCACATGACAGCACCCTGACCTTAAATATTAATGGAGAGGAATTCAGCGTAAGCACCAAAGATCACATTGCCCAAATCCTGGAAGACCTGGGAATGGACGTGATCACCAACGAGGTAATCAATGAAATCAATGCTCCAATGCCAGGCACCATCATCGATATAGCGGTATCTGAGGGTCAGGAGATTCAGGAAGGAGATACCATTCTAATCCTGGAAGCAATGAAAATGGAGAACATCATTAAATCTCCTGTGAATGCCACCATTCAGAAAATACACATTGAAAAAGGTCAAAACGTGGAAAAAAATCAAGTTCTGGTATCTTTTTAAGGATCATGGGCGCTTGATAGGGTAATCTTTATACTTTTGTGAAATTTTAATCAACAAACAATTATATAGCCCTGCATGAAATATAAAAGGATACTCCTCAAACTTAGCGGCGAAGCCCTCATGGGAGAAAATCAACATGGCATAGACCCCAACAGACTGGAACAATATGCTATGGAAATCAAACGAGTCCATGAAAAAGGCCTTGAACTGGCCATAGTGATTGGAGGAGGAAACATCTTCAGAGGAGTGGATGGAGAGAAGTCAGGAATAGACAGGGTACAGGGAGACTACATGGGTATGCTGGCCACTGTCATCAACGCCATGGCGCTGCAAAGTACGCTGGAAAAGCACGGAATGTACACCCGACTGATGTCAGGACTGAAAATGGAACAGGTATGTGAGCCCTTCATCCGACGAAGAGCGATTCGGCATTTGGAGAAAAACAGGATTGTCATCTTTGGCGCTGGTATAGGTAACCCCTACTTCACCACTGACTCTACTGCCAGTCTGCGGGCCATCGAAACTGAAGCTGACGTGGTGCTCAAGGGCACACGCGTAGATGGAGTCTACACGGCTGACCCTGAGAAAGATCCTACCGCGACCAAATACACTCACGTGTCTTTTCAGGAAGCCTACGAAAAAGGACTGAGCATCATGGACATGACGGCTTTTACCCTTTGCATGGAAAACAATCTCCCAATTATCGTATTTGACATGAATAAGCCTGGAAATCTATTTGATATCATAGATGGAAAAGAGGTGGGTACTTTAATCAATTAACACAATGGAGGAAATCGACTTTTATTTAGATCACTCACAAGAAATGATGGACAAAGCAGTGAGCCACTGCAACTCCGAACTGGCCAAAATAAGAGCTGGTAAGGCCATGCCTAACATGCTGGATGGAATCACTGTGGAATATTACGGAGCAAGCACTCCGCTACAGCAAGTAGCCTCAGTGACCACACCAGATGCCAGAACTTTGAGCATAAAGCCCTGGGAAAAGAAGATGATCCCTGAAATAGAAAAAGCCATCATCAATTCTAACCTTGGTTTCAACCCTCAGAATGACGGTGAATTAATCAGGATCAACATACCACCCCTTACCGAAGAGCGCAGAATCTCATTGGTGAAGCAAGCCAAATCAGAGACTGAAAACGGCAAAATCAGTGTGCGAAATGTGCGCAAAGAGGTAATGGATTCGCTCAAGAAGCTCTTAAAAGACGGAGCCTCTGAAGATGCCATAAAAGGAGCTGAAGAGGAAGTGCAGAAGATCACAGATCTCCACACCAAAAAGCTGGATGACCTACTGGAGCTGAAGGAGAAGGATATAATGACCCTCTAAATTGACGGTCAAATAAACAGTTTACGTGCCTGAATTATTTCTTCCACACGTGCAGGCACCAAATATTTGATAGATCGGTTTGCTCTTATCATTTTCCTGATAAGGGTAGCCGATATGTCCATCTCCGGCGCTTCTATCAACCGCACATTTGCATGCTCCGTCAAATCTGATTTCTGAGCATTGGGCCTGGGGTAAACAATCAGCCCATAGTGATCCAAAATTATTTGATGATTCTTCCACTTGGTGAACGAGCCCAGGTTATCCTCCCCGATGATCAGAGTAAAGCTATGATCGGGATGCTTTTCAGTCAATACGGCCAGGGTGTCCACTGTGTAGCTGGGCCTGGGCATCTGAAACTCCACATCACTCACCTTGAAATGGTAGTCATCCTCAATGGCGGCCTGTACCAAGTCATATCGATCAAACTCGTGTAGGAGGTTCTTATTTTTTTTGAAAGGATTTTGCGGCGATACGATAAACCACACCTGATCCAGCTCTGTAGACTGATGAGCCACATTGGCAATTATCAAATGCCCAACATGGATAGGATTGAAAGATCCGAAAAAGAGTCCAACTTTCATTTGAGGAAATCATTTACAACCTGCTCAGCTTCCCTGAAAGCGGTCTTCAAATCTCTATTGATCAGCTCATAATCGAATTTCTCAGCGTATTGCATTTCAGCCTCTGCTTTGCCGACCCTACGCTCCAACGATTCTTTGGTTTCTGTTTGTCTCTTCTCCAGACGCTCGCGAAGCACGTCCACACTTTCAGCATTTACGAAAACAGACAGTGCTCTGTCTCCAAGTGCTTCCTTCAGGTTGACCCCTCCAATGACATCCACATCAAAAATCACATGATGACCTTCTGCCCAAAGACGCTCTACCTCAGCTTTGAGCGTACCGTAGAATACCCCGGGGTACACTTCCTGCCACTCATACAGCTCTCCTGCCTCAAGCTTCTTGCGAAAGTCTGCCTGCGAAAGGAAATAATAATCTTTTCCGTCTTCTTCCACACCAGCCCTTTTGGCACGTGTAGTCGCGGAAATCGAAAATTTCAAATTGGGAATGGTCTCGATGAGATGCTTTACAATGGTGGTCTTACCGGCACCTGATGGTGCGCAGAAAATTACTGCCTTGCCTCGGCTCATATGATCAGGCTGATTGAAAAACTTTATTTCTTATAGCTTGCGCCAGGTCAGCCGGTACTTTTTGATTGGTAAGTTTACTTCGCAATAGTTCTCTGATTTGTTTCTCTACTTCGTACTGCTCGAAGCAAACCATGCACTTATGAATATGGTTTTTCAGATAAATCTCCTGCTCCTCAGTGGCTTCATTGTCCAACATTAGATGGAGATACTGGAGGCATTTCGCAAACTCATTACAATCATTCGATCCTTTCTTCTCAGAGTTGTCTGACATGGTGATGCAATTATTTCACAAACTAAATAAATAAATATTATTTGTAGCCCATTGTTAAGGCATATGACTTCAGTTTCTCCTTCAGAAGGTTTCTGGCCCTGTGCAATCTGGACCTCACAGTACCTATCGGAATGTCCAGAATCTTCGCCATTTCCTCATAAGTAAACCCCTCCAGATCACAAAGAATAATCACCGTTCGGAAATCAACGGCCAATGCATTGAGCGCATTGGACACCTCATCCCCGATCATATCCTTCACCGCATCTATCCTCAGGTCTACTGTTCTGCTTTCATCAACATCTTCTGAATTGTAGAAGTTCTCTACTTCCTGATAATCTACTTTGGCCGGTTGTTTACTCCGCTTTCTGAAATCATTGATGAAGCTATTTTTGAGAATTCTATATAGCCACGCCTTGGCATTGGTGCCTTGCTGAAAAGAGTTGATAAACCGATATGCCTTCATGAAAGTATCCTGAACCAGGTCCTTTGCATCGTCCTGGTCGAAGGTGAGCCTGTAGGCGAAATTGTACATAGCATCTAAATGAGGCAGAAACTCATTGTCGAAAATGTTTTTTCGTTCTTTATCGGAATACTTACGCCTGATTACTTGTTCCTCGCTCATTTCTTTAATCTCCTCTGTTTGCCTAATAATAAAATCGAACTCTACACCAATTTGTTTAAGGCCATTTCAATGTACCTACACCTTTTTACGATTACACTCTTCAAATAGTTTATACTTATTCTAAATAAGAATGAACTTATTTACCCAACAAAACGGAGTTACCTCGGCACTCATTAATTTGCGTTCCCTGTATTTACGACCCGACGTACCCTCTGGATTTCTGAAAGGAATAAAATGAAGCTCTCCACCATCATCATTACCTACAACGAAGCACAAAACATCGAGCGTTGCATTCGGAGTGTTCAGCAAGTATCTGATGAAGTGGTGATCCTTGATTCGTTCTCTACGGATCGTACACCTGACATTTGCAGAAACCTCGGTGTACGTTTTGAACAAAAAGCTTACTTAAACCAAATAGATCAGAAAAATCATGTCCTCGCGCTGGCACAATACGATCATGTGCTTTCACTGGATGGTGACGAAGCTCTCAGTGAGGAGCTGGCAAGCAGTATACTTCATGAAAAAGATCTGGGGTTCCCGAACCAGGCCTATTTACTCAACAGGCTATCGTTCTATTGTGGGAAGTGGATAAGACATGGTGACTGGTATCCCGATTGGAAAGTGAGGTTATGGAATAAGCATGAGGCGCACTGGGGTGGGAGCAATCCGCATGACAAGGTTTTTCCAAGGAAAGGGATTAAACCTAAAAAACTTAAAGGGGACCTGCTTCATTTCACCTTTTCAACACTCCAGGAGCATCAAGGGCAGGTCAAAAAGTATGCAGAAATCAGTGCCACCACATACTTTGGCAGCAATAGGAAATTTGCACTCGCCCGCATGATCCTGAGCCCCATCACTTCCTTTGTGAAAAGTTATCTTTTTAAGGCTGGTTTTTTAGACGGCCGACACGGCTGGCAAATCATCAGACTGGCTATGATGGAGAAATATTTAAAATACAAGAAGCTTCATCAACTTCAAAAAATGAAGCATTAGCCAATAAGCTCCGTAAAGTACGCTTCATACTCTGTCACTGTTCTTTCTACTAAAAACTTTTCAATGGCATCTTTATAGGCCCTATTCACAAATTGCTCTCGCAAAGTCTCATCCTCCGCCAGCCGCTGAATTTTCACGGCCAAATCCCGAGAGTCCCCATTGTTAAAAAGAAACCCATTCACTCCATCTTGTATAATATCGGGAATCCCACCGAATCTGGAACCAATCACCGGAATCCTGCTGAGCATGGCCTCTACCAGTGCCAGACCGAACCCATCCATATGAGAGGGCAACACCTTCACATCGGCCAACTGCAGGTAATGAAGTGCCTCCTCATGGCTCACCACGCCTGTAAATAGGATGCGTTGTTTAGGGCTTTCCCGGGCTAGCCATTCGGCAAAATCGCCCTCATTAATTCCTACAAACAAAATACTGTAATCCTCCGGAAGGTATTTCAGTACGCTAATGATTTCTCCTTGCAGTTTTTTCCTACTGATACAACAGATGATCTTACCGATCAGGCCATGTACCCTCCTGAGCTCCTCCACGTTTTCCTTCTTTACATTCAGCAAAAGATCCTCTGGAACGCCGTTGAATATTACTTTCAGGTGAGCTTCACTATAGCCTTTCGCCAAAAAAATATCTCTCAATCCTTTGCTTACCATCACAATACCTGAAGTCCCGGCCGTATGAAACCATCGTTTGATCCACGGCTCATTTCGTGGCCTTTGCCTTCTGGTGAAAACAAATTTCACATCCAATGCGAATGCCCACTTAGCAAGGATGGTGAGGTTGCGGTCTTTCCCGCCCTGTGCATTGATGAGGTCGATCTGATGTTTTCTGACGATGAGACCAACTGCCCGGACTGAGCCCAAATCCATATAGGACGCAAAAGGCACATCATGACATTCAACACTTCCCAGTCTCTGGACCAAATCCCAAAGTAAAGAGCCCCTCCTACAGGCCAGATGAACCTCATGCCCTTTTTGGACAAGGCCTCTAACGAGATAATAAATAGAATGGGTAGATCCGGCTACTCCGCCCTGGCACGTGGTGAAGAGTATTTTCATGGCATAAAAAAGGCGGCCTTCCATTAAGAAAAGCCGCCTTCTAAGATATTTAAAATTGAGCGATTAATATCGATAAGTATCCGGTTTAAACGGCCCTGCCACTGTCACTCCAATGTACTCTGCCTGCTCCTGAGATAGGGTTTCAAGCTCCACTCCTATTTTGGCAAGGTGAAGCGCTGCTACTTTCTCGTCCAAATGCTTAGGAAGCGTATAAACGGCATTTTCATAATTCTTCACGTTGGTCCACAGCTCTATCTGAGCCAGTGTCTGGTTGGTGAATGAATTACTCATCACAAAAGAAGGGTGTCCGGTAGCGCATCCGAGATTCACCAGTCTGCCTTCTGCCAGAAGAATGATTTCCTTACCATCAATATTATACAAATCTACCTGAGGCTTAATCTCCACCTTGGTACTTCCGTAGTTTCCATTCAACCAGGCTACATCAATCTCATTGTCAAAATGGCCGATGTTGCAAACGATCGTTTTGTCATGCATGAGTTTAAAATGCTCTCCCCGGATGATGTCCTTGTTACCTGTGGCAGTAACAATAATATCTGCTCTAGGCACAGCATCCACCATTCTCTTTACTTCATAGCCGTCCATCGCTGCCTGCAGCGCACAGATTGGGTCTATTTCAGTCACGATCACTCTTACTCCAGCACCACGCAACGAAGCTGCTGAGCCTTTCCCTACATCGCCATACCCGGCAACCACGGCTACTTTACCAGCCAGCATGATGTCTGTAGCTCTCCTGATCGCATCTACCAAAGACTCCTTACAGCCATATTTGTTGTCAAACTTCGACTTGGTGACCGAGTCGTTTACGTTGATAGCAGGCATTGGTAGTGTCCCTTTTCTCATGCGCTCATATAGCCTGTGGACACCAGTGGTAGTCTCCTCAGAAAGGCCATTAATCCCTTCTACCAACTCAGGGTATCTATCCAATACCATATTGGTAAGGTCTCCACCATCATCCAAAATCATGTTCAGAGGCTTACCACCCTCAAACGCGAATAGTGTTTGCTCTATGCACCAGTCAAATTCCTCCTCATTGAGGCCTTTCCATGCAAATACCGGCACACCAGCCTTAGCAATCGCCGCAGCAGCGTGATCCTGTGTTGAAAATATATTACATGAAGACCAGGATACTTCAGCTCCCAACTCCACGAGGGTTTCTATCAAAACGGCCGTTTGTATGGTCATATGCAAACAACCTGCTATGCGGGCTCCCTTCAGTATTTTTGAAGGTCCGTATTCTTCTCGTAAGGCCATCAGACCAGGCATTTCAGCCTCTGCCAACCTTATTTCGTTCCGGCCATATTCGGCCAGGTTAATGTCTTTTACTTTGTAGTTCAGCTTTTCTTCAATCATGACTCAATTTTTACAAGCGCAAAATTAATAAATTAAAAGTATTGGGTTGTTAATAGAGGAATGCTATTTCCTTCACATCGAAACGCCTGACGATATTGTTTGTTTTGACTGTAAGCCTGCCAGTATCGTCAATGCCAATAATTTCGCCATCAAATGTCCCTTCTTTATCCCGGAAAGAGTGGATTTCTCCACGCCACCTCATCAGCTTGTAATAGGCCCCAAGAAGGCCTCTGGTATCTCCTGATTTCAATTTCAGGTAATACTTTTCCAACTGCTGAATGATCTGCTCCAGTAACTCCTCTAGTTCGCAAGTCACACCACTTTCCATCAGAATGGAAGTGGCGGTTGCAAGAGGAAAGTGGGATTGATTGACATTTACGCCTATTCCTACTACCGCATCTGCTATCACACCACCTTCAATCATGGTCTCTACCAAAATGCCCGAGATTTTTTTATCACCCACATAGACATCATTTGGCCACTTCAATTCAACTTTGTCACTTACCCTTGGGGCTAAGGCATCTACCACCGCCAATCCTGAGATGATATTTAATAGATATGCCTGTTTGGGCAAGAGTACTTTTGGTGTCAGATAAATGGAAAAAAGAAGGTTTTTACCGGGTTCGCTCAGCCAGGCGTTGCCTCGTTGTCCTTTTCCAGCTATTTGGTGTCCGGTGTGTAATACATGACCCTCATTAAGGGTTTCGCGACGGATTCTTAGCAGCAGCTCCTCATTGGTACTGTGACATTCTGGCAGGAATTCGAGCATTTTGCCTAGAAATAGCGGTTTGGCAAAGTATTTATGCAAAGTATATTAGTATTTTTGAAGATAAAGTAAGACTAAAAAATGATTGAATGCAGGTAAAAACAAAAGAAGCAATTAATTCCAGTAAATTAAGTGAACTGGTGGCGCAGGGTATGGTGGAGAAGAAGGCTTCTGATGTAGTGGTGATGGATCTTCGGGAAGTGAAAAACGCTGTAGCGGATTACTTTATCATCTGTTCTGGAAATTCTGATACTCAAATAGATGCAATTGCCGATTCTATAGAGGATGAGGTCTTTAAGCATTCTACTCAAAATCCCTGGAAAAGAGAAGGAAAAGAAAGCAGAGAGTGGATCATCATTGATTATGTAGATGTAGTCGCTCATGTTTTCAATAAAGAAAAGAGAAAATTTTACGGTCTGGAGGAGCTATGGGGCGATGCTAAAGTCACCCAAATAGACAAAGAGAACTAATTCACCTTCTGAGCGTTGTACGAATTAAACTTTTACAAATAGATAATGGCGGATAAACCGAGACAGAAAAACCCACTAATGGGTGGAAAGCCAAATAAACCCAACTATCAACTACTGATCATAGTAGGCTTGATTACCGTGGTTTTTGGATTTACATATTTCAGCCGTAGTAACACCACAGTTTCAATCTCTGATAAGCGATTTGAGCAGATGGTCTTAGCTAACGATGTGAAAAAGGTCGTTCTCATCAAAAATCAGGATGAGGTGGAGGTCACACTGAAACCAGAGGCCCTGCAGAACACCAAATACAAAATAGAGTTAGAGGAACAATCCCCGTTTTCTACCAATAGCGGACCTCATTATAAATTCAAAATTGTAGACCCAACAATCTTCAATCAGAAGTTTAATGAGTTGATGGATAAACTGCCCAAGGATCAGCAGATCGGGTATGAAGTAGACGAGCGGCAGGACTTTACCACCTTTATCTTCAACTGGGGATTCCTATTCCTGATCATCTTCGGGTTCTGGTTTCTGATGAGAAGAATGACAGGTGGTGGTGGCCCCGGTGGTCAGATTTTCAATATTGGGAAATCAAAAGCGGCACTTTTCGATGCTGAAAATAAAGTCAAAATCACATTCAATGATGCCGCCGGTCTTGAAGAAGCCAAGGAGGAAATCAAAGAGATTGTTGACTTCCTTCAAAACCCAGGGAAATTCACGACACTGGGTGGCAAAATTCCGAAAGGAGCCTTACTAGTAGGCCCTCCCGGAACAGGTAAAACCTTACTTGCCAAAGCGGTGGCTGGTGAAGCTGGCGTGCCTTTCTTCACACTTTCAGGATCTGATTTCGTGGAAATGTTTGTGGGTGTGGGAGCTGCCAGGGTAAGAGACCTCTTTAAGCAAGCCAAAGAAAAAGCACCTTGTATTGTCTTTATTGATGAAATAGATGCCATCGGCAGATCCCGTGGAAAGGGGCAAATGCCAGGCTCCAACGATGAGCGAGAAAACACCCTCAACTCTCTGTTGGTAGAGATGGACGGCTTTTCCACAGACTCGGGAGTAATCATACTGGCGGCAACTAACCGTCCTGATGTGCTGGATTCTGCCCTGCTGAGACCTGGTAGATTTGACAGACAAATCAGTATTGACAAACCAGATATTATCGGCAGAGAAGCTATTTTCAAAGTACACCTGAAGCCAATCAAGCAGCACGAAAATGTGGATGCTAAAAAACTGGCAGCACAGACCCCCGGGTTTGCAGGAGCTGAAATCGCCAATGTATGTAACGAAGCAGCGCTCATCGCTGCCCGACGTGACAAAAAGGCCGTTGATATGGCCGATTTTCAGGATGCTATTGACAGAGTCATTGGTGGACTGGAGAAAAAGAATAAAATCATCTCTCCTGAAGAGAAAAAAATCGTGGCATATCACGAAGCAGGTCACGCGGTGGCGGGTTGGTTTCTGGAGCATGCAGACCCTTTGGTAAAAGTGAGTATCGTGCCACGTGGTGTAGCCGCGCTGGGATATGCGCAGTATCTACCCAAAGAGCAGTTTCTCTATCAGACCGAGCAGCTCATGGATGAGATGTGTATGGCACTGGGTGGCAGAGTGGCAGAGGATTTGGTTTTCGGAAAAATCTCTACTGGTGCGCTCAGCGATCTCGAAAGGATCACCAAACTGGCCTACAGCATCGTCACTGTATACGGTATGAATGATAAGATCGGGAACGTCTCGTTTTACGACAGTAAACAATCAGAATATAATTTCACCAAACCATATTCTGATGCCACGGCTGAGCTGATAGATAAGGAAGTGAAGAGCCTCATAGATCAGGCCTACGCCCGCACCAAGGAGCTGCTTAAAGAAAAAGGCAAGGAACTGGAGATCATAGCGAAGGAACTGCTCGAAAAGGAGATTATTTTTCAGGGTGATCTTGACAGGCTGATTGGTAAGCGTCCTTTTGAGAATCAAACCACCTATGAGCGGTTTACTAATAATAAAAATGTAAATGACGAAAGGGATGAACAAGAGGCACTTGAAAAGCTAGAGGCTGAAAAAGCGAAGCAAGAAGAGCTGGCTAAGCTGAAAAGCAACGTAATCCAGGAGGTACAAAAAGAAGATGGTGCGGTAGACACCGAAACAGAGGAAGAACTGGAGGACAAAAAGCAGTCCTAAAAACATAAATACATTGCTTAAATTGGGAGCCCTAAAAGGCTCCCTTTTTTTATGGACTTACAGTTTTCTGATTTAGACCCTCAAAAAAAAATATACTTCGCCAGTGATTTTCACCTGGGAGCTCCAGATAGGATATCCAGCATGGAGCGGGAGAAGAAAATCGTGCGATGGCTCACTGAAGTGAGCTCACACGCCGCTGGTATCTTCCTGGCCGGAGACCTGTTTGACTTCTGGTTTGAGTACAAGCATGTAGTCCCCAAGGGGTATTTGAGGTTTCTGGGTAAACTCGCCGAAATCAAAGACAAGGGTATCCCGATCATCATTTTCACTGGAAATCATGACCTGTGGATGGCGGACTACCTTACCCGGGAGCTGAACATTCCCATCATTCACCAACCTCAGTCTTTCCAGATCGGCCCTCATATCGTGCATATTGGCCATGGAGACGGTCTGGGGCCGGGTGATAAGAAATTCAAATTTTTCAAGAAAATATTCACCAATGGCCTGGCCCAATGGGCCTTTAGATGGCTCCACCCTGATCTGGGCATCTGGCTTGCCAACAAATGGTCTGACCACAGCAGAGATACCTGCTCCGATCCCCCGTTTAAAGGAGACGAGGAATGGCTGATCCAATATTGCAAGGAAATAGAAGCTAAGACTCATCATGATTTTTACATTTTTGGACACAGACACCTGGCGATAGAAGCACCCATCGGTGCCCATTCTACTTATTTCAACCTTGGGGAATGGATCAACGGTAGCACCTACCTTGAAATGACCCAGGACAATGCAATCTTAAAAACCTTTGAAAACTAAACTCTTGATCTGCACCCTATTATTACAGGTGAGCATAAGCTGTCTCGCTCAGGAGTGGACGCATGTCAAAACCATAAAGCTCAAAAATGAAATCACTGCACAGTCTGTAGATACGGACGGGAAGATATACCTCGGTACGATGGCCGGAGATATGCTTCGCTATGATCAGGATGGAAACGAGACTGAGCTCTACTCTGCTGTTGGTAATTTCCCTGTGACACTGATCAGCGCCTGGAACCGATTTAAGGTATTTCTTTTTTTTAAAAGTCCTCAACAATTCATTTTCTTGGACCGCTTCAGCACTTCTCCTATCACCTATTCGCTTGCAGACTATCAGCGTCCCTTGGTAACCCTTTGTGCTCCCGGCATTGACAATAGCGTATGGGCACTGTCAGCAGACTACAATGAACTGAGAAAATACAACATTCAAAACTCCAATGTACTCCTATCTAATCCCCTACAAATAAACCTGAGTAACGCTAGCTACATGCAAGCCTATCAAAATCTGGTGCTCATCAGCGATACTCAGCAGGGCATTCATTTTTTCGATCAGTATGGGAATTTACAGTTCAGCCATCCCGAAAAAGGTGTCTCCTATTTTCAGGTCATCAATGACCAATTGGTCTTTTTGGCCGGAGCATGGATTACTACAATTGAGGTTTTTAGCCCGGCAAACATCACCAAAATAAAAGCCCCACTAGGGGGCTTTAATAATGTGCTGAAATGGGGGGATCGATATTACTTTATCGGAAAAGATCAGGTGTTGATCTACCAACTTACGTTATGACCCTCTGTACAATTCCAAAATTTTCTTTCTAAAAACGATGCTGTACTTGGAATTAATGAGCTCCAGTTCGGCCCTATTCTTGTTATTCAGGCTTTCCAAATAAGTATAAAAATCTGTATTCCCCGTCTCAAACCGCTTTTTCATAAACTCGAAGGTCTGCGTGGTGGCCTCCAGGTTTTCCTTAGCAGAGATGTAGGTGTTCTGGGCCGAAACCAAATCCAGATAAGCAGTTTGTACCAGGTTAGTGATCGTGTTCATAGCCTGCGATACCCCCAATTCAGCATTGGCCATTCCCACTTTGGCAATCTGAATATTATTGCTGGTTTGGTATCTGGAAAAGATGGGGATGTTCAATGAAAAATTCACGTACTCAAATTCGTTAAACTCCATCTGTCTGGAAAAACTGGCATCCGGTTCAAAGTCACCATTGGTGGGGTTTCGGGCTCCGTTAGATGAATAGTTAGACCCTATTCTTCCGAAAGCCGTAATCGTAGGGTACAATTGGGCTTTGGCAGACTTAAACTGATACCTCGACGCTTCGTAGGAAGAGCTTGCCGCTTTCAGTGCCGGGCTACTGCTCAGCGTTTCTTCCAACACTACCTCAAACGGATCTGCCTCGAGCAGAAGCTCTTCCTCCTGCACATCATAAGCCTGCACTTCCACCTCTCCATCATTGGGGTTGAGCTGCATGGACTGAAACAGGGTAAGCAAATCTCTTCTCAGGGTATTTTCCAGATTGTTGAGCGTCAGTTTTTGATTGGCCAGCTGCCCTTGAAAATTATATACTGACTCCAGATTACCCACCCCCACAGATTCTCTTTTCTTCTCTCTTTCCAGTTGTGCTTCCAATAACTCCACACGTTCTCTGGCTATTTTAATGTTCTCTTTGTCCAGGATCACACTGAGGTAGTAAGCCAAAATATTACTTTCTACATTGATCTCTGTATTCTTAATGGTCTCTGATGCAGCAACCAACTCATGTTTACGCTGACTCAATTGAAAATGGTTTGAAAAACCATTGAACAAGACCATATTGGAAGAAATATTGGGAGCAGAACTACTTGTGGTCTCAGATACCTGGCGAGCCGCATTAGGATCAAAGAAGTTACCGAAGAAATAGTCATAATTCACCCCGGCTGATATCGAAGGGAAAAAATTCATGATGGATTGTAGCCGATTAGATTCAGCCATGAGCTGACTATTGCGCGCCTGCTTCAACTGAATATTTCTCTCCAGTGCGGTCTGGATGCAGTCATCCAACGTGAGGACGGTCACCTCTTCTGTATCCTGTGCATGGGCCAGTACAGACATAGTAATCATCATGAAAATCAAAGTCTTCCTCATTTTCAGTTTATTTAGATCAAAAAAAGGCCGTCCAAAGAGGATCGGCCTTGAGCATACAAAAAGTGAATTAAACTAAAGCGTTGTCTTTGGCATTCATGTTTTCTGAAACGATCTGTCCGTCAAACAAGTGAATAACCCTGTGTGCGTACTCAGCATCCAACGGAGAGTGTGTCACCATTACTACGGTGGTCCCGTTTTCATTCAGTTCGGTCAGTAGGTTCATTACCTCCTGTCCGTTGGCAGAATCCAGATTACCTGTTGGCTCATCCGCCAGAATCAGTTTAGGCTTGGCCACCACAGCTCGCGAAATGGCCACACGCTGCTGCTGACCACCAGATAACTGTTGTGGAAAGTGATTTCTACGGTGCATGATCTTCATCTGCTCCATCACTTCTTCCACCCGCTTCTTGCGCTCAGAAGATGAGTATTTCAGATAAATAAGGGGAAGCTCAATGTTTTCATAAACCGTCAACTCATCAATCAAATTGAAGCTCTGGAACACAAAGCCGATGTTGGCCTTTCTAAGCTCCGCTCTTTTTCGCTCAGAGTAGGTTGAGATTTCCTGATCTGTAAAATGAAACTCCCCTTCAGATGGGTTGTCCAATAAGCCCACAATGTTGAGCAAAGTGGATTTACCACAACCAGACGGGCCCATTATGGCCACAAATTCACCTTTTTTGACCTCCAGGTTCACACCAGCCAGGGCTGTTGTTTCTATTTCGTCTGTATAGTAGAACTTCTTCAGTCCCACAGTTTTGATTAACGCTTCAGAGTTTTCCATTGTCTAAAATTTTATTTTGTATGTCGATTAGGTTTATTATTTAAATACTAGTTTGTCTTTGTCGTCGTAGCCTTCGTAAGAAGAGACTACTACTTTCTCGCCAGGTTGCAAGCCTTCTATGACTTCATAATATCTTGGGTTCTGTCTGCCCAGCCTGATTTGTCTTCTCACGGCCTCTGATTCATCAGCGGTCAGCACGAAAATCCAATTGCCTCCAGTGGTTTGATAGAAGCTTCCTCTTGGTATCTGTACTGCGGTAATATTTTCACTCAACTGCAACCTGATCTGCAGGGTCTGGCCTCTTCTGATACCCTGAGGGATGGTGTCAGTAAATACCATATCCACAGAAAACAGACCATTAGCCACTTCAGGGTATACTTTCGAAATCTGCAGCGTATAAGAACCTCCCGCGAAATCAAAAGTACCTGAAAGACCCTGATAAATTCTGGCAATGTAGTGTTCGTCTATCGCTGCCCTTACTTTGAAGCCATTCAGGTCGTCGATCTGCCCAATGTTCTGTCCAGGAGAGATGGATTCGCCCACTTCCGCATTCACAGTACTCAGGCTCCCTGATATAGGTGCTTTGAAGTACAGGTTATCCAGATTCTTCTTGATCATTTCCAGATTATCTCTGGTCCGATTGAGGGTAGATTCGGCCTGTGCTATCTGTAGTCGGGCATTCAGTGAATCAAACTTGGCTGACTCTATCTGAATAACCTTACTGTCAATCAGTCGATCATAAGCCCGCTTCAAATTCAGATACTCTTGTTCAGAAATGATCTTTTCGTCATAGAGCTCCTGTCCTCTGACATACGCATCTTTAGCTTCATCGATCTGGTAATCAAGCTCTATAAGGTTGCGTTTCAGTTCAAACTGGTTCCTCTTCAGGCTCAACTTGGTGTTTTCCAGGCTGTTCATCAGGATAAATGCCTGAGTCTCTTCCCGCACGAAGTTTTGCAATAGGTCATTGTTTGAAAGCTTCAGAATAGTGTCACCTTTGTCCACCAATATCCCACCTTCGTAATATTTCTTCTCTACCACGCCACCTTCTATCGCATCCAGGCGAATCGTTTTGATGGGCATCACCGAGCCATCCACAGGAATAAACTCTCTGAATTCACCCTCCATCACAGTGGCAATGTTCACTTTCTCACGTTCCACATTCAGGCGGGAGCCTCCATCGGCAAAAATGAAACTGTATAAAATGAAGATGACGAACACACTGGCTCCTCCCCAGGTAGCGATACGCTTTAACGTCCACTTTTTCTTTTGAATCTTTCGGTCCATATTCTTTGTCTAGTCTGTCCCCCCTATGCCAATTAAAGTGCCAATGATTGTAAATTGCTGAAATATAACGAGTTAGGGGATTATGGGATTATGAAGCATCTGTGCGCTTGTACAAAATGGAACAGGAAACTGTCCGCAAGCGGGCATAAAAAAAGGTTCAATCCGCTCCCGGACTGAACCTAAAGGTCAAAAACTCAAAATAAAAGAACTAATAGATATCAAAAATAACCTTTTTTATGACAATTCAAAGTTTTAAACAAAGTGTCATAGGAAAAGTTGATAGTATTACTATTATATTTATAAGTAAAAACACTTAGTATGGTGGTATTACAATTGGTACTCAATAAAAATCTCTATTCAAAAGATCCCCAGTCTTCAGAATTGGGGCAACGGATTACCGAGCACAGTATAGAAATGATCCACCAACTGGGATTCGAAGGGTTCACCTTTAAAAAGCTTTCTGACAGGATAGATTGCACCGAAGCTTCCGTGTACAGATACTTTGAAAATAAGCACCGACTTTTAGTTTATCTCATCACCTGGTATTGGGCGTGGCTGGACTATCGGATCGAATATGAAACACATAATCTGGAAGATCCAAAGACAAAACTCAGCCGTGCGCTACGGATCATTACCGAGAAAAAGATGAAAGATCCAGCCTTTCCTGATATCAATGAGGAAGCGCTGCATAAAATTGTGATTGCCGAGTCGCACAAAATATATCTTGCCAAGCAGGTGGATGAGGATAATAAAGACGGTTTTTTCAGAGGATACAAGTCTCTATGTAAAAAGATCGCTGAGTTTATCACAGAAATAAATCCGTCTTACCCGTACCCCAGTACCATTGTAAGCACGGCAATGATGGTGGCCAATCAGCAAATATTCTTTGCGGAACACCTGCCTTCACTCACTGAGCTTAGTAAAGAGGACGATCCATATATGGCCAATTACGAATTTCTGAAATCAATGATCTTTCAAACTATTGAAGCATGAATAATCATCAGATCATCAAAGTAATCCAGGAGTGTGCAGGTTACTTAAATCTAGAAGTGTCAAGTGATGTTGTTCAATCTCTGGAGAGGAACTTCAGGGAGTATGATAACCTCGATCTCATTGAGTTCATTCGGGATACGGTGGAGTCGGGAAATGATTGCGGCATTATTTTCCTGGAGAAGCACCTCAAAGAATCCCTTTTTCTGAAATCCATGAGTAGCCACAGTGCTCCGGTCATGGTATTTGCCAAAGACGATGAGCTGGCTCCGGTCCTCATCACTCGAAAAGGAAAAAAATACCTCTTCACAAAAATACGGGAAGAGGGAGTGGAAAAGTGGGAAGGGGATGATCTGACAGCACTGGACATGGCCTGTACAGAAAAACTTGAAGTCATTTTTCTGGCCATTTTTGATCATCAAAGTTTGGTGAGCTCAGACAAGGATTATCTGGATAAGACCCCGGTCTCTGCTGTCTACCGACTCTACAAGCTACTCGCCGCTGAACGTCAGGATATCCTGTATGTCTACATCTATGCCGCTCTCATAGGACTACTGGGATTAAGTCTGCCTCTTGGTATACAAGCCGCAATAGAACTGATCAGTGGGGGCGTGCTCTTTAGTTCAGTCTATGTGCTCATAGCATTCATCATCCTGGGTGTCATTGCCACGGGGGTGCTGCAGGTATTTCAAATCACCATTGTGGAATACCTGCAAAGAAGGGTATTTACCAAAGCAGCTTTTGAGTTTGCATTCAGAGTGCCTCGAATACAGATGGAGTCTGTGCTAAATCTCCACATGCCTGAATTGATGAACAGGTTCTTTGATGTGATCACTCTTCAAAAAGGTCTACCAAAGCTGCTAATCGATCTATCCACTGGTATCATTCAAATCATATTCGGACTGATACTGCTGTCCTTTTACCACCCGTTTTTCGTGTTTTTCGGTCTTGGACTATTGGGCACTCTTTTCAGCATCTTCTATCTCACAGGTCCGCAGGGACTGAAATCGAGTATTGTAGAGTCTAAGTATAAATACAAAGTGGTTTATTGGCTGGAAGAAATGGCTCGCACCTTATATTCTTTTAAGCTGTCAGGCAATACCAACCTTCCGATCAAAAACACCGATTTGAATGTAAACAGCTACCTCAAACATCGGAGTGCTCATTTCAAAGTACTGATCAAACAATACTCCTTCATTCTACTCTTTAAAGTGGTAGTGACAGGCGGCCTACTGATCATAGGAACTATCCTCGTCATCAATCGGGAGATCACTTTAGGCCAATTTGTGGCTTCAGAGGTGATCATTATCCTGATTATCAATTCGGTGGAGAAAATCATCATGTACATGGATGTGGTCTATGACATGCTCACGGCTGTTGATAAAATTGCCCAGGTAACAGACTTACCTCTGGAGCCTTCAGGGGGAATTGACATTCCCGCGAGCCAACTCAATGAAAAAGGGCTTTCGGTAGAAATAAAAAACCTTCAATATACCTACCCAGACAGAGATCATCCTTCGATCTCAGACATCAATCTCAGTATAGCTCCAGGCGAAAAAATTTGTATCTCGGGAGGGGGCAACTCTGGCAAAACCACCCTCACCAATGTGATCGCCGGCATACACACCAAATACGAAGGAGTGATCACCTACAACCGTTATAATCTGAAGGATCTTGACAGAACCCACCTGAGAGATCAGATTGGTAAAAATGTATCTCAGGAAGACATCTTTGAAGGAACCATACTTGATAATATCCTGGTAGGGAAGCCCTTTTCTAATATGAGTATGGCCATGGAAGCTATGGACAAAGTGGGGCTCATGGACCAAATCCATGAATGGCCGGAAGGATTCAACACCCCTATTCGAAGTGCCGGGAAAGGGTTTAGTAGTTCTTTTATCAACAAACTGATACTGGCCCGCTGTCTGGCCAAGCAGCCCTCCCTTCTCATCCTCAACGACTTCTTCAATAGCGCACAAAAACATGAACGACTCAAACTAATAGAAATACTCACCAATCCGGAAATAAAGCGAACACTCATAGTGGTATCAAACGATCCCCTCATTATGGCCGCAATGGACAGGGTGATCTATATGGATGCAGGTAAAATCATCGCTGATGACACTTTTGAAAACGTCTTGAAAAACGAAAATATTCTTAAAAATATCTACTGAGATGCTGAATATAACTGACGATAAAATAGACGATATGTTGGAGGAAGGGGATTTTTACTCCCTCCATACCCTGAAAACACCAGGTATGGGGCGTCTTCTGGCGAAGGTCAGCCTGACCTTAGTGGTATCCGCCTGTCTTTTTCTGTTTTTACCTTGGCAGCAAAACATTCGGGGCTCAGGCAAAGTGACCGCACTCAACCCTCAAAATCGGCCTCAAACCATAGAAAGCGCTATCTCAGGAAGAATAAAAGTCTGGAAAATAAGTGAAGGTCAGCATGTAACCCAAGGGGACACGATCCTTACACTATCGGAGGTTAAGGATAAGTACTTTGACCCAAATCTACTGACACGGCTTAGCCAGCAGCTGGAAGCCAAGGAACAGGGACTTGCCGCCAAAATGTCCAAAAAAGAAGCTCTGGAAAGGCAAATCATCGCCCTGCAAGAGACTCGCGCTATCAAGCTGCGCCAGGCCAGAAACTACTTTCAGCAAAGCATTCTCAAGTTGGAAATAGACAGCATCGCTTTTGAAGCTGAAAAAATTCAATTTGCCAACGCAGAGAATACTTTCGATCGAAACCAAAAACGCTATCAGGCAGGTAACATCACGCTCACAAAATTTCAGGAAATAGAATCCAAGTTTCAGGCGAGCAAAGCCAAACTGACTTCCGCAGAGAATAAATGGCTTCAAAGCAAAACCGAACTGATCAACTACCGCATCAGCATAGCCGGTACCGAAGCGGAATATCAGGATAAGATAAGCAAAGCTCAGTCTACAGTGAGTGAAACCTTAGCGGATATACATGCCACGGAAGGCGAGATTGCTAAAATCAAAAACGAATTTTCCAATATGGAAATTCGAAATCAGCAGTACCAAATTATTGCTCCCCAAACGGGCTACATTGTACGGGCCCTCAAAGCCGGAATAGGAGAAACCATCAAAGAAGGTGAAGCTGTGGCGACCATCGTTCCTGATAGTGACGACCTGGCGGCCGAGATGCATGTAAGAGCGATGGATCTCCCATTCATCCGTACCGGACGCAAGGTGAGGATCGAGTTTGACGGCTGGCCATCACTACAGTTTTCTGGCTGGCCCAATGCATCTGTAGGAACTTTCGGCGGAATAGTCAGTGTCATAGATCGGGTAGACAGCAAGCCGGGATCCTTTAGAATACTGGTAGCCCCCGATCCAGATACTGAAGCCTGGCCCGAGCAAATCAGAATGGGCTCAGGCATAAAGGGCTGGGTCATGCTCAACGACGTACCCATCTGGTTTGAGCTATGGAGGCAACTCAATGGCTTCCCTCCCAGCATCTATGAAAATCAGCAAACCACTACAAATACTTCCAAGAAATGAGGCTTAAATGGATCATTCTCTTCCTGCTGCCAACATTCACAGGGTTCTCTCAGGCGCCTGATTCCGCGGCTCTCAGCCTGGGCGATATTTTCGCGCTAGCCAAGGCCAACCATCCCATCATCAGACAAGCCAAATTGCAAGATGACATGGCCGTAGCTGAGCTCCTATATACGAAAGGACAATTTGACCCGAAGGTTCAATCCAATTACAATGTCAAAAACCTTAACGGAACGGAGTACTACCAAAAGTTTAATAACGCACTGAAAATACCCACCTGGTTTCCTCTTGATCCGAAATTCGAAGTTTACAGAAATCAGGGAGCATATCTGAACCCGGAGAGCTATGTGAGCAGCAGTCAGGACTATTGGCAAGTCGCCGCTGGTGTAAGCTTACCCATTGGAAAAGGGCTCTTTATAGATGAAAGAAGAATGCTGGTGACTCAGGCCCGACTCTACTCCGGGCTGGCTCAAGCCGAAAAAATAAAGCTTATCAACAAGACGCTCCTTACCATATCCAAGTCTTACTGGGACTGGTATTTGGCTTACAAAAAATATGAGCTCACTTCATCTGCCATTGAAATAGCCCGGGAGGTGTTGGCCAGGACTCAACTGGATTACGAATTTGGAGAGGCCGCTGTAGTGGACACCATTCAGGCCAAAATCACTTATCAAGGTCGTCAAACCGATTTTGAAAAGGCCAAGTTAGAGCTCTTACAGTCGCAGTTGGCACTTTCGATTCACCTCTGGAGTGAAGAGGGGATTCCACTGGAGCTTTCAAGCGGCTCCTTCCCGGTCTCAGAAGATTCGGATTTCATGGTGCCATCAGATTCAGGCTTTCAAACACTGGTAGAATGGGCACTCAATAACCACCCGGACCTGCAAAAGCTCAGTACCAAAAGAGACCAACTCGAAGTAGAGCAAAGGTGGAACAAAGAAAGTCTGAAGCCAGAGCTGAATTTGAGCTATTCGCTAATCGATGCACCGTTCAATACCGACGGATTCGAATCCCCGGACTGGGAGAACAACTACAAACTTGGTGTGGATTTTAGCATCCCCATCTTGCTCAGAAAAGAACGCGGGAAAATACAAAAAAACAGAGTGTACCAGGAGCAAATTGAATTTGAAATGTCTCAAACCAGACTGACCCTTAGCAACCAGCTCCAAAGCACTTATGCCGAACTCAAGACCAACCAGACCCTTGCTCAACAATTTTCGAATATGTCCCAAGGGTATCGGCAGCTATTTGAAGCGGAGATCTTTAATCTGGAAAGCGGAGAAAGCGATCTCTTCAAATTGAACATCCAGCAGGAAAAATACATCGGTGCCCAGATCAAAGCCCTTGAAGCTTTGGTGAAGTTTGAAAAAATGAGGTACCAGCTGCCTTACGAGGTAGGGCTACCCAATCTTTCCTATCAAGTATTGTACGAATAAGGACACCTCATGAAATAAGTGTACATTTACGGACAAGCAAAAACTCCGAAAATCGCCTTGCAACCAAAGCTGATCACTTTTTCTTAGTTGGCATAGTTTCTGGCTTTCATTCGGTGTAATTTTCAAATCAATACACAAAACACTGCTACCCGTGGATAAAGAACTAGGTAAAATTTTAATAATCGATGATGATGAGGATGTGCTGTTGGCAGCCAAAATGCTTCTGAAGAAACATGCCAAAGAAGTCCTGATAGAAAAGAATCCAAAGAAAATCCCTTTTCTGCTCAACAACGACACTTATGACCTGATTTTGCTGGATATGAACTTCAGCAAGGATATCACGAGTGGAAAGGAAGGTTTTTACTGGTTGGAGCAGATTTTGGATAAAGACCCACAGGCCGTAGTGGTGCTCATTACAGCTTTTGGCGATGTGGAAATGGCTGTGAGGGCCCTGAAGGCTGGTGCCACTGATTTTGTGCTCAAGCCATGGCAAAATGAAAAATTGATTGCCACACTCAATAGTGCCGCCAAACTAAAGGAGTCTTATAAGGAGGTCTCACAACTCAAGCAAACCAGCAAGCAGCTGCAGGAAGACAGCAACCTGGCTTTCAAGAACATCATAGGTGAGAGCAACGAGATCAAAGAAGTCTTCAAAATCATCGATAAAGTAGCCGGTACGGATGCTAACATTTTGATCCTGGGTGAGAACGGTACCGGTAAGGAGCTTATCGCCAGAGCTATTCACCAAAAATCTTTGAGAAAAGACAATGTATTCATTGGGGTAGACATGGGTGCCATCACCGAAAGTTTATTCGAAAGCGAGTTGTTCGGTCATAAAAAAGGGGCCTACACAGATGCCAAGGAGGATCGTGCAGGGCGGTTTGAGATCGCCAACAATGGCACCCTTTTTCTGGACGAGATTGGCAACCTGAATATGCCGCTCCAGTCCAAACTACTCACTGCTCTGCAGAAGCGTGAAGTCACACGGATCGGCAGCAACCAGTCGCTACCCATAGACATCCGACTCATCTGTGCCACCAACATGCCTATCTATGAAATGGTCGGAGAAAGCACCTTCAGACAGGATTTACTTTATCGTATCAATACCGTAGAAATCCATTTGCCCCCGTTGAGAGACCGGTTGGATGACATCCCTTTGCTGGCTAATCATTTTCTGGAAACCTACAATCAGAAGTATCGAAAGAATATTTCCAAGATTGCTCCAAATACGATCAAAAAACTCCAAAAATACAGCTGGCCCGGTAACATCAGGGAACTCCAGCATGCCATTGAGCGAGCGATCATCATGAGTGACACGGAAGTCCTAAGCCCGGATGATTTCTTCTTTTTGGCCCAAAAGCCAGAAAATAATAACACCGTAGAAGCTGATAATTTCAATCTGGATGAGGTAGAAAAAAATGTGATCCAGCGCGCCGTGAACAAGCACAATGGAAACATCTCGAAAGCAGCAAAAGAACTGGGTCTGACCAGAGCCTCACTCTACAGAAGGCTGGAGAAATATGGGTTATAACAAATTTCGATATCAACTAATAGGCCGGGTAATCCTGCTCGGCCTCACCATCTTTCTGTTTGCCAATCTCTTTTATACCGAGAGTTATACATTCAGTAAAATTCTCATATTCCTGCTCATTTGTGTGCAGGGGTATTACCTCTTTTATTCTCTGGAAAAGTCCAATAGGGAAATCATTGGTTTTTTACAAAGCATCAAATGGGACGACTTCTCGCACACTTATCCGGAGCGAAAGGAGGGGTCGAGCATTGATGAACTTTACAATGAGTTCAACGCTGTAATCAAAAAATTCAGAGAAATAAGAGCCGAAAAGGAGGCCAGCTATCAGTACCTCAAAACCATCGTTCAGCATGTGGGGATAGGCATTGTTACATTTGATGCTCAGGGCGAAGTGCAAATCATCAACACCACGGCGCGCACTCTTTTGGGGGTAAAACACCTCAAAAACATCAAGCAGCTAAAGGTTATCAACGAGGAACTGGTAACAACGCTTCGGGAGCTTCGCACCGGAGGAAGGGATCTGGTGAAAATCTCCAAAACGGATGAGGACGAAATACAGCTGGCCATCTATGCGATAGAATTGTCACTGCGGGGTAAAGAATTCAAGCTGATCTCCCTCCAAAACATCCAAAGTGAGCTGGAAGAAAAGGAAATGGAAGCCTGGCAAAATCTGATCAGGGTACTCACCCATGAAATTATGAATTCTGTCACCCCGATCTCCTCACTGGCCCGCACCATAGAATCGGAGATGGAGGAGTGGCTGGACAATGGGCAGGACATCAATCAGATCAACAATGAGCAGATTAGTGACTTTCACACCGCCCTGCATACCATCCACAGGAGGAGTGAGAGTCTGATCAAATTTGTGGGTGATTTTAGAAATATGACCCATATCACGCTCCCCAACCTGTCTCAGGTATGCATCAAAGAGCTGATCGGGCATGTGGTTTCGCTTCTCAAACACGATTTTCAACAAACCGAAGTGCAGTTGGTGCAGGACGTTCCTGATTCGCTTTGTATTCAGATAGACGAACAACAAATAGAACAGGTAGTCATCAATATTGTGAAAAATGCCATTCAGGCACTTGGAGAAGTAGACGATGAAGACATCCAAAAAACCCTGTGGATCAAGGCTTCTGAGCGGCCCGAGGGTGGCGCACTCATTTCCATCAGAGACAATGGGCCTGGCATCGAAGAGGAAGCGCTCAAAAAGATTTTCATCCCATTCTACACCACCAAGAAAAGTGGATCCGGAATTGGGCTGAGCCTTTCCAAACAGATCATGAGAAATCATCGTGGGTCCATAGCTGTACGCTCTGTGATCAATGACGGTACAGAATTTACCCTGAAATTCTCTCAGTAAATCACTATCTTAATTTCTCAATCCGAAACCATTGAAATACATCTTCATCATACAAGGCGAAGGCAGAGGTCACATGACCCAGGCACTTTCACTCGCTAAAATACTCAGGCAAAATGGCCATGAAATCACCAGGGTAATTGTGGGAAAAAGTGAGCGCAGGTCCATTCCACAGTTCTTCACTGACAAAATTGGCACCGAGGTGGTGCCACTGGAAAGTCCAAATTTTGTCACAGACAAGCAGCAGAAGTCCGTAAAACCCTTTCGGACGATAGTCTATTCCCTGCTCAAAGCTCCCATTTACAAGAAATCAATGGATCGGATGGATGAGATCGTGCGTGAAGATGAGCCCGATGTAATTGTCAATTTTTACGATTTCCTGGGTGGGCTTTATAATTTTTCACGGCGACCTAAGGCGTTGTTTATCTGTATTGCGCACCAGTACCTCATTAGTCATCCGGAATTTGATTTTCCTCCAAAGAGAAAACTGGATAAACTCTCCCTACAAATGGGAAATAAAATCACCAGCCTGGGGGCCAACAAGATATTGGCGCTCTCCTTTCAGCCGTTTCAGGATGTACCAAAGAAAAAGCTGTATGTAGTGCCCCCATTGCTCAGAGATGAGGTAAAAGAGGAGCAGGTAACCAGCGGAGATCATTTTCTGGTCTATATGGTTAACCCCGGATACTCAGCTGAGGTAGAAAAATTTCATCAAACCTACCCAGAGCAGGCCTTGCATTGCTTTTGGGACAAAAAAGAGATACCGGAGGAGCACCAAATAGATGCCACCCTTACCTATCACCAGCTCAATGATGAGAAATTCATCTCTAAAATGGCCAGCGCAAAAGGATACGTCACCACTGCGGGCTTTGAGTCAGTATGTGAGGCTATGTATATGGGTAAGCCTGTACTGATGGTGCCTGTGCAAGGCCACTATGAGCAGGCCTGCAATGCCGTGGATGCCATGAAGGCCGGGGCAGGTACTTTCAGTGAATCTTTTAATATTGAAAAGCTGTATCAATATCTGCCCAATCATGTCGATATTAGTCGGCCCTTCCAGCAATGGGCAGATCTGGCAACCGATATGTTTCCCAAACACCTGAAGTAATGGCCATTATCAGCAAGAAAAAAATTCCCTATAAGATCAGCACAAGGCTGAGGGCATATCTGAATAAGTATGACCGGGAAATTGCCTTGCCCATCGCATATGACTCGCTCCTGAGGTACGACAATTCCATACCCCTGTATGACAGAAATGGTAACGATACATTGTGGGAAACTGTGCTCTATCCGCAAGATGATATGGCGGATATTTATTTTGCGCTGAAAAAAATCTACTCCATCATGAAAGCAGATGGTGACGTGGGAGTCATGGACCACCTTTTTATTGACCGGGTGGATCTGTGCGTCTACGGCAATACACAACCCTTTCGAGTGAGGATTGTCAATCGCATCAACGACAACTTTGACTATTTCTATATCAAAAATGCTGATGCTTCCCGTCTCTACGGGTTGGAACTTGAGCACCTGCTCTCCCCCAATAAAATCAGTTATGTGGTCTATAAAGACACACTAATAGAAGAACACATTGTGGGTATCCCAGCTGAACAGTTTATCAAAAATCACCTCAAAGACCCTAACCTGAATGAGACCAGACTGGCCAAAGAATTTGTAAAGTTCAACGAACGGTGCTTTGTAAGGCTCCTTGGAGACATGCACTCCAGCAATTTTGTGATTGATATCACCCCTGATTTTGAAGAGGTAGACTACCGCCTAAGAGCCATTGATTTTGATCAACAATCCTATGAAGGGCGTCGGGCGATTTATTTACCGCAGTATTTTAAGCAAAATAACCCCATCATTAAAATTGGTCTGAAGTCTCTGACACCCGAAACCGTGCGTCAGTACCAGCGCGAGGAGCGTTCGCTGATCGCCAACAGGGTGAAAGTGGAGAAGATCAGAGTGGATGACCTGCTTAGCGCTATGACCCATGACCGGATATCGAAACCCGGCAATGTGGCTCGGCTTGGGGAAGAATTAGCAGAATTTTACGAAGAAACGGAATTCATTCACTGCAAGAACATGGGTGAATTGGTGGAAATGAGTCTGGAAATGCTCATCAAAAAGCCCGAACTGTATAAAGATTACTAAAAGGTGTAGGCTTCAATACAGGAACACGCCTACCGGATCTTCCAGCTTCACATCCACGTGTTCGTCTATGGTAGTGGATAGCTCATATCCTTTGTAGTTGGCCGAAAGGGGAAACTGTTTGTGGCTTCTGTTGACCAACACTGCAATCTGAAGCTTCTTGACTTCCACTTCCAGCAATGCGCTCATACTATGCGCCATGGTTTTGCCTGTATTGAGCACATCATCTACCAAGATGATCACTTTCCCTTTCAGATTTTTGGAGGGCACATCCAGTGTGACCTCCGAAGCAAGTGGCTTCTCTTTATTTATCTCAAGCTTGATCAAGCTGATCTTTACACCTTCCGCTATCGCCGAGAGCTCACGCACAATCCTTTCAGCAAGTAAATAGCCTTTGTCATAAATGCCCACAACCACGATGTTCTTTTCATCAAAGTTGTTTTCATAAATCTCAAAGGCTATCCGCCTGATGATTTGATTGACTTGTACTTCAGATAAAATAAGATTTTGTGCAGCTATCATGACAATGGCACAGGCATCACTTTGCTATCCTTGAAAGTAGAAAGAATCACCATAGACTGCAAGCTGTCTACCACGTCGATCTCACTTACTTTTTCCAGCATGAGGCGCTGATAGGAGGTAATATCTTTAGAAATAACCTTTAAAATAAAATCCCCAGAGCCCGTGATGTGATGACACTCAATCACTTCAGGAATCTGATTGATCTCAGCCAAAAAGATATCAATGTTCTTTTTGTTATGGCCCTTCAAAGTAACCTGAACAAAAGTGTGAACACCCAGACCTATGCGCTCGGTATCCAGTTTGGCATGGTAGCTCTTGATAATACCTGAATTTTCCAACTTTTTTACTCTTTCCAGGGTTGGGGCTGGCGACAGACCTATATCTTTTGATAATTGGGCGTTGGTGATCTTAGCGTTTGATTGTAAAATCTCTAAAATCTTCCTGTCTATTTCGTCTAGCTTTAAGTGCAGTGAATTTAACTTCATTCCAAATTTTATTTGCTGCAAAGGTAATAATAATTATAAATATTTGGATTCTTTCGACTAATTCTCTTCGGATAAACAATCCATTCTCCGTTTCCCCTAAAAGCAGCGATTATTGCTTGATTATGCGTGCCCGATGGGTTCCACCATTGTGTTTGATGGAAATAAAATAGGTACCAGACTTTAAGGTCTGAAGGTCTATGGTGAAGGTCGTAAGCCCTGAAGGGCGGTTATAGAGGTTTTTTTGTTGTTTCACCTGTCCGGAAAGATCGAGTATGGTCAGTTCTACATCGCCATCCAAAGGCAAAATCATCCGGATATGTGTACGCTCTGTTGCCGGGTTTGGAAACGCAGGCTCAAAAATCGTTCGGGCTTCCAGGTTAATACACCCCTCATTATTTTCTGGTATTTGATCCGGTACATTATACGGAGCCACCAGGCTCACACACAGGTACCCTAGTTTTGACACTGATGGAAGGCTGACACTTAAACCAATGATCGCATCCTTCCCTTTATTGATCCGTTTGGTTACCTTTTCCGAAAGGGTAAATTCATTTTCAAGGGTAATTTGCACTTCAAACAGCTCAACAGGCAGGTTACTTTTATTGCTCACATCCAGCAGAATTTTCTGGAGGCCTCCGTCTTCTATCAGCTGTATTTCATTTACCACCAAATCTACCACTGGCAAAATGGATTCAATTTCGGTGCTCACACTGTCCCTACAGCCATCCTCATTTGTGGCTACTAATTTCACCGTTTGCAAGCCTTCTGTCCCAAAGCTCAACGATGGGGTCATCTCTTCAGAGGTAAGCTCTCCATTCACATACCATTTGTAGGTCTGGCCATTTACTGTTTCGTTTTCAAAAACCAAAGAAAATGGCGGCACCCCAAAGTCATTGGCAGGAGTGAAAGCCACCTCAGGTTTGGCGTAAACCTCCAAAGTCTCCGTGTGGGAAACCATACAGCCAAATGCGGTCTCCACTTCTAATGTCACATCATGCAGACCACTGACATCTGCAGGTATTTCGATTTTACGTCCATTGCCCACAAACCCTCCGTTCAAAAGCCATCTCCTCGAGATAATTGCATCGTTCATTGCTACAGACTGGTCAGATACCGTAATGACCTCATTCTCACACACTCCATCGATGAGGAAATCCAGCTCTGGCAATGCCAGTATCTCTATAGTTTTGACTTGTTCCGCTGTGCAAAGGCTCCTGTTATTCACCATCAGGCTCACCTCATAGAGGCCCGGCTCCACAAAAGCATAGGTCAAAGTGTCATCGTCAGAGGCTTGAGTTACTCCATTGATCTGCCAGGTTCGGCTGATAATCTGATCAGGGTTCTTGGTTTGGTCTATAAAAGAAGAGAAGTCTCCCTGGCAGGCCTTTGTTATGGAAAAATCGACTTGAGGCTGCCCCAATACTTCGATAGACTCGCTATAAGTAGCAGAGCAACCATTGGAGGAAAAAACTGTCATCGTCACGGTTTGTGAACCCTCCCGGTCAAAGTACACGCCCGGATTTTTATCTTGCGAAACCGGTATATCTTCAATGTACCACTCCCACTCTACAATGTCGGCACCATTGACGATAGACACGTCGGACAATATGGTCTCATCACCCTGGCAAGCAATATCGTATTCGAACTCTGGCTCAGGAATGGCTCCCACTATTACCTGTTTGGCAAGGAAATTTTCGCATCCATTCTCGTCAACATTGGAGACAGTCACATCATATAAGCCAGGTTCGGTATAAAAATGCTCTGGATTTTCGGCTTTACTGATAAATCCATCCCCAAACGTCCATGCAAATGAAGTCCCTTCTGAAAAATTGGTAAACTCAGTAAACTCTCCATGGCAGGCGGTATCCGCCTGAAAGGCGATCTCTGGTAAAGGAAGGATGGTTACGGTTTTGGTAATAATCTCCGAGTCACACCCGGGTATAGATGAATACAGTGATATGGTCTTCTCCCCTGGCTGATCAAAGTTGAACACCGGAGATGTGGAGACCGTATCCCCAAGCTCTGTAGACCAGTAGTAACTTACTCCGTCCCCGTAATCCGAATCATCTGCCAGATTGGTAATAAAAACCCCGTCTCCCACACAGTAGGTGGTTTGGTCTGTGGAGAAGTCAGGCTCTGGTGGTCCTGGATAAATTGTAATAGTTTTCTTTGCTGTATTCCCACAAGAGGAACTATCTCCGATGGTAAGTATGACCCTATACTCACCCGCAATTATATACTGATAAGTAGGATTAGGCTCGCTACTGTCCTCTATGCCATCCCCATTAAAATCCCAGCTATAGCTCACTATGTCCTCAGGAGTACTACTCACTGAGGTAAAGGTGTTCGCATTCGCTATACAGCGGTTTTCATCTACTGTGAAGCT